>BNJS01000537.1_pt1 | contig 1234771 bp, 1232 predicted proteins | sample 8540461 | NCBI WGS metagenome assembly BNJS01 (sample SAMD00202454, study PRJDB9452) | human saliva metagenome | isolation source: human saliva | place: Japan
TATGCTTTTTAGTTTATTATTCACATTATATATACAAGCAAAGTTACCTTTTTACTTCAACAACAGGAAGATTTTTACCATTCGTTAATTAGGAAAAACCTTTCTTAACAAGTAGACTTATTGATGGTTTAGTGAGAATACTTACACTTTTAGAAAGGCTTTCAGAGAGGAAGAGGACAATAAAATAATTACAGGCAAAGACAAGATAACTTTATGTAAGGGGGGTAAAACGAAATGTGTAAATACAATAGTTGGGTTGACGTGATTATGTTGTTTGTATATCAGAGAGTTACCGAATATTAGAGGATGAACGGAGCGTAAAACGAAATGTTACAAGCGTGTTACATTTGCGTTACATTCGATGAGCGTTTGAACGGTGTTTGAGAGAATAATGTTACATAGGAGGGAAAATGGGGCGATTTGGGACGTTTTAAGCCTGAAGATGTGTACTTAATAGTGTAAGGTGTATTGACGGCGACAAAGGCGTAGGAAATAGTTGTGACAGGCTTGTTTTATATGTAACTTGATGAGGTAGGCTATTTACAGCTTACCTTATTATTTTACGCATTTAGTAAAATATTATATACTTAAAATATCGTATATAGTAACTATTTTGTATATTTGCAAACAAAAAGAGATAACTATGACAAAGGTAATACACGTACAATTGATGAAAGGGAGGAAGAATTATTACTTTGGCTCAATTCCTGCGATTTACAGCGTTTTGACGGCTGAAGATATAGGTATTAAGCAAAGTTCGCTGGAGCGTGTAGGATTGAGCAAGGGAGGGGTTGTTCTAAACAAAAAGGCTTGTATCAGAGCTGGTGAGCTTATACGCTCAAAGGTGACAAAAATAAGGGTATGTATGAACAGCTAAAAACGCTGATTGAACGATAGTTGAACGGCTTTCAATACGTTTCTGAACGGTTGAAAGCCGTTTTTCTTTATTTTATTGGGTTGTAAAGGTGTGTTTTTAAGGTAAAAAAATGGCTTTGGAGTGACATTAGGGGTGACGATTGGAGTGACAGTGTAAAACGAAATGTGTAAAGAGGGGTGACATTAGGGGTGACACTTTTTTTATGTTTTTGACCACATTCACCCCCCTAATAAAGACGAAAAAAAGCGGATAGACCCTATTTTTAATCATTTACCCCCCCCATTTATTCCGTATAAGGAGGGGTATAATATCATATCTCGTTAATAGATATATTGTCGAATTTCCTTTATTTTCAAGGCTTTTAGGCTAATTTTGATGTATTACACCCAACAAAAGTGTGTGCGTGCTCACTTTTGCGCCTTATCGTGTACCTTATTCAACATCAGAAATGCTTATAACTGTGCCCAGGCTGTCAAGTGTAAAGATTTGGTTGTAGATCTGTGTTGCACCATATTGATTCTTTGCACGGTACTTATGACGTACTATGAACCATTTGGTGTGTGGGTTCTGTGATACTGGACTCCATTCAACACCATCATAGCTTTCAGGATCGTTCAGATTCTTTTTTAAGAACTGTTTTACCTGGCGTACTGAAGCATCTAATACATCATTGTGAACAACAGCTACAGGTTCTTTCTTCTCTTGTGGCTCTGGTGAGTCGCTAAATGCACCTGCAATTAATACTGATACTACGATTAAGCCAATAACCGCTAATATAGTAAGATTAAGCCTTGCCTTTTTCTTTTCTTGTGGAGTCCTCTCACTCCATTTCTTTTTCTCTTTCATATAATATAAACTTAAGTTATTAGACGTATTATAATTGAATATAGTTATGCGTCAATCTCCCAATCTTTGTAGCCCTTTGCTCGCAGCTCTTCAAGGCGTTTTGTATAGGCTACAATATCATGAACTAACGGAGCCATTCTAAATCTTTTATAAAGCTGTTGCTTCTCATCATCTGTGAGTATGATGGGATTATCAGGATGTAGCTTGTTCCAATAGTTCTCAATAAAGAACACTGCATTACGTCGTGCTCTGGTATATTCTTTCAAGAACTCATCAAGTTCGGTCTTCTCTGGGTCAATCATATATTATTTTTTAAATGAATCTACTTACGTTACCAAGCACCTCGAAGATACGGAGGATACGTGAATTGTCGTATTCCTGCTCGTCGTAGTTATCCTCGTTGATAGGTACATAGCGCATCCTATCTGGATTATTGGATTTACGAAGTATCTTAACGGTACGTATGGTGTCAAGTACGACAGCATATATCTCACCATATTGCACGTCCTCAAGTCTACATTCCTTAATTGCAATGATATCTCCGTGATTAATCCTGGGCTCCATAGAATGCCCTGTGATATTCACCCCAGCTAACTCCCTGCTTATTGAACGGTTTGAAGTCAATGTTGTATTCAGGGTTGATAGTCTGATCGTTAAATGTGAGGTCGAAGCCTCCGAGGAAGTCCACATCATAGTAAGGTGCGCCTTTATTAGGGGATTCTGAGCGGACTGGTTCTACTACCATAGCTTCCTGCAATGCTGTTTTGAGCATGCCTCCCTTGCCTGTTAAGAGCCATTCCGCAGAGTATTGGGGATAATTTTCAACAAGAGATTCTATCCATTTAGCTTGTATGTCTGTACCCTTAGCTATAGCACGTGATAAGACACCTTTACTGGTACCTATTTTCTTCTCCAAAGCACCGATAGTTATCCCCTCATGCTTGGATAATTCCTCTATTCTTGATAAAATTTTACACATAAAATGAAAATTATCACCCAAAAAAATTTGGATGGTTGAAAATTATCACTATCTTTGCAGCGTGTTAAGTTTATTAACAGCGTCCAAAAGATACAAAAAAAGGGGCGTGATAGAAGAATGTTTTATTAAAAAAATATAAAAGTATGAAAACTTACGATGTGTATTTTGATGATGAAATGAGTAGCAACAATATGGGCTTTAAGTCAAGTTATGAATATTGTTTGAACTGGATTCAAAGCAATAATGGTACAAATCACAGCTACTTTGAGGACTATAAAGGTGGAACAGTAGCTATCATTGTAACGAGACCGAGGAAAGAGTATATGAAGAGAAGGTAAGATAACTATAACAAAAAGGCGGCTACGTCCGAATGGTAGCGGACACGGAATTAAAAGCATCGGAGCGACTGGGGTTCGATTCCCCACCGCCTACAAGATTAACATTATAAGAAAGGAATTATGGAAAAACAAATCTATGTAAGTAAGAAAGGTAAGGCTCACCTCTGTGAAGTCTTTAACTGCACCACAGTAATGGTATGGAAGGCTCTGAACTTCAAGAGTGACAGCGAGCTTGCGAGGAAGATACGCTTTACAGCACTAACACAGTTGAACGGAACTCCTAATTGGAAGCAGGCTGACGTTGAGACTACTCACGAACAAGCTGAACAGACAATGACACAGACCTTCGGTGAGCGAGTGAAGATAGTTGTTGATCGCAAAGATGGTAGTGTAAGTGTGTTTGTTGACGGAGTTGTGACACGTCGAGAGCAAGATATGAACATACCTGCCTTCGTGGAGTTGCAGAGTGAAGTTGAATTGATGGCTATGAGCTTATAACTATATTTGGGATGGAATACTTCAACAAGATATTGTGCGTAACCTATGCGGAACTGACTGAAGGAAGTGATGCAGTTATTAAGCTGCTACATTACGCCAGAACATGAGCCGTGGGAATATCGTCAGCGTACACCGTGGAGGTGGCGAGGGCGGTCAGGCACTCTACGCATGGAGTTCCATTCCTCAGAAATACAAGGCTCGGTATATGGAACGATACGGTGACCCAGAGCAACGAATGAAGGAAGCAATGATGCGTGACCGCATACGGCTTGACAGCGAGGCACGTGAGTTCTTTGAAAACTTCACCTACGAGAAGAACGGCAAGCAGGAACATCTTACAGAGAAGCTCATTGAAGAGTACACCATTAATGCGAGTGTTCTGAAAGAGCTGTTGAAGATGATGGCACAGCGTAGAGCAATTCGTCAGAGTTTGAACGGCAGCACTGCAGGAGCTTGGGAGGTAATCTATCAGAGTTCTGAAACTATGCGCAAAGAGTACCAGCATACCCTTCCACAAAATGAAGCACGACTGAAAGCAAAGATTAAGGCTTTCAAGGCAGATGGCTACAAGAGCCTTATCAGCGGTAAGGTTGGAAATAAGAACACACAGAAGATAACAGACGAGTTCGGACAGCTACTCATCGCACTGAAACGTTGCAGGGTTCCAGTCTACACCGATGCGCAGCTCTTTGACGAGGCAAACAGACAGGCGGAAGCAAACGGCTGGAAGCCACTGAAAAGCCTTAGCGGTATGAAACGATGGCTGAACAGTGCTGCGATAATGCCACTATGGTACGATGCTGTGCATGGTGAGCAGGCAGCACGACAGAAGTTCGGACGCAAGCATCGCACGGCACTGCCAACGAAGCGTGATGCGCTGTGGTATGGTGACGGAACGAAGCTGAACCTCTACTATCAAGACGAGAACGGCAAGGTGCGCACCACACAGGTCTATGTCGTCATTGATGCGATGAGTGAGGTGATGCTTGGTTGGCACATCAGCGACAGCGAGGACTACGAAGCGCAATATCTCGCTTACCGTATGGCTATTCAGACAAGCAAGCACAAGCCTTACGAGATTGTGCACGACAACCAAGGCGGACATAAGAAACTGGATGCCGACGGTCTATTTAAAGAAGCTTTGCCACGTGCATAGAACGACACAGCCATATAATGGTGAGTCGAAGACTATCGAGGCGGTGTTCGGTCGGTTCCAACAACAAGTGCTGCATAAGGATTGGCGTTTCACAGGTCAGAACATTACGGCAAAGAAGATGTCGAGCCGTCCGAACCTTGAATTTATTGAGGAGAATAAAGACTCACTCTATACGCTTGAAGAGTTGAAGGATGCTTACGCAAAGGCTACAAAGGAGTGGAACGAAATGGCGCACCCTGCATACGGAAAGAGTCGTCAGGAAGCCTACTACAGCAGCGTGAATGAGGAAACACAGCAGGTTACTGCACACGATATGGTGGATATGTTCTGGGTAACGAATAAGCGTATGAGTACCTTCACCGACCAGGGTATCAGTGTTACCATTAAGAAGGAAAAGCGACAATATGAAGTGATGAGCGAACCTGGTGTTCCTGATCATGAGTGGCGAAGACAGCACACTTACGAGCGGTTCGTTGTTAAGTATGATCCTTACGACTTCGGAAGCATTCGCCTCTATAAGAAGGAAACTGACGGCAGTCTGAGGTTTGAACGAGTAGCAGAACCTTACGTTGTGATACATCGTGCGATACAAGAGCAGACAGAAGGCGAGGCTGCATTCATCAGACAGGAACAGGCAGCAAATACTACTGACCGTATTGAGCGAACAGTTGCAGGACGTGAGATTGAAAAGGCGCACGGCGTAATGCCAGAGCAGCACGGTCTGCGTAGTCCAAAGCCTAAGGGAATGTCAGCAGCTGAACGCAGACAGATTGAACGTCGTACAGGAATCTATAGCAAGTCGCCAGAAGAGTATAAGATAGGACGAAAGACGAAGCAAGTAAGTCTTGAAGACTGGGCGGAGGTTGAGACGGCTGTGGTTGATATGGCTTCGGTAGCTGGGAAATTATAAGCAGCGAGGTAATGCCTCACTGGCAAGGACAAAATAAACCGATGATAAGTCATTCACTTACGCATCAAAAGTGGGTCACTTATGCACTGAAAGTGATAAGGTAATTATAAGCAGCGAGGCAATGCCTCACTGAACCAAGAACAATTAATAAAAAGAACAACGATATGAAACTAACAAAGAACGAAAAAGGACAGATACAGGAGAGCTTGAGACAATACGTCAGCAAGTATCCAAGTCAGAACAAGGCAGCACAGAGCCTCACAGGAACAAGTAGCGCAACTGTGAGCAGCATTCTGCAGGGCAAGTGGGAAAACATTAGCGACGATATGTGGCGCAACCTTGCATCGCAGTTAGGAACCACGGCAGGAACAGACTGGCAGGTGGTGGAAACAAAAGCCTATCAGGAAATGGTGTTCGCTATGAACGATGCTCAGACAGTCAAGAATGTTACGTGGGTAGTTGGTGAAGCAGGATGTGGAAAGACAACCACAGCTAAACTATATGCCAGCGAGCATAACGAGGTCTTCTATGTCCTCTGCTCTGAAGATATGAAGAAAAGCGACTTCATTCGTGAGATTGCACGCCGTATCGGTCAGAAGACAGAAGGTTACAGCATCAGAGAGCTGCTCGACAGAATCATTGATGATCTCATTCAGATGAAAGCACCGCTGCTTCTTTTCGATGAAGCCGATAAGTTGCCAGAGCGTGTATTTCACTACTTCATAGACTTGTACAACAGATTAGAGGATAAGTGTGGTATCGTCTTCTTCTCTACAAGCTATATCAAGCGACGTATGACAATGGGACTGAGATACAACAAGTGTGGATACAACGAGATTCATTCACGTATCGGTCGCAAGTTCTTCGAGCTGGAGAGGACCGGTGCTCACGATGTCTATGCGGTTTGTATGGCAAATGGCGTAACAGATAAAGCACGCATATCGGAAGTAGTGAAAGACTCTGAAGAATACGAGTTCGACCTACGACGTGTAAAGAAGAGTATTCATAGAGTGAAGCTTATGGCTGCTCAAACAGCGGTAAAACACCATTCAAATAACGTTCAAACCTCAAAACAATGAACAGAGCAATGTCAGTAACCGATATGCTACGTATGAAGAAAGAAACCTATCCATTTGAAGGCGACTGGGCAGATGCCTTCGGAGTACCAGAACGAGGCGGTGTATGGTTCATCTGGGGGCGAAGCGGAAGCGGTAAGACCAGCTTTACGATGAAGCTCTGCAAAGAGTTGGCAAAGTACGGAAAGATTGCTTATAACTCCTTAGAGGAGGGTTTCTCACTAACAATGAAGAATGCAATCATGAAAGCAGGTATGCAAGATGTTGCACGGCGGTTTATCCTCATCAGTGAGAGTATGGAAGATCTTGATGCACGTCTCAAGAAGCGTAAAAGTCCAGATATCGTAGTTATTGATAGTTTTCAATACACACAGATGAGCTTTAAGGAGTATCAGGAATTCAAGGCTCGACATCGTGATAAGCTGCTCATTTTTATCAGTCAGGCAGACGGCAACAAGCCTTCAGGTCGCACGGCAGTGAGTGTTATGTTTGATGCAGCATTGAAAATATGGGTGGAAGGTTACAGAGCAATCAGTAAGGGACGCTATTTTGGCAATCTTGGCTATTACACGATATGGAAAGAGCGAGCAGATATATACTGGGGTGAAACAAAAGAGTAAAGGCTATGGCAAACAAGCGAGACAACCTGTTGTACAAGCTACGAAAGAAAGGAGTGAGAGTACTTACACGAGAACGCACAATCTTCTTCGCTTTTGACAGAGAGCCATTTGATGTAGTACAGGTGAAACGGCTGTGCAGAGAGTATCATTTTAATGTTCAATTAGAGTTACAATAAAACTATGAGTAAGGAGAAAAGAATTATTGAGATTACACCAGGGAGACTTAGTCCGGGTGGTCGGATGACGGAAGTCATAGAAAGTAAACATTTCAAATGTCCGTACTGTCAAGGTAACGGCTATCACTGGCAGGAGGACAGGTATCAAGAGCCATACAAAAAAGACTGCCCGGTATGTCAAGGTAGCGGTAAACTTGATGCAGTGATAAAAGTTGAGTGGAAAGCAAATGAAAATCATAATATGGAGGAAAGAAAATGAAAGAGAAGAAAAGAATAAGAATCACTCGTTGTGAAGGCGTTGGGCGGATTTTTGGAAATATAACTTCTGGAAGTGAGCATGTGGTTATCGACCCACCAGCTGGCAAAGACGATAAACGTGGAGTATGGGTAATGGGAGTTGGAGAACCTGTATTGGTGTTGCATCGGGAGTTTTATTATGTATAACATGAACGAATTATGGAAACATTAAGGTATAAATCAATTATTCCAAATGACAAACCAATGTGGCTGTTAAAGCTACAGATGGCTATCAGTAACACTTACTCTCTGCGAGGGATAGAAGATACTGAAGAGGAGTGGAAACAGTTGAAAGACTTTATAGACTGGTTCATATCTAAGTTGTATGTTCGTAAAGACATAGCAGTGAAAAGCGATATAAGCACCTATCTTATGAGAGAAGATGGTCAGACCCAACTGCTTATCAAACGAAACGGAAAATTAATTCAAACATATTATATCAGTAAGTAAACGAGTAGACGAGTGAATGAGTAAACAAGTTATCAGTACGATTAACATGTCAACTTGTAAACCCATAAACTTGTCAACTAAAACAAAAAAGATTATGGCAACATTTTTAGACAAACTCAAGAAGAGATTGCAAACATGGCATGAGGAACGTGCCGACAGAATGCAGAACAAACGACAGGCACGGCTCGATGCAGAGGCACGTGAAGCCGTACAAGTAATGGAATTTAATGGTGAGCTATATGTGAGCGTACACGGCATACCATTGTTCGGTCAAAGTGACCTTAGCGATGATCTTACAGAAGCAGTAGCTTCTGGTCGTAAGGCGTATAAAGATTGGAAGGAGGAAAAGCTATGGGAGCGAACAGGAACTACGCAAGGTTTTATACCCTGTTAAAGAAGATGCCTGGTGCTGACAAGGAAACGCTGGTCTATCAGTTCACACAAAACAGAACAGTACACCTTCATCAGATGTCAGCAAAAGAGTATGATGCTATGTGTAGACAGATGGAGGATATTACGGGCTATGACGAGCGAAGACGTAAGCAGTATGATATCCTACGCAAGGCACGTAGCTGAGTACTTCACCAGTTGCAGATATACGGCATAGATACGACAGACTGGAACCGTGTGGATGCCTTTTGTAAAGACCCACGTATAGCAGGAAAAACATTTAGAGCGTTGACAGCGGATGATCTCAATGCTTTGAACACAAAAATAAGAATGATCATCCGAAAACAAAAAACAGAATAATATGGTAAACATTAAGAATTTGAGCAAGGAAGAGCGTGCAAAGCTACTTGCTGAGTTGCAGAACGAAGAAAAGCAGAGTCGCATTGAACGCCGTGAGACCTACGAGGGGCTACGTGCTGAGATGATGCACGATGTGTGGCAACGCTTAACACGTATCGTGACTGACGTGCGTGGATTCCACGACTGGCTACAGGGTGAAGTAGATAGCTTTGTAAGTGTGATGCGTGATTATGGTCAGGTTCGCAAGAACGACCAGCGAAGCTATACGATTACTGACGGCGATTTTCGCCTTGAAATCTCAAGCAATAAGGTGAAAGGCTTTGACGAACGTGCAGACCTTGCTGCAGAGCGTCTAATCGACTATCTCAAGCGTTATATGAAGCAAAGCGAGAAAGGTTCGGACGATCCAATGTATCAGATGGCAATGACACTGCTTGAGCGCAATAAGGCTGGCGACCTCGACTACAAGAGCATCTCTAAGCTGTATGAGTTGGAGGATAAGTTCGATAGTGAGTATTCAGAGATTATGACGCTTTTCAAAGAAGCGAATGTGGTCCAGAAGAACGCTATCAACTACTACTTCTATCAGAAGAATTCGAAGACCAATGTCTGGGAACGCGTAGAACCAAGCTTCTGTAGGTTATAACAGATAAAAATCATTAACTGACTCCTGTTTAAGAATAAAACCGTCCATTAGTGTGTACGAACACACATTTGGACGGTTTTTATTTGTAATAAGCAGATAAAAAGGTGTAAAGACTTGCAAATAAGATGATTATTTGTTAATTTTGCAGATATGAGTAAAGGAAGAGATAGTAAATTGATAGAAGCACGCAACAGAAGGTTATTTGAGCGTTACTTCTACTGGACAGAGGAACGGCGCCTCCGTTTCGATGATACTATCCGCATACTTTCCAATGAAGAGTTTTATCTGTCTGAAAGCCGTGTGCTACATATCATTCGTGATATGATTAAACGTGGTGAGACGGTAGATGGAAAACAGATGAAAGCACCGCTCTTCACAGGCTTTCGTGTTACACCTTCACGCGTAAAGAAGGTTTCTGAACCATCCTTGTTTCCTTGACCATTTCTGACACTGTACACTCGTACATCATCTCATACACTTTTATTCCGTGCTTCCAAGTAAAGAACTTGGAAGACTTACGCATCAGCGGAGCATCAGTGCCAAGACAGGTCCCCTGCAACAACTGGTGCAACTGGTGGCGCATTTCATTACGCTCTCTGACAGCCTGTGTGGTTCCACTCGTTGCGTGAGTGTCATCATAGCAGTCTATGATAAGACGGATGCGAAGCCTACAAGTTCCTTTCTGTGCCAGCATTCCAATATCGCTCCATTCTGTCTGCGCTTCTTCTATGAGTACTGCAGGGAACGTTAGCGGGTACATATCAGTATCCTCGTCCTCTATATTTTCAAGTTGTCCGTAGTCTTCGTCAATTACTGAAAGCGACGGCATTTTCTCTTTAAGAAAGTCTATCAGTTGGCAGAGTGTCTGTTCCATATTTATGTTCTACTTACAAGTTCTTTTATTTTCTCTAAGCTCTCATCAAGCATCTTGTTAATCTTTGCTGTCAGCTCACGGCTATCACCAATGAACTGACGTCGTGGAATGCGTGCTGTGATATTAAGCTTTGTCTTTTTCGTGAGTGCGAGAGCCTTCCACATCTTAGCTCCAGAAGGTAAGTCTTTTGGAAGTTTCCCTTTGCCTTTCACGCCTGATAGTGCATACACCTTAGCCCATGCCATACGCCGCATACGCTTTGTGATAGTTGGATGCGTATTGATGGTACCGCCTTCATTGTGAACAGCTGCGTAAGGCACAGGATTGGATATTGTAACTTGCCCAGGTGATGTTTCACTCTGTATTGAACGCATAAGATGATTGCGTCGAGAGGTAAGAGGAGAGTATTTTGCATCCGTCGTATTACCGTCCTGTCGCTTCGTACGTTTCCATTGGTGAACTCCTCCATCCGTGAAGCCACCATCTCGGAAGTTCTGCTTGAAGTGGTTTGCAGCCACTACACCGACCTTTCGAGGAAGTCTATCCGTCACCTCTTTTTGTATCTCGTCTTTGACACGTGAGATACGCCTTTCTATTTCTTTTGCATCCATTTCTTCACTTTTTTGTCGAAAATGTTTGTTGTATCAGAATAAATCATTATTTTTGCATTAGGATGAGAGTCTGCATATAAGTGCGATAACTTCAAGCTCCGCAGCCGTCCAACCATATAGAGCCGTATTTTACGGCTCTAATTGTTTTAGAACATTTTCTATTTCCACCCTATTCTGCGTGTAAGGTATAACCTTTACAGCCTTACCTTTATAAACAACATAGGTCTCCTTTATTATACCCTTTTCAAAGTCTGCTTTTCGCCTGTTCAGATACTTAGAAAGTTCAAATGTATTAAGTCGTTTTAATCTTGCATCCAAATCGATAATGACAATAGAACACCCTTGCTTAATAGCCTTTTGAAAAGCAGAGGTTATTCCTTTTTCTCCTCGTATCATCTTATTATCTGCAATCAACCCATTTATTTCAAGTTCAGGATTACTTACATCTTCTTCCAAAATATGTGGTCGTATTCTAATCTTCATATTTGGGAATGAAGAGAGAAGAGAATATGAAACCTTAATATTTGCATTTAAGTCTTGCTTATCAGCAGTGTTACTTATTAGCAGCCTTTCTCTCATTTTTTTGTCCTGATAGAAACCATTAGGGATGGCAGCATCTACATAAGGACAATTATAACAATCCTTCTTCCTATTCATGAAGAGGGTCGTAATCCGCCCTCTTATGCCAGGCTTATAAAAAGAACATTGACTGCACTTATCAGGGAAATACGGATGAGTGTCGTTGAATGTATGTCCATCTTTACCAGGGTTGTTTTCAAGTCCTTTTTGTGGCAGAGGGGTGTTCATATCAGCAGGACGATTTACAGGGTCGTCAGTAGCTTCAAGGGAACACTTACAGTTCCATCTGTCACCAGGGTGATGATCGTTCCAGAAAGGATCATCAATAGGCAGGGTAAGCTTTGCTGTCCAATAGTTGCGATGACTCCCTTCAGGGCTTGGTGAAGTTGTAGGCATCCATCGCAAGTTAGGCAAGATATCCTTGTTACGTTCAAACTCACGCCAGTCTGCTGCGTTGTGTGCACGGATTACGGCAGTGTCATACTCCGTACGAAGCCACGCACCAACGTAATGTGAGGTAATTCCCTTTACATCGTCAGCCCATTGACGAAAAGACTTCAGCTTACCATTACTGTCCAGCAGGTTCTTCGCGACCTCTCCAGCCAATGAATGTACTTTGAATGCAGCGAAAACCTCATTAGAATGGCGCAGGGCACGATAAAACTCCTCATCGTGTGTACTTGTAGCATTGCTCTGTGAAAGTCCCTCCACAGTCGCCTCGTTGATAACTTTAACGACAGCCGACCATAATCCGGGATCAATGCCTTCAGCTAACTCAGGCTTGTTATGGATTCTCTGTAGAAAAGCCTGCACAACATTAAATGAGATAGCTGGGCTTTCGTTGTGGAAATGACTATGCCCAGAGCAAGAGCAATGCTCACCATAATAGAGCGTATCAATCATCAGTTTGCCCCTTTGTCTGGGGCGAGTCCGAAAAAACTTTTCAAATGCTGTTTGAACGCTGTTTTATCAGTGTTTTTGTCTTGCTTCTTTTTTTCATCATCATTAACCTGTAAACCAAGTTGCTCTCTGAATGCAGCTTTTGCAGCCTCTTTCTCCTCCTTCAGCTGCTTGTAGTTATCAGGCTTAGCTACACAGAATGTTTCATAGAGGTAGTCGTCATCAATCGGAAGACCCAGTGACGATAGCTTTTGAACGATGTCTATTTGCTGAGCAGGGTTAATCTTGTCTTTTTTTGCATAGACGAACTCGCCACCTTCCACATTGAAGCCAAGTGAGGCGAAAATAGGTCGCATATCATAATTGAGAATATCAAGAATGAAATCACGATCGTCAGAGTTCATCTCGTCCTCTTCCTCCTTGTGTACAGAACCGAGTGCCTGCGTTCCTGTTGACTTAGCGTCTGTAGTGAGCGTGTTTCCCAGCACACGTATAGACATCTTTGAGTCCCAGTACTCAGCAAAAGTTCTATAAAGGTCGCTGGAACCAGTTTTATTACCAGCCTCTACAAGTTTCAGTTCGCTTTCTTTGGATGGATGTATGCTACGTTTGCACCCTGTCGACGTGCATCAGCAATGACACGACGGCGTGCTTCCTCATCTCCTGCATCGTAAGTGTACTCACGAACAGGCATACCGAATATATTACAGAACTGTGCCCAGTCAGACATATCTCCACGCTTGTATAGTACAGCAGGCAGCAGCTCTGCATAAATACCAAGGTCACGTTCACTCCCAACGAAAAGCATATCAGGGAAGTCATCAATAGGCACACCATCCATAGAACCTTGATACTTGAGCAGCTTACGATGTATAGGATCATAGTGCTTGCGATTGATAAGGTCATAACGAATGTTACCTTCCTCATTGAGATAGAACTGTACGAGTGTGAAGCCCCAGAACTCTGACATTACAAGGTCTTTCCTCAGCTGTTTGAACCAGGGTGATTTTATCTGCTTGTTGATTGCATCATCAGGCACACCGTTTCTTCTAAACTCAATAGGAATCTTCGTAACGCCTCGCATACGTTTTGCAATGACTCCAGACAGGTGAAGGTCAAGAGAAGCACTGTCATACATATCGTACAGACGTGCCCTATTGGAGAAATCTATTCCCCTTGCAGCCTTAACAGATTGCATATACGCATTCATGTCAAACATGAATATCTCAGGCATCTGCAGAACGATGTCTGGCTGTCTCTTTCCTTGAGGAACGAGCATTCCACCTTGTATTATTTTGCCTTGCTTAGGGCTATTTTTCTTCTTTCTGTTCATAGCAATGTTGGTCTTAAGCCGTCAGCTTGTATCTGCCAACGACTATTATTTTTAAGTTCATCTTCAGGCATCAATGGAGCACCGTCAATCGTTACGTCTCCTCCCATTACACCTTTCAACCATTCTATAGCACGTTCATATCTGTCCTGGCGTATCTTTGCAATCTTATAAGGGTTGTGTTGTGTAAAGATGTGATAGATAGTGATGTCAAGTGCAAACATAAGAATGAGAGGATGCCTGTCTTCCCCTCTTGCGGAAAAGATAGCGTTACAATCATAAATCTTGTTCAGATATCCTCGCATTTCACTTACCGCTCTATCCTCACATATCTCAACTATCTGAGGATCATAAGTTGGACTTTCTTTACGCAGCAGCGCATCAAGTATCTCGCGGTGAATACTTGCATCGTAGTCTTCTATATTGATAAAGTTATTCATAATCACATCTTATAAGGATTTTGCTCATCCATTGTATGAAAACTGATAGTTATAGTTGGCTCAATCTCTGCCATCTTCTCATCTAACATTGTGATTCCACCTTCAAGAGAGTCAGGTCCATCAGCAGGGTATGGCAAGTTAAGTTCAAAGAGTTTGCATTGGTTGATAAGCTCCTGCATCATAGGATTGTCTTTTTCTTCTTCGTTGAATACCCATTGACAATTACGGTCAATTGGTTCAAGGTTGGCTTCGATACGTGTCGCTTTGTCTGCTTTCTTTCGACTGTCGCCACGAATAAAGAGACTTGTATTACGACGCTGCTGTTCCTCACGTAGAAGTGGTTTGAAGACCTGTTCGTAGAATGGGTCTTGTAGTTTATTGTTCTCTATATACCAATAAACCGTAGCCTTGCCCCCTACATACTTGGCAAGCTCAAAGTACCAACCAATGAAATTTGCGTTTGTCTCGTGACCTAAAAAACCTTTGATAATGTAGTAGACACCTTTGTACTTGCCAATAAGCCAAAGAGACTTTGTTGACGACGCTTTCTTTTTACTGTCAGAATACGCAGGGTCTCCATATCCGATAAGGAACTTAAACTTAGACAAAGCAGGAACCTTTCCAAATGGAAGATTACGGAAGATCTTACCTTCTGAAACAGGGTTATTGAAGTACTCTGCTTGTACGGCTCTTGCAGATATTCCTGCAAGAACAATATCAATCTGCTCTTCTGTGTTCTTGACAGGCCAAGTAGACTTTCCACTCTTATCGCGGATGTTAACAATATCCCAGTTCTTTGCTATTGCTCCAGCACGTGCAATACAACAGTCTTTTGCAATGATATTACCACACCAAAGTATCAGAGTCGGCTCAGAGATAGAACGTGTTGGATAGAGTGCGCCTTCAAACCAATCCACTTCTTTTTAAGAGTTTTCAGGGTTACGACAATCCTCATCAGTGTCATAGTCATCAAGATAGATGACATCAGGGCGAACAGCTTCATTTCTTGCACCACGAGGGCACTACCAGCACCAAGCGCAACGAACTTAGCACCACAGCGACATGTGAAGTCTGTTTCTGTCCATTGCCCTACAAGCTGTTGAATGCCATAAAATTGCTTAATACGTGGGTTGTTCTCAAAATTAAGCCTGAAAGGTGTAAAGTAAACGTGTTGCTGAAGTTATAGTTGCCGAAGCTAACACAATGAACTTCTTACGCCCGAGTGAGTGCAAAGATACATCAAGATAAACATAGATACAGTAGACTTTGCCAGCTCACGACTCACGAAAGCACTTCGTACCATTCATCGTGTTCTATAATACGACGAATAGCACGCACGTGAAAAAGGTGCAAATTCATATTTAGCATACTTGGGAAAGAAATACTGAATCCATTTAATAGGGTCTTGTTCCAGTTCCTTTCGTCTACGTTCAATATCACGTCTTGACAGCCCATTCTCTACTGGCATATCAGAGGTGAATGATTTATGGAACTCTTCCCAGTTCCTTAATGCAATTCTTTCTTCCTGTGTCATTTCGCCTTTGCCATTTGGTCCTTGATGAACGCATCAAAGAGGTTGTTAAACTGCTTAGCTGCATCAATATCAAGAGGACGTAGCCAAGACAGAAAGCGCATAGCGACACTGATGCAGTCTGCAACGCCAACATCACTTTCTAACTTCTTGACAGCACCAGCGAGCTTAGCAAGAGCGTCGGCCTCCTGAGCTGTTGCAAACCTCTTACCTTCTTCACGATTTTGAATATTGTTGTTGATTTCAACAATCTGACGCTGGAACTGTGCTATAATCTGGTCAGGTGTAATTGTAAATGAAGCTTTCAGCTCCTCCCAACCTCCTTCACGTACCCAGCGAGAGACAGTCTGCCTTGTCGTTCCGACTTTTACAGCTATCTCCTCTTGTGTGCAACTTCCCTCCATATAGAGAGACTTTGCAATGCCTTTTTTGTCTATATTCGTCTTTGTCATATTGCCTAAATCTTTTGCAAATATCTTATATTTTATGGACTTTTTGAAATCCATTATTTATAACAGCACTGTCTGTTTGCACCATAAAATCAGTTGTTTGCGCTATGAATTTACGATTTTGTCACTCCCAGAAAAAACATGATATTTGCATCAAAAATTGAAATAATGAGTTCAAACTTTTTCAACATTATACCTGGTAATGGAACCGTAGCTATCCTCTTATATGGAGAGGTCGGTAATGGTCAGCCTGTGGACAGTGGACGAGTAGTCAGTGAGCTACTTGCCTTGCAAAGTCAGTATGATAAGATTGATGTACGCATCAATAGCAATGGTGGTGATGTTTTTAGCGGAATAGCCATATACAATGCTCTTCGCACTTCAACGGCAGACATTAATATATATGTTGATGGTGTTGCTGCCAGCATTGCCGCTATTATTGCTCTCTGTGGTAAACCACTCTACATGAGTCCGTACGCTAAGCTTATGCTTCATAGCGTAAGTGGAGGTACGTGTGGCAATGCTTCAGACCTGCGCAGAATGGCTACAGTAATGGAGGAACTGGAACATAACCTTGCAGGTATGATTGCTGCACGTTGCGGAATGAGCGCAGAAGATGTATCAGCAAAGTTCTTTGACGAGGTCGATCACTGGATAAGTGCACAAGAAGCAGTTGAAATGAAACTTGCAGATGGAAGTGTATGATATGCAGGATGACGGAGGTCCAGCACCAACAACTCATGAGGAGATATATCAATATTTCAATAACAGGTTGACAAATCAACCAAAAAACTATCAAAACATGGCATTAATAGACCAATTAAAGAGCATCCCATCATTTAGCAATATCAATGATGAGGCTGCAATTGTGAACAAAGTCAGAGAGTTGGCAAACAAGGCAACCAAGGTAGATGCTCTTGAAACAGCCAATGCTGAGTACAAACAGCAGCTTCAGTTATCTGAAGCAAAGGAGCAGGAGGCAATCATTGATCAGGCGATTAGCGAAGGTCGTATTACCGCAGAACAGAAGGCACACTATGTTAAGCTTATGGCTGCCGACCGTACTACTACAGAAGAACTCTTGAACAGCATCAAGCAGATGCCTAAGCCTCGTGCTGCTTCGTACATCAATCCAGATGGTACTGGTGGTGACAGTTTTACCAATAAGACTTGGGACGAACTTGACAAGGCTGGACGTCTTGGTGACTTGAAGAGTCAGAACAAGGACCTTTTTGCAGCCAAGTTCAAGGAGAAGTTCGGTGTAGACTACCGCGAGTAAGAAATACAATACAAATTTAAAAGATAAGAAACTATGGCATTAAACAAAGAAATCTGGCAGTCAGACATTGTTGAGAACTTCTATCCTGACAATTCCTTCGCATCTAAGAGTGTTGACGACTCTGCGTTTGTTGAAAACCACAAGGTACACATTCCTAACGCTGGTGCTCCTTCAAACGTAGAGAGGAACCGTACTCAGAAGCCTGCCACAAGCAAGCAACGTACTGACAACGATCTTGAGTACGAAATGGACGAGTTGACAACTGATCCAGTGTACATTCCAAATATCGACATGGTAGAGCTCAGCTATAACAAGCGCAATTCTATCTTGAGCAATGACCGTGCTCAGTTGCAGGAGGCTGCTCATCTTAATTTGCTTGATCGTTGGGGTCAGGGTGTCGATACTAAAAACATCATCAGTACGTCAGGTACAAGCAAAACCACAGCTCATACATCGTCTGCTGCTACAGGTATGCGTAAGTCTATCTGTAAGGCAGATGTTCGTAAGCTTATGACTGCTATGGATGCAGACAATGTTCCAGAGCAGGGACGTTACCTCTTGCTTGACGCTTTTATGTATGCTGACTTGTTAGCAGACCTTGCTGAAAAGGATCAGTTTATGTTCCTTAACTCTGCTGACCAGCAGAAGGGTATCCTTGGAAATCTCTATGGCTTCAACATCATGAAGAGAAGTCGAGTTCTTCGCCTTAACAACAGCACAAAGAAGGTTCTTGGCTGGGATAAGCAAGGTGCCGCAGATGAACTTGCAGCTGCTCTTGCTTGGCACGAGAATTCTGTCAGCCGTGCTATGGGTGAGGTCAAGATGTTTGACTCAACAGATAATCCTCTGTACTATGGTGATATCTACTCTTTCTTGCTCCGTACTGGTGGTTGCGTTCGTCGTTACGACAAGAAGGGTGTCTACCTTCTCGCAGAATCTTTAACCGCTTAACTTGTGAGTTATGTTACCGAGAATTAGAATTAGATACATGAATGGCCTACTGGGCGACCGTCGGGGAAAGTCCCGACGGCCTGTTCGCTCTTGGTGTGTAGTGCGACTGCTATTAATGACACATTCGCTCTGGAGCGTGCTTATACTATTCAGAGTGTAGACAGTTTGACAGCACTTGGCATCACTGCAGCGAATAACGCCAGACTTTACAAGCATATCTCAGACTTCTATACAGAAGCAGAGAATGGAACAAAGCTGGTGATCTTCGGAGTTGACAAGGCTAAGACCATGACGGAACTCTGCGACCGCCAGACTGGAGCAGTGAAGAAACTCATTGTTAGCCAGAATGGAGCATTGCGTGGAATCTTCGTTGCACGTGACAATACAACAAAAGCTGCAGCAACTGATGGTTTAGAGGCAGACGTATTTACGGCGTTAGCAAAGGCACAGCAGACAGCAGAATGGTCAACAGCTGACCTTTATGCTCCTTTATTCTTCATCTTGGAAGGACGTGGCTATACAGGTACAACACTGAAAGACCTTAGCAATGAGACGTACAATCGTGTCGGTGTTCTATTGGGTGATACGGAAGCTGACTCACAGGGTGCATGTGTTGGAACTTTAGCAGGTCACTTAGCAAGCCTTCCTGTACAGCGTAATATTGGTCGTGTCAAGAATGGAGCATTGAAAACAACTCTACTCTATGTAGGCAAAAAGAAGGTAGAAGAGGATAGTGAAGTTATCTCTTCTATCCATGATAAGGGTTATATCACAGCACGAAAGTATGTTGGACGCAGTGGTTACTTCTTTGCCGACGACCGACTGGCGTGTGTTGAGACTGATGATTATGCTCATCTGTCAAACCGCCGTGTCATTGATAAGGCTTATCGTATTGCCTATAACACTCTGTTGGATATGATGCTGGATGAGTTGGAAATCAATTCTGACGGCACAATGCAGACAGGAGTTATTACAAGCTGGCAGCAGACAGTAGAGAACGCTGTTAACCGCTCTATGACAGCTGCAGGAGAATTGAGTGCCAGTGATAACGGCGAAGGTTGTTCATGCTACATAGACCCAAAACAGAATGTAGTAGCGACTTCAAAGGTCGAAATGACATTGAAGGTTCGTCCATTCGGTTATGCTCGCTATGTTGATGTCAACCTTGGTTTCCAAGTAACAACAGTATAGACATGGTAAATACTAAAGAATACGAGTGGTCAGATGTGACCGTAGTTGTTGCAGGTAGGCCTGTAACTGGACTTCGAGGCGTGAAATATGGCTCGAAGCAAGAGAAAGAACTGCTGTATGCCAAAGGCAACAAGCCTCACGGTATTCAGCATGGCAATATAGATTACAGTGGTGAACTGACATTACTGCAGAGCGAGTACCAAGCTTTGAAGACTGCTGCTAATGGCAATATCCTCAATATGAGCTTTGATGTCGTTGTGGCTTACGGAAATCCTGAAAACGGTGATCCTATCACAACAGACATTCTCAAAGGAGTGGAGTTGACAGAAGATCAGACAGAATGGAAGCAAGGTGACAAGTTTCAAGAAAAGTCTCTGCCATTCATCTACATTGACCAAAAGAGTTATTAACAATCAAATATCGAAGATATGAATTATTCAAAAGAAGATATCAATAAGTGGAAAGCCACGCATGGTGATTTGTTTGAAATCAGCGTAGAGGGCAAGTCTTGTGTGTTGCACAAGCCTACACGTCAGGACCTGAGCTATGCCAGCGTAATCAAAGACCCTATCAAGATGAGCGAGGTCATGTTGAAGCAGCTCTGGGTTGCTGGTGATGAGGAAATCAAAACCGATGATGAACTCTTCATGGCAGTAGTTGCCAAGATGGATGAGGTCTTGAAGGTAAAGGAGGCTGAGATAAAAAAACTTTAGAGGAGGCTGGGGTTGATGACTTTGACAACGCCCAGGATATTATCTTCATAGATACTATGCTGCGCTACTACCTAAGCATTGACCCTGAACTCCTACCAGACGAGAAATGGGCATCAACGCTCAGCGCACTCAAAGAGATAAGAAAAATAGAAAAGGACTCTAATGGACAGCGTACTTAAGTTTTTAATAAAACTACAAGCAGATGGTGGTAATGTTCTGACGGTTGCTCGTCAGACTTCCACCCAGCTGGACGATATATCACGTAGGCACGTACTACTGGTACACGTCTGCGTGAGGCTTTTTCTTTTTCGACACTCAAGAGTTCGCTGATGTCCATTCCAGGTATGGAACTCCTTACCAATCCCTATGCTCTTGCAGCTGGTGCTGTTGGTGCTATTACTAAGATAGGTGCAGAAGCAGAACAAACAGCCGTTGCCTTTACAACCTTAGTAGGAAGTGAGACAAAAGCTAAAGGAATGCTTTCTGAAATTGCCAAGTTTGCAGCTGAATCACCTTTTGGTAAGTTAGACTTGACTGAGAATGCGAAGACTATGCTTAACTTCGGAGTGGAGACAGGAAAAGTTCTACCACTTCTTAAACAGTTAGGAGATATCTCTGGAGGAAATAAGCAAGCTTTGCAAAGCTTATCATTAGTGCTTGGTCAAGTATCAGCAGCTGGTAAGTTAGCTGGACAGGATAACCTGCAGTTTATCAATGCTGGTTTTAATCCATTGCAAGAACTTGCTAAGATGACAGGTGAATCTTATGCGAAGTTGCAGGATAGATGTCAAAGGGACAAATCACCTTTGAAAATGTTGTGCAGGCAATTCAACACGCTTCTGGAGAAGGTGGAAAGTTTTTCAGTATGATGGATAAGCAGTCTCAGACAGTCGCAGGTAAATTTGCTACGCTACAAGACACGTTTATTCAATTAGCCGTTGATATTTATAATAAGATTCAACCTTACGTATCTCAAGCTCTTGATCTCTTTATAAGTATAGTTCCTGTTATTGCTGAAGCAATAGCAAAAGTTATCAATGTGATAGAGGGTGTTATAGGGTTTGTATCACGGTTTAAGATGGAGATATTAGCTCTGTCGTCTGTCATTGGTGTTGCTGCAATAGTCTTTAATGCACAGGCAATAGCGATGTCAGCTTATGCAGCTGCTATCGGTGTTGTGACAACTGTAACGAGGATATGGACTGGCGTTCAATGGTTGCTCAATGCTGCGATGGATGCAAACCCTATCGGACTTATTATCATAGGTATCGCTGCTTTAGTCGCAGCAGTTGTCTATTGTTGGAATAAGTTTGCTGGATTTCGTGCTTTTATCCTGACAATGTGGGATACATTAAAGGGGTTTGGTAATATCATCAAGGACTATATCATCAATCGCTTCAATGAGATGCTTGCAGGACTTGGCAAGCTTGGTGAAGCCTTAAAGAAACTATTCTCTGGAGACTTTCAAGGAGCAGCAGCTTCTGCAATGGAAGGCTTTAAGAAGTTGTCTGGAGTTGAGAGTACTGCCAAGGCTATCAATGGAACCAAACAGCTTGTGAGTGGTGTTGGAGGGAATTTTCAGACACACCTTCGACAAGAACAGCAGAAGGACAAAAAGACATCTTCTGCTAAGAAAGAGAATAAGATAAGTACCCCTGGATTAAGTGGTAGCACAGGTGCCGTCGTTTTTGGAGAAGGTGAAAGCAAAGGCAAGAAGGGAAAGAAAGGTAAAAAGGGTGGTAAGAAAGGTGGTCGTAAGTCTGCTGAGGAACTCGCTACAGGTGGCACTCGCAACACTTCCATCACTATGCACATCGGAAAATTCTTCGATAATATCAATGTTTATATGAACGATAAAACTGACACTGCGGAACTTGAGCGAACTATTCTGCAAAGTATGAACCGAGCATTAGCTATAGCAGCAAGTACAGACAGATGAACAAGGTAGCACGATTTGCACTCGAAAACGTTGCCCTGAGAGTTACAGGCAACAAGATTCCACCTTATTGGCTGTTCAATGTGAATAAGCTTAGAGAGGTGGACGAAGAGGAATACAATGAAATTAAGTCAATGAGTGATGAGGAGTTGGAAGATACTGTTCGCACTAATGCACTTGGTATACCTATGCAACTTCCCCTTCGTCTACGTCTTGAAGAAAGTGGTGTGAAGGAGTGGTTGTTGCCGATTGAGCCAATGATTAGTCTGCAAGGTCAGAATATCATCGTGCGGCGACACGTTAACAAAGGTGCTGTAAAAGGAAGCATTAAGGAGCGGTGGTCACAAGATGATTATACTATCAGTATAGAAGGTATCCTTATCGGTGAAAATGGCAAATATCCTGAGGAAGACGTAAGCCGTTTACGCTCATTCTGTGAAGCTGGACGAGTGACGGCGTTAAACCCTTTGCTTGAGATCTTCGGTATATCGCATCTCGTCATTGAAAGCTGGGAGATTCCTTTCACAAGTGGCTCTTCTAATCAGAACTATTCGCTAAAGGCATATAGTGATGACATATATAAACTTCTTTAAATCAGCAGGACTTAAAACGATAGGCTTATGTACACAATGGCTTACGACATAGAGATTGGAGGCTGGCACATTGGAATGCTTGACAGTGTTGAGGTGCATCGAAGTGTCGAACTACTTGCTGATACGGCAACTATAACATTACCAGGTGCGCAGTATAATGTAGCCTTGGATGTTGAAGATAAACTTCACAGAGGTGATAAAGTTATTATTCGCTTTGGATATAAGGAAGAAGGCTTAAAGGAGGAGTTCACTGGTTGGCTGCAACAAATCAGTACAGATGGTGGCAATATTAAGCTGACTTGTGAGGATGATCTGTACACCTTTCGTAAGGAACTCAAAAACGAAGTACTGAAGAAAGTTTCACTTGCTGATCTTCTTAAGAAGGTGGTGCAGGGAATTGGGAAGAACTACTCTATTCAATGCTCTTACAGCTGGACCTATGCTAAGTTTGTCATTCACAATGCTACTGGATATGATGTGCTTAAGAAGGTGCAGGAGGAATGTGGTGCAGATATATATCTTTCTAATGGTGTTTTACACGTACATCCTCCAGGTGAGGTTGTCGGGGTGAACCGCTTTTATAACTTTGCGCTGAATGTGGAGGCGGTTAATCTGACCTATCGACAAGCAGCTGATCGCAAGGTTCGTGTAGTGGTTAAAGCTCTTCTTCCTGACGGAACAGTAAAAGAGGTAGAGGTCGGAGCTACTGGTGGTGAGAAGGTAGAAATAAAATGTCCTACTTCTGATGCTGCAAGTATGAAACTTCGTGGCGAACTTGAAGTTAAACGTCGTAGTTTCGACGGCTATGACGGAAGTATCACAACTTGGCTCATACCTGAATGTGTTCCTGGCGATATGGCGTGGCTTTATGATGCGGATTATCCAGGTAAGGATGGCTGCTACTTTGTAAGAGCTGTAACAACAACTTTCAGCAGAGACGGTGGTAAACGAAAAATAGAACTTGGATTCAGATTAAGCTAAGGATATGGATCAATATAAGGAATTAAGAGAAAGGTTGCGAGGTGTAGCACCACAACAGGAGATGACTGTACTACAAGGTATCGTTAAGAGCGTAAGCGGTAGCACTTGTGACGTGGAAATTGGAAGCCTTCTCGTACCAGACGTTCGCCTTCGTGCATCTGAAACAGATGATAATGGAGAGATGCTGATAGTTCCAAAAGTCGGTACAGCTGTCATCATTGGGAGTCTGTCAGGAGATTATTCAAACCTTGTCGTCTTAGCTGTGGACCATGTTGAATCTATAACGATAAATGGAGGTAAGCTTGGGGGATTGGTAAATATTGATGATTTAACCAAGAAACTTAATGAACTGGTTAAAGCGGTCAATAGCCATACACACCAGGGTACTCATGGTCCAACAGGTCCACCTCTGACTAAGGCGCAGGAGTTTAAGAAAACTGATTATGAAGACGTAACTATCAAACATTGATATGAAAGGTATTACATTGATAGACTATGAAGTAGTTATACAACCGCATCGAGGACCAGACGGAAAGATTATTTCTGGTCTGGTTATCGGTGACACACTGCATCAGAATCAGGCTTTGATTCTTCACTTACATAAGGGAGAGTTGAAAGAACGACCTATGACAGGCTGTGGCATCAGTGATATGCTGCTTGACAATGATCCTATTTATTGGAGAACGCTCATCAGAGAGCAGCTGGAGATGGACAGACAAACTGTGACTAATATAAAAATAACAACCAAAAGCATCGAAATAGATGCACAATATTAAACTTAAGCAATATGCAAAGAAACACAAAGGAATGGATACAATACGGCTCAGCCATATTTCTGCTTGCAAGTGGTGTGGCAATGGCTTTTCTGAGTTTCTTCTTTAATGGGGGCGATGTTAAGGACAGCGTGCTGTGGTATGTGTCGCAGACTTTGGTCTATGCCGGCTCAATCTTCGGTGTGGGTATCTACATTCAGAGTAAATGGGGAGATGTGCGAAATTACATCGATCGAGTTGTCAACTCCCAAGAACGGAAAGGAGGAAGAATGAGAACGATTAAGTATATTGCAGTGCATTGTACTGCGAGCCATCAGTCACAGACTATTGAGAGCCTACGACAGGAATTCCTCCGTAAAGGATGGGTTAATCCTGGATACCACTATGTCGTAGCACCAGACGGCAAGATTACCCAGCTGCTTGCCGAAGACAAGGTAAGCAATGGCGTAAAGGGTTTTAATTCCGTTTCTATCAATGTAGCATATATTGGTGGTATAGACAGAATGGGCAAGCCTGCAGACAACCGCACAGATGCACAGAAGGCAAGTCTTCGCACACTACTTAGTATGCTGCACAAGAAGTATCCTATAGCTGTAATTCAAGGACATCGTGACTTCTCGCCAGACTTGAACCACGATGGCAGAATCACCTCAAACGAGTATATCAAGGCTTGCCCTTGTTTCGATGCAAAGACTGAGTACGCAAACATCTAACAACAACAATATGAAAACATTTAAAGCATTATTAGCAGTAATCCTTACTGCTTTCCTTTTCTCTGCATGCTCGCATAAAGTCTATGTGCCTGTAGAGAGTGTTAGCACCGACACGCTGCACGTTGTCAGTTACGACACCATAAGAGTTACGGAACGTTTGACGCCAGTGTCACTTGCATTACCTGAGTATCATCAAGAGCGAGCAACGAAAGACTCTGTCTCTGTCTTGGAGAATGCCTTATATCGCTCAACGGCAAGAATACATAATGGTATCCTCACACACATATTAGAGAGCCTTCCAGGTGCGGAGATAAAAGGTCTTACAACGGTGCATGACACAACCCACATAACCATACACGATAAGGATCATAAACAATATAAGGAGAAGCCAAAAATAGTTTACAAGGAAAAAGAATTGAGCTGGATTCAAAAGCGAGCAATGGAAACAGGTTTTCTTGCATTCGGTATTCTTATGATGTTAGCTCTTTGTTTCGTAATAAGATGGAAGTTGAAGTGAAAGATGGTCAGACCTTGGCTGACATAGCTATACAGGAGTATGGCTCGCTGGAAGCATTGCCTGCTTTGGCTGCTGCTAATGCTATTGGTATGACTGATACGTTAGAGGCTGGAAGCAGATTGCAACTTCCTGACGTAAGTTACAACCGATTAATACAACAGTATTGCAAGGCTAATGATGTATCTCCAGCGACAGAGAGAGGTATGACGGATGTCAAGTTAAGGGTATTCAGTGGTGAGTTCTCGCCACAGTTCAATTAAATAAACAAAATATGGCTCGTAGTATAGCAGAGATAAAACAAACAATGACAAATGCCTTTATGGCGGATGGTACAGTAAGAGAACGATACGGACTATCGGAGAACGATACCTTTGATGATAGTTTCTCTGTGGTTAGTATCGAGAATATTCTGTTTTACATCGTGGCCGCCTGTAGCCATGTTCTGGAGGTTCTGTTCGACCAGTTCAAGGCAGACGTAGACGATAAGATCAGTCGTGCTGTTGTAGCAAGTGTACCTTGGTACTATAAGATTGCAAAAGAGTTCCAGTATGGTGATGCTTTATTCTTTAATGAGGCGACACAGCAATATGGCTATGAACAGGTATCTGAGAAGAAGCGAGTCGTCAAGTATGTTGCTGTACGCGATAGAGGAACTTCCGTTGAGATTCTTGCTTCTGCTGAAGCAGGAGGACAGCCAGCCATTCTTTCAGAAGATGTTTTAACAGCATTCAAACAGTATTTGAACCGCGTTAAAATAGCAGGTGTTGTGCTCTCTGTTCGCTCGTTGCCTGCAGATAGAATAAGTATCAATGCAACTATACACGTCGACCCATTGGTGATTGACAGAACAGGTGTAAGAATAGCAGACGGCAGTTATGCTGTAGAGGATGCTGTGAACGCCTATGTCAGAAAGATTATCTATGGCGGTACTTTCAACAAGACGAAGTTGGTTGATGCTATACAGAATGTGGAAGGGGTGCAGGACGTGGAACTGCATATCTGTAAGTACAGCACAGATGGAACTATCTATAAAGAAATCAACGGTAATAATTACACCGCTGTTGGTGGAAGTTTTGTTACTGTGAACCTAAGAAATACATTGAACTATGTGGTATAAGTTAGATATCATCAAACTTGGCTTTCAGCTGTTGCCTCCTATATTGAGAAGTAAGGTGCTTGTAGCACTACTCAAAGCGATGCTGCGTGGAATAAGGGATTTGTATAACCGGTTTTATAGTTACCGTTCTCACGTGTTGAATCGTCTCAACATAACGGCAGGTGTTCAGTATATAGAGAAGATCCTAAATGATGCCTTCTTTCTTTCAGAGCATCAAATTTACATCGTCTCTGCTGATCAGAGAGTACAGACTGTTTTACATTTCAAGAGTGAAGGTCTGAGCCCTGTTTATGTGAGTGGTAATCCTCCGCTGTATGTCAGAGCGTATGATGATGTCCCTAAGCAGCCTTCTTTCATTGTCTATGTACCGTCATTCCTATGTACATCAATAGATGCTGCAGAAGACAAGTATGGAGGGCAGAATTTGACAACTATATTAAACCTATTGAATCATTATAAACCTGCGGGACGCTCTTTCCGCATAGAAATATACGAATATGAATAAGATGCTCTTTAGTGAGGGAGGACAACCTCTCTACATCGATGATCTCAAAACATTGCAGGAGAATCCAACCAATCAGATGTCTGCACTTCTTCAGACTCTTGGTGCTAACACATCAGCCTTTTTGCTTGAACGCTTCCAAGGAGAGTTGAAGAAACTTAACGAAGGGGATAAGACTACTACTTTTCAAACTAAGAAGAACTGGTTGGTGCTTGATGGAATCATTTATGAGATAAAGGAAACTACACTGGTTGCTCATAGTTGGAATGATCCATTATATGTTGGTGTTAGAAAATCTACTTCTGATGTACGCACATTTGAGGATGGCCAGGAACGTGCCTGTACAGAAACAGTAGAGGCTTTCTTAACATTTGAGAAGACAGAAGGTGTCTTTAATGTCAGTGAATTGAAAACGCTCTTTGAGCTTATAGCTCCATCAATAGTTGTTAAGTTGTCTGAAACAGAATATAAGGATGTGCCGTGGGTACTGAGGAATGGTTACTCAGGACAAATACAATCTAAAGTGAGATCTGACTATACTATTATAAAGGTTGATGTACGAAGTGAAAAGTCAGAATGGACTGATGGTCCTGGAGTAATCTTCGAATACCCTACGACACGAGTGCCAGTACCACCTGTTGTCTCTGGTGCTATTGTTGTAGGAGTAAGCTCAGACAATGGTCAGGAGCAGGTTGTTCACATCCAAGTGCTATCGGGAAAAGGAAAACTCATAGGAAGCTTGGGAGCATCCAGTCTTCCTTCTCCTGCTAACTGTCCAATTAATACATATTTCATCATTCCAAAATAAAAAGTAATAATGGATACAATATACAGTTTGCTCAAGCGAGCAAAGGAACTTAAAGAGAAAAGTCAAGTAGATAGTATCACACCTGAAGAGGTGGGTAAGCTGCACGAGGATACATTAGCATACATAGCCTCATTGGAGCAGTCTGCTGATGGACTTGGTATTAAAAAGGTTTATCAGTCTAAGCCAGCTATGGAAGCTGATACAGACCCAGTCGGGACTAATGGCAAGACTCTCCGCTATGGCCAGTTAGTAAGTATTTATGACGATGCACACGCTGATAGTTCTGAGAATGGTAATATTTATGCTTATCAGAAGCCAGGGTGGCTGCTGATGGGAAAGGTCAGTGGTGGAACGACTCTTTCTATTACGCAGGAACTTGGAGACAGTGCAACAAAGATTATGTCGCAGGCAGCGGTCACCGCTGCTATCGGAAGTTCAAAAAAAGATGCAACGAACACAAGGTTCGAAGACAAACAAAATCTTCTTGGTGCAAGCAATGTGCAAGATGCCATCGAAAAAATATCTCCTTACAAAATATACGAGTTAGAGACTCTTGGTGTATACGATGCAAGTCAGGTAAACTCTTTGAGAAATCGATTTGCTTTTGGATACAACAAAACATTCGATAGAGATGTGCGACTTACCAAGATAGCATTTTCTGACGGAACAGACGCAAATGGTATTAGTGCCATTTTTATATGCTCCGCAGATAGAGAGGAGAATACAGTTACAGTTGAGAAGGAAATTACTGAATTCAAAGTAGAAGGTGCTACGCTAATATGTAATATTGTTGTGCCTGCTGGGAAGATAGCTGTTATCAAGCATAATAATCTTGTGCGAGCCTACCAAGGTGAAAAGGTAGACGCTTTAAATTTTAATTACAAGAATAATAACGTACAGGCTCTCATTTGGGGCAAGGAGGATAGTATTAATGTGTCCTTCACTTTTTCTGAGGTCGTTAATATTCTTGACAAAATGACAGATGAGAACGGTAGTAAGGATGCTGAAAATCTACGTGTGTTACACAATGAATGGCAAGGAAAACATGTAGCTTTCCTCGGCGACTCACTAACAGCAGATGGGCGTTATTGCGAGTTCTTGTGTGACAAGTTAGGTATGACTTACGAAAAGTATGGTGTATCAAACACCGAATGGATACACTTCGCACAACAGGCGATTGAGGCATACAGCTATCAGTTAAGTAAAGGGTTTGTTTATGATGCTGTTTTTGTATTTGGCGGCGTGAATAATTACGACCATGGTGCGACAATTAATGGTAAATGGTTCACAGAGACATCTGAGATAATAACAAATGAAACAACCTTTACCTCAAAAAAACGCACGCCCATTAAAAATGGCGCAGGGAGCATTGAAGGACATGTTAATTGGACACTTGAAGTTCTCAAGGTCTGCTTTCCTAATTCACAGATAATAGTAATGACACCTACGCATAAGGGGTTATACGTTAATAGAGCTGTTAGAAGTGGGCAAAATGAATTATATTCAAATGCAAACGGGGTCTTCCTTGATCAAATCGTAGAAAAGATAAAAGAAGGTGCGAGACTATGGGGATGCCCAGTAATTGACCTCTTTTCTCTTAATGGAGCATATCCTGTGTTAAGCTCTTATGACTCATATGTAAGAAATAAGGAAAACGACCATCTTCATCATAGTAATTTGGGTAATTACAGAATCGCTATGACCATTGCAGCAGCTATGAAGTCAATTTCTCCCGAAGTTTATGACTCGCAATATGATGAATTAAATCATACAGTAAGCGGAACAGTCACAAGGGGGGCTGAACCACTTAAAGATGTTAATATTACCATTACAATAGGTAAAAAAACATTTACAGGATTAACCGACAACACGGGGCGCTTCTCGGTCCAGAATATTACTCCTGGCATAGGGGAACTCATCCTTTCAAAAGGTGGATTGACTTTGCACAAGCAAGCTATCACAACAACTTACGATATTATTCATAGACAGCTGGATATTAGCAAGGTTGATATCCCTGACATGAATATAAATATATAATTAGAACTATGGCAGAACTGATTTTAATTTAATGCCTCTGTTGGTGTTGATTAAGATAGCTCTGTCAGAAAAGAAAAGATTACATTATAATAAACTTTCATAGTGGTAAAATAGGGGTTGTTAAAAAGCCCCCAGCCTTGTTAATAAGCAACGCCAATCACTTTTAAACAATGTACGCCACAAGAGCGCGACCGGGGGCAAATATCCTCGCTCGCCCTTGTGGCGTTTTATTGTATAATAAAAGTGATTGGCTTTGCAAATATACGAAATTTATTAGATATGAAGATAATTGAGATTGTAAAAATTAACAGGGAACTATTAAGAAACCTCCATATTGCTGGAGTTAGATTGGATGACACAAACTATATAGATTTATATACAGAATATAGACGGATGTTGTCAAAGCGTGAGAAAGTGTCTTACATAGTAGCGGCTCTTGCTGTGAAATATGCTATTAGCGAGCGTAAAGTTTATGCTCTTATTAAGCGATTTCAAACAGACTGCAATTTGTTTGCAGTGTAATCAGTATATACGTTTATGCTTGTGAAAGAAAAACTCACGACCTTTGCATCATTATGAAGAAAAAATATTATTCAGCTCCGCTTCCATTCGTTGGACAAAAGCGGATGTTTGCAAAAGAATTTAAGAAGGTGTTAGAACAGTTCCCAGACGGAACAACATTTGTTGATTTATTCGGAGGCAGTGGCTTATTGTCGCATATTACAAAGTCCGAGAAACCACATTCTAAAGTCGTGTATAATGATTTTGATGGATATAGGCTACGTCTGAAGCACGTGTCACAGACTAATGAATTACTCTCAGAGCTTAGAAAGATAGTTCGTGAGCTGCCTAAGCATAAGCCAATTGTTGGAGAAGCACGCAAACAGATTTTTGAGTGCTTAATTAAACATCAAGATCGTTATGGTTATTTGGACTTCATCACGATATCGTCTTCTCTCTTATTTTCGATGAAGTATTGTCTGAATATTGACGACATGAACAAGGAAACGTTGTATAACAACATTCGCTCTACTGATTATCCGCTTTGTGATAGCTATTTGGATGGTTTAACAATTGTTTCAGCAGACTATAAACAAGTCTTTAATCAGTATAAGGATACTCCAAATGTTGTATTTTTGGTTGACCCTCCTTACCTCAGTACCGAAGTTGGTACTTATAAGATGTATTGGAAACTTGCAGATTACCTCGATGTACTGTCGGTTCTTGCTGGACATTCATTTGTTTACTTCACAAGCAATAAGTCGTCTATACTTGAACTCTGTGACTGGATAGGTCGAAATAAGCATATCGGTAATCCATTTGAGAAGTGTACTAAGGTGGAATTCAATGCTCGCATGAATTATAACTCAACTTATACAGATATGATGCTGTATAAGAATGCTGGTTAAATGCTATTCTAATGCTGATAAAACGATGAACAAATACTACAAGATTTTAGACCGGATTATTCATGCTGGAAAACAGCAGTGTAACAAGAAAGGGGAAATTAGGTATCTGTTGAACGAACAGCTAACACTTACTCCTTCAGACTTACTCGACATCTTCGAAACTCACGGTATAGCACGTAGGAAGCTAAAGGAGGAGCTACAACTGTTCATGCAGGGTGAAAGGCAGATTGAGAAATATCGTAAGGCAGGTATTGCTTGGTGGAATTATTGTGGTTCAATCCTTGTCAATAGTTATCCTACATATCTGGAGAAATTGCCTCCACTAATAGAGAAGATAAATCGTGAAAAGCGTAGCAGCAAAAATTATGTGTTGTTCTTAGGCGAGACTGGTGCAGAAACTAATCAAGCACCCTGTCTTAGCCTTGTACAGTTCCAAATAGATGAAGGTGAACTTGTTATATCAGCCTTTCAGCGCAGTTCTGACGCTAATTTAGGTCTGCCTGCAGATATCTATCATCTATATCTGATGTCAAGGCAAATAAATCTTCCGTTGAAATCTATAACGCTCAATCTTGCTAATGTCCATATATACAAAAACAATATAGAACCTACAAAAGAACTTCTCGGTGGTAATGAAGATATAAAGTTTGAACTCAACGTATAATCTAAAAGGTGGCAAAATCTTGCAGAATTATCCAAGTCTTGCAAGAATTTGCCACCTTTTTACTGTTGTGTGCGTGTTGAGAATTGTTACTTTTCGTTTTGCAACAAAATATCACTTTTCGTTTTACAATGCACTTACTTTTCGTTTTGACGGATTAATATGTGTGGAATGACTTTCAATATCCAACACTTAATATTGGTTTGTCCTTACCTTTCGTACGAAGACTGGGAAGTTTATAAAATTGAGGTCCTTTTACCCTCATTGGCTGCTGCTTAGGTCTTCTTCCTGCAACAATATCGGCACGAAGCTGATTGGCTGCTTCAAATACTGGCCATCGTCTAAGAAGATAATCCACCTGCTCAAGAGCTGTCTTATAATCCCCAATCTGATAAAAACAATAGGCACGATTAAACCAATAGTCACGGTTTTCGGGTGTAATATCAAGGGCGTGAGTAAAGGCTACAATAGCACTATCATAGCGTTCCACACGAATGCACGACATACCATAAAGCTCATATATATCTGCGATATAGGGCTGTAAAGTCAAAGCACTACGACAATCATCGCCAGCCCCTTTATAATCTTCAAGGTGATACTTTGACAAAGCCAACAAATACCAAGCCTCATAAAGGTTTGGTTTGAGGGCAACAATACGAGAGAATATCTGCATGGAAGTAACGTAGTATCCTTCATCAAGCGTCCGCTTTCCCTCCTGCATCATCTTTTTGACGTTGTACTGGGCGACGGACGGTAAAGCCAACAGGCATAGGAAAGACACTACGATACCACGCAACATTTGACTACCGACGTGGAGTCTTCACACGATAATGGCAACGAACCTTACCCTGTACAAGACCTTTAAGTTTGTTGTTAATCATCTGCTTACGGAAAGGAGAGAGACGATCAGTGAACACACGACCTTCAAGATGGTCGAACTCGTGCTGAATAACACGGGCAAGATAACCCTCTATCCACTCCTCATGCTCTACAAGGTTCTCATCTACCCACTGCACGTAGATACGCTTTGCACGTGTCACACTCTCATGAACACCTGGCAAAGACAGACAACCCTCTTCCATCGTCTCTGTTTCAGAGTCATCATATTCGAGGATATGTCCATTAATAAATGCATGACGAAAATCCTTATACTCTGGGAAAGTGTCTGAGAGAACATCCAAGTCGACGACTACAACACGGATAGACTTACCAATCTGTGGTGCTGCCAAACCGACCCCATCACTGGCTGTATTGGTCTCAAACATATTTTGTATCAGCTCTTGCAAGTCAGGATAATCAAGTGGAATATCCTCCGCTACCTTACGAAGCACAGGCTGACCGTATGTATAAATAGGTAATACCATATTCTTTTCTTTTGCTTAATAGTCTTCCAAGACCGACTCAAACATGCGTCATAGTCCTTTTGACCTCATATAATCTTGAAGGATAATAGTTGCTGAAATCTCATCAACAAGTCCTTTGTCTTCACGGCGTACCTTCTTCTTCACTCCACCCGCAATCATTGCCTGATGGGCTATAACCGATGTAAATCGCTCGTCGTAATAGTCTATGGGCAATTCTGGATGTGCCTTTCGCCAACGATTGACAAACTGTTCCACACGAGAGAAATTCTCACTCGGTTCACCATTAGGCTGAATAGGCTTACCAATGACAAGCTGACGAACATCTTCCTTTACAACATACTGGCTTAGAAAGTCGAAAAGTTCAGATGTAGCAACAGTCGCTAACCCATTTGCAATAATGCATAACGGGTCAGTGACTGCCAATCCTGTACGTTTTTTACCGTAATCTATCGCTAAAATCCTACTCATCTATCGAGAGAGCAACCAAGCATCAGCGTATGTTGCACGGAGCTGGTTACGACTCTGAACAGCTGAAGCCTTGCTGTCGTATGTAGAAGCTACAACGCGATACATATTATTGCCCGAATTGTAAGCTACCTATGCATCATAACCTGCACTCTTAAGACGCTGCTGCAAACCCTCTGCGTTTGACTTAACACCGAACGAACCAACAACAACACTGTATGCCTTCAAACCTGCACCATTTACAACAGAAACATTCTCACGGCGTACTGGCTCATTATCATAATTATCAACAACAGGAGCCGGTGCTTCAACCGGTGCTACAACAGGAGCTGCAGCAACTACACTTCTGTTGTCATTGTCATTTGAAGAAGTCTGCTCCTGAGCCTTTGCCTTCTCATAAGCCTTCTTGTACGCACTCTCGCTTGACTTACAGCTTGTGAAAGCCATTACTACACACATAGCTGCGCCGAAAACCATAAATTTCTTCATAAACATCTTTATTTTTATTGATTATTCTCTTATTTTTCTTACATAAGTATAATTATCGTGCGAAGTTACAAAATAAGACGGATATGAACGAAAAATCACGTCAATAAAGTTTATTAAATATACTATTTATAAAAGTTTTTAAGCCTAAGTCTGTATTACTGGCAACCGAATGCCTAACTTATAGAAACGGACATAACCTGCCACCTTTTCAAAGCTTGGCTCTTCTGTTCTTGTAAACGTAAATCGCTCTGCTTGCTCTTGGTCGGGATAGATAATCAGGCACTTTATAGGACGTGCAGTTTCCTCATCTAAACCTAACAATTCGTATACACCTCGCAGTCGAGCATAACCGCCAATTTCCCTTGCATCATCTATCGAAATGCCTACTTCTTTATAACGTGGTTTATATTTCGCATCAACAACGTAGGGTTCAGCCCACTCTTTTGGACTTAAAAGATAATCCAGTTCTTGATAATGAGCTTTCACATGATACCGAACTTCATTCTTCCCCGTAAACACCTTCCTTAGATTACTAAATACATATAGCTCAAAGAGCTTGCTCATATCTATCCAGAATGGAGGTGTGTCTATCTCGCTTTTACCTACAAGCGTAATATCATAACTGAAACGTCTCAACAGTAATTGGGCAAACTCTACAGCCTTATAATAGTCTTTGAAAACAGGGTTTCCTCTAAACGTCTTCATTGATTTAACACTAATCTCGTCGCCTACCCTTTCAAAACAAGGTTTAATGTTTCTTATCTTCTGGTCCAAGTACGATGTGTCAAATGCGTTTTTATAAACCTCCAACTGCTTTCTACAGAATAATAGCGCTTTCTTTAAAAGTCTATTCTCTGGAGAGTCTATATCGTAAACCTGATACCGACAGACATTGTCCGTCACACGCCCTTTCGTCAGATTTCGCTGAATAGTCCTACTGACAAGTATCTGTCCCTTAGCCTTATTCCTTAGGTTCTCTTCAACCATATAGAAACTCTTCTTCAAACCCTTTCTTACAATACGCTGAAGAAGGTTCAGATATTCTGTTATCAAAAAGATGCTCAACAGGTCTTGCTGTTGATGGATACAGATAGATGGTTTATCAAAGCGAATAGTTATCAAATCCTCCAAATGTTCAAAATTATCTTCTTCTGCCAATGACTCGTTTAGCATACGTACGTAGTCTATCTCAAAACCATCATTCATCTTAGGATTGACTTGTACTGCTAAATCACCTTCCTTAATCCAGTCAACACCAACAAAATAGGAGCCTGTTGCACGGACTTTATCTTCCTCACGCAATAACCTAAGGCAGAGTTCCTTATCTACGCGACCTCTCTTAACGCTGCAAACAACTTCCGAACCGTCATCCATATATGGGATGACTGCCTCACATTCAGTTTGATGAAGATAAGTACCCTCCAACAATTGTTCTTGAAGTTGTATTACTTTCATCACACTAACGCTTTCTGATACAAATCGTTGATAACATTTTGTGCTTCTATCGTCAACACACCATCACGAACATATTCTTCCAGAAGTGGAATAATCTCATATAGAAGACGGTCGGCTGTATTATCATGTCCCTCCTCATCCTGCATCAGGAAGTAACTATGCCCTATCCAAACATCCTCTGGCTTATATTCACCTGACAACGTTTCCGCTGGTTCAAGTTTCATAGTCTGCTTCCATCCACTCTCTTTATATTCATCAAAGTTCTTAACAAACAGCTTGCTTACCTGCTCGAAGAGTTCTGCATCAAATCCTTCATCTTCCAAGCCAAATGGTTTCTCCACTATAAAGCAAAGCGTCTTCTAATAGCATAATCAAGCGAAGTCAATGAGCGATCGGCAGTATTCATTGTTGCTATCAAATACACATTATCTGGTATCTGAAACATTTTCTTTGAGTAAGGCAGAAGTACACTTTCCGAGTTAACACGCCCTTTACGCTTATCTGGTTCAAGCAACGTAATTAGTTCACCGAAAATCTTTGACACATTCCCACGATTCAGTTCGTCAATAACCATCACGTAGGGTTTATCATTCACCTCCATCATAGAAGGAGTTTTGTACTTCTCCAAAATAGACTTGACGTTATCGAGGGTAATGGAATTCAAACGATAGACCGTTCCTAAGGTCATAGTCTTACCATCATTCATCTCTACAATGTTCTCATCGACATTCTTTACAAGCCAGTTAACACGTCTAACACGCTTATAGTTAGGCAGATTATCATCAAACTCATAATCACCCGTAACAACACCTATGGCATCTATCGTCTGACTGGAATAACAAGACATAACGATATCGCCTATCTTCATCTTATTGATATAAGCATCTAATATCTGCTTGCCTTCACCATTATAAACACTCCAGTCTGTTTCATCAGAAATAACTGGTCCATAATCATCCCAGCCAATACGAATATAACCATTCTTCATACAGTCACTTCTGACTGCATTATCTCCCGTACCAGCAAGTGAAACCTTCCAAACAACAGCATTGTCAGAAATACCTACTTGCTTATTTCTGACAATAGGACGTTCCGCCTCTTCACACAACTTTTTGAAAATACCACTCTCTATCTCGTATGTTACTTGATTATTATCATTTATGACAGGGCGCAATCCCTCTATCCAATCCTCATAGTCTAAGGACTGATGGAAGGTTGTAAACGCAATCCGCTTCTCTGATTTAAGCTGGTTATACCTGACGACCAATTCTTCTCTACTCGGTTCTGTCGCCATAAATTCTGGGTCGCAAAGACGGACTGCGAACTCTGGAACATCGTAAGTCTTACCCGTTCCCGGCGCACCATACAAAACAATATTCTTACGACGCTTCCATGTAAGAACACCATCATCATAGTGCGTTGATTCTATCGTAACTTTCTTCTCCACTTGATTTTTCATATAATCCTTCATACACCAAAATAAAGTTTGAACAGCAAGGTTGAGCGGTTATTCTTAAAGTCCTTAATCTCATTCAGCATTATCTGCTGTATTTCCTCTCCATAGCTCTTTACGAAACCATTGATAAGTTCCAAAAAGTGCTCATATTTCTTTCCTGCCTTTCGAGAAGTATAACCAAAGTAATCACAAATATTCTGATAGATTTCATCCTTATAGAAGGTATAAGTCTCTGGATAAACACAGGTGAGCAAACCAGAAGCTGTACGCTCATCATTTGCAGTGTTCTTCCATTCACTTGGACACAATTCCTTTATCTCTGATTTAAAAGTAGCTAATCGGATATTTAACGGAACAGACTCGTCAATCAAATGTTGACAACAAACTCTTGTCTGGTCGGCTTCATTCTCAACCAAATACTTAATAACAGAATCGGTGCGAGGATTATCTATAACATTTTCTCCTATAAGACCATAGAAGGCCGCAAGCACATCCTTCCCTTCTGACCTATCAAGTAAATCCCATTTATATTCTTCATAATAACCATTGAAAGGTTTTCCCTTTCTGAAGACTTCAATAAGCTCCTTCATCAAATAGATTCTAAGGGCTTCTACCAATTCGTCACGCAACTGCCATTGGAATCCTTGCTTTGTGTCCCAACCTTTTTGCATCGTAATACACCAGTAAGTATCCTTGCCATCTACACCTTTTACGCTAAATCTATTCAAGCATTTTTGTACCCACTTAGAGAAATTGTATACCTTACTATTATAGTACTGGGCTGGTTTTCCATATTCATTAGACACCTTTACACAAGATGCCGTATGCTCTTTTTGACGTAGGAAACACAGCAATGCTTCATGATATGGCTTTGACTTCACATCACTTAACATATCAAGCCACTCATCCGTGGTGACACCAATATCACCACAGCTATATTCTCCGTTTGCACTTACAGTCTTATATAATGTTTTTACAGCCATAAACTTAACATTCTTCAGATATAACACTATCAATATTGTGTCAGCTTAATTTTATTTTCATTTGCCGTCATTTTAACATTTAGCCACAAAATCCTATATATCAAGCTGTTGTACTTTCACTTTGAGTGACAGCAGTGACAGGAAAACTTGTTTTTATAAGATAGGATAACCTTCACACCACTTTCACGTTCAATAATACACAACTGCAAATATAGCTACTTTGTTCGACATATCCTTATTTTCCAATTATAAAAACGAGTATTGAGGCTTCGACACATGAAACAACCAATCTGCCATTAGTCCCTAAACGGCTTTTATTTGTTATATAACAGATTGAGTTTTCTTTACAACACAGGCGCAGTCAAGTCAAGTCAAAAAAGGTAGATGCCTGTTCGATAAGAAAACAAAAATGTTAGGAAACAATATTCAATGTGGGAATAATGAATATTGTGACCTAACATCCGATATGGATTTGACCGCATATAACGCCTATATAAAACGATAAGTCAAGCGAAACAAATCCCTTTGGGAGTTTACTCATTGAGCAGTGTTAAGAAAGACTTTTCCTCCACTTAAAATATCCCGCTACGGCTATAACCGCATAGAGGGCATAGAGAGCAGAGGTGAAGGGCAGTTCTTTATACAAATATAATCCTGCTAATTCGACATCGACTACTATCCATATCCACCATTGCTCGATGTATTTCTTTGCCAACGCCCATAGTCCAATGAAGCTGAGAGCATTGCCAAAACTGTCTAACACGGGTACGGACGAGTTAGTGAACTTAATCAGAATGAAATAGAGTGCAATCCAAAGAACAAGAAAGACAAGGACTGACGGGAGTATCAGCCGACGTGGATAGCGTGTAACGGGTATCTCTTCCTCATCTTTCGTTCGTCCAAACTTCCAATACAAGAAACCATATACGGCTGCCAATGTATAATATATCTGCATTCCAAAGTCGGCATATAATCCCGCATCGTAATAAACAAACATATAGATGAGGGGCATGATTATCCCCGTCAACCAAAGCCATATACTTGCTTTGTACTCTTGATAAATATAGATTAGGCCGACTATGCAGCCCAGCATGTCTAAGGTCATGATGATAAAAAAACAGCGACAAACAACAAACCATCAGCAATCCACCCACCAACCAGCCGGCCCTCTCCCTTCCCCTCCCCAAAGGGAGGGGCGTAGAATGCGTGATACCCCTACATGAGATTACAAGTGGATAATCTTACGAGGTAAACAAGTTGTCCTGCTTGAGTGTTGACTCTTTTTACAAGCAATCTACAAGCATACAGTACATTTCACGCCCCTCCCTTCAGGGGGAGGGAAGGAGACAGTTAGTAGAGTTTTGTTGCTGTCTTGTTCTATTTAAAACTTCAACGTAACATTACCCATCACATTGAACCCAGCCATTGGGATAAATCCAAGCTGTGTGTAACGGTTCTCGTTAGGATGACCGGCGTTATCAAGGATAGTGCAGTATGCCCATCCACTGGCAGCGTAATGACGATTGAAGATGTTGTTGAGGTTCACACCAAAGACCGCTTCCTTCAAACCAGCAACGTGCTTGGTAGGACAGAGCGTATAATTGAGGTTCACGTTCGTCTGAGAGTAGCATGGCAGTGAGCGAGTCAAGTTCTCCGTATTGTCCAGATACTGACGGCTCACGAAGTTTGTATGCCATACAGCCTCAAAGCCTTTGTAATGAAGATTGAGCATACCATTGAGGATAGCAGATGGAGAGTAGGCTAAGGTTGTGTTCTCGTAATGTATCTTACGGAATGATTTCTCCCAGTTTTCGCTTGCCATCTCGTCAAAGTCCTTGATGATGTTACGGCTTAGGGCAGCATTACCCTCAACTGTCAACCAAGAGAGTGGACTCCAACCAGCCTCTACCTCAGCACCCATACGATAGCTGTCAGGGATGTTTGTGGTCAGGTTCTCACCGATGTCACTCTGTTCACCCGTCTGTACGAATTGGTTGTTATAGTCCATGTAGTAGAGGTTCACACCTGCATGCCAGTTCTTTCCTTGATACTGGTAACCCATTTCTATGTCGACCATACGTTCTGGCGAAGGTGCAGGATACTTACCATTGTTGGTGAAGTTATTACGTTCTGGTTCACGACTGGCATGCGCAATAGATGCGTAAGCCTTATGACCGCCACGATAATAGCTGATACCTGCCTTCGGATTGACGAAGTCGTAACGCTCCTCGATGTCTAAGACTTGGTTCTTATAGCCACTTCCGTCGTTGTAGAAACGGTCGTTCTGACCATCGGTCATATACTCCACATGACGAATCTGCAGGTCCATAAACATGTTCCAGTAGTTTGCAAAGTTGTATTTCGCCTTGAAGAACCCACTGTAATCGCCTTTCTCCGCTTTTGAGTCATAAAACTTATAATCCTTTCCGCCAGCACGATACTTTGCGTCGGCCTCCTCATTCTTTATATAGGTGAGGTAGCCAAAGTGACTGGCACGGAACAGCTGAAGGTTCAGACCGCCTGTCACATCCCAACTCTCATCCTTGTAATTACTGGTGTAAACAAGACCGTAGGTGTGTTGTGACAATCCTTTTTGGCGCACGAAGTCAGACTTCTTGATAAACTTTCCTTTGCTGTCGGTGAATGATAATCCAAACTTTGCAAACTTTGCGTTCTGCTTAAATTCGTCATAATAGCCGTAGCCGTATGTGTAACGGAGAGTAACGTTGTGATTCCAGCGACTTGATGGTTGGAAGGCAAACGACAAGAGGTTATGGTTCTGATAGAAGTTGTCCGTTGTTCTACTCCAGAATGAGCCGTCGCGCATCTTGTAACGTTCTGTCAGATAGTTACCATTAGCGTCTTTTACAAATGTACCTTTATCGTCGGTCTTGAGGTATTCGTAGAGTTGATTAAACTGACCCAAGCCTCTGTTGTACAAGTCTTCGTAAGTCGTGATGCCTGTCTTTGCACCATACGTACCGTCCATCAGGCTGAGGTCACCACTACCCACAACAACACCGTTCCATGCTTGTCCTGTCTTCTCGAAGTTACCAATATTCTTATAACTGATGCGGAAATTGTCGGCTAACCAAGTCAGACCGCCATAGTATGAACCCGAACGACCCTTCGTACCATGTACATATCCGTCAGTCGCCGTCTCGTGATAAGCTCCGTCAAAGACAAGATGATTGAAGAGTAGACCAGTAGAGAACTTTACACCAGCATTATAAGTATTGTATGAACCGAACGAACCACTCACCTCAGCCATTGGCTTATTGCTTGGCGTAGCCATTGCCAACGACACCGAACCACCAAAGGCACCGTCACCATTAGTCGACGTACCGATACCACGCTGTATCTGCACACTACCCATGAGCGATGCATAAGAGTTCATGTTTGCCCAGAAAACGGTCTGATCTTCTGGTGAATTAAGCGACACACCATCTAATGTGATATTGATGCGACTACCTGCCGCACCACGAATGCGCATAGCTGCCGTACCCGTACCGAGTCCGTTCTCACCCCAAGCCAGTACACCCGGTGTTTGTGAGAAGAGGAAAGGCATCTCACGTCCACTCTTAGAGAAGCTCTCAAGCTCTGACTTCTTAATGTTTGAAATTGCGTATGGCGCACTCTTTGGAACACGCACACCAGCCACAACGACTTCTTCAAGCTGTTGTTGCTTCAACGTGTCCGCCGCTGTCTGTGCCTTTACACCTGCAACACAAGTCAGTGCTGCAGTAAACAGGATGATTTTTTTCATATCCTATATTAATGATATTAAGATAAATAAAAAGGGGAATCTTCCTCCGACGGCATTATCCGTATCAGGTCAATGGGTATAATCTCAGCAAGCCCAAACAGGCAAGCACCCCTTAGTTTCCATTCTGAAAACCGATGCAAAAGTAATACTTTCTTATCAAACTACCAAAAGTAATCAGGGAAGATTCAATATCAAATTGTAACTATTCCTGCAAATGTAAGAAGATTTCGATTGGTGTTCTAAAATCCAACTTTTTTCTTGGACTTGCCTTTATCTTTTATTGCTATTCTTTAATTTGTTTATTTCTAAACTCACAAGAATTACTTTTCTTTGGAATATACTGTCTATATGTTTTTATGTTTTATTTTTTTATTCTATAAGTCCTTTTTTTCATGAACAGTAGGGATGCGCAAAATATATTTTCGTATCTAATGCATTTTCCAACCATTGGTGCTGACGCATGTACCGATTTATGCGATCCTTAACCTCTCCTGTAAAACTACGTTTCCTTCGAAAACGTTCTTTACGGATGTTTGCAAGCATTTGTGCATGAGAATAAATGCACGATCCATGTATTACGATTGATATTCCCGTACAAATTATTGCCAGATAGATTCCCTATTCCAATGGTCTGGAAAGCCTATCTTATAAATAGGGATGTCCGAATTATCCTCTATCAGTGAGATTATCTTTCTCTTATATGTGTCCCCAGCATTGATAGCGTTACACAAGTATAACATGGAAGTAATGATTAGAAATGGCTTCTTTTTAGAGAATTCTGAAAGAGGATGTTGCAACCAAATACCTCTTGGATTACTAATATCCATTGGGCGTTTTACCATATTCCGACTCCATACTCTTGAATGATGGGCTATAATATTTCTCAAATAGGAGATGGCTTCAAGCCAGCTTGATAGTTCTGTATGCATATTAAGTCCGAACTCATTGGCAATTCTTGCCTTTTCCGGTAACTGATGATTAAGATTCTTATATATCTTTGAAAGTGTTCCAAAAGTCGCAACTTCAAAAATAATCCATACGTCAGGCTGTTGGGTAAGAGATATACATTTTCTGTCCTCCCACACTCCATATTTACATTTGTAGTCTTTTATGAAAATCTCACCGCTACGCATAAACTCGCCCATCAGGTCATGTATATGTTGCTGTTGGAGTTCTTCATTGTTGAAAAGTCCCTTATCCATATAGTACAGTCCACCGTATGATTGTGAAAGATGATAAATCATCTTCGTCCGCAACGCTATCTCTATGGCTTCAATGGCATCGAACAAGATAAGACGCAACTCCTTATCAAAGAAATATCGAGCGATAACGTCCTTAAAATTGGCATCATACTTGAATATATGCTGTTCTTTGTCAGTTTGCATATCCCACCAATACCCCTTCAAACGGTAGTAGCTAATATGACTTAAATGAAGATGGGCAAACTCCTCATCTTCTATAATCATGCCTCTATGCTTCAGTAAATCGATTTGTTCCTGAATGGAACGTGATTCTTTATTCGCCATAGTATCTATATAAAAAAAAATGACTCGCCAGCAGATCTTACGGTATGCCAAGCGAGTACTGTTATCTTTGAGTGTGGAAAACCACAACTAACTCTCTGATTGCAAAGGTAAGTATTATTTTTGTTTCTGCAAAATAATTGCAGGGAAGATTCAATATCAAAATGCAATTATTTCTGCAATTGTAAAAAGAAGATTTCATTCGGAATTCTAAAATCCAAATTCTTTCTTGGTCTTGCGTTTATTTTATATTGATATTTATTGCTGTCCGCTAAAAGTAAACTGGAAGCTCTGTATCTCTTTATCCATCGGTATTGCAGCAGTTTTACTCATTCTGGAGCCTGGTTTTCAGTTTCAAACTGTAAGCATTATAAGATGCACTTATTTAGACAAGAATAAACCTATAATAACCGATAATTCTGAGAAATAATAAGGGTTCTATAACGTTTTGTGTGGGTAAATAGTTTTTCCTTGCCAGTGTTCCTATGCTTAATGGCTGAACAGATGAAGACGAATTGCTCTACAAAGTATAAAGGAGTTTGAGCTAAACAAGCTTCTACACACCTCTTGTTTATTCTTAGTATTACAAGATTTTGCTCACAATTCATCCCCTGTTATCCTTATATCATAGTGAATTTAACCCTCCGCACCACATGTGCTAAGCATCAGCACCACATGTGCAGAGTATCAGCACCACAGCAAATGATGGTAAGTATTCACGAACATTGTATGAAATAAGACCTTAAAATATCCTTTCCCGTTGGCAAAAGAGTTAACGTATAAAACGCTAAAACTAAACTGAACAAATAGCTTCTTTCTACGATTACAACAGGCATTATTCTAATCGGGTCAAACAACCCACACGTTTCGTTATAGAGCCATAATTGTATAATGACTTTCTCCCTTTCCTTAGAAACAATGTCGCTTGAGGAACTCCTCATCACTGGTTGCGATAGCCATTGAAGACGTTGATATCGACATCGCCATGGACACCACGCACCTTACCATCAGGACTTAACTGCCGAGTAAGCCAATTTGAAGTTGGGCTTATATTCGCCATAACGGGCTATCCAAATGTGATAGTTGTCGCCCAAATCAGGGTGCTAATGGCATGTAAGTATTGGCAAAAGTCTGACTGATATAAAGGATAGGACGTTTACCTGTTCGCTTCTGCACAAGGCTCATCCACGCACGAATATTGCGGAACATCACCTCTGCTCCACCCATCGCAACAATCTGTGCATCGGTTGGCTCAACATCTAAGACTGGGGGTAGGTCGCCCTTATTAAACTTACTACATTTGAGGAAATACTCAGCCTGCGCTGCACCTGCTGATGTAGTCGAGAAGAAATGATAGGTACCTGTTCGAATACCATGCGCACGTGCTGCCTTATAATCAGCTTCATAATAAGCGTTGAGCATCGTACAACCCTCCGTAGACTTCACGTAAGCGAAGGAAACAGGATAATCCACCTTCCCCTTGATAGTCTTCGTACTCAGCGTACCGAGGTCGGTAATGCGCAGTTTATCCCAATAAATGTGATACACCTTATTATTTTTCTCGTGCTGATGACGTGAGAGATCGATACCATAGATGCGATTGGCTGTGTAAGTAAAGCGTTCACCTTTGAATACATCCGCCTTCCATTCGCCCACTTGTAGATACTCGTGTGGCGCAACATAGATACCGAAGCCGTCGCGTTTTCCGTCCTTCCAATGTCCGTCATAGAAGCTACCATCGTCGCCATAGAACTTTCCATAACCATTCGGAACGTTCTTCTGACTCTCACCCTCATATCGGCCGCCTTCAATACGAATACCAGCTGACAACTTATTGACTGCTGCCGCATGAGTCTTATAGTATGCTTTCAGCGCATCCACAGCCCCACCCTTTTGCAAACGAGTTATCGTACGAATTGGAGTTCGTTTACTTTGGGCTTGCAGGAGTACGCAATCATTCTTCTTATCTATTTCCAATCGGTTGCAAATAGTAAGTTTCGCCTTCTTAGAGAATGACTGAATTGCATAGCGATTTTGCTGTCGAATGCGCAGTCGGGCAGAAGAAGTAGACAGAGAATCCAACACCTTTATCATTCGACGAAGCGAATCCATCTGCTGCACCACTTCGGTATGATATTCCGCAATCTTGTTATATCCGTAATCCTGAACGCTGTGTACACGGAGATAATACCCCATCTCGTTGCGCTTCGTTTGCAATCCGTCTAACTCCGAATCCATCTGAGCAATCGTCTGACGAACAACGTTTTGCACGCCTTTACCCCTTAGATTGACGATTGTAGACGGTTTATAATTCCAACGAATGAGAATGCGTCCGTGGCAAGAAGGCACTACGGGCAATCGGTTCACCCAATAACCACGCTGCGTGATACTACGTGTATGAATTGAATCCTTATTGACGGAGCCACCCACAAACGCCGAGTCGACATAATCAGCAAAGTATGCAAGGGGCTTACCATCAGCCTCTAACGTGTAATACGCTTCCTGACGGATAGCCACAGCACTCTTATCCACCTCCTCTTGTGAAGGGGGGCAGACAACGAAAGACAATATATATGAGTAGAAGGATAAGCAAAATGCCCCCTCCTACATACAGGGTTCGCCTTGAAGGGCGGTAGTTGAACATTAAAATAAATTTAAAATCTTTGCAAAGTTACAAATAATTATCTAACTTTGCAGCTAAGTTTATGAGAAAAACGACAGACATATTACTATCCCTTCTATTGTCAACGATGATAGTATGGATTGGTTCGGGCATCATGACAGTGGTGTGCGCACATACTGGCAATGTGTCTGTTGCTAAGATGGAGGATAAAGGTCATTGCAATGATAACGGTGAAAAAAATTGCATGAAGATTGAGGTAAAAAGCTTGTCGCCCACAGATATGGTGCACAATGACTTTTACCACATTCAGCCTATACAGCTTTCTCTTCTCCCACAATTCATAAGCAATTGTCAATTATTGCCTTTGCCTGTTTTGACAAAGGCCCCAGAGAGGATATTGTCGTTGCTCTGGCATAGTCCGCCACGCCAATATCTCCGATTACTTACGACACTTATTATTTGATTTTTGGTTGTTTTCTGTTCCTCATGAAATGGGCAACAGAAGGTTTATCGTACCTGTTACACAAGTGTGTTCGGGTAAAAAAGCGTATCAGTATGTTTCCCATTCTGATACCACACAGGCTTTATAAATTTTAAATAACAACTGAATATCAAACAAAATGAATAAAATTATATATTTAGCAGGACTGACCTTGCTGTCTGTCCTACCTGCTACCGCACAGGAAACTGCTGTCGACACGACCGCAACCATGAAAGATCAGACATTGGATAACGTGACCGTTACAACGAGAAAAGCCTCTGTGCGCTCGTTGGCTGGAGCCATCAACGGTAAAGACATCCTACGTGACGAACTCTTCAAGGCTGCTTGCTGTAATCTTGGTGAGAGCTTTGTTAACAATGCTTCAGTAGATGTAAACTACTCAGATGCGACAACGGGAGCCAAACAAATCAAACTCCTTGGTCTTAGTGGTACGTATGTTCAGATGCTGACCGAGAACCTTCCTAACTTCCGTGGTGCTGCCCTCCCTTACGGTTTGGGCTATGTTCCAGGCAGTTGGATGAAGAGTATGCAGGTGAGTAAGGGTAATACATCTGTCAAGAATGGCTACGAAGCGATGACAGGTCAGATTAATGTAGAATACGTTAAACCTGAAGATCCAACAGGTATGACCGTCAACCTCTATGGCAATACGGTGGGAAGATTCGAGGCAAATGCGGATGGTAACATTCATATCAATGGTAACAAGAACCTCAGTACGGAAATCCTTGCCCACTATGAGAACAACTGGCTACATCATGATGGCAACGGAGACGGATTCCAAGATGCCCCAAAGGTGAGACAATACAACCTGCAGAACCGTTGGTTTTGGAAGAAGGGCGATTATATCTTACATGCTGGTTTGTCGCTGTTGAAGGAAGATCGCGTGAGTGGTCAGACTCCTCATGCTGCTGCAACGAATCCTTATCGCATTGATATCGGCACCGACCGCTACGAGGCTTATATGAAACATGCCTTTGTTCTCAATAAGGAACACGCCACAAACATCGCTTTGATGGGTAATGTATCTATGCACAAGCAGCAGGCGCAATATGGTATTAAGCAGTATGATGTCAACGAGAAGAATGCTTATGCATCACTTATGTTTGAGACAAACTTCACCGATGAGCACAATCTCTCTGCTGGTTTGAGTCTCAACCATGATTACTTGAATCAGACGCTGACACTCCCAGCAACGGCTGTGCCTTCTGATTACGGTAATATCTACCCGCTCACACGTGGCATTGAGAGCGAAACAACACCGGGCGCATACGTTCAGTACACCTATAACTTGCATAGTCGCTTCATCGCTATGGCAGGATTGCGCGTCGACCATAGCAATATTTACGGTACGTTCTTCACTCCTCGCTTCCACTTGAAATGGGTGCCAGTCGACTTCCTGACCCTCCGCCTCTCTGCAGGTAAGGGCTATCGCAGTCCGCACGCACTGGCTGAGAACAATTACCTCATGGCTTCGGGGCGCCGACTCATCATCGATAAGCTCGATCAAGAGGCTGCATGGAACTATGGTGCGAGTCTTAATTTCAACATTCCAATAGGAAATAAGATGCTGAAAATCAATACTGATTACTATTACACGCACTTCCTTTCACAGATGTTGATTGACTATGACAGCAATCCACAGGAGCTGCACATCACCAATCTCAATGGAAAGAGCTTCTCGCATACCTTCCAAATCGAAGCTTCTTATCCTTTGTTCAAGGGTCTTGAGCTGGGAGCAGCCTACCGATATAACCTCGTTAAGGCGACGTATGGAGGAAAACTGATGTGGAAACCACTGCAGAGTCGTTACAAAGGACTCTTGACGCTCAGCTATAAACACCTTTAGGACTCTGGCAGTTTGATGCTACTGCAGCCTTGAATGGAGGTGGTAGAATGCCAGAAGCTTACACCTTAGCATCGGGCGAACGCTCATGGGCAGGCAGCTATAAGGCCTACGGACAGCTTAGTGGGCAGGTGACACGCTACTTCCGCCACTTCTCGCTTTACATAGGTGGGGAAAACCTTACCAATTACAAGCAGAAGAACCCAATCATCGGTTATCAAAATCCGTGGGCTAACGGCTTCGAACCAACAATGGTCTATGGTCCTGTCGAGGGTGCCATGGCATACGTTGGTATCCGTCTGAACCTCGGTAAACGACAGTAAACATTGATTCATTCACAATAGAATAACATAAACGACAACACAGAGAGACGTCTTGAAACACGCTTTCGGACGTCTCCCTCAAACAAAGAACAATTATGAAAAAAGCTATTTTCACAATGCTGATGCTCATGGTAGCCATGATTGCAACAGCAAAAGACATTAAGACTGTTATCTTCACTACTACTCCACAGATGCACTGTGCAAACTGTGAGGCGAAAGTAAAGAACAACCTCCGCTTTGCAAAGGGTGTGAAAGAGATTAAGACAAGTGTTGAAGAGCAGAAAGTTTATGTAACCTACGATGCCCAGAAAACCACTGAGGAGAAGCTTCAGAAGGCTTTTGAGAAGTTCGGTTATAAGGCAGAAAAGACGACAAAGGAGGCTAAAATCCCTGTTCATGAGAACGAGGAGTGCGAAAATATGTAAGGGTCTGAACACGCAAATACTAAATTCTGATTCTCTGAACCCTATTATATAAATAGGAGAAAGGGGCAAACTTCAAATGAGTAGTCTATCGCTACTGCATTCGAAGTTTGCCCCTTCGCTATTAATTTCTATCTGAAGAAATAATGACTGCTTCGTACTTTTGTAATTATTACTGTCCGCTAAACTTTTGTTTATTTTCAATCGGGTAGGAGGTAAATGTTATTCATAAAAGGCATTTACCTCCTACTTTCACATTTACCGACCTCCCACACCACCGTACGTGCCGTTCGGCATACGGCGGTTTCGTACTTTTACACCTCACGGTGTGTGGCAAGTTGTTTTCAGCTATCCCTTTGAGTAACGTCACTTCTACCCTATTGTCGGATTCCGTCCTATCGTCTTGGATAGAGAGCTCCTTTCGGACATCTGACGAAGAAATTCGCAGGGTAGCATTCATTTACTATTGCACTGCACGATTCGGTCCTTCCCTGTAGGCACACGTACCTTGAGTACTATGACCTCTGCTGACTTCTCACGGCAAGCTTTACTCCGCTTCCTTCGTAAAAACAACTATTTGAAACGTCCGTGAGACCTCCTCGGATAAGAACATTATCTTTCCATCTTATACCTACTTCATTTACACCGACCATTCCGAATAGCTATGGGACTTTGATTTGTTTGGCAATCTTATCCATGGTCATATGCCTTATATGAAGTTTCTGTTCGTTAGGCCAGATGTTTGCCGCCGGCTTCCTTCAGATTTCACCTCACGATGAACACCCTTGCCTTTGACTATGTAATTCCCGCTATTAGGGCTTACTCGGGACTTCCACCCGTTAGATAATGCTCATGCCGAGCGTACCAAATTTGGGCTGATACTTTTTTCATAGTATCAGCCCATTTAATTACCTTTGCTTTTGCAACAAAAACATAAAGTAACATGAGCAAAAAGTACACATTTTTCGGACAGCCCGATATATGGTCAGTTAATAAAATGCTTAGACAAGAACAAAATTAACACTTATAGCCGTCAACATGGTGGCGAACGGTATGTAAAGAAGTTCGATATGTGGTCTCACGTGGTAACTATGCTCTATGCCGTGGTGATGCGTTTCGACTCTCTTCGTGAGATACAGGCTTCTATGCTGGCAGAATCCCGTAAGCTACCTCATCTAAGCATAGATACTTTACCCAAGCGTAGTACGCTCTCTGATGCCAATAAGAGACGCCCCGAAGAACTCTTTGGTTGGCTCTATATGGATGTCCTTGAAGCTCATCGTGACCTACTTTTCTCGGACAGCCAACGAGGCAAGGGGGATTCTTGGCTTAATCGTCTGAAAATAATGGATTCTACCACTATTCCCTTGTTTTCGAATCTCGTCTTCAAGGGTGTGGGACGTAATCCCAAGCACGGAAAGAAGAAAGGAGGCATAAAGGTGCATACCATCATAAATGCCAACGAAGGAGTGCCTTACGATATGCAATTCACTTCTGCTGCCACACATGACAGTTTTATGATGGCACCGCAGGATTATTCAAAGAACGATATTCTAGCTATTGACAGAGCCTACATAGACTATGTTAAATTTGAACAGATGACTCATAATGGTGCTGTCTACGTTACAAAGATGAAGAAAAAAATCTTGTTTATCAACTAGAAATAGAGTATAATATTACAGACGATGATAGCCGTTTCTTATACAATATCAAGGAGGTAGTCCTTAAAAAGAAGGGGTGGAACATCATGCACGAATCGTCACCTACATAGACCACAAGAAGACGGGAAAAGAATAAGACAACGAAACTAATATCACTGCTTACCAACGACTTTGAGATGGATGCGCAAGATATAGTGGCTAGTTTACCGGAAAAGGTGGCAGATAGAGTCACTATTCAAAGCAAGTCAAGCAGAATTTTTCCGCTAAGATACTTTTACGGAGAGACTGCTAATGCTATTAAAATACAGATTTGGATGGTTTTTTTCTTGCAAAATCTGCTAATAACCATCGTACAGAGAAGGATAAAAAGGTCATGGAGTTTCTCGGGATTAGCCACAATGATAAGAATTGTACTGATGTACTATATCAATATGGAATCCTTTTTTTCGAACAACCTGAGAACGATTGGAAAAAAATACTTTAGCAAACATGGTATTTCCCTCCGCAATGTGAGGAAAATGTATAGAGGGGCTTGTCTAAGAGAAAAAGCTCATCCTAAATGCGTAAAGGGATGAGCTGAAGAAGTTAGAGGTTTAGCGGACAGTAATATTTTGTAATAATAAAATCACAATTATTTTTACACTACCCTCTTTTGCCTCTGAATTAATGCCCAATTAACGTGCAAAAGATGCCCTTTAAGCCTCTTACTAACGCCCTTTTGAACCCTTACTAAGCACCTTTTCAAATCGGCCTTCACAACTGCCTGAAAACAAACTACTTAAAACAACACTTAAAACGTATATATTTTGCCCTTTTTCTCGCCTTATCGCTGAGAAGGTTGTAATAATATCTCAAAGTTCAAAGTTCGAATTTTCAAACTTAAAGTCGCTGCATATTCTCTCACAGAGTTCACTGATAAACAGAAAAACAGCCCCGATTTGCTTGTATTGGAGACAAGGTAACATAAGAATGTGGTTTAAGTTACTTGAAGCAATAAACCACACACCACGATAGTAATCATGATTCTAACCTACTGATAAGAACTCTGTTCGAATAATTATGAATTACAGATAATAACCTTCCCTTGTGAGCGATGGTTAGCAACATCGTTCAGAGCCTCTTCTGCTTGTTCTAACGTATAGACATTACCTATCTCTGGGCGTATCTGACGAGCTTCGAGGATAGACGCTGCGTTCCGTAATTGTTCGCCATTGGCGGTCACGAAGATGAAATGATAATGCTGATTTCGTTTGCTTGCCAACTTCTCATTCTTCATACCAACCAACTTAAACAGCCATTGCTTCCAGAGCGGCAAACCGAACGACTTTGCAAAACTGCCATTAGGCATACCTTTCAAAGTGACAAGCGTTGCACCTTCTCGAAGAACTGAGAAAAGTCTCGGTAGCTCTTTATCACCAAGTGAATCAATTGCTCCATCAATATCCTTCAACTCTTTGGTGTAATCTTCTGTTTTGTAATCAAAATATTGGCTCACACCAAGTTCCATCGTGCGTTCTTTGGCTTTTGCACCACCGCTGGTAATAACCTTCAATCCACGTGCTGCTGCCAATGGGATAGCCATAGCACCAAAGCTACCAGAGCCACCAGAAATAAACAAACTATTCCCTGACTTTAACTTGAGAATGTCAAGTGCTTGCTCGGCTGTCAGTGCGGTCAATGGTACAGCAGCAGCCTCTATATCTGAAAGGTAATCTGGTGTTTTGGCAACTGCCGCAGCATCTACTGCAACATACTCGGCAAAGGCACCGATACGATTGATAGGAAGTCGACCGAACACACGATCGCCAACCTGAAAATCCTTTACCAATCCACCAACCTGCTCTACCACACCAGACAGTTCGTTTCCAATAGTCAATGGGAAGTGGTAAGGCACAACCATCTTCACATCTCCATGTGCAATGAGCAACTCTAACGGGTTGACAGCAGCTGCCTTCACCTTTACCAACAAGTCGTTATCGCCCACCTTTGGCATTTCTATATCACGTAAGGCAACCTTAACATCACCTTTCTTATATCCGTCTATCTGTATTGCTTTCATATCTTACTTATTCCATATCAATCCTCAAATCACTACCTTCTTCATTCTTATCCTCGTATTAGTACAGAATAAGACCAAAACAGATTAGATTTTAATGAAAGAAGTGGTAGTTAAAAACAGCTGATAAGATGGGAGGAGAGCCTCACGTCTTATCAGCTGAATATTATTAAGAGTATATTAGTCTATGCTAACACCTCTCATACTTATTTCTTCTCCTTGTATAAATCCTGACAAGTCTTCCAACCGAAGTGCTTGTAGAGTTGGTTCAGACGACCTTCACGCTCCTTGAATGAGGCAAAGTCCTTCTTACTATTCTCTGTCCAAGCCGTTTCAGCCATAGCTGCAACACGTGGGAGGAGCTGGAAGAAGGCGAGGTCGCGACCGACAACATACTCTGTCCAGAGGTTTGTTTGCACACCCTTAACATGCTTCTTCAACTCTGGAGAAGCATCGTCTGGCACAGGGTTGTAGCCGTATGTCGTCTCAACAGGGAGGAAACCACCGATGAGTGTCATCGAGTTGTCGGCTCTCTGATAATAGTCCAGATAGTAATAGTTTGTTGGACTCATAATGGCATCCAAGCCACGCTTAGCAGCTTCAATACCACCATTCACACCACGCCAGCTCATGACGGTTGTACCCTTATCAACGTCACCTTCGAGAATTTCGTCCCAACCAATGATGTTACGTCCCTTTTCTGCCAAGTGTTTTGCTACTTGATTCATAAAGTGAGCTTGCAATTGTGCCTCAGCTGAGAAGCCATTAGAACCTTGCAAGCCGAGTCGTTTGATTTCTGCTTGACAGCGTGGACAGGTCTTCCAGCGAGCTCGTGGAGCCTCATCGCCACCGAGATGGATATACTTTGATGGGAAGATGTCTACGATTTCGTCAAGAACATTGTTCACGAATTCGTATGTCTTAGGATTGCCTGCACAGAGAATGTCAGGGAACACACCCCAAGTTTCAGCTACCTTATAAGGACCACCCGTACATCCGAGTTCTGGATAAGCTGCCAATGCACCGAGCATGTGACCTGGCATATCAATCTCTGGAATTACCGTGATATAACGTTCGGCTGCATATTTCACGACTTCACGCATCTCGTCCTTTGTGTAGTAGCCACCGTATGGTGTCTCATCATAGAGTCCTGTCATACGACCAATCACCGTCTGCGCACGCTTTGAGCCTACCTCTGTGAGCTTTGGATAGCGGTCTATCTGTGGACGCCAGCCCTGATCCTCTGTTAGATGCCAGTGGAAGGTGTTGACATTGTGGAGTGCCAACATATCAATAAACTCTTTGATGAAACTCATCTTGAAGTAGTGACGAGCACAATCGAGCATTGTTCCACGATAGCCAAAGCGTGGATAGTCTACGATGCGTGTTGCTGGGAGAGTTACGCTGCTTGCTTTCTCTAATGGCAAAGACTTACGAAGGGTCTGTACACCATAGAACACACCACGTGGTGTCTTTCCCTCAATGGTGACATTCTTTTCCTTTACAGTGATGACATAACCTTCTTCATTCTCTATCTTAGTGTTGATTTTCAGGGTGATAGTATTACCCTTCTTGTTCATCTCGTTGATAGCAATACCTGTCTTCTCTTGGATATACTGCTTCAAGAACTCACCATTACGGCGCATTGCCTCGTCATTGCTCATTACCTTTACAATAGTATTGGCATCCAAGACGAAGGCTGCTCCCTTTTCGGCTGTAATGCTTTGTGGGAGAGGAACTACTTGATAATTTGCGTCTGTGGCGTGAAGCGTGAAACTCGCCATCATCATTGCCACTGAAAGTAAGATTTTTCTTCATTCTGATTAATATGAATGTTTTTAATTTAGGTTTGAATAACGGATTTCGAGTATCCAAAGGCAAAGATACGAAAAAAAAGTGATTTAAGACGGAGAACATCCTAAAAGTGTAGGCAAAATACTTATTCTTAACTAAAAAACAAAGTGCCTTACTCACGCTGTAAGGCACTGATGAAGAATTGGACTTATTCTTCGATTTCTGAAAGGCTTCGCACAAAGTTGCTTACGAAGTTACTTGTTGTTTCGAGCGGTGCATACCTGATGTATCGAAGACTCCTTCGAGCATTACGATGAAGTACGGCACTATTATTTTTTACAAAGCCTACGGCATTTTGCCGGAAGTGCCACTCGTGTGCGGTGTCCTTTGCCAAGTCTGAGATACTTCGCAGGGTCAGCTGATAAGCGTTTGGATCGCTCTTAGACACGAAGGGGATTTCGTCTTCTTCAAATCCAAAAACCGAGATGAGTACATTGCCCTGCAGCTCTGCCATAGCATATAGTCTCAAGGCTTTAAGCCAATTGTCGAGTTTGACAAAGTCGACCTTATTCCCACGAGTTCTTAAATATTCGCCCATCGTGATAATACCTCCTAAATTCATTCCTCGTGTAAACATTGTCTCTGAATTCGAAACTATAATCTTCAATAGGTCGAGTGTCTCTGTGGAGGTGTCGATACTGTGCAACTCATTATAGATGACTTTCTTTAATCGTCGATTTAAGAATGTGTTACTTAGCCTGACCGACTTTGGTATTCTTTCTTCCAGTGTCTTGCGTTCCTCATGCTTGTCCCTGATTTCTGCGATAATGGTTTCTGGAAGGTTCAGTCCTTCATCCATAGCGTGTCTTTCAATGCCATGAATGAAGATGGGCATTACTTGCTGTGCCTCGACCATCTGTATGAGTCTTCGCCATTTGAAGGCCGACATTGCTTCGAGACTTGACGGGGTGGCGAAAGCACCTGAACACATGATGCGGAAGAAATTGCGTTGAATGATATCCATGGGTGGTGGGTGATGGGTGTTGGGTGATGGGTGTTAAATGTTGGGTGATGAGGATTACTTTTTTATTGGGTGGTGGGTGATGGGTGTTAAATGTTGGGTGATGAGGATTACTTTTTTTGTTGGGTGGTGGGTGGTGGGTGTTAAATGTTGGGTGATGAGGATTACTTTTTTGGGAATATAGATTACGAATAACGGCGAGGATAATGGAAGAGGATTGAGAAGAAGGCGGTGAGGCCTAACAGCATAGGATAATACAAGAAGGGGACGATGCTAACTGGATTGACCTTTGCCAGACCGGCCGCCATCAATATTTGTGCACCGTATGGTATCAAACCCTGAACACAACAAGAGAAGGTGTCGAGAATACTCGCTGCCTTACGCTTGTCTACTCCGTAACGATCGCCTACTTGCTTTGCTATACCGCCTACGGTGAGAATTGCCACCGTGTTATTAGCCGTACAAATGTCTACCAGACTAACCAAAAGCGCAATCGTTAATTCTGCTCCTCGCTTACTATTGACGTGACGCGTAATGAGCCTGATGAGATAGTCTATACCGCCATTCTCACGGATAATCTCTAACATTCCACCTGCCATCATTGTGATGATTATCAGTTCGCCCATCGCGGTGATACCTGCGCCCATACTTCCAAACCATCCGTAAAGGTCATAACTGCCGTCTATGATGCCAATAGCCCCTGTGAGAATAAGTCCAATTGTCAACACTGCCATCACATTCATACCGAAGACGGCACAAACAAGTACTGCCATATAAGGGATGACTCTATGAAGATCTACTATTGCGGTCTGCCCGACGGTGTGAATATCCTTACCCATAAAGATATAAACAAGTAGAATTAAAATTGCCGCTGGTGCGACGATGAAGAAGTTTACCTTAAACTTATCTGCCATCTTACACTCTTGGGTCCTTGTTGCCACTACCGTTGTGTCACTAATGAACGACAGATTATCTCCAAAAAAAGGAACCTCCCACAACTACGGCTACAACGAAGGGTAGCGAACTGCCTGTCGATTGGGCTATACCTGCGGCGATAGGCGTTAAGGCTACTATCGTCCCGACACTTGTCCCGATACTGATAGAGATGAAGCAGGCTGCCAAAAAAAGACCCGGCAACAACATATTGTCTGGTAGAACCGAGAGGGTTAGATTGACTGTGGCATCAATACTTCCCATGTCCTTTGCTGAATTAGCAAATGCTCCTGCAAGTACGAATATCCATAACATCATCATCATATTATCCGTACTGGCTCCCTTACTATATATCTCTATCCGCCTTGCAAGTGAGTAACCGCCTGACATGGCTATCGCAAAGATGCTCGACACCATAAAGGCTACGGTTATCGGCACCTTATAGAAGTCGCCCGATATTATCGAGGTGACCAAATACAAAACAATGAATATCAATAATGGACTTAATGCAAGTAAACCTTTTCTATTTTCTGCCATGATTGGGTGGTGGGTGATGGGTGTTGGGTGTTGGGTGTTGATGAATACCTTTGTTGGGTGGTGAATGTTGGGTGATGATGAATTGTTTATGAGGTGATGGGTGGTGGGTGATGGGTGGTGGGTGATGAATATTGGGTGTTAAATATTGGGTGATGATGAATTGTTTATGAGGTGATGGGTGGTGGGTGATGAATATTGGGTGTTAAATATTAGGTAGTGATAAAATATTAACTGATTATTCCTCTTCTATTCTCCTTCTCACATTACCTCTTAATGGTCCGCACATAATGTGCTAAGCGTTCGCACATATTGTGTTGGGTATCTACACCATTTCACAGAGTGCCTTCCTTTATTTCATTTTATCCCCCTTTTATTTGCTCTCGCTATCTAACCATTAGCAAATAGCTGCCTTTTGGGTTGCTCCCGTTATCTAACCATTAGCAAATTTGTCTCCTCATTTTGCTTGCTCCAATCATCTAACCTTTAGCAAATTTGTCTCCCTCCCCTTCGGGAGGGTCGGGGTGGGGCTTTACCCCCACGCTCGATGATAGAAGTCTATATTCTCCTTTGTGAGCAGGTCGATAGGCATGTAATTAACAGGTTCGACCTTCTTTTTCAGCACGATAGCACGGAAGAGGGAGTCGATACTGAAATAGCCTTGTTGGTAAGCATGCTGAGCAATGAGAAAAGAGATACTACCTTCTCTCAAACAGTCAGCGTTCTTATGTACCACATCATAGCCCATGATTTGCACATTATGACGATGCGTCTTCAGTAGGAACTTACCCACGATATGAGCCTTAGAGTTAAACGTGACACAATGGTGTACCTCAGGATGCTCACTAAAAAACTTTTCCAAGATGTGATCATAGCGTTTTCGTTCTTCGTCTAAGGGGAGGTTAACCTCGAGAATTTTAATATTCGGGAAGTTTTCGTCCATATATTGACGGAAACCCACCTCACGACTTTCCTGCTGTCGACTCGCCATCTTTCCATCTTTTGTTTGTTTCATCAGCATGATTGTCTCTTCGTTTTGAGCGATGAGCATCAACATTCGAGCTGCGAAATGTCCACTCTGAATAGAGTCCTGCCCATAGAACGACAGAGGTTGTAGCGAGGGCATGTAGGAGTCAAGAAGTATGAAGGGGATATTACGCTCATGAAGCTCGTCAGTGAATTGACGAGTCGTCTCTAACGTTGTCGGTACAAGAATCACTCCGTCTGGGCTCTTCCTCAGGCATTTCTGATAAGTCTCGATGAAGGAATGATCGTCCAATCGACTGTAATACATGATTTCTAAATCAATGTGAAAGTCTCTTCGAGCTTCAACAGCCTTCATTGCTCCAATCTCTATTTCTTCCCAGTAAGTTTCACTACTGTGCTTTGGCATCAAACAATAGAAGGTATAGCTCTTGTTATAAGCCAATGCGCTTGCATACACATTAGGCTGGTAATTCATTTCTTTAAGCACCTTTTCGACACGTTTCAGTGCTGCCTCCGACACATTCGGACGTTTATGTAATACCCTATCTACCGTTCCTACGCTTACGCCTGCTCGTTCTGCTATATCCTTAATTCTAATCTTTTCTGCCATAAATAATGGGAAGTAAATATAAAGTTTCTGCACTGCAAATTTACTAATAATTGTTGGAATGTGCGAACGCACAGCCATAGTTTTTATGTTTTATATGACTTTTATTATTTTATTCTATAAATATTATCGTCTGATAGGAAGTTTTTAGCTATATTTGTGTACTGAAATCTCACCGACTATAAGTTATGTCCATCAAGAATAAACTTCAGAAGCTATCATTTCGCACGGGTGTCATCGTACTCTTATTGTGCCTACCCTTCTATCTTCTCTCTTTTCTTCAAATGTTCTTCCCAGTGTCGGCAGCGACAAAGGGGGTGTTGTTTGTCGTGTTCTACGGACTAGCAAAAAGTTGTCAATACGGCGGACTTACCATTCTTGGTGTTGAGGGCTACAAACGATTAAAGGGATATTTCAGACGAGGAAAACGAGTGAATCTTGAAGCAAACGGACTGAGCAACGAAAAGACTATACGTTATTGCCCAGACCTTTTGCCAACCCAGAGATACTCTCAGGAATACGTCTTGTCATCTTCGACTTTGATGGTACACTTGGCGATTCTCAAAAACTAATAACCGACACGATGCTCGCCACGATAGAACGATTAGGCTTGCCCATGCGAAGTCGTGAGGAATGCGCTCGAACAATTGGCTTACCACTTAGAGAATGCTTCTCGTCTATCATCCCCATGAGCGAGGAACAAGCCAATGAGTGTGCTGAGGTTTACAGCGAAATATTCAATGTGAAGAATGTACCGGGAGCTGTCACGGCGTTTCCGGGTGTACACGAAACGTTGGAGCGACTCTCAAAACAAGGCATCTTCATGTCTATTGCAAGTAGCCGCAACCACAGTTCGCTTACTAAGCTGGTAGAGGATTTAGGCTTATCAAACTATATCACCTACCTGATTGGGGCTGACGATGTCGTCAACAAGAAACCAGCAGCCGAACCCGTTGTCGTCACCTTACAACATTTTGGTGTAAAGGCACACGAAACACTTGTGGTTGGCGACGCTGAATTTGATATACTTATGGGAAGAAATGCAGGCACACACACCTGTGGCGTTATCTATGGTAATGGTAGTCGTGAGAGTTTGGAAGCAGCCAAGGCAGATTGGATTGTTTGTTAAATAATGTATAATCATTTGGTGGTTTCAGAGAAAACCCCTACCTTTGCACTCGCAATACAGCAATGAGTTTTACTCATAAGAATATTTTTATAGTTAATACCGCGGGTTGGAGCAGTTGGTAGCTCGCCAGGCTCATAACCTGGAGGTCGCATGTTCGAGTCCTGCACCCGCAACTTAAAGCTTAGAATTACTTATCAATAAGTTCTTCTAAGCTTTTTTCTTTTGTCATCTTCAAGACTTGGAGTAAACCCTTATCTTATAGTTAACTTACTCCCAGAGAACTATTACAAGTTCTCTGGGATTTCCTTTTTCGGATTAATACCTAACGTTTTCAATCCTTCCAGACGACGAACGATGTTGCCCTTGCCTTCGTTGAGTTGTCCTTTTGCCTTGTTGAAGTCTTGTTGCAGACGTTCGATATTGGAGCCTAACTTCAGGAAAGTCTCACCAAAGGTAACGAATTTGTCATAGAGATCATTTGACTGTTGTAATATCTTGTCTACGTTGTCATTCAACCGATGGTTCTGCCACATGGTCCGAGTCAGCTGCAATGCCATGAGTAGGTTACTTGGACTTAGCACAATAATATGTTTACGGAAAGCATATTGCAAGATAGAAGGGTCGCCCTTGATAGCAGCCGAATAGCCACTCTCATAGGGAACGAACATCAATACAAAACCGATACAGCCTGGCACAATCTTCTCATAGTTCTTGGCAGAGAGTTCGTCAATATGTTTACGTACGGACACAACATGCTCTTTTAATAATCTGTCCCGCTCTTCGTCGTCTGTTTCCTTGACAGCTGACTGGTAAGCCGCCAACGAAACCTTTGAGTCGACGACGGCTCTTTCGTCATTTGGGAACACGATGACTGCATCAGGGCGATAATTATTATTATCTTCATCCTTATAGTTCTCTTGTAGGAAGAAATGCTGATCCTTCACTAACCCACAGTCTTCCAGTGTTTTTTCGAGTATCATTTCTCCCCAGTCACCCTGCATCTTCGAGTCACCTTTAAGTGCTTTGGTAAGCGAAGCAGCGTCATTACCAATGCGTTCGGTCTGTTCTCGAAGTTCTTTTACTGTGCGTTCTTGTCCTTCACGCATAGCCTTAATTGTCATTTCCTGCTCAGCATGGAGGCGTTTCATAGCTTCCTCAAAGGTGGTTTTTATTTCCGTCTTGTTTGCTGCATTCTCTTTGCTATTGTTTGTAACGGTCTGATTAAAAGCCTCTATGCGGTCTTTTAGTGGAGAAAGTAGCGCATCGAGCCTTTCTTTATCGGCAGTATTCATCTTCTCCCGACTCTCGGCTAACATCTGGGCCGCCATATTGCGCACCTCCTCCTGCAGCAATTGGTTCTTAGCTTCAGCCTGTTTCTGTAGTTCGTTGCGCAGCCGTTCGCCATACTTCCTTTCTGCTTCAAGCTGTTGATTAGCATTCTCTTTAACAGTGGCAATGCGTTCTTCAATACTCTTTCGTTCCGTGTCGAGTTGACTTCGGAGTACTGCCAGTTCCTCACTGGTCTTCTTTTGCTCTAACATTGATTTGTTCTTCATCCATAGCAGCATGATGCTTGCGCCGATGAGGATGCCGAGAAGTAAGTAGATAATTACCATTTTTAAATATATTAAATAGTAGCCCCTCCCCTTCCCTCCCCCCATAGGGCTACTCTTTATACACATCTTTTTAGACTCATATAAAAGGCAACTTGATGTTCAAAAATCTGTAGTCCTTTTCTTTATTGTAATGTATCCCGGTCTGGTGTCCTTTCCCATATCACACCAGCCTTGAAGACGTGCGATAATCCACGTAGCCCATGGTAGAGATCTCTCTTTGAAGGGGTTTCTACCATCCTTGGCTCTTGGACTCTTTGAGTGTATCATCTTCATTAATACCTGTAACACGACGACCTGAACGTCGGTAAAAATAATACTGGCTGATACATCTTCTCTTTTTGTATCGTAGGATTTCTTCAGTGCCAGACATTTAAGTGCTGCAAGAAAGGTTAGGGCAATCAATTTCTTTGTACTCTCCATCCTCCAACTGTACGTTTTCTATTGTAAAACCCTTAGATTTTGTAACTCTAAAAAGCTCTTCAATGAGCCAGCGACACTTGTACCATTCGATACATTGCACGGCTTGGGTAAGATTGGTTACTTCATGCGAAGTCACCAAACGCCACTCTATTGGCTCTTCTGCTGACGGGACCGAGTCGGCACGCTCCTTAACATGTACACAATAAACATCCAGTTTCTCTTTTCCGCCTGCATTTGAGTGTGGTGCATGGATAGTAATGGGTATAAAAACGTACTTCCATAATTGCAGTTCTATTCTTACGACCTTTCCGCCCGTGTAGTGAGAAGCTATATTCTCCCATTGGTTTTACGCTTGATTAAGAGTTCTGTAAGCATCTCAAAATCATCGTCTACAGCACACTTGCGGTTATGGCTGGATCGTATCAGGAAATCACATCCTGCTTCCAATGTCTCTTCCATAAAGGCATAGATATCATTCCTCACGATCGCCAACAATAGTCTTGCGGACATCAGATGGAATACATGCTACACTTTCCTTTGCGGCTAATGCCCATCGGTAGGACTCTTTATCCTTATAAGGTAAGGTGGCTCGTCTGTTGGTCTCTTCCTACCTTCTACCCGCTCACGATTCCATATCCTCAGTGAAGAGAAGCCTAAAGGTAGATAGGACGTAGCATCTATGAGCAAAGTGGGATGCACAAAGATTGAGTATTTCTTTAACGACATTGAACCATCCCCGAAATCAGGATCTTCCTCTTTCAAACGTCCTTGGATATGGTCGTAAGAGAGTTCTGTCGTATCTTGGATACACAATACATGTTCCTGACCAATACACTTATTTCCAGAGTGTTGTCTTATTCTATCTATAAGTTCATCCATATCCCAACTCTTATTATGTAGCACCCTATATGCACCTATTTTATCTGTCAGTTCTTCAAAGCACTGATTGATAACTGCACTCTGTTTCTCTACCATTTTTGTGAATAAACTGGCAATTCTACGCCCGATTCTAATATCTCCTCCAAGAGATTCAAAAATATTAAGTATACATATACAAAGATACTAAAAAACTATGATATACACAAATAATTAACTGATTATCAATGTATTATAATGTTAAAAAGATGTGTATAAAGAGTAGCCCCCATAGGGAGGGGCGTAAGCAGCGAGTTACCCCCATAAAAGGGATATATTTAGGTTTATCATATCCCATTATTTGTCTAATAAATAGGGGTATCTCGCATATTACTCCCCTCCCTATGGGGGCTACTCTTTATACACATCTTTTAGACTCATATAAAAGGCAACTTGATGTTCAAAAATCTGTAGTCCTTTCTTTATTGTAATGTATCCTGGTCTGGTGTCCTTTCCCATATCACACCAGCCTTGAAGACGTGCGATAATCCACGTAGCCCATGGTAGAGATCTCTCTTTGAAGGGGTTTCTACCATCCTTGGCTCTTGGACTCTTTGAGTGTATCATCTTCATTAATACCTGTAACACGACGACCTGAACGTCGGTAAAAATAATACTGGCTGATACATCTTCTCTTTTTGTATCGTAGGATTTCTTCAGTGCCAGACATTTAAGTGCTGCAAGAAAGGTTAGGGCAATCAATTTCTTTGTACTCTCTCCATCCTCCAACTGTACGTTTTCTATTGTAAAACCCTTAGATTTTGTAACTCTAAAAAGCTCTTCAATGAGCCAGCGACACTTGTACCATTCGATACATTGCACGGCTTGGGTAAGATTGGTTACTTCATGCGAAGTCACCAAACGCCACTCTATTGGCTCTTCTGCTGACGGGACCGAGTCGGCACGCTCCTTAACATGTACACAATAAACATCCAGTTTCTCTTTTCCGCCTGCATTTGAGTGTGGTGCATGGATAGTAATGGGTATAAAACGTACTTCCATAATTGCAGTTCTATTCTTACGACCTTTCCGCCTGGTAGTGAGAAGCTATATTCTCCCATTGGTTTACGCTTGATTAAGAGTTCTGTAAGCATCTCAAAAATCATCGTCTACAGCACACTTGCGGTTATGGCTGGATCGTATCAGGAAATCACATCCTGCTTCCAATGTCTCTTCCATAAAGGCATAGATATCATTCTCACGATCGCCAACAATAGTCTTGCGGACATCAGATGGAATACATGCTACACTTTCCTTTGCGGCTAATGCCCATCGGTAGGACTCTTTATCCTTATAAGGTAAGGTGGCTCGTCTGTTGGTCTTCTTCCTACCTTCTACCCGCTCACGATTCCATATCCTCAGTGAAGAGAAGCCTAAAGGTAGATAGGACGTAGCATCTATGAGCAAAGTGGGATGCACAAAGATTGAGTATTTCTTTAACGACATTGAACCATCCCCGAAATCAGGATCTTTCCTCTTTCAAACGTCCTTGGATATGGTCGTAAGAGAGTTCTGTCGTATCTTGGATACACAATACATGTTCCTGACCAATACACTTATTTCCAGAGTGTTGTCTTATTCTATCTATAAGTTCATCCATATCCCAACTCTTATTATGTAGCACCCTATATGCACCTATTTTTATCTGTCAGTTCTTCAAAGCACTGATTGATAACTGCACTCTGTTTCTCTACCATTTTTGTGAATAAACTGGCAATTCTATGCCCGATTCTAATATCTCCTCCAAGAGATTCAAAAATATTAAGTATACATATACAAAGATACTAAAAAACTATGATATACACAAATAATTAACTGATTATCAATGTATTATAATGTTAAAAAAAGATGTGTATAAAGAGTAGCCCTATGGGGGAGGGGAAGGGGGAGGAGCCAGTCGGTTTTGTCTTATCTCATTCTAATCTTGGAAGTAAACTCTCTTCACGCGGTTACTGACTGTCGTCAGAACCTCGTATGGGATGGTGTCGAGGATATCGCTGAGGACGGTCACAGGGAGGTGGTCGCCAAAGATTTCGACAGTATCGCCTTCCTTGCAATCGATGCCTGTTACGTCAATCATAGCTACGTCCATACAGATGTTGCCTACATACTCAGCCTTCTTTCCATTCACTAAACAATAGCCGTTGCGGTTACCCAGATGGCGGTTTAAGCCGTCAGCATATCCGATTGGTATTGCTGCAATCACGCTATCATGTTCGATGGTTCCCTTGCGAGAGTAGCCCACGGTGTCACCAGTCGGCACGTTGCGCAATTGAAGAATCGTAGTTTTCAGTGTTGCAACATTATTGATTGTCTTGTTTGTGCGTGGGTTAATACCATAGAGTCCTAAGCCCAATCGACACATATCCAACTGTCGTTCAGGGAAGTGTTCGATGCCCGAAGAGTTATCGATATGGCGGATAATCTTGTGATTGAAAGCCGCTTGAAGTTTTTTGCTACCCTCATCGAAGAGTGCAAACTGACGTGCAGAGAACTCGTCGAAGTTGTCGGCATCAGAACCGACGAAGTGAGAGAAGACCGAACGAGGTATGATGGCATTCTGCTGTTTGAGTCTGTCAATCAGTTCGTCCATATCCTTTTGTGGGTCAAAGCCTAATCGGTGCATACCCGTATCGAGTTTTATATGAACAGGGAAGCCCGTGATACCCTCCTTTTGTGCAGCCTTTACGAGTGCATCCATGAGTCGGAAGCTATACACTCAGGTTCAAGGTCGTAATCGAAGAGCGTCTTAAAGGAGCTCATCTCTGGATTCATAATCATGATGTTGCTCGTGATACCATTCTTACGGAGGGTCACTCCCTCGTCAGCAACAGCCACAGCAAGATAGTCCACACGATGGTCCTGCAAGGTTTTGGCTATCTCTACCGCCCCTGTTCCGTAGCCATCGGCCTTGATCATACAAACCAATTTCGTCTCTGGTTTGAGGAAAGAGCGGTACCAATTGAGGTTATCGACAACAGCATTGAGGTTCACCTCCAACACGGTTTCATGCACTTTCTTCACCAAGAGTTCCGTCAGTCGGTCGAAACCAAACTGTCTTGCACCCTTTAATAAGATAACCTCATCGTGCAAGTTGGCAAAGATGTCGCTATGAATAAAGGCGTTGACGGTAGCGAAGAAATGCTTTTCTCTTAAATGCTTAAAGGCAGAACGTTGTGCCAAAAGTCCTTCACCGATACCAATGAACTTCTCTACTCCACGTTTCTCGCAGAGGAAAGCCACCTTATTATATAGGTCTTTGTCCGTATCACCACTCTGCAAGATGTCGCTTAGAATCAATGTACGACGACGTCCTTTATGATCGGGACGACGATTCATGAAGTCGAGTGCAATATCGAGTGAGTTGAAATCGGAGTTGTAGGAATCGTTGATAAGCGTACAACCATGCTGTCCCTCTTTCACTTCCAGTCGCATTGCGACAGGCTCTAATTGTGCCATTCGCTCGCTGATAGCCTCGGGAGTAAGTCCTAAGTAGAGTGAAACGACAGCGCAGGTAATAGAGTTTTCAACACTGGCATCGTCGATGAAAGGCAGTTTGTATTGTCCTTCCGTCTGTCCTTTCCACGTATATGAAACGGTTGTCTCAACGTCTTTCTTTTCAATTGCTTTAATATAGAAAGCCGCCTCTTCCTTCTTTGTTGACCAATCTAACTTCTCTCCCTTGTAATCATATTGACTTAAACATTGGAGCATTACTTCATCATCAGAAGAATAGACAATCGCCTTGGTGTCATGGAAGAGTTTTATCTTTTCATGGCATTTGGCTTCTATGGACAGAAAGTTCTCTTGATGGGCACTGCCAAGCGTGGTGAAGACACCAATAGTAGGTTGGATAATATCGTGCAAAGCCATCATCTCACCCGGCTGACTGATACCAGCTTCGAAGACACCAACCTGCGTATTCTCGCTCAAGAGCAATACTGACAGCGGAACACCAATCTGAGAATTATAACTACGAGGTGAGCGTGTGACGACCATCTGCGGAGAAAGCAACTGATAGAGCCATTCCTTAACCATCGTCTTACCGTTAGAACCCGTGATACCCACAATCGGGATCAAATATTCGTCACGATGGCGTTCAGCCAGTCGTTGCAAGGCTTCCAGCGAACCAACAACCTTCAGGAAGTTCGAATCAGGATAACGTGTTGCCCAATTGTCTGGAACAGACTCTACAACAAAGTTCCTCACACCCCTTGCATAGAGTTCTGGGATGTAATTATGTCCGTCGTTACGCTCAGACCTGAGTGCAAAGAATAATGTTTCTTCTGGAAAACACAGAGAACGACTGTCGGTTAGTACAAACTAATGTTTGCGTCCTTGTCACCATAACGACGCGCACCAATAAGCGTTGTTACTTTCTCAATAGTATAATTCATTACTATCTAAATTGTTTTTATATCTTATGCAAAGGTAGTGAAAAGTCTTAATTCACCCTATTATCCATACGCTTTTTTGTCTTATTATCTATGATAATACCGCTTGGAACATCTTGGACAGATACCTTTCACCATATAGTTAACTGACGATTGAGCATATCCCTCTGGCAGTTCCACTTGCGGTACGGGTATCTCGTGCAGGCAGACTGTCTGCTGACAATGCTCGCAAAAGAAGTGTACGTGCATATCATCATCTTCATTCTCATGATGGCTCATACATAATTCGTAGCGCACAACATCACGACCATCTTCTATCTGATGAACAAGATGTTGCTGCTTAAATAACATGAGCGTGCGGAAGATACTTGACTTATCAATAGTCTGCAACTTTGCCCCTAACTCTTTTATAGATGTCGGATTATCCATTCCCGACAATGTACGTGCTATAAGTATACGATTTGCAGTTACTCTGATATCGTGTGTTCTAAGTAGCAGTTCAATCTGCTTGTCATTCATTATTATCATAATTCTTAATCCAATTCCATATTAGGATATTTCTGTTTCAACAACTCAGCCGACTCCTTTGTCTTACTTATGAAGTCTTGATAGGCGACACCCTCTGGATTGAATGGACGGTGTGCCAATGCTGCTTTGATGGGTTGCCAGTCTTTTAAGAACTGGCGAGCTTCTACGGAGAAACAAGTTTCCACAAGCTGTTCCCAGATATAGTCGACCGCCTGCTCGTTGGGATGAAGCATGTCTGCCTTATAGAAACGATAGTCGCGCAGCTCGTCATTAACAATCTCATAGGCGGGAAAGTAATAAACCCTCGCTCCCTCTTCTTTCACCAGTTTGTCGGTTGCCAACAACAACACCGACTTCGACAATTGACTGCCATGATAACCATATTTAGCATAGCGGATGGGACTGACCGTGAGAATAATCTTAACCTTTGAATTGACCTTTCGTAACAGATTAATCGCCTGACGCAGCGCATCAGCACATTCCTCAACCGTCAACTCACGCTCTTCAAACTCTCGCTGTGGACGTTTCTGACAATTGTCTACTATCTCACCCGTCGCCCGTTCCACATAGACATGATTAGTCCCCAAGGTGAATACTGCCGTGTCAAAGACTTGACCCTCCATCTTCCTTACCGTATGTAACACCGACACAGGGTTATACATCACACCGAAAGGATTGACCACAGCACGAAACTTCTCTTCCTCAAATCGCCTACCAATATTATCGGCAAAGCACGACCCAACGAAAAGAATCCGCTCGCAAGGCTCCAATTCAAATGTCGGACGAGGAATGTTGACAATTGTTCTAAATTCCATAAGGTCGCAAAGGTAAGAAAAATCATAGAGAAAAACATTCAGTAAAGAATATTTTTTTCATACTTTTTAGTTGCTTGAATAAATATTCTATCAGTTAATGTTTCTTTTCATATATTATTTGTATATTTGCCCTACTTATAAACTTGTTGTTTTTAAGTTGAGTACTGATATGGATCAAAAGACATTAGAGTTTGTTACTTATTGCATTGGCAAGTTGTCGGTAATGCTGAAACTACCACAACAAGAAGTGTATCGTAGGTTGAAAACCTCTGGTATACTGGATGAATATATTGTGCCTTCTTATGATGTCTTGCATACATTCGGCTCTCGTTATTTGATGGAAGATTTGACGGAATACATGAAAGAGAAAGGAGTTTTATAAGATATGAAACTGTATCATTCTTCTAATACAAGCATTGAGCAGCCAGATACTTTACACTCACGTAAGTATTTGGACTTTGGATGTGGATTTTATCTGACGTCTATATATGATCAGGCGGTGCGATATGCACAACGCTTTAAGCGTAGGGGGAACGAAGCATGGCTGAATACCTACGAGTTGAACTTGGCAGATGAAGCACAATGGATAATAAAGAAATTTAGTTCTTATGACCAAGAATGGCTTGATTTTGTGGCACAATGTCGTGATGGAAAAGATTGCAGTAATTATGATATGGTAGTTGGTGGTATTGCCAATGATAAGGTCATTCTTACATTAGATAGGTATTTTATGGGCGAGTTATCTCAGGAAGAGGCATTAGGATTATTGAAGTTTGAGAAGCCTAATATACAATATTGTATTCGTTCTGAGAAAATGTTGAGAAGTTGTCTCGTTTTTATAGGAAGTGAAAAGATATGAATGAGGATAGTGCACAGATTATAAAAAGCGCACGATGTGCAAGAGTTATTCAAATGCTTAGTACAATGTATGGAATATCTCTTAATGAAGCAACTGATATGTATTATAATTCGGAAACCTCTAATATGATAGAAGAGGGGGTTGCAGATTTACATTGTCGCAGTGAGAAATATCTTTCTGAAGAAATCTGGAAAGAAGTTCACGAAACAAATTAATACTGCTAATGTACACATATAATTATCCGCACCCAGCCGTAACGGCTGACTGTCTTGTTTTTGCCCGCACTGATGAGGGGATGAAGCTGCTGTTAATTCAGCGGAAGAATGAGCCTTGTAAGGGGAAATGGGCATTCCCCGGTGGCTTTATGGACATCAACGAAACGACCGTTGACGCTGCTCGTCGTGAGTTGAAAGAAGAGACTGGGCTGGTGGTTGGCGAGCTGCATCGCGTTGGCATCTTTGATGCTGTCGACCGTGACCCACGCGAGCGAATCATTACTGTGGCTTATTACACGGTTCTTGACAAACCTGCCGAGGTGAGTGGCTTGGACGATGCAGCACAAGCAAAGTGGTTTCTACTGACAGAACTCCCCGACTTGGCTTTCGATCATCGTGAAATACTTCGAGAGGCGGAACGAATGATGGGACTCGATTTGTCCTGATTTTTCACAAAGTCATTTTCTATCTGTGCTCTTCTTGATTTGATTTAAGACTTAATAAACTTGCAAAAGGGCGTTACTTGAAATCCAAGTAACGCCCTTTTGAGCTTCTATTAATGCCCTTTCAAAACATAACTTCATAACATCTTGATTTGTCGATAGTTATAAAGACTAAGAAAAAGACTTGTTCTGTATTTTTTTAGATGTAATAATGGGGAAACAATGTAAAAATATTTCCTTTTTATTTCAACATCTATAAGCAAGCAACGGTAAGTCCTGCCATAACGATGCTGACCATGCTCATGAGCTTGATAAGGATGTTGAGCGATGGCCCAGACGTGTCTTTGAAGGGGTCGCCAACGGTATCACCAACAATGGTTGCTTTGTGGGAATTGGAGCCTTTACCACCGAAGTTGCCTTCTTCGACATACTTCTTCGCATTGTCCCACGCACCACCAGCATTCGACATAAATACAGCAAGGGTGAAACCGGCTGCCAATCCGCCTACTAACAAGCCTAATACGCCTGCCACACCGAGTAGAAGACCAACGATGACGGGAATGATGATAGCCAAAAGTGATGGGACAATCATTTCGTGTTGCGCACTCTGTGTACTGATTTCTACGCATCGTCCATAGTCTGGTGTGCCTGTTCCTTCCAATATTCCCTTAATCTCACGGAACTGACGACGCACCTCTTCCACCATCTTTCCAGCTGCTCTACCTACGGCACCCATCGTGAGTCCGCAGAAGAGGAAGGCTGCCATAGCACCGATAAACGCACCGACAAGCACCTTTGGATTCATCAAGTTTACTTGGAAGAAGTTCATGAAGTCGGGAATAGTAGCCTTCGTGGCATCAATGGTTTCGCCTGCAACATTGGTCATCTGTACGCCAACGCGTGCCATAGCTATCTTGATTTCTTCGATATAAGAAGCCAATAGTGCCAAAGCGGTCAGTGCTGCCGAACCGATAGCAAAGCCCTTACCCGTCGCAGCTGTGGTGTTGCCCAAGGCGTCAAGAGCATCTGTGCGATGGCGCACCTCCGCTCCTAACTCACTCATCTCCGCATTACCGCCAGCGTTGTCGGCAATCGGTCCGTAGGCATCTGTTGCCAAGGTGATACCCAAGGTGGAGAGCATACCGACTGCCGCGATACCGATACCATAGAGTCCGTGCTGAATAGAAAGTGCCGACATAGACATATCAAAACCATTAGCACAGAGATAACTCAGCATGATTGCTACGGAAATAGAAAGGACAGGAATGCAAGTAGAAATCATACCCGTACCAATACCTTTTATAATAACAGTCGCAGCACCTGTATGACTTGCCTCTGAAATCGCCTTTGTTGGTGTGTAGCTCTGTGAAGTATAGTACTCCGTAGCCTGACCAATGACTACTCCTGCAGCCAAACCAGCAATAACAGAGAAGCTAACACCGAGCCAATTTTCCAAGCCTAAGAAGTAGAGAATGAGGAAACTAACAGCAGCAATGAGTACGGCAGCCGTATTCGTGCCGAGTCCTAAGGCGTGGAGAAGGTCCTTCATCGTTGCTCCTTCCTTCGTTCTTACCAAGAAAATGCCAAACAAACTAAGGAAAACGCCGACGGCAGCGATGAGCATTGGCGCAATGACAGCACGCATCTGCATGTCGCCCGATGAGGCAGCAAAGGCGGTTGCACCCAAGGCAGCGGTAGAAAGAATCGAACCGCAATAACTCTCGTATAGGTCGGCACCCATACCAGCCACGTCACCCACGTTGTCACCCACATTGTCGGCAATCGTAGCCGGGTTGCGTGGGTCGTCTTCAGGGATGTTAGCTTCCACCTTACCCACGAGGTCTGCGCCCACGTCAGCCGCCTTTGTATAGATGCCGCCACCCACACGAGCAAACAAAGCCTGTGTCGATGCACCCATACCGAAGGTCAGCATCGTTGTCGTGATCGTGATGAGCATTTCGCTCGTTGTCATCTTGTCGGAATAGAACCAAGTGAGGACAATGAACCAAAGGGCAATGTCTAACAAGCCCAGTCCGACGACAACGAGTCCCATGACTGCCCCCGAACGAAGGCAATTTTGAGTCCATTGTTGAGTCCTTTGCGTGCTGCGTTAGCCGTTCTTGCACTGGCACAAGTGGCTGTTTTCATACCAAAGAAACCTGCAAGACCAGAGAATAATCCGCCCGTCAGGAAGGCAAAGGGCACCCATTCGTTCTGTGCATTAAAGCCGTAAGCCATGATGGCGAAGACAATAGCCAAAATAGCAAAAACCATAAGTACGATTTTGTACTGCTGTTTTAGATAAGCCATTGCGCCACGACGCACGTACTCAGCAATCTCAACCATGCGGGGTGTACCTTCTTCCGCCTTCATCATAGACTTAAAGAAATACCATGCCATAGCCAATGCGCACAATGATGCAATGGGGATGAGCCAAAACACTGGTGGGAAAACTTGTGAGAAAACTTGTGAGATGTGTTCCATAATTCAAAATATTTAGGTTGTTTAATAATAGGATGTGTAATAAATAGATTGTAATCTGTGGCAAATATATAAAAAAATATTGATAGGCAAAGGAATTTTGGAGAAAAAAAGCGTCACCCCCAACCCCTCTCCAAAGGGAGAGGGGAGTAATATGCGTGATACCCCTATTGCTTAAGTAATTCAGTAATAATGAACGGAAATCTTTGCAATTCACATGGGCATCACAGTGATTACTCCCCTCTCCACTCGGAGAGGGGTTGGGGGTGAGGTTTTTCTACCATTGCCCCTTAAGTGTTTCTAACAACACTTTTGATATCGCTTCATTTGCCTCCTTCGTATAACGCAGGTCGGTGAAGACTTGTGCAAGGGTTTCTTTGTTATTGATTTCTACAAAGTGTTTATTCTCATCTAATTCTTCCTTAGGCAAATAGAACGTGTCGATGCGGTCGGGCGTATAATCCTCGTAAGTTTCGTTGTGGATAATGCTGTCGATAGGCAGTCGGTCGGTGAGGGCAGGTGCTTCATCAGGCCAGCCGAGTGTGATAGTAGCGACAGGCATAACAAGGCGAGGCAGTTGTAGAACATCAATAATGGTTTTGGGATTGTAGATGGTCGTACCCAAGAAGCAAGTCCCCAAGCCCTCTTCCTCGGCAAGATTGCAGAAAGTCTGACAATAGAGCAAGGCATCAGTAGCAGCATTGAGGAAAGAAAGGAAGTTATCGTAGCCCGGTGTAGCCTGTCGGTTCTCTGCCCAAAGGGTTGTACGTCGGAAGTCGGCACAGAAGGTCAGCACTACGGTGCCTCTGTCACCATGGGTTGATTGAAGTGAGCCGGAGCCAATTTCGCTTTCATCTCCGCTTTACGGGTGACAACGACTGAATAGAGTTGCAGGTTACCCATGGTTGGCGTGCGTTCGGCTTTTCTCCAATAAGGTTCTTAACAAATTGTCAGCCACATCCATACGGCTGTATTTTTCTTATGGTCTTTCTTGTATTAATTTTATCCATGTTGTATGTTTTATTGATGCTACAAAGTTAAGTAAATGTTTTCTATTTTTGGGAAAACAATTTGTAACTTCGCAGTCGAAATAAGTGAAAAGAATAGAAATCAGTCCTCTATATGTGCAGTAGGTTTCTTCGAGTAACATACAAGAAACGACGTAATGAGCTGATGGTATAGAGGAACAAAAGCCGATGAAGCCTTCGGCACATCGTGACAGAAGAACAGATGAGATTAGAGTCAAGTTATATCCTTCTTCAAGGACTACGCTTTCATGCTCGCATCGGTGTAGGCGAGCAAGAGCGTGTAGTAGGCAATGAGTATGTTGTCGACTTGCGTATAGGCTATCCTTTCGCAAAGGCAATGGAGAGCGATGATGTGGCTGACACGCTGAGTTATGCAGCCGTATTTGATATCGTAAAAGCCGTTATGAGTCAGCCTGCCCAACTATTGGAGTCGGCCGCTGGCACGATTGTCACGAGCTTGTGTGAAGCCTTTCCGCTGATCAGTAGTATCGACCTGAAACTCGTAAAGCTCAATCCGCCAATGGGAGCCGATAGCAATGGTGCAGGCGTCGAATTACACTTAATAAATGATAAAAGCAATTAGCAGACCCTTATTTTCCCAACGAAAAGCCGTAACTTTGTGCTATAAATGAATAGGTATGTTTAAGAAAATATCGCTTCTCTTTGTTTTCTTGGTGTTATCCGTAGGACTTTCAAGTGCGGCGGACGGACGATTTACGTTAGTAATTGACGCAGGTCATGGTGGTCATGATGCTGGCGCAATAGGTGCAATATCAAAAGAGAAGGACATCAACTTGAATGTTGCTTTAGCCTTCGGGCGTTATGTAGAGAGTAATATGCCAGAGGTGAATGTGATATACACCCGTAAGACAGATGTCTTCATTCCTCTGCATCAGCGTGCCGACATAGCCAATAAGGCAAAAGCAGACTTGTTTATATCCGTCCATACCAACTCTGTGGCACCGGGTCGTTACGCCAAGGGTTTTCAGGTTTACACCTTAGGTATGCACCGTGCCAAAGCTAATCTTGATGTTGCCATGCGAGAGAATGGCGTTATCTCAATGGAGAAAGGCTATCAGCAGACTTATCAAGGCTTTGATCCAAACTCTTCGGAGAGCTACATCATGTTTGAGTTCATGCAGAATGCAAACATGGAGCGAAGTGTTGAGTTAGCTCGAATGATACAGAATGCGGTCTGTTCAGGTGCAGGACGTATAGACAAGGGCGTTCATCAAGCGGGTTTTCTTGTACTGCGTGAGAGTTATATGCCAAGCTGTTTGATAGAGTTGGGCTTTATCACGGCGGCTGACGAAGAGGAGTTCCTCAACTCTCCAAGCGGTATAGACGCTATGGCAAAGGGCATTTATAATGCTTTTGCACAATACAAGAATACTTACGATCCACGCATCGTTGTTCCCTATCGAGCTGTTGAGAATAAACGCATCGTTGTCGATCGCGTTCTTCCTTCTCCACCAGCAAGCAAATTGCGTTCCGTGACAGTAGCCGAGAAAAAACGTGCTGCCGCCTCTACAACCAAAGGTCGTGCGACAACGACAGCTGAACAAGCTCGCCCAACGGCGACGACAAAGGCTCAAGAAGCGAAGAAGAAGACTGCAACAAATACTGAAACCACCACTGCCAACGAGACACGGACTGACCAGACTAAGAAACAACCGATATTCAAGGTGCAACTCTTTGCTTTTAATCGCCAGTTGAAGACTGGTAGCGAGCAATTTCATGGTCGAACCGATATTGAGTGCATACAAGAGGGAAAACTCTACAAATATACAATAGGTGCCAGTACGAATTATGACGAAATCGTAAAACTACGCGAAAAACTGCTAAAAGACTTCCCCCAAGCTTTTATTATCGCATATAAAAATGGTGTTCGCATAGACACCAAACAGGCAATAACAGAGTCACAAAGAAATAAAAAAAATAAGTAAACAAGAAAAAGATATGAAGAAACTATTCACGCCACAAGCAAAGATTGCAATCGTTGCATTAGTTGCAATCCTTGTGTTGTTCTTAGGTATACAGTTCTTAAAGGGCTTATCCATCTTTTCTAACGACGCACATTACAGAATTAAATTCAATGACATTACCGGCTTATCAACCTCAACCCCTGTCTTTGCTCGTGGTTTTAAGGTGGGCGTCGTGCGAAGCATTGACTACAACTATGCACATCCTGACGAACATATCACGGTTGGGATTGACGTTGATAAGACCATGAAATACCAGAGGGTACTACCGCCGAGATTATCAGCGACCTCATGGGCAACGTGAAAGTTGTCTTGAAATTTGGAAACAACACACAACTCTTAGAACCTAATGGATGGATTGACGGATGCATTAACGACGGAACCTTAGGCGACTTAAGAAGTATGGTGCCTTCCGTGCAGCTCATGCTACCAAAAGTTGACAGTATCCTCAGCAGCGTGAACACCCTTCTTGCCGACCCAGCCCTTCAGAGTTCTGTGCATAACTTAGGACAAATTACTGAAAACCTGACCACCTCTACCCGCGAGCTTAACAAACTACTTGTTCAGGCCAATGGGGCTTTGCCTGTAATGGCAGCAAAGGCAGGGAAAGTGATGGACAATGCTAACGGCGGTATTACAGAAGCTCGTGGCGCAATTCGAGGAGCCAATAACATGATGGCTAACCTTAATAATAAGGTGAATGGCCTTGATGTCGAGGCGACAATGGCTAAGGTGAATGCAACCTTAGACAATATGAACCAGTTTACGACTAAATTGAACAACTCCGAAGGTACAATGGGATTGATGCTAAACGACCCCTCTCTGTACAACAATATGAAGAGTACAATGCGTTCGGCTGACAGTCTTTTGACAAACTTCAAAGCACATCCAAAACGATATATACACTTCTCTATCTTCGGTAAAAAGGATAAGTAATTTAAATGTAGTCTAAATAATTTATTCGATGTTTCACACTATCAGAAAGCTACTTTAAATCGTTTGGACATCAGCTTTTCAACCCCACTTTGCGTTTGTTTCACTCTCACGCATAAAATCATGGGTAAGTAGGACTAAACCGATTGTGTTTCAAACACTTAGAAATACGCAACCGCATAAAAGTGATGACTAACGAGGCTGGAAGGTGCAACACCCACAAAGATAAGCTATTACAGACTTTGTCGACACAATAGTGAGAAACGAAGATATTAGCCTTTATAAATAAATTACTATCTTTGCAGTAGCAAATTAAACAGAGGTAGTTGGCACTCCACTACTTCACAAGTAATATAGGTATTTTATAAAACCAATTTATGAACGTCAGTCCTAAAAACCTTTGGGATAATTGCCTCCAACTCATACAGGAGAATGTGACCGAGCAACAATTTGACACTTGGTTCCGACCGATTGTACTACAATCATACCAGCCGGCATCAAAGACTTTGTTAGTTCAGGTGCCAAGCCAGTTCGTATACGAGTATCTGGAAGGACATTATGTAGACCTGTTACGCAAGGTTCTCACACGTGTCTTCGGACAAGGTGTTCAGCTGACGTATCGTGTAATGGTTGACCAAGAGAACCACTTGTCACAAGACTTAGAGCAGGACACAGTGGAAGACATCTCTTCGCAACGTCCAACAGCAAGAGGCAACCAGAGTCCAACAGTACTCGACACAGTACCACAAGACCTTGACTCACAACTCGACCCACATAAGTCATTCAGCAACTATGTTGAAGGTGACAGCAATAAACTACCACGTTCTATCGGACTATCTATTGCAGAACACCCTAACACAACACAGTTTAACCCAATGTTCATCTATGGACCATCGGGTTGTGGCAAGACCCACCTTGTCAATGCTATCGGACTAAGAGCCAAACAACTCTATCCACAAAAACGTGTCTTATACGTGTCTGCACGACTCTTCCAAGTGCAATATACCGACTCTGTCCGACAGAACACAACCAACGATTTTATCAGCTTCTATCAGACAATCGATATACTTATCGTTGATGATATTCAGGAATGGATTACTGCCACAAAGACGCAAGACACCTTCTTCCATATCTTCAACCACCTCTTCCGCAACGGAAAACGTATCATCTTAGCAAGCGACCGACCACCAGTCGACCTCAAAGGCATGAACGACCGCCTGCTGACACGTTTCTCTTGTGGACTGATTGCTGAGTTAGAAAAACCAAACGTACAACTTTGCGTGGACATCCTTCACAGCAAATTAAACGCGACGGACTACACATTCCAGAGGACGTAGTACAGTTTATTGCCGAAACTGCTAACGGTAGCGTACGCGACCTGCAAGGTGTCATCAACTCGCTCTTAGCTTACAGCGTTGTCTACAATAGCAATATTGATATGCGACTGGCAGAACGTGTTATCAAACGTGCCGTCAAGATTGACGACGAACCACTGACCATCGACGACATCTTAGACAAAGTTTGCACACACTATAACGTGACAATGACCGCAGTCAACTCTCGTTCGCGCAAGAAAGACATCGTCATCGCACGACAGGTGAGTATGTACATGGCACAAAAATACACAAAGATGCCGGCAAGCCGAATTGGTAAACTTGTCGGAAATCGTGACCATAGCACCGTAATACATAGTTGCTCTAAGATTGAAGACCGACTGAAAGTGGATAAGGGTTTCTATGCCGAAATAGCAAGCATCGAAAACTCATTTAAGCTGAAAGCATAAGAAAATTAGTCTATAAGCCTGCTACATTCAATTGTGCAGGCTTTCTTCTTTTCTTCTTTCTTCGCTCCCCTTCTCTGCTTTATGACCCCTTCCCTCATACCGAAAAAAGCATTACAAAATATACATAAAATATCTCCTAAAAGGTACAAAAAGCACCGAAAGCTATAGCATCAGCAACTCGCAACAAGTCACGTAGTTGCAAGACCAAATCCCAAAAGGTGCTTAACGAGCCTCCAAAAGGGCATTAGTAACATGCGAAAAGAGCGTCTTTACAAAACCTAAAAAGCGTCTTTTCATGGCGAGAAGAGCATTTCCTAAAAACAAAGATATGAAAGAAGAACTTGCCAGTAGCTAACATCCATCAAACCCAAACGACACTTCATAAACATAGAAAGAAACAACATATCGAACAATGAAAAACTATGACTTCCATTATTCTGTCAAAGAAGTAGACGGAAAACAATTTGAGTTAATTCAATGCACCACATGGCCTCGCCTGAATGTTCAGGTGATAGACACCACAGCTGAACGCTTCGAAGAAGACTTAAAAGTACTTCAGAAACGTTCGCTTTGCGGTTATTCTCCACACGATAAAACCTTCATCTTAAAACATGCCGGAGGGGAGGGCAACGGAGAACTTAAACAGAGTAATCTGGATGAGATCTATGACGGAATGGTTGAGATTATGAATGCTGCTGTGAAATGGTGGATGTACAATCGTACAAAACTTCGCAGTGCTAATGCCGATTTAGAAAATAATTGTGCAAAGTAAGTACGTCGACTATTCTTCTTATCAGGCATTATGACAGAACAAAGCCATATAGATGCTTCCGTAAGCATGCTATATGGCTTTGTTGTTGACATTACTGGTCCTTAGAATTCTTCAACTGAAAGATGGGCTTATGCAAGTTATATTTTATGTGTGCGATATACTAAGTAATCGCCATCCGCTTGGATTGTAAATTCGTTTGATAAGGCTTTGTTAAGCGTCCCCTGCCATAGTTCGGTAAGGGGATAAACATCCCATTTTAGTCCGCTGCTGGACATTTCTTTGCAGGTAGCATTGAAGATGCTAACTTGCTGTCCGGGGAAACATTCGAAGCGAGTAGTACCCGATGCAACGACGAAATAACCATAGTCGGTCACCATGACGGGATTGAGTGCTAACTGGCGGAAGTAATAAAGCATGAGAGAGATGTTGCCCAGTGTGTGGTCTTCACGCTTTCCCGTCGCTCCAACGTAACAGAAGCATGGGCGAGTCTGTGTGGATGCATTCATCGTCAGGTGAGAACGAGCAAAGAGAGTGGCCTTTGTAAGGTCGTTAAACTCCTGTTCTGAAATCTGATGATAGATGTGTGCATAGCGTTGCTTCAACTCTTCTGAGAGTGAGTCGCCATCACCCACAACTGCTGTTGGCTCTATTTCGTATTCGAGTAAATCTTTTAATGCTCCATCGCACACAATGAGGTTCGTCGTTGTGCGTAGGATGCGAAAGTGGAAGAACGTGACTGGGAAAGTCGCCCGCAGCGAGAATGACAGCCGAGAAAGCATCGGCTGCCACTCTTTCAGAAGGAGTGGTGTGCGACTGGGTGCTAACGACTCGAGGAGCGGAGAGAAGCTAACGGGATGTTCGTTAGACGAATAAGCACCTCTACTTTCTTTATTATTTTTCTTTGTTATTGATAATCATTTGGTTTGTAGTTATATATTTTACTTTAACAAAATCGCCCGTGAATTCAACAAGTAAGTGCAAATTTACGTAATCTTATTCCTTCCCACCAAACTTCTCAAGAAGAAATATACTTCCTCCTGCAAACGAAACAATGTCCACGAACAACGAAAGGGCATATAACCGAATTTCTTTTTGAGCGAAGCGTCTACTTGTTTTAGCTGGATGGTTTGCCAAACATGGTGTATGATTGATAAGCTCTCTCTGCGGTCGGTTGGTGAGAATTGGTTACGATAGAGATAATAGAACATATACATTCCCACTAAGTTGAGCCATCTGGTAGTTTCGTAACAACGAAGTGAGTCTTCTGACGCTCCCAAGGCGAGGAGCTGACGACGCATAGACTCATTGGCAAGCAGGAAGTCGAAACGGCGGATGCTGACCTTATGGGTTACTGAGGCTGCTTGCTGTCGATAATAATAAACTCCATCACAATAAGCCACCTTACGCGAATAATAATAATGTATGCGTGTGGTATTATCATCGCTGTAAGCCCGCTGCGACTCATCGTATGGGTGCGCCATGTGGATAGAATTGCGTACCACATAACAACCATGAATCTTCCACGTAAGACTCGCCCGAAAAGCCTCATCGCCTGTCATCGTCGTGAATGGCGACATTTCATAGTCCTTCATACGACCATCAGCATAAGCATAAAGAACCCGAAACAAGACACTGTCGACATCCTCACGGAAGGCAGTAGACACTTTTTCTAATGCATCTTGTCCAAGCCAGTCATCGCTATCCACAAAACCAATGTAATCGCCTGTGGCATGAGACAGTCCAACGTTGCGGGCATGGGCTTGTCCTCTATTCTCTTTTAGCGCAAAGACTTTCACACGCTCGTCCTGTTCAGCATACTGATGGAGAATAGTCAAAGAGTTGTCTGTCGAAGCGTCATCGACACAGAGTATCTCAATATCCTTTAAGCTTTGCGACAAGAGCGAGTCAAGGCATTGCGGTAGGTAAGCTGCGGTGTTATAAACGGCTACAAGTATACTAATCTTTGGCATGGCGAATAAACTTTCTTCTTACTTTATCTATTAAAGACTTCCATAATCCCGACTTCGACTTCAATACTCGAAGAGAGGTTATCGTACTAACCATACATAACAAACTGGCTACTCCCCAGCGCATCCAATCGTTATCGGAGCGTACACAAAGAAAGACAAGAACTCCGATGGATAAATGGAGAACAGCATAGAGCATCACCGATGAAGACAAACGATAACCATAACGACTGTATGCATAGACGAAGACGAAGACGAAGTTGAGAAAACCTGCCGCTGCTATGCCCAGTCCTGCACCAAAGAGTCCATACTGCCAATACCCTAAATCACCAATAGAACAAGCAAAACATCATACAAGGACTCTAAAAGTAGATAGGACTTTGAGTCGCCCTTTGCCAAAGGAATATACTCTAACGGCAAACGGATAGCACGTACATACATCGCCAACACCAACACTTGTGCCATGCTGAGGGCTGGAAGGAATTTGTCGGAATATAACAAGCATATCAACTGGGGCTGGAACAAGAGGAAGAGTGTTAGCAAAGGAGAGATGAGTAGGAGTGTCACCTCTATCTGTCGATTGACTATCTGATTAAAAGTAAACGTCAAGTTGTTCGCGCCTGACAGACGTGGGAAGTAGTCGGTCTCCATTGCTGAGAAAATCATTCCTGCATAAACCATCGTCATCATATAAGCTGAATTATAAAAACCAACGGACGCTATCTCGGCAACATTATTGAGGTAACTGCGTATAACCAACTCTGCTCCAGAACCCAAAACGCCTGCAAAGACAAAGGCTGTCCCCAATCGAATCATCCCCCACCCTTTTCCTAAGAATACTCTTTGGAACGAAACTCGGAAAGGGTAAAGACGATAAGAAACAACTATCGTCAACAGAAGCTGCACAAAAGCCATCAATACCAACGAAGGAACAATAGCCGCATTACCAAAGAAATAATAAAGCGGTACGGTTAAGACTAAGGCTCCCAAGACGTTATACACCGATATAGCAGCCAACAGTCGCAACTGACGGACGGCTTTGAGGATAGCAAGTTCGCCGCCTGCCAAGGCTGTCAAAGCTACGCAAGGCGAAAGAAGAATGAAATGAAGCGTATGTCCATCCCACGAAAAAGTGTAACGACTTAACAACGGACTAAGTACGATGCAACGACAAGGCCCAACATAGCTACAAGCATACTCCATGAACGCACAACGGCTATATCGTCTGTCAGTTTCGCCTCATCGTTCTGGTCATAATCCTCTGATAAATTGCGCACTGCACTCATTGAAATACCGAAGTTTGTAGAGTCGCTGATGAGCTTGATTGTGGAATTGAAGAGTGACATCAGTCCTACTCCCTGCGGTCCGAGCAACATGGCAACAAACTTATTGCGAACAATACCTATCAGCACATTCAGCACCTGTACACCACCAAAGAGGCTGATGTACTTCAAAATATGCATATAGCTGTCAGTATTAGAGGCTTTTTTCATCATATTATCTAACGGATTTCAAAGTTTTTTATTATTTTTGCATCAAACAATTATTACATGCATCTGTCTATCATCATTCCCATCTATAACGTTGAAGACACACTCCGAAGATGTTTGGAGAGTGTGTTAACGCAGACGGATGAGCGGATGGAGGTGGTGCTTATTGACGATGGGTCGACGGATTTCTCTGGGCAGATTGCGGAAGAAATGACGACTAACAGAGAGAATTGTAGGCTTATCCGACAAACAAATAAGGGACTTTCGGCGGCAAGGAATGTTGGAATAGCAGTGGCAACGGGCGATTATCTCACCTTTGTCGACTCTGACGACTTCGTTGCTGAGGGTACATACGATGCGCTGTTGGCTGTCGTGGCAAACATCCAGACTACGATATCCTTGAATATCCTGCTCTGCTACATTACGGAAGTAAGACAAAGCAACGCCTGCTGAGCTTCACGGATACAACGATCAGTTCTATCCGTGACTATTGGCTGGGCGAAGCTCACCTCCACACCTACGCTTGGAACAAGCTTTATCGTCGTGAACTTTTCACAGATGTTTGCTTCCCAGAGGGTAAGGTCTTTGAAGATGTCTACACTTATCCTTCCTTGTTACAGCGGGCAAAGGTTGTGGCAACAACGTCTGTGGGGTTATATTACTATTGTCAAAATGATAAAGGCATCACCGCTCAGGCTGGGGGAAAGGAACTGACCGACCTCTTAAAGGCACATCTCAAGCATCTCAAGCAGTGGGGCGAACTGACACCTGCATATTATCAGTCGTTGGTTAATATTCAAATAGATGTCTATGAGGCGACGCACGCCGACCCAATCCTACCTGTTCTGCCCTACAACGGCACCTTAAAACTGTTTCTTCTCCATTTAATAGGACTAAAACGCTTATGTCAACTCACCCAGTTTTTTCACAAAATAAGGAAGATAAACCACTCGTAAGTTTTATCATTACCTACTATAACGAACCTGTTGATATGCTGAAAGAGTGCATCAATAGCATCTTGGCACTATGTCTACACGAAACCGAACGCCAGATTATCGTTGTCGATGATGGTGCTGCCTATTCGCCTATCAACGAATTGCTTGCACTCTCGTCAAGTATTGTCTACGTGAGACAGCCTAATCAGGGTCCGGGACAAGCACGAAACACGGGTATGGCCTTAGCTGAGGGTCGTTTCATTCAGTTTGTTGATGGCGACGATTGCCTACTGACAAGTGCCTACGAACAGTGTCTTGACCTCATCAGATACCGCGAAACAGACTTGGTTCTGTTCCAGTCTACTGATAAGAAAACGTCAAAACCACTTGCCGATGCTGAGGGTCCGATAAGTGGAACGGAGTATATGACACACCATAACCTACGTGGTTGTGTGTGGACCTTCCTTTTCCGCAAAGAAATTCTGCACAATCTTCGTTTCACAAAGGGACTATTCCACGAGGACGAGGAGTTTGTTCCACAGATTATGTTGCGTGCTGAAAACATCTACACAACCCATAACAAGGCTTACTACTATCGCAAACGTGAGAACTCTACAATGCACAATCGGGACAAACGATGGCACGTCCGCCGTCTGTCTGATGCCGAACAAGTTATCTATCGTTTGAAAAAAACAAGTCGACCACCTCCCTGTCAATGAGCGTATCGCTATGGAGCGACGCATCGCCCAACTGACAATGGACCATATTTACAACGTGATAACGATGACACATGACGAGGCACATCTCAACCATGTGCTTGACCGTCTGTCCCGACACGGACTCTTCCCGCTACCTGACAAGGACTATACAACGAAGTATAAGTGGTTCAGAAGAATGACTAACAGCAGTTTCGGACGTAAGACATTAATAATGCTTTTGAGGGTAAATAAGAGATAAAAGAATTGCATTAGAATATTCTGCTTCTTTGATGGAAAAAGACTGGTAATACTTTTGAGTGGTTTCCAAAAGAAGACACAAAAAACACCTAAGAACGAAATTAATCGTGCCATCAGAATAATGGCTGATTATTACAAAGAAAAGACTGAGGAAAGGGACAAAAAATGAAGAATATCAAAACACTCGACCAGATAAAAGACAAATACTATGGTTTAAAAGGAACTCCTGAACGTGATGAGTTAGAACGGGAATTGGAGTCGCTGCGCATTGGTCTGAAGATAAGAGAGGCACGCGAACAACTCAAGATGACACAGGAGCAATTAGCAAACCGCATTGACAAAAAACGTTCCTTTATATCTAAGATAGAAAGTAATAGCGAGAATATCACACTGAAAACCCTTTTTGATATCGTTGAGCGTGGTTTAGGTGGTAGGCTCAACATTGACGTTTCATTATAATAGGGAGTATAAAGCCACATGAAAATCCTACTATTAGGTGAATATAGCAACGTGCATAACACGCTGGCTCGTGGACTGCGTGAGCTTGGACACTCAGTAACAGTGGTGTCGAATGGGGACTTTTGGAAGAATTACCCACGTGATATTGATGTTTCCAGACACCCGGGCAAACTGGGCGGTGTGCTTCTCATGGCTAAGATCTATGCGCTCCTACCTCGTCTGCGTGGCTACGACATCGTGCAATTCATCAATCCGATGTTCTTTGAATTGAAGGCAGAACGACTCTTTTCACTCTTTCATTATCTTAAAAAACATAACAAAAAACTGGTTCTCTGTGGCTTCGGTATGGACTACTACTGGGCAAACACTTGCTCAACAACGATGCCTCTGCGTTACAGCGACTTCAATATTGGTAAGGAACTGCGCCAAAATAAGGAGGCTATTGTCGAGAGAAAGGATTGGATTGGTACAGAAAAGGAACGCCTGAACCGACTCATGGCGGAAGAATGCGATGCTATCGTGACCGGACTATACGAGTACTGGCGTTGCTACGAACCAACTTTCCCTAAGAAAACCACCTTTATCCCCTTCCCTATCGTTGTCGGCGACCAGCCTATCATAGCCGATGAAACACCCGAGAAACTGAACCTCTTTGTCGGAATCAGCAAGAACCGCTCTGCTTATAAAGGTACGGACATCATGCTGCGAGCTGCCGAACAAGTCAAACAACAATATCCCGACCGCCTCAACCTCACCGTTGTCAACGGTCTTCCTTTTGATGAATACGTGCGAACAATGCTTGGCTCTCATGCTATCATGGACCAACTTTACAGCTACACGCCTTCTATGAACCCTCTTGAAGCGATGGCGCATGGCATTATCTGTATCGGTGGTGGCGAACCAGAGAACTACGAAATCATCAACGAGACCACACTCCGCCCCATCATCAACGTCCTACCAACCTACGAGAGTTGTGTTACCGAAATTACTCGCCTTGTCAACAACCTTTCTCTCATTCCTCAACTCCGACGTGAGAGCTATGACTATGTCTGCAAACACCATGATTATATCAAGGTTGCACGACAATATGAAGAGTGTTATCAAGGCTTACTGGGCAATTAGGCTTATTGGACCAATTAGGCTAATAATAACAAAAAGGTGAAGCTTACAGCTTCACCTTTTTCTTTTTCCCATGACTCTCGTTACTCATGCGGTCAAGTGCCGTAACGACATAGACGTATTTTCTACTCCCATCTTGATAATTCAGACGCAGCTTATTATCAGACAACAAACCCACAATCTTTGACGGGTCATTGAGATTGACGGGTTCGTCCGCACGGAAGCAATAAACCACATATCGGTGGGCTGCATCTTGCCAATCCTTTCCCTTCGGAGCTTTCCACGTCAGATAATAGCCCTCACTGGTCCACTTTGCCTTTACCTTCTTTGGTTTGGATGGTGCCTCATCGTCAATGAATGGCATCAAGGGCTGCAAAGCTGGATGACGCCAGTAATGTGTGCGAAGGAGTGTACCGTAATTACCGGGATTGTCAACAGCCGACTTAGCATACCACAACACCGTTCCATTCACGTTCTGTGCCTGCTCATGCAGACGACGTTTGGCAGGAAGCTGATGAGCATTAGCATTCTGTGGGTCAGCATACTTCACCGTACGAAGCACATCCTCACCTATATATAACGGACGATTACCGGCATGGCGATTCCACCAACCAATGAGTTCCTTATAGTCGGCTGCCTTATTGCCTATCTCCCAATAAATCTGTGGCACACAATAGTCTACCCAACCATTGTTCACCCACTTCAACACATCTGCATAGAGGTCGTCATAATTCTGCAAACCATTCGTACGACTTCCATTCTGTGGGTCGCTCTTCTGGTTGCGATAGATGCCGAAAGGCGACACACCAAACTTCACCCATGGCTTACGATGATGTATCGACTCGCCCAACTGCTTGATGAACAAGTCTACATTGTCACGCCGCCAGTCATTGATATTCGTAAATCCTCGCTTGTCACGCTGATAGTTGGCTTGGTCTGGAATAGTCTGTCCTGCCGCAGGATAAGGATAGAAGTAGTCGTCAATATGCAACCCGTCTACATCGTATCGACTCACAATATCATCGACCACCGCACAGATATAATCACGATTCTCTGGCAATGCTGGGTTGAGAATGTAAAGTCCATCGTATGCAAAGACACTGTTTGGACGAGTCATAGCGATGTGATTATAAGCCAACTCCGTCGTGTTCTTTGTCTTTGCACGATAAGGATTAATCCATGCATGCAGTTCCATACCTCGATTATGACACTCGGTAATCATCCACTGCAATGGGTCCCAATAAGGCGAAGGAGCTGTACCCTGACGACCCGTGAGGAACTTGCTCCATGGCTCATACTTACTTGGATATAAGGCGTCACACTCGGCACGCACCTGAAAGATTATGGCATTGACTCCATCCTTCTGGAGTTCGTCCAACTGATAACGTAACGTGCGCTGCATCTCCTGCGTACCAATACCCTGAAACTGTCCGTTCACACACTGTATCCACGCACCACGAAACTCTCGCTTCTTTGCCTGACTCTGACCATACACGGCACTGCCTGCCACCATGAATAACACTGTGGCAAACATTAATCTCAATAGAGAATGAATCTGTCTCATTATTTTAATTTAGTTATATACGAATATGAAGCCACTCCCCCTTACCCCTCCCCCAACCAACGGTCACTGACCGAAGGGAAGTAAAGGGAGGGGAGTGAAATGCGTGATACCCCTTGTGGTTCGGAAGGTTTTATGTGTAAAACTCCTATCAATTAAGGAAGCTTTTATGAGCGATTCCCCTATCAGTTCGGGAACTTTTATACGTAATTCCGCCCCTCTCTCAGTAAGAGAAACCCTTTCTGTGAATCCCCAAGCAAACCGTTTCCAGCACTCCCCCTCTCCCTTCGGAGAGGGGTGGGGGGTGAGGTTTTTATCTCCTCCTTGCCATTTTCCTAAACATCTGTCGATGAAAACGTCTTTCTGCCTCCAAGATCTGCAACAGTTTTGTGGCTGAAATCGTCTTCAACATCTTCTTATGGTAATGCTCTTCTATTTGTTTTTAGTTTTTATCTCGTATGCGTCTGCCTGCTCTATCCTTTTTATATGCCTCACCCTCCGTCGTGGGCTTAGAACTATGGATAGCTCGCAGTTTGTCAAAGAACACACGCTGCTTAGTCTTCATCTCGTCATAGACAGGAAAGAAACGGGCTGCCTCCTGAGAAGTCAGAGTTGCCTCCTTAATAATAAAGTCATGTGCCTCTGCCTTTATCTTATTAAAATCTAACCTACCCTGTGCATACGACAAGCACGCACTGATGAGAACACCGAACAATAAGACTACTCTCCTAAGTTTCATACTCCTTTTTCTTTATTACTTATTCACTCGCCAATGAGGCATACATGTCTGACTCGTCTATCATGAAATAGTCTGCTGCCTGATCAAAAGCATCGCCTGAGGACTCCGACAATACGTAGCTGTCCTGCACGCCTCTACCACCTAACATGCTGCGAACACCCTGCACACCCTCTAACGAATGATAAGCAAGGAAGCCCACAACCACAATACCTACCGTCACCGCTGCTGCTGCCATCGGACGAAGATAAGACCGAAGCCCACGTTTGAATGCGCTCCTACCCTCCCGCTCCTGCTCGGCTACTGCCGACAGCTCCGACATCACACGCGAAGATAACCCTGAGAAATAACCCTCTGGAACACTAAACGGACGTTGCCGACCGTACTCCTCTTCTAAATCATTGGTTGCTTTCATAACCTTCGTTTTCATTGACACTTCTTAGACCTTCTGACGAACAAATGGTTTAATCCACATAACAAAATATTATTCAAAACGTTTCAAATAATCTCTTATCTTCTGCACTGCTACATGATAAGAAGCTTTCAGACCGCCCTCACTCGTACCCAACACCTCACTTATCTCTGAATATTTCATCGAGTCATAATAACGAAGTGTGAACACCGTACGCTGAACATCGGGCAAACTCGCTATCGCCTCCTGCAACAACGCCTGACCCTTATCGCCATCGAAATAATCGTCTGCCAACAAACTGTTTGCTACCGAAAAATCGACATCTGAACTGAATAATCTTTCTGACTTTTGACGACGAAGAAAGTCCAACGACTCATTGATAGCTATACGATATAACCACGTCGACAACTTTGCCTTTCCTTCAAACTGAGGAAGACTCTTCCATGCTTTCAGAAACGTGTTCTGCAACACGTCATCGGCATCTTCATGACGCAACACGATACTTCTTATCTTCCAATACAGCGAATGACTATATTGGTCTACTATCAACGGAAAAACTTTCTGCCTTCCCTCTGGACTCGCCAACTGACGAATCAACACTGCTTCATCAAGCCATACCACAATCTATCGAGAAAAAGAACTAACCGCTCTACGATGACGAGGCTTAACGGATGGAAATCTTACGAACGACGTTCCCTACCTTTACTATATAACAGCCCTTCGGCAGATTGAGCGTATAATGCTTATCGTTCCCGTCTACCTTTACGCTCATCACACGCACTCCCGTCACGTTATAGATTGCCAACGGCTCTTCCTCTGCACCTACAACATGCAACACATTGCCTAACAACGATACTGATATACTCTGAACGTCCAAGTCTATCAAATCTATCGCCGTACGTGCCTGCAATGACACAATATTACCAGCGGACAACAAAAATATAAAAAGAAATGAAGTAAAGATATTTTTTATCATAGACCTTGCTTTTATGTTAGCTACAAAGATAATAAATTTAAGATTACCACTACTCCTTTTATTGCCTTACTACTCAAATATTTAATAATAATTAATATTCTAACACACATCACCCAACACCCATCACCCATCACCCAAAAGATGCCCTTTTGAAGTCTTAAAGATGCCCTTTTGAAGTCTTATCAAGCACCTTTCCCCGCTAACATTCATTAACACGAATTGCGCCCACAATATTTATATATGATAAACGAACACTGCATGAGAATGACAAACCCAAATGTTAAATAAATCAAATGTTACTCCTATAAATACAAATTATTAAAAAGAATATGATTACATTTGCGAACGAAAATTTGGAGAAATTCCACCTTTCAAGACAAAAACAAACCTAAAAAAAGAAGACTCTAACATTTAAATCAAATAAACAAATTATTAATTACAGATTTATGAAAAAAATCTTTACTTTACTTTCATTGTGTTTAATCGCAATGACCTCATTTGCACAAGAGTGGAAGACTGAACCAGTTAGTGGTCAGCAGTATTACATTGCTGTTGGAACAAAAAAAGTAGGTTTCATCACCGCTAATGAGGATGGTGGCAAACTGACAGCTAAAACTGCTACTGAAGCAGACAAGGCAAAACAGCTTTGGACCTGTACAAAAGGTGAAAATGACATTTGGACCTTTACTATCACTGTTGATGGTGAAACATGGACAATGTATACAAATGCAGAAGAGCGTCTTGCTGCAGGAAAGGATGCTGGCGAAAACTTCAAGGCTTATACTCTCCTTAATAACAATGACGATCCAAGCAATGCATACGCTTCTATCAAAATGAAAGATGGCGAGGGTAATAATTATGTAAACATTTATGGTGGTCAGAATTTAGGAGCAAACTATGGTCCTTGGGCTTCTAACGATGATGGTTCAAAGGTTTATTTTGCAGACCCAAGCGAGGTTGTAATCCCAACATGGAACTTTGCTTTCAAAACATTCGTGGCAGGCGATAACGGCACTCGTTATTTCATTCAATTCAACAACCTTGCAAAGGATCCTAAGGACAATGGTCCTGCTAAGTTAGATGGTCTTACCACTGATCATTTGGTTCTCGGTGTTGACAAAGATACTATTATCGCAGATGCAGTCTACGAATCTGATACAAACTTCAAGCAAAAGGTTTGGAACGTCAAGAAATTCGATGCAGAAAATAATCAAATTACGCTCGTGAACGAAGCTGGTCAATACATTCAGTACAAAGACTTTGATGAGCCATTAGGCAAAGGAAACAAAGTCTTCACCAAGCCAGAGGGTGAGAATACAGAATGGGTACGTACACACCAAAGCGGTGGCGGTGACATGAAGGGTGGTTTCATGGCAACCACAGAGGAGCAAGTTCTTTACATCTTCCCAAGTAATATCGGCGGTGAACTCTACTCTATTGGTGATAGCAATGATAAAGAATCACAGAACTTCCTTAACGCATGGGGCGATGTAGCATGGCACCACTTCATGGGTAAGTGGAAGGTTAACGACAAGAACAATGCTCTTAAGTTTGTCCCTATCAATGAAGTCTTAGATGAGACTACAATTGCAAAGTTAGACGCTCAGTACGCAACTGGCATCTCTAACGTGAAGGTTCAGGAGAAGCAGGCTAACGGTTATGTTTACACCCTCGATGGTCGCGTAGTAGCTAAGAGCCTCAACGGTCTTGCAAAGGGTCTATACATCGTTAATGGCAAGAAGGTTGTTGTGAAGTAATTCACAATGAATAAAATCAACCATCATCAGCCAACAAACAATAGCCAATACGTGCCTTTGTCTAAGAGCTGATTGAGGTAAGGGGCTGTATCAAAAATAAGAGCACACGACAATGTGAGCTCGCCAGCAGGCTAAGAAAAGAACACACCATCGTGTTTGTCAACACAGCCACTGACACTTTTTTTGATACAACCCCTTTTCATGTGTTAAAAACCAAACCATCTATATTTATCCTAACAAAAACAAATACTATCCTCTACACCTATGAATATCTGTAAGAGCGTCTTTGCTACCTTCCTCTTGTCTGCACTAAGCGTCGGACAAGTTCTTGCACAAGGTTTTCCTCGTGTCAGTACCAATGGCAATGAGTCTTGGTATTACGTTAAGTATCTTAACTCCAATAATGTCTTGGAGGACAAAGGCAACAAAGCGAAATGTCTTACTGCCCTACCACAAGTCCTCAACAACGACCGCCAACTATGGAAAGTAATAGAAGCAGAGGGCTTTGGTAAGAACAAGAAATACAAACTCGTGAGCAAGAGTGGCCGAACACTTTATGTCAACGGCAACAACCCTTCAAGCTCGCGTTTTATGACAGCAACAACGGCAACAGATATTACTTCCTTCCACATCTTCCAAAGCACTAACAACAGCTTTGGCAAGGGTGCATTCGAACTGGCTCCTGACTCAACGCATAGCTACGCCATGAACCAAGTGGGCGACATTAAGGTGGGGCAAGAAGTCGGCTTATGGAACAAAGGCGACCTCAACAATGTTCTTGCCTTTGTTGGCAAAGACGAAATGGACTTCCCTTATTATATGCCTACCATTTCGACAGCCGCTAAGCCTGTCTATTACTACATTCAATTTCAGAACGGCAATTGGCTTTGAGCGCAAAGGGTGAGAAAGCCGTCTGTCAGACAGCCTCTCTACAAAAGGGAAACCCTGACGATATGCTTTGGCGTGTGGCAGAGAATAAAGGAAAATACGCTTTCATTAGTAAAAGCGGTAAGAAACTCTACATCAGTGGTTCGTTTATCAACGCTGCAAAGACTCCCACGACTAACGACACACTCTTCACGATGGTCGAGTCGAAGAATGCCTTAGGAGGCTTCGAGATTGGTAAATCTACCTCTGGTCGCAACTTCTTCAATATGTTCCAAGGCGAAGGCGAAGGCAAGTCTATCAGCTTCTGGGACTTAGGCGACGCAGGCAACGTGGTGCGCTTCATACCTGCCGAAGCCTTAATACCTACCTTAGGTGCAACAGGCTTTCAACCTAACAATAAATACACGCTGTGGTACACAAAACCCGCAACCAACTGGATGACCTCTTGTTTGCCTATCGGCAATGGTCAGTTTGGTGCAACCTTGATGGGCGATGTTGCCATTGACGACATACAATTCAACGAGAAGACACTCTGGAGCGGTAAGCTCGGCGGTCTGACAAGTACTGCTGCCTACGGCTACTACCTGAACTTTGGTAACCTTTACATTCGTAGCCTCAACCTGACAAAGGTGGCTGACTACGTGCGTTACCTCGACATCAACGATGCCGTTGCTGGTGTGAAATACACGATGGACGGTGTGGAATACCACCGAAGCTACTTCGCAAGCAACCCTGACAACTGTCTGGTCATCCGCTACACGGCTTCACTGAATGGCAAGATCAACACGACACTGACGTTGAAGGACCAGAACGGACGCAACGTGCGCTATACAATTGACAACAACCGACAAGCTACCATCACCTTCGATGGACAGATTGCTCGACAGAACGATAATGGTGCTACAAGTCCTGAAAGCTACTATTGCGCTGCACGAATTGTCACCAATGGCGGTACAATCACAAAGAATGCAAAGGGAAACATTGATGTAAAGGGTGCGAATAGCATGACAGTCTATCTTAGCGGTCTTACTGACTACGACCCTGACGCAGCGGAGTACATCTCGGGTTCTGACCGCCTTGCCGAACGTGCAACAGCTATTGTTAACAACGCACAGAACAAGGGTTATGATGCCTTGTTTGCAGCCCACAAGACCGACTATCAGTCGCTTTTCAATCGTTGTCAGCTCACGCTCGGTGAGGTGAAGAACAATATCCCAACGCCTCAACTCATCAGCAACTATCGTAACAACCAGCACGACAACCTCTTCTTAGAGGAACTCTACTTTAATTATGGTCGTTACCTGCTCATCAGTTCGAGCCGTGGTGTGTCGCTACCTGCCAACTTACAAGGCATCTGGAACAATAACAACACACCTGCTTGGCACGCTGACATACACGCTAACATCAACGTTCAGATGAACTACTGGCCGGCTGAACCTACCAACCTGTCAGAACTCCACCGTCCTTTCCTCGACTATATCTATCGTGAGGCATGCGTCAAACCCTACATGGCGACGCTTTGCAAAGGACATGGGACATGTGAATGCGGGATGGACTCTACCAACAGAGAATAACATCTACGGCTCTGGTACAACCTTCGCCAACACCTATACCGTTGCCAATGCGTGGTACTGCCAGCATCTTTGGCAACACTATACCCACGATGGATAAGGACTTCCTACGCACAAAGGCGTTCCCTGCCATGAAGTCGGCTGTCGACTATTGGTTTAAGAAGTTAGTGAAGGCTACCGACGGCACCTACGAATGTCCTAACGAGTGGTCGCCTGAACACGGTCCAACGGAGAATGCGACGGCGCATAGCCAGCAGTTGGTATGGGACTTATTCAACAATACTCGCAAGGCTATCAGGGTGCTCGGTGAGGACGTTGTGTCTAAAACCTTCCGCGACTCTCTGACAACCTACCTTGCTAAGCTCGATGATGGTTGTCATACAGAGGTTAATCCCGCTGACGGTAAGACTTATCTTCGTGAGTGGAAATACACCTCTCAGTTTAATAACCCAAGCAAGATTGGTGTCAACGAGTATAAGGCACACCGCCATATCTCCCACCTCATGGGACTTTATCCATGTACTCAAATCAGCGAAGATGCCAACAACACGATCTTTCAAGCCGCTTGCGAGTCACTCATAGCACGTGGCGATGGTCATGGAACAGGCTGGTCGCTCGGCCATAAGATTAACCTTAACGCACGAGCTTGTGAGGGACTGCACTGCCATAACCTTATCAAACGTGCCTTACAACAGACATGGGACACTGGAACAAACGAGGCTGCGGGTGGCATCTATGAGAACCTCTGGGACGCTCACGCTCCTTACCAGATTGATGGTAACTTCGGTTACACTGCGGGTGTTGCCGAAATGCTACTGCAAAGTCATAACGACAAACTCGTTATCCTCCCTGCCTTACCAACGACTTTCTGGCTGAAAGGCTCCGTCAAGGGTCTTAAAGCTGTGGGCAACTTCACCGTTGACATCGCTTGGGAGAATGCAAAAGCAACGAAGATTAAGATTGTTTCGAACATGGGTACAACCTGTGTGATGAAATATACTGGTATTGCAAAAGACTTCAAACTCGCTACTGCTGACGGCAAGACTGTCGAGATAAAGCGTATTAACAACGACGAAATCAGCTTCCCTACTGTGAAAGGAGGCGAATATGTGCTTACTTCGACAACATCGAATAGCATTGCTGCCGTAAAGAACAAGCAGAATGCAAAGATTGACACTATATCTTACTACAGCCTCAACGGCACAAAGACGAACGACAACCCACAACGGGGCGTATACATCAAGCAGTTGAGATATAGCAACGGCACAACAAGTACAACAAAAGTATTCAACTAACAAGAATATACTTACAAACCCACACCTCACAAAAGTATTGAGGTGTGGGTTCAACTAAAACATCTATTTATCTTTCAGTGATATGAAAACAATCAAAAACTACGGTCTTCTCTCATTGCTTATGACCCTCCTACCGACTGCGTTATGGGCTGGTAGCTGGGGAGATAAGCCCGAGAATGGCAAGACCTACATCATCTCAGTAGGACAAGACAGTAAGAATGTGCTTACTCCCTACAAGTTTACTTGGCAAAGAGAGACAGGACTTGCGTTCCAATCTTATACCGATGGGAACGATGCACAGAAGTGGAAATTTATTGCTGTACAAGGAAAAGAGAATTGTTATCAGCTTGTCAATGCCGATGGCGAACTTGCCTTAGACATGGCACTCAACAATCCTAACCTGCATTCTGGCTTCCCCTGCATGTGGAGTCAGAATATTGGCAATCCTAATCAGCAGATTTATGTCACGAAGAAAGGCAATGGCTATCAGTTAAGTGCTGTTTCTGCCAAAAATCATAAGACTTACTACCTATCAACGGGCCACCTTGGCAACCTTTCACCAGCCTATTGTGGTTATGAAGACGATGAGAACTTTGCTGTCACTGCCTTGTTTAAGGAAGTGCCTGCGGTCGCTGTGAAAGCCTCTCCCGACTGGGAGAACGCAATGGTCTTCGAGCGCAATAAGGAGCGTGCCCACGCCACCTATATGCCTTATTCTTCTACAAAAGCGATGAAGGCGGATGGTCAGCGTTACGACAAACCATGGTTGGAACCAACGGGCGCAAACTATCTTAGCCTCAATGGTACATGGCGACTGCGCTGGAACCAAGGTCCTAAACCTGTCTTACTCAGCAAAGATGAGTTCTGGGGCGATGGTGTTAGCACCGTGGGCGAAGCATGGAACGACATTCTTGTGCCTTCTTGTTTGGAGATGAATGGCTATGGCGAACCTATGTACGTGAATGTTGATTATCCATTTGAGGACCATCAACCTCACGTTCGTATGAAAGGTGATTTGAAGAACTCTGTGGGTTCTTATCGCCGCGACTTCAGCCTGCCTGAGGGTTGGGAGACTAAGCGTGTCTTCCTCCACTTCGATGGTATCTACTCGGCTGCCTACGTTTATGTGAACGGCAACGAGGTGGGTTATACACACAAGGAGCTAACAACGTGAGCGAGTTTGACATAACAAAATACGTACGCACGGGCAAGAACAACGTTGCTGTTCAGGTTATCCGCTGGTCGGATGGCTCTTATCTTGAAGGTCAGGACATGTGGCACATGAGTGGTATTCATCGTGACGTCTACCTCGTGGCTACACCAAAGACTTACTTATCCGACCATTACATCAAGTCTACGGTCACTCCGGGAGCTACAACCGTTGCTACGGGTAGTGCCGCTACATCAGTAGAACTCACCGTCTGCAACCGTGATAAGTCGGCGACAAAGAAGACCGTCACCGTTGCACTCTTCGACCCATCGGGCAAAGAAGTAAAGAAGTTATCAGCCGACTTCCTCTTTGCGGCTGGCGACAGCTTGAAGACGCAAACCTTGGACTTCGGCACACTCTCTGGCGTGAAACTATGGTCAGCTGAGACTCCTACCCTCTATACCTTCACCTTCAGTCAGTCGCAAGACGGCAAGGAAGAGGAGGCTTTCTCTACAAAGTATGGCTTCAGAAAGATTGACCTCTCAAAGGGTTATCTCGAGGTGAACGGCCGTCGCACCTATCTCAAAGGTGCTAACACACAAGACACCGACCCACTGCACGGACGTAGTATAACCACTGATCTCATGCTTCGTGACATCACCATGATGAAACAGGCGAATATGAACACCGTTCGTACCAGTCACTATCCACGTCAAGCGAAGATGATGGCAATGTTCGATCACTTCGGTCTCTTCGTTGTTGACGAGGCAGACATGGAGCTTCACCGCAACTGGGAAGGCTCAAAGACAATTATCAACAACAAAGACTGGACAGGTGCTATCGTTGACCGCAACGTGCGCAATACGCTCCGCGACCGCAACCATCCGAGTGTGGTGTTCTGGAGTCTTGGTAACGAGAGTGGCTCTGGTCTGAACATCATGGCAGCCTTCAAGGCTGTGAAAGAACTCGACAACCGATACATCCACTATGAAGGCTCTACTCGTGACTTTGCTGAAGGCACCGAGCTACACTCTGTGATGTATCCTGCAATGGACCACAACCGCGGCGGAACGACGGGTCCTGTTGCTTCTGACGTGAACCGACCAAGCACTGGCAAACCTTACTTCATGTGTGAGTATGCCCATGCCATGGGTAATGCCGTCGGCAACTTGCGTGAATATTGGGACGCTATGGAAGGTTCGCAGATGGGTGTTGGTGGTTGTATCTGGGACTGGGTTGACCAGAGTGTGTACTCTTACGATGCCATCAAGAATAACCAATTGACACAGAATGGCTTCCCTGCCTACATCACTGGCTTCGACCGCCCGGGTCCTCATCAATACAACTTCGTCAACAATGGTTTGATCAATGCCGACCGCACTTGGAGTGCCGAACTCGACGAGGTGAAGCGTGTTTATCAGTGGGTGGGCTTCGACCTGAACAAAGACAGCCGTCAGGTGAAACTGACCAACAAATATCTTGATCGCAACCTCAACCAGTTCTATCTCAAGTGGACCCTCCTTGCTGATGGTAAACCAGTACAGAACGGAACATTTAATAAGCTCAACTGCGCTGCTGGGGCTACACAGACGGTCGACTTGAAGTACAATACGGCTGCTCATGCTGGTAAGGAACTCTTCCTCAACATCGGACTTTATACCAACGAGGCTACCCTCTGGTGCAATCGTGACTACCCTGTGGCTCAGTTCCAACAGCAGTTGGCTACTGCCACAACAAGCCTCGCTGCCGTGGACAACACTAAGGCTGAGAAGCTGACAGCAACAAAGAATGCTGACGGTGGCTACACCTACGCTAACAGCAAGCAGCGAGTGACCTTCGACAAGCAGGGCAACATCACCCTTTGGGCATACGATGGTAAGAAACTCTTTGTAGAGAATGAGGGTCCACGTTTTGAACGCTATCGCTGGATAGAGAACGATGGTCCGATGGAGGCTTACGGCGATAGTCCTACCGACAATGGCGTAAACTCACAGACTGCCAACTTCCAACTCGCTGCCGATGGTAAGACGGCTACGGTCAACGTAACCATGATTGGCAAGCACGGCAAGGCTTCATACAAATACACCGTCAATGCTAACGGAGCCATCGACCTCAACAGCTCTTACGAGGCACAGGGTGACGGTGCAAGACGATTAGGCTTTGTGGTGAGCCTACCAACCGAACTCACCAAGCTGCGCTACTATGCACGTGGTCCGTTGGCTAACTATGTCGACCGCCTCGATGGTGCCGACTTTGGTGTCTACGAGTCGTCTCTCAAGGATATGTACGAGCCTTTCGCACACCCACAGAGCAACGGCAACCGCCTCGGACTACGTTGGCTGACCCTCACCAACAACGAGGGCAACGGCGTGAAGGTTGAGACAGCTGGCGATGTAGCCTTCTCTATGAGCCCTTGGACCGAAAGACAGTTGCGCGAGACACGTCATGAATGGCAGTTGCCTGCATCTAACGTCACCGTTGCTCACTTCGATGCTGTCCAGAAAGGTGTGGGTAATGGTTCGTGTGGACCGGGACCTCTGGCAAAATATTCTATCGAAAAAGGTAAAACCTACTCAAACACCGTACGCTTCATCCCTTTTTCAGACGCGGCAGATGATACCGCAAACGGAATCTCTGCCGTCAACTTCTCATCAATGACAAACCAACAAGTCTACGACCTCTCTGGTCGTAGACTCCCTGAAGCACCATCAAAAGGGCTATACATTCAGGGTGGTAAAGTGCATGCTAACTAACATGAATCTATGTGTCAAGTAAGAAATACTTGATGCCTCAACATCGACGCACGACGTATTCCTCCGTAACAAGTCTTACTAACGGATGTCTACATCGTGCGTCTTTGACTTTCTAACGCCTACTCATCGCCCTCTGTTCTGGCGACATGGCAATAATCCTCCTCCTTGTCCGTTATAACCCCAGTCGGACGGAAGAGCCTAAACGGACGTATGACATAACAATCAATTAAAAATATCATTATTATGAAACAAAAAACTAACTTTCTCTTTCCCTTAGCCATCATTGGCTTATTCTTCTTCTCTATTGGCTTTGCCTTAGGTATCAACTCCTACCTAATGCCTGTCTTAGAGAAGTCTATGCACATCTCTGGTGCGGCTTCAAGCCTCTTGCTTGCAGCGACCTTCGTGCCCTTCCTCTTGTTCGGCATCCCTGCCACACATTGTATCAAAGCCATCGGCTATAAGCGCACCATGGCTCTGTCGTTCGTCATCTTTGCCGTTGCCTTCGGACTATTCATCCTCGCTGCAAAGCAGAACTCTCTCACGTGGTTCCTCATTGCGAGCTTCGTCAGTGGTGCTGCCAACGCGGTATTGCAGGCTTCGGTCAATCCCTACGTGACCATTCTCGGTCCGATGGACTCTGCCGCACGACGCATCTCTTGCATGGGCATCAGCAACAAATTAGCTTGGCCCGTAACAACGCTCTTCATTAGTTTAGTCATTGGTAAGGGCATTGGCGAAGTAGAACTCACCGACCTTTACCTACCTTTCACCATCATCATTGGCATCTTCCTACTCTTAGGTCTTATTGCCTTACTGGCTCCACTACCCGACGTCAAGGCTGAGGGCGAAGAAGAGAGTGGCGAAGACATCGCAAACAACTCTTACGCTGACCAAAAGACGAGCATCCTGCAATTCCCTCACCTACTCTTAGGCTGTCTGGCTCTCTTTCTCTACGTGGGCGTTGAGACTATCTCGCTTGCTACGGCAACGAGGTTATGCACAGTCATTAGGCTTAGAAGGCGACAACTACGGCTTTATTCCTTCTGTGGGAATGATTGTGGGCTACATCTGTGGCGTTATCTTCATCCCTCGCTATCTCTCCCAAGCGGCTGCAATGCGCATCTGTGCCATCGTTGCTCTCGTGGGTAGTGTGGCTGTGGCAGTAGTCGCCCAATCCTGTCATCTCTGTCTATTGCATCTTCCTGATGGCCTTAGGTTGTTCACTGATGTGGCCTGCACTGTGGCCTTTGGCAATGGCAGACCTTGGTAAGTTCACGAAGTCGGGAGCTTCATTGCTGACTATGGCTATCGCTGGTGGTGCTGTCATGCCTTGGTTGCGTGGTCTACTGCAAGACGCTACCTCCTACCAGACCTCTTACTGGGTGAGCGTCCCTTGCTTCCTCTTCATCCTCTACTACGGACTTGCAGGCTACAAGATTAGAAGAAAGTAATCACTAACAGACCGATTTTGTTTCACACAAAGTCGGTCGCTACCCCTCTACCGATTTAAGATCATCGTTCGATAATCTTTGACAACTCCTCCTCAACCTCTTCAATACTTGGGAGCGTTGAGCGAAGATTATCAGGAATAGCCCTTGAGAGTTGGTAGTCGCTCACACCGATGGGCTGGTCGTAGCCAGAGAGAGCATATTGCGCCACCACCTTATCACCACCATTACAGAGGAGCAAGCCGATGGTCTTATTGTCGTGTTCGCCACGTAACGTATCATCTACTACATTGATGTAGAAGTTGAGTTGCCCCATATATTCGGGTTTGAAAGGGGTGGCTTTAAGTTCGATAACCACGTATGCGTGCAGTTGGATATTGTAGAGAATGAGGTCGGCATAGAAATCTTGCTCACCAACTTCAAAATGTTTCTGTTGCGCTACGAAAGCAAAACCACTACCCATCTCGAGCAGATACTTTGTGATGTGTTGTACGAGTTGTCGCTCGATGTCTTGCTCATTCATCGCTTCCGTTTGCCCCATCATATCAAAGATATAGGGGTCCTTCATCAGATAGTTGGCGAGGTCGCTTTGTGGATTGGGGAGACGCACGGCAAAGTTATTCACCTTCTTAGCCTCAATCTGACGAGCAAAGAGATTGGTCTCAATCTGCATTTGCAGAACATTACTACTCCAACCATTGGCAACCGCCTGCGTTATGTACCAATATCGTTCACCTATGGGAAGTTTGCTATTCATTAGAATCACGTGACTTGCCCAGTTGGTACGAACGATGGCTGACTGCTTGAAGATATCCTCTATCTGACTAATGTCGCTGTGATAGATAGTAGACAAAGTTTCTGATACTTCGCACAATTGTGCAACAGGTTGTTGCACAATTATATCTCTTTGATTTTCTGCAAATTGAATTAGTGCAAGAGGTTCTTGCACAATTTGATTGAGTTTGTTTGTTAGTTGCAATACATTATCAACCGAGGGACTATTAAGTAACTCTTCAACCTTACCCATTTCTATAAGTATTTCCAGCGGATAAGCACTGGCGAACTGACACATATAGAAGATGTTTCTGCGAGAATACCCCTTCTTGTCAGGATATTGTGAGCGTATCGCCTTGGATAGATTGTCAATGACTTTGCTTCCCCAACCTTCTTTCTTCTGGAGGTAGAGAATGAAATGTCCCACCTTCCAATAATGGAAGAGCATATCAGCATTAGCCGAAGCAATCACACGCACTTGCGTCTGCTCTAAATCAGAGCCAATAGCACGCACTATGGGCGAGAAATCCTGTTTATCGGTGTTCCTTATATCGTTGCTCATTGTGAAATCTATTATAACTGATTAAACTTACTCATCGCATTCACCCTGATGTCGTCGGCAATGTCCATGTAGGGCTTCATTACTTTGTTGTCACTATGTTCCGCCCATTTCATTACCACCTGCGGAGGAATACCCTATGCAAGGGCATTACAAATAAAAAGTGCGACCTCTTGGTGCAAAGATACTAATTTTGTTATGTAATTGCAAGCATCTACATAACAGAATATGCATCCTAAACGTGAAAGATGATTACCACCCGTCACGCTTGTTTTACACAAAGTCGGTCGCTACCGTGCCAGCAAAATGGGTGCGTACTGGAAGGCAGAACGTTCTGAACCTGATAAGTTTATACAATCGTTTATTGGGGAAGCAAGCTAGATTTTTTTCTTGAAGACCAATCACCCCAAGGCATCTTTCGTTTTTTGGGGTAACAAATATAAAGATGTCTTTGAGCTCTAGTAATTGCAACATATAGGTTGTTTTTCTCTTGTTGCATTTCAACGCTATTGTTCCCTTTTTTAATAGCACGATAATCGGGAAATGTACCTTCATCCATACCCACAAGGAATACTATTACAGCTTGTTGACCTTTCATCGTGTGGACTGTGCTCAATGTAACTCCTTCTACATCCATAGAAGCTACTGAGGTTTGTCCCAACGACATTGTATTACGAAAAGCAGACAAAGAATAGTTTGTTACACTCTTAGCATAAGAGCACCAATGATGTTTTAATAACTCAAATTCATCAAAAACAGCCAAAGCCTCATCTGTTGATTTAAATTCCGAAGCATTAAAGGTTTTTAAGGTATTCAATACAGATTTGATAGTTTGATACATATTACTACCATCTTCCTTCAATAGTGAGGCTTGCTGCACAACATCTTTTAAGAATGCATCACTAATATTTTCTACGACTTGTTCTAATGATTTGCAATGGCTCACGCCTACTATAGACTGTAACATATCAAGATGCAGTCTATCATAGGGATTGGTCCGTACTACCATAGCCAAATCAAAAGCTTTAGCAGCAGTGGATGCAAATTCCAGACCAGCTCCCGTAGTTTTATAATGATACGGCAAGTTACTACTCTTTAATTGCTCTTCAATCTTTCCAAGAACAAATTTATTCCTAGCAAGTACTGCAATGTCAGAATAACTTAATTTCCCGTCATAACCTTCTATTTCAGTATCAACCAATGATTTTATACTACTTACTACTTCTTGCGCTTCCTCACATGGTGTATCATAAGCGTATTCCTTACAAACTCCTGCATAAGGTAAGGTTACGTCTAATGTATCATCATACACTACCTTTTGTGCATAGTCTAGAATCGCTTTAGCACTTCGATAGTTCTCATTTAGGTTATATACGGTCGGATTGTAGTCATTCACAAACCAATCATCCATATATTTGCTGCTTGAACCATTAAAGGCGTATATGGATTGTTTGGTGTCGCCAACCAGCATTACGTTCTTATGATCGCTACCAGTAATTGCACGAAGAACCATATATTGAGCCTTGTTTAAATCCTGAGCCTCATCCACACAAATGTATGTAAAACTTCTTCGATATAAGTCTGCGATTCTTGGGTTATGTATCAATAATTGGTAAGCATTAAGCAACAAATCATCAAATCAATTGCGTTTAGCGAATCCATCTGCTCCCTATAACTTAAATATAGATTACGCATCTGCTCATCTTTAATAACCTTAGACAGTTCGTCATCTAAAATCACAGACCGTTTTATAAGGCTGATATTATCCAATGCCCGATAAAGAGTTTCCCTACGTTCTTTATCATTCAGTCCCCTATACCACTGGCTTAAAGATGGAGTCTCAGTAATTGTTTCTTCCAAGATTTTCTTCCTATCGTCATCTGCAAAGATTTGTGGCATTGTTACAAACCTAGTGGCAGCAATATGGCTTTCAATGATTGATTCGCATAGACCATGGAAAGTAGCAACAAAAACGTGCTCCAATAGATTTTCATCAACTTCAGCAAGTCTTGTTCTAATCTCTTCACAGGCTTTGTTGGTAAATGTAATTGCCAATACCTTACGCTTAGTCATACCAGCCAACATTTTTATACGTTCCACAAGTACTCTTGTCTTACCACTACCAGCACTTGCACGTACTAAAACTGCACCATCTGTCAATGATGCAATTTCTTGTTGTTTGGGAGATAACTTTATCTTACACATGACATATATCCTTTTTTATTCCATCAAATAGTTTAACTACTAATGGTGGTAATGATTTTTCGCTTTCAATTATACAATTTGCCAATACCGGACCTAACTGAGCTTTATTTTTCTCCATTATGTCATCCAAAGCTGTTAATCTACCATCTTCACCATCATATATTCGTTCAATATCTACAAATATATGTTGATTACAGCTTTTACATATATTGGGAGTTTGTTCCCTCCCTTTAGGCTTATGATTGAATTTCCTGATAAATTCATCAATATAGCCTTCTCCTTTCAACTGTTCTATAGCCTTTTCTATTTCATCTTTATACCCATCATCAAGGAGCATTCCTTCGAAATCTTTTTCAGAGGAAATGATGAATATATTATTCTGTTCCTCCAGTTTCTTATCTTCATTGTAAGTCCTCTTCAAAAGTTTTTTAAGACCTTTCTGAGTATCTTTTTCTCCATCGGAGAAAATATACCAAGGTATCTGAAACGCTTCAGCAAGGGCTATAAATGGATAATAATTACCACATCCCTTTGCATCGATAAACGACAGGCCGGACTCAACTGGAGTCAATCCCCAATGTTGTTGACAGAAAATTGGTAAAGCTTGTACTTCTGTTTCTCCTTCGCCCAGCACAATTGCTTTGGCAAACAACAGCTCGCCATTGCTAGTCAATACAGCTTGCCTGATTTTTCTTTGTTCCTCTGAAGTTAGTTCTGTAACGGGTAAACTTCCACAAACTGTATTCTCAGCGGCTTTATACATACCTCTCAACTCTGATAATTCCGCACATGCAGCCACATACGGAGAGTGCGTTGAGATTATTTTAATGCCCGGCATTTCGCACATCTGTTTATACAGTTGCTTCTGTGCATTCGGATGCAAATGTGCTTCAGGTTCTTCTATAGCTATAATCGGCAAAAAAGCCTCGTCTTCTGGATTCTTGCTGTCGCACATTTGCTTTACAAAAGCCCGAAACGACAACATAGAAGACCAACTTCTAGTACCCATACCATGATAGTCCATTGGAAAACTACTATCCTCCGTTCCATAATGGATAGTCAAGCTCTTGTTCAAATCTCGCAATTTCTTAGCAAAAGGTGACACATAGACTTTGCCCGAAGAGTCCATTGTAGCGTCAATCCCTTTTAGTGATTCCTGAATATTTTTAAGCACATCACTCTTTTCTATGGCTTCTGCATTTAAAGAACTTATTTTTTTTTCTAATTCAGCAACATCTTTCGCATCATAATTACTAACTACATCACCAAGCATTTTGCCTAGATAGGAGGTTCTGGCTTTTAAATCATCCTGAATATCCCGTTTGGCATCCAGATAGTGAAACTGAAAATAATCTCCCTTAACTGTAGATTTTTTACCTTTCAAATTTTGCCAAGCAATGCCTGCTAAGTCCCATTCATTCAGGATTTGCATATCTCTATTAAATGAATTCTGAAGTGTTTGAAAAGTATATTTAACACGCAAAGGCACATAGGCGTATTCTTCAGCGTCCATTTTTATATTATCCGCACCAAATGCAATTTCCCATACATCTGAGAAATTTGCAATACGTTTTCCATCATTATCAATTGCTACTATTTTGGCATCAACAATGATACAATTTGATTTGCCGTTCTTGCCAATATGTAAATCTTCTGTTGAAAGGAACGAGCTGTTTCCAAACAACAGCTGTAGTGCTTTTAAAACAGAGGTTTTCCCGACATTATTCATACCGGTCAGTACCGTAGTTTCTGAAAGGCTCATTTTAAAATCTTTCAATCCACGGAATCCATCTATCCTAATTTCGTCAATCTGTATCTTTTGCATAAGAAGACAATTAAAATTGTTATGTACAAAGGTAATACTTTTATGGCAGAAAAAGCCCGTTTACCAAATAAAATTTTGTACTTCTGCAACCCGTTAAACAAGATAGTGCATGTATGAACCGAATAAAAGAAGTACTGGATGCAAAGGGCATTACAGATAAAAATCCGACCTCTCCGAAGCATGCTATTTTAGGTTGATAGTATCATTGTCATAAACAATACAAAAAGGAATTGCGGGACCGCCCCTCATGGGCAATCCCGCAATTCTTTTTTATCTACGATTTTGTTTGTTCTAAATGCTGTGAGCTACTTCTTTTTCTTCGGATACGTCCAGTCAACACCTTCATCGAAACGACGACGAAGAAGATCCTCATTGAATAAGTCACTTTGTTTCTGACGTGGTGCATTCGGACCAAACTCATCTTGATCTCTTCCACACAACAAACGTACTGGATAACATGCCCAGGCATTATCATAATGTCCACGTTCATAACCCTCTTTATAGAAACGACGGTAACAGAATGTTTTATTACTATATGCATCATCTGTACTACCATAGAACCCCCATCGCGTTCTTGACCAAAAAGTAACATACCAGGTCCAATCCCACGAAGGACCTTTATAAGGATAACCTGCATTATTCAAAATACGATAACAATCGATATTGAATAGCGGATTAGTATGAGACACTGGTCCCCACCATGCATCGTCTACAAGGTCACGAACTGACACGTTAGCATTACCTATCCAGCGACTTTGTACGATCACACGCATACCCTTATGATCAGTTGTCATTTCAGGACCCTCAGCATCCATCATACGCCAACGATAAGCACAACAATATCTATTGCCTGGAAGTAGACGTCCTGTTTTACGTGCTGCCTCAATATTATTACCATTAAAACGGATAGCATACAATTCAAGTTTACTCCTATCCTGCATATAATAAGACAAGAAAGCTGGCTTTTTCTGAGCTCCGAGATCCTCTGCATAAGCCGAATAACTTGTATGACCTGCAACTATCCTATCGCGCTGATCATCCTCAAAAGGATTGTACCGTTCATAAAGAGGTCCTGGAGCTGTTTCTATATTATTCCATCCTAGTACATCATCATAGAGTTTCATACTTTCCAGGCTTTGAACTTTATTAGGAAGTACCAATCCCCATTCCTCACCAGAAGGAACATGATAACCATCTGGTAGATAATCCTTATTCAAAACAAAGCGCATCTTAAAATCACTAGATTTCAATGACCAACCTTTAACATATCCGGGCTTATTCTTGTTTGTATGGTTTGCATTATCAGTATGGAATGTCTTAGGCGCACCTTCCGTATTACTATTCGTAACAGCTAAACGCTCCAAAGGGTTAGCCCATGGATATTTAGGGTCACTGAAACGTGGACGACACACACCAAGTTCTATCGAATAAGCCTTATTCTTCTTATCCGCAGCCTTGAAGTCAATAACCCTGTATTCGCCAGAAGTCATTGGTGGCTCACCAGCCGCATAAAGCCACTCATCAGCATAAGGATATTTAGCGCCCTTTGGCTGCTTACGTCCGAGCATATATCCACCACGCTCAGCGGTTAACATCGTCTGACCAATATATCCATCGTATGGTATAGGCATTCCCCAAACATAGAACTCGTCGTATTGCTTACCCTTACCACGCATTACCTCTGCGTCAAAAGTGTAGCGATATTCATAGAGCGGCTTATCTCCCCACAGCTTTGTCTTAAATTCTTCATAACCAGTCTGGTTATTAACATTATTCATGTGAGGTTGCATATCACCCACATAGTTCCAATAAAAATTCTTAGTGATATCCTTTTCCCACGGACGAATCTCACAATTAACTTTTGCATCATAATCCTCTTTCAAATTATTTCCTTGACGAAACGAACTCTGTGGCATCATCAAGAACCCACCATTGGCTGAGAGCTGCGAACTGGCAAAAGCATAACGACAAGCAGAAAGCGGAACCAAATTCTCATCACGCTTCACACGAAAATGTAGAAGCGTTCCTAATGGGCTGAAAAACAACTTGGCAAATCGATTCTATTTTCATTTTTAACATTAAGTTTTATCCATCCTGTAGTATAAGGAGCTGTTACTTTTATGTAATTCGTTTCCAGTTTATTATGGTCTTTGCTATGATTAGGATCAAAATCTACATAAAAATGATATAACTTTTCTGCAAGTGCTTTATTATCACCTTCCTCCTTTCTAGCTTTATCGAATGCAGCATTATACTCACCTCCTATAATGCAACAGATATACCAATTCTCACCCGGCTTTATGTCCTTCTTGCCATTGAGCCAAAAGATTTTTGTGAGATAAGGCTTTGAAGAATAGTTGAAGGTCAATCCGCCACCTGGTGTTTCAACAACGTCATCCCAAGTAAACTCGCCGGCTGCCATTACAATATTTTCAGGATTTATAGCCTCTTCTCCATTTATCTGTTTATGATTTCCATTATCCTTCACAAGAAAAAATCTTGTCGTAAGATTAGACCCTATCTGTACTGGTCTATAATTATCGTTAAGCGTAACGGCTCGCGTACCAGTCTGTCCATCATCCAAAGAGCGTGTAAGTTTAGGACGCTGTAAACCTCCACTAACTGAAAGATTAACTAATGACGAGTCTAATGCCACATTCTTAACCTCTCTTTTTTTCAAATTCTGCTGATTGCTTATAGAGAAATCATCTCTACATGACGACAAGGCTGTACTGCCCAAAACGATGATGATTGCAAATAGCATCATCATTATCTTTCTATTTCCTATAAATCGTTTCATTACTATTCTTCTTATTTCGTACTATCAGATTTAGCTGACACATTTCTCGACTCTTCCGCGTCCTCCTCAAAATCCCAAGCCTTCTTGGCAAGGGCACCTCCACTAGGCCACCCTCCTATGCTACCATGAATCCCTGCTGAAGGCTCATGTAAGATAACATCCCCTGCCAAAGCGTATAATTGAATACAGGGAGAGACGTAACACTTCTTTTCTTTATTAATCTCCATAATTATATATTTCTTCAAAATCATCAGTCTATAACTTATTAAGAATATTGGCTCTATAACGAATCGTGTGGGTAATCATATAAATTTCAGATAAAAATATTACCTTTGTTTTATGAATAGTACAGAGATATTTACAATGGCTTTAGGCCTGTCAGAACCATGGTATGTATCCAAGGTTGAGTTTATAGAGGCAAACACTCCACCAAAGAACTCCATATTTGGTTGAGCTTTAATCGTGGACATCGTTTTAAGCTTAATGAAAATGAGTACACTGCCTACGATACCATAGATAAGACATGGCGTCATTTGAACTTCTTTGAACATCTTTTGTTATCTTCACGCCAGCGTTCCCCGTATTAAAACAGATGACCACCGAACAATCATGGTAGATGTTCCGTGGGCGCGTAAAAGCAGCGGTTTCACATTGCTTTTCGAAGCCTACTCAATGCTTCTCATAGAGCGTGAAATGCCCGTGAAGAGCGTTTCCCGTACCATTCATGAAACAGCTCCACGTATATGGCGTGTTTTTTTAATCATTGGGTCTGCAAAGCCGTTAAGAAAAATTGACATGTCCAAAGTACGTCACATCGGAGTGGATGAAACCTCTAAACGAAAGGGACACAACTACATAACGCAGTTTGTAGACTTGGATACTCGTAAGACTATTTTTCGTCACTGATGGTAAAGATGCAAGCACTTTCGAGGCATTCAGCAAGGCATTGGTTGCGAGCCATGGAAAGGTGGAGAATATAGAAGCTATCAGTATGGATATGTCTAAATCTTTCATATCAGGTGCCTTAACTCACTTCCCCCAATGCCGGTATCATTTTCGATAAATTCCATATATTTAAGGCTCTCAACGAGGCTGTTGATATGGTACGTAAGGAGGAACACAAAGAAACCAAACTACTTAAAGGACACCGTTTTACGCTGCTATACAACAAGAAGAATCTCTCACCAAAAAAAATGATGGAACTGAATACCCTCCTGATGACCTACCCAACAATTGGAAAGGCTTATAGCTTTAAGGAATCTTTCATCGATATATTCAATGAGTGCGCTAAGGATTCTGTGGAAAAACTTGATTTATGGTGTGAGATGGTAGAACAATCGGCAATCAAGCCTATGCTTAATTTCGTTGCAATGATAAAATCGCACATGTACGGCATCAAGCAGCTATTTGCCATGAGGGATGTCAACAACGGAGTTCTGGAGGGATTGAACTCACAGATACAACTTGCAAAAAGGAGGGCAAGAGGATTCGTAAATACAGAAAACTTTAAGTATATGATCTATTTCATAACATGTGGGCTTGAACTGGATTACCCACACGATTCGTTATAGAGCCAGAATATTCTAACTCTTAAACCCAAAACTCAGTCATTAGTTTACAAATTCCGACTTTTGTGTTGTTTTTATTCTTTTTCTACATAAAAAAATTTAATTAATTTATTGTGGTTAATATATTTACTTTTACCTTGAACATATATTCCATTTCGGCACTATCACATTAGTCCGACACGTCAGACAACATGCCAAGAATATTGACTTTAACAAAACAATCTGCGCAATCGACACAATGCGCAGAACAATATTAAAAAAATTCTAAAATACGGGGGAGATGTTAAAAAGCCAACAAAGCCTTTTTCCTTTCACTTCTTCCATTCCTTGAAGAAGCAAAGCGTGGTTATCAATTGTTTTAATTGCTATGCCTTGCATAAGTTTTTATGAATAGTTTTTTGCTTGAGTGTCATTCTGTTGATAAAAACATTACGACACTTTTAATTTAACGTACTCAGATTATAAAGTGCCTGCAAAGATAACACTTTTTTTCAAATAAACATTCTTTTTGTAAAAACGAACTTTTTCCTACAATTTTTACAAAAAAATAAAATAATTCACACAAGCACCATACAATATGCTCAATAAAAAAATATATGTTTTTGACTCTAATAACCAATTTAGCTCTTAAGAAAGAACCCCCTCAACAATACATGTAGAAACATGCATTGAAGAGGGGGATTATAAACACAATTCTATATATTTAAAAACTACACCTATTTTGACACCACAACAGAGATGCGTCCCTTAGCACCGACCCTGTCCGTAACATTCACATCCGTTCTTCCTTCTTTTAAAGCCTTTATTGTGATTGTAGCATCAGTGACCTTTACCTCTACAACACTTTTGTCTACTGCTTCTGCCTTATATGGATAACGACCCGACTGAATATTTACATTCTCACTTTTGCCTACCGACAATGCTACGTTAGCCTTACTTACCTTAATCGGTTGTAGGTTTCCTGTCGAAACAGTAACCGTCACCTTTCCCGTTTTCATATTCTTGTCGGTCACTACAATCTCTGTCGTACCCAATCCTAAGCCTGTAACTGCAATATAGTTTTCTTTATCATAGACCTTTGCAAGGGCAATCTTGCCATCAGCCACCTGTACTTCGTATGGTGCAGTTCCGTTTTTGATGTGTATATTCTTTGTTACAATTGGTGCCAACGTGATTGAAGTTGGGTCGAGCGTCAGTTGCTTCTGCTTTTCCTCTTCCTCTTTCTTTCGTCTTGCTTCCTCTTCTTGTTTCCTCTTTTCTTCCTCTTCTTGCTTCTTCTTTTCCTCTTCCTGCTTCTTCTTTTCTTCCTCCTGTTTCTTCTTTTCTTCCTCCTGTTTCTTCTTTTCTTCCTCCTGTTTCTTCTTTTTCTTCCTCTTGTTTCTTCTTTTTCTTCCTCTTGTTTCTTCTTCTCTTCTTCCTGTTTCTTCTTTTCTTCCTCTTGTTTCTTCTTTTTCCTCTTCCTGTTTCTTCTTCTCTTCCTCCTGCTTCTTCATCTCCTTACGATCCTTTTGATCATAATCCGACTTGTCGCAAGAATGAAAGGTTACGACACACGCACATAATAAAAGGATTAGCCACTTTGATAAATTTCTTGTTTTCATTGTTATTTGATTTTAATAAGTATCATTACGTGTTTTTCGTTCACTAAAAGAAAAACGTTTGTAAAGGTAATCATTTTCCGCAAATTACGACTGCTTTCTCATAACAAGGCGAGCTTTTTTTGTGTTTTTTGCATTAACCAGTGGCAAGCCGACTCATCCATACATCAAACTTGAAACAATCCTTTCACATAAGACAGAGAGAAAAGAAAAGAACAGATGTCCTTTTCGCTTACTGGAAAAAGACATCTGTTCGATAGTGAAACAAATTTTATTTATAAACAACCGAGTACCTCTTAGCTTATCGACGATCTCTTCGTCGCCAACCAGTCTGAGGCAAAGGCCACTGTGTTCCTGTTCCTCTACCTGTTCCTTCTTCAAAAAGTTGATTACCCTTTGTACCTCTTTCTATACACATTTGTCGGTTGCAGAAAGGATGAATAAAACCTTTTTGGAAGACGTTTTTACGTTGGAATTGACCATCCTTTTCGTTAGAAAAAGCACGCGCAAAATGCCCTGTCCATAGACGTTTTTTTACTTGATAAGTGTTTGCTGCTAACATCGTCATAGAACTATGCTTGTTTTCATACGATGTTCCAGTACTTTCGCCCTGACAAGGCAATTTCACTTGCACATTATATTGTTTCTCATTACCATTCCACCATGCATCGTTGCTAATATCTGATATTTGAAGAGGTGCGTTTCCTATCCAACGGCTGGTTACGATAAGTTGGTTCTCATAAGTCCACAGAGCATGTGGCCAGTTCTTGGTTTCCCATTTATATGCACAACATAGCCTGTCGCCATAGACTGTAGAGCGAAAGAAGCGAATAGCATAGGTGGTTTTACCAATCGTTAGGAAGTGTGGCCAGAAAGCTTTGTGTTGGAGTTCTTCATTTGTTCTTCTGCCAAGTCGCCTCCATTTCCAGGGAGAAGGTCGCGCACAAACATAGCGCCCTCAGAATCTTCAAGATCGGCATAGAGCGTCATCCATTCCTTAAAAAGTTCATTTGCATCCTTAAATGTGTTCTCATGGTCTGGATGATTTCCGACAAAAATATCCCATCCTTGATCTTCCCATCTTCCATACTTGGCAGGGAAAGGGAAGAGAGTAGTCAGTTCCGTTAGCGATGGTGTATGCCAAACATTCTCTTCTGGCATTACCTTCTTATGCAGCATGGCTTCATCCCATGAATACCAGAGACTGCCGTCACTACCTCTAAACTCAAAACGTGTATCTAACCATTTGTCGCTCTCTATCACAGCATCATTATCCCACCAAGTGCGGGGTGCACCCACGTTATGATCGGCTGCACGTGAAAGGAAATTAAGGAAGTTAAAAGCAGGATAGGGTTCAGAATCGTGCACCTTGGCAAGCAGTGTGCGCATTGCACCCTTATCCTTGCTGAAATCATGCTTGCTAATGAATGGTCCTTGTGCATTAGGATTCATTTCTTGTTTGAGGATATATCCTCCTGTCCACGAACCTAACATGGTTTCTGCCCCAGAGATATTGGTAGGCATTCCCCATACGTACCAAACATCGTAGGTGTCGTTGTTCTCTGTGACTTGATAGCCCGACTTGTTTGCATCAAGATGCGCAATGTAGTTCTCATTATTTGAGAAGTTTCTAACCTTTTTGGGGCTGGTGCTTTCCCACCATTCGTCAATGTTTGTTCCTTTAATACTTCCGTCCGCCTTGAAAGGACAGAACACTCCCATAGGATGGAGCGAATTAGATTTTAAGAAATAGTCATGTGTGGGCGACACTTCGTCATCGCGTTTGATTTTTATTTGCAGCAATACACCTGTGATATTAAAGCGGAAGTGCAGACGAGGCGCATTTTGCGTCATGTCGTATTCAACCGCCTTAGCTGGCGAAACGAATGCAAGCGGTTCGCTGTTTGTGGCTAATCGAATATTGCTTCCGTCAGTATCTGGACTGCGGTCTTCAGCCATCTCTGGCTGAAAGTCTATACTATGTCGTGTTTCACCTCCTACGCTTGACGACAACTCTTTTTCTGTACCTCCAACAATGGCACAGAACTTCCAATTATCGCCTGAGATACTTGATGTTGGTTGTCCTTTCAGCCATGTAACAGTGATATTCATTGGACCAGACTGCCCCTGCGGGTCTTCCAGAACGTATGCATCATTGTTGGATGTCCGCCAGGTGTAGTTAAATTTACCAAGCTGACTTGTTTTCTCATTAATCAGATAGCATGTAGCAACAAAGGTTTGATTCTTCTTGGGTTTACCATTTTCGTCGATTTCGAGAGCACGAGTAGCAGCCTTTTGGGTCTGAACTTTGACTTGGCGCATAATATGCTCGGTCTCTTTATCGAAGATGGTTTTGTCCACTGCAATTTTGATTATTGACGTGGGATATTTCTTCTGATTTACAGCATTTACTGTGTTTTTTGATGTGATGGTTTCAAAATTGCCTTCGCAAGCACTGAGCAGAATACACACCGCAATGAGGGCAAGTGTTCCTAAAAATATATTTGATTTTCTAAATTTAAGACGAATTGTTTTCATTTATTCCAGTTATTAATATTCTTATAGGTTCTATCTTTCTACGTCAGCATTTTCTGATATGGATAAATAATGGGTTTCTCATGTTTCGTATTATTCAAAATCTTCTTCGTGAAAATAATTGAGCTTTGAGTCTGTAACCACACCTTTGTTATTAATTCTCCCTAAGGAACCTGTAATAATGGCAGACTCCATTAGCGGCTCCATTAAGAACACAGTACTAATAGGAGCGATGTAAGTTTTTTTCTTAATCGTTTCTTTATTGTTCATGCTTGTTTTATTATGTAATTGTTATGTAATCTTGATAAGATGTAAGTATCTGTAATCTTAGTGATTAATAAATCATCTGATAATACTCTGGTGTTAGGATTTCAATGTTCGCAAACAAATATACCTAACATAAAATATTTGTGCAAAGATAATAACTTTTGTATTTTTACCCCCCTGAATAAGTTAATAATGTGTAAAAAACGTTTCATCGTTAGCTTATGTAGTAACAGGTTTATGAGTAGACGAGTGGACGGGTAGACGGGTGGACGGGTAGACGGGTAGACAAGTTGCTTGTGAAAAAGACAGAGTAACAGAGGGACAGGTAGACGGATTTTGAAAAGATGCTCTTTTGAAGCCCTAAACATGCTCTTTTGAAGCCTTAAAGGTGCTTTATGAGTAGACAAGTAGACAAGTAGACAAGTGAACGGGTAGACGAGTGAACAAGTTGCTTGTAAAGGTACTCACAGATAGCACAGATGAAATCTGTTTATTCTGTATATCTGTGCCATCTGTGAGAAAATGTAGTGAGTGGACAAGTTGCTTGTAAAGGCTCTCACAGATAGCACAGATGAACAGAAGAAACGGAAAGCTGACGCACAGAGACCTAAAGGTCAGGGAATACACAGAACGCTGCTTGTATAAAACAACAAAAAATGTCCCAACCATTCACTATTTTTTACCTGATAAGTGTTTGGCACCTTGTTGTCCTCGTAAGTTACAGAGGTTTTGATGCTACAAGGTTTACTCTTTTCATTGCGAAAATACGATTGAAAAACAAGAATTTTAATTCCAGCAAGCACTAATTTTTAATTTTGTTTGGAGTAACGCCTACAAAAACATATCTTTGTGCTTGCATATTCAACAACAAAGCGAGTCAATTTTTTCACATCAACATTGATTATGTGGATAAGCAGAGAAGAATTAAAAGCACGTATAGCTTCTTTCCGTCAGACGTTTACCTAATCGTTTGCAGAAAACCACAAACTTGAAGAAGAAATGACACATCAGCTTGACAGCTTGAAATTTAATAAGTAAATAATATCAAGGTTATGAAACAAAATCATATATCACAAGCATACGAAATTGCGGCTGAAAACATAAAGAACACTATTCTGCAAGGACAGTATGAAGCAGCCAAAGGTGTTAATCGCATTCAGTTAGCAACCTATTTCAGCATAGGCAAATATGTTTCGGCTAACACCCGACAAGGAGTTTGGGGGACTGGTGCATTGGAAGCTATAAGTACTCGATTGCGCCAATTACTGCCTGGACTGCGAGGATATTCTGCAGATAGTCTTAAACTGATGCGCATCTTCTATGAAGAGTGGAAGAATTAGATGCAACTTCTCTGAAAGCCGAAGAAGAAAAGGATAATTCGTTAATTACAATTCACGATTTAGATAGTTCTGAAAAAAAACAGATATCAATTCGTGAATTGCAATTCATAAATTCGGCTACCTTCCCAATAGACGATTTTTTTAAGGTTCCATTCACCCATCACTCACGTATTCTTGCCAAAGTTAAGTCACTTGATGAACGTTTATACTATATCCATCGCTGTGCCGAGGAACACATGTCTGTGGAAACTCTGAAAAGGGCGATGGCTAAGGACGACTACAACCACCAGTCTAACATACCCAACAACTTTACAACCACACTCCGCAAAGGAGATTTGGCACGTAAGGCGGTTATGGCGTTTAAAGATGAGTATCTGCTAAACTTCATCAATATTGAACAAATAGGAGAACGTGACGTCGCAGATATAGATGAGCGAGTGGTGGAGCAACAAATCGTCCACAATATCAAGAAGTTCATTATGACCTTCGGTTACGACTTTGCATTTGTTGGCAATCAGTATCGTATGGAGATATATGGCGTGGAACATTTTCCCGACCTCGTATTCTTTAATCGTGAACTGAATGCTTTGGTTGTTATTGAATTGAAAACAGGCGAGTTCAAAACTTCCTATCTTGGACAACTCAACGCCTATCTTGCCATTGCTGACGACAAGATACGCAAGCCACACGAAAATCCAACCATAGGTATTGTGCTTTGTCGCAGTGCAAACAAGCATTATGCCGAGTACATGGTGCGCCAATATGACAAGCCTATGGGAGTGGCAACCTATAAGACATCCGCAGAAATGCCAGAGAAACTGCTTAAAGCTTTGCCAAGTATTGATGAATTAAAAAAATTGCTGTAAATAAATGTTTTCAGATTTAGATACATATTGTCTAAAATCTCGTGAACAAGTAGACAAGTGAACAGGTAGACGAGTTGCTTGTAGAGAAGACAGGGTAACAGAGGAACAGGTAGACGAGTGAACAAGTTGCTTGTAAAGGCTCTCACAGATAGCACAGATGAACAGATGAAGCAGAAAACTGACGCACAGAGACCTAAAGGTCAGAGAATGCACAGACCCGCTGCCTGTATAAAACAACACAAAAAACAACGTAAACACTCAGGACTAACAACCTGTCTACCCGTCTACTTGTTTACTCGTCCAACAATTCTGTGAGTTCCACGACCTTTAGGTCTCTGTGTGTGGTTAGCAAAAAAATCTGTTTATTCTGTTCATCTGTGTCATCTGTGAGAAAATGTAGTTAGTGGACAAGTTACTTGTAAAGGCTCTCACAGATAGCACAGATGAACAGATGAAGCAGAAACCTGACGCACAGAGACCTAAAGGTCAGGGAATGCACAGACCCGATATTACGTATTTTTCGTTCATCAAAAGAAGAATGTTTGTAAAGATAAACATTTTCTGCAAATCACGACTGCTTTCTCATAAAAGCTTTTTGCACTAACGATTGTTAATCGAACTCGTGTTTCTAAAAGACTACTTCCAACTCTTCTCCACCAATTTAGTAGAAGCCTTGATAGTCATATTCATTCCCATCACCTTTGTTTTCACATCCGTACCGTATTCGGTAGCCCAACCAGTGTCGAGGAGTTTGGTAGTAGAAGTGCCGTCGACATCCATCTTTGCCATGCCCATCATCTTCATTTGTCCCCAGTTAGCATCAATCTGTGAGGTCATAGCTTCGTCAGCTCCCATCTGCTTCATCTTGTCAATAAGGAAGAGCTTGACATCGTCTTCGGTCATATTGCCCTTAATCTTACCAATGACATTGAGTGCGTCCGCCTCCCTGTTGACCTCGTAGGTCACAGAGGTTTTGATGCCTTGCGTGTTCTGGTCTTCTTTGTCACCCGTCTTGAGCGTCTTGCCGAATAAGTTAAAGAAAGAATTGTTCTCGGCAGACTCGATGAAAGCTTGCTTGGTGAGTTGGCCGTTGACAGACATAACCATCTTGTACTTAGGCAGCGTCTTCTCCATGTCAGGTTTGGCTTTATAGATTGAATCTATGAATGCCATTGCAAATTTGCTTGCCTTTGCCTGAACCTCAGTGTAGTTCAAGAGGTCGTTCACTTTTCCGTTGGCATCCGTCTTTAAGAGCATTGGGACATTGCTAAGGAATTGGTTCAGCATATTTCCTGTCTGCTGTACAACCTCCATACTGCCGTCCATCTTCATATTGACAGTCGTCATCTCAACGACATAGCCGTCAGCAGTAGCCTCCTGTACTGCAAAGCGTGTCGTGCTGTTTGCCTTTACGCTTTCAGAACCTCCACCCATAGGCGCGTCTATCTTAATATCGCTCACTGTTTCGTAGACTGCCCTGTCGCCTTTCTGGAACTTAGCTTTGATTAAAGTCTGAGCATTCAACGCTGTTACAGCGAGAAGTAATGCAAAAGTGATAAGTGATTTTTCATTATTAATTGTTGTTTAAGTTTGGTTTAATAGTTTAGGATGCCTAGGGGTCCTAGGAGTTTCTAAAGCGAAAACTGACATTGCAGGGGCTTATAAAGACTCCGCAATGCCAGTTTATCTCTTGTATTAGTAAGATCTTGCGATGAGGACACGATACTTAGCAGGCTTGCCGCTAACCATATCGACGCCCGGTGTCTGCTCGAACATATAAGGAACACAACGGATGGTTGCCTGCGTGTCTTCCTTGATCTTCGCCTCAGTCTCCTCAGTACCATCCCAGTGGCAGAGGAAGAAACCGCCGTCCTTCACCTTCTCCTTGAACTCCTCATAGTTCTCGCACTCGTAGATGTGAGCATCACGGAAGTCCTTAGCCTTCTTGAAGATGTTGTCCTGAATTTCGTCAAGGAGGTTCTTGATGCGCTCAACAATGCCGTCGAAGCTAACACTCTCCTTCTCCAAGGTGTCGCGACGCATCACCTCGATGGTGTTGTTCTCCAAGTCACGACCGCCCATAGCGAGGCGTACTGGTACACCCTTCAACTCGTATTCAGCAAACTTAAAGCCCGGACGCTTGTTGTCGGCATCGTCAAACTTAACGGTGATACCCAACGCACGGAGCTGATCGATCACTGGCTGCAACTTGTCGGTGAGTGCCTTCAACTGCTCTTCGCCCTTGAAGATTGGTACGATAACCACCTGAATAGGTGCAATCTTTGGAGGAAGCACAAGTCCGTTGTCGTCAGAGTGGGTCATGATGAGCGCACCAATAAGACGAGTACTAACGCCCCAAGACGTAGCCCATACATACTCTGGCTTGTTCTCCTTGTTAAGGAAGGTAACGTCGAACGACTTTGCAAAGTTCTGACCTAAGAAGTGAGAAGTACCACTCTGGAGAGCCTTACCGTCCTGCATCATTGCCTCGATGGTATAGGTATCTAAGGCACCAGCGAAACGTTCGGTCTCACTCTTCACACCCTGTACGACAGGAACAGCAAGCCACTTCTCAGCGAAGTCAGCATAGACACGCAACATGGTCTGTGCCTCCTTCTCAGCCTCCTCACGTGTGGCGTGAGCCGTGTGACCCTCCTGCCAGAGGAACTCAGACGTGCGGAGGAACGGACGAGTACGCATCTCCCAGCGCATAACGTTACACCACTGGTTGCACATCAGCGGCAGGTCGCGCCAAGAGTTAATCCAGTTCTTATAAGTGTTCCAGATGATGGTCTCACTGGTAGGACGGATGATGAGTTCCTCCTCCAACTTTGCGTTAGGGTCAACCTGCACAGCATTGCCGTCTTCGGTAGCCTTCAAACGATAGTGAGTAACCACGGCACACTCCTTAGCAAATCCCTTAACGTGCTCAGCCTCACGAGAGAGGAAGCTCTTAGGGATCAGCATTGGGAAGTAAGCGTTCTGCACACCTGTCTCCTTAAACATCTTGTCGAGTTGTGCCTGTATCTTCTCCCAGATAGCATAGCCGTATGGCTTGATAACCATACAACCACGTACGGCCGACTGCTCAATCAAATCTGCCTTTATTACCAAGTCATTGTACCATTGAGAGTAATTGTCTGCTCTCTTGGTCATTTCTTTTAGTTCCTTTGCCATAAATATATATTGTTTTCTATTTTAACCTTGACTATTTAGGGATTTCCCATTCACTTATAGACAATTTTTCTTTCAGCGTAATGATTAGAAAAACTAACATTGCACACCGATAGCGTCTGACGAGGAAAAAGCCGCCTGCTTCTGATTTAGAAACTGCAGTCTATTTCTCTGCAAAAATACGAAAAACACCGTAATATTTGCAGGAAATTGGAAGTTTAATGCAATTAGGCTTGATTAAAAGCCAAATCAAAAAAATGTTTTTTTATATTTTTCACACATATAATTTGGTAATTATTTGTAATTATCATATATTTGCATCAAAAATAAATGCAAAATCTGAAAAGCCTATTAACAATTAAACCTACTTATCTATGAAAAAATCTTTTTCTACCTTTCGTGTGTACTTCTTCTGTTTTCTTGTTCCTCAGAGATTGAGTACAATCCTGCAATAGCATCAACATTAGGTAACAATGTGTTTCTTTCTATAGAGAAAAAATGGAGAAGAATACGACTGCAAGGATATTTTTATCAAAAAGGAAATCTCTATATATGGAAATGAAAGTAGGAAGGAAATTCCTTTAAGACTTGCAAATTATAATGGAAGAAAGATATTAGATTTTTAATGCAGATCTCCCAAATATGTCCTCAATGAAATACAATTCAGAGAAAACTGAAGGGTTTGGACATTCCGATGTTACAATTACTTTTTCAAAGTAAAAACCCTCAAAATAAGATTTTTACTATAAACTACTTTTTTTGGGGAAAAAGGACTTTTTGGGAACAAATGCAATTTATATAGATTCCATTGAATGTAAAAAGAAGAAAATTAAACCAAGGAAAAAGTCTAATATTTACATATTTACCCTAAAAGAGGATACGAACGGAGAACTGACCCTGAAACCATAAATTTCAAACAGGAAAGCTTCATTCCTTAAAAATATCTATGAATTGAGACCTCTGCAAAAGTCCTTTTACACCTAAAAGCTACTATTGATAATCAATAAGTTATATTTATGATTTCGCTATGAGGTTTTGCAGAGGTCTCGAATTGTAAAAAGAAATCGTTATCAAAGAGTTAACAACTTAGAGATATAACGGTATGACAACATTAATCTTTATCTCCGTTTTGATTATTTTATAACGCAAGTTCAACATAGAACTACAACTCCAACTCTTCTTTATCCATCCAGTCGAAACTGGCTATCACATCTATTTTTTCCATGTGTTATCTTTTTGAAGCTCGTTTCTTATTCTTGATGCCTAAGTCCTGCACCATGTGTCCTAACTCGTCATCTTTTGCTAAGTGAAGAATATCATCTTCGAGTTGTAGGGCATTGAGAACTCTCATTAGCACGCCAATCGACACCGTAGGTTCACCTTTCTCTAAACGTGAGAGTGTGAGTCTGGTACATTGCGCACGTTGTGCGACTTGGTCCATGGTTAGATCTCTTCGCAGTCGGGCGAGGCGGATTTGCTCTCCAACGATGTTCAGTTTTTCTTGAAGTGCCCTCGTCATCCAGTTTGCTTTGGTAAATTTTGTCATAATGTATCTTTTACAGTGCAAAGATACAACAAAATGTTTAGTTTATAATACTTTATTTGGATTTTTTTCATCTTATATCCATTTTCATATTATTTCTTTTAGTTCGTTTACCATCAATATATATTTTGTTTTGTTTTCACCCTGACTATTTAGGGATTTTCCATTCACTTATAGACAATTCCCCTTTGCCATTATGAATAGAATTACTAACTTTGCACGAATAAATAGCGTTCTATCACGCACACAGGATAAAGAAAAAGGTAAAAGAAAAACTTTTGATGATGAAGAATATGAAAATGATGGCAGCAGGAATGTGTTTCCTGACTGTGGTAAGTTGTCAGACAAAACAGGGTACTGGCACGTTAATCGGTGGTGGCGCAGGTGCTGCCTTAGGTGGTATCGTTGGTCAGATTATTGGTCGTGACGGCAAGAGTACAGCTATCGGAGCCGCTATTGGTGGTGCGATTGGTGCAGGAGCGGGTACGCTCATCGGACGCCACATGGACAAGGTGGCACGCGAGGCAGCACAGCAATTGCCTAACGCACGTGTCGACAAGGTGACAGATGCCAACGGCTTGGAGAGTGTGAAGGTGACCTTCGACTCTGGCATCCTCTTCCCGCTGAATGGCTCAAGCCTCAGCAACGCAGCCAAGAACGACCTTACAAAGTTTGCCGCACTGATGAAGCGCAACGCTACTTGCGACGTAACTATTCAGGGTTACACCGACGCTTCTGGTAATGACAATATCAACTTGCCGCTGTCTGAGCGTCGTGCCGAAGCGGTATCGTCATATCTTAAAGGTCAGGGTGTGAGCAACAGCCAGATTCGTTCTGTACAAGGTTTAGGCAGTGCCAACCCTATCGAGAATAAGACCGTAAGTCAGGCTAACCGCCGTGTGGAGGTCTACCTCTATGCGTCTTCCGAAATGGTTCGCCAAGCTAACAACGGCACTCTGTAATCATCTGCTTAAAAGAGTGTTATAACACATTCACTATAAGCCAAAGCGATTATCAATTTCTAATGTCCGAAGACTTATAGAGGGGTGACGAACAGACTTGTATAAAACATAATTCCCAATATGTGCAAGATTTTACACATATTGGGAATTTGCTTATAGAAGATATTAAGCTATGCCCAGAGAGCAATGCTTATTATATCTTATATCCAACCTTAAACGTTACGTTTTTACTATAATTATCATCGTAAAACTTGGTTATTCCAAAATTATATAATAGAGAAAAGTAAAGGCGAGGAAGCTCAAATGAAAAACCTACTGGAATACTTATTTTAGTTCTCTTGACAAGTCCTTTTATGTCTTCTCTCAGTTCTTCTTCGTCCTTGAAAGTCCAAAAACCATTATTATCTCTTTCATAGCTTTTTACAGTGTGTTCTGAATGTGCAGAAACAATATATCCAAGTTGAATACCTGCATTTATCTTAAAGCCTGACGCATAAATATCCTTTGAAAAGATAAAAGGAGCTTCAATAGAATGAGCATCCATTGCTATACTGTAAACATCTTTATTAGATTCACGAGTGATAGAAAAATCTTCAAAAGAATACTTATAGTTGACGTATTCTAAACCTGTCAGAAAATCAACTCCTTCTAAAACAGGAATTTTTAAGTTTGCTCCAATTGTATAGCTTATTCCTATCTTTGCTTTATTAGTTTTTTCCTCAGATACGAGAAATTCAGCTATAGGTTTTTCTATGTTAGAAAAATTTACACCAATATTAGGAATAAAAACCAATCGCTTTTCTTCGTTCTGAGCAAATAAAGAAAGAGAAGAAAGAATGAAACAAAAAACTAATACTCTTTTTGAAAATGGCTTCTTCATTTGTTTTCAATATTATTCCTTTACTCTGCAGCATTAAATCTTTCAAAAACTTCAAGTGTCTGAGAAACAAAGCTCTCACAACAAACAGACTATCAGAAAAGTTCCACCTGCCTTAGTGCTGCAAACATAGCAAGCAAGCAAAACATCTAATGTGACAAAGATAGCAATTAAAAATGAAAATATCACTTCTTTCGGAGAAATTTACTACTTTATTGATATTTTTTTTAAGGTTGAACATTGAAGGTGACTATTCAGAAGTGACAACCTATCCATCATTTCAGCTTCATCCTCATCTTACACCTTATTATATACACTTAGCTTGCAAAATCGAACAAGCTGCTCGATAATAAAAGAAAAATATGATTAGACTCTGCTAACCGACAGAGAATTATCAACACTATTACCAAAAAGTAGGTATATGCGATTTCACAAAAATTAGGTATTGTGTGGTGTGTGAGGTTTTTGTAATTTTGCACCCAGAAATCAATGTAGTAAGGAAAACGCACGACTGATAATACCAGACACCAGCAATAAAGCTGACGCCTTAGAAAGAAATTTCAGTTCGCATCCCCCCGTTAAATGGTAGGGAGGGTGATGCGTTTAATAGAAACAAACCATTTGTAATCAGTGAATATGAACAAATTAAGAATGAACAACGTGAGGCGACTCAGAAGCTATCTGTCCGCCGCTTTGTTGAGTGCATTGTTCCTCTTTCCGCCTACTCATGCATACGCTACGTTGGCACATGGGCATGAAACTGTGGACGAAGAGGATAAGGATGCCAAATCATCTGTAACATTCCAGGTGGTAGCCGAACAGTCGCAAGAGCCACTTGTCGGTGCTGTCGTACGCTGCGAAGGCGTGTCAACTCCCTCGGTTACAGACCTTGACGGTAAGTGTGTCGTTAAGTTTAAGTCGGCTATGACACGTGTAAAATTGACTGTAACCTATGTAGGTTATAAGGCGACAACACGTGTTGTAAACATTCCAGAAAATCGTATGGTAACCATACAATTAAAGGATGACTCTAAGCAGTTGGATAATGTGACCGTCACCGCTTTGAAACGTCATACGAGTGTGCTGCAGCAGTCGTCTGCAATTAGTCAGGACGCATTGGAAAGAGGTGGTGCAACCTCCTTGGCAAAGCTGCTTGAAACCATCCCGGGCGTCAGTTCGATAAGTACGGGTAACACCATTGCAAAGCCAGTAATTCAGGGTATGCATAGTAGTCGTATCCTCTTGATGAACAACGGTGTACGCTTGGAAAGTCAGAGTTGGGGAGCCGACCACGCACCAGAGCTGGACTATACCGGTTCGAGTATGGTCGAGGTAGTAAAGGGAGCCGAGTGTATCCGTTATGGTTTCGGTGCTATGGGTGGAGTTGTTCTTCTGAATGATGCCCCTCTGCCATACGAGAATAAGAAAGTGAAGGTGAACGGTAACTTCAATATGGGTTACGACACTAATGCCCGTGGTATCAGTGGTTCGGGAACTGTCGAAACAGGTTATAAGCAGTTTGGCTTGCGCCTACATGGTATGTATACCAAAGGCGGTGACTATCATACAGCCGACTACGTACTGAACAATACGGGATATAACACCATCAGCCTCTCAGCCTTAGCAGGATGGCAGGGTAAGAAGCTGACGGCAACCCTCTTCTCAAGCATTTATTATCAGCGAAGTGGTATCTACTATGCAAGTAAGATTTCAGACTTGGCTCAGTTAATAAAGCGTTTCGAATATGGTCGTCCTGACCCAGAGACGGTGAAGGAGTTCTCTTACGAGATAAAGCCACCTTTCCAGCAGTCGCAACACGTGACGATGAAGGGAGAATTGAAGTGGGAAATCAATCTAACCATCATTTGAACCTCACACTCTCTTTCCAAGAGAACCTCCGTCAGGAGTTTGAAAATCGTAAGAAGACACAGTGGAGTTGGATTCCTATGCAGGACTTGATGCTGAAAACCTATAAGTTTGATGCGCTATGGCAGGCGAAGTGGAAGCTATGGAAGATGACAACCGACGCAGGTATCTCTAACACCTATCAGGAGAACTTCAACTATCCTGGTACGAAGCAGCCTGCTTTCGTTCCTAACTTTGCAGCCCTTTCGATGGGTGGATACTTCTTGCATAAAGCCGAGTTCGGTAAGTTGCAGTGTGCACTCGGTATGCGTTACGACTTCCGTGTGATGTCAGTAAATGGTTATAGCAGTCTTAGCAATTACACCTACTACGACGACTTCAAGTTGTATAGTAACTTCACCATGAGTCTTGCTACTCACTATCAGTTCAGTGACAAGTGGGATGCACGTGCCAATATCGGTTGGTCATGGCGTCCACCAGATATCAATGAGCTTTATGCTATTGGTTTGCAAGATGGTTCATACTGGGTAGTAGGTAATAAGAACCTTGCCAGTGAGCGTGGTTATAAAATCGTCTTGGGTACAAAATATAGAAACACATGGTTCTCTGTAGAGCCAAGTGTCTTCCTCCAACGCATCGATAGCTATATCTACGACCACATCGGAACAGGTAAGGACCGCTTCCACAACCATCCAAGTGGTAAGTATCCAAAGTTCATTTACGACCAAGACGACGTGAAACTCTATGGTGGTGACATCGAGGCAACCGTGAAGCCAACCAATAGACTGACCTTCGTTGGTAAGGGTGAGTGGATGTTTGCACGCAACCTGACACATAACGACTGGCTACCTTTCATGCCGTCAGACCGTTACGGACTATCAGGAACCTACGACCTACCACTGTCAAAGAATGATAAGTACCATGCTTCGCTGTCACTCTCTCGGGTATCTATGTCACAAAGCAAACACGCTTTGACTCAGACAAAGACCTCGTGCCAGACTCGCCACCAGCCTACTTCCTACTCAACGGTACGGTCGAGTTCCGCATCGCACTACCACAAAAGAGAGAATTGAAGTTTATGCTTGTCGGCGACAACATCTTTAACGCACTTTATAAGGAGTACACCGACCGCTTTAGATACTACGCTCACGAACGTGGTTCAAACTTCTCTTTACGTACATTATTTAAGTTTTAAGGAGCAACAAAATGAATTTACATAAAAATATACGTGTTTTACTTGCCACAACGGCCATAGGAATGCTCTGCGGAAGTTGTACTAACGAGCAAGTTGACGATTTCTTCAAGAAAAGGATTATCGCCCCTCCGGCTTCTATTGAGCGAGATGTGAAGGGTCACGAACAAATCTATGCTGTTCACGCAATCCTTAGAATGGGATACAAAGGAGCTATCATCGGTGTAGGACCAGACGGCAACGACTCCGTTCAAGCCTATAACACCTATCACCTCGTCAATGGTGACACCTCTATCCCCGTCATGCAAGAGATTGATATCGCCAAAGATGACGACGGACAGATGACCATTACGACAGAACGTGACTGCTTTGACGTAATCGCATCAGACAGTATCTACTACGGATTAGAACTGAAATATTACGACCAGAATGGTATGCTTATCAACCATCAGTTCTCAGGCTATCCTTTCACGACCGATAAAGACGGATATAAAATACCTGATGAGGATAACGCAACACTACTCGTTCACCAACACTTCTTCGGTGTGGGTAATGCCTCGCTCAACAAAGCCGTTGTCGATACACTATCAGCAACACACGGAACAGAGGTGCGTGGATTGCAAATGGCATACCCACGTACATTAGACTCTATACCTACTTATTATGACCGATACACCTTCAGAACCGCTGGTAAGAACCTTGAGCCTGCCACAAAGTTCTCAACATCCAATATCTTTGTGCCTGAGGGATACGTATGGGGAGAGAATAAGGTGCCATTCTATAACGACTTGGCATGGAAGTCTATTGAGGTATCTGGTAAGTCAGAGGCTCTCGAGCCTTACACCTTTAATGGAAAGAGCTACCGACTCTTTAAGACTATCGAACTAAACGAGTTGAACAAAATCACACCAGAACTCTTCACCTACGAGTACCGTGATACCGACCCAGTGGAAGAAGAACTCGGAAAACTCTTCACAGAGATTTATAACGACGACTTCAAAGACCCTGACACAGACGCACAACGCCAACGTTACGGACACACCGTGGGACTGCTTCGACAGAAACGTAGCTTGGACTTTGGTTCTGACCCAGACAGATTGGGCTTTAAGGGTATCATGCAATTCCATAAGGCAAACATTGCCTTCCAACTGCAAGTGCGCATCTGCCACATCCTTAACAAAGGTGTGCAGCACGCAGGAGAGTCAGAAAAACCAGCAAAGTACTGTAACACAAACAATAGCGAGAATGCTTACCTGTGGGACTTCAACCAACTGCAACCGGGTTGGGACAGCTTCGACATCGACTATCCACTCTCTGTTCGTGTGATAGCCAATACAAAAGATGGTGAAGAAAAGTGTTTCAAAAGATGTTAAGCGTTTCTATCCAAATGCCAATAAAAACAAGGCTTTTGGCGTATGCTAACACAGCCAGAAGACTTCTTCATACAGTACAGACATAACGTAGTATTGATGTAAAAAAAGAATTGGCAAGATGAATAAAATATTCAAGAACATCCTTTTATTATCATGCGTCACCGCTCTCTTCGCTTCATGCGACCAATTCGTGTTTGGAGACGTACATGTTAATTATGACGAAAACCCCTTGGAGAGTAAAGGATTAGCACATAGCGGTGCTGACCACTTCGTTGATAGCCTCTCGAAGATTAAAGTGTCGAACGATGTGAACAATCCTGACCCTGATGGTGCCTTCAACAACTGGGCCACCTGCTTAGCTATGTTTAAGGAAGGACACTCGCACGGCGACGGTATGATGCACGGTAACTTTGTCTATCAAAACGCACCTTGGAAACAAGAGGAGTTTGTCATCATACGCAATAATACCCAACAATGGCCAACTGTCGAGGTGCAACGACAAAGCACCGTGACTCGACTCGAACAAGCTGATGGAAAAGTCGGACCAAACTACATACGTATCATTGGTGGACGACTGAAAAGATGGGGACTTTGTCTGTACTTCTTTGACAAAGAGGGTAAACTGATGAACGACAATATCCTTGATCATTCTGATGAATACCAAATCTTCTTTACCGTCAGCGATGTCGATGATAAAGGAAAACCTTACGAGGTTATGGACTGCCGTGGTACGTGGCATCCTAAGAGAAATAGGTTTGATGAATGGAAAAAGGGTGGAACAATTGACACCGTCCCTGTTCCTTCGCCTTACTTTGCGGGAGCAAACACTTGGAAAGAACGTGCCAACCTCACACCGAAAATCTTTGAATACACCTACCGTGATACATGGATTCATAACGCTATGGCCGATGGCGCACGCGAATTGTTCAACCAACGTCTGCTTCCTCCTTTGACACGTGAGGATGCCGACTGGGCGGTAGCTCCCTACGACCAAGACCGTGTAGGACTGAAAGGTCACTTCAACTTCGATATCGATGCTGACGAAAACGATTCTAAACACACCCTATGGCCTTTGGAGATTACTCGCCGTAAGGATTATGCAACTGGCGAAGCAGGACCTTACACACGTCCTACCTACCTCCTTCCACGCTTCTATCTCTCTCTGTAAGAGTAATGAAGTGTCCAAAGGGAAAGAAGGCCTTGATACCGAAAGATGAGTATCTCAACCGCCATTCTACCTACGTCTTCCGTAGTCCGTTCATCTGCTCAGAGGCTTATAACCCTGACGAACCAAAGGAGTATGGAGCCGACTCTGAATGGAAGGAGCTATTCCGATTTAACATTCCTATTAAGGTGTTCTGTAGCAGTTTCGACACCGACCCAACAACCATCGACCCTAACGACCCACTCTATTTCTACTTAGGTAAGGAAATAGGACTGTCATCATTAGACGCCATGGAGGCCTCACAGAATGTGCAAACACATGGTATCGGTGGTGGTTCTGGTTTCGGAAACTGGTTCTTGTAATATGCGCAGCAGGAGTGGACAGTGTCGTAAATAAGGAATCATACATACGTCTGTAATTCATCATCAATCTATCCTGAACGCCTGTCCCTCCGCTCTGCACAGGAATAATATAAACATATAAAGAAGAAAACAAATGATACAAAAGAAGATAGCTGCATCGCTGCTCCTCTGCCTGACGCTCTTTGGCACGAATAGCTGTATGCGTAACGAAATGCCCGTAAAGCAATCTACTTCAAGAACAAAGTTGGACCACCTGATTATCAAAGAGGTGTTCTATATCGGTCACTATTGGTTTCGTGATACCAGAAAATGGGGAATGAAGAAATTTAACCAGTTGTATAACGAAGACCAATACATCACCATATATAACCCTACTGACGAGGTGAAATACCTTGACGGACTCGCCTTGTGTATCAACGCCATCGATCCAACTAAGGCCATACAATTTGCACCAAAAGACGACTTCGTCAATAAATACTATGGTGCATCGGCCATCTCTTACTTCCCTGGCAAAGGTAACGACTACCCCGTGAAGCCGGGACAAACTATCGTTGTTGCCAAATATGCAATCGATCACAAGAAGCAATACGAAAAAGAACTTGAAGGCGAGAACCTCAAACTCTACGTTGGATTTGATGATTTCCTCGACCTGAGTAAGGCCGACTTTGAATGGACGAACATCAACTACGACCCTGGTAAAAAGAATAATCCTGACGTCCCTGACCTCAACGCCATACTCACTGTAAAGGATAGTAAGGGAAATATAGGTGCTTTACCACAACTTCTCTGATATTACCGAGAGTTGCGGTATCGCCCTAATCAAAATGCCTTGGACGTCTGAGGAATTTGCCAAGAACTATGAGGATACAAAGGACCATAAAGGTTATCTGCACTACATCACTGTCACTAACACTTCATTCTCTGACTTCTACGCAATTGAAGTGCCATTGCAGAACGTAATTGACTGTATGACCATCTGTCCTCGCCGTCTCTTCCAGATTCGTCCAAGCAAGTTAGACAGAGGCTACAATGCTGTGATGGACAACTCTAAGTCGGGTACCGATCAGAACGACTATCCTAAATACTCTGGACTTGCACTTACAAGAAAATGGGATGGTAAGAAGTTTGTTGATGACAACAACTCTACTGCTGACTTTGAAGTGAAAAAGGCTTCGCTTTCGAGAAAAAACGACAAGGAGAAACCTAAAAATCAGTAATAATAAAAGAGTAATAGATTAAAGTAAGAAAAAGCTGCATCGAAGTAGGATTAACCTGTCTTGATGCAGCTTTTCTTATTTATCCGAGAGATCACACAAAGATAATCTGTTTGTAAAGAAAAATATTATAATTAGAGATTTAACTTACTGATTATTTCATTCCATGCAGCCTGCTGAGGATATTTTACATTTTCATCATTCTTCATCAAACTAACATAGTGTTCGATGAAATCTGAAGAGAAAGTTTTTCTCCTTAATAAAAGGAGTAATAAACTTCGAGTCAATAGTTCTTCCCGAAAAATTGCCAATATCTTTTTGATGATATCGGATGTCATCTTCAGGAACAACTATTTTGTGTGCCATCAGCGTTATAATTACTGCTAAAACAGCTTTACTATTTTCTGCTCTATCGACAATGGTTTCTATGTAGCCCTTTACTTCATTGCTGAAAGTAAACGTCTCGTCGACATTCTGTATCTGCTCGGCAAAAGAATATGCATCGTCTAATATTTGCCTATAATTTGTCATCTTATAATAATTGTTTCTTTATTTCATTTCCTATTGCTTCAATCATGCTTACACACACAGAGTTCCCTAATTGCTTGTATTGAGCTCCAACAGCACTAACGCGAACAAAATTGTTAGGGAAACCCATGATGCGCCAGCACTCATTAATGGTAAGTTTCCTGACACGATTGTCCTTTGTCAGAACAAAAAATCTACCAGATGACTCCTGTGATGGGAGAGTCGGATGTGTACCATAAATAGAATAAATTCTATTGGGTTGCTTGTGAACTCTTGAAAGATGCTCTGTACCAGGGCGAACGCCAGCCTTTCTAATGGCTTTGTTTCTATACCCCGCAAATATCAAACCTGCTTGAGTCTGATGGGTTTCTTCGAGTAAAGTGTATTCAGAGGGAACTAAATACTCAAAATTACCTGATTCGTCAAGAAAATCAACTAATGGCTTTCTCGGTTGTTTAACCAACCTTGAAAAATCAAAGGGTTGTTTCAAAGACCCAATGATGATTATTCTTTCTCTGTTCTGTGGAACTCCGAAATCAGCAGCATTTAGAATTTCCATTCAGTATGATACCCAAGCTCCCTTAATTTCTCCAAAATGACTTCAAGTGTGCGTCCCCCATCGTGATACTGTAAATGTTTCACGTTCTCTAAGAACACAACTGAGGGACGTTTCCCCTCTAATATTTGACAAACGTCAAAGAAAAGAGTGCCTCGTGTATCTGCAAATCCTTTTTGCTTGCCAGAAATACTGAATGGCTGGCATGGAAAACCTGCACACAAGACATCAAAATCATCTGGAATATAACTTTTCGTAGATTCCTTTGTAATATCACCAAAAGGCATCTCTCCATAATTTGCCAAATATGTTTGTTGAGCATTTGGCTCAAATTCAGAAGAGTAGACACATCTGCCTCCTACTCTTTGTAAGGCAAGTCTGAATCCACCTACACCAGCAAATAAATCAATAAATTTGAAATCCGTTTGCTTTGGTGCAGAAAAAGGAATATTAAAAAAATCTTGGAATAGCTTATACTGAAGAGGATTCTCTGCAACCATGTCGATATCTTCTTCTGTAATCTCAATATTCCCTTTTTTTGTATTCTAAGAATTCCTTGAGCAATAGTAATATCTCATTTCTATCCTCATCTTCATATTTGCCAGTTGCCTTGATAGAATGTAGTTTATGACTTATGACAGCCATGGCATTCTCATACGAGGTTTCATCATAAATCTTAACTCCACTATCTATGGCAGAGGGGAAATTTTCTATATTGATTTTACTTGTCATCGCAGTTTATTCAGAGTCAACGCTTGTATCAATAAATTTCTCCATCTCGGTATCTAACAACTTGCTCATTTGGAAAAGTTGTGAGATTGAAGGCTGTATCCGGTTTGTACACCATCTCGAAACCGTCATATCTGTCATGCCCATTTCCATTGCAAGCCAATGATTGGTAACATTCTTCTCAGCCAAAATTATCCTTAACCTATTTGGGTATGTTTTTTTTGCCATAAGTTATATATCTATTTGTGTGCAAATATACACAAAAAAGGATATAACTGGTCTGATAACTTAGGTGTTTTTTACCTTAGATACGAAAAATAACAGCAAGAAGGATAACTTTCTTGCCGAAATGAGAGCAATAACGTCGTAATATCTGAGCGTAAACGCTACATCGTTTGGAATGAAATAAAGCATCGTTTTGGGAGAGCTGATAGTTAGGCAACAAGTAAAAGGGTTTACAAGGCAACGAGGGAACAAGTTGCCGGAAGAAAGACAGAAGAACAGACAGGGTAATGGAAATAATATGACAGAAAAAGAAAGACAAGATAATAGGAATAGAGGCTGTCATCGGAACTGTGTCAAATACAAATACAATAAAGAAAAAGACTATTTCTTTACTCAAAATCGAGTACGGAAATAGTCTTTTTCAATTATTACGAGGCTGTCCGCTAAACTTTTGTTTATTTTTTATTAGTGGCTGCTAAACCTCTAATATTATTTTGGCTCTATAACGAATCGTGTGGGTAATCATATAAATTTCAGATAAAAATATTACCTTTGTTTTATGAATAGTACAGAGATATTTACAATGGCTTTAGGCCTGTCAGAACCATGGTATGTATCCAAGGTTGAGTTTATAGAAGGCAAACACTCCACCAAAGAACTCCATATTTGGTTGAGCTTTAATCGTGGACATCGTTTTAAGCTTAATGAAAATGAGTACACTGCCTACGATACCATAGATAAGACATGGCGTCATTTGAACTTCTTTGAACATCTTTGTTATCTTCACGCCAGCGTTCCCCGTATTAAAACAGATGACCACCGAACAATCATGGTAGATGTTCCGTAAGACGTAAAAGCAGCGGTTTCACATTGCTTTTCGAAGCCTACTCAATGCTTCTCATAGAGCGTGAAATGCCCTGTGAAGAGCGTTTCCCGTACCATTCATGAAACAGCTCCACGTATATGGCGTGTTTTTTTAATCATTGGGTTCGCAAAGCCGTTAAGAAAATTGACATGTCCAAAGTACGTCACATCGGAGTGGATGAAACCTCTAAACGAAAGGGACACAACTACATAACGCAGTTTGTAGACTTGGATACTCGTAAGACTATTTTCGTCACTGATGGTAAAGATGCAAGCACTTTCGAGGCATTCAGCAAGGCATTGGTTGCGAGCCATGGAAAGGTGGAGAATATAGAAGCTATCAGTATGGATATGTCTAAATCTTTCATATCAGGTGCCTTAACTCACTTCCCCAATGCCGGTATCATTTTCGATAAATTCCATATATTTAAGGCTCTCAACGAGGCTGTTGATATGGTACGTAAGGAGGAACACAAAGAAACCAAACTACTTAAAGGACACCGTTTTACGCTGCTATACAACAAGAAGAATCTCTCACCAAAAAAAATGATGGAACTGAATACCCTCCTGATGACCTACCCAACAATTGGAAAGGCTTATAGCTTTAAGGAATCTTTCATCGATATATTCAATGAGTGCGCTAAGGATTCTGTGGAAAAACTTGATTTATGGTGTGAGATGGTAGAACAATCGGCAATCAAGCCTATGCTTAATTTCGTTGCAATGATAAAATCGCACATGTACGGCATCAAGCAGCTATTTGCCATGAGGGATGTCAACAACGGAGTTCTGGAGGGATTGAACTCACAGATACAACTTGCAAAAAGGAGGGCAAGAGGATTCGTAAATACAGAAAACTTTAAGTATATGATCTATTTCATAACAGGTGGGCTTGAACTGGATTACCCACACGATTCGTTATAGAGCCATTATTTTTTACTAATTAAACGAACAAATTTATATCTTTCTCCATACAAATCTGGCATCAAGTAACGTGGGCTGAATATATCTACGAGAATAAGATATTCGTGTCCCTCTTCATAGATACTATCAAATCCATCAATATGAGATACAACAGATTTTTCTCATATCTTTGTCTACGATAACGTAGCCTTTATTTTTCGATTTAATAGATGTACCGGGGTAAAGATAATACTCTTTATATGACAATACCCTTATCGTGTCTGTCTTAAAATACTCGTAATAGTCGTCTCCCTCTCCCTCATTTTTACATCCTACTATAAGGGCTGACATTAGAACCATTGTGATGTATAGAATTGTTTTTCATATAATTATTTTTTGAGAAATTTATATTTTGCAAATGTATATATAATTTTAGAAATTCATCTAATCACCACCCTCATTTTTAACTTTTTTACAATCTACATTTATATTCGTTGAATATCTCAATTCCGCAGCGTTCCTTGTGAGATACTTTTATATATTGGTTTTGAAAAGATGCCCTTTTGATTTGCAATAGATGCCCTTTTGAGGTCTAACTAACGCCCTTTCGAAGTCCAATTAAGCACCTTTTCTTGCACAGCTTTTAATTGCTACTTTTGTCATGTCAGATTTTTGCTTGTTTATTATTTTGATAGCATTAAGATTAGGTGAAATTTCTGACATATCCAAGTGTTTTGAGGACTTTGTTTCTCAGGTACTTGGAGTTCTCACAAGAAATTGTGCTGCGGAATTAAGGTATCTCTAAAACCACAAAATCCTAACAAATAAGTGTTGCAAAAACAAAAATAAAATCCTAATAAATAGGTATTGTGAAACCCAAACAAAGCTTTTATCTTTGCAATTATAAACAATTAATTTATTACCGAAAATGAAAATAGTAAAGAATTTAACATTACCAGTATTGGTATTCCTTGTGATGGGACTTACCTCATGTAATCATGATGACACCGTGCATTACAGTGAAAACCCTCTTAAAAATACAGAGTTGATGACTGTGTTGAAATCGAAAGGTTATCAGTTCGACAAAGATGGGAAGTTGGAACTCAACGATTTGGCAAACAATACCACATCGCTTGACCTTAGTGGTACAAACCTGAAGGATCTCAGTGGTCTTGATATTCTTCCAAACCTAAAAGATGTAAAACTCTCTAATAACGGGTATGGACCTGTTTTCGACTTCGCCCAACTGCCAGCACAAATTACTGGCGTAGATTTGACAGGCAACAACATTTATGACTTTGAAGGACTGGTGAATGTAAAGACGGAAGAGAATGGTGATGAAACCATAACACAGCTGCACAAAATCACGAAATTGTACTTGCCACAGACGGCAAAGTTCAACATCAAAGACCTTGTGCGTTTCTATCGAGAGAAGAAGGCTGAGATTGAGTCTGGCAGTATAGACGTGAAGATGGAAACAGCAAAAGGCAACTTGCAGAAATACAATACCATTCGCGAGATACCTGATGAGAATATAAGGGCTAATTTCAAAAAATACTTTTCAAGTATCTTTGATAAGGACAGTATTCATATAGACATCAGCAAGCGGTTAAGCAACAAAGATAGGTTGAATGTCTGTGTATTTAATGAGTGGTATGGAGTTGCCACTGCTAAAACACTGGAAGGGGTACAATACATTGTGAACAATCCTTATTGGGACGGCAAACTTCTTACTGTAAGCCTGACAAACAAAGCGAAACTCCCGTACCTGAGACCCAGTAGCGGTCTCATGACCTTGTCATTGACAGACGTGGATGCCTCTGAAGGCATCAATCTTGTGGATGCTACAAACATGACATGTATCCAATGGGTAAATGTTAGCGGTATTAGCGTAATAGATTTAAGCCATAGTACCCTGTTTGGTCAGAGAGCGATTGAGCAGGAACAGAATGGTCCCGATGGTTCCTCACTTGTTTTTGTAGACTGCCCAGATTTGAAAAAGATAGCTTTACCGGAAAAAAGCGGATTGCGATCTTATATGATAACATTTGTGAATATGAAGAGTTTAGAACAGGTGGATTTGTCCAAGTTTAAGATGATATCTAGTTTGGAACTTGGCGGTTTATCTCCGAATTGTCGTGTTACCTATCCGAAATTGACGGAATTTCATACCTACGATAAAAAAACCGCTTTTGCGTGTACGCAAGACGTGTTTGACAGACAGGAAACAAAAGACTTTATCAAGAAGTATCTCAAGGTCTTGTCCGGTGGTGGTGGCTACATAGAAGATGGAGTTGAATGGTCATCACTAATTAATAATTAACAAAACACAAAAAAAGATGAGACATTTTTTAATTTCTACCATATTGACGGTAATCAGCATTTTAGGATTTGCAGTAAATTCTAATGCGCAGACAGGTACTTACAATGGTACGTTGAGTAACATTACTATGAATGGGAAATTATACAATGATGCTACAAATCAGAGCTTTACATTGACAAGCGCTGGTGGTAACCTGTATAATTTGACAGGTACAGTGGGACCTATTGGCAAGATGCCGGGAAAAATCAAAGTAAAACTTAAAGTTTCTATCAACAATGGAGTTCTTACAGCAACGACCCCTATAGGCGATTATGCCGGTAAATTGATGTTGTTGAATGGTGGATTCCCCATTAATATTAAATTATCCAGTTTTACAGGCTCTCTTGTGAATAATGAACTCCACTTCGTTCTTGACACATACGCAGGTTGGCAATTCGTTCCTGCCTTCCCTGCTTCTGTTACTTTTAACGGTACGCTATAACCATAACAAGACGATATGCGATTCATAACAGTAAAATGTATCCTTTGCCTCTTGGCAGTGTTCTCATTGGGTTTATCTTCCTGTAACAGTGATGACAATTTGGAACAAAAAGCCCCCGCTCAGGAATACCTAAAAGAGGCAAAGAATATTTTGTCAGGAGATATTGTCCTTTCCACAAAAGCGACAATGAACACGGTCGATAAGACCCTCCTGCCCCAAGGATGTCCTACTAAATTTAATTTCAGTTGGGAGAAGGACAGTCTTCGTCTGATGCTCGATGGCTTTACCGTAGGCAAGATGCCATTGATTGTGTATTTCTCATGCAAATGTAAGTTTATGCAACTCAACTCTTGGGAAAAAGACGAATATAAAGGGGATGGCTGGATAAAGTTTAAGGGTAAGGACGGTAGCGTTACGGGAAATCCTAAAGATGATTCCGGAGTACAGCAAGGAAGTGGCGCAGGTGTAGAAGGCTATCTGAATGTGAAAACAAACCAGATTACATTCATAGTTGATTACAACATGATGAACGTGCGTTCCGAGTGTTTCTTGCAGACCATCGACAAGAACCGTCTCAACAACTACAAAGCCGAGTTTGCCCAATACGAGAAGGACTTGGCAGCCTATAAGAAGGAGCACGGATTGTAATACGTTACCAATATGACAATAAAGGAAGTGAGAGGCCGTGAGTGCTTTCACTTCCTTTTTTTAATAAAAAGAAACAATGCAGAAGAAAGGATTCTTATTCTTACTCCTTTGCCTGCTTTGGCGATAAGCGCACAGGCACAGCGCAGGGTAAGGATAACCATACTTGAGAAAGATACGCAGCAACCTTTGGTAGGGGTTACTGTGCAATATGCCACGAGCAAAGAGATGTTGGATGTTAAGAATACCATTACCGACATTGATGGCAAGGTGATATTAAGTATAGAAAAGGGAAAGGAACTATACTATAATGTCCACGCAACGGGCTTCGTCCCCGTAAAAGGAAGTGTGCCGCCACAGGAAAACAACATAAAGATTGTTATGCGCGAAGACGTGCTGCACCTGAACGATGTCGTTGTAACAGGTTCACGAACAGAGCGACCCATAAAACTGTCGCCCATCACCACACAGGTATTGGGCGGAAAGGCACTCGTTGATGCAGGCTACAGCGACCTACAACATGCCCTGCAACAAGAGACACCAGGACTCAACATTCAGAAAGTGGGTTTCGGCAACGAAATCTCGATGCAGGGACTCGATGCGCGCCACGTTCTCTTTCTGCAAGACGGTGAACGAATGACGGGCGATATGGCAGGCAACCTCGATTACGAACGCTTTAACCTGCACGCCATCGACCGCGTAGAGATTGTAAAGGGTGCCAGCAGTACTTTGTATGGCAGTCGTGCTTCGGGTGCGGTCATCAATCTTATTTCTAAAAAAGCGACCAAACCATTGGATATTCAGGCAGGTATGCGCTGGGCACAGATGAACGAGCGCAACTACAAGACACCGTCTCCAAAAGATTTTCTATATATGTTTGAGAAGAACAGCGACCGCCCCAACCTGCAAGCATGGCTTTCGGCAGGAGTGAAGCACAAGGCTTTCACTTCACAAACCGACGTATGGTACAGCGAGAGCGATGCCTTTTATATGTATCAGGCGGAGAACGACAGCAAAACCTACACAAAGAAGGCTAACCCATTCCTCCCTCACGACATCACACTAAACGGCATTGCCGTCCGTTCGCCAATGGGTATTGAGGGAACGGAGCATATCTCGGCAGCGCAGAAGTTCTATTATGAACCCAACAGAAACCTGTCGGTACAGGTGTATGGTTCGATGTTCTTCATGAACTCATACGACCTGATACAAGATATGACCTTCTCGCAGAGTCGCGACTTTATGGCAGGCATTAAGGCGAAATATAATGTAAAAGACTGGTTTACCGTAAACCTTAGCATACACAACGATTTCTACGACCGTTTCAAACGGCACGAGCGTATCGATGAACGCAAGAAGGTGTACAAGAGCAAAATATTCGAACCACGTCTCACACTGACAAGTACCTACTTTAGCGGACACAGCATCATACTTGGAGTGGAACATACTTCGGATGAACTCACCAGCGACCGATTTGTAAACCGTAAGATGACCACTCGGGCACTGCACGAAACGGAATACTTCCTGCAAGATGAATGGACGGCAAACAAGCATTGGATGCTGTCAGCAGGTGTGCGCACTAACTTCTCGAAGGCGTTTGGATTTATGTATATGCCAAAGATTGCAGTTAAATATTCGCCTGATGAGCATTGGGCAATACGTGCCAACTACTCCTTGGGCTATCGTGCGCCCAGCATCAAGGAACTGTTCTTCAACTGGGATCATCTCGGAATGTTCCAGATAAAGGGTAGCGAAGACCTGAAGCCAGAGAAGAACCATTATTTCTCTTTGGGAGCAGAATACACCCATAATGGTTTCTTCATAAATGTAAATGCTTACATTAATAAGTTCCGTAACAAGATAGAGGGTGTATGGCATATTTACGATATGCAGTACAACTTTCGAATACACTAATCTCAGCAGTCAGCGTCTGTACGGAATCGAAACTATCCTAAAGTGGCATCTCTTCGACCACTTTACCCTGAACGGAACTTACAGCTATGTAAACGTGAGCAAGCAGGATGGCATACAAGTGAATACCACGTCGCCACATGCTGCCACGGCAAGCATCGACTATGTATATAACAAACCTAACTACCGCCTGAAAACCATCTTCAGCGCATCGCTCATGGGCGAGAAAAGCTTTGATGTGCAAGATCGTGTGTGGGTGGAGGAACATCATAAGAGCTACGATGCCTATTTCCGCTGCACGCTGCCTACTTATGCACTCTGTAACTTGGCAGTGGTGCAGACATTCTACAACAAAGTGAAAGTTACGCTCGGAGTAGATAACATCTTCAACTATGTGCCCCACACATTGGGGTCAGGCATCACTATGTTCAATGTTCCTGCCACCAGCGGTGCCAAGGGATATGTGCAGGTGGAGTTTCTTGTTGATGACATCGTAAAATCATTAAAAAGAAAGAAATGAAAAAATACATATTTATACTTTTCGCTTTAACAACAGCATTGTCCTCGTGCGTGAGTTACGATGCAGAGGAATTTACGGGCAAAACGCTGCCAAGAGCTACGGGATACACCACTGGCGTTACCAATGATTGGCTGTACATCAATTTGCGCACAGGAAAAATATTCAACCTTGACAAGCCCAATGGCGACATTAAAGAGGGCGAACAGCGGGAGCGTACCGACTGGGACATTGCCTTTTGCGGCTACCGTATGCGAACGAATAGCGGAACATCGGGTAATGGAAAAGGCGGAGCCGCCGACTTAGGATACGGCAGTTACGACACTTGGAAAACGGTGGCGCAATTGCCAACCAATTGCAATGGGTGGTGGATGACCATTCGGTATATATCACCATGTCGCAAAACGACTGGAACAAGTATCTCATCGCCAATAAGCTCGACTTTGAACAGAATCCTTGGTTCGACCCCAATCGCGGTCCCGCATCGACACAGACAGATGCTAACCCCACATTGGCAAAAGCGATGACCTTCACAGGTCCGCCACCTGTATATGCTCCTTCGTTCCATACATACGTGGTACGCACTGCCGACGGACAGCGATATTTCAAATTACAGATCATCAGTTGGTACAAAGCCAATGTCGAAATAGGCGACACGGGCGGACAGATGAGCTATTATTGTGATGAACTCCGATAGGTTTTAGGTAGTGTATTACCAATCAACGAAAAATGCATTATGAAACTCAAAAAAGTGCATTATGAAAATCGGAAAAGTCGTAAGTTCAACATAGAACTGCAATTCCATGTGTAGGTTTAGCTTAATAATCTATACCTAAAAACACCGAGGGGGGGTGGCGACAAGCAGCCTCCATGAGTGGAAAATCAACTCTCTGTACTTCCACCCGTTAGACAATACTCATACCGAGCGTACATAAGGAAAAAGACTATTTCTTTACTCAAAACTGAGTACGGAAATAGTCTTTTTCAATGAATTGTTTCAAACTATAAGATTATCAAAATGATATATTCATTTTGACACACCTTCCTTTTTATTTCATAGGGGTATCCCACTAATTACGCCCCTCCCTTTACTTCCCTTCGGTCAGTGATCGTTGGTTGGGGGAGGGTCGGTCGGTTTGTTGGTTGCTCTCTTTCTACAACTCCAACTGATTCAACTGCTTATCCACCAACAAGCCCTTGACTGCGGTAGACTTAACCGTGAATGGTTTGAGTGCCTTCATACGGATGACGAGCATTTCTACGTCGCCATTGAGCGTATGGTGGTCGCCCACGTTCACGAAGGTTGGATAGAGTACCTGAGAACCATCGTTGTGACGGCGGTCGTAGGTGAGGTTGCGCATCACCATTGATGGGTCGGTCTCAACCTTCACGAACTGCAATTCCTTCGGACTGTATGGGAAGATGAGGTTGAAGGCGTTGACAGCCTGCAAGTCCTTACCCTTCACCTTGATGATGACCTCGTCGCCTGCTGCGTATGACTTACGGTTGTATTCGTAGTAAACCTTACCGCCAACTGGTGCTACCTCATCATCGTTCCAACCATCCTCAAGGTGCATGGCAACATTCGAAATGTCGTATGCATCAATGAGACCGTTGCCGTTGAGGTCGCCACCAGAGATATAGCCGTCGAAGTCGGCATCGCCCTTTCTGAGTCCGGTATAGTTCATATAAGAGGTGAAATCGTTCTCGTCAATCTTACCATCGAGGTTGATGTCGCCCGGAAGAACCGACTTTGTACCCGGCACCTTGAAGACATAGAACTCACGACCAGAACCGAAGTTGCCGACAGCTTCCTTCACGCTCACCTTCACAAAGCGAGCCACTGGATGCTCGGTCAGTGTCACCTCCTTCGTTCTGCCATCACGTGCCCACTTCTGCGAACCGATTTCCATCCAGTTTCGTCCGTCCTTGCTGACAGCGATGTCACACTTCGTAATCGTTCCGTTACCGCCATTTGCACGTGGCACATACTGCAACTTGTCGAGGGTGTTGGTGCTATGGAGGTCGACAGTGAACTCGAATGGCACTACCTTCTTAGAATAATGTGTATGCCAGAGGTCGCCTGTCGTATTGAAGTCGAAGAGATGCCAGATACCAAAGCCGTCCATGTCTGGTGCGGTTGAGGTAGCAGTGAGTCCCTTGATAGCATACTCCAATGGGTTGACAGCCGTCTTCACGTGCAGCGGAGTCCACTCTCCTGCCCCATCGCTATTCACCGCACGCACCTTAAAGTCGTAGTCGGTTGCTGGCTGGAGGTCTTCGAAAAGGAGCGAGTTGTGGCGGATAGTGGTATAGGTCTGACCATTGAAGGCTATCTCATAGTAGTCAGCATTCTGCACAGGTTTCCACTTTGGCGTAACGCTATAAGGCTGAACGTCAGCTTCGAGGAGTTCAGGAGCCGTCAAAGCACCCTTCTTGCGCAGGGTTTCGTTCGACTTGTTCAGACGTGCGAAACCCTCCACGCGAAGTGTTACAGCCTCCTTTGTGATGTCGCAGGAAGCCAAATGTACGATGATTTGGGCATTTTTAGTTACCAAAAGGCGTTCCATCTCGCTGTTAGCGGTTGAGAAACGGTTTATATTCGAAGCCTGAACATATTGCCATGTGTTATCGCCCTGCGCAGCCTCTGTGAGTCGAATCTTCCTGCCACCGACAACGGCTGTGAGCTTCTTTGGCTTTGCGTTGGTGTTCAGATAGAAGGTAGTTGACTGATTCTTCACCATACCTTCAAACGCTCCTTCGGTCTTGTCGATGCTCACAGTCAGCACCTGCTTATCGTTAAGTTCGGAAGTGATGCGGGTTATTGCCTTCTCACCAAAGAGATATTTCTGTGTCGTACCATCGTCATCATAGAGGGTAAACTCGGTCTTTCCGTCTGGATAAATCTCAAAGACACGACGGCTCTTGTCGATTTCTGAAGGGTTGTTATTCGGATTGACCATCGGAATGATTGCACCTGCCTTCACCAATACAGGCAACTTCCAGATTGGTGCGAAATAATCATTAAGCACACAACCACCCTCGTAGGTAGCACCCGTGAAGTAGTCGTACCATGTTCCCTTTGGTAGATAGATGCCATTGCGCGCACATCGTTGCCCTCCTTGTCGGCTGCGGTGTTCTGATAAACAGGCGCAACGAGGAACGATGGACCGTACATATACTGATAGCGTGTTGCGCTGCCGAGCGTGTAATCGTTGGTATCATCGAGGAACATCGCACGCATCAATGGCTTACCGGTCACTGCCTCATACGAACAAGAATAGGTATATGGCAGGAGCATCGACTTGAGTTTGAGGTAAGAACGGTTAATACTTGTGGCAGGTTCGCCCAAGGCTTGTGGATACTTAGGGTTGCTACCCCAGCCGTCCATATTCAACTGCATTGGTGTGAAGGTCTTCCACTGGAAGTCGCGGATGTTCACTTGCAGGTTCTTTCCACCGAAGATACCGTCCATATCGCTCGTAATATTACCCATTCCGGAGAGTCCAGAGCCGATATAAGTTGGGATGTGGAAACGGATATACTCCCACTCGCCACCACTCTGGTCGCCACTCCACACACCACCATAACGCTGTGTACCAGCCCAACCATCGAGAGTGATGATGAACGGACGGGCATCGCTGCCATAGTAAGGCATGATATTAGCCACATCGGCAATACCATTGAGTCCAAAGGAATAGCCTGCTCCGACCCATGCTACGTCGGTCTTCAAGACACGTACACCTGCATCACGCACCTCTTTAACGATGTCACGCTGCAAAAGTGCTGGGATGCTGTCGACTGGATGAAGGTTTGACTGTGTCCACAAACCAATCTCTACACCGTTCTTACGTGCATAATCGCCAAGACTCTTGAGGTTGGCAATATTACCATCGAGGGTCGAAGTCTGACCATATCCAGCTCCGTAACCATCGTTAGGGAGAATCCAACCCAATGGCATATCGTCTTTCTTATATCGATCAATAACGGCACGAGCAGAGAACTGATAGTTATCCTTTTCGCCATTCAGGCTTTCCTTGATACCGCCATTGTCCTTCTGACTTTCTACATATCGCTTGCCGTCTTCAAAGAGGATGCCCTTACCTTCTTCGGTTGTCTCCTTCCAATAGTCACGGTTGTAGGCATTGAGGTGGCCCTCATAGAAAGCAAACTTTGGTAATAAGACCGGGTTACCGGTCAGCTGATAATAATCTTGAAGCAAAGAAACTGGGGTTGTATCAACCATCAGGAAGAGGTCGAGATAAGGCATATCGTGACTGATCGTCACCGTGTTCTTCTCCACACTGCCGAAGTCGTAGGCTCCGGGCGCAAAGGTGTATGGCATAGCTGCATAACCGCCCGTCGACCAATAGAACGGAGCTGGCGAAGCCACACCGCCATCGGTCCAACTATTCGTATTGACAATCTCTATGCGCTTGCCACGATGTGAGAAGCGACCGTTCTGCACACCGCCACCATAGAAATATTCTCCTGCCGCATTGGCGAGGGTAACGGTGGTGCGGTTCTTCTGGAAGTCTACTTCCTTCACCTCTTTAACGACCTCCTTACCATTGCGTAGGTCGGTGACGTTCATCAAGCCCGTACTTCGATCGAAGCGCACACGCACCTCAGCCGTAGACACAGCCACATCAGCATCCGACTCGCTAACCTTCAGTCGGCCTGAGTCCTTACGTGGATTAGCAAGGAGTATTCTTGCCGAAGGATTGCTCTCTGGGTCGCGAACAATTCCACCCTTTGGATCGCGAAATAGTCGAAAGACATTCTTACCATAGAAGTCTACCGTCATCACGCCACCATCACTATAAGTTATCTCTACCGTTGTCGGATTGACTTGTCGAATACCACTCACTGCCTTTCCATCTGCCAATGCGGTCTCGCCCACTGCCAACAACAAAGCTGCAAACAAAATCTTTGCTTTCTTCTTATTCATTTTATCGTTTCTTATCTCTTGTCCCTAAGCATTGTCTTCCTTGCTTCTGAACGCCTCTGGGTTTTTAGCTGATTGTTTTTTACAATCAAATGACAAAGTTACACTATATTTTTATAAGTGACAATGTTTTAAGCAAGATTTTTTACGGAAGAACATCTAAATACGACTACTACTGCAAGTTTAGAGAAAAAGCTTAATCTTAAAAGCGGAGAGGTAATTTTCCTCTCCACCTTTGTTATTTTTGTCGATTTTACTTCGTAATCATTATTAAGCATCCACCTAATGATTTTTTCAATGTCTGCACCTTAATAAAGAACGATATGACACTTTATGATATGTTTCTGTTTTTTTCTTATAATAAACATAAGAAACCATAGAGATAACCATAAAAGCTCCTATAAACACATAGTCTTTTATTGTTGGTGTATCTCTAACATTTGCTACCACATAACAAGGGACAAAACCAATAAATACTTTGTATAGCATCCTTGCCATGTCAGAAAAGTAGATTTTCTTGAATGTTTTTTCTAATTGTTCTATCCCTATTCCATGTTTTTTGTTGACATATAACTGTTTTTTGGTTTCATAGTCACGACTGCAATGTCTGCCTATAGCAAACCATATAAGTGCCCAACCTATAAAGAAAGCGGCCGTTATAAACCCACCTGTTTCTTCATCTAAGAAATAACTAACATTTTTTTCGGTTATATATAGATAAGACCCCCAAAGGATCATAATGAATAATATCCAGATGCTCATAGATATTATTCCGTTTTTCACATGTTTATCCATATTTTAGACAAGTTTATTTTAGACAAATGAAAGCAGAACCAACAGCTTCAGAACCTGCACCAACTATCCAATCCATAGAACATGCAGTAAAGCAAAGGGCTATAACTGCTACAATGAGAATCGTAATCTTTTTCATAAAATAAGGTATTAAGTTAAATATAAGATTAAACCATGGCTTGCGACAAATATACAACTAATTGAATTAAAAAGCAAATAAATCATCGTTTTTTAAAGTTAATCAATTCGTTTTGGAACTTGCAACTTGCATTAGTCTTCTCATCTGTCTAAAAACGTCCTTTAAGCTGGCTATTAATGCTCTTTAAGCTGGCTATTGATGCTCTTTTGAAGCCTTATTAAGCACCTTTCAGAATCCTGCCTTGTAAGTGGCTGATTTATAGATAGTTGCAAACTCGCCCTCTCTGCGCCTCTGTGAGAAAACACGATTTAACATGTCAACTCGTCCACTTACCCCCTTCTCTCCTACCGTCTGCCGTGAGAAACAACTCAGGAAAAAACTATTCTCTATATAATGTAATCAAAACTTTGGAAAATGCAAAGAATTTATAGGAGAAAATTCTGAGGCTAAATAATATAGGGTTTTTATAGATTAAGCATAGCAAAGTGACTTCTACTCGGCAATTTCGTTAGATAGAATCGAAAATAAAAAAGAACGCATTACGTTTATTTAACAAAGATTTTTTCGTGATTGAACATTCATTGCACAAGCGTGTTTTATCTTTGCAGCATTCCTACGAGGCAGTCTTCCCCAGTGACTGTTTCAAGAGGAAAAGATGCAAACGTCGCCCGACTTCTTCTCCGTCTGTCCTACCAAGGTCAGTACAAGTCAGGGGGGACAAAAGACTGGAAACGACTGTACAGAAAGCGGCAGTCCGACCAGAAAATAATCAACTTATACATGTTTTACACATTAAATTATTTTATGCCTTATGACTAACAAAGTGAAAGTAACGCTGAAATCAGTCATCCGCTGGTCGAAAGAGGATGAGGAGCTATTGGACAAGAAGAACATTAAGAACTTCTATGAGCTGCTGAATAGTAGTGAAGAAGACGGGTTGTACTGGACAGGAATGACCTGCGACCTCATCGACCTTGCCCACATTGTCTGGGAGAGTGGTTTGCTCTTAGACGATAATGGTCATCCGATGGAGTTCCGAGAAATAGTCCACACCATCTGTAAGGTGCTTCACGTTCACGAGCCCCGCAACCCTTCGTCGGTCATCTCCGCCGTTCGCGCGCGCAAGAATATAAGGGTAAGTTCTATTCGCGACCGCTATCTTCATCTTATTCATGATGGGAAGATTCTCGACCCTATGCGTCTGGACATCAGGTTTGGCAAACGAGCGAAACATTTGTTTATGCTTATACAAAAGAAAAAGAAGTAAGCGCACTGTCGGCTTTTGTCAGTGCGGCAAAGCTGTGAGAAGCACATCTGAGCTGCCATGAAACCATTATCTTTAAGCTGAGAAACAAAGCCTACATATATATAAGGTGGAGTAGCAGACGAAAAACTTTGGGGCAGGTTCTATGTCGACCCGTACATGGGCGCATAGGACCTGCCTGTCGTTGCGATATAGGCAAAGTGCAGAGCAGACGAAGACACCGACAGACAATCAGCTCGATAATAAAACAAAATCTCTATACATTCTAACGAACAATTCGAGTTTAATCGCTATTATCTTTGATATATATCAATAATGATGCTTCGGAATGAAATTTTTCTCCATATAATTTTGATGATATGAAAAAAAACTATACCTTTGCATTGTAATCGAGAGTTTAGTATCAGAATAAATTGAATCATAGGTTTAGTTCATTAAGGTATTAAGATTGCTCAGGATTATAAATGAAAGGAAAAGATTTGTTTAGGTTAGTAATAGATTTAGGTTTTTTTAGTTATATTTTTAGGTAAAGATTGTAGAAACATTATCGTCGCGAGACGCTAATCATTCGGAGATAACGGAAGAGCAGTTGCTCTGCCGTTTCTTTTATCCCCCTCCCTTGTTCGAAATGATGTGAATTGTAACGAATTTGCGAATAGAATCAAAGAACAGAAGCCTTTTTATATCGTTTCCTCGCTTGAATAGTTTTTTAAAAAGAACAATAATAAAATCGTTTACATATCAAAAACAAAAGAAGAATATATATGATATATAAATATTATTATTATCTTTGCAAACAGATATAGTTCTCTAAAAACTCAAGCAAAACATACCTAAATGAAAACAAAAATACTCTACATAATAATATGCTTTTTTTGTACGGAAACTATTTCTGCACAGAGGAATACGGGTCTTTCCATATCCCCTCGTATTGGTTTTAATATCTCCTCCTTTACTAAAGGTGTAACATATTCTTTAGACAACGGAGAGACGTTTGTTTATAATCCAAAACACACAATAGGCTTCAATTTTGGAGGAGAAATAGAAAAGAAAAACAAGAATATAGGCTTATCATTGGGCCTTATTTTCACCTTAGAACATATAGAATTTGAAGACATTTCAGTATCATCCGAAGATTATCGGATTGATTCGAGAAACTTTTCAATTCTAAATAAAAGTTTAGACCTTCCGCTCATTGTTTCATACAATATATGGGGGAATAATGTTTCAAAAATAAACTTAGAGTCAGGACTTCTCATCAGCTTTCTGTTAAACAATACGACTAAAAACAATTTTTTTCTTTCTATAAAAAAAGAAAATGACCAATGGATTGTCAACAATCACTATTCTGGAAATAATAAAGGAGACTTTACCGATGGATATAATAAGGTACAGCTGGCAATTCCTATAGGTATTTCATATCAATATAAGAGATTTTTCCATTGACTTTAAGTATAATATAGGTCTTACGAACGTATACAAAATATACTAACGAAAACATCTATAATCGGAGTTTCGTCCTTTCTGCTGGATATTCTATAACTTTATAAAACCAACGTTATGTTAAGAAATTATTTATTACTTATTTTTTTCTGCTTTGTGCTTTATAAGCACAGCTTGTTCTTCGGATGTAACAGACGAAGATATCAAAAACATCTGACAATATAAAGTCGCAAAAGGGGAACAATTCCCTTACGACAAAGCCAAACTCTTCTACAACAAGAGCAAGTTCTTCTCTAATAGAAACATGGACTGGTGATATAAAAATCGAAAGAAAATCGAAAGTAAAGGTTATCTTTAGCCCTGCATACGCGGAATATTTACCTGGACCAGGCATGTACATTTGTGACGTATATACCATTACCGCAAAAACACCAGAGGATCCTAACGTTATTTACAAAGATGCTGTAGACGAAAGTTGTGGTTTCCTACCACCATTAAAAAATCCAAAACGAATTTCAAGAGGAACCAAAGCATACATTTCAGACGATTCTGAGAATTCCTATATACTTAAAACCGTCTGCTATCGAATTATTTCCAATGCCATAGGGCAAACTCCTAATGGTGAATATTATATTCCATGCCACCCAGAAGAAGCTAAAATAAAATATAAAAAATTGCATGTTACAGAGTAACTCTATTTTTTTTCAACATACCAATGAGGCACTAAAAAACGTATTTATCGTCTCATTGGTATGTAAATTTACTTTCTTATCTTACACTTTCATCTAATATCTTTAAATTCTTAGATATTACTCGTTTATTTTTTTAGCGTAAGTTCTAATAGTGATTATTTTCTATTCGAACTATGGGACAGTAGACATTTAGTGGGGATAGGCATATAGTTTGGCAAGTCTAAAAAGAACAGAAGCCTTTATATCGTTTCCTCGCTTGAATAGTTATTAAAAAAGAACAATAATATTATCCTTTCTCACACAAACATCTTGTCAACTCGTCTACTTGTTTAACTCTTCCACTTGCTCCCTTAACAACCTTCAAATTCTTTCCAATGTTTGCAGAATTGGAAAGAATTGATTAGCTTTGCACTTAAAACTATAAAGTATGAAAATAGAAAGACCTCCACATATAAGCAAGAAAGATTTATTTTCTGCAATGCTTCATCAGCCGAATGCGCATGTAGGTGATATGATTGATAAAATCAATGAAACCTTTGAGTATTGGGATTCGATAAAGTATAAGAAGTGCCCAACAGGTTGTACTCCCCAGCAGTTGTGGACCTTTGTGAAAGCTGCAAGGAGGATAAGCAATATAAAAGTATGGGACAAGTATGATGTGAGATTAAGCTTAACGAATTCTATGCAGAAAATGTGCCACCAGTTTGATATGTATTGGGGTGGTAGCTGGGGAAATAACTCAATCATTGATACTAAAAACAAAGAACAGTACTTAATCAGTTCTTTGATGGAAGAGGCTATCTACTCAAGCCAAATGGAGGGTGCTGCAACAACAAGAAAGGTGGCAAAGGAAATGCTTCGTAAGAAGATGACTCCGAGGGATAAGTCACAGCAGATGATTCATAACAACTATCAAACGATACAATATATTGCAGAACATAAGGATGAACCTTTATCTGAGGAGTTGTTGTTACAGATACATCGTCATCTGACTGATAATACGATGCAGAATCCCGAAGATGCAGGACGTTTTAGGAATAATAATGATGTTGTTGTCGAGAATGGTATCACTCACGAAACGGTGCATACCCCTCCTTCTTATAAAGATATTCCACAGTTCATAAAGGACCTGTGTGAGTTTTTCAATGACAAGAATCCTCGCCAATTCATACATCCTATTATTCGTGGTATCGTGATCCATTTCATGATTTCATTTGTCCACCCTTTTGTTGATGGCAATGGCAGAACAGCCAGGGCGATGTTCTTTTGGTATATGTTAAGGGAGGGATACTGGTTGACAGAATATCTATCTATTTCAAGGGTTATCGCAAAATCTAAGAAAGCATACGAAAAAGCCTTCCTTTATACAGAGGCTGACGGAATGGACATTGGCTACTTTGTTGCATATAATTTGAAAGTGTTGGAGCAATCATTCCAGCAACTACAAAATTACATTAAAAGAAAGCAAGAAGAGAAGAAAGCTGCAAGCCTATTCCTTCGTATGGGGAACTTCAACGAGCGTCAGGCACAAATTATCAAGCTATTTGCTGATGATTCTAATGCACTGGTGACAATTAAAGACTTGGAGGTTAGATTCGGCGTAAGTCCAACAACTGCAAAGACAGATATTATTGGTTTGTTAGAAAAGAATATTGTCTCAGAAATCTCATTGAACAAAGTTAAAAGGGCTTATGTGAAAGGGGATGGCTTAGATGAAATACTATCTAAAAAGTAGAAATACTCTTATCTCAATTCTTTCCAATCTTGCAAATATTGGAAAGAATTGGGGTGATTGATAACTTGACACATAATTCAGAATTCAGAATTATTCGAACGAAGTTCTCATCAGTACGTCATAATCCAAAATTATGATTACCGATGTAGTGACAGTTCAAAGCTCAAGGGTTAAACACAATTTATATAGTTAACCACGAATTAAACGAATCACTTTGCAATAAGAATTCGTACAATTAGTGAAATTCGTAGATATTACTCATTTGTTTCTTTAGCGTAAGTTCTAATAGTGATTATTTTCTGTTCGAACTATCGCTTTTTTGCTATGCAATTCTATTGAATCAAAAAAAGACGTATTACACGTTTCTTCAACGTTCGTAATACGTCTCTCTATCGAATAATCCATAGCGGAAAAGCCTACCATGTTTCTTCGTACCCACCAAGCACTTCCGTGATTTCCGTTTTTTAACTCTATTAGATGTGGGCATGAAGAAACTGTAACATACAAGAAAACTTATTAGTTATGATAATTTAACATATCGGGGGTAATTTGATATTTTTCATTAAGTTTGCACCAATATTTTTTAATATAAACAAAAACAAATAGTAAAAAATACAACTCCGTGATACAATTCTAACTAAATATTTTTAATTATGAATCTAACAAAAAAAGTTATGTCATTAGGGTGCTCTCCTTGCATTAGGAAGCATTTCAAGTCCAGTACTCGCACAGGAAGCCGTAATGAATACGACAGCTGTGCAATCGGAATTAGCACGTGGTTACGTGCGCCCTTCTCTTACAGTGTTGTATGTAACAGACGGTAGTAGTGAAGCAAATCAAGTATTATCAGAATTGCAAGAACTTAACACCGAGCAGTTTTATTACAACCCAGTAAACCTGCCAACAGGTGAACTCAACGTGGAGGCAAAAAATGACAAAGAGCTTGTAGAGCAACTAAAATCTTACGCAGAAAAACTATTGAAAGAGAACAATGTTGGTCAAAAAGTTATGCATTGTTGGTTCCCACGTTTTGACGAAAAAGAAAAGTGCTACACTTTTGATGTCGTTACAGAGCGTGGTGCGTATGGAGCAACCGATGCCGACGTTTTGGCAGCAGAGGCAAGCAAGCGTGGAAAGGACGCTCGATTGATGGAACTTGGAGAGCGAATGATTGATCGTTCTTATGTCCAAGTAGTCTATTTAACATCTGAGACCCATGAGCAAACAGTAACAAATAAAATCTATTCAGTGCTGTACAAGCTCGACTTTGGCGCAGAGGTTCGTACAAACTTCTATGAGAAAGGCTACGACTCTGCTGATGGTATTGACAAGGTAGAGTTCCCACTTAACTTTGTTGCATCAACAAAGGTTGTTTCGTTTACAAAAGACAAAGACGTAGCTTCAGCTTATGACGACTTCCTCACACGAATGTCACAAGTAAATACTGACTTCCAAGTGCAGAGTCCGGTTCTTGGCGTTCATCCTTTACAAGCCAAAATTGGAAAGAAGGAAGGTTTGAAAGTAGACGATCGCTTCTATGTAATGGAGATGGTTCAGAGTGCAGATGGAACAATGAAGGACAAGCGTCGTTCAACATTCCGTGTTACAAAGAACATTGCTGATAATCGTAAGAATGCCGATGGTCATGGCGAGGAGTTTACTACTTTCTATCAGGTTGCTGGTGGCGGCTATGATAAGGGTATGACCTTAGTTTCTAAGAAAGATATTGGAACTTCTGTACTACCAATATTGAGTAATAACTTCGTAGGTGCAGAAATCGAACAACGCGTTTCTAAATGGACTGGCATTCCAGGAACCTTTACTTTTGTGCGCGTAGGTCTTCCTTTGGGTGCTAAGGGTATTGATGGAGAGAAATTTGGTCCTGTAAAATTTGACTACTATGACAATAGCAAAAAAAGTGCCAGGAAGCATGTTGCAATGGGGAATTGGTGCTCGTAAAGAGTTTAATTTTGCTCGTTGTCTAAACTTTGCAGCCCACGCAAGTTTCAATGGATATTATCTCCTTATTTCGGGCGACGCTCTTTCTGCGGGTAATCGTACGATAAAGAAGACACCTGATGTTTACACGATTGCAGCTGGTGCACGTTTAGGTATTCAAGTCGCTCCAGCTCTTGGTTTCTTCGTAGGTGCTGACTATGGTTACACCTTGGGTGAAGACAAGGACTTAATTGAAAAAGCTTGGGAAATTAGTCCAGTATCAGCATCTTTGGGTGCTCGCATCAGTTTCTAATTTTAGGACGTTAAATTAATTATCAACTCTCTTTGTAGCATTGTTATTCAAGCGAATACGATGCTGCAAAGATTTTTTTATTTATATGTAAGATGAAAAAAACATTCGTTATTTTAGCTTTAGCTGCACTTACGCTTTCATTGGCTTCGTGTGCAACAAAAAACAATTTCGGTTATGAATTGAATTGCCTTGGTGTAGGTTCTGAGGGTTCTAATCTTATCAAGGTGTATTCATACGCTAAAAATTATGACAAAGCCGTAAATCAGGCAAAACATGATGCCGTTCATGGCATTCTCTTTAAGGGAATTGTTGGCGGAAACGGATGTGCTAACCAGCCAGCCATCGTCAAGCCACAGGAGTTGGCTGCAAATCAGGCATTCTTCGACAAGTTCTTCAAGAACGGCGAATATCTTCGCTTTGTCAACATCTCTAATGATGGTAGTGTTGATGGAGCTGACCGCCTTAGAGTGGGCAACAATTACAAGATTGGAGTTGTCGTGTCTGTTCAGAAAGATGCACTTCGTAAGTATTTAGAGCAGGCAGGTGTTATCAAGCGTCTTGACGCAGGTCTCTTTTAATAATAAGCATAAACAATGAATAAACGTATCATAGTATTAGCACTCAGTTTGGTAGTGTTGTGTTTGGCTTTGCGCTCACAGCAAAGGCGCAAGCAAAGGCAAAGAAGCCACGTGTTGTAGTAGTTCCATCCGACCGACTACTTAAAACAATGAATCTGTTGTCAGAGACAGATGATATGGGTGCAACGAATTGGATTGCCGACTACGAAAGAGCCTTCCTCGACAACGACCTTCAAGCAGCCATGTCAAAGTTTAATGAGTTGATGAAAGATCGTGGTTTTGAGGTTACCTCGTTAGAACAGGAGCTTAAACTCGCAAAGAACGACCCTAACCACCCTATTCCAATTGACATCAAGATTGAGTTTAGCTATAAGGTTAATAAGCAAGGACCTCGCAGCACTGTGATGTTTACCCTCGAAGCCTTTGATGCTTACAGTAATAAGAGCATAGCTTCCGCCAGTGGTACAGGCCAGCCTGCAATCGGCGTTGATGTTGCCACACTGCTCCAAGAGGCGGTAATGAACTATCTTGACAAATTCAACAGCCAGCTGCAAACAACCTTCGAAAGCTACATAGAGTCAGGACGCGAAAGCCGTCTTACGGTTCAAGCTGCTAATGGTCAATCATTAGAAAATGTTGTTGCAGGTAAAACAATCGCACAACATGTGGAAGACTGGCTCACAGAACACTGCATACGCCAAGCCTTCTCTATTGACGATCAAGACGAAGGACGCATGAGCGTTTCTCAGGCGATGATGCCACTCTTTAACGAACAAGGACGTGCTGTTGACGCACGTGTCTTCTATCGTGAATTGGCTAAATATCTAAAATCATTAGGCCTGACTGTCGACGGACCACGTTCCGGTGCTACGGCATCAGGTATGACGGGTGCACTTGGCTCAGCCGTGCTTACCATTAAATAAACGATTATGAATAAAGCAAAATCATTCTTCCTACAAGTTGTCTTAATGGCAATCGTAGGAATTACAACCTGTCTGAACACTGCTTCGGCACAACAGTTTGCTGTTCTACCAGCTCACCTAAATTCAGACTACAAGGTGCCTGAAAAAGCCGAAACACAATTGCGTGACAAAATGCTTGCAGCACTTTCTTCAGCCGGACTGGCTACGACGGCAGAGAATGCGGCGGTGGCACTGGTTCCATCAATATCTATACTCAACGAGCAGACTGGGGCAGGTGTGCAAAACACTGTGTCAATGAACCTTAACTACACCTTCTCACTTGTCGGAATTGCAAGTGGCGTTGTGTTTGACTCATATATTGTAGAGGGTGTTCAGACACGTGGTCAGAACAAAATCAATGCTGTTGCTCGTTCCTTTGCAGGCGTAAATCTTAACACTCCAGCCTTTCAGGCGTTTCTGTCTAACGGACAATCTAAGATAGTTGCCTACTACCAACGTCAACTCCAAAAGACTTTAGCAAAGGCACAGACAAACATCAATTCAAAGCAATATGATGATGCCTTAGCCATCTTAATGGAAATACCAGAAGAAACGCCCGGTTACACGACAAAGGTGCTTCCAATGGTAGAACGCACCTACAAGATGTATGCTAACAACTTGGCTGCTTCGCTACTCCAACAGGCACAAGCAGCTTGGGCAGCAGCACCTGACGAGGAAGGGGCTGAGCGTGTTGCCGAAATATTAAGCGAAATGCCTGTCGGCACAACATCATCAGCCGCTGCACGACAGTTGGTAAAGGAAATCGAGGCTCGTGTCAAAGCCCTTGACCAAAGACGCTGGGCTGCAATGAATGCGGCTCTGGCTCGTGAGCATCAAGAGCGTATGAGCGTTATCAAGGCTGCACGTGACGTTGCTGTTGCGCAGGCAAAACGTCCTATCAGAGTTGTTCAACACGTTCATCTGTGGTGGTAAATAGGACTTCTTGTTATAGTCAGAATATGCTTTCCTTACCTACAATACGATAAGAAAGGTGTTAGACGTACTATAACGAGATACTGTAACACTAATATTATTGCGGGATTACCTTTGCATCGGTAATCCCGCTTTTTTGTCCTCATTCGGTGTTTCTATGCAAAAAAACAGTGCCAAGACTCTTTCGAATCTTGGCACCGTGTGACTAACGCACTATGTGGAATTATTATTGCGTATGCTTAGTAGTTAGACTCCTCAACTTGGAAGAAGCTCTGTGGGTGGTTACAAACGGCACAAACAGAAGGAGCCTTCTTGCCGATAACGATGTGACCACAGTTGCGGCACTGCCAGATGCAATCGCCCTCACGTGAGAAGACTACACCATCCTCGATGTTCTTCAAGAGCTTGCGGTAACGCTCCTCGTGGTGCTTCTCAACCTTACCCACGCTGCGGAACTTAACAGCCAACTCTGGGAAACCCTCTTCAAGTGCCTCCTTTGCCATCTGCTCGTACATGTCGGTCCACTCGTAGTTCTCACCAGCTGCAGCGTCAGCGAGGTTCTGTGTTGTTGTTGGAATATCGCCATCATGGAGGAACTTGAACCAAATCTTTGCGTGCTCCTTCTCATTGCGTGCAGTCTCCTCGAACAAACCTGCTATCTGCTCATAACCGTCCTTCTTAGCCTTTGAAGCATAGTAGAGATACTTTGTGTGTGCCTGACTCTCACCTGCAAATGCGTTCTTGAGGTTCTGCTCGGTCTTTGTACCCTTCAATGCTGCTGGGTTGAACTCCTTAAACTTCTCTGCCTTTACACGGCATACTGGGCACTGCTCAGGTGCCTCTGTACCTTCGTGGATATAGCCACAAACGGTACAAACAAATTTCTTTTTCATAATGTTTTTGTTCTTTAATGTTTTGTATTTTCTGACTAACCACAGACGAATAGGACTTCTAACAACCTTTATTTATTGTTTATTTTGCGCCCTTTTCTATATCTGTAATTATTACAATCTTTTCGTTTTTGCAAAGGTATTAATTATTTTTTTGAGTCTTTTCAAAACATTTGTTTTTTTCTTATCGAAATGGGGAATATTTAGACAATGAGTAATTAGTGGGTGGTGGGTGGTGGGTGGTGGGTGATGGGTGGTGGGTGATGATGAATAGCTTTGTGGAGTGTTGGGTGTGGGAGGGGTGATGGGTGTTAGGTGTTAGGTGATGATGAATAGCTTTGTGGAGGGTGATGGGTGGAGGGTGATGGGTGGAGGGTGATGGGTATTAGGTGTTAGGTTATGATAAATAGCTTTGTGGAGTATTGAGTGTTGAGTGTTGGGTGTTAAGGTTCACTACTGGCTCTACGTCGTTGCGTGCGAGTGAATTTGTAAAATAACAAATTGTTGGTTACTGATTCACTTTCAGTATTTTATTGTATCTTTGTACGAAAATAGAAATATCATGAAAAAGGAAAAGAAAGCAACATCTGTTGACGACCAAATTGCAAAACTGCGTGAGCGAGGCATGATTATCGAACCCGAACAAGAAAACAAGGTAAAAGAGGCTTTACTTGATATCGGGTATTATCGATTGGGCTTTTATTGGTTTCCTTTTGAACTGACTTATCCCAAGACAACAAAGCGAAATCATATCCTAAAGGAAAACACTCATTTTGATTATGCAATAAAACTATATTATTTTGATTATGATCTTCGTAATATTCTTCTACGCTACATCAGTCGTATAGAAGTAAATTTTCGAACAACACTCATCTATTACGTATCAAACGAATATAAAAAAAATCCTTATTGGTATACCGATAAAACAGTGATTAACAGTCCGTTTCTTATTGACCAAAAATATAAAGCTACTCTTTCTAATATTCGTAAAGAACCGCCCATAAAACGTGACTTAAAGAAGTACCATAGGGAATTTGCCCCTGTTTGGAAAGCTTTAGAATTTATGCCCTTTGGAACTATAATTGGACTGTATGAAAACTTAATAAGCCCTAAATTAAAATGCCAAATAGCAGGTATATATGGTATGTCTTATCCCTCGCAGTTTACTAATTATCTTAATGTCATTAGACGATTGCGCAATTGTTGCGCCCATGGAAAGGTGCTCTTCGACCTGAAACTACACGATCCCGTTGGTGGTGGACCCTTAGGTAATTTAAGTCCTCGGCACACAATGCTTGCTGGTTCTTACTTTGTCTTGAGATATTTTTTGAATTTCATTTCTAAAAACAGAGTCGAAGAGATGAAAGAAGAAATGAAAATAGCTTATAATCAAATAGGTTACAAAAATATTATAGACCTTGTACAAACTACTTCAGGATTGAGAATAGAAGATTTATAAAAATGCTTAAATTAATTGGAGTATCTAAAAAAACAATACTACCTTTGCATAAGAAAACAGATGCACCTAATGGTTACGACCATTAGACTGCACCTTTACCAAAAGAACATAGAGGGACAACCTATGGGTTGCCCCTCGCTTTTTTTATACTGTTTTGTAACATATCGTGGTGGGTATTCAATCTATATTACTCACACGCAACATTATCGACCTTTATTACTCCAATAAAGGATGATTAATATAAAAAAACAGTTGGCGTAATCAACTGCAATTGTGTTGCTGTTGGTTACGCCAAACCGATACTTTTACAAGATTCGTCCTGTAATAGAGAGTTTTAAGACAGGATAGAGAGTGGTGTAGGGAAGGACTTTTGAAAAGGTATCGTCCTTGTCTTTTATATCTGATGGTTCAATTTCTTGATTATCTTGATAGATTTTGGCTTTCCCCTGAAAGTGGCATCCTAACTCTAATCTTGCACCCACACGCTTGGTTGGAACGAGTCGACCAAAACCGAGTCCAAGGTAAGGACGGAAGCCGCTTACTCTGATGTCGCCGTTGATGTCGCCGTTGTCATCAAACTGGACTTTATACTTGTCGATTTCTGTTTTTATCTGACCTTTATATTGTGGATATTTCAGAATTGCGTCTTTAACATCCTCGCTATGTCCTTGGAGGGTGATGAGCTGACTTCCTGCAAAAGAGAAGCCTGCTGCCACAAAGAACTTACTTTTACCGCCAAATGGATAGCAGTTCACCTTTAAGTCGCAGGTGGTGCGTGCAAAACTTCCGTTTACATCAACTTCTTTCATGTGGATTGTTTGGTCTGGAAGCTTGTTTCCATTAACCACAAGACCGCTAACCTTAAGGTCATCAACCTCAACCTTACTGTTCACTTTGTAGTCGGGCATGAAGTTTAGACCAAAACCTATTTCAAGATAGTTTGTTACTGGGGTTGCAACACCAAAGCCGATACCCTCTGTACCTACTGAAACATTTGCACCGACGTGCTTGAAAATACCCTTTGAGTCTGTATTCTGTGCGCTCATCGTACTTGACAAGCATAAAGTAAGACCCAAGAGTGCTAAAATTTTCTTCATAACTAAATTTCTAAAATTTATTAATAAATTGCAATCAATGGACAAAGGTATAAAATTAGTCTTATATATCCAAAAAATGATTGTCACTTTTTTAGGTTCTATAACAAATCGTGTGGATTGTTTGACCCGATTAGAATATTGTCTGTTGTAATCATAGAAAGAAGTTATTTGTTCAGTTTAGTTTAGTTTTAGCGTTTTACACTTTAATGTTTTAGCCAACGGGAAAGGATATTTTAAGGTCTTATTTCATACAATGTTCGTGAATACTTATCATCATTTACTATGGTGCTGATACTCTGCACATGTTGTGCTGATGCTTAGCACGTGTGGTGCGGAGGGTTAAATTCAGTATGATATAAGGATGACAGGGGATGAATTGTGAGTAAAATCTTGTAATACTAAGAATAAACAAGAGGTGTGTAGAAGTTTGTTTTAGTTCAAACTCCTTTATACTTTGTAGATTAAATCTTCTTCATCTGTTCAGCCATAAAGCCATTCAGCATAGGAACGTTGGAAAGGAAAAACTATTTACCCACACAAAACGTTATATAGTCCTTTTTTATCCAAAAAAAATCGGGCATTAGTGCCAAACAACTGTTAGCTTCTAATGTCCGATTTGGGTTAAATTGACAGATAATGATGTATCCTCATTCTTTTTCAAAGATTTTTTTTGTGATTTTTTTTGTGATTTTTTTTGAAGGTTCAAAGTGTTACGTTCCCAAAACACACCATCGGAATAACTTTGAATGTCTTTGTTGTTTTCTGCCATACGTAAACGTTTTGAGGTTAACAAAGCATACTCCTCATTGATTTCTATCCCACAATACTGTCAATCTATTTTTTTAGCCACAACGCAGGTTGTACCACTTCCAAGGAAGGGGTCAAAGACTACTCCTCCTTTTGGACATGAAGCTAAAATAAGTTTAGCAATCAATTTCTCTGGTTTCTGAGTGGGATGGTCTGTGTTTTCAGGCATAGACCAATAGGGGATGCTTATATCATCCCAAAAGTTAGAAGGATATGTAAGACGGAAGTTTCCTTCTTCGGTTTCCTCCCAATCCTTAGGTTTGCCGTTGACTTTATATGGAGCTATGACCTTCCTCTTCTGCATAACAGCTTCTACATCAAAGTAATAATCCTTATCATTGAGGACAGCAAACCAAATGTCTTCCATAGCATTCTTCCAGTTTGTTTTAGCTCCACGTCCCTTTTCACGTTGCCACGTAATACGATTCTTGATAATTGCAAACTCACTTAAGACCTGATAAATCGCACTTGTACTTTTCCAATCACAACATACGTATACGCTCCCATTAGGCTTTAACAACTCTAACACCTTTGGAAGCCAACATCTTACATATTCAATATATTTCTTGTCATCTGTTGCCTTAAACTTAAGTCCGGCAAAGTCTTTAGAAAGATTATAAGGAGGGTCTATGATTAGTAAGTCCACGAAATGTTTGGGTAGGTAATCTATCACCTCAAACAAATCTTGATGAAAAATTTTATTAACCACACTATCAACCGACGCCATAGTGTCGAGCTTACATAAATCGTTCCTAAGCTCTATACGTTCGTCTTCCGACAAAACGATAGTACGATTTCGTTCTGCACGAATTTTCTCCATATTGCAAATGCTAATTACAGTTTGATAAACTTTTGAACCTCTTCTTCGTTCTATATTTCTATGAAAGAGAGTTGGTTGTTACAAAGGTACAACTTTTAAGGAGGAAAAACGACAATATTTCTTTCTTTTGATAGTTTAACCCAAATCGAACATTAGCCTACAAACATTGCTCTGTGTGTATTGTTTGCTAACAACTGTTAGCTTCTAATGTCCGATTTGGGTTAAAAATTTATGACCTAATCATTATCTAACGAGATACTTCTTGCCATTACGGATGACGACACCCTTATGGTTCTTGCTGACAACAGTCCCGGTGAGGTCGTAGGTGGTATCGTTGTTGTAATGGAGAGATAGGCTGTCGATGCCGTTGGTAGTCTTCTTCACCTCTTTTGGAACAAAGGTAGAACCGCCATCCTTACCGCCTGTCCAGTACGCCCAGTTGTTATCGGCGCGATAGTTCAGTCCGTATCCCTCTGGGTTACAGATGTAGAAACCCTTTGTGTCGTCAGGACTTGTGCTCAGAGTCCATGCGCTGCTGTATCCTGCTGGTACGTTCTCGGAAGGTTGAAGCGTAGCGTATGTATTGCCGCCAGCGTTAGGCGAGTCCTTAGGTGAAGCCGATGCCAAGATCATGTTTTCGCCCGTTGCCTTGTTGATAAGGTGTAACCCGGTGAAAGGGTTTCCTGTCAAGGCCCAGAGCATAGCGTCATCATTCTCGTTTAAGGTTGTAGCGAAGTAGACGTTAGGACTGCTGCTTCTTGAAGCTACCCATCTTTGCTGACTGCTCACTTTCAGGCTGTACCATGTTGTTTCGGCAGGTGTAGAAATCTTCATCGGACTGTTCCATGTGGCATCTATTCGAACCGTAGAAGGCAGTTCGTCGATAGTCTGTTTGTCTGTTGTCAGACTGACATAGTCTCGGCGAAGACTCTCTGGTATAGCGACCGCTCCAGTCTTTGCACCATTGACAATGGTTGAGTAAGCAAACTCGTTATTGAAGTAGACGTTATAGACTACTGACGTTTTTGCATCGACAAAACTACCTTCAAGAAGGAGGTCGCCATCCACCATTTCGGCAGGGAGCGTGAATGTGCCGTCAGCATTGAAACGTTCGCGTGGGATTACTTCTTCAACATACTGGTAGGTGCCATGTTTCAGATTGTCGCCTGTGAGGTTGTAACCGTGTTTCACGGTCAATCCATTAAATTCAAAGCCATCTGCGGGCTTCATCTGTATGGTGTAAGGCTGACCAAATGGTATGGTGTTATCGTTAAATTCGCTACCATCAGCGGCCGAAACGACCTTACCATTGAGCGCACTCTGGTTCACCTTGACTCTATCGCCGTGTACGTTAAGACGGAGGTCGATGATACCGCCACCATTTGCAATGATATTGTTTCCTTGAGCAATGCTACCACCAGCGTCAGCAGTGTTCCAGTCCACCTTGTAACGCAAACGATAGAAGCCCGGTTGTAGTCCTTCAGGAATCTTAAACTCTGGTAGGCTTATCGTGTTGCGAGCATCGTCGGTTAGTTCTTCCCCCCGCACTGTTGTAGCCTAAGTTCTCGTCCGTAGCCGAAAGGAAGGAGTAAGCCATCAGCTCGTTGTCGGCGTTTGGCAGAATTTTTCCTTTCTCCACCTTTGGTTCAAAGCGTCCGTTGTTGTTCAGGTCAAGATAGACGTAGCTGTGCATCCAAGTACCTTTGTAACTTACTGACGGACGGAGCGTTTCGCCCGGTTTAGCCTTGAAAGCCTGCGTTTTGAGATAGGTATAGGCAGGGGTCGACTTTGTGATGTCGCCGTTTATGTCAAGTGTTTGATTGCCAAGTCCGATTGCCGTGATACCACGGTCGGTGCGTGTATAGTTCTGGTCCTTACCGAAGTTAATCGGATAGTCCTCCCTGTTGGTAATGGTACTCGGCTTATCGTTCACCTCTATATTATCAATGTAAGCGATGAAGTCCTCTTTCAGACTGCTTGGGTCTTCGCCATCGACAACCACGACAAGACTATGAATTTCTATTCCGCCAGCACCTTTCACGGCAAAGACAGCATCGACCCACTTGTTGGGTTCAATCTCTCTTGTTGAGAACTCATGGAACTGTTCTGTTTCAGCACTCTGTCCGTCGCGGTCGGTGCGCTTGCCCAGTCCGATGAGCATCGTGCGTCCTGCCTTTGGCTTATGAATCATCACGTGTACATACTTTGCCTCCTTCGTCAGGGTAAAGGGATTTTTTAGGTCGATGCGTGCATCAAAGGTGTTAGAACCTAATTGCGAACGCTGAAAACCCAAGACGTTGTCTGATGCATTCGGAGCTTTCTTCAGTATCTTATCGACCGTCTTGTCGATGTTGCTGACCGTCTTCACATTACCCTCCAACTGGGCAGGTTTCCCATTCTGCGAACGGAAAGGCGACTTCTCCCAAGTGTCGTATACACCAACTGACTTATAGTCGTGGTTCTCAAAATCAATGATTACCTGCTCGCTCTTCTGTGCATGAAGCAAAGCCGTACAGAACAACAGACCACAGGTTGCGATTATATTCTTTTTCATCTTATATTTTAGTTTTGCCGATTAATAAATTGCTATCTCACTCAATGCTGGACAAGCCTTAGCGTCCTTTATGTGTATGCGAAGTGCCTTGGCATTATAACCCGAACCATAGCTCCACGAGGTGCTGCCGTTGAGCGGAATGATGCGCTTATAACCAATAGTGGTTTGCTTTATCCTACCTCCGAGTGGCTTCCATGTGTTGCCATCTGGACTGTATTCAATGGAGAATGCCTTCACACGCTGACCGAGTCTGACATACTCTTGCAGCGTGACATAGCGCAGTGTCTGTGGACTGTTCCAATTGAAGGTGAGGGTGACGTCCTTCACCTCGTCCTTGGCTGCCCAATAAGTGTCTGCACTCTCATCGACAAGATTATTTGTTTCGTAGCTTCGTGTCGCTCCGTTAGCACGCTTACTGCTTGCCTCGATGGTTGCCGTCTTGGCAAGATTGGTCTTGAAACGACTTCGTAACATCTCTCCAAACTCTTTCAGACGCTTCACTTGGTCCTCTGGTATCTTACCACTTTTGTCTGGCGGACAATTGAGAATGAGCGTTGCGTTGCGTCCAACCGTCTCCAAATACATCTGGAACGTGCGCTCGGCACTCATGGGTTTACAGCCCGGATGCCAGAACCAACCCTTGTCCGTGAACTTCGCATCGCTCTCACCCGGCAACCAGAACCAGCCGTTCTCCGTACCATACATTCCATTGCTCTCGGGAGCTATGCCTCGATTCTCGTTACACCAGTTGGTCTCGCCTGCCCATCCGTCTTCATTACCTATCCAACGGGCCTCGCCTCCGACACCCCACAGAATAATATTCGGACTGAGCTTATGAATGGAGTCACGAAGATTTGGCACATCGTAATATGTCGCTCGGTCGATACTAATCTTCTTATTCTGACCGCCATAATAGCCGTCTCCACCATTTGCACCATCAAACCACATCTCGAACTGGTCTGAACCATACTTTGCCAACTCGGCACACTGCTTCAAGAACACTTCCTTTACGTATCGGTCCGTACCATAAAGTCCACTGTTTCGGTCCCATGGTGAGACATAGAAACCATACTTCATCTGCAACTCTTGTGCTGCACTTGCAAAGCGTTCTGCAATATTCACATGTGCATTCTCGCTTGACGAGTTCATACTCTTATGCTGCGTCGTTTCCGTAGGCCACAGACAGAAACCATCATGATGCTTCACAACGGCTATACCGCCCTTCATACCAGCCTCTTTCACTACCTCCAACCACTGCTTTGGGTCGGGCTTACCTGTTGGTGCAAACGTGTTCACATTCTCATCGCCCTTGCCCCACTCCTTACCTGTGTAGGTGTTCATACCATAGTGGAAGAAAGCATAAAACTCCGTCTGCTGCCACTTCCACTGTCGCTCTGTGGGAACTGGAAAGACTGGACGTGGCTCGTTCTCTGGATTAGGAACGCTTTGCGGCTGAATGGTGATAACTGAATTAGACTGACCAAAACTCGCAGCCGATGCCGTTAAAGCAAGTGCGGTTAGCACACCATGTAGAAATCGGTTGTTCATATTAGGATTTTTAGTTTTGCAGCACAAATGACCTTGTCTTTATTTCTTTTTGATTGACAATATTCGGTTTAGGTTTTATCATCCTCTGGAGCTGCCTCTCTGCCTCTGTGCTGCTTGACAAGACAACCTACAACCCCAAAGATGTCGCAAATTTACAAATTAATTTGGAAATATCGTATATTCAAGTAAGAAATACAACCATTACCGACATACTAACAGATAATTCCTTGTTTTTTTCAATCGAACAATATGCCCACAGAAAGTTAGCTAACGAGTGACTCACCTAACCTTCATCACCCATCAAAGCTATTCATCAACACCCATCACCCATCACTCATCAAAGCTATTCATCAACACCCAACACTCATCACCCATCACCCAACAAAGCTATTCATCAACACCCATCACCCAACACCCAACACTCATCACCCAACACCCAACAAAGCTATTCATCAACACCCATCACCCAACACCCAACACTCATCACCCAACACCCAACAAAGCTATTCATCAACACCCATCACCCAACACCCTATTCTCCGCAAGTTTGCGGAGAATAAGAGCCATTTTCTCCGCAAAAGCTTGGAATTAAAGCAAAAAAGTTGTAAGTTTGCCACACTAAAAGAGCAGCGTATGAACACTCAATATATATGGCAGAAAGTAGATCTGCGTAAGATGACATGGCAAGACAATGCTTTTAGCACCCTAATCACCGAGGTCAGTCTTCGTCGAGGAAGCCTACTCGGTAGACTTTCTATGTTCGGATTTAAGGAGCAGGGAGACTCTATGTTAGACTCGCTAACGGAGGAAATTGTTCATTCCTCTGAGATAGAAGGAGAAAGACTTAATTGGGATAGCGTGCGTTCGTCTGTCGCACGACAGTTAGGGATTGAATATGACGGATTGCCCAAGACCGACCATTATATAGAAGGTGTGGTACAGGTGATGCTCAATGCTACCCAGCACTTCCGTGACCCACTTACTCTGGAAAGACTCTTCGGCTGGCACTCTGCCTTATTTCCAACAGGATATAGTGGTATGTACAAGATTACCGTTGGCGATTGGCGACAAGGAGATGAACCAATGCAGGTGGTGTCGGGGGCTATGGGGCGACAGAAAGTGCATTACGAAGCACCACCGAGCTGTGACGTACCAGAAATGATGACACAATTATTAATATGGCTTGACGACCCAACACTTGACATCGACCCACTGATAAAGGCGGCCGTAGCCCACCTTTGGTTCGTTACAATCCACCCTTTCGATGATGGTAACGGACGACTCTGCCGTACGCTGACAGAGATGCTACTATCAAGAGCTGACAACACTTCAAAAAGATATTATAGTCTTTCGTCTGAAATCCTTTAAAAACCGAAAAGAGTACTACGCTCAATTAGAGAAGGCTCAACACGGAGGAATTGATATAACGGAATGGATTGTCTGGTTTCTTGAAACTCTTAACAGGGCCTTGAACACCGCACTCGAAAAAAACAGAACATATCATCGATAAGGTGCGCTTCTGGGACAAACATAACGACCTCCAACTCAACGACCGACAAAGAAAAGTGCTCAACATGCTCCTCAATGGTTTTGAAGGTAAACTGACCTCTTCTAAATGGTACAAGATTAATCACTGCTCACAGGACACCGCCACACGTGACCTGAACGACCTTGTCAAAAAGAATATATTGAAAAAAAGTAGCGAGGGCGGACGAAGCACTGCCTACGAACTGATAGGGTAAACAAGTGGTTAGTGGACAAGTGGACAAGTTGTTGCAGCTAACAATTTGCACAACAAGTAACTCGTTCACCTGTTCACTTGTTCACTTGTCTACTCGCTATTAGTCCTGAGGAATACGGGTTTTTTAGTAATATTATATACAAGCTAAAAATTCTGTGCATTCTCTGACCATTAGGTCTCTGTGCGTCAGCTTTCCGCTTCATCTGTTCATCTGTGTTATCTGTGAGAGCCTATACAAGCAACTTGTCCACTCGTCTACTTCTAAACTCGTTCATTAGTCCACTGACACAAGGAGCGTATTTCGATTTTCACTCCCTTCCCTAAACGAAAGAAACAGAGCTGTTTGTTCCTTACAACAAGCTCTCTCCAAAGATTGCGTTCTTTATATCCTTCTCGTGTTCGAAGACGAAGCGGGCTACAATGGCACTGAGCAGGGCGGTTGAAGGGAGTTTCACACTTGTGGCTGACTTCAGACGATCGAGGACGCCTTTGAGGTCTGAGTCGATATAAACGGTTGCCAGACGTGAGTCGCGGGCTTTATAGTCGCGAGCTAAGTCCAGAAAGATTTGCCAACTATCTTCGCCACTGTCCTTTGCCAACGAATACTCACGTGCCAACTGACGACCCTCGGCCTTTGGCAACTTCTTTGCAGCTGGTGCGGTGCGGTCTTTGCGGTCTGTGCTTTCTTGCTTTGGCTCAACTTGTCCGAACTTACTCTGTGGATGAGTCGCAGCAGCGGGTTCCTCAACCGTTGCTACGGGTTCTGTATATTGTGCTGGCTGCTGTTCCGCCACCTGTGTACGACTCTCCTGTTCCGCCACATTCGACTCATACTGAGCTGACTCTACTTCTTCCTCCTCATTAGACATTTTATTTTCGTCTGCGTTAGTAGTTGGTGCAGGTCTTGCACCCTTTTGTACGCTATGCGCCAAGTCAGACATGGCACCTGGCATCATTACCATTGTTTTCTTCTTCTTAGCCATTGTATCTTTATTTCTTTGTTTTTACCTTATTATATATAAATGTGGAACCTTACATTTCCCCCTTCTCCTGATGCATCCCTTCATCTATCTCTCTCCTATTTGAACGATTTTTTAGAGATTGCCTTGTGGATCTGATGTATCTTCATCTTCCTCTCTTCCCTATTGCGCCCCTAACAAAGTCTTTCAGCCAGACTTGTTTATCATTCTCTGCCTAAGCTACTTTATCTAACCTTATCCCGTTAGGCACTCCCCTCTCCCTTCGGAGAGGGGTTGGGGGTGAGGTTTTTGGGGGGAGGTTTTTACTTCATCCTCCTCAGCATATAGTCGAACGCCTTCTTGACTGCGTCGCGCTGTGTACCGAGCAATTCAAAGGTGTTAGTACGTTTGAGTGTTGCACGACTGTTGACAACTGGTGTGACACGTCCAAAATTACCGAACACTTCGTCGGTTCTGCGCCACATCTCCTGCTCCTCAGCCGTACCGATACGTGGGTCAATGCGGTTAGGAACAAAGAATAGTTGTGCTGCCATCTGTGGATTGTGTTCGCGCAAGACATTGAGCACCTGAACGAAAACACCTGTTGAGTCCAACGCCTTATCCTCATATTCGTATGGACAAATAATATAGTCTGCGCCTACGAACAGTGGTGCCAAACCGTCTTCGCTGATGTTTCCCGGCGAGTCGAAGAGTACATAACCCTCTACCTGCGAAGCTGAGTCTATCAACGACTGCATGGTCTCGACATCGGTCACATCGAAGTCCTGTACGTTATATGGTTCTTCCTCGCCTTCATATATCAACTTGTCCTTACGACGCTGCATCAAAATCGTCTTCTGTAAGTCGGTGTCTATGATGCACACGTCCTTACCCTTTGACGCAAGATAGTTGGCGAAGAGAATGCACAACGTACTCTTCCCTACTCCACCTTTCTGATTTGCAAAAACAATCTTCTTATTCTTCATTGTTTATATATTTATATTTTTTTACTTTTTTTCGTCATTTACTTATCTATGTATTTATGCTTCTTTGTTTTTATATTTTAACCGATTAGCATATTTACATATTTTGTCTTCCTCCTGTCTTCTCTGACTTCTCTCTTCTTGTGCGTTGGCTTCCTCTTCCGAGTCTGCCATCGACGGAACGCTTCGTTCGCTTTTTCTGAGGAATTATCCTCGTCCTGCCGCCTCTTTCTGCGTTCTTTCCTCCTTACTCGTCATTTTGACGCTATTTCGTGCTATTTCGTCAACAAGTTTTTGAAAACCGTGATTTAGCTTTTTATCAGTTCTTTATATATATAATGTGTATTGACCGCTCTGAATGCTTTCACATCTACTGCTTTACAAGCATATTACTTACTTTCTGTCAACCTGACGCAGCAACAAAGCGTCTCATTTTTGCAATATTTTCAATCACTCGACTACTTACACGCAAATACGTAAATTACAGCCTGTCTTTTCAACGCCTCCACTTTGTCTGTCGCGTCATATCTCTGAACAAAGATCTGTCGAGTAGAGTTTTCTTAATTTTCTACATCCTCCTTTTGCCGTCGACTAATCCTCTGTGACCATCGCTCTTCTTAAGAAAATGAATGGAAGCACACTCATTACGAACGAAACAAATGAGGTAATTGACGAGTAAATTGTAAGCTCACTCATCGCAAGACCGCCCACGTAAGAGTAGAGGAAAATGTAAGATAAATTTACCAATGATGCGAACAACGTACAGCCTATTAATGACGCTCCATAAAAACGGAGTCGACCAACATACTTACGCACCAACTGAACACACAATGCTACCTCGCAAACGAAAACTGCTACGTTGCTGAGCTTAACAAAAGTGTTCAAAAATGGTAATGGAGCAGTTCCCATAAACACTTGCAATGCGTATTCCTTTCCATATATAAATCGTGGAACAACTCCGACAAGTGTGCTACTCAACATAAGGATCAAAATAATTGACACTACCAGTGCTGCCGACTTATTCTCATTGCGAGTTAGACTACGACGAAACACTTCGAACATCAACAATCGTACTGCACACAACACCAGCGTTTCAATATTACGCATGAAATCGAAACTCTGCACACTGGCAAATGCCTGCGTGAGGACGACCTGACCCGGATTTGCTACTGCCGTGAAACTGTCAACAAAATTAATCGCACTGAAAGCAAGGAACAAACCTAAGGACCAATTCAAGACCTCTGCTTCCTTTCCACTGACCGAAAAACGACTTAATCTCATAAATTTTCTTCTACATTAAGACATTTATATACTCAAACATGCGCCTGATTATATTTTTTTATAATTGCAAATATACATCTATTTATCGAAAAAAAGCAAATACATCTAAACATTTTTTTAATGAGAAAAAAATAAAAAAAGATAAGAAAGCAAAAATACAATAAAATATTTATTCTTTTTCCGTGTTTATATTTTTTTATATTTCATTTTATAATATAACTTATAAAACCTACACGACGAAAAAGGATTGCTCTATAAAATAATAAAAGAATAATCTCACAAACTATCAAAAAGAAATAAATATTTATATAAAAAAAGATTTATAAGAAAACAAAAAAACAATGAATAACATTTATATATTTACACTTTAATATTTTTTTCTATATTACAATAAATCTATAATTCCGTAATAATAGAAAAAAAGTAAACATATAAATGCACCTCAAAAACTTAAAGAAAAAGCTGACTGACAAAAAAACCTATTCTCTCGATTTCAACGGAAATACAACATCTTTTTTTAGCATCCAAATACCGAAGGTGATAAAAGCACATAAAAAAATATTTATATGAATATAAAAAAACACAAAAATACTTAATGTCAGCAGCTAAACGGACAAATAAACTCCGAAATAATGCTTAAACCGTTGCAAAACCTCAAACTCTGTTCCTCCCTTTTTCCTTCCTTTTTCATCGAAAAAAACAACAACTTTAAGAAAACTGGGACGTACACCTTATTAAATCTGCTAAACCTACGACGAATACATAAGAAAAAAAGACACAGATGAGTCAAATCTTATAGAAATATAAAACACATTTAAGCAAAAAGATAAATATATAGAAACCTACAAGTCAGCACATTAGAACATCATAAACTGAGTAATTGAACAATAATCAAGAAGTAACACTTAAAAACACACGAATAAATCGATGAAAACTGAACTAATTAAGATACAACCTAATCCTGAAATCTTACAACAACAAGCTACCCTACCCTACTAAACCCAAAAATCTTAAACAAAAAAACTAAAACGAAAAACACCAAAGCGCAGACATCCTTAATCTTTAAGTTCTACAATTCCTTACTAAAAAAATAAATAACACATAACGAAACAAATAAATAAAAGACATATAAAATAAAAAGATATATTTATATATTTATTTTTTTCATACAATAAAAAAATAGCGAGTTATAAGGAATAAACATATAATTACATATAAATATAAAAACAAAAAAACAAATAAATTAAAACATATTTATATATTTATAGTAAAGTAAAACGAAAAGAGTAATTTTATATTATTACATAAATCTACTTTTTATATTAAAATGCATTTAACTAAAAAGATTAATTAAATAAATAAACAAGGAAAAAGAAAAACAAAGGAGATAAAAAAACAAAGGAGTAAACACGTAAAAAGTATTTTTTTATACTTACCTAAAAAAACACATTTACATTGAGAAATAAAAGAATGAAAACATAAAAAAATAAAAAGGGTGAAAAAGGAGACTGAACAGAAGAGAAAACGAAGCGAAATTTATCAAAAAAAGCCATCTGACTGAAACGGCGACAAAAAAAGGAAAAGTTGAGGATTTATCAGACTTGTAGAGGAAAAATCCAATAGCGTAATGACTGAATGAAACTAATGACAAAATAAAAAAACGAAGAAGTACATACGTGAGGTGACAAAAAAATAGGAAAATGAAAAAGATGATTATAGCAAAATAAAAAAACAAAAAGAAGCAAAAAAACAACTGTTAAACTTCCCCTCCCTACCCCAAAACAAATCCGAAAAATATTGCTCCACATTTACAGTCCCACCACACATTCTCTATGACAAAAACTAAAATTTCTGTGAAATTAAAAAAATCACGTATTTGTCAACAAAAGAAATTTGGTGGGCAAATATGCAAAAATATAAGTGGTAAAATTGTAAAGATAATTCATAATTTTTGAAAGACAAAAATAAGTAGACTGGTGAACCAGTTGCTGAGAAATAAGACAGAGTAACAGAGGGACAAGTCTACTGATACTTTTGCTATAACTTTCTCACAGATGACACAGATGAACAGATGAAAAAGAAAGCATGACGCACAGAGACTTAAAAGTCATGGAATACACAGAGCCGTAGCTTGTCTATAACAACACTAAAAGATATGTATTCACACAGTAATAACACGCATCCACTCGTCCCACTATTATCCAGTCTTACTTCACATGCAACTTGTCTACCTGTTCACTCGTCTACTCGTCCACAAATTCAGTGAAGCTTTATCAACAAACTCGTCCACTTGCAGGATTATTCTCACAAGAATAAAGACAAATAGCTAAAAAAAAACAAAACAAAGCGAAAGTCGACAAAAAGGGAGACTTTTTACTATAAAACAAAAAAACTAATAATTATCTGATTATAAACGATTTATCAGGTATAAAAAAACAAAGTGCGACAAAAAAGGGACAAATTATGTGAATAAAAAAGACGGAATGACAGAGGAACAAGTCTTCTGGAGCATTTGCTATAATTTTCTCACAGATAGAACAGATGAAGCGGAAAGCTGACGCACAGAGACCTAAAGGTCAGAGAATGCACAGACTCACTGCTTGTTTTTTTAATAAGTTACTTGTCTACCCATCCCCAATTCTGTGAGTTCCTCAACCTTTAGGTCTCTGTGTGGTTAGCAATAAAGTTCTGTTAAATCTGTATATCTGTGTCATCTGTGAGAAGAAAAGTAGACAAGTGGACAAGTAAACAAGTTGCTTGTACAGGCTCTCACAGATAGCACAGATAAACAGATTTAACGGAAAGCTCACGCACAGAGACCTAAAGGTCAGAGAATGCACAGACCAGCTACCAGTCTACTCTCTAACGTCCCCTTGTCTACTTGTCTACCCGTCCCCAATTCTGTGAGTTCCACGACCTTTAGGTCTCTGTGTGTGGTTAGCGATAAGGTCTGTTAAATCTGTATATCTGTGTAATCTGTGAGAAAATTATAGCAAGTAGACAAGTGGGCAAGTTGCTTGTATAAGCTCTCACAGATAGCACAGAAGAACAGATGAAACAGAAAGTATGACACACAGAGACCTAAAGGTCAGCGAATGCACAGAACCGCTGCTTGAATATAACAAAAATAGAAGCCACGTATTCCCTCAGGACTAACAACTTGTCCACCCGTCAACCAGTCTACTTATCCACCAATTCTGTGAGTTCCACGACCATTAGGTCTCTGTGTGTGGTTAGCGACAAGGTTCTGTTAAATCTGTATATCTGTGTCATCTGTGAGAAAATTATAGCAAGTAGACAAGTGGACATGTTGCTTGTATAGGCTCTCACAGATAGCACAGATGAACAGATGAAGCAGAAAGCTGACGCACAGAAACCTAAAGGTCAGCGAATGCACAGACCAGCTGCTTGTATAAAACAACACAAAAACAACGTAAACCCTCAGGACTAACAACCTGTCTATTCGTCAACACGTCTACTTATCCACCAATAAAAACATAAATATATAAAAACATTTTTCAGGAAACAGATAAACAACTAACTATCAACGAATAAACGACGACAAAATAAAGAAAAAAATAAATAGAACAAACGTACAAAAAAATAGGAGGAACAGAAACAAACATATATATATATACGTTTATAATAGTACAATAATATATAAGCAAGAAAAAAGCTAGTCACTGTGATTGCCCACTAAACGAAAAAAAGAGAATAATTCTCACGAACTATCCCCTTAGAATTATCAAAAAACTACAATATGCGACAAATCGTCACATAAGAAACAATTTAATATGATATGCAAATATAATTATTTATTTAGAATAATGCACACAAAAATGGTAAATTTCAGCTACGAACTAAAAATAGTATTACACAGTATATGCAACGAGCGGAAAACAGCAACCACTCCACCACCGCCCCCCTCCCGTTCCTCATAAACAGACCCAACAGCGACCGACTCACTATATCTGCGACAAAAAGGGAGGGTGCGCCTTTTCTTTTGGTTAAAAGTCTTCCTCCAACAGAGAAAAATAATATTTTTCTTAAAAATTAAAACTTCTTCTTCAATTAGATTATCCTTATTATATCTTTATAAGATATTAGTAGGGTAGGGGTAACTTTTTGATTGCGAGATATTTACAAGACTATTTGCCGACAAATTAGTAAGTTAGCGGCGACAAGTTAGTAAGCTTAGTGCGACAAATTAGTAGCTGACAGCCGACAAGTTAGTAGGTGTTAGTGCAGTATCGCCGACAAGTTAGGAGTTTAGGTGCGACAGCTTGGGAGGGAGTAGGGTGTTATTATGAAATAATTAAACAAATCTCTTGATTTTTCTTCTTCTTTACTTTCTTTTCTTCCTTCCACTGTCAGAACTCTCCATGTTTATCCGTCTTTTTACTTCTCTTGTCGCATTCATACTGTATATTTTAACTATCTTATATATTGATACTTATAGAAAGCAGTTGGACAAGGCGTGACAATTAGGGAGGATTTTTGTGTCAAGCCTTCACATAGATAAACGACAAAAAAGTAACATCTTGAAAAAACTTTACATAAGATAGGTAAGAAGACGGTAGTTTCACCTTAATTTCTTTCCTACAGAGAGGGAATAGCGATGCAGGTTATCCCTATTGGTTTGGGAAAAATCTTTTGACTTTATCTCAGCGAAATGTTTCCTACACCTCTTTTTTATAGGACGAGTGCTGAGGAGAGTAGGGGTGTTGTTGCCAGTAGTTGCTCTTCGGTCTTTGAAAAGATGCCCTTTTGACTTGCACAAGATGCCCTTTTGAAGTCCAACTAAGCACCTTTTCTTGTACAGTTTTATAACTTGTTGATTCCCTGCTGGTTGCAAACTTATCTTTTATACCTGTTTTCCAACTTTATATTAGGTGTTTTATACGAAGTTATATCATGATTTTTCAACGTCTTATCTGTATATTTTCGAAGCGTTAATATGGGAAGGTTTCTGTCTCGGAGGATGAATAAAAAAGGATTCTTCCGAAATATGGCGTGATAAAGTAAGCCTGCTACATGTAAACGTCACATAGATTGAGGGAGAACACGGAGGTGAACATTATCACTCAGTATTCACCACCCATCACCCAGAAAATACAGAAGATAGAATATGTTATTTTGATGATTTGTGTGTGCCATTTCAGTTTTGTTTTGTACATTTGTAATATAAATATGATTTTGACAAATATGAAAAGACAAGATATAAGAGAGTATATACGGATTCAATATCCTAACGAGAACGAAGGATGTGATTGGAAAGAGTATAAGAATCTAAAAAACAGTCTTTGTGGACATGAAGGTGATGATGTTGTTTCTTATGTTTCTGCAATTTCTAATATGAATGGTGGTACCATTGTTCTTGGAATTCAGGACAAAACATTAGAGGTCATCGGTATTCAAAATTTTGGGAATTACAATATTGAATCTGCTAAAGCAAAAATAGCAGAGAAATGTCGAAATCTGCCAATAGAGGATCTGAATATCGCTGAACTTAGAGCTGAGGACACTGACCAAATTGTTTGGATAATTACTGTCCCTAAACACAAGGCAAAGTTACCTGTTTATGCTCATAATAAGGCGTGGTAGAGAGTTGGTGACTCTCTTATTGAAATGAAAGAGGAGAGACTAAAAACAATATTGTCAGAACTTGAAATCACAGATGATTGGAGTGTCGAAATCACACCTGATGCGTCTATCGAAGACTTAGATGCTGATGCAATAGAGAAAGCTCGTAAGGAATATATTATCCGTAATCCCTATCGGAAAGGAGAGATTTTAGCATGGGATAATGCGAAATTCCTTGATAAGGCGAAAGTAACTATCAATGGTAAAATTACCAGAGCTGCCCTTGTACTGTTGGGAAAAGAAGAAAGTGAACACCTTCTTAATCCTTATGTAGCCTGTATTCGTTGGTCTTTAAGGAGTTTAGGAACGAATCAAAACAAGGATTATGAGATATTACCAATGCCATTACTGCTGAGTATTGACCGTTTATACAACAAGGTAAGGAATGTGAAGTACCGTCTCGTGAGACCAGAATCTCTTTTCCCAAATGAAATGTTACGTTATGATATGTTTAACATACGAGAGCCTCTAAATAATGCTATTGCACACCAAGATTATACAAAGTGTGCAAGAATAGAAGTTGTAGAGTTTGAAGATAGTCATATAATTTTCCAGAATCATGGAATGTTTTTGCCACAAAGTGTGGAAAATGTTGTGACTAAGGATTGTCCAGAGTCTGTTTATCGGAACCGTTTCTTGGTAGAAGCTATGCGTAATCTGAATATGATAGAAACAGAGGGTGGAGGCATAAAGAAAATGTTTATTAACCAACGAGTCAGATTGTTTCCGTTGCCTGAATACGATTTCTCTGACGGTAAGGTTAGAGTAACGATTATAGGTAAGGTAATTGATGAAAACTTTGCACGTATCTTGACGGAAAATCCTGATATTAGTCTTGAAGAAATAATGTTGTTAGATAATGTCCAAAAAAACGAAAAATTAATTTCGGATGAGCAAGCTGCTTTTCTTAGAAAGAATAAGTTCATAGAAGGAAGGAAGCCACATTTTTATTTATCTCACAGGGTTGTATGTAAAACAAAAGATACGGGACTGAAGAGTCAATATATTAAAAATCGTAGCTTTGATGATGAATATTTTATGAAAATGATTGTAGAGTATCTGAAGAAGTTTGGCAAAAGCTTCTCGTAAAGATATAGATAATTTGTTAATGAATAAATTATCTGATGTGTTAAATGCTCGGCAAAAGAATAATAAGATAGATTATCAATTAAAAAAATTAAAGAAAGCAGGTAGAATAAGATTCAGTGAAGATAATTTTTGGGTTTTGGTGGAGTAGCTTTACATGCCCCTGAGAATTCACAGAAATTCCGTGAGAATTCCGTGAACCTTCGTAATAATTCCGTGAACCTTCGTAATAATTCCGTGAACCTTCGTAATAATTCCGTGAGTCTGTTTTGTAACCTACTGATTAACAATGGATATAAGATTTGTAGTTTATGTCGTTTCCGTGAGTGTGTAGCATAATTCCGTGTCCATCAATAATGAGAAAGGAGGGAATTAGAAAGGCTTTTGGTTCATTTCCAATAACTTTTGTAAGTTCTATACTTTTATACCCCTTTTGAAGTCCAACTAAGCACCTTTTCTTGCACAGTTTTATAACTTGTTGATTCTATGTTGGTTGCAAACTTATCTTTTATACCTGTTTTCCAACTTTATATTAGGTGTTTTATACGAAGTTACACGTGAATTCAACAAGCAAGTCGCAAGTTCAACATAGAACGACAATTTCAGCTGTAGGTTTAGCTTAATAATCTATATCAGAAGAAACACAATGGCTTCCGTTCATTAGGAAATTTCATTCAAGGGTGAGTATCCATGAAAGAAGTAAGGAAGTTGACGGGAAGAGATTTGGAACTTTTGAGATGGACTTAATCGTCGACCCTGCCCATCACGCCATACTCACAATAGTGGAGAAATCTACCAATATGTTGCTTATGCAGAAACTACCATTTGAAAAACAGTCAACGCCTCTGGAAAAGGTGGTTAGGAAACTACTGCTGCCATACAAGAACAGCCTGAAGACAATTACAACAGATAACGGACCTGAATTTGCAGCATATATGGACATCACCAAATACTTAGGCGTGCCCGTATACTTCGCTGACCCATATTGTTCATGGCAAAAGGGAGCTGTTGAGAATACAAACAAATTAATCAGGCAGTATATACCTAAAAAGGATTCGTTTGATAACTATTCGGACAAGAGAATTATGTCCATACAAAAGAAATTGAACGAAAGACCAAGAGAGAAATTAAACTTTTCTACTCCAAAGTGCGAGTTCATTAAACACGTTTTGTAATTTTGCACTTGCTGGTTGACTCTGCGCTCGTTTTTTGTTGTATATGGTAATAGATTAGAACAAGTCTGATTACCTTTTCCCAATTAAAATAGTTATCTTTGCAAGTAAATAATAAAAAGCAATGACAGCGAAAATCACAAAACAAGATATGACATTGAAGTCTTTCCCCGAAGAGATAACCGAAGATGGGGTGAAGATTTACGGGGAGACTTCTTATGAAAACCAAATGGCTGTGCTTAGCCATTATCTACATAATGTGGGAGACAAGGAAAGTAACGAGCGCAAAGAAGAGATCATCTCGGCTATCCGTAGTTTCTTGAAACATAAGCATGCACGGGGGGAAAAGTCCTACAATGACGCACTGACTGACGATGAGGTGTGGGCTGTAGCCGAACAACCAGCACAGTATGGTCTGTTTGACGATTTTTTCAAAGTACCTTTCCCTGCTCCCAAGAATCCGAAGTTTACGTTTATCGACTTGTTTGCAGGTATTGGTGGAATAAGATTAGGATTTGAAGCTGCAGGGGGAAAATGCGTCTTTTCCTCTGAATTTGATGAAGATGCCTGCACCACTTATAAAGCTAACTTCGGTGAATATCCCTTCGGAGACATAACGAAAATTGAAGCCGCCAAGATACCAGATTTTGAAGTTTTATTAGCGGGCTTTCCATGTCAAGCCTTCTCCATTATAGGTAAAAAAGAGGGTTTTAAGGACGAAACAAGAGGTACTTTGTTCTTTGAGATTGAAAGAATATTAAAGGCGAAAAAGCCAAGAGCTTTTATGCTCGAGAATGTAAGGAACTTAGTTGCCCACGATAAGGGAAAAACCTTTAAGGTTATCATGTCTCATTTGGAAGCATTAGGTTACACCGTATATGCTAAAATCTTAAACGCTTTAGACTATGGGTGCATGCAAAAGCGAGAACGGATTATTATTGTGGGTTTCTTAGACAGAGTGTTATTTACCTTTCCAGAGAAAGAGATAAACCACAAGACCCTATCTGATGTTTTGGAACAAGATGTAGCTTCAAAATATTATGTCAAGCCAGAAATCAGAGAATCAAGATTGAAGAGATTAAAAGATAAGAATTATCCTAAACCATATATTTCTCATGAGAATATGGCTGGCAGTATAACGCCACATCTGTACTCTTCGTGTCTGAGGGCAGGAGCATCTGCCAATTACATTTTAATTAATGATGAACGTAGACCTACAGAGAGAGAGATGTTAAGACTGCAAGGTTTTCCTGATACTTATAGGATTGTGTTGCCTTATTCTAAGGTAAAGAAGCAATGCGGAAATTCTGTAGCAGTACCTGTTATTAAAGCTGTTGCTAAACAAATGATAAAAGCACTAAATCAATATGACGATGAAAACAAGAGAAGAAGCAAAGTCTGCCTTAGACACGCTTATAAAGAAGTCCAGAGTACACTGGTATAAACCTATACAAATAGCAGAAATTCTATATCATCACCGAGTTGATAAAGATATTGACTTATCGAAGTTAGAGGGTTATAGAACAAAGAGCAAGAAATGGAGAGACACTATGTCTCTGTCATTGCTGGGGAGGCGTTGTACAAGTAGTGCAAGGTTCCAGGATAACTTGTTTGATGATAATGCTATACCACCAGAGATATTAGTAACATTAGGTTATCAGCGATAGAATAGTAATAGTATGTAAGGATGCTGAAGAAAAAAACATAGTTTCCCTCCTAAATCAGATAGGCTGGAAAAGCAAAATACAAAATATTGTCACTGAAAAAGAGTTGATAAAATGGTATGAGAAAGCCTTAACAGGCACTTACTCTGAATTACTGGCAAGTAAGTTGCTTAACACATTATCAGAAGAGATGCTGTTAGAGTTCCCTTCTCTTGATTCTTTGCCAAAGGAGCTGACTCAAAGGCATTATGAAAAAATATTAGATAACTTTTGGAAGTAAGCCTTAACTCTCATTTTCGCTTACCCCTTCATTATATATACAAACTAAATAATAATGGCTTGCACGACGAGGGTGCAAGCCATTGTTCTTTAATCCTTTTATAGTGTTGATGGTGCGACAGGGGCATTCACCAGCACTTTTTACGATACAAAGGTATGTCTTTGTTTTTATATCACAATATAAGCATACTCTATTTCGATATTTTTTAATTATTTTTTAGATTTCAAGTGATGCTATATCAGACAATTCCCACTTCATGTGTGTAATTTGTTCCACTATTGGTGTTAAGTTGATGGACTTATTTTTTAATGTAGTATAAGCCTTATTCAGTTCTATAACAAAGTCGTGCTGACGATTCTTCGAGATAGCACCAATAAGATAGGCTATCACTTTTATTGCACCACCAAGGCTATACGCTTCGTCTTGTGTAATTTTCCCAGCAGGTCCTTTCTTTACCATCTGATGAAGCCGCACATCGTATAACACGGCACCATGGGCACAAACATTGCGTATACATCTTACAACCTCGATATAGTTTTTAAAAACAGCGACCTTATTTATCTGAAAATGCTTTGCAATGAGCAGCTGGTCATCTGTCTTTTTCAAATTATTATAGAGTAACAGCACACTTCCAAGCGTCATGTGTTCAAGCGTTTTCCATGCTGGTGCATAAATGCTACCCTTATGTTTCTTGTGATGTCGTTTTATATTTATGTTGCGTTTCACTTCCTTATAGCATTTATTGTTGAACTTGCTGATGAACAACTGCTCTACAACTTTCGGACTAACAAACCAACAAGGAATGTTTTTATATCGTTTGCTTAATATATAGGTAAGGTAAGTGCGAAAAGCAACTTCTATTCTGCTGATATATTTTAAAAGCATGTTACGCAAATCATAATCAAAGTAGTAGAGTGTAACGGCATCTTCGAAACATGTATTAGCTTTCATCTTATGATTTCGGTTATTCGGATTAGGATATGATATTTCAAAAGGAAAAAAGTAAAATCCTAAGCGATAGTAACCTATATCCAATAGATTTTCCTTTGCTTTCGCTTCATTATTAATCTGTACTCCACGATTTCTTAAAAGTTTAATTTGTTCTGGTATTGTAGTTGCTCTTTTCATGTAAAATTATATTTGGATGCAAAAATACAAAACATATTTAATCATTGCAATGAATTACTTGGAAATCTTATTACAAGTAAAAATATCTGCTAACCGTTGAAAACCTCTACCCACTCTCGCACCCTTCCTAACTTTGCAACGTGATGACAGAGAAAACAAAATGTTTAACTAACAAGTACAGAAAGGAACAACAACTATGATTCGTTACAAGATCTACGAAAACAGGAGCAAGAAGAGTGCGGGCAACAAGAAGTTTTATGTACGTGCCGTAAGTGAAGAAACCATCGACCTCCGACAGCTTGCCGACTACATGGCTACACACAATGTAGCCTTTTCAAGGTGTTGGGTGTTGGGTGATGGGTGTTGGATGATGGGTGTTGGATGATGGGTGTTGGGTGTTGATGAATACTTTTGTTGGATGATGGGTGTTGGATATTGGGGATGCTCATCACGCAAAACCTGAGGAAAGAAACAAGGTATGATGCGCAGTTCGCAAGGATGGAGGAGATAGAGAGCAGAGATTAGAGGAGTTAGGTGTCCGATGGGGGACAAATATACTTATAAAAAGTGTTAATCATACTTTTTAATTTCCATTTTCGGTAATTTAATTCTACTTTTGCAAAGAAAACAGAAGAGCTTTAAGAAAACTAACAGACAGGCAATTCTCTGACATTAAATGCATTTCATAGAAGAAAACGAAGATTAATCAAAAGAAAACCCTGTTTATGTGCTTTTTTTAACATAAAATATTTGCATAATTAAAATGAATTTTTTACCCCCCACACGTATATACCACTATCTAAAAGGAATGTAGTAATTGGGCATTCTTTATTTTCTGTTTTTTTGTATTTGCACGGATTTCCTTGAAATCCTTTCTATTTTTTTCTCAACAATGCTGCCTTTTGTAGCATGTCGCCTTTATAGAAAGGCATTACTTATTCCCAATTTTTTATTAGTTTTTTTCATCCCATAGGACGAAAATCAAACCCCTTATAAAAATGAGAAAGAAATACATTGTACCAGTTTGTCATACCATTCCCATAGACTTCGAAAGTCTACTTGTCGAAATAAGTAGTGGAAACGGGTCTAACATCAATAATTATCAGCATGTAAACTTTAATCCGGGAAAATCAGGAGATTCTAACGCATCTGATAATCAAGATTACAGTGACTACGAAAATTGATATACAAAAGATACAACCAAGTACACAACATAAAAAAGATGAGACGAATATTTTTATTAACAAAAACTATCTTTTTCGTCATAGCCCTGCTTGTCTTAAGTGCTGGATGCGCCGACGAAACGATTACAGAGCCTAACCTTAAGAAAACAGAAACGAGTAAGGAACCTGTCACATCCGTTATTACCATCGAAGACGGTAGTGCAGGTGTTAGCTTACCAGAGTCAACAAATTCTACACGTGCGTCAGTCACCATGAACGAGATGTTTCAGCTGACCGAGGACAACAACTTTGAGACCGATGCTTACCTTATCAAGGAAGACGAAAACGAAAACGACAACAGCAAACGCAAGCTGGCATATCTTCGCATACGTTGGAAGAATAAGTCCAAAACTGCCAATGGTTGGAATCTCAGTACCTACGACCCAACCGTCACATTAGAATGGATTAACAAAGAAAGTGTAGACATTAAGCCTGGCGAAAAATGGTATTTGGCAGGCATTGTTGGTGGAAATTTGGATAGAAATGAAGGTATTCCTAACACGGTAGAGTTTTATAGAAAAGCAAACAACGTGATGAACGGCCCTGTCGCTGGCGATAACAGCAAACATAAGTTCAATGTGCCGTTTGTGGCTAACTGGGTGAAAGTAGACATCATAGGGAAGAACAAAATAAGGTTCCGCAACATGCATTTCGAACCGCAAGGCGTAGTGTTTAAGGTAAAGGTAAAGCGTAACGAAAAGCTATTGAAACCAGAGGAACACGAATATATGTTCTCCAGCACAGGACTGTCGCCCAATGTCTTCTTCTGCTTCGTTGATTACTCTAAAGCAGGAGACCCACGACAAAGCCACGACGTAAGAGTGTCGCACAATAATCCCGTAAAGGACTATTGGGTGTGGTATCATCCATCAGACAATCGAGATTTAGGGAATGGTGCTCATAAGCAAACGAATAAGGCTTTAATATGGTATAATAAAACATTTCAGTTCTCACATACCCAAGAACTGCGTTACAGGTACACATATCCAGCTTCTAAAGTCAAGGGCAAAGACTACGATGTTTTCTATGTATGGGGCATGCCCATAAATGGTGGTGAGTACGTAGAATATCTGTCGTACACGGGTACGGGCAATGAAAAGAACGCCACGGCAGACCCTTCCAAGTCAAAAACTATATTAGGCAACACCACTGCCATTACTTCCGCACATGGTGGTTTCATGCTGGGTTGGCTCAACGGTCAAAACAAAGTGCGAGGAGAGTTTCTTTGTGGAACACAACACACCAACGAATTTCAACAGATAAACGACTGGACTCCGTACATGGGAAAAATAATGGACGTGAACCTCAAGGTGATGCGCCCTGGTGACAATCGTTACAAATGGCGTGTGCCGCTTGAACGCATGGCAAAATCAAACTTGACTCACCCACAGAGTGTGTATAGTGATATGCCAAGAGAGCAGCTGACTTTTACAAACGATTTAGAACCAAACAGAGGTAAAGGGCGATTTCAGCAAAGGGAACTTCAAATATTAGTAGAGGCAGGAAAAGCTCCCATAGGCTACCATATCCCCTCTGTTCAGGAATTAGGTGCTGCATTACCTTATGTTTCCAAAAGGTGTGATCCTGACTGGACTCCAAACGTAGAAGACTTAGAGGATGATAACCTTGGGTTTAGTGGAGCAGGGGGTTATCAGCTCGACGGCTATTTCAAGGAGTGGCTTCAGCTTAGAGACTTGCAAGGATTCTCTCAACCTTCGCTCTACAATAGCATATATAAGACGGTAATAGACGGTAACAGCAAGGTGATATACGCTATCCGCTTTGAGCATGTTCGTAGTGCTAACAACGCAGACCTTACAGGCAATCGCTATCGTTGTGCCTATCGCTTCGTAATACACACAGAAGGAAATAATTGTAATGTAGATGGACGTGGGCGCAGGCTTGCCATTACGGCACGCTGGCTGGGCAACCTGCCCATAACTCTTGACGAGATAGCAAAACCAGACTATTGGAACAAAAACAATAGCAATGACGTTGTTCGCATACTCAATGATGACGGTGACAGGAAGGGGGCGCAAATAGTTGATGACGCCTGCTACTTTTCGGGGACCTACGCACAGAATTACAGTTACGATCTCGGCAATCCTAATAAGACCTTCTTCTGTCGTTATTTTCACCCCAATGGTTTTTATCGCGGATATATGACAAAGGGTTTTGGACAGAAACATGCCCCTATCCGTTGCTTTGCCGACTGGAATTTAAGTGAAAGCGCACCCAACGCACCACGTCAGCAACGCATTACGGAGGGACACAATGAGGAATATTACAAATAACGTCAAGTCGATACCAGCAGTACAGCTGATACGTACGGCACCTTGGAGGATGATGCAATAGTTCGTCCCCATGATGCCGATGCGATAGCACAACAACCGCCAAACTTCATCACGAAGACTTGGCGGTTGTTTTTTTGTTTGGGTGATGGGTGTTGGGTGATGGGTGTTGGGTGATGGGTGTTGAGTGTTGGAGATTAGAGATTAAAGGGGGAGAGATTAGAAAAAACTGTTGCAGATTGTCTTTCTTCTTTTTTCTCACAACATCAAGATTGTATTCTTTTTTTTGCGTAAATACGCATTAATCAGGAAAAGGAAACGTAAAGGTGATTAAGGAGAGTATGGAGATTGTCGAAAACATTGCGCACATGGGTGTTGGGTGTTGGGTGATGGGTGTTGGATGATGGGTGTTGGATGTTGGGTGTTGGGTGTTGATGAATACTTTTGTTGGGTGATGGGTGTTGGATGATGGGTGTTGGATGTTGGGTGATGGGTGTTGATGAATACTTTTGTTGGGTGTTGGATGATGGGTGTTGGGTTTTGGGTGATGAGTGATGGGTGTTGGGGATGCTCATCACGCAAAACCTGAGGAAAGAAACAAGGTATGATGCGCAGTTCGCAAGGGTGGAGGAGTTAGAGGGGGAGAGATTAGAGGTTAGGCTCTAATGTCCGATGGGAGTAAATAGAAATGGAGTATTGTTGTTTTTCTCATCTTTTCTTGACATTCCCCTTATTTATTATTATCTTTGCCAAGAATATTAGTAGAATCCGTAAAAGAATAATATAACACAGGATTATGAACGAGCGATTAGTAGTCAAGTCATTCGGTCCTATAAGAAACATAGATATCAGCTTTCGCAAAGTAAATCTTTTCATTGGTGACCAAGGTACAGGAAAAAGTTGCATCGTAAAGTTGTTCTCTACTTTTAGATGGCTCGAAAAGGCATTAATGACAGAAACGTATCCTTTGGACTATTTTACGAAGTTTGTAGATGCACGCTTTAAGAAACAATTGTGTGGATATCATCGTATAGAAGATTTTTTCTGTGACGATACCTACATCTTATATGAAAGCACTTTGTTTAAATTTGTTTATACAGAAAGTGTGTTTAATATAGAAAATAAGAAAGGAACTATTACCGGATTACCAAAAATAATGTATGTTCCGGCTGAAAGAATAATATTAAGTTCAGCAGAAAAGAAGTTGAAGACCTTTGATGGGCTTCCTGCTTCCAACCTTACTTTTAATCAGACTTTTTGGGAGTCGAAGGAACAATTTAAGGATGGATATGTTCTGCCTTTTGGTAATTTGAGCTATAAGTATGATTCTTTGAATGATATTAGCTGGATAGTAGGTAGTGGTTATCGTGTTCGTCTAATCAACGCATCCAGTGGTATTCAGTCTGCCCTACCAGTCTGTATCGTTTCTGATTATTTAGGAAATATTGTTGCATCGGGTAAGGAACGTCCCATGTCAGTAGATGAATTACAGAAACTGCAAAAAGAAACGTCTAAGATTATGGAACTAAAGTTTCCCACCCTTAAAACACTGGTCTTTTTTTATTCACCTTTACCTGTTATTACCCATATCCATTGATTTTTAACACAAGTATAATAGAGGTTAAGCAGTCTGTTCATATACTTCGTCCCATTTTTCTAACACTTCTGCCATTACAAGGATTTTGCTCAACTCTTTGTCGTTGCCGCTGATTGTAGCCATAAGCTGTTGGGGCGTTATCCCAAGTGTTTCTCCTAAAATGCGAAGTATACGTTTGATACAGGCAAGAACTCGCTTCCATAACGTGAGTGCCATGAGGTCGTCCTCTATATCCGAAAAAAGTTCGCCCATGGTTTGATATTCTGTGAACCTCTTTTCCAAAGCCATGACGGTATATGTAAGGTAACATAGCGTTGCGTCGGCTATCTGACCATTAAAGTCGCAACCTTGATAACCTCCTAATCCGAGATATTGCTTAGTCTCCTTGTTCATCACTTCTATGTTCCATCTAATCTGATACACTTCAAAGGCTTTTATGAAAGACATCGTTGTATCCGTGGTGAGCAGGACGTTCCATGTGGAGTTCCTACCATACTTGATGAGGAATATTCTAATAGGTACATCCCCTAAGTTGCCGTTGAGCTGAATATATCGACATCTGTACTTACGACAGTTCTTTCCTCGTTCACGTTCATAGGTAGCAATGAGTTCTGCAGCATTTTTCTTCCTGCCTGATACGGTGTATTTCGTCTTTCCCATTTTAGCAAGTCCAACAAAGTGCATTACTCCTTTACCTATGCTTCTAACACATTTCATAAGTTGCTCGCAAGTGAACCAACTATCGGTAATCACATACTTCGCATGCAAACCCATCTTCCATCCACGGCGAAGCATATTCATGGCAGCTTCCATCTTAGACATCTTACACTCTTGAAAACGCTTATAATCGGGGTTGCCAGTATTCCTTTTGGTATGATACGCTTTTCTACGTTGCTGTTTTGTCAGTCCGCAGTCGCCTTGTTTCCCTTTTTCCTGATGCAGTGAAAAATCAAAGGGTATGGTTGTCTTGCCGTCAAAGAAAGCACAAAGTAGCAGTTTGTAGCCCAATACGCACCTGCCTTTTAACATGGTCAAAAACACGACTGATACCCTCCATCCTCACACCGCTCTTCTCAAGCACGGTGTCATCTATAATGAAACAGGTCGTGGAATCGGATTGAGGAGCTTCGCCATACTTACGCAATAGGCACATGTAACGCAGTGCAAAGCGGTTCATCAAGCGTCTCCAATCCATCTGCGGGCGAGTCATCATTCGATAGAAACAGTTCTTACCATGATTTGAAAGCTCATATATCTTATGCTTGCATATACTGTGGATGCTCTCACCCACAATGCGGAAGAGGCAAAGAGAAAGGATTAGCTCAGATGCCGAAACTCCGTCATGTTTCTCCAATGACAGACGAGATAGCAGGTGACCGATACCAAACTTGCCAAAAAGATGCAATAAATCATCACTCATTCGAGTTTTAACACTCAAAAGTTTGGATAACTCACTTATTTTTCTCTATTTTTGCTTCCATAACAGTTTTGTTGTTTTGTCTTTGACAATCAGTTTTTTTGCGATTACTAATTTACAAAGAAAATTCGACAAACTGTTATTTTTCTATCTATTTGTTAGGGTGGGAAACTTTAGTTATGGAAAATGATAATTTGACAGATGCGGTTAAGAACGCTATGCTAAAACATCTCTCTGGTCGTAGTCGTTACAATTGTTTTGTAAATATCGTCGAAGAACCAGAGTTGAGTCTTTTCCCAGAATCACAAAACTCATTGATAAGGTTACTATGCAAAGTTAATAATGGAACAACGGATAATATGCTTTTGTTAACTTCGCATAGTCCATACACACTGGCTATACTTAACAACCTTGTACTTGCTTATAAAGCATACGAAAAGGGGGATGACGATACAAAAAGAAAGGTTGCTGAGATTGTTCCTCCGGAATATCATGTTGACCCTGAATCGCTCACAGCTTTTAGTCTTTCGGAAACAGGCATGGAGAATTATCAATCTGTTCTTTCTGAATCATCGGGTATAATTAGCAAAAATGATCTTGATACAGTATCAGAGAAGATTATGCATGAGTTTAACACATTATACCGTATTTATGCCAAGGCTATCAAATAGTACCAATATTCCTATCGCCGTTAGTAAGCTCAGACTATGTTCTGCATTAAGTAATTGTGGACATGTTGGTGTTCAAGAGGCAATGGATATAAGTCGTGATGAGAGTTTATATGTTTACGACAATGCCACATTAGGATATTCTGACTGGACGAATATGGTTCCATCCCATCTTTCTGAGACTTTTTGTGCTGATAATCCTATGAAAACAGAGATTGTATTATTGCCTTTGGATAATCGGATTATAACAGGTCCAAAAGTAGTACTGGGTGGTGTGTGTGATTGTGCATTGCTCACGGTGAACGAATTAAGCCTGATTGAGTTCAAAACGAATGTAAGGACAGCATCAGACGAGACTCTTGAGCAACGCTGTCATAAAGCTGTGTCCCAAATCCTTCATACAATAAATGAAATCGTTAAGCCAAAATGTAATCAGATGGGTGTCGAACTTGAAGAGAAGGTTGATATAGACGCTTATATAGTATTTGACAATGAACTGAATGTAACAGGTGTTAAAGCCACATTCCAAGCCATTGCGATGGACGTTTTAGAGGAAGAGAAGTTGTTATTATATTTTGATAACAAGAAGACTTTTGAATAGGTCCTATTGGCTAAAACCTCTCCCCCCGCTAACGTCTAACGTCTTGTCAAAACAAGGGCGCAGACGTTGGGGGGGGATGGACTAACTTTATTAGTGTTGCTCACTTGCTGACATATTGTCAGTGCCAGGTCCAATGCTAAAACCACCACCTTCTCCAATACCGATAGTGCCAGGTCCCACGGATGGACCCGCTGATGGATTGTCAGACGAACCGGTACCTGTTCCACCAGTGGTAGTGTCATTATTTTTTGGATCTGTTCCCGCTAACAAAAGCACTTCGTCGGCGAAAGGAACTACCTCACACAATGGATTTGTGTAAATCTTCTTTTTCATGTTTTGAGTAAATTGTTATTGTAAATAATTGCTATTTTATTTGAAATCCAAGGTCTATTTTCTAACGTCTAATGTTTAACCTCTACCGTCATCCTCTACTTAAAGCCCCACTGTTAGTTGTGTTGTCTTACAGAATGTCATCAGGGTTATCAATCACTTTACCACTATTGTCTATGGGAATGACTGGTTTGACAATAGAAGGAGGCGTATCAGAAGAGTTTTCGTCTTCCTTTTTCTTAGGATTTGTTGCTGCTGACAAAAGTACTTCATCAGCGAAAGGAATTGCTTCGCACGACGGACTTGCGTAAATTTTCTTCTTCATAATTAGCTTTTTCTTTTTTAATTAAAGTGTTTCGTAATTTTACGAAAGTAACTTTGCAAGTATAGGCACAAAGACGTTTCGAGGTGAAACGTCTATGGGTGCAAATGCAAGCAAATGGGATATTTGGCTACAAAGGTAGCTATTATTTCTCTAATAACTCTCATTTTGTGTAGGTTTCTCCTTTTCGTTTCTGTTCTGTATGGCTTCATAGACAATAAAGAGGGATGGAAGCGTGGGCAATTGCAAACGTTTGCGCAAGAAAAGAATGGAGAAAAAAGGGTGGATTGTAGGACAATAACTGCTAAAATAATACATTTGTAGGCATAAACCTAACATCTAAACAAGATGAAAACGAATCATACTGTTATTTTTCATTCCTGCTGACCATGCAGCTGGGATTTGCGCAGGGATGGCCTGCTAAGTATCAAGGAGTAATGTTGCAAGCCTTCTATTGGGACTCGTACGAAGACAGCCAATGGACGAAGCTGAGGCAGCAAGTGGAGCCGTTGAGCCGCAGTTTTAATGCTATATGGGTGCCACAGAGTGGCTACTGCAATACGGGCGAAGGCGGAAAGAGTATGGGGTATAACCCCGTGTGGTGGTTCAATCAGAATAGCTCTTTCGGTAGCCAGAAAGACCTGAAAGCCATGATTGCAGCCTTCAACGAAAAGCAGGTCGCAGTGATAGAAGATGTTGTCATTAATCATAAGAGTGGTGACAGAGACTGGTGCGACTTCCCCGTTGAGGAGTGGAACGGCAACAGACTGGAATGGTCGTTGGCTGACATCTGCCAAGACGACGAGGCAAAGGAACACTTCAATGTGACGGGTAACTACGATACGGGCGACCACTTCGGCTATCGGGACTTAGACCATCGGAGCGAGAATGTGCAGAAAAACATTAAGACCTACCTCCACTTCCTGAAAGAGGAAATGGGATACAGGGGCTTTCGCTATGACATGGTGAAAGGCTATGGACCAGAGTTTATCAAGATTTACAATGAGGCAGCTAAGCCTGAACTGTCAGTGGGAGAGTATTGGGACTATAACTATGAGAATGTTGTCGGATGGATCAAAGGGACTGGATACAGTTCGGCTGCCTTCGACTTCCCACTGAAGAATATCATTAACGAGGCCTTTGGTAGGGGCAATTGGGGTGCGCTGACCTATAAAGGAGTGGCAGGCGACCCAAATATGAGCCGTTATGCGGTGACCTTCGTCGACAATCACGACACTTATCGCAACGAACACAACGAACAGTTGCAGAACAATGTCCTCGCAGCGAATGCCTTCATCTTGGCTATGCCCGGGACTCCATGCCTCTTCCTCCCTCACTGGAAGGCCTATCAGGCAGAACTCGAGAAGATGATTGCGGCACGTAAGGAGGCGGGCATCACCAACCAGAGTAGGATTGTGTCGGGTCGATACTATGATGGTGGCTATGTGACCATCGTACAGGGCGAACGGAGCAAGATTATGGTTGTCAGTGGTTTTCCTAAGAATATAGACACGAGAGGTTATACCCCCGTTTCTGTGGGTACGCCTGAAAATCCTAACTACGCCTTCTATAAGGAGACAACGCCGGCGAAGGATATTACCCTCTACATTGAGGCAAACGAACAACCCCTACGACTCTATGCGTGGACTGACGACAACACACAGCTCACGGACGCCTATCCGGGAACGCTGCTGACGAAGAAGAGAATGGTGGGCGACAAGCAGTTCTACTACATGACCTTTAAGGCCGACCGACTGAACTTCCTTCTTAACAAAGGTAGTGAGGAAACAAAGACTACCGATGTGACAGGGGTGACGGCGGATGCCTTCTACGCCTACAACAACCGCAATGTGACGAACAATACCGAACACTATGCAAACGAAAACGTCAAGGGTGAGGTAGACTTGCTCACGTTCAGAACGAACGAATGCGTTGCCTTCTTCGAGTCGCCTGAAGCATGGGACAAGGTGAGCTGTTGGGCTTGGGAAGGTAACAATAACTATACGGGTGGAACATGGCCGGGACAGGCTTGCCAATACATTGGGAAGGCGGAGAATGGTAATAAGATATGGAAGTGGACTTGCAACACATCGGTCGTTCCTGCCATGATTATGTTTAATGACGGAGTAGCCAAAGATACACAGAAAAGCAATGAATATGCCTTCACCAATGGTGGCTATTACACGATGACGGCAATGACCAGTACTGGCAGCAACACCGACAATATCTTCGAACGTGAGTTTAAGGCGCAGACGAAGAGTACGCTCTGTCTGCCTTTCAGCCTTGATGAGTCTGAAACAGCTCGGCTCCATGGTAAGGTTTATCAGATGACGGGGGCGGCTGACGATGTTCTCATCTTCAAACAAGCAAACGCTATCGAGGCTTTCAAACCCTACATCTTCGTGGCCAACAATACGGAGAAAGTGTTCAGCGGTCTGACTGATAAGGTGGCACTCGTGGGAAATCCTATCCCTACTACCTTCGGACACTATAGCTTCGAGGGAACGATGAACGAGTCGAAAAAAGTATCAACTGCCGAGACTACCTACTTCATCTATGCTGCCGACAATGGCAACTTTATGAAGGCCAATCACGATGGTGGTGTGGTCATTCCAGCCTACCGCTGCTACTTCCTTAGCAAGCAAGCGGCTTCGGCACCAGCAAGGTTGCAGCTCATTGATGAGACAACGGGCATCAATTCCCTCTCACTCGACCGTGACGACAACGTCTATACGCTCAATGGACTATGCGTAGGCAAGTATGCGTCACTGCCACAGCTGCCTATGGGTGTGTATCTATACAAAGGGAAAAAGATAATCAAAAAGTAAACACAATGATATAAACATAATGATAAAAACACAATGATGAAAAAACACTATATATCACCCGTAATCAGCCTTTATACCCTTCCTGCCGAAAGACTACTCGGTGAGTACACACAGAATACTAATAACGCCCCAGAGGCTCCTAACGGCACTGTGGCAGGTGCAAAAGAGAGCGACTTTGACTTTGACGATGAGGAGTAGACAAGTGAACGAGTAGACAAGTGAACAAGTTGCTTGTAAGAAGACAGAGTAACAGAGTAACAGAGGAACAAGTGGACGAGTGAACGGATAGACAGGTGAACAAGTTGCTTGTAAAGAAGACAGAGTAACAGAGGAACAAGTGGACGAGTAGACAAGCAACCTGTCTACTCGTCCACCCGTCTACTTGCTATAATTTTCTCACAGATGACACAGATATACAGAATAAACAGACTCTTATCGCTAACCACACACAGAGACTTAAAGGTCGTGGAACTCACAGAATTGGCGGACAAGTAGACGTTAGAGAGTAGACTAGCAACGGGCCTATGTATTCTCTGACCTTTAGGTTTCTGTGCGTCAGCTTTCCGCTTCATTTGTTCATCTGTGTTATCTGTGAGAGCCTGTGTTAGTAAACTCGTTTACTTGTTCCTTTGTTACTCTGTCTTCTTTACAAGCAACTCGTTCTCTTGTCTACCTGTCTACTCGTCCACTTTTTTTACGTCAGTCAATCTTAAAATAATTTTGTCATTCTGTCTAAAAACGCTATATTTGCAGTTATAATGGCTATCATGAGCGCCTGCAGGTAGTGGCAGAACAAGCCATCAGCTTCGACCTCGACGACGGTATTGTCGTAAACCATGCAATGTTTGGCGATGTATTAGCAAAAATGAAGTAAGCGCATGACCGCAAAAGAGAAACTGATAGAAGTACTTGACGAGTACAGACAGCTTGGAATAGCAGCGCAGATAGACTACGATAAATTCTATCTCTACTCTCTCATTACCCATTCGACAGCTATTGAAGGCTCGACGATGACAGAGATAGAGAATCAGTTGCTGTTTGATGAAGGTATTTCGGCCAAAGGGCGTACCATACAGGAACAACTGATGAATCTCGACTTGAAGAAAGCCTACGAGGAGAGCCTTCGTATGGCTAAGGTCAGGACAGATTTCTCTATCAGTATGCTGAAGGGGTTCTCTTTCGATTGTCATGAAGAATACAGGTGGCATCTACAACACGTTACAAGGCTCTTTCGATGCGTCGAAAGGCGACCTGCGTCTGGTTAATGTGACGGCAGGTGCTGGAGGGCGTTCCTATATGAACTTCCAGAAAGTTCCATCACGCCTGGAAGAGTTCTGCATAAAGATGAATGAGAGGAGACTTTCGCTCGGCAATGGTAATGATATCATAGCACAATACCTTTTAAGCTTTGATGCTCACTACGAGCTGGTTACAATCCATCCTTGGGTAGATGGCAATGGCAGAATGTCACGCCTGATAATGAATCACATACAGTTTGAGTATGGTCTTGTTCCTACCAAGGTCTGCAAAGAAGATAAGGCTGATTATATACAGGCATTGATCGATTCGCGAGAGCAGGGTACAACAGAAGCCTTCCGTGAGTTTATGCTACAAGCACATATCAAAAACCTTCAGCAGGAAATAGCTACCTATAAGGAATCTCTTGGTGAAGTGGACAGAAAAGGTGGACAGAAAACTCAAAAGGTGGACAGAAAAGGTGGACAGAAAACCCGCAATGCTATCTTGGAGCTGATAGTCATGGATGCTAAGGTCACATCTACCCAGATGGCAGAAAGCCTCGGCATCAACCGCAGTGCCATATCCAAACATTTGAAGAAAATGCAGGAAGATGGTATCATAAGGCGTGAAGGACCAGACAAGGGCGGAAAGTGGGTAATAAACGCTTTATAAACATCATGAAAGAAGAAAGAATATAGAACTATTTTAAGCACAACCTACAACCACACACAGAGACCTAACGGTCGTGGAACTCACAGAATTGGTGGACGAGTTCACGAGTGGACGAGTAGGGTAGATAAGTAGACAAGTTATATGTTTTGTGAGAATACGTAGCTTTCATATTGTTATATACAAGTATCGGGTCTGTGCATTCTCTGACCTTTAGGTCTCTGTGCGTCACGTTTTCTGTTTCATCTGTTCATCTGTGCTATCTGTGAGAGCCTTTATAACCAACTTGTCCACTCACTACATTTTCTCACAGATGACACAGATGAACAGAATAAACAGATTTTTTTGCTAACCGCACACAGAGACCTAACGGTCGTGGAACTCACAGAATTGGTGGACGAGTAGGGTAAACAAGTAGACGAGCAGACAAGTTATATGTTTTGTGAGAATACGTAGCTTTCATATTGTTATATACAAGTATCGGGTCTGTGCATTCTCAGACTTTTAAGTCTCTGTGCGTCACGTTTTCTGTTTCATCTGTTCATCTGTGCTATCTGTGAGAAAATTGGTGGACGGGTAGACGGGTGGACAGGTAGACAGGTTGCTTGTTCACTTGTTCTTTTGTTATTCTGTCTTTTTTTACACACAACTCGTCTACTTGTCTAACTTGTCAACCTGTTTTTTTTACTCGCAACTCGTCCACTTGTAAACTTGTTCACTTGTCTACTCATATAACTACATATAACATCCTTGCAATCGGGATTTTTGTGTTGTACCTTTGCATCGTCATCAAGAACAAAAGGGGTGACGAGAGAGTTATTAATGAACCAAATAATCTATAATAATAAATGTGTATGATAAACGATAATCATTCAGGAAAGATAAATTATGAAGAACGTCTTTCGCCTCATTTCACGTTAGGAGAGATGCTTCGCTCGGGAGTGGCAATCACCCATCGTATAAAGAATGAGCCAGGATTAGATGACTCACCCTTTGGGTACAGGGCGGAGGAAGTGAAGGACAATCTCCGTGCGCTATGTACGTCGGTTTTGGAGCCACTCAGGCGTCGAGTCGGTAGGGTGGTAGTGGTTAGTGGCTATCGCTGTGAGGCCCTCAATAGGCTTGTAAATGGTGCGGATAATTCGCAGCACATGAAAGGCGAGGCAGTCGATATTCATGTCACAGGACAGAAAATGTGTCGGAAATATGGTGCAATTCTCTCTACGACAGACTTCGATCAGATTATTTTTGAGCCACAGGAGTCGGCGGTGAAGCGATGGATACACGTCAGTCATAAGCGGAATGGACGAAATCGGCATCAGATTTTAGGGCAGTTTTGAGGCAGTTTACGGGTCGGAGTAGGGATGTAAGCTGCTGATTAGAAAGTTTTTAAGTTTTTTTATGTGAATATCTTTTCACTGATTTAGACATTTATATTTATATTTAATTATGTTATTGCGTTTTTTGTGTATTTCGACTTTTACCTTTATATTTATATACGTTTTTAGCTTTTTTTGCTTTTTTTAGTCATTTCATTTTTTTACTTATTTATTTTTCATCTTTTTGTAGGTTTACTTTTTATTTGTTTGTTTATTTATTTTTTTACACTTTTTGTCGCCTTATGTAAATATACATACTTCAACCTTCCCCTTGCTGCGGTGAGGGGGAGGAGAAGTAGGCGGGCGGTCGGTAAGAAGATTGTATTCGAGGAAAATCATTTAATTATCAATATTTTTTTGTTTCACTATTAAAATTATTAAGTTATGTCAATCAAATTTCGTTTGTATCAGGACAATCGTTCAAACAGTAAGAAAAAAGGTTTTTGGTATGCCCGTGCGGTGAGTCCAGACCTTGTAACAGTGAAGGACCTTGCAGTTCGCATCAGTGAGCGTTGTACGGTAACAGAACCAGACATTCTGGCGGTAATCAGTGCTTTGGTGTTCGAGATGAACCAAGTGTTGAAGAATGGTAGTCGTGTGAAGCTCGACGGACTGGGAACATTCCGTGTAGGTATTCATTCTATTGGTGTGGAGAATGTTAAGGACTTTAATGTTCAGAAGAACATCTTTGGTGCGCACGTCATCTTTGCGCCAGCGGTGACCGTAGACGCTATGAAGAATCGTGTGAAGAACCTCATCAATGGTTTGCGCATTCAGGAGGCTGTTCAGTACGACTCTCCAAAGGAAGCAGCTAGGCCAAAGAAGGAGAAGAAGGAGAATGCTCCATCGCCAGAGGCTGGTCACGAGGCAACTCCTGGTGCTGGTGATAGCACAACGACTGGCGAAACACACGCATAGTCCGTCTGGTAAGCGATTGTAGTAGAGCGTCCGTCCTATTTTCTGGACGCTCGTCTACCTTCGTTCTCATGCAGAGGTGAGAGTTAAGGCGGCTTCACACCTGTTGATACTCTCCCTCTTTTTACTACGAACATTTATTATTCATCTTTACACGATAATCGGTTCTTAATACTTAAGAGATATTAGGAAGGATCATCGGATGGTAAATCATGTTGATTGTAGTCGGATGCCCGAGGTTTGTGTAAGAAAAAAATAGAAGTATATGAATAAACCACTTTGGAAGAATATCCTGCATATTCTCGTAACCGTACTCACGGCATTGGCAACCAGTTTGGGTGTCAGTTCGTGTCTATAAAACAAAGCCTTTGACTTCGTCTTGCAGTTAGACCATCGTTAGAAATCTGTTATAAAGACTTATTTAGACAGGTTTATCACTCTGGTTTTCAGTTGTTTGTGTATGTGATAGTAGACGTATATGTAGTTTATTTTCGACTTGTAGGGAGGTTGTCCCAGACAGAAAGGGAGGATAAGTGCGTCAGGAAAGGAGGATTTTGGCTCTATAACGAATCGTGTGGGTAATCCAGTTCAAGCCCACCTGTTATGAAATAGATCATATACTTAAAGTTTTCTGTATTTACGAATCCTCTTGCCCTCCTTTTTGCAAGTTGTATCTGTGAGTTCAATCCCTCCAGAACTCCGTTGTTGACATCCCTCATGGCAAATAGCTGCTTGATGCCGTACATGTGCGATTTTATCATTGCAACGAAATTAAGCATAGGCTTGATTGCCGATTGTTCTACCATCTCACACCATAAATCAAGTTTTTCCACAGAATCCTTAGCGCACTCATTGAATATATCGATGAAAGATTCCTTAAAGCTATAAGCCTTTCCAATTGTTGGGTAGGTCATCAGGAGGGTATTCAGTTCCATCATTTTTTTTGGTGAGAGATTCTTCTTGTTGTATAGCAGCGTAAAACGGTGTCCTTTAAGTAGTTTGGTTTCTTTGTGTTCCTCCTTACGTACCATATCAACAGCCTCGTTGAGAGCCTTAAATATATGGAATTTATCGAAAATGATACCGGCATTGGGGAAGTGAGTTAAGGCACCTGATATGAAAGATTTAGACATATCCATACTGATAGCTTCTATATTCTCCACCTTTCCATGGCTCGCAACCAATGCCTTGCTGAATGCCCTCGAAAGTGCTTGCATCTTTACCATCAGTGACGAAAATAGTCTTACGAGTATCCAAGTCTACAAACTGCGTTATGTAGTTGTGTCCCTTTCGTTTAGAGGTTTCATCCACTCCGATGTGACGTACTTTGGACATGTCAATTTTCTTAACGGCTTTGCGAACCCAATGATTAAAAACACGCCATATACGTGGAGCTGTTTCATGAATGGTACGGGAAACGCTCTTCACGGGCATTTCACGCTCTATGAGAAGCATTGAGTAGGCTTCGAAAAGCAATGTGAAACCGCTGCTTTTACGTGCCCACGGAACATCTACCATGATTGTTCGGTGGTCATCTGTTTTAATACGGGGAACGCTGGCGTGAAGATAACAAAGATGTTCAAAGAAGTTCAAATGACGCCATGTCTTATCTATGGTATCGTAGGCAGTGTACTCATTTTCATTAAGCTTAAAAACGATGTCCACGATTAAAAGCTCAACCAAATATGGAGTTCTTTGGTGGAGTGTTTGCCTTCTATAAACTCAACCTTGGATACATACCATGGTTCTGACAGGCCTAAAGCCATTGTAAATATCTCTGTACTATTCATAAAACAAAGGTAATATTTTTATCTGAAATTTATATGATTACCCACACGATTCGTTATAGAGCCAGGATTTTTAAGGATTGTGCGACGAATAGGGAAGAAAAGAGAGACAAGAAGGGAATAAGTGTTCCATATTTATCTCTTTTCTTTACAAGTAAGTAAGTTTTTATAGTGTTTGTTTTATTATTTTCATTGTTACTAATTTGTTTCTCATTCTTTTTGTTTGATTTGTTTTCTTCTTAATATCATGTAAATCAAATGATTAAGGAATATGGCGACAAATTAGTAACTTTATCTTTGAAGTCGTTCATTAAAAGTGCGACAAATATGTAGTTTGTTGAAAAAAACTTTATCTTACATCGGTTATGTAAGGCCGAACCGCCTTTCACGCATGAAATAAAATAAATGTATTGTTTTAATAAACGATTTATAGTCATTCTAAATAAAAACTTTACACTTTTTTGTCGCCGAATTATATAAATATATATTCCTTTGTTTATGTTTTTAGAAGTAGACGAGTAGACAAGTGGGGTGGGTAGACGAGCAGACAAGTAATATGTTTTGTGAGAATACGTAGTTTTCATATTGTTATATACAAGCAGCGGGTCTGTGCATTCTCTGACTTTTAAGTCTCTGTGCGTCACGTTTTCTGTTTCATCTGTTTCATCTGTTCATCTGTGCTATCTGTGAGAGCCTTTACAAGCAAATTGTCTACTCGTCTACTTTTTTTCTCACAGATTACACAGATAAACAGAATAAACAGATTTTTTGCTAACCACGCACAGAGACCTAACGGTCGTGGAACTCACAGAATTGGTGGACGAGTAGCGTGTAAAAAAAGAGAGGCTTCAGGTCTGTGCATTCTCTGACCTTTAGGTCTCTGTGCGTCAGCTTTCCGTTTCATCTGTTCATCTGTGCTATCTGTGAGAGCCTTTACAAGCAACTTGTCCACTCGTCTACTTTTTTCTCACAGATGACACAGATATACAGATTTAACAGAACCTTATCGCTAACCACACACAGAGACCTAACGGTCGTGGAACTCACAGAGTTGGTGGACGAGTTGCGTGTAAAAAAAGACAGGCTTCGGGTCTGTGCATTCTCAGACTTTTAAGTCTCTGTGCGTCAGGCTTTCTGCTTCATCTGTTCATCTGTGCTATCTGTGAGAGCCTTTACAAGCAAATTGTCTACTCGTCTATTTTTTTTCTCACAGATGACACAGATAGACAGAATAAACAGATTTTTTGCTAACCACGCACAGAGACCTAAAGGTCGTGGAACTCACAGAATTGGTGGACGAGTTTACGAGTGGATGGGTAGACAAATGGACAAGAAATGTATGTGTAAGACTTTGATGTAGAGAGGCAAGGTAGAGATGAAATTAGGGGTGGGTAAGGAAGGTAAAGGTAAGTAATGGAATAATTAAAGATTTAGACAAAGTTGCACGTATTAATGTTTTTAGTAATATTATTGTTGTGTCAATAATAAAGTGTAATTAAAAAGTTAAAAACAATCTTTAAACCCTTCCATAGTAGATTTTTATCTTATCTTTGTATTCAGACTATAACTACACCTAAATATTTTGAAAATAAGATGAATACTATATTACTGTGCACAAGTGAATAGAATAAGAGGTATTGCTATTTACTGCGTGATATTACATAACTTCAAAAAGAAAGAAACTTCAATGAGAGTCTCGTGGAATAATTATTAATTAAAAATAAGGCTTATGAGGAAACTAACAAAAGCCAGTCTTTCAGAATTAGCAAAATCAAAGGAAATCATTTCGTTTCGTGAACAGAAAAAGTTATGTAGGTGGAGGAGCAGTTTTATACTCTTATATTTAATCTTTTCGGATAGTAAAAAAATAATATCAGTTAGTCTTTTGCATTCTTATTTATTGAAATCTAATAATGCAGTAACGTTTTTTCAATAATAAATAGTCTTGACTATAGCAATAGATGCAATGAGATATATTTTGTGGAAATAAAGTAAATGTATAGATTATGAATAACTTAAAGTTTTTGATACTCGCTCTGTCATGCAGTTTAGTGTTGTCATGTTCGTCGACGAAAGACGTAAAAGACATGTATTTAGTTTTAATGGCTGATACGACTGCAAAATATGAGCAATATGCATACGTTAATCAGGATGGGCAGACCGTTGTGCCCTATAAACGATACTTGCTGTGTTATACCGACACAATCCGTACTATTGGTTTTGTGTTTAAACCGAATGTCGGCTGTGTAGCTATCAACAATAAGGGCAAAGAATTGTTCAATGTATTTATGGTTGATAATGGGAATGACCGCCCAAAGGATGGACTCTTTAGAATCTTAGATAAGAGCGGTACAAAGATGGGCATTGCCAATATGAAAGGACAGGTTATTGTTAAACCAAAGTATGATGCTATCTTCCCATACTATGAGGGATTGGCTGCTGTGGCAGTAGGCTGCAAGACAGTGAGACCGCAAGACGATCCAGAGCATGAGTATGTTGTCGGTGGTAAGTGGGGATTTATTGATAAGCAGGGAAACGAGGTTATTCCTTTGGAGTATGATAGTATTGCCAACTATCGTCACTTTGAGAATGGCAAAGCCCTCGTCTTTAAGGGCGAGAAGTCATTTCAGATAAATGCTAAACAAAGGACGGGTTATGATTTTGAAGAAATAAAACAAAAATAAGAATTATGAAAAAGAGCTGTCTTTATTTATTTTTGTTTTTGTTCGCGCAGACTATCTCTGCACAGGTAACAGTGGAGTTTCATGATGTTAACGACATTGACACTGTAGCACTCCATGAATCTTTTCCACCTACGATAGAGGGGATACTAAAGCAGCAGAATATCGCATTTAATGTAAAATCTCCGTACATATTGACAAGGAACAAGGCTTACCTGCCCTGTGACCTGCCCTGTAAAACCAAAGGCTGTATTTTACGAAGATTTATTGTCCTATCTTCTGCCAGTATAGTTCATCAGGACAAGGACTGCGAAGTATATTTAAGAGCTTCATATAAGAGTGTGAGCGGAAAAGCAGAAGTTACCCCAATTCCCATGGGTGGTACAATGAATATGACTATCTACAGCGAAATAAAGTGCGACCTGAAATGGCAGGTGGAAAAGATGTGCAAAGTTGCCGAGCCGTGTGAGATTGACGAGGTGAAAATGCTTGTAACAGACTACCCTGTAACACTTGCCAAGAAGTACTTTAATGCTGACTATATGCTGATGTACCCCATCGACACAAAACGACAGGAGTGTCGTGACAAGTTCACACGTGGTCGTTGTGTGGTTGTCGGAAAGGATTACAGATTCATCTTTATGTATTTTCTTTTGACAGATAATAATGCCAAAGACCTTGATAAATATCTTGCGCAGTTGAAGGGTATGATATGGTTTAACTAAGGTGTTTTACCAAAAATTGATATATTGATGCACTTAAAGATAAGATAGAGGTTTATCTATTAGTTTTTCATATTCTTATTTAATGAAATCAGAATGTGCTGTATAAAAGATTTGTATGAGCTATTGAAAACGATAAAAAGTCTTTAATGCTCATACAAATCTTCTTTTACTTGGAATTGTTATATTGTAAAAATAGGTTAAATACACATACATTTGTATGTGCAATAAAAATATTTTTATATTTGTAAAAATAAACAACTACACCTAAATTTGTGAAACTTAACTTCTATATTTATTTGCCACTTTGTCTGTTATTCTTCTATAATAATAGCGTCTTTTCACAGACTACTTTTGTGAAGGGAACTGTGTCGTATGTCATAGATACGCTTTCACTTACTTCAAATAATGCCCAGATAGAAAAACTTAAGTATAAGAACGAACTCTTACGTTATGAAAACTATAAAAAGAGTTACTTACCTTCTATTAGTTTTTCGTTGTCTCCTATTGGTCTTAATCGTTCATTAAGGCTAATGCAAGATGCTGCACTGGTAGTTATACGTATATAAAAGATTATTCAAACAGCAGCAACTTTGGACTTACTATACATCAAAAAGTGCCATTTACAGGAGGACAACTACAAGTCGGAAGTAGTATAAACTATCTGAACGAATTTTCTTATCATCGTAAGAGTTACAGTACCTCACCTTATTATATTAGTTATTCGCAAAATCTATGGGGTGGAAGAAAGCGTTATCTATTGGAAAAGAAAATAGAAGAATCGAAGAACGTGATAGCTATCAATAAGTTTTGTTCTAATATTGCGCAGATACAACAGAACATCTTAGGTCAATATATGGATGTTTTAGCAGCGAAAATGAGACTTAATCTTTCCAATCAAACCGTTCTAAACAATGACACATTATTAGATATTGCACGAATAAAACTGGATAATGGACGTATTACGGAATATGATTACAAGCAAATAGAGTTACAATCTTTACGAAGCAAGTTAGACTCAGAGGATGCCATTCAAAACTATCAACAACTCTATCACCGATTATTGACAAGTATTGGTACAACACAAGAGATAGCTATCGTATCGCCAGAATTTGACCTTCCATTATCCATTGACTCTGTGGCAATATGGCACTATGTGCGTAAGAACAATTCTTTTTATCAGCAGCAGGAACTTGAGAAACTTGAGGCCGAGCAAAATCTTTATCTTGTTAAACTGGAAAACCGTTTTAATGCCAGTATTAGTCTTGGGTATGGAACTAACCAATATGCTGACCATTTAGTAGAAGCATACTATCATCCGAATGCTCGTCAATCTATTCAGGTGGGAATTCAGATTCCTATTTTCCAATGGGGTATTAACAAGAATAAAGTCAGAATGGCTGAGAATATATTTCAGTCTAACCTCCTTGAACGTGAGACGAGGCTAAGAAACTTTGAAAATCAAATCATAGAAAGAATTAATGCTTATCGGTCGTCTGTCAAACTCTGGATGACAGCTAAACGAACCTACGAGCTATCGCAGGCTCAATATTCACTTGCCTTGAAGAAATTCTCATTAGGTAGAATTTCAGATTATGAACTATATGTTGCACAAAACAATCAATTTACCTCTTTATCACAATATGCTTCTGCTATCAGACAAGCATATACAAACTACTACATCATAAGGGGCATGACTTTATATGACTTCAAAAAAGAAAGAGACTTAATAGAAAGTCTTATTAAATAATTATTAATTAAAACATTTTTTTTATGAGAAAACTAACAAAAGCCAGTCTTTCAGAATTGGCAAAATCAAAGGAAATCATTTCGTTTCTTGAACAGAAAAGTTATGTAGGTGGAGGAACAGGAGAAAGTGGCGGTTTATACTCTTATGAAGAGTTTATACGTCAAATGGAATCGAATCAATGGCAAGGTGGTTATGTTGATGGTGTAATAGAGGTTAATAATCGTCTAACTTACAATGGAGGTACACATGCAACTTATATCAGTTCAGATTTTCTTAAGTATGCTGGTGGATCACATTTCAGAGAATATTTTGATAATAGTGTAAATCCATATTCTGGAGGAACAGAATATCAAGGCGGAAGTAATCAGTTTCAAACCCCTGAAAAAGAAGAAAAAGTGAAATATGATCCAAATGACTGTTTCTGGCAAACAATAGCGTACATTCAATATGGTGATGAAGGGCGAGGTAATGATAGATTGGCACATGACATAGCCAAAGAAGTTTTAGGAGAGAATTTAAAGAAGGTAACTATGCTTGTAAAATGTCGTTTAATGATATGCAAAGAGTAATGGTCGATTATTTCAAGACTCATGAACGTAAGAAGGATGGTGTAGTACAAGTTTTAATTTCTACTGAAGCATCTGATTTCTATGATGGGAAACGAATAAGATACGACGAATCTGTAGGTCATGCGGCTGTAATTGATTCGTATGACATGAAGAAGCAGGTTTATACTCTTACTGAAACTCAAAATGAAAAAACTATATATGCGAATTCTTCTGATTTACAGGATGGTAACGCAAGAATAATTACAATTAAATAATGAATGTCTTATGAAAAAGATTTGTCTTTACTTATTTTTATTTTTGTTCGCGCAGACTATCTCTGCACAAGTAACAGTTGAAATCCACGATATTGGCGATGTTGATACTGTAGCACTAAAGGAAATGTTTCCACCTACGATTGAGGAAATCTTCAAGCAGCAGAATATCATGTTAAAAGTTAGGTCACCATACACATTGACGAATAATAGTCGATGTCTGCCATGTGATAATTATGATTGTAATTTAAGACATACTATTAACTCTGCAAATGCAAGTTTGACTCATAAGGATAACAATTGTGAGGTTTATATGAAGTCTTCATATAAGAACTTGCATGGGAATCCAGAAAGTATACCAGATTTTATGGGTGGGTCAAAAAACATGACCATCTATAATCGTATTAAGAGTGATTTAGATTGGCAGGTGATAAAAATGCCGAGATATGCCAATAAGTGCGAGATAGACGAGTTGAAGATGCTCGTAACAAACTATCCTGCAAAACTTGCCAAGAAGTACTTTAATGCTGACTATATGCTAATGTACCCCATCGACACAAAACGACAGGAGTGTCGTGACAAGTTCACTCGTGGTCGTTGTGTGGTTGTCGGAAAGGATTACAGATTCATCTTTATGTATTTTCTTTTGACAGATGATAATGCCAAAGACCTTGATAAATATCTTGCGCAGTTGAAGGGTATGATATGGTTTAATTAAGGCGGTCGCTTTAATAGCTATTATTTCATCTTTACGGATAGTAAAAAAGATTTGTCAGTTTGTCTTTTGCATTCTTATTTATTGAATTCACGATACTATATTACCGGGGTACAAGTGGATAGAATAAGATAAGTGATCTATCGCTTTATTGTTATTACAACGTGACATTACATAATTCCAGAAAAGAAAGAGACTTCATGGAGAGTCTTATCAGATAAGTATTAACTAAAACATTTTTTATGAGAAAATTTCTTTTGTTTATAAGTTTCTTTTTATGCTTTGTAGCAAAAAGCCATATAGTGTTTGCGCACAGTCTGACGCAGTAAATGAGTCTGTGTATGCAGTGAATGAAGAGCAGAAAGACAAGCTACAATTCGCTTATGGCTTTTATAAGACTTATATGAATAGTCTTATCTATCAACTGTCAGACCTTCATAAGATGATTGCAAAAAAAATGTTAACCCAAAGGTTTTAAAGAAGACAGCAGATGCAGATGTAGACGTTCTTCTTGATGCGCAAGACTGCATAGAAGAGAATGTACGTACACTACAGATTAAACCAATTGACAAAGATTGGTTCTGCATTTCATTCTTATGGCCTTCATTTTATGATAAAGTTCCATCCCAGAAAATATATATATATTAAGGTGAAGAAACATAAGAATTCATTTATCATAGATGACGTGTCTTCAGTAAAAGCCAAAGAATGTTCATTAGTATTTTAGACCTTTTCCATCACTGATTTATTTATAAGAAAATTTTAATGTGATGACTAAGGGAATTGTATGGGTAGTAGAAGAGGATTGTTGTCTTTAACGCCCACAAGACTTAATTGAGAGTCTTATTAAATAAGTATTAATAAAAAAAATATTTTTATGAGAAAACTAACAAAAGCCAGTCTTTCAGAATTGGCAAAGTCAAAGGAGATCATTTCGTTTCTTGAACAGAAAAGTTATGTAGGTGGAGGAACAGGAGAAGCTGGTGACCCATATACACAAGAGGAGTTTGAAGATATAGTAAATACAGGCAACTGGACTGGAGGTTGGGTGTTAGGTCTTGAAGAAAAATACGGAGAACTCTCATATACTGGAGGAACAGGCATAACATCTGGTTATATAGGAGCATACAATGGAAAGACACAAGTGCCAGAAATAAAAGGAGATGGAAATGCTTCCCACCCTTATACGAAAAAAACAGTTTAATGAAATGTTTGAAAAAGGAAGTTGGAATGGAGGATTTGTGAAGGGAATGGGGTATGTTATGGACGATGCTACATGTATATCTTTTAATCCTAATGAAATTCATAAAACCGGTGATCCTCTTTATGATTTAATGTATGAAGGGGGATATATAACAGGATTTAGGGCAGGAATAACAGAAGGAGATATTGATGATGTAAATGCTATTATATGGTCTGGAATCAGTGCTATGCTTTCTGGTTCTGGAGATGGTCCTGAATATCGTCCAGAAATGCAGCACCAGGCAATAGGTGTCAGAGATGGTTTGAATGCAGGAAGAGCCGCCATTGGAAAGTCCAGCTGGTTTTAATTTTTAGAATAATCCTTAAGGTATAATCGTAGAGTTCGGTTTTACCTTAAGGATATAAAGAAAGAAAAGGAAAAATGAGAAAAATTATTCTGAGCAGCTCATTAAGTTTAATACTTTTCCTCACCTTTGCAATTCCAAGCATTGCACAATCAGAAAAACAAACTTATACAAGGGCGTATGACCTGAACTTTAGTATGCTGCCAGACTCGATGCGACTCTATCCCTGGACGGAGAATGCAGCCTATATAGGCCATGGCATTGCGTTGGGTAGGAAAGACTCTACTCGCATCTTGTTCTCTAAGAACTATATTAAGGGTAGCATACCGCTAACTAATAAGTTAAGAACGGAATTCACACAAAGAATATTGCTGCCGAATAATCGACTTAAAGATGGTGTAGTGGGATTTGAATGTAAGGGCAAAGGGTTAAAGCGGGTTTCTATGCTGTTGGAAGCCATTGATGAGAAAGAGAGAGAGTGCTGGCATCTGAAACCCTAACCTTCCTGCCAGAGAGAATCGTCAAATCATTTTCTAAACGTATCAATTTGTCTGATGCGGCTTCATTGAATATCCGAATCAATGCTTCAGGCGAGGAAAATAAAGAAGCCTATATAGCCTTTGCACGACTCATTGTAACACTCGACAATAAGCCCATTGACGATTATCCAGTAAGAATACTCGAACCCATAAAAGTGGGGAATAGCCTTGACTATATCCAAGAAGATAAGTATAAAGGCTTTGACTTAACGCAGATTAATGAAACAAAAGGTAAGAAAATTATTGCCTTAGGAGAATCAATGCATGGAAACTCTGACATTAATTCATTTACTCTCAGACTGATTGGAGAAGCTATTGAGAAGCAGAATTGCAGATTGGTCTTACTTGAACACAACATCGAAAAATCCCTATACTATAACCGTTACGTACAAGACGAGTCATTTGTCATAGACTCATCGCTGGTCAAGGAGCTTCAAGAAAAGGAATTTTTAGACAAGGTTAGAGCTTATAACAGAGGGAAAGATAATCATGAGAAAGTAAGAGTGTTTGGAATGGATTACCCCTGGAGTAAGACCCAACATGTGTCTTCATCCCTTTACCTCTTTGATTTCATAACCGATATGAACAAGACGGTGCGTGTCCCGGAGGTTGACAGACTTGCCGTGTTAATAGTAAACGAAAGACTTACAGAAGCCATCGCCTACCTTACACAACATCGCACTAAGATTAGTAAGGTGCTCAACAATGACGAACTTATTTGTTTAGAGCATCTTCTGAGATTGGACCAGAATGAGATAAATACGTCCGAGGTTGACAGAATGATACGACGAGACTCTGTCATGGCTTTGAATGCACGTTTCTTAATAAACAAGTTTGCAAGTGAAAGGGATAAGATGGTGTTCATATATGCACATGCAGGACACGTTAATCCTATTTCTACCTTCCCTGCCGTTCCCTGTGCGCCGATGGGCAGTTATATAAAAAAAGGAATATGGTAATGACTACTGCCCTCTGTTCATTACAACAGAAGGCGGTAATGCGTCAGGAGTAAACAAAGATTGGAAACGTGGGAAAATACGGATGGATAAAGCACCAAAAAACAGTTTAGAGCATTATCTCAATGCATTAACCGACTGCTCGATATATTTCCCCTTGACACCATCTTTCGACCGATTGACGCTGACACGATATATGGGATATTGGGATGTTCCACACAAGTTCTACCCTTCTAACTTGTTCCAGAAGTTTAATGGTGTCTTCTTCGTAAAGCATGATGATCAGAAAAATGTACTTTCTCATGAGATATCGTTTGAAGAGGGTACTAAACGGATGATAGAAAAGATGAACCGTAGAAAAGAAATCCTCAAGGAGATTGAAAGCAAACTGAATGCGAATAGTCCTGCAAACCGTAGTCGAAAGGTTGCTCATAAAAAGATCTTCAGGAGAAAATGAAGACAGTAGTTTCTTTAATATTCAAAAAATAATATTTTCAAAAACTATTTTTCTATAACCTATGAAAATAGCATTTCTCTCAAACAAAAATCCTAATGACATTCACCTATGGTCTGGTACTACACATCATATTTATCATATTCTATCTCAACAGTATGAAGTAGCGTGGCTTGGTGGTAATCTTGTAAATGGTGGCGTTTGGCACCATCGTTTCAAAGGAAAGAATGAAAGATATTACCCAGAGAATTACCCAGAGAATTACTCGAAGGATTTCGCAAGGATTCTTTCAGCAGAAATTAAGAATGGGCGATTTGATGTGGTTGTAGCTTGTGATTACTATTTTGCATCTGACCTACAAATAAACATCCCTATCGTATATATCAGTGATGCAACGTTTGATCAATTTAAGGATTATCTTAATATCAAAGAAGGCTACTATCATGGCCTTGCAGAAGCAACAGAACAACGGTTGATAGACAATGTTGATGTTCTGTTATATTGTTCAGAATGGGTGAAAAACAATGCAATAGAGCATTATCATGCTGATGCACGTAAGATAAATGTCGTAGAGTTCGGAGCTAACATCCCTACACCCTTAGAGTATAATATAGCGTCAGCCACGGACGTTTGCCATCTGGTATTTATTGGGAGAAATTGGGAAAAGAAAGGAGGTGATAAAGCTCTTGCGGCTTACAGACACATGAAAGACAAAGGATTTCCTTGTACGCTGACAATTATAGGCTCTGTTCCACCTACAAAAATAGAGGAGGACGAAGACCTCACTATCATTCCTTTTTTGGACAAATCAAAGGACGAAGACCTACAAAAACTTGGTGAAATACTTTATAATGCGCATTTCCTTATTTTGCCAACCACTTTTGATGCTTATGGAATTGTTTTCTGTGAAGCATCAGCTTATGGAGTACCAAGCATAGCTGCAAATGTGGGTGGTGTGAGTCAACCTGTGAGGGAAGGACAAAATGGTTATTTACTTCCACCCTCTGCTTCTGGTAAGGATTATGCAGAGAAAATCATCTCAATTTTCAGTAATCAAAAACAATATATCGCACTGCGTAAATCAAGCAGGAAAGAATATGAAAAAAGACTGAATTGGGATGTATGGAAAAGAAAAGTTGACGCCATCTTTAGAAATGCAATAACACAAAAAAAGAGCGAAATAGACTCCGCTACAGATTTTTATCTTCCTGTCTATGCCATCAACATGAAAAGTCGCCCTGACAGACGTAAGCACTTAGAGAAACAGTTCAGAGGGAAAAAAGAATTCGCTTTACATATCATTGATGCCGTTGAAGATACAAATGGAAGATTAGGATTATGGAAAAGCATGGTTAAGGCTGTAAAAACAGCTATAAGTAACGGTGATGATATTATGATTATCTGTGAGGATGACCATACTTTTACGCAGGATTATTCCAGAGATTACTTGTTCGCTAATATTATTGAAGCAGAAGAACAACACGTCGAGTTATTGTCAGGAGGTATCGGAGGATTTGGACATGCCGTACCAGTATCTGCCAATAGATATTGGGTAGACTGGTTTTGGTGTACACAGTTCATCGTTATTTTCAAATCTCTATTTAATAAAATCTTGGAATACGATTTTCAGGATAATGACACAGCAGATGGTGTGCTATCTGTCCTTGCCAAAAACAAAATGACGGTTTATCCTTTTCTGTCTATACAGACTGATTTTGGTTATTCAGATGTAACAGCCAGTAATGATAGGTTTAAGGGACTAATAAGTCAACATTTTCAAGAGACGGATAAGAGATTGGCAATGGTTCATAACATATCACATCATTTTAACGACTGATATACAATATGGAAAAAGAAACAGTGCAAGAGCATGCTGAATTAGAACAGAGATCAGAAGAAATACAGGTTATCATCGACCGTATGCCTACTTATTGGACCAAATGGGTTGCACTTTGTGTGAGCGTACTTATGGGTGTTGTTATTCTGTTAGGCTTTTTAATCAAATATCCAGACACTGTCGATGGAGAGATAACCGTTACAGCCTCCAATGCGCCAATACGATTAGTTTCTAAAGATAATGGTTGTATTATATTGTTACATTCCAGCCATTCGAAAGTAAAAAGAGGAGAGGTTGTCGCCTATGTAGATAATGGGGCTAACTATTGGCACTTATTACGTTTGGAGAAAATCTTAGATAAAATGTCTGGTACTGCATTAACCTCTGTTGTCATGCCAGATACATTAGTACTTGGCGAGTTAAGTACTGCCTATAACTCCTTAAAACTTGCCCACTCACAGTATCAACGATTGTTAGCATCCGACCTTTATGCAACGATGCGCCAAAGTATTCAAGAACAAATAGCCTCTGACAAAAAAGTTATTACTAATATAGATTCGGAAATAGAAATAAAGAAAGAGGTACTTGACAATTCTAAAACACAGTTGAAGAAAGATAGCATCTTACTTGCTGCTAAGGGAATGAGTGAGATAGAGTACCAGAACCAACATACAAATCACCAAAATCTTCAAGCATCAAACATTGGACTTCAAAGTAATCGGCAGATGAAGATGTCAGAAGTGAATAGGAACCAGACCGAAGTACAACGTATAAAGTTGGAAGAAGCAGAAACAAGGGAAAAACTTTATTCTGAGTTATTAACCAAAAAGAATGAGTTGGCAAATGCTATTCTGCTTTGGAAAGAACGCTATCTAATAACTGCACCAATTAATGGAGAATTGGAATATTCTGGTTTTTGGCGCAATAATAATTTTGTGCAAGCTGGTCAAGAACTGTTCTCTGTCATTCCACATAAGAATAGCATAATAGGAGAAGTTCAGATACCTTCCTTTGGTGCAGGAAAAGTAAAAGTAGGGCAACGTGCAAATGTGAAAATCAATAATTTTCCATACGATGAGTATGGCTTGCTGCGAGGAAAGGTTACGTCTGTCTCGCGTATCACTAATAAACTAAAGACGCAGAAAGGTGATATAGATGCCTACTCTGTTATTATTTCTTTTCCAGAGGGGTTAATAACAAATTTTGGACAGCAACTGCCATTAGATTTTGAGTCGAAAGGAGTTGTGGAAATTATTACTAAACCTAAGAGGCTTATAGAGAGATTGTTTGATAATTTATATGCAAAAGGAGAAAAATAAAATATGTTGTTAAATAGATTTCCTGTAGAATATCAAATGGATTCACAAGACTGTGGTCCTGCATGTTTGAAAATCATTGCTAAACATTTTTGGAAAGTTCTACCTTTACAATCTCTCAGAGATAGATGCGGTATTACCAAAGAAGGTGTCTCATTGTTAGACTTAAGTACTGGTGCAGAAAGCATAGGACTACGCACATTAGCAATAAAATGTACTGTTGATGATGTGGTAAATAGCGTTCCTTTCCCTGCTATTATTTTTTGGAAAGATAGCCATTTTGTAGTTGTATATCATGCTAATAAAAAATATGTTTGGGTCTCTGACCCTGCAAAAGGTCGTGTTAAGTATTCTCATGACGAATTTAGAAAAGGATGGTATCAGAAAGGAGTTAAACAAGGTGTATTGTTGGCAATAGAACCCACTGCAGAATTTAAGGATAGTAAGGCGGAAAGAGAGCAAAGAAAAAATACTTTTTCAAGTATTCTGAAATATTTTATTCCTTATCAGCGCAACTTTACACTGATTTTTGTAATCATGCTCCTTGTAACTGCTTTACAAGGAATGTTGCCATTTATTTCTAAGGCAGTTATTGATGTAGGAATAAAGACCTCAGATGTAAATTTCATCAATATGGTCTTAATTGGAAACATATCTATCCTGCTTAGTGTGATGATATTCAATGTAATACGTGACTGGATTTTGATGCATATTACAGCAAGAGTAAATATTGCACTTATTTCAGATTATCTTATTAAATTGATGAAGCTTCCTGTTACTTTCTTCGAGAACAAACTCTTAGGAGATATTCTTCAAAGAGCACAGGACCACGAGCGAATACGCAGCTTTATCATGAATAATTCATTGTCTTTGATATTTTCAATATTGACGTTTGTTGTATTCTCTATTATCTTACTGATATACAATGCTATCATTTTCTACATCTTTATTTCTGGCTCATTTTTGTATGCTGGTTGGGTATTGTTATTTCTCAATATTCGCAAAAAATGGACTGGGAATATTTTGAGTTACTCTCTAAAAATCAGAGTTACTGGGTTGAGACGGTATCTTCCATCCAAGATATAAAAATCTACAATTATGAGAAACATAGACGTTGGAAATGGGAAGAGATACAAGCTCGTTTGTATCATGTAAACAAGCGTGTGTTAGCTATTACAAATGCCCAGAATCTTGAGCACAATTCATTGAGAGTATTAAAAATATGGGTATTGTGTTCTTCTGTGCCACAGCCGTGATTAAAGGAGAGATTACCTTTGGTGTGATGATTTCGACCCAATTCATCATAGGTATGCTTAATGGTCCCTTAGTTCAGTTCATTAATTTTATTGTATCTGCACAATACGCAAAAATAAGTTTCCTCCGAATTAATGAAATCAAACAATTAGAAGATGAAGAAGAATTATTGTCAGTCGGTAGTACTACCATTCTACCAGAGAACAAATCACTTATATTGGACAATGTAAATTTCCAGTACACAGCCAACTCTCCATTAGTATTACATAATATTTATTTGCACATTCCAGAAAATAAGGTGACCGCTATTGTGGGAGGCAGTGGTAGTGGTAAGTCAACCTTATTAAAACTTTTAGTCCGTTTATATAAACCCAGCTATGGAGACATAAAAATGGATAAAATGAATGTAAATGCTATTAATCTACGACAATGGCGCAATATGTGTGGTGTAGTAATGCAGGATGGAAAAATCTTCAGTGATACAATCTTAAACAATATTGTCTTAGATGACGAACGTATTGATTACGAACAACTACGAAAAGTTTGTAGAATAGCACAAATAGAAGATGAAATAAACGCAATGCCAAAAGGCTTTGAAACCAATATTGGTGAGAATGGTCGAGGATTAAGTGGAGGACAAAAGCAAAGACTTTTGATAGCTCGTGCTCTTTATCGTAATCCACAATACCTTTTTCTTGATGAAGCTACAAATGCATTAGATACTATCAATGAAAAGAAGATAGTTGAAGCATTAAATAATGCTTTTCTTCAGCGTACTGTTATTGTTGTTGCTCATAGATTAAGCACGATTAGAAATGCTGACCAAATTGTGATCTTAGATAAAGGGTATATTGTTGAAATTGGTAATCATGAGTCATTAATGGAAAGAAAAGGTCACTATTTCCAAATGGTTGCATCTCAAGTGCCTTCATTAGAACAATAAAAACTTTTACAATAGAATCATGAGGTGTTACTGAAATAAAGCGTTTTATCCTTAAAATGAAGTATAAACAGAACTATTATTAATAAAATATGAGAAAACTAACAAAAGCCAGTCTTTCAGAATTGGCAAAATCAAAGGAAATCATTTCGTTTCGTGAACAACGATGCTATGTAGGCGGAGGCAATGGAACACGACATGCCCCTATTCTATTGAGGAATTCAACGCCTTAATTGGTAATAGCAGTTGGAATGGTGGATGGGTGCAAGATAATGAAAAAGATACTCCTGTTTATATAGGCGGAACTCTAACAAAGACGGATGAAGCTTATAATGGAGGTACTAATTTTTCTGGTGGCACACAGTATACTGGTGGTTCAAATAGTAATGTTCTATACGATGGTAAAACACAGTATGCTGGTGGTTCAAATGGCAATTCTCCATACGATGGAAAAACAAGATACGCTGGTGGCACATTAGACAACAAGGATAGATCTCATGAGTTAGATGAAGTAGTTGTAATAGGTCATCGTCCATCTAATCCAAATCCAGCATTTGGTTTCAATAGCATGTATCTCAATTATAACTATAATTACGATTATAATTATGGTGATGATTATTATTTTACAGGTTCTACTCATTCTATACCCTCTAATGATTCTAATTATGCTCCAAGAGAGACGTATGTGACAAATGCAGGTGGTGGAGGACACACGAGTGGTTCTAATAGTTCTTTGGGAGGTGGACCTAAGGCAAATACAGGACCAAAACTATCCAGTGACAGATTTTATGCGATGGAGAAATATATGGATCCATTCCTTTTTGCTCTAATTAAAAAAGAATGGGTAAAAGGTAATTTGTGTGTGAATACCAATCCCAAATACAATAATCCCGCATATTACGACACGGTAGCAAATAAATTTTTCATTCATAAAAATCCTAATTTTATCCCTAACAATTATGTAATGGCACATGAGTATACGCATTTTTTACAAGATAAGAAAGGAATGCTCCCAGTTAACGCTGTGGATGGAAATCTTAACCGTGAAATGCAAGCAGACGTTATGGCTGCAATATTTGGTGTTCGTTATTCTTGGGATCTCAATCAGATTACTTGGATGTCAACGGATACAAAGGATGAAATTCTAGATGGACTTTATATAGCAGAAAACAAAGATATTATTGTGAAGAAAGAACTCTGGAACAAACTGCATGATAAGAATTTTATTTTAAAGTTACAAAGTGAATGGAGAACATATTATAAGGCAAGACCTAATACTCCTGAGGTATATTTAGAAGGCGAGCAAGAAAATTGGGACTATAAATGGGATTATTTCTTTAAAGAACTCAATATCAAAAAAGAATAACTTCAAACAAGAACAAAACAATGGAAAGAATCAAATGTTATTTTTATGCTATTCTTTTAGCATTCTTATTCTGCATTCCTGCTGGTGCACAGAACGATGTAAAGATTACAAGGGTGGGCAAACTCATTCAAGAGGCCCTCCCTTCAACTTGGAGCCGTGATACCTTTATGACCTACTACATTGCTGCTGATGCGGATAGTACGGAACACTTCATCAAAGAAGGAAACTGGAAGCCTGCTTATGAGAAACGATACACACCTTATAATAATGTGTCACTACCTTTAATCAGAGAATGCTTTGCTAAGTCCATAAGTGCGGTTCTTACAGAAGAACAAAAGAAAATATTAAATGTTATTAGAAATAAAAGTAATATTATGCGGTCTGAGTTCTATATCTTTATAAATAGTAATAAGAGGTTTGTAAAGTTAGAAATGAAGAGTAGCACCGCAAAATACTTAACCCACGAGCAGATTTATGAGATTCTCCGTTTATACAGCAAGTGTGAGTTGCCAATACACCCTGTAGTAGGAGCGTTCAAGGAAAAGGAATACTATACTACGGGGGCGCAAGTGAATAAAATAGAATAAGAGGACTGTCGTTTTATTGCTATTTACAGCGTGACATTACAGGACTTCGTAACTTCAAATAAAAGCAAAACAATGGAAAGAATCAGATGTTATTTTTATGCTATTCTTTTAGCATTCTTGTTCTGCATTCCTGCTGATGCACAGAACGATGTAAAGATTACAAGGGTGGGTAAACTTATTCAAGAGGGTCTCCCTTCAACTTGGAGCCGTGATACCTTTATGACCTACTACATTGCTGCTGATGCGGATAGTACGGAACACTTTATCAAAGAAGGAAACTGGAAGCCTGCTTATGAGAAACGATACACGCCTTATAATAATGTGTCACTACCTTTAATCAGAAAATGCTTTGCTGAGTCCATAAGTGCGGTTCTTACAGAAGATCAAAAGAAAATATTAAACCTCATTGGAAGGCGAAGTAATATTATGTGGTCTGAGTTCTATGTCTTTATAAATAGCAACAAGAGGTTTGCGAAGATAAAAATGGTGAGTAGCACCGCAAAATACTTAACTCAAGAGCAGATTTATGAGATTCTCCGTTTATACAGCAAGTGTGAGTTGCCAATACATCCTGTAGTAGGAGTGTTCAAGGAAAAGGAATACTATATTACAGGGGCGCAAGTGGATAGAATAAAATAAACGATATATCGTTTTATTGCTATTACAACGTGACATTACATAATTTCAGAAAAGAAAGAGACTTCATTGAGAGTCTTATCGAATAATTATTAATAAAAACAAGGCTTATGAGAAAACTAACAAAAGCCAGTCTTTCAGAATTAGCAAAATCAAAGGAAATCATTTCGTTTCTTGAACAGAAAAGTTATGTAGGTGGAGGAACAGGAGAAGCTGGTGACCCACATACACAAGAGGAGTTTGAAGATATAGTAAATACAGGCAACTGGACTGGAGGTTGGGTGTTAGGTCTTGAAGAAAAATACAGAGAACTCTCATATACTGGAGGAACAGACATAACATCTATTTTATGACTAAATTAACTCTAAGGTAATATAAGATGATACTATTTGGAGCAATTTCTTTTTATTGTCTTAGAGTTTTATGTATATTCATTTTATGAGAGATATGTTGAAGCACTATTTATTATATTCATTTTTTACGATTATCTCGGTAATACCAAGTGTTGCACAATCAGAAAAGCTAATCTATACAAGAGCGTATGACCTCGATTTCAATATGTTGCCAGACTCGATGCGACTCTATAATTGGATAGAGAATGCAGCCTATAAGCCTTATTCAATTTCGTGGGGCGTCGAAGACCCCACACGTTCTTTGTTTGGTAAAAGAAATTTTACGGAATTTCCTTTTATGAAGCAACTAAGAACAGAATACTCACAAAGGATATTACTTCCCCACAATAATCTTAAAGAAGGAGTCATCGGATTTGAATGTAAGGGACGTAATCTAAACCGCGTGACACTAACATTGGAAGCTATTGATGAGGCTGAAAACCGGATAGCAATAGAAACATTAACTTATAGACCAGACTCTACGCTCAAAACACATTCAAAGCGAATCGACCTGTCAAATGCATCTTCATTGAATATACGCATCAATGCTTTGGGTGAGGAGAATAAAGAAGCATCTGTAGCCTTCTCAAAAGTGAAGGTATCACTTGACAATAAACCTATTGATGAATATCCTATTAGGATTCTTAATCCTATAAAGTTGGACAATAGCCTTGATTATGTTTGTGAGGATGATAAACATTGCTTTGACTTGGCACAGATTAATAATTTGAAAGACAAGCAAATTATCGCTTTGGGTGAGTCCGTACATGGCAATTCTGATATTATAAACTTTGTCTTCAGCCAGATGGAAGAGACTATCGAAAAACAGAATTGCAAGTTGGTATTAATGGAATATCCCTTAGGGAAATCACTATTCTATAATCGTTATATACATGAGAAAGCCTTTGAATTAGACTCTTCCTTGATATCACACCCTACAATCGGTGTATTTCTAAACAAACTGAGAGTTTATAATCAAGGTAGGGTAGACAATGATAAGGTGAGGTTGTTTGGCATTGATTATACGCATTAAAAAACGTTAACTATGTCATCAATATTCTATTTGTTCGATTTCATAGCTGCCATCAACAAGAAACCACAAAGCCCAGAACTCGACAGACTTGCCGTGTTGATAATGAAAAACAAGCTGTCTGATGCGCTTAATTATCTTCACATGCATCGCTCCAAAATAGCTGAGTTACTTCGTGAAGACGAGATTAGTTGTTTTGAATTTATCTTAAATCTGAACGTACAACATTTACAAACTCCTTCCATTGAAAGATATATTCAGCGCGACTCTACTATGGCATTGTGTGCTCAATTCTTAATAAACAAGTTTGCCAAAGAAAAGAGTAGCAAGGTCTTTGTCTATGCCCATGCAGTACACACAAACCCAGTGTCTACCTATCCTGCTGTACATTGTGAACCTATGGGCAGTTATCTTAGGAAAGCATTTGGCAGCGACTACTGTTCCTTAATTATTACTACAGAAGGGGGCGATGCTATTGCTACTGACTTTCAATTTGGGACTAAGGACAAAGCATTGGGTAAAGCACCAACGAATAGTTTAGAGTGTTATCTCAATTCATTAACCGATTATTCTATTTACTTCCCATTAAATGCTTCTTTCAATCAATTGGTGCTTACACGCTTTAAAGGAGCTTACCAGAGTCCAGAAGAGTTCTACCCAACTAATCTGTATCAAAGGTTCAGCGGGGTCTTCTTCATAAAGCATGGTAACAGGAAAAATGTTTTTGTACGTGAAGAGTCTTTTGAAGAAGTTTCTAAAGAAGTAATAACAAAAGCAAACCGTAGAAAAGAAATCCTTAAAGAAATGGAACTCCGACTGAAAGTAATAAACTGATGGTTTGTAGGTAGTAAGAAGTAATAATTGTCTTTATACGAAGATTTTAGAGGAGATAATACAGACTGGTCAATACTGCTGAATAATTACGCACGAGAGTAACTATTCTGCGAATGTGTAACTGAAAAAAAAGGCTCTATAACGAATCGTGTGGGTAATCCAGTTCAAGCCCACCTGTTATGAAATAGATCATATACTTAAAGTTTTCGTATTTACGAATCCTCCTGCCCTCCTTTTTGCAAGTTGTATCTGTGAGTTCAATCCCTCCAGAACTCCGTTGTTGACATCCCTCATGGCAAATAGCTGCTTGATGCCGTACATGTGCGATTTTATCATTGCAACGAAATTAAGCATAGGCTTGATTGCCGATTGTTCTACCATCTCACACCATAAATCAAGTTTTTCCACAGAATCCTTAGCGCACTCATTGAATATATCGATGAAAGATTCCTTAAAGCTATAAGCCTTTCCAATTGTTGGGTAGGTCATCAGGAGGGTATTCAGTTCCATCATTTTTTTTGGTGAGAGATTCTTCTTGTTGTATAGCAGCGTAAAAACGGTGTCCTTTAAGTAGTTTGGTTTCTTTGTGTTCTCCTTACGTACCATATCAACAGCCCTCGTTGAGAGCCTTAAATATATGGAATTTATCGAAAAATGATACCGGCATTGGGGAAGTGAGTTAAGGCACCTGATATGAAAGATTTAGACATATCCATACTGATAGCTTCTATATTCTCCACCTTTCCATGGCTCGCAACCAATGCCTTGCTGAATGCCTCGAAAGTGCTTGCATCTACCATCAGTGACGAAAATAGTCTTACGAGTATCCAAGTCTACAAACTGCGTTATGTAGTTGTGTCCCTTTCGTTTAGAGGTTTCATCCACTCCGATGTGACGTACTTTTTGGACATGTCAATTTTCTTTAACGGCTTTTAGTGAACCCAATGATTAAAAACACGCTACATAAGTGGAGCTGTTTCATGAATGGTACGGGAAACGCTCTTCACAGCATTTCACGCTCTATGAGAAGCATTGAGTAGGCTTCGAAAAGCAATGTGAAAACTGCTGTTTTATGCCTCACGGAACATCTACCATGATTGTTCGGTGGTCATCTGTTTTTAATACGGGGAACGCTGGCGTGAAGATAACAAAGATGTTCAAAGAAGTTCAAATGACGCCATGTCTTATCTATGGTATCGTAGGCAGTGTACTCATTTTCATTAAGCTTAAAACGATGTCCACGATTAAAGCTCAACCAAATATGGAGTTCTTTGGTGGAGTGTTTGCCTTCTATAAACTCAACCTTGGATACATACCATGGTTCTGACAGGCCTAAAGCCATTGTAAATATCTCTGTACTATTCATAAAACAAAGGTAATATTTTTATCTGAAATTTATATGATTACCCACACGATTCGTTATAGAGCCAAAAAAAAGTTAAAAATCGGCTTTCAATCCTTTCATAGTAGATTTTATCTTATCTTTGTGTCCAGACTATAACTACACCTAAAGAGTTTGAAAATAAGATGAGATTTATTTATTGCCATTTACACATTTTTCTTTTAGCATTCTTGTTCTGCACTCCTATATGCGCACAGAACAACGTGAAAATTACAAAGGTGGGAGAACTCATTCAGAAGTCTCTCCCTTCGACTTGGGATCGTGACACCTTCATGACCTATTACATTGCTGCTGATGCAGATAGTACAGAACGCTTTATCAAGGAAGGGAATTGGAAAGATGTCCGTGACAAAAGATATATGCCATATAATAGGAAATCAACGTGGTTAATAAAAAAAAATCTTGAGAAAGTTCTAAGTAAAGTGCTCACTAAGAAACAAAAGAAACTTTTAAACCCTATTGGGGAAGAAAGAAATATCTTTACCTCAGATTTTTATATCTTTGTAAACAGCAAACAACGATTTGTGAAGATTGGAATGAGAAGTAGCACTGCAAAATACTTAACTCAAGAGCAAATCTACAAGATTCTTCTCCTATACAGCAAGTGTAAATTGCCAGTACATCCAGTAGCAGGGGGGATGAAAGAAAAGGAATACTATATTACAGGGGCGCAAGTGGATAGAATAAAATAAACGCTATGTCGTTTTTATTGCTATTACAGCGTGACATTGCATAATTTCAGAAAAGAAAGAGACTTCATTGAGCGTCTTATCGAATAATTATTAATAAAAACAAGGCTTATGAAAAACTAACAAAAAGCCAGTCTTTCAGAATTAGCAAAAATCAAAGGAAATCATTTCGTTTTCGTGAACAGAAAAGTTATGTAGGGGTGGTAGTGGGTCTAAAGAAGACCCTTTTACTGCATTTGAGTTCAGAGAGCTTGTAGACCATGGACACTGGACTGGTGGATGGGTAACAGGAGTTTCTAAAATGGGTTATCAAGTCGTAAATACAGGTGGAACTTATGAGAATTTCATAACTGATAATATATTAACAATAGGAGGCTCTTCGGAAATATATGATGGTGGAACCGATGGAACAATGAAGTTCTATACTGTTAAACAGTATAATGATGCCATCGAAGAAGGAACGTGGGGAGGTGGTTTTGTGCAAAATTATGGATATATAGGTATGGAATTCACGGTTACAGAAAAATCAAGAATAACATCACTGTTTGGAGGAAATTCTTGCCAATACTATCTTGTAGAGGGAATAGGATCAACAGCAGGGACAAATGTACAAGGTTACACGGTTATTCAGAATGGTGAGATTTTTGTGTCTGTAAGTAATGCTGCCTATACAAGACCAGAATTGAATCAAGGTATACCTACTGGTGTTGCAGTTCTATACGTTGATGGAAATGAAATGGAAAGTCAGGATTTGGCATTAGAAGGCTCATATATTTATAGAACAGGAGATAACCCCGTCGGAAATGCAAAATTTAATTTAACTAAATATTCGGGGAGAGTTGAAATAAAAGTACGCATTTACTTTCACTATGATAGTGGAGCAGGAAATAAAAATCATGTGCATGAAGAAACAGTTTATTCAGCAAATAGATAATTTTACTCTTGAGTAAAAATCAGTTTTTATAATATAATTAATTCACATAATTATTATATAGCTATGTTTCGTAATTTCTTTTACTACATTTTTATTCTCACAATAATATCTTGCTGCGCTCAGCAGAAAAATGTAACAAGTATATGATGGGCAACCTACCTCCGTTGCGATAACATTGAACAATGAGGCTATGGATATCTATGCACAGAACCCAAAATCCTCAGAAACGCTCGAAAAGGCAATTGGCTTGCTTGACGAAGCGATTGCTGCGGATCCCAATTATCGCTTGACATACGGTAATAAAGCTGAGTATCTCACAAGGTTGGGTAGGGTAGAAAAGGCTTTGGAAACCCTGGAAATTTACCTTAAAGCTAACCCGACCGACCCTTATGCTTTGCTTCCTATGGGTATTCTCAATGAAAAACTTGGGAATAAGGAGAAAGCTATGGAATACTATGAGCAAGCCGATGTCAACTTCAAGAAACTTTATAATCAGGACTCCCACTCTGCACATGAGATTAATCGCTGTCTTGTTGTTATGTTGAAGGAAGGTCCTGAAAAGGGATGGGCAATGTATCAGTCTGAAAGAAGTCAGATCGCCAAGAGTTCACAGGAATTAAAGGCGAATGATGAGATTGTAAAAACATTTACAGATGTCTCTCATACGGAGTTTATTAATACATTCTGGATGAAGTGAAAATATTGTTTTTTGACTTTGAAAAGATGCCTAATAGGCTTTCAGAACATGCTCTTTTGCGGTGTTGTTAACGCCCTTTTGAAATACGGTTCTGCAAGTTGCTGATAATCGAAGGGTTCCGCCATAGACGAAAAAGTCCTTTATGTGTTTTCTCAGGGCGAAATCGTTTGTATTAATGTAAAAATATTTTCGGCAGACTTCCTTCGCCTTTTATATGGAATAATTGGATGTTGCTTAAGGATAATTCCCTCTTATTCATGTAGTCTTACAGGCTATATGAATAAGAGGGATTTTTTTTGTATCTTATCGAAGAGAGTTCTTATTTGATGACTTTCTTTCCGTTGACAACATACACGCCAGCAGGTAAGTCTTGCCATGCGTTGTGCATGCGTTTGCCGTCCAAGGTGTAGATGCTTTGTGTAGCGTCGTTTTTAAGAGTAATGCGCTCCACGCCAGTTGGAATTTTTGTGAAATAACCCGTTTCAGGATTAGCCATTGTCGCATCAATTCTGCTTGCATCGAAGGCTACTGCACCTTTCAAACTACCGCAATCATCGAACATTCTTATTGAGGCAACGTTTGGCCAATTTGTGTTGCACTCAATCTTTTCTAAGTTATGGCAACCCATAAACATCTGAAAGAAGTCTTTTACTTTAGTTGTGTTGAAGTCTCCTAATGTGATAGAGTTTACGTTGGAACACCCATGAAACATATCAGACATATCAGTCACATTGTCTGTTTTAAAGTTTGTCAGGTCGAGCCATGTTAAGGTTTTATCAAACATAAACATTTGCTTCATATCGGTAACCTTTTCTGTGTTAAAGTTTTTCACTTTAATGTAAAACAGACGTTCGCAAAATGCAAACATTACACTCATGTCAGTCACATTGGCTGTGTTGAATTTACTCACATCGAGAGTTGTTAACTGCTTACACTCCATGAACATTGCACACATGTTTTCTACTTTTTCAGTATTGAAGTGGTCCAAGTCGATATCAGTTAGGCTATGGCAGCAGTAGAACATTCCAGACATGTCGGTCACGTTTTCAGTGTTGAGGTTCTTCATTCCCTTAATGTCGGTTAGTGCAACACAATAACGGAACCAATTTTTTGTACTTGTTGGACGGAAGGCTTTGAATGAAGCATCAAACACTACTTGTTTAGCAGTAGTATTTTGATCTAAACCCGACCCTGCCCATGCTGGGTAGGGAAATCCAGTTTCACCTCCAGAAGTCTCATCAATGCTCCAGCTTTTTTCATTGTGTGAGGCGCGTGCCGCATCGTAGTAGAAGGTGAGAGTTGTCTGGTCTGCACTTTGTACGACGTATGCCTTCTTTGTTGCTGATTGAGCCATCAGCGTTGGCGCAAAAAAGATGCTAACTAATGCGATGATAGCCGCACAATAACTACGTAAATTATTCTTCATTGTTTTTTGGCGCCCCCTTTACTTCGAGATTGAAGACACCTTCAGGAGCATGGGGTGAAAGTTATTAAAATGTGAAAAAATCTTCTTTTGACATGTTGGGTAAAAAGCATCATTGTCGAGCGATAAGCTGTAATAACATACATCCATAGCATGTAAGTCTTTGTATGATTGGGTTGTAACAAAAAACATTCATAATCCTTAGTGACGTGTAAAATTGTAAGTGCTTGCTTAATAAGTGCAAAAATACTATATATTTTTCAAATCGCCTATTGTTTTGAGAAAAAATATCTAATATCGGTCATAAACAAGTCAAAGAACATCAACATAATATAAAGGTAGGCCTAAGGAAAAATTGGAAATTAAGTACATTACATGTGTGCTTTTACGAACTAATTAAGTAAATTTGCACTTGCTTATTGACTTCATGGAATTACGTGTTAGCCAGTAGCGACCTTAAATATTGTTAATTAATAATTGTATGGTGTACATAATTTAAAATAAATATCTAAATTTGCCAAAGTGCCTAATGAGCAAATTAAAAATTACCTAAAAGCAATTAATATTAAACAAAAACAATAAACTAAATCATTTCTTATGAAGAGATTTTTCAAATCTTATCTGTGGATGGTTTTATTAGGTTCACTCGCGTGGGTTTCTTGTTCAGACAAGGAGACAGGTGGCGGAATACCTTTTGACCCTTCACAACCAATCGTTATCAACGACTTTTATCCAGACAGTGGCGGTATTGCTACCCCAATGATTATCACTGGTAAGAACTTTGGTACTGACACCACGGGTCTTGCTATTTGGTATGTTGACGAAGACGGAGTGCGCCATCGTGGTGGTCTTATTTCATCAAATGGCGAGTACCTCTATTGTAATGTGCCAGCAGGTTTGACTTACAAGCATAACATCAAACTTGAGGTGACACGTGCTAATGGTACTGACACCATTAAGAGTGCAAGCAATCACGACTTTAAGTACATCACACAGACAGCCGTTACGACGATTGTTGGAACACAGACAAACGATGCACGTGCAACAAAGGCTGACAAGTTGTTGACCTCAAACCTCTCAGCTCCGGGCTATCTCTGTGTTGACGATCAAAATAACATCTTTATTGTACAACATAGATTTGATGACTACTTTAATGAAAATGGAAGTAGTGCTTTCATCGAATGTCGTAATGAGAAGAATGATGCTGTCGGTGGTATGGTGTTGAAAGCTGACTTAAAGAAAGATCAGGTTTCAGTTCTTCAGGTGAATCATGACAAAAAAAGACAAAATCAATGCACCAGCTTATTCAACACTTGAAGGTTATGAGGGAGTGTATGTGCCAGACGATCAGGGACGTGCGTACTATAGTCTGTTGAAGGATCAGGGCTATGCTGTTCATAAGCAGCAGTTCATCAATCCTAATGGTTATTCAGACCTTGATAACAGCAACTGGAAGTTCTGCTTCGTGATTAATAAGAACGACCAAATGATTTACTCTGTGATGTTTAAGGGGCAGCTCATCCGTATCAATCCTAAGACACGTAAGGCAGAGTTGCTCTTGAAGCGTGTAGGTAAGGATGGTCCTAAGAATAGTGGTTCGGATGCTTTCTGTACTTTCAGTCCTACACAGCCTAACCGTCTGTTCGTTTCTTTCAGTGATGCACACCAGATTTGGTATGTTGACATCGACCAGTTGTCAGACAAGGACTCTCTGACTTACGCAGGTGAGCCATACGCAGGTATTTCTTCTTTCGGAACTGTAAACGTATCTGAAGGTAAGGGATGGGAAGACGGAGCGTTGAAGAATGCTAAATTCTGCTATCCACGTCAGATGACCTTCACTAAGGATGGTAAGCTTTATATTGCCGACTCAGGTAACCATTGTATTCGTATGATAGACACAACACTGGGTAAGAACGCACGTGTCACGACACCTATTGGTGTGCCACAGAGTGCAGGTTTCCGAGATGGTGGTGTTGAATTAGCCAAGTTTAATTGGCCGACGGGTGTCGCCGTGAGTGCAGATGGAGGAACGGTTTATGTAGCCGACTCAAAGAATCAGGTGATACGAGAATTATCAATTAAATAGCTTTTACCTAATTATATTACAAACATTGATATATGAGAAGAATATTATATGTCTTGTGTCTTATGGTGGCTCTGTTGCTCAACGGAGTTCAGGCTTATGCGCAAGATAATGGTGCTGTAAAGCAGTTCTCAGTAGCGGGGAGTTATTCTCGATGATACAGGCGAGCCATGTATCGGAGCTTCCGTTCGTGTAAAGAATGAGCCGGGTGTAGGAACCGTTTCCGACCTCGATGGTAAGTTCGAAATAAAGGTTAAGCCGGGTGCTACACTCTTGTTCGAGTATGTAGGTATGGAGAGCGTACATCGTACGATTCTTAAGGACGAACCATCACTTTCAGTAAAATTCAAGGTCGCAAAGACAAATGCCATCGACGAGGTTGTCGTGACAGGTCTTGTGTCACAGAAGAAGGTGTCAGTGGTAGGTGCGGTATCTACTATTAATATGGAGGAATTGCGCACACCGGGTACTTCGCTTGTCAACATGATTGGTGGTCGTATGCCGGGTGTTATCACGATGCAGACATCAGGCGAGCCGGGTCAGAACCTTTCTAACTTCTGGGTGCGTGGTGTGTCGACCTTCGGTGCAGGAGCAGGTGCGTTGGTCCTCATCGACGGTATCGAGGGCAACCTCAATGATATTGACGTAGACGACGTTGAGAGCATTTCTGTATTAAAGGATGCTGCTGCAACAGCTGTCTATGGTGTGCGTGGTGCGAACGGTGTTGTATTGGTTACCACCAAGCGCGGTTCAAAGGAGAAAATTCAGGTGACAGCTCGTGCAACAGTGAAGTTGTCACAGATTAAGCGTTTGCCAGAGTATCTCTCGTCTTACGAGTATGCACGCCTTGCTAACGAGGCACGTGCTATGTCGGGCGAAGCCGACCTCTATACACCAATTCAGATGGATATCATCAAGCACAATCTTGACCCAGAACTCTTCCCTGATGTCAACTGGATTGACCAGATTATGAAGAAGACCTCTTGGCAGGAGAACTACTATGCCAGTGCGCGTGGTGGTGGCGACGTTGCTCAGTACTTTGTTTCATTAGGTTATCGCCATGAGGGTGCAGCCTATAAGCAGCAGGAAAACCAGTTCCATCGTCCATTGTCTTACGACCAGCTGACCTATCGTGCCAATATTAACATGAACCTCACCAAGAACACTGAACTTTACTTCGGTGTTGATGGTAGCATCTCTAATCATACTACTCCGGGCGATAAGAACACCAATCAAGTGTGGTCGGACGTCCTCAGTCTTAATCCATTGATGTTCCCTGTCACATACGCCGACGGAACATTGCCAACCTACGGTCAGAGCGACCTTATCTCGCCATTTGCTGCCCTCAACTATCAGGGTTACAGATCGTCAGACTATAGCCGTAACATGATTACCTTGAAGGTCACACACCGCTTCGGTGGTATCCTTAAAGGACTTGTCGGTTCTGTTCAAGCCGTTAACGACCGCACTGGAGATTTCAACGAACGTCGTTTCGTTCGTCCTGACTACTATCGTGCAACGGGCCGTACCTCAACGGGCGACCTTATCAAGACGCTCCGTTCTAAGCAGCAGGACATGAACTACACGTCAGGCAACGAGTCATGGAGAAAGTATTACATGGAGGCGAAGTTAGACTATAACAAGAGTATTGGCGATCACAATCTCGGTGCACTCCTCTTCTATTATATGGAAGATACAAAGGGTTCTAAATGGGGCAATGGTGACGAACTCGGTATCTCTGCTATCGCAAAGCGTCGTCAGAACGTGTCAGGTCGTTTGTCTTGGGGTTATAACTCAACTTACTTCGTTGATGCTAACTTCGGTTACACAGGTTCCGACCTCTTCCCTAAGGGCGAGCGTTTTGGTTTCTTCCCATCAATCGCTGTGGGTTGGGCTCCAACATCATACGAATGGGTACAGAAGCACGTGCCTTTCGTAAACTTCTTCAAGATACGTGGTTCTTACGGTCTTGCAGGTAATGATAACATTGCAAACACTCGTTTCCCATACCTGACCATTATCAACAACCACGCTGGTACCACATGGGGTTACACCGGACAGGGTATCGTTGAAAAACAGCAGGGTGCTGACAACTTGAAATGGGAGGTTGCAAAGAAGTTGAATGTTGGTATCGATGCTAACTTCTTCAACGATGCTATTAAGTTGACTGTTGACTTCTTCCGTGATACACGTGACCGCATCTTCCAAGATCGTGTCACATTGCCAGAGTTTGCGGGTATGGTAACTTATCCTAAGTCTAATGTGGGACGTATGCACTCATTCGGTTCAGATGGTAACATCTCTTATTTCCACAAGATTAATAAGGAGATGAACTATACCGTACGTGCTAACTATACATGGTCGCAGAATATTGTTGACTACTTCGAGGAGAATAAGCTGGCTTACGACTACCAGAGTGTGACAGGTATGCCTTACGGCGTATTGCGTGGTTACATCTCTGAGGGTCTCTTCAAGGATGAGGCTGACATCCGTCAGAGTCCAGACCAGAAGGGTGCCTTCGGCGTTGTTCGTCCTGGTGACATCAAGTATCGTGACGTCAATGGTGATGGTGTTATCAATAAGGACGACCGTGTGCCATTGTCATACGGTAACAACGTTCCTCGTGTAATGTTCGGTATTGGTGGTGAGTTCAATTATAAGGACTTCACCGTGAGCATGCTCTTCAAGGGCAATACTGGTGTTAACTACTACCGTGTAGGTATGGGTGTCGACGCAGGTTGGATACCATTCTACAATGGTGAGATGGGTAACGTATTGAAGATGGTGAATAATCCAAAGAATCGTTGGATACCATCATGGTATTCAGGCGACCCATCAACAGAGAACCCTAACGCAATGTTCCCACGCCTCTCGTACGGCTCGAATAAAAACAACTCACAGCTCTCTACGTTCTGGAAGCAGAATGGTTCGTTCCTCCGTTTCCAAGAGTTGAACTTCCGTTACGTCTTCCGTCATCGTAAGTGGTTGCGCACAGCAGGTATCAGCTCATTGGAGTGCGACTTCGTTATTAATAACCTCTTTACGATTGACAGCGTGAAGTACTTCGACCCAGAGCAGGCATGGTATAATGGTGCGGCTTATCCAATCCCAACCACCTACTCATTGCAGTTGTACTTCAGATTCTAAGGTTTCACCTCTTAATTAGATTGTAAGAATGAAAAAACATATATTAGCTTTGGGCGCAGTTGCTGCTCTGGTATCAGGAATGACCTTTACATCATGTAGCTTCCTTGATCAAGACGACAACTTTAATGCTATCTTCAAGGAGGACTCTGTCTTCCACTCTGCCCAGAATGCAAATGGCTACCTCTATCATACTCCGACGATGTTCCCATCGGCTGGTAACATCTGGGGTAACTCATGGACTCCGGGCGAGACAGCGTCGGACGAGATTTGTGTGCGCTGGCAGACAAACGAGTTCTGGGGAGCAAAGTTCACTGTCGGTAATGTCAATCCTGAGAGCGTACCTAACTGGGGACAGTGGTACCAGATGTATAAGATTATCAGACGATGCAACCTCATGTTGTCGAAGGTGGACAAGATTGCTGACATGACTAACAATGATAAAGCTGACTATAAGGCAATGGTTCACTTCATCCGTGGTTATGCTTACTACATCTTGTTGCAGAACTGGGGACCTTGCCTTATTGTTGGCGACGAGGTTGTCTCTACCAGTGAGTCGGCTGAATACTATAATCGTTATCGCTCAACAATGGATGAGTCAATCGACTACATCTGTAACGAGTTCGCACTGTCACTTCCTGGTTTGAAGCGTCCAAACGAGCAGTCTACGGCTTACTTCGGTCGTCCTACAAAGGGTACTGCACTGGCACTCATCGCACGTCTTCGCCTTATTCAGGCTTCACCAACCTTCAATGGTGGTACTTACGCAAAGCGTTGCTTTGGCGAGTGGAAGCGTACGAGTGATGGCAAGTATTATGTCAATCAGGAGTATGATGCTAAGCGTTGGGCTGTTGCTGCAGCTGCCGCTATGCAGGTAATCGGACTCAATTACTACACTCTCCACACGGTTGATGCTGACAAGGATAACCCATATCCACTCGACCCATCTGTGTCAACGGCTAAGTTCCCTTATGGTGCTGGCGGTATCGACCCTTATCACTCATTTGCTAATATGTTCAATGGTGAAGGTACAGCAAAGGTGAACAGAGAGTTTATCTGGGCTGATGAGTCATCGAACGCAGTAAGAGAATACACCCATCACTCGTTCCCAGTGAACTATGGCGGATGGGGTGGTATGTCAGTGCCACAGCGTGTAATCGACTGCTTCCTGATGAAGGATGGTAAGAAGCCTTCGGAGTCACCTCTCTACGAGCAGGACCTCACAAAGCACATCACACAGAAGAAGACTATCGGCGATTGCGACATGGCAAATGGTACTCCAAAGGCTTATGTTGATCGTTCGGCTCGCTTCTATGCAAGTATTGGTTTCCCCGGTCGTATCTGGCGAATGAACTCTACTACCGATGGTAGCTTTAATAACCAGACTTTCTGGTACTCTGTTGATGATACTAAGGCAGGTAAGAATGCAGCGGGTAACAACCCTAACGACTACTGTATCAGTGGTTACGTACCATTCAAGTATATCCACCCAGACGACTCTTGGCATGGTAAGGATGGTGCAGCGGTTATCAACAAGCCTTTCCCAATCATCCGTTATGCCGAAATCTTGTTGGCTTATTGCGAGGCTGCTAACCATGTTCAGGGTGCTGAAACCGTGAAGACATGGGATGCAAACGGTAAGTTGATAGACGTTCCTGTAAGTCGTAATGTGGCGGCTATGGCATTCTACTTCAACGCAATTCGCTATCGTGTGGGTCTACCGGGTGTAGAACCAGCAACACTCAGCTCTGAAAATGCTTTCGATGAGGTTATCAAGAACGAGCGTCAGGTCGAACTCTTCAATGAGGGTCACCGCTACTTCGACACTCGTCGTTGGGGTACTTACTTCACCGAGGATGCGAATAGTTCTAACTGGCGTGGTCTTGATGTTTACAGCAAGAAGGAAAACAACAATAATGGTCCTTTCTTCACGCTCGTAACTATCAACGAACAGAATATCCGCGACCGTAAGGCACTCCTTCGTATGGTATTCCTACCACTTCAGCATGATCAGTTGGTGAAGAGTCCGAACATGGCTCAGAACCCGGGTTGGGATCGTTAATAACGTTAATATAGTAACTTTTATGAAAAAATACAAATATATTATAGGATGTGCCTTGGCTGCTGTGGCATTGTCATCATGTAACAATTTTGACTTTGAGCAGAACTTCTATCCTCACAAGGTGGGATTGATGGCAGGTAACAATCGTATCAATGACCGCACCACGGTAGAGCTTTCTGCCGTGGAGAACGGTACGGCGTCTGTACAATTGGTTGCTAACCTTAGTGGTTCGCAGTTGGCTGACCGTGACTATCACGTGACCATCGCACATGATGACTCACTCTTCCATGCTTATAACAAGTCTAACTTCGATATCGATAGTACAAAGTTTGCTCGTCTTCTTCCAAAGGATTGTTATGAAGACCCAGCCATGGAGGGTGTTATCCCTTCTGGTACAACAAATGTCTCTTTGATATCAAGCTCAAGAACCTCGGTAGCTTGTCGGCAGACAGTACTTACTTCCTCAACTACAAGATTGTTAGCCATGATGCAAGTAGCCTCGCTACTGACAATAATAAGTTGGGCATTAAGTTGAATCATGTGTTGATAAAGATTACATGGAAGAACGAGTTTGGTTCAACGGCTGATAGTTGGAACTACCAGTTGTTCACTTCACAGGTGACAAACGTTGAGACAAAGTCGACAACTCGTCCTACCAATACGGTTCGTTTGTTCCCAGTAGCTTCTAACGCTGTTCGTTTCCTTGCTGGCGACGAGAAGTGGGACAACTACACAAAGGCTTTGCACGACATCAATGTCAAGAGTGTTGTGGCGGTGATTGGAAACAAGACAGCTACCAACCCAGCTGCTCGCGAGGTGGCATTGAAGCCTTTCAAGAAGGACTCTATCGAGGTTGAGATGCTCACTCCTGTTGGCGATTACGACAACACGTTCTTACTTAATAAGATTGGTGTGAGTGCATCGTCTAATCCTACTTACTTCAAGGAGTTTCGCCTCCACTATCGCTATCGTATCATGAAGAACGAGAAGCAGAAAGATGGTACTTGGAAGTCTGGTCCATGGAAGGAAGTGTTGACAAAGATGCGCTATCAGTTTAATCCAAGATCAGAAAAAAAATAACGTATTAATTACTACGAATAATGAAACTTAAGAATAATTTCCTATTCATATTGTCTGTGCTGTTCGTGGGAACATTAGGACTCGCTTCATGTGCAGCTGACTATGATACTGATTTCAAGAATAAGGAACTTGTTGTTCCTCATTCTTCTCAGCGAATGATTTCATTCAATAAGGATGGTGGCGAACAACAAATCGTTGTTGAAACCAACGTCTCTCTTGATGAGTGGACTGCTGTGTCTAACGCTGAGTGGCTCACCGTTACCAAGAATGCTGATGGCAAGGGCGTAACGGTTAAGGCACCATCTTACGCCGGTTTTAAGGCACGCGAGGCTGTCATTACTGTGGCATGTGGCGAACGCTCAACCTACGATATTAAGGTGTCGCAAATGGGTTATGAGAGTATTCTTCGTATTCCTGAAGAGTCACCATTCTTCAATCGTGAAGGTACTTTCTATTCGCTCCTTGAAAGCAAGACGACTTCTATCGACGTTCCTGTTGAAACCAACCTCAACCTTGATAATATCATCGTACCTGACACCGTTTCTTTCGTTCGTTTGGACGCAAGCAAGACAGTCAAGGAGAATGGTATCATCCGTCTCCACTTCGACATGGACGCTAACACCACTGCTGAAAAGCGTTATTGTACCGTACGTCTGAAGAGTTCTGACAACTGGGATGCTTCTATCGAGTATGTCATCGAACAGGCTGCTAAGGGGTATAAGGTTCGTCCTATCTATCCTATGGAGTCAAAAGAGGCTTCTGTCGAGTTGCTCGACCTCGGTCGCACTTATCGTGTACCATTCCAGCGTGCTACGGTAGATGGCAACTATGAGATTATTGTTCCAGAGAGTGCTAAGGACTGGTTGACAACAACCAAGAAGAATATTTCTGGTTCTGAGCTTGTCCTCACAACAACACTCAACACTACCGATAATGCACGTTCTTGTGACGTGGTTTGTAAGCCTTCTAACTCAAGTATCAAGCCTTTCACTATCCACGTGACTCAGCAGCCTTTCCAAAACGTTGTACCTGCGGGTGTGAACGAGTTAAAGGTTACTCCGGGTAAGGGTCAGTTCAACGTTTCATGGAAGTCGCCTGATGAGGTCAACTACGAGAAGGTCATCATCAAGGCTAAGAGCAGTATGGCTGGCGTTCCTGAGTCGGTGAAGGAGGTGGCAGCATCTGAGACTTCTTGTGTTCTCGACGACGTCTTCAAGTTTGCTGGCGACTACACCATCACCGTGACTACTCAGGGTCTAAGAGGTAAGAATACTGACGCTCCTGCTACTGCAACGGCTCAGGCTAACGAGTGGTCAGAGTCTGTCGAGATACCACTCACGGCTGAGATGCTTTCTTCTAACTCTGTGCAGGCTGGTCACGAACTTGGTTCGGCTGTCGATCGTGATGATAAGACTTACTTCCAGACAAAGAGTAACGGTAGCACCAGTGAGCCTAAACCATATATTGATATTACCCTTAACGAGGCTATCAGTGGTACATTCTTCATCGGCTTTGACGAACACAAGGTGACAAGCAACGACCGCAATCCTAAGAAGGCTAATATTTATGCTTCGGCTGACGTGATTACGGCTGCTACACCAGTAACAACGCAGGTTACTTATCGCTCTGCAAACGCCGTAGGCATACCGCTTGCTTACTCTCATGGTACAGGTATCACACACATCCGCTTCGAGCCTACACAGCGCAAGAACGGTTCTGATGATCCTCAATGGTGGCGGTTCGTCATTCTGGTATCTTGCCGAACTCCACCTCTACGTTCACCACGATGAGGCTTGGAAGAAGGCGAAGTTAGGACTCTAATTCCTTTTTATCATAACCTATTGGCATAGAAACATCTATGCCAGTAGGGTTTTTGGTACGCTCGGCATGAGCATTATCTAACGGGTGGAAGTCCCGAGTAAGCCCTAATAGCGGGAATTACATAGTCAAAGGCAAGGGTGTTCATCGTGAGGTGAAATCTGAAGGAAGCCGGCGGCAAACATCTGGCCTAACGAACAGAAACTTCATATAAGGCATATGACCATGGATAAGATTGCCAAACAAATCAAAGTCCCATAGCTATTCGGAATGGTCGGTGTAAATGAAGTAGGTATAAGATGGAAAGATAATGTTCTTATCCGAGGAGGTCTCACGGACGTTTCAAATAGTTGTTTTTACGAAGGAAGCGGAGTAAAGCTTGCCGTGAGAAGTCAGCAGAGGTCATAGTACTCAAGGTACGTGTGCCTACAGGGAAGGACCGAATCGTGCAGTGCAATAGTAAATGAATGCTACCCTGCGAATTTCTTCGTCAGATGTCCGAAAGGAGCTCTCTATCCAAGACGATAGGACGGAATCCGACAATAGGGTAGAAGTGACGTTACTCAAAGGGATAGCTGAAAACAACTTGCCACACACCGTGAGGTGTAAAAGTACGAAACCGCCGTATGCCGAACGGCACGTACGGTGGTGTGGGAGGTCGGTAAATGTGAAAGTAGGAGGTAAATGCCTTTTATGAATAACATTTACCTCCTACCCGATTTTTATTCAATTCGTAATTTATGATATAAGACATTTACTTGATTTACGTGTTTTAACTCATGGCGAGGGATAATCGTTTCTCATAGCATAAGCTAAAACTATCTTACAATTAATTTATCAGAACCTATAATGTTATTACAAACAATGTTATTACAAAAAAATCTACGCATCAAGACTTTACTCGCAGCAATGGCATTATCATCTGTTGTGTCAAGTGTTGCTAAGGCGTCGCCTCTCCCTGCTGCTCCAAAAGCCGAAGGAGAGAACCAAACACTCAAAACGGGTGTTTACTATATTGTGAATGACAAGCGAGAGCCCGGTAAGGACCTCCACGTATACACTGAGGCTAATGGTCATCTTTCTGGTCAGTTTTATTCAAAGCCAACAACCAACTTTGCCGACATCTTCATCCTCCATGCTAAGGGTGGTGACAACTATACCATTCAGAGTTTGAGAGACGGTAAGTACGTTCAGACGGTCTCTGGCAACAACGTTACTTACAAGACAGGACACGAGGCTTACAAGTTCCAAGTGACCTATCAGGAGGAGTCAAAGGGGTAAGGGAAAGTCTTACTTCAATATCTACAACGACCGTGTGAAGGACGACTGGTGCTGGCATCTTGACGCAGGAAAGCACATCGTGCGTTGGCATCCATTGCAGGACAACGGACACATGGCGGTCGGACCAAGCGAGTTCCGCCTCCTTCCCGTGACCTCTGTGTCTGACGAGCAGGTCCATGCGCAATTGGCTAAGCTCACCTTGATTGTCGATCCAACGACAGACCTCAACAAGTACTATAAGATTATCTCTGAACCTTACGACAGAGCCATGCGCGAGGACTTCGTTGAGGGTTCTTTGTCTACGGGTGCTTACGATGCTAACGACTATAGCTACTGCTGGAAGTTGGTGAAGTTGGCTAATGGTCGCTACGTCTTCCAGAACGCCGTTACGGGTAAGTACATCGTTCCACAGAATGGTACGCGTAGTCATACTTACACCACGGCTACTGCCGAAGGCAACGGCTTCGAGTTCAAGCGTAACACAAGCGATGCTTACGTCTTGGCTTTCGAAATGGTCGATGCTCAAGGTGTTGGTATCCACTGTGCTGAGAGTCAGGGCTATCGTCCTGTTGGATGGAATGAAGGAAGCGAAGCGAATAAGTGGATTTTCAAGGTGGCGACGGTGGACGAGAAGAAGCTCGAAGCTCAAAGAGAGTCTTACAGTCTACGTACCGACTTGACAAAGAATGTCGATAAGTATGCTGCTGCCATCGCAAAGTATTTTGTCGATAACCAAGCTACGGAGGTAACTGCCGACGTTAAGGCGATGTCTGACGAGGCCCTGAAAGCGAAGATGGATGAAGAGAAACTTCCAAAGGGCTTACAAGAGATTGTCTTGAAGATTAAGAACCAAAGCTGGCAACAATACAAGAGTGGACGCAACTGGGAGAAGCAGTTCCGTATTGCTGCCTACAAGGCTTACAGCGAGAATGAATACGACGCTTGGGCTAAGTCGATGGGTATTGGTTACAACTATGGTAGCTTGACCAACCCAACGGGTATCACCGTTTCTGATGGCGAAGACCTCTTTGTCTTCCTTGGCGAGGAGCTTCAACAGGACGCAAGTGTCGAAATCGAATTAGTACCATTGGGTACTCGCAGCGCAGGCAAGTTCTATAAGCTCAAGAAGGGATTGAACATCATCCTTAACCAAGGCGAAAACAATGTCTTCGTCAACTATATCGGACGCACCTTTAATAAGGGAACCAAAACGCTCAAATTCTATAAGGACCTTAACATCCACATCGAGGGTGGTAAGGTGAATGGTTACTTCGACCTCACACGAAACCATACCAACGAGGATTGGAAGACAATGAAGGCTGACGGACTTGTTTGGGCGAAGGCGTTCAATATGAAGGGCGACTTGATTGTGATGCACATGCCAAGTGCCGACTGCAAGACTTACTGTCCTAACAACATGAAGGAGCTTGTTGAAGCATGGAACAGTATCGTGAAGCGTGAGGACGACTCATGGGTTTCCGTGCTGGTAAGAAGGAGAAGTGTAACAACGTCCTCAATGCTACTGCCGTAGACCATGGCTACATGTATGCCACAACGGGCGGTACTTACTACAACTACAACACCTTGAGCGACATCCTCAACTATGAGAAGGTGAAGCGTGGTGATGGAACGCTTTGGGGTCCTGCCCACGAGTTCGGTCACAACCACCAGCAACTCTTTAATACTGCGGGTATGACCGAAATCTCTGTGAACATGTATTCTAACATGATTATGTTTACCTCTGGACGTGTTACCAGTCGCTCGGAGAATTGCTCTTACACCGACGTTGACGGTAAGCAGTACGATGGTGTTTGCGAGAGTGCTGTCGCTACCTACGCCGACCGCTTCGCAAGCAAGAAGAAGTGGTTTGAATATGGTACATGGGGTACAACACAGATGTACTACAAGCTCTACATGATGTTCCACTCAACAGGACTCGACGATCAGTTCTGGAACAAGTGCCTGGACTATCTACGCCGCAATCGTCTCGAGGGTCGTGGTACAACCAACTGTCGTGGCGATAAGGACTATCTCCTCTTTGCTAAGGCTTGTTGTGTTGCTGCCAATCAAGACCTCTCAAGTTTCTTCGAGGCTTGGGGTCACTTCTATGATGTGACGGGTTCTGTCATCGGTGACTACAGCAATACCACCATGTACACTACCAGACAGCAATGGAACGAAGCCCTGAAATTCATGAAGAAGTTTAAGAAGGGTCCTGCTAACAACATGATTTTCATCGACGACCATATCCGCCGTACACCAGCTACCTACGAGGGTCATGCTGAGGGTGAGATGCGTGCTGACTTCAACGATGCCGTACGTATAGGTAGAATGGGCGACTTCGGCTCATGGGATCAGTTCAAACCTGAGAACCAAGGTCAGGGTTGGGCTGAAATCAAGGACGAAAAAACGGTCGATGGTAAGCGCACCTATACGATGGAGGCGAAGAACGACCATGTGGTTGGCTTCAAAATCTACAATAGCAAGAACGAACTCATCTACTTTGCTAACACCAAGACTTTCACCATCCCTCGTAAGGTGATGCAGGATGCTAACAACAACATCATCGTTAAGGTCTGTGGTTCTGACGGCTCTGAGGTGGCTCCGGGCGTGACCCCAACTGGCATTAAGACTTTCGCTGCCCAACCTAACAATGGTAAGGTCGACGTTTACAGCATCTATGGTGTCCTCATCCGTAGCAAGGTCGATGCCGAGTCTGCACTTGAAGGTCTGCCTAACGGCGTTTATATCGTTGGGGGGAAGAAGAAACCTCACCCCCAACCCCTCTCCGAGTAGAGAGGGGAGTGAATAGCGGGATACCCCCAACAGCCTCACCCCCAGCCCCTCTCCGAGTGGAGAGGGGAGTGAATAGTGAGATACTCCTGTTGAAAAATAAAAAGACAGAGTAACAATTCAACATGTTACTCTGTCTTTTTTACATATAACTTGTCTACCTGTCTACTCGTCTACTCGTCCACCAACTCTGTGAGTTCCACGACCTTTAGGTCTCTGTGCGTTGTTAGCAATAAGGTTCTGCTTAATCTGTATATCTGTGTCATCTGTGAGAAAATGTAGTGAGTGGACGAGTTGCTTGTAAAGGCTCTCACAGATAACACAGATGAACAGATGAAACGGAAAGTGTGATACACAGAGACCTAACGGTCAGAGAATGCACAGATTCGTTGCTTGTATATAACAACACAAAAAACAACGTATTCACTCAGGACATATAACTCGTCTACTCGTCTACTCGTCTACCTGTCTACCTGTCTACTCGTCCACTTGTCTACTCGTCCACCAAACAAAACAAAAATAGCGACTCTTTTAAGTCGCTATTTTATGTTATTATTGTTCAATGATTACCATGCTGCATCATTTAACCAAGGTATTACCCAACCATCTTGCCACTTACTTGTACTTGTATTTGCACCTTGTGATTCACCATTGAGTGTAAACTTATTATATTTAGAACGAGTTTCGGTAGCTGCATGACTAATCTCATAATTCAGCCAATAGTTTGCGCCAACTCTAAACTTGCGAGCGATGATATCTTTTGTGTCTAATTTACTCCAAAAATCAGGGTGACAAACGTGATAACCCATTGTTCTTGCTGATAAATTATAGTTTGGACCTAAATAGTATACTTCTATCAGTGCAACACCTTTATCTTCTTTAGGGTCTTCGAAGGTCATTCTAACCGCATATCTATAATTGTTGGTCAGATCACCACCTCTTGGTTGATATGGTTTCATATTCATAATTCCATATAAAACTTTTTTTCCTCTTTCTGCACAGAACCAGTTGTCAAACTTATATTGCTTATCATTTAGGGCAAAATAGTCGCCCGGTGTTATTATAGATATAGCGTAACCATATTTGTCACCAATACCATAGCTATTTAAACCACCAATCTTAGCACCTGTGTCAAGTTGATTTTTACAATTATGAAAGACTGGCATTAACTCTGAATACTTAGGAAGCCTGTATTTTCCGGACTTAAAAAGTGGGTATTTATTAAGGAAATCTTTACACTTTTACCACCATTTGTGTTACCGTTAACTATATCTTTTGCTTCTTGTTCCCATTTCTTTCCTTGGTCAGTTTCTTGATTATTAGTCCATAAACGCTCAATAGGTAGCATTGGACGAACTATTCTTAGTGTTAAATTAAATTTGTTTCCTTTGCCAAGGTCTTCGCGAAAACTGCCTAAAAGATACCTGTTTTCCATGCAAGGATACCAAGTGTTAGGGTTTTTACCAGACTCACCTACGTATGTTTCCAGTTTATATGTAGGATTAACTCTTCCTGGATCGGTTACATTAACCTTTCCATAGAACAACGCTTGTGTTTCTCTACTTCCATATTGTGATGCGTCTTGATAGTTTACAGGCATTAAACAAAGTATATATGGACCGGCTGTTTGAGGATTAGCACCTTTGTTTTTCTTGTTAAAATACAAGTAATCTGCTAAATCTGATTGTCCTGAGCGGTTTGAACCATCGTTAACACTTGCGCTGTAGCTTAGCTTAAAGTCTGTAAAATAGTGCTTTGCGTTATACTTAGTATAAACATCAGAGTTACCAGTTACAAGCTTTTGCTCGTTTGGTCTCCAATAATCAAAAGCTAAGTCTGCGTCATCTGCCATCGTGTTTTGTTTGATATCAAAGTCATACGAACCAGACGAACAGAATGCGTTACTCTCCAATCGCACATCACGATTAAGTTTTGTGTTGAGTGTGGTTCTGTTTTCAACATTCAAAACCAAAAATACACCTTGTGGCTTAAACGTCATTACGTTGTCAGGATTCTGCAGTTCTAATTTAGTACCCTTTAAGACAACACGACGCCAAGTGGTTGCAAAAGGACAAGAAGTTGTGTATTTTTCTCCCTTTTTCATCGGACTAAGCGTGGTGTTTGTGTTTACTTGTAGACCATTGCTCGTCATTTGTCCGCCACCAATGAAAGCCATTAAATACCATTCACCTGTTTTCAGGCTATTATATACTCTTAATGTCTTTAAGTTAAGATTATGTTTCTTACCTTTCTCCCATTTGGCTTCTAACACTTGTTTGGTGTTGTTTGTCTTGTTGTAAAGCACTACAAGCGACTCGATTGAATCTTTTGTGCGGTCTATTTTAGGAACAAAATTTTCATCAATATTAAATTCCATGTCAGCTACTCTTGTTTTCTGCGCAGAGTCTTTTTCTACCTTAGTAGTAGCTGAAATGTCTACATCGTAGGTGTATAAAACCTTTGGTTCTTCTTTTGTACGGGATGTTTGTGTGTCGTCTAAATTGGCTTCGCTACACGACAAGCATAGCACCAATGATAAAACGGCAACAAATAAACTTTTTAGCTGTCATATTTTTTTATGTTTTTTTATACTAATTTCTTTTTCAAAAGAATAAATATTTTACTTATGTTTTTAATTGTGGAAAAAAAGCAGTATTAACCCTTCGTTTTTGTATGTCTATAATTGCTAATAGGCATTAAAAAGCGTGTATAAACAATTAAAGCGAGAAGGAAAAATACATAGAACGTTATTCGTCGTCTATGGGAGAACTTAAATCTTTACCACTATTATTAAAATCTTGAACGTTTGCTTCTGGTCCTGAACCAGCAAGTAATTGTACTTCTTCTATTAAGGCTTGAATCTTAACGCTTGGCTCTATATAAGGCTTGCGTTGTGGTGAAGACGATGATAGGGTGTGGTTTTTTTTGTACGACATAAATAATATGGTTGTTATTAAATGAATATTTTTACTAATATGTTTATATCTATGTGCCCATCACAGAGTTCATTCCACTCACAAGGTTAAAGCTGATTTTGATACCCGTTTTTAGTGGTGGTGTTCTTTGACAGCTTGTCACGTAATGCACACATTATTAGAAAGCCGTTCTTTTTCTTCTTGCGTGTCGGTTGGGATAATCCCCACTAACAAAAGAAAGCATTTTGACATGGCATTGAAAACTCATCTGATGATTTATGCTGCAAAGTTAATATAAAGTGGATATTTTTGCACCCCCCCTATGTTAAAGTTAGTTAAAAACTGTTTTTCTCTGTTTTTAAGCGTTTCTTTATCCTTAAAACACTTTTTTCTTTAACTTGTTGACTCATCTGCTTGTCCTTTCTCTTCTGTTTTGTGTCACATAAGTGATAGGGCTTCAAAAGAAGCCTCACCCCCAACCCCTCTCCGAACCAACGGTCACTGACCGAAGGGAAGTAATGGAGAGGGGAGTGAATAGTGAGATACCCCTGTCATTAGATTGAAAGACAGAGTAACATGTTGAATTGTTACTCTGTCTTTTTTACATATAACTTGTCTACCTATCTACTCGTCTACTCGTCCACTTGTCCTTCTGTTACTCTGTCTTTTTTTACACGCAACTCGTTTACTTGTCTACTCGTCTACCCGTCCACCAACTCTGTGAGTTCCACGACCTTTAGGTCTCTGTGAGTGGTTAGCAAAAAAATCTGTTTATTCTGTTTATCTGTGTCATCTGTGAGAGCCTTTGTTAGCAAGTACGTCCTCTTGATGTAATTCTCTCACAGATAACACAGATGAACAGATGAAACGGAAAGTGTGACGCACAGAGACCTAATGGTCAGGGAATGCACAGATTCGTTGCTTGTATATAACAACACAAAAAGCTACGTATTCACTCAGGACTAATAACTCGTCCACCTGTCTATCCGTCTACCTGTCTACTCATCCACCAAACAAAACAAAAATAGCGACTCTTTTAAGTCGCTATTTTATGTTTATTGATGCTCAATTATTGCCATGATGGGTCTTTTAACCAAGGTAGGAAGAAAGCATCTATTGGTCTTTTTATGACAGGCTTTGGTACCACAGGGATTGTATTAATTGCTGGTTGTACCGTGCCATTGAGGCTAAATTTATTAACGAGTGAGCGAGTCTCACCTCCTTGATGAAGTTCTGCTTTGTCATTAAGCCAATAGTTTCCGCCTAACGGGAACCTTCTATAAATGTAATCTGTCTCAGTAAGTTTAGACCAAAACTGGTTATGGCAGCAATAAAAGCCTGCAACTGCATTAGATAAGTTATAGTTAGGACCTAAATAATAAACATATATATGAGCAATTCCTGCGTCATTATTAGGATTGTCAAAAGTCATTTTAACTGCGACTTTATAGTTTCCAGTTGTCGGACCATCTCCACCGAATGGTTTTATATTCATTATTCCGTATAACTCAGTACTATGTTTCTGATGACAGAACCAGTTATCAAACTTTCTCTGTTTTCCATTAATATTAACCCAGTTGCCATGTGATTGCATTGCAAGTGCATCACCATATTCAGAGTTAACAGAGTAACCTTGTATGTTACCTAATTTCTGTCCATTTTCTAATTGGTATGTACAATTATTAAAGATGGGCATCAACTCTGAATATTTAGGAAATCTATATTTGTGGTTGGTTAATCCCGGATAGCCCATACCTTTTTCGGTTTTATTTCCTTCTGCGAACGCTTCAGCATCTCCTCGGTTCGTTGGTTTCATCCTGTAGTCATCTGACACACCGCTTTCACTTGTTCCTTGTCTAAAAGCCCACAAACGTTCAATTGGTAGCATTGGGCGAACAAGTCTTAGTCTCATTCTGTAGCATGAGCCTTTTGTTAAGTTGTTACTAAAACTACCTAAGAGATACCTTTTTCCCATGTAGGGTTTCCATGTCGAAGGGTCATATTGATATGTTAGTTGGTCATACGTGTAGTGAGTTCTCGTATCATTTTCTATAGAAACTTTTCCATAGAACAATGCTTCTGTTACGACACCAGAATTCAATGTGGCTGTTTTTCTGTAGTCAACAGGCATTAGGCATAATAAGAATTGCTTCGTTGGTTTCGTTGTTACATGTCTTTCTCCCTTATCATCAAAGGATGCTTCTGCTGCGTTGAAATACATGTATTTATTAAGTTCTGATTTGCCAGAAGTTACTGTACCATCAGGAGAACCAGCTTGATAATTCAGCGTAATATTTGTAGTGTAGAGTTGTCCATTACACTTTATATGAGTTTGAAAAGAGTTTGGAACTTTATCATCGTCATTAGGTGTCCAATATTTAGAAGCTACATCGGCGTCATCTGCTATCGTGTTTTTGTCGATATTAAAGTTATAAGTACCTCGAGAGCTGAACGCATTGCTTTCTAATTGCACTTCACGTTCGAGCTTTGTGTTGAGCGACATTCTGCTTTCTGCATCTATCATCAAGAACACACCTTGTGGCTTAAATATCATTTTATTTTTCTTATCTTGGAGCTTTAGGTAGCCTCCGTCCATTACAACACGTCTCCATGTGGTTGCGTATGGGCATTGTGCTGTATAAGCTTGATCCTTTTTAATCAAGTTTGCTGTGGTACTTAGATTTACGTTTAGCTGTTCGCCACTTATCTCTCCACCGCCCATGAAAGCCATCAGATACCATTCGCCATTTTTAAAATCTTCGTTAATGGTTATTTTATCTAAAAAAAAAACTCAGTGCCATTGCCACTCTTATCTACTGTCCAGTTAGCCTTTACTATTCGTTTTGTCTGATTTGTTTTGTTGTAGAACACCAAGAGTGAGGGCATTGTCGTCTTGTCGGGGATATCCAGTTTAGGATATAAAACCGTTTCACCCTGCAAGTTCTCTTCGGTGATTTTATATGGCATCGCCATTCTTGTCAGCGCAGCTCTACTGCTGGGATTAAATGTGCCAGCTTCTATCTCTACATTGTAAGTGTGTAGCGTTCCGTTGGTTTGTGTTTTGTCTGACTGCGCTGTTGTTTCTAAATTTGTATCAGTACACGATAAGCATAGCAGTGAAGCCAAAATTGCTATCGAAAAGATTTTGATATTCATATTATAAATTTCTGTTTTTTTAATTTTGATATGTTTCTTCTTCCGTTCTTAATCTATGCGCAATGTTCTGCGCACATGATAAGACACCTCACATTTCGTTATAGAGCCTTCGTTTTAGAAGGTGTAAAGGTGTTGACAAAAACGAGGAATATATTATTTCTTTATGATGAAATAGCGATTTTAGTTGTCATCAATATTCTCTTCATAAAGCTTCTCTCCAACCTTATTGTCTTCTATGCGTGCAGGAGAACTCTCTAATATATGTGTTGTATCAATAGGTATGTTGTTAGACCATGGGGTTATATATGGCTTTCGCCGAGCTGCTAACAACTGATTTCTTTGTTTTTTCTTTGTGGTAGGTCATAATTATAAATTATTTGTAATATGAAAAATTTATTTTGGAGTTGTATTTTTTTGCATTCAGAAGGTTTCTTCTCAAACGCTGTCACTGCTTGATTACGCACTGAGATATCAGTGTCCTTTTTCTTCCTGCGTGTCGGTTGGGATAATCCCCACTAACAAAAGAAAGCATTTTGACATGGCATTGAGATTCGTTAAACTACACTTTTCCCGCTGCAAAGTTAATGAAATATGGATATTTTTGCACTCCCCTATGTTAAAGTTAATTAAAAAAGCGTTTTTCTCTGTCTACATGAGTTGGTTTTGGCATAGAATGCTTTTTTTCTTTAACTTGTCGACTCATCTGCTTATCCTTTCTCTTCTGTTTTGTGTCACATAAGTGATAGGGCTTCAAAAGGGCATCTTTAAGGCTTCAAAAGGGCGTGTTTTGGGTGTGAAAAGAGCCTCACCCCAAACAGAGGGGAGTGGATAGTGAGATACCCCTGTTGTTAGATAGGAAAAGCCGCAATCAACTGGCCCCTCCCCAACCCCTCCCCCAAAGGAAGGGGAGTGAATAGTGAGATACCCCTGTTATTAGATTGAAAGACAGAGTAACATGTTTCTTTTGTTATTCTGTTTTTTTACATATAACTTGTCTACCTGTCTACTCGTCCACCAACTCTGTGAGTTCCATGACCCTTAGGTCTCTGTGTGCGGTTAGCGAAAAAGTTCTGTCTAATCTGCTTATCTGTGTCATCTGTGAGAGCCTTTTGTCAGCAAAACCTGTCCACTTGTTACTCTGTCTTTTACAAGCAACTTGTTCACTCGTCTACTTGTTCACTCGTCAACTTTTTCTCACAGATGACACAGATAAACAGAATAAACAGATTTTTTTGCTAACTGCACACAGAGACCTAAAGGTCGTGGAACTCACAGAATTGTTGGACGGGTAGACGTTAGAGGGTAGGGGAGAGGTGTTAGAATTTATTTGACTTTTTAACATTTTTTTACCCCCCGTAGCGGTTTTTTATAAAATATTATTTAATTTTTGCCCCTCACTAAATAGAAAAAAACTTACGTGATAAAAAGAACTAAAAAGTATTAAAGAACATGGAAAAAGTAACTAAAAAAAGCACGACAAACTTATGTTGCGCCAGAGATAGAGGTGATAGAACTCTATGGCGAAGCGGTGATGGAGGATTTGTTTTATGACCGTTTCAGACGCTAAGTTAGAACAACCAGCGGAAGAGGAGGTAACAGATTAATAAAGTTTCCTTTTGTATGTAATTCGTAATTTGTTTTATAACCATAAAAAGAGAAAAATCAACTATATGAAATCAATCATTAATATTTTTTGTGTTGCCTGTCTTTTAGGTCTGATAGGTTGTTCGCACGACTATGTTCAGACTGATGACGCTGAGAAGGCAAAACCGGTTGAGGTGGCAGTGGCAGCGTATGATACAACATATCTGAACTTGGGCGTTGAGAATGCAGGTTTTAGTAATGACGACACCAAGCAAGCAGCTGCGGCAATGATGCAGCTCAAGGCGGTTAAGACCCGAGCATTAGTATTAGACGGCAAGGGACATGTGGAGGATGGACAAAGTTTCCCAGCCATCTGCTTCCTTCGTAATAAGAATACAGGACAGTTGGGACGTTTCGACTTGACATGGAACGTAAGAGCTGGGAGCTTAGAGTTAGAAGGTAATAAGGAGCGTGCCTTTCCTGTCGTTTGGGCGAAGGGTACAGCCCCAACCAGTCTGTCGGGCGACGACTGGGAGGGTGTGTGCCTTTGCTGGTGGCGGACAGGCTATGCAGAAAGATGGGCGCGAGGTTGTTAGTTTTGCGCCAGATGAGAGCAACGCGTCGGTTGAGGGAAAGCTCAATGTGCCATTTATTTCAGATTATAGCAATGTGAGGAATCTCGCAGTTGATGGTGGTCAGAAATCGCTGATTAAGTTCAACTTCAAGTTGGCAGGTACGCTGTTGAAATTAAAGGTGAAGCGTGACCCTGACGTGTCATTGGATGAGAATTTTGTTTTCAGGACGACGGGTGTAGAGCCTTCGGGCGTATTCAGTATACAGAGTTCTACGGGAGACAATAATTTGCTTGATAAGGCAGAGTGGCAGTCGTCATTAGCTGATGGCAGTAAGTATGATATACTTTTGAAGGGCTCAAATGCTGTGAAACTTTCAGAAGCGGGAAATAATTATTTTGTTTGGTATGTTTGGGGAATGCCTAATAAGGCAAGTGCAAATGTCGAAACAACGATGGTGACGATTGATGGTGGTTACATCATTAAGTATGGTGATAAGCAGGGGCCAATGGTAAGTACGCATAACTTCACGAATGACGAAGGCAAGATTAAGTCCTTTAATCTAAGTATGCATGCGCCAGAGCCTTATCCGGGCTTCAACTTCCTGAACATCATGGAACGTGTTGCAGAATATAATTTGGATGCAGAAAAACACTGGTGGAATCCTAATAGGGCGAAATATACCAAAGATAAATTTACTAAAGCGATAAAAACGGACGAGAGCGTTCTTTTCACACAAGAGCAAGCCTCAGACCGTAACTTTATGCCAGAAGGTTATCACCTACCTTCGTTAGACGAAATGACAGTTCTTTTGCCATTTACGGCAATCGAAGATGAGAGAGGCAATGACTTAAACTGGAATACGGCTTTTAATAGTAAGTCAGACGCATGGAGGGAGAAGGTAACGCTTTATGCTTATCAGGACTCTTATCAGTCTGATGGTAAGGACATCTGGGTTGTTTGTGATGATCCTGATATTAAAGGCAATATCGCAACGTCAAGTTCGAATAAACAAACGATTTTGGATAGTTTTGATGATCGAATTGTCGAAACTTTCAAGTCTTATATTTGGCTTGCAGACGCTTCAAAAAAGATTATATACAGTATAAGATTCGCAGAGAATAGCACTTACGGGAATAAAATACGTTGCGCTTATAAATGGGATTTTACAACGTTATCCGACGGCAATCCTCGTTATCTTGATGTAAATACCAAAGGTTATGCTACCGTTACATGTCGTTGGATAGGTGACTCTCCTGTGACGATTGACGAGATTACGAGTGATGCATGGTGGAATCATAATGGTAAGTATAATATTGTGAGAGAATTGCCAGCTTCAGGCGAGTTCGAAAATGGGAAATATAAGAGCATAGGACAGGCGAGTCAGTTCTTGACTTCCGGTAAATACAACGGCACCTCTTATAATCGTGTGTTTAACGGTGCATGGGGAGGAGGTGGCTATGGCTCGTTCCAAAGAAAGAGTTTTGGAACTTTTAAGGGGGCTGTCCGTCCATTTAAGAATGAGATGATGCTTAAAAAGAAATAGACTGGATTGGATACTCTAAGCGGAGAGTATTGCGTTCGGCACGATCTGATAAAAATAAAAGAAAGACAGAGTGATAAGTTAAGGCTTATTCTCTGTCTTTTTTTATGTGCGCTGTTTCTTTTTGTTCACAATAGTCAGCTAATTCGGGAATTTTCTTTATATTTGCAAAATGTTTCAATCATCGAGTAGTCGGTTGCGAAAATAGTAAGATTATCATTAAAAGAAAGAATTATGAAGAAAATTATAATCCTCCTTGCTGGTTTATTAGCGTCAGTATCTACTTTTGGTATCCCAGCCTTAGGGATGTGGCGAAGTGTAAGGCAGTCAGACGGCACGATGCTCCGTGTGATGACCGTTGGCGATGAGCATTTCAGTTACGCATTGACCGAGGATAGTATCCCCGTATTGCCGAGTGACGGAAGTTATTATTACGCTCGTGTAGAGGGCGGTAGGCTTGTGGCATCGTCGGTCTTGGCACATGAGAAAGGTCAGCGACAGAGAAGTGAGGCACTGGTGGCAGCCGCTTTGGACAAGGTGACAGCCTTGCAGCGTGAGCGAGAGGAACACGTAAGAACGAGGGCTTTCGGCGACAGTTTCGGTAGGTTGCGTCAGGGCAAGAAGAAAGGACTGGTGCTCTTGGTAGCCTTGAGGATATGGCTTTCAGAGATCCAAAGAACGTGTTGACGCTCGAGCCACGTGAGCGTGACGTGAAGACCCTCTATGAGAAGATGCTCAATGAGAAGGGTTATAAGAATAAAAATGGAGCCATAGGTAGTGTGCATGATTATTTTCTGGACCAGAGTAATGGTTTGTTCGACCTCACCTTCGATGTTGTCGGACCGATAACGCTTGCCCATCCTTATAAGTATTATGGTGAGCGTAATGGTGGACAGAACGATGTCAGGGCATCACAGATGATAGTCGATGCTTGCAATGCCGTAAAGAATCAGGTAGACTTCAGTCAGTATGATTGGGACAACGATGGCGAGGTAGAACAGGTATATGTCCTTTATGCAGGCGAGGGCGAGGCAACGGGAGGCGAACCCAATACGATTTGGCCACATAAGTTTTCGCTGACAGAAGCAGGAATAGGCGCATTAAGTTTTGGAGGTTATGAGGTAGACACCTACGCATGTAGTAATGAGATTATTCGTGCGCAGGAAGGAGCAAGAGAGCGAGTTTATTATTCAGGGATAGGCACTATCTGTCATGAGTTCTCCCACTGTCTTGGTTTGCCCGACTTCTATGACACCCGTGGAGGCAAGAATATTGGTTCGGGTCGTTACGACTTGATGTGTTCAGGCAGTTATAATGGTGGTCCGTTGAGTTTGGTCAATGTTTATGGCGGTTCGGGTATTGGCACTATTCCAGCCGGTTATGATGCATACGAGAAAGCCTATATGGGATGGTTAGAACCAAAGGTTTTGGGCAGTGAGACGGTGAAGGTAGATGGTTTGAAGGGACTGTCAGAGGGCGGCGAAGCCTACTTCCTTTATAATCCAGAGCATCAGGACGAGTACTATATCTTAGAGAATCGCACGAAGAGCCGTTGGGACAGCGAGTTGCCCGGTCATGGCTTGATGGTGTTTCATGTTGATTTCGATGCTCGTTCATGGCAGAGCAATAATGTCAATGCCGAGCGTTATCAGCATCATCCACGTTTTACGATTGTTCCAGCCGATGGTCGTCTTGACAAGAGTTCGCAGCATAGCGATCCTTTTCCAAGCAGTTTGAGTAATAGTCTGACGACCTCAACCAATCCACGTTTGTCTTTCTATACGGGCTATCAGGTGAATAGCGGTGCGGGCATTAGTCAGGTTGTCGTTAATGGCGATAAGTCGGTTTCTTTTGTTTATACGCCTATCAGCGGTTCGACAGGCATTAGCAGTCTTTCAGCTGACAGTTCTTCTGCCACCGAAACCTACACCCTCGCAGGTGTGAAGGCCTCGAAGGATAGGAAGGAAGGACGTCAGGTCTTGATAGTGAAGGATAAGCAAGGGAAGGTGCGCAAGGAGTTTTAGGAGAGTTAGGAGGCCTAGGAGAACTAGGAAAACTAGGAAAACTAGGAAACCTAGGAGTCCTAGAATAACTAGGATAACTAGGAACCCTAGGAAAACGAGAAAAACTCCCCATTCTATGAATTTTTCCCCCGAAGAAACAGATGTTCCGTAATAAGAAGAAGTATTTTTATCAACGCTCCTGAGCGTAGTTGCTTTGTCGGCACAGGCACAGACAACGCTTGTAGACTATCTCACGAAGTCAATTCCAAAGCGAGAGACACGTGCCGTGTGGCTCACGACGCTTGCCAATCTCGATTGGCCGAAGACCCATGCACGGTCGGAGGAGAGTGTCGAAAGGCAGAAACAAGAACTCGTCGCCATCTTGGATAAGTATCAAGCCGCAAATATCAACACCGTACTCTTGCAGACACGTGTGCGAGCAACGACCATCTATCCTTCGGCGTACGAGCCATGGGATCGTTGCATCACGGGCGTAGAGGGTAAAGCCCCCAGTTATGATCCGCTTGCCTTTGCTGTCAAGGAGTGCCACAAACGAGGGATGGAACTGCATGCGTGGATAGCAACGATACCGATAGGTGCAAAGAATGGTTTGGGCTGTCGGACGCTGATGAAGAAAGGACTAAAGGTGAAGGAGTATTCGTCAGGAGCTTATCTCAATCCAGCCGACCCAGCCGTAACGGTTTATTTAGCAAAGTTGTGCGGTGAGATTGTCAGCCGTTATGATGTTGATGGTATCAACCTCGATTATATTCGTTATCCGGACGGTTGGCCAGCACCAACCTATCGTAATGGAGACAGTCCCACGCAGCGTCGGCGAAACATTACGGCTATCGTGCGAGCCATACATGACAAGGTGAAGTCTATCCGCCCATCGGTGAAGATGTCGTGTTCGCCCATAGGAAAGTATGCCGACCTCAGTCGTTATAGTTCGAAGAATTTTAATGCTCGCGATCGTGTTTCGCAAGAGGCACAAGAGTGGTTGAAGCAGGGACTGATGGATCAGCTTTACCCGATGCAATATTTTCGAGGAAACAATTATTATCCTTTCGTAGCCGACTGGGGTGGAGAATGCCTCACGGCGAGAGATCGTTTCGGGACTCGGTACGTATTTTCTTGATCCACGAGAAGGGCGATGGACGATAGACGACTTGACACGTCAGATGTATGTGAGTCGGTCGTTGGGTGCAGGACATGCACATTTCCGTTCAAAGTTCCTCACAGACAATCATCAAGGTGTCTATAACTTTGAAAGACAGTTTAATGCGACTCCTTCGCTTCCTCATGCCATGCAGGGTGTCAAGCCGACGGCAACGACTCCCACAGCCGTTCAGGCTTCGTTGGCGGAGCGACAAGCAGGAGGGACGGTCGTGTTGCGTTGGAATGCGAATGCTCCTTATTATAACGTCTATGTCAGTCGCACTTATCCCGTAGATACCGAGGATGCACGCAATCTTCTTTGTACACGTTATCCAGCTCGACAGCTCCGTTTGAGGAAGGTCGATGAAGGATATTATTTTGCTGTTCGGGCAATGGATAACTATGGAAACGAGTCGGCAGCATTGCAAGAAAAGGTAGCGTCAGAACCCACAGTCTACGTTCATCGGTTGTTGTTGCCCAATGACGGGAAGACGGTAAGCCTCCCAGCAATGGTTGATCAGGCAGCAGTCGACCATTATGTGATCTGCACGCTGCAAGGTGTTGCCCTCCGTCGGGTCAGTGCTAAGGCAGTAAGAGAAAGGCAGTTAGTTATCAGTACCTTACCAGAAGGAATGTACTCAGTGCGAATAGACAATCGAAAGAAGAAGCATTTCCGCATAGGCTACTTCATGGTGAAGCGTAACGAAGGAGCGTGAGTAGACGGAACGACCCAGAAAGAGGGTTAAGTCGGTAGGAAGAATATTTCGTGCTGTCATTCTTTGTTATTATGAGATTAATTCATTACTTTTGTAACAATAAAGAAAGAACATCAGAGATGGAACCATTGGCAGAACGATTGCGTCCACGAACGCTCGACGATTATATCGGACAAAGCCACCTCGTAGGTGAGGGGGCTGTGCTTCGGCGTATGATAGACTCTGGTCGTATCGCCTCCTTCATACTCTGGGGTCCACCGGGAGTGGGAAAGACAACGCTGGCACAGATCATAGCCCATCGTTTAGAAACACCCTTCTATACACTTTCGGCAGTGACGAGCGGTGTGAAGGACGTGCGTGAGGTCATTGAAAAGGCACAGCGCAATCGTTTCTTCAACTCCGTTTCGCCCATCCTTTTCATCGATGAAATCCATCGTTTCTCTAAGTCGCAGCAAGACTCACTCTTGGGAGCTGTGGAGAAGGGAACAGTGACGCTCATTGGAGCAACGACCGAAAACCCCTCGTTCGAGGTGATTCGTCCCTTACTTCTCACGTTGTCAACTCTATACGTTGAAGCCGCTGGAAAAGTCCGACCTACTTCGTCTATTGCATAGAGCGGTGACGGAGGATGTCGAATTAAAGAAACGTCACATCGAACTCGCTGAGACGAATGCCCTCTTACGTTATAGTGGTGGAGATGCACGAAAGTTGCTTAATATTCTCGATCTCATTATGGCAGCAGAAACGAGTGAGGAGGTCGTGATAAGCGACAAGCTCGTAGAGGAGCGTTTGCAAGAGAATCCGTTGGCTTACGATAAGGAGGGAGAGATGCATTATGACATTGTTTCGGCATTTATAAAGTCGATACGAGGTTCTGACCCAGAAGCCGCTCTTTATTGGATGGCACGAATGATAGAGGGAGGAGAAGATCCGACCTTTATAGCTCGTCGAGTGGTCATCAGTGCGGCAGAGGATATAGGACTTGCCAATCCCAACGCTTTATTATTGGCGAATGCGGCTTTTGATGCCGTGACGAAGATAGGATGGCCCGAAGCTCGGATACCATTGGCTGAGGCGGTGGTCTATCTTGCTCGTTCGAAGAAGGACAATTCAGCCTATAAGGCAATCAATAAGCCCTCGAACTGGTCAGACAGACGGGCAATCTTCCTGTTCCCCTCCATCTTCGCAATGCTCCGACAAAGCTGATGAAGGATTTAGGATACAGTGACGGCTATAAGTATCCCCATGATTTCCCCGACCATTTTGTCGAGCAGCAGTATATGCCGGATGAGTTGGTACCTCCCCCAACCCCTCCAAAGGAGGGGAGCACCTAACGGAGTGTTATCTCCCTATGTCTCCCCTTATGATAGTAATAATATGTAGCGAAAGCTCACTAAATTGTACCCCAAACCCAATCAAATTGTGCCTCAAACCCAACCAAACTGTACCCCGTTAGGCACTCCCCCTCCCTTTTGGGGAGGGGTTGGGGGAGAGGTTCTAACACCCAACATCATGAAACTATCAATTCTCGACTGCCACGCAGTCAATCCAGGCGACCTCTCGTGGGACGCAATCAAGGCAATAGCAGAGTGCGACATTTATGAGCGCACAAGTCAATCAGAAATAGTAGAAAGAGCAAGAGAAGCCGATGGGATATTGATCAATAAGGTCAGTATCACACGTGAGATACTCGACCAGTTGCCCCGTTTGAAGTATATAGGCGAGTTGGCGACAGGTTATAATAACATAGACGTTGAGGCAGCACGTGAGCGTGGCATTGTCGTATGTAATATCCCCGCATATAGCACCGACAGTGTGGCACAGCACGTCTTTGCCCTCTTGTTGAATGTCACTACACGAGTGGGGCATTATGCCGAAGCCGTAAGACGAGGCGAATGGAGTAAGCAGCAAGACTTCTGTTATTGGGACACCCCGCTCGTAGAGTTGTCAGGAAAGACACTTGGAGTAGTAGGATTAGGAAATATCGGTCAGAAGGTGGCAACGATTGCTCACACGATGGGTATGGACATATCGGCATACACCAGTAAGAACAGTAGTGATTTACCAGAGTGGATACGTAAGACAACCCTTGAAGGACTGTTCAGCACCTCAGACGTGATCAGTCTTCATTGTCCGCTCACGGCAGAGAACACCTCAATGATCAATGCAGAGACGTTGAAGGGCGTGCGTCGAGGTGCAATACTCATTAATACAGGTCGTGGTGCTTTGGTAGACGAGCAGGCAGTGGCAGACGCTCTTGCGAGTGGTCAGCTCGGTGCCTATTGTGCCGACGTATTGACAGACGAGCCACCTCGTTCAGACAATCCGCTATTCTCACAGCCGAATGCTTTTATCACTCCACATATCGCTTGGGCCACACGTGAAGCACGCGAACGCCTAATGGCTATCTGTGTGGAGAATATTAAAAAGTTCATAGCAGGAGAACCGCAGAACGTGGTGTGAAAAGAAGCCCAAAGCCCCACCCCTGACCCTCCCGAAGGGAGGGAGAAAGCCTCCCCAGCCCCTCCGAAAGGAGGGGAGTGCAGATAACAATGGGTAGTACTCTAAGTTTATGGAGTCAATGAGCATAGCTACATGGAGGGCTTAAGTAATTATAATATGTAAATTAGATTTCTTTATTGCACAACAATGAGGAGATATACTTTAATACTTACGAAGAATGTTTATCGAACCTTATCCTGTTTGCCTCCTCCCTTTCGGGGAGGGTCGGGAGTGGGGCTTCTTTTCTTTTTATTCAAATATGATTTACACCGACCCCCATCTTGTACGTACACTTCAGGTAACATTGGAATTTCTCGGAACATTTGCGTTTGCTATTTCGGGTATACGACATGCAGCACAGAAACATTTCGACTGGTTTGGCGGTTACGTATGTGGTTTTGCGGTCGCGATAGGTGGCGGAACGATACGCGACACGATGTTAGGTGTTCGTCCGTTCTGGATGTCGAATATCATGTATGTCTTGTGTACGGGTCTTGCGCTTTTCTTGGTGATATTGTCACGTCGTTGGATACAGCGTTTGAATAATGCATGGTTTGTGTTCGACACACTTGGTTTGGCACTTTTTACGATAGCGGGAATACAGAAGACCGTAGCCTTGGGTCATCCTTTTTGGGTGGCAGTCATTATGGGATGTATAACAGGTGTTGCAGGTGGTGTTATTCGAGATGTGTTGTTGAATAACGTCCCAGTCATCTTTCATAAGGAAATCTATGCAGTGGCAAGTATGGCAGGCGGACTTATCTATTGGCTGCTTTATTTGCTCGGACTGTCGCTTCCGTTGGTAGTAATTGCAACCTTCTTAGCAATCTGCTTAATTCGTTTTATTGCAGTGGGTTATCATATTTCGCTCCCCACATTGCATGATGATGACGAAAAAAAATAATAAAAAAGATGACAAAATATTTGGTAGAACCGATAAAAAGCTATACCTTTGCACTCGCAATAAGGAAATAACAAGATTGTTATTATCGTTATTGAAACCATTTTTAATGGTTCCGTAGCTCAACTGAATAGAGCACTTGACTACGGATCAAGAGGTTACAGGTTTGAATCCTGTCGGAATCACAAAAGGGAATACTCGTTTGAGTGTTCCCTTTTTTGTGGTTGTGGGGTGGCTGCTTCTAGTTATCCTAGGTTTCCTAGTTGTCCTAGTTATCCTAGCAGTCCTAGTTATCTTAGTTGTTCCTTAGTGGCTGCTGTTCCTTAACTTTCTTATTCCCCCCCCCCTAAAACAAAAAACCTTGGCTTGAAAAAGCCAAGGTATGTTTCAGCGGTGCGTACGAGACTCGAACTCGTGACCTCCTGCGTGACAGGCAGGCATTCTAACCAACTGAACTAACGCACCATGCATTACAGTCTTAGGTTTCAGCGGTGCGTACGAGACTCGAACTCGTGACCTCCTGCGTGACAGGCAGGCATTCTAACCAACTGAACTAACGCACCAAAAAGGATAAGCCTAATTCTGTTTTGCGAGTGCAAAGGTAATAATAAAAATCTAATCTACCAAAAATTAATTTATGCTTTTTTTATAAAAAAATTGCATTAGCCTTGCATCTTTATATTTTTCCATCACGGTAAAGCCAATCTTTGAGTAGACAGTTGTTCGTAAATCCAAAGGATGTGAGGCAGTGGATAGAGTCGTTGTTGTCAACATCTACGATAGCATAGATTTGTTTCAGATGCAATCCGTTCTGTGTGTAGTCGATGAGGCTTTGGAGGGCTGCGTGTGCATAGCCTTGTTGGCGGTAGGGTTTCATGATGATAATTCCCATTTCAGCACGTTGATGTTTAGGGTCAAAGTTTACGAGGTCAATGATACCGATTATGTCCTGTGCTTCGTTTTCAATCATCATGCGCACTTGTCCATCGAGGTAGATGTCGTTTTTGGCATCAGCGATGTAATTATGGAGAGCGTATCGGCTATAAGGTACATTTGTTGCACTGATGTCCCAAAGTTTCTTGTCATTCTCTATATGATAGAGTATGTCAAGGTCTTCTGGTTCCATTGCCCTCAGTTTAACCTCAATGTGTTGTTTTCTCTCCATTTTTTTATCCTCCTATGATGTCTTTCATTGTGATAACTCTTTTTTCTTTTCGGTGGTAGAAGCCGATGTGAACATTCTGTGTGGGATGTTGCGCAAAGACACGAAGGATGTCTTGGAAGCTGTAATAGTCGGTGTCATAGACGAGGTAGTAGGTCTTGTTGCGTGAGGCATATTGTTGGATGAGTTCGCTGTGTATCACTTCCAAGTCGGTCTTTTCAGCCACTTTGTATTCTGCTGTTAGGGCGTTATTGGCAGCAAGTTGTTTACAATTGTCTATGACTTTCTCGCTGACAATAAAGATGTATTCAGGAAGGCTCGTCATTGTTGAGCTTTGGAAACCCATTTTCTTCTTTGTGGCATGCAGGGTAGTAGCTATCAGGGCAGCAAAGGCTTTTGCATAGATTGCCATTTTGATAGGTATTTGCCATAAGGCATTCATACCGCCGTAGTGTTTGTTGAAGAAGATGAGCATAGCATCGTAGAAGACGTGGACGTATCTGAAGCTCGTTTTCTTTGTGCTTTCGCCTTTGTAGTGGAGGATAGGGGCAGGTAGATACCAGTTTTCAAATCCAGCTTTGAGCAGTCGATAGCTAAGGTCGATATCCTCGCCATACATAAAGAAGTCCTCGTCCAAGAGACCTATTTTGTCTAAGGCCGACTTGCGTAGGAAGCAGTAGGCACCACTCATCACTTCGATTTGCCAGGGACTTCCCATGCCAGTCCTCCCATGTAATAGTGGGCAAAGCGTTCGCTCTGTGGGAAGCGTTTGCAAAGTCCAATCATCTTGTAGAGTGACACTAAGGGCGTTGGTAGTCCGCGTCGGCTCTCTAAGGCCTTTTGTCCACAGGAATTAAGCATTAGTACACCGTGTGCACCAGCCTTTGGATGCTGGTCCATGAAGTCGATGGAGCTGCGTATCACGTCTTCCCCCACAACGGTGTCGGGGTTGAGTAGTAGTACGTATTCTCCCTGACTTTGTCGAATAGCAATGTTATTGCCACGGGCAAAGCCGAGGTTGTGCGCACTGGCGATGAAGTGAACAGTAGGGTAGCGGTGGCGGAGGTAGGCGATAGAGCCGTCGCGAGAGTGGTTGTCAACGACAAACACCTCAGCGTCAATACCTTCTAAGGCTCTAAGAAGACTTTTTAGGCATTGGTCGAGGTAGTACTTCACGTTATAATTAACGATGACAACACTAAGTTTCATTTATTCTTGTTCTGAGTTGTCTAACGAACATTCATGTTTGCAACGCTTCATGCTGGGGTAGACGAAGAAAAGGCTCAACGCCAGAATGACAGCAAGGTAGAAGAAGCTCACGATATCTCCGAAGAGGTAATAGAAGAGGATGTTGAGTAGCATTGGAACAGAGAGTATCATCATTCTGAGGCTGGCCCAGAAGAGGAGCTTGCGGCTCACGTGGCTCTCGTCGGTCTGCAAGTCTGAGTGTACGTATTCAATCTTGAAGAGGAAGAGTGCGAGTGGGATGGCAGCAAGTGTCGATAGCTGCATAAGAAACTGCAAGGTAACGATATTGCTGTTTTCAATATCTGTCCAGTCTCCCGGTAAGAGTAGTTCAAGCTCATAGACAGCAATGAGGAGTAGTGCGATAAGGAATGAACCAACAAACTCGGAAAGAAGTATTTTTTGGGTTTTCTTCATAGTTATAATTAAGGTGATAATTAAGATTCAAAAGGTGTGCGGTTCAGAATACTTCTTCCCAACGTCACCTCGTCAGTATATTCAAGTTCGTCGCCAACAGATATTCCACGTGCGATGACCGACAGGCTGACGTCTGTATCTTTCAGTTTGCGTGAGATGTAGAAATTGGTCGTGTCGCCTTCCATCGTACTGGCAAGTGCAAGGATAATCTCCTTCACAGTCCCCTCTTTCACGCGTTCGACGAGCGAGTCGATTTCCAAATCGTTTGGTCCGATACCATCCATCGGAGAGATGATGCCACCTAAGACATGGTATAGTCCGTGGAATTGCTGGGTATTCTCAATGGCCATCACGTCTTGCACATTCTCAACGACGCAGACAAGTGATGTGTCTCGGCGAGGGTCGGTGCAGATGGTGCATACCTCATTGTCGGAAATGTTGTGGCACACTTTACAATGCTTCACATCGTGCTTCACACGTAAGACCGCCTCTGCAAATCCATCGACATCCTCCAGCGGTTGTCTGAGCAGATGCAAAACAAGGCGTAAGGCTGTTTTGCGCCCCACACCTGGAAGTTGAGAGAAGGCCTCGACGGCACGTTCTAAGAGTTGAGAAGGATACTGCTGCATCTAAGAAAGGTTCTTGTCGGCCGTGTCTTCTTAATCGTCAAAGAGATAGATGCCAAGTCCTATTTTTAGTCCAATGTTCGAATAATCATACTTCTTCAAGGACTGGTCATAGTATATTGCAGGTTCGACAGTCACCGAACGATTGATGTAGTAAGCATATCCTACTTCAACGCCCGGCATGAGGTCGTTGTAGCTGTGGTAAGCATGGATGAATTTCAGTCCAGCCCCCAAGTAGAGTCCGTTCTGTGTGACATAATAACGTCCACCAGCACCGAAGCCGATATGATCAGCAACCGTTTCTGAACCATTGTGTTGAGCGTCAATGGTGGCATATACCATCAGGTTGTCCAGTGGGAAGTAACCTGCCTTTGCTTGCAAACCAATGTTTAATCCGTTCTCACCATTATAGTGCAGGTCGAATCCTGTCATTGAAGCCCCTACATAGCCCTTTCCTTCTTGAAACTGTGCAAAGGCACCAATGCTCATGGTCATTGCTGCAAGGAGCAACATAAATCTTTTCATCTTTGTCATATAAATAATATTTAGGATTGACAAGTAATAACATACTTGTTTATGTCAATAAAGTTAAGACAAAGGTAAGGATAATATTTTTGATTATGGAAAAAAATTGACATTCTTTATAAAACGCAAATCATTCAGATTGCAACTTGAATTCAACAAGCAAGTGCAAATTTACTTAATTAGTTCGTAAAAGCACACATGTGATGTACTTAATTTCCAACTTTTCCTTAGACCTACCTTTATATTATGTTGAAACCTCTACTAAATAAATCGAAGGTTTTGCAGAGGTCTCATTTTATATAGTTGTGAATAACTCCAATTGTTTATGGGGAGTTATAACCTCAACTCTTTCCTGTAAATCAAAATTGAAGACCATAGCTTCTACCATAGAGTGTCTGTTTTCAATTTTTCCACCATTATGATAGAAATGCTCTTTTGTCACAACATTGAAACGATGCCAGAAACGCTTTATCATCTCATTGGGTCGATAATCATTGTGATGCCAGGTGGAAAGAATAAACTTTGCACGAGTTTGTGATAATGCATGGAAAAGTTCTTCTTCATCTTTCTCCGTCCACCCATTATAATAGTCTACATATCGACCATAATATGGTGGATCACAATAAATAATATCACCCTCACCAGCTTGTGCTATAGTTTCAAGAAATGAAGCATTATTAAAATTCCACTCTTCTTTTCTGATAATCTGAGCGACACTTCTTATTTGATTACAAATTTTTGTAATATATGCAGGTGCAAATCGTCCAGGCTTTTTACAAAATGGAATATTCCAATCACCACTTTTATTAAAACGCATCATTCCATTAAACCCTGCTCGAGACAAAAAAATAAAATCATAAGGACTATGTTCTTGATTAAACCTGCTGCGAACAAGACGATAATGCGCATATCCATCTTCGTCTGCCATCTCTAACAGCTTACTTTCACGCTCAAGATATGTACGCATAGTATAAGGCGTTATCTTTCCACTTTGCACCTGCTGGTAAAAATTTATAATGTGTGGATTGGTATCGCCCACGATGTGCGTACCCTTTACGGGGGAATTGAAGCCAACAACACCCGTACCAAAGAATGGCTCTATCCACCTTGTGTTGAGCGAAATGCCCGATGTCAAAATCAAGTTGTTTATCCATGGGACTAATTTGGTCTTGATGCCTTGTGATTTTATAGGAGGAATGATAACAGCCATATTTATTTCTTTAGTTCGATAAGTATCATGTGTTCTTTTTCTAAATACTCTTGATAAGTTTTGAGATTATTGTAGTGAGGGTTGTCTATACCTGCTTTTGTTGCATCAGCTGCATTGTAGAAGTTCATCCAATAGTGGTCGAAAACATCTTCGCCAAGTTTTGAAAAAGTACCTTCACCACTTACAAGTTTATCAATATCAACAATACCTCCAATATTTCTCGTATTTCCACTTCCGGGTCTGTCGCATGCAATTTTCCATTTGGGCTGTACAAAGAAAATAAATTGCTCAATAACAGACTTTATCACATCAAGTTCATCAATACCATATACATCTTTTTCGTTTTCCTCAACAACACTCTGTTTGTAAAGCATTCCAAGAACAAGATGACATTTGTAATCGCCATATGGATAATCCGTATTCTTTTTTACTCTCCGATTACGAAAATATCCCCAATAAGAGCCAAGTGTAAGTCCATTCACCTTCCTGTCTTCTCCATAATAACTCGACTTGAAATCTACAGCAAAGAGATTGCCGTCCTTGTCCTTGAAAGTAAGATCTGGATAAAAGTTCTGAGCTGAAGGGAGTTCCAATGTAAGCCCATTGCGTTTGGCAAAGGCATCAAGTTTAGGAATAAGTATGATTTCTATGATTTTAGATACTACTTTCGTGTCATTGGTTATCGTGTAGATGTTTTTATTTACATCTATAAAGCCCTTTACTATCCAATCATTGTTCTTTGTTTCAAGTAAAGCCTTGTATGATTTTACCTCTTCGATCAGAAGTTTTTCAAATTCCTTTTTATCCATATTTTTATATTCAATGACAATTATTGCTAATCGTGAATTCAACAAGCAAGTGCAAATTTACTTAATTAGTTCGTAAAAGCACACATGTAATGTACTTAATTTCAACTTTACCTTAGACCTACCTTTATATTATGTGGCTCTATAACGAATCGTGAGGGTTGTTTGCCCCGATTAGAATAACGCCTGTTGTAATCATATAAAGAAGTTATTTGTTCAGTTTAGTTTTAGCGTTTTACACTTTAGCCAACGGGAAAGGATATTTTAAGGTCTTGTTTCATACAATGTTTGTGAATACTTACCATCATTTGCTGTGGTGCTGATGCTTAGCACATATTGTGCGGAGGGTTAGCACGTGTGGTGCGGAGGGTTAAATTCACTATGATATAAGGATGATAGGAGATGAATTGTGAGCAAAGTGTTGTAATATTAAGAATAAACAGGAGGCGTGTAGAAGCTTGTTTAGCTCAAACTCCTTTAGACTTTGTAGATCAATTCGTCTTCATCTGTTCAGCCATTCAGCCATTCAGCATAGGAACGTTGGCAAGGAAAAACTATTTACCCACATAAAACGTTATAGAACCTTTATACTTCCTCATTTGTTATCCCCCCTCATTCTCATCCGCCAGTTTCAGAGGTTGATTTGATAGGCGGAGATTTATGAGGTGTGTGATAATTTTACGGTTTCGTGTATTAAATAAGAAAAAATATGTATCTTTGCAGTAGAAATCTAAATTTATGTAATGGCGAGCAATGATGTTTATGTTTGTTAAATTTTACACGTGCTATACGTAAAAGGGGCGTTTCGGTTGTTAGAAGAGTGTATAACTTAGACAGATAAATTATATATCATGGACAATCATAAATGTAAACCTTTGATTATCAGAGGGTAATATTAATTTATAGCCTTTTTGGTAAGAATCTTTTAGCAACAAGTATGATAAAAAGTATAAGCAAGACATTATGAAGCCTATATATATAAGGTGAAATCAGATTAAAATAATAAATATATTAAACCTAAACCAGATGAGAATCTTTAAAGAATCAAAGCAAAAGCATTTGTATTTCTCAGCAGCCTTCGCTTTATCATTAGCGATGGCACCTGCTGGCGTTTATGCAGGTACAAATGCCAAGGAAGCTGTGCAGTCTGTACAGCAGAAAGGTAATCACAAAGTGACGGGTCGTGTTGTAGACTCAACCGGCGAGCCTCTTATTGGCGCAACAGTCCTTGTAGAGGGCAGTACAAATGGTACTGTAACAGATATTGATGGTAACTTTGTCCTCAATACTACCCCAAACGCAAAGATCGTCTTCTCTTACATCGGTTTCTCTTCACAGACCATCGCAGTGGGCGGTAAGGGTACAATCAATGTAACCTTGAAGGAAGAGACTAACACCATGAAGGAAGTAGTGGTGACAGCTATGGGTATTCAGCGTAAGGAAGAGTCTTTGACATACGCAACTCAGAGAGTAAAGGCAGAAGACCTTATGAAGGTACAAGACCCTAACGTTGCCAACTCATTGGAGGGTAAGGTGTCAGGTTTGACGATTACTCCGAGTGCAGGTGGTGCCGGTGGTTCTACAAAGATTGTGCTTCGTGGTGCTAAGTCAATCCTTGGTAATAGTTCTCCACTCATCGTTGTCGATGGTGTGCCAATGAGTAATGACGCTCGTGGTAATCACAATATGCAAAGTATGAGTAAGGATATTACTTATGCAGGAATGTCAGAAGGTTCAGACCCATTGTCATTGATTAACCCAGACGATATCGAGTCAATCAATGTCCTCAAAGGTGCTAACGCTGCTGCCCTTTACGGTTCAGTGGCTGCTAATGGTGTTGTGATGATTACTACCAAGCGTGGACGAGAGGGTAAGTTGGATATTAACGTAACGTCAAATGTTACTTTTGATACACCATTGCTTACACCAAAGATTCAGAATACATACGGTGCAACAATCAATGGTAATACTATCCAAGCAGATGGTTGGGGAGCAAAGATTGAAACATTGACTGACGACCAGTTGAAAATGTCATCGCCATTGTCTTCAACCTTCTTTGGTTTAGGTGCCAAGCACGACATTTATCTTCGTAATCATGCGCAGGATGATGTAAAGGATTTCTTCCGTACAGGTGTTACTACCAATAACTCTGTTTCGCTTTCAGGTGGTACGGAGAAGATGACAACATATTTCTCTATGGCAAATAGCCATGCTAAGGGATTATTCCGTAGTAATAGTTATAACCGTAACACATTCAGTTTGCGTCAGAACTATCGTTTCTTCAATCGTTTGAAGATTGACTTGTCGCTAAACTATGCACAGACCATAACTCGTAATCGTCCTGGTGGTGGTACGGTAGGTAATCCACTTTATCACCTTTATCTGACTCCACGTAATGTGGATATGGGTTATTATCGTGATAATTATGTGACTGACAATGCTACATGGATGAGTCGTGAAGGAAGAGAATATTATGAGAAGGTTGATGATGGTTATAACTGGGTAAAAGGATCAGTGCAGCTTGCAGGACCACGTCAGAACTGGGTGTTTATGAATCCTGATAATAATAACCCATATTGGCTTATTGGTATGAATAATAGTAAGCAGACTGAGGATCGTATCTGGGGTACAGTCTCTGCTAATGTTGATATCTATGATGGTCTTTCTTTCCAAGCACGTGTAAACTACGATCACACACGTTTTAGCTCTGTTAGTAAACGTTACGCAACAACGTTCATTCCATCAAATATAGATGACTATGGTTCTACTGGGACAATAGTTCAAAGACAACAGAATTGTATATTGATTATTTGCTGAATTATAACAAGAAATTTGGTAATTACGACGTGTCAGGATCTGCTGGTTGGGTAGGTCATACTATTAAGGGAGAACATCTTGATATAAATGCTGATGCTACTCCTTTTAATGCCCAGTTACAGGGCTTACCTACACGTGTAAATTTCTTCGACGTGCGTGCTGGTCAAATGGGAGGAAAGAGTAAGGGCAAATCATCAGAATGGGATCGTGCGTGGCTCGCAACAGGTCAGTTAGGATGGAAGGAGTCTGTTTACGTTGACGCTTCTTACCGTCGTGACTGGTATCGTCCATTCCGTTACTTTAAGTTAAGCGGTGTGTCTAAGACAGATAACTTTGGTTACTTTGGCTTTGGTGCTAATGCTATTGTAAGCAACCTCGTAAAGTTGCCAGAGGCAATTAACTATTTGAAGTATCGTGTTTCTTATTCAGAGGTAGGTAACTCAATTCCAAACTTTGCGTATGATGCGGTAGACGAGAACCTCCAAACAGGTGCTATTGCAGGAAGTAACTACTCACAGTTCACTGATCCACGTCCTGAGAAGACTCGCTCTTTTGAAACAGGTATTGAGTCTCTCTGGTTAAGAAATCGTTTGACTTTCGACCTCACCTATTATAATGCCGTGATGAGCAACCTCTATATGACGGTAAGTACAGGTACAGGTCTTACAAAGAACTTGAACTCTGCAAAGGTACGTAATCAGGGTATTGAAATGACTATTGGTTATGATTTCAAACCTTTCAGCTGGTTGCGTTGGCGTACATCTTATAACCTCTCTTATAATAATAATAAGATTCTTAAGACTGCTTATGATGAGCAGGGTAAGGAGCGTGAGATAGAGCAGGTGGTTGCTGGTGTTCACGTGAAATATAAAGAAGGTGGTTCTATTGGTGATATGTATGTTCGTGATTATGATCGTGATGAGAATGGACATATCAAGTTGAATACTCTTGGTCAGCCACAGTTCGATAAGAGTGGTAAGTTAGTATATGCTGGTAATATGAATGGTAATTGGCAGATGGGTTGGAGCAACACTTTCAATTATAAAGACTTCCAGCTTTCATTCCTTATCAATGGTCGTATTGGTGGTAAGGTTATTAGCATTACAGAACAGAAGCTTGACTACTATGGTTTCTCAGAGCGTACAGCAAATGCACGTTTGAATGCTGAGAAGAATAATGTTGTTGCAGCTGACTACGGTAACGTTCCGGGTATGGTTCTCAACGATGGTAGTGGTCGCATCGTACCTATTCAGGCTTTCTATCAAGCACTTGGTGCAGCAGACGGACCTGCTGATTACATCTATAATGCAACTAACTTCCGTCTTCGTGAGCTTTCATTAGGATATACATTCCGTAATCTCTTGGGCATAAATAGGAACGTGTCACTGTCATTTATTGGACGTAACTTGTTCTTCTTCTATAAGGATGCACCAACAGATCCAGATGTGTCACTTTCAAGAACTAATGGATTGGGAGGTTTTGAGGTGTTCAATACTCCTTCAACACGCTCTTATGGCTTCTCAGTTAAAATGAATTTCTAAATCTAACGATTAAAACCAAAGACAATGAAATTAAGAATATAGGAAAAATCCTCGCAATTTCAGTTGTAGGATTCACATTGCACTCTTGTCTGGACTTCGATGTTACTGGTGCCGAATTTACCTCAACAACAAAAAATGAAAAGAAGGTCGTTCGTCAGGGTAAGGTTGACTCCATCAATTATAGAGTCAATATAACAGAGGAACAATACAATAAGTTGTATTCAAAGATTGAGACAAATCTCAAGACTGCTTACGGTGGTGTATATGCTCTTCGTGGCGGTAAGAATGGTACAGCTCCTGTTGTTCATGCTTATCAGTATCTTACTGCCCTTCATCAGGATTCATACGCACAATATGGAGTTATTCCTCACGTGAACTATCCCTATTCTGGTATTAACTTAGTATCGTCTTCTGCGCTTGATCCTAAGTCGTTTGGAGGTGCTTACGGACAATATCAGATGGCGACAAGGCAATCGTTCCATTATTAAATATGGAAGAGATTGACTCTCTGCCAGAGGTTAAAGCGACTTATTTGCTTTTCTACAATTATGCTTGTATTGAAAGTGTTGATAACTATGGTCCAATGCCTTATCAGGATATTAAGACCAACAAACAGGATCATCCTTTTACGTATGATAATTTAGAGGTTATCTATAACACCGTAGAGGCTAATATTGACTCTATCGTTAAGTGTTATGAATACTATGAGGCTAATCGTCCAGCTTGGTACAAGGCGAAACTATGTAAAGTCTTGGCTGCCAACACAAAATGTTGTTACCTTGCACAGACTGATTATCCTAACCTTGATGTTTTGAAGCGTTTTGCTAACTCTTTGAAACTTCGAATGGCTATGCATATCGTAAAGGTCAGTCCTGAAACTGCTAAGAAGTGGGCTGAGGAGGCTGTTGCAAGTGGCGTGATTGAAGATATCGATCAGGAGTTTGCCTTCATTACCTCAGTAACAGGAGGCGGTAACCCTATGGTTGAGCTTTGGAACTCATGGTCAGATATGCGTCTTGGTGCAGGTTATGAGCAGGCTTTACGTGCTTACAACCATCCTTTCCTTGATATGTTGTTTGAGAAGAATGATCGTATTGCCAATTCTAAGAATGCTAAGTTGACAGTTGAAGCAAATACAAAGGTATGTGGTATCCTTGCTGGTGCTCACGTAGGACAGGAGCAGGGTTCTACTTCAAATCCTTACAATGGTTTCTCTAAGTTGAATTCTAAGGCTATGGGTAATGCACCTCTTTATCTGATGAAGCTATCGGAGGTTTGTTTCCTTCGTGCAGAGGGTGCTGTACGTGGCTGGAACATGAAGGGTTCGGCAAAAGAGTTCTATGAGAAGGGTATTCGTGCAGCGAATGTTCTTGATCGTAGAATGCCACATAGAAAACTTCGCAATAAGTATGAAAATGCTGTGGAGAACTACTTGGCAATTGAGAATGCTATCCCATTCACTTATGTAGACCCAACGGGTAATGATGCTGATCGTGAAAGTCAAATTAAGGTTGGTGTAAAATGGAATGAAGGCGATTCTCAGGAGATTAAGCTCGAGAAGATCATCACTCAGAAATATATTGCTGGCTTCCCTAACAGTCTTGAGGCTTGGGTTGACCTTCGTCGCACTGGCTATCCACGTCTTTTCAACATGCTGAATTTGTCAGATGGTGACGGCTCTTTGAAGGAAGGCGATATGGTTAGACGTATACCTTTCCCAGGTAGCACGGATGATGCAACACTTAAAGAGATTAATGAAACTGGTTTGAAGGCTCTTAATGGTCCTGACAAGCAGGCTACTCGTCTCTGGTGGGACGTAAATAAACCTAATTTCTAAATCTAAAGAATAATTCCACCTTAGCTCCTATGTGAGGGAGTTGAGGTGGATGAATTTGCAATTTATTAATATATAACTAAACAATAACTGATTTATTATGAAGAAGAAATCTACTTTGGCAGCGTTGCTCATGGCAGCTATGTTGAGCGGTAATCCTTTCAACGCCAATGCCCAGAACTACGATTTTAGTAAAGTGGACTGGACTAAGATGGTTGAGGTTTTTGCTACTGCTTTGGAGAACGGAAAGCAGTATCCTACTGATCAGGAGATTATGGCAATAGGAATCTCACGTGCTGACTTGGAATTTATGCGCTCACACGTTAAGCAGCGTACACGTGTTGATAACAGCAACAATCGTCTTATTTCTAACACTTATGCTGGTCGTAAGTTGTGGATGAACACTCCAATGGGTAGTGGTTCAGGTGGCGATGCAGGCTATCCAACGGGTAGCTTCCATAGTGATGTATTCTCTTTGTGGAACTACACAGCTATGTGGGGTTCATGGAACCACAGCATTGGTCAGGTACCGGGTTCATGGACTGACGCTGCTCACAAGAATGGTTGCGACATGTTAGGTGGTACAGTGTTCTTTGATGCATCACATGGAGATTGGGGTGCGTATCACGTTTGGACGAAATATTCTAGTATGACGTCAGATAAACCAAATGTAGCATATAGGAAATTTAAGTATGTTAAGCCATTGGTTAATATGCTTCGTTACTTTGGTGTTGATGGTATCAATATCAACTGGGAGGCGGGTTCTCCTGTTGAAAGTATGCAATTCCACAAGGCATGCTATGCTTATGCTAAAGAGTCTGGCTTTAACAACTTCCATATTGGTCTTTACACAACGAGTTCGTCACTAAGTAATGCTAACGTTGATGCGAATTATGCAGATAGAGATGAGCAGACTTGTGATGCCATGTTGAATTATAATGGCGAAGGACAGATTTCTTTTACTCAGAACGTTGCAAAACAACATAACCCTAATTTAGGAGCCTCTGGCGTATGGCAGGGCTTCTGGTTAGTAGGAATGGATAGGGAATGGGACGCCCTTAGTGAAGAAGGCGGCAAAGAAGTTAATATCTGTCTTGGGGTGAGCACAAGGATAGCCGTTTCTGGAGCTATAACTCTGGTGCAGGTGCTATGAACCAGCAGGCTAACTATCAAGCATTCTTAGAGCGTGCTTTCTCTGGTGGTAATCGTAACCCACAGAATAGACCTGCTATTAATGAGGAAGGCAATAAGATGGAATGGTCTGGCACTACTCCTCCATTGTCAACCTTCGCAGGTTTCGCTACTTGGATTCCTGAGCGTTCAACAGTTCAGGGTAAGTTCCCATTTGCAACAAACTTCAACCTTGGTAATGGTGATCGTTACAACTATCGTGGTAAGATGGTTTCTGGTGCATGGTATAACATGTCAGCACAGGATGTAGTTCCAACTTATCGTTGGTTGGTTGTTAATGAAGGTCAGATGACACCAAGCGAAGCTCTTACCGTAAACTTCTCTCATGAGGATGCCTTCAATGGTGGTTCATGTCTGCAGTTGAAGGGTGATGCTTCAAAAGCAACTGACGTAATTCTTTACAAGACTGATATAACACCAAACGACGCTGCTACTTATGCTTTGGTTTCTACAAAGGGTGCTGGTGATCGTGCTGATGGTGCAGTAGAGAGTCATCTTTACCTTATTGTTAAGGTGAATGGCACTTGGAAAGAATATAAGGTGCCAGATAATGCAGGTAAGTCTTGGCAGGAACACCGCATTGCTTTGAACCTTGGAACAGCTGATAAGATTACAGAAGTTGGTCTTCGTGTTAAGGGTGGTGACACTAACTACAATATGTATGTTGGTTCATTAGAACTTAACGATGGCAATAAGGTTAACCCAACTGCTATCAAGGATTTGGCAGTAGCTAAGACAGCTGAAACTCCTTCAACAATGGACTTGAAGTTAGATTGGAGTGTTAATGCCAATGCTAATAATTATGGTCTTGTTTATAATGACGATGCAAACATCGATCACTTTGAGATTCTCTTCAAGGATGGTGCTGATGGTAAGGTTGTTGAGGTAGGTCGCACTTCACAGTGGGCTACTTTCATACCAGCTTTGGATGTTAAGACTTCAACTCATCCTTACATTGGTGTCGTTGCTGTGTCTAAGGACTTAAAGTCTCATTCAGAGATCTTATGGACAGCTCTTGAGAAGAATGCTAATGCAGAGGAAGATCCATTTGGTACTTATGGTCAGTCTTCTCTTAATGTTAATGGTGAGGGATGGAAGACTGCTCTCAAACTTCGTGGTGTTGAGCGTTTCAAGACAACTGGTGCTGAGGAAAATATCGACTTCCAGCAGTCTTATGAACAATTTAAGAACTCAAACAAAGATAATAAGTATCTGAATTATCATCATGTAAAGGGCATGACTTTGAAGGTAAGACAGGGTCAGGTTATAGACTTTAGATTGAAGGGATTCAATGGTGAAACTCTTAACTTAGGCAAGGACGACTGTCGCTACTGCTTCGTAGGTGGTTGGATGGACTTCGATGGAAGTGGTACATTCAACTATGGTAAGGGTATGGAGGAGCAGCCATTCTGGTGCCACTTTATGATAACACAATTCAAGGTGAGGCTGATTATGCATTTGACGAAAAAACAAAGGACGGAACAGAGCCTTATGGAGAGCGTGTCTTCCGTCATGGTTCACTCCGCAAGGGTAACCTTACTTTGGTTAAGGGTGAAGGCTTAAAGGGTCAAATAAAGATCCCAACAGATGCACACGTTGGTAAGAGCCGTCTCCGTATCGTTTACTCTGATGCTTGGTTCCCAGGTCAGTTCACTCCAACAGCTAACAATAACAAGGGTTACACCTTGGATATCGATGTAGAGATTGTTGGTAACGAGGCTGGTCAGCGTGGTCCTAAGGATCTCCACGATAAGGGCGAAACTGAAAACTGGAATGTAGTAACAGAGATTACTGAGGTTGCTGCAGACAATACTGGTTCTGTTCAGGTTGTTAATGGTAACTTGGTATTCAAGGGTGTTCAGTCAGCTACTATCTACACAGTTGATGGTATGTTGGTAAGAAATCTTACTAAGCCAACCGTTGTTCGTGGCAACGAACTTGGTAGAGGTGTTTACCTCGTTAAGACTGGAGTTAACAAGACTACAAAGGTTATTCTCTAATGGTAATGTTAGTCCAAAATAGTATTTGATAATTTGTTTTTGAGTCGGGGTGGAGATACTGATGTGTCGCCAACCTCGACTCTTTGATTTTATACGTAAACGAATATTTCGAATTATTTTTTTATTTTACTAAAAACTTAATCTTATGAGAAAGAAAGCTTTACTGCTTGCCGCACTTCTCAGTTTGGGAGTGTTTAATGCAGGCGCAAAGGACTTTTATGAGTTCGACAATGTTACAGCGCAGTCGGTTCTTAATTTGTTCTTGAAGGCAAAGGAGGCAGGACGTAATTATCCTACTCTGGAAGAATTTAAGAGTATTGGTATTTCGGCTGCTGACATTGAGTTTATTCGCTCACATGTTCGCCGTAGCGAGCTGGTTAATCCAGAAGACCATCTCTATCCTAACCTTTACAAGGACCGTCAGGTGTTCATGTGTACTCCTATGGGCAATGGTTCACAGGGTGCTCATGGTTATCCAAGCAATGACTTTGGTAAGACAGACGTATGGACTATGTGGAATTACACCGCAAGCTTTGGTTCATGGAATCATGGTTTCTTCCAAGCACCAGGTTCTTGGGCTGATGCCGCACACAAGAATGGTGCTCGTTTGATGTCTGGTCAGATGTTCTTTGAGGAGGCCTTTGGTGGTGCCAGCGATGGTCCATGGGTGAACTTCATCTCACAAAAGGATGGTACAGGCAATTACAAGTATGTAGAGCCAATGATTAATGCCCTTCTTTATTTTGGCCATGATGGTATAGTTTACAACTGGGAGGCTAACAGATATGGTGATGCTGATGTTGTTGCGTTCCATAAGGCACTCTATAAGAAGGCAAAGGAGCGTAACTTCACTGGTTACGGCTCTGTTGTCTACACGTTAAGTTCAAGCCTTGATGCTGGTCGTGCAGCTCTTGTTTATGGAACAAAAGATGAGCCAATTCACGAGCTTTTCTTGAACTATGCAGGTGGTGCTATCGCAAATGGTGCAGAAAATTCTTACAATTATGCACAAGATGTAGCAGGTGATGCAAGTCGTCTTTATGCAGGCGTACATATCGCTCGTATAGAAGGTCGTAACTGGGAAGAGTTAGACTATGCAAAGAAAATGAACCTCATCTGTTGGGGTGAGCATACAAGTAATCAGCTTTATTCTCATACTTCTGGTAGCACCGACGCAGAGTGGCAGACTAACTATCAGACGATGCAAGAACATTTCTTCTCAGGTGGTAATGGTAATCCAGCTAAGTTGCCAGAAAATGAGGACGATCGTGCTTCATACAGTGGCTATTTGAGCGATTTCCCAAGGTATGGCAAAGTGGATGCCTGAGCGTTCAGCCGTAAGTCGTACTTTCCTTACAAACTTCAATGTTGGTAATGGACAATTCTACTATGACAAGGGCGAGAAGACAACTGTTGGTGGCTGGTATAATATGGCTTCACAGGATGTTGTTCCAACTTATCGTTGGTTGATTTATGATGCTAATTCAACTATTGTAAATACTGATCTAAAAGCGTCTTTCACTCATGAGGATGCTTATGTTGGTGGTTCTTGCTTGAAGTTAGAAGGAAATGTTAATACAAAGGGTGCTGACGTTGTCCTTTACAAGACTGGTATCGAAGCTACTGCACAGACCAAAGCAAAGGTGGCTGTTAAGTCACTTGGTGGCAGTGCTGAATTGTCTTTGTTAGTTCGTGTAGGTAGCGAGTGGAAGACATACGCAATCAATGGTGTTGGCTCAACTTGGAGTGAGGTAGAACTCAACTTAAATGAGTTGGCAGGCAAGAAGATTGAACGTATCGGCTTCCGTGTAAAGGGTACTGCTAATTTGTTGGTTGGTAAACTTGAGGTGAACAATGGTGAGACCGTTCAACCTGCCAATATCAAGGAGTTTGTTTCAGCCGAGTCAGTTTCAGAAACAGGGAATGATGTAACGTTGAAATTATATTGGACTGTTGATGGTCAGGTAGACGATTATGGTCGTTCATTTAACGATGACAATAAGATTGACCACTTCGAAATCTTCATGAAGAAAGATGGTAAGGATGTTGAGGTAGGTCGTACTTCTCAGTGGGCTACTATCGTTTCACACCTTCCATTGTCAGAAGGTCAGTCAATGCAGGTTGGTGTTCGCTCTGTATCAACAGACTTACATACAGCTTCTAACATCGTATGGCGTACCATCATGAAGGGACAACCAGACGAGGTAATCAATCCAGCAGATACAACAGGTCAAGGTCCTCATTATCAGGTGAACTTCAATAAGAAGGCTCCACATGAGCGTGAAGACCGTTATGTAATGCACGTTGGTATCTATGACTATTCTGCTAATTCTGATGGTGCTCTTCAGCAGTTCCCAGATAATGATTTGACAGCTCGTATTACCAAGCAGTTCTATTTGGACAAGACTGACGAGGTTGTGTTCAATGTGACAGCAGGTCAGACTTATCGTCCTTATCTTTCTTATCATGGTTTGTGGATGAGCGGTTATGCTTTCATAGACTGGAACAATGATGGTAAATTCTCTACAGATGGTCTTACATTTGGAGAAGGTTGGGACCCAGCTCCACAGCGAACAGATGAATGTGAGGTCGTAAGTTTCTCGGCTCATAGCAAGGATGATAACAACTGGTACAATAGTAATGGAAAGACATTCTATAAGAGTACACAATTCCCTAAGGATGATAACATCAAGAACTGGATGGGTTACTTCAAGGTTCCTGAGTCTGTTAAGCCAGGTCTTTATCGTATGCGTTACAAGCTCGATTGGAATAATCTCGAAGCAGGTGGTAGCGAAGAGATTCGTAGAGATGGTGGTGACATCGTTGACGTTCTTATAAACGTACAGGCTCCTAATGCAAAGGTTAAGGTTGGTGCTAAGACTGAGCATGGTAAGGCAGAAGTAGGTGCACAGCAGCTTACTGCGGCTATGGATTACTCAGCAGAGCCTAACACAGAGTTGAAGGTGATGTTGACTCCTGATACAGACTTCTCTGTTGGTGGTGTTGCTATCAAGTATGGTTACAACTTTGATAATGCAAAGGGTGTCGATGCTGTTGGTAACCGTCAGTGGTGGACTGAGATCATTAAGACAACTGATCATGAATATACAATCCCAGCTAAGGCAATGAAGGGTAGTGTATTGCTCACCCCAGCGTTTATCTCAGCAGCAGGTATTAATGCTGTTCAAGTAACAGAGGCTGAGGCACAAGCAAATGACATCTATAACCTCAATGGTCAGCTTGTTCGCCGTGCAGGTAGCAAGCGTCAGTTGCCACATGGTGTTTATGTTATGAAGGGTGCTAAGATTATTCTCTAATCTTTTGTAATTCAGCTTTAATTATAAATAATTAGTTTTGCGGACTGAATAAAAGTTATGCTTTTATTTCAGTCCGCTTTTTCGTTCATTAAGTTTAAGGTCTTGTTCATGGTGGTTATCCTTAAGCTCAGATGGGTCATTAGATAGCATTATTGCTATCTTTACAATTAACTTGTCTACTCGTTCACTTGTCTACCTGTCCACCAATTCTGTGAGTTCCTCGACTTTTAGGTCTCTGTGTGCGATTAGCGAAAAGGTTCTGTCTAATCTGTATATCTGTGTATTCTGTGAGAAGATAAGTAGACCAGTGGACAAGTTGCTTTGTATAGGCTCTCACAGATAGCACAGATGAAGCAGAAAGCTGACGCACAGAGACCTAACGGTCAGGGAAGGCACAGAACCGAAGTTTGTATATAACAAAACTAGAAGCCACGTATTCCCTCAGGACTAACAACTTGTCTACTCGTCTACTCGTCTACTTGTCCCCTTGTCTACCAATTCTGTGAGTTCCTCGACCTTTAGGTCTCTGTGTGTAGTTAGCGATAAGGTTCTGTCTAATCTGTATATCTGTGTATTCTGTGAGAGATTTTGTTGGGATACTCGTCCACTTGTCCACCCGTTCACTTGCCAATATGAATTATTTTCGTTATCTTTGCCTACAAAACAAACGAAAGAATTAATGGCAACAGTAGACGACAAGAAGATTATCTTCTCAATGGTGGGTGTATCGAAGATTATCCCACAGAACCAGAAACAGATTCTGAAGAACATTTACCTCTCGTTCTTCTATGGTGCAAAGATAGGTATTATTGGTCTCAACGGCGCAGGTAAGTCTACGCTGATGAAGATTATCGCTGGTCTTGTGGAACCAACACAGGGCGAAGTGGTATGGAGTCCGGGCTACTCGGTGGGTTATCTCCCACAGGACCCACCGCTCGATGAGGCTAAGACCGTGAAGGAGAATGTTATGGAAGGTGTGCAACATATCTATGATGCACTGAAGGAATATGACGATATCAACGTAAAGTTCGGCTTGGAGGAGTATTACTCTGATGCTGACAAGATGGACAAACTGATGCAGCGTCAGGCTGAGTTGCAGGATATCATTGATGCAACAGACGCTTGGAACGTAGACTCACGTTTGGAGCGTGCGATGGACGCATTGCGCTGTCCAAAGGGCGATTTGCCAGTGACTAACCTATCGGGAGGTGAGCGTCGCCGTGTGTGGCACTCTGTCGTCTGCTGCTTCAGAAGCCAGACGTATTGTTGCTCGATGAGCCTACCAACCACCTTGATGCTGAGAGTATCGACTGGTTGGAGCAGCATTTGCAGCAGTATGAGGGTACGGTTATTGCGGTTACTCACGACCGTTACTTCTTGGACGATGTGAGCGAGTGGATTCTTGAACTCGACCGTGGCGAGGGTATTCCATGGAAGGGTAACTACTCTTCATGGCTCGATCAGAAGACAAAGCGCATGGAGCAGGAAGAGAAATCGGCTTCTAAGCGTCGCAAGACTTTGGAACGTGAGTTAGACTGGGTGCGCATGGCACCGAAGGCTCGTCAGGCAAAGGGTAAGGCTCGTCTGAACTCTTACGAGCAGATGCTCAACGAGGAGCAGAAGCAGCGTGAGGAGAAACTCGAAATCTTCATTCCTAACGGTCCACGTCTGGGTAATAAGGTTATCGAAGCACAGCACGTGCAGAAGGCTTTCGGTGAGAAGGTACTCTTCAACGACCTCAACTTCATGTTGCCTCCTAACGGCATTGTTGGTGTTATCGGTCCTAATGGTGCAGGAAAGACAACGCTCTTCCGCCTTATCATGGGTTTGGAGCAGGCAGATGGCGGTACGTTCGCAGTGGGCGAGACTGTCAAACTTGCTTACGTCGACCAGCAGCATAAGGACATCGACCCTAACAAGACGGTATATGACGTAGTGTCGCAGGGCAACGAAACAATCCGCATGGGTGGTCGTGACATCAACGCACGTGCTTACCTCTCACGTTTCAACTTCTCAGGTACTGACCAGAGTAAGCTTTGTTCAGTACTCTCTGGTGGTGAGCGCAATCGTCTTCAGTTGGCTATGGCATTGAAGCAGGAAGGCAACGTCCTCCTCCTCGATGAGCCTACCAACGACATCGACGTGAACACTCTCCGTGCCTTGGAGGAAGGTCTTGAAGCTTTCGCAGGTTGTGCGGTTGTCATCAGTCACGACCGTTGGTTCCTCGACCGTATCTGTACTCACATCCTCGCCTTTGAGGGTAATGGTGAGGTTGTCTACTTCGAAGGTGGCTTCTCTGATTACGAAATCAATAAGGCACGCCGCCTTGGCAACGAGGAGATTAAGAAGGGTAGATATAGAAAGTTGATGGAGGAGTAAAGCCCCACCCAGCAACCAACTGCCCTCACCCCCAACAGCCTCACCCCCAGCCCCTCTCCGAGTGGAGAGGGGAGTGAAATGCGAGATACCCCTATATTCTCTCCAAACGAGCATTGTGCGTAGGAAAGTTATGGTGATGTGAGTGTTTAGGGGATAGCCTTATAAAGAAATTAGAAGACAGAGTAGCAGGATTATTTGTTACTCTGTTTTTTTATGGGTAAGGCTTAAAAAAACATTACATATTTGGGCATATAGCTCAAATTGTAGGCTGCTCTCAACCGCCGGTGTACATCGGAAAGATAGAAATGTCTAAGCCTGCAAAATGAGTTATAGGTCCAAATCTTTCTACTCTAACGAATAGATACTTCTGTCTCTTCAACTCACTCCTTTGGCAAGAACCGTTTGAACCATTCTGCAAGGGGAGAAGGGCAACTAAGCAAGCCATTGTTGTATTGCAAATTGAGGAAAGAAAAGCGAATGCGGTGTTTGGGATGGTATTTGTCGGTATATACTGACAAACTCCGCCCACTGACACATTGTTCGGCTTTGACTTCAATCGGGATAATGTCTTCTCCCAGCTGAATGACAAACTCAATTTCCGCTCTGCTATCGGGCGACCAATAATGTGGTACGTCGTCCTGCATCTGTGGCATCAAAGACTGCAAAACGGCGTTCTCTGCCATGCTACCTTTGAATTCCGTGTAGTTGGCAGTAGCGTTCAGCACAACCGTTGCTGGCAACTTTGCCAAACGGCGCAACAATCCACAATCGCAAGCATAGACTTTGAATGCCGTTGGGTCTTCATAGGCTGATATGGGCAAAGTGGGCTTGGTGATATTGAACGTTCTGTAAATCATACCTGCATCTTCCAGCCATAGCAGTGCGTCTTCGTAATCTTTGGAACGTGCCCCAGGTTTCACCACTTTATAAATAAATTTGCGATTCTCCTTTGCTAATTGCGATGGAAGAGAGTGCCAAATGGCATGAATGCGTGGTATCTCTTTGGTGGTGGCATATTTGGCAAAATCAAGTTCGTAAAGGTCGAGAATGTCCTGCAATACACGCTCCACAGTTTCCATACCCTTGTTATCAAGTAGACTAATGACTGCTTCGGGCATGCCGCCACACACCAAATACCGCCGGTACTCGGTCTTCAACTTGTTGAAAATAATCTCTGGCAAATGCTCTGCCTGCTGTAAGCTTTCCACATATTCAAATAATTTACTGTCTGCCGAACGCAAAAATTCCCGAAATGAAATGGGATACATTCGCAGTATGCGCACCTTGCCCACAGGAACAGTCATGCTTTTCTTCTTCACTGCCACTCCCAACAAACTGCCAGCAGCTATGATGTGATATTCGGGAGCGTCTTCGTAGAAGTATTTCAAACTGTTAAAAGCCTCCTCGCATTCTTGTATCTCGTCAAAGATGATGAGCGTTTTGCCAGCAATGATAGGCACTTCCGTATAGAGCGACAACTCTTTGAGGATACGCACAGGAGTTTTAGAAGTCTGAAACACACTCTTCAGTTCGGGCTGTCGGTCAAAATCAAACTTTGCACAATATTCAAAAGCCACTTTGCCAAAGGTTTCCATCGCCCAAGTCTTACCAATCTGCCTTGCTCCCTTCAAGAGAATAGGCTTCCTATCTGCCTCGTCTTTCCATTGTAGGAACGTATCTATAATATCTCTTCTAATCTCCATGTGCTTATTTTAAGTGCAGAATAATGATGCATAAAACATTATTCTGCGGTTATCTCTGCAAATATAGTGATTATTTTGGGCATATAGCTCATTTTGCAGGCTATTTTTTTATTAGATGTTCCATAGCTCAAATTGCAGGCTGGTTTTATTCCTGCTTTTTCATACTTAGAGTTTTTATTAATACCAGAAAAAAAACATTAATAAACCTTTTAAGAAAGATAGAACTATTCATGGCTGCTCTCAACCGCCGGTGTACATCGGAAAGATAGAAATGTCTAAGCCTGCAAAATGAGCTATAGGTCCATATTTTTAGTTAAAAAAGCTGTAAAGAGGAAGAAAAAGACGGGTGAAAATGTGCGTTTGTAATCGGTAGAATATCAGGTGTTTATCGTTTCTCGTGAGAAAAGGTGCTTTGTTGGGCATGTAAAGGGCGTTAGTAAGACCTTAAAAGGGCATCTCTTGAAAGGGAAAAGAGCATTAATTGGAAGACAGAATGACATAATGACAAATAAAGCCATAGTCATGAGAAAGTATAATAAAGACAGAGTAACAAGTGGACAAGTAGACGAGTAGACAAGTTGCTTGTAAAGGCTCTCACAGATAGCACAGATGAACAGATGAAACGGAAAGCGTGACGCACAGAGACCTAAAGGTCAGGGAATGCACAGACCAGCTGCTTGTCTACTTTCTAACGTCCCCTCGTCCCCCAATTCTGTGAGTTCCACGACCTTTAGGTCTCTGTGTGTGTTTAGCGAAAAAGTTCTGTCTAATCTGTCTAATCTGTCTATCTGTGTCATCTGTGAGAAGACAAGTAGACAAGTGGACAAGTAGACGAGTGAACGAGTTGCTTGTAAAGGCTCTCACAGATAGCACAGATGAACAGATGAAACGGAAAGCTGACGCACAGAGACCTAAAGGTCAGGGAATGCACAGACCAGCTACCTGTCTACTCTCTAACGTCCCCTCGTCCACTTGTCCACCAATTCTGTGAGTTCCACGACCTTTAGGTCTCTGTGTGCGTTTAGCGAAAAAGTTCTGTCTAATCTGTATATCTGTGTCATCTGTGAGAGCCTTTGTCAGCAAACTCGTCCACTCGTCCACTAAATCTTGGGATACACGAGGTTGGCTTCGGTGATGTTGTTGAGCACTTCGGTGAGGTATTTGCGCGACTCCCACTTCGCCATGGGCAGGTCGTGGAGCAGGTAGTTGCCACAGTCGCGTGCGGCAGCACCGGGAATTTCGCCTTCGAAGTCGGCAACGAATTGGAAGGTACGGCGCATGAGTTCGACGATGTCTTTCGACTCGAGGTCACCACGGAGGATGAGATAGTTGCCCGTCAGGCAGCCCATTGGACCCCAGTAGATGATGCGGTCTTTCCACTCTTCGTCGTTGCGAAGATAGGTAGCTGCCAAGTGTTCGATGGCATGGATAGCCCCCACGTGTAAGACCGGTTCGCGGTTGGGCTCTTTCATGCGGATGTCGAAGGTAGTGATGGTTTCGTTGCCCACTTGGTCCTTGCGGCTCACGTAGATACCACGCAGCAAACGCTCGTGGTCAATGTTAAAGGAAGGGATTTTATTCATAATGCTTTCAAAAAAACTTTTAATCTGTTAATTGTGAATTTAGATACGTTCAACAAAGTGTTTCGTCACTTCAAAACTACCGTTGGCAATGCGCTCCCAGAAGTCGTAGTACTGGCTGGCTTTGTTGTCTTTGAGGGGTATGTCGCTGATAACACGGAACGAGACGAAAGGCGTCTGGTAGATGTGGCAGACCTGTGCAATCGAGCAGCTCTCCATGTCGACAGCCGTTGCCTCCGGGAAGTGGTTCATAATCTCTTGCATCTTCTCACGAGCGTTGACAAACCACTCGCCACTGACGGTCAGTCCAGCCTTGATGTGTAGGTCCTTACAATCAGGAAGGTTGTTCAGGGACAGAGCCTTTTCAATCAGTTCGGCAGGAGCTTTGAAGCGGGCAGGCATACCAATAATTTGTCCGAAAGCCACTTCGTCGCCACAGTAGGCATCGTGGTAGGCACACTCCGTAGCCACTACAACATCCGTCACCTCCAATGACGTGTCAGCTCCACCAGCACAACCGCTTGAGATAATAAGGTCGGGGTGGTAATGATTAATCATTTCCACAGCACCGATGGTAGAGTTCACCTTACCGATACCGCATTGCTGCAAGATGATTTCCTTCTCTCCTAATCGTCCCGTAACGAAGTCTTTATGGTTGAAATGCTCCGTCTCGGTGTTAGAAAGAATTGCTTTAAGTTGCTCGAACTCCTTGTCCATAGCAACGATGATTCCTATTTTCATGGTGCAAAGGTACGAAAAAAAGTTAGAAGTTGGATATTGTAAGTGCTTTGTTTTTTTGTAACTTTGCAGAGATAAATTGATTTGTAAGAAAACAGCAAAAATAAATAAGAATGAAAACTTGGAAAAGATTTCTACCCGATGTAGTGGTAGTCGTGTTGTTTGCGGTCATCTCGTTCGCTTACTTCTTCGTACCCGTCACACAGGGTAAGATACTCTATCGCCACGATGCCTCAGCAGGAGTCGGTTCGGCGCAGGAAATGACAGAGTACCAGAACCGTACAGGTGAGGCAACACGTTGGACAAACGCCATCTTCGGTGGTATGCCAACTTATCAGATGTCGCCCTCTTACCAGTCGACAGACGGACTGTCGCAGGTGATGAACGCCTATCATCTTTGGTTGCCAGAGAATGTATGGTTTCTGTTTGCCTATCTCTTAGGCTTTTATATACTCTTGCGTGCCTTCGATTTTCGTCAGTCGTTGGCAGCCTTGGGCAGTATCATGTGGGCTTTCTCGACTTATTTCCTAATTATCATAGCAGCCGGTCACCTCTGGAAGGTAATGGCGTTGGCTTATCTTCCACCGATGATTGCTGGTATTGTCTTGGCTTATCGAGGTCGTTATCTGTCGGGCTTCATCGTGACGGCTATCTTCACCGCCTTTGAGGTGAAGGCAAACCACGTGCAGATGACTTATTACTATCTCTTTATCATTCTCTTTATGGTCATCGGCTATCTCGTTCAAGCCGTTCGTGAGAAGCAACTTGCAGGCTTCCTCAAGGCTTCGGGTGTATTGGCTGTAGCGGCATTGATTGGTATATTAATCAATCTCTCAAGCCTTTACCACACATGGCAATATCAGAAGGAGAAGTATGCGAGGCAAGAGTGAGCTGACGAAAGCCGACGGAGCTAATCAGACAAGTTCAGGACTTGATCGCGACTATATCACGCAGTGGAGTTATGGCATTGACGAAACGTTGACCTTACTCGTACCAGAGGCGAAGGGTGGAGCAAGTGTTCCGTTGAGTCAAAGTAGTACGGCTATGTCGAAGGTTGACCCACAGATACAGTCAATGATTCCACAGCTCTACGACGCTTTCCCACAGTATTTCGGTACACAGCCGGGTACGAGCGGACCAGTCTACGTGGGTGCTTTCGTGCTTTTCCTCTTCATCTTAGGACTTTTCTTGGTGAAGGGTACGATGAAGTGGGCATTGTTGGCAGCTACAATATTATCCGTTCTCCTATCATGGGGCCATAACTTCATGGGCTTTACCAACTTCTTCCTCGATTACATACCGATGTATGCGAAGTTCCGAACGGTGGCAAGTATCCTTGTTATTGCTGAGTTCACCATCCCGCTCTTGGCAGCACTGACCTTAAGCGTCTTGTTGACGAGCCTGAACTCTTAGGAACGGAGATGAAGTATGCTTATATCAGTCTTGCCTTGACAGCAGGTGTGGCAGTTTTAGTAGCAGTGTTCCCAGACATGATGGGTCCGTTTGTCAGCGATCAGGAACGTCAGATGATTAATGGCATTCAGGGCATGGACGGCAATACGGCGAGTACCATCCTTGCCAATATCTCCGCTATGCGTGCAGCAATGGTCAGTTCTGATGCTTGGCGTTCGGTTATCGTTATCCTCATCGGCTTCGCGTTGCTCTTCGCTTACAGGATGAAGAAGCTGCGTGCCGACTATATGGTGGCTGGGCTTTTGGTGCTTTGTCTTGTTGATTTGTGGCAGGTAAATAAGCGTTACCTCAACGATGAGATGTTCGTACCAAAGAGTGAGCGCGATATGCCACAGCAGCCAACAGCAGCCGACCTTGAGATAAATAAGGATAAGAGTCTCGACTATCGTGTACTGAACTTTGCTTCAAACACATTCAACGAGAACGAGACATCTTATTTCCATAAGAGCATCGGAGGTTATCATCCTGCGAAACTTCGTCGTTATCAGGAAATGGTCGATGCTTACATTGCACCAGAAATGCAGAAGACGATGCAGGCAATAGCGGCCGTGGGTGGTAATATGCAGGCAGTAGATGGCGTAAAGACTTTCCCCGTACTGAATATGCTGAACACGAAGTACTTTATCCTACCTTTGCAGGGTGGCGTAACGACACCAATACAGAACCCATACGCACAGGGCAACGGCTGGTTTGTCGATAAGCTCACCTATGTCAATGATGCCAATGCAGAGTATGCTGAGGTGGGTAAGATTGACGTGCGCCATGAGGCAGTAGCCGATAAGAAGTTTGAGGCGGCTTTAGGTCAGGCGAAGGCGAACGACTCTACTGCAACCGTGAAGCTCGATAAGTATGAGCCTAACAACCTGCAGTACACCGTCAACTCAAAGAATGGTGGTGTTGTCGTCTTCTCTGAGATCTACTATCCGGGTTGGACTGCGACTATCGACGGTCAGCCAGTCGAGCTCGGACGTGTTAACTACATCCTCCGTGCCGTAAGCGTGAAACCGGGTAAGCATACCGTAGTCCTCGACTTCCACCCAAGAAGTATCTCTACCACTGAGACTATCGCTTACATTGCTATCATCATCTTGCTCTTGGCGATTGCGGGGGCAGGGTATATGGAGTGGAGGAAGAAGAAGTAGAAGCCCCACCCCATCCCTCCCCGAAGGGAGGGGTAATTGATTACCGAGATACCCCAAGGATTCTCTGAACTTGCGGTCATTGCGAGAAGTAAAGTGTGGAGACAAGGGGAAGTCATCACAAAAGATGAAGGTTGAAAGAGAATACCCTCGCAAGTATATTGGCTTACGAGGGTATTCCGTTTAAATCGAAGAGTGTTTAGGGCATAGGCTTTATATGCTTTTATTGTATAAGGCTTATAGCGTTCTTCACCTTTTATATATATTGTAAAATAAGGATAAGAAGAAAATTATGAGACAACGAGTTGAAAAGAAGCTAAACCAGCATTTGATGCTACCGATAAAGCTGTTTATGGGTAGAGAGAAGTCAGGAGGTATCGTTCTGATTCTCAGTGTCACCTTAGCAATGATATTGGCAAACAGCAATATTGCTGAGAGCTATTTCCATTTCTTTGAACATGAAGTAGGATTTATCGTAAATGGACAGCCGTATCTGAATTATAGTCTGCACCATTGGATTAATGATGGCTTAATGGCTATGTTCTTCTTTGTGGTCGGCTTAGAGTTGAAAAGAGAATTTATCGGAGGCGAACTGGCTGACATCAGAAACACCATTCTACCTATCGGCGCAGCAGTAGGCGGTATGATTGTACCTGCCTTGATATTTTTAAGTCTGAACATAGGTACTCCACAAACGATGGGATGGGGAATACCGATGGCAACTGACATTGCTTTTGCCTTAGGAGTAGTATATCTTTTGGGTGATAAAGTACCCGTATCGGCAAAGGTTTTCCTTACAACGCTTGCCATAGTAGACGACCTTGGGGCTGTGCTTGTCATTGCCTTCTTCTACACTTCCGAACTCTCTATTGCGAGTTTGCTCTTTGGTTTGTGCTTTCTTGCAGTGATGTTTATAGGAAACAGACTCGGTATCAAGAGCCTATTCTTCTATGCCGCACTCGGTATCGGTGGTGTATGGGTAACCTTCTTGCTGTCGGGAATCCACGCAACGATTGCTGCCGTACTTGCTGCCTTTATGATTCCAGCCGACGCGAAGATTAACGAGTCGGTCTATCTCAAGCGTATGAAGAAACTGACAAGACGCTTTGAGCATGAGGAAGCTAACGAGGTGAGAACCTTGGAGGAGGGACAGGTAGACGTGCTGACACATATACAGCACGACACCGAGATTGCAATACCTTTGCTACAACAGCTTGAACATAAGATGTCACCTATCGTTACCTTCTTGATCATGCCTATCTTTGCAATTGCCAATGCAGGTATCAGCTTCACGGATTTAAGTCTATCTGACATCTTCTCTACCCACGTAGCACTCGGAGTGACATTGGGTCTGCTCTTAGGAAAACCGATTGGTATTATCGGAGCAACTTTCTTAATGGTAAAAATGCGTTGGGCAACCCTTCCAAGTGCCATCACTCGTCGCACACTGTTAGGCTTAGGTATGCTTGCCTCTATCGGCTTCACCATGTCAATGTTCATCTCTACCCTCGCCTTCACCGACGAGCTATTGATGACACAAGCAAAATTGGGTATCTTCCTCGCCTCCATCTTAGGCGGAATAGGTGGGTATGTGCTGCTAAATAAGAAAAGTAAGTAAAAACAAGTAGCCCCATCCCATCCCCTCCCCGAAGGGGAGGGGTAATTAATTACCGAGATACCCCAAGGATCCTCCAAACTCGTAACCGCTGATTTAAGAGAAAGAGGGGCGTAAACAGTGAGCTATCCTTTTATAAGAATATAAAAAAACAGAGTAACAAGCTAATTTGTTGCTCTGTTTTTAGACTTTATAATAAGCAACTTGTTAACCCGTCTAACTTGTAAACTCGTCAACTTCGTAACACAAAAAAACAAATTTACTCTTTATCATTTATCGGTGTCCGATAAAGCTTTTTTGGAGTTATCTGTGTTAGTTAAAATAGGCTTAAACTTATGATTTCATTAATTTATTTGGTTATTATAGGGCTTCTCTTTTTTAAAAATAAGCATATTACAATGAAATAAAAATTAAGGGCTAAAAATTCTCATTTGAATTTTTAACCCTTTTTATTACTTTTTATTTTCTTGATAAATCTTCAATAATATGATAAAATATTTATCACACCTAAAAAAATATTACTATCTAAGGTTTGTCTGTCAGTTATATCAAAATAATAGTTTAATACTTTATAAAAGCACGAACCTTATATTCTTCATTAATTCTTTTTAGAAGCAAAAATCTATTCCGGGAAAGTTAAAAGAAGGACATATACCCTGAGTACCTATAGCAGTACTTGTCCAAAAGTTTCTAGTATTTACATCATTTGCGAAAGGCTTACCACCTGCTTGGGTGAATACTTTCTGAAATAAATTTCCATATATACGATAAGCCTTGTATACTCCTTTTATTTCTGACTTCTCTGTAAATCCCAGATTTACAATAGCATAAAAGTAATCTAATGCTGATGGTAAGAACCATTTCTTTCCCACCAAAGATCCTGTAACACCACCACTTGGTACAAAATGAGCTGCAGCATAAAAAGCAGGAAAATCTTCATTCTCACCTCTTACTTTATTTCCCTCAACGCTACTACTACTGGTAGAAGCATCCCAGGTATTGTCATAGCCACTCTCTCCATTAGAAAATGTGTAATCTGAATGACCCATCCAATTAGAGTTAATAATCTTTGCTGCAGCTGGGGAATTACCATACTTTTCAGTCTGCCAGAGGTATTTTTTTCCATTTCCGGCCTCTTCTATTGCAGCAGCAAGACGTTGGTCGGCATCAACAACAACTGCAACTGCGGTTTTATTAGGATTTGCTGTTAATGAGCCTGTTGTTCCGTCGCTAAACAAATAAGTATAAATGGGCTTCGTACGTATTTGTGCAGAATAAGTTCCATTCGCATTGACCATATAATCTTTAGACACCAACTCAGGGATTTTGCCCACAATATTCTTCCAATAGATTTGTCCTTCTGTAATATCCATTTGGAGATGTTTTACATTTGTACCTGGTAATACATAGTGCCAAGGACCCGGAGAAGTGAAGCCAAGGTAACCTCCCCAACCAGATGCTTTATATTTTTCTTCTGAACTCAATGGAGAGTCGTTTTCTACCGCAGGAAATGCGGCTGAAGATAAGGTTGTGTAACGATTAGTAAGCGGATTAAACGAAACCTTTGTTGGTATATCATCTATAGTAGAAGAAAGAGTTGCTTTGAATTCTTTTACAAAATGCTTATAACCCATTATCTTTGTTCGAACTCTTGCACCAGCGTGTTTAGCAATAATATTAATCTTTTCTGTTGTATTATCAGCATTGGTAGTAAACGTACTCAGTCCAATACGTGCTGTTTCAGCATTACTAAGCGATACTTCAAGATTGTTTCCATTACTTACAACATCGTCATTAAAACAAACCAATGTATAAGTTGTGTTACGTTTTAATCGCAAATGATTACTTGAACCTGCATCTGGTGTAAAATTATTACTATCTATCACACCACTAAGCTCCCCAACCCTGGTAGAACCTTCATAAACGTGCACTTTATAATGAGTTGGTGTCGTTATAGCTCTTGTTTTTATTATTGCATCTCGTGATGTATCATTATCACCTTCTACATAAGTAGAAACACTGCAATCAGATATTTGTGAAACAACTGGTAGGTCTTCTAATTTCTGATTATCAGTACCAACTCGAGTAGTAGTGGCCAGGTCTTCATAATAACCCTCGACAATATTAATACTCACAGTGCTATAATCAGCTATTTTTTTATTTGTAAGATCTTCTGTGTTATTACATGCCACAAGAAAAATTATAGCTAATAACAATCCAAATTTTGTATTCTTTCTTATTATCATTTTCTTTTGTTTATTTTTTCACTATTCAAAACCATACTCTTTTTTCTCCTCCAATTCCTTTCTCGGGATCCCAGTCTTTTTCCTCTGAGTTGGAGGGGGCAATTTCGATGTTACTCCCAGTAATAAATGTCTGGTAATCAAGTTTAATCACCTCTAAGGTGGGTGTCATGTAAGTTTTTTTCTTATACATAATGTTTGTGTAGCTATCATTTATCAGGATAAATTAATATTAAAATAATTAAATTTCGGTGCAAAGGTATGTAATTTTTCGCTTTACCCCCCAATTATGTTAATAATACATAATTATCTTTTGTTTGTTTGTTAAAAATACACATATTCAAAATGGAGCTGCAATTCCATGTATAGGTTTAGTATAGGAAATCTATACCTGAAATACTGATGGGGTTGGGGCATGTAGCCCCCATAAATGAAAGAAAAGCATTACTGAAAGGAGAAAAAGACCGTCCGGGATGGTATCTTTTTGGTAGGTCCAAGCACTGTCTGATGTTTATCGTCCAAAACTCTCTATTAATACGCCTGCAAGAAAGAAGGAGGATTTCAAACTTGTAGAATTAAAAGCAGGGGAAGGGGTATATAGTGGACTTTATCTTATCACCGACTTTGAAATTAGTTTCAATGTCATTAAGGACATTATTGCCTCTGATGAATTCATCGAATATATTAAGCTGCTCAAAAAATACAAGAGTGGCGGATATTATACGTTTAATTCAAAAGATATAGAACAATACATCAATAATTTTTTAACTTACAAGACAGGGGAAAGATATGCTCTCAAATATTCGGCTTGATGATAAAACAAAACGAGTTTAGACGTAAAAAACCGATTAAGAAAAAAATAGGAAAAGCTAAAAAGTTAGCCTTTCCTATTTTCTTTTCTATCTTTTTTTAGTTCCCCCTATCAAAAACTATATCCTAATGCAACGTTTAGATAGATGGGATAAAGTCCGAAACTGATAGTTTTGAAGTCGGGTTCAAAGATGTTGTTGAAAGCCCATGTGAGGTCGGTATTCACTGTGAAATGCTTGTAAGCATACCAAGTAGCACCTAACTGACCGCCCCATTGATAGTCGTGGAGATCGCAGGTGAAGTCGTAAGAAGCGGTGTTGTCGTCAGTAAAGGAAAGTTTTTCGCCAACAGGAGTACCCTCGCGGAGATAACCATTGCTCACGTGTCCAGTGAACTGTTCGTTTAACACAACCGAAGCGTAAAGTCCTGCACGCACCTTCAAATGTTTGTTGATGCGATAGTTTGCCATGATAGGGGCTGTGAGGAGCGATGTGTGATAGTCCGTGTTCACGTATCCAGTCCAGTAGCCTGCAACTTTATTGCCGTCGTTAAGGATTTCCATGCTGTAATTCTTCACGTATGCACCCGTAGCCATGTCTTTCTCCTCATACTTCAATCCAGCAGAAATGCCCCATTTCTGACTTTCTCCAAACCATTTTGTGGCAGTGGCTTCTGCAGTCACGTTGACTTTCGGGTCGTAGCTTCCAATCTTTCTGATTTCAACGGGCATGGGAAGTGGCGTAGCACCACCCATGTTCACACCAACCTTCACTTCGTGTTCCCACGTCTTCTTCGTTGGCAAAGGTTGTGTTGTTGTATTGTTTGTCTGTGCTGAGGCTGTCATTGAGCAGCTCATAGCAGTGATGAGGATAGTTATAAGATGTTGTCTCATTTTTTTTATCTTTAATATTTCTGGAGTCAGTTCATAAGTCTTGAAAAGACTGTCAGCAGACACCACGGGATTGTTATTCAGAATATAATTTCAGTTCATCAACGTATAGCGTACTGCCAATTGCCCCCTTGAAGATGGCACCCTCTTTACTTGACGACATAATGATAGAAAGGCTATACTGTCCGTTCTTTAGCTTCTCACTATCAATCACACGTCCTGCAACAGCCTCGAAAGGAATCTCAAAGTGGGTCCACTCGTCAGCTTCCTTCGCTCCTTTGAGTTGTGCAAGAAGGACGATGCGGTCACTGGTAAGCGAGTTTGTTCCGTCAAGATATTCCACTCCGTCGCCTGTTTCAAAGAGTATGGCATAGATAGCCAGACTGTCCTTGCCATCCTTAATCTCTTTCTTGTTCTTGTCTTGAAACTTTGGTCCAGCCTTATACTTATAGTATCCACTCAGCATCTTAGGCAATTTCTTGAACGGACGACCAAAGTGGGTTGATTTGGCAGCATTGCTCATGTCAATGCTGAAGTCGCCGATAAAGAGATTGCCAGCAGCGATAGGAGCACCGAACATCGAACCGAGGAAACCCGTAGAGACAGTTGTTAGTTTCAGACACTTACCCGCATATCCGTCTTCTGACTGACTGGTCGGATACTCCCCGTAGCCTTGCTGTTTCCCATGAGGAATGACACACCAGAGTTGCCGCTGCCCCATTCTGTGAGGTTACCCTCGTCTGTCTTGTCAATGAAGGTGTGATACTTACTGGTAGCATCTTCTTTAAGGGTCTCGAAATGATAGTCGGTTGCCACATCATTACTTTTGAAGGACACCTTATACGTCTTCTTCCACAATCCGTCTTGTGAGGTCACGATGTAGGTCTGAGCTTGTGTGAAGTCTAATTCCTTACCACTCTCAGGTTCAATCTTTGCACCCTCTGTAAGGCTAAATTGAGGTGCTACCTTTGTGAGGTTCTCCCAACCATTGACGTGGAAGACTACTTCGTTGTTTGTAATAATCGGTTTACGAACAAGATTGATGCCTTCAAGCTTTACGTCTGTAATATCTGCTTCAGCATTTAACGCTTCCTCTCGAATACATGAGGAAAGTAAGAGTCCTACCAAGAGAGTAAGGCTCATCGAGTTAATAAATTTCATTAATATATTTATTTTATGGATTAATGATAGATAAAATATTGATGCAAAGGTACGAAAAAAAAGTAGAACAAAGGCTTTTCCCTTGTTCTACTTAGAGATTTGGGCTTAAAAATCAATGGTTATCCTACCGTTTATTTGTCGTCCGGTGAGGAAGTTTGGAACGGCATACTGCTGTCCAGCAATGTCAGTCACCCAATAGTAGGAGTTGACGTTGTTGATACCGAAGAGGTTCAGGCAGTCCAGACCGAGCCAAATGTTCTTAAAGATGGTGTTGCGACTGCCGTCGTGATTGTCTAATAGGCGGTAGCTCATACCGATGTCGGCACGTTTGTAGGCCGGTGATCGGAAGGTGTTGTTCTCCAATTCCTTGTGTGGAGCAGAGAAGGGCAGTCCGTCGGCGTAAGCCAACTTTAGCGACATACGCCAGCGCGTCGTTCCCGGGAAGAAGTCTGTGAAATAAAGATTGAGCGCATAACGTTGGTCGGTTGGGAGAGGAATACTCTTACCATTCAACTTCATACTCGTGTTCATCACACTCAGTGTCAGCCATGAGTCAGCACCCGGGACGAACTCGCCATAGAGTTTAAGATCAAGACCTGTTGCGTGTCCAGTAGCTGTGTTCTCACCATAATAGGTCACCTTCACATTGTCGACAGAGTAGGGGACGAGGTGTGAGAGAGCCTTGTAATAAGCCTCCGCAGTAAACTTAAACGGACGAGCTAACATCTTAAATCGGTAGGTCATACCAGCCAATGCGTGGATAGACTGCTGTGCACGAATCTTCTGATTGAGCGTTGCGTAGGTAACACCATTGACAATTGACGTGTCGCGTAGTTCCTTATAGAATGGTGCCTGATAGTAGATACCACCTGCAATGCGGAAGCTAAGGTTGCGGTTTTTGCCCGGTGTGATGGTTAGTGATGCACGTGGAGAGAATAGACTCTCACCATTGAAGTCCCAATGCGCAAAGCGAACGCCATAATTCAGTGTGAAAAGCGTTGGAACAGAGTCGCGCGTCTGGAAGTTCCATGTGTCTTGCACATAACTCTCAAAGCGTTTTGCATTGAGTTCGTTGCGAGCACGAAGTGCGTAAATCATCTTCAAATCACGTCCTGTATGTGGAACATTATAACCTGCTGAGTCACGATATTCGTATTCGGCAGAGTTCTCCTTGATATTTTCCTGCTTGTAAGTCACAGCGGTTTCAATCTTGTGTTTGTCAGTACGGTGCTGCATCATCAGCTTCAAACTCTTCACGTTCGCATTGAGATAGTCGCGAGAATGCTGCATAAACGTACCCACACCGAGGTTTTCAGACGTCTCAGTCTGTGTCAACCAATACTGTCCCTGAATGTCATAACGCTCCTGTTCCTTCGTTGTGAAGGCCGATGCGTGTAGGGAGAGGTCGGTGCGTGGACTCAAATGGCGTGTGATAGCCAGCGAGCCGAAGTAAGTACGGAAGAGGTCTTTCTCCTGTCCGTCGAAGTAGACACGGAACTTCTTCACGTTCTGCAGCGTACCGAAGTTTGTCTCACGGTCTTCTGGCTCGAAGTTATAACGATTGTCAGAGATGTTACCGATGAAATCTATCTGCCAATGCTTGTCGGGTTGCCATGAGAGATAAGTCTGATAATCAAGGAAAGACGGACGATATTCGCCCTTTGTTTGGAGTGAACCAAGGAGGTAACGATTGGTTTTATAACGCACCCCATTGGTCCATGTCAGTTTCTTAGTAGACAATCCGAGGTAGGCACTGGCACCTAAGAGAGAGGCTGAGATGGATGCTTCCGTCTTCTTCGGACGCTTGTAGGTGATGTCCAAAGCCGAACTCATCTTGTCACCATATTTCGCTTCGTATCCACCAGTCGAGAAGCCAACGCTCTCAACCATGTCGGGATTGATGACAGAGAGTCCTTCTTGCTGTCCGCTTCGCACAAGGAAGGGACGGAACACTTCTATGTTGTTGATATAGACAGAGTTTTCGTCGAACGTACCACCACGAACGTTATATTGTGAAGACAGTTCTGAGTGGGTCGAAACACCCGCCTGTGTCTGTACCATTTCTTCGACAGCATTGCCCGAAGCTGATGGTCCTTGTTTGGTTTTTTGAATATCCAATTCTTCTGTTGTTCCGTGCTGTTTGGCTTTCCCTTGCACTACAACCTCCTCCAATGCGTTGTCGTCAGCCAACTGAATGAGTAGCGTCTGCTTTCCCTTTGGGCGCACGAGGATTTTAGTTTTGGTCTTATAACCAATCATAGAGAAGCGCACCTTCACGGAGTCTTCACTCTGCAACTGCATATTGAACTCGCCTTTTAGGTTGGTCATCGACAGTTTTCCCTGCGTAACAACCATGACAGAAGCCAGTTCAATCGGGTTGCCATCCTTGTCGGAAACCTTCCCTTGAAGGGTGAACGATTGCGCCAGTGCCAACTGGGCTGTCAGCACGAACAATAGAAGTAATATGTATTTCTGAATATCCTTACGTTTCATAACCTTTATATAACGTTGCTGATTTCGTTTTATTGTCTTTCTCGGTCGCTTAGAAGTGAAAGACTTGCTGCAAAGCGGATCTTATGCTTTAGTGGAAATGATAATTGCTTTTATTTATCTTATTTATGTGTTTCAATTTTGATGTATAATGTTTTTATATCTTTGTAACAAACAATTTACGCCATTTGAAATATGATGAAGAAGCTTATTTTATCAACCTTTGTGTTTTTAGGACTGTTACTTACAGCCTTTGTTCTTTATGTTTGGAATCAGGAGCGTACGTCTTTAAAAGGGGAAGACGTACAAGCGTATAATGCTGATAAGATACCCGTCGAACCAAGAGATTTCCGAAATGACTTTGAAGAGATGTTTAACGTCATCAAAGACAAGTATGCATATAAAGATACGAAGCATTTAAAGCTCGACTCAATTCATACCGCCTGCCTTCAGTGTCTTGACACAATGCAGTCGAAAGTGGCTTATTCATTGTTGATAAAAGAGTTTTTTAGTAGCCTGAAATGTGCTCACGCAAATAATGTATCCATAGAGGAACCTTGGTTTGTACAAGGTGCAAATATCACAGTGATTGAAAATCGGATGTTTGTTGACAAACCTTCTGACTTCGCTGTAAAGGCAGGTTTGCTGGATAAAGACGAGATTGTGGCGGTAGACGGGGTGCCAGTGAATAAATGGGTAACTGATTACACCAAGTATGTTTCGGCTTCTACAGATGCCGATCGTTACTTTAGAGCGGCAAAGAGAATATTATGTAGCTATACGGATTCGGTGAAGAAGCTGGATGTTATCCGACAAGGCAAACCTCTAACGCTCACCGTTCATCTGCAATCTCAGTATATCCCTACAAAGGACAAAGAACAAGACGTGACATGGAAGAAACTTTCTTCAAAGGTTGGATATATAGATGTGAGAAGTATGTTGGATGGAGTTGACAAGCAGTTCAGCAAAGCTTTTGCGTCTTTAAGCCGCCTGCCATTCCTTATAGTGGACATTCGTAATAATGGCGGAGGGAGTAGTAGTGTCGGAGATTTCATAGCACAGCACCTGATAAAGGGTGAACGGACGATTTGGAACGGCACAACATTGTCGCCTTCTGCGGATGCTTATAAGGGCAAGGTGATTATTCTTTCGGGAGTTGTTACGGTTTCAGCTGCTGAGAGCTTCCTGATAACAATGAAAGAAAGTGGTGATGCTATCGTTGTGGGTACGCCTTCTGCGGGTGATACTGGTGGTAATCCTCGTTTGTTTAAGACCACGTACGGAATGTACTACTGGGTTCCAATCGGTCATCCTTTTAAGTCTTCTCCTAAGGGATTCCCATTAGAGGGCGAAGGTGTTAAGCCTCACCGCCTTGTGCCAATGAAGGTCGATGACTTCCTAACGGGGAAAGATACTCAACTTTCTTATGCTGAGGAACTTACTCACAAAATGTGATAAGCGTTTCATTACGAACTAACTTGCGACAATGAAGCGAAATCTTATGGTTTCAAATGTCGTATGAAACAAAAGCTAAAAGCCCTGCAACAAAAGATTGTGGGACTTTTATAGAAAGAAAAGAGGATGTGTTTTCTTACACATCCTCTTTATTATTTATCATCTTAATCTTGCTTTCTTAGCCTAAGTACTTCATGAGTACGCGTGCATTTCCGCTCTCACGAATCTTCTCGATAGCCTTCTCACGAATCTGGCGAACACGCTCACGGGTAAGACCCATCTCTGTTCCAATCTCCTCCAAACCCTTCTCTTGACAACCGATACCGAAACACTCGGTGACAATCTTTATCTCACGATCCTTCAATGTGTTCTGAAGAACAGCACGGAGGTCGTCTGACATTGACTCGAAATCAACGCCACGGTCGGTACGTGAGTCATCACCCGAAGACAGCATGTCACTCATTGAGTTGTCATCGTCATCGCTGAATGGTGCGTCGATACTCATGTGATGGTTGTCTGCACTCTGGCTCTGGCGGATGCGTGCCTCATCGATACCCGTCAACTCGGCTAACTCATGGATAGAAGGACGACGGTTGTGTTGCTGCACAAACTCGTTCGTTACCTGATTAATCTTTGAGATGGCACCCACTTGGTTCAGCGGAAGGCGCACGATGCGACTCTGCTCAGCGATAGCCTGCAAAATGCTCTGACGAATCCACCAAACGGCGTATGAGATAAACTTAAAACCACGAGTTTCATCGAATTTCTCAGCGGCTTTCACTAATCCAATGTTTCCCTCGTCGATAAGGTCGGTCAGAGAGAGACCTTGGTGCTGATACTGTTTAGCCACAGAAACGACGAAACGGAGGTTAGCCTTGATCAGTTTCTCCTTCGCACGTTCGCCCTTGCGACCGCCCTTGTGGATTATCTGCGCCAACTCAATCTCTTCGTCTACGCTAATCATCGGTTCACGACCAATCTCAACGAGATACTTGTCCAGTGCCTCACTTGATCGGTTGGTGATACTTTTTGAAATCTTAAGTTGTCTCATGAATTGTGTTACTATTTCCTCCTAAAATATAGTTACTTCCCGTTATCCAAATTCGATACGGCGTGCAAAGGTACAAATTATTATGCAGACGGGCAAATTCTATCGGTGTTTAGATGTGCTTTTTTATGTTTTTTTTGCTAATAGCGTTTCTCTAAACATCTTTATAGATGACTTTTAGGGTAGACTTAGCTTTCAAAAAGTCCTTACATTAGTTCGAAAATAATGGATGATAGTTACTTACTCGTCAACTGGAGAAAAAGTAGAAAGAATGGCGTACTTGAGAAATCATGTTACATTTCTTTATGTGGTCTGATAAATTCTTTCCCACATCAAATGGTATGGCAATATGTTCTACGCCCTCAACCATAATCTTTTGATATTGGGCAATTTCGTATTTCTTATAGTATTAAATAGTCCATTCTGCTATAAATGCTCCCAGTAGAAAAAGGTGGGAAATTTTCTTAATATATATTTTTCTTTCCTTTGTATCATGGAAGAAAAATATTTATATCAGTTAACTGAATTCCGTTTTACCCAGTGATGTATTACATTATTTTCTATTGTTAAGATAGAGTCTGATACTTCATTGTTAGCGCATTTATCTTGATGAGAAGATGGAGAAAAAGAACTTTCCGATGATTTTTCAGTTTTGAATCAAAAGGCTTTTATGGAAGCTGTCGAGGTGACGGACTTTCCGATCTGTGACCATAAGGTTATTTTGGTTCTTCGTCGACGCCGCTGGATAGATATTCGTACAGGTAAGAGTTTCTCTTCCCTTGCAGATAGACATTACAGCCTCCGTACTCGTTATTCCAAAGAGTTCGGAGCTAAAAGAAACGTATGGAGAGCATCCCCAGTGACGCCGCTACATCTTGAGGAATTCTTTTCCATATCAATGGACGTAGTTTTGAGAAACAACGAGGAAACATTAAGTGGTTACAGGTCTTGGGATCAGTGTGTCTCATGCTCAGAAGTGGCTTTGAGGATAAATATTGGTAAGAATATAGGCACTAGATTGAGACATCCTTGTCTAATGGGTGAACTCTGATACGATTATCACTAATAGGGACAAACACGGCAAGCAAGGATGTCTTGTAGCCATTGTTGCTGGAACCAAATCCTTGGATGTCTGCAAGGTATTGGATAAGATAGATGAAAAGACAGAAGCCGTAGAAGAGGTTACCTTGGACTTGTCCGATGGTATGCGTAGATTGTAGGCATTGCGTTTTGCAAAGGCTAAACGAGTGATCGACGTTTTCATATACAGAAACTTGCAAGTGATGCCGTGCAACAGATGAGAATAGAGTATCGCTGGGCAGCTTTACAGCAAGCAAATGACGAGAAAGAGAATGCGAAGTTAGAAAAGATAGCGTATCAACCACTGACTTTTGAAAATGGAATACACGTAGTGAACTGCTGGTGAAGTAGGTATCTGTTGTTCAAATCATCAGAGAAATGGACTGATGAACAACAGAGCTAAAATACTGTTCAGAGAATATCCTGACATTAAGAAGGCTTATACGGTTTATCACATTCGCTAAGAATGATTTTGCTAAGAATACTATCAAAGATGCAGCCAGACTATCATTGGCAAAATGGTATAATAATGTCGCAGAAGCTGGTTTTCATTCCTTTAATGTCATTGCTGCAACTTTCTACGAGCATTACGAAGACATACTTAACTTTTATATTAACAGATCTACAAACGCTGCTGCGCAATCCTTCAATGCAAAAATAAAACATTTAGCGCTAACTTAAGAGGAGTTGTAGATAAAAGTTCTTTTTAGACTTGACAAAATATATGCCTATCCCCACTAAATAGTCCATTCCTGCTATAACGGCAATATATTCTGTTTTATTACTAACAAAAAAGAGCCTTACAGCATAGTGTAAAGCTCTTCTTTTCCCTTTGTGGACCAGCCTGGGCTTGAACCAGGGACCTCCAGATTATGAGTCTGTTGCTCTAACCAACTGAGCTACAAGTCCTGAATTTTACCAATTCGGGTGCAAAGATAATAAATTAAATGGAAAAAGGAGAAAAGATAGTTAGGAAATTTCATGTTTTAACACATTTTGTTTGTATGAAAGACGGTTTGTGGGCTATTTCGAGTAACTTTGCACGTAAGTAAACGTTTTATAAGTCAAGAAGATTGAACACAAGATATATTCGTTTGGGTGAGGAGAGTGAGAGGACTGGACTGGTTGCAACCATTGGTTTTTTTGATGGTGTGCATCGTGGTCATCAGTTCTTGATAAGTCGTGTTATAGATGAGGCTAAGCTGTCGGGGATGGCTTCGGCTGTAGTGACGTTCGATAGATCTCCACGTCAGGTGTTGCAGGAGAATTATCGTCCGCAGTTGCTGTCGAGCCTTGAAACGAAGTTGTCCTTGCTTTCAAAGACTCGGGTTGAGAATTGTTTTGTGTTACACTTCGATGCTTCTTTGGCTGCGCTCACGGCTCATGACTTCATGCGGGATGTCTTGTGCAGACAACTCAATGTGAGGAAGCTCGTCATTGGTTATGATAATCGTTTCGGGCATAATCGTTCGGAGCGTTTTGAGGATTATGTCCGTTATGGCAAGGAACTGGGCATAGAGGTTATTTTGGCTAATGCTTACGTGCCTGACGATGAGAAGATTAGTTCGTCGGCTATCAGAGTCCACCTCCGTGAGGGTAGGGTCGAAACTGCCAATCGTCTTTAGGTCATAACTATACGATAGAGAGTAAGGTTGTAAGTGGCTTTCAGAATGGTCGTAAGATGGGTTTCCCAACCGCCAATCTCGATGTGAAGCGTTGCGAGCAGCTTCTTCCGAAGTGTGGAGTCTATGCCGTCATGGTGAGCTTGAAGGACACTGTTGAATGGAAACGAGGTATGATGAACATCGGGCATCGTCCTACGTTCAATGGCGAAGAAGTGTCAGTAGAGGTCCATCTCTTTGATTTCAGTGGTAATCTTTATGGGCAGGAACTTCTTGTTAGTCTTGTCGGTAGGATCAGAGATGAGCGTCGTTTCGACTCTTTGGAAGCCTTAAAGGAGCAGTTGGCACGTGACAGGGAGAGTGCCAATTGTTTGTTAGATGAGGCTTATAAGACGGATGAAGACAAGATTAATAACCCATAATGTTTGGACGAATGAATAATAAAAACTTATTGAGCGCATCGCTCTATATCCTACTTTTTGTGTCGCTTTTCATTCTGATACAAAGTCTTTCCTTGTTTGCGAGTAGTCAGTTGGTGCATCTTCTGCGTGGTGGCGAGTCTGTCAAAGCCGTCGGTTCGACTTCGGATGGTGAGATTTTTGCTATCACAGCCGTTGTGAGTAGTCTTCTTACCTTCGCAGTCTTTGTTGGTAAAGAAGTGGGCGAGGCTTTCTCCTGCTTACCTAAGAACTCGTCCTTGGTCGTCCTTTGTTTGGTCAGGACTTTTGGCTTTGGGCAGTATTCTGCCAATGCAGTACGTGATGGAACAGGTGAACGTCACGATGCCAGAAGCAACGAAGCTGATGTTCGAGAGTATCATGCGTGAGCCTTGGGGTTATATCGCCTTAGGACTTATGGCACCTATTGCCGAGGAGCTTGTCTTTCGTGGTGCCATTCAGCGTGTGTTGCAAGAGGCTTTGGGCAAGCGCAATCGTTGGATAGCCATAGTCGTTCCAGCCCTCATCTTTGGTATCATCCATTTCAATCTGGTACAGGGCATACATGCTTTCGTTATCGGTTTACTCTTAGGTTGGCTTTATTCCAGTACGGGAAGCATACTGCCTGGTTTTGTTCTTCACTGGGTGAATAACACGGTTGCTTACCTGATGTTTAATCTTATGCCTCAGATGAACGACGGAAAGCTTATCGACTTGTTTCATGGCAATGACCGCCTGATGTACGGCGGTTTATTCTTCTCACTTTGCATATTCATTCCTTCCTTGCTGCAGTTGTGGTTGCGTATGGCGAAGCAGAAGGTTTCGGATGAAGAATAATACTCACGACCACAGCGTAGAACCTCTGTTGGTTATACAAGCAGTTACGTTCTATCAACGAAAAAAAGAACATTCCATTACTCACGTAGTAATAGAATGTTCTTTTTTTAATTGTTCAAAACAATTTTGATTATTCTGCAACAGGTCGGATGCCACCAGTTGTTGAAGTTAGACCATCTTCGTCATGGTAGCGTACCTCGCTATTAGTCATGTAGAACATGAAGCGTACTCCTCCATAGTGGATGCTTGGGGTTGCTGTAAGATAATAAGAGAAAGTACTCATGTCATCAAGAATTCCATCAATTCGATAACCTGTATTTTACGCCAAGACAAATGAGAGAAAGGTACTGCAATGCGGCATAAGGGTTTCTGTGCTTTTCATAGTATTAAATTTTGTAAGTTGAAGGAAAAATATTAACTTTGAACATGTGCAACACAGGTTCGGACTTCATTGTCAAAGTTTATGACTATGTAAAGCGAATCAGTAGAGTTTCCATAGGGTGTAAAGCTATTCGGGAAGCAAGTGAAAAATGTGTAAACCAATTCTGTAACAATAACCAAAAAAGTGTGAAGTAAATTTAGGCAGAGTCAAGATGCCTTCAAGTGAACGAAAATAAATAAAATAATGGAAGCAAGCAACAACGACAATATGCTCATCTACCAATCGGCAGATGGAAAGATAAAAATAGATGTACGGTTCAGAAACGAGACGGTGTGGCTATCGTTAGATCAGATGGCAACTCTCTTTGGGCGTGATAAATCTACTATCTCACGACATGTTAAGAATGTGTTTGAAGAGGGAGAATTACCTACGGATGCAACTGTTGCAAATTTTGCAACAGTTCAAGTGGAAGGAAATAGGGAGGTTACCAGAAATATAGATTATTATAATCTTGATGTTATCATTTCGGTGGGCTACAGGGTGAAGTCACAACAGGGCACGCAGTTCCGCATTTGGGCTACTCAGCGACTAAAGGAATATATCATCAAAGGCTTTGCACTGAACGATGAGCGATTCAAAACCGGTTCATCTTACAATTATTTCAAAGAACTTTTAGACCGCATTCGTGACATACGCCTTTCTGAGAAGGTTTTTTATCAGCAGATAAAGGATATTTATAAAACAAGCATCGACTATAACCCATCTGCAGAAATGACATTGGCTTTCTTTAAGGAAGTACAGAATAAGCTGCTTTGGGCTGTCAGCGGCAAGACTGCCGCCGAGCTTATCTACTATCGTGTCAATGCTACTCTGCCAATGATGGGCCTTACTTCTACGGAAAAGGAGGGAAAAATTACCAAGAATGATGTCCTGATAGGTAAAAACTATCTGAATGAGAAAGAGATTAGTCAGCTAAAATTAATCGTAGAACAATTTCTTGCTTATGCCGAGTCGCAGGCTTTGGCTGAGAAACCGATGTATATGCGTGATTGGGTGCAGAAATTATGCCTTGTACTCACTATGAATGAGAAGAATATTCTTGAACACGCAGGTAAGATTTCTCACAAGGTGGCTGTAGATAAAGCTACAAAGGAATATGTTGCTTATAAAGAAGAACAACGACAGATAGAACACTTTGATAGTATTAAACAACTCGATCAAGATTTAAAGCGTATTGCACCACGAAAGAACAATAAAACGAGAAAAGACGATAGAGAGAATAATCAATGATAGTCAACACAGAATATCTTGGTAATCAGGATCTGCTGAAACTACCAAAGATAGCTTTCCTCGCATCGAGCAATATCGCTACTGAAACGGTGTTGCAAGTATATGACTGGGCTACGGATATGCGTAGTCGGGGGGAGTGTGTCGTCAGTGGTTTTAACAGTAGGTTGGAACAAGATGTACTTCATTTTCTGTTGAAGGGCAACCAACCTGTTATTCTTGTTATTGCTCGGCGAATGTATAAAGTTATCCCTAAGGAATTACAGGAATCTTTAATTCAAAATAGATTATTGATAGTTTCTGTATGTAATGCTGCACGGCAGTCAAAGAACACGGCTATGATGAGGAATAAATGGCTTTGCGAGATGGCAGACAAAATATTATTCATAGGTGTAACCGAGCAAAGCAGCCTCTACGAGCTTAAGGTTGCCTTTCATGATAAACAAAAATTGATAACATTGTAATTTTCACGATGATTATACAATTAATAGTGATCATGGGATGAAATAGCGTTAAAGACTGAACTCGTAACTCGAAGGAAATCAGACGGATGCAAGAGGGTGCGGGAGAAGGTGCTTAATAGGACTTCAAAAGAGCGTTAATAGCAGGCGTAAAGGGCGTGTTTTGCAAGTTTCTTAGTCGACCGAGCGGTGGTAAAAGAGAAAGGCTGAGGTTCGATAACGAACCTCAGCCAGAAAGTGAGTATGTGAGGGAATTATCCCATCATATAAAAAATGCTATTCTAAAAAAAAATGCTGTTCGTGCGGGATGGTTAGAGTCTATACCCCAAGTGAACCATGAACGCATCTATACCGTAGTAGGCAAAAGAGTGCTGGTAGGCAATGTCGACTTTGAAGTGCTTAAGCTGTCCGCCAGCACCCAGTGTGAACGCATTTGAGGTTTTCTCGGCAAACTGATAGCCCACACGTGCAGAGAGCATTTTGTTATAAGTATATTCTAAGCCCGTTCCAACCAATGTCTCCTTTGTTTCTTTAGGAGTGAAGTGGCGAGCTGAAAGAGCATAAGTCAGACGATGTTTAGGCGAAACATCCACCTGCCAATCACCACCCACGACGAGCGAGGTAGGTAGGCTGTAAGGAATACCAGTGTCATCAAACTTCACACTCTTACCGAAGTCCATCAGTCGAACGCCCAATGTCAGCACCGAATTTACCTTCTCGCTCACGGCAATCGGTTTTTGATAAGCTCCACCGAGAGAGAAAGTTAGGGCATTGGTGCTTGTTGCAGCCTGACTATGTGCGTAGGTTGCTGAGGTGTAGACGGCAATGTTTTCAGTGACGGTGAACGAGTAAGCAAGGTCGAGTGTGAAATCGTTGGGCGACAAATAATGGTCTTTATTGGTCGAACCAACCTCACGAACATTGAGTCCACCATAGTAACGCATACCCGCCATTAAGGCCGAACGATTGTCGAATCTATAACCCGTTGCAAGGTTATACTGCATAGGTCGTCCCCTCGTTGGTCATCGCTTGTGCTTCGAGCGACGCATCGACAGCGAAGCGAGTTTCTCCCAGTGACAGAGCAGCAGGGTTAGTGTATATAAACATCTGGTTGGTATTGCCCAATAAGGTGCTACCCATAGCCTCACTTCTTACATCAGGGTTGGCCTCGAGTATAGGAAGGATACGGCTTTGTGCCGTAACCTCCATTGTCATGAAAGACCCCAATGCGACAAGTGCCATTGATATTTGTTCATAGTGTGATATTTTATTTCTTAATGAAAGTATGTTTGCTTGTTAGTCTGTTTGTCTTGAGCAGCAGGTAGTAAGTGCCCGGAGCCAGTCGGTCGATGCCTAAGGTCACTTCGTGTGTAGCAGCGTTAGGAGTCAGTTGCTCGTCGATGAGCTTCTGTCCACGTAATGATGTGACAATGGCTTGCACCTGTTTCACCTCGCTACGCATGAGCGCCTTTATGTAGCTGTGGGCAGGGTTAGGGTAGATGACATGAACGTCAGGAGCCGCCTTGTCAGTCACACGCACCTTGATGGTTGTTGACGTGCGTTTTCCCTTATCGTTAGCCGTGATGGTGATGGTTGCTTCACCCTTTCCTAATGGTGTAAGTGAGAGCATACTACCCTTAACAGAGGTTTTCACGGCCGACTCGTTGTTGGTTGTAGCCGAGAAAGTCATTTCGTTACCACTCATAGCCGAGAAGACGTTTGCCAGATTGATTTGAACGGCTTCACCATTTTCAAAGAGAGAAACATCGCTAAGAGCGTTGACGATTTGTGGAGCAGTATGAGGAACAACCTTATAGACAATCTTCTGTTGTGTTTGTCCGCCCAATTGGTCGGTCAGTGTAAGGGTAAATTCAAACACACCAGCTTTCTCCACCTTAATAAGCAAGTCGAAGTTGTCGCCCACACGTTTCAGTTCGACACCACGAGGCAAGTCAGTGGTGTTGTAGGTCCATGTGTGTCCATCCTCGTCCTTGACAGAAAGCAGCTTATGGAGGTAAGGCTGTGTGTCAAGGAGTAGTAAGGTGTCAGCGACAGACGTAGTGAACGCCGGAGCATGGTTGAGACGTGTGGTAAAGTTAGCCGTAACTTCTGGCGACATATTATTGAAGCGGTCGCGAGCCACTATCTTTACAACATAGTCAGTACCTGTTTCAAGTTCCTTAAAGTTCTCCTCTAACGGTGTTCCCACAGCCATATCGTAAGAATAACGTGTAAGGCTTTGCACAGGATTGTTGAGTTCAGACTTCTTAAAGAGTTTGATGTCGTATGCAAAGGCGGTATGTTCAGGATTGATAGCATCCTCGTCCGCAGTCACGTTCCATGTGATTTGAGCATCGTAGTAGCCACGTGTAGCATCAGCCGACCAGTCGGTCACGTTAAGTACGGGTGCTTCCGGCTTCATGGTTTCAGGGTCAGAGAGGGCAAAGTTGGCATCAATATATCCCACACCCATCTTACCAGCAAGGTTGGCATCCGTCTTCACAGCGTAAGGACTACTGGTTTTCACAGCGTTTTCCAAGCGTTGACGCAGGTCGGTGTTAGTGAAGTTAGGATTGTTCTTACCAAACTTAGAGATGACTAATGCAGCCACACCAGAAACGTGCGGGAGCAGCCATTGACGTACCTTGTGCGTAGGCATAGTTGGCATCAGTAGGCAGGGTGAAGTCGGTGTTAGGATATTCGCCAGTGTATCTCTGGTAGAAATCGGCCGGAACAGTACTTAACACGCCCTTATAAACCTCGTCAGGATTGGTTGTTCCACCCGGTGCCAGTAGGTCTACCCATGGTCCTTTGTTCATATAGTCGGTAGGAATACCAAGACTGTTGAACGCACCTACTGCCAAGACACGTGGATAAGAGGCTGGTATCATCTCAATATCATATTGCGAATCGTTACCCGAAGCAAAGACAACAAGTCCGCCCTTCATGTAAGCATCAGGTTTTTTGTTACCTTGTGGGTCGCATCCAGCAATGTCGGTGAAGTAGTCGATACCCTCTTTAAGTAGGTCAAATTGCGTCTTAAAGATATTTTGGAAGTTAGCATTGTTAAGATACTTCTTGCGGTCGAAGGCATAACCCCATGAGCAGTTGCAGACAGAGGCACCATTTTCGGCAGCAAACTCAAAGGCTTTAACGATGTAGGCCGTTGAAGCTGTCTCGTTAAATCCGTCGCGTCCGTATATCTCACAACTCATGAGTCGCACACCCGAGTTGGCATCACCATTACCGCCAGCAACGCCACAGACACCAAGTCCGTTATTGTTACGTGCAGCAATGGTTCCAGCGACGTGGGTGCCATGGCTTCCAGCGACGATGACGTTAGGGTCGCCCGTTCCTTTTTCAGCCGCATAGAAGTTGCGTCCATGGATGGTAGCACCCGTTGTTGGGTCAGTACCCTGCCATGCTGAGGCCGATAGGTCTTCGTGGTCGAAGTCGATACCAGCATCCATTACGGCAACAACAACATTTGGGTCGCCTGTTTCTTTCTGCCAAGCCGAGAAGAGGTCTATGTCGGCTCCTTCCTTAAAGGTAGCATATCTGTCAATGGTGGTTGTGTAATGCCACTGATATTGTAGGAAAGGATCAGAGAAGTTCAGGTATCCCGCACCATCATTTGCTGGTCTTAGATTGTTTGGATCGATAGGCGTACGTGTTACGGGAGTGTACTTCACTTGTGAAGGAGCTATCTGAACGTTACCATGCACCTTCTCAATGGTAGGGTCACGGCGCAACTCTTCGATAACTTTCTCAACGTTTTTCGTACTGTCAAATCTCACAACAAACCATCTGTCTAATCCTCTGGCACGTTTAAGATTGGCATATTCATTATTCATGTTAAAGACCTGTTCCACCTTTACTTTCGAGTCCTCGAAAACTTTGGCACGTGTCACGCTTTGTGAGGCAGCACGTGTAGAGGGAGTAAGGTTGGCTTTCAGTTTGATGAAGGCCAGTCCCGGTTGCCAAGGGAAGTCGTCGTTAGCATTAGCCTGAGTAGCATCGTTGTTGGCTTGTGTAGAGATGAAGTCATCGCTACAAGCCGAGAATAAGCCCACTGCTAACGACAAGCAGGCTGTCAATGCATATATTTTTCTAAATTGTTTCATTGGTTTCTTGTCTATAAGTTGAGGGTTTTCTTGATTTGGTCTACATAATGCTTACTCTTATAGTAAGTGATGACAGTGCGTGTCTCCTGTGGTTGCATATCAATAAGATCAGACTCACCACGGAAGAAAGTAACGAAGCCATTGCTGTCGCCACGGAAGTAAGTATAGCCTTTTTCTTCGATGACGTTTCTTATGCTAACAGGCAAGGTAAATGTGAACCATTCGTAAACGCCCGGTGTACCTTCCTGCTCACGGTTATAGATAATGTCGCTACCCATGTAGAACATGCGGCATAAACCAACGGTTCCACTTAGGTCGGCATCAGCAACGATACCCGCATCAATATCCTCGGCAGTTGCTCCCTGCCAATTGAATTCATAGACAACATTCGCCAAAGAACCATTCTCATGGCTTGCATTCTCTGGAACAAAGAGTAGGCGTGAGTACTTACAGAGTGGATCGGATGTGGTGGTTGTGATTTTCTCGTCGTTGAATTCGTTGTTAAAGTCAGGTTTCATACCACGCTTCTTTTCAAACTCAATAATCTCTTTGAGCTTGAAGTTCTTATTATGTAAGAGGTTAGACTTGAATACAGGGAAGCTCTTGATTTTCCCATTGCTATTCAGTTTTAAGCTGTTAGAACTAACAACATACTTCATGCAAGGGCTCTTGTATATACCACCAAACATCTTAAAGTTCGTCGGGTCGTTGTAAACATGTATCAGACGTGTCACATCTTCCTCTTCACAATAGTATTGTGTTTCGGTTTCCCAGACGCTGTTTGTTTCCTAACATGAAGTTGTTTTGTTTCAACCAAGGTTCGTAAGATTCTTTCTGGAAGACCTTACCCTTAGGAGCTTTCAGCCAAGCCGTATGAATCTGTTTGGTATCATAGTGAGGCATGTAATATATTCGAGGAGACTGCTCACCGGGTGAGTGGAAGGCATAATAAATCTTATCTACATCCTCCTTAAAAGGTAGGAGAGAGTCGATTTCGAAGGCTCTGTCACGGCTATTGTTTCTCTGTGCTTCAAGTTGTGTTGCACGTGCGAGGTCGAAGTTGTCTACATCCCAAACAGGGAATTGGAACTGAACGAATCCATTCTGTGTCACGTTCAGCAAGTAGTGCTTGTTTCCATTAGTGAGGAAGAGTTTCTCGGTTCTACTGGTCTGTGCCCATTGGCTATTGCGTTCAATGGCAGTAAGGTTCAGTTTCAGCTTACGTTGCTTAGTGTCCACTTCGTATGTAAGCCAATTATTGTTCTCTTTGTCCACTTGTTCAACACGCCAATCATCAGAGTTAGAGATGACGTTCAGTTCAACAGCTGCATGTGCTTCGTGGTTGAAGATGGCTGTACCATTACTACCCTCAATGGCGATGTAGGGCTCAGAACCAAATTGAGTGACTTCGAGCGATTGTTTACCATTAGGCGTAGTCAGCGTAAGTTCTGTACGACGTTCGTCAGCACCATCGTTGGGCAAGGCAGTGAGTTCAAGTACGCTACCCATCTTCTTCGCAGAGAGCCAAGTGCTATATGCTCCATCCTCCACTGCCATTCATCGCCCAAGGTAGTCATATTAATAGACTTCGTCTCACCTTCTTGCTTGAATGTGAAGGACTGTTCTTTGCCTTGAACAAAGTTTTCTGTTCCGCCCAAAGTAAGGTCCTTCTGGCATGCGCTTACCAACACAATAACGAGGAGCAAGGCGCATAATCTTATTTTCTTATACATAGTGTATGATTTGTTTATTTGCGTATGTCTCATTACTATTTCTTTCTAAACTGGTCCTTATTAAAATTGTCGTTTATATCTCTTTCGTTTTTAGGGATAGGCCATACAAACAGACTATTGTCAGGCTGTATGTTTACATTAAATCCCTGTGCATAGAAGGCAGCAGGAACCTGATAATATCCCTCTGCTCCTTGGAAAGAACGCTTAGAGAAACCTTGTTTCCAGCGGCGTAAGTCCCATAGTCTGAAACCTTCAAAAGCTAACTCGCGAGCACGTTCGTCCTTTATTTCCTTAAAGAGAGCTTCGCCTGTTTCTTCCGTAGTAGGAACTCCTCTTGACGTTCTGAGTGTGTTGAGATAGTTCTGCGCCTCAGGTTCGTTGCCCAACATATAGGCTGCTTCTGCTGCAATGAGATACTGTTCTGCTATGCGGAAAGGTTTTGGAGCTTGATTGCCATTAGGCACATAGCCGCCCCAATGTGTACTGGCGAGAGTTGCATAGTTAGGGTTTCCTTTGAATTTAGACACGACATAAAGCTGAGTACTTACCTCCTTGTCGCTTACGGTAGTATTAACAAACTCAAAGAGTGCCAATGCTCGGTGATCAGTCTGACTTGAAAAGAGGTCGTTTATCACCTCTCTTGTTGGGACATAGGTAGGTTTATTATAGTCGCCCCTCCTATTCTTTTCTTTTGACTCATCCCAGTAAGTAGTTGTTGAGAGGTCAGCTCCGTAGAGAGAGGTCACTGTTGGCACTTCATTTTCCTTAGCTACGTATGGTTGCCAGATTTGTTCTGTACCCTTATCATAGAACCACATCTGTGCGAAAGCATCCTCTTGTGGATTAATCTTACCTTCGTGGTTACGTTAGAGTAATAAGGTTCAATGAGCGGATAGGTGTTCTTACTTATCAATTGCTTAGCTTCTTGATAGGCATTCTTCATATCTCCCATATAAAGGTAGACACGTGCACGAAGTGCGCGTACAGCGTCGGCACTGATTTCAGTGTTTCCTGCCTTTGTTTCAACGGCTGCCAAGTAAGTTTCGGCTTGTTGTAAGTCGTCTAATATCTGCTTGTAAGTTTGTGCATTTGAAGCTCGATGAGGCTTGTTAACGCTCACCACTTCCGTACTTAATACGACTCCCGAGTCTTTCTCGGCCGTACTTGCCTCGTAGGGGGAGCAGCCCATCTCAGGGCTAAATTGAAATGATAGAATGCTCTTGCAAAGTAAGCATCGCCCAAATATTGGTTCTTTCGAGCTTTCTCTGCCTCGCTTACTTCGAGTTTGGGCAGTTTTGTCAAGACGACATTCACGTCAATAAGCGCAGCATAATATGAGTGATAGATTTCCTGCAATACCTCACTCTCTGGCAATATCTTCCATCCATGAAACTCACTGTATAGGTCGTTGAAGGAAGCGTGTGCATTTAGCATATCGGCCTGCACTTCCTGTGGCAGCACATAACCTCCACCAAACTTACCACGAAGGGTGGAGTAGACTCCATTGTCCCACTTTGCGGCGTCCTGCATATTACGAAAAGAACTGTCATAACCAATGAAGTCGGCTGGTTCGCGGTCAAGGTTACAACTCTGAAAGATAGCAGCAAACGCAAGCAAACATAAATATATCTTTGTTGTTTTCATTCTTATATTCATTTTTTGACGATTGTTATTAGAGTCCAATCTCAACACCTACACTCATTTGTTTTGTGTTTGGATTAACTCCATGCGATATATTGCGATTTACCTCTGGGTCAATACCTCTGAACTTTGTAAAGGTCAGTAGATTTCTACCTGTGAAGAAGACCTTTGCAGAACGAATAACAGTCTGCTTTCCAAGGCTTTTTCGAGGAATGTCATAACCTATGGTGAAGTTCTTCAAGCGCATGAACGAGGCGTCCTCAAGCATCTTTGAGTCGACGTAATTACTATGATGGTTTGGATCACGCACCCACTCCAACGATGGATATTCGGCGTTGTCACCAGGCTGTTTCCAGTAGTCAAACAAACGACGTGAACCATTGAAATTAGCATTGCGGTTGCGTACATGGAAGTCATTCTCATAGAACTGCTTGTCAAGAGAAATCATGTGCTTGCCAAGTGCAAAGAAGAAGTCGGCATTCACATAAAAACCTTTCCAATAAGCCGAGATACCCCAACCGCCTGTGACTGGCGTATAAGCATCGATGCCAGTATTCTGAGTGAGCGAAGCCGTATATTCTGAAACGACATCGTTATCATCACGACGACTTTCATTTATGTCACTTCCTGGTTTATACCACTCTGGCACACCCGTATTGACGTTTACACCTTTATATAATGGTAGCATAAAGGTCACAGGTTTACCCACAATATAAGCCAACTGACCTCCCGGTTCTAACCATGACTGGCGACCCTCAAATAGCTCGAGCACCTTATCGCGGTTGTAATTAAAGTTCACGTTGGCTGACACGCCCCAATCACGCCCACGAAGCAGGTCGGCACTCAGCTGCAAGTCTATACCATGGTTGAGGTAACGTCCTGCATTCTCATAACGGGTGGCATAACCAGCACTACCCACTGGTAGACCAGAACTGTAAGGCAGTGGCACCTCGAAGAGCATGTCACTGGTGACACGATTGTAATATTCGATATTCAAGTCAACACGATTGAACATACGAGTCTTCATTCCGATAGTGAACTTACTCTGATTTTCCCAAGTTAAGTCTGGATTACCAAGACTTATAAATCCAAGGCTCATTCCACCCTTCTTTTGTCCAACCTTTCCAACGTATGACGTTGTACTATAAGGGGAATAGAAGAGTTGCCCTGCGTTCCGTAGCTTGCCTTGAAGTCAAGTTCGTTCAACCACGACAGGTCTTTCAAGAAATGCTCATTCTTTGCCTTCCATAACAAACCAACCGACCAAAAGAGTCCGTTGCGATTGTTACGGCCAAAACGTGACGAAGCATCGTTACGAAGAACCCAATCTATGAAGTAACGCTCTGAGAAGTCATACGACAACTGAGTGAAGTATGAAAGGAAGGCATATCCGTTCGTGTCCTCATTTATCGACTTATCTTGTGTGGCATTATTAAGCAGATAGAGGCGTTCGTCTAAGACACCTGAACCTGCTGCCCCGAAGCCATCGTCCTTATAGTTGGTATATTCATGACCGAGCAAGGCTGTGAGATGATGGTCGCCAAAACCCATGTTATAGGCAGCCGTATTCGTAACGGTCACGTTAGAAGCCATCGAATAAGAACGCTGCGAACTTCCGTTGCCGTATGCACGATAAAAAGTTGGCAACACACGCGAACGACTGTCGCCATAATTGAGTTCTAATCCGACAAGCGAACGCAAGGTTAAATTCTTTATTGGTGTGAGCGTCAAACTACCATTGGTTGAAAGAATAAACGCATTGGTATTAGCTGGCTTGTATCAATCACATGCTTTGGTGTTGATATGTCGAGCAATGGCACGCGTTCTAACTCCAAACCTGTGTTGGGGTCGTATGGTGAGGCAAATGGTGCATTCAATGCCGCAATACCTCCACCCGTAGCGTTAGATTCTCCAAATGGTGACACGTGAGTGTCATCATACGCTATTTGGGTGTTCACATTTGCTCTTGCCCATTCAGTCAACTTCGCATCAAGGTTCATACGTCCAAAGACTTTCTTATAACTGGAACCCATACGCAGACCGTCCTGACTCAATGCTCCACCTGAGAGATAGTATCTCAAACCCGTCGTGCCGCCCGACACTGACACGTCTGCCGTGTACATTGGTGCAGGTTGATAGATGTATTTATACCATTGGAAGTCGGTCTCCTTGAAATACTTCTCCTTGAAATTGTTTATCTCAGCCTCTGTATATATACCTGTCTCCTTATAATAACGCAATAACTCTGGACCAGTCATCAGTTGGTCGAAGTAGTCGGTGTTTGCCAATGAAGATACGGCATATTGTGCCCTGAGTGTTATTGACGGACGAGCGTCAGTCTTACCGCGCTTTGTCGTTACATACATCACACCATTGGCGGCACGTGCTCCATAGATTGAGGTTGCAGCAGCATCCTTAAGAAACTGAACACTCTCAATGTCGTTCTGGTTCATTGACTGAAGTACTGCCATACTGACCTGCATACCGTCGAGGATAATGAGCAAACCTGTTCCTGCTCCTAAGGAGCCTTGTCCGTGCAAAGCCATTGACAGACGGGCTGAAGGTTCGCCTGACGATGAAAAGACTTGCAGACCGCTCACCTTACCCTGAACCGCGTCTAAGGGGTTGGCTACGGGCTTCATGGCTAAGTCCTTTGCACTTACCTTGACCACCGATGCCGATGTGTTGGCTACCTTTCGTTCCATGTAACCGACAACAACAACATCGTTTAGCATGAGGTCGGAGGGTTGCATTTTCACCTTCATCTGAGCTGTCGCAACCAGTTCTTGACTCTCATAACCAATAAAACTAAACGTCAGTTTTTCGCCACTCTTCACGCTGATGGTGAAGTCGCCATCAGCACTTGATACCGTTCCTGACTTTGCAGCCGCCTTGGGTATAATACTCACACCCGGCAACGGCTCTCCATTCTCGTCTACAACATTACCCTTTACCGTTATACTTTGCGCAAAGACTTCGCTGAGTCCAGCAAGTAAACATAGGGTTAAGATCCAAATCCTTAGTTTCATAAATGTATTTATTAGATTGTATTAATTCGATTTGTTGTTTTATTGTTTTGTCCAGCCTTTTGGACTTTTATAATCTTGTTCAACGTGACATAATGTACACTATGTACATTTGCAAATTTATTTATTTTTTTCTAAATAACATATATTGTAGGTGTATTATAATTCCGCAATATAATTTCTTGTGAAAATTTTTATATATTGATGTGACATTTTGGGACTCTATGCATTGATGTAGGACTTTTCGATGTTTTTGGACTTGTTTAAACATGAAATCACCCAAACTAATGGGAATATGAGAATCGTAAAGATATGCTGTTTATTCAAGGAAGACTTGCTACAATTAGTAGGTTTATTTGTGTATGAGTTCAGAATGTTCCGCCTTCACCATTTCGCACCATTTTGCTGGCACATGACAAAATGCAAGATAAAAGACTTTCAACCTGCTTGTCTTTTTCAACGACAGCTTCTCGCTGATATGACGGATGAATAAAGATAGAAGTTCTTCAACATGGCGGTAACCATCATGAAAACCATATTCTCAACCATAAAAGAAAATGGCAGATGCGACCATCCAAAGTCATTGTTCTGTATGTCGAAGTTCTTTCGCTCGCTCACGCTCATTATAAATGTGATGTCTTTCTCGGTAGATGTCCAATTATTGGTAAGGATACAGCGATATGTATATTTCTCCGAACATATCCGTCTGTTCCCTGCCGTGCTTGTCTTTCAAAGGTTCGCTGTACGACAGCACCGTATGACTTTCCTTCGATGAGGTTGTCCATGCTGACAGAGGCGATCGCATTTCTCATAACCAACTGATGCTCTTCCATTCTTTCAAGCTGGCGGAACTCCTCGTGTCGGCTGCCACAATTGGCAGCACATTATATGGGAAACGATGTTGCAGCGTGGTTCTATGGTTTGGATGACTTCGCTTTGAGAACGACCCGCAATCCAGCACGGAAACTCTATCCGCGCGAGTTCGGGTCACGGTCCATAATGCGGCAGTGTGTCCTCCTGATGGGGGCCCATTGGTGTTTCCATCGATTCTCACCTCAACTATGATACCCCCAATGGAAGCCCAACTTGAGGAAGTAGCAAAATCACACTTATAGGAATACTTTGCGTCGAACTTGTGGGCAGGAATGGCCCAGTGGTCAAAGTCTAAGTCAACATGACTGCCACCTTTATAAGCACCATCCTCCGTATCATTCATGTAAAGTAGTGTTTAGCTTTCGCTGTATTGAAACTATAAGACCTACCAGATGTCTCGCTTGTATACAACATTCTCTTCGGCAAGCTCTTTTAGTCCGCGCCCCACCGTATCGGCGGGTAGTAGCATCTCGGGTCTGTTTGAACTGACCTATAGCGTATTGATATCCTCAAGACATTCTCCGCCGCAAAGATAGCTGAAGAAGAGAGATTCGAAAGTACTTCCATGGCTGAATGCTTTACCACTACTTCCACGTTTTCCCAATACAGATTCGGTAAGTTCTTCAAAGCTCAACTTTGAAAAAACGTCCATAATATGATAAATTCCACCGAAAGAAGTGATATTCTCGTTTTTAATTGCTACCTTTGCCATGTCAGATTTTTGCTTACTTTTTATTTCCGTAGCACTAAGATAGGTGAAATTTCTAACATATCCAAGTGTTTTGAGGACTTTGTTTCTCAGGCACTTGGAGTTTTTACAAGAAATAATGCTGCGGAATTAAGGTATTAATTTTAATTTTATCCAATTTCTTTGCGGCTTTTCGTGTCTTTGTGGATATTATGCGTTAAATATACGTGTTTCTTGTTAATATCCGCCAAACTTTTGCTACAATATATATGTAAGATGAGTAAGAGTTCACATCTTTTCAGACAGCTAATAAGGTGTGGGAAGGGATAGTGTTAAAGTCCGAGTTAGTAACTCGTAGTAAATCAGTCAGATAGAGGGGTGTGTGAGAAAAGGTGCTTAATAGGGTTTCAAAAGAGCATTAACAACATGCGTAAAGGGCATCTTTTCCAAGTGAAAAGACGCCCTTTACGAATTTAAGTCCAATCGGTCATTAGACCACAATATTTCAGTAATTATGATTTTTGTTCAATAGAACTATTTGCGGTGTATAAGTTTTTTTTCGTCCTTGTCTTTTTGCAGTTGTCGAGGTGCGCGATTTCCGAATTCGTCTACTTCTCTGTTAGCAATGAGGCGCACACCATAGTGCAGACTTGCATTTTCATTATGTCCACGGTCGAAGCCGTCTTTTGATAAGACACGGTAGCAGAAGGTTTTGTTGCTATAAGCATCGTCTTTGTCGTATGTGTTATGTTTCCAGCGAGTGCGTGACCAGTAACCCATTCGCCATGTTGAGGCATCTTTTGGGAAGGGGAAGCCTACGCATGGCAGTATGCGGTAGCAGTCGGTTTGAAAGAGCGGATTATTCTCAGAGCATTCACCCCACCATTTATCGTCCATAATGTCGCGTACGGTAATATTGGCATTTCCTATCCATCTGCTTTGTACGATTAAGCGCATTCCTTGTCCGTCGTCAGTGGTGTTAGGTCCTCCGACATCAACAAATCTCCATCGATATGCACAACGATAGCGGTTTCCGTAAGGGCGGCGGTCTTTGTGTGATAGCGCTTCTTTGTTGTTGCCGTCAAAACGTATGGCATATAGTTCGAGTCTACTCTTATCTTGCATGAAATAAGAATAGAAGATAGGTTTTTGGCTCCAGAATCTCTCTTCTTGTATATCAGCTTTGTTATTGTTATGGGTTTCGCCTGCGGTGATAATTGGGCGCATGTCGTCCTCTTCTGGGTCATACATCTCGTAGTATGGTTTAGGAGCTGATTTGAGATTGTCCCAACCTGTAAGTCCTATGGGCAATGTGCCGTCATGTATGCTTGTAAGGACGTTTGGTAATGCTAAGCCCCACTCTTCGCCAGTAGGGAGGTGATAGTCTTGTGGTTTCATCGTACCATTATTCAGGACAAAGCGCATCTTCATGTCGCTGCTTTTGAGTGACCAGTTCTGCACCCATCCAGCTCCGCTGCTATTCGGATGTGGCATGTTGGTGTCGTGGAAGCCTATTTCGTCTGTTTTGCTATTCGTTACGGCTAATCGTTCTAAGGGGTTTGCCCATGGATAAGCAGGCTTTCCGTCTCGCATTTTTCCAAAACATGGTCTACATACACCAAGTTCTACAGTCAGAACTTGGTTTTTATTCCCATCGCTTTTGAAATCATGAGCTGTAAATTCGCCTGACCATTCTTGTGGTTTTGACTGCCCCAGTAGCCATTCGTTAGCGTATGGATAGCGAGCGTTAGCTTTTTGTTTTCTGCCGAGCATGAAGCTGCCATGTTCTGCGGTGAGCATTGTCTGACCGATGTAGTCGAGCTTTGGTATTGGCATTCCCCATACATAGAACTCATCGTATGCTGCATCCTCTTTTCCTTTGCGCATCGCAGACGCATCAAAGGTGTATCGGTATTCGTAGAGTGGGTCGCCATAGTCGCTACCTTCGTTGAGAGGACTTACGTCGGCTGGATTGTTATAGTGTTTTTGTCGGTCGTTTTGGTACATCCAATAGAAATTGTTTTCAATACTATTAGTCCATGGTCGTAGCTCGCAGTCTATACCAAAGGAACGGTCTGTGGCAAGGTCGGCATCCGAACGGAAAAGGCTTGGTGGCATCATGAGAAAGCCACCTTGGGCCGTGATTTGCGAACTGGCAAAGGCGTATTTATGACCTTCTGGTTTCACCAGGTCGGTGTTGCGTTTCACCTTGAAGCGTATCAGGTTGCCTATCATATTGAACTTCCAACCCTCGATGATGATTTTACCATTATGCACCACGAGCGGTTTCCAGCCTGTGGTGAAAGGCACGTTGGCGAGGATGTTGCCTTTTGCGTCCACTGTATTGTGGAGGTTAGTGTGCTTGGGGTCGAGGTCTACATAGAAGCGATATAGGTTCTCTGCCAGCTTGCGTTTGTTCTCGTCAAGGCTCATATTGGTGCGTGCCTTGTCAAAGTCGGGATTGTATTCGCCTCCGATGATGCCGCACACATACCACTTCTCACCTTCCTTGGGTATGGCACTCTTGCCGTTGAGCCAGTGAAATTTCACTATACCATCGCTGTTTATATCTATTGTCCCATCTGGTTTTGGCTCCACATTGCTCCAGTTCATTTCGCCCGTGCCAAGCACAACTTTGCTCGGATCTACAGCTTCCTTGCCGTTCACCATCGCTTTATCGTCATCGCCAGCACGCACGATGAAGATGCGTGCTTTTAGTTCAGTACCGTGCAGGATGGGTAAATTTTGCTTGTCGAGGGCAATGGTGCGTGTGCCGTTGCCCTCTTGTACGATATTCGGAGCTTGTACGGTGGCGTTCAAATCCACGGCGATGGTGGTGAAAGCCTCTGCGTCCAGCGTGCCGTTATTCAGTTTTTGACTCTCGCTCGTAATCGTATCGTCTGCACACGAAGTGGCAGACAGTGCCAAAATGGCTGCCACTGCGAATGCTGTGTATGGTTTGAATAGATGTTTCATACTTATAAATTTCATGTAGTATAATAAAAAATAATTAGTCATTGCCATCACCGCCAGGGTTATCTTCGCCATGAGGGGGTGGCACAAGTTCCGCACCTCCGTTTTTAGGATCGCTTTTACCCAGCAGTGCATGTTCTATATACACGGGGTAGATTTCCATTGTTGGGCGAACATAGGTTTTGTTTCCCTTAGTTGTCTCTTGAGTTGTCATTACTTTTTTCATAATTGTTAAATTTTTATTGTTAATATTTTGGTGTATTTCATGTTGTGACTCCTTATAAGTGGTTATAGGTGTTGTCAAACGTGTTTATATTCAGTCTTTTGTTGGCGGTCGTTGTCTGCATACGACGTTTATGGGTACGACAAATTGCCCCTCACGCCTTGTCTTATTATAAGATAAGGTGTAAGGGGGATGTATTACCGATTTGTAAACAAAAGTTAAACGGGGGGGGTAGAAGCAACGAACCTCACGTAATGCCTTAACACTCATTTGGAGGAGTGCTAAGGAAGCATTTGACTGCTTGTAGATGCTGTGAGTCTCGTTCTTATACATATAACTAACAACGGGTTGTTATAGTCTTAATGTTTTCATCGCTTATTAGATACGTCAATATGAGCGGTGAGTCAGATTTACTTTTAGATAGTTCGCAAAGGTAATAAAAATTTTGAAACTACAAATGAAAATTTAGAAAAATGTTGTTGGGTGTTGGGTGTTGGGTGATGGGTGTTGGATGTTGGGTGATGATGGCTTGTTGGGGTGTTGGGGTGTTGGGTGATGATGGCTTGTTGGGATGTTGGGTGATGGGTGATGGGTGATGGGTGATGGGTGTTGAAGGTTGAGGTTAGAGTTAATTAATACATAAAAATTCGTTGATATTTCGTGAAAGTTTGTGGATATGTCTTTTTTTTGAAAGTTGCACGTAACTTTTTTGATAGTACTTTGCTTATATCTCATTTATTTATTATCTTTGCGGTGTATTAAATCATAAAAGAGTTCTAAGATTATAATATGGCTAAAATTAAGACAATTGGCGTTTTGACCTCAGGTGGTGATGCTCCGGGAATGAATGCAGCCATACGTGCTGTGACCAGAGCAGGTATCTATAATGGGTTTGAAATCAAGGGTGTCTATCGTGGTTATGAGGGTTTGATAACGAATGACATAAGATCATTTACGACAGAGAATGTAAGTGGTATTATCGGTCAGGGTGGTACGATTCTCAAGTCGGCACGTTCGAAAGGCTTTGTAACAAAGGAAGGACGTGAGCAGGCGTATGAGAACCTTATGAAGGCGGGTATAGATGCACTGGTTGTCATTGGCGGTAATGGTTCGTTGACGGGTGCGATGAAGTTTGCACAGGAGTTCGACCTTTGTTGTATTGGTTTGCCGGGTACGATAGACAACGACCTTTATGGTACGGATAGCACTATTGGTTACGACACGACGATGAACACGATTATGGAGTGTGTCGACCGTATTCGTGACACGGCTCAGAGCCACGAGCGAATCTTCTTTGTTGAGGTGATGGGACGTGATGCTGGTTTTCTTGCACAGAACTCGGCCATTGCCTGTGGTGCAGAGGCTGCGATTATTCCAGAGGACTCAACAGGTGTAGACCAGTTAGGACGTTTCATGGAGCGTGGTATACGTAAGTCAAAGAAGAGTTGTATCGTGATTGTTTCGGAGAGTCCGAAGTGCGGTGCGATGTATTATGCAGATCGTGTGCGTAAGGAGTTCCCTGACTTTGATGTACGTGTGTCAATCCTTGGGCATCTGCAGCGTGGTGGTCGTCCTTCGGCACGTGATCGTATACTTGCGAGTCGTACGGGGGTTGGTGCTATTGAGGCAATCCTTCAAGGACAGCGTAATATTATGGTTGGTGTTAGAAACAATGAGGTGGTATATGTTCCGTTGTCAGAGGCAATTCGTTCGGACAAGCCTTTCGATAGGAAACTCATCAAGGTACTCGACGAGTTGAGCATTTAAGAAGTACACCTTATATATATAGGAAATAATAATAAAAACAATAAAGATATTTATGTCACAGATTAATGGGCGAATCTCCCAGATTATCGGTCCTGTTATCGATGTCTATTTTGACACCAAGGGAGAGAATCCTGAGAAGGTTCTGCCAAAGATTTACGATGCCCTATGCGTAAAACGTCCAAATGGGCAGGATTTGATTATCGAGGTACAGCAGCACATCGGTGAGGATACCGTGCGTTGTGTGGCTATGGATAACACGGATGGTTTGCAGCGCAACCTTGAGGTTGTGCCAACAGGCAGTCCTATTGTTATGCCAGCAGGTGACCAAATCAAGGGACGTATGATGAATGTTATCGGTCAGCCTATCGACGGTATGGACGCACTGAGCATGGAAGGTGCTTATCCTATTCACCGTGAGGCTCCAAAGTTTGAAGACCTCTCTACTCACAAGGAGATGCTTCAGACGGGTATAAAGGTCATCGACTTGCTTGAGCCTTATATGAAGGGTGGTAAGATTGGACTCTTCGGTGGTGCCGGTGTAGGTAAGACGGTGCTGATCATGGAGCTGATTAACAATATCGCAAAGGGACACAATGGTTATTCTGTGTTTGCTGGTGTTGGTGAGCGTACTCGTGAGGGTAATGACTTGATTCGCGATATGTTGGAGTCGGGTGTTATCCGTTATGGTGAGAAGTTCCGCAAGGCAATGGATGAAGGCAAGTGGGACCTTTCGCTTATTGACAAGGAGGAGTTGCAGAAGTCGCAGGCAACACTTGTCTATGGACAGATGAATGAGCCACCTGGCGCACGTGCATCAGTGGCACTCTCGGGTCTGACCGTTGCTGAGGAGTTCCGCGACCACGGAGGAAAGAATGGTGAGGCAGCAGATATCATGTTCTTTATTGATAACATCTTCCGTTTCACACAGGCAGGTTCTGAGGTGTCGGCGTTGTTGGGCCGTATGCCATCAGCCGTAGGTTATCAACCTACACTGGCGAGCGAAATGGGTACGATGCAGGAGCGTATTACTTCTACAAAGCATGGTTCTATCACCTCAGTTCAGGCAGTTTATGTGCCTGCTGACGACTTGACCGACCCTGCTCCAGCGACAACCTTTACCCACTTGGATGCAACAACAGAGTTGAGTCGTAAGATAACCGAGCTTGGTATCTATCCAGCGGTAGACCCATTGGGTAGTACCTCACGTATTCTCGACCCACTGATTGTTGGTAAGGACCACTATGAGTGTGCGCAGCGTGTAAAGCAGTTGTTGCAACACTATAACGAATTGCAGGACATCATTGCCATCTTGGGTATGGACGAGCTGTCAGACGAGGATAAGTTGGTGGTGAACCGCGCTCGTCGTGTACAGCGTTTCCTCTCTCAGCCATTCACTGTCGCAGAGCAGTTCACTGGTGTTAAGGGTGTTATGGTTCCAATCGAGGAGACGATTAAGGGCTTCAATGCCATCTTGAATGGTGAGGTAGACGACTTACCAGAGCAGGCATTCTTGAACGTTGGTACGATCGAGGATGTTAAGGAGAAGGCTAAGCGTCTCTTGGAGGCAACAAAGTAATGAACGCCTTGTACGAATAGAAAAATAATTGAATTGTCTATGTTGACACTTAGAATAGTTTCTCCCGAAAGGGTTGTCTTTACAGGCGAGGTGGATAGTGTGCAGGTGCCTGGTAGCATTGGGCCGTTTGAGATTCTCAATAACCATGCACCAATCATTTCAACACTCGTCGAAGGCAAGGTTACATATAGCATAAAGGGGACAACGACAGAACTTCCAATCGTTGGCGGCTTCGTCGAGGTGAAGAAGAACTTGGTGAGCCTTTGTGTAGAAATCTAAAAGAAAACAAACTGACAGATAGTTGATTACGGATGATGGATGCAAACAAAGTGTATAAGCGGTACTATAAGAATAACCTGTGGATTATCGCAGGACTCTATCTTATTGGTTTACTCGTGGTGCAGCTGACGCAGTACACGTCCTATATCAATGTGCTGACCATCAGTGCTGTCTATTCGCTTATCTCTGCCTCTATCTATGGAGGCACGTGGAAGGCAATAGCCAGTCAGTCGCCAGCTGTGCTGAACAAGTTTTATCTCGCTGGCTCGGGCTTTCGTATGCTTATGGCATTCTTTACTGTGTTGATTTATGCAATTGTGGTGAAGGAACGTCCGATGGTGATAGGCTTTGTCGTTATCTTTATGATATTCTATCTTGTGCTGTTGGCATTTGATACCATCTATTTTTACAAAGTCGAAAAGAACAATAAAATTAATAATTAACGAATGAAATATCTCAAGCATCTGTTTTGTGTGGTGATGATGCTCTTCCTGCTTTTGCCTGGTGCTGCTGCATCGGAGAGTAAAGGGGAGGGTGTTGACCTGCAAGAGATATTGTGGGGACATATCAAGGACTCATACGAGTGGCATGTTACCAGTATCGGTGATAAGCATGTCATCATCAACCTACCAGTCTTTGTGAAAACATCGAAGGGCTGGTATACGGGTTGGGCTGAGGATTTTGCCGAAGAACCGATAGAGGAGGGTCCACATGCGGGTTATCGTCCTTGTAATAACAATCCAGATTTGTTTATCGCAACGAAGGGAAACTACGAACGTCGTATTGTTGAATTGCAGCGTGATGGTACGGAAGTACGCCCCTTAGACCTCTCTATAACGAAGTCGGTGTGTGTACTCTTCATTGATGCTATTATCCTCATGTTGTGTGTCTTGTTGCCAGCACGATGGTGTCGCCGTCATAAAGTTACGGATAAGGCACCAAAAGGTTTACGGGTTTGATGCACATGTTTGTGATGTATGTCTATGACGAAGTGATAAAGCCGACCTTGGGTAAGGACACTGACAAGTATGCGCCTTATCTTCTGACGTGTTTCTTCTTCATCTTCGTGGCGAATGTTATGGGTATCGTACCATTCCCTCCGGGTGGTGGTAACCTTACGGGTAATATAACAATTACACTCTTCTTAGCTGTTTGTACCTTCATCGTAACGAATGTGTCGGGAACAAAGCATTATTGGAAGGATATCTTTTGGCCAGACGTTCCTGCTTGGTTGAAAGTGCCTGTACCTTTGATGCCTGTAATAGAAATCTTTGGTATCTTCACAAAACCATTTGCTCTGATGGTACGTCTTTTTGCCAATATGATGGCTGGACATGCTATTGCATTGGCTTTGACTTGTATCATCTTCATCATGGCAACGATGGGTGTTGTCCTAAGTTCATCCATGACGATTGTGAGTGTAGGTATGAGTATCTTTATGATGCTATTGGAGATTTTGGTTAGCTTTATTCAGGCATTGGTATTCACGATGCTGAGTGCGGTCTTCATCTCTTTGGCACGAGTGCATGAGGCAGAAGGGTAGTTGAGGAGTTGCTTGACAAGAGAGCCGCTCTATTAAGGCCTAGGAAGCCTAGGAAAACTAGGAAGTCTAGGAAACATAGGAGTACTAGGAAGTATAGGAAAGCAATTCCTTCTAATCAATAAGAAAAGAAAACAAAAAAACAATTAATAAATTAAAAGCAAAAACTATGTTGACATCATTGTTATTAGCAGCAGAAACTGCAAAGTTAGGCGCCGCTATCGGTGCAGGTATCGCAGCCGTAGGCGCAGGTCTTGGTATTGGTCGTATCGGTGGTCAGGCAATGGACGCTATGGCTCGTCAGCCAGAGAAGATTGGTGATCTTCGTTCTGCTATGATTATTGCAGCAGCATTGGTTGAGGGTGTTGCCTTCTTCGCTGCAATTATCGCACTCCTTTTGTGTGTTCTAAACGATTTCGCACAATCATTTAACAGAATTAGTAAGAAAAAGTAATTTAGCAGCTTATGTCATTATTATTGCCAGATGCTGGTTTACTCTTTTGGATGACGATTGTCTTCCTTGTGGTCTTCTTCGTCTTATGGAAGTGGGGGTTCCCATCAATCATTAAGATGGTGAATGAGCGTAAGGAGTATATTGATGAGAGTCTTGCCAAGGCAGAGGAAGCCAACTTACGGCTTGCTAACATTCAGAAACAAGGTGAGGAGCTGCTTATGGAGGCGCGGGAAAAGCAGGCGCAAATCCTTCGGGAAGCATCTGCAACACGTGACACCATAGTCGGTCAGGCACAGGAGAAGGCACACGAAGAGAGTGCTCGTATCCTTTCTGAAGCTAAGGCAGAAATCGAAAGTCAGAAGCAAGCAGCCATTCGTGATATTCGTTCGCAGGTTGCAGAGTTATCTGTACAGATTGCAGAGAAGATTTTGCACAAGGAGCTATCGGGTTCTGCTGAACAGACTCAGCTCATTGACAACTTATTGGATGAAGTTACTTCTTCTAACGGAACAGAACGTAAATAATCGCTTATGAATACAGGTGTAATATCGGTTCGCTATGCTCGTGCACTGTTGAAGACAGCTTGTGAGCAGGGACTCGAGGATAAGTTATATGCTATTATGCAGACACTTGTCCAGAGTTACCTTCAAGTCCCCGAACTCCGCATGACGATTGAAAGTCCGATGCTTCCGAAGGAGAAGAAGCGCAAACTATTGGAAGTGGCCTGTGGTGACGACTGTCCTAAGCTGGTTGGCAATTTCCTTTCCCTTGTTTTGAAAGGAGATAGGGAAGACTTGTTGTATCTTATGGCGAATGATTATATTACTTTGTATCGCAAGCAGAGGAATATTATTCGTGGTAAGGTTATCACAGCTTCGCCTGTTTCTTCTCAGACGCAAGACAAGATGAAGGCACTGGTACAGTCCAGAGCACAGGGTACTGTTGAGTTCAATACAGAAGTAGACCCTTCACTCATTGGTGGTTTTATCCTTGAGTATGATACGTATAGGATGGATGCCAGCGTGAAGAGCAAACTGAACGCTATCCTCACACAATTAAAAAAGTAATTAGATTAATAACATGTCAGATAAAATTAAACCAAGTGAGGTGTCTGAGATTCTTATCAAAGAACTTCAAGGCATCAACTCTGAGGAGAAGTTTGATGAAGTCGGTACCGTACTGACCGTCAGCGACGGTGTGGCACGTGTCTATGGTCTTCGCAATGCTGAAGCCAACGAGTTGCTTGAATTTGAGAATGGCACTATGGCGATTGTCATGAACTTGGAGGAAGACAATGTCGGCTGTGTCCTTCTTGGTCCTACCGCAGGTATCAAGGAAGGTCAGAGCGTGAAGCGTACACACCGCATTGCCTCTATCCGTGTCAATGACAACTTCTTGGGACGTGTAGTCAATCCGCTTGGAGAGGCTATCGATGGTAAGGGTGATATCGACCTGACTGACTCTTTCGAGATGCCACTGGATCGTAAGGCTCCGGGTGTTATCTATCGTCAGCCAGTGAAGGAACCACTCCAAACGGGTTTGAAGGCTGTTGACTCAATGATTCCTATCGGTCGTGGTCAGCGTGAGCTTATCATTGGTGACCGCCAGACAGGTAAGACTGCCATTGCCGTTGATACCATCATCAATCAGAAGAGCTTTTATGAGCAGGGCAATCCTGTTTATTGTATCTATGTTGCCATCGGTCAGAAGGCTTCTACCGTGGCTACCTTGGTGCAGAACCTCAAAGAGCGTGGTGCATTGCCTTATACAATCGTTGTAAGTGCAACTGCTGCCGACCCAGCTGCTATGCAGTATTATGCACCATTTGCTGGTGCTGCTATCGGTGAGTACTTCCGCGATCGTGGCTACTCTGCTCTCGTTATCTATGATGACTTGTCAAAGCAGGCTGTTGCCTATCGTGAGGTATCATTGATTCTTCGTCGTCCTTCTGGTCGTGAGGCTTATCCAGGTGATGTCTTCTATCTTCACTCTCGTCTGCTTGAGCGTGCTGCACGTATCAATAACCAGCAGGAGATTGCTGAAAAGATGAACGACCTCCCAGAGTGTATGAAGGGCCATGTACGTGGTGGTGGTTCACTCACCGCATTGCCTATCATTGAGACACAGGCAGGTGACGTGTCAGCCTATATTCCTACTAACGTGATTTCTATTACCGACGGTCAGATTTATCTTGAGTCAGACCTCTTCAACCAGGGTTTCCGTCCAGCTATTAACGTAGGTATTTCCGTATCTCGTGTGGGTGGTTCAGCGCAGGTTAAGAGTATGAAGAAGGTAGCTGGTACGTTGAAGATTGATATGGCGCAATATCGTGAGTTGGAGGCATTCTCTAAGTTCTCGTCAGATATGGATAAGGTCACAGCGATGACCCTCGATCGTGGACGTAAGAACAACCAATTGCTTATCCAGCCACAGTACAGCCCAATGCCAGTGGGTGAGCAGATTGCCATCCTATATTGTGGCGTACATGGATTGATGCGCGACGTACCTGTTGACCAGATTCGCTGTGTCAGGAGCAGTTCCTCGACAGCATGCGCACCGCTCATGCTGATGTTATCAGTGAGTTGGCTTCTGGTAAGCTCGAAGATGCTTCTATCAAGGTAATCGAAGAAGTCATGGGCAATATTGCCGGACAATATAAATAAAGACAATACAGAATGGCATCCTTAAAGGAAATCAAGACTCGTATAGCCAGTGTTCAGAGTACTCGTAAGATTACGAGTGCGATGAAGATGGTAGCGTCGAGTAAGTTACACCATGCCCAGAATGCCATCGAGAGTATGCTCCCATACGAGGCTATGCTCGAACACATTCTCAAGGCATTCCTTGTCTCTACGCCCGACACGGATACTCCGTTCGATAAGCAGAGACCTGTGAAGCGTGTTGCCTTACTCGTGTTCTCCTCAAACAGTTCTCTCTGTGGTGGATTCAATGCGAATGTCATCAAGCTAATGCAACAGACGATAGACGAATATCATGCACAGGGGCTGACCGACAAGGATATTGTCATCTATCCCGTAGGACGTAAGGTGTTTGAAGTGGCTAAGAAGCGGGGATATACCTGCGTGTATCCTTATCCGCAACTCGCCGACAAACCTAATTCAGAGGAGAGTCGTAATATTGCCAAAGAGTTGAGCCATAGATGGTTGGAGGGAGAGTTTGATAAGGTGGAAATGATATATTCATCACTTCAAGAGTGCGGGTAGTCAGGTGTTACAACGTAAGAATTTTCTTCCGATTGACCTTGACGAGGAACTCAACACAGACTCTTCGCGCGACCTTTCTTCGAACATTGCAACTAAGGCTGCACAGGATTACCTCAAGCAAAAGGGACAGTCGGGAATGCAGATGTCGAAGAACGAGATTGTGACTCCTCTGAATGATAACTTCATCATTGAACCAGACTTACACACGGTCTTAACAGCATTAGTTCCGAAGTTGTTGCACCACATGGTCTTTACGGCTCTTCTTGATAGTAATGCCTCTGAGCATGCGGCACGTATGGTTGCCATGCAGACCGCAACAGATAATGCTGACGAACTGCTCCGTGCACTCAACTTGCAGTATAACAAGTCGCGTCAGGCAGCCATCACATCTGAGTTGCTCGATATTGTCGGTGGTACGGTAAATAACTAACTCCCAGTCTGCCTCTGTGGTAGGGCTTGGCTGAAATTAATAAAAAGGGATAGGCTTTTGCTTATCCCTTTTTATTATTAGGCTAATAGACCCTAAGGCTAATAATCCCAATAAGGTTAATAATCGCAATTAGGCTAATAATCCCAATTAGGCTAATAGGCTCAATAAGCCTAATAGCCTAATTCCCCTCTTTGAGTAAAGTGTATTATTTACGTATTATCTTTCTGTTTCCTATTGCTTATTTACTTTTTTTTATTAACTTTGCCTACGTTGTAAGATGAGGTGAGGTTTATTAATTGATTACCAGGCTCATAGCGTCTTCGAAGACGTCTTGAAAAAGGCGGTCAGAGACAGTTCAGAAAGCGTATAACACCTAACTATTATGTATAAACAATTACTATTCGGTATTTTATTATCGTCATTAACAGCTGCACCAATGCAGGCTGATGACTATCCTGCTGGAGGCTATCTCTTCGGTCAGGCAACAGCACCAACTGGTAATGAATGGCAGTCACCCGGTGCATTGGGTTATAACAAGTTGCCAGCTCGTGCGATTTCTCTTCTTTCTCATCGGTTGATGAGGCAAGAAAGGTATTGCCAGAGTTTGCCAAGGATTACCTTTCTCTTGAAGGAGAATGGAGTTTCCACTTCTCAAAGAACCCTGATGAGCGTCCAAAGGACTTCTTCGCAAAGGGTTATGATGACAGCAAGTGGGATCGTTTACAAGTACCTGTAAGCTGGAATATGGCGGGTATTCAAAAGGATGGTTCGCTGAAGTATGGTGTGCCAATCTATGTAAATCAGTGGGTTATCTTCAAGTATAACATCGAACCAGGTGACTGGAAGAAGGGTGTCATGCGTGTACCACCAAAGAACTACACCACTTACGAGTATCGTAATGAGGTCGGTTCGTTCAGAAGAAGTTTTGAAGTTCCAGCCAACTGGGATGGTAAGGAAGTCTACCTGAACTTTGATGGTGTAGACTCATTCTTCTATTTGTGGATTAACGGTCGTTACGTGGGCTTCTCAAAGAACTCACGCAATACGGCACAATTCGATATTACCCCTTATATCACTAAGGGCAAGAACGAGGTGGCAGTAGAGGTTTATCGCTCGTCAGACGGTAGTTTCCTTGAAGCACAGGATATGTTCCGCTTGCCAAGGTATCTTCCGTAATGTCAGCGTAACAGCTACTCCAAAGGTACACGTGGCTGACGTGAAGGCTATCCCTTCATTCGCTGATGGTAAGGGTACTGTCAATCTCAATACAACATTGCAGAACCTCACGACAAAGAATGCAAAGGACTTGCATCTTCGTTGGAGCATCTATAAGAACAGACTCTTTGCTGATGACAACGAGTTGGTGGCAACCTTCGAAGATGCGAAGGCAAAGACTGCTTGTAACAGCAAGGGGCAGGCTCACGTTCGTCAGACACTTACCGTGGACAATGCGGCAGCATGGACAGCAGAAGAGCCTAATGTCTATGTTCTCGTTGGTGAGTTGATGCAAGGAAAGAAGGTAGTTGAAACGATAAGTTTCCAAACTGGTTTCCGTACTGTTGAGATTAAGGATACTCCTGCAAGTCAGGATGAGTTCGGTTTGGCTGGAAGATATTATTATATCAATGGTAAGCCAGTGAAACTCAAGGGTGTGAACCGCCACGATACCAACCCATTAACAGGTAAGGTTATCTCTCGTGAGCAGATGGAACATGAGATTATGCTGATGAAGCGTGCGAATATCAACCACATACGTACCTCTCATTATCCTAACGACCCTTACTTCTATTATCTTTGCAACAAATATGGTATCTACTTAGAGAGCGAGGCAAACATTGAGAGTCATGAGTACTTCTATGGCAAGGCATCGCTTTCACACGTACCAGAGTTTCAAGCAGCACACGTTGATCGTGTAATGGCTATGACTCACCAGCTTGTTAATCAGCCTTCAATCGTTATCTGGAGTTTGGGTAATGAGGCTGGACCGGGTCATAACTTCGTTGTAGCCTACGACTCTTTGAAGGCTTACGATGCTTCAAGACCAGTACAGTATGAGCGCAACAACGACATTGTGGATATGGGTTCTAACCAGTATCCAAGTATTGCGTGGACACGTGATGCGGTGAAGGGTAAGATGGGTATTAAGTATCCTTTCCATATCTCAGAGTATGCCCATTCGATGGGTAACGCCGTGGGCAACCTCGCTGACTACTGGGAGGCAATGGAGTCAACCAACTTCTTTATGGGTGGTGCCATCTGGGACTGGATTGACCAGAGTATGTACAACTACACAAAGGATGGCAAGCGTTACCTTGCTTATGGTGGTGACTTCGGTGATACGCTAACGACGGACAGTTTGTTATGAACGGTGTTATCTTCGGTGATGAGACACCAAAACCACAGTATTTTGAGGTGAAGAAGGTGTATCAGTATATTGGCACAAGCTGGAAGGACGCTAAGACAGCTACTTTGGATGTGTTCAATAAGAACTACTACTCTGATGACCTTAGTGGTTATGCAATGTCTTATAGCCTGACAGCTGATGGTGTAACCGTTAAGAAAGGCGACCTTGAGCTTGGTAGTGTACCAGCAAGAAGTCATAAGAGCATTACAATCGCAGGACTCAACGAGGGTCTTGACCCAAATAAGGAGTACCTCCTCCACATTACCTATCGCCTCAAGCATGACATGCCATGGGCTAAGGCAGGATATGTTCAGGCTGAGGAGCAGTTGCCTGTACAGGTAGCAGCGGCTCGTCCAGCTATCGCTGCAGCAGGTAAGGTGAATATGTCTGCCGTAAAGGACAATAAGATAGTCTTCTCTGGCAAGACCTTTACAACGACTTTTGACCTCACAAAGGGTACGATTTATAACCTTCAGTACGATGGCAAGACTGTCATTCCAGATGGTTGTGGACCGGAGTTGAATGCTTTCCGTGCATGGGTCAACAATGACAACTGGGCTTACGAGGCATGGTATGCAAACGGATTGAACAACCTGCAGCACAAGTGTACTAACTATACAACCCACGCAAATGCTGACGGTTCTGTATCTGTTGTATTCAACGTAGAGTCACAAGCACCATATAGCTATCGCCTTGAGGGTGGCAATGCCAACTGGAAGAAGCTCATCGAATACAAGGAAAAGCCATTCGGTAAGGACGACTTCCGCTTTAATACACAAGTGGTTTATACCATCTTCCCTGACGGTAGCATTGAGAGCGAGAGCGCAATCACAAGCAACAAGCCTAATCTGACACTCGCAAAGTTGGGCTATACCGTACGTGTTCCAAAGGCACTCCGCCTCTTGAATTACTATGGTCGTGGTATGGTTGACAACTATCCAGATCGCAAGACGGGTCAGATGATTGGTATCTATGAGCAGCAGGAAGTTGAGGATGAGTTCGTTGCCTTCCCTAAACCACAGGATACGGGTAACCATCAAGATACCCGTTGGCTCTCGCTTACAGGCAATGATGGCAACGATGCGCTTTATGGAGCTATCTTCGTGGCAAAGGACAAGATGAGTTTCTCAGCTCTTCCTTGGTCGGATAATACCATTGCAATGGCTAATCACCCACACGAGTTGCCACAGAGCGAATACACGCACCTGCACCTTGACATGGCTATCACTGGTCTTGGTGGTAACAGTTGTGGACAGGGTGGACCATTGATGCACGACCGTGTGATGGCAACGCCACACACCTTTGGTTATATGATTCGTCCGATGAACTCTACTAAGACTGCCGATCTCGTTAGCAATGCGAATATAAGTCTTAATGGTGCTACACCACTTACTATCGTTCGTGACGCAGAAGGTAATGTAACCATCAATGCAAACGGCGCAGAAGGCGATATTTACTATCGTGTTAATGGCAACAAGAAGACTGTGAAATACACTGGTCCTGTTAGCTTGCGCAATGGTGGTACGATTTCAGCTTGGACAAAGGGAAATGATTGGCTCGTAGCTTCTCAAACCTTCTCACGCATCGAGAGCATCCCATTGTCAGTGGTCTTTGCTTCAAGTCAGGAGAGTGGCGAGGGTGATGCAAGCCATCTTACCGACGGCAATCCAAGCAGTTACTGGCACACAATGTACTCTGTTACGGTGGCTAATCATCCACACTGGGTTGACTTCGATTGTGGCGGTATGAAGACTATCAAGGGCTTCACCTACCTCCCACGTCAGGACAGTGACAATGGTAACATCAAGAAGTATAGCATTCAGGTGAGCAATGATGGTAAGACATGGGGCAAGGCTGTTGCTGAAGGTGAGTTTGAGAACAACAGAAAGGAAAAGACTATCCTTCTCACCACACCAGTCAAGGCTCGTTTCGTCCGTCTGACAGCCCTCAGCGAACAGAATGGTCAGGACTTCGCAACAGGTGCTGAGTTCAAGGTATTGGAGAAGTAAATAGCTTATTATAGTCATTTGATAAATAAAAAGATAGGGAGTCACAATTTGTCGTTCCCTATCTTTTTGTGTTCTCGCTATCTGTCCGTGACTTGCCTTCACTTTATTTGCCTTCACTTTTCGTTCCATGTCAGCTGAATAGTGTGTCAAGTATTTCAATTAATTGATTAAAACAAAGTGAATTCTTCGCTTTTGTAAATCAGAATTATTCTTGAATAGATTTGCTTTTGTATCAATATTTATTTATATTTGTAGTCGATAAAAATGCGGGTAGGTGCAAAAATATAGAATAGAATGGAGATAAGACGTGATGCATTACTCAAACGATTGATGGATTAGTGACATAAATGAGTATTTGTTGAAATGGGCTTTTTAGCGGGTTTAGCAGTCAACGATTCAACAGTTAGAAAACTTCTTTGTAAGTAATTTTCCTTTATTCGTTTTTTATTAAGGCTTAATTGCATTCGAAAAGACGTCCAATTGGCTTTTAATAGATGCCCTTTTCGAATGTTACTAATGCTCTTTTGAAGTCTTATTAAGCACCTTTTTATTTGTGACTTTATAACCAACTGGTTAGCTGTTGATTATGAATTCGTTTTTTCTGTGTGTTATGCATGCTCGTTATGGATGGTTTTGTTGAAATTATGTAAAGTAAGTTCAATCAAGAAATTGCAATCTGCTCGACAATAAAACAAAATCGGTTTAGTCTTTAATGGCCGATATGGGTTAAATGCAATCGTAATAAAACCTTAATTCATCAGCATAATTTCTTGTAAGAAGTCCATGTGTCTGAGAAACAAAGTCCTCAAAATGCTTGGAGTTTTAAAAAATATGCTATAAAATTTAGGTAATTCCCAAAAAAGTCATACCTTTGTCGGTATATAATGATACAGAGTGTGTTCCTTATTTTATTTAAGTATAATTAAAAATCAATAAAACATGAAGTATGCTTTAATAACTGGCGCTTCGCGAGGGATAGGACGTGCTGTAGCTTTGTCTTTAGCCGAACAATATACTATAATAATTAATTACCATTCTAATTCTGAATGTGCTCAAGAAGTGAAACAACTGATAGAGGAGAAGGGTGGTCATGCAGAACTACTGCCCTTTGACGTCGCAAATCCGAAGTCTATCGACGTTGCTATTGATAGTTGGGAGGCTGCTCATCCAGATGAGTTCATCTCTGTATTGGTGAATAATGCGGGTATTCGAAGAGATAATGTCATGTTTATGATGTCAGAAGGCGATGGCATAGCGTTTTGGATACGAATATGAATGGTTTCTTCTATATCACACGTCGACTATTGAAACACATGATGCCACGTCGACATGGAGGACGAATTATCAATATGGCATCACTGTCGGGACTGAAAGGTATGCCAGGGCAGGTCAATTATAGTGCAGCAAAGGCAGCTTTAATAGGAGCAACAAAGGCGTTGGCACAGGAAGTAGCACCACGAAATATCACAGTGAATGCTGTAGCACCTGGTTTCATACAGACTGATATGACGAAGGAGTTACCAGAGGATGACCTGAAGAAACTCATCCCTGTGGGACGCTTCGGTAAGCCTGAAGAGGTTGCTGCGGTCGTGGCGTTTCTTGCTTCGGATGCTGCTGCATACGTTACAGGTGAGGTGATAAATGTGAATGGAGGATTATATACTTAATGAGAAGTGAAAGAAGTGATGAGAAGGTAGGACGTTAAAGGGGTTAATCCAAATGTTTTGTTGCTGATGTCAGTGGTATCCCGCTGTTAGCTTTTAACTCCTCTAACACCTTAATATCCTTAACTTCTGAAAAAGAAATATGGAAAGAAGAGTAGTAATAACAGGAATGGGAATATGGTCATGCCTTGGTACTGACCTCGAAACGGTAAAGAATTCATTATATGAAGGAAAGTCAGGCATAGGCATTCAGGAAGAACGCCTTACCTATGGCTATCGTTCAGCATTGACAGGTATCGTTACTGAACCTGTCATCACGAAGAAGATGCTTGATCGTCATATACGAGCAGGTATGTCAGAAGAGGCACGATATGCCTACATGTCAAGTTTGCAAGCCTTTGCTCAGGCAGGTATCACGGATGACTATCTTCGAGAGAATGAAGTAGGTTGTATCTTTGGTAACGACTCTTCTGCCCAGCCTGTCATTGAAGCCTCAAAGATAATGGATGAGAAACATGATTCTGCTATGTTAGGTTATGGACTCATCTTCCAGGCGATGAACTCAACGGTCAATATGAACCTCAGTACTATCTTCCATTTGCGTGGTGTGAATTTCACTATTAGTTCAGCTTGCGCCAGTGGTAGCCATTCTATAGGTTTAGGTTTTATGATGATTAAGCAAGGACTTCAAGATATGGTCCTTTGCGGTGGTGCACAAGAAACGAACTACTATTCAATGGCATCATTTGATGCACTTGGCGCCTTCTCCATTCGTATGGATGAACCGACAAAAGCCAGTCGTCCGTTTGATAGAGATCGTGATGGACTCATACCGAGTGGTGGAGCAGCATCATTGGTATTAGAGGATTATGAACATGCGAAGGCACGTGGAGCGAATATCCTTGCCGAAGTTGTTGGGTATGGCTTCTCAAGTAATGGCGGTGGTATCAGTCAACCATCTGATGAGGGAAGTGTTATTGCCATGACTCGTGCATTGAAGGCGGCAGATATGGAAGCTGATGATATAGACTATATCAATGCCCATGCTACGAGTACACACCAAGGAGATATGTACGAAGCAATTGCTTTGGACCGTATGTTTGGAGGTAAACATGCCCTTATCTCATCTACCAAGAGTATGACAGGACATGAGTGTTGGATGGCAGGAGCATCAGAGGCAGTGTATAGTATCTTGATGATGCAGCATAATTTCGTAGCACCTAACATCAACTTTGAGAATCCTGATGAATATTCTGAGAAGATGAATCTTGCTACAACAACCATAGACACAGAAATAAATACAGTTCTAAGTAATTCATTTGGCTTTGGTGGTACTAATTCAGCTCTGGTCATTAAGAAGTTTAAGGACTAATGGGTATTGACTAATTAAAACTTAATTTATATTATTATGAGAATGTATGTAAAGACCTTATTGGTTCTTGTCGCTGTATTTCTATATAGTCCTATTGTAAATGCACAGAGTAGCGAAACCTATGGTTGGGAGCAAGCTCCTCGTTATAGAGGGTTCATCTCAGAGGGTAATGTATTTGGGACAGGTGATGTGAAAGAGAATCGTACCTTCTTTTCCACTTCCCCATGGCGTACAGATTGATCCGGAGTTTTTTATCGGTGGAGGTGTAGCCGTAAACTACTGGTTGGACAGTGAATACTGGAGTGTTCCTCTGTTTGTAGACACTCGTGTGGAGTTTCATAAGGCATTGCGTAAGAATTTCTCTCCATATATAAGTACAAAAGTCGGTTATAGTGTGGGAGACATTGAAGGCTTATACTTTGCGCCACAAGTAGGATGTCACTTCTATTTTGGTCATAGTAAGTTTGGACTCAGTACAGCGATTGGTTATACACTTCAGGAATTTAAGAAAGATACGCATTTCGGGGCTATAAACGGTAATGCAAGTGGTATAGAATTAACCGTAGGCTTAGATATCTAAAGAAATTATTATTTGATTATTAATTTATATTTTATCGATTATGAAACGAATTGTATTGTTATTATCTTTTATCGTGTGCTGCACGATGAGTATGTTTGCTAAGGCAGATGTAACATTAAAGAGTGGTTCACTTTCTCCATTAAAGGGCTCAAAAGCAAAAGTTTATGTTGTTTGGGACTATAGTCATGCAACATTAGAAGGTAAGGATGTAAAAGACTTCTTAAAAGAGAAAGGCAAAGAGTGGGAGCGTGATTATAAGACAGAACTTGAACATGCAGAAGCAAACTTTATGGAGCGCTTCAATGATAAGACGAAGAGTGTGACAATCACGGATAAGAAGAGTGAAGCTGACTACACCATAGTTGTTGAGGTGAAAGACTTCCATTATGGTAGTACTAGTGCTTCTGTCCTCATAGGCTTTGGTGCTGGTGATGCTCACATGAGTGGTTTGATGAACTTCTTATGAGAAGAACGTGAAGCAACCATTTGCTGTTATTGATATTGATGGAGTTGCTGGTGCGGGCTTCGGTAATGAGAAGCGCCGTATTGAAACCTATCGCGAATTGGCAGAGCAAGTTGTTAAGCTAATAAAGAAGGCAAATTAAATATAACTCTTTGTGTGATATAAGATATGAGAAAGATCATCATATTGATGTTTCTGTCAATTCTGAACCTATCTTGTATTGCAAAGGTGAAGTTAGAGAGTGGCAGTCTTTGTTGCCTGAAAGGTGAGAAGACTGTTGCTGCCAGCTTAGACTTGACAAGGATTAAATACAATAAAGATTTCCCTTTTAAGGATTTCTTATCGCTCGGAAGAAGAGTAACTGATTGGAAAGAACGTTCTCTTGACTATTTTGTGAAAGATTTCAATGATGAATGTTATAAGCGTAATCTTAGTGTAACAACTCATTCCAGAGACGCTAAATTTATCCTTGTTCTGACCCCATTGGTTGTTTATAAAGACGGAAGTAATTAGTGGTAATGCTTATTTACGTGAGGTAGGTTCCACAAGGCTCGAGACAACGATGGCGTTTAAGTCTGACGATGGCGATAATGATGACCCAATAACATTTAAGAATCCGATGGATGAATTAGGTGAGTCTTTCGCTAAGTTATTTATAAGAGAAATTAAAAAGGCAAATAAATAAGGATGAATCTATTCCAATCAGAAAGTGATAGATACACTCAGGAACAGCTCTCTGCACGTGAGGCACAACGTCTTGCAGAGTATATAGCATGGGGACCAGTCATCTTTCAGGTGTCTCGCCTGATGGTGAAATGGGGTATCCTGGATGCGCTGCGTGATAGTTTAGAGGGTTTGACATTGGATGAATTGGTGAGACAAACGCAACTTTCAAAGTATGCTTTGAAGGTTTTGCTCGAGGCTTCACTGAGTGCGGGGACTGTTTTGGTGAATACAGATACAGACCGCTACACCATATCTAAGACAGGTTGGTTTCTACTCAATGACCCTGCTACACGTGTGAATATAGACTTCAATCATGATGTCAATTATCGGGGCATGTTCTTTCTCGATGAAGCATTAAAGGAAGGGAAACCAGCAGGACTCAAAACCCTTGGTGACTGGCCAACAATCTATGAAGGATTGTCAAAACTTGATAAACAAGTGCAGGACAGTTGGTTTGGCTTTGACCATTTCTATAGTGACCATTCCTTTGATAAGGCGTTGGAGGTTGTGTTCAGTAAACATCCTAAGCATTTAATGGATGTTGGCGAAATACTGGACGTTTTGCTTTGCGCTGCGTTGAGTTTGATTCTGAAGTCAATGTTACCATCGTTGATCTACCAGGTCAGATTGGAATGATGAAGAAGAATATTGAGGGGAGAGATGGTGCAGGACGCATCAATGGCTATTCCACAAATATCCTTGACGAAAACAATGGTCTACCACAAGGGAATTGGGATGCCATCTGGATGAGCCAGTTCCTTGATTGCTTCTCGGAAGAAGAAATCTATAGTATCCTTGTTCGGGCTGCCAAAGTGATGAAGAGGGATTCCACCTTATATATAATGGAGACCTTCTGGGACCGACAAAAGTATGAACCAGCATCACTATGCCTGACCATGACAAGTGTCTATTTCACTGTTATGGCAAATGGAAATAGCAAGATGTATCATTCTGATGATATGATCAAGCAGATTGAAAGAGCTGGATTGAAGGTTGTTGAGACCCATGATGGTATTGGACAAGGACACACAATATTGGAAGTAAAGTTGAAATAAATCGTATAAATTATAAAGTATAATGGAAAGAAAAGAAATTGAAGAGAAAGTAAGAAACTTCCTCATAGAGGATCTTGAGATTGATGAAGAAAACATTGCACCAGAGGCAAAGCTGAAGGACGACCTCGGCATTGATAGTCTGGATTTTGTTGATATAGTCGTTATTGTTGAGAAGAACTTCGGTTTTAAGATTAAACCAGAAGAGATGCAGGGAGTTGTTACCTTATCACAATTCTACGACTATATAGAGAGTAAGGTTGGCTAACACAACATTTGGTAGTGGCTGGATGCATCGATTATTGATACAATCGTTGCGTTGGTTGGATGTGAGGATGGTTTATTTAGTCACATCCCTCTTCGTTATACCAGTCTGTCTGCTACTGAATACCAACTATAGCAGGACCTCAGCCTATCATTTCTATCGTTATCGTTTACGCTATGGGCGTTTGCGTGCGGTATGGAGTGTTTATGTCAATCACTGTTTGTTCAGTCAAGTAGTGGTAGATCGCTTTGCAGTCTTTGCTGGTAAACATTTCCATTTGGATATCGAAGGGTATGATAACTTTCGCCTGTTAGAGTCAGAACCGAAAGGATTCATGATTTTCAGTTCCCATATTGGCTGTTATGAGGTGGCAGGTTACTCCCTTGTCTCAAGACAAAACGCTTCAATGCGTTAGTCTTTGGGGGCGAAAAGGCCACTGTGATGGCTGGGAGACAGGAAGTTCTGGGTCATCATAATATCCGTATGATACCTGTTAGGGAGGACATGAGCCACCTTTTCCTTGTGAATGAAGCATTGGATAACAATGAGATCATGAGCATGCCCGCCGACAGAATTATTGGTTCAGCCAAGTTTGTAACGTCTGTGTTTATGGATGCTGAGGCTCGTTTCCCTGCTGGTCCACTCTCTGTAGCTACAATGAAGGGACTGGATGTCCTCGCAGTCAATGTCATGAAGACATCTGCTAAGCATTATAAGGTATATGTAGCACGTCTTTCTTACGACAAGCAAGCACCTCGTCGACAGCAGATGCAGCAATTAGCTGATAGTTATGTGAAGGAACTTGAACGCAGAGTGCGGCAGTATCCTTTGCAATGGTTTAATTTCTATGACTTCTGGTCACGTTAAGTTGATGATAAAGAAGATGGTAATTTTTGATGTAGAGAATCCTTCTGAAGAGGAACTTCGGGCGATAGATGTACATGTGTTACTGCCACAACAGGAGCCTTTCGTAATGATTGGAACACTGGTACATTTTGATAAGACACTTACTGTAACGGAAACAGAGGTGAAGAAAAGCAATATCTTTGTAGATGATGATTGTTTTTCAGCTTCGGGTTTGATGGAGAATATCGCCCAAACCTGTGCAGCCCGCATAGGATATGTCAATAAGTACATCCTAAAGAAGGGTATTCAATTGGGCTTTATCGGTGCTGTTCGTAACTTTGAAGTCTTTGATTTACCCCATGTTGGAGACGTCATAATGACTCGTGTAGAAGTAAAGGAAGAAGTTTTTGGTATGACATTGGCTGAAGCAAGCGTAACATGCGGCGACAAAGTGCTCGTCACATCAGAGATAAAGATAGCCGTTAGGGGAGCAAGAAGGCGCTTGAGAAAGGAAGGAATTTTGCAATAAATGAAAGAATTAAAAGCATCAAAAACGTTTGCAGTTCGCTTCAGTGAGGTTGATTCCATGAATGTTGTATGGCATGGTTCTTATCCTCTTTACTTTGAAGATGCACGTGAAGCATTTGGGAAGCAGTATGGATTGGAATACATGGGATTCTTTGATCATGGCTATTTTGCACCATTAGTCGACCTCTCCTTCCACTATAAGAAGCCAATTAGATATGGGATGACACCTCGCATAGACATTATCTATCGTCCAACAGAGGCTGCAAAGATAGTCTTTGATTATGAGATTCATGATGCGGAAGATGACAGTCTGATAGCAACAGGACAGTCCGTACAGGTGTTTATGGACCTCAACTATCAGTTAGTGTGGGACAATCCCCCTTTTTATCAGCAGTGGAAAGAACGCTGGGGACAGGTGGATAAGAATTAATAGTGTACAGGAAAGGATAAGAAGAAATCATGGTTTACGTTTTAGCTGATAATATTATCTCTCCTCTGGGCGACACATCAGAGAATAATTACCAGACTGTAAAGGCTGGTAAGTCGGCTATTCGTGCCTATGCTCCAATGACGGATGGTATCCCAGACGGTTTCATCGCATCCTTGATGTCAGCCGACTTTGAAGACTTAGTCTTTCGTTCTGCAGGCAAGGCCATTGATGATTCGGGTATTAACGTAGCCGATGGTCGTTCTGTTTTCATTCTAAGTTCTACTAAAGGTGCGATAGAAAGATTAGGGGAAGAGACCGACGAAAGACTATATCTGGGTGAGACTGCCCAACGAATAGCCACTCGGTTAGGTTTTACAACCCATCCAGTAGTGGTATGTAATGCTTGTATATCAGGTTGTGCAGCAATAATCTTGGCTTCTCGACTGTTACAGTTAGGAGTGTATGAGCATGCTGTAGTCTGTGGAGCTGATTGTCCTCAACGCTTTATTATCTCTGGTTTCCAGTCACTTAATGCCATGTCGGCAGAGCCTTGTAAACCTTTCGATATAGAGCGTCAGGGGCTTAATTTAGGCGAGGCCGCAGCAACAATGGTACTGAGCAGTCGTCTTCCCTCTGGTACTTCTGCTATTGGTAGGTCTGACAATCGGGTTTGGACGATAGGACATGGATATGTAAAAAACGATGCTTTCCATATCAGTGCACCGTCGAAGACGGCAGAAGGACTGCTTGAAGCCTTGCAACAGACGATGGAAAATGTTGAGAAAGAGGATTTAGCTTTTATCAATACACACGGAACCGCTACGCTATTCAATGACCAAATGGAGTCTATAGCTATTCAGAGAGCAGGACTTTCTGATGTTCCTGCCAATGCTTTAAAGGGTTATATCGGTCATTCTTTAGGTGCAGCAGGAGTCTTTGAAACCATTCTCTGTATGAAATCTGTCGATGACCACACCATCTTAGGGACTCGTGGATATGAAGAAATAGGCGTCTCTGGTAAAGTTATGCTGTCTGCAGAGCACAGTCCAACCCATAAGACAGGGTTTATCAAGATGCTTTCAGGCTTTGGCGGATGTAATGCTACTCTCTATGCGAAGTCTGTTGAAACCTCTTCTGTATCTTTAAAAGAAAGGAGAGAGCGTGTCCCCTCAGTATTCAGAAAGACGCATCATGTGCGCATCAGTCCTGAAGGAGCATGGCTTGATGGTAGATTTCTCCCTGTTGAAGGTGAACCTAACGAGAAGAGTTTGCTCACAACAATCTATAAAAAGATGATAGGAGACTATCCAAAGTATTATAAGATGGATGGCCTCTGTCGTTTGGGTTTCATTGCTTCAGAACTCTTGTTGCAGACAGAAAAGGCAGAAGGAATATCCATAAAAGAGTATCAAAGGAGTCGAGGAGTGGTACTTTTCAATCGCTCTTCATCTATCTCCTCTGATAAAAAATACTTAGCTTCAATTGTAGACAAGGACAATTATTTCCCAAGTCCGTCCGTCTTTGTGTATACCTTACCGAATATTGTTACTGGTGAGATTGCCATTCGCAATGACTATCATGGTGAGACATCTTTCTATATTTTGTCTGAAAAGAATGAAGAGCAGATGCAGGCATTAATACAAACGGCTTTCTTAGACCGTCAAACAACAAGTTTATTGACTGGATGGATTGATTATGAAGACTGTGAACATTATGAAGCCGACATGTATATAGCTTCTATTGATAAGGTGTAATAATTAACAATAAAACAGAAAAATCATATTATATATAAAATAGACATAACAATGAACGAGTTAGTAAAAGAACTAAAGGATGAGATTATAGAGGCTTTGAACCTCGAAGAAATGACAGCTGACGACATTGATGAGAATGAGTCTCTCTTTGGTGAAGGTTTGGGATTAGACTCAATCGATGCTTTGGAGTTGATTGTTCTTTTGGAAAAGAAGTATGGTATCAAGTTGGCAGACCCTGCTGAAGGTAAGAAAATCTTCACCAGTGTGGCTTCTATTGCCGACTATGTCAGCAAGAACCGAAAGAAATAAAGTCACTTTGTGGGTAATAATATCGAACGGATAAACCAATAAAATGAATATTGCAGTTACTGGCGAAGGCATAATCTCTGCTATTGGCTTTAATAAACAAGAGGTGTTACGGTCATTGATCGCAGAGGAGAGTGGCATTGGGATGCTAAAGCATCTTCAATCAGTTCATCATGAGTTGCCCTGTAGGAGAGGTTGATTTGGCGAATGAACAGATGAAAGAGATGCTTGGAATCCCTGTATCTCAGATGATGAGTCGTACAGCCTTGATGGGTACTATTGCTGTTCGTCAGGCATTAAGGGATGCTGGAATCAGTGTCGATGACATCCTTGCACGTAAGAAAAAGGGTGAAAGTCTGCGCATAGCACTTGTCTCTGGTACAACCGTTGGTGGCATGGATATCACCGAACTCTGCTTCGATCATATTGAAGAAGATGACAATGTATCCTTCCTTCAGCATCATGACTGTGGCAGTTGCACGAACACTATGGCTGATTATTTTGGTATCTTCACGGAAGTAACGACTTTGTCTACTGCGTGTTCTTCGGCAGCTAATGCTATTATGTTTGGTGCACGACTGCTGAAAGATCATCAAGCTGACATCGTAATAGCTGGTGGTACTGAGTCTTTATCTCGCTTTCACCTCAATGGTTTCAATTCATTGATGATTCTTGATCATGAGCGTTGTCGTCCGTTTGATGCTACAAGGGCTGGTCTGAACTTAGGTGAAGGTGCGGCCTTCGTTGTGTTAGAGTCAGAGGAGTCTGCCAATAAACGTGGTGTAAATGTCCATGCTTATCTTACGGGATATGGTAATGCCTGTGACGCATATCATCAAACAGCATCATCTGAAGATGGCGAAGGCGCTTATCTTGCTATGAAAGAGGCCTTAGACATGGCACATCTCACTCCGAAAGATGTTCAATATGTTAATGCTCACGGAACAGGAACACCTAATAATGACCAAAGTGAGAGTGTTTCTTTGCGACGAATCTTCGGTGATGAGCTCCCATTGATATCCAGTACAAAGTCTTTTACTGGTCATACTACGAGTGCGTCAGGAAGTATTGAGGCTGTTATCTGTATCTTAGCGATGCAGAACCATTTTGTTCCAGCCAACTTAGGTTGGGCGCATCAGATGGAGAAGGGTATTACTCCGACCTTAGGCAAACAGAGTGTTGAGTTGGAAAACGTACTCTGTAATTCCTTTGGCTTTGGTGGTAACGACTCTGCTTTATTGTTTTCTGCCCATCCAACAATCACAGAAAAGTCAGTTGAGACAAGGAAGAATGTTAAGGTCTTGTCGCGTGTTGAACTTACTTCGGAGGAACAGTTGGAAGACATCCGTAAGTATGTCAAGCCTTTAGAGGCACGTCGCATGGGCAAAATTATGAAGAGTTCGTTGCTTTCTTCTTTGGAAGCATTGTCCCAAGCAGGCGTTGAAAAACCTGATGCCATCATCACAGGAACGATGTATGGTTGTTTGGAATATAGCGAACGACTGTTGGAACAAATGAAGGAGGAGGGTGAAACGATGTTGAAACCCACTTACTTCATGCAGAGTACACACAACACCATAGGAAGTAATATCGCCATTAAAACCCACTGTCATGGCTACAACGTTACTTATACACAGGGTACGGAATCTCTGTCGTGGGCATTGCGTGATGCAGAGATGCTACTAAGAGAGGGGAAAGCAAAGACAGTTCTTGTGGGATATCACGATGAGAGTACTCCACTTTTTAATTCATTATTGAAGCGGGATGGGGCAGAAGAGCAGCCTTCAATCCATGCTGTCGCAATGGTATTATCATGTGGCGAGTAGTTATCTTGTCCGTTATTCAGAGTTCTCTGTTGGCAGGAGGACAGGTGTTTTTGAAGTTTGCACTTCAGAAAATACTCCCTTTTGGTTGGACTCGTACGTTCTGGTGTAGTCTTTTGCTGAATTGGCAGTTTGCTTGTAGTGGACTGTTATTTGGTTCAAGTTCCATACTCTGGATGTATATCGTTAAGCACTACCCTCTGAGTGTGGCTTATCCGATGATTAGTTTGAGTTATGTGTTTGGACTTCTTGCAGCAATACTCTTTTTCCATGAGTCCGTTTCTGTGATGAAATGGGTAGGAGTGAGCCTGATAATATTAGGTTGTTGCCTGATTGCTAAGTAGAAAAATAAGATGTAAAATGAAAAAGTTATTGTCAATTTTGGTGGTGTTTTGTGTCGCCACAACGACTGTTTCAGCACAAGCTGTCAGTGAAGCAAAGATAAGACAGCAGATAGAAGCTGCTGCAGCAAATATGAAAACCATGCAATGTGATTTTGTACAGACGAAGTTTATTAGCATGTTGAATGATAAGATGGTGTCACGTGGTAAGATGTATTACCAGCAAAGTGATAAGCTTCGTTGGGAGTACACCTCTCCTTATGCATATACTTTCGTATTGAATGGCTCACGTGTTCTTATCAGTAAGGGCAATCGCAATGATATTATCAACGTCAATCAGAGTAAGTTCTTTAAAGAGATTGCACGCATAATGATGAATAGTGTTGTTGGAAAAGCCCTTAATGACAAACGTGATTTCAAGGTTAGCCTCTCTTCATCAGCAACCGAGTATGTCGCTACTCTCTATCCACAGCAGAAGCAGATGCAGCAGATGTTTCAGAAGATTATTCTTCATTTCAACCGTCAGCGTGCAATGGTTGCGAAGGTTGAGCTTATAGAAAAACGTGGCGATTGTACTGTTATTGAGATGATGAATGTTAAAGTAAATAGTCCTATTAATGCGAAAGTATTTACTGTTAATTAGTATTCTTCTGCTTCCTCTCATGTCTCTGACGGTACAAGCACAGGATAGTCTTATTGCTCAACAGACTCCTTTGTCGGATAGTATAGGCTGTAAAACAAAGTATGCTACTACGATTGAATTGTCAAAAGGCTATCTCAGCGGTATTACTATCATGGTACGTGAAGCGGATGTTTATCATGGTGTCTTGTTCAATGAGTTTGGTATCACGGCATTAGAGTTCACTTATCAGCCTCAGATCAAGAAAGTAGAGTTGATAGAAGTCATTGCAATGCTTGATAAATGGTATATTCGTCGTGTACTAAAAAATGACTTACAGTATGTCATGGAGAACCTTATGAAGGGTAATCCTACCTATAAAAATGAGAAATATCACATCAGTTACAAGTTTTCAGTAATGAGTAATGATGAGAATGTCAGTATAAAAGAGGGAGAGAACGATGCAACTGAAGAATAATTTATATAAGATAATTCGTAAAGAAGAGGTTAATCATATTGTGAATTACACCATTGAGTTAAGCCCTTCTTGTGTTATCTATGCAGCCCATTTCCCAGGTGAACCTATAACTCCAGGTGTTTGTATTGTCCAAATGGGCAAGGAACTTGTCGAAGAACTACTCTCCGAGCAATGTTCCACACCCTGTAAGCTGATAATTTCAAAGGTGAAGAACGTGAAGTTTCTTTCTGTAATCTCACCCGATGAAACGTTACATCTCACGTATCAAGTGAAGAAATTGGTAACGTCAGAGGATGGAACAAGTGTTGAAGTACAGTTGATAGTACTCGCAGAAGAGAAGCTAATGGCAAAGATTTCCTTAGTATTGAGGACTGTATGATGAATGAGGAACTGAAGAAACAATTACGAAATAGAGGTATCTGTGTTGTCATTCCCACCTATAACAATGACACAACGATAAAGACAGTAGTGGAAAAGAGTCTGCTCTACTGTGACGATGTCATTGTCGTTACAGATGGGTGTACAGATCGTACTACCGACATTTTTGATACTATTGATGGTATAACGATAGTGTCCTATCAGCAGAATCGAGGGAAAGGATATGCCTTGAAGATGGGTTTCAGAAAGGCATTAGAGATGGGTTTCTCCTATGCTATCACTCTTGATGGGGATGGACAACACTATCCAGAGGACATCCCACTCTTCTTGAAAGCCAATCAAGAGCACCCTCAATCCTTGATTATTGGTAGCCGACAGTTGGAGGGTGTCGACCGTTCCAAGGGTAGTTCCTTTGCTAATAAGTTCTCTAATTTCTGGTTTTATGTACAGACAGGAAGGGCTTTACCTGACACCCAGACAGGTTATAGACTCTATCCTCTGCGCCGTTTGTATGGACTGTCATTGCTCACTTCACGCTATGAAGCAGAGTTGGAACTGCTTGTCTTGCCTCTTGGCATGGTGTCAAGCTTGTCCCAATACCCGTACAGGTTTATTATCCACCACGCAATGAGCGTGTAAGTCACTTCCGTCCGGGAAAGGATTTTGCACGTATTAGTGTTCTGAACACTGTCCTTTGTTTCTTGGCAGTGGTCTATGGACTTCCCTTACGATTATGGCGAACACTGATGACCTTTCTTCGTACAGCTTACTCCTTACTCTTTTTCCTTTTTTTTACGCTGGTTGTCTTCACTCCTTTTGTATGGATTTATACGAAAGTTGGTAAGATGACCGAACGTCGTCGTTATCGTTTGCATCAGCTTATCTATCATGCTTCACGCTTTGTGATGATTCATCATGGCATTCCTGGTACGAAATATGAATATAAGGTGGCTGAAGGTATCGATTTCAACAAGCCCCGTATCATCATCTGTAACCATCAGTCGCATCTTGATTTGATGTGTCAGCTGGTTTTCACACCGAAGATAGTCTTCCTCACCAATGCTTGGGTATGGGACAATCCCTTCTATGGTTCACTCATTCGGAATGCAGAATACCTACCCGTTAGGGAGGGGTTGGATGAGATAATGCCCCATTTACGTTCATTGATAGAGCGTGGCTACAGTATAGCAATCTATCCTGAAGGGACAAGATCTAAGGATTGTCGTATCGGAAGATTTCATCAAGGAGCGTTCTATATTGCGCGTGAGTTTGGCTTAGAGATCCTTCCGATGATTCTTTACGGACCTGGTAAGATCCTTCCAAAGACTGGTTGGCACCTCCATAAGGGTAAATTCTTTGTAGAAGTGGACAAACCACTGACGCAAGAGGAACTCACTGCCATGGGTGACCTAAAGCAACAGACATCCGCAATGCGCAAGCGTTACAAAGAAAAGTATGAAGAAATAGCTAACAGAATGGAACAATGACACAGCAGAAGAAGGTTATCATCATCGGAAGTGGTTTGGGCGGACTGTCCTGTGGGGCTATCCTTGCAAAGAATGGTTATGCCGTTACTGTACTTGAACAGGGCGTTCAGGTGGGTGGTTGTCTGCAATGTTTCTCTCGCCGTGGTGCAAAGTTCGAGACAGGAATGCACTTCATAGGTAGTGCAGCACATGGTCAGACACTTGATAAACTCATGCGTTACTTGGAGATAGACAAGACTGTTACGCTCTCACAGCTTGATTCCCAAGGTTATGATGTCGTGGCATTGGGTGGGAAAAAGTATGCTTTTGCCAATGGCAGAGAGGCGTTTTCTCAAGCAGATGACTGAGTATTTCCTTCCCAGCATGACAATCTCGTTCGTTATTACGACCTTATTGAGGAGATTGCCAATGCCTCTTCACTTCATTCTCTTAAGTATGCAGACTCTGATTCGCCATTGAATATGAAGTATCAGCTGCGTTCTATTAATTCCGTCATAGATGAACTAATCACCGATCCTGTGTTGGCTAAGGTCCTTGTGGGCAATCTTCCGCTCTATGCAGCAGAGAAAGATAAGACGCCTTTTGCCACACATGCCTTCATTATGGACTTCTATAACCAGAGTGCTTTCCGTGTTAAGGGGGTAGTGACAGCATTGCAACAGCCTTTAATGGGTACCATCAACCGTTATGGAGGTGAGGTTTTGACCCGTAAGAAGGTGACCCGTATCATCTGCGATGACACACATGCTGTTGGAGTAGAGGTGAATGGAAAAAGACACTTTTGCCCTGTGACATCATCATTTCTGATGCCCATCCGATGCGTACGTTGGAATTGTTAGACACGAAACTAATTCGTCCTGCCTTCCGCAAACGTATTAATCATATCCCACAAAACCGTGGGTGGATTCTCTGTTTATCTACATTTCAAGGAGAAGACAGTCCCTTATCTCAACTATAATTACTATGGTTATCAAGGCGATACACCGTGGGATTGTGAACGGTATTCGCCTGAAAGCTGGCCAAAAAGGCTTCCTCTACATGCACTTCTGTCCAGAAGACGATACACAATATGCCTCTACGGGCGTCATCCTTTCTTATATGCAGATGGCTGATGTGGAGCAATGGAAGGGTACAAAGGTCGGGAGGAGAGGACAAGAGTATGAGGATTTCAAACGCGAAAAGGCTGAACGACTCCTTGATGTATTGGAAGAACATTTCCCAAACATACGTTCCAAGATACAGAATTACTACACTTCCACACCGCTGACCCTATATTGATTACACTGGGACGGAGGGTGGATCAATGTATGGCAATGCTAAGGATATCAGCTTGGGTAGTGCTTGTCGTGTTCCGCAACGTACGAAGGTCCCAAATCTTTACCTCACTGGTCAGAACATAAATTCCCATGGAATGTTAGGCGTTTTGGTGGGAACGATTGTCACTTGCAGTGAGTTGTTGACGGCAAAAGACCATTTATGAACAGATAAAGGAGGCTAACGAATGAAGACAACTTTGATTATAGGTGGAGGGCTGGGTGGACTCTTTGCGGGTGCTATCCTCTCTCGTGAGGGCTTTAAGGTCACTGTTTTTGGAGAAGAACGACACTGCTGGCGGTGGACTTCAGAATTTCCAACGCTTTGGGATGAAGTTCGATACGGGTATGCATGTCATCGGTGGGATGCACCCTGGGGGTAATATCTATCGTATTTGTGAGTATCTCGGCATTGCAGACAAGGTGCAGTTGCGTGACGTTGACGATGATTGTATGGACAGTCTCTACTTTGCTGAGGACCAGACAACCTACCATATAAAGAAAGGTAAGGAGGGATTTGTTAGCTCTCTGGCTGAACATTTCCCTGAAGAACGGACAAATCTTGAAGCATACGTGGATGCTGTATGTCGCCTGACGGATGAAGCCGACCTCTTTTACCTGCGTCCTTCCAATGATGTCTTCCCTGTTCATTCGGAGGAATTCAACCTTGCTGCTGATGCTTTCATAGCGAAATACATCCAAAACCCTAAGCTTCGCAATGTCGTTGCATACATGAATCCACTCTATGGAGGCATGGCTGATGCAACACCTGCTTATGTCCATGCTATTGTGAGTGTGCTTTACATGCAGGGGGCGAGCCGCTTTGTGGGGGGAAGCGACCGCTTTGCACAGCTGTTAGTGTCTGTTATTGAGTCGGCAGGAGGTGAGGTCAGATGCAACGAGGGTGCAGAATGGGTGGAAGTGAACGATCGTCACGTTGATTATGTACGGTCTACGAAGGGGTACGAGTATCGTGCTGATCATTATATTTCAGCCATCCACCCCTGTACTTTACTTTCTTTGCTGTCTGAAAAGGCGTTTCCCAAAGCTTATCGGGACAGGCTTAACGATATCCCGAATGCCTATTCAGCCTTCTCGGTATATGTGAAGTTCAAACCAGAAACGTTCCCTTACATTAATCATTCGGAGTATTACATGAGCCGATATGATAAGGTGTGGCACTTTGGTGAGCACCATGACACATGGCCGTTGGGCTTTCTTTTCATGACACCTCCTGAAGATAACCAAGGGAAATATGCTGATAAGGCGATTATTACGGCACCAATGATATTTGATGAGGTGGAGAAATGGACGCAGACCACCGTTGGCAGAAGAGGAAAAGACTACGAGTTGTGGAAGAAAGAGCAGGCACAGAAACTCTTCGAACGCATAGACGAGATTCATCCAGGCTTCAATGCCTGTGTGGATAAGGTCAATACGGCATCCCCACTTACCATTCGTGACTATTATGGAGCCAAGGAGGGGACGATGTGTGGCTTCAGTAAGGACTATAAGAACACCATTTTCTCACAGTTGCCAGTGGTGACAAAGGTTGATAATCTGCTGCTAACAGGACAGTATAACAACCTTCCTGGTTTCTGTGGAGTGCCTCTTACGGCAATAAATACCGTTGAGGCGATATTGGGGAGGAATTATGTGATAGGAAGACTTAACTCTATTCACGACCAGCCTTAGCTCAACTCCAACCAGATTTACCTACAACCTCTCTCCTAAAAGGTTGGGACGTGGACACTTGGAATACGCCAAGTAGTTCGAGGATACTATGCTACACCATTTATAAGTGGGAGGAGATAAGAACGGATATAACGGCTAAGTGGGTTGGATGAGGTATATCAAGTCGGTTGGATATTAGTGTTGATTAAGTTGGAGAAGATTAGCCAATAACTTGTCAACTCATCTACTTGTCAACACGTCAATTTCGCAAAACAAAGTAAGAAATGAAGAAATATTATACGCTTATCCTGGTGGTCTTTCTCTTCTCTCTCTGCACTTTTGCACAGAAGGAAAAGCCACAACGGATTAATATATGGCAAGGAACGGCGGTTGGAAAGACTGTTATGATGACGCCATACTTGGCAAAAGGCAAGGGGAATGTTGCCGTTATTGTTTGTCCAGGCGGTAGTTATCTGTGGCATGACATGGGAGCTGAGGGTAAGGATGTGGGCGAATGGCTGCAACGCAATGGTATCTCGGCTTTCGTTTTGCACTATCGGACGGCAGGTGTAGGGGCTTTCATGACTCCTTATCGGTATGTTTTCCGTGGCAATCGGTATCCTGATGCACTCAATGACTTGCAACGTGCGATGCAATATGTCAAGGCACATGCCGAGGAAATGGGCATTGATGCCTCGCATGTGGCAGCTATGGGCTTCTCGGCTGGTGGCCATCTGGTGATGTCGGCAGCTGAGTTATTACCCCGAGAGCAGCGCCCATGGTTCGTCGTTCCCGTCTATCCCGTCGTCACAATGGTTGAACCTTGTGTCCATAAGCGTTCCCGTCGTGCCCTGTTGGGCGACAGTCGGTTGCGCAATAAGCAGTTGCGTGATTCACTATCCTTGGAGCGTCATGTGTCGAAAGACTGTCCGCCGGTGTTCTTAGTTAACTGTAAAGACGACCCTATCGTACACTATCACAATTCAGAACTGCTCGATTCGGCACTCACCCGGCAGCATGTGCCCCATCGTTACATACAGTATAAGACAGGAGGACACGGCTTTGGAGCTTCCAACCATAAGGGAACGGCAGAGTGCCGACAGTGGAAAGAGGAGTTCATGACGTGGTTTCGCAGACTCGAGAAGCGTCGTTGACAGTGTCATCTGCCGTAATACGAGAAATTACAAAACCTTTGTAATAAGATTATGGACGGTTTGTAGAAATATTACAAGCGGCTTGTAATTTTCCGAAAAGACCGAGAACGCATTGCAAAAGACGTGATAAGGACAGCTGCAAGGGCACAGAACAGTTTGTATCAGAGTCTGAAACACATAAGATAGACAACCTTTTTAAGAACAATCAAAGATATATACAGCAATGGAGAAGACACAGTTTGATGACATCCGACCGTACAATGCAGAGGAGATTCCGGCTGCTATGGTGCGCATAGCCAATAGTTCTTCCTTCCCACTCCTTGCCTCTTACGTCTATCCGGACGAACCTTTGGAGGTGGTTCGCAAGCGTATTGCAGACTACAAGACCGTGCGTGACTTCCAAACGGAGACGATGCGCATTGTCAATGAGCGGGTTATAGAACACAGTATTAAGGACTTCACCTGTTCAGGGATAGACAAACTGAGCAGGGAGAGGCACTATCTCTTCGTGTCTAACCATCGTGACATCATGTTAGACTCCAGTTTGCTGCAGTATTACTTCGTTACGCAGGACTTTGAAACAACCGAAATAACCTTCGGAGCCAACCTGATGATTAATCAATTGGTGATAGATATCGGCAAATGTAACAAGATGTTCAAGGTAGAACGACCTGGAAACAACATCAAAGACTTCTATCGTAGCTCCCGACATCTGTCTGATTACATTCGTTATGTAATCACAGAGAAAGGCGAATCGGCATGGATTGCCCAGCGAAACGGTAGGACGAAGGATGGTAACGACGTCACTGACCAGGGTGTTGTCAAGATGTTCTGCATGTCATGTGCCGAAGATAAGATCAAAGCCATTGATGATTTGCACATCGTTCCCATCGCTGTGTCTTACGAGTGGGAGCCTTGTGACGTGCTTAAGACGCTTGAACTCTATGAATCACAGTTCTCCAAATACACCAAAAAGCCTGGAGAAGACCTCAATAGTATCCTCACGGGCATTGTACAAGAGAAGGGACGCGTACATTTTGAACTATGTGAACCCCTCTCTTATGCCGAACTTTCAAAGTTTGATGGACTGACAAATAACGATTATCACAAGCAGGTGGCACGCCTGATAGACCGTCGTATCCATGCCGCTTATAGGCTTTATCCAAACAACTACATAGCCTATGACCTACGATATGGTACGACAAAGTACAAACACTGCTACACCGTGGCAGAGAAAGAAGCGTTCCTAAAACGCCTGCAGACGCTGGAACAGTATGACACCTGCGACATTGACAAGCTCAAAGACATATTCCTGGGAATTTATTCGAACCCGGTAAACAATAAATAAGTATGACAGAAACAATACTGAAGCTATATGATTATCTGCGACAACACCGCCTTGTGGGTTTGGTTTCGTTCGTTGTTGTTACGCTGTTGCTGACTGTTTCAGTGCTACGGTTGGGCTATAAGGAGGATATTGCCGACTTTCTACCCGTGGATAGCAACCATCATAATGCACTGAAGGTGTATCAGGACATATCAGGTGCAAATAAAATCTTTGCCGTTTTCCAGTATCGAGATACAACAAAGAGGGATGCTGATGCCATGGTAACGGCTGTTGATGCCTTTGTAGATGAGGTTCAACGGGCTGATACGGCGCATATCGTGCAGAACATGACGTCACAAGTGGACTTGGAGAAGTTGACTTCCGTGACGAACTTCGTCTATCAGAACATCCCATACTTCCTTACTGAGCATGATTATGCCCGTATGGACAGTACTCTTCGTAGTCTCGGATACGTTGAAAAGCAGCTTCAGCAAGACAAGCAGATGCTGATGTTCCCTGCTGGTGATATCCTTTCGGACAACATACAACGTGACCCACTGAACCTCTTTACGCCTGTTGTGCAGAAACTTCAGCGTTCGGACACGGGCTTGAAGTATGAACTTTATGGCGGACACATCTTCTCTCCGGATATGCAACGTGCCATTGTGATGATTGATTCACCCTATGGTGCGAGCGAAACAGAGAACAATACGCAGCTCATTAACATGCTGCAGGGATGTGGAAAACGGGCACTGGCACACGCAAAGAACCTTGATGTGCACATTATTGGCGGTCCGGTGATAGCCGTTGGGAATGCTTCCCAGATTAAATCGGACAGTATCCTCTCGGTAATCATTGCCGTAACGCTTATAATGGCACTGTTGTTGTTCACGTTACGCAGTGTCCGAAACATTTCACTCATCGTCCTTTCTATTGCTTGGGGATGGCTCTTTGCCATGGGAGGGTTGGCTTTTGTTCCATGACAGTGTGTCTATAATCGTCATCGGAATTAGCTCTGTCATACTTGGTATAGCCGTCAATTATCCACTACACTTCATTGCTCACCTCAGTCATACGCCTGATAAGAAGCGTGCTTTACGTGAGATTGTCATGCCGTTGTTGGTGGGCAACGTCACAACCGTTGGTGCTTTTTCTTGCCCTTGTACCGTTACAGTCGGTGGCATTAAAGGGACTTAGGACTCTTCAGCTCCTTCCTTTTTGGTGGGTACAATCGTCTTTGTTCTGATCTATCTGCCACATATCACAAAGGAAACAAAAGAGGTGAAGCATACATTCCTCGACCGTTTGAGTGATGTCTCATTGGAGAATAAGCCCGTATTCGTGGCTTTTGTCATTGTTTTGACGCTAATTTTTGGCTATTTCAGCTTCCAAACACGGTTCGATGCGAACATATCTAATATCAATTACATGACCGATGAGCAGAAAGAAGACATGGCTTACTTTCAGAAAATGATGACTGTGAACGGTGGATATCAGAAGGTTTACGCCGTAACAAGTGACTCCACAATGGACGGAGCATTGGAGAAGAGCCAGCATTTGCAGCCCTCTTTGGACCGATTGGTACATGAAAAGGCGGTGCATGAATACTCTTCTTGTAGTCAGTTTGTCGTGTCGATGGCTGAACAGAGGCGTCGTTTGGAATTGTGGGAGAACTTTATAGAACGCCACAAGGCCGAACTGACGACGGCACTTCGTAGTGCCATGCAGGCGGAAGGCTTCGCTCCTGACAGCTTCAACGACTACTATTCACTGCTTAGCAAGCGTTATCAGCCACAGCAACCAGCTTATTTCGCTCCGCTGACAACGACCCTTTTCGCTGGAAACATCAGTATTGACAAGGCGGAGGGAAGGTATAACATCGTCAATGTGCTCTCTGTTAAGGACAAAGATATGCAACTGGTGAAGGCGAAACTGGCTGATAAGGACTGTTTTAGCTTTGATATCACGAGCATGAACAGTGCCATTGCCAATCATCTATCTAATGATTTCAACTACATTGGCTTTGCTTGTGGACTAATAGTGCTCCTCTTCTTGTGGCTATCCTTTGGTAATCTGGAATTAGCTTTGCTCTCTTTCGTACCCATGGCAGTGAGCTGGTTGTGGATATTAGGTATCATGTCACTGTGTGGAATGCAGTTTAATATTGTCAATATCATTCTTGCCACGTTCATATTTGGGCAGGGCGACGACTATACTATCTTCATGACTGAAGGCTCAATGTACGAGTATGCGTATCGAAGAAAAATGCTTGCATCGTATAAACACTCGATAATTATCTCGGCATTGATAATGTTTATCGGTATTGGAACGCTCATCATAGCACGTCATCCTGCACTCCATTCGCTGGCAGAGGTGACCATTGCGGGTATGTTCTCCGTTGTTTTGATGGCTTATATCTTCCCTCCACTGATCTTCAACGTCCTTGTTAAGACACGAGGAGCATACAGACGTCGACCGCTAAGGCTAAAGAATCTTGCCGTGATGGGCTGTTGTGCCGTCGTCTTCTTTAGTCAGTTGATAACGGTTACGTGTTGGGATTTATCCTTTTTGGGCTTTTGCCGCAGTCGGAGAAACGTCGACTATGGTTCAGAAGATACCAACAGCGGCTGTTCTTGTTTGACTTACGCCACATCCCAGGCGTCATATTCCGTGTTGAAGGGATAACAAAGGAAACCTTCGGTACGGCATCCATCATCGTTTGTAACCATCAGTCCATGCTCGATTCGGCTGTCTTCATGGCGTTAAGTCCGAAGACTATCCTCGTTTCTAACAGTAAGGTGAGTCGTAATAGGGTCATCCGAAAGATTTATCAGTGGAACGGTTTCATTACGTTAGACGATAAAAGTGCCATCAATGATGAGCTTGTAAGAGATTACATAGCGCATGGTTACAGTTTGGTGGTGTTCCCTGAGGGTAAACGTAACGACCGTTCAACCATCAGTAGGTTCCATAAAGGAGCATTCCTATTCGCAGAACGTTATGGACTTGACATACAACCGTTCATCATTCATGGGCTTAACGTGGTTCTACCACGCAATAGTTACCAGGTTTTCTCGGGTTCTATCACTGTGAAAGGCTATGAACGGGTGCGCCAGGATGGGCATACCACTTACTCAGAGATGACTTCCCGTGTGCATGCCTTCTATAAAAAGGAGTATGAACAACTGGCACATGAGATTGAAACGGCAGCCTATTTCGCCCCACTTGTTGAGGATCGGTATTGCTATAAGGGTGTGGAAATCTATCGTTCGGTGCATAAGAACATCAAGCGGAACAACTGTTTCACACGTTTGATAGACACTTCCGAGAACCTTTCTGCCGTCTTGATAAAGAACAACGACCATGGTGAGTTTGCACTTCTCTATGCTTTGGTGCATCCATCAGTGCTTGTCACGGTGTTGGAAGAGGATGAAAGCAAACGTGCTCTGCTCACTTATTGTGCTAAGGGGATAGCCGATAACCTTCAGGTAATGGACCACGTGGACATGAAAGAGATGGAGGAAGCAGGAATAAAGATTATAAGTTTATGATAAAACGCAGGTGATATGAAACAAATCTTATGTACAGTCATTCTTTCATTGAGTCGAGAAAAGAGTATTTGTTGAAGTAGGCTTTTTGCGGGTTTAGTGTTCAATGATTCATCGGTTAGAAAACTTCTTTGTAAGTAATTTTCTTCACTCGTTTTTTATTAAGGCTTAATTGCATTCGAAAGGACATCCAATTGGCTTTCAAAAGATGCCCTTTTCGAATGTTACTAATGCTCTTTTGAAGTCTTATTAAGCATCTTTTAATTTATGACTTTATAATCAATTGATTGTTTGTTGATTATGAATTCGTTTGTTAGGTGTGTTATGCATGTTCGTTATGGATGATTTTGTTGAAATTATGTAAAGTAATTTCAATCAAGAAATCGCAATCTGCTCGACAATAAAACAAAATATGTTTAGTCTTTAATGGCCGATATGGATTAAACGTAATCGTAATATATATGGTACGTATAATTCCTCTTATGTACAAATTTTGTCTTTTTTCTTGCTCATTTTCCATATTTTTCATAATTTTGTAACGTGTCGAATTGTGGTTGTCACAGAGCAATCTCAGCTTTTCAAGACAAAAAAAACGAACAAAAACGAATGAAAAAAATACTACTCCTACTCATTAGCCTCCTCCTCTCGATAGGTGTGCGTGCCCAGAAAGACCTTGTCTCGATGACTGATGCTATTAAAATCTTCCAAGCAAAGACCCTACAAGTGGGCAAACAAGTACTGGAGAAACAAGGGTATCAGTACAAAGGCATAGCGTCCGACGACTTCGGGAAGGACTATTGCTGGGTGAAGAATATGGACTTGACGAGCGACTTCTTCCCTTCGGAGATGGGACGGGGCAATTCAAGTATGGTACTCATGGCACAAGATGGTAAGACGCTCTGCATCTATGTCTTCAATCGTACCGTCTTTGCGAACCTGCAAGCACAGGTGAAGGCAATGGGCTACGACATGGGCAAGGCAGCGAAAGACGACCAAAACACGACAATTTGTACAAAAGACGGACAGCCTACAATTAGTCTGCTGAGGCTCATGCAACCTCTGCCTTATTGTGTCCAGATAACAGAGTAAGAAGGCGAGAATACGACAATAATCAAAGTGAAACAAAGATGAAGAAAAAGAAACCAACCTATAAATTACCCGTATCCGTCTGTGCTATCATACTGGTAGTGGGTTCTATCGTTCTTGCTATTCTCATGGAAACACGCCAGATGGCACCGCCTCGTAAGTATGAGGTTGACATGTCGGGCGAGGTTATCGGTATTGACAATGGTCCGAAAATTCCTGTCCTTACCAAGGAGGAGGACGCAGTAGTAGAAAAAGAAGAGAAGAAAGTAACTGAGGCTTCTACAAAAGAGGTCAGCGAGTCGGAGGAAACAACTGATCCCGACCTGCCCGTCATCGTACCTAATCTCCCTGAGGGACAGACCGAGCCTGTTGTCAAAGCTCCAACACCCGAGATTAAAAAACCAACGATTGAACCAATAGAAAATTAAGCCAAGCCTACCAAGCCCAATATTCATAATTCACATCCAAATGGCTATTTTGTACTTTGTTTTTTTAGCAAACTGACCCACGCTCTGATTCAGTGTGGAAGTTTCTATACGTTAGTAAAATGGTTGCCATAGACTTCTCACAGGTTTCACCTCTCAATGTACGTCCTTGTCATTGGCAATCCTATTCTTATTCTTACGGCTTTACTTAGATTTTGTCTGCGTTTGAAAATGCTATCCGTGTAATATTAAAAATCGAACCATCCTACATAATACAATGTTAGGATAGTCCGATTATTTTTTATTTTTCCTCTTTTTTCGCCTTTCGATAAAAGTAGATAGCTCCACAAGCTCCCATACATATATTCAAAATGACAGAAAAATTAAGTTTAAAGTCAGATCCCAATAATGACAAAAATAGAAGCCAATACAAAAAGGACGATGCATATATATTTTTCATATTAATCATATTTTTAGCAACAAGCAACTGAACAAGCTGTAAACAATAAAAGATAATACAGCAGAAAAACATAAAATGATTTGTTTTCATAAAAAAACATTTATAATTAATAAATAAGATTTTTCTGCAAAATTAAAAAGAATAACTTTATAAAACAAATAAAAATCATATTGAGAAATTATTACTTTTACCAAACGCACCAGTGTGTTTTTATTACATAAATATTAAAAAAACAGGAGTTATATTTGTTTGTTATGAATAGCTTCAAGAACTTATACACTAACATCATGTAAGACATCGTAGGCATTACGAAAGAACAAAACACCCTCTAATCCTCCGAAACGAGGGATTAGGGGGTGCTTTTCCTATCAACAATATGAAAGAGAGCCTCATCATAAACACATCTTATTACTATTAACCCAAAGCTCAGTCATAGATATAAACAAAAATCTCTAAGTTTGCAATGTGAATTACAAACTTAGAGATTTGGACTAAATAGATAAGCCGACGTTTACTACCAATTAATAGTAGTTATTCTGCCATTCTTAATTGTTGCAGAAATAACATAATTGCGCTTAGCCTTACCGCCTTTGCGTTCTATGTCTAACGTTGCGGGAATCTTGACATGAAGTTCAGCATCAGAGTCGTTACCTTCTTGTTAATCTCTGCAAGAGAACCAAGATGCCAATTGATTGTTTTGACGTCAGCTTGATAGAGTTTATCGGTCATGTAACGCTGAATATCCTTCGATGTTGCACCACTCGCACCGAGGAAGTTGAGTGAAGGAGCTACGGCAGACGCAATCTTATCCTTACTCTTACTGTTGATACCCTGCAAGAGTTGGCGCACAGCAGCGACAGCCTTCGTCTTCTCGCCATCGGTCACCTCAGTTGTTTCAGTAGGTTTCTCGTCCTCTGTAGAAAGGAGTTTACCAAGTTTCTCGTCGGCTTCCTTACCATGAACACCATTCGGGTGTTGCGCCTTGTAACCCAGATAAGCATCTTCGTTATCCTTAGCCACCGCCAGTCCCCAGTCTATTTCGTCAATCTTAGCCTCAAACTCATGGCGATAATTGGAGTTAGGATATTTTGCAAGGAACTGCTGCAACACTTCCTTAGAGTTGCTCGACAGTGCAATTGACAAGTCTTTGTCGGCTTGCTCCTTGCTCTTTGTAGTAGCCATCAGACTGTTTAAGCGGGTAGAGATACTATCACGATGAGCCTTAGAAGCCGATGGATTCTCTTTAAGATAATTGTTTAGTACGGCAGGTTCGTTGCTGCTAAGGGCTTGTTCGTAAGCCTCCTGCTCACTATTAGCCTTGCCAACCCCTATACCTTGATTATAGAGGAAGAGCAATACGGCTGCAATGATTACTGCAATGAGCAATGACACTGCCAGTGAAAGATGATTGTTTTTTTGTCTGTCGATTGTTTTCTTCTTCGCCTTCTACCACGGCTTCGGCAACGACGGCGTTGTCGTCAACAACAAAGTTGGCATGGATAGTTTCTGACTCATTAGAAGGTATTTGTCGAGAGAAAGCAGCATCGTCAGCTGTATCGCTTGTCGAAACAAGCGTCCCATCTTGTATTGTGCTTTCTGCCTCGTCAGAAAGAAGTACGATAGGTTCATTGGTATTGCTCTCATTAGCAAGACTATGATGCGCATTACCAACATTCGTTTTAGGAGCAACAGTTGTGTTGTCCGTATGATGACAGCACGGACAAGAAGCCTCTTCTTTCAGGTATAACTCGCTGCAATAAGCGCATTGGACAATATGTCCGGCTATTTCGACTCCACAACTTGGGCATACGGGAGCCTTGTCACTCACTTGATGGCCACATTCAGGGCATTTGATAATCATTTATCTGTCGTAAGATTATAGTAGTGTGAATAATTTTCTATGCTTGTTTACATTGTTTGAAGCTATCGTTTTCGTTGAAAGCGTAGCTCTCGCATACTGTGTTTCCCCATTAGGCGGGACTTATCAACATATCCCTTCACGCCGTTAATACGTCCTTTCCCCGTGTACTGCCATGCAAAGATGTCTCGTCCATCATTTAACTCTGGTTCACGCCCGTTGTACTGTGCGATGAAGAGTTTGTATCCGTCCAATGCTCCACAGAGGTATTTGTTATAGAAGTTCGTATAGGTATAGACAAGCGGTTTGACCCCATACTCCTGCGTCATAAGGACAAGGAAGAGCTGTAAGCTGTCTCGCAAGGCATCTCTATTCAACCCCCCAGTAGTCTCAATATCCACCATTGGGATGAGGTCTTGGTCTTGTGGGCGGCATTGCATACGGAAGTTGCGCAACTGTTCTGCTTGCGGTACAGTTGGGCGATAGAAGTGGTAAGAACCCACATTCATACCATAACGCTGTGCTGCCTCTATGTTTTCAAGATAGCGTTGGTCTATACGTGTGCCTCCCTCAGTGGCTTTTAAGTAGACATAATTGAGCTTGTGATTGCTGTTTCCTGCCACTGTTTCCCACCACACATCGCCTTGATAATGGCTCATATCAAGTCCGTGAATGTGTCTGCAAGTGTCCTCACACTGAATAGTGTATTGTGCCTTAATGCTTGTGAAAGATAGTATGCTGACAATAAGGAGAGTTATCTTCTTTAAATTCATAAATGCAAAGATAATATTTTTTTAGTTGAGATAGTAGACTGAACAACGTATAATTCTGTTGTTTTTAGTATTTCTTAATTCATCCTTCATAGAATAATTTTTCATTCTTTTTTTCTGTCTGTTTCTTGATGCAGTTATATACTCTTTCTATGAGTATTTAGAGATTTGGAGTTTAGGTCAAAAGTAAATAAGTTCGAATTAACAGATATTTCTGCTTACATTTCAACATTTTTTTATAATTTTGTCCCATCATGAGGTATACTGTCAAATGTAATGAATGTCATCGCGACTTTGTAGCAGAGACTGAGCGCTACGGGACAATGAAATATCGTTGCCCCTATTGTGGTAACGTGTTGAATTGCAGGTTTGATGCGCCAAAGCCTTTCCGCACGCAGGCACGTTCTGTTGTCCCATTGACAGGGAAGTCTGTTTATGATGAAGAGAAGTTAAGGACGCTTCCAGAGGTTTCGTGTAGACTCGTGAGCAGTCTGTCAGAAGAGCAGCTCAGTGAGAAGCGAAGCAAACTGGCTGAGGCTTCTCAGCGTGCTATTAACGTCTCAAAGCAAGCAGGCGAGACTTTGAAGAATGCAACTGAAAGCACCAGTGAGTTTGTCAATAAGTCGTCTACACAGATACGTCGTTTTCAGGACAAATATGCAGATGGCGACCTTTGGATATTCTTTGGTTTAGTTTTGCTTTTCTCCTTTCTGTTGTCATCGGACTTTTAGTTTGCGCTGAGGTAGTCAAACTTTTGTCAGAGGGGCAGTCATGGTTGTTTAGAAACTATATTGAGTTTAGAAACTCGTTTTAAATGTTCGTCCCGAAACGTGTCTTGTAGGTTTGTTTACTGAGAGATAGCACGATGGGCGATAGTAATGAAAAAATCAGTTCAGGATGCTACGTTTTATCAACACAGATATTGTCTTTCAGGAGTTTCCCGACGAGGTCACACTTGCCATCAATCTATCGGGTTGTCCGTGTCGTTGTCCGGGCTGTCATAGTAAGTTTCTTTGGGCAGACAGGGGCAAGGCTTTGACGGATGAGGCTTTGTCTGCGTTGATTTGTGAGACAGGGGACACGATAACATGTGTGGGTTTATGGGCGGCGATGCCGATCCATCTGAGGTCAGTCGACTTGCTGCTCACGTCCGTTGTCATCACGCAGGCTTAAAGACAGGTTGGTATACAGGGCGCACGTCAATCTCACCGCTCATTGATCAAGCGTGTTTCGATTATATAAAGGTAGGTCCTTATCTCCGCCATCTCGGTGGACTTGACTCGCCTCGTACCAATCAACGGATGTATCGCCGCCGTCCTGATGATAGCTTTGAGGATATCACCTCCCGCTTCTGGAAAACTCATGAAGGCAAGAACTTATGAAAAATCATCCTTGATTAATAAGTTTTAGTCATTCGTTCTTTGTTTTTTGCTTTTTGCTTAAAAATGTCTATCTTTGCACTCGCCTTCATGGCAGTTAATTTCTGTTAAGAAAAGCCGGATTTATTGGTCTTATTATCAAGTCAGTAGGTGTAGAATTTTGATAATAGATATTATTTTTTTTGAATTGGTTTATAGAGAGGCTATAAGATAAGGACATAAATGATTGACATGTATAATTGAATGCCGGCAAGGTAGGTGGGGATGAGTTTTGAGCCTATCTCTAAGCCGCAAACAAGTGTTTTGTGCATGTTGGCAATGCTGTCAATCGTTCCACTTGCAACACCATAGGTCAGTGACATAATCGTGATGAGGAATGATAGTGAGGGGATGAAGCTGGACGAGAAAGAGCTGGGGAAGAGTTGTCCCGTCACACTCAGGAGGATGGCATGTGGGACGGTTGTGAGTAGCATCATGATGATGATGTAGGCAATTAGTTCTGCCAGTGCAATGCGTAGTCCAACGCTTTCACGATAATGAAACTTGTAGGTCTTTTGGGGAGCGTTTGTTAGTCGATTTTTGATGTTTGATAGCATCATTCGAGTGGTCGTAAAGAGACGGCTTCGCAGGAATGCTCCGTAAGCAATCATGATAGTAATAAGGTAGATGAGGAGTGGCGACAGGAGATTGTCGACAAAGGAACCAAAGAACCATCGGATACCCTCGCTGCTCAACACAGAGCGCATAGGCAGCTCGGGGAAAGCAGCTGTGAGAAGCCATGAGAGTAGTATCAGAGCCATTTGGGCTATGAAAAGTACTAAGACAATATATCCTAACTTATTCTTCATCAGCATATAGGTTGTCGATGTCGATAATGCGTAGTTCTAAGGCACGCACTACGAGGCGTGTCGCATTGATGTTCATACCTTTGTTACCGCTCGGGAAGAATTTCTGTGCGAGTTCGTTTTGTCGTTTCTCTAAACTCTTCACACCGAAAGGCATACCACGTAGTTTGGTGATTTGTTCCTTTGTAAAGCCGAGTGCGAGGTGGCGCAAGAAGCGTTCGTCATATTCGTCAATCTCGTAGTTGATCATTGCTTCTTGGTGCATTAATTGTTTGCTGACGCTTGTCTTAAATCGGTTGACGATTTTTTCGAGGATAGGTTGGTTGAAGACCATTCGTTTTCCCTGCATGACGCTTGCCACATCGCCACGTGTCAATAGTTCGCCACTCTTGAGGCAGATGCCATCAGCACCAGCATCGAGGACGTCAAGCCAAAGTTTCTCGTTCAGGATTTCGCCTGTAAAGATGAGTACTTTCACGTGTGGATAAGTTTGTTTTGTGTGTCGGCAGATTTCTACTCCCACGGTTGTAGAACCACCCAGTCCAAGGTCGAGTAGTACGAGGTCGGGCAGGTTTTGTTTAATCAGTTTCCAGTAGGATGGTTCGTTCTCTGCAGTCCCGATAATCTCAGCTTCGGGAATTTCATTTCTAAATATACCCTCTGTTCCTTTCAGTTCTAAGGGTACGTCTTCGACGATGATGACTTTAAACTTCTCCATAAGTATATCTCTTGTTTTTAATTATCATTTAATTTGCTTTTGCCAGAACCACGTCAATGCCCATTCCTTGTTGTGTCATGTTGGCTGTTATTCCGCAGCCACGTTTGGCAGCGGCTTCTCCGTTGTCGCGTACTATTTGTCGGCAGATGAAGAACATTAGTCTGTCGGCAGACGGCTGAAAGAGGTTGCGGCAGACGTCGTCAGGTAGGTTTATAGACGAAAGAAGGATATGTAGTGTGACGTAATCTGGTGTATTCTCTTCGGCAGTGACCGTAAGCGGTTGGTTGTTATTGACAAGATATAGAATGTCAAATAAATAAGCAGGAATATCGGGTCGCCTTTGATGAGTGGCGACTCGAAGGAAGTAGAGAGTTTGGTAGGGTTGAGTATAGAAGATAAGTCTACTGGTCGTGATACGAGTTGTACAGATTTTATTTGGCTTATTGCTTGCAAACTAAGAATCTGGTAAAGCTCTTTATAGTAGACTGCTAATTCGTCAATGGCGTCAAGTTGGCGTTCGGGTTCGTCTACCAGTTGACGTATGCGTGGGGGGTAGTACATGGTTTCGTGTTTGAGTGTAGAAAGGCAGTTGTCAATAATGCTATTACTGATGTAGAGTCGGTCTTTTTCGTATTCTACACATCTCACTTCGTCTTCGAGTAGTTCGATGTTAGACTGGCTTTTTTGATTTTCTTCAACAGATGAGATGAGAGCCTCCTTAATGTTGTTGACGATAGCCAGAAGTCGTTCGGGAAAACGGTCACTGCCTCCTTTTTCGACCTCGTTAAGTTTGTCTTCTTCGCTGATGTCACTAAGTAGGATAGCGTTAAGATGCTTCACTCGTTCCAAGCAGAAGTGATAGATAAGTCGGTGGCGGTAGTACATCACGTAATAGACAGGGAAGATGGAGAGTAGGAAGAGGACAAGAAGTGCGAGAGCCACGTTCTTATTTGTTTCAGACTTTGCCATCATACGACAGTAGTTGCCTAAGGAATTGTCGGCATAACGTTCTTTAAAGAGATGAGTATACGCCGAGTTGTTATATTTGTAAAGGTCCCATTCGTGTAAAGCCAAAGCAGCCACGGCACTCTCGTTGCGAATGTCGAGGATGATGGTGTAGTTCATTGGTAGGCTGTCATGGTACCACTTGATTTCAGCCGGCACTTTTGTAAGGTTATCAATACGCTTCATGAGTACCTTCCCCTTCGGTTGGAGCTGGTGGTAATGCAGGTTTAGGTAGTGTCGGCAGGTGTCAGCAAAGTCCAGTGTCTTTGTGTATTCACCGTTGATGTTTGAGAAGTAGGCCGAGTCGGCATAGATACTTGCAAGGGCGTTGTAGTCCTTCTTAGCAAAGTGCAGTAGCCTTATTGATTTTTCTTTCTGGGCGAGCTTGCGTTGTTAGAAGAGATGTAAGGGAGAGGAACGATAGGAGTAAGATGCGTGAGATGCCCTTTGGTAGTCGGAAGAAGAAACGACTACCTTTTCCTTTTTCGCTTTCCACACCTATTTCGCAGACAGAGAAGATGTTGCTCATCTTCTTATACTTATTGATGATGCCTTTACAATTCATGAGTCCAAAGCCATGTGAAGAGCTGTCTTTATGGTCATGGATAGGTTTGTGGTCGAAGATATGTAGGAGTTCCTGCTCGGTGAGTCCGCATCCTGTGTCGGTAACAGAGATTTCGACGCAGTCGGTCTTTTCGGTCGAGTTAATCGTTACTTTACCTCCAGCCTCAGTAAACTTGCGTGCATTGTCGGCTAAGGTGTTCACCATAAAGAGCGTTAGTATGCGGTCGGCTTTGACGATTGTTTCAGAGTCGTCAACTCGTAGGTCAATCCCTTTCATTTGGAAGTCCATTCGTCCTTTCTTGACGATGTCAAAGACTTGTTGTATAGGAAAGCTCTCAACGTGTAGCGACAGTTTGCCTTGTCTGAGCTGTATCCATTCAGTCAGTACATTGTTGAGTTCGTTGATTTTATCGGTGAGTTCGCGGATATAGGTGTATCGTTCCACTTTCACGCTATCTGTTTCGCCACCCTTTTTAAGCATGTCAATCTCGTGCAGCATACGGTCGATGAGGGGTATGATGCTGTATACGAGTGAGATTTTAGCCCTTTGTTCAAGGTGTTTCCGTTTGTTATCGTTAAGGTGTAGGTTGTTAATATGCAGTTGTTCAGATATTTCTTCATATTGTTCCACAAGGTCCTTCATGTGTTGTTCGTTGTGTTGCCTCCATTGTTCAAGGGGCAGTAGGAGTTCATCAAGCGAAGCCTTTGAGTCGCGTCGACGTCGAAGGTAGTGGAAGAGGATGAGCAAAGCGAGTACGATAAAGATAGAAACCGCTACGGCAGAGATGATAATATTCAGTTGATTAGAAGTATTCTCTAATTGTTCGGCACGTGAGGTGAGGTATCTGTCTTGTCGTGTTTCGTTTTGAAGGTCAAGGTAGATGTTGCGGTTGTAATCACTTTGTTGTTTATTGTCGATAGCCGAATAAGCCACACTAAGTCGCTCGCGGATAGAGGCAATAAGTTCAGGTGCTTGTTTGATAGCAGGACTATAATGTAGAGCTTTGTTCAGATATTTGATGGCTGCGGAGTAGTCCTTTGTGTGCCAATAGCAAGAGGCCAGTGTACGATAGGAACCAGCTGTTTGGTACACATCGCCATAGTGTTGAAAGATATACAATGCACGTTGTGCAAAGTTGTTTGGTAGAAGATGTTTGTCGATGTGTTCATCGTTAAGGTATTGGAAATAAGGCAGGTTGTTGTTAATCAATGTTTCTCGACTCTTGTCGTTCTGAATCATTTTGCTAATAGCCTGCAAGGAGTTTGCTTCCCAGTAAGGAATGTTGTGTTGACGTGCCAGAGTGTAGCAGCGTATGAGGTATTCAAATTCTTTTTGTGCGATGTTTTTTTGTGTGTCGTTATTGAGGATACCACCCGCTCCGATATTATAGTAATAAGCCAATAATTGTGGGATGTCGGTTTGTATTTCACCATCTGGTTTAATTTGGTTGAGGGCTTTGATAGAAGGTTGTTCGAGACCCACGTAATAATAATAGGCAGAGGTGACAATAGCAAATTCAGAGCGTGCGTAAATCATACGTCGGCGTTGACGAGCAGAGAGAATGTCTTCGTCTTCTTCAATACGATGGATTCGTTTTCGGGCTTGCTCATAGTAGTCGTAGAACTCCTTGTTGAGTGACTCACGCTGACAAAGACGCATGAGTTGAATGTCAGCCACGAGTAGTTCTACTTGATTATCAGTGGTTTTGAGGACAGCGTCAAGTTTGTTGTATGCATCGTTAAAGCGCATCTTCGCAAGGTCAATGAAGGCAAGATTGTTTAATGCTTCGGCTTTTCCTGCTTCGTAGTCTTTTGCCAAACGATATGCTGTGTCAGCATAGATTTTCATAGAGTCAAGATTACGATAATGTTGTGCGTATGCTTTGTCGTTATAGTCATCAACAGTCTGTTGTTGTGGAATGTTACAAGCTGCAAGCAAGAGGAGGAGTAGACAGGCTACCCATCCTTTTATTATGTTGTATGATCTTTGCTTGTTCATTACTTGTTGTTGTTCTCTCCTGTTTGACTGTATAAAAAAAGCAAATATACAAAACTTTTTTGACATAGGCGGTTAATATATAAACAAATTTGGGCCTATCATAGAACTGATAGACCCAAATTTGTTTTTTATATCAATCTTTTTCTGCTTAAATCTGGCAGAAGAAGAGTACAATCACCTGTGCTAAGAAAATTCTAAGGAACATACTTAACGGATAAACAGTAGAGTAGCCTACGGCTGGTGCTTCACCTACACAGATGGAGTTGGCATAGGCTAAGGCTGGTGGGTCGGTATATGTTCCGGCAAGCATACCCATGATGGTGAAGTAATTGAACTTATACTTCAAGCGGGCAATGGTACCAACGATAAGGATTGGTATGATTGTAATGATAAAACCAGTGTAAACATATTTCAATCCGTCACCTTGTACGACTGTATCCCAGAATGTTGCGCCAGCCTTGATACCAACAGAGGCGAGGAAGAGGGCTAAGCCTATTTCACGTAGCATCATATTGGCTGAGGTTGTTGTATAGGTGATGAGTCCCATTCGATAACCGAAACGACCAATGAGAATGGCAATAACCAACGGACCACCAGCCAAACCAAGCTTCATAGGTACTGGCATGTGTGGGATTGCGATTGGTAACATTCCGAAGATGATACCTACAATAATTCCGATGAAGATGGTTGCGATGTTTGGTGCATTAAGGTGTTTTTCGCAGTTACCCATCATCTCTGAGACACGGTTTACATTCTCTTCTGGACCAACAACCATGACACGGTCGCCAATAATGAAGCGGTGGTTGCGACCTGCAAAGAGGTCCATACCTTGGCGGATGATACGCGTAACGTTTACGCCATGTACGGTGCGGAAGTGCATGTCGCCCAGAGTCTTACCGTTAATCTTGCTGTTGGTGACAACTATGCGACGGCTTACTAACTTCTGTGGCTGGTCTTCTTCGTGCCAGTCTACCTCAATCTCTGGACCGATGAACGCACGGATAGCCTCTGCGTCACCTTCTGCGCTGACGATAAGCACCTCGTCGCCTAATTCAAATACGTTGTCTAAGGTAGGAACAGATAAGACCCCATCATGCATAAGACGTGTACAAACGAAGTCACGATTGAGGAACTCTGAAATCTCTTTGAGCTTACGTCCTGCGATATAGGCATTCTGTATTTTGAGGTACATTGTGTAAGGTTTTGCATGAGGGTTCTCTGCTTCTTCCTCGTTTATTTTTTCGTTCTCAACTTGGAGGTTTACCTTACAGATGTATCGTATTGCGATGGTAGCACTGATGATACCAACAACGCCTAAGGGATAAGCACAAGCATAGCCAGAGGCGATGTCAAAGCTCATACCATTCTTGAAAACACTATGGAGGGCTTCATTGGCAGCACCAAGACCAGGCGTGTTTGTTACGGCACCATAGAGCGTACCAATCATCATTGGTAGGTTTGTTTTGTCACTCGTATCAAAGAAGATGTAGTAACAAGCAAACATGACGAGTACGTTGAGAATGATTGCTGCCGTTGAAAGGAGGTTTAGTTTTAATCCGCCTTTACCGAAACTCTCGAAGAAGCCCGGTCCGACTTGTAGACCAATCATAAAGACGAAGAGTATTAATCCGAAGTCTTGTACGAAACTCAATACGTGTAGTGGACCTGTAAACTTAATGTGACCTGCAAGAATACCCACAAACAATACGAAGGTAACGCCGAGCGATATACCTCCAATCTTAATCTTACCAAGGTAGATACCCAAGGCAATGACAATTGAATACAATAGCATTATATGGGCTACTGTATCTTGCTTTTCTGCTGAAAAAATATTAATTAACCAGTCCATAAGTGTTATTATTTTTGCAAAAGATAAGGTTTTTAATGTATATATACTAATCTTTATCTGTTGTTTTCTTCTCTCTTTCTTCTTTTTGTTATAAGTTTATAATTCAAAGGTTCTGATTGTTGTAATGTTACATGCAAAAAGGATGTTTCTGCTTGGTATAAACGATTGATATAAAAAGGTTTTTCTTATTTAATGTTGAAATCTTTCAATGATAGAAGAGGATAATTAAGCGTTTTTCCTTTTCCCATCATTGAAAGATTTTTGTGTGTTAATAGATAACGATGCGTTGTGCTTTATGACCATTTACTTGAATGAGGTAAATACCTTTTTCCCAAGTAGAGGCATTGATGTTCATTTCGTCACCTTGTGTAGAGAGCGTGTGAACAAGTTGTCCACTCGGTGTATAGGCACGAACGTTGAGTTTGTCAGCACCCGTAAGGTAGATGTTGAAGGCACGTTCGCCAGTCAGGGTAATGATAGGTGTATTCTTGTTTTCAGCAGTTCTTATTCCGTTTATACCATTAGATTGCATTTCGTTCAGAACCTGCTTCAATCCCTCATAAGCGTCAAATTTACCAGCACCCCATTGTATAGGATTTCCAGTTGTCTTAACATAGTCGTCCTTACGAGCCGTCTGTTGAATGATACGTAGCACGTCCTTTATTGTTAATTTTGGATTAGCTTCGAGCCATAGTGCAATACCGCCAGCAACGACAGGAGAAGCCATAGACGTACCCATTGACTGATGCCAATAATAAGTATGATTGTTTTTCTTCAATTTACCCTGCAATAGCTTATCTTCGTAGTTATTGTCTTTGTTCTCAACGGCGTATGTGTTTACAGACGAGATGATGGTTGCACCGGGCGCACAAACGTGTGGTAGTTTTCGACCATCTCTGATTGTTCCGTAAGACGAGAAGCTTGAGATATGACCTATTTCGAAGTCGTTGTTAAATCCATATAGATTACCATCAAGCGAAGCAATGGTGTTGCGAACATTATAGCTACCAACGGAAACAATGTTTGTTGCACATGCCATGTCGTTGATTGTTCCATCGGTTGTACCCTTTACATAGCCAAACTGATTGTTGTCATCGAACTGGATGCTTTTATCCTCAGCGTAGACTTCTACACTCTGATTATCTTTCTTTGACCTTATTTCTAATGTTAGTTTGTATCGTCCCGTCTTATTGTTTATTTGATTGTCACCAACCATGATATCGGCAAGAGCATTGTAAATGCCTGTAATATAATCACGCTGAGAAGAGACAGAAACATAACCATCGAAGTATTTTGCAAACTCTTGGTTGACACTTTTGATGTTTGTGACATATTTCTTGTCAGATGCGTAAATCAATTGTCCTCCACTTGTACTATTACGAACAGCAAGACTGAGGATTTTTTTGTTGCTATGTTGTGTATCAACAATGTTGATAGAAAACTCAAAAGCAGTAGAGTCTTTGCTATAAGCTGCTATCTGTGCTTCACGAATGTTATAGTAGGTTGTTGTCCCATCGGTCATTGGGTCAGACTCTGTTGATTCGAGGAAGGTTTTTACGACATCATCTTTGTGTGCGAAATGACGTTTCAGAACAATTGATTTGTCACCTTCGTTACCAGCTGAGATACAGATAATAGCTTCCTTTCCCAGTTTAGACATATATCTATTTTCAACGCTTGTAGAGTCGTGTAGTCCAATATTACCACCTAATGAGAGATTAATAACGCAAGGCTTAGGTTCCGAACCAGATGTTTTTGCATATTTAATAGCGTCTTCAATGCCAAGAATGATATAGCTGTTGAGCAAGTCTCCACATGACGCTATTAGTTCTGACTCGGTTGCAATACCATAGAAAGGATTTTGAGCACGCTTGTTTATAACGCCCCGTTTCGTTTTTTCTGCGTATGTAATATTTCCTTTATATCCGCCCGCCATAATACCTAAGGTGTGCGTGCCATGAACACCCTCATCGTTATCGGTAGTAAAGTCTTCAAGTGCGTGCGCATTGTCCAGTAGAGTCATGGTGTCAAGTATGGCACGAGGATAATACTTGTCATATTGATAACCTTTCCTGTTGTTATTGTCAGAGACAATCTTACCAACGTATGCAAAGCGCGACGTACCATCTTCTTTAAGGAAGTTAATGTGGTTAGGGTCTACACCAGCATCGACAACAGCGGTAACGACCCCCTTACCTGTATAAGCCTTTGGAAGGTTAAGTCCACTGTGTGTTTTGTCTATGCCAACCTCCTGACGCACAAGGTTCATCTTTTGCTGCAAGCGGCGTGGAAGTTCTATGCGACGAATACAACTCAACTCAGCTATACGTTCAACGTCCTCTAATGGGATGCGTACGATTGCAAGGTTGTCACGTGCATTTAGCACTGTAACCCCCCTGTGTGTCGAGGTCTGCACGGCTATTTTGTTCTCCCAGTTCCACAATCGCTATGATGTGTGTTGGCTTTGTTTGTTGTCCTAATGAGCGTGTATGACCATTGTCGGTAAGGACTGTTGTTTTGCGAAGTTTTGCCAACTCCATCATACTTCTTAGGTCAAGTTTCGACTGGGCAAAGGCAGTGTTGAATATTGCCAAGAATGATATTGCAAGTAATATTTTTCTCATATTTTCTTTCTTTTTGTATAAGAACGATTGTAATGCTTATGGATAAGTCGTTATTCGTTTAATTCTAATGTGATTTCACCCGACCCAAAGCAACGATGATGTTGTTCATCGTAGACAACACAGAATTGTCCCGGTGCAACACCATGAATACTTTCGGCAGAGTGAATGATACACCTACCATCCGACAACTGTTCAACAGTTGCCGAATGGTAGTCAGGTGTATGGCGAATCTTGAAGGTAATCTTTTCAGGTAGTGATGTGATACCTTCTGTTAGGAAATGGAAGTCATGGAGCGGGAACTCTTTTTTGTAAGCAGTGTCAGGGTCATAGCCATGACTTACGTACAGGATATTTTTAGTTACGTCTTTTTTTAATGACAAACCAAGGACCACCGCCCAGACCAAGCCCCTTACGTTGCCCGATGGTATGAAACCATAGTCCTTTGTGTTCGCCTATTTTCTTTCCCGTTTCATGCTCGATGACGTCACCAATCTCTTCGCCTAAGTAGCGACGCACATACTCATTGTAATCTATATTTCCAAGGAAGCAGATGCCCTGCGAGTCCTTGCGTCGTGCGTTGATAAGTTGTTCTCTTTCAGCAATCTCTCTTACTTCATTTTTTTCATAGTGTCCGATAGGAAAGATTGCTTTTTTCAGTTGCCAGTCATAGATTTGTGCCAAGAAGTCTGTTTGGTCTTTCACAGGGTCGGGGCTTGTTGTGAGCCATTTGCGCCCGTCAATCCATTCTGTCTGTGCATAGTGTCCTGTTGCAATGAGGTCGTATTGGTGCCCCATCTTTTCATGAAAAGCCCCAAACTTAATCAGTCGGTTGCACATCACGTCAGGATTAGGAGTGAAACCAGCCTTCACCTTTTCCATAGTGTAGCGTGTCACCTGTTCCCAATATTCCTTATGGCAGTCGATAACTTCGAGTTTACATCCGAAGCGTCGTGCCACAAGTGTTGCCATCTCGAGGTCTTCTTCCGAATTGCAGTCCCAGTCTTCTTTCTCTTCTGGTCCTATCTTAATATAGAAGCAGTCAGGATGTAGTCCTAAGCGTGCAAATTCATACACTACAACCGAGCTATCAACGCCTCCGGATAGGAGGACGGCAATACGCTTACCTTCGAGTTCATGGACCTTCATTCTTCTGTTTCCTTCCTCTTGCTTATTCTTTTATTTTTGTTTTCTCTTCTTTTCTTTTGTGTGCCACCTTCATTCTGTCAAATCCCATACCATAGACACCATTCACAGCACCTTGTGAAACAAAGGCGTTAGGGTCTATTTCGTCAATCACTTGATAGATAGAGTGGGCTTCGGAACGGCGTGCGATGATAAAGAGCATTCCTACTTTCTGTCCTGTATAAAAACCGCGTGCTTCAATCACTGTACAGCCACGTTGCACATCGTTGTTAATTGCCGAGCCAATCTCTTCCCAGTGTTCTGAGATGACGAAGAATTGCACCGACCCACGCATACCATTGATAAGATAATCCACCACGTAGGTCATGACGAAGAGGACGATGTAACCATAGATAACCTTTTCCCAATTCTCTAAAACGAGGTAACTGGAAGTGATGATACACAGGTCGCAAGCCAATATGACACGTCCGAGTGACACGTCACGATATTTATGTATCATTGCTGCAATAACGTCTGAACCGCCCGAGCTGGCATTGTATTGCAGGGCAATGCTGACACCGACACCCAAGAGTACGCCACCCACTACGCAAGCAAGGAAGGGCTCGTTGGAGAATAGTGGTAGGTTTTCGAACACACCTCGCAGCAATGAGGTCGAAGAAGCGAAGACTAAGACAGCAAAGATGGTTCTCACGCAGAACTTCCAACCTAAGACTTTTAAGGCGACAAAGAGTAGGATGCCGTTGATTGTGAGGTAGGTGTACTGTACGGGAATGTTAACACCCCACTGAATGACTGATGCTATACCCGCAATACCGCCGATGGTGATTTGATGAGGCAACAAGAACGCACACCAGCCGAAGCTGCCAGTTATCATTGCCAACGCTATCATCAGAAATTCGCGGATTTCCCTAAACTTATTTTTTCTTTTTCTTGTCATGTGTTTGACAAACATTAGTTAGGTGCAAAGATAATGAAATAATTAGGATTGTCAAGTAGATAGTCCTTTTTTTATGTACATATCGGCTAACTTTCGGAGTTTTTTAATATTTTTGTGACTAATACCGAGCTTGAAGGTTGTTATTCTTTTGCTTTTTATGGTATTTCGGATAATTGTAAATTGAATTGTCAGACGAATAATAAGAAATCCCTTAATTCCGCAGTATAAATTCTTGTGAGAAAAAAAGTTTATACATTGATGTGATATTTTGAGTTTCTATACATTGATATGAGGCTTTTCGATGTTTTTGGACTTGTCTAAGCATCCCCCACACCCAAACCAATGAGGAATATGATAACTACAAAGAAATACTGTTTATTCAAGGAAAACTTCAGCGTAGTAGGTTTTATCTTTTATATAGGTTCAGAACGTTCTGCCTTCCCGTTCTCACCCATTTTGCTGGTACGCTGACAAAATGCAGAATAAAGGCTTTCGGTCTGCTTGTCTTTTTCAACGGCTTGACCTTTTTCCATTCCTTTAACTGTCGGAAGTTTCGTAGCGACTGCCGTAGTTGACAGCACGAATGTAGAACGTGTTTCAGCGTGACTCTATGATTTGGATGATTTCCTTTGAGAATGACCCGCAATCGGCACGGAAATACTCTATCAGAACACCAAGTTCGGATGTTACATGGTCCATAATGCGATGGGGCCTGTCCTTCTGATGGAATTTCACATTGGTGTTTCCATCACGATTCTCACCTCCAACTATGACTTTGTCTACTTAATGGTTAGATTGATGTATTCACCGCCGAAAGTTTTCTGAGCGACGATAGAAGTCAGATTGAGTCGTTGTCCATCAAGAATACACGCTTGAATCCTATTACTATAGCAGTCACCCGAATTGGTTACTCTAAGAATATGCTTCTCATGGTTTCCAAATAATTGCTGGCTGACTATCTCGTAGACGATATCATAAGGTTCTTGAAGTAACCCTTCTGCATCATAATAATTATGAACAATACCCTCAATGGCAAGAACCACATTCTGAGTATTGTCAGGATTACCCGTTACAATCAGTCCCTTTTGGATAGGTTCTATGCTTTGCCCCATAAAGCCACTGATTGTTACATGGTAATCCACTACCTCTGTTGGTTGAATCTTTACGGATGGAAAGTTAAACACCACACAGAACTTAGCTAACTCTTCTTCTCGATATGAACTATTTTCTCCTACAAGCATCTTAACAGGATGATTTGCGAGTCGACTGGAAACCTTGTTCTCAGTATTTGTGTAATAAAACAATCTGTGGGTATCTGTTAATCGCATCGAATCAAGTCTAAACGTACTCTCAATCATAGCCACTATCTTATTTTTCCAATAAACCTTATAGACTTCTTTTTCTATTTTTTTCTATTGAATCAAGAAAACAATACTGGCTTGAACTTTAAATAGGCTTTTCCATCATTTTCTACAAAGCAGGTATTAACTATATTGTCATTCCCAGCAACAACATAGAAGTTGGCATAGCCATCTTTTGCCAGATGATGGTTATTGATATCCACAAAGTCAATCAGCACCTCATTGGCATTCACATTAATATTTGTAGATTCCTTTATGTCTGAGTCATCCTTATTGCAAGAAAGCAAGATGCAAAGGAACAAAGTCAACGACCAAGTGCCCTTTCTTAAAATTCTCATAACACTATAATATTTACTTAATATTTATTTGCGAAGTGATATAATATTCAACAATCTGTAATCGGGACTGTCAAGCAACTTTACGTTTGTATACTTTTCCCAGATGATATCAGTCTCAGTCCCACCTCGTCCGGCAGGATGGGTAATGGTTCTTGCCTGATAAGAATTATACCAGAACAGTGGCATTGAGGTTCCATAGCCTGTATTTGAATACTCCTGAACATAGGTTGTATCTCTGAATCTGGGAGGAGCATCCTCATATTTTTCGTCGAACTTAAACCTGAACTTGATCTTAGGATGTGCAATCGTGGGAACTTTTGAATGATTGGCATAGAACTTCATCGTGTACTCATGTCTATCGCGGTATGGCCCCTTAGTATTATTGTCTATGATATCCACATACAGCGGCTCACGACGGATATTGTATTTAAACTTTATTTTTGCCAAAGAATTATCAGCCACATTGGCAAATGAGCAGAAAATTGGAACACCTGGCTGTTCTTTCGAAAACTGACCTTTGGCGATATGATCCACGAAGCCAGTGAACCCATAAAAACTCTGTACGGCCGTAGTTCCGTTACCACCTATAAGATAGATTTTAAAGTCACACTCATTCAAGAAGTTTCGCTCCTCGTTGGTTATATAAGAACTACCTTTGGTGAAGAGTGTATGAAAAGACTCTTGAATCATCCTCTTGGCATAGTTAGCCTCTGCGTTAGTCTCCAGCGTTAGTAAGCCAAAACGACCATAGGTGATGGAGTTAATATATACGGCAGAATCCATAAGTGCTGCTGATACATTGGCATAGGGAATATTAGGCGTATCCATGACAGCAGTAAAACTACTTTGCCAAAATTTTAGATAAATACCTGTTGCTTTGTTGATATGATGCTCCATGCCATTATTTGACGAGGATGAACCCCAGAACAAAAAACTGGTGTTCACATTACTTCCGAATGTAGACTTTAACTCATTATACGATGTAAATTGCTCTATTGAAAGGAGGAACTCATCATTCTGTTTGAAAGATGAGTTAAGGGTCTGTTGCTTGATGTATGAGGTGTACCTTGAATAAGAGGGATAGTTAATAACGCTGGATTCTGTTCCTGACAGAGTCAAAGAAACTACTATCGGGTTCTTTGCCCCAGAAATGGGTCTATATGTACAATCTGCAACAGAACTCCTGTATAATACATTCCCTAACCACACATGCGGACTGTACTCGGGCAAAACTACGGTTTCATTAGAGGAAATGTCTTTCTCAACCGTAAAATAGTCGTCAGCAGAGCGGGTACCCCTTACTACATTACCGCAATTGAAAAGGGCGGAGTCTTCGTCCAACAGGTTAAAGGAATGTCGGCTTGTATTGATAGAAACGACATAATCATCAGGATGATGAAATGTAACCGATGTTGTTTTCAAAAGCCCATCAACCTCATTAGAACAACTGGCAAGAAACGTAATAAGCAAAAAAGAAAGTGAATATTCTGAAAAACGCATGACTATTTATTATCAGTATCAAATTGTAGATTAAATGCGGAATTATTGTCAGCTCTGTTGGCTGTGCAGAAAATTGGCTGACCAGGTACGTCCTTCGTAAACGTTCCACCATTAATAATGAAGTTGGCAAATTCGTCGAAGCCTGCAATGGTTTTTACGACATCAGCTCCATTACCACCTCTGACCCAAATACGAATATCAGCCTCCTGAAGTGTTTTTTTAGCATGCGCATCTATCGAAATTTCCCCATTCACTTTTTTGATATTTAGAGCTATTTTGAAAGCCGACTTGACCTCGCTGTAAGAAGACTCACTCTCGATAGAGATAATGGCCATTCTACCATAGGTAATACTGTTGATATACGCAGCGTTTGGATATATTGATAGATTACTATTTTTTTTGAAGATATTGCCATCATCAGGATAGTCAATTACAGCATTAAAGTTCTTCTGGCACACACGCGCAAAGAGGCCTGTCTTATGCTTAATCTTGTTAGATTCATAACTACCCTCTATCTTCAAGATAGAACAAATATCCACATTCGCTCCGAATGCCAATTTCATCTCGCTATACTTCGAGAACTGTTTCAAATCATACTCAAACTCCTCAATTTGCTGTCCAGAGAAGTCTTCTTCGTTTAATGCTTTCTTAAACTCTTGCATATAGTTGGTATAGCTAGGATGCTGAAGCCTGCCAATATAGAAACTCGGAACAGTAAATACGAGTCCTAAAGAATCAGCCTTTTCTGTGATAGGCACCATCTTACCAGTATTAAGTTCCTCGCCCCTTAGAATCATACCCGTATACACATTTTTAATACCAACAGGCACAAATTCGTAACTCTCATTCAACGAGCGACTACTTGTACTGGGATGATATGACTCGTCCCATTCGCCTTTAACCTGAATTTTGGCGTACTTGTTGTCAGTCTTTTGTTCTTCAGCATTAAATTCATCTGTTGTACAAGAAGATAAAATAAAAAACGCCGACACAAGCTCCACTATTAGGAAGATTGAAAAATTGTTGTTTCTCATATAATATTGTTATTGGTTTCTATGCTATATATTACTCCTTACTGAATTTTTTTATTCCTATAATCGATTACAAATTTAGTTTTTGATGGATAAGTTCCAAATAAAAAAATAAAACTTTTTAGAGAAGAATTTAAAATTCTTATTCTTTACCTTAATTCCGCAGTATAAATTCTTGTGAGAAAAAGTTTACACATTGATGTGACATCTTGAGTTTCTATACATTGATATGAAACTTTTCAATGTTTTTTTGGACTTATCTTAGAAGCGCATTGATATTCTCAAGACATTCTCTGCCGCAAAGATAGCTGAAGAAGAGAGATCTGAAAATACTTCCATGGCTGAATGCTTTATCGCTATTTCCACGTTTGCCCAATACAGATTCGGTAGGTTTTTCAAAACCCAACTTTGAGAAGACGTCCATGAAAGAAAATCCTCAAATGTTTCATTTTTGTTTAATGAATACATTTGAGGATTGTTGTTGTTTATAGCTTTTATGCTGTTTCGTTCCTGAAACTAAGCATTTAGCCAGTTGCTTTATTTTCCTTGACCGGGCATCAAGAATGGAAGAACCATACTTAATGTACTACCAAATCCTTGCTTCTTAGCAGTTATTTTTACGAGATTCTCTCGATCTTGATTAGAAACTTGGAATAATGGAGCAAAGATAATTCTCGTTTCACCTTCTGGATGTAACCAGAATGTAAAAGTTGAACCCGTATTGTTTCTGGTTGATAATAACCAGTTTCCTACAAGAGAGAACTCACGTTTGATAACGTCTGGCTTAAGATAGTCGATGCTATTTATAGTGAGTTTATCACCATCTTTCACGTCATCGCTCCAGAAGCTGTTCTTTATGATATGGTCTTCAAGATACTGTTTCGCCTTGTCATAATTGAACTGGTAGCTTCCATTAGTTTTGTGCGAACCAATATCTAAGGTCAATGCACGACTTTGGATGATATATTTAGAAGCAATAGCTTCGTCGTTTGGATTACTCAAGTCACCATTCCATCTTCCTTTCTCTATATAACGCCATGCAGAAACATACTTAGTTCCTACGTAACGTATGGCATAATAAATGCGAAGAGAATTTCCGTCTTTCTGATTTAACCCATGAATATCTTTCACACCATCGTAATAGTAGACTGCATTGTCTGTCACATTTTCACCATCAACAGTAACAGCTTGCGTACCATCGACGGTTTGTTTCCTAAGATAATTTCCTCTAATGTTTGATAATCCTTTTATTTGCTTAGGGAACACACTAAACACAACCTTCTCCGTTGGTAGCACCCATTTTAGTTTGTCAGCTGGCGTAGCTCTTCCATCAGGGTCTTTTATGGTGAAAGGTTTTGTGAAACGTCCGTTGTTCTCACGTAATTCTTGAAAACTATATACACGACCTACACCACGCTTGCCATTTTCGTCAATCTTAGCATTACTTTGTCCAGAGTTACCCCATGTTAGGTTTCCATCGATGTGTGATGTAAATGTAGGCCCAACCGTGTAGAGTGGTGTGATAGCTAAGGTGTTTCTTAGTTTTACAGTTTTGTAATATTGCTTACCTTGAGAGTTCTTCAAGTTAGAAGCAGAAAGCGTGTATACACGGGCAAGTTTGTCCATGTATAAGTCTTTATTAAACATGTTAAACGTAATCTCTAAGGAGTTGTCTTCTGCTCCTCCCTGAGAGTATTGCCAGAAGTATAACCATGGAGATTCTTTCCATCCACATTGATGTCTACGTTTTGCACGTCAAACGATTGTGTTGTCGTACCATTAGGTTGGAAATCAAGGTCTCTACCTATGTGAAATACGCCCTTGTTACTTGTACTTCTGCAGAAAACCTTTTTAATGCTATAATCGTATTTTCTTTTGTTAGCATCTATGCTTCCTCCGTTGCGCCCCAACCAATAAGCCTGTCCCATAAGTTCAGGTTTTACTTGGATGCTCTTCATGTCGTTCTTAAAACGCATACAGAAGAGAGTTCCTACAGGATAAAAACCAAAGTTGACGCTTTTCTTTATCTTGAATGTGTAGTTTTCAGGCTTGTTCGCTTCTGGGCTACCTGTATTATACTCTTGAACCTTCGTTTTGTCCCAATCCATTTCGAGTTCTACACCCGTTGAACGTGTCTTGTTGTTATTGATTGTACCTAAGATGAAAGGAATGTTGAGGTCTGAGCCTACCGTTAGTTTTTCACCTGCGTTGAGGAAACGTGTAGGCATAGAACCCTGAAACGACAATTCTCCGTTCGCTGTGTTCAGTGTTCCGCCAGGAGCATAGATGGCAGAGAGCATCCAGTGGTCTTTATTATGAAACGCCATCTCTCCATTAAATTTCAGAGCCCTCTCATTGTTACCAACTCTGTATTTTCCTCCAAGGAATTCTACTTGCTGAGAAAGCATGTATAGTTTTCCTTTTTTTACCGTCAATTCGACTGGTTTCTTGCTATAGAACACTTTATGTCCATAGTATCCGGTTTTAGGATAGAGCATGAGGTAAACACTGATTTTGCTACCATCTTTTAAGCTCACAGAAGGGTAGTTACCTGTTTGTGGTACGGTCAATTCGATAGAGCGTGTGGTTGGCTTGGGTGCTTCCACTTCACTTTCCTCTTTCTTCGTGTCAGTAATTAACTGTGTTTGAGCAGGAAGGATTGGAATTTCTGCGATGTCAATATTGAGCGTATAGCTTACTTCTTTTTCTGGTAAAGACTCTGTGTTTGTTGAATATTCTTCGTTAGAACAAGATGTCATTAGGCCTAAGCAACATGCAAGTAGCATGTATGAAACAGTTAGATACTTTGCCATCGTTTCCTTTTTCATAAGTTTGTAGTCTATGTTTGTTTTTATTTTTTACTGATTAATTGAATGTGCGCTTTTAGCATGATGCTTTCTAATCCTCAGAATCAGGCAACTCTCCTCCCTCTTCAAAACCATATACTGGCGCATGAAAACTATGTATTGTCATTAATGTTTCTAAACATAATGGTTCCACCGTAATCGTGGGTTTAACGTAATTTTTTTTAATCATCTTTTAGCTGGTTATATTTTTTACTTATTTTTATCACTCTAAAAATAGCTTTAATAGCAAAATGAGGTGCAAAGTTATTAACTTTTATATGAATTAGGAAATAATCACGATGTGTCTTCTGTTTTATTATTGTTTTTTAACGAAGTTGTAGTACGAATGGAGGCTCGGCAGTGGAAAGTCTGCTTTGTTGAGTAAGTGAAGTTCTTTTCAGAACGAAAGTTGAGTAGGATGAACGAATGGAGTTGACGGTCAACTTATCTGACTAATTCTAGTTATTTACCACAAGAATACCAAATGAAATGCCACAAAAATACCAAATGAAATGCCTCAAAAATACCAAATAAAATGCCTCAAAAATACCAAATAGGACTTCCATATAAAATAAAATGTGTATCTTTGCACCATAGGTTAACAACGTGTTATTATGAAATATCTATCAAGAGTGGCAGACAAAATGCTACAGGAAAGGCTGGAGGCTTTTGGAGCTGTGTTAATAGAGGGCCCAAAATGGACTGGAAAAACGACTACAGCAGAACAACAAGCCAAAAGCATAATAAAATTACAGAATCCTGATAAGGCTAATGAATATCTTGCAACCGCCAAAACCAAACCATCATTGCTGTTGAAAGGAGACCAACCTCGTTTGGTAGACGAATGGCAAGATGCTCCCATGTTGTGGGATGCGGTAAGAATGGCTGTTGATGATGCTGGTGGGGTTCCAGGACAATATATTCTAACAGGAAGCAATACAGTAGACAAGACACAAATCAAACATACAGGAACAGGGCGCATTACAAGAATGAAAATGTACCCCATGAGTTTATGGGAGTCCTTGGAATCATCAGGGGAAATCTCAATACATGAGTTATTCTATAATCCGAACTATGATATTGATGGGGCAACAAGCAAACTGGATATACCTGAGTTGATTTATGTTGCTTGTCGTGGTGGTTGGCCCGCTACCTTGCAAATGAAGTCGAAAGCAGCAATGCTTATAGCAAAGGATTATGTCAATAGTGTTTGTGAAAATGATATATCTGCGGTGGACGGTAGGCAGCGCAATCCCAAAGTTGCCAGACAGATATTAAGATCATACGCAAGAAATATCAGTACGTTGGCCAAGAAAAGCAGCATACTTGCAGACGTTACAGCATCAGAAGATATTACATTAACTATGAATACCTATGATGATTATATAAGTGCTTTGGAAAGACTGTTTGTAATCCAAGATATTGATGCATGGTGTCCTGCCATCCGTAGTAAGACATCGCTACGCAGTGCTCCTAAACGCTGTTTCGTTGACCCTTCTATTGCGGTAGCTACCATGAATATAAGTGTCGAAGAAATGGAAACTCAATTAAAAACATTTGGTTTTATTTTTGAGCAGATGTGTATAAGAGACTTGAAAATTTACACCGCTGATTTCAATAGTCGTATTTCATATTATAGAGACAGGTATGGTCTGGAAGCTGATTTAGTGCTGCACCTGGAAGACGGGCGTTACGCTTTAATTGAGTGTAAACTTGGCAGTAGCGAAATAGACGAGGGTGCAGAGCATTTGCTTGAACTTAAAAGACTGATACAGGAGCATAACCAAACAGAGAAGCAAGTACCTCTTCGAGAACCTGACTTACTTATAGTGATGACTGGAGGCACAATGGCATATACTCGCCAAGATGGGGTTAAGGTGATTCCACTGGCTTGCCTTAAAGATTAATCCGTTAACTAACACGACACCTATGGGTAACAAGATGAAGGATTGGCTTGAAAAGAACCAAGAAGTCTACTATAAATTTAAAAGCAAGATTCATTCCACATTAGACCTTTTATCACAGAATGGAACAGATGAGGCCGAATGTGATGATACAGACTCGCTACCGAATATGCTATTGGAAGAAATGGCTGCAAAGAATATGCCAGTTGAGGATTTACAGGTTCCTTCTCTAAAGCCGCAGAAGAAGGCAACGTGGCTGCATATTGTATGTATTGCTATTTGGAATTGGGAATGTTTAGTAGTGTAAAATCAGCTTTGTTCAGTAGGTGAAGTTCGTTTCATAACGAATGTGGAGTAGGATGGAGGATTGTAGAAGTGTAGTCGGCTCGATAATAAAACGCAAAATCGCTTTAAGTCTTACTGGCTGATTTGAGTTTAAGGCTTCATTCGTGGTTCTTATTGAAGTGTCCCATCAAAGGTTACAGATGCGGGATTTAAGGGGAGTGATTTCCAGCCGGCGTAGGTGTCTAAAACAAAGTGTAGGACTTTGTCGGTCAATTTTCCAGTAATATTTTTTAGTTTTACAGAAATTGGTAGTTTACCCATAATGGTTATTTTTCCTGCTTTTCCGTCAGTTTCAATGGGAGTAATAATACCGTTGGCAACATTGACTTTCATTCTGATGGTGACGACACCGGGCATTTTCCCGATTTTTTGAATCAGACCAGAGAGTGTGTAAGTTCCATCTCCGTTGTTAGATAAGGAAAACAGTTGTTTTTTAGTGTTGTTGAAATGTTTACCATTCATGGTGATATTCGACAATGTTCCTTCGTAGTCTTTTGCACAAACGCTTGAAACAGAGCTAAATAAACATATTATCGTTAAAACGACAGAAAGTATCTTAGTTTTCATAATCCGAACTATTTTCTCTTGATTACAAAGTTAGGGGTATCGTTTGAATACGGCAATACCTATTTGTTGTGATTTTCAGCCATTGTAGTACCAACTTCTTGTTATTCGTGTTTTGCGAGTGTGCTGTGCTGGAAGGGGAAATATGTGTTTGAAAAATGTTTACATAGTTCTGGGTAAATCAGGGGTTGGTGAGGCTTAGACGGGCGAGAATGTTTGTCTTTTTAATATGGTGGAAGTCAAAAGGTTATGGAATGGGGCGGGGAAAGGTGCTTAATAAGGTTGCGGAAGAGCATGTTTTGTAAGTCAGAAGAGCACCTTTGAGAAGATAAAAGAGCGTTGTTTCGTGTCCGAATGATGATGTGTTATCGTTTTGCACTTGACATTTATTTTACATTCTCATTCACTCTTGTTTCGTGAGCATAGCTATGTAGGTCAGTGAGCGGATGTTTGGAGTGTAGAAAGTAGAAAATGGAGGGATAAGGGGGCAAATTCCTAATAAATAAGGATTGTCAAGAAACTCGATTCTTCTTACCTTTGCAGACACAAACAAGTACAAAAATATTAGAGAAAAGAATTCATGATTAAATCTAAACTGGGAATAGCATTCCTACTTGGCTTCTTTTTGCCTGTTGGTATACAGGCAAAGGACATTATAGAGAAAGGTGATACCTCACGAGTCTATGATATTGAAGAGGTAGTGGTTGTTGATCAGCCAAAGGAGAATTTTCGTCTTCGCCAGCAGCCTATGAGTAGTACCTCCTTTAATGGCGACATGCTTCGAGGCTTGAATGTTCAGGATGTACGCCATCTGTCGATGTATGTGCCATCTTTTTCTATGCCAGTGTATGGAAGTCGTTACACCTCTTCTATATATATGCGAGGAATTGGTTCGCGTGTGTCTGCACCATCTGTGGGAATATACGTCGACGGTATACCCGTTCTGAATAAGAGTGCTTTTAATTTTCACACTTATGAGGTCGAGCGCATTGACGTGCTGCATGGTCCGCAGGGTACACTCTATGGTATGAATACCGAAGGCGGATTGATACGTTTGTATAGTCGCAATCCTTTTCAGTATCAAGGGACGGATGTTGAGTTATCGCTCGGTACGAAGTTGCATCGTAAGGTAGCGTTAAGCCATTACGAGAAAGTAAGCGACAAGGTAGCATTCTCTTTGTCAGGTTTCTACACTGGTCAGAATGGTTTCTTTCGCAATCTGTATGACGGAACCCATGCCGACCTCATCAATGAGTTTGGAGGTAAGGTTCGTTTCATGTGGCATCCGACAGACAGGTTAAGTCTTGACTTCATCACCGACTATCAGCACACTCGTCAGAATGGTTTCCCCTATGGGCAGGTGATAAGCGAGAAGGAGCTTGCTGAAGCAACGCTCACTTCGCCACTTTATGGCAAGAAGGCAGGGACGCAGTCGCCTAATCAGAACTATCAGGGAAATTACGGACGCAACATTCTTAATAGTGGTTTAGGCGTGAAGTATAGTGGTAAGGGTTATGAGCTTAATTCGATGACCTCATGGCAATTCCTTCGTGACGATATGCTGATGGACTTAGATTATAGTCCGCAAGACTTTCTACATCTCACGCAGCGTCAGTTGGGAAATGTGCTGACGGAGGAAGTTTCGATTAAGAGTCGTAATCGCAGTAGATGGCATTGGACCTTTGGTGCTTTCGGCTCATATCAGTGGTTGAAGACAGATGCGCCAGTCTATTCGGTCAGGATATGAACACCTACTTATCAAAGAAAATCACAGACTATGCTTATAACGGTATTCTTTCGGCCTTTGCAGGTATGATGGTGCCTCAGCTCGTGAAGGAGGGAATGTCGGAGGAGCTTGCCAAGCAGGCTGCACGTAAGAAGGTGGCAGCCGATATAGCCAAGGCAGGTGGTGTCGATATAAAGATGAGTGTAGAGCCTGTACCGGGGCTGTTCCATACACCAATACTTAATCTTGGCGTGTATCATGAGAGTAATGTCGAACTGTCAGATCGCCTTATGGCAACCTTAGGTTTGCGTTATGATTATTCGCATGTAGGTATTGATTATGATACTTCCCTACGAGTAGCCTTGCAGGAGAATGTGTTAGGGATGAAGATAAACCCTGTTGTTAGCTCAGCATTGAAGCATAGTGAGCATAACGTTTTCAAGCAGTTACTTCCAAAGCTCGGACTGACTTATCGTTTGCGCAATGGAGGGAATGTCTATGCGACGTGGTCAAAGGGTTATCGTGCAGGAGGATATAATTTCCAGATGTTCTCAGACATTCTTCAAGCTGAGACGTCACAAGCAGCACAGAAGGTGCGTAAGAACGAAGAGATTACTATTGCGCATGATGAGAACTATTATGAGCGTATCGCAAAGACGATTGCTTATAAGCCAGAGACGAGTTGGAACTATGAGGTTGGGACGCATCTAAACCTCTTGAATAGTCAGTTGCATCTTGACCTCGCAGCCTATTATATGCAAATTCGTAATCAGCAGTTATCGGTCATGGCGGGTAATTATGGTTTCGGGCGTGTGATGACGAATGCAGGTCGTAGCCATTCGTGTGGTTTGGAGGCATCGGCTCGTGGTGGTGCAATGGATAATAAGTTGACTTATGGATTGAGCTATGGTCTTACGCGTGCTGTGTTTGACGATTATAAGGATTCGTTGGCCCATGTAGGCGTGGTCGATTATAAGGGTAAGCAAATACCTTATGTTCCTCAGCATACGTTTGGTGGGAATGTTGATTATCGCATAGATGTAGACCCAGCAGCGTTACTTGACCCGTCTCATCGTTTGCGCATTCGTAGTGTTACGGTGGGATTGAGTCTGACGGGACAAGGCAAGACTTATTGGGACGAACAAAACACTGTCAGTCAGAATTTTTATGCCGTCTTAGGAGTTCATGCTGATGCCGACTTTGGTCCGCTGCATGTCAATCTGTGGGTTCGTAACCTGACGGATACTAACTACAACACTTTTGCTGTTCAGAGTGCTGCTACGGGTACACGATACACCTTTGCACAGTTGGGTAATCCTTTCCAGATGGGTGTTGACTTAAGAATACACTTCTAATAGGAACTTCGAGCATATAAGAAAGGCTACTTCATCCTCCTTGCTTAGGGAGAGTGAAGTAGCCTTTTGATTTTTTGTGTAAACTATTATTTTGGTGTGTAAGACATCTTTTTTTTAGGAATTTGGGAAAATTGTCACATATAATCTGTATCTTTGTTGTCGTGAATAATGTATTGTTTCGCGACAAAAAACAGGTTTTGTTATGGATGAAAGTATTGAAAATAAGATATTTGCAAAGTCTAAGAAGTGCGGACGTGGTTCTGTTTTTTTTATAGGAGACTTTGTTCAGTATGGCAGTCGAAATGCCGTCAACAAAGCATTGGAACGTCTAACGAGGAAAGGACTGATGCTTAGGGTTGCACGTGGCATTTATTGCTACCCAAAGATAGAGAAGATTTACGGACTTGGTGTAGTTCCTCCTTCGCTTGAAGATATTGCCAAAGCAATAGCGAAAAGAGACGGAGCAAGAATTGTTCCAACGGGACTTTATGCCCAGTATCAATTGGGGTTAACCCAACAAGTGCCGATGAACGTTGTTTACTTGACTGACGGAGTTTCGCGCACCATAAAACTTGAAGATGGGAGAGAGATATCAAATTCAAACGAGCCTCTCCGAGGTATTTTGCTATACACAATCAGTTGGCTCTTCTCCTAACAATGGCTCTTAAAGACTGGAAGATAGAAAATTTGACAGAAGAGCATGTAGCTATGATTAAAACGACGTTAAATAAAAGCTCTCGTCTTCAAGTTGCTGACCTCAAACTAATGACAGCAAAAGTAAGAGAATTTATAGTTAGCCTATATGAATAAGTTTTTGCAACTAACAGATTCACAACGAAAAAGCGTTTATGAATCAATTGCATATAAAGAGGGACTGCCTGCCCAAGTGATTGAAAAAGATTTTTGGGTAACAGCGATTTTGCAGATTATCTTTGCACTTCCTATTGCAAAATATTTAGTTTTCAAAGGTGGTACAAGCCTTAGTAAAGGTTGGAAACTTATAGAACGTTTTTCGGAGGATATAGATATTGCTGTTTCTCCTATTCTCCTTGGTGTACCAGAAGGAGATCTTACTAAAAAACAAATAAAGAAATTACGCAAAGCATCATCGCTTTATGTTATAGAGGAGTTATATCCTATGATCCGCGAAGAATTGAAACAAAAAGGTTTAAATTCGTTTGTTACAATTGATGCTCAGCTAAATGGCGAAGGTGATAATACATATCCAGAACCACGCCAGATCTATTTGCATTATAAATCTGTTTTTGATAAGGCACTCACATATCTTCGCCCAGATGTTGTTCTGGAAGTTAGTGCCACGTTCATTGCTCGAACCGATCGATTCTATACAAGTCCAAAGCATTCTTAGTCAGAATATTCCAGTCAAGCCATTGTCTGAAAGTCGAATCTATACCGCTATTCCGGCAAAGACATTTCTTGAAAAAGTTTTTCTGCTTCACGAGTTATTTTCTGTATCGGGGCATGGGGTGAAGGCAGAGCGTAAAAGCAGACATCTTTATGACCTATATGTCATGATGGATAAGGATTTTGCAAAGTATGCGGTTGCAGATGATGTTTTATGGGAGTCTATCCGTCACCATCGGGAGATTTTTACTTCTGTGCGAGATGTTGATTATAGTCCTGATGTACGCAAACGGCTCCAGCTTATCCCCAGAGAAGACATACTTGATATATGGAGAGCGGATTATACAGCAATGAAAGAATCTATGATTTATGGGAAAAAACCAAAGTTTGAAGATTTATTAGAAGGTATGTCCGAACTTCAGAAGAGGTTTGCAGAGGTTGCAGGACTTTAGAGCATATAAAAAAGGCTACTTCATCCTCCTTGCGTAGGGAGAGTGAAGTAGCCTTTTGGTTTTTATGTAAACCGTTATTAGGGGTTAAACGATAGTGGTTTAGTAAGTCTGAGTCCGATGTCGGATAGTCCCGGTAGCGACTCACGGTTCATAATGTGGTAAACTTTGATGCGTAATGAGTCGTTTCGGTTCAGAGGGAAGCTGCAGATAGGCTGCTGAATGTCAGTGCGAGTAATTGCTTCAAGTCCCTTTAAGAGTCCTTTGTTGTTGATAATTTCGCAGTTGATAGTATCATTGTATTGTTTTTCTTTTTTACGTCCATGCTTAAAGTTGATGACTTTACGTTCGACAATCATTGTGACAAATCGGTAAGGAAAGGCGTGAGTAGCCCGTAGGCAGAGATCTAATTGGTAGTTGCCCTCCCATTGTCGTGGTATGTCAAAGGTTAGCGTGTCGTTGCGTGTCCATCCTTGCAGTGACACACTCTTATATTGATTGTATGTGCGAGGGTCGCTACTAGCAACGACACTCACGCCGAGGAGCGTGAGTGTGAAGATATATAATAAGGTTAGGACCTTATGTTTCATTCTGGTTTTCTTTCTGTTTGTTGAGGCTGTCTATCCTCGTTTTTATTGTTTTGTGGTGCAGTATCGTTCTGTTGTTGCGCAGGACGTGTACTGTTGTAAGGTCGTCGGGATGTGTTCTGTGTCCGGCGGTTGTCATTGTTTTGTCTATTACCATCCTGTCCGTCACGTTGGTATCGGCGATTCTCACGTTGTGGTCTTCCCCCTTGTTGCCCGTTGTTATTACGAGGCTGGTTGTTCTTCTTACGTTTCTTGGCTTTGTCAAAGCGACTAAGGTCAGCACCAGCAAGTAGGTCGACAGGCTTTTTAGCAGGTTTAGCCTTACCATCATCGAGGAGAGAAAGCGGTTTTTCGCCCCTTTTGTTCAGTTCGATAACCTCTTTTGCACGTTTTGCGCTGATGATTTCGAGGTTGACAGCAAGGTTCTTGTCGGTAGAGTAGGTGCATTGTCCGTTGAGGATGTCAGTCTTAAATAGGTAGTATTCACCATCCATAGTTTCTAAGACAACCTCCTTGCTTGGTAGTTTTCTGGAAGCCTCCATATACTCATCGACCTCATAGTTCAGGCAACATTTCAGTTTAGCACACATTCCTGCCAGTTTGGTTGGGTTCAGGGAGAGGTCTTGGATACGAGCGGCGTTTGTTGAGACACTTGAGAAGTTCTTCATCCATGTAGCACAACAAAGTTCGCGTCCACAAGGACCAGTACCGCCAATACGGCCAGCTTCTTGTCTTGCACCAATCTGTTTCATTTCTATTCGTACATGAAAGGCTGCGGCAAGGTCCTTAATAAGCTGTCGGAAGTCTACACGTTCGTCGGCAATATAGTAGAAGATGGCTTTGTTTCCATCGCCTTGGTATTCGACATCGCCGATTTTCATTTTCAGTCCTAAGCCCTTTGCTATTTGTCGGCTTTCGATCATAGTGGCGTGTTCACGTGCTTTTGCTTCGTGATATTTTTGCATATCGACATCTTTTGCAAGTCGGTAGACACGTTTGATATCGTCAGGCGACTTTACAGAAGTAGACTTTTTTATTTGCAGTTTGACGAGCCGTCCAGTCAGTGTGACTACTCCGATGTCATGTCCCGGGTTGGCTTCTACGGCTACGATGTCGCCTTTCTTCAGGTCAAGGTTGTTGACATTATGGTAGTAACCTTTGCGAGTGTTTTTGAATTGAACTTCAACAAGGTCGGTTGTTTGGTTGTTGCCGGGGATGTCAGCCAGCCAGTCAAAGGTGTTGAGCTGGTGGTCTTGTCTGCCACATCCTTTGTGACATAGACCCCTATTGCAGCCATGCCAGACCTTGAATTTCATATCTTTATAATCCATTGATTGTATTCTTTATTTTTGTTATATATATGTTGAAAGCCTCCATGTGTCACGTTTCTGCGTGCGAATGATAGGCTGTGATAAGTAATGATAAATTATGTTCTGTGGGTCATAGACATATAACTCGTCCACTCGTCCACTCGTCTACTTGTCCACTCGTCTACTTGTCTACTCGTTCACTTTTTCAGCAGTAACACGATGAGTTTCAGAGCCATGTCGTAGAAGACAATCTTAGCATTGGCGTTCTGTCCGATGTCACGATAGGCACGTTGGAAGAGTTCGTTGATTTCAATCACGTTAGCCTCGTTGATAAAGCGAGCGAAGTTCTTTGCAAAGTTCTCTTCCTCCAAAGTCATGTAATTAAGTTCGGGTTTGTGGGAAGTTGAACATAAAGTTTTCGCGTACTTGTTGTTGGAAGTAAGTAAGCATACGGCGTTCTTTTTCACGTCCGTAGCCAGTGACCAGTTCGCTCCATCGTTTGAGGTCTTTTACGTTACGGAGGTAACATAGGCGCATCAGCATTTGAAACATATTATGGAACTCACGGTTTTCGTTGCCAACGTCAATAGCGTCTAATGCTTTTGTCCAACTGCCATGTGCGATGCGTGCAATGCGATATGCGGCATCGTTGTCAATTCCTCGTTTTTCGATGAGAGCTTGTTCGATTGCTTTGTCGTCAATGCGTTTCAAGTCAATACGTTGTGTTCGGCTGCGAATGGTTTCGAGTAACTTTTCTGGTTCTTCGCACACCATGAGGAAGACCGTGCCTTGTGGCGGTTCTTCTAATAGCTTTAATAGTTTGTTTGCAGAGGTGAGATTCATTCTTTCTGGTAGCCAGATGATAGACACCTTATAGCCTCCTTGACTTGATTTCAGCGACAGGATGCGAGACAGTTCGTCGCTTTCAGCTCCCGTGATAATAGCTTGTTGTGTGGTAGCCTCCATCTGCTTCATCCATTGGTTCATGGTGAAGTACGTTCCTTTCATGATGAGCGTGTGCCATTCTTTTGCAAAGTCGTTGCTTATGGGTTGGTGGTCACTACTCATACTTGGCAGTTTGATGGTAGGATAAGAGAAGTGAAGGTCGGGATGTTCCCAGTTGCGAAGCATGGCACGAGCGTTTGAAACGATAGGAGAGGTTGGTTCGTTTGTTTCGTCTCCTGCAAGCAAATAACTGGCAAAAGCCATTGCAAGTGCCATCTTGCCTACTCCTTGTGGTCCACAGAAGAGTAAAGCATGAGGCAGTCGTCCCTCGTTTACCATGTTTATAAGTCGTTCTTTAACGGCTTCTTGTCCTATAACTTCTGAAAAGTTCATCTTCTCTTGTTTTCTTGTACATTTGGCTACAAAGTTAGTAAATAAAAGTGAGAAATGGGGTAGGTTTGTAAAAGTAATAAGGTAAAAGATTAAAAAAGTAAAACCAAAGATATTCTTCTAAAAGTGGCAAAGTAAGTAAGGGAAAAGCTGGTGTAAGCTGTATTAATAAGTAGAATCCTTCCTCATCGAAGGGGAGTGTAGTAGATAGAGTTAGTAACATTTCGACCTACGACTAATTGTATGAAAAGAGTTTTTATGGCAATGTTTGCCTTGATAATGGCTGTGAGTATGATGGCAAACGACTTTGTGAAAGTAAGGAACGGTAGATTTTATCGTGGTGATAAACCTTACTATTACGTAGGAGCCAACTTTTGGTACGGACCTATTCTTGGTTCGGAGGGTTTAGGTGGCGACCGTGCTCGTTTAATTCGGGAACTTGATGAGATGCAGCGTTTGGGTATAGACAATCTTCGTATCTTGGTCGGTGCGGATGGTTTGGCAGGTGTTGAGGATAAGATAGCACCCGTGTTACAATCACGTCCGGGGGTGTATAACGATTCGATTCTTGCAGGCTTAGATTATCTCTTGGTGGAGATGAGCAAGCGAAAGATGGTTGCTGTACTTTATCTGACTAACTCTTGGGAATGGAGTGGTGGTTATGGTACTTATTTAGAGTGGGCAGGTGAGGGTCAGGCACTTATCCCACGTCGAGATGGTTATGGTGCTTACACAAAGTTTGCCAGTAGGTTTGCAGTCAGTAAGAAGGCGCATTTGATGTTTTACGATCATATCCGTTTTATTCTTAGTCGTACCAATAGATACTCTGGTATGAAGTATGTTGATGACCCAACGATTATGTCTTGGCAGATATGTAATGAGCCACGTGCTTTCTCAAAGGATGCCTTACCAGCCTTTGAGCAGTGGCTTTCGGAGGCAACAGCCCTTGTTCGAAGTCTTGATAAGAACCATCTTATCAGTCTTGGAAGCGAAGGAGCTTTTGGTTGTGAGCGTGACTATGGAAGTTTTGAGCGTATCTGTGCCGACAAGAATGTGGACTATTGCAATATTCATATCTGGCCTTACAATTGGCAGTGGGCAAGAAAGACTCATCTGAAGGAAGACCTCAAGGCAAGTTTTAGGCATACGCAAGAGTATATTGATAGTCATCTTGAAATCTGTCAGCGTATCGGTAAACCGCTTGTACTCGAAGAGTTTGGTTATCCTCGTGATGGTTTCTCATTTTCGTTGAAGAGTCTAACAAAGGCGCGCGATGCTTACTACAAGTATGTTATGGACGCTGTTGCAGAGAATGCGACAAAGGGTGGACTGCTTGTGGGTTGTAACTTCTGGGGTTGGGGTGGTGAAGCAAAACCACGTCATGAGCGTTGGCAGGTGGGAGATGACTTTACTTGCGACCCAGCTCATGAACCTCAGGGCTTTTACAGTGTGTTTACGGGAGATAATTCGACGAAGAACATTATACAGAAGGAGGCGAGGAGGATGGCTAAAATAAAGTAAAATGAGCGATGAAATCAATTATTTCGGTCGAATAAGTCCTTGTTTCGTATATCATTTTGTAAATTTGTAAAATAAAAAAAGTAATATATAAATGGAAATGTTTAAGTTTAATCCTCTTTTGAAGTCTATCCTTTGGGGTGGAGAAAAGATAGTACCCTTCAAGCAGCTTAGCTCCGATCAGAAGCAAGTGGGCGAAAGTTGGGAAATGTCTGGTGTTAAGGACAATGAGAGTATTGTGTCAGATGGTGAATATAAAGGTTGGACGCTGAACAAACTTGTTGATACGTTGAAGGACAAGTTAGTAGGAAAGGAGAACTATGAACGCTTTGGCAATGAGTTCCCTCTGCTTGTGAAGTTTATTGATGCACGTGAGCAGTTGTCTATTCAGGTTCATCCTACTGACGAACAGGCGCAGGCACAGGGCTTGGGACGTGGCAAGACAGAGATGTGGTATGTGATGGAAAGCGATACTGATGCCTCTCTTCGTAGTGGTTTGAAGCAGCAGATAACACCAGAGCAGTACAAGGAGATGGTGGAGAATGATACCATTACTGAGGCTTTGTCAGAGTATCCTGTGAAGGAAGGTGACGTATTCTTCTTGCCAGCAGGTCGTATCCACTCTATTGGTGCAGGCTGTTTCTTGGCAGAGATACAGGAGACAAGTGATGTGACTTATCGTATCTATGACTTCAAACGTCAAGATGCTGAGGGCAATTATCGTCAGTTGCATACGAAGGAAGCGGCTGAGTGTATTGACTATACGGTCTATCCAGACTATCGCACGCAGTATGAGCCACGTCAGAATGAATCTGTGGAACTTGTTAGCTGTCCTTATTTCACAACCTCTGTTTACGACCTTACAGAGCCGATGGTGCTTGATTACAGTGACTTAGACTCTTTCGTGATTTTCGTTGGACTCAAAGGTGAAGGCGAAATTACCGATGCTGAGGGGAATAGTATTTCTTTCCGTGCAGGTGAGAGTGTACTCCTACCAGCTACAGCAACGATTGTTAAGGTTTCGGGAACAATCAAGTTCTTAGAGTCTTACGTCTAATTAGTGCATTATCGACCGCTTTAGCTGAGTTTTTGCCCTCCTATTAGCGTGTCTATAACGTCTGTCTGTCTTTATGAAGATACTCTTCATTGTTCCTTTTCCTCATCTTCAATAAATGTGTTGAGGCTAGCACATATTGTGCTTGTGATAAGCACCAATGATATTAGAGGAAGGCTGCATAAAAAAACAGGTCTACTTTTCGCAAGGAAAGTAGACCTGTTTTTTATGCTTGATAGATAGGTTGGGCTTATTCCTTATGCTCATTCAGTTCCTTAGGGATTACTGACGCATTCTCGGTTTCAGTCCCATCAGCTTCTTTTGTGACGTATCTTTGCCAGTAAGCAATGATAAGTGTTGTGAGCGGCAAGGCAATGATAAGTCCGATGAAGCCTAAAAGTGCGCCCCAGATAGAGAGTGAGAGGAGCAGAATGGCAGGGTTAAGTCCCATTGCTTTACCCATGATTTTCGGTGTGATAATCATGTCCATAAGCACTTGTACAACGGCAAAAACAATCAGTGCAGAGGCAAAGATAATCCAGAAGTTCTGTCCTGTGTCGGCAGCTTTGAGCAATGCCAGAAAGACCGTAGGGATGAGTGCGAAGGTGTGGAGATAGGGAACAAGGTTGAGTACGCCTATGAGGATACCCATGCCGATGGCTATTGGGAAGTCGATAATTGTAAATCCAATGCAGAAAAGAATCCCCATGCAGAGTGAAACCAAACCCTGTCCACGGATGTAATTGTTTAATTCTCGTTCGGCATCCTTTGCCAGTCCAGCCCAGAAAGGACGTACACTCTTTGGAAACATCTTTATCCAGTTGTTCGTAAGCAGTTCATAATCAAGGAGGATAAAGAAGGCATAGAGAAGAGTGATGCACGAGGCAATGATAGAGATAACGATGCTTGCCGTTTGTCCAATCACAGAGAACACCTTAGGCATGGCAGTTTTTATGGTGTTTTGGAAGTCCTGACTCTTCACGAAACTCTCAATCTGATTTTGGTTGTTTTTAATCCATTCTTTCACCATTGTTGAGAGGTCATTGGTGTGTGTAGTCTCGTGTAGATAGCGGTTGACGATGGTCATGAACTTATCTCCTTGCTCGAGCATTGGCGGAACGATGAACAGGAAGATGGCTGCAATGACTGCAATGGCAAGTAGAAAGGTTAGGACAATACTTAAAGCTCTGCCCGGGACGTGGAGTTTATATTGTATGAATTTTACGATGGGGTAGAGGAGGTAGGCTATCAGCCATGCTATAAAGAAAGGCAAGAGAACCTCAGAGAGTATGTTAATGATAAATCCAACTAGTAGGATGGCAAGAGCAACTAATGCCCAACGTATGAATTTGTCGAAGGTAATGATTTGTCGCATAAACTTTTCGGACTTTATTGTTTGTTTTCTTCTTGTGTTGCTTTCTTGTAGCATTCACGACAAAGCGGCTCGTACTCCTGTTGTTCGCCGAGCATTACACGACGATTGTCTGCAATAAGACGATGGCTGACGTATGCTAAAGCTCCACACTTCACACAGATAGCGTGTACCTTTGTCACCTCGTCGGCGATAGCGCAGAGTGCAGGGATAGGACCGAAAGGAACGCCCTGAAAGTCCATGTCGAGTCCTGCAACAATGACTCTCACACCTTCGTTAGCCAGTTTGTTGCATACTTCTGTTAGTCCTTCGTCAAAGAATTGTGCTTCGTCAATGCCCACAACATCAATGTCTGAGGCAAGGAGAAGAATATTTTGAGAAGAGTCAATAGGCGTAGAATGAATAACATTCTTGTCATGGCTGACTACATCGTCGTCTGAATAGCGTGTGTCAAGCGATGGTTTGAAGATTTCAACCTTCTGCTTTGCAAACTTAGCACGTTTCATACGGCGGATGAGTTCTTCTGTTTTACCAGAGAACATACTCCCGCAAATCACCTCAATACGTCCTTGACGACGTCTTTCGCCATTATGGTTATCTATCTTTGTCATAATCAATGCAAAGATAAAGAATTAATGGATAATAGATAAATGTAAAGCGTTAAAAGTTATTGAGCTAATGTTTCTTTCTTTTTTTCGTAAGACTCAATGTGCGAGCGTTAGTCGTTCTCAGTTTTTAGAAGTCGGAGGTTTGTTGGGTAAGGGTTAGTCTTATATATATATGGTGAACTTACATCTGAGGCTTCGTTTTTTTATAAATCGTTGGTTTTGTTGTGTAAAAAAAACTAAATTATTTTGTGCTTTGATACATTTATTTTATATTTGCGATTTATAAATGGGAACATTATATCTCGTACCGACACCGGTTGGAAATATGGAGGATATGACCCTCCGTGCCATCAGAATTCTAAAAGAGGCTGATTTGGTCTTGTGTGAGGATACTCGTACATCGGGTATTTTGTTGAAACATTTTGAGATAAAGAATCGTCTTATGTCTCATCATAAATTCAATGAACATGCAAGTACGGCGGGCTTAGTCAATAGATTAAAGGCTGGGGAGACAATAGCACTCATCTCTGATGCTGGCACTCCGGGTATTAGCGACCCGGGTTTCTTCCTCGCTCGTGAGGCTGCTGCCAATGGAATAATCGTGCAGACACTGCCCGGAGCCACTGCTTTCGTTCCTGCGTTGGTGTCAAGTGGATTGCCCTGCGACCGCTTCTGCTTTGAAGGTTTTCTACCACAGAAAAAAGGTCGTAAGACGCATTTGGAGAGTTTGGCTGACGAGTCTCGTACAATGGTGTTCTATGAGTCGCCTTACAGAGTAGTGAAGACCTTAGAACAATTCGTTGAAGTCTTTGGTGCAGAACGACAAGTGAGCTGTTGTCGGGAGATTTCAAAGCTCCATGAGGAGAGTGTTCGAGGAACCTTAACAGAGGTGATTGCACACTTCAAAGAGACGGAACCACGTGGAGAGTTCGTCCTTGTAGTGGCAGGAAAGGAAAAAGTAAAATCTTTAGATAAGAAGAAATGTAACAATAAAAATTTATAACGTATGAAGAACTTATTTGTAATAGCAGTATGTGGAGTATTTGCACTGGCATCCTGCAACCATGACAAGAAATCGGCTTTGAACCCTTCAGAGATACAGAACGATTCTTTACGAAGTGTTATTGATGCTCGTGATCACGAGATTAACGATATGATGGGAACATTGAATGACATTCAGCAGGGGTTTGCTGCTATCAATGAAGCCGAGAATAGAGTGACCATTGCTAAGAATGGGGAGCGTGCTGACAAGGCGGTACAGATGAGAGAAAATATCCAATTCATCGCCCAGCGTATGCAGGAAAACCGCGAATTGATTAAGAAACTTCAACAGCAACTTCGCGAGAGTGGCTTTAAGGGCGACGCAATGAAGGAAACACTCAGTCGTCTGGCTGCTCAGTTGTCGGCGAAGGAGAATGAATTAAAGGCTTTGCGTGCTGAGTTAGAGTCTAAGAATATTCATATCAAAGAATTGGATGAAACAATCACAGGACTGAATACGGACGTAAGTAATCTCAAAACTGACAAGGAGAAACTGACAAGCGAGAAGGATAATCTCACGAAGGAAAAGGAGAACCTTCAGTCTGAGAGTAGCCAAAAGTCTGAGACTATCAATACTCAGGATAAGCAGTTGAACACCGCTTGGTATGTGTTCGGTACTAAGAGTGAGTTGAAGGCACAGCGCATTCTTGATGGCGGTAAGGTGCTTCAAGGTTCTTTCAATAAGAACTACTTTACAAAGATTGACATCCGTGTCAATAAGGAAGTCAAACTCTACAGTAAGAGTGCACGTCTGCTAACTACTCATCCAAGCAGTAGCTACACATTGACAACTGATACCAACGGACAGTATGTACTTCGTATCACTGACCCACAGACTTTCTGGAGTACAAGCAAGTATCTGGTTGTTCAGGTTAAATAATCATAATGTACAAAATATGAAAAGAGGCATTCTTATCGTGAGGATGCCTCTTTTCATGTGTATTTAATTCAAGTAAGAGCGGTGACAGCTATCTTTTGCAGGCTTTATTCCTTTTCTCTCACCTTTATTAAAGTCCAAGGAAGGTCTTATGAATGCGGCTCTTCCTCTTTTAATTCTGCTAATTTCGAGCTAAACAGCAAACTGAGTGTCACGAAGCCTGCACCTATTGCCAGTCCGATGTATTGAACATTGTGAAGCAAGGTAAGAATGAATTCCGATTCTGTTCCATAGATATATCTATCGAAGATAGTAGGAAGCATGAAACTTGCAAGCGTCACAATACAACCCAAAACAACACCAACAACAAGCAGTTTGAGCGACATCAGTTTATTCTTTCGGCTCTCCGCACGTTGATATGCCTTGACTTCTTCGATGAGTTCCATCTGTCGTTGAAGTCTTTGCATAAAGGTATTGTCATCCGACAGTTGTGGATGATAGTCAGAGAATAGATCTTTTAAGAATTTATCTTCGTTCATTTTTCCAATAAGTGTTTAAGTTGTTCTCGTCCTCGTGAGAGTTGTTTCTTAATTGCATCCTCACTGTTGTCGGTTATCTCTGCAATCTCTTTTATTTGATAGCCCTGCATATAGTAGAGTAGAATACTCGTGCGCATTGTCTCTGAGAGCGTTGTCAAAGCACAGTGTAGTTCCTGATAGCGGAAGGCATCGTCACTCTTACAGTTTGCTTGGAGCGTGATAGCCTTCTCAAGGGGTAGTTCCTGCTGATACTTCTGTTTGCGGCGAGAGTCTATGAAGACACGATAAGCTATTTTCATCAGCCATGCCGAGAATTGTCCCCGTTCGTCATATTGGCTGCAGCGAAGGTAGGCTTTGATGAGAGTTTCTTGAGCAATATCGTCAGCTTCAGCACTATTGCCGCAGCATAGAGCCGTCAGGAACCGGCGTAATACTGCCTGTTCCCGACCGATCTGTTCGACGAATTGTTCTCTTGTCATAATAACCTAATCGTTGTCTTTCAGGTTTTCCAAAGTCTTCTTAGCATTGTTGTAGGCTACCAACAGCCCGCTGCCTACTGCTAATGGGGCAACACCAAATACAGCACCAATGGGAATAATAGCGTCATTAAAGCCTGGCACTATGATCATAACTATGCTACCCAAGATGGTTGTTATACCACCAATCGTGCAAATTGTTCCTAAAAGAACTTCATAATGCATTTTTGTCATCAGTTGCTCTTTAAATGATTTCTTTGGAGGGTTTAGTTTGTTGAGGAACTCCTGCACGTCAACCTCAGGATTCTTTTCGATGACAGCCATTATAATCTCACTTCTTTTATCTGTCTCGTGTTGTCGATGACGGAAGGATAGCCATGCTAATACTATCGGAAGGACTCCTATCAAAGCAATAGGAACCAACTTGCTAATAAAAAATTCAATAGTGTTCATAATCTTTCTATTTTAAGTTTTAATATGTTATACATTTGGTTTTCTTTCTGAACCGATTCACTTGTATAACGTTATTGGTTTGTAAAAGGTGACAACAAAGGCATAAATTTATTTGTTTTATGGTATTGATTCTTTTTTCAGATAACGGTTTTCTGTATGTTTACTACAATTTTTTTGAGCGAATTATTTCCATGAGAATAATGGTTCTTTCGCTAAATTCGTGGATATTCATTATTCTGTTTGTATGAAGCAGACTTTATGTATTCCAGCATTGATTCAAAAAAGGTTTTTGTATAAATATTTCAACGGACTAAATTAAGTTGATACTCTTTTGGCTTTGAAAAGATGCCTAATAGGCTTCGAGAAGACGCTCTTTTGAGGTCTTGTTAACGCCCTTTTGAATCCTTACCGACGACCTCTAATATTCGTAGAAAGCATGGGTAAAATTCTTCCTCCTCTCTATCTATGTTTTAATTAGTATCAGGAACAGAGGGGATGTCTTAACACCTTTCATTTCCTTCGTACTCCTTAACTGCTCAATCCCTACCTTCTCTCTTGAAAGAATCGTTGCATCAAGGCACGACATTCCTCTTCCATTACGCCGTATGTGACGTTAGCTTTAGGGTGAAATGCCTTAGGTGCATATTCATGATAGCCCCGTTTGTCATCGGGACAACCGTAGACAATGCGCCGAAGTTGTGCCCAGCCAATGGCACCAGCACACATGATGCAAGGTTCAACGGTTACGTATAGTGTGCAGTCTTGTAGATATTTGCCACCCAACTCGTTGGCAGCCATGGTTATAGCTTGCATTTCGGCGTGTGCAGTAACGTCATTGAGCGTCTCTGTAAGGTTATGGGCGCGAGCGATGATGCGGTCACGGCACACCACAACGGCACCAACTGGAATTTCGCCTTCTTTATAGGCAGCTTCGGCTTCGGTCAATGCACGCTGCATATAGTAGAGGTCTTTCTTGCTTTGTTCTTCTGTACTCATACTGCAAAAATACGGGTTTTATTTTGATTTTACGAAAGTTTATTCTAACTTTGTGCTGTAAATAATGAATGTATATAGCCCTTGTAGGGGGAGCGTTAAGGTGTGAGAAATAAGACGAAGAGGATAGTTCTTTTCTCTCCTTGCCTTCTACAGGTATGAATGGAAAGACGCATGGCTTATCATAACGAAATGGGTAAATGGGGAGAGGATGTGGCGGTAAGCTATCTTCAGCAGATGGGCTACACCATTCTTCATCGAGATTGGGACTATCTTCATCGCGACCTTGATATTGTGGCGATAGATAATGGTACACTGGTTATCGTTGAGGTGAAGACACGAAAGAATGAGCGATTTGCCGATGCCGATGAGGCTGTTACGGCTCAAAAGATACGTTCGCTCTCTATTGCGGCTAATGCCTACGTCAAGCGATATGCTATCAGTCTGGACATCCGCTTCGATATCATCATCGTTGTGGGAGAGCCGACTGGAGTCGGTGAGGTGCGCCACGTGAAGGATGCTTTCCTACCATTCGTGTAAAGAATAGATTGTAAATGAAGATAATAGATGCCGTATTGGGCTTTTTCAAGCCAACAGTAGTAGAGAAAGAAAGAGCGGTGAAGGTCGTAAGACTGGACACAATAGAGAGTACAAATGCCTTTCTTCGTAGTTATACACCCGCTGAGGATGAACCAATGACAGTCGTTGTTGCTGACTATCAGACAGCAGGACGAGGGCAGGGAACGAACGCTTGGGAGAGTGAAGCAGGTAAGAACCTGTTGTTCTCTGTACTTGTTCACCCGACGATGTTGCCCGTTCGCAGTCAGTTTCTTCTCTCGGAGGCTGGTGCTTTGGCTTTGAAAGAAGCACTGGCAGACTATGTGAAGGAGGATGTCCGCCTGAAATGGCCAAATGACATCTATTGGAAAGATAAGAAAGCTAAGTGGAACACTGATTGAAACAAAGCTTGCGGCGGGACGTATAAAGGATTGTGTCTTCGGTGTGGGACTGAATGTAAATCAGGACACATTCCATAGTGATGCACCTAATCCTGTCTCTCTCTGTCAGATTTTAGGGCATGAAGTTGATAAAGAAGAACTGTTGCAGAAGATTATCAAGAAGTTCTCAGAACTCTATCAGCTCTTAGAAATGGGTGGATATAATGACGTCAGTGCAATGTATCACGAAGCCTTGTATCGTCGTGGAGGCTTTTATAGGTTCCGTGATGCTGACGGTGAGTTTGAAGGAGCCATTGTTGAAGTAGAAGACGATGGGCATCTCATCCTTCGTGATAGCAAGGGTATGATTCGTGAATATCAATTTAAGGAAGTCGAATTTATTATATAATAAGGTGTTTGAGAGAAGAAATAAGTACCCTCAACACTTTTAATTTCAAAAATAATGGCAAGATTTAAAAGAATACTTTTGAAGCTCTCGGGTGAGAGTTTAATGGGAAAGCAGGGCTTTGGTATCGACCCAGAGCGTCTTAGTGATTATGCTAAGCAAATTAAGGAAGTACACGAAATGGGCGTACAGATTGGTATCGTCATCGGTGGTGGTAACATCTTCCGTGGATTGAGTGGTAGTCAGAAAGGCTTTGACCGTGTGAAAGGCGATCAGATGGGTATGTGTGCAACCGTTATCAACTCTCTTGCGCTCAGTTCAGCACTTGAAGCAATCGGTGTAAAGGCTAAGGTCCTGACCGCTATTCGTATGGAACCTATTGGCGAGTTCTATAGCAAGTGGAAGGCTATCGAGGCGATGGAGGCAGGTTATGTCTGCATCTTCTCAGCCGGAACGGGTAGTCCTTACTTCACTACCGACACTGGTTCAAGTCTGCGTGGTATAGAGATTGAAGCAGACGTAATGCTCAAGGGTACACGTGTAGACGGTATCTATACGGCTGACCCAGAGAAGGACCCAACCGCAACAAAGTTCTCTGAAATCACCTACGATGAGATTTACACCAAGGGATTAAAGGTGATGGACCTCACGGCAACGACTATGTGTAAGGAAAACGACCTTCCAATCTATGTCTTCAATATGGATGTTGTTGGCAACTTAAAGAAGGTTATGGACGGAGAAGATATAGGAACATTAGTACATAATTAAGCTAACAATGCATGTGTGAAAGGTTGTTGCAACTGATGGGTTACAGTCAGTTTGCAACAATCTTTTATATATAAAAATGTGTAGATAAAGTCTTTTTTTCCTGTTCAGAAAATCCTTTAATCCAAATCGGTCCTTATATCTTTTATTCTCTTGTCGAACTCTTGTAACTCTTTTTTTAGTCATGAAATCCCGCTACGTTTGTTTGTTAATTGCAGACAATCCGTTTAGTGATAAAATAAAAATATTTTTAGGTTTTAAGGTCCTATTATGGGTATAAATGGAGGAATTTATAAGAAAAAAATTTGAATATAAACATTAAATATATTCACAATCGATGTATATAAAAAAATAATTTTTCTTATCTTTGTAGTGCTAATTTTAATTGTATAAGTCAATGAATAAAAGAAAAACATTATTAACCCTCTTTACGCTGTTGTTCAGCCTCGTTGCTTTGGCACAGCAGAAGCCTGTACGTATGTCTGTACAGCAGAAGCAGACATCTCCAACGGAGGTGGAGGTTGTCTTTACGGCGAAAATAGATCAAGGGTGGCACGTATATTCGACCAATCTTCCAGCTGACGGACCTACCTCTGCAGCGTTGCATGTCGATAAGGCAGAAGGAGTAACACCTATTGGTAAACTCACACCTCGTGGTAAGGAACTGAACGTTTATGACAAGACCTTTGAAATGAAACTACGTTATTTTGAGAATAGCGTTAGCTTCGTTCAGCGTTACAAGATAACGGCTAAGACTTATAGCATAAAAGGTTACTTGGAGTATGGGGCTTGCAACGACGAAATGTGTTTGCCTCCAATGCAGGAAGAGTTCAATTTCAAGGGTAACGGACCAGCCTCTGCGCCTGCTGCAGCACCAACTGCTGCGAATGCAGAAACGGGAAAAACAACTACAGCTGCTACTGATGTAGCAGCTGATGATTTATCAGCACTTACCGCAATGGCGGCTGATACAGCGAAGAAAACAGATGTTTCGTCTGTCGACTCAGTGGGTGCTACGGTGAAAGAGAATGCTGATGTAAAAGCTGACGCCAACTTGTGGCAGCCTGTAATTAAGGAATTGTCAGCTTTTAATAGTACTAAGGACAGTACGAATAGTTCGCTTTGGAGTATCTTCTTTATGGGTGTTTTGGGCGGATTTATTGCTTTGCTGACTCCATGTGTGTGGCCGATTATTCCAATGACAGTCAGCTTCTTCCTCAAAAGAGCAAAGGATGACCGTAAGAAGGGTATACGTGATGCGGTGTCATACGGCTTGTCAATCATCGTTATCTATATGGCTTTGGCAACGCTTGTCACATGGGCATTCGGTCCGCAGAAGTTGAATGAGCTGGCAACGGATGCTAAATTCAATGTCTTCTTCTTCCTTTTGCTTATTGTTTTTGCGTTCAGCTTCTTCGGATGGTTCGAACTTCGCTTACCATCTTCTTGGGGCAACGCTGTCGACAACAAGGCTTCTGCAACCACAGGAATACTCTCTATCTTCCTGATGGCTTTCACCTTGTCATTGGTAAGTTTCTCTTGTACAGCTCCTGTTGTTGGTCTGCTTCTTGTTCAGGCAGCAACAAGTGGCGAGTGGGTAGCACCTGCTGTGGGCATGTTTGGCTTTGCTTGGCACTTGCCTTACCATTTACCTTCTTTGCCCTCTTCCCTTCTCTCTTGAAGCAGGCACCAAAGTCTGGTTCATGGATGAACATGATTAAGGTTGTCTTAGGCTTTATTGAATTGGCTTTCTCGCTGAAATTCTTGTCAGTAGCCGACCTTGCATACGGCTGGCACATTCTGGATCGTGAGGTGTTCCTCTCTATCTGGATTGTTCTCTTCGGCCTCTTGGGACTATACCTCATTGGTAAACTGAAGTTCCCACATGACGATGCGGAACAAAAGGCAATGCCTGTACCTGCAATTATGCTTGGTCTATGTTCATTAGCCTTCTCTGTTTATATGCTTCCTGGTCTTTGGGGCGCACCTTGTAAGGCTGTAAGTGCTTTTGCACCACCTATCAATACGCAGGATTTCAACCTTGCGCCACAGGCCGTACATGCCGATTATACAGATTATGACGAGGGTATGCGTGCCGCTGCAGCAGCGGGTAAGCCAGTCTTGGTAGATTTCACTGGCTTTGGATGTGTGAACTGTCGTAAGATGGAAGCATCGGTATGGACTGACTCACGTGTTGCTGATAAGTTGAAGAAAGATTATATTCTCATCTCACTTTATGTGGATGATAAGACTCCGTTGAAGCAAGCTGTTGAGGTGAAACTTCCTGATGGTACATCACGCACACTGCGTACTGTCGGTGACAAGTGGAGCTATTTGGAACAGACGAAGTTTGGTTACTTGGCTCAACCTTTCTATGTTCCATTGGACAATGCGGGTAAACCGTTGAATGGTAGCTTTAGCTTTAAGGAGGATGTCCCAGCTTATCTCGACTTCCTTGATAAGGGCTTGGAGAATTACCGAGCAAAGGAGCAGTAAGAAGTAGATTGACGTATGTGTTCTTGCCCTCGTCTATTGGTGGTGTAAGAACGCATTAAGATACTGAAAAGAAGGGGTTGTATCAATGATTCCATTACTGGTTTCATCTTTGATACAACCCTTTTTTATGTTTTGTCCGTCAATTAATAACACTCGTAAAGAGTATCTTTGTAAGTCTAAGCACGTCCTTTACGAAGCAAAAAGACGATATGTTGAATTTGAATGATTATATTCATCAATTTAAGAACAACTTACTTACATTATATTTGTAGAAAGTTTTTCCTTGCTATCATACAAGAACCAACAACACCTGCCTTTTCCTTCAGCTTCGATAATACAATTTTAGTATCTTTGCTTACTAAGTTAAGTGAGTATTTTAATATGGCAGACTTAATTGAATGAATAAAGTATTCGCCTGTCATAGATAAAATGCCACCTATAACAACGAGTTCTGGATTAAAAATATTTATAAGACCTGCAATAGATTGTCCCAATTTATAACCCATTGACTCAACAACCTCTATACATAAGGTGTCTTCGTTACAAGTTGCTGTGATTACGTCTTGTAAAGTGAAATCACCATTTTCATCTAAGGTTATGGAAGAAGACTCGCCATTTTTAAGTTTCTCCTTAACAATACGCACAAACGCACTACCTGAAACTTCTGTTTCCAAACAACCCTTTTTCCCACAATGACATATTAATTCATTGTTCGTAAAGAAGTTATGTCCTATCTCCCCTGCATAGCCAGACTTACCCTTGTATAAGTTACCATCAATTATGATACCAGCACCTAATCCCCAGCTAACATTGATAAAAAGAATATTCTTTTCTCCTTGTACGCAACCTTCCATATATTCACCAAAAGCCATTGCACGCGTATCATTCTCAATGGTAACCTGATAACCAAGTCTTTCAGTTAACATACTGCTTAATGATGACTCGGAGAAATTAAATACAGAGTAACTATATCCTGTATCTGGATTTATGCGACCTCCGATATTTATATTGATATTAAAAATCTTTTCTTGAGGAACTGAAGCGTTGATAGTATAATTATGAATAATGTCACATAAACGCTCGAGAGCTTCAAGAGTATTGTTATGAACATAACTTGTGTCCTTAATTAAATCTATAAGGTCTCCTCTAATGTTCATTAAACCAATATTCACAAAGGTAGGGTTTATGTCTACACCGATAAAATAACCAGAATCAGGGTTTAGACCAAAAAGATTTGGATGCCGTCCTTCCTCTGTCTCTAATTTTCCATATTCAAGGACAAAACCCTCTTGGCACATTTCATTGATAATTCTTGCTATCGTAGGGGAACTTAGATTAAATTCCTTTGATATATCAGTGTTCGTAGCATTTCCATTACTAATAAAATATTCTATGATCCTACTTTTGATAAGACCATATTTAGATTCTTTGTTATATGGAAAGATTGTTTTCATTTTTCTTTTTTTGCAAATTTACTACTTTTCGTAAGAAGTTTATAAACTTTCTCCCTAAAATTTATAAAAAAACACGAATTTAGTTTTGATGTTTTTTTATTTTTGTTTACGTAATTTTGTTCATTATTCATACGTATATAAAAATAAAATTATCGAAATACGTGTGATTTAACAAATATTTTTTTGGAAGTACCAGAAAAACGTTTAACTTTGACGGCATAAATCATTTTGCTACATCTATTTCCAAATGAACAATATATAATAAATAGGTATAAGCAAAAAACAACATCTCGTTTGACGAGTAAAAAAATATAACTATAACAATCTAAAAGATTAAAGCATGGATAAGATTACAGGTTAATAGATGCACCATTTACTCCGTTTTATGAGAATGGTGAAGTAAATTTAGAACCAATTGAGCAGTATGCCAAAATGTTGGCTAAAAACGGCCTTAAAGGTGTGTTTATTAATGGTTCTTCTGGAGAAGGTTATATGCTGACAGAGGATGAGCGTATGCGTTTAGCAGAACGTTGGGTAGAAGTTGCTCCAGAGGGTTTTAAGGTTATTGTACATGTCGGTAGTACATGCGTAAAATCAAGTGAGCGTTTGGCTGCACATGCACAGAAAATTGGTGCTTTTGGTATCGGTGCAATGGCTACACCATTCCCCAAAATTGGTCGAATTGAGGAACTCGTAAAGTATTGTGAAGAGATTGCAGCAGCTGCACCAGAACTTCCTTTCTATTATTACCATATCCCAGCATTCAATAGTGCTTACCTTTCAATGCTTGATTTCTTGAAGGCTGTAGACGGACGTATTCCTAACTTCGCAGGTATCAAGTACACCTACGAGAGCTTGTATGAGTATAACCAGTGTCGTTTATATGCTAACGGTAAGTTTGATATGTTGCATGGTCAGGATGAAACCATTTTACCTTGCTTAGCAATGGGAGGAGCACAAGGTGGAATTGGTGGAACAACTAACTACAATGGTCGTTGCCTTGTAGGAATACTTGACGCTTGGAAAAATGGCGATCTTGATAAAGCACGCGAACTACAAAACTTTGGACAAGAGGTTATTAATGTTATTTGCCATTTCCGTGGTAACATCGTTGGTGGCAAGCGCATTATGAAGCTCATCGGCTTGGATCTTGGAAAGAATAGAACTCCTTTCAACAATATGACTGATGAAGAAGAAGCACGTATGAAGCAAGAATTAGAGGCTATTGACTTCTTCAATCGCTGTAATGTCTTTTAAATATCACAACTTAAAGATTTTCAACAATGGATGTAAATAAGTATCTTGCTTATTGGGCAGACAGATATTACGAAGATATTACAAAGAATATACTCCCTTTTTGGTTGAAATATGGATTAGATAGGATCAATGGAGGTGTTTATACTTGTGTTGACCGTGATGGAACGTTGATAGACTCAACAAAGTCTGTTTGGTTCCAAGGTCGTTTCGGCTTTATCAGTGCTTTTGCCTATAACAACATTGAAGCTAATGAGGAATGGCTCAATGCATCTAAGAGTTGTATTGATTTCATTGAACATCATTGTTTTGACACAGATGGTCGAATGTATTTTGAAGTGACTGCTGAGGGAAAACCAATAAGAAAACGTCGTTATGTGTTCTCTGAGTGCTTTGCCGCAATTGCAATGTCTGAGTACTCTATAGCATCAGGTGACAAGAGCTATGCGCATAAAGCATTAGAACTTTTCAAGAGCATACTTCACTTCATAAACACAGATGGTATTCTTGAACCAAAGTATTGTGAGGGCGTGGAAATGAGAGGACATTCTATTACAATGATCCTTATCAATACAGCTTCACGCATTCGTGAGGCAATTCCTGCTAATGAACTCGATGCTCAGATAGACCTTTCAATAGAAGGTCTTCAACGTTATTTTGTTCATCCAGAATTTGAAGCTCTTTTAGAGACCGTAGGTCCTAATGGAGAGTTCATTGACAATATTATTGGACGTACAATCAACCCAGGACATTGTATAGAGACTGCGTGGTTCTTACTTGAAGAAGCAAGTATCGCAATTGGGATTCTAAGCTAACTAAAATGGCAGTTACTATTCTTGAATGGTCATGGGAATGGGGTTGGGACAAAGAGTATGGAGGTATCATCAACTTCCGTGACTGTAAAGGATTACCTGTACAGGATTATTCACAAGACATGAAGTTCTGGTGGCCACAAACTGAAGCAATTATAGCAACTCTTTATGCTTATGAGGCAACTAAAGATGAACGTTTCTTAGAAATGCATAAGCAAATAAGTGATTGGACATACGCTCATTTCCCTGATTTAGAACATGGAGAATGGTATGGTTATTTACATCGTGACGGAACGGTAGCGCAACCAGCCAAAGGAAATATCTTTAAAGGTCCATTCCATATTCCAAGAATGATGATTAAAGGGTATATGCTCTGTAATGAAATAAATAAACAGGCATAAGTCTGTTTAAAAGTACGATCTAACTTTTTCAGTAATATAAAAGTCCTCCATACCTACGATGAAAAGTAGGTGGAGGCATCTTATCAAAACTTTATGAAAAGTCTAACAAATAGTAAATTTTATCCATGGGTTGTTGTTGCACTCTTAGGTGGTGTAGCCTTACTTAACTATATGGATAGGCAGATGCTTAGTACGATGAAGGATTCCATGCAAATGGATATTGCGGATCTGCAATCTGCAACAAACTTTGGACGACTGATGGCTGTATTCCTTTGGATATATGGCTTAATGAGTCCTATTTCTGGTATTATTGCAGACAATTTGAGTCGTAAGAAACTCATTGTCGGTAGTCTTCTTGTATGGTCTTCAGTCACTTATCTTATGGGATTGGCTACTACTTATGACCAAGTATTTTGGCTTCGTGCACTTATGGGTGTAAGTGAAGCTCTGTATCTGCCAGCAGGATTAGCACTTATCGCAGATTATCATACAGGTGGTTCAAGATCTTTAGCTGTAGGTATTCACATGACAGGTCTATATCTTGGACAGGCTATCGGCGGATTTGGTGCTACACTCGCTGCAACTTACTCTTGGCATACGACTTTCCATTGGTTTGGTATAATAGGAATTGTTTATGCGTTTGTGTTATTGGTTTTCTTGAAGGATTCAAAACGTAAGGTAGCTGAAACTAACGTACAAACGGAACAAAAACCTAAGACAAATGTATTAGTTAGCTTAAAATCATTGTTTACAAACGTTGCTTTTTGGGTTATTCTTCTTTACTTTGCAATACCAAGTTTGCCTGGATGGGCTACTAAGAATTGGCTCCCTACATTGTTCGCAGAAAACTTGCACCTACCAATGTCACAAGCTGGACCTATGGCTACCATTACCATAGCAGTATCATCTTTTATTGGTGTTCTATTAGGTGGTATCCTTTCAGATAAATGGGTACGCAAGAACATCAGAGGTAGAATCTATACTGGTGCTATCGGTCTGTCACTGACTATTCCTTCTTTATTACTGCTCGGATTTGGCAATAGCATTGTTGAAGTAGTTTGTGCAGGTGTTCTGTTTGGAATAGGATTTGGAATGTTTGATGCTAATAATATGCCAATTCTCTGTCAATTTGTTGGTCCTAACCAGCGTGCTACAGCTTACGGTGTGATGAACATGGTAGGTGTGTTTGCTGGTGCAATGATTACATCTGTATTAGGTGCATGGAGTGACGATGGTAACTTAGGTATGGGCTTCGCTCTTCTTGCAGCTGTTGTCGCTGTTGCTATTGCTGTACAGCTATATAGCTTGCGTCCTAAGACAGACAATGTTGAATAATTTACACTAACTCAAATACAAAAACATGGTACTTTCAGAATTAAAGTATAGTGAACGAATCGAAAAACTTCATCCACTATTTAAGAAAGCTTTCGATTATGTTAAGACTCACGATTTGTTAAATACTCCTTGTGGTAGAATAGAGGTAGACGGTGATGACCTCTTTATCAACAATGTAAACCCAGAATGCGTCACTTCTGAACAACAAGTGTTGGAGGTGCATCGCCAGTATATTGACATTCACATCTTATTAGAAGGTAAAGAAACTATTGGTTGGACCTCTCTATCTGATGTTAAGCTTGAAAAGAAATCATATTCAGAAGAAGATGATTGTGCTCTATATGAAGATCCTTTCTCAACAAGTGTTCAACTCTTGCCAGGTCAATTTCTTATAGTTTGGCCTGAAGATGCACATGCTCCTATCATAGGAAATGGAAAGATTAGAAAACTCATTGTGAAAGTGAAAATATAAAACAATAAAATAATCAATCGCAAAATATTCCTAACTATGAATCTAAGAACATTATTAATCCTTATGTCGCTTGCTGGTAGTGGAACTGCTATCACAATGCAAGCTCAAACACCGATAGCTATAGGTCAATCGGATGTTGAAAGAAATGTACGGGTACAGTAAAAGACGACGAGGGAAATGATGTAATTGGTGCTTCAGTTTTAATTAAGGGTACAAGAAATGGTGTGGTTACTGACGTTGACGGTAACTTCGTTATTGACCGTGTTAAACTTGGGGAAACTATTGTCATTTCATATCTTGGTTATAAAACTGTTGAGGTTAAATATGATGGTTCGCCTTTAAATATTAAACTCACTAATGATAACAAAGCCTTGGACGAAGTTGTTGTTGTCGGATATGGTGTACAGAAAAAGTCAAGTATGACTGCTGCTGTATCAAGTATTTCAAAGGAAGATCTCACTAAGCAAGTTACTTCTAACATCGCTTCAGCTATTCAAGGTCGTGCACCCGGTGTTGAAATCCTTCAGAAAGGAGGAGATGCTGGTGGTAATGTAAGCATTCTTATTCGTGGTGCAGGTTCTTTTGGCTCTACAGAACCTCTTTATATTATCGATGGTGCAGTAAGTTCAAATGGACTTAACACATTGAACCCTAACGATATTCAATCTATCGAAATTCTAAAGGATGGCTCTGCTGCAGCTATCTATGGTTCTCGTGCAGCCAATGGTGTTGTGCTTGTAACAACTAAAAATGGTCAAAAGGGAGCTACAAAAGTTGAGATTACAGGCTCATATACATTACAGACATTGAGCAAGAAACTCGATTTCATGAATGCTGACCAGTGGAGAACATACGCAAATATGGTTGCAGATAATTCTCCAGCATACAACAAGGCTGCACAAAATGTTAATCCAACAAATCCAGATTATTCTCAAGACTGGCAGGACATCTATTACAGAAATGCTGCAATGTATAATTTAGGTGCTTCTGTCTCAGGTGGTGGAGAGTTTTCAACTTTTGCTACAAGTTTAGCTTATACAAAGCAAAATGGTATTATCATACAATCTGATTATGAGAAGTATAATGCACGTCTTAACGGTACATATAAGAAGGTATCTTCGAGATTTTCGAGAACTTGTCTTTAGCACATACACGTAGACATGCAGCCCCTACAGCACGTACCATAGAGATTCCTACAATTCCTGTAACGGATGAATACGGCCGTTATGTTTCTACTCCTAAAGAGTTGGGTTATTCACTAATTAATGCAGACATCAGCAACCCTTTGGCTGATATGTATGTTAAGAATAGTGTGACTCACAAAACTTCTCTGACAGGTAGTTTTGGTGTAGGTGTACAGATTTTCAAGGGATTGAATTACAAGTTGAACGTAGCTGGTAGCTACTATACAACTAATGGCTATACTCATACTCCTCAATATGCAACATACTGGGATGAGAATGGTTCACCAGACTCAAGATTTAGTCATCCATATACTTCTCTTAGTGAGTCAAGAAATGAAGGTTTGAATTACAACATTGATAACCTTCTTACTTATAAGGGTTCTTTAGGCGACCACAACTTTGACGTTTTACTTGGTACCAGCTGGATGCGTGAGTTCTATCGTACAATGTCAATTTCTTCAGGTGTAAATGACTTAGGTTCTCCTTCTGTTACCACCTATAACGGTGCAGGAACTGTTGGTTCAAATGAAGCTAATTCAGCATTGTTGTCATTCTTTGCGCGTGTAAACTACAACTACTTGAATCGCTACTTGCTTTCTCTGAGTATTCGTAGTGACGAGTCTTCTAAGTTTGCAAAAGGACACCGTGTAGGTTATTTCCCCTCATTATCTGCTGGTTGGAACGTACACGAAGAAAAGTTCTTTAAGCTTCCATGGATGTCTAAACTGAAACTCCGTGCAAGTTATGGTCAGTTAGGTGCTAACTTTATTGACCCATATTCTTTCTTGAATTTAGCCTATGGTCCTGTACCTGCTATTATGGGTGGAAAACGTCAATATGGATATGTTACACGATTGGCGCAAGGTGATCTCAAGTGGGAGACTGCAGTTAGTTCAAACTTTGGTATCGAGACTGCTTTCTTGAATAACTCACTGACATTTACCGCAGAATACTTCTATCGCAAGAACAGAGATTTGTTGGCTCCATTAGAGTCACTCCCTTCTTCTGGTCAGACTATTGTAATCAATGATGGTATTGTTCCTTACTATAACACGGCATCAGTTGAAAATAGGGGCTTCGAGTTCACTATGGGTTATCGCAAAAGATGGAATGACTTCAGTGTAGATGTACAAGGAAACATCACATTCCTTAAGAATAAGGTTCTCAAACTTGGTGAAGGTGTACAGCCAATTCGTGGTTCTCTGATGAGTACTAAGTTTAATGATCGTCCTACAGTTACCAGAGAAGGACTTCCTATCGGTACGTTCTGGGGTTACAAGGTTGTCGGTGTAGATAATCAGGGGAAACTTCCTCTTTGAGGGTTCTGATGGAAATCCTGTTTCTGCAAAGAATGCTACAGAAAAGGATAAGCAAGTTATTGGTAATCCAATTCCAGACTTTACCTATGGTTTGAATGTGAATCTAACTTACAAGAATTGGGACTTTACAGCCTTCTTCCAGGGTAGTCAAGGAAACGATATCTTCGCCGCAGGTAAGTATATGATGTATTTCTCATATAACAACAACAACCTCGTAGATGCTTTGAATGCTTGGACTCCAACAAATAAGAGCCAGCGTTTACCGATTGCAAAGACTGATAATAATGGTGGTGTGAATGCTCTGCCAAGCACATTCTACGTTGAAGATGGTTCATATCTCCGTTGTAAGAACTTACAGGTTGGATATTCATTTAACCAGCAGATGTTGAAACATTTAAGATATGTCTCTTCATTAAGAGTCTATGCAAGTGTACAGAACTTGTTCACAATCACTAAGTACCCTCTCTACGATCCAGAAGTAAGTAGCAACGCTTTGTTTAACAGAGGTGTTGACGGTTTGGGAACTAATTCGCCAACAATTAATGCTCGTTCATATAATATTGGTTTACAGTTACATTATAATAAATAATATTTGAGATATGAAAAGAATTAAGATATTCGTTGGACTTGCACTATCCCTCTCAACAATTGCTTTGACTTCATGTGAGAGTGTGTTTGATGACTTGGCAAAGAACCCAAATCAGCAAGACGTAACATCGTTCTATACATCACCTGAAAATGTAAATAAGGGTATTGTAGGAATCTACTCATATATTTCTACTCCACGTGCAATGGGAGCTTCAGGAATTCGTCTTCTTGTAAACAGAGGTGACGAAGAGAGTGATATCACTGATTATGGAGTTCCAGGACAATATAGTGCTACATTTAAGCCTTCTTGGTATACCATTGCACAACCATTTAGCTTGTTCTACACTGCTGCTTCACAGGCATGTCAGATGATTGAACAGATACCTTCAGTAGAGTTCAAAAATCAAGACCAAAAGAATGCTTATCTTGGAGAAGCTTATTTCTGGCGTGGATGGGCACATTGGTTCCTTTTGGTAAACTTCCGTAATATTCCTTTGGAGAAGAAATTCCCTAATACAACAAAGGATTATAAGCCACAGTCTACTCCAGAAGAGGCTTGGGATTTCATTATCGAGGACTTCAAGATGGCTAAAAAGCTTCTTCCAAAGAAGGGATATTGGAAGGGAGATAATCTCGGTCGTGTAACGGCAGGTTCAGCCGCTGGTATGTTAGGTTTAAGTTATCTGTACAGATCTGGTATTGAACCCAAATATGGTACCTCTACAACAACCTATTACAATGAAGCTGCAGAGAACTTCAACGAGATTATTCGTGGAGACTATGGCACTTATAAGCTTATGCCAAACTATGATGACAACTTCAAGGTTGCAACAGAGAACAACGATGAGTCTGTTCTTGAGTTCCAATTCTTAGGCGATGTTATCAACACAGGCTTTAACCCTGGTCTCGTTACAAGTGGTTGCTGGAGAGACACTCGTGGAACACAACCTCCAACACTTATTTCAGAGAACTCTCAGGTTGTTCATCAGTGGGTTTATGATGCATTTGTAGCATCAAAGGATGTTAATGGCTATACAGATTCACGTATGTTTGGAACGCTTATCTTCGACGATAAGTCAACAGACATTAATGCTAAACCCGGAAATGAGGTTAAGCTCTTTGACAATAAGACCTTTACAGAATATTACGTAAAGAAGGATAAAGCTGGCAATACCCTGAAAGGATTTAGTGCTGTTAGTCCACGTGCAGGTAATTACAAGGCTGCTTGTCGTAAGGGAATGGACTGGACTTTACCTGGCAAGAATCCAGGAAATAACTTCTGGTATGGAAACATCCGTGCTAATGGTATGAACTATACTTTCTTACGCTATGCGGATATTTTACTTATGTATGCAGAAGCAGTGCTAAAGGGTGGAACTCAGGGTACGTTGACACCTGTACAGGCTGTAAATCTTGTGCGCCAGCGTGCAAATGTTAATTGCCCTCCTGTCACTTCTGTTGATATGGATGTGATTGAAAATGAGCGCATTCTTGAACTCACAGGAGAGGGACACCGTTTCTATGATCTTCTCCGCTGGGGTAAATTGGCACAGCGTTTCAAGCAGCTTGAAACACAGGATCCATATTTCAAGAAGTATAGCAACTCTGCTTATCTCGGTTTCCAAGAGAATAAGAATGAATGGTTGCCATTGCCTATTGATGAGGTGGAAGGCAATCCATATATTACTCACAATAATCCAGGATGGGACTAATCCCCCATCCTCTATTACTTGATTAATAAAATCACTTTAATTTATGAAACATATAGCTTCATTTATATTAGCTCTTTCTGCTGTAACAGCTTCAGCACAGACATTAAACAATGGTATTAAATTGCCAGAAGTGTGGCCACCAGTATATCCGATTCCTACAGAACGCCACGAAATGCCTGTTCCTTATTTACAACAGAAACCAACAATTCTTCCGATTAATAACGGAAGACAGTTGTTTGTTGATGACTTCCTAATCAGCAAGACAAATTTGAAGCGTGAGTGCCATACTCCTAATTATTATACAGGAAATCCTGTACTGGAACCAACTGAAAAGTGGGAAAATACAACAGAAGGTGCTCCTTATGCTTCACCTTTCAGTGATGGTGTATGGTATGATGAGAAAGAAGGTGTCTTCAAAATGTGGTACCTTGCTGGTGCTGGTTCAATGCATAAAGAAAGTAATCAGACTTTTTATACCTGTTATGCAGAATCAAAGGATGGTAAACACTGGGAGAAAAAGAAATTGGATATAGTTCCTGGAACTAACATCGTCGATACATGTAACCGAGATGCTGCCACCGTTTGGCTTGATCGTTATGAGAAAGACCCTAACAAACGTTGGAAGTTCTTCAACATTGAAAGACGTGCTTCTGATAAGCGTTGGCAAATTGTCTTGAAATACTCTGCAGATGGACGTAAGTGGAGTAAAGGTGTTGCTCAGTCTGGAGATATTTATGACCGTTCAACAGCTTTCTATAATCCATTTACAAAGCGTTGGGCATTCAGTATGCGATATGGTACACCTGTATCAAGCCGTTCGCGTGCGTATATAGAGAATGAAGACCCAGAGGCTCTTGTAAGTCTTACTCATAGATTTCGTAGTGATGTAGCTGACAAGAATATGCGCTATTGGTTTACGCCAGATGATAAGGAGTTGGTTCATGAGAAGTATCCTTCTGTTAAGCCTGGTATTTATAACTTTGATGTTATACCTTATGAAAGTGTATTGATTGGACAATATGCTGCATGGGCTGGTCCTGAGAATGATGTTTGTAAGCGTGATGGCATACAAAAACGCAATGTTATATCTTTAGGTTATAGCCGTGATGGATTCCACTTCTATCGTCCAACTCATCAACCCTTTATGAACGTTGTAGAAAAAGAAGGTGCTTGGAACTGGGGCAATATGCAGTCAATTAATGGAACTCCATTGATTGTAGGTGACTCTCTATATTTCTACGCATCAGGTAGAAGACTTAACAAGATTATGTGGGATAGCTATACTTCAACAGGTCTTGCTATTTTGAGACGTGATGGTTTTGCCTCTATGAATTCAGATCAGAATGAAGGCTACCTCATTACAGAACCTCTTTCTTTTGATGGAAAATATTTCTTTGTCAATGCGGACCTTAGGAATAAAAAGGCTAAACTCCAAGTAGAACTGCTGGATAAAGATGGTAATGTTATTGCGGGATATAGCAAAAAGGATTGTGTGATATTGAAAGGTGTTGATAAGACCAAGATGCGTGTTGTATGGAAGAATAATAAAGATGTGGCTCAGCTGGTCGGAAGCGGAGTTCGTGTAAAGTTCTATCTGACACAGGGTAAACTCTATTCTTTCTGGGTTTCTCCTTGGGAAAGTGGCGAAAGCCGTGGCTTTACAGCTGGAGGTGGACCTCAAATGAGTGAAAGCGGTGTTGACCAACCACAAAATTAAGTTCAAAAAAAATAATATGAGTAAAAGTATTTATAGCATAATAATTATAGGTGCTGCAACTTTAACAACGCTGTCTGCATGTCAAGAAGGATATGTTGAAGGGTTCTTAAATACTCCTACAAAACGTCCAGATGCTACAGCAACTGTTGCTGAAGACGATAAGGATTTACAATACAATGGTATAAAATTGCCAGATGTATGGCCGCCACAGCGAGATTATAAGACCGAAATCCGCAGTGGCATGTCACCTTTTTATTTAGAGGAGAAACCTAAGGTTATTAATGTAAACGTGGGTCGACAGTTATTTGTTGATGATTTCCTCATTGCTTCAACAACGCTACAAAGGAAGTATTATTATCCAGAGTATGTTGCTAATAACCCTGTTCTTTCACCTGTTGAAGAATGGGAGTTAAAGGGGGCGCATGGTGGCTTTGCAGCCCCATTCAGTGATGGTGTATGGTATGATGAGAAGGATCAGCTTTTCAAAATGTGGTATTTAGCTGCGGGTGGCACATATAAGATAGATGAGTATGGGGTTACATGTTATGCTGTATCTAAGGATGGTATCGTTTGGGAAAAGCCAAAACTCAATGTTGTGTCTGGAACTAATATTGTAAGATACAATACAAAGCGTGACGCCTCTTCTATGTGGCTTGACAAGCAAGAAACAGACGCAAATAAGAGATATAAGCTGTTTGAGGTTGCTGGTGGAGCTGGTAAATGGAAGTACAATTACTTAACCTCTGCAGATGGTAAACAGTGGCAGGAACAAAATACACCTTCAGGTGCAATTGTTGACCGCTCAACTGTTTTCAAGAATCCATTTAGAAATGTTTGGGCTTGGTCTATGCGCCACAATGTTCGAGTGAATAAGGGTGATAAATATACCATCCGAGCACGTGATTATATGGAGAATGCTGATCCTATGCTGGGTAATCAAGCTGCAAAGGCACAGCTTTCATCTTTCTGGTTTGGTCCTTGGAAAGATGAGTTGAAACATCCACATTACAACAATGATGATGGTTCACCAGGTATCTACAACTTGGATGCAATTCCTTATGAGAGCATTATACTTGGACAGTTCACCGTATGGCAGGGACCTGAAAATGATGTTGCAGCAAAGGATAATGTCATCAAGCGTAATCAGGTTATGATTGGTTATAGTAGAGATGGCTATTCTTGGTACAGAAAGGATATGAATCCATTTCTCCCTGTTAACGTTGACGCAACCACTTGGAACAATGGTAATGTTCAGTCTGTTGTAGGCTCACCTCTGATTGTTGGAGATAAGCTCTATTTCTATGTAAGTGGTAGACGCCTCAGTGGCACCGCTGAGTTCGTTTCTACAGGTTTGGCAACACTCCGTAGAGATGGATTTGTGTCAATGAGTGGAAGTGGTGAACTCACTACTGAAAAGCTTAAATTTGATGGTGACTACCTTTTTGTCAATGCAATAGTAAGAGGTAGTTTGGCAGTTGAACTATTAGACGAAAACGATAATGTAATAAAGGGCTTTACCAAAGATGATTGTGTCATAATCAAAGGCGATCAAACAAAACAGATTGTAAAATGGAAGAATAATTCTTCTCTTAAGAATCTCAGGAATAAGCTTATAAAGGTCAAGTTTTATAGCACAGATGCTGATTTATATGCCTTCTGGATTTCTCCTTGGGAAAGTGGAGAAAGCCGTGGATATACAGCTGGAGGTGGTCCAAACTTGAATGTAAAGGGTATTGATACCAAATAGTAGATTAATATGAAAATAAAGGATTATTACTTTTATTGAGCATCCTCCCTTTGGGTTCCATTGCACAGACTCTGTGCAATGGAATTTCTCTTCCTAAGGTTTGGCCACCAAGATATGAGGAGCCAACTGTAGCTAAAGAAATGGATGTTCCGTATTTAAGGAATAAACCGAAGGTTATTCCTATTAATGTTGGAAGACAACTCTTTGTAGACAGCTTTTTAGTTGCAAAGACTAATCTGAAGATGGTTTTTCATCAACCAAACTTTTATCCTTTAAATCCTATTTTGAAGGCAGATAAGAAGTGGGAACTTACACCTGAAGGATTTGAGTATGCTGCTCCTTTCTCGGATGGTATTTGGTATGATGAAAAAGATGGTAAGTATAAGATGTGGTATCTTGCAGGTGCTGGCTTAATAAATAAGCGCCATCACAGTTTGTATACCTGTTATGCTGAATCGAAAGATGGCAAACATTGGGATAAACCTTTGTTAGATATTCTTCCAGGGACGAATGTTGTAGATACGACTTTTCGTGATGCTGCAACGGTGTGGTTGGATAGGCAAGAAAAAGATTCTCTTAAAAGATGGAAATTCTTTAATGTGATATACCAGCCAGATTATACCCAGTGCTTATACACATTGAAGTATTCCCCAGATGGTATTCATTGGTCAGACGTGAAAGCACAATCTGGAAATATCTCTGATAGAAGTACAGCTTTCTATAATCCATTCTTAAAGAAATGGGTGCTCAGTTTGAGACAAGGTACAAAAGTTTCAAGAAGATCTCGCGCATATCTTGAGCATTCTGACCCAGAAGAAGCTGTAAGTTTAGCTCATAGGATTCGAAAAGGTGTTCCTGATAAACATGTTGTCTATTGGTTTACACCAGACGATAAGGAAAAGAGACATGAGAGATACCCTGATGTAAATCCTGGTATCTATAATTTCGATGCTATAGCCTATGAAAGTATTATGTTAGGCTTTTATAGTCAGTGGCAAGGCCCAGAAAATGGTGTTGCTAAAAAGTTGATGATTCCTAAAAGGAATGAAGTTCAACTTGGTTATAGCCGAGATGGATTTCACTTCTCACGTCCAACGCATGAATCTTTTATGAGTGTTAATGAGAAAACAGGGGCATGGAACTATGGTAATATGCAATCTGTTAATGGTGTTCCTCTTATCGTAGGTGACTCTTTATACATCTACTCGTCAGGACGTAGCCTTAATGGCAAGTGGTGGGATGCTGGAGTAAGTACAGGTTTGGCAACACTGCGCCGTGATAGTTTTGTGTCAATGAAAGCTGAGAAAGAGGGCTTTCTATTGACTGAACCCCTGCATTTTGATGGAACTTATATGTTTGTAAACGTAGATGCTCATCTAAAGAAAGCAAGTTTAGCAGTTGAATTACTTGATACAGATGGTAATATTATCGAGGGATACAGCAAAAAGGACTGTAACTTGATATGTGGCGTAGATAAGACTAAGCAAATGGTTACGTGGAGAAAGCATCAAAACTTATCATCGTTGTCAGGTAAAGATATACGTATAAAGTTTTATCTTACTAATGGCGAACTCTATGCCTTCTGGATATCACCTTGGGAAACTGGAGAAAGTCGTGGATATACAGCTGGCGGAGGTCCTGGTTTACATCATAGCGGTCAAGATTTTCCGAGTAAGACACAGTAATAGTTTAAAACAAAAAGCCATATCAGACATCCAATAGAAGGATTTGTCTAATATGGCTTTGTGCTTATAAGCGTAGAGCTTAGAGCAGTGCGTCGAACTTCTCTTTGAGAACGTCCTTAGACGCTGCACCAACAAACTTGTCAACTAATTTGCCATCCTTGAAGAAGAGGATTGTAGGGATGTTGCGAACACCGAAGTCGATGGCTACATCATCATTCTCCTCAACGTCGCACTTTCCTACAACAAGCTTACCATCATACTCTTCTGCAAGCTCAGAGATGATTGGGCTAAGCATCTTGCAAGGACCACACCATGTAGCCCATAGGTCAACTACTAATGGTAAATCACCATTCTTATAAGTTTCTAAATTCTCGTTTGTAATTACTACTTCCATTTTTTTATTCTATTTATAAGTTTATATTAATATTGTTCTTTTCTGTTTGTAATCTAATATCAAAGATTGTGCCACTTTCGATTTAGTTAATCGAAAACTCCATTTTCTCGTTCGATGATATAAAGTCAACCAATTGACGGTCAATGTTTACACCACCATTCTTCCTTTTCAGCGTCAGTACTGCATTGTCAGGTGTTCGCAGTTGTATGTAGAGTTGCGTGTTACCCGTGTGCTGCTCAATGATGGTAGACAGTTCCGAGACAAGCGCGTCGTCTAATGCTGTCGCATCCATAGAGATGGTGAAGCGTTTCAAACGATTTTGTTTCACGTCATAGAGTTGTTCAACTTTCTGTATTTTCAGTTCTAATAGATCTGGATTGTTGCGGTAACGAGGCTGACATTTAGCAGTGATAAAGATGCTATAGTTCAACTTTAAGTGGTTGTTCCATCTTGCCCAATCATCGCCAAAGAGAGCTATTTCGCCCGTACCTTCAAAGTCTTCTATTGTTACAAAACCAAAAGGTTTTCCTGTTTTTTGAGAAAATCGTTCGTTCACAGCTGTTACAATGCCGCCAAAAGTCACTTCGTCTACTTTTGTTAGTTCTGACATATCTGTGTTACGACCAATCTTAGAACAATGTGTGTTGCACATATTGTTAAGTACAACGCTATATTCATCGAGTGGATGGGCTGACAGATAGATGCCGACCAGTTCGCGTTCTTTATTCAATTTCTCAATGGCAGGTAGCTTCTCGGCTTTTGGAGGGATAGGATGGACTACATCAATCGTATTCATGCCACCGAAGAGAGAAGTCTGTTGTTGTACCTTCTCGACTTGGAATAGCTGGCCATAGCGGACGATGGTATCCAAGAATAAATCACCCTTTGCTGTATTCGCAAAGTATTGTTCACGTTGCAATCCAAAGCTGTCAAAACCACCACTATAAGCCAAACTTTCAAATGCCTTACGGTTCACATTACTGAGGTCGACACGCTCCGCAAAGTCATATATATCCTTATAAGGACCATTCTGCTCACGCTCGCGTACAATACTTTCAGCCGCACTTGCGCCCATTCCCTTAATAGCCGATAGTCCGAAGCGAATCTCGCCATGCTTGTTCACACCAAAGCCAATCTGACTCTCGTTGACATCAGGACCAAGAGTTGCAATCTTCAATGCCTTACATTCCTCCATTAACTTAGTAATTTCGGTAATCTGACTGAAACGTCGTGTCATCAGCGCAGCCATATATTCGGCTGGATAATGCGCCTTCATGTAGGCTGTTTGATAAGCAACCCATGAGTAGCAAGTAGCATGTGACTTGTTGAAAGCGTAGCTGGCAAACTTCTCCCAGTCGCGCCATATCTTCTCAAGTACCTGTGGGTCGTGTCCGTTCTCTTGTCCTTGCTTGATGAATTTAGGCTTCATCTTGTCAACGATAGCCTTCATCTTCTTACCCATTGCCTTACGAAGGGCATCACTCTCGCCACGTGTGAAGTTCGCTAACTGGCGACTTAGGAGCATAACTTGCTCTTGGTAAACCGTAATTCCGTAAGTGTCTTTGAGGTACTTCTCCATGCATGGGATGTCGTACTTCACCAAAGAAGGGTCATGCTTACGCTTGATAAAGTCTGGGATATAGTCCATTGGACCCGGACGATAGAGTGCATTCATGGCGATGAGGTCCTCAAACACTGTGGGATGAAGCTCACGCAAATACTTCTGCATACCAGCCGACTCAAACTGGAAAGTGCCGACTGTTTGTCCACGCTGGTAAAGTTGATAGGTCAGTTCGTCGTCAATAGGGATTTTTTCAAGGTCGATAATGTCGCCTCTTGTTTGCTTAACAACCTTACATGCCTCCTTCAATTCAGAGAGAGTCTTCAGTCCGAGGAAGTCCATTTTGATAAGTCCCGTAGACTCAATCACGTGACCATCGTACTGGGTCACAGGTACTTTCTTCTCTGGGAAGTCAGGGTCATCTGCTGTAGAGATAGGTACCCATTCGTCAATAGGGTTACGACAGATAATGAAGCCACAGGCATGGATACCCGTTCCACGCACTGTTCCTTCCAGCATTTGGCGTATTTAATGGTGTTACGCTCCCTTATGTCTTCGCTCACCTCTGCATTCTGCAATTGCGGTGTACACTTGATCGCATTCGTTAGGTTCATCTTCATGCCATCAGGTAAGCGTTCAGGAATGGCCTTGCAAAGTGCATTCGAGATGTCCAATGGCAGCTTCTCTACGCGGGCAACATCCTTGATGGAGTTCTTTGTTGCCATTGTTGAGTAGGTGATAATATGCGCACAATTCTCGTGTCCGTACTTATCCATTACCCATTGCAGTACACGTCCACGTCCGTCATCATCGAAGTCGGTATCAATATCGGGGAGATTGACACGGTCAGGGTTGAGAAAACGCTCAAAAAGTAGGTCGTACTTCAATGGGTCAATCAGCGTAATGCCAAGGCAGTAGGCCACAACCGAGCCAGCGGCAGAGCCACGACCCGGACCCACCATTACGCCTAACTCTTCTCTTGCAGCATTGATAAAGTCTTGTACAATAAGGAAGTAACCCGGGAAACCCATTGTCTTCATGACATGCAACTCAAAGCGAATGCGGCTGTCAACCTCTTCGGATAGTGGGTCGCCATAGAGTTTCTTCGCACCATCATAGGCTAATTTAGCAAGGTAATCGGCCTCAAACTTAATACGATAAATCTTTTCGTAGCCGCCTAATCGGTCGATAACTTGTTGTCCTTCTTCAAGAGATAGCGGGTTGTTTCCGTTCTCATCAGATGTAAATTCCTTGTAAATATCTTCTTCGCTGAACTTCTTTTTCCACTCTTCTTCTGTTCCAAAGTCTTCTGGAATAGGGAAGAAAGGCATGATAGGTCCGTGGTTGATGTTGTAAGTTTCTACCTTATTAAGAATATCCAACGTGTTTGCCATTGCTTCGGGAACGTCGGAGAAGATTTCATTCATCTCTTCCTGCGTCTTGAACCACTCCTGTTTAGAGTAGCGCATACGCTTTGGATTATTCAAGTCTTCGTTTGTTGAAAGGCAGAGTAGGTGGTCGTGAGCCTCGGCTGTTTCCTTGTCTTCGAAGTGACAGTCATTGGTGCAGACAAGTTTGATGCCATATTCTTTTGCAAACTGCATAAGCACTTTGTTGGCTTTCTGCTGTAAGGGATAGGCCTCACGATTAGCCATGATGGTTGGGTCTTTCACTTCATGGCGTTGTAATTCAAGGTAGAAGTCGTCGCCAAACACACGGTGATACCACTCACAGGCTTCTCTTGCGCCTTCGATATCATCATGAATAATTTTGTTAGGGACTTCACCCGCAATACAAGCTGTACAGACAATCAGACCTTCATGATACTTCTCGAGCTGTTGGCGGTCTGTTCGTGGACGATAATAATAGCCATCTACCCACGCATTGGATACAAGTTTGATAAGGTTCTTGTAGCCAGTATAGTTCTTTGCCAATACGATAAGGTGATAACCAGAGTTGTCACGCATACTCTTGTCCTTATCGTGCATAGTGCGTCGGGCTACATACATCTCGCAACCAAAGATGGGTTTGAAAGGTTCTTCACCCTTTTCTTTCCTACCTTTGTTAACCTTTGCGCAATAGTCGGCAAACTCTTTTATGCCAAACATTACACCATGGTCGGTTATTGCCATACCCTTCATTCCGTCTGCGATAGCCTTATCGACAAGGCGAGTAACCTTTGACTGACCATCAAGAATAGAATAGTGGGTGTGAACGTGTAGATGTACGTAATCTTCCATTTAAGTTATGCGTTTTTGAGCTGTAAAGTTACGATGAAAAGCCGATATATCAAAAGAATGAGAGTGAAAATTTGTCCAAATGACAAAAAAGAAGTATCTTTGCAACAAAACAAATATGTCGTTTTTCGACCATGGGTAAAATAAAGAAGAAACTCAAAAAGATCAGAATCCATCATGAGGGGACAAATACATTAGTATATGGAGCTATTTGTCTTGTACTTGTGGCGTTGATTCTTTGGTTTGCAGTTCCAACAAAGATACCATTTTGGATATTTGCAGTCGTGTTTGGTACCGTTTATGGTATAGTACTCAATTTCTATCGGTGTCCAATTCGTTATTTTGGTAGCGAGGATACTGAGGGGATTGTTGTAGCTCCTGCCGATGGGCATATTGTTGTGATAGAAGAAGTAGACGAGAATGAGTATTTTCATGATCGCCGATTGATGATCTCAATCTTTATGAGTCTATGGAACGTACATGCCAATTGGTTTCCCGTAGATGGAGTTGTGAAGTCTGTACAACATTTCTCTGGTAACTTCCACAAGGCATGGCTGCCAAAGGCAAGTGAAGAGAATGAGCATGCAGACACGGTTATCACTACTCCTGACGGCACAGACATTCTTTGTCGTCAGATAGCGGGTGCTATGGCACGTCGTATTGTGACATACGCTAAGCCCGGAGAGGATTGTTATATAGACGAGCATCTTGGCTTTATTAAGTTGGGAAGTCGTGTAGACATCTTCCTTCCTGTTGGTTCTGAGGTATGTGTAAAGATGGGTCAGACAACAACAGGCGACCAGACTGTGATTGCTAAGCTGAAGCCAAACAATAAGTAAAGATGAAGAGACATATTCCTAACACAATTACTTGCTGCAATCTTATTTCGGGTTGTGTGGCAACGGGTTTTGCTTTTGCGGGTAATATAGAGATGGCTTTTTTGCTGATAATCATTGGCGCTGTGTTCGATTTCTTTGATGGAATGGTAGCACGTTTGTTGAATGTTAGTTCGCCTATTGGTAAGGAGTTAGACTCTTTGGCAGATGTGGTTACCTTCGGCGTAGCACCATCAACGATTATTTTTTCACAGTTGCATGTGATGGCTTATCCAATGTTTCTCGAACCTTTGCGTGATTATCTACCTTATACAGCCTTTGTTTTGGCAGCCTTCTCGGCATTGCGTCTTGCAAAATTCAATCTTGATGAGCGTCAAGCCTTAGGGTTTATAGGTTTGCCAACACCTGCTAATGCACTTTTCTGGGCTTCACTTCTTGTGGGTGTCGGGGAGAGATTAGAGGTTCATTCATGGACTTTATACTTCCTTCTTGCAGGAGTTTTGATAAGCTCATGGTTGCTTGTTTCAGAAGTACCAATGTTTGCCTTGAAGTTCAAGCAATGGGGTTTCAAGGGGAATGAGGTGAAATATCTTTTCTTACTCACTTGTATCCCATTGGTTGTAATCTTTGGTATTTCATCATTTGCTATCATTATTGCATGGTATGTGATATTATCACTTATCGTAAAACAATCGTCGGCACAGTCTAACATGTCATAATAATTCAGTTTATGTCAATAATTGCATTCATTTTGAAGTTTGCCTTCCTAATTTTTATAGTATTCTTAGGGCTTACCTTATGGGTGGCTTATAAGTTCTATAAGCAGGTGACGAGGGTTCGTCGTCAGTTCAATCCTTACGACTATCAGCAGCAGGAAACATCGTCAACGGAGAATACTATCATTGATAATCGTCCGATGGAAGAACGCAATAAGCAGATAATCCCTGATAGTGAGGGCGAGTATGTGGACTTTACGGAGTCTGATGGCGCTAATAATAAATAAGGTGTAATGTAGGCTTACATACATAACAAATATAGGACAAATCGAATAGATTTGTCCTATATTTTTATCCTTACTTTTCCAATAGTTGGTTAATTGCACTCAAATTAAGCCTTAATAAACCTTGAAAAGACGCTCTTTTGACGTGTTACTAATGCCCTTTAAGAGTCTAATTAAGCACCTTTTTGAATAACTTTTATAATCCGTTGATTAACAAAGGATTGTAGGTGCGATTGAAAAAGACGTTTTATAGCATCTTTGTGCTGTATTGAGTGAAAAGGCGTAAAGATATTTCGCAATCCTAACAAAGTATTTTTAGCTGCCATTATTTTTGTTAGCAGCTTATTTTTCGAGTCCCATCAGCCTGTTCCTCGATTGTAACTTTGATGACGTTGTCTGGTAGAATTTCCTCAATTAGTTCTGGCCATTCCAGTAGACAGAGGTTGCCACTGTAGAAATAGTCCTCATATCCCATGTCATATACCTCTTCCAACTTCTTAATTCGGTAGAAGTCAAAGTGGTAGATTGGGTTTTCTTCGCCGTCAGTATACTCGTTGATGATGGCGAAGGTAGGCGAGGTGATAACGTCTTCAACACCTAAGACTTCACAAAGGGCTTTGATGAAGGTAGTTTTTCCAGCACCCATTTTTCCATAGAAAGCGAACACTTTTCCGTCGCCCATCTCTTTGATAAATTCTTTTGCAGCCTCATGAATGTTGTCAAGGCTTTTGATTGTAATTTCCATATTGTTTTCTTTTATTTTGTTTTATGTTTAGCTGGTTGTGAATTGTGCGGTAATTCATAGATGTCTATGAGTTTTTTAAGAAATTCATAGACAACTAAGTCCGCATATTTCAGTCACAACCACCTTTTTTTTCTATTGATTATTTATTTCGATATCCGATAAACTCTCTATCTCATCCTGTAGATAACTTTTGAGTAAATCTCCTCTCCTTTACTTCCCTTCGGTCAGTGACCGTTGGTTCGGAGGGGCAGGCTTTCTTTACCGCTTCCTCGGACTAAGCGTAACCAGTGGAACAATCATTTCCTCCAAAGAGACACCCCCATGCTGGAAAGTATCCTTATAGTAGGAAACGTAATAGTTGTAATTGTTCGGATAGGCAAAGAATGAGTCGCCAGTAGCAAAGACGTAGCTTGTACTGAGGTTAGGAGCAGGAAGCTGTGCAAGATGCGGGTTCTTGATGGTAAACACCTGGCGTGCATCGTAGTTAAGGTTCTTCCCTAACTTATATCGTAGGTTGGTGTTCGTGTTTCGATCACCGATAATCTTCACGGGATTGGTAGTACGTATTGACCCATGATCCGTGGTGATAATTACCTTATAGTCAGATTGTGCCAGTTCTTTGAACAATTCGGCTAATACGCTATGTTGAAACCAACTAAGCGTGATAGAGCGATATGCGCTTTCGTTGCTTGCTAATTCGCGTATCATTCTCATCTCTGTTCGTGCGTGGGAAAGCATGTCCACAAAGTTCACTACCAGTACATTGAGGTCGTTCAGTGCAAGGTTGTTATATTGTTGTAGGAACTTGTCGGCACCCGCAGAGTTGTTAATCTTGTTGTAGGAGAATTTATCGTGTCTCCGATAGCGTTCTATTTGTGTTTGTATGAGTGCCTCTTCGTAGAGATTCTTACCCTCTTCTTCGTCCTCATCAACCCATAGTTCGGGGAACATGGTTGCGATTTGTTTCGGCATCAGACCGCTGAATATAGCGTTGCGAGCATATTGAGTGGCAGTTGGAAGGATGGTCATGTAGAGGTCTTCCTCGATGTCAAACATGTCGCCAATCTCTTTTGAGAGGATTCGCCATTGGTCTAATCGGAAGTTGTCAATGACGATGAGGAACACTTTCTCACCTTTGTCAATGAGTGGAAATACTTTGTTTTTAAAGATGCCAGTACTCATTAATGGTTTGTTCTCGTCATAGTTGGCTGTTAGTTTCTTGTTGTTTCCAGCCAGTTTAGAGAAGTTATTGTTTAGCTTTTTGTCGTGTGGAGCCACCCAGTCAAGATAGTTTTTCGCAATGTATTTAGCAAAACCAATGTTTGCTTCTTCCTTTTGCATCTTCAACATCTCGGTCATGTTACTGTCGGCACTACTCAGTTCGAGTTCCCAATGTACGAGTTTTCGATAGACTTCTTTCCAGTCGTTGAACGTTCGGCAGTTAGCAATTTGCATCGCAATCTGCTGATAGTTCTGCTGGTATCCACTTTGAGTGACTTCCGTGACAATCTCCTTTTGGTGGATATTCTTTTTCAACGTGAGTAGTATTTGGTTAGGATTGACAGGCTTAATGAGGTAGTCAGCAATCTTTGCTCCAATCGCTTGGTTCATAATATCTTCCTCTTCACTCTTCGTTACCATAACGATTGGAGTTGCAGGTTGTATTTCTTTGATACGTTGTAGCGTTTCTAAGCCTGATAGTCCAGGCATCTGTTCGTCTAATAAGACGAGGTCGAAGGTTTGTGTTTGGCATTGGTCGATTGCATCAGCACCATTGCTAACGGTCACTACTTCATATCCTTTCTTTTCGAGGAAGATGATATGTGCTTTTAAGAGTTCAATGTCATCATCCACCCAGAGTAATAGTCCATTGTTCATTGTGTGTATTCTCCTTTCTTTAGAAGCCCTCTAAGTCGTAGTATTCGTCATCGACTTTGTTTTGTACAGGCTGATTCTTTTCCTTATTCTTATTGTTTGTTTTATTCTGTTGCGGAGCATCTTCTCCAAAGTATATTATCGGGTTATCCTCCTTTGTCTTCTTCTTTTCAGGTGTTGTTTGTGTCTTTTGGGAAGAAGTTGGCTGCACCTTAGTTGCGTTAGACTTAGGAGTATTTTTCGATTCGTCTACCTTTTTATTCATCTTAGGTGTAGTTTCCTCCAAAGGAATGGTCATTTTGTTGTCTACGGGTGTGTTGGGTGTGTCAAGATAGAAGTCAGAATCGTTAGTATACTTCTGTTCAATCTCTCGTTGTAGGTCACGTTCCTTAGGAAGAACTGGTTCAGCAGGTTCGTTGAGAAGATAACTCTTTGTGACAACAATTGGGGCAAAATATTTTGCATAGAAAGCTTCATAATCCTTGTAGCTGTAAGCCTTTCCAATCAGTTTGAGGTTCTTGTTGCTGATGATGATACCCTTTGTTAGCTTCTTCATTTGCTGTACAACGGGTTGTGAAGCAAACAATTGTCGTGCGTAGAGATAGGCTTCGTCAAAACTGCGGAAGCCAGATACCTGCATTTGGTGTAGTCCGTTGAGTTCGGTAATTTCAAGTTCAAAATTACGAACAAGGAAGTTTGTAAAATTAAATCGTGCTAACTCGAAGAGTAATTTGTTCTCTTTCAGCGAGTCAGGGTGGTAGATGAGTAGGAACTTAAAGTCGATGTTGCGTTCGGTAGAGAGCTTTTCTCGTTGTGTACTATCGTTGTTGTTCATTACGTTTGTTCGATAGTTCCACACGTCATCAAGCTCAAATTTTGCCCCATGTAACTTCTTTCCAGCTTGTACACCATTGATAATCATACCTGCCATCTCGCTGATACGACTATTTGGAAACTTGTTTACAACCTCTTTCATATCGTTCAGACAAGCTGTTGCGTCGCCATTATTCAACTTACTTAGTCCACCAATGAAAAGGAATTTGTCTCTATTAGCACCCATTGGAAAGCGTGCGGCAGAAATCTGTGTGTTGCCTATAACCTCATTATACTTAGACAGTTTGAAGGCTTCGTATGTAGCAGTATAAAGTGAGTCTTCTATTTGTTCACCAAAACGAAAGGTTCAGTTTATAGTATGGGTCGTTAAGCAGAGTAGTCCATTTACTCTTAGGGAATTGCTGATTAAGTCGTCTAACATAGTTTTCAGCTACGTTCGTTTCGTTCTTACGCATATAGAGAAGATAGAGATGATAGTAGACATCGTCCATTTGTTCATAGTCGGGATAGTTGTCAGTCAGTCTTCTCAATGCTTTTTTTCAGACAGTTGAAGATTGTCGAGTCTGTCCTTAAAGATAATCCCCGAATGGTGTAATCCGTCTTTTAGAATCTTATTACTTGCTTCTAACTGTTCAGCAGTGAAGGGGATTTGTGATAAGTAATATTCTCGTTTATGAGGATTGTTTTTAAGCGAGTCGTTGACTTGTTCGATGGAGTCTTTTCGTATCTCGGCTCGCAAGATAGAGTCTTTTTGTTGTTCGGTGAGTTCTAAGGGCATATTCATATTTCCTGTTTTGCTCACGACACTTTGGTTAGTACGCTGCCAGTTGTCAATATTCTCACGTTTGCCCCATAGTTGTTGGAAGGTCGTTTTACCTTGTTGAACAGCCGTTGGACTATAAAAATACCAAGTGTTAGCTTGTTGTGTTCTGTTGTTTATAGGTTTCGGCGTTTTCAGATTATTGTTGCCAAAGTTAGCACCCATACCAGTTTGAGAGTCGTTGTTCAATGCAGCTTGTTGTTCTTGTTCTTCTTTCTCTTTCTTTTTAAGGGCAGAGATGACACGGTCAATAGCAGCATTGCGTTCTTTTTCAGAACATTTAGCAAGTTGTTGAAGAGAGTCTTGGAGTTGTACGGCATCAGTGTAAAGGGCTAATTCGTCTAATACTTTTGAACGTTCAGCCAAGAGATTATAGTCTTTGCGGTCCTTGTCAAGCAGTCCGATAGCCTCTCCGTAGCATCGTTTAGCATCTCCAAAGCGTTCCTTTTGCCAGTAGAGATTACCAAGGTGGAGTAGTAATACACCCTTCTCGATACCACTTCTTGTAGCCTTCTTATTGCCCAGTTCGTATGCATTTATTGCAGCAAGAGTGTCTTGCGCAGCAAGATGTATGTTGCCCATAGCGTAATACACTTGGTCAAGAAAGTTCTTGTTGTTGTCAGAAGCTGCCATTAGTTTGAGTTTACTAATCATCTTCTTCGTTTGTCCCTTAGCGGTAACTTCTGTTTGTGCAATGCGTGCATTAAATGCTAATTCGTACGGAGGATTGGTGCGTATGACACGTTGAAAGGCATTGTAGGCCTCCTCGTTTCTGCCAAGTGAAGCCAACACTTGTCCAAGTAGATATAGTTCACGTGCTTTTTGTTTCTTACGCAATTCGTGTTTGATGACTTTTTGAAGATAAGGAACAGCTCTCTCTAAGTCGCCCGAATGTAGATAATAGTCGGCATAGGTGTAGTCCCATTCCTTTAAGGCTCGCCAGTCCAAGGAGTCACGTTGCATGTTGCGGATGATGTCCTCAGCGTCATAGAGCCAGTCTTGTTCTATATAACATTTCGCCAGCCATGCTCTTGCTTTACCATAGATAGCAGGTTGGGTCTTGTAGATGCGACTCATGTAAGCAAACGTTGCAGCTGCTTCTTCGAAGGTTCCTTTATGGAATTGTGAGCGTCCTAAGAGCATCCATGCTTTCCAAAGGAAGGGATTGTACTCACGTCGTGAAAGCCATTCAATATCTTTTTCGGTCTTTCGTCTACTCTTAGTCCACATAGGTCTTTTCTTAATACTGTGCTTTGCAATTGCTTTTTCAGCTTTTTCTATTGCCCTATTAAAGTTGCCTTTGCCAAGGTCACGACTCTCCTTGTTGCCGACAGTATAGAGTGGGATAAGTTCGGTGAAGTTATCTTTGTTTCCATTTTCCTTCTCGGTTGAGCCATCAATATAGGCTTGTGCGCCGTTATAGTAGACGTTATAACGGGTGTTGAAAGCCTTCCACCATCGTGTTTGCGAGGTGTTATTCTTTGTTGAGCAGCTGATAATGGTTAGGCTACTGATAGTCAACAGTGTGAGGGTAATATGTCTAAATATTTCTTTCTTCACGTTCACGTAGATATATGAGTTCTGACGTATGCGTCTTTAATTGGTGGTAGAGGGCGATGTCGGGTTAGCCTTCAATCATTGTAATAACCTCATCTTTTATTTGGTTAGGTAGATTGATTTGTCGAAGGATAAGACTTCTGTTCCATTCTTTCACCTCATGCGATTGCATGGTGTAGAGGACGTTGGCAAATTCTTCTACCTCCTCATCCGTGTATTGGTCAGGTTCTTTTCCACGAAATCGGTCAAGTTCTTCATCGTCATAATATTCTATTTCTTTCGTAGCAGCCTCCATCATGCACACCTGTTCGCATTTGTCGTCTGTGCCATCACAGGTGTTGCAGTCGCCAGAAGCGGGTATGATGAGATCTGGTTCACCATTCTTTTTCTTGGTGAGCTTGGTTGCTAAGGCTGCAATGATTGCTAATATCAAAAGAGAACTTATGCCAATGAGAAATATGTCCATGCTTTACTATGTTTTAATGTTTAAGAGACTCTGCCGAGTTGGTTAATCCTTTCGTTGTATGTGGAAGCCAACTCTTGCCAAATCGTCCCAATAGTGGGGGTAGGATTTAGACACAACCTCTGGGTTGTTGATACGTATTTCGCCCAGTTTGATAGCCAATGGAGCGAAGGACATTGCCATGCGATGGTCTTCGTAGGTATCGATGACGGGTTGTATGATTGGTTCGCAGCGTTCGCCAGTCCAAGACAATTCTGCGCCGTCCTTATCGTGGAGGATATAACCCAGTTTGCTCATCTCTTTTTTCATTGCTTCGATGCGATCTGTTTCTTTGATTTTCAGACTTCCCTAAGCCAGTGAAATGGAAGGGAATTCCCAATACTGGACACAGAGCAATGAGTGTTTGCGCTAAGTCAGGTTGGTTGGTGAAGTCATATTCCATTCTGTTTAGCATACGAGAGTGTCGTGTCAGGATTGCTTTGGATAGTTCGTTATTTTCGTTGTTCTTAAAGTTCGTTTTAATTCCGAGCAATGAGAAGATATAGCGCACAGCCGAGTCGCCTTGTCGGGAACCATCTTTCAGACCGTGTAGTGTTAATTTCGAGAGTGTATTGTCGGTCAATGCAAGGCATTCGTACCAATAGCTTGCTGCACTCCAATCGCTCTCTATCGTGTAGGCACGTTGTTGATAGGCTTGTGGTTTCACACGGATTGTGTCAAACGCAGACCACTCAGCCGATATTCCAAACTCGTGCATAAGATGCAAGGTGAGGTCAATGTAAGGACGTGAGACGATGTTGCCCGTCAGTTTTAATTCTAATCCTCTTGTCATAATGGGTGCAATCATTAGCAGCGCAGAGATGTATTGTGAGCTAACATTGCCAGGTATTTCCAATGTGCCACCCTCTAATTGTTTACCGCGGATGTGGAGAGGAGGAAACCCTTCTTCGCCGATATATTTGATTTCTGCACCTAAATAGCGAAGCGCATCCACAAGGATTGCTATTGGACGGTGTTTCATGCGTTCCGTTCCGCTTATGGTATGCTCGCCCTTTGTGGCACTTAGGTAGGCAGTCATAAAGCGCATTGCAGTCCCGGCGGCCTTGATGTCAATGAAGTCTGACGATGGTGTGTTGAGCGCACGAATGATGACATCAGTGTCATCGCAGTCAGACAAATTCTCGGGCATCATACCTCCCTTTGTGAGTGCTTTGATAATCAATGCACGATTACTGATACTTTTGGATGCAGGAAGCGTGATGGAAGTATCAATCTCTTTTGTCGGAGTTATGATGTATTGCATGTGTATTTGTGCAGATTTATTATACGACAAAATTACAAAATAAACTTGGGATAAGAGAAAAAGAAGTCCAAAAGTTTGCTAATATGACGGAAAGTAGCTAATTTTGCAATGCTCTAAGCGAAACGGGATGTAGTTCAGTAGGTTTAGAATGCTGGTCTGGGGGACCAGTGGTCGCCAGTTCGAGTCTGGTCATCCCGACTAAAACAAATCGAAGATACTGAAAATCAAATAATTGTCTTTGGTCGGTGGTAAAGTGGTCGGCGAAAAGTCGGTGAGCTTTATTCAGATTATTCCAAAAGAGGCTAAACATATAATAAACAATAAAAGTATGAAGGGACAATACTGTTTGTCTATCTGCTGAAAGCAAAGAGGTAAACAGGGATTCCTACGAGGGGTGTAAAGAGCATACAGCAACCAATGTAAATAAGGCAAGCTCCCCAGCACCAATCGTCAGCCTTTATAAAGAATGGCATTGTTATCAGCGTTATGATTATCTCGAGAAATGTCCACATATTTTTGTTTTTAGTTCCTTTGACAAAGATAGATAATATCTTTAAAATTTGCAAGTAATAGTCTGATTATTTACTTTCTATTGTATGGTGCAATTGATTGCGCAGATGGTTACGAACCTTGTCGGTGTACTCATAGATAAATCAGGAAAAACGTGATTATAAAGAATTATTACTGTTCGCTAAACTTTTGTTTATTTACACAAATTTGGGCTGATACTTTTTTTCAAAGTATCAGCCCATTTTGTTATCTTTGCTTTTACCCTGCCGTATAAGTGGCATAGATAGCAGGTAAGAAGTATAACACCCTTTATAGGAGGAACAAGCGTCTTACGATATGATATATCAAAAAAATGTAGATAAGGAAGAATTCGAACAAAGATAGTAAAAGTCTTGCCTGTAATACCGGAACTATAAGAATGTTTGAAGAGAAGTCAGAAGACGCCCAGATTGCAGCTGATAATTGCTACGCACAACTGACTCTTGTGTAGCATAAATTTTAGAGATACCCTGCTAAAGTGTATCACGAATGAGGCTGTCTGTTACCATATTTATCTTTTTATTTGCAAATATAATAACAGACAGCAGAAGAATAAAGGACAGCCTATTCCTCCAAGAAGATATATTATTTCGTTAGATGTCGATAAAGAGGTATTCCTATTATTGGAGTAAGACAGCCACAAATACCGATGTATAATAATTTTAATGACCAGGAGTGACCATGAGTTACAAATGGCATTAAAAAGAATGTTATTAAAAAGAATATTGATTGTACAAGTACCATATTATTATTTATATTTCATGAAACATCCATTTAAATTCTAAACCTTGCGCACCAGGGCGATTGCAGAACTTATATCCAACGTTGTGAAGAGCTGAGAATACTTGCTCTGCACACACCTTGGCAGAAGGGGCTATATTACGGAATAGCATCTACTACCTCAGGGGTAGAGAAGAAGTGCGTACTTTCAGCTGGTGTCGAAGCTGGGCGGTAAGTCGAAGACAAAGCTGCCACGTTGACGCTGGCGTCGCTGATAGGCGGATCGTCGTTTTTTTCTTTTTTGTCATAATCTTAAGACCTAATGTTTTCCCTCTAAATAAATAGTTAGAAAAATAACAATTTGCCGAATTTACTTTGCAAGTCAGTAATCGCTAAACAACTGATTTTAAAGACAAAACAACAAAACTATTATAGAAACAAAAATAGAGAAAATAAGTGAGTTATCCAAACTTTTAAGTTTTTAAAACTCGAATGAGTGATGATTTATTTCATCTTTTTGGCAAATTTGACAACGGTCACCTGTTGTTTCGCCTGTCACTGGAGAAATAGGACGGAGTTTCAGCTTCGGAATTGATACTTTCTCTTTGCCTCTTACGCATTATGGATGAGAGTATCTACGGCGTGTGCTAATATATGATATGTTAGTTATATGTCATAATTCAATGAATATGGGGGACGGCAGGCTAAGGGAAATAAGAAAAGTTAATGTTTCAAGGGAGTGGGAAACTTTAGTTGTTTAATGCGCAAAGCCCCTCGCATAGCGAGAGGCTAAAATGCACCCATAGGCGATGAATGGCTTTTGTCATAAGGTCAATGAGAACCTCGCCTAAATATTTTCTGCTGCTCGACGGATGCGGTTGGACAAATCGATAAGTGCGCCTCGCATCTGCTCGGTTTCCTGCTGGTTGAAGCCACCAGTTCCTCCGTTTCCATCAATGCCATCCATTTTGTGGTAAAACCAAGAAGGAGACTTTTGAAAGTACGTTCCAGCGAAATCACGCCATGAAACCGCCATAAGGATGTCTTGTACTTTTCTTTTCATGTCGCTGACTACTACTGGTTTTCTAATAATTGTTTCCATTGCTTCTGTGTTTATAGTTTTACTTTGTTGTGCCTCTCCCTCGTAGGGGGAAGGTTTTTAGCTTTATTCGTATGACTGTCGGACTATCTTATCGAAGAGTTACTGTAAATTCCATAGGAATTGTGGATAGCCATTTGGATAAGAACGATTTTAATTTCTCATTCTTTCGAGGAGTTTCCGTTTTTTGGTGTGAACTTCATCACTTCTTTTTCATATTCTCATTTTCCTTTTGATAACGCAAAGATACTACAAATACTTCTAGTATGCAAGTGTTGACTAAAAAACGTAGAACGATGAAAGGTTTAATATTAAAAGTAATATGGTGATAGCAACGTAACTGTTCAGGAGATATGGCAAAAGATATAAAAAGCCCCCGATGCATAGAAGCATCGGGGGCAAGGACTTAAATATCCTCGTTGTTCAGCAAGCGATATGTTTCCTTCTTATAGTTCAGCCGACTATAACGTTCGTTCTTACAGAGAGGGCAGCTGCATGGGGTGGGAGTGTTTTTGTAAGTCTTAGCCCAATTGCAGCGAGCAATATCGAACCAGTGAGGATTAGTGATGCGCTTACCGTCAAAAAGAATGGTATAACCACTGTAAGCGGCAAAAATCATCATACGCTTTTTGAATAGATGAAAGCTTTTACGCTTTCTCCAAAGTTTGTTTCTTTCCATCGTCTCTTTGCTTTAATGTTATCAGCTGGGACAATGTTATATTGAAAGTTCTTGTCGTATCCATTTGTTTTTTTATTGAAGTCCTTAATAATATCGCCCTCATAAGTGGAGGGTTGTAAGAATTGTTGCGCTCGTAGGCGGCGGGCGACTTTGCTGTTAAACAGGGGAAGTTTTCTTCTTCAGTGATTTCCTTTTTTATATTTTTACTTGATTTGTTTAACAATACAAAGGTAGTGTGATATTTCGTACTAACAAAGTTTTTAGTGAAATATTTCGTACTAATAAAGAACTTTTTCTTTTCCCTGCGAAACCAAGAAAATGAAGTGGCGTGCCTCACGACAGACTGTTTCACGATTTGAGAAATACTAAAAATATTTTTTCAGACGGCAATCGTGTCTTGTATGCCGTTGTCTTGTTTGAGTGTTTCGAGATAATTATCCATTCTAAATCTTTGAAAAAACTTTACATAAATTCAAGAGGTCATCTACAGACATCTTGTGGCATATGTGAGAAGATGGAATTTGTAACATACAGCAAGCCAGGGTGTTAGAAAGTCGTTTGCGAAAAGGTGTTTGGTAGGACTTCAAAAGGGCGTTATAAGCACGCATAAAGGGCATGTCTTGAAGTTGAAAAGATGCTCTTTACGAAGCTAAAAGACTATGTTTAGGCTTCGTTGTTGTGAAAATAATTTACAGATATTGTGAGTTTTCGAGAAGTACACTTGTCATTTCATAGTTTATGTATATTGCGAATTTTCAGGTAGATTTAGCAGTTAATCATTCGGTCGCAAAGTCCAGTGAGAAAACGAAGAATAGGTAGGAGTCAAGCCTATAATTTGCTGCGTCGGTACAAATTCTGAGAAAAGAGTTACTTTTTGGTAATGAATAGTTGGAAATTCATTCGTTTATTACAGCGAAATTCTGTATTTTTGCAGTCAAATCAATATAAGACAATGGTAATTCAAGTGACAAAGACACAGCAAGAATTTCAAGATATACTCGCCGAGTGCAGAAGTCTCTTCGAGAAGAAGCTGCATGATTATGGTGCTTCATGGCGTATTTTGCGCCCATCATCATTGACCGACCAGCTTTTTATCAAGGCAAAACGCATTCGTTCTTTAGAGATAACGGGAGAGAGTTTGGTGGGTGAGGGTATTCGACCAGAGTTCATTGCATTGATTAATTATAGTATTGTGGGACTTATTCAGTTAGAGAAAGGATTTGTGGATAGTGTCGATATGAGTGCTGATGAGGCATTGACACTATACGATAGATATGCAAAGTCTGCGTATGAGCTGATGGTAAAGAAGAACCACGACTATGGTGAGGCTTGGCGTGATATGCGTGTAAGCAGTTATACCGACCTTATTCTGACAAAGATAGAACGTGTTAAGGAGATAGAAGATCTTGGAGGTGCAACCCTTGTTAGCGAGGGTATTGATGCCAATTATATGGACATCATGAATTATGCAGTCTTTGGTGCAATAAAACTACATGAATAAAATAAAATCCATACTGGTAAATTTCAGTCGCGCACTGCTTGCCTTGACATTCATCTTTTCAGGTTTTGTGAAGGCAATAGACCCCTTAGGTTCGCAATATAAGATAGCAGAATACTTAGAGGCGGTGCAGTTGTCGGCATATATTCCAGACTGGGGACAATTGATGTTGTCGGTTGGATTAGCAGCCATAGAGTTCACTTTGGGAGTGATGCTCTTGCTTGCTATTCGTCGTCGCCTTGCAAGTAAGATATCATTGGTTTTAATGATAGTGATGACGCTTGTGACACTTTGGTTGACAGTGAGCAATCCGATACAAGACTGTGGTTGCTTCGGAGATGCTATACATCTGACGAATACGCAAACATTCGTAAAGAATATTCTCCTCTTGATAGCGGCTTTTGTTCTTACACGTTGGCCGCTTTATCAGATACGTTTTGTATCAAAGACAAATCAGTGGATAGCGTTCTACTTCACAATTGTCTTTATCTTCACAGCGTCAATATTGAGTCTTTATCACCTCCCAATCTTTGACTTCCGTCCTTATTATATTGGACAAAACATTAAGAAGGGGATGGAAATGCCCAAAGGTGCTAAGCAAACGACTTATAAGACGACCTTTATCTGTGAGAAAGATGGTGTGACAAAGGAGTTTACGGAGAATAATTATCCCTACAATGACTCAACATGGGTGTTCAAAGATACACATCAGGAGATACTTGAAAAAGGCTATGAACCACCTATTCATGACTTCTCAATCACTGACGAAGCAACGGGCGAAGACCTTACAGACAGTATATTAAACAAGGAGGGATATACCTTCTTGCTGGTAGCACCAGTGCTGGAACGTGCGGATGATAGTAACTTTGGTGAGATAGATGCTGTATACGAATATGCGAAGGAGAATGGTTATGACTTCTTTGGACTAACGGCAAGCACGGACAAGGCTGTGAAGCATTGGCGGGATGTCACTGGAGCAGAATACCCTTTCTATACAACCGATGGGACAACACTGAAAACGATTATTCGTAGTAACCCTGGATTGGTCTTGCTCTACAAAGGTACTATCATCAACAAGTGGAGTCATAACGACCTTCCTAAGCAAGCAGAACTCAACGCACCACTATCGCTTATTGAGATAGGACGTGAGCCAGAGAATAAGACTTGGTCGAAAATTGTACTGATTCTTATTTGCTATATCTTCCCGCTAACACTCCTTATCGTAGCAGACCGCATCTGGTCGTGGACAAGATGGGTGAGAAAACGTGAGGAATGGTTGAGACAAAAGGAAGAATGGTTAAAGCAGAAAGAACAATCAAATAAATTATATCAACTTTTAAAACGTAAAAGACAAATGAGAAAGAAAATTGTAGCAGGTAACTGGAAGATGAACGAGACCCTGCAAGAAGGTGTTGCTTTGGCAAAGGAAATCAACGATTCATTGAAGGCAGAGAAGCCAAATTGTGACGTTGTTATCTGTACTCCATTTATTCACCTTGCAAGTGTTGCACAGGTATTAGACGCTGAGGGTGTTGCTCTTGGTGCTGAGAACTGCGCTGACAAGGAGAAGGGTGCTTACACTGGTGAGGTTTCTGCCGCTATGGTAAAGAGCACTGGTGCACAGTACGTAATCCTTGGTCACTCTGAACGTCGCCAGTATTATGGTGAGACTGCTGAAATCTTGAAGGAGAAGGTGCAGTTGGCATTGGCTAACGGCTTGAAGGTTATCTTCTGCTGTGGTGAGACACTCGAGGAGCGTGAGGCTGAGAAGCAGAACGAGGTGGTAAAGGCTGAACTCGAAGGTTCTGTTTTCCATCTTTCTGCTGAGGCGTGGAAGAACATCATCTTGGCATACGAACCAATCTGGGCTATCGGTACTGGTAAGACAGCTACTTCTGATCAGGCTCAGGAGATGTTGGCTTACATTCGCTCAATCGTTGCAGAGAAGTATGGCAAAGAGGCTGCTGAGGAAACATCTATCCTCTACGGTGGTAGCTGTAACGCAAGCAACGCTGCTGAGTTGTTCGGTAAGGCTGACATCGATGGTGGCTTGATTGGTGGCGCATCATTGAAGGCTGCCGACTTCAAGGGTATCATTGATGCTTGGAAGAAGTAATTCAATAAAGTAATAAGAGGCTGTATCAATCTGTCACTGGGTCAATAACCATTTGGCAAATTTGATACAACCTCTATTTCAATTTTAGATATTAAAGAATGAAAAGACTCCTTACAATCATAGTTTTAATACTGACTACTATTCTGTCTGTTAGTCGCTCAGGGTTCGGTGACTGCGACTCAAAGTGCTGATATTGACGCAATGATGAATAGTAGGAAAGTCGATGTTAAGAAAAATAATAAGGACCGAAAGAAAGTAGAGAGTCAAACCGATGCAGTACGTTCGTCGGTGAAGTCGCCAGATACGAAACAACTGACTGTGCCGAAATTAAACGAGTATAAGCCCGAAATAGCACGACCAGATAATAAGACTTTACAACCTATTAGGACTAAGGTTGAAAAGCGTTTAGTCAGAAGACCGCACATCCCTACGTGGGATGAGATAGAAGAAACGCGGATTGTGACCAAACGTGTAAGAAAAGGAATACAGAAAGCTCGTGGCTTTCGTGTACAAGTTTACGGTGGCGGTAACACTCGTATTGCACATCAACAAGCTGACCAAGCAGGACAGAAAGCAAAGCTACTTTTCCCCAATCAGCCTGTTTATGTGCATTTCTATTCGCCTCGTTGGATGTGTCTTGTAGGGAATTTTACTGACTATGATGCAGCGAGGAAGGTGATGCGAACACTCCGAAAAGAAGGCTATCCTAATGCGAATGTTATTCGTATGATGGTAAATGTAAAGGTAACAAAACCTGTTAATTAATATGGGCGGTCTATGATCTTAGAATAAATCATCAGCCTAATAAATATAATCAACCAGAAAGAAAGATAATATGACTCCTGAAATACCATACCGAGAAGGGTTAGACGAACTTGCAGAACACTATAAACAAGTGCTTACTCTCTTAGGAGAAGACCCCAGCAGAGAAGGGTTAGAGAAGACGCCGATGCGTGTTGCAAAGGCAATGCAGGTGCTTACACGTGGCTATACACAAGACCCACGTAAGGTTTTGACCGATGCTTTGTTTGAAGAGAAGTACAACCAGATGGTTATTGTGAAGGATATTGACTTCTTCTCTATGTGCGAACATCACATACTTCCTTTCTATGGAAAGGTTCATGTAGCCTATATTCCTAACGGATATATTACGGGTTTGAGCAAGATTGCACGTGTTGTAGACATCTTCTCACATCGTTTGCAGGTACAGGAACGCCTGACAGAGCAGGTGATGGAGTGTATCAACGAAACGTTAAAGCCACAGGGTGTGATGGTTGTTATCGAAGCAAAGCACATGTGTATGCAAATGCGTGGGGTGGAAAGCAGAACTCTATCACTACAACAAGTGCTTATAGTGGTGTGTTTGAGTCAAGTAAGTCACGTAACGAGTTTATGGATTTATTGCGTGGTGATAATAAGAGGATTTAGTACAAATGAACAATTAACTTAATACTGATTGAAATGGAAAAGGCGAAAAAACTTTTATTTATTGTTTTTTGTGGACTTATCGTATCTTTGTTTGCAACAAGTTGTAAAGAAGATACTGACGTGTCTGAAAGAAACAAAGAGGTTATGAAGATGTTAAAGAGTGTGGAGGGGAACTACAATGGTGAATTGTCGATGGAATATAGTAACTATAAAACATCGCCACAAACCCTCAGTTGGACTGTTGATGATAAGGGGTTTATTACATTAAAAGACTTCCCTTATTCTCAATTGGCAAAGGGTGTGTCAAAAGAGAAGGCTTCGCCGCTTTATGAAGTGCTATCCAATATGAAGGCTGCACCTGCTGCTTTTAGGATACATCTCTTTGCACTTAATGAGAAAGGGGTAAAGTTGTTCCTATCAGAGTATATTAAAATTGATGTTAACACAGCTAATGGAAAGTATGTTTTTTTAGGTATTGTTCGCTCCAATAATAATGTTCCTGAAGCTCAATATATTTCAAATAATTCAGAAATGCAAGCACGACTAACAATCACTAAGTTGGTAAAGGCTGATTTAGAACATGTGGGAGAAACAACCGATATGGTAGATTTTGACATACCAGTTACCTTTACTTTGCGTGGACGTAAGATGTAGTTATATAAAAGTAAGTTAAGGATAAAGAAGGGAAAATAGAAAGGTAAAAAATAAGATGAAGTTTATTTCATGGAATGTAAACGGGCTTCGTGCCTGTGTTGGAAAAGAGTTTGAACAACAATTTAAGGACTTAGACGCTGATTTCTTTTGTCTGCAAGAGACAAAGATGCAAGCTGGACAGCTCGATTTGAGTTTCCCTGGCTATGAGTCTTATTGGAACTACGCTGATAAGAAGGGATATTCTGGTACGGCTATCTTTACAAAACATAAGCCATTGAGCGTGACATGTGGTATTGATATTGATGAACACGACCACGAGGGGCGTGTGATAACACTTTGAAATGGAGGATTTCTATCTCGTGACAGTCTATACACCGAACTCGCAGGATGGGCTTCGTCGATTAGAATATCGTATGAAGTGGGAAGACGACTTCCAAGCCTACCTTCATAAACTTGATGAGAAAAAGCCTGTAATAGTATGTGGTGATATGAATGTTGCTCATCAGGAAATAGACCTCAAGAATCCAAAGACAAACCACAAGAACGCAGGATTTACTGATGAAGAGCGTGAGAAGATGAGTCAATTACTCAATAATGGCTTCGTTGATACCTTCCGCAGTCTTTATCCAGAGCAGGTCACGTATTCTTGGTGGTCGTATCGTTTCCGTGCAAGAGAGAAGAATACGGGTTGGCGCATTGATTATTTCCTTATCTCAGAGCGTTTGAGAGAGCGACTCGAAGATGCTAAGATTCATACAGACATGATGGGTAGCGACCACTGCCCAGTAGAGATAGTTCTGAAATAAGTTATCTTATGCAAGCCCAGATAAAGACCTTACTTTTGATGACTGCTGTTATGGCAGTCATCATTGTCTATGCTGTTATCCCAACAGAGATAACTATGGGTAGCTTTATCGTACGTAAAATAACTCTTGCCAACCTCAGCCAGCCACATATAGAACAGGTAAAAGAGAAAAAACAAACAAAAAGAAAGATTTATCGCAACCAAACAATCCTTTTTATAGGAGACTCTATGTTAGAGGGATTGTCATTGAGGTTGGGTGATTACGCAGGTGAGAACGGACATAAGTTATATACCGTCATTTGGTATAGTTCTACCACAGAACGATGGGGAACATCACGTACTATTGAACATTTCATAGCCGAATATAAGCCAACTTACGTTCTTATCTGTCTTGGTAGTAACGAATTGTTTATCAACGACCTTGCTAACCGTACACAGTACGTGCGGCAGTTGGTGAAGAAGTTGGATAACATTCCTTTCGTATGGATTAGTCCTTCAAATTGGAATGGTGACACGGGGATTAATGATGTCATTAAGGAAAATGTCGGGAAAGGACGTTTCTTCGATAGTCGTAACCTCAAACTCGAACGCGGTAGCGACCATTATCACCCTACGCGTACTGCTGCTGCCTACTGGATGGACACTGCCGTGAGGTTTATTTCGAGTAAGCAATGCGCTTATCCTCTGCAACTCAATAAGCCTAAGCAACATCATAAAGCAACAAATACGAAGCTTCTGCAGCCATCCTTTGAGGGATATTAGTCAAGGAAGTAAGCAGCACTTATATGATTTTTAGATGATGGACATAACACAGATGACAACTGCTTTATTCGAGTTCTTATCCTCACCGGATAGGAGTTGGTCTTTGTCTACATTCCCTTTTATGGTTTCTTTCCTTATTTTTTTCGCTATTTATATAGGAATAAACCGCTATCGTCAGGGCTGGACAAAGGTTTATGTTATTCTTTTCAGCCTTTTCTTTGCTTTTAAGGCGAATGGTTTTCTGATGTGGTTATTACCCATTACGACTATCAGCTCATGGTATCTCACTCGTTATATGATGCGACTCCGACGGGGAAAGGTGCGAAGAATAGGACTTGTCTTCGTGCTTTTGACAGAGTTGTTGCCCTTGCTATATTATAAATACACAAACTTTACACTGGAGATAATCCATGAACTCTTACGCAGCAATTTCTCGCCAGAGAAGATGTTGTTACCGATAGGCATTTCTTTTTTTACCTTTCAAGCTATCAGCTATACGGTTGATGTCTATAAGGGACGCTATCCTAAGTCGGCAGAACTTATAGATTATGCGTTCTATCTCACTTTTTTCCCACTCTTTATTGCTGGTCCTATTACCCGTGCCGAAGTCTTACTTCCGCAGGTACAGATGCCGAAGGACAAGGTTGAGGATAATCTTGTCTATAAGGGTCTGTGGCTCATCATTTGTGGATTGATAAAAGAAGGCACTCATAGCCGATTATATTGCACAGTATAATAACATTGTTTTTTTGATGCTCCTGCAACGCAAACGGGTTTTGGAACTCTGATGGGTGTATTAGGCTTTTTCGGTGCAAATTTACTTCGATTTTGCTGGTTATAGTGACCTTGCTATTGGTGTAGCTGCCTTAATGGGATACGAGTTAAAAGAGAATTTCAAGTTTCCTTTATCAGAGTCTGAACCTCACAGAGTTTTTGGCATCGTTGGCATATAGCACTCTCGACATGGTTTCGTGATTATATTTACATACCATTGGGAGGAAACAAGAAGGGTGAATGGCACACCTATTTGAATTGTTTTGTTGTCATGATTATGGCAGGTTTGTGGCATGGTGCATCGTGGATGTTTGTTGTTTGGGGACTACTTCATGGGTTTGGTCTGGTGGTTCATAAGTCTTGCAATAAGCTCGGGTTGAAGCGTATACCAGATAATAAATATACAAAGTCTGTCAGTTGGCTCATTACCTTTAGTTATGTAATGTTTACATGGATTTTCTTCCGTGCAAACGACTTTGCGACAGTAACGACCATCTTTAGCAATATTATATGTGGTGTAAGTCTATCCGATGTTTATCGTTTCTTAATGGAATATCCTCTATGGCTTGCAGTTGTTCTTATAAGCATAGAACTTCAGAGTGTTTGCGTGGCAGACTACAACTGGTTAGAGTGTAAGTTTGTCAATTCTTCATGGATTGTTAAGCTATGTGTTTTTGCTTTTGTTATGCAAATGGTCATCAATCTCAGCTATCATAGTATTCAACCTTTCATATATAAGCAGTTTTAAGCCGACATCACAATCTACTCCATGTAAATATTTTTCAAAGAATTATAGTCTAACAGATGGTCTTTAAGGCTCGAACAGAGGGTTAATAAGAGTAGAAAAGATGCTCTTTAAGCGTGTTAGTAATGCCCTTTTGAAGTCTAATTAAGCGTCTTTCAAAATGTGTTTTGTAAATCGTTGGTATTCTGTTAGTTACAGAGTCGGTTTCGGTAGTTCGTTGTTTGTCAATTTATAGTTGTCAGGTAACGATGCGTGTAAATATTTTTCAAAACGCTATTCCCGTTTTTTATTATCACGTGACATGTGCTTTCGTTCTTTTCGAGCGAAAGCAGAAGGGAGCAGTCAATCCTATTCAATCTTCTCAATCTTAGGAGTTTCCATTTTGTCGACAGCTGGGACAGTTTGTTTGGCAGGTAGGTCTACTGATGGTGTGATGTCGGGTGCAGGTGCGGCGATAGGAGCTTCATTCTCGTTTGTTAGGCTCTTGTCGGATGAGGTCTTGTCTTTATCGTCTTTCGTTGTGGTAGACTTCTCTTCTGCCTTCTCTGCTTCGGTCCTCAGATCCTCAGGTCTTGGTCTCATGTTTTTCCAAAGGTAGTCGCCCACAATGTCAATCGTGTCAATATCAGCATTGCGTTTCTGTATTTCTTCTTCCTCTTGTTCGGTCATTGGGACGTCATCGGTTGCCACAATAAGATTATAGATTAGGCCCAAGAGGAGGAGGATTATCAGTAGGCAAAGCACTTTTATGGTCGTCGACTTTGTGATTTTGCGCTGTTTATGAGGATTTGACATAGTTTTATTTTTGTTCTGTTAGAATTGAGTTTTATCTTTGTGTAGAATGCAATCGGTACATTCTCCTTCTATCTTTTGCAAAGATAAACATTAAAAAGGAGAATGTACCGAAAGGTGAGGAAAAATATGTTCTTTATGTTAGGATTTGTATCGGTTTAGGTAGATATTACTCTTTGATACGAATAAAGGCATTTGCAAGAATGGCAGTAAGTCCTCCCGTTGTGATACCGCTTGAGAAGATGTTTTTAATTAAGTCAGGCATCTTGTCAAGAATACCAGGAACTAATTCGACACTCAGACCCATTGCAAAGCTGATGGCCATTACCAATACCGCTTTACGTGTTATTTCAGTAGAGGCAATGATACGTATTCCTGCGGCTGCAACCGTACCAAACATCAAGAGTGTTGCTCCGCCTAAGACAGGGTCGGGAATGAGCGAGAAGACTTTACCAACCACTGGGAAGAGTCCTAAGAGTACTAAGGCTGCTGCAATGAAATAGCCAACGTAGCGACTGGCAACACCAGTAAGCTGAATCATTCCGTTGTTCTGAGCAAAGATTGAGTTAGGGAAACTGTTGAAGACGGCTGCTAAGAAGGAATTGAAACCATCTGCAAGGACACCACCCTGCGCTCTCTTCATGAAGACAGAACCCTCGACAGGCTCACCAGAGATGAGCGAATTGGCGGTAATATCACCAAAAGCCTCAACGGCTGTTACGAGATAAATGAGTCCGATGCCAATGATTGTACCCAAATCAAAGTTCAAACCATATTTAAAAGGGACTGGAATGTTGAGGCTTCCACTACCTTTGAGGCTTGAGAAATCAATCATTTCGAGTACGTATGCAGCGATGCAGCCAATTAATAAACCTAAGACGATGGAACCCATTCGTAGGAAACGATTGTTTGAACGATTGAAGAAAATGATGCTGACCAATACGAGTAAGGCAAGCCCCAAGTTCTGTAATGAGCCGAATGTACCTGCATCAACAGCCGACTGACCACCTCCACAAGAGTTGATACCAGCCTTGATAAGGCACATACCGATGAGGCTTACAACGATGCCTGATACCAGTGGGGTGATAATTTTGCGTGTGTGTAAGGAAGTAGACGACTGACAACCATTTCGACAACAGAGGCAACAAGACAAGCTCCAAAGATGTAGCTGAGTCCCATCTCTACGTTCATCTTGCCATTAACAACGCCAAGTAGTCCTGCACCAATAATCGGACTGATAAACGAGAAGGATGTTCCTTGAATACAAAGAAGACCTGCTCCAATCGGACCGAACCTACGGCACTGAATAAAGGTAGCCAATCCAGACACGAAGAGAGACATTGACACGAGGAAACCAGTAGTGTCCAAGTCGAATTTCAATGCTGAACTAATGATAAGGGGTGGTGTGATGATGGCTACGAAGATTGCCAACAGATGCTGTAAAGCTGCAAATACTGTTTCACGAATTGGTGGACGATCATTCAGCCCATAGATAAGTTCCTTAGACTTTTCCATTCTTTTTGTTGTTTTAATACGATATAATAATAGGTGTAATTCTATGTTTTGTAAAATGACAAGTTCGACTTTGGTTGCCCAAAGTGTCTCTTTATGTTTCTTGAAAATAAGAGAGTAGCTCCTAATTACAATCTTCTTCTAATATAGGAAACGCTTATCCGTCAGATAATAAACCTTATAAAAACAAGAAAGGTGAGCACGTATGCCCACCTTGTTTATCTATCTCTCATCTTAATCTCACAATTATCAAGCGATTCGATAATTGCTAAACTCTCACAGCGGATGCCCTCGGCTTCTATTGCGTCACGGCCGTGTTGGAACGCTTTCTCAATGATAAATCCCATGCCAACCAACTCTGCACCAGCTTTCTTACATAGGTCTATGACTCCTTTTGCCGCATTTCCGTAAGCAAGAAAGTCATCAACAAATAGCACTTTGTCGCCTTCGCCTAAGTATTCTTTCGATATTACAACGTGATATTCCCTTTGTTTGGTAAACGAGAAAACGCTCGTCGAAAGCATATCGCCCATTGTTGAGGGCTTTTTCTTCTTAGCAAAGACCACAGGAAGGTCGAGTAAGAAACCCATCATAATAGCAGGCGCAATGCCACTGGCTTCGATAGTAATAATTTTGTTGATTTCTGTTGAGGCATAACGGCGGATAAATTCCACGCAAATCTGCTTCATCAGATTAGGATCCATTTGGTGATTGATAAACTTGTCTACCTTCAAGATTCCATCTGGGAAAACACTTTCCATCTTTTAAGGATGCGGTCACGTAATGCTTTCATTGTGCAATTAATCGTTTGTCTGTTTTGAGAGTTAATTGCCTACAAAAAGTAGTAAAAATTCTCAAATATAACGTGCATAATTGATCGATTTTTCTACGTCTTGCACCGATAAAAGATAATTATCAGGGCATAATTTGCATTGTTCTGAAAAATTTTATTACTTTTTGCACTCGTTTGTCGGTAGGGGGAATTGTTCCGTCTTCCGACGTTTTTTTATTTATTTATATTATGTACAAAACCAACATTTCAAAAAGCGTAGTGTTTTGAAGTTTAAACGCTTCTCTAATCACGGCTACTCGCTCTTTGCTGTTCTTGGTAAGGAGGTTTTGATTGGTGTACTGAGTGTTGCTACCTTGCAAAATGCTACTGCTAAGGGCATTAGCATTGAAACTGATAAGGCAGAAACAGACTCAGCATTCACCAAGAAGGGCGTGATGATGCAGGAAGTGAACGTAACTGGAACACGAGCTCCGCTGACAGTTAGTCAGCAAGCGAGAATGGTAACTGTACTGAGTCGTGAGGATATTCAAGCGGCACCAGTACAAAGTGTAAACGATTTATTGAAGTACGCCGTCGGAGTAGACGTTCGACAGAAAGGACCATTAGGTGCCTTGACTGACGTAAGTATACGCGGTGGTAATTCAGAACAAATCACTATCCTCCTTAATGGTATTAATATCTGTGATGCACAGACTGGACACAACTCCTTTGATTTCCCAGTTGAGATTAGTGAAATCGAACGAATAGAAGTCCTTGAAGGTCCTGCGGCCCGCGTTTATGGTACATCTTCTTTATTAGGTGCTATAAACATCGTAACCAGAACCCCAGAGAAAACAAGTCTTTCTGCCCGTGTTGAGGGTGGCTCATACGGCTATTTCGGTACCGGTGTTCGTGGTAATATTTCCTCAAAGGGTCATTGGAACAATCAGCTATCAGCTTCTTACACTCGAAGTGATGGTTACTTGCGCAGCAAGGCTAATAGTCTTAATTCCGATTATCGTACTTCAAAGGTCTTTTATCAGGGCAACTACACCGATGAAGATGTAGCGGTAAGATGGCATGCGGGTATGAGTGTGAAGGATTTTGGCTCTAACACATTCTATTCGACTAAGTTTGATGATCAGTTTGAACATACTTTTAAGACCTTCACAGCTATTCAAGCCGAGAATATTGGTGGACGTTTCCACATTCGTCCTTCTATCTATTGGAACCGCAATATGGACCGCTTTGAACTTGTCCGTGGCGTGTCTAATAAGTTTCCTTTTAATTATCATCGCACGGATGTCTATGGCGTAAATCTCAATGCCTACTTTGATTGGACACTTGGACGTACAGCCTTCGCTGCCGAACTACGTAATGAAGACCTCGTAAGTGGTAATCTTGGCGAACCATTATCAAGTCCAGAGCATATCCATGGGACAGACAGAAACTACACAGTCGGACTTAATCGCACAAATATTCAGTTTGTTCTTGAGCATAATATCATCCTTGATCGCTTCACACTGTCAGCTGGTTTGACAGCCGTTAAGAACAGTCAGGCTGATATGTCAATGCGTGTTTATCCGGGTTTGGACGCAAGTTATCGTATAGGAAAGGCTTGGAAACTTTATGCTTCTTATAACACATCGCTTCGTATGCCGTCTTTTACGGAGCTATTCTACTCTGTTGGCGGTCATAAGGCAGACAAACATCTTCGTCCAGAAGAGTTGTCAGCTGTGGAAACGGGTGTGAAGTATGAGGATAAAGGTGTAAATGCGAAGGCAAGTCTTTACTGGAACAATTATAAGAACCTCATCGACTGGGTTAGCGATGGTACGTTAGATGCTCAGGGAGCAGTAGTATGGAAGAGTGTGAACTTTGGTAAAATCAAGAACTTTGGCACAGAGGTTTCATTTGATTTTAATCTCCATCAGCTTCTTCCATCACAAAGGTTCTTTAAGAAGTTTGGTGTAGCTTACAGTTTTATTCACCAAGACAAGGTTAAAGAAGAAGGTTATGTCAGCAAATATGCATTGGAATATTTGAAGAATAAGGTTGTTAGTAATCTTCAGCTGAGCCTCTGTAAGAAACTTGATCTTTCGCTTTACTATCGTTTCCAACATCGTATGGGAAGCTATCTTGATACGAACAACAATCGACAAGAGTACAAGAGTTATAGTATTGTGGACTCTCGTTTAAGTTGGAATGAGCCTAAGTGGGCAGCATTCATTGAGGTAAACAATCTCTTTGGTACTCATTACGTCGACTATGGCAATGTTCCACAACCCGGTAGATGGGTTGTTACAGGTGTGAAGTTCAATCTATAATATTTTTTATCACCACGTAGATAAATCATTATTTTCGTGGTGATAATTCGTTTATAATGGGCAATTATGATTGTAAAGAGCAGGTCTTTATCGTCATAATTGCCCATTCTTCTTTACTTATTTCACATTTACAGCAATGCCACGACGTTGCATATCGTCTGTCAGGGGACGAACACGAGTAAGAAATTCTTTATAACTTCGTCGTTCTGGTACAGTCCAACCTGCTTCTGCTAAGGCGGCAGCACGTGGGAAAGCCTGATAGTAGATGCGTTCCGTAGAGTTGATACATTCGCTCCATAGCGTACCACTGACGCCGAGCAGATGGTTCTGAACAAACACGCTGTCTTGTCCCCAAGCAGGGTCAAGGCGATAGGTCTGTTCAAGTGTTGTAACAGGCATACCCCAGTTCTTCTCAGGCATATCACCTCGCTGCTGTGGATAGTCAAGATAGCAGTGTTCGCCCGGGCAAAGCATAATCTTTGCCTTATTGCGTACGGCGGCATCAATTGCCGTCTTCGTCAAACCATGTCGCCATGCGTAAACCACACAACCGGGCTGGATAGTCTTGAATTCTTTTTCGTACCAATACATTGGTGTTTTTCCCAAGGAATGTAGTTTTTTAATCACGCGATCGAAGAGGTGTTGTTGTAATTGCCAATTCTCCGTATATCCCTCTTTTTGCTTCAATGCTGTGCAAGCAGTGCAGTCAGACCATGCGCCCAATGGAGGCTGACCAGCTTCGTCACCGCCCAAGTGAACGTATGGAGCAGGGAAAACATCGGCTAATTCAGTGAAGACATTATCGAGAAATTCGTAGACAAATGGTTCGGCAGGGCATAATAGCTCATTGCTCACACCACAAGTCAGACGAATAGGTACGGGCTTTTTGGCACAAGACAATTGTGGATAGCAGTGGACAGCAGCCACTTCATGGCCCGGTAGCTCAATCTCTGGAATAATCATAACATGATATTGAGCTGCAAAACGAACGAGTTCGCGCATCTGCTCTTGGGTGTAATAGCCACTGATACGTTCTGGCATATCGTCCATACCGACACGATCAGAACCCTTTGCAATGAGTTCTGGATATTTCTTTATTTCAATACGCCACGCCTGATCGTCTACCAAGTGGAGGTGGAGTGCATTATACTTATAGCGTGCCATCTCAACTACAAAACCTTTCAGGTCTTCAAAAGGAATGAAATGGCGCACGGGGTCGACCATTAATTCACGGATTGCCGTACGTGGTTTGTCTGCAATATAGAGTGCTGGAAGTTGCTCAGAACGTGCCGATGCACCATTGCCGATGCAGAGTTGTTCGAGAGTCATCAAGGCGTTAAATACAGCCGTTGCCGTGCGTCCTTTGATTGTGAGCCTGTTGTTGTTTACTTCTAAGGTATAGGCTTCATGGTCAGTGAGCGACTTGTCAAGTGCAAGGATTATTTTTACTCCCATCTTTTTCTTACCTTTCTTATATGTTGTTCGCTCGCTAAGGATACGTTCTGCCTGTATTCTTTCATTGTTCAGCTCTTTTGGTGCATCTATTCCCGTGACAGACGCCCATTTGAGTGGAGCTTGTGAAGAATAGATCTTTAATGTGAGCGGACGAGGTACGAGGAGTTGCTCGGGGTTGCAAACATTCTCTGTCTTGTGTGTTGAAAAGAAGTTACGCCAACCCATAGCTTTGCGGTATGCTTGCTTAGCTTGAGTAGGGACAATGAGCTTCACCCGTCGAAGATTGACACCATCGAAGGCGTTGTCGGCACAAACAGGAGGGATAGTAGCAGAAAGACGCACTTCGCGAAGTCCACGACAATTTGCAAAAGCGAAGGCACCTATACGTGTAGAACCTTCAAAACTCAGTTTGTTCAGTTGGCGACAGCCGTTGAAAGCAGAGGATTCTATCACACGTGTTGTTGCAGGGAAATGAAGTTGCCCAGCTATTCCGTCACAAGCAAAGAAAGCCTGTGTGCCGATAGAGTCGAGCTTTGGAGGAAGTTGGACAGAGGTGAGCCGATGGCAAGAGTGCATTGCGTTGCGAGGAATTATCTTACAATCAGACTGAGATAGGTCGAGTGTTGTTTCGTTTACTTTCACATCTCTCAGCGTTCTAAAGTTCTGAGCAGTTGCTATTTGGTTGAATGTCAGTGCGATGAGGAGCGTTAGTACAGTCTTTGTTGTAAGTTTTTCGACTGTAAAGAAAGCATCCAACTTGTTCTTGTAGTTCTGAAATAGCAGATTCTTCTGCAATAGATTAGTCAGAGAGCTTACGATTGTTGTAGCCATGTTCTTGTAGTTCTTAATAATATGTAATGTGATAGATTGAATTAGTCATTTCGTCAGACATCGACAAAGATACGAATAAGATTCTAAATAATGACAGGTTCTGTGGAGATACTTCTTGTACAAGGATTTTTTTCTATACCATCTTCGTGAAATGCTTTTCTCAGTGAGTGAAAACATCATTTACAAGCAGTTCTTATTAATACGATAACTTGTTTGTAAAATATTTTCGTGCGACTAAAAATCAAGACATGGTTTTTTAGCCTTGTAAACGGTATGTTTTGACTTGTAAAACATGCTCTTTACGAATGTTACTAACGCCCTTTTGAAGTGCTGTCAAGCATCTTTTCTTTTGTGGTTTTTAATCAATTGGTTTTCAGCCAGTTGTAAGTACGGCTTTCGCGTGTGGTTTACATGCTGTTTGCAGACAGTTTTTATGGAATTGTGTAAATAATTTTCGTAATCATAACCTGTTCTGTTATCTTAAAAATCGTCAGTGCTAAATTCGGAGATAAGCAGAGGAGTCGGACCTGTTTACAGAGAGAAATAGGTCGAAGTCTTAAATCTTCAAATCATTTTTGGTTATCTTTCGTTAATATCCGTTTGTAGGACTAAACTAATTTATGTATCTTTGCATAACTCTTATTTATAAAAGATAACATTATTATATGCGAGATCTCTCAGATGCCGAATTGGCACAATTATTAGATAAAGATATATTTCATCATATTTCGTCTGCCGCAGATAAGCTCGGATTAGAATGTTATGTCGTTGGAGGTTATGTGCGTGATTTGTTTTTAGAGCGTCCTTCAAATGACATTGATGTTGTGGTAGTAGGAAGCGGTATTCAGGTAGCAAGTGAATTGAAAGCCATCTTGGGTAAGAAGGCACATCTGTCAGTTTTCCGTAACTTTGGCACAGCGCAAGTGAAATTCAGGGATATTGAAGTCGAGTTTGTTGGTGCAAGAAAGGAAAGTTATAGCCATGATAGCAGAAAACCAATAGTCGAGGACGGTACGTTGGAAGACGATCAGAATCGCCGTGACTTCACGATAAATGCGATGGCGGTGTGCTTGAATAAGGCACGTTTTGGCGAATTGGTCGATCCTTTCGGAGGAATTGACGACCTCTGGGATGGTGTTATCCGCACGCCACTCGACCCTGATGTGACCTTCTCAGACGATCCATTGCGCATGATGCGTTGTGTTCGTTTCGCAACACAATTAAACTTTTTTATTGAAGACGAGACTTTTGAGGCTTTGGAGCGTAATGCAGAGCGCATTAAGATTATCAGTGGTGAGCGAGTAGAAGAAGAGTTGAATAAGATTATGATGACAGCAACTCCAAGTAGGGATTTATCGAGTTGTATCGTTGTGGTCTTTTGCAGCTTATTCTTCCAGAACTTGTTGCACTCGACATCGTGGAAACGAGAAATGGGCGTGCGCATAAGAATAATTTCTATCACACGTTGGAGGTGTTGGATAATATCTGTAAATTTACGGACAATCTATGGTTGCGTTGGTCGGCATTGCTACATGACGTGGGTAAGGCAAAGTGTAGACGGTGGGATCCAGTGTCAGGTTGGACCTTCCATAATCACAATTTCGTAGGTGCGAAGATGGTACCCAATATTTTCCGCCGTTTGAAACTTCCAATGGACAGTAAGATGAAGTATGTTCAGAAGCAGGTGGACTTACACATGCGTCCGATAGCAATAGCAGATGATGAGGTGACCGACTCGGCTATTCGTCGACTGATGAATGACGCAGGAGATGACATCGACGATTTGATGACGCTTTGTGAGGCGGACATAACGAGTAAGAACGCAGTGCGCAAGCAACGCTTCTTAGATAATTTTCGGATTGTTCGTGAAAAGTTAAAGGATTTGAAAGACCGAGATTATAAGCGTCTTTTGCAGCCATGTGTCGATGGAAACGAAATAATGGAGATGTTTCACCTACCACCGAGTAGGGAGGTTGGGGAGTTGAAAAAGACGTTGAAGGATGCCGTACTTGACAATAAAGTCCCTAACGAACGTGAACCACTCTTGGCTTTATTACATGAGAAAGCAAAGGAATTGGGTTTGTTATAGCCAATAATTATTAAAAGTAAAGTCGTTAGAGGAGTTCAATTAAAAGAATAATATGTAAATTTGTACGCTGAAAACTGATTAGTGGTAGTTTAGTTTTTCAGCGTACTTTTATTTTGTGATAAATTACAACTCGATAAAGTTAGTACAGCTTGTTTTTTTTGAGAATAAAGATAAACAAAACGATAACCAATTAATAGGTATGAATAAAAAGAATATCATCTTGTCGGCTATTGCGGTAGCGGCATTGTTACTCACCAGTTGTGGTGGAGGAGGTAGACAAAGTCTTCCAACCAATGATGAGTATCCAGTAGTTACAATAGGTGCAGGTAATGCACAGTTAAAGACAACTTATCCTGCAACCATCAAGGGTGTTCAGGATGTTGAGGTGCGTCCAAAGGTGAGTGGTTTCATCACAAAATTATATGTACATGAAGGCGAGTATGTCCGTGCAGGACAGGTGCTTTTTGTCGTAGATAATACAACTTTCCAAGCAGCAGTACGTCAGGCAGAGGCTCAGGTGGCTTCAGCTCAGAGTGGTGTGGCGGCAGCCAAGGCACGAGTGGTGCAGGCTAATGCTGGTTTGAGTTCGGCAAAAGCACAGGCAGCAACGTCACGTTTGAATTATAGTAACAGTAAGAACCTCTATAATAATAAGGTGATTGGTGACTATGAGATGGAGGCTGCGAAGAATGCATACGAGACAGCGCAGTCGGCAGTCAGTCAGGCACAAAGTGGTGTGGCGGCAGCTAATGCGGCAGTAACCCAGTCACATGCAGCCGTTCGTCAGGCTCAGGCAATGCTTATGACGGCTAAAGAAAATCTTGGCTTCTGTTATGTGAAGAGTCCTGCATCGGGTTATGTTGGTAGTCTTCCTTATAAGGAAGGAGCATTGGTTAGTGCGTCTTCTATGCAGCCTGTCACCACGGTGAGCAATACCTCTACAATAGAAGTATATTTCTCGATGACAGAGGCAGACGTATTAAAGCTAAGTCGCACAAATAATGGCTTGAATAATGCTATTAAGTCTTTCCCAAGTGTTAGTCTGTTGTTGGCAGACGGGTCAACTTATAATCATGAGGGTGTGATTGTTAAGACAAGTGGTCTGATTGACGCAACGACAGGTACGGTGAGCGTTATCGCTCGTTTCCCTAATCCAGAGCACTTATTAAAGAGTGGTGGTAGTGGTAAGATTGTGATAGCCAAGAATAATAATCGTGCTTTATTAGTCCCACAAGAGGCGACTGTTCAGGTTCAGAACAAACTATTCGTTTATAAGGTAGGTTCAGACAGTAAGGTTCATTATACGGAGATTACAGTAGATGCTCAGAATGATGGTATCAATTACATCGTAACGAGTGGACTAAAAATGGGCGATCGCATTGTAAGTAAGGGACTTTCTGGTCTTGAAGATGGTGCAAAGATAACAGCTCTAACACCTGCTGAGTATGATAAGGCAATAGAGAAAGCCGAGAAGTTAGGCGAAAATCAAGGTTCGGCATCGGGCTTTCTCAAGGCAATGAAGGGAGAAGGAAAGTAGGTGATGGGTGATGGGTGTTAGGTATTGAGGTGATGATGATTTCTTAACTCATACGATAACCCCTCTCCTAAATAAACAATCAGAGATTATGACATTTACGAAATTTATTAAACGTCCGGTATTGTCAACGGTAATATCAATCTTCTTTGTGCTTTTGGGTATAATCGGATTGATATCGTTACCCATCGAACAATATCCGAATATCGCTCCTCCGACGATTTCAATATCGACATTCTATCAAGGAGCAGATGCACAGACTGTATTGAATTCTGTTGTTACACCATTGGAGGAGAGTATCAATGGTGTAGAGAATATGACTTATATGGAGTCGACTGCCACTAATTCAGGTATGGCTTCGATTACTGTTTACTTCAAGCAAGGTTCTGATCCTGACATGGCAGCCGTGAATGTGCAGAACCGTGTGTCGCAAGCTCAGGCTCTGTTGCCTGCTGAGGTGACGCGAGTGGGTGTGACGGTATCAAAGCGTCAGACTTCAAACGTGGTGATGTACTCGCTTACAACGGATGATGGACGATATGACGATGAGTTCCTTACGAACTATAACAACATTAATATCGTACCGATGTTGAAGCGTATCAATGGTGTGGGTGACGTACAAACGCCTGGTATGAAGAGCTATTCTATGCGTATCTGGTTGTATCCAGAAATGATGAAGCAGCATGGTCTTGTTCCAGCTGATATATCTAAGGCATTAGCCGAGCAGAATATTGAAGCTGCACCGGGTTCGTTTGGCGAACAAAGTAATCAGAAGTTTGAATATACCATGCGTTATAAAGGTCGCTTGAAAACGGCTGAGGAGTATGGTGACATCATTATATCAAGCAATACCAATGGGCAGACAGTTCATCTGCGTGATGTTGCAAAGGTAGAGTTAGGCGGTTTGCAGTATTCGGTCATGATGAATAACAATGGTCGTTCTGCTGTAATTGGAATGGTAAATCAGGTGGCAGGCTCAAATGCAACACAGATAGCAAAAGACGTGAAGGCAGCTCTTGCTGATGCACAGAAACAGATGCCGCCGGGTATGAAGGTGACTATTGGACAAGATGTAAATGAGTTCCTTTTTGCCTCTATTGAGGAGGTGTTGTTTACGTTGGTAATAACGTTGTTGTTGGTTTTCTTCGTTGTTTACATCTTCTTGCAGGACTTCCGTTCAACGGTTATTCCAATGATAGCTGTACCAGTGGCGTTGATAGGAACCTTCTTCTTCCTTTGGGTGTTTGGTTTCTCTATCAACTTATTAACACTTTCGGCATTGTTGTTAGCGATTGCGATTGTGGTCGATGATGCGATTGTGGTTGTTGAGGCGGTACATGCAAAGCTCGACTTAGGTTATAAGAGTGCGATGACTGCTGCTATTGATGCGATGAATGAAATCTCTGGAGCTATAATTTCAATCACTTTGGTGATGGCAGCTGTGTTCGTTCCTGTGTCCTTTATGGGCGGAACCTCAGGTACATTCTATCGTGAGTTTGGTGTGACAATGGCAGTGTCTATTGTTATTTCGGCTTTGAATGCATTGACATTATCACCTGCTCTCTGTGCTATCTTCCTTAAACCACATAGTAAGGAGGAACACAAGAAACTATCACGTGTCGATCGTTTCCATCTTGCTTTCAATGCTCAATATGACAAGATTAATAATAAGTATCAGAAGATTGTAGACAAGGTTGTCAATCATCGTTGGATTTCAAGTGTAGCCGTTGTGTTAGGTATCATTGCGCTTGCACTCACAATGAACTTCACGAAGACTGGTCTTGTTCCAAACGAGGATACAGGAACATTGTTTGCAATGATTAGTTTGCCACCGGGTACATCTCAGGTTGAAACTCAGAAAGTGACGAACCAGATTGATAGAATGTTGGCAAGTAACCCATATATCGAGCGTCGTGAACAGATAGTGGGCTTTAACTTTATTGCAGGACAGGGTTCTAATCAGTCTACTTTATTATCAAGTTGAAGCCATTTGCCGAGCGTAAGTATAGTATGATAGACCGCATAGTGTCTGTTTTTGATGGTGCTGGCATAGCAGGTTTGTTTATTGATCCGACATCTTCAAATATGATTTTGGGTATGATTTACAAACAAACGTCAAGTATCAAGGGTGCACAGGTGATTGCTTTTGGCTCACCAATGATACCTGGTTATGGTCTTTCTAACGGTGTAACCTTTGTGTTGCAGGACAAGACTGGTGGCGATCTAAATAAGTTTTATAAGGTGGCGCAGGATTATCTGGCGGTATTGAGTAAACGTCCAGAGTTTAGTCGTGCCCCTCACTACTTACAATCCAAACTATCCACAATATATGGTAGATGTAGATGTTGCAAAGACTAAGCAAGCAGGTACGTCACCTTCTGCTGTCCTATCGGTATTGCAGGGTTATTATGGAGGTTTGTATGCATCAAACTTCAATGCGTATGGTAAGCTCTTCCGTGTGATGATACAAGGTACGGTTGAAAGTAGAATGAGTGAAGAAGGACTAACCAATATCTACGTAAGGACAGCGAAAGGAATGGCACCAGTAAGTGAGTTCTGTACATTGAAACGCATCTATGGTCCGTCAAATATCACACGTTTCAACCTCTTTACATCAATCGTTATCAGTACGACAGCAGCCGAGGGTTATTCGTCTGGTCAGGCTATTCAGGCTGCTGAGGAGGTCGCAAAGCAAGTGTTGCCACCGGGTTATGGCTATGAGTTCTCTGGTCTGACACGTTCAGAACGTGAGTCGTCTAATTCTACTGCAATGATTTTCGTGTTATGTATTGTCTTTGTTTACTTGATATTGAGTGCGCAATACGAGAGTTATATTCTTCCATTGTCAGTAATCCTTTCAATTCCAATCGGTCTGGCTGGTGCATTCCTATTCACCTTAATCTTTGGACATAACAACGACATCTATATGCAGATATCGTTGATTATGCTGATTGGTCTTTTGGCAAAGAACGCTATTCTTATTGTAGAGTTTGCCCTCGAACGTCGTCGTACGGGTATGGCTATTAAGTATGCAGCAATCTTAGGAGCAGGTGCTCGTCTTCGTCCTATCCTAATGACTTCTCTCGCAATGATTATTGGCTTGTTACCATTGATGTTTGCAAGTGGTGTTGGTCGTAATGGTAACCAGACACTGGGTGCAGCAGCTGTGGGTGGTATGCTTATCGGTACGCTCTGTCAGGTATTTGTCGTACCAGCTCTGTTTGTGTTCTTCCAGAACTTACAGGAACGTATTAAGCCACTTGTCTTTGAAGATGAGGCAAGTCGTGACGTGATAAAGGAACTGGAACAGTTCTCGAAGGGACCTGCAACAGACTATAAGATTGAAGAGTAGACAATAATAAAGGTAGAATAATGAATAAAACTAATATAATAATCATAGCTCTTGCAGCCCTGTCACTGACAGGCTGTAAGAGTCTCTATGGCAATTACAATCGTCCGAGTGTAAAGACAAGTGGCATTGTACGCGACCCCGTTGATGACAAGGCAACACTTGACGGTGCTAATGATTTTGGTAATCTACCATGGAGAAGTGTTTTCACCGACCCGCAGTTACAGCAGCTTATAGAGAAGGCACTTAATAACAATCCAGATTTGCTCAATGCTACATTGAATGTGGATATTGCAGAACAGCAGGTTAAGGCTGCTAACTTGTCATTCTTACCATCAGTTTCTTTGGCTCCATCGGGTACTATTTCTCAGTTTGGTTCTAATGCTCCAACTAAGGAGATTTATACACTTCCTATCGCAGCAAGCTGGGAGATAGACCTCTTTGGGAAACTTCGTTCGTCGAAGAAAGCGGCTCAAATGACTTTGATGCAGGTGCGTGATTATAAGGTTTATGCACAGACAAACCTCATCAGTGGAGTTGCAAATCTATATTATACACTCTTGATGCTTGATCGTCAGAACCAGATTGTTACGGACATGTTAGGTTTGACCAAGAATACATGGGATGTGATGAAGTTACAGATGGAGTTTGGACGTGCTCGTTCAACCAGTGTACAGAGTGCTGAGGCTGCTTTCTATAATGTACAGACACAAGCGGCAGACATTCGTCGCCAGATTCGTGAGACAGAGAATTCACTTAGCTTGCTTCTTGGTGAACCTGCTCAGATGATTTTGCGAGGAAGTCTTGATGGTCAGACGTTACCAAACAATTTCTCAGGTGGTGTAGATATACAATTATTAAGCAATCGAGCTGATGTTCATGCTAATGAGATGGCTTTGGCGCAATGCTTCTATAATGTTCAGACGGCACGTAGCCGTTTCTATCCGTCAATTGTTATCTCACCATCTGGTGCATGGACGAATAATGGCGGTATGGTTAACCCTGGAAAAATGCTCTTGAATGTAGTAGGAAGTCTTACTCAACCTGTCTTTATGCGTGGTCAGTTGATAGCTGGACTACGTGTTGCACAGGACAAGTATAAGCAAGCATACAACACATGGCAGAATAGTATTCTTAAGGCTGGTTCAGAGATTAGCAACGCACTTGTTGCTTACAATTCGGCTGATGAGAAAGAAAGGTTGCGTCAACAGCAGATTAATGTCTTGAAGAAGAATGTTGAGCAGGTTCAGATGTTGTATAAAACAAAGTTCGAGTACATATCTTGAGGTTATCACCGCACAGCAGAATTTGCTTAATGCTGAGATTTCTCAGGTAAAGGAACAATTCACAAAAATTCAGTCAATTGTCAATCTTTACAAAGCTCTCGGTGGAGGCGCAAAGTAATAAAATATTAAGATTATGAGTAGCGAAATTAGTCCTAAGGCCGACGTTTCTCCAAAAGCAAAGATTGGGGACGGCTGTAAGATATTCCCATTTGTCTATATAGAAGATGACGTTGTTATAGGTGACAACTGTATTATCTTTCCATTTGTTAGTATCTTGAATGGTACGCGTATGGGCAAGGGTAATAAGATTCACCAAGGTTCGGTACTTGCCGCTTTACCGCAGGACTTCGAGTTTGTGGGCGAAAAGAGCGAACTGATTATGGGTGACAATAATATTATTCGTGAGAATGTAGTAATTAATCGTGCTACACATCGTGGCTGTAAGACAGTCCTCGGGTCAAACAACTTCTTGATGGAAGGTACGCATATCAGCCATGATACGATTGTTGGTGATGGTTGTGTTTTCGGCTATGGTGCAAAGGTTGCAGGCGATTGTAAGATTGATTCAGGCGCATTGATATCGTCAAATGTGGTTGAGAAGGCTAATACTCGGGTTGGTGAATACGCTGTTGTTCAGGCTGGTACAACCTTCTCAAAAGACGTTCCTCCTTATGCTATTGCAGGTGGTTCACCTATCGGTTACAATGGTATAAACACTACCGTCGGCAAGCGATTAGGCGTTGACGATAAAGTACTCAAACATATTGCAAATGCATATCGTCTGTTATTCCATGGTCAGACATCGGTCTTCGATGCTTGTAACCAGATTGAACAGCAGGTGCCTGACTCGCCTGAAATTCGCAGTATCCTTGAATTCCTACGTGGTACAGAAGCGGGAATTATTAGTAAGTTATAATACGCACATCTATCATTTATTGAAAAGAGTGGGGAGTCAGTCGGAAGGCTGGCTTCCCTTTTACGTGCAAGTGAGTTTAAGTCTTCTTAGTACGATGCAGTGCAGGGTATGTCCAGAGCGATGACACGGTCACGGATGGTGTTAAGCTCTTCTTGTGTAGCCTTTTGTAGGTACTTGTCGGGAGTTTCACGATCGATAGTGTAAATCATCACCTCACGTGGAGCAATCTCTTTGATAGCTTCAAGCCATGGAGCAACGAAGTCTTCGGTTGTGTTATCAATATTATCGCCCTCTTCGGTTGTACCTTTCATAAACATTGTTTGGATAATCGCCTGTCCATTGAATGCTTTGATGTTGGCAATGATGCGGTTTACATCATAGGAAGGCTGTGTGGGACGGTCTACTTTACGGATGTAATCGGTGTTGATAGTATCAAGTTTCAGGATGTTATTGTCTATCTTTGATAAGGCTTCATGAACCTTTGGACGGTGGATAAAGGTGGAGTTACTGAGTACAGAAATCTTTGCTTGCGGACAATGTTTGTTGCGCAAGCGGATTGTGTCATCAATAATTTCAGCGAATTGTGGGTGAGAGGTAGGTTCTCCATTACCCGCAAAGGTCAGTACATCAGGGTGAATATTCTCTTGTTGCATCTTCTTTAACTTGGTTTCCAAAGCTTCCGCAACACGCTCACGAGTAGGGTGGGGCATCTTTGTTCGATGGTCTTTGTTAAATCCACATTCGCAGTATATGCAATCGAATGTGCATATCTTGCCGTCAGCTGGCATGAGGTTGATACCTAACGAGATGCCTAAGCGGCGGCTATGAATGGGTCCAAATATGGGAGATGGATAGATAATCGTGCTCATTGTGTATGTTTTTGTTGCAACAAAGCTACGTATTTTTTATTAAATATTACGTTGTTTTTTGCGAAAAGAAAATAAAGGGAGTGTGATATTTTAATTTACAAAGCAGGAATTATGAATGTTGTTATCTAATGACGGATTAAGGCTAACCCCATCTTACTTATTAGGATTAAAGATAAGGAGAAGGTATTATAACGAATGACGGATATAATAAATAAAAAAGGAAAAAGTCTTTTCAAAGATGAAAAAGAGGCGAAATCTATAATAGATTGTCGCCTCTTTCTGATATATGGTTAAAGTGTTTAATCCTTGCTTTCACGCTTGCGATCGTTATGGTCAAGTGTAATCTTACGCATACGGATGTTCTTTGGTGTCACTTCAACGTATTCGTTACCCTTGATATACTCAAGACATTCTTCAAGACTCATCTCGGTCTTAGGGATAACACGTGCCTTTTCGTCAGAACCAGAGGCACGAACGTTGGTCAACTGCTTAGCCTTAGTAACGTTGATGACAAGGTCGTTGTCGTGAACATGCTCACCAACAACCTGTCCGCCATAAACTTCCTCACCTGAATCGATGAAGAACTTACCACGATCTTGCAACTTATCAATGGCGTATGCGTAGGCAGTACCAGCTTCCAATGCAATCATTGAACCATTTGTACGACGTACGATTTCGCCCTTAAAAGGTTGATAGTTCTTGAAGCGGTGAGCCATAATGGCCTCGCCCTGACTGGCTGTTAATACGTTGGTACGCAGACCAATGATACCACGTGATGGTATTTCGAAGGTGATGTTTACACGTTCGCCTTCTGCATCCATGCCAAGTAGTTCGCCTTTACGACGTGTCACCATGTCGATCATCTTGCTTGAGAAGTCGGTTGGAACATTGATGGTTAGCTCTTCGATAGGTTCACATTTCTGTCCGTCAATCTCCTTGTAGATTACTTGTGGCTGACCCACTTGCAGCTCATAACCCTCACGGCGCATTGTTTCAATGAGAACAGAGAGATGAAGTACACCACGACCGCTGACAATCCACTTGTCCATAGACTCTTCCATAGGGCGCACACGGAGTGCAAGGTTTTTTTCAAGCTCCTTGCTTAGTCGGTCGCTAATATGACGTGAGGTGCAGAACTTGCCTTCTTTTCCAAAGAAAGGAGAGTCGTTAATGGTGAAGAGCATACTCATTGTAGGCTCGTCAACGGCGATAGGTGGTAATGGTTCTGGGTTCTCAAAATCGGCGATTGTGTCACCAATCTCAAACTTCTCCAGACCAATAACTGCACAGATGTCGCCAGAATCGACGGTATCAGTCTTTTTATGCCCCATACCCTCGAAGGTGTGAAGCTCCTTAATTCTCGTGCGTTCTTGTGTTCCGTCACGATGACAGATAGTGATGTTTTGTCCGTCCTTCAATGTACCACGATGTACACGACCAACGGCAATACGTCCTGTATAGCTTGAATAATCCAAAGAAGTAATCAACATCTGTGGTGTTCCTTCAAGCTGCTTAGGAGCAGGGATGGCCTTAATGATAAGGTCGAGGAGGTATTCAATATTGTCGGTTGGCTTTTTCCAATCTTCGCTCATCCATCCATTCTTAGCAGAACCATAGACGACAGGGAAGTTTAGCTGGTCTTCTGTAGCGTTAAGATCGCACATGAGGTCGAATACCATTTCGTAGACTTCCTCTGGGCGACAGTTTGGTTTATCTACTTTGTTAATGACAACAACGGGTTTTAGTCCAAGTTGTAAGGCCTTTTGTAGTACAAATCGAGTCTGTGGCATAGGACCTTCAAAGGCATCAACGAGAAGCAGACAGCCGTCTGCCATGTTCAATACGCGTTCTACTTCACCACCGAAGTCAGAGTGACCAGCGTGTCGAGAATGTTGATTTTTACTCCTTTCCAATTAATACTTACATTCTTACTCAGAATGGTTATCCCTCGTTCGCGCTCCAAGTCGTTAGAGTCGAGAACTTCTCCGCTGTTGTCTTGTCCGTCACGGAAGAGCTTTCCAGCGATCATCATCTTGTCAACCAAGGTTGTTTTACCATGATCGACGTGCGCAATAACTGCGATGTTACGAATATCTTGCATTGAAATATCTTAAAAAGCTTAACGCTATAATTATGGTGCAAAATTACGAATAAAAAATGGAAAACGCTTGTGGTTCCAATAAAAAGTTGTAACTTTGCAAAGCATTTTCGGAACATCCGATGCATTTGAAGTCGTAACTCGTTGTGATTAAGGCGAATAACGACAGAAAGATGTAATTGCAATAACATTAATCAAAACAAATTATGTATTTAGACAAAACTAAGAAGGAAGAAATCTTCGCACAGTATGGTAAGGCACAGAACACAACTGACACTGGTTCAGCAGAGAGTCAGATTGCACTTTTCTCTTATCGTATTAAGCACTTGACAGAGCACGTAAAGAAGAATCGCAAGGATTATGTTACTACTCGCTCATTGACTAAGCTCGTTGGTAAGCGTCGTGCATTGCTCGATTACCTTTACGATCGTGACATCGAGCGTTATCGTGCTATCATCAAGGCTTTGGGTCTCCGTAGATAAGATTTCTAAGAGAAACAAGATAAAAAAGGTAAGAATGTAAAGGATATGGGGTTTCCAATCCTTTCATTTTTACCTTTTTTCGTTTTCTTCTTGATAAGGTTGTAGGTATATATTACATATTGCTTGATACTGAAAAATATTTACATAAATCCTTGAAAGCTCACTTTTTGAATAGGAATGATGTTGTTTTGCAACGTATTTGTAATTACTTGTAATTCAGTATATTAACTTGGTCTGTTTGTAAAGGGCATTATTCGTGTTTGTAAAGGGCGTTAGTAATAGTCGTAAAGGGCGTTAGTAAGAAGTGTAGAGGGCATTAATTGCAATGCTATTAATCCTTAGTTGGAGTAGAGGTTGTAGAAAAATATTTACAAATAGTCCTTTTCTTTTGATTTGTTTAGGCTAAAAAATCGGTCGTTGAGTATTACTTGCTAATATTCAACGACCGATTTGTATTAAAAAGCTTGATATAAGCTGTGAGAGTTATATGTATAATCAGTTTTCTTGTTTTATTGCTTAATCATCTTCTTACCATTAACGATATAGATACCCGCAGGGAGTTCTTCCCAGGTCTTTGATAGTCGAAGACCTTGCAGTGTATAGATGTCCTTTGGAGTGTTCTGCTTATTATTAACAGAATTAATTCCAGTAGGGGTGGTTTCGACTTCACTTACTGTGTTGAAGACGTTGCGCAATACAAGTGGGTTCCACGTGTCTATACGTTTTCCGTCTCTTTCAAGCACTAAATGTATTTCGTAAGAATGGTTAGGTTCTAACAGCGAAGCAGAGAAGGTCAAACGGGTACCAGCTGCATTGTTTTCTTTGATCACAAGGAAGATAAACATTATGTACTGTTCCCAATTCAATCCACTTGTTTGTTGTCAAGTCAAGTAGTCGATAATGGATAGGTCCACGATAACCATTTCTGATTTGATAGCCAGATACTTTAGAATGTACTTGTAGACTGATATTCTTTATTTTGTCAAGATTAAAGGTGCTGTAATTAGCGTATGCATTATCAACGTAGTAGTCGAGGAAAGTTAATTCAATGTTTCCGTTATTGATATATGGTAATACTTCAATCTCGAATGGTTCTTTCATGTCAATAGGAACAATGGTTTCTGTGCCTTTTCGATTGACCTTTATAGATAGTGTGACGTCATATTTACCTCTTGGAAGGTTACCTAAACTTGGTTTGTTGTAATATAGTGGAAGCATATTAATGACAAAGGTTGTTCGTCCAAGGCGTTGTGCAACAACGTTTGGAGTAAGTAGATAACCGTTATATACATTCTTTGTTTCTTGATTTGTAAGAGTCATCACCAAGTCACCACGTACTTCCTCTCTACCAGGATTGTACATCGTGAAACTATATGCACCCTTAAATCCAGAACCTTCATAGTAAGGTGCAAGTAGGCTTGGAGCTTTCTCCATAATCACTATATCCTTTGGATTGTTCGTGTTGAACTGTACAGCATTTGCAGAGAGTGTTACTTCTATTTCATTAGCGTGTTTGATTGGCTTCCAGTCACTGTGTTCCTTAGTCTTGGTATCGAGCAACTCAGTGAAAACTGGCACTAAACGGTAGTTTCCGTCAGCAATATCCTTAAAGTTAATATCAGCAACATCAAAGGACATGGCAGTAAAGATGGATGCCCATGGTTGGTCGCCAGTAGTTGAGTTGAAGATTTTTACTCGTTCGTTCTTATCATTATAAAGGGCAAGTGCTACATTTCCTGTGAATACTCCAAGTTCGCCTTTCACTGAACTATACGAGCCTAACTTCTCAATCTTTGCATTGAAACTTTCAGAACGGCTTCCCTCTGTCTTGTCGATAGTGAATGAAGTGGTGGTTCTTGCATCCAGCCCTCGCTCTATATCCTTAAATGGTACAGCCTTACCGTCATTAGGATGTGCAAAGACTACAGAGATGTCGTCCCAGAATGTTCCGCTATTGAGAGCAAAGCCTGAAACATTAAGGGTAACTATGTTGATGTCGTAGTATCCATCGTTTTCGCCTCCCCAACCCCAGTTGGTATGAATGAGTCCCTGCTCATCATATCCATCATAAACAAAGGCATGAGGACCACCTACTACTAAGACAGGATACCCGTCAGATATTTCTTTCATTACCTCATTGAGGAACTCATTGGCAGGGAGGACGTTCTTATCAAGATAGCGCACCGTATAGTCGAACTCGTGGCGAAGTGCATTGCAGGCATACTGCAGATTTGAGTCACTTCCTTTAATGTAGTATCTCATATTGACAGCCTTGCCAATATCATACATCAATACGCCAACGGCTTGTTGAGATTGTTCCGTTCTCATCTCATTAGTCGTGTTCTTCATCTCATCCCACCAATAGGTAGAACTCTTCTTAGCTTCATCACCTGTTGATGCAATGTAATCCTGTGGTCGGTTCTTGGGCCATTTGTTGTAGAACATAACTTGTGCTGTAGCTGTTGCAACACATCCGGTAGGTGTTCTTTGTGTTCCACTTTTAGGGGTGTAGTTATTGAATGGTGCATATTGGCTCCATTTGCAAGTGAGTAGAGGACTTACCTTTCGTTTGATAGGTGTCAATTTTTTTTTGATAACGGTACCATTAGCACGCACCTCTTTTACTACACGCTCATATTCTTTTAAGAACATTTTGAATTCTGGCGATTGTCCGTTAGGGTTGTCAGACATTTTATCGCCATAACCAACGACCTCGTTCATCTTACTTTCACCTGATATGATAACAAACTTCTTGTTGTCAGGATTAGTGAAGATATAGTAAGCTGGCTGCTCATTTGTTTGCGAAGAGCGAGTCTTAGGCGTAGTGTTTGATAGCTTTGGATTGTTGATGTATTTCGTTGCAATACTCAAAGCTTTTGCTTTGCTGACGGGTTCTGCATTAGCAAGTAAGGTGCTTGTCAATGCAGTTAGCATAAATAATAATTGTCTTTTCATTTGTTTGTTGTGTTATATTATGTTGTGTTATATAGATTTTTAGACCTTTAATAGAGTTAGGTTTTTGCTTGTTTTTGTGTCCTTTTTCTTAATTAATCTTTCCATATTTCTTTTAAGGGCACCATTACAAACTCACGTTTGTCCATCAGTGGGTGGGGGATTATAAGGTCTGGTTCGTCGATGTTTAGCTTGTCGTAAAGTAGAATATCAATGTCAATGATACGATCAGTATATTGTGCGTCAATAGATTTTTGTACCCTTCCCATCTTTATCTCTATTGCTTGTGTCGCTTCTAATAGCTGTCGAGGAGCAAGCGAGGTAGAAACACAGACACAAGCATTGAGGAAGAGGTTGGGACTTTCAAAGCCCCAAGGCTCAGTTTCATGGAAAGAAGATTGGCGAATGACAGTGCCAATCTTTTCTCCTATTAATGTTATCGCTTCGTACATGATGGCCTTTCTGTTGCCAAGATTTGTGCCGAGCGATAAGTAAACAATGTGCATACTAATCGTTGAGAATCAACAAAGAGTCACCGAAGCAACCAAACATATAACCATTCTTTACAGCCATGTCGTAGGCTTCCATCACAAGGTCGTAGCCACCAAAGGCTGCGGTTTCCATCAATAAGGTTGAATATGGATGATAGAAGTTAACTAACATTGAGTCGGCAAAGCCAAAGTTGTAAGGTGGGAAGATAAATTCATTGGTCCAACCATCATACTCTTTTTATCATTCCATCCGTTCCAACAGCGGTTTCAGTAGCCTTGACAACACTCGCACCGATGGCACAAATGCGATGTCCCGCTTTCTTTGCACCATTAGCAATACGGCAAGCATCGGCATTGACGTGCATCTCCTCAGAGTCCATCTTGTGTTTGGTAAGGTCTTCTACTTCAATGTCATGGAAGTTACCTAAGCCACAGTGTAGGGTGATAAAGGCTTTCTTGATACCTTTGATATCCATTATCTTCATCATCTGTTCAGAGAAGTGGATGTTTGTTCCTGGTGCAGAAACAGCTCCTTCGTGGGTAGCAAAGACAGACTGGAAGTATTCCATGTCGTCGGCTGTTGCATGAGCAAAGTCTTCTCCCTCCTCTTTTGGTCGATTGTCAATAATGTATCGTGGTAGTGGAGCTTCGCCTAAGGCAAATAACTCACGCTTAAACTCATCGTGTGGACAGTCGTATAAGAAACGAAGTGTACGTCCACGAGAGGTTGTGTTATCAATTACTTCGGCCACCATGGTGCCAGACTCGTCAAAGAAGAGTTTGTTTCCAATGCGAATCTTGCGTGCAGGCTCAACTAATACATCCCAAAGACGCATCTCCTGATTTAGTTCACGAAGTAAGAACACTTCAATCTTCGCATCTGTTTTCTCCTTTGTTCCATATAGGCGAGCAGGAAACACCTTCGTATCATTGAAGATAAATGCATCGCCTTCATCAAAGTAATTGAATAAGTCTTTGAAACGAATGAAGTCTTCTTCTTTTGGTTCGCCATTGATATCACCTTTGAACATATCAATTTTACCAGACTGACGATGTAAAACCATCAATCTGCTTTCGTCACGACGTGTAACTGTGAAGGTCTGTGTTGTACCGTCAGTACGTGTTAGTATACGTTCAGATGAATGCGGATATAGGGCTACTTGTTCTTTTGGTAAGTTGAATTTAAACTGTGAAAGCTTCATATTTATTATTTGGGGAGTTTATTATTTATCTATTGTTTGTTGTTGGAGCCATTGGTCAAAGTGCTCATAATTAACGCAGTCCTCAACTTTTATGTCTCCAACTCTTGTGCGTCGCAGGGCGGTAAGATAGGCACCACTATTCATAGCACGGCCCAAGTCACGTGCTAAAGCACGGATATACGTACCTTTTCCACAAACCACACGTATCGAGAGTTGCATTTTTTCTGTATCGAAGTTTAGTACTTCTATTTCGTCAATGCGTATATTCTTCGGTTTCAGTGTTACGTCTTTTCCTTTTCGGCGATAGTCAAAGGCGCGTTTGCCGTCGACTTTTACTGCACTATAAGTAGGTGGAATCTGTTCAATGTCACCAATGAATTGTGGCAGTGTAGCCTCAATCAGTTCTCTGTTAATATGTGCAGTAGGGAAAGACTCGTTCTCTTCATGCTCCATATCGTAGCTCGGTGTGGTTGCACCTAACTGAAGAGTAGCTGTATATTCCTTTGTATGTGTTTGCAATGTTTCAATCTGCTTAGTCATTTTCCCCGTGGCAAGGATGAGTACACCTGTAGCCAAAGGGTCTAATGTACCTGCATGACCAATCTTTACCTTTCCATCGTTGGTTTGTGTGCAAAGGTATCGAACGTGTGCTAAAGCCTTGAAACTGGTAATTCCGTAAGGCTTGTCGATAGGAATAATTATACCTTCTTTGAAGTTCATTTGGACGATAAGTATATGAGATTAGTCAACCATTTGCAGTGGAATATCGCAGAGCAGCATTATAATGATGATGATACCAACGATGATACGATACCAGCCAAACCACTTAAAGCCATATTTTGCAAGGAAGTTTACGAACCATTTCATTGCTAATAGGGCAACGAGGAAGGATACCACGCAGCCTACTGCCAGCATTGTCAGATTATGTGTAGAAGCCCAAGAGCTATCAGCTTTTAATAAATCAAGCAGGTCGAGTAGTGTTGCACCAGCCATTGTTGGTACGGCAAGGAAGAACGAAAATTCAGCTGCACGCTTACGTGTCAGTCCGTTCGCCATACCGCCTACGATTGTTGCCATAGAACGGCTTGTGCCAGGAATAACTGATAAGCATTGGAAAAGACCAATAAAGAAAGCACGCTTTTCAGTTACTTGGTTCTCTTCTTTACCTTTATTAAATATATTGTCACAGAAGAGCATGAAGACACCTCCTACAACAAGCATGATAGCGACAACCCAAACTGAGTCGAGGAGCCAGTCGAGCAGTCCACTCTTCTTTGCTGCTAAGCCAATAACGACAGCTGGTAGTACACCCACGAAGAGTAGCCAATAGAAGCGTACGGGGTGAACAACCTTTTTAAAAGGGCATTTTTCTTCGTCTGAAACAGGTGTGTGGTCGATTTGGAAGAATCGTTTCCAATATAAGCACACTACAGAGAGGATGGCACCAAACTGTATGATGAATGTAAAAGCGTGTACAAATTCGTCACCAGATGGTACACCCAGAAGGTTCTGTGTGATAATCATGTGACCCGTAGAGGATACGGGAAGGAACTCTGTCAGTCCTTCAATAATAGAGATAATAATGGTTTGTAAGAGTGTCATTATTCCTCCACTTCTTTATTTTTCTTTGGCTGATAGAGGATAGCACCGATGATTGAGATAAAGCCAATGAAGGTTACAATCGGAGCAATTGTTATGTGTCTTGCACTGAAGATGTCGGTATCGAACACGGTTTCCGTAGATGTTCCGCCGCTCATAAGAATGAAACCGAGTATAACAACGGCTATGCTTATAGCCAACAAGATAAAGTTAATCTTACTGAATGCTAAATTTCTTTTGTCCATATTATAATTTTGGAAAGTTTGAGGTGAGGAGTTAGGGGAGTGTATTGAGTGTCAGAAGAATTTTAGGCAAGCGTAGATTTCTATTGCCTAAGGGCTTCTTTTTTGTCATCTTTCCCTTTTCTCTTCTTTTCCTATTAAATCTTATAGAGGTCGCCTGCCTTCATGCGCAGGAACTTATTTACTGATAGCCATGAGCAGAAGGTAGCTATAATCACGCCAAAAGCCAGCATTACCAGTGCGGTGATGAGTAATGCATCCCATGATAAGAGCTTCGTAATCTCAGGCTCATAGTCGTAGAGGAAGCACATTCCGATGCCCAATACAGCAATTGCTAATAGTGCAGAGGCAAGCCCTTCTAATACCGCACGTCGTAGGAAAGGTGCACGGATAAAGTTCCATGATGCACCAACAAGTTTCATCGTGTGGATAGAGAAGCGGTGGGCGTAGATGCTCAGTCGAATGGTATTGTTAATCAGTGAGAAAGAAACAATAGTCAGCAGGACGGCAATAACCAATAGTACTAAACTAATCTTTCCTAAGGTCTGATTGACGCTTTCTACCAAACTCTGAGGATAAGTGATGTCACTTACGCCTCGGTAGGTGCGTAGTTCTTTGACAATGTTCTGTATTGAATCATTGTTGGCGTAGTTGGCCTTCAATTGTATTTCTATTTCGCTCGTAAAAGGGTTCTCACCTGCAAATTCGGCAGGGTTGGCTCCCAATTCTCGTGTGCCTTCTTTCAAAGCCTGTTCTTTGCTAATAAAGTTCAGGCTGCTGATGTAGTGTAGGTCATGAATACGTTGGTAGAGAGCTGCACTCTCTTCTGTATTCATGTCGGGTTGGAGAATCATTGTGATGGTCAAATTCTCCTTTACGTAGGAACTAAGATTACGACTGGTGAAGCTGGTCAGCACAACCATACCAATCAGCATCAGTACCATTGCTGTACTGATACATAACGTAACAACCTGCAAGCTGTGATAATTGCGGGCTTTATTTCTTTTTGTTGCCATTTTATTCAATAAGGTATAATACACCAAAGTTCCTGCAAAGATACTGCAAAATAAGATAACGACAAAAGAAATTATACTTTATTTAGAGATTAGTTGGTTAAACTTGCGGAGTATATACTTCTTCGGAGGAAATAGCCTGTGAGGTGACAAGTGTTTGTGTTGAGATTACAAATGGGAAGTTATTGAATGAGGATGAAAGGCGTTTTATTGTTGGTTGGCGACAAAATTCCTTTGTTGTTATATGGGTAAAGAAGCACAAATCTGTAATAAAAAATTATCAATACAAATTCAAAAGACGCTTTTTAAGCACTGAATTAAGGCTTAATACGCTTCTTAAAGATGCTCTTTTGAAGCTCAAGTAAGCACCTTTTCAGGTCTAATTAAGCACCTTTTGTTGTACTTTTTTTCAACTTACTGAAATACAGTATCTTATGGTAGGTGTAGGAAAAGATGTTTTTGATTTTTTTCTTGGTGATTATTGAAAAGTATTGTAAAGAAAATTCAAATAAAAACATACCCTCGTCTTACGTGCCTCAGGAAAGGTTTTTATTATATAAGAAATAGTGGTTTGTTTTATTTAATTTTCAAAAATAAACGCTTTTTGTACTTTCTGTTTTTTTCTCTTTATTTTTTTGCAAATGATTTAAGATTATGATTTACTAATAATAGATTTATGAAAAAAACTCTTTTTAGCAATTACATGTCTGAGTTTGGTATCTTGTCAGATTGGAGGATTAACACCCGGTTATAATCATTTGTCAGATAATGCAAAGAAGAAGGTTATAAACTACGATGGAAAGATTGATGATGTTTCAGATTATAATAATGTCTATGTCATTACACATGAACAGGTGAAAGCGTACCTTTCAAGACATAAAGAGGTTGTCGTCTATGATTATACTCCTTTTTGTAACTCAGATTTTTGTGTTTCTCCTACGGTATTTTCAGGTGTTTGCAAGGAAAAGGGAATAGATTTTATTGTCATTTCGAATGTTTATGATGACCTTTTACACATTAATTATTATTTTCCCATTGTTCATGATAAATAATAAAAAAATATAAGACAAAATGGAGATGGAAGTATATTAAAGCGTTCTATTTTGGCTTAATTGGAACTAATGATAAAAACGTTATTCATCAATCGTATCATTATTTTATTAATGGCACTTATATAGGAAGTTGTCGAGATATATCGGAAATAAGCACTATGAGGCAAAAGCCAGAAGCTTATAGGCTTTTGCATGAATAAAACGCTTCTGTGGTTTTATGAAGTAGTAAATTCTGCGTACAGATTTATAGTTTACTATTCCTCTTTTGGGGTTTTTGAGTGTGAGGGGTTGTCTTTGTAGTTTCGTACAGAGGCAACCCCTATAATATAATTCCTCGAGATGATAACCATCAATTCATAACTAATTCATGAACAGAGATTTCAGGAAATACTTTTGTTGTAGAACCAAGAATTTCGTATCGAAGACACCACAAGAGTATTCTTACGAATAAATAAGATAAATTCGCACTTGCTTGCTGAATTCTAATGAGAATAATTGACAGCAATGTATAAATATTAGAGAAAAAAATCGCTAAAAATTGTTTTTAATATTTAAGATTTTCGATAAGTAGGGTTGAAAAATTAAAAATGCAGTAAGTTTGCACATTATATAAAAAAAGTATGATGAAGCAAAGTTTTTTTATTACATTATTTTTTTGCTAATATCTGTAGGTGCGGTAGCTCAGGAGAGTGAGCCAGTCTTCGTTGGAGGAAACGAAGGATTGTTTGTAGAGGAGTTGCAAGCATATACAGACTCACTGAATACATTGAAAGATAGTATTTTTACACGTAAGAGTCAGAAGAAGCGACAGGTTTGTCGACTTCGTCAGAGTGAAATACGTCTTTTTATGCCGTTGACATATTATAGTAAGGTGACAGAAGGTTTGTTTTCGCTTGATAAGGTTGAGAATGCTCATTCGTCAGAATTGATGCATATTTATCTGACACGTCCCGATCTTGTTGTGGGTACCGACCGAATGGTTAAGCAGCAGCAGACAAAGTTGAACGATATAGATGTGCCAATTCGTCACGAAGCCACTTTGGTAGAGAAGGTTGTGGAAGCACCTATTGAGCCAGAGGTAGTTCCAGTGGAAGTCTTGGTAAAGCGACCAAATTTCTGGACGTATAATGGCGATTATTCATTACATTTTTTACAGAATTTTGTTTCAGGAAACTGGTATAAGGGTGGCGAAAGTAATTATTCAGCATTGGCAGCATTGGTGATGCAAGCCAATTATAATAATAAGCAAAAGGTGAAGTGGGAAAACCTTTTGGAGTTGAAGTACGGTTTGCAAAGTAGTAGCTCAGACTCCTTGCATAGTTTTAAGAGTACAGAAGACTTGATACGTCTTACTTCAAAGTTCGGTTTGCAGGCTACAAAAAAATGGTATTATACGGTTCAGTTTATCGGTAGTACACAGTTCAGTAATTCTTATCGTTCGAATAATTCAAAGGTCTTTTCGTCTTTTGCAGCTCCGTTGAATATAAACTTTTCAGTCGGTATGAATTACTCCGTAGACTGGTTAAACCATCGTTTGAAGGGTAATTTTCATTTGGCTCCAATGGCTTATAATATGAAGTATACTCGAATGTTGGATTTGAGTACACGTTTGGGAATAAAAGAAGGCAATCATTTCTTACATGATTATGGTTCGGAGTTTTCGGTAGACTTAGAGTGGAAGTTGATGGATGCGTTGACATGGAAGACTCGTCTTTATGCTTACTCGACATATAAACGTTCAGAGTTAGAATGGGAAAATACGTTCACCCTTCGTTTCAATCGTTATATTTCAAGTCGAATATTCCTCTTCCCACGTTTTGACGATGGTGTACGCCGTGACGAGGATTATGCTTATTGGCAGTTGAACGAGTTCACTTCAATAGGATTTCAGTATAATTTCTGATAGTGATAGATGCTTGTCATGAGCTCTTTTCAATAACTTAATGATGTTGGAGAATATAGAGAAAATCTACTCGAAAAAGTAAGGAAGAGGTCTTGCAGGATAAACTTGACTCATTTTTATTTCAGTTTTGACTTAGATATTGGATAATTTTATGTACTTTTTGCAGCGTAATTAATATTAATACTTTTTTTATGTAGAAGTATTATCAGCTCAGAAATGAAAGAGTTTCATCTATTTAATAACGTAAATATTTCAAATAATAATAATAAAGGCTAATCAATGAAGTATCATCAATGTATGTTTAGAACTTTAAGAAGGCTACCTTCTTTAGTGTTTCTGACAGCTTTTGTCTTGATGGTGTCGTGGAGTTCTGCCGCTACGGCACAGACAGTAGGTAAGAAATTCTCGATATCTTTAAGGATAAGAGTGTTGCTCAGATTTTAGATTTTATTTCTACAAAGGGAGACTACAAAATTAATTATTCAGACGATGTAAAGAATGACACGTTGCTTCTTACAATCTCGTTTGAAGATGTAGACGAACTAAGTGCAGTAGAAAACCTCTTGTCTCACTCATCTTTCGTATATAACATTGATGGTAAGGTGATTGATGTGTTTAAGATGAAGAATGTAACGCAGGGACAATACACTATTCGTGGTACGATAAAGGACAAAGACGGATTGGGTGTACCTTTTGCGATTGTACAGATAAAGGGAACGTCAAAGGGTGTGACAGCTGATATAGATGGAAATTTCTCTATGCCCGTAGAAACGGAAGTGGGAACAATCAGTATTTCCAGTGTAGGCTATGAATCAAAAACTTTGAAGTATCATGCAGGTAAGCCGTTGAATGTTCTTTTGCCATCATCAGCCATAGCAATGGGCGAGGTGACGGTCGTTGCGTATGGTAAGCGCAACACACGTGAGCAAGTAGGAGCAGTGGCATCTGTAAAGGTTGAGGATTTACAAAAGGCTCCATCAGCAAGTATTGAGACCCTTTTGCAGGGTCGTATGGCAGGTGTTGATGTAACTAATCTCTCTCTGGTTCGCCGGGTGGTGGAGGTTCGCGCATCACTATTCGTGGTTTCAATTCTCTCAATCAGCAGGGAGTCAATGATGGCACACCTCTTTATGTTATTGATGGCATTCCTGTTGCTGGTAGTTCAAGCACTTCAACAGGTGGTATCAATCCTTTGTCAGGACTCGACCCATCAAGTATTGAGTCTGTACAGGTTCTTAAAGATGCTGCTTCTGCTTCGCTTTATGGTTCAAGAGCAGGTAATGGTGTTATCCTTATTACGACAAAGAAGGGTAAGTCTGGTCGTTCTGAGGTAAGTTTTAATTTCTCACAATCTTTTTCTTGGTTGCCAAGTACACCATTGCAGACGATGGGTAAGGGCGAGCGAGACATCTATCTTCTTCTTGCAAGAATGCAGCGCGGTGCACATTATGATTATTCTACGGACAAGTTGATATTACCGGGTTCTTACAAGGATTCGTATGGCTGGGATATAGGTGGCGATGGTGCATACGATTATTTATGGCGTAATGGTAAGGTATTGGATCCAGAAAGCCGTTTGTCAGCTATTGCACAAGACTCTCTTAATACTTTCTATAATAACAAGACAAACTGGTGGAAGTATGCCTTCCGTGTAGGTAAGGTGACTAAGGCCGACATGTTGGTGTCTGGTGGTACAGACAATATTAGATATATGGTCAATGCTGGTGTATATGACGAAACGGGTATTATGATCAGTTCTAACTTCCGTCGTTTCAGTTTGTTGAGTAATCTCGACTTCAACCTTTCAACGAAGTTGAGTGCCTTTACACGTGTCAATCTTACATACGCAACTCAGAATGCAGGGGCAGATGGCGGTCGTGTGCAGGGATTGACATTCGACCCAAAACGAACATCGACACTCTTGCCGGGTAAGGGTACGGCTGTGGAGGAGCTGACCTTGAGAGAATTGAAGGATATTGACAAGACTAATTCAAATTATAATGTTCGTTTAAGCCTTGGTTTGAACTATAATATTTTGAAAGGTTTGCGTTTCACTTCTACCTATTCGCTTGATCATTACTTCACACGTGCTTATACCTTCACGCCTAATTACTTGAAGGGTGATAAGATGTCGAGTGTTGAGGCCGCTAATATTGCAATGACAAATGTTCAGACTGAGAATATACTTACTTATAACCTTGTGTTACCAAGTGAGCATAAGTTGGAGTTGATGACTGGTTTGACCTATAACTATGACTTGTTGCAGAGTCTGAATGGTACGGCAAAGGGTGGTCCTACTAATTCCATCAAGTATGTTGGTGAAGGATGGCCAACAACTTATAGGGACGGAGGTGAGGTAATACATGCTCAAACTTTCTTGACGAATATGGAAGAGCAGGCGATGCTTAGTTTCTTAGGTCGCGCAGCATATAGTTATAAGAAACGTTATATGACAGAGCTTTCAGTTCGTGCCGATGGTTCAAGTGTGTTTGGTAAAGACGTGCGTTGGGGAACTTTTCCTTCTGTTGGTCTTGGCTGGGCATTCAGTGAAGAACGATTTATGAAGAAGTTCTGGTGGTTGAGTTTCGGTAAACTTCGTGCATCTTGGGGTAAGTCTGGGCAGAAGTTCCAGGAGCCTTATTTGGCTTTGGGTGTGATGACAGAGCATGGGAGCTTTAATGGCTCGCCTGGTCTTGCACCAAGTATCATCGCTAATAAGAAATTGACATGGGAGGAAAGTGATCAATATGACCTTGGACTCGACTTGCAGCTTTTGGATTATCGTTTGAAGCTCAAACTCGATTATTACTATAAGTATTCAAGCAAGCTGTTGATGCAGTCTTATTTGCCAGGTGATGTTTTCCTTGCTACAGACATGTGGGACAACGCTTCTGCTATTTCTAATGAGGGTATTGAGTTTGAGGCTCAGTATGATGTTATTCGTAAGAAGAATTGGAATTGGAGCGTAGGTTTCAACCTTTCTCACAATAGAAATATGCTGCGTCAGACCTACAATGGCGAAGACCTTAATGACAAAGTATTAGGTCGTCTGTTTATGGTATCTATACATTCAAGGACGAAGGTATTGTTCAAAAGGAAGAAGAGGTACCAATGTATTACAATACGTCAGGTAAACAGCTTCCACTTTACTTCCAGTCTATTAATAATCCATTACGTGTAGGTGGAAGGAAAATCAAGGATCAGAACTATGATGGTGTGATAGATGATAAGGATCTCTATTATGCTGGTAGCACGCTTCCTGCTCTCTATGGTGGTTTGAACAGTCACTTAGAGTGGAACGGATTTAGTCTTGACTTACTCTTTAGCTATACAATTGGCCGTAAGGTTATGAATATGTATAAGAACAGTGCATTTACTTTCACAAAAGAGTTTGGTGTAATTATGAATCACTTCCATCTTAATGATTTCTGGACAACAACCAATCGTGATGCAAAATATCCATCACTTGAATTTGCAGACAGAGATTATTCAGGACAATTTGATGGTAATATTGATTCTAATATTGAGAATATCAGCTTCTTACGACTTAAGCAGTTGGTTCTCGGTTATCAGTTACCAAAGAAATGGCTGAAAGGTTCATTCATCAAGGATGCTAATATCTATCTAAAGTGGTGAGAACCTGTTCTTGATTACTAATTATTCAGGATTGGACCCAGAAATTATTAATCCTTATACAGGTAAGGACGATGGAACACAATACCCATTGAATAGAAAGGTAACTTTGGGTCTCAACTTAAAATTCTAAGGGAAATGAATAAGATTATAATGCTTTTAATAACTGGTAGCCTTCTATCCTCTTGCAACCTTGATTTGCAGCCAGAGAATAGACAGACTTATAGTAACTCATTTAATACAGAAAAAGAGTTGAACGCAACAACCAGTGCTATCCTATTTGAAATAAACTCTGTTGTTGGTAACAACATTGTTTTTTCAACAGCTGGTATGAAGGCTGATGAAGTACGTGATAATAAGCAGTTGCGTGAGTGGAACCCACGAACAGTGATTGCAAGCGAGTATTCTTGGAAAGGTCTATATGATATTATCTTTGAAGCTAACCTTTTGCTTGATAATATAGATAAGACAAAGGAATTGACAGAAGAACGTCGAAATTATCATGTTGGACAAGCAGAGTTTGCGCTTGGACTGTCTTATTTCCTTTTGGCTCAGCGTTATGGTGAGGCTGTCATCACAGAGAATTCTTCGGAGATAAAGCCTTACTCTTTGTCTTCTCAGAGTGAGGTGCTCAATACCGCAATTGAACATGCAAAGAAGGCATTGGACGTTCTACCTACATGGGATAAACTGAGGGATATTAATGGTGCGTCAGTCAATATTCGTCAGATAGCATCAAAGGGTAGTGCGACTGCCTTGCTTGCACAAATTTATGCGTGGAAGGGTAGTGTGACGGAACTTTATAAATTGGAAGGGAATGCACAGAATGATTATCAAAAGTCTATTGATTACTCCACACAGCTTATCGATGGTCAGGTTGGCAATTATCAGCTTTGTTCGTCACCAGAGGAACTCTGTACTTACTTGTCTAACGAGAAGTCTCCAAATCCAGAGGTAATCTTCAGCTTATACTTCGATAAGACACGCTCTGAGTATACTGTTTCGCCTAATGAGGTGGCACAGAACTTTGTGAGCTGGCCTGTAAGAGAGGATAAGACTTTGGCAGACTTGCCTTCGCAGAGTACCTATCAGCTTTATGCATCAACTGTAACGTCTATGTTCCCTGATGCTACTGATCAGCGTTTGCAGGCATTCTTCTATGAGTGGGGCACTCCACATGAGGTCGGTGGAATAGACTATGCAATTATGTATAAGTTTAGAAGAAGCCTTATGGAAACTAATCAGTATTCTGCAAGTGGAAAGGATTTTCGCTCTGTTGACGCTGACTATGTTTACTGGCGACTTGCTGATTTCTATCTCTTAAGAGCTGAATGTTATCAGAAGTTAGGTAATGAGCCACAAGCTATTGCCGACCTCAATGTGATTCGATCACGTGCTGGAGCATTACCTTATCCTTCAACTTACGATACAGAAGGATTAAAGAAGGCTATCTTCCGAGAGAGAGAAAAGGAGTTTGTTGGTGAGAACGATGCACGTTATGCAGATGTTATCCGCAATGGTTATGTGAAAGAGGAATTACAAGGTAAGTTCTCTTCACTGCGTAATCAGGATATTCAGGGCGGTGCGCTCTTCCTTCCACTTCCAAAAGATGCATGGCAGGATAAGCAGGGACATATCATTAATACCCGTTTGCGACAGAAGCCATATTGGCAGGCTTATAACTAATATTAAGGTGGATTGTTACAAGAAATAAAGTGTAAGATAAAATGAAGAAGATTATATATATAATAACAATGTGCCTGACAATAGCTGTCTTCGGCAGTTGCACCCAGTACAATTTTGATGATACTGGCTTTGCGAATGGCAAGCACGATATGACAATGTGGGAATACTTCAAGCGTGATAGCTATAACTGGGATTCTCTACGTGTGATGGCAGAGCATGCTGACTTGGTTTCGCTTTTCCAAGGTACAAGTGAATATGGTAAAGACTTTACATTCTTTGGTCCTACGAACCATAGTATACGTCGTTATCTGCTTGAAAATAATATGCAGCGTGTGTCTGATATCCCTGTGGAGGATTGCAAGAAATTTATCATGAATGGAGTTCTTCCTAATAAGCGTGTGATGCTTGATGATTTCAAGGAAGGAGTTAAGTCTTCTGACCCATCAACGCCAATCGGTAAGGGAGGAGAGACTATTGATATGGCCTCAGGCAACCAATTGTGGATTTACACTTTCCGTGAGTCTTATAATAATGTGCCTGGTGCTGGTCCGAAGCGCATCTATTTGGTTTCTCCTAACACAACCATGACATCGGAAGTTGCTTCATGTAATATTGAGACAAACACGGGTGTCGTTCACTCACTTGTTTATGACTTTAGCTTAAAGGACTTTTAATAATGAATCAAATGAAAAAAAGAATATCGTTGCTGTGCCTTCTTGGACTTGTTATCGGTTTTATGGTATCATGCAGCAAAGTAGATGTGGGGTATCTACGAACGAGGGATGCTTCGTTTCATCCAGACTCACTTAATGTTTTCCATAACATAGACCCAGATAGCGAACGTGGAAGGGGAAACTTACCATTTGTCTCAACACGTATTCAGGGTGTTGCAGGTACTAATCCTATCAATTATGAATTGTCTGGGGTTAAGGCTGATAGCGAGGAACTCTCGCAATTGTTTATGAAACTCTATAAAGAGGGTAAGGTTTCTGTTACTGGTGGTTTGATTGTCGTTACACAGGAAGCGGCAAAACAATTACCAAATGGTAGATATTCTCTAACACTAAAAGTGTATAATGAGGATCATTCTGCAGATCTTAAAGATGTCTTTAAGATTGTTGTGACGGATGATGAGTTAATTGTAGAATAATAAGAGGATTATGTATTCAAACATATTATTTAGGCTTTGGTATTACTTGTTTCTTATTGTTATATAGCGTGTAAGGATGAGGATTATCAATGCTTTATGTAAGAATGAATGATACAAAGGACTTCAATAATAATCTTTAAAAACATAGTAGATATGAAAAAAAGAAGATACGTCCTACTGCTTATGGCACTTTTGATGGTGGCAGTACAGCTTCGTGCACAGCATGGTACAGAAGCTGCAAATGGTATAAAGTTCTTTAAGGGGAACTTTCAGCGAGGCTTTAGTACAAGCAAAGAAGGAGAATAAATTAGTTTTCGTTGACTTCTATGCCGTATGGTGTGTACCATGTAAGAAGATGGCAAAGACTGTTTTCACACAAGAGGAAGTTGGTAAGTATTTCAATGAGCACTTTATCAATCTTCAGTTAGATGCAGAGAAAGGCGAGAATGTTGAAATAGCTAAAAACTATAAAGTTGCAGCTTATCCAACCGTCGCATTTATTTCATCAGATGGTAAGGCTTTGTCGGTAAATACAGGTGCTATGGATAAAGATGAGCTGATGGAAGCAGCTAAGATTGCCGCAGGTGAAAGTGTTAGTTTTGAGGAACTTTACAACAAATACAAGGCTGATAACAACGACCTCGATGTGCAGCAGCAACTTCTCCTCAAAGCACCATCTTTTTTGCAAGCACAAGAAGGTATGGATGCTGACAAGTGGGTAACACGTTTGCAGAAACTTTATAAGAGCTATGTAGCTGCAAAGGCCCCACTGAAGCTTATCAATGAGAATGATTATCGTATCATTCTGACCTTGGAGGGTGATGAGGATAAGGAGCATAAGCAGTATATGATTGACCTTATGAACGACCACCTTGATGATTGGATGAAGGCACTTGGTAACGCACCTGCTTACTATATTGTTGAGGCTAACGATATCTTTGCTGAGGATTTAGCAAAGGATGGTAACGTTAAGTATAAGGATTATGTGGAGAAGGTTAAGAGTCAATATGCGAAGGCATACGAGGTTGTTGGCTTGACAGGTATTACTCCTTACGAGAAGGCTAAACTTTACTTCGATGCACTCTTCAACTTGTATAAGAACAAAGATGTTAGTGGCTATGTAAGTGCTATGGAAACCTACTTCGGCAAGATGGAGAAGAACCTCCGTTCGGCCGACTATGGTAAGGCTGCACAGAATCTTTATATGGCAGCAGGCAAGAGCTTGAAGGCTAAGGATCATGAAGTGGCTATCAAGTGGGCAGAGAAAGCCTTGGCACAGGAAGAAGCTGTGATGGATCGTGTGAATTATATGGTTATGATTGGTGACTCTTATCGTGAGTTAAAGAACTATACCAAGTCACGTGAGTTCTATAATCAAGGTTTTGCAGAGTCACTTCGTTTAGAAAATATGGAGATGCCACAAGCGATGTTGCAAGGAGCAATCAAGCAGAAGCTCGCTACACTGGATCTTCTTGAAAAGTAAACAATGACAATGTTTAAGAATATCGTTAAATGCCTATCGAGCGTGCCAGTGGCGCTGCTCATAGGCTTTTTGTTTTTCTCTTTCAGTCCTGTCAATGCACAGATGAAAGGACTTCGAAAGGGAAAGTTGGCAAATGGGCTTACTTACTATATCTACAATGATGGCTCAGCTTCGGGGGAGGCGCAGTATTATCTCTACCAGAATGTAGGTGCTATCTTGGAGAATGAGGAAGAGATGGGGTTGGCACATGTATTGGAGCATCTGGCTTTTAATACGACCGACCATTTTCCTGATGGTGTGATGAACTTCCTTCGTAGTAATAACCTCAATGACTTCGAGGCTTTCACGGGCGTTGATGACACTCGTTATGCTGTTCACAATGTTCCAACAAACGATGTAAAGCTTAATGAGAAGATGCTTTGGGTACTTCGTGACTGGTGTCATGGTGTTAAGATGACGACCAAGGATATTGAAAAGGAACGTGGGATTATTCTTGAAGAGTGGCGGCATCGTTCGGGAGTAGACCGCCGTTTGACCGATGCTATCGCACCTGTTGTCTATAATCACGCAGGCTATGCCACTCATAACGTGATTGGCTCGCAGAAGATTTTGGAAACTTTCAAGCAGAAGCAGGTAAAGCAGTTCTATGATAAATGGTATCGTCCTAATATGCAGTTTATTGCTATCATCGGTGATGTCGATATCAATCAGGTAGAGAAGGATGTTCAGGCAGTCTTCAAGACTTTACCAATGACGCAGGCTCCAGCTGTAAATCCACAGGTAAGACAAATCCCTAACAATACCACTCCGCTCTATATGCGTTTCATTGATGCAGAAAACAAGAGTGCATCTTTGGACTTTATCAACGTTTGGAGGTGAAGGGCAACGCACCAGAAGAGAACCGTGTGCGTCAATTTATCTTTACCAACTTCTTCAATACATTAGCTCCAAAGCGTTTTGCAATGTTGAAGAATGCCGATAAAGAGAGTTATATTGCTGCAGAGGTGAGTTTGTCCCCACTGGTAAGAAATTATTATCAGATGGCGTGGGATGTAGTTCCTTATCAGGGCAATGAACAGAAGGCACTCCAACAGTTGTTGGCTGTACGCGACAACTTGCGTGACCAAGGCTTCACGGCTGCCGAGTTCAATGCAGAGAAAGAGAAGATGTATAATGGTATGAAGGAGGCACTTGAATCACAAGGACTGGGTACACCAGACAATGCTTTGATGCTTTTCCGTCAGAACTTCCTTTATGATGTGCCGGTACAAGACTTCCGTGCCCAGATTAATCGTAATATAGAAAGTTTAGTTGAGTTAGAGGTTGAGGATATGAATGCTTGGTTGAAGTCATTGCTCGATGATAATAACCTTGCTTTCGTTACTTATTCTAAGTCAGAGCGTGAGATGAATATTACGGAAAACGACCTTATGGCTGCACTGAAAGCTAAGAGTTCGTTTAGCGATATGGCACGTGCTGAAGGAACAACTCCTATGAGTCAATTGATTGACTTCCGTCTGCCAACTGGTCAGATTATATCAGAGAAGTCTTTGAAGACTTTGCAAGCTAAGGAGTGGACTCTTTCGAATGGCGCAAAGGTGCTTTATCGTCATGTTCCAGAGTTGAGCGGACAGTTCCTTTTTGCGGGTTCGGCAGAAGGAGGTAAGTCTATTGTCCCAGCACAAGAACTTGCCAACTATCATGCAATGCGCTCACTCTTGATGCAATCGGGCGTGTATAAATACAATCGAAACCAGTTAGCTCAATGGTTGCAGGGAAAGAATATCAACCTTTCACTCTCGTTAGAGGATTATAGTGATGGTGTAGGTGGTAATGCTCCTGTTGCTAATGCTGACGATTTCTTTAGCTATTTGTATCTGATTTTGTCACGTCAGAACTTCTCAAAGTCAGCCTTTGATAAGTACATCCAGCGCAATCTCTATGTCTATGAGAACCGAGCAACGACAGGTATGGCAGCTGTACAAGACTCTATTCAGCACTTGCTCTATCCTGTCAGTGCGATGAACCCTCGTCAGGATGAAGCGTTCTTCAAGTCGGTTCAGTACGATAAATTGCAAGAACAGTTCCAGACACACCTTGGCGATGCGTCACGTTTCACCTATTGTCTTATCGGTGATATTCCTGAAGCAAAGGCAAAAGAGTTGGTACTTCGTTATATCGGTTCTCTCAAGGGTGAAGGTAAGCCTGTGAAGACTGCTATCCAGCCAATGGATTTCTCGTCATCTACTCCCGTTATCAAGCGTACATTTGAGACAGAGACAGAAGGTGGTATGGCTGAGATTGAGATTTCCTTTGCTAATAAGCAGAAACTTTCTGAGCGTGAACAAGCTGCTTTGGAGGTGATGCGTGGACTTTTGGAACGTCGTTATTTTGACGTGTTGCGTGAGAAAGAGCAACTCACTTATACCGTTGGTGTACAGAGTAATTATACGGCTCAACCTGTGACAAGCGAACGTCTTAATATCCATCTTTCTACATCAAAGGAGAATGTCGATAAAGCTGTTAGCCTTGTTTATAGTATTCTTGACGATGTAAAATCAGGACATTTCACTGCTGATGAGTTTAAGGCGGCAATGGTTCCACTGGCTGTTGATGAGGAACAGGCTGCTGCGGCACAGCCAAATAGTGATCCGTCTGTTTGGATGGCACTGTTGAACATCTATGCTGAAACAGGTAACGAATTGTCGCCAAACGATAATACCGCTTCTTCGCCCATCTTTAAGACCCTCACAGCGCAGGACATAGCTGCCGTAGCGATGAAGGTGATGACAGATGCTAAGCAGCGTGAGATTATCGTGAAGCCTGCTGTGCAAGAAGGTAAACATACCTTTAAATAATTAATGGTAAGGAAATATAATAAAACAGAGGTGTGCAAGAGTACACCTCTGTTTTTTTGACTTTGTTCATGATGTATTGATACTGTCAACTGTTAGTACTATTTGTACTTTGTGTATATATATATCATGGTTTTTACTTGGTTATTTGAGTACTGTATCTTTTCGATGTAAGCTCTGTTGCCTCACCACTTGAGTTATTGATGGACTGTAAGTAATGCTGTGAAAAATTATAGGGATGCTCGAAGCCGTGCATCCCTATTTTGATTTTCTTATCTATAAAGGACAAAAGTCATAGAACTATACTCCAGTATACCATTTTTAAAATGAAAAGCTCCTAATCCTTCATACGGTTTACCTGTCTTTTCATCAATAATCACGAAACCTCCGAACTGCCTGTCATAATAGTATCGTCCATGTGCTCTCAGGTTTCCATAATGGTCTATTACTCCCGTATGCCTGTTCACGTAAGCATAGGTAGCATATCCGTTATGAAAACTTATTTGTGGAATGGTAGTGTTTTGATTTGTTACGTAATTATCTACCATACGCCAAATTGTATTTTCTACGTTTGGAATAGAGTCGTCGTCATCGGAACACGAACTAAAAGAAATTGATAAGATAAACAGGCATAATACAATAACACCTGTTTTCTGTATCTTGGATAAGATTAATTTCATAGTTGTCATATTTAAATTATTATTTAATTAAACTACCTTTTACAGGCATAATACACATGTCGAAACATCCAAAAAGTTCTGTTGTAAGATAGGCTTTGTTCCCCTCAATGCGTTCTATAGGACTTGGACTGAAGAAATGGTAGCTACGATTACCTGTTAATATTTCATTGTCAGCAACATCTATTTGTACACGTTCTGTTAACTGTACTGTATGTTGTTTTTCCCAATCTGATGAGAGTTTGATAGAAGGATTACCCTTTCCATCCGTAGAAATTGGTATTGTAACAGAACCTTCTACTCCTGCTTTTAAACGAGTCATATAAGTATCATCTTTACGTTTCTCATTTACATTCTTAGCATTTGTTCCTAATACGGAAACATAAATAGAACGTTGCAATGTTTGATCAAATGGATTCCAAGATTCAAAACTAAGATCCGTATTTATATCGTGTGGATAAATCCATTTAGATTTTAATTCCTTAACATCAATGCGGTACCAAGAATGACTTTTTCTAAAAAAAGTTTTATGCTTTCTACGCACATGTATTGTTGCAGTAAATAAATCCTCAGGTCTGATAGAGAGTGCTATAACATTCTTACTTGTTCCTGTTACGACAGTAATGTGGAATGTAAAATTACCATCGGTCCATAAACGTTTAAAAACATAGTTGTAATCAGGATCCCCTCCCTCGTCGTAGTATTCTCCATCCATGACATACGGACTCAAATAGACGCCAGGGACAGCATTTTGTTCCTTGTGACGGCTTAACCAGTAATAATGTGCAGGATTGAGTTTCATTCTAAACACTACATCTTTAACAGAGAGATCCAATTCTCGTTTTTGAGTGTTGAAATCACTGAGTTGATTTAGCTGATAGGCCATTTGGGTCCTAAGCACACCATTTCCACTACCTACCTTCTTGAAAGCCTTCAAGGTTTCTTTCGGAAGATATATGGTATCAATTGTATTTTTAGCAGCATCTTTTTTCTCATCATAATCTTCATACATATCACCATAATAGATAGTTCTATCACGTGTCAAAGGGTTATATGTATGGGTCTTTGCTGGATTGTAGCCATCATCTACAAAAGTATAACTTGCTTCACTTGTAGCACGTGTTATTCCGTCTTTTAATTTCATTCTATGGCTCTCACCTACGACAAATGTATGAAACAAAGGTAACATGCCACGTGTTTCCTCTGATACAGAATCTGTAACACTGCCATCAACATAGAATTTACCATTGTAATACACTGGCGTATTACAATCTTGGGTATTTAACTGATTTACAGATAAACTGTCGTCAAATAGAGACAAATCGGGAACAAAAACATTTAAGAGTGGTACAGACTTTTCTATCTGAGCAAGCTCTTTGTTATTCTTAGTGTACTTTTGCAAGATTTCAGCAAAAGTTTTTCCGTCTGTTACCGTTCGATTCTTTGTTAAAGGATAAAAAATGTTATAATCATTATCATTCTGTTCAAGTGCAACTTTCTTTAAGAACCCACGTAATTGTGGTTCTGCATAGGTTGCTTTTGAAAGGATTTTTGCAAAAAGAAGTTCTGCACTTTCCTTAGTTAATTGACTTTTATCAGTGACTTCGCTTTGGTTTTGTAAGCTACCATCCTGTAAACTTTCTTTTTGACAAGCACTAACTAAAACAGTTAGAGCAATAGTATACGATACTAAAAATTATTCATAAATGTTTTTGTAAAAAAATATATTGCTTGCAAAGGTAAACATCAACTTATAATATGTTTTTTGTTAGTTTTTATAGAAATGACTAAATTGAGAACTCTGCATGATTCTTCTTTTCAATATTTATAACATACAGATACGACTCTGAAAAATCTTTACAGATTTCAAATAAAAGCATCTATAAATAATAGTAAAAATATATATAAAAAGCATGTTTGTAATCGGCAGATAATCAGTTAGTTATAAATTAGTGTAAATAGAGGTGCTTAATTGGACTTCAAAAGGGCGTTAGTTAACCCTCAAAAGAGTACCCTCTGCAAGTCTGTTAGGCATCTTTTTGAAGCCGAAAGAGCATGTTTTGGATTTGAATCACATGAAAATAGTTTACAAACGTCGCTTTGTAAGGGGATAAATTGTTTGTGGACGACGAATAGGCATAGTAACAGTAATTATTTTTTTCTTAGTCCCCAACCCCTCTCTCTTGGAGAGGGGTTGGGGAGAGGTCTTTAATAATCCTCCTTATACTTATCCGTCTCAATATAGATGTAAATCTTGTATTCAGGGAAAGCGGCACGCATATTCTTTTCGATGTCGTTAACCAGTTGAGATGCTTGTGCTTCGTATTCGCTTTTAACATCAATCTTTGCAGTGACGAGGATGTCATTAGGACCGAGGTGGATAGTTTGACGTTGATGAGGCGGTCGACTTCTGTCCTGTTGAAGGTTTCCTTAATACGAGTTAGGTCTTTCTTTGTGACACTTTCGCCGATAAGCAGACTGTAGAACTCACGTGCTAAGAAAAGAGCTGCCACGCAGAGGAGCAAACCAATCAGTACACCCGAAAGCGCATCATAGAACGGATTGCCCGTGACATGGGTGAGAAGCGTACCGCCTAAGGCTATCAGTAGACCAATGACTGCACAACTATCTTCTGCAAAGATGATGAGGATTTCGCTGTGACGGCTCTCTCGTAGGAAGCGATAAAGCGAAAGATTGTCCTTGTTCAACTCTCTTATTTCTTTGAATGCAACACGCAGACTGCCCAATTCTACTAAGAGACCGAAGACAAGAATGCCGATAATGAGCCACGTGTTCTCCAAGCTGTGTTCTGGGTGAAACAACTTCTCAGCAGCTTCCATGATACCTAATGCACCACCAGCGAAGAACAACATCATTGCAACAACCAAACTGTAGAAATACTTTGCACGTGCCTGTCCGAATGGATGTTGCTCCGTGGCTTTAACAGTTGATTGTCGGTTGCCAATCAATAGTAGTATCTGATTGCCACAATCCACAATGCTATGGATAGACTCATTCAACATAGCTGCTGAGCCAGACACTGCAAAACCCACAAACTTTGAGATTGCTACCAGTATGTTTGCAGCTAAGGCAGCGATAACGCTCATCATTCCTTCACTGTTCTTTTCCTTTTCCATTTTCTTTCTCTCCCTTTGACTGAGGTTTGATATTTGTGAATGTTTATGCTCTTCTTATTTTTTAGCAGCCTTCTCTGCGTCTTGTAGCATTTTATGGCGTTCTTCGTATATTGGTCGCCACTTATTAATCATTGCTTGAAGGTCCTTACTTCGCTGTTCCAGTTCACGATATTCGTCCGTGTCCGTTTCGTTATTTTGGCTTTTTATCAGCATTCTTTGCAGCATAATCTGTTGCTGTTCGCCAGCCCTTTGAAGTTGCGTACCAAGTTTCTTAAGATTTTCTATAAATGCTAATGCACGGTCAATATGATTTTCTTTTTCCATCGTTTTACTATCTCTTAATGTCTTTTTGCTGTGTGCAAAGTTACGGAAAAAGTTCAGTATGACCACTGCTTCCATTTTTTTTTTCATGTAGAAAAGAAATTCTTTTCATGAAAATAATATGTTGTGAGGTGTTTTCTTTCGGAACTTCGCACGTAAGACGGGATTTTATACTATCTTTGCAAGTAGATAAATGAACATATTTTAGATGGAAAAGAAGAAACAGATAGATTGTTTTTTACCATTTTCTACGGCTGCAATGATGCAGTCGCTCACTTCGCAGTTGTGTGAGGAAGGTGTGGTGAAAGACCTATATATATTAACGGCAGAGGGCTTGTCTTCAGAGACTTTGCCAAAGTTTGCACGTCAGTTGCAGACAGGTGGTTTGCTTTCTCTTGCTACCATGCGTCTTATTGCTGCAACAGCAACAGCCGATTATGCCCTGCTTTATTTGAAGCAAGGACCTATCACGTTAGGTTATCATGCGCTTGAGCGTATGCTGCAGGTAGCTGAAGAGACTGGTGCAGCTATGGTTTATGCTGACCATTACTCTGTGGAAGCTGGCAAGACGGTGAAGCATCCCGTTACAGACTATCAGTTGGGTAGTATCCGTGATGACTTCGATTTTGGTTCTGTCGTACTTCTCAAGACGGAGTACCTGAAGGAATATGCAGCGAAAGAGGTGGCAAAGGATTATCAGTTTGCAGGTTGGTACGACCTTCGTCTCTTCCTGAGTCGTAAGGGAGACCTCTTCCATCTGAATGAATACCTTTATACAGAGGAAGAGGATGACCTACGTGCCAGCGGTGAGAAGCAGTTTGATTATGTGAATCCACGCAACCGTGAGGTACAGATTGAGATGGAGCAGGCAGCAACGGCACACCTCTCTGCTATCAAAGCCTTGGTAGATACAACGCAATATGTACAGCCTGACTTCTCTGGTGAGGCTTTTCCGGTAGAGGCTTCGGTGGTGATTCCTGTCTTTAATCGTGAGAAGACTGTGCGCGATGCGGTGGTTTCGGCCCTCTCACAGAAGACAGATTTTCCTTTTAACGTTATCGTTGTCGACAATCATTCGACAGACGGGACGATGGAGATTCTCTCTTCTTTGGCTGCTGATGAGCGTCTTGTGCATCTTATTCCTACACGTACTGACCTCGGTATAGGCGGCTGTTGGAACTATGCTATCAATGATGCGCATTGCGGTCGCTTTGCTGTTCAGTTGGATAGTGATGACCTTTATTCTTCAGAGAATACCTTGCAGACAATTGTCAACGCTTTCCACGAGCAGAAGGCAGCAATGATTGTCGGTTCTTATCGTATGTGTGATTTTGAGCTTAACACCCTTCCTCCGGGTTTGATTAGTCATAATGAGTGGACAGAGGATAATGGTTGCAACAACGCCCTACGTATCAATGGACTCGGTGCACCACGTGCTTTCTTCACTCCTTTGGTTCGTCAGCATCAATTCCCTAACACAAGTTATGGCGAAGACTATGCTATGGGCTTGGCTTTCAGCCGTCGTTTCCGTATCGGACGAATCTATGATGAACTTTATCTTTGCCGCCGTTGGGGTGGAAATAGTGATGCCGTACTGAGCATTGATAAGGTAAATGCTAATAATCATTATAAAGACCAACTACGAACGATTGAGATTCTGGCACGTCAGAAGCAAAATCAAGAGAGAGAGAAAGGGTTGACGGATTTTTTTCATAACCAGCTGAACCAATGGCAAGACGTTGCAAAACGTTTTGAAGAGTTGAAGGGTGTGCAGACACGTGAGGTGGGTTCAGCCCTTGTGCAATTCAATCCTGCACGCTTGGTGAGCACTGGGGCGAAGATAGATAAGGCCACACTGGCTAAGCGTCCTTGCTTCCTTTGTGAAAAGAATCGCCCGGGAGAGCAGATAGTACTGCCTTTCGGAGATGGGTTTGATATTCTTATCAATCCTTTCCCAATCCTTCCTATTCATTTCACAATCCCTTCTCGCTATCATCAACTTCAAGCAATAGCTGGGAATTATGTGCAGATACATCGTCTGCTAAGAGCTTATCCGCAGTTAATGGTGTTCTATAACGGACCGAAGTGTGGTGCCAGTGCACCCGACCATCTGCACTTTCAGGCAGGAACAAGTGGGATGCTCCCTTTGCAACGTGACTGGAAGAGGCTCCGTGAGACATCTGTTCCGCTCCTGAAACTGAATGATGCGGAGGGAATCTATGAGATAAAAGATTATATCTGTTCAGCTTTTGCCATCGTGAGCCATACTGAGAAGCACGATGTTGAGCTGTTCAACTATTTATATGAGGCATTGCCTTTGAACGGAGATGAGACAGAACCAATGATGAATATCGTTGCTTGGCGTAGCGAGGAAGGCTTTGTTTCGGTCGTGTTCCCACGTGAGAAGCATCGTCCTGATTGCTATTCGGCAGAAGGAGAGGCGCAGTGTCTTGTCAGTCCGGGCAGCTTGGATATGGCAGGAATGCTGATATTGCCTCGTCAAAGCGACTTTGAAATATGACCGCAGAGCGTGCTAAGGCCGTTTTACGTGAGGTTTCTCTGTCAGATGAGTCGATGGCAGAGGTCGTGAAACATCTTCGCAATAAGGCTGTTGACCTCGCCTTCGATGATTGGAAGCAAGAACCTGTGGTTTCGGTGGGTATTGTCAGCGGTGATGAAATATGTTTCCAACTGAATGGTACTTATACGATAGCAAATAAAGAGGTGACAGGTAAACAGACTGTACAGCTCAAAGACGGACATATTCTGTGGGATTCTGCGGTCTATCAAGAACTTTGCTTCACCCCGCAAAATGATGATATATCCTTTACTTTGGAGGATGTTACTATCGGAGTAGACTTCCATTGGGAGCGTAAGGAAACTCAAACCTTCCTTGGTAAGTTGCGTTTCGTTGTTGATGGGGATAAACTTTGGGCTATAAACGAACTACCCGTAGAACATTATCTTACAAGTGTTATCTCAAGCGAAATGAGTGCTACGTCTTCGTTGGAACTGTTGAAGGCTCATGCCGTTATCTCGCGAAGTTGGCTTTTTGTACAAATGAGAAGACGAAAAGCCATTGAAATGGGTATTCAGGCGGCTTCAGCACCAGTAAAGGTGTCGGATGAAGAAGGTGTGGTTTGGTACGATAGCGACGCTCATACGCTGTTTGATGTCTGCGCAGACGACCATTGTCAACGCTATCAGGGCATTACAATGGCGACAAGTCCACATGTTGAAGAGGCTATCAAGGCTACACGTGGGCAGTTGCTGATGAATGGTAAGGAAATATGTGATGCCCGTTTCAGTAAGTGCTGCGGTGGTGTTTCAGAGGAATACGAGTACTGTTGGGACAATAACCATAAGCCTTATCTACTCTCGGTAGTGGATAATGCACCTTTGGGGACGCCCCCTACGATTGACCTCACTCGTGAGGAGGTAGCGAGGGAGTGGATTCTGTCTTCGCCAGAGGCGTTTTGTAATACAAAGGATGCGACAGTCTTGGGACAGGTACTCAATAACTACGATCAAGAAACACAGGACTTTTATCGTTGGACAATAGATTTCACACAGGCAGAACTTGCCGATTTGATTCGACGCAAGAGTGGACTTGATTTTGGTGAAATCATCGATCTTCAACCATTGGAGCGTGGTAAGAGTGGACGTATCAGTCGTTTGAAGATAGTTGGAACAAGACTCACCCGTATTGTTGGTAAGGAGTTAGAGATAAGACGTTTGTTGAGTGAGAGCCATCTGTATAGTTCTGCCTTCGTCGTAGAACGTAGCAGGCTATCGAATAACGTCCCACAGCACTTCCGTCTTGTAGGAGCAGGATGGGGACATGGCGTTGGTTTGTGCCAGATAGGTGCTGCGGTGATGGGTGAGAAAGGTTATAAGTATGACGAGATATTAAAACATTATTACCAGACAGCAATCATTCAAGCACAGTATGAATAATAGATAAATAGAGGCGAGTGGAACAGAAGATAATCAACGGTATACCAATTGCAGGTCAGTGGTACAGTCATTGGCTATGGCTTCCCACTGCCTATTTGACACGTGGGCTTCCTTACGTGATTATGTTGATGACTTCACTTGTCTACTTCAATAGGATGGGCTTGTCAAATGGGGCCATCACGCTTACAAGTTCATGGTTTTTACTGCCGTTTATCCTTCGTCCTTTGTTAGGAAGAATTGTAGTCGGTTATTGGAATAAGTATACTTGGATAATCCTGACAGAGTTGGTTATGGCACTGAGCCTTGGTGGATTGGCTTTTACCGCTTCATCTAACAATTGGTTTGAATGGACTGTCTTTTTCTTAATGATAGTGGCAACGATGGCGGTTTTGCATGATGTGGCTGTTGAAAGACTCTATAAACGTCAGGTTGTTTTGTATCATCGCCCCACGTTCTATGGTATTCGAGTTGTTTCTTACATACTTTCTATAATTGTGGGAATGGCCATCCCGGTGACGATAGCAGGCAATTTAGAAGTGATATATAGGTCGGTTGTACCTTCGTGGACCGTTATCTTTTGGGTTCTGACAGCTTTGATGTTTAGCTTGATGACACTTCATGTGTTCACACTTCCTAAGGACAATCATCGTGTCAAGCTGCCTATATGGACGGGAGTGACGCGTCAGTGGTGGCATGATGTTAGGGCAACCTTTGTTCGTCGTCCTCATTACGTGGCGAACTTATGTTTCTTTTTTATTTTTCTGATACCTGAGGGAATGTTTGTCAGAATAGCTCCACTCTTCTTGATAGACCCCGGTAGTAACGGAGGCTTGGCACTTTCGCCGCAGGAGTTAGGGTTGGTATTAGGAACGGTGGGTACATTCTCGTTGATAGGGAGTAGTGCGTTAGGACAAACTTTGGTGCGTCGTGACGGCTTAAAACGTTGGTTCTGGATATTTGTGATAGCATTAGTACTACCGAAATTTCTTTTTGTTTATCTTAGTTATTACTTTGTTTCGACCCTGTCGATAATCAATATATGTATGATTATCGAACAATTAGGGCTTGGATTTGGGTTAACGGTATATGTTGTGTGGCTCACTCATTGTACAAAAGGAGAGCATTCCACGTTTACTTATTCAATAGGTACGGCAATAACAGCCTTCTCTTTGGTGATGTCAGGTTGGTTTACTGGTTTCTTACAAGAGTATGTGGGCTATCGTGTGTTCTTCCTTCTCGTATCTTTGCTGGGAGTTATGAGTGTTATAGTCGCCTACTTTATTCCTGTTACTGAGGAGATAGGAAGACGTAAGTAGGCGGTTAATTCGTTATTGGAACGATAGTTCTGTTATTTCTCATTCATCATTAAATGTTATAGAAAGGAGGCGAGTTCTCGCTCGTTGTTTCATGTTGAGAAAAAATATAGGTAAATAGATTGATATAAAAACAATAATAAGAATGAAGATTAAGTGTTTTTTAATGGTAGCTGTTGTCGCTTTGATGACAGCTTGTGGAACGACGTCGAAAGTACCTTTGACAGGTCGTACACATCGTATTAGTGTTTCAGACGGACAACTTCTCAGTTTGAGTAATCAGGAATATGCAAAGTTTATGGCATCGGCAAAGCGTTCTACGGATGCGAAGAATACGGCTATGGTGCAGCAGGTAGGGCGTAATCTTGCCAATGCAGTTGAGACATACCTTCGCAATAATGGTTATGCTAATGAAATAAACAACTTCAAATGGGAGTTTAATCTTGTTCAGGACAAACAAGCAAATGCTTTCTGTATGCCTGGCGGTAAGATTGTTGTCTATGAGGGTTTGCTGCCTTATTCTCAGGACGAGGCAGGTTTGGCAATTGTATTAGGACATGAGATAGCACATGCGGTGGCAAAGCATAGTGCGGAACAGATGACAACAAAGATGAACCAGCAAGTAGGTACTAATATCTTGGGGACGGTTTTGAATTCAGCCGTTGGTAATGGAGTTGGTGATATAGCTTCACAGGTGGCTGGCGGATACTTCTCGTTCCGCAATTTGAAGTATAGTCGTGATAACGAAAGTGAGGCCGATTATATGGGACTTATCTTTGCGGCGATGGCAGGATATGACCCTGCGCGGGCTGTCGGTTTCTGGGAGCGAATGGCAGAGGGTAGTAATAGCAATCGTTCAGAGTTGTTGAGTTCTCATCCTTCTGACGCACGTCGTATTCAGAATATCAAGGGTTGGTTGCCTGACGCACAGAAGTATTATCGTGACAGTAGTTCTAATCGTGTGTTGCATACGGCACCTTCTTCGTCTTCAAAGACAACTCCTGTGCGTGGAACATCAAATTCTAATCGTTCTAACAAACGTCGGTAAATTAATAAGAAAGTAAATCAATTCGACTTATTAGAGGCTAAACAGATTTTGTCTCATAGTTCTCTTTTCTCTATCTATAATCATTTACTTATCTTGTAAGGTGATGATTGTAAATTATTTTCACGTATTCGAACGTCAATACATGCTCTTTTGGCTTCGTAAAGAGGCTTTTCAGCCTTTGTAAAGATGCTCTTTTGAAGCTCAAGTAGGCACCTTTTGAAGTTCAATTAAGTAGCTTTTCTGATGTGAGTTTGTAACTAATTGATTTGTCGTTAGTTGCAAACTCGCTTTTTGATTGTACTTTTATCCTTGCTTTTTGTATTTTTTTACAATGTTCATGTAAAGTTTTTTTTAGAATAATGTGAGCTTATTAAAATCCCAACGTAATTAATTTTGGTGACTATATACGACATTACCCTAAATTATACGAAACACCGCTTAACTCAACAGATTAGGCAGTGTTTTATATTGTAATAACATCTATAATCTTATACTTGATATAATAAACCAAATATAAAGCCGTTATTATAGCAGAGTTAATAAAGAAAAGCTACCGTTACGGTGTCAAAATAACAGTAGCTTTGATAAGACTCATTTATCGTGCAATAACGTGAAATGAGATGTATCGCTATCTTTCAGTGTTTTTATTACCTGAAGAAGTGATTTTGCAAACCAGTCGGTCGTTTTGACGTGATGCATTATTTTCCCATTGTAAAGGACGAAGATTGGAAAGATTATCAGTACCACCTTTAGACACTGGAGTAATATGGTCTATTTCCCACCCATAATCACTTTGCCTATTTCCATATTGATTTCTTCCAATCCAAGCCTTACATTGGTCTTTTCTCCATTTTTGTGCATCATATCCTGGAACTGTATCTGCTTTCTCCCATACTTTTTGTACAGTGTCTTCTGAAAAAATTGCCATATGATTTTATTCTTGTTAAACATGTAAACTCCCCTTTTATAATGGAGTTGAAGCTCCACTATCTTATATCGAAAGATTAGTAGAAACGTTGCATACTATTAGGTTTTTGGCAAGCAAGTGCCTATGACACCTTTTAGATAAATGCAACAATTATACCAAGTGATGACGCTGCCAATTATGTCGTACTTGCAACGACAATCTGTCAGCCATACTGTTAAGAATTATCCAACTATAATCTAAATATGGATTTAATCAAGAACATACATATTTCTTCCGTAGAAGAAGCTGAGGAAATTCTAAAATCAGAGATAAGCGTCAATTCTCTATTTGGAGAGTTGAAGCATGCCCCTGTATTAAATAGCTATGGTCTGACCAAACAAAATGTTCAAACCAAGATAAATAAGATTTTCAGAGAAGCAAATTCTAACCATCTGACAATAGATTTGAAGGCAGATAATACGGAAGATGTTACTAAGGCATTTAAGGCGTTATTTCCGAAACGTAAGGTTACTTTAAAGCTAATAGAAGATAAGGCTACTCACAATCAGCAAACCACTTCCTATGATATAATAGTACAGAAAGTTGGCATGTTTCATATATCGGTTAAAGTAGAAAAACCAGTATTTGAAACATGTCGTGTAACTTATGACTTATTAAATGGGACGAGTGGTATCTTGATAGACAACACGGAAAGTAAAGACTTGAAAATAACTTCAAATAATTATTCTGCGTTGTTTGTGAATAACCTCACCTATAAGCCCTAAGAAAGAATTAGAAAACAATAAATTATGAATAAAAAGAAGCGATAATGTTAAGTTGAACTTAGGGGATGTGAGAACATCTTGGTTATCTATGAAGCATATTTGTTCTATTCTTGCCGAATGACGTTTTTTTCTACATCATATGGCAAATTATACTCAACGATATTATTTGAATTTACAATATATATCCTAAATATGGTATTTGGATTTTCTTTGAGATATGCTCATTCCATTGTTATTTTCATAAAAACTCGCTATTATTTTGCAAAGATACAGATAATTTAGTATTTTTGCAATGTCGTAGTAGACAAAGTTTTTGGAATTAAAGAAAGTGCCTCACTTCTTGTGAAATCGCCAAATCTCTAAAGGAATATACAGAGGCACGGAACAGCTCATATCGGTGGGCTGTTTATCCGTGCGTATATTCAGGTGTTTGGCGATGCCTTCAAGAGTGCATGGGTGGCAGCCCACTTTCTATACTTAATAACATTGTTAAATTCTCCGATAGTCTGCCTAAAGAGAACTCTTGTAAATATCGCTATTATGAAAAGACTTTTTATTACACTGCTTGTAGTTGTTATTGGTAACTTAACAATGCTTGGACAAACTCTTTCTATTATGAAAATAGGAGAAGAGATTTTGAGTAAGAATAATTTTCTATCAGCAAAACAGATTATTAAGAGCAATAAGATGGATATATTAAAAAAATAATCAAACCCAACTTACAGCATCTTTTAATGGAGAATGGCTTTAATTCCATTTGCATTTGCGACGTTTTGGCATTTAGTAAAACCAATAAACATATTAAGCTCGTCAGATTTATTATAAATTATGGTTCATCTTTCCATTATCGTTTAACGAAAGATTTAGAAAGTATGAATTATATTAAGATAGGCAGAACTAAGGATGGAATAATTCCCTGAAACAGTGCATATGTTTTTACAATCAGAATATTCAAAAGATACGTATCATTGTATCGTTAGACATGCTCCAAGCGATGGAACATTTGAAATTAGACTTGAAAAGAAAAAATAATTATTTGGGGTGTTTATTTAGACACCCCATTTCTTTTCCTTTTCTTCACACATTTAGAGATAGCTTCACTGAAATCAACATCCGACTTAATACTTTTCATACGTTCTTCAGACATCGTATCAAACGGATTCCATTCTTCTTTCTTTTTACTCATGACTTCTGAATTAACTGGTTGTATGTAATATGACCGCCAAGGTGAAGAAAATAGTCTCCAAAGCGTTCATTCTCTTTAACCTTGCGGGTGTTGTATCTGAAAGAAAACTCGTCAAAGTATCTTTGTAGATGTTTCTTGCTGAGATAATTATAAGTTCCTATGATAGCTCGTTTGCAGTAGTTACTCCAGAAAGCCTCAATGGTATTTGTATAAGCTCCGCCATCAGCAACGTAAATACCATGTCCGTGGTCAACAACAGCATGCCTATATACTTTTTGAACAGTCTTGTAACCAACCCACTCGTCCATATAGAGCATTGCATTTCTTTCTACGTTCCTAAGTATCGGAGCTGTAAGCTGTTTGTAAGATGTATTCCGAACGACTTTGCAAATGACTCTGCCACCACGTTCAAGCATACCTAATACAGGAACTTTATCAACAAAAGACCTACCTTGGCATTTCTTAGCTTTCTTATTCCAATGACGGTTCTTGTTCTTTCCGCCAACAAACGTCTCGTCAAGTTCTACTTCACCTGTAAGTTTATCCGATGTTCGTCTTATAAAAGTCTCACGTATGCGCTGTGTCAGGAACCATGCTGTCTTCTGTGTTACGTGTATGTCTTTAGCGAGTTGCATGGAAGAAACACCTTTCTTATTGGAAGTAAGCATATAGATAGCCATAAACCATTTTCTTAATGGTAGTTTCGAGCTTTCAAAGATAGTTCCAATCCTTGCGTTGAAGTTCTTACCAGAGTTCTTACATCTGTATGAGCCGTCATTTCTCTTATATACTTTTGAGGCAGAGTCGAAAGGAGAAATGATATTTCCATTCCAGCGGATTTGCTCAAGAAATCTAATGCAGGACTTTTCCGTTGGAAATGCTGCCTGCAAATCGAATAGGGAATTGAATTTCAATGTAAAGTTTCTCATATTCCAAAGCGTTTTGTTCTTTGGAATGAGTAACTTTGATGACTTTGGAAAATATGGTAAATTAGTGTTTAATACGTTAATATTTTTAGAGCGTTATCTCTATTTGAACATTATAAAGCCTTTGCGAAAGGAAATTAACATAAACTTTCTTAAAAATTATTATACTCAAAGTTTATATAAGTATTTATCTTTGGAATATGAACAAAAAAAACTACTTTTGCGCTAAAAAAATATCAAAATGATAGACGCTTTTAGAAGATATTTGTCACTCAATGGAATTCAGTATGAAGAACTAAATTCCTTTAATAAATTTTTGAATATAATGAGCTTAAATATATGTTTGTTTATGATGAATCTGACACGCATTATTTTTAGGATAATATTACCGAACATTGCAGAAGTCAGAAATGATAATGAAATAAGTATATATAAGAAGATAAATCACTGCAATAACCAAATTAAAGCTGCAAAAGGTACCATAAACAATGAATCTGTATGGATTTCTATAGAACAGTTTGTTTACTCGTATGATCATATTAATAATTTATACGCAAGATGCATGAATATTCTACAAGCATATTTTAATCAGTTTACAGAAAAATAATAAATGAAAAATAACTCTCCGCATTTTTTGGTGGATAGTCGGTCTATTGTCAACTATCATTATATTGCTTATTTCATATATAATATGGGGTAAAATATCTGATGCACAGTTTATTATAAATTATGTATCATGCGCTTCTATTATACTATCAATAACATTGTCTGTGTTTGCTATTTTTATACACATATGTTTCTAACGTACAAATTCAACAGCAGTTTGAGAAAAATAAATTCAGCGGCAATAAGTATAAGTGATACATCTAATAAGTTAATACAGACAGAGGGTAAATTAAATGATTTCTTGAAACAATTGAGGAACGTTTGTCGAATATAGACAAATCTCAAAACGGAAATGACGCAGCAAATTAGTAATATAAATAAAGAGGTTGAAACAAGTTCTTTGAGTAATATACCATCTTCTTAGGGTAGTATTATATATAGTCACCTTAATTTTTATAGAAAGATTTGATGGTTTCATCTTTTATTATTATCTTTACAAACGAAATCAAACCTTTCAGATTATGATAGATTATATTATTCAAAACCTATGGTTAGCATGGTTGTTATTAGGTCTTGTTTGTCTTATTTTGGAGATGACAAACGGCGATTTCTACATCATGTGTATTGCAATTGGTAGTTTTTCGGCTTCAATAGCTTCGGCCTTTACGGACAGTCTTGTGGTTCAGGTGATAATATTCGTCATATTCTCACTGTTGAGCATCTTCTTAGTGCGTCCGATAGCAGTGCGGTATTTACATCAAGGTGCAGACAATAGGCGGAGTAATGTGGACGCATTGATAGGACGTGAAGGAAAGGTTACAGACCGAATAGAAGCAGGCGGGTACGGAAGAGTAAAAATAGATGGCGACTCGTGGAAGGCAAAGTCGGTTGATGGCTTAGACATTATGGAAGGAGTCGACGTACGTATTCTCCGTCTTGAGTCGATTATCGCAATAGTAGAACGTTGTTAAATCGTAATTAAAATAATAATAAGATAAATTATAAACTTCGGGTTCTTCCTTCATAAAGCTATAAATAGAGGATGGTTAGAACCCCAAAAACTTTAATGCTTATGGATATGATTGTTTATGTGCTGATTGCTATTATTGTGTTAGCACTTGTTTTTGCCAAGATGTCAATCGTGATTATTTCACAGAGTGAAACAAAGATTATTGAGCGACTCGGTAAGTATTATGCAACCCTTCAACCAGGTATTAATATCATTATCCCTTTCATTGACCATGCAAAGGATATTGTTGCACTACGAGCAGGTCGTTACACTTACACAAACTCAATAGATTTGCGTGAGCAGGTGTATGATTTCGACCGTCAGAATGTGATTACAAAAGATAATATTCAGATGCAGATCAATGCACTGCTTTATTTCCAGATTATCGATCCATTCAAGGCTGTTTATGAGATAAACAACCTTCCAAATGCTATCGAAAAGTTGACACAGACAACGCTCCGTAACATCATTGGTGAGATGGAACTTGACCAGACGCTGACCTCACGTGACACGATTAACACAAAGTTGCGTGCCGTGTTGGACGATGCAACGAATAAGTGGGGTATCAAGGTAAATCGTGTTGAGCTTCAGGATATTACTCCTCCAGCAAGTGTTTCGGAGGCAATGGAGAAGCAAATGCAGGCAGAACGTAATAAGCGTGCGACAATTCTCACGAGTGAAGGACAGAAGCAGTCGGCTATCCTTCAGTCTGAGGGTGAAAAGCAGGCTGCTATCAACCGTGCTGAGGCTAACAAGCAGCAGCAGATACTTATTGCAGAGGGTGAGGCGCAGGCACGTATTCGTAAGGCTGAGGCTGAGGCTATCGCCATTCAGAAAATTACAGATGCTGTCGGGCAGAGTACAAATCCTGCAAACTATCTCATTGCGCAGAAGTATATCCAGATGCTCACAGAACTGGCACAAAACAACAACCAGAAGACTGTCTACCTGCCATTTGAGGCAAGTAATTTGATGGGGTCTATCGGTGGAATTAAAGATATGTTCAAATAATCTTTTGTCTGTTTGATAATTTCGTTAGTTATAGAGATTAAGTAAAAACGCTAAAATAGATGACGACCTCGTAAGTGCCCTTTCATGAATACGGACTTTGCGGAGTGTCTTTTGAAGAAATGAAAAAACTTTGTATCTTTTGTGGTGCACGTCCTAACTTTATAAAGGTGGCACCAATTATTAGGGTAATCAATAGACTGTCAGAGGAGAATAGCCCTCGCATGGTTTCTTATTCACTGGTTTATGCAGGTAGAGCAGATGACCCTACGCTTGAAGAGCAGCTTTTTGAAAATCTCTCTATTCGTCGGCCAGACGTTTATCTCGATGTCGAATGTGAGAATTTGAATGAGCTTACAGGACAGGTGATGTCAAAGTTTGAAAAGTATTTACAAGAGAATCCGTCAGATGTTGTGATTGTTGTGGACGATCTTGCTTCAACAATGGCAGCTGCTATCGTGACAAAGAAGCAGGCAATTACGCTGGCTCATATCGCAGCAGGTACTCGTTCGTTTGATATTACGATGCCAAAGGAAATCAATCGTTTGGTGATAGACGGACTTTCAGACATACTCTTTACGGCGGGATTTAGTAATAATAGTATCGCTAACAAGGAAGGTGCTGAATTGTCAAAGGTCTATATGGTGGGTAATATCCTCATTGATAATATTCGCTACGACCGTGAGCGTATAGAGGGTATGAGTCTTTCGGAGATTGACGAGTTGGCAGGTTTACCATTGAAGGAGGGTAATTATCTTGTTTTTACACTGAATCGTAAGGCTTTATTGGCCGATCAAGAAAATCTTGAACGAATGTTACACGTGTTGAGTGAGACGGCTGGCGATATGCCAATCATTGCCCCTCTTCGTGACTCGGCCGTACAGGTGATTATGGCACTCAGTTTGAAGAAGAATATAAAACTACATAATCTTCATGTTGTTAAGCCATTGGGCTATCTTGAATTTGCTTACTTGACGGCTCATGCAAAGGGAATTATTACGGACTCAGGTAATGTTGCAGAGGAAGCAACATTCAATGGTGTGCCATGTATTACGCTCAACAGTTATACTGAACATATAGAAACGGCAAAGGTGGGAACCAATGTGCTTGTTGGCGAAGACCCAGAGTTGCTTCGTTCAGCATTGTCTGATATGGTGTCAGAGTCGTGGAAAAAGTGTGGAGTACCTGAGCGTTGGGATGGTCGTTCGGCTGAACGTGTTATTCAAATATTGTTAGAACGGCATTAAAAAATGTCTTTTATAGGGCAAGCTGTTGCTTATAAGAGTAAGGACAGATAATCTCGTTGTTCGTTGCATAATATTACCGACGGACATAGAGTTTATCTGTCTTTTTTGTGTGTGAAGTAAATAAGCCTTTGGTTGATAATTGATAAAAATCATATATATGGATTAAGATTTTATGAAATACGAATATAGAACCTCTTACTTCTGAATTATTTCGTACCTTTGCACGAGTAAATTAAAGAAGATTGTTTTATGGGTAAAAAGACAGATAACTATACATTTTTAACTCAAGCACCCGTCCATCGTGTCATTATCACCATGGCAATACCAACCATCATTGGTATGCTTGTCTCAGGTTTATATAATCTTGCAGATACGTTCTTTGTCGGTAAGATTGATACACAAGCAACGGCAGCAGTGGGTATCGTGTTCTCACTCATGTTTTTTATACAGGCAATGGGCTTTTTCTTTGGGCATGGCTCGGGTAATTATATCTCTCGTGAACTCGGTGCAAGACAACGTGAGAATGCGGTTAAGATGGCCTCAACGGGCTTTTTCAGTTCTTTCCTTCTTGGTTTGGTTATCCTTTTTCTGGGTGAGTTGTTTCTTACTCCACTCTCTTTGATGTTAGGTAGTACGCCTACAATCCTTCCTTATACAGAGGATTACATGCAGGTTCTTCTGCTCGGAGCACCTTTCTTAACGTCATCATTGACTTAAGCAACCAGATGCGTTTGCAAGGAAATGCAAAGTCTTCGATGTATGGAGTCATTGTTGGTGCTTTCTTGAACTTTTTGCTTGACCCTCTTTTTATTTTTACTTTTGATATGAGGGTAAGAGGTGCAGCTTGTGCAACCGTTATTGGTCAGATAGTGTCTTTTATCATACTTCTCTTTGTGTCACGTAAGGGAGAGAATATAGCAATACATTTTCGTGATTTTCTACCCTCAATTGAGATGTATAAGGAGATATTCTATGGAGGAAGCCCTTCGTTGATGAGGCAAGGGTTGGCTTGTGTTGCTACGATGTCCTTAAATTTGGCAGCAGGTGCTTATGGCGACTCAGCTATTGCTGCTATGAGTATTGTCGGGCGAATAGCAATGCTTTCTTTTGCGGTTGTTATTGGTTTAGGTTTGGGCTTTCAGCCTGTCTGTGGTTTTTGTTATGGTGCGGGTTTATATGACAGATTAAAAAAGGCATATAATTTCACGGTCGTTATTGGTACAATCTTCCTTGTTGTGTTAGCCGTCGTTGGTTGGATGATTAGTGGCTCGCTTATAGCCGTCTTTCGTAATGATCCAGAGGTGATAGCTATTGGTGTTGTGGCATTGAGATGGCAGCTTGGTGTTTTCCCCCGTAAGTGCGCTCGTCTTAGTAAGTAATATGCTTGCACAAACTTGTCGTAAGCCTTGGCGAGCTAATATTTTAGCAGCGGCTCGACAAGGACTATTCTTTATTCCACTAATTTTCATTCTTCCCTCTTGTTATGGTTTGTTGGGTGTAGAGATGTGTCAGGCGGTGAGTGACTTACTCTCATTCATGCTCACAATACCTATTGTCGTTTACACCTTCCGTGAGTTTACGCGTGAGGATGCGGAAAGGCAGATGGAGGTTTGATGATTTCTTTATTGATGATAAGGATAGGGTGAATTTATTGTTGTTTAATAATATAAGGTAAACTATGAAGAAAGAAGTATTTGCTGTAAGTGGTATGAAATGTGTACATTGTAAAGGTACTGTTGAAAAGGCTTTAACCTCGTTAGTTGGTGTTCATAATGCAGAAGTGAACCTCACAAATGCTAATGTAACAGTTGAGTATGATGACAATGAGGTTTCTACTTCTCAACTCAAAGAGGCTGTAGATAATAGTGGGCGTTTTGAGATGACGTTATAATTGTTGCATGGTATGAAACAAACATTACCAGTAATCGGCATGGCCTGTTCGGCTTGTTCGGCCAATGTTGAAAAGCGTTTGAACGAGCTTGACGGAATTAATGTAGCGTCAGTTTCGCTCCCTGGTCGTTCAGTTTTGGTAGATTATGACCCTCGGGTGATTTCGCTCGAGAAGATGAAGGCAGAGGTAAATGCGTTGGGCTATGACTTAGTGGTAGATAAGGAGACATCAGTCGAAGAGATAGAGAAGCGTGAGTATACGCTTTTAAGACGTAGGACCATCTTGTCATGGCTTTTCGCAATAGCTGTGATGTGTGTTTCTATGCGGTGGTTAGACTTAGGCTCTCGTGATGTGTCGAACCAAGTGTCATTATTGTTAGCCTTAGCAAATATACTTTTATTGTGGACGTCACTTTTTTAGTTCGTCAATAAGACAGTTGCTTCATGGTAGTGCAAATATGGACACATTGGTAGCCTTGTCCACTTCAATAGCTTTTTTGTTCAGTACGTTTAATACGTTTTGGGGAGATGCGGTTTGGTTGAGTCAGGGAATAGTCTGGCATACGTACTTTGATGCGGCAGTAATGATAATTACTTTTGTTTTGACTGGCCGTTTGTTGGAAGAGAAGGCAAAGGACGGTATGACCTCCTCTATTCGTCAGATGATGGGTATGGCTCCCAAGACGGCACGTGTCGTTGTGGATGGTCAGGTCGAGGTTGTTCCACTCGCAACGATTGAAGTTGGCGACTTACTGGAGGTGTGTGCAGGTGAGAAAGTACCCGTAGATGGCGAGGTGGTATGGGCAGAAAGTTTTATGAACTCAGAAGCAGTATATGTTGATGAGAGTATGATTACAGGCGAACCAACACCAGTAGAAAAGAAGAAAGGAGCAAATGTTCTTGCTGGAACAATACCAAGTCAAGGAAGGTTTCGTATGCGTGCTCGTCAAATAGGCGAAGATACAGCCTTGGCGCATATCGTTCGAATGGTACAGGAGGCGCAGAGTTCCAAAGCACCTGTGCAACGTATTGTAGACAAGGCAGCGTTAATCTTTGTTCCTATTATTGTTTGTTTATCAGTTGCAACCTTTCTTCTTTGGTTGATAATAGGAGGGAGCAGTTGTTTACCTCAGGCAATAATGTCGTCTGTTGCGGTCTTGGTCATTGCTTGTCCTTGTGCAATGGGTTTGGCAACACCAACGGCACTGATGGTTGGTATAGGGAAGGCTGCTCGAAAACAAATTCTCATAAAAGATGCGGCAGCTTTAGAAGGTTTGCGCAAGGTCGATGTGTTGGTGACCGATAAGACTGGTACACTGACCATTCCGAATAAGAACGTCGACTTTACAAAGGCAGATAACCTTCCTTTTGAAGAGCGTGAAATATTAAAGCCTAATACTCGTGAGGCAATGGATGAGCTACAGAAGAAGGGGATTGAAGTTTATATGATGAGTGGAGATAAGGACGAGGCGGCTCGTTATTGGGCCGAAAAGGCTGGAATAAAACACTATTATAGTAAGGTGTTGCCACAGGATAAAGAAAATCTCGTTAGAAAGTTACAAGACGAGGGCAAGCGAGTAGCAATGGTAGGTGATGGTGTTAATGATACGCAGGCATTGGCGTTGGCAGATGTGAGTATAGCCATTGGCAAGGGTACAGATGTTGCAATGGATGTGGCACAGGTCACACTTATGGGTGATGATTTGTTAGCCATCCCAGAGGCTATAAAGTTGAGCAATAATACTGTGCGTATGATTTGGGAAAACCTGTTTTGGGCTTTTGTTTACAATCTCATCAGTATTCCTTTAGCAGCAGGTTTACTTCATGTTTTTGGTATAGATTGGCAGATTACACCAACATGGGCAAGTGCTTTGATGGCTTTTTCGAGCGTAAGTGTGGTTTTGAACAGTCTTCGTTTGCGATGGATGAAGTAAATAGCATTATGGATGTTTATCAGTCTGGTTTGTGGTGAGTACTAACACGCTAAAAGAAGATAGATAACTTCATTGGACTGAGGTGGTTATCTTAATATAAACAAAGACAGACTCTACAAAAGCGTGTGGAGTCTGTCTTTGTTGATTAGAATAAGAGTTTATTCTGTTAGAAAGGTAGGTCATCAGCAGAATTTTCCCCTGGCTGTGTAGGAGGGAAAGGGTTAGCTGGTTGAGTTTCAGGCGTAGGCTGTGGGGTGACTGGTGCAGCAGCTGCAACAGGAGCACTTGCCATGGCAGCCGTAGCATCTACGCGCTGAATGTTCCATGCACGTATGTTGTTGAACCAACGGCCGTTGTATTCGTGTGCATCAATGTCAAAGCTAACGCTGATTTCTTCGCCAGCCTTAATAGCAAACTGGTCAATTCTGTCAGCACCAAAGATGTTGAAAACCATTTTCTTTGGGAACTGATCGTGTGTTTCAATCACATATTCCTGTGACTTCCATGGTCCGCGCGATGAGGTTCCTTCACGTGGAGGAAGGACTGCGATAACTTTTCCTTGTAGTTCCATTTATATTACTTGTTTTTGTTTATTTTGATATTTTATTCTGTTTGCGAAATTACTAAAATAGTTCTAAAAACCGAAACTTTTTATCCTTAATTTTTTTGTTTTTCACAAGCCTTTTTTTGTATTTTTGTACGATGAAGTTGAAGGACAAAGGAGGATTTATTCCATCTGTCTGGATATATAGAGATAAAAAGAAATATTAACTAAAATTCATACTGATGAAATTTAACCTTTCAAGTACTGCGTTGAGCAGCCGGTTAGTGACACTCTCGCGAGTAATAAATAGTAAGAATTCTCTGCCTATTTTAGAGTGCTTCTTGTTTGAAGTATCTGATGGTCAGCTTACTATAACGGCGTCAGACAGTGAGAATGTTATGTGCGGGACGTTGAATCTTGAGAATTGTGAAGGAGAGGGTAACTTTGCGGTGAAGAATCATACTATTCTTGACGCTGTGAAGGAACTTCCAGAACAGCCATTGACTTTGGAGGTCAATTTTGATGAGATGACAATTTATGTTACCTATCAGAATGGTTCTTATAATTTCCCAATCATTGGTGCTGATGAATTCCCAAGGGTTCAGCCAGTATCTGATAATGCCACGATAATTACGTTGCAGGCAGAGAATTTGTCAGAAAGCTTGACACGCTGCCTCTTTGCAACAGCGCAGGATGAGCTACGCCCTGTGATGAATGGCATCTTCTTCGATTTGAAAGAGGAGGCTCTCGCAATTGTGGCTACTGATGGTCATAAGCTTGTGAGGAATAAGAATTTTGCAATAAGAACAGATGTTCCAGCATCATTTATTCTACCAAGGAAGCCAGCTTCTTTGTTGAAGAATGTGTTATCGAAGGATGGAGGTGATGTAGTGATTCGTTTTGACGAGCGTTCGGCTGAAATTTCTTATTCAGAGGGTAATCTTTCATGTCGATTGATAGAAGGTAAATATCCTAATTATAATAGTGTTATTCCATTGGATAACCCAAATCAAGTGATCGTAGATCGTCGAACCATGGTTGGTGCTTTGCGTCGTGTGTTACCATTTGCAAGTGACTCTTCTCAGCTTATTCGTATTCATGTGTCAACTGGTTTATTAGAGTTGAATGCTGAGGATATCGACTTTGCGACAAGTGCAAAGGAACAGGTGACTTGTGGTTATGGTGGTTCTTCTATGAGTATAGGGTTCAGGGGAGCAAGTTTGCTTGATATTCTGAACAATCTTGAAGGAGATGAAATCATTATACAGTTAGCTGATCCATCACGTGCAGGAATAATCGTACCAAGCACTCAGCCTGAGAATGAGGATATTCTCATGTTGATTATGCCGATGTTGTTGAACGATTAAGTCGCTGAGAGAATAGAATTTGTTGGGGAGGATGGCTGTGTATCTTCTATATAGCCATTCTCCTCTTTGATTATATGTAGGATAAATACGGACGTATGAAACTGAATTTAACAAAACCTTTGGTAGTCTTCGATTTAGAGACAACTGGACTTGACCTTGTTAAAGATAAAATTATCCAACTTTCTTTCATAAAGATTTATCCAGATGGAAAGGAAGAACGAGAAAATCTCTTTATCAATCCAGAAAAGCCTATCCCTACAGAAGTGACCGTGCTGACGGGTATCTCTGATGCTGAGGTGGCTGCTGCGCCAACATTTAAGCAGGTGGCAAAAGAATTGTCAGAGAGATTTTCAGGTTGTGACTTTGCAGGATATAATTCTAACCGCTTCGATGTACCAATGTTGGCAGAGGAGTTTCTGCGCGCTGGAGTTGATTTTGATTTCTCAAAGTGTCGTCTGATTGATGCTCAGAATATCTATCATAAAATGGAGCGTCGCAATCTTGCCGCTGCTTATAAGTACTATTGTGGTAGAAAGATGGAGGATGATTTTGAGGCGCACAGGGCTGATCAAGATACAGAGGCAACGTGGCGTGTGTTGCAGGGTGAGCTTGAAATGTATGCACCAGGTAAGCAAGAGGAAGAAGACCGTGTGCTACACAATGATATGGACGAGCTTGCTGAATTCTCACGAATGAATAACAATGTTGACTTTGCAGGACGTATTATATGGTGTGATATGACAGATAAAGAGGGCAACCAGTTGTTAGACGCTGAGGGTAAGCCACGTCGTCGTGAGGTGTTTAACTTCGGTAAATATAAAGGCTGGGAGGTAGCCGAAGTCTTGCGTAAAGCTCCGGGTTATTACAGTTGGATGCTTGCGAACGATTTACTTATAACACAAAGCAGGTGCTGACTCGTATTCGTCTACGAGAGTTTAATAATAAGTAAGGTCAATAATAAGTAAGGTGATGCTGAAGGGAAAGAAAATAGTATTAGGCATAACAGGGTCAATTGCGGCATATAAGAGTTGTCTTATAATCCGTGAGTTGATAAAGCGTGGGGCGGAGGTTCAGGTTGTTATAACTCCCTCTGGTAAAGAGTTTATTACTCCTATCACATTGTCAGCCTTGACACATAAACCTGTTATCAGTGAGTTCTTCTCACAGAGGGACGGTACATGGAACTCTCATGTAGACCTTGGGTTATGGGCAGATGCAATGCTTATAGCACCATGTACTGCTGCTACTTTGGGTAAGATGGCTAATGGAGTGGCAGACAATATGCTGATTACTACTTATCTTTCAATGAAGGCTCCTGTTTTCATTGCACCAGCAATGGATTTGGATATGTATAAGCATCCTTCGACATTACGCAATATAAAAACTCTTCGTGGCTTTGGTAATCATATTATCGAGGCGGGTAGTGGCTTTCTTGCCAGCGGTTTAGAGGGTAAAGGAAGAATGGAAGAGCCTGAAAAGATAGTTAGGTCTTTGGAAGAGTTCTTTTCTGGTTCAGCGAAGAAAGAGCCTAATACTGAGGACTTGAAAGGTAAAAAGGTTCTTATTACGGCTGGTCCTACATACGAAAAAATAGACCCGGTGCGTTTTATAGGCAACTATTCTTCTGGTAAGATGGGCTTTGCCTTAGCGGAAGAGTGTAGTCGACGAGGTGCAGAGGTTGTTCTTGTTGCAGGACCAGTAAGTCTTACTTGTTCAGATAGTATTCATCGAGTAGATGTTGAAAGTTGTAAGGAAATGTATGAAGCAACCATAGGAGAGTTCTCTAATTGTGATGCAGCAATACTTTGTGCAGCAGTTGCCGACTTTCGTCCAGAGGAGGTTGCGGCGCAAAAGATTAAGCGCAAAGGAGATGACTTGTTGTTAAAGTTGAAGCCAACGCAGGATATTGCCGAAGCCATTGGTAGGATGAAGGATGATAACCAGCGTATTGTAGCTTTCGCTTTGGAAACGAATGAAGAGGAAGCTAATGCCAAAAGAAAGTTGGTAAAAAAGAAGGCAGACTTTATTGTCTTGAACTCTACAAGAATTCCTGGTACGACTTTCCAGGCAGATGATAACCAAATTACGATTATCAATAAAGAAGGTAAGAAGTGTTATGCTAAGAAACCAAAGTCAGAAGTGGCTTGTGATATTATTGACGAGCTTGTTTCTATTTTCTAACAGTGAATTGTCAGCTCAGGAGTTAAATGCAAAGGTAACCGTGAATCATAACCAGATTCAGGGAACGGAGGCTTCTGTCTTTGAGAATCTGCAACAGACTCTGCAACAATTTATTAATACACGGCAATGGACGCATTACCAGTTTCAGAGAAACGAACGCATAAATTGTAATTTTAATATCACGGTCAGTAAGTATGATCCAAGTAGCAATCTCTTTACTTGCTCTGCTTTGATACAAGCAAACAGACCAGTGTATAACGCAGCTTACACCTCAACGCTATATAATAATCAGGATGGTGATTTTAATTTCACCTTTGCTCAGTTTGAGCAAATTGAGTTTAATGAGGAGAATATAGACAATCAGTTGACAGCTCTCATCGCTTATTATGCTTATCTTATCATAGGATTAGACTTGGATTCTTTTTCGCCTATGGGTGGTGAAGATGTTCTACAACGCTGTATGATTTTAACAAATAATGCGCAGAACCTTAATTTTACAGGTTGGAAGGCTTTTGACAATTCTCGCAATCGGTTTGCGATTATCAACGATTATCTTGATGGTGCAATGAAACCCTTTCGTCAGTTGCAGTACGACTACTATAGAACCGGTTTAGATGAGATGGCTAATAATGCGGAACGTGGTCGTACAAACATAACAACAGCCTTGGAGGATGGATTAAAAAAAGCACATGAGAACCGACCGATAAGTACATTGCCACAAATCTGGACCGACTATAAGAAAGACGAATTGGCTAATATATACAAAGGAAAAGGAACACAAAAAGAAAAGGATTTAGTCTATGGAATTCTTCTTGGTATCAATGCCAGTCAGAATATTACATGGGATAAAATTAAGCAATAGACTGTTCGAAATAGTCGAATAAGTGCAATCTCTTACTTTTATTTATTACAAAAGGCAAATATATGTTGAAACATCTATATATAAAGAATTTCACCTTGATAGACCAGTTGGATATTGCTTTCCACTCAGGTTTCTCTGTTATTACGGGTGAGACAGGTGCGGGAAAAAAGTATTATCTTGGGTGCAATTGGTTTGCTGTTAGGCAACAGAGCGGATAGTAAACAGATAAAACAAGGAGAAAAGAAGTGTACGATTGAGGCGCATTTCGATCTCTCTAACTATGGTTTCGAACCGTTCTTTGAAGAACATGATATAGACTTTGAACCCGAAGATACCATTGTTCGTCGTGAATTGACTGCTACGGGGAAGTCACGTGCTTTTATTAATGATACTCCAGTGTCGTTGCAAATGATGCGTTCCTTAGGCGAACAGCTCATTGATATTCATTCACAACATCAAAAATCTTTTTATTGCAGAAAGATGATTTCCAACTGAATGTTGTGGATATTATAGCTAAGGACAGTAAAGAGTTGGCTACTTATCGTTTGGCTTATCAAGACTATAAGGACGCTGAACGTCGTTTGTCTGATGTGAAAGCGCAGATAGCTAAGACGCAGGAGAATGAGGAGTTTATGCGTTTTCAATTTAACGAACTTGATACTGCTAATTTAGTAGAGGGTAGACAAGAAGAATTAGAGCAGGAAAGTGAGACTCTTTCACATTCTGAGGACATCAAAACAGCTTTTTATGAAGCTGATAACTTATTGAATGATGAGGATAATGGTGTCCTTCGCAAATTAGGGCAGAGTTTAGATTGTCTTGCAAACATCGAAAAGGTTTATCCGAAAGCACAAGAACTCATGCAACGGCTGTCGGCTACTCATATTGAATTAAAGGATATAGCTGGTGAAATTGGGAGCGAGGTGGAGAGTATTGACTTTGATCCTTTGCGTTTAGATAATATCAATCAGCAACTCGATCTACTGAATACTCTTGAACAGAAATTCCATGTTTCGACAGAGAAAGAGCTTATAGAGATACGTGATAACATTGCTGAACAACTTAAAAATATTGACAATAGTGATGAAGAGTTGGAATTGCTTGAACAAGAAGTAGGTGCGAAACTTACAGATTGTAAGAAGCAAGCTGAGAAGTTGACCATACTTAGACGTAAGGCGGTAAAGATTGTTGAAGAACAAATGAGTAGCCGACTTATCCCACTTGGTATTCCAAATGTCAGGTTTAAGGTTGATTTGTCGTCTAAACCATTAGCACAGGATGGTGCCGATAAGGTTCAATTCCTCTTCTCAGCTAATACAAGTACCAAAATGGAACCAGTTGCACAGGTGGCTTCTGGCGGTGAGATAGCTCGTGTAATGTTGTCATTGAAGGCAATGGTAAGTGGCGCAGTAAAATTGCCTACAATTATCTTTGATGAAATTGACACAGGTGTAAGTGGTAAGATTGCTCAGAAGATGGCACTTATCATGCAGGAGATGGGCGATAATAATCGTCAAGTAATTTCGATTACTCACCTCCCACAGATTGCGGCTTTGGGTAGCTCACACTATAAGGTTGAGAAGGAGGAAACCGAAGAAGGAACACGAAGTCAGATGTGTAAGCTCACTAAGGACGAACGCGTGAAGGAGATTGCACAGATGCTTTCAGGTGCAGATGTGTCAGATGCTGCTTTAATGAATGCACGCGAACTCTTAGAATTAAGTAAGAAGAAATAAGAACACTATCACATAATATATGAAAATGAACATGAAACTTAAAACTTTAATCTTGACTTTTTCCCTCCTATTGGGACTTTCTGCAACTGTATTTGCTCAGTCAATGGCAGTGAAGAAAGCAGCAGATGCAGCCTTCACATTGACAACCTTTAAGGAAGACGGCAGTATCTTAGCAACATCGAATGGTGTGTGTGTGGGAGCAAATGGTATAGCTATAAGTCCTTGGAAACCTTTTGTTGGTGCGAGTAAGGCTGTTATTGTTGACGGGAAAGGACAGAAGCATGAGGTGGAATGTTTGCTTGCCGCCAATGAGATTTATGATGTTGTCAAGTTTCAGGTGAGCGGTAAGACGATTACGGCTTCACTTGCCTCAAACGTTTCACCTACAGAGGAAGTGTGGGTTGTGCCAATGTCAAAGAGTGGCGTAATAGAGAAGGCGAATGTTACGAGTGTCGAAAAGTTCATGGATAGGTATAATTATGCACTCCTTAAATCTACTGCTACTGATAAGTTAAATGGCTCACCAGTCTTTAATTCAAAGGGACAGGTTGTAGGTTTGTTTAGTTTTGTTGGCGAAATACAAAGTGCTACGGATGTAAACTATGCGAATGATTTTGAGGTTAAAGGTCTTTCTCAGAATGATATTACTCTTCGTCAGTGTAACATTCGTATTGGTCTACCAAATAAGTTGGAAGAGGCAGTAGTTGGGCTAATGTTATCATCGGAGAAACCAGCAAATATTCATAAAGAGATTGTCAACGATTTATAACAAAATATCCATATTCTAACGAGGGGTATTATGCATTAGCAAATATACAATTAGCTAATAATGAGTTTGAAGGTGCTGATAAGACGATGCAAAATGCCCTTCAAAATACGAAGGAAAAAGATGAGGCGCATTACAATTATGCACGTCTTATCTATCGTGTTGCTGTGTCTCCCGAATTTACAGAAAAAGCAAAAGCGACAGGATGGACACTTGATAAAGCCTTGACTGAAATTCAAAAGGCGCAGACTGTGAAAGCCAATGACGCTTACCATCACCTTCAGGCGCAGATTACCTATGCAAAAGGCGATTATGCAAAGGCGTATGAAGGGTTTGAAGCTCTGACAAAGACTAAATTTAATAATCCAGAACTTTATTTGGAGATGGCGCAGAGTCGGCAGCATTTAGGAGCGAATGATCAAGAAATTCTTGATTTGCTCAATAAGAGTATCGAACTTTGTGACACACCATACGTGTCAACTTCGGCACCATACTTTTATACACGAGGTCAGCAGTTAGAGAAGATGGGAGATTATCGAAAGGCAATAAAAGACTATTATACTTACGAGTATTTTAATCAGGGAAGACTTGGTGCAGAATTCTATTATATGCGTGAGCAGTGTGAAGTTAAGGGACGTATGTGGCAACAGGCTTTGCAAGACATTCTTATCGCTTCACGCCTTGACCCTAAGGAACCTTTATATCCAACAGAAGCAGGAAGTCTTCTCTTGCGTCTTAATAAGGTTGAGGCTGCTATCACTGCGGCTAAACAGGCAATCCAACTTGATGAATCTTTGCCTGATGCCTACCTCGTCTTAGGTATTGCGCAATGTGAAAGTAAACAAAAGGAAGAAGGTTTGGAGAATATTAAGAAAGCAAAGGAACTTGGCAATACACAAGCCGACACTTTCTTGAAGAAGTATAAATAAATTCATTACTTAGGTTTATTGTGACAAAATTTGAGGTGATGGAATTTGGCAGAACCGAATAAAATCCGTACCTTTGCATCCGCATGATGGTTCCGTAGCTCAGTTGGATTAGAGCAACAGCCTTCTAAGCTGTGGGTCTTGGGTTCGAACCCCAACGGAATCACTTCTTGAAAAAGTACCTATAACACTGGTTTTTAGGTACTTTTTCTTTTTCAACTCCCCAGCCGTTACGCTATTCGGGAATAAAAAAAACGCTTATTTCGTCCAATTTTGGACCGCCAAGCAAGTTTTTTCTATTCGTTTTAAGAATTAAGTATAATGGCAACAATCAAACTCGCAGTGCTCAAGCACACAAAATCAAAAGATGGTTCATACAAGATTCGTATTTCCATTGGTCACAGATCCGAAACGCATTACATCGTTACATCTTATTCTGTTAATGCTCTTTCAGAGTTCGATAACGGAATAGTGGTAAGAGTTCCTAACGCACATGAAATTAATATTAAGCTCCGTAATCTTCTCAATGACTATGAAGAGAGATTAGAGCGTATTGACTCTCCTGAAGATTATACCTGCAAGGAACTTCGGGACCTTCTAAAGTCGATGCGTACTCATTCTTCAAAGGTTACATTTAAGCAAGTATCAGAACAATATCAGAAGGAACTCATCGAGGACGGACGTGGCTCTTATGCTGGCATGCTTCAAAACTCGTTGAGGCTCTTCTTTGAATTTACAGGCGGCGATGTTTTTCTTTCTGAAATTAGTACTATTACTATATCAGAGTTCGAACGTTGGCTAAAACGAAAAGGGGTATCACAAACATACATCAGTATGACCCTTTCAATGACCCGTACAATCGTTAATCGTGCCATAAGAATGCAACTCGTAACCTATAGCGTACACCCCTTTACGTATTGGAAACGACCAGCAGACCCAGAACGTGAGCTTGATATATCAGTAGAAGATGTGCGAGCTATCAGAGACGCACAACCACGATTAAAGAAACAGAGGATCGCTCGTGACATCTTTATGCTCTCTTATTATCTCGGAGGCATCAATCTTATAGACCTTCTCGAGATAGATTTTCGGGGTGTATCTGTTCTTGAATATACTCGACATAAGTCCCGTAACATGAAACTATCCGATAAACGTATTTCTTTCACTCTCCAGCCAGAGGCAAAGGAACTAATTAGCAAATGGATGAATCGTAGTACAGGCAGGCTTGATTTCGGTTATAAATTCTCTTATAAGAATTTTCTCGCCTATATCACTCGCTCAATAAAGAGCCTCGCAAAGGATATCGATATACAAGATTACCGAAAGGTATGCTATTATACAGCACGTAAATCATTTGTTCAGCATGGTTTCGACCTCGGTATTAGCCTCGAAGTATTAGAGTATTGTATCGGACAATCTGTTAAGAACAACCGACCGATATTTAACTACTTAAAGATAATGAGAAAGCATGCCGACGTTGCTTTCCGTCAAATACTCGATAATCTTGCAGGTATATAAGTTACCACAGAAAAGAATTGGATGCCGTAAAAACGAAAACTGATAAAAATAAGATGGTGTGATACTCTTCCTGTACCACACCATCTATAAACTATCGTCTTAACCTAATATATAGATACACAATTAACCACGCAACACCAGCAATAGCGAAGGTAACGAATGAAATCTTTTCTGATACCATTTTTTCTTTTCTTTAGGTGCTTTTTTAACGTCCTTAATATCGGTATTCTCCTTATACTTATAGACTACCTTCTGAATGGTATCCGTGCGCACTCGCCATCTGTCCTTATAATACTCACGTGTGACAAAAACGGTATCTGTGCCTGTAATAGTATCGTGCTTGGTCAGTATAACCGTTTTCTCACGTTCTGAGATACTATCTTGCACGTACCTTGTCACAATGCTGTCACGTGTCTGGAAGATGCTATCGTGAATAGTCCTTACTTCCACAACCTTTTGCGTTCTACACCCTACAAGCATAAGCAGGGTGAGAATGCCAACGAAAAACATTAATAATTTCTTTCCCATATCTCTGATATTATAAGTTAGCGTACTCTGTCTTCACGTCAAAGCATGGGCAAACCTTCATCCATTCGTTAGGAGTTATTTTGCCGTCCTTATTCAAGTCTGGAGAAAAGTCCCTATGTCCTTGAATAACTGCTGTAGGGTACTTCTTATGAAGCATCTTCAGCAGAGAGTGCAGGCTTGCCTTCTGCTCATCTGTTCTATTGTCTATCGGCTTACCTGTTCTATCAATGCCACCAATATACGCAACATTGATAGAAACAGCATTAAAACCCTTAACGCCATTACTTACTTTGTCTTCATCAAGCAATTGTGTAATCTTGCCGTCTGAGCTAACTACATAGTGATAACCTGGGTTAATCCACCCTTTACGCTTGAACTCTTGCTTTAAGCCCTCAATCGTCTGTGACTGATGACTTGCGGTGCAGTGAACCGCAATGTATTGTATATTTCTCATCTTACGTTAATCGAATTTGGGTTTATTGTCGTTAATACCGACATTAGTTGTTTTAAGATACTCACTAAGAAATGGAATTTTATCTACCGCCTTTAAGGTTAAAACGTAATAGACGAAACCTGCCACCTTCCACATTGTTGTATTCTCAACGAGCATCATTCTCCAGTTACGAATGATATTGGTTGAGTAGAACCAAATAGCAACACCGCATAAAGCCTTGACTACTCCTAACGTTTCTTCGCCTGCATGGAGGAAATGACCTGTAACGAAGATGGATGCGGTCATAACAAAGAATAATGCACAATGATAGAAGAAGACCATTGATTTCTTTAGATTCCAATGTTCGCCATGTTTCAACCCTGCTACTACGCCAAAGATATAATTTAGTGTAAAGACTATCAACATGGCGTACATAAAGTCACGGATAGGAAAAAAAAGACTTAGCATACCGCTAATGATACTACACATAACGTATTTAACTTGTTCAATATAATTCATAATACAAATAATTTTACCAACGTTCTTACTCCGAAGCCGATAGCCACCCCCCCGACTGTTAGTCCCCAATCGATGATGTCTGCCCTGCCGCCCCACATCTTATCTTTCAATTCTAATGCTGTTGCTATGCCTATGCCTGCATAAGCAGCACAATACAAACTATTAGCACCAACACCGATAAGTACACCACCTATCAAGTGCTTATACCTATTGCTTTCTTTTTAACCACAAAATTATTTTCTTCATCTTGTCTTTTAATTAAATTCTTACCATAGTAGAGATATGATGATGCTGCCTATTAATGTGATGTAACATATTGCCTCGGCTATAAATGTAGCATTCTCTTTCCAGTCCTTACGAATAAAGACAAGTGGAAACAATATCCACGATGTGAGCAGCCATGGCATAACCAATGCTACCACAACTTGGCTTGCCAGTCCGAAAAGATAACCGCCAATGTAATGTAGTATCTTATTCTCTGTCCGATAACGTGGTGAAGCTGCTACCATCAACAAGCCTGCACTCATCAGTCCTGCAATATAACCCTGCTTAGGCGGCAAAGCATGAAGTGAAGAGAACAACAAGACTGCTGCCGTCATTGTTGCCCACAACGAAAAGCGAACATCACCTACATAATAGCTGAAACTACTCACACTGTCTGGCAACTCCTTTGCTTTCTTTGCTGCAACTATTGCCATTGCAACTGAAAGTACTACCGATAAGATGATTAGGTAAACCATGACTGCATATCTTTTTTATAAATCATATTCCTGTGAGTATCTTTTCATCAATCAGTTTGTTGCCCACGGAGCTGAAAGTCGCAATCGGGGAAGTCGCCCTCGCCCAACTTCACTGCCAATGGGAAGTCGCTCTTTCTATTGATACGCACCACGTTCCTTGTGGTGTTACAGATGTTTATTGTTTCCATAATCAATCTTTCTTTAATTCTAATACATCATCCAAGCTGCCGTCTTCGGCTATGTCGTAACCTATGCGAGCTATGCGGAACAACGAATTTTTGTTATCCGCACCTGAGCGCATACCGACAACATTAAAGGCATAGGTATTGTATTTGTTTGTACCTTGAGACTCGATGTTGCCATACGTGGAGCTATAAGGAGCATGAACTGAACAAAAGCCACATTCACTCTCCTTAATTATCATACCATCCGTAGTCATATAGCCACCAAGAAAACCTCTGAAAGACCCATAAGCGTGGCTAAAAGAGTGTTGGAGCTTAAATGCGTACTTACGTCCTTCTTCGTCAGTCTGTGTGTTCAGATATGCAGCTGGACCATCCTCCTTATATCTCACCTTTATGTCCAGCTCGCCACGGCTCTTGTAGGCTTTAAGTATTTCCTTTATCACGTCCGTCTCCATTGCTGTTGGGAAATTATCTTCTACCGAGGTGAAGTCTCTATCCGTGTGGCTCATCTTACCGCTTACCACTGTCATTCCTTGACATACAGGTGCGCTTGCAGCAATCATAAAAGAGTGGAAGTTGTTTAACAAATCCCCACAAAACCACTCGAGCTGTTTCTGAGAGAAACAAGTATAATCATCAACTTTCACTCTTGGCATTGTGTCGGTAGAGTCTGAACTTTCGGTAGTTACTGTTTTCTTCAAGCGGAACGAATGCTTGGTATAAGGGAAGAAGTTGATAAATACGGGATTATTCTCATCATACGTATACGTCTGCTCTTTCTGAGCTTGTGGATAGCTCTCGTTATAGTCTACTGGCTCCCAATATTCGTTTTCTTTAAGGTCGTCATTGTCGTATGGGTTTAGGACATAAACATGAAAATCGCCTAAGTCTGCTTTGTAATAACACTCGTTTTCTACACACCATCCCTCATAAAGGCGTCCCTTACCTGTTAATGGCTCGATGACTGTCCGATAGAAACAGTCGCTCGATACCACATTATAGAAGGAAGATGAAACATGACGTTCTAACATACTCATAGCCATAAAGAAAGGAACACGGCTCGTCTTGATAATATTAGAAATATCCTTGTGATTATTAACGAAATCGTAAATATCTGCACCTACTCCTCCTAAATTAAAAATACCCTTTATATCGTCCAAGTCACAAGCAAAGTTACGAGCTAATTCAAACATACCAACATCGCCATTGGTGCAGCCAAGATGTAATAATCCTACATGCTCACTGCCATCTCTTGTGTATGCAGCCCATGCGGCTCTATTCTTTTCAAGCTGTGATAATGAATGATGCTCAATAGGAACATTTAACTTTGCGAAATCAGTGTCTGTAATAGGCAATAGAGTATATGCGTCAACCGAAGATATATTATCAAACTCTCGTGTATAAAAACCAAGTTCATAAAACTTTGCATCTGTATACGAACTAATATCTGTATGCAAAACGTCATCCATAGGATTAGCACCTGTGCGGTATCTTATATCGTCTATTTGATAGCCAAGCTGATTGTATAAGAAAAGTACACAATCATACCGTTGCGGAGATTTCTCTTTCAGCTTCGTAACATCAAAGTCCAATGACTTAGTACCCTCTGGAATAGGAATGAGCTTTGTCTTGATAAAATGAGCTGACGTACGGACAAAGAAGTTTTCGTTAAGCTGTCTTAGCTTCATCACCTCCGCCTTGGCACTCGTCCCACCTACGCCTTTCAACGCTTCTGTCACTGCTTTCTGTGACATCACCTTATCCTCTGCGTCACCCGTCGCCTGAACCACTTCAACACGTGCTGCTGGCTCACGATTGGCGGCTTCCTTTGCAAGCGTGTAAACGTCTTCGAGGGTCTTGCCGTCAGTGGTGGTGGTGCTGGCTTTAACGCCCTCGGCTGATGCCTTTGCCTCTTCTGCCGATGCCTTTGCCTCTTCGACCGATGTCTTTACGGCTGCCATCACGGCTGCCGTGCGGGTACTATTTGTTTCCATGCTACCCACCCGAGTTGTTAGGTCGTTAAGGCTCGTTGTGTTGGTGCTTATCGCCGACTGCATTTCACGGATAGTCTTCGCCGTATCAGTTAAATCCTCATTTAGTATTTCCACATCCCTTATATATCTCTGTTTTAATTCTGCACCTTCATTACCAGGAAATGCTGTCCCAGCTGTATAGCCCAATGCGAGGTCTGAGCCAATAGGAACTAATTTTGTTCCGCTCCATCGATATGTAATATTCGTTGACGTATCGACATATATCTTGCCACTTATTGGTGCAAATCCATTTCTTGAAGAAACTCCATAGGTATCTTGGTCTGGCCAAGAAGCATAATAAATGGTATTTTCGTTTTCTTGTGTTTTTACAGCTAACACAAAAACATTATCAGTGCGATTATAGATTACCTTTGCATGCTCGTCTGTTGATAACATATCTACACCTGCTTGTTGCACGGTAAGGTTATCCATACAACCATCAAACTCTATGACATCATCAACATAACTCGGCAAATGATCAGCTGGTATTTTTCCTTTTCTATCAAGTGGGGCTATGCCGTCTGGAACTCCCTTAGAATTCTTCAATCTTGTTAAGTCTACATATGTTTCAGTAGCTGTTCTCTTTGCGCTGTCTACTGCCTGCCGTAGATTAGCAAGAGTGTTCAGCAAAGAAGTAATACTTTCGTCCCTTACTCTATCTGCACCTTTATTGCTATTAACACTATCCAACAGCTGTGCGATAAGGTCTGCTGCATCCTGTAAAGCCCCCCCCACACGTCCTGCGGTGTTCTCTCCTACTGCGGTGGCATTTGCCACCAAGTTAGCCTTTGTCCTTAATTCATTTATTGTTGCCATTACTCACCGATTGAATGAATTTTTATTCTCGTTCCCCTTACGGGTTTATCTCTTCCCCTTCTACACTCTTCAAGTATGCCAGGCACGAACCCAGATAGGTCTCCGCTACATTCATAGCATCGTTATACATCCTAACCCTATTTTTGTCGTCCTCTCTGGACGCATAGCTATCGTTATGCTGCATTAAACCAGTACGGGTGAGCAATCCACCGTCTGACATCACCATCTTCCCATATACGAAATAAGATAGGGCTAATCGTAAGCCTGAACACTTCTTTAATATCCCTTCCTTATCCTCGTAATCTCCACCATCAAGCAACGTTATATTTTTAGGCTCTATCTCATCTTCTTGCAGAGCCTTGAAACGTGCCAAACCAATAGCCGGAATAATATATATATCTTCGCACTCGCGAATAAATGTCTGCACTTCTCCATCATCAATATGCTTTGAAGTAGGTCGAGCCAGTTCCTTGAACCTCTCAACCGTTATTAAATGCTCATTCGCCATTATATTTATCATTTTTATCCGCAGAGATATATTTTAACGGCTTGATAGAAAAGTCTTGCGATATCATCTTATCATACCAATTAGCAAATAGCTTCGTAAAGGCTCGTTCTATAAATCTCTGCTCATTAGTTACCTCGCCAGCATAATACTCGTAGGCATCACGCATAACATCGCCAGAGAAACCCAGCTTACCGAGACGGATAAGAGTAGAATAATTCTTGATGGAACTGTGAGTAAATGCGTTCGACTACGCTCTCATCAGTTACCGTAAACTCCTTATCAAAGTTTCGTGCTGGGAACTGAACCACCTTCGGCTCATCCTCGTAATTTTCCAGCTCAACCATCATAATTTTTGATCCTCGTGTATCTCCTTGGAACTGCTTCATATCCTCATCGGAAATCATCTTTTGCTCGACTTCCTTACCGTTCTCATCTACACGAGGCAAACCCTTCTTGGTTACCAGCATACAGGCTACAAGGAAGTTATTACGAACATTCCGATACTTAATATTCCCCAGTCCTTCGTCCGTGGAGATTTCCGTTATCACAGCATCATAAATAGGGGTTGGATATTGATACTTTCCATCCATAGAAAGCCACATTACCTGCCCCTTATAATTCTCGATACCTCCGCAATCCTCTATCTGTCTCATCACAACCATCGGATCGGGATTGAACACAGGAAAGCGGATGATGTTATTTTCAGATACAAACTGCTTTTTGCCGTTCTTTGTCTTTTCTCCTTTCCAGTCAATATGCGTAAGGATGTGAGAAACCACCCCTGTATCGTCCGTCTCTTCCAATCTACATTGCTCAAAAGGCAGGTAATTAACCTCCGTTACCTGCCCCAGAACATTGTAATTTATTTGAAGAGCGAAACCACCAAAGCGCGTAAGGTCTCCTGCTACGCTTTTAAGAAGGTCATCCATCGTTACCCCTTCCCTGTTTACTTTCCATTCAGAGAAAGCCTCGTTGTTAAACCCGTAGCCTTCTACAAACTTCTCGTAACGAGATAGACACAACTTAGCCGTACCAGACGCATTGGTAATATCCACAATGTTTTGTGGATAGAGGTTATCGCTACCATAGCGTTGCATCTTAAAGCGAAGTTCATAGTTTACCTCTATGCGCTTCTGTGGTTTTTTTGCTGTTTTTACATTCATTTTCGCCCTTCTTTCTTTATTCGTTACTTCTCTTCTCCAGCATCGGGGGTCCCAACAGGCTTCTGTGTGCCTTTGTCCTTTCCCTTGCCAGCTCCATCATCGGGGGTTTTATCCTCCTCTTCGGGAACCTTCTGGAATAACTCAACATTGTCGGGGAACTGCTTTAGATAATTCTCTGCAACCTCATCAGTAAGGTTGTCATTCGAGAATACCTTACCACCCATAAATGCAGGGCAGTTGATAATTGCCCCAGCCTTCAATCTATAATTAAGTTTTTCTGCCATTTTACCGTATTTTTTTATGTAATGATAAATCTCTATAAGCCCATCATGGTAACACTGTTGGCACGAAGTGGGTACGAAAGTCTTACCGATAACCTCATAATAAAGGTTTTCTATCGTGGACTTATCAGAGGAACTGAAAGGGGCATCAAAACGCCCTTTCAAATCCTCTATAACCTTATTTACTTCGGCCAGCTCCATTTATCCAGCTTCTGTTAGTAAACTCTTAAACTGCGTTTCCGTAGTCTTTGAGTCCGTATTAAAGTAGAACAAAGCAGCCTTAGGCGCACTTGTTTCCTGCAAGGTCACAAGCCAGCCACCGTCTGTATCTTCGCTATACTTATCACTCTCTATAGCAGTAGCACGCAAGCCTTGGTAATAGCCATAAACCTGATACTCTGCCTTTCCTCCTTCTCCCTTATATACGTTCTTCGTAATGAGTACGAATGAGCCGTTTGCAAGCCCGTCAATGATGTTTTGAGCCACGTCTGGACCATTATCAAGCACGGCAATAGAAATCTCGTTTGTGAACGTGTTTCTGTACGTTCCAGTTGCTAACGAAATTTTTGTGCCGGTGAAAGGTTTGCTACCCTGCTGTACAACAGGGTAGCCTTTCTTTCCACTCTTTAAGATAAGGGTCTTCAATATATTCTTGAAGCTCTCATCAAAAACACTCTTAGAGAAATCAACATCTGCACGATTACAGATAACTGCATCTGCTTCCAAACCTTTTACGATAGGGCTTTCACAATTCTGCTCAATGCCCTTGCTGATAATACTATCACATATACCTGCCATAATTCAATCCTCCTTAGTAAGCTGCTTGGAACATATCATCCTCCAAAATCTGTGTACCGATACGACCAGTAGAGTAGATGTAGTTTCTACGCTCCTTCTTATCGAACCAAATATCGAGGTCAGAAATCAAACCGTCTGCATCAGTACCAACCTGCAACTGGTTGATATTAGCATACACAGCACGATAAGGCTTGTTAAGCATTGTGCCTGTGTTCTCGTATGCCATAATCATACGGTCCCAGATAGATACACGCACCAACGTTACACCGTTGTAATTAGCCACATCGAGACCGTCGAAGATAGTATCCCACGGCATAATCTGTGTATAGCACTTCTTGATGTCGTAGGTCAGAGCGTCAGCCAAACCCTTTGTAAGAAGTACCACCGCACCGCTATCAGCAGATACACGGCTGTCTGCATCCATCAAAAGATTGTCGAGGATACCAGTAGCAACACCCTTACCGAGGATAGCCTTCTTCTGCTCTGCAAACGTGGTCTTACTATTTGCCTCAATAGCAGTAAGCTGGTTTGACTTCTTTGTACACTGGGCAAAGATGCGCTTAAACAGACCATCACAGGTTGTAAATAGCTCTGTTCTCGAACCATTAGTAAGCTGACCACCTCCTGACACATCCTTAGCTGCGGTATCACCGAACCAGCCAAAACGCCAAATCATTCGCTTCATCTGACGCTCCAAAGCAGGACGGATGATATAGGTCATAAACTCGGTACTTGTCAAATCTCCAACAGGTGTGCCTGTTTTCAGAGTGTACTCGGCGATAGTACCCTTCAAACTCTCGTAGCAAATCTTAATTGGAATTTGCCAGTCGCCCAGCTCCCAGCGCTTCTGTGAGTTGGCGATACCAACCTCCTGATATGTCGGATCGCAACCACTTCCCTTGATCCCCACATCGTCCATATCTCCGAGGAAAGCCACAGGATCGCCGCTTTTCACCTTCATAAGGTGCGTAAAACGCTGAAAATCCTCGTCTTGGTCAATACTCAAAGGGATAACCTCTTTGAGGTCTGTAACATCCTTTGGATTTACCGAAATGTTTTCAAAAAACTTTGTCATTTTCTTTACTCCTTTTTTGTTTACTTCTTATTCTTGTAAGTTCCGTTCTTTCGAGCTTCAATCTCCTTACGCATAGGCGACTCATCCTCCTGTTCCTCCGCCTTACGGCTTGCGTTAGCACCCTCTGGCTTGCGAGGTACTGGCTTATAGTTCGATGAAATCTTAGCCAGAGCTTTCTCGCCTCCTGCAATCTTCACAGCATTGAGGATGCGCAAATCATCCTGTGTCTTAGCCATAGTTTCTGCCTGCTTGCGGGCATTCTCCGAGGTCTCCAGCTTCTCCTGAAGCTCCCTAACTTCATTTTCCAACTCTGCAACACGCTGTTCCAGTTCCGAGCCTTCGTTTCCTTCATTACCTCCACTTGAAGAGGTCTGAATATCAGTGATAGCTCCATCCTTCACGATGATAGTCTTGCCGTCAGGCATAACAAACGTACCATCGGGGCTCGCCTTATCTCCGACCTGTGGCTCACCCTCTTCTCTCTCAATGGTCAGCGTCTGCCCATCACTCGTGGATAAATCCATACCCTTTGCCAGCTCGTCAATGTTCTTCAAACCCAGCTTCGCCAGCGCACGGTCCAGTAAAGAGGCTTTAACCTCTACCTTCTCATCTTTTTCTTTTGCCATTTTATTCTCTTTTTTGTTGTTAAACACTAACCCTTGCTTCTTGGCTGAAGCTGGGGCGATTATTTCTCCAATTAAACCGAGTTCCATAGCCCTGTCAACTCCGATATACTTATCTTCGTCCATCAGTGCCTGCATCTCTTCTCTGTTACATTCGCAACGTTCTACATACAAATCGAGCATCTTTTCTTGTGTCTCTTTCAGATCCGAAGCTGCCTTCTCCAGTTCTGCTGCCGTAAGAGTATTACCCAGAGCATAGGCTGGCACCCACGGGTTGTGCACACATATCTGAGCATTCTTATAGGCTCTTCGCCTTTCCTTTGGTGCTGCCATCAAGATAACCGTAGCCATAGACGCTGCATTACCTTCTACTGTACATGTAATATCTTTGCCTGTTGCTCTCAATCTGTCGTAAATGCCCCAGCCTTCAACTACTGAACCACCATCACAATGTATTCGTACATCTATAGAATTATCACCTTTTGGAATAGCCTCACAAAACTCGTCTACATCCTTGAAACATACTCCTTCGGCTTCTCCGAAGTACTTGCAAAAATTCTTCTCATTCTCGGTTTGAATGTCATTGAATATCTTTAGAACTGCCATAATAGATTTTATTTCTGCACAAATTTACTTTATATTTATAAAGAAATCCTTTATTTGCCTTTATCTTCACTCTCATATCGTGCGACAAATAAAAACAGGGTGTTCTATCTTCGCAGACAAAACACCCTTACTAATTAATCTAAATGTATGAAATTATCTTATATTTTGCGTCATCCTCTTTACAACTCGATACACTGTAGCCTCGCTACACTCATACTGCTGACTTAGATAATAGACAACATAACCAACTTTATGACCTTCTTTTTTTAGCCTCATATACTCTTTGTACATTTCCAAGTACTTAACATCCTTAGCGTCTACATCGTTACTCATCAGAACAGCGAGCAAACTTTCTGCCGTCTTTAATAATTCATATTGTGTCATAGCTATTTTATTTTATCGTTGCAACTCTTTCTATCGCCTTAACTCTTCCTGCAGTATTGTTTATCTCTTCAACACTTACTACTGGTCTCGGTGCCATTGCCATACCTCTTGCTACAGCTCGTGCCAGAAACTCCTCGCCTATCTGTGCACCACTTCCAGCGTATGACATTATCGGCACTCCTCCTCCTATCTGGTTAAATGCCGATAGGGCAGGGGCGAACATCCTTGTAGCTGAAGCTGTCATAACACTCTCTCCGTTGGATAGCTGTGCTGGTATACTATCGCTCGTTTCACTTCCCGGACCAGTAACTAAACCACCGGTAGCAAACTTTGCTGATTTAACCGTTTTAACAGCCGAAGCTACATTTGCAAGGATAGTAGTCACAGTAGTTGCAATAGCGGCTATATTGCTCGGGAAAGGTACACTTTGAGCCTGCCTTATACCTTGTGCAAGAGCTACACCAGTGTTTATCGCTATCTCCGCTAAAGCAAGAACCTTTGACGCTCTCGCCATTCCTTTACTCTGCTCTCCGAAAGCCTCTGCTACCTGTTGAGTAGCTCCTATCATTCCTGCAATAGCTTCATATTTACCTCTCTCTATTTCAATCTCTTTATCGCTAACAGCTTTCTTTGCCTGCTGATAGTCCTCTTCTAATTGCAGCTTACGAAGATTAAAGGCTTCTATCGTCTCTCCTTCTCTTTGCTGCGCTGCTTCCAGTAGGGCTTGCTTCTCATCCATCTGCAATCGTAACACTCCCAGTTCGTCTGCACCATTAGAATCGATTTGCGTCTGCAATATCTGAGATTTATATCTGTCTTCTATTGCCTTTGTCTGTTCCTCCAGCAGCTTGTTATGGTAATCCTTGTAAGCCTGCTGTTCTTGCGCATAATACTTCTCATTAATCGATGCGAGTAGCTTATTCTTTTCCTCCTCGCTCATTACCTGTTTATTTGCTGCGTCAAGCTCTAATTCGTAGGCTGTCTTAATATTCCTTATCTTTAGTTGATACTCTTCCTTAGAGCCTTTCTCTACTGCTGCCAGCATATTCTGTATATACGTCTGTTCTCTCTTTATAGCCTCATCTTTAACTTGCTGGTCAAATTCTGATAACTTCTCTTGCTTACTTGTTCCAGCAGTGATATTTGAGCATATAGAGCTTTCTTTGCGTTCAACGTTAAACCCTTTTCTGTCTTCAATCTACGCTGTACATCCTCTATCTGCCTATCATACTGCACCTCGATAGCTTTTCTTCTCTGTTCGTCCGTTTGCTCTATAAGTTGGCTTAACAAGTCTTCTGCCTTCCTTATAGCCTCGGCTTCCTTCTTCGCTATCTCCTCAGCTGATATCGTCTTTTCCTTCTTCGTTTTCTTCTTCTTATCTTTCTTCTTTTTTCTTATCTCCTCCAAGTCCTTTGCCAGTTCTTGGCGTTTCATCAGAACCACTCGTACCGCTTCCTTCTTCTACTACATAAGCAGGTATCTCGATATGATGTATCTTACTATTCTTTAAGACGTTATTAATCGTGTCAACTCCATTCTGTGCAAACTCTTTGGCAAAGCTCTTAATATCTCCGAAACCTTCCTTAATGCTCTTAACAAAACCACCACCTATCGTGTTAAAGCCTTTCTTAATCTTATCAAACGATAGTGTTACAATACCTTCTACTATCTCGGCAGCCCCCTTCAGTTGTGAGCCTACATTCTTAATAGCGTCTATAATCAGATTAAACACCAGCTTTACCGTTGTCCATAGCTGCTTAAAGTTACTTATAATAGCTTGAATAGCAGCCCTGAATATCATACTCTCATTATACAAGTCGATAAAGTAGTTAATAACATTGATTACACCCTTCAACAACTTAGTAATGCCTTGTGTAGTTAATATCTTCACGTTTGCCAACATACTACCAAAGCCTTTATCGCTCATATCGAACATAGCAGCTAACGTCTTATTCAGTTCCTTGTTAGCCTCTTTCTGTTCGTTCATCTTCTTGCCATACTCTCCAGTAGTCTTTTTCAACTTCTCGAGGTCAACATTCATAGTATCTAACTGCTCTATCATCTTCAAGCCAGCATTTGCACCCTGCTTTCCGAAGACATCCTTTAAGACTGCACCCACTTCCTGGGAGTTCTGCGGGAACTCCTTTAACTTCGTGCTTATCATCTTAATTACATCATAGGTCGATTTTGATCCGCTTACCAAATCTGCCTCAACCTTCTTAGAGCTGATACCGATACCTTCCAAAGCCTCAACCGTCTTTGTAGACATCTCACGTATCTTCTTGCTGCCCATCTGGATAAGTGCCATACCGCTATCGCTAAAGATACCGCTTCTCGTCTGCTGAATAGTAGCTACAAGTTCCTTTCCAGATATATTCGCATCGTGAAAAGCAGGGGCGTACTGCTTAATCTTAGCTATCATATCTCCGTTAAGGTCTGCACCGGCTTGGAAACCATCATTAATTATCTTCAACGCCTGCCCAGTATCATAGCCGTATTGAGATGTAAGCACATCTACAGCCTCCAGAACCTCCTTATAGTCCTTGCCGTATGTATCTGCCGTTGCTTGTATCTCATCTCTTACCGCTTTCAGATTGTCTCCAGTAAGTCCGAGGAACTCTCTCGTTAATCTCGTACTCTCCAGTATGCCCTTATTGTAGTCAAAGAACCACTTAAAAGCTACTCCTACCCCTGCAATGCCAGCCAGTGCAAGGAATACAGGGTTCGACATAAAGCCAATAAGCGTAGAGCCGAAAGCCTTTGCACTTGTTATCGCTCCATCAAATACACCAGATAGCCCCTTTCCATTTGAAGCCATCTGCATAATAGAATTAGCGAAGTTGTTATTAATACCAAGTGCCGACTTAATACTCTCCTCATAGTTACCAACATTTCTATAGAACCTTTGCGTTTCCGCCTCTGTCTCCTTTAATTTATCAGTGATTTCGTTTATATGTTTTTTTAACTCCTGTCCCTTTGCTCCCTTACGTTCAGCCTCTGAAAGGCTGTCATACGCCTTTGTAGCGTTGCTTAACTCTGCACGCAAAGACCTCAAAGAGCCTTCCTGCTCCTTCTCCGTCTTGATGTTATTCTGTACTTCCTTCGATAGTTCCCTGACGGTGCCTTTATAGTCCTTTACCTGCTCACCAATAGCAGTAATGGTTGTAGCATACTCATCATAGGTAATCTTGCCGTTCTTGAAGTCATCTTTTAACTTATTCTCCGTCTCCGATAACTCCTGTAGCTTCTCTTTGTATCTGAGAATGCCATATATAGCATCCTCGTACTTTACTTTGATATTTAATATCTTCTCTTCTTCTGTAGTCATAGCTTTATCTTTTACTCAAACACTAATTGTAACATCGTTACCTCTGCAATACCGTTACTTGAAGACCTTACCTCTGTCACCGCAAAGTAAGCCCCGTACTGCGCAATATACACAGGTATAGTTTCGTCGAAATTAAGCAGCTCTATATCTCGCATTAACACCTTCTCCTTAATTACCTTTGGCTGCTGCAAGGTACGTGCTACATCCTTATACTTATCATCCAAAATATCCTGCATATTGATGTCGAAGTATGCAGCAGCAAGCCGTTATCATCCGCACGTAGCCTTAATATTCTGTCCTTACATGCCGTATAAGAAGGCTCTTTTGTTTTTTCTATCTCGTCCTTTTTCCCTTCTCCTCGCTTATTTCCAAACGCAGAACCATTCTTTGTGCTTTTATCGAATTCTACCTTGTACATAGGCACTGAATTTCCATCAGTAGCAGCAAACGGGAATTCGTACATTACTTTCTCGACATCAAGGGTTTCGTTGTTTATTTTCAGATCGCCATCATAATGACCTTTTACCGTTTCATCAGCTTTCCACTTATAGCGGTTATGCTGACCATAGTTCTCAACCTTATAATTGAGTTCAGAAGGCTTATTCTCGCTTGTAGGTGCAATAATCTTATTCGTCCAGTCTACTGCCTCATCTCTACGCTTCCATATCTTAGATAGCGGTGCAAGCCTAACAATACCGTCTTCTGTTATCTGTAACGGGAAAGAGCCCGTAATAACTGTTAGGAACTTCACAAAGTCGATAACCTTTATCTTTGGTAGATTATAGGCAATGGGAAAGAAACCACCGTCTGGGACGTTCTCTCCCTTAGATATCGTAGCCTTAATAGTTCCTTCTAACATCTTCATTTCAGGAAAATTTGTAGCATCCACCCAGTCAAACGTAATGGTACTTCCTTTCACTACTTCTATCTTTCCATAACCAGCATTGTTAAATCGACATTCACCCCTATACCCCTTTGGAACTACAACAGAAAAGACATCTCGCTTCTCTCCTATATCGTAGACCTCCTGCTGCTCTCCTTTCGTTATCGTCATTCTTAACACGCATCCACTTCTGAAATTGTACCTATCATTCTCTCCGCCTCCCCAGTGGTTAGCAGTCCCGACAGGCTTTATCATTCCTCCAAGCTCGAAAGACCATTCAGCAGATATATCGAATATCAATGTAGCATCAGTAGTAACGGTAATAGCAGTTACCCTGCTTCCGCTTTGCTCTCCAATTACACTACTCGTTCCAGTTACATTCAGTGTCATCCGCCCCTGCTGCCTGCTCATAGGGTCAAAAGTACCACTAAAAGCCCCTTCAGATGTTAACTCGTTTGCCTTACGATTGATGAGAGGTAACACAAGGGTATTAATATATTCCTGCGCCTCTTCATGGAAACGAAAATCTACTCCCGTCTGTGACTTGATGAGTGAAAGCACAAAAGGAACACGTACAACAGGGTGAAGGAGTGGCAAACCTTTCCTATTAGGGTCTCTTTGACCACCAAATGACATCCTATATTCAAACCATGTCTTTTTATTTCCGTCTCGTCTACCTCCTGGCGAGACCATGGATAAACCAGTCCGCCACGTTAAATCTTCCTCTTCCTCATATCTCCATACATTATAACCTGCATAGAAGTATGGCTTTTCCTTCACATCCTCGAACTTCTCTACTTCATTTGCTAAGTTATATAATATCTTATCATTACTCTTCAAGTCGTTGAGTGCCGTCCCTTTACTTATTAGGCTGCTAAATTGTGAGAATAACCCCCAGACGATACACACTTCTATAGCCGTATCGGTAACTTGTAGTATCGTTAACCTTCCGCTCTTTATTATCTCTACACCATTACGTAAATAACGTGCTGTGTGCATTAAGTACGGATAGTTATCTCTTGCTTGAACAAGATCCGAATGTTTTAATATCATTTGGTTTCTTACCGTCTTTGGTAACTTTACCGTATAAGTGCTATTAGATACTATCTGAGAAACATCACGAAACAGATTACTCTTAATATCCATCGTGATTTTCGTAGTGTCATCAATATCCACTAACTCGCCATCTATATATAATCTTTCGTCATTCATAGCTTATAACTTTTGAATAGTTACGTCTGGCATCATTATACTACATATAAAGTCCTGTAGAACTGCTTTCGCTTTCGTATAAGAGCCTGAAACAATAGTTACAGGCATCCACTTCGGCTCGTCGTTCTTGTAGCCTACGAACAAATCTACGCACGGACTTGTAGCAACGTCGAAAAGCATATCCCACGTATCACTATCTACCAATGGGGCGCATACTGGTATCGTGTCTTCTCTGCTCATTCTCTGCTGCCTACCCGTATAACCTTGATATCCGTAATTCATATCATAAGATAGAAGGTTGTTGCGCATAAATGCGCCATCACTCGTCACCTTCCGAGCCTCATCCCCTGGCTTAAAGAGATAGTAGCAGTAGAACCCATGCCTATTTATCCAACGCAGATAATATCCCTCGTCGTAATCATCAATTATATCTATACGTATCTTTTCTGTCTTCGTGCCTACATAACTATACCTAAACGTCATATCAAAGGTGTTATCAAACGTCACCTCGGCAAAAGCTCCAGTACAATCACTTAGTAAGTAGAACATCTTAGCGTCTTCTGTTTTCTTTAGCGGGATATTCCATACTCCCTGCTCTGGTAGGTTTACGAACTTATCTGCTACACCATCCTTACTGAACATAATAGAACCACCACCAGCAGCATATACACCAACCGTAAAAGGAAAGCCACGGAACCAAGTAAGGGTACGATAGCTATTATACACCTCTTGACCTCCTATCTTCAACGCTCCCCAGATATAGAATACTTCAAACGTATATTCTATCGTTGTACTTGCCTCATCATTCTTCGTAGCTGTCACCGAGAAAGAAACCCTTTTACCCATAGCCGTCTGCCTTTCTTGATTATAGTCGACATCACTAAATGCCAAAGTCTCAAAGAAGGTTTGCACGTACTCCCTTACATCGGCGTAACATTTTCCTTTCATCGCCTCCATCCAGATAGTCTCCTTCTTTTCTCCTGTACGTATATCTATAGTCATCTTTACCAGCTCATCTCCAGACGCTACGAGCAAGCAAGGGTTAAACACAAAACCTATCTCATCGGGGTACGACAACGTAACCCCATTATTTGTTATCTCTCTCATACATCAACATTGTTTAGCTTAATACTTTCCACTTCTAATTTGAGCAGCTCTACAATACGGCTTTGTATTCTTTCTATTGCTGCCGGTATAACGTTCGAATATATATCATCTCTTCCGCCCTTACGAAACAGCCTTGTACCTTCTCTTTTTATCTTCCTCGCTATCAGAAAGGAAAGCGAAAGATTACCCCTTTCTTGTGGCGTGTATTTATGTGGTCTATCTGTCTTGTATGGTATCGGTGCTGCACTTATACCTTTATCTGCCATCCACTCTCTGATGATACTCTGAAAACCCTGAGGGACTTTGCCAGGCTTTCTACCAGTTTCCAGCGTGCCAAAGGGTGAGCGACCATATAACGTGCCTTCCTCCTCTGTGACTTCAATTCGTAGACTTGCTGCCGTCCTTCCACTGGCTTTGTCCAGCTCCTATATGCTGGGCTATGATTTTCGCTTTCAGCGCCTCCAGCTCCTCCGTCAACACAAGACTAACTGCACCATTTTTCATAAACAAGCCCCCTGTAACTCTTTCAATGTCAATTCAACACACACACCCGTAAAGTATGCGCTGGCACTCTCCAGTATCGTCGTATACTTAACACTCCCATCTATAGGTTCGAAGTAACGGCTTTTATTCATAGCCGTTATAAAGCTCGCTGCACTCTCCTTCATAGCACTATACACCTTCTCGTTGTCTTCTCCGTTTGCATCACGTGTAACCTTATCAACGAAAGCGAGCATACAATCTTCTCTATCCTTTACCGTTCCACGGTTAAACAGCAGATGACCACCTACAGGCAGCACGCACACAATAGCAGGCAGGGAAACTCGGTCTATCTGCTCCGCTGCACCGTTCCAGTTTTCAAAAACATAGCTAAAGTTCGGGAACTTTTCTTTCGCTACCTCTCGTATCTTACTTTCTATGCTCATCTTCGTATACCTTTTGTAGTTTCTTTCTATAATCTTTTGTCCTCTTATCCATATCAAGGCACTTATATACACGCCCCCATGGCACCTTTGTCACTTCCTCGTGATCCGTTATACCCATTCTGAGTGCATACCAGTCTATCAGCCCGAAGATACCAAAATTTAACTGGTTAATACCTGCCCTTATCTCCTCATCACTTGGTTGGCTCTTTGCTTTATCGAACAGCTCGTTAATCGTCTTTACTTTGCCAAGTACCCAGCCAACGAAACGAACGACCTCTACGGCAAAACAATCATCTACTTTCTTCGCCTCCATTCCTAACAGCACTTTGCACACTCTATAGAAGAGTTCCGCACCTGTCTTGCAGTCACTCATCTGTACCATCTGCCCTAACGTCATATCATCAAGGCTTGAAGGCGTGCGCACATTACCTACCTTCATCGGTCGTGTGCACTTCTCCAGCTCCACCCCTTCAATATCCTTGCTGAATGAAGCTATTATCATCCAGTGTTTGAATTTCTCTCCCTCTCTCATGTCTTAATCAAGATTTATAACGTGCGCCTTCGGTCCTCCAACTCTTCTGACATTAAGCCTCATCAAGCCAAAGTACCTCGTTGCGTCGATAGCGTGGTTAAACTTATCAACAGGGGTATTCGTTTTCTTACCGTCTCTGTCCTTTTTCCATTTGTAGCTTTGTAGTTCCTCAATCAAGCCAGATGAACACCGTGTAACGTTCCATTTGTAGCGATGGAGTATATCAATACCTACTGTTATACTATCACCACCCTTAACGGTTGGTATTACCCATAAACCAGCATTACGAAGTTCGGCTATACTCTTAGGCTCTGCACTATCAGCGATTATCTGGTCTGCTTTCGTTAACCCTGCTTCCTTTGCCTTCTCTGCTATCATAGGGTTCGTTAACCCAGTTTCGTAAATTACTCCATCCGTCCATAACTCACCGTGCGCAATAACACAATGCACCAGAGCTGTTGGATCGTTAGTGAAACCAAAGTCCAAGCCATAGCCCTGCATCTTCCAGCTCTCACGCTCTGGCAGTCTGTCAACGATACGAAAGTTAGGAAAGATAACCCCAGATAGCTTACCAGTCAGACCACGTGCATATACCTTCCATAGCTCTTTATCTTCTATGCTCTCGATGCGCTCGTGCTCCTCCTTAGTCAAGAATGGGTTGCCTCTGTGGTCTGAGATAATCATCTTCACACCTTCACGACCTTTCACTTCGTTATGCGCCCAGAACCTCTCCGAAGGGTTATAGTCTATCCATATCTTCTTACGTGTACGAATAGCCAACTGCCAGTATATCTCATAGCCTATACCATTCGCCCTCGTTAACGAATAGATAGTCACGCTTACCGTTTTTTTGCGTCCTGCTCGTCCTTGTAACTCTTAAATTCAATTACAGAACCATTCCTACACTGCAAGTAATGTCCGCTCTCGTGCATATCAAAGTAACCAGCCAGCCAGTCCGAACCAACTAATATTGTCTTTTGCATCACGAAGCGCACCCACCTTCAAGTTTGGCAAGTCTTGACCTACTACCGTTGTTATACTTCCAGCTTCCAGTAACGCCACATAGATAAGAACCCTGCATAATCGTGTAAGTCTTTCCAGAGGATGTGCCTCCTTGATTGATATACACTCTTGCAGCCTTATCCGTGTTAGCACGGAATAACGGACCTATAACCTTAAACGGCATTATCATACATCGACCTCACTTTCGTCACTTACAGGCTCGACACCAGTCTCGATAAAACCTATCTCGATTTTTGCTATCGACATTTGCCTTCACATCAATGTAATTTTTGATTGATTGCCCTTCTTTCCTCTTCGGTGCATATCATTCGATACAGACTTAGAAGCTCTGCTGCCTTTCCGCTTATCCTCAACTTCAAACGGATATAGCGCTTTACCTTCACCCTATTGGTATTTATCAGACGCCACAATTCGTTGTACTCATCAGAACCTTTCGGCCACCAGCTATAAAACGTAGGCTTCGATATAGGAAGTTCTGCCACCACATCGTCGAGGAACAATATATTATCGTCCCCTTCTATCACATTCTTAGCTTGCTCGTATATCTTTTTCTTATCCTTCTCCTTATACATCTTTTCAGTCGTAAAATTCGTTAAACAATCCCCTTGTTTCTCTTAGGCTCATTCGTAAACGGATAGTCCTCCGGATAGGTGTCCCAAGCTATGTTATTACGCTCTCCCTTCAACAGTCGTGGTGCAAGGTACTTGTAATCAATTCTGTGGTGTATTCTGTTTCCATTCATTACCTGCCTTTCAGCTCTAATGGCGGACGGGTACTGGATAGGCGTAACCATAGCCTTGTTATATAGCTTGCATTCGTTATATAGATCCGTTAAGCCTCCTTTGGCAGTAGCAGATATAGTCTGCTGTAATGTTATACCATCAGCCAGCGAGCCTGTGAATAAACCTTCATTGAGCACACCAACGAATTGTGAGGTGTCATCGTCTTGCACTCCTCTTTCTCCGCGATAAATAAACCTCGTATCATAAAACGTTACGTTCATGACTTTCCGCCTCATCATCGCCAGGTGCATACCTCCGTAGAAATCTCCCGTTTGCGATACTCCAAACAGACCTATTCGATACCGCCTCATCATCGCTGCAATCATATCAAACGTTTTCTTTACCGTCTCGCCAGAGGCTTTATGCACATATATACCCTTGATACGAAATTGAAAATCGTTAGTATCATCATCCATTACCACATACTGCTCGATACCCTTCTTCTTCGCATAGTCCTGAAACATATTACGAGCCTGCCCAGCACTCCGCCTCGATACGCTTGCTCTATGCACATAGTCGAACCTCTTTCGTGCCTCTGTCATATCAAAGACCACCAAATGAAAGCCGTACTGCTTCGCTACGGCCTTGTACCGCTCTCTATCGTCTGCCTCATCATCCACAAAGACATAAACGTGCTGCATATCATAGTCTATCTTTTCCAGATACCTAACCGTTTTCAGGTTGTCTGCTCTGTGGTATGAAGGTATAAATACATCTATCATCCTTCGCCCTCCATTTCATCTATAATCTCCGCATTGAGTATTCGTAGCATTTCATCCTCGATAAAGCCCCTCTCTCCATTATCCACCAGAACCAGCCGTAAACGCTCTATTGCCTTCTTCTCTTCCTCCGTAGCATTGAACGCATAGTAATTAGCCACGCTCTCAAAATCAATCTTTATGAAACGATAAGCAAAGAATTTCAGAACCTCCCTTTGCTCATCAGTCAGGTCGTATTCTTTCAGAGCCTGCAACTTCGCATTGAACTTATCCAAGTTTACGCACTCTTCCAGCTTTAATGTAGGCTTTTCTTTAGGCTCGTAGTAACAAGAATTGTACTGTAACTTGCTTAACTCTTCTGTCTTGCTCTTCAACGGCTCCTTGACATTATAGACCTCTAACACCTCTTTGTCGAGTTCCTCCTTCATCTTCACGTAATCGAGGTCTATATTCTCCTGCGCTGTCTTATTATCAGCCAAAGCCATTTCTCGACCTTTCTCCGAGTTCAGAGACAAATCTGTGCGCTTAACAGCAATGACCTTTGTTCCGTCCGTCTCAACAATAACAACGTCATTTATGCCCAGCTCTTTTGCCGTTTCCTGCGTCTTATTACCTGCAATGATATTGTTATCCTTATCCAAAAGGATAGACCGACCAAGCCCCAATGTCTCGATACTGTGCTTCATCATTATAGCACCCCTTTTCGTGCCTTTGTTGAAGTTCTTATCGTCCTGTTTTAGAGCATCAATATTCGTTTTCGTTATCTTTTCAGCCATATAAACAAATTCTTTATTGAAATAAAGCAATTAACGATACAAAGATAATGAAAATCTTTATAATTATCAAGCAATTACAATAAAAGAGAAAGGCGTTAATCCTTTCTCTTTACCTGAATAACTCTGTTATATCACATCCAATTGCCTCTGCAATCTCTATTAAGCTACTTAGCGTCGGGTTGCATTAATTCTCGAACTCAAAGCTCGCCTCGAAATACCCAGCTTATCTGCTATCTCTTGAATACTCGTGCCACGTTCATGAGCGACACGAGTAACATTTAACGTCTTCATTAATCTTCTGTAACGGTCACGCTATAACAATAGTCTTCGCTTCCGGCATCCTTATAGTAGGCTGTTATGACTACTGTAATCGTTTCTTGCCAATCTCCGTTCATTTCTCCTTCTACGGAGAAACTCTGTACATTCTCACTATACAAGTCTCCTTCTATTTCGCAATCTGTGAAAAACTGCTCTGCCGATTCCTTATCACTAACTACATTATTATAACGGCTTACAAGCTCCTCAACTTGTGACTTAACACCTTCTACTGTCTTTGCTGTAATCTCTGATTTATTTACTATTTTTTTCATACAATTCGCTTTACCGTGATGCGTAGGGCTTAGTTGTTTTTTATAATTAATCCTCTCTATTAAGCGTAGCAATATTCAATATCTTCATTATGACCTACACCAAGATAAGTACGCAGTTCTGAGGGCATATTATAGCCTTTACTGTCAAGATACTTTGCGTAGTCCATTATCTTCGCACCGAGAAGCCAATTGTTCTTTAGCTCGAAATAAATCTTTTCTCCTTCCTTCTTTTCAATCTCAACTTGTGACTTCGGTAACCATGTCTTAATCGTTACGCACTTCTCATACACATCAGCGCCGAAAGTAACGAAGATAGCTTTTTTTCTGTCTCTTTAAGTAATATTGCTGTATTCATAATTCTTATAGTTTACAAGTTATTATTGTTTTTGTTTGATGTTGCAAAGATATATCGTAATTTCAAAATGAGCAAACAAATATTCTCATTTAACACAAATTTAACACTTAAAGCGATTAAAACAACTCTTTTCACGGTCTATCACGCAAAAATGGGGGTGCTAACATCATGACAACACCCCCACAAGAAAGCAACAAGGAATGCAAATTATTTCTCTGGCCAGCAGAAGTCTGCCCAAAGTTCCTTAAATGTTACGCCTGCGTATTGCGCTTTTTCTTCGCTCTCGAAGGCAAGGCGAGCACCGCAGTTCGTACTCGTGAACGAAGAAGCGTAACTCGCATACGCATACACAAGACCGCCACCCGCACCCGCATTGCTATTCGTACGACCAACACACCGCTTTTTTTTTTTCTCATCTGAGAAACCTCTATATTCGTCCTCTTCGTATAGGTAGAACCACGGGAACCATCTGTGTTCGTCTTTTGTAAAATTTGGATCCCAACCTTCATTGACAGCTGCCGTAATAACTCTTAGCTTTAAAAAGGCTATCACATCGACACCTAACAGCTCCTTAGCAGCATTGGCATCAAGGAGACCTATCGCCCTATGATAAGCCTCAACATATTTATTTTTATTGCCCAGACAGGCAACAGCATCCTCGAAGGTCTTAATGTCCTTCCAGCTCTTAACCTCTTTCTCTTCCAGTTTCCAGCCAAAGACCGGGCTACCTTCTACCACTTCTGCGACGATTGTCTTCTGTGCCTCATCCTTAGTCTGGAACGGTCCAAACTTCTCTGCTACTTGCTCATTCAGAGCATAAAATACTCGCTTCATAATTCTTTGTTTTGTTAAAAAAATAATTTGGGTTGTTTGTATTTTAAAATCTTTTCTACGGCTGCGTTATAGAACTTCTTTTTTATCTCAAAGCCGTATGCTCTGCGCCCCATATTAGCTGCTGCCAGTAGTGTAGTACCACTTCCTGCTGTCGGGTCTATCACCACATCGCCCTTGTCAGTAAATAGCTCGATAATTCTTTCAAGTAAAGGTACAGGCTTTTGTGTCGGGTGTACCTTCGGTGTTACATTATCTCGCACCCAATCAAAGCAGTTGAATACCATCTTCCCTTCGTTGTTAAATTTCGGCAACTTCTCACGGTACAAGATTAAGCCATATTCACAATTACCTACGACCTTCATATTTGCCTTTAAGACCTGAGCCGAAAAGTTCTTGCGGAATACCAAGTTTATGTAATGGTTGAACCCATACCTTTTGCCCAGTTCTATATATTTGAATTGCTGTTCAAATTCGCAGAAGATAATCATACACGGCGCTTTGCCACTTTCTTTTGGCTCCTTAACCAGCATCTGCGAACAGAAATGCATAAACTCGGCAGGTCTGAAATCCTTATCCGTATCGAAAAACTCCTTACCTGCAAGCTCGCTTTCTCCGTTCTTATTATCCCCTCCCTCATACCAAGCCGGGTTGCTTGCGTAGGCATTAACACCGAGATTATAGGGTGGGTCGGCTATAATTAGTTGAGCCTTACAATTCAGATACTGCTTGAAGTTCTGAAAGTGGTCGTTATATAATTCTATGTCCTTCATCTTATTTTCTCCTATTTTGCCGTGTCTGCCGTTTTCCTTATCAAAGGCATATAGTTAGTTACCAACTTCACGATGTCCTCGTGGTGGGGCGAATTTTGATTGCACACGCCTCTCGACTGTATTACCTTCCACGATTTGGTATTAACCTCTATCGTTTCCAGCCTATTGCCTTCCTTATCCTTTGCGGACATAATCAAACTATCTGGACGCCTCTTGCCATCATAATACCCCATAGCATATACGCAGTGGTGCATTGCCAAACCTTCCTCGACAAACTCTTCTACACTCTTCAATGGTTGGATTTGAATATCTCCAGAACCGAAGGATAAACTAAAGAAGGCTTGCATTCGTTCTCTGTACTGTTCTTCAAACTCCTTGGCCTCCTGCATCTTTTTCTCCATTTCCCTCTTTGCTTCTATCTTATTCTTTCTATTCAATAACCTGTCGTGTTCCTTCTTCAAGTCGCCAGGACATACATACTTGGCATTATGCGTATCGAGGTGGAAGTATCTTAATAGTTCCAGATAGTCCATATAAAGGCTACCATCCTCTACGATATACTTGTTTCTCTCACAGACACGCACAGCGTGTTGCCACTGAGTGCGGTCTTTCAACGGACCACCAGCATGCTGCCAAAAGGACAATATACCGAATTGTCTCTGCTTCACCAGTTCCTCGACAAAGGCATCATCCATTCTGATTAACGACTTCATTAAAGGGATAATTTCTATTTCCTTCTCTTTCATTATATCCATCGTCCAGCCATTTCTCTTCAGTAGCTTTGTAACCGAACCACGAGCATACATATAGTTACCAGTTATATCGAATATGTCTTCATAAGCTACATAACCTGTAGCACTTGCATTATGGTTCTTGATGTTCATCTCGCTATTAATACTCCAACTGAAGTGATACATACTTCTCGTATAATCTCTACCGACTATGGTTTCTTTTCCTTCTTCGCTTATCCAACTCTGCCATAACTCCATAACATCATACATCGTACTACCATTCCTATAGTTACACCTGCTTACTTCAAATGTCCTTATCACTTGATAGCCCTTGTATGCCTGAAATAGAGTAAAGTATCTTGAAGTATTACCTTTGGTCTTGGTTGACCTGTGGTAAACTAACTTTAGCTTCTTTCCACACTCTGGGCACTCATAGCCGTTCTCGCAACCAAGGGAGACCCCTAACAACGAGCTTGATAATCTCGAACTATGTCCGCAACACTGGCACCACACCCATCCGTTTTTCTTGTATAAGCCTATATCCTCGAAACAATGTTCATAAGCATATTTCTTTGCAGCTTCACTGATAGGCTTTAGTTGCTTAGAGAGCTGTAGTACGTGTTTCTGCTCCTTCGTCCTTGGTTTCATAGTTTCTTTCGTTTGGTTCGTAATTATCATTGCAGTGCAATAGATTTAACCCACACTCTATTGTTGGACCTGTATCAACCGAATATGTACAGGTCTCGCATAACCCCCAGTATTTATCTTCCATCAGTATTGCCCTCCGAATAAATCTCCCATTATCGCTGCTTCTTTCTCTTGCTTCTCCTTCGCAGCTTGTAGCCTCTTTTCTTTAGCTCTCCTTTCTCGCTCTCTCTGCTCCTCTTGCTTTCTCTTGTGTTCATCTTCCAGTTTTCGCTCAAAGTTCTTCTGCGCCTTCTTCATAGCTTCCTGCTTCTGCTCCTCTGTCAAGTCCACATGAGTATCTACAACAACACGAGAGACTCTATTTGCCCCGCTTCCTGGGTCTTTCAGCTCCGCCTCATCTATGAAGTGCTTTGCCATGCCGTATATCTCTTCGTCAGCCCATCCGCTTTGCTGCTTCTTGCTGACCTCTGATAGGATATAATTACACACTGCTTCGGGTGTCTTCTCTGGCTGCTCCTGCATCCTCTTGGCAAATTCCAGATCCGTATCGGCTTCCTTTTTCAAGTACTCCTCGATACGCTTGATAAATAAATTAGTTGCTTTCATATTCCTTATTGTTTTGTTACGTATTTCAATGTATCCTCGTCTCTCCGTTTCTCTTAGCGTCTCCCAGTCCGTACCTTCTACAAGTACTTGCCATTCGGCATTTACCGTCATACACTTCGGAAACTTAAAACGTTCTTGTATCTTTCTTATAGTTGCTATGTCTCTTATCTTATAATAGACTACGATAAAGTACATCATCACTATCCGGCTACTTTGTGGTTATTCTTTCTCTTTTTTTTATCTCGGTGTATTCTTCATAGCTTACCGCATTCTTTCTGTCCTCTTCCATCTTCCTCTCTCGCTCTCTTTGCTCTATCTTTCTATGATTTGATTCCTCTCGTCAAAGAAGGTACGCAAAGCTCGCATAATTCTTACAGCATCTATGCACCCGTACATCTCTCCATAATCTCCGTATTTCAATCGCTGAAAGAATAACATCAACTCGGATAGCTTTAAGAAGTAATACCTACTTAGTATCATCTTAGACATCTCTCGAACTACTCCAAACGTTGCTTTGTTTTCTTCCTTCACTCCGACAAAGTTCTGATAGTCGTTCAGCTCTATAATTAACCAGTCAATAGATACCTGCTCGCCATAATCTCTGCTTACTTCTGCAAGCGTTGGGGCATTTCCTGTAACACATCTTTCTGGATAGGAATAACACTGCGTTTGAAATGAAGGGTTAAATCTTTCCAGAAGTTCTCGTGCCTCCTCCTTACTCTTACTTATAGTGAGACATGACTTCGTCGATGACCTCTTTATTTCGTGCCTCTCTCTTTGCAGTATTTGTGTCACTGTTTCTACCATATTCTTTGCCTTTTCCGTTCGTTAGCCATCTATTAACCATACTATCGATACGCTTAATTTTTTGCCCTCCAGTGGTTACCCAGCCCTGGGCATCATAGTAATAATAAAAGTTCTTTGCCTCCTCTTCACTCATACCCTTATCGGTGCATATCTTTAGCACCTCTTCCAGCGTCGGTGTCGTAGGCTCTATTTTCTTAATCGGTTTTGTTTTTTTTCTTTTCTCCTCCTTGAATAGTAGGTTAGCCTCAACCTGCTTCTGCACCTTCTTCACTTTCGGTTGAGGCTTTTCCTTTACAGGTTTTTCATCCCCCGTCTTCTTCGGGTACATAGCTTCGTAAAGCTCCATATCTATGATATAGGCAGGCTGCCTCCGTCCATTTCCAGCCTCATAGGCTATTATATTGTTCTCGATAAGCCGTTTGCGTGCCGCTCTTAGCGTCCTAACCTCTATTCCTAATAAAGTACACAATATTTCATTTTGGACCTCGCAACGGGTCGGGAAACCTGCTATCTTAAAGTTTCTCAATATACCGAACCAAAGAGCTATCTGGTAGCTATCCAGCCTCAACACCTGAACACGCTCCAGAACCATTCTATACGCTCCTCGTAACTCATGCCTCGATATATTCCTTGATAGCCTTTTGGAACTCCTCCAACGAATGGCACACCACGTATTTGTTTTTCATACGCTTTGCCAGCTTCTCATATTCTCTCTGGCTCTGTGACTGCTTACCTACAGGCGTCTTCATCTCAATACATAGCGAAGCATAACCACCCATAGGAACTTGAAGTATAAGATCGGCTACACCAGACCTTACGCCCTCGTCTTTCATTATCTTTGCAGTCCATGCGTTTCTTGCTCCTCCATTAGGAACAGCAAAAAACAATGGTTCGATACTCGGATAAGTCTTTCGGAACCACTCTACACACTGCTTTTGTATCTGACTTTCTGTTAATGGTTTCATAATTAGTATTCTCCCCTGAACATATCGAAGGCGGCATCTAACAACATCTGCTGCGTATTAACCTTCTTTTCTTCTACATTATCAATCGTACCTGTTACTCCGTTGGCTATATCCTTCTTCGTCTGTATGAGTTGATACATATACTCGTCTATCGTTTCTTTTCCAAGTAAGTATGTACAGGTAACAGCATTCTTTTGTCCGTTTCTATGCGCTCTGTCCTCCGCTTGGCAACAATCTGAATAAGTCCAAGGGAACTCGATAAACAACACATTAGAGGCTGCTGTAAGCGTTAAGCCTGTACCACCGCTTCGATAGTTTAGTATAATCAGTTTCGTATCTGGGTCTTGTTGGAAAGCATCTACACTTCGTTGCTTTGCCCTGTCATCATCATCGCCCGTAACCGTAACAGCCTTTGGGAACTCCTCTTTAAGTTCCTGTACAACCTGCTTTAGAAAGCAGAACACAATCAGTTTTTCGCCTCCGTCTATAGTGTTATGGATGATGTCAATAGCTGCTTTAATCTTTCCCTTAGAGGATATTTGCTTTAATAGCCCCATCTTCACCATTACAGCCCCTCGAATAGCTCTCTGTATCTTATCATCATCTGCCTTCTTGAACTCTCTTAGATACTGGATAATATCTCGTTTTGCCTCATTGTACTCTTTCCTATTCTCTATATCAACAACCAGATATGAACGTGTCTTATCGGGTAGCCATTTCAAAACGTCTTTCTTTTGCCTTCTGAAAAAAACAAAACTTATTCAGATAGTAGTTAAGTTCCTTTAGGTGGCTTGACTGGTTCTCGCCTGCGCAATACCTTTCTTTGAACTTCGTATATCCTCCGAAGTCCTCCAGACGCTCCATAATATTAAGCTGCTGTATAAGGTCGGTATTGTTGTTTACTACCGGTGTACCTGTCAACTCAAGTACGAACTCTTTACCCTTTGCAATACCCTGCACGAATTTACTTTGTTGTGTCTTGCTTGATTTGCATTTATGGCTTTCATCGATGATTACCGACTTAAATAGATTTATTCTTTCGTCAAATTCAACACTCTTTAGCGTAAATCGTTGCTGGCTCTTCACTCTCTTTACAAAAAACTTCTTTAAGCTCTCATAGTTTGTAATGAAGACCTTTGCCAAAGGCTCGCCTGCTTTATTGCGTGACTGCCAAAAAAGCTGCCATGTATTTCTATTAGCGTCGCTTAGTATTACAGCTTGCGCATCTCCAAACTTCTTAAACTCTCGCTGCCAGTTTACTTTTAGTGACGCTGGACATATTACCAGTGCTGGCCATGCTCCGCTCGCTGTCATCGTACCAATAGCCTGTGCCGTCTTTCCAAGTCCTGGCTCGTCCCCCATTATGCACCTCTTCTTCTCCAATGCGTATGCTATACCTTCCTTCTGGTATTCGTATGGTTCAAGCGTCATATTATGCTCGACTTCCAGCTTTGGCATCTCTGGTATCTCGTAACTCTCTACTGGCTCCTCGTCTTTCAACCACTGGACACTATTGCATAGATGGCGTTGTACAGCCCAGTCTGCCATTAGCCTTAGATAATTCTCATCCGTAGGCGAGACCTCCCAGAATTTACCGTCAGCCCTATAACGAGCTGACGGTATTCTTCTCACACATGCCACCAATAAAGGCTGGTAATTAAAAACGACCTTGTAGCAGTTAGGAGTTAAGGTAAACGTCATTATATTTAGACGCATCATAATTCGTTAAGCTACTTCTGTTTTCTTTTTCCTTCCTTTCTTCTTTCCTGTATCGTGCACCTCAATAGATACCTGTGGTACTTCTCCAGCCTCAACACCTGCAAACGGATCGCCTGCTTCATCGAAATTTAATTCGCCTTGTTTCAAGCCCCATTTACGCTCATTAACGTACTGCTCAGCTTCATACGTCACATTGTCGATAGCTAAAGACAACTCCGATAGATACATATAACTATCATCATCTACCGTGGATATTTTCGGTGCATTGATGTTCATTATATCTCCTCGGTCCAGTACACGAGTACCAGTTACAATGACCTCATCACCACTAAACGTTACAGAACCAACAGACATTCGAGTAAAGATACTCTTTTCCTCCCAGCTTCTTTGCGCCTCCAGTTCTTCCAGAGAGTTATTATACGCCTTCTCTCTGTTCTGTCAACATAGCCAGATGGGGAACGAGGGCTTTAATCGCCTCCTTGAAGTCCTTGTGCACAATGTTAGCACCTACCATCGTAATGGTATCTCCATCACGATTAGAATACACCACATTAAGCGTATTCTGCTTTGTTAATTGAATTTTCTTAAAGTCCATTTCACTTGTTTTAATTAGACATTATATTGCTGATAAAAAGCCTCAAAGTACCTATCATCTGGTATAGGTAGCATTATACCAAGTTCACTTGCTGCATCCGCCTGTATCTTGTTCAAAAACTCTGTCATCTGTGTAGTATTAAGCATAGATGATGTTTCGTACACCTTCTCTACCTTTTCGCCAACTCGGATGACTTTACACAAAAACTTCTTGCAGTAATACATGTAGATGTCATTCTTCTCCGTTCCAGTGCTATTCTCGATACACTTAAACCATATCCACATTAAATCGTTTTGATTTATCGTTCTTTTCTCACTAACACGCTTCAGTATCAGTGAATAGCTACCATTCTTTAACGTTGAAAAAAGATAGTCGAGATCCGTATCTAACGAAACCCGACCATCTTTCTTCTCAACTTTTACAACTTTCATTAAAATGGTAAATCATCTTCGGGGGGTGAGAATGGTCCGCCCATATTTGGTTGTGTATAGCCTCCCTGTTGGTAGTTAGCTGGTTGCTGCTGTACAGGCTGCTGTGGAACTGTAGCCTGTTGAGGTTGCGTATAACCTCCAGTAGGCTGAACAACCCCTTGCTGTTGCGGGGCTACGTTCTGCGCTGGGGCTGCTCCTACATTCTGCTGTTGCCCCTGTGGTATAGTCATTAATACTATACTATCTGCGACAATATCTGTCGTATACACGTCAACCCCTTGCTGGTTCTTATACGTTCGGTAGGTAATCATTCCGTCTACGGCTATCTTCATTCCCTTCTTTACGTAATTACCCGCAAAGTCTGCAAGGTTATTCCACGCTACAATACGGTGCCATTGTGTTACCTCTGGAACGTCCGTACCATCTTTCTTCTTGTATCCACCAGTAGACGTTGCAAGTGAAATCTGTGCATAATGTACACCTTGTTGCGTCTGCCTTAATTCGGCATCCTTGCCAACTACACCTATAAGGCTAACTGAATTCTTACTCCGTGCCATATCATAATACGTTAATCGTTATACTTCCTTTGACTTTTGACACCTTCAAGCACTCTTTGTATACGTCGGGGTACATCTTCTTTACCTTTGCCGTATCTATACTCTCTCGTGTGCTATCCAGCTTACGAACTATCTGTATTCGTTCGCTTTGCCACTTCTTTACATTGTGCTCTACCATGAGGTTGTATAAGCCTTCTTTCAGCTCTTTCTTTCTCTCTTCCATCTGCTTTAGCTGGGTTTCGATTTTGATTATCTCGTCCTCGGCATCCTTAAGCGTGGCTGGTAAAGCCTCCTCGATAGGCTCTAATTCTGTCGAACTCTCTTTAGCTCCGAAATACTTCTCTCTGTATGGTGTTGAATCTTCCTTTGCAAGATACGCCTTAACAATCTTCTTACAATCCGTTGCACTGATACGGTTAAGTTCCATCAGTTCCGCCTTTCCGTACTGTTCTTTTGGCAGCCATATAACAAACAATCGTCCAGCCTTCTTGCCTTTGTTACACTTCTCAAACAGATAAGCGTAAATAGACAACTGCAACGATACATTGTTTTTGTGTATCTTGCTCGTAGTCTTGATGTCAGCCAGCGGATAGCAGCCTTTCTCGTCCTCATCGAAGACAATATCAATACTCGAAGCTATATTCTTTCCATCATCTACGAGATACTCGTTTTCAGCCGTTGTAAGCCCGTTTTCTTTCTTTAGCCTTACATACTCCTTAACCTCTGGTAAATCATCTCCAAAACCGCAATTGTCGTATTGCTCGCACTTCTTGTGAATAAGCGAACCATGCTCGGCTGCTTTCTCCAATACAGACTGCGGGATGTCCTTATAGGTGTCTGGGAACATCCACTTGACTATCGCCGTAACACCACTCAATCGTACGCCATCTAAGGTGTACGTATGTGCACCTTCATCAAAGATGACAGGGCTTTCTTTAATTCTATCTTTTTTTTCATCGTACTTACTCTGATAATTCGTTAATAACATCGCCTAAGTCCTCAATGTCACTTCTCCAGTGTTCATCGGTAGGGAATAGATATGAAAAATCTATATAGTTATTGTTGCATCCATATCCATCTCCAGATGGCGAAAAAGCCAAGCATTCTTTAACCTTGTCATATTCCTCTTTCTCGATTAAAGATGTTACTTCTTTAAGGTGTTTAACAACTTCTTCCTTTAGTTTCTCCTTGTACTTTCTTGAAACTAATTTATTTGCTTCTTCGTCATTAAAGCCTGCTTCTAACAAAAGCTCGATAAAGTCTCTACGAAAGTCTTTATGTAATATTTTCTTTTCCATAGTTATGCTGCTGTTTCGATTTTCTTTGACTGTTTCGTGCAAGCGTTAATAAATACTGGGTCTTTCTTTAGCCCCGGATAGAGATTGTACGTATCTTCCAGCTCCTTCCGTGTAGTAGCTCTCTTTACTCTGTCGATAGCCTCTGCACGTACATCATCTAACTCACTCGAGTTACCCCAAGTATAACGTACCACTCCTTTATCATCCTTGATTTCGATAAAGGATACTTTACGTTGGTTGTCATACTCTATAGATGACACGACAAATCTCGTTTTTGGCTGTCGCTTTCCATTATACCCAGACTTCCATTCGTCTTCCTTTAGGTTTACCCAGACAAACGGACATGTGTATAACTCTCGACCAATACCCCAGTTAACACAAGCACGCTTGAAGGCATCAGACGCTTGCCCCTTCTCTTTCTCTGTGTAGCTTTCTGTTCCTACGTCTTGCTTTGTTACCCACTCGCCTATATCAGATCGCACGGCTACCGTACAGAAAAGATTACCGTTAATCAATTCATGGCTGCGCTTCCAGTTTTCTGGTCCTACAACCTCATCAAGTAGCGTCATGTCTACTCTCGCATTCTTGTACATCAGAAGGCTGCACCCTTTACCATCCACAACTGTCCCGACCCTACACTCAATCTCGTCTGCATGTAAAGTTCTAAAATTTAATTTATCCATACGCTTAATTAATTTAAAATCGTAGGTACGGCGGTATCGAACCACCCAGACAATCACTTGCCCGCACCCTGCTGCACCTTCCAATAATAACTTTAAAATAAACTATTAAAAAAAGACTCTCACAAAAGTGAAAGCTATTCGTTTCTCCTGTTTAACCTCCTTACCAGATAGCCTGCACAAAGCGTAGCCCCTGCAGAGATGATTAATGCACCTTCAGCAGCTATCGCAGCAATAATAATACAGATAGCTATCAGATTAACCAATAGCACCGTACCTCTCGTTACTGGCTCTTCCATGATTTTGGTGTAGAGTTCGCTCTGCTCGTCAAGCCAACTAACGACCTTGTTTTTATTTATCTTCTTTGTTTTCATTTTGCTCTTGCATATCGTAGGACATCGGCAGCGTTTACCAACCATTTGCCGTTCTGGGCTTCTCCGTTGCCCTTCTCGGCTCTAATCTTTCCAGCAGTGATTAGTCTTTCCAGTCTGGCACGACCTCCTACTATCTTCTCGCTGAACCTCAAACCAAATGTTTTACTATTCATTACTCGCATTATGGTCAAGAGCTTTTCACTATCCGAAATCATGTAGTTTCCCATTTCCTGACCTTATTTCAGTTCTCGCACTTCTCGGCATCCTACATCTTCGTAAATCGCCTCCGTTTCTCGTCTCTTATAGAACTACGAAAAGCAAACTAAAGAGTATCTCGATACCATGCTTTCGTATCTCCCTGAGGTCAAAGTTTATCTTCAACCTCTCACAGACCATCCACCATAACAGCTCGGTGTCTTTCGATATACCAAGTTTCCTGTAGATAGTTTTCTTTTGCGTCTTCACCGTCCAATAGCTTTTGCACAATTTATCGGCTACTTCCTTATCAGAATAGCCTTTGCAGTACTCCAGTATCAGACGGTGTTCCGCATCAGATAGTACAGCTTTAGGATATTCTGGTAACTTCTATTACCAGCTTCCCTAATCGCATTCTGAACTTCTTTCCCTCTCTACGGCTCATCGCTGCTACATTAGCGGTAGACACACGTACTACCTCCATACGTTCAATCGGCCACTCCTCCGTCTGTCCTACCTTCATACTCTTGAGAGTAGGTATAACAGGCTTTTTGTATTCACCATAAATTCTTTCTCTTCTCATTCTTACCATGATTGACTTAGTATGTTATACATTTTGGAAACAACCTTTATGTCCTCTTTTAATTTCTCACGCTTCTTTTGTTCTTGAAACCACCAATCCTTATACTGATTAGCGGCATCTTGCGATGCTAACAGCACGCCTTTCTGTTCCTCGAGTTGCTTTTCCAAGCAAGCAACGCTCTTCTTTAACTCTGCGTTCTCTTTTTCCAAGAGATTTAATTTGTTTTCTTCCATATGATTTGTTTTTTATATTACTTGTGACTGGCTAACCTACTACGGTCTGTTTGTGTTACTATTCTTCGCACTATGCTGTCGAGTTCAACGACGCCAGCCTATTTGTTACTTAGCTCCTTGTTACTTTCTTCCCCGCTGCTTGCCTCGACCCTTATAGGGCTGCTTGCTTCTACGGTTGGCCTCTGCTTCATCGCTATATTTGGATATTATCTCAATCCTGCAATTTACAGCCCCATCAGGCAGGGGAACCGCTACATTATGCGTAGCCTTCGTGGCAAAGGCGGATTCGAACCACCATCGAGCCTCATACTCTTTTGCCTTGGTGATTAAGGCTCACCTCGCCCGATTGTTGTGGTACAATTCTAAACCACCCGCTTTCAGTCATTTTTATTTTTGAGAGATGGCTCAAAGGGTTTCCCCGAAAATCTGTACTCTCTGCGCTGTGGGTGTCTCGGACTTGAACCCGAATGCCTGCCTATCATGTACACCCTAAATCTTATTCATCTATCACTATCTTATTACCCACTCTAATCAGCTTTGTTAAGACCTCATCTAACTCGTAGTTTTTGAAGCAGCATACATTGTTTTGTATCTCTCTTCCAGTTACCTCTGCAACCTTCTTTGCATCTTCTCCGTAAGTTTCATAAACATCTGCATTACGAAGTAATAGGATTGCCTCTGGGTACTTCTTCTTTAATTCCTTTGCTCTTTCCATTGCTTTATCTATTTTAGTGAACGTAATAAGTAACCTTCAAACCTCTACGCAACTTACATACGCATTTATCTTTACCTGACTTGTAGGCTCTTTCTATCTGCTTATTTGCAAGCTCTACACCTATCAGAAGGATAAGACCAGAGACACCGACCAATGTATCAACCTTTGCGCCTTCCTCTGTGTAACCGTATACCTTAATCTTAAAGTCTCGGTTAATCTCTCTTGTGCTGTACTGTAATTCTTTAGCCTTCATATTCCAATGGTTTAGAAATCACACATAATGTTGTATTGCTGCTTGAGTTTGCTACAAGCCTAATCAAATGCAATTTAAACATGCTTCGTATGCTCTTGCTGGGGTAAGATATCCGAAGTAATTTATATTTTCTTTGATAGCTTTAATAACCCAATCATAACCCATGTTTCTCTTAATTGCATAAGCAATAACTCTCTCTTCTAATGTCTTTTTTGTTGCTTTCATAACAAGTCTTTTTTTAATTTACCCCGTTTGAGGTATTGTTTATTTCAAAAGTTTATTTATATCTTTGTTTCATAATTCTGTGGCAAAGATAAACTATTTGGTTGATATGAACAAACATTTGGTTTATTCTTAACATATTTTAAGTATATAATAAACCTATTCCTCAAATGACAGGCGACGAATTAAAATACATCTTGGCGCATACACGCCTACAATTCAAAGATTTAGCAGCGGAATTAGAGATGTCGCAGCAAAATTTTTCAAAGCCCTAAAAGTTTCTGATGTAAAAACAGGCTTTCTTGAAAAATTATGCGATGTGCTTAACGTGTCTATGGACTTCTTTTATAAAGGCACAAAATATGCACCTGTATCCGTACAGGTTTCAGCAAATGGCGACCAGTCTATTGCCACCAACTCTGGAGATGTTACTTTTGGAGGGCGAAACGATAATGACGGGCATATAGGCGTTCAAAACAACTATGGTGGTACAAATACCCAAGATAAGAAAGATAACGTTACCACGCTAACGGAAACGGTGTCTACGTTAACGAGAGAGTTGGAAACATCACAGCAACAGAAAAGCCATCTAATAGAAGTCGTTGCTACATCTCAAAAACAGATACAGCAAATGACGGATATTATTGACCGATTAACAAAGTAGCTTATGGATGGAAACGAAGTAAGAAAAACCCTGCAAGATAATCATATTAACCTTGCTTGGCTTGCAGAAGAGTGGGGGATAACCCCGCAGGCTCTGTCATCAAGGCTAAACGCTAAGATGTTTAAACCTGGCTATCTCATAGAGATAACACAGATACTCGGTAAAGACATCTTCGGGGTGGGGGCAAAGTCAGAGCAACAGCCAGTGCTGAATATCTCGGCTAATTCTATCGCCAGCCTCAACGCTGGTAATTACCCTGTCATCGAGTATGTATCCGTGCCTTACTTCTCTGGGTGTGTAGGTATCCATTATCTTAGATACGATGCTGAGCCAAGATATATGTTTAGCGATATCATCTTCTTACAAGAAGCTAATAACATCATGCCTGGGCAAATATACCTGTTCTTCACAGGCTCTGATTGGTTTATTCGTAGAGCGCTCTTAACTGATAAAAGCGGAATCTACAATCTCGTTGCTCTTAACTCTTACTATCCAGATTACGAGGTAAAGAAAAAAGACATACTACAGATGTACAAGATAGTCGGTACAATCTCACGAGAGCAAACATAAATTTTTCTCGCGCGCACGCATATAATATCTATATATTATTATATTATAAATATATATTATATATAATCTATAATAATAAATTATATTAAGAAAGAGAGTATAAGAGAAAGAAGTTTGCTTCTTTCAAGTACATAAAATGCACCTGAAAGGGTGGCTTCAAGTACATAAAATGCACCTGAAAGGGTGGCTTCAAGTACATAAAATGCACCTGAAACATAAATTATTATGGGATATTTAAAGAATTTAGGAAAAGGTTTTGTACGCTCTGCTATTAATCAAGTAGGCAGAGATGGCGGTAAAGTAATCAGTAATCAACTATACGGCGATGCTCATTCAACCCCCTATCGTAGGGTTGGATATGAAAGTAAGTGTTTTATAGATGAAAATAGTGAGGAACTTTTATATGAACAATATAAATCTCCGAACTTTCTTATTCATTGTCTAATTGCATTTCTTTTCAATGCTTTTGGCGGCATTGCGTTGTTACTTTATGGTTTTAATCTACGTAACAAGACGAACATCGTACGAGGCAAGAAGGTTTTTTTACATATAAAACGTATGTAACAGACAACAGATATAAAAATGGACTGAGATATAACGGAAATATCACACGCTCAGTACCATTTAGAAGACCTGCAACTGATGAACAGATAGAGAAAAACAAAAAGATTGCAAGGAATTATCTAATAGCTGGCATTGTTTTAATTATATATGGTGCAATTCTTTGGACAGTAGTCAATTTGAAATAAAACAAATAAATAACAGATAAATGAAAAAAAACTTACTTGTATTAATGCTATTAATTGCAAATATAGCATATTCACAAACAACCCGTCCGGCATACTGCGAAATTGTTGCCTATGATATGCACTCTTCAAGCAAGGTGTTTCAATAGGTATTGACCTCGGAGCTGAGAGGATGGGAACGATCGTGGACAAAAACGGTAAAAGGGTAGAATTTCATAGCCCGATTGATGCACTTAACTATATGGCAAAGTTAGGCTGGGCCGTCAAAGATACCTATTTTCTGTCAGGTCTTAAAGATAAGGTATTACACTTTTTGCTCGTAAAAGAGGTTACAGATGATAGTCAGATAAGCGAAGGAATATATGTAAAGCCAAAGAAGCAAAAAGAGCCTTATAAACCCGGCAAAGATGGGGACGAACTTTATTAAAAAATAGGCTCACTCGCAATAAAACGAATATTTCATTAAAAAGATAAGCAGCGTAATAACTTACATATCAGTATATAACATCATTTCACTCGGATAGCCTTCTAAGCTGTGGGTCTTGGGTTCGAACCCCAACGGAATCACTGGGTAAATAAAAGAGAATAACTTACAAGGTTATTCTCTTTTTTTTTGATAATCAGTTGTTTATCTTGTAATTGAGAGGTTGCTTTATATCAAAGATATTGTTTTTCCTGACTTCTTCATTCGTTATTATTTACGGCGTAATGGACATTTGGTAGGCTGAAAAACTCTCGGGTTTTAGTAATGGACATTTGGTAGGCTGGTTATTCCAGCCTACTTTTTTGTATTTATGAATCCATCTATAAACTTCTTGTTGTTAGTTTCATTCAATCCATTATGATTATGTAGCGCTTCTTTTTAAGTTGTGAGTTAAATCCTTCCAACAGGTTTGTTGTATTAACCTGAACTCAGGATAAGAAATGTCTGCAAAAAGTTGGTAATCTCATTATATTTTTGTAACTTTATAGTTGAAAATCAATTATTTACAATAAACATAACAATGATTACCAAGGACAAAATTACTGAAATTTTCTGTATTGCAGATGACTTTTGCAAAGAATTTGAGTTAGAAACTGATAAAATAGGTCTCTCAGAAAAGAATAAAGGGTGTCATCGCCATCGCAAGTGGCGTATGAGTAAATCTGAAATCATAACTATTTTTAATTTGCTTCCACTTTAATTCCTATCGTAATTTTCGTCACTATTATACCTTTTTCGTAAAAGAGCATTTAGCAGATTTATTTCCAAATCAATTGTCTTATAATCGTTTTCTTGAATTAGAGGCAAGAGTCTCTTTAGAGATGATGATGTTCCTGCAGATATGTTGTTTTGGGAGGTGTACTGGTATTAGTTTTATTGACTCAACTTGTATTCCAGTTTGCCATAATAAACGTATTTGTCGCAATAAGGTTTTTAGAAATTATGCAACAAGGGGTAAGAGTACAATGGGATGGTATTTTGGATTCAAACTACATCTTATCTGTAATGAAAGAGGTGAGATTCTAAACTTTATGCTCACTAAAGCAAATGTTGATGACCGAGATGAAAATGTATTTAACAGGTTGACAGACAATGTGTTTGGTAAATTGTTTGCAGACAAAGGGTACATCTCTCAAGGATTATTTGAGCGATTGTTCAATGATGGAATAAATTTAGTTACTGGCGTTAGGAGTAACATGAAAAATAAACTGATGCCACTTTATGATAGACTTCTTCTAAGGAAAAGATCTGTAATAGAGACTATCAATGATGAGCTAAAGAATGTAGCTCAATTAGTGCATTCAAGGCATAGAAGCATATTTAATTTCGCAATGAATGTTCTCTCTGCTATTGCAGCCTACTGCTTCTTTGAGAAGAAGCCAGCAGTGAACATAGACTTTGCTATAGAGCAACATTCGGGACAGCTCTCATTATTCTAAAGTAATCTGTTTTATTATTATCTTTAGACCCAATCAAAAAATTGAGTCTAAAGAGCCGTTGTACTAAACCAAACAGGAGAGTGGTATGATACTTATCCCGAATTCAGGTTATTAGGTATTTGCATATCCGGATACTCCTCACACGTATAGTTCCATGGCAGATGTGTCTTAATAGAACGTCTTGCCGTTCTCAGCCTTCTGTATGTATAAGTTGTCTTACCCGAGATTAAGAGAGTTCGTTCGTTTAGGAACTCTTTCCATTTATCACACCATTTATCAAAAGCGGTTATAAACTCTTCTTTTCTTATAGAGAACATCCTTCTCATTAATGCCAACAGTTCAACGCCAGCAGGCAAATGTGGGTTGTTAGTAAGGAGTCTTCTAACTATCTGAAATTGGTGAAATAGACACATTTGTACGGGACAGAAACTTATAGCTTGTAAAAGTCCCTACATGCCCATCACACACCACTGCTTTTTATCATAGTTCCACGCTCCGCAATATACCGAAGTCCATCAAGATAATCTCTGTTAGTTTCGTTTTTGACAAACTTGCGATAGAGTATTTTGCCTGATGAAGCATCCTGAAACAGCATCACACCAAATGTCCTGGAAAAGTATGTTGTATCCAATATTATTACTGCAGATTTGGGGTAAGTGGCAGTAAAGCTATCTACTACTAAACTCAACCTACGTCGTATGGTTCGTTCTGAACATTTATAAAGAGTGGATAGATCAGATATCGTTCGATTTGCCGTCAGATAGTCGTTCCATAGAGAAATATTATTTATACGCAGACCACCTTGAAATTGTCTACCACAATCCTTGCAGGAATACATCTGAACAGAACGTCGATGCCCATTCTTTTTAACATTTGAGCTATTACAGAAGATACAGTTTTTTTATTCATAGATTTTCAAATGCTGCAAAGGTAGTAAATAAAAGAATTCCGAGAGTTTTTCAGCCTACCAAATGTCCATTACGCCTAAAAAGAGCATGAATTGGCTTTCAATTCATGCTCTTTTAGCTTCTAAAAGATGCCCTTTTGAACCCTTATTAACGCCCTTTTGGAGTCCAATTAAGCACCTTTTCTTGCACAGTTTTACAACTTATTGATTCTCTGTTGGTTATGAAGGTGAAAGTAAAGGCTCTTTTGGGGTGATTTTAAGAGTGTTGGTTCTTTGTTTTTGTAAGGAAAATTCAAACAGTGTGAGCGGTTCTAACGATGTAATTAAGGGCTGAATGAGACGAAAGAACACACTGTTTTGGGGGAATATATATATCATTGTGCTATTTGGACAGCTCTTAAGTAACAAAAATAGGAATAAAAAAGCTGGAATATAAATCTAAAGAGTTAATCATCCCAGTTCAATCCCAAAAATACGATATATGGCATAAGCGCAACAAATACGTCGATAAGCCCACCAACTAAAAACATCAGTATGCCAAGAACCTTTCCTTTCTCTGAACCAAATTTGTAAGAACAAAAGAGAATTACCACTACTGATATTAGGAAACTCGTTATGAGATATTCTTCTGACGTATAAGCCATTCTGAGATAGGCAGGAGACAGATGAAAGATATACCACATTAACACGTAAGCTATCCATCTGTATGGCATGAGTTTTTCCTTCATAATTGCTTGTTTTATAAGATTATACTTCTCTAAGCTTGGGGATAAGCATCCCTGTCTATAGGTGTTTGAAAGTAGGTAAAGATGAGAATGCTCCGTACATTTATTATTGCCTGCCAACACGTTACGTAAGTCTTCTTTTAATGATTACCCCCTGCAAAGGTAAACATTATTCTGAATTATCAACGATTTTTATTAGTATTTTTGTTGATAGGAGTGAGCAGGAAGTGAATTTTATATTATCTTTTGCAGTTATACTTTATAAAATAATAAATGAAAATATTGCTGTCCGGTAAAACTTAAATAACATATAAATCCTTGCGGAATTGGCTTTATATAGGCAATTCGCATTCTTTTTGAAATCCAACCCCCTAATCAAATAAGTCAAGTTCTTTTGGTGGTGAATTTGCCTTTTCAGCTATTATGATGAGTTCATCATTTTGTGGATTTTCCATAAATGAGATGAAATCAGTGTAATACATCAGTGTGAGCCTCAGCATGGTTACCAGCTGCGAGAAGGATACGTGTCTTTTTATCATTCTGGAGATAACGGTACAAAGCAGATTGGCAATGAGTACCACCCATGTCTGTATCTGTATGGCATTTACACTGTCACCATAGAAGAAATGCAGTGGGAAGTTCTGTTTGAGCTGCTTGTAAAGGGACTCTATAGCCCATCTTCGCTTGTAAATCTCCTCAAGGTCCTTTACATCAAGCTCAAGGTTATTGGTCAACAGGGACAACTGACTTATGTGAGTTGTCACTCCACAGTTCCACTCGTCTTGCCTCGGTGTCTTATCTCCCCCTTCTCAAAGACAATCTTCTTGTCTGTATGTGTAACCAATCCATCAGGGCTTACATAGGTTACTGAGGACAACTCCGTATAGGTGAGTTTCTTCTTCATCTTGGTCACATAGCATACCCCTTCCTCTGTAAGTCGCTGGAACTGTGCATAATCAACGTATGCTCTGTCCATGGTGAAAGGGTAGCATCCTTAGGAAGATGCACTTCTTTAAGTAGATAATGATCATGCGTGGCGGCAGAGGTAAGCTGTACGACCATGGGAACGCCAACATGATACTTCATCACCGTATGAACCTTCATACCGCCTTTCTTCTTACCACTCTTGGGGTGTCTGCCTACACCCTTGAGTATGTTGTCAAAAAGGGTAATCGTAGTTGAATCCATCATATACGAAGCTTTTCCCATGTCTTCTGTTCACCTTTAGGGCGGCTGTCCGATAAAAAAGAACCATAACGCTCTAAGAGGTACGCATAAACGCTTGCAAAGAACTCTTGTGGACGACGCTTGTTGGCATCAGCAAGCGTACTACGACGGACGACATAGTCGATGCCAAGATGATGCAGTTTGTTTACTTCAGCCTTCATGCTCTATCTCCACTTCCCGAAGAGAATCAAAGTGTTTGAGAACACCGAAAAGCATTATGACAAGGTGAGTCCACCCATCAAGATGCTTCACATAAGCTTCACTTCGGGGTGTTTCAAGGCTGATTTGCTTGATTTGTTGCTTATCGAGTAATTTTATTACCTGATTATAGACCGGCTGTCCGATAAAATGTGTACTTTTGCTCATGTTATTGAAGTTTTATCGCAGAAATAAAAATAACAAAAAGGGCTGAAATCCAAATACGGATTTTAGCCTTTAACTTTTATATGTGGATAAGGTTTACCGGACAGCAATAATAGAAAATCAATCCCGAAAGTCTATAATAACCTTCGGGATTGATAATTCTAACTTTTCCGTTTTCTCATGCGGACAAGTTTGATGTCATTCTATTCAACTGCTACAACTTTTGAATAGTACTTCGTTTTAACAATATAGATACCTGATGGGAGGCTGTCATCTGAACTGTGTCAACGACTAATACAATAAATTTATCATCGCTCAGTTTATAGAGCATAAATTATTAGAACAATGACACAAGAAGATTATTCAAAGATGTTGGCTACGGCTAAGGAGCAATTCAAGGTTGGTAAACCTCTGTTTGGCAAAGATGGTGCATTTCATCAAGTATTGGAAGCTTGCCTGCGTAGATGGTCTATCAGGCGTTCCTGATGCCATTGGGAGAGTGTTCCCCGATACGGACGTACAATTGTGCATCGTCCATCAGATACGCAACTCCGTGAAATATGTGGGCAGTAAAAACCAGAAGGAATTTCTTAGAGATCTCAAGCTGGTCTATGCTGCTGATACGAAGGAAAAAGCGGAAACGGAACTCGATAATCTGGAAAAGAAATGGGGTGAGTTATATCTTATCGTCATAAAGTCGTGGAGAGACAAATGGGAGCTATTGAGCTGTTATTTCAATACATGTCCGCTATCCGTAAGATTATCTACACCACCAATACTGTTGAGGGATACCACCGTCAGGTCCGTAAAATTACAAAGACCAAAGGTGTCTTTCCTACCGATGATTCACTTTACAAGCTCGTCTATCTTGCCTATCGCAATATCCGTAAGAAATGGACTATACCACTGGTAAACTGGGGTCAGACGGCGCAACAATTAGCAATTAAGTTTGGAAATCGTTTCAAGATTATGTAACTTTGCGTTGCCGCGGACTCCTCATCGGCGAAATACGATTAAAAATCGCATCCCGCCGACCGAGGTTTAAGCCTAACAGAAAAGCGGATTGACACCATTGAGTTGACTAACCCGAAAAATAGGACAAAGTTGATTTTTATAAAGATTTGTTTTCGATTACTTTGTATTTGCATTAGTTTTTTTATTACTTTGTCTTTATAATACCTTGTCTTTTTCTTATCCCGTCTCAATAAAAGAAAAAAACTTTATGAAAGACTTGAAAAGCAGCTGATTTTTGTATCTTTGCTTATTAAAATATCATTAGAAAGAAGTTGAGATTATGAAGAAGGCTTTGATATTCTTGTTTATGTGCCTCCCTATGATGACTGTGGCGCAGACAACATTGACGCCAGAGCAGAAACTGGAGCAGGCGCAACGACAGTTAGAAGAGGCTAAGGCGGCATTAGAGCAAGCAAAGATAAATGCTGCTAAGGCAAAGGCAGCTGCAGATGAGAAAAACCAAGGGTGAAACATCTGATTCGTGGGTTGTACCTTCAACATCGGTTATAGATTCTTCTAAAACTGATAGGCATTTGAAAACAGATAGTAAAGCACATAATGATTTTTATCTTCAAAAGGGTGTTGTGCCTGAGATTAACGGGCAAGTGGTGTGGTCTGACATCGTAGTCGTACCCGGTGCAAATGCAGAGGAACTTTATAAAAAGGCATTTGCTTATCTTACAGAACTAACACAGAGTGCCAATCAATTGAATGGTAGTAAGGTAGCATTGGTAAATAAGAGTGAGCATAGCATTGTAGCAACGGTACGTGAGAAGTTGATTTTCTCATCTTCTTTCCTCTCGTTGGACTATACGCAGTTTAATTATGTGCTTCAGGCGACTTGTCGTGATGGTCAGGCAACTTTGACAATGAAGCGTTTGACATATCGTTATGATGTTCAGGGTAATGTTTCTGAGTTTTCAGCAGAGAAATGGATTACCGACAAGTATGCCCTAAACAAGAAGCAGACTCGTCTTTTACCAATATCGGGTAAGTTTCGTCGTGCAACAATAGACCGTAAGAATAGTATTTTTGAAGGTTTTATGGGGGCTTTAAGTCAACAATAAGAGAAAATACATGTATGGTGTATTCGTTTAGTTTGATTGAGTTATTTCTCTCATATAGCTCATGGTTGTCTCAAACATTAGTGTAGAGGGAGTGAATAATTCTGTAATCAATTAACCGATATACCTCATTTAGGATAAAAAATATAAAGATAAAATGGATATAGAGAATAGTACAGTAAGGCGTTCAGAACGTCGTCGTCATAAACAAGAGCCAAAGGATAAGTTCTTGTCAGTTCGTCAATGGCTTAATATTATCTTCATGCTGGGAGCGATTGTCGGTGTGGTGGTCTACTTCTTGTTGGATAACACAACGGTGGGTACAATTATTATTCTTGTTTCGATGGTCTTTAAGATGGTTGAAAGTATACTTCGTATTATTCGTTAAATGAAGAAATTATCTCTTTTTATTTGCCCTTCTTTTCTTAGTGGTTAATGTAGTAAGGTCACAGACGGAGGATACTACTCCGTTTGATAATGGTACTTTTGCTACTGGGGGGACTCGTAATGCTCGTAAAACAGGTGTTTCAGACTCTATACAAAGCGAACATAAGGAAATACCACGAGGATTAAAGGTATGGACGATAGATGAGCGTTTTGGTGATCGAACAGCATCTGTTCCAGACACATTATCATATATGTATATGAATGCGAGTCTTACCTATGGGACTCGTGGAGAGTATAATACGTTAGGAAACCTTGGTTCTCCACGTCAGAATCGTATTTTTATTGCGCGCCGTCCTACGTCAGAATTTTTCTTTCTTGACCCATACGATATGTTTATCGTGCAGCCGAGTGAAGTCCTGTTTACATCAACTCTTTCGCCAATCACTGTTCTTTCTTATAATACTGCTGGTAATAGAAATAATGGTGAAGACCGATTTAAGGCTTTTTTTGCGGTGAATGCAGGAAAGAAATGGGGCTTTGGCTTTAAGTTCGATTACTTGTATGGACGTGGATATTATAGCAATCAGAGTACATCTCACTTTAATTATTCTATGTGGGGTAGCTATTTAGGTGAACGTTATCAAGCCCATCTTCTTCTTTCTTCAAATCAGCAGAAGGTCACAGAGAATGGTGGTATAACTAATGATGCCTATATAACACATCCAGAGGTGTTCCATGATAGTTATAATGAGGAGGAGATTCCAACTGCATTGAAAGGAATTGGAATAGAAATGACAACCAACACGTGTTCTTTAATCATCGTTATAGTCTTGGTTTCTTTCGTAAAGTGGCAATGACCGAAGAGGAGATAAAAGCTAAAAAGTTTGCGCTTAAATCTCAGAAAGCACAGGAGGCACAAGAGAATAAAGAGAAGGCGCGTCGTCGTGCCAAGGCTAAGGGAGAAAAGTTTGATGAGGAGGCTTACGATAAAGAGAAGCGTTCGGCGGGTCGTCCTGAGGATGCTGCCATAGTAGGTGAGGCACCTGAGGCTAAGACGTTAGCTGGTAAAGATGGTGATAGTGAGCGTGTAAAGGTTGATTTGGAAGACTCAACTCAGATTGAGAAGTTAAAAAAGGAAGATGCGTTGGCGAATGATTCCACGCAGAAATGGATGAAGGATGAGTATGTGCCAGTGACGAGCTTTATTCATTCCGTACGTCTCGATAATTATGAGCGTATTTATCAAGCATACGAAACACCAACGGCTTTTTATAAAAATAATTACTTCAACTATGGTAGTACAGCTAACGATTCGATTTATGACCAGACAAAGCATTGGGCATTAAAGAATACTTTTGCGATTGCCCTTTTAGAGGGATTTAACAAGTGGGCTAAGGCAGGATTAAAAGCTTTCTTATCCTACGAATTGCGTCATTATTCACTTCCTTCTATGGGTGTGCAGCCGGGTGCTACAATCCGTTTGTATAATGGAGAGCAAGCGTGGAACATGCATGATGTTTCTGTGGGCGGTCAGCTATTGAAGACCTTAGGCAAGACACTCCATTATGATGTTACTGCTGAGGCTTGGTTGGCAGGAAGTAGGGCAGGACAGTTTCATTTAGATGGTCATGCTGAGCTTGGTTTCCCACTCTTCGGAGATACGGTACAGCTTTCAGCAACCGCCTTTTTACATCGTACTGTTCCCTCTTTTTATATGAGTAAGTATTATGGTAAGCATTATATGTGGGAGAACAACCTTGATCAGGAAATACATTCTCGTCTTCTTGGTGAGTTCTCTTTGCAGAAGACACGTACAAAGTTGCGGGTTGGGTATGATGTTCTTAGTAATTATACTTATTTTGGAATACAGAGCGATCGAGTAAAAAGCGGTGATAACTACCTCGTTCAGCATAATGACTTGAATGTTCGTCAGTCTCGTAGCCCTATTAATTTGTTTACGTTACAGCTGCAACAAGACTTCCAATTAGGTATTGTCAATTGGCAGAATGTGCTGACATTGCAGAAGTCAAGTAAGGAAGATATACTACCAGTGCCGACTTTCAATGCTTATAGTAATTTGTTTTTACGATTTAAGATAGCTCGAGTGTTGGATGTAGATCTCGGTGTGGACGGACGTTATTTCACAAGCTATTATGCTCCAGAATATATACCGGGTATTGGTAGCTTTGGTGTACAAGAGAATGAGTCAAGTCGAACATTGATTGGTAATTATCCGCACTTAAATGCTTATGCTAACTTCCAGCTCCAACATACTCGCTTCTTTGTGATGTTTACGCACGTGAATAGTAGTAGCGGAGGAAGGTATTTCTTCGCACCTCATTATCCTTTGAACCAGCGAGTGTTGCAGTTTGGTGTGAGTTGGAACTTCTTTAACTAATGGATTAGAAAAAAACAGAATAAGGTGACTTCAGAACGTGACGACATAAAGACGAATAGTTTCTCGGCATGGATACTTGCAGCACGTCCAAAGACGCTTACAGGAGCAATGGTGCCCGTGATGATAGGAACTGCTTGGGCATGGAAGCTAAGTGGCGGAACGAACTTTCGTATTCTCCCTGCCATTCTTTGTTTTCTTTTTGCCTTTCTTATGCAGATTGATTCTAACTTCATTAATGACTACTTTGATTGTCTGAAAGGTAATGATGATCGTACCACTCGGTTAGGTCCGAAGCGTGCTTGTTCAGAAGGGTGGGTTACGCTTCGTGCAATGCGAGTCGGACTTGTTGTTACTTCGTTATTGGCTTGTGCAGTAGGTGTTCCGCTCATTGTCTTTGGTGGTTGGGAAATGATTCTCGTGGGATTAGCCTGCGTTCTTTTTGCCTTTCTCTACACGACTTACTTTTCTTATCTTGGATTGGGTGATGTTTTGGTGCTAATTTTCTTTGGCATTGTACCTGTTCTTTTTACCACATACGTTATTCTTCCTAATCATTCTCAGGCACTTAGTTTAGACGTTATTATGTCTGGTGTCATCTGTGGATTGGTGGTTGATACTCTGCTTGTAGTTAATAATTATCGTGATAGGGAAAATGATAAACGCGATGGAAAGATTACGTTCATTGTGCGAATAGGTGAGGAGGCTGCTGAAAAGCTTTATTTGGGCTTGGGTCTTATGGCATTTGTTCAGTTGTCTTTTCTTGCAGGAGAGAGGCATAGCCTTTTGAGCTATATTCTTTTGATGATTATTTTTGCACCTTATAATATATTACATTACAAGACAGCGATGCAGATGAGGAAGATAAAGAAAGGTAAGGAGTTAAATGTTATCTTGGCTCAGACCGCTCGGAATATGTTAGTTTATGGTATTGCAACATCTATTGCGATAGTTGTTTATAAATCTTTCTTAATTCCAATCACTTCCTCATCACCCAATATTCATCACCCATCACCCAATACTCATCACCCATCACTCCTATGCAGCAGCCTAATCTTGAGATAATGACCTTTGTGGAGCAGCAAATTCTCCCACGTTATAATGAATTTGGTAAGAGCCATGGGCTCGGACATGTACAGCGAGTAATAAAGAGTTCGCTTGCTTTAGCGGCTGTAACGGGTGCTGACGTGAATATGGTGTATGTCATTGCCGCCTATCACGATTTAGGTATGTCCGGCCCTCGTGCAATCCATCATATAACCAGTGGAAAGATACTTATGGCAGATGCCCGACTTCGTAAATGGTTCACAGCCGAGCAGTTAAAGGATTATGAAGGAAGCCGTAGAAGACCATCGTGCCAGTAGCTCACGTGTACCACGTAGTATTTATGGGAAGATTGTGGCTGAGGCTGATCGCGATCTTGAGCCAGAAGTTGTCTTCTCGCGTGCCATACTCTTTGGTATAGAGACCTATCCAGAGAAGAATGAGGATGAAATGTGGCAGCGTTTTTATGACCACATGAAGGAGAAATATGGACGAACGGGCTATTTAAGACTTTGGATTCCTATGTCGCCGAATGCGAAAAACCTTGAAATTATTCGTAAGTTGATTGACGATGAATCTGAATTGAGAAAGGTGTTTGAGCGCATCTATAAGCAGATATGTCAGTAATACCAAAATAATTAATATAACATGAATTGAAATGAGGAAAGAAGAATTAATGCGAAGAGCGATTAAACTCGGCAGATAGCGTAAGTAATGGAGGTGGTCCCTTTGGTGCAGTAATTGTTCGTGATGGGGAGATTATTGCAGAAGGAAGCAATGGTGTTACAATCCTCAATGACCCTACGGCGCATGCAGAAGTTTCTGCTATTCGTCAGGCTTGTAAGAAACTGAATAGTTTTGACCTTACAGGATGTGAAATCTATACCTCTTGTGAACCTTGTCCGATGTGTCTTGGTGCTATTTATTGGGCGCACATTGACAAGATTTATTATGCTAATGATCGTAAAGATGCGGCAAATATTGGTTTTGATGATGAACTCATCTATCAAGAGATGGAGGTGCAACCGCAATATCGCAAGAAGCCATCAGAGATACTTTTGAATAATGAAGCAATAAAAGTGTTTCAACAATGGACTGAAAAGACGGATAAAACACGATATTAAATTGTCTTTTATTTGATTTAGGACTATATGATGTTTCGCCTGAATGAATAATTTTCAAAGCAGTCAGTAAAGATATATCCTATAATTTTCTTATCTTTGCAATCAGAACATATTGTATAATTAAACGAAATAAAAAAGAAAATGAAACCTACATTATTACTTCTTGCGGCAGGTATGGGAAGCCGCTATGGTGGGCTGAAACAGCTCGATGAATTAGGTCCTAATGGTGAAACCATCATGGACTATTCTATTTATGATGCAATTCAGGCAGGCTTTGGAAAGATTGTTTTTGTTATTCGTAAGGATTTTGAAGAGCAATTCCGTAGTCAGGTTCTGTCAAAGTATGAGGGACATATTCCTGCGGAACTTGTTTTCCAGAGTATAGATGCGCTTCCTGAAGGCTTCTCTGTGCCTGATGGTCGTGAGAAACCATGGGGTACAAACCATGCAGTCTTGATGGCAAAGGATGTTATTAAGGAGCCTTTCTGTGTGATAAACTGTGACGATTTCTACAATCGCGATTGTTTTAAGGTGATTGGTAAATTCCTTGCAGATCTACCAGAGGGAGCAACAGATAAGTATGCAATGGTCGGATTCCGTGTTGGCAATACGCTGAGTGAGAACGGTACTGTGGCTCGTGGTATTTGCTCAACAAATGCTGAGGGTAACTTGACAACTGTTGTTGAGCGTACAGAGATTGAGCGTCGTGAGGGTGAAATCAAGTATAAAGATGATAATGGAGAGTGGGTTGCAGTAGGCGAGAATACTCCTGTGTCAATGAATGTTTGGGGTTTCACACCAGATTATTTTGAATATAGTGAGGCTTACTTTAAGGAGTTCCTTTCTAATCCAAAGAATATGGAGAATAAGAAGTCAGAATACTTTATTCCATTGATGGTAAATAAGCTCATTAATGATGGTACTTCTACTGTAAAGGTACTTGACACAACCAGTAAGTGGTTTGGCGTAACGTATGCTGCCGATCGTCAGAGTGTAGTTGACAAGATTCAGTCACTTGTTGATGAGGGTGTCTATCCTGCTAAATTGTTTTAATAAATAAATCCCTGCCCGAATATAATTTCGCACATACCTTTATAATCAGGTTGTGATAAGTATATTGGGGTAGGGATTATTTTACTTTCAAACACAAAACGTTTTCAGTTATAATGGAAATAAACCTTCTAAGTCAAGATAAACTCGAAAGACTTCAAAATCTTCTATCTAATGCAACTAATATTGTTATTTGTGCCCATAAGTCGCCCGATGGTGACGCTATTGGCTCATCGCTTGCGTGGCTGCATTATCTTAATCAAATTGGTAAGCAGAATGTAAGGGTTTGTATGCCAGACGCGACACCTGACTTTTTGCATTGGCTACCGGGACATAACTCTGTTATTCGTTATGATAGACGGTCAAAGGATGTTAGAAGGTTCTTTCGTGAGGCTGATCTTATCTGTTGTCTGGACTTTAATCAAAGTTCAAGAGTCGACGCTATGCAAGAAGTGTTGGATGCATCCTCAGCACCTCGTCTACTCATTGATCACCATTTAGAACCTGAGGAAAATAACGAGCTGACAGTTTCAAACCCAGAGATGTCAAGTACATGCGAAATTGTTTTCCGATTGATTAGTCAGTTAGGTGGATATGAGAAGATGACAACGCAGTGTGCTACATGTATCTATTGTGGAATGATGACAGATACAGGCGGATTTACTTATAACTCATCACGTCCTGAGATATTCTATATTATCGGGCAGCTTCTTGCAAAACGAGTTGATAAGGATGAGATTTACAATCGTGTGTTTCATAACTATTCTGTTAACGCTCTTCGACTTCGTGCGCATATTATTCTTAATAAGATGAAGGTGGTAGAGGAGTTGCATGCTTCTTATTTTTCTGTAACAAAGGATGAGATGGCGCAATTCCACTTTATAAAAGGTGACATGGAGGGACTTGTTAATATCCCACAGCAGATTAAAGGGCTTAAGTTGAGTATATCGCTTCGAGAAGATACAGAGAAGCCAAGGACTGTGCTTGTGAGTCTTCGTTCTTGCAACGGCTTCCATTGTCAGCCAATGGCTACAAAGTTCTTCAATGGTGGAGGACATGCTGATGCTTCTGGTGGCAGACTAAATTGTACAATTGAAGAAGCTGAGGATGTTGTTCTTAAGGCGTTACTCTATTATAAAGAAGAATTAAAATAAGCGAAGATTGTAGCTTATGGTAGTCCATAAATAGTCAATTCTTTACAAGATGTTTCTCTCTATTAGGGTTATGATTTATAGATTATGAGTATCTTAGAGTTATCTCAAAAACGTTTTTCAGTACGTAAGTATAAGGACCTCCCCGTGTCTGATGAGGATTTACATTACATTCTTGAAGTGACACGTATGGCACCTTCGGCTGTCAATAAACAGGCTTGGAAGTTTGTTATTGTAAGTCTGAACATGCACGTAAACATTTACAAGAATGTTATGACCGTGAGTGGTTTAAGTCTGCACCACTCTATATAATTTGTTTACGTGATGTCGAAAACAATTGGATACGTCAGGAAGATAAGAAACCACATGGTGACATTGATGTTGCTATTGCTACGGAACATCTTTGTTTAGCGGCAGCAGAGCGTGGTTTAGGTAGCTGCTGGGTATGTAATTTTGATGTTGATAAGTTAAAGACGTATTTCCCATACGTTGGTTTTGAACCTGTTGCGATTATTCCTCTTGGTCATATAGCTATTGATTGTTTGCCGAATGAAAAGAAACGTAAGTCAATAGAGGAAATAACCGAAATAATATAAGTAGCCTAACTTTGTGTCAAGATATAAATAGTTGTTTATGCGTTTACTTGGAAATATTATTTGGTTGATTTTTGGTGGTTTAGAAGCTGCAATTGGTTATTTCGTTGGTAGTTTTGTTCTTGCCCTATCGCTTGTTGGCATTCCTGCTGCGGTGCAAACCTTCAAGATTGGATTGTTGTGTCTCTGGCCTTTGGTACAGAGGTGAGGGATGGTAATGGTCTTTCGGGTTGTTTAAGTGTTCCTCTCAACATTATTTGGATTATCTTTGGAGGCTTTTGGGCTTTTTTGAATCATGTCCTTTTTGGTGTTCTTCTTGCCTTAACGATTATAGGTATTCCTTTTGCAAAGCAACACTTTAAGATGGCACGATTAAGTTTTGCGCCATTTGGGAAGGATGTTGTTCTTTATGGTTAGTAAGCAAAACTCTTGTTTACTCCCAAATCTTTGCAGCAAGTTTTACAAACTCAACTTTACCATCAATATAATCGGCAAAATATTCTGCTGCTGGTACACCATCAGGAAGATTACATGAACCACATCCGCCACACGAGGGCGACTTACAATGAAAACGGTCTTGGATAAATTCAATTCTCTCTTCTCTGTCTGAGAACTCTATTTGTGGTGCTAACATTTATCTAATTATTAAATGAATTGTCTTGTTCGTATGTTTTATGTATGTTTGAAATGCAAACATACATAAAATAATTGAGATACGATGTAATTAGTCCAAAAGCTTGAAAAAGCTACTCAATAATGGTTTATAGTAGGGCAACTAACTGCGAAAAACTGTTTAGTTTAACCAAATGAGGGTGTTCGTACTCTTCTGTAACTTCATGCTGCCATGTTGTATGAAAAGGTATATATGCCGCCCATCCGCCCAGTTTTAATACTGGTTCTATGTCAGAACGGAATGAATTACCTACCATCAACAATTGGTTTATATCAATAGAGAATCTCTTACATAATTGTTGATAAGACTTTTCTGTCTTATCTGAAACGACAATAATGTCTTCAAAGTAAGGACTCAATCCTGAACGCTGAAACTTGTTTTCTTGGTCAAGTAGCTCACCTTTGGTAAATACCACCATTTGATATTTCCCTATATCTTGCAGTCTTTTCAATGTCGGCTCTACACCATCTATCGGACTTCCTGATAACTGAAGAAGTCGTTTACCTAAAAGAATAATCTTTCTAATTTCCTCTGCTTTACTTTTCCGTTGCTTACTTCCACTGCATTCTCCAAAAGTGATAGTAGGAAGGCTTTACTCCCATAACCTAATAATGGCATATTTGCAGTCTCTATGGAGAAAAGTGTTTTTGATATCTTGTCAGCTGGTGCATAGGAATTAAGTATTTCGCAATACTCCCTCTCTACGGTTTCAAAATGATTTTGACATTCCCATAGTGTGTCGTCCGCATCAAAGGCGATTAAAGATATATCTTTCATTTCTCAAAGTCTTATACTTATACGATTACGACACCCTTGTTTCAAAGGGCTTGAAGTTCTAATTTAAAAAACTTCTTATTGCCAATCGGTCTGATTTAGATTGGCAATAAGAAGAATAAGAATGTGGGATTATATACATTCTTTTATCAAGTTGATAAATCTCTCCTCACCCAGTCCAGAACGTTCTGATGCCATCCGAACAGTTGCTTTTTTAAGAATTAATTTGCCTAATGGAGTGTTCAGCATCTTAAATGAAGGGTAGCGCGAAGCAAGTTCTTTCTTGAGATGAGGATAGGTGTCAAATAAATCCTTCAGACGTGTGTCTGGGGTTATTTCTATGTCAGTCTTTATTTGCTCATCTGTCGTTTCTTCTTGTTTGTCCTCACATCTGTCTTCTTTTGTTTTGTTTTCTGTTTTTTCTCCCGCCCATGTTAGCAAGGTTTGCGAACCGGTTAACTCACGGATATGGGTACAATCTTGCATCATTTCAAGTACACCACGAAAACGTCCTTCGGCATCACGCACCGCATAATAGACAATATAGAGGAATACTTCAGGCTTATTAATCCAAAACTCAGCCTTGTCTTGTTCGCCATTACGGAATTTCTCTACGATTTCCTCAACGATGTGTACGCTCTTACGTGGGTGGCAGTTAGAAACTTGTCGACCGATAACATTCTTTGATCTTGGGAATATACGATGGTCAGTGTCTGAATAGAACTTTACCAGTTCGTTCTCGTCCACGAAGGAAATATCTATTGGTAGGTGCTTGTAGATGAGGTTTATCTGCTCTAAGGTCAGTTTGCCAGTTGCTACATCCAACTCCTGTTGTGGTCCTGCAGAGTAGCCATACTTGCTGAGCAATGCTTGTAGGTCTTCGGCAAAGCCGTTTTGGGGTGTTGGATGTTGGGGTGTTGGGTGTTGGGTGTTGGGTGTTGAGTGTTGGGTGTTGAGTGTTGAGTGTTGGGTGTTGATGGAAAGTCTACTTTGAAGAAGGCAAACCCAATCTCTTGGTCACCCGACTTCATGTCTTCGAACTCTTCCGCCGAGATAAGGGCATGAGAAGTAGGGTAGAGGATCGTTTCCTCTTTTTCCATTAGGTCGCGTGCATGAGCAATAAATTCGCTTTGGGCAGCGATGAATGCTTCTTCGTCACCAGCGTCTAATAATCGTAGTGACTCCTTGATTTCATCACGAATGATATCGTCAAAGTTCCACATGGTGTAGTAGGACGATCAAAACCTTTCTTCTCAAGAAGTGGGTAGAGCTGATTTTGTTTGCGTTGATAGTGAATAGGATACTGACGTATTTGGTCGTATAGTTCTAACCACTGATTTTTAATCACAGGATATTGTATGAGGTCCTCGACTGCAAGGAGTAGTCGGCGCATCTCATCATTCTCTTTGTAGTAATGCATTAGCGGATGGTCAGATGGTAGGTCTAAACGAGTATTATCCATAAAACCTTCTACGAGTTCTATAATCTTACGCATGTCGGCACGAATACACTCGTCTTCCACCATTGACTTCATGTTCTGTTCGATGAAGGCAAGGTGATAAGGACGAATGGAGCCAACCTTTGTACGCAAGATTTCGCGTGCTTCGTCTAATGTGATTTTTCCTGTCTCGTATTTCTCTTCAACTTCAAGTAGTGTTTGCATTTTCTCCATATCAATCTTTGGGAGAAAGTCTTTCATCTTATTTGCCATAATGTTGTTACTGATTTTGTTATTGTTCTAATGCAAAGGTACTGTGTCTTGGGAAATAGTAGGATAACAAATGTGACCTTATTAAGTTAAATAATAATAATTCGTTTGTGTGTTGATGTGATAATAATTTTCCTTTTCCGTTAAATGCGTAGACGTTTTCGTATTACTTTAACGCACAACCGAAGTTGCTAATTAAAGAAAAACATAGTTAAGACAGTCATTTTCCTATTCTATTAACATCCTCTTCCTTTGAAAAAAATACACTTTATGACTTAGAAAATCAGCTGGCAAAGGTTTGAAAAATCATTACAGAAATTCAAATAAGATGTCTATAAGTAATGGAAAAAACACATTCGAGAAATGGGTTCGTAATTGTCTTGAAATCAGTTAGTTGTAAAATGGTAAAGTTGACGATGCTTAATAAGGTTTCAAAAGGGCGTTAGTTAGACCTCAAAAGGGTATCTCTTGCAAGTCTATTAGGCGTCTTTTAGAAGCCAAAAAGCGCATGTGTTGGTTTTGAGTCACACGAAAATAGTTTACAAATCTCAACTAATAAGAGAATAAGTTGTTTGTGAAAGATAGATTGATATCGCACCTAATTACATTTCTCATGGTGTTTATCCCGCTTTGTAAAACCATTTAATGGGGGGAGTCATACCATGTCTATGGATGAGTCTTGTTCTATTATCTATGTATTAAGCGAAAGAAACATAAATTAATTTAATCGTCTTATTCTTTTGAGTTTCAATAATTTTCATTATCTTTGTACGCAATTAAACATAAATTGACTCTGCAAAACGAGAATGAGAGTTTCGAAGCATATTATTCAAGCCAGTGATGCTTACATCTTCAGTAACGAGGGTGTAAGGACTTGTGTTGTGCCTTTGACTCTTAAAGTTCGTTTGAGAGAAAATATGAAAAAGATATTAAATTGTTTGGCGGTTTCAAATAATTTTATACTCTCTCTCTCTCTCTCTCTCTCATATATAATAGAATAACTAACTTTCTCATTGCTTGTTACGTGTCTGTGCGATGCTCAGACCATGGCGAGATATCGACAAGGGGCTTTTTTATCTGCCTTTTGTCTTTTTTTTTGTTATCATTCATTTTATCTCTCATATTATTAAGTTACGACCATTTTGGTGATAATGGGTTTCGATGTGTCTATGTCCTTGCCCTTAGGAGTCAGCATGGTTGCTTAATTCCCTTTCTTTTATGATAAATAAGTAAGCAAACGTATATTATAAGTAATTAATTAGTAAACTTTATGAAGAAAATCAGACAGACCGTGCGACAACTTTATGTTCGTCCTACCGTTGAGGTGGTCCAAGTTGAAACAGAGGGCAATATCCTTGCTGGTAGTCCTCCCGTTCACCCAGGTGGTGGCGGTACTACTTCTCAGTCAGGCAGTGTTAAGGTTGTACCTCCTACCGAAGTAGACGGAGGTGATGAAGATATTTTGGAGGGGTAGTTGACGAGTAGACGAGTTGACAAGTTGCTTGTATGTAAGTCTATGCTTTAACGCTGAAATGAATAAGCAAACAGCGTTTTTGACTACATGCTCTTTAATTCTCTCATTTCTTTCCTCAAAAAAAACAATTAAATAATGGAGTAGGAAGTGTGTAAAGTAATATTAGGGTGTCGTCTTAATTCCCTTTCACTCCTTTCACTCCTCAAATAATAACAATGAACAAACTTTTCTTTTACGCCTGTTCAGCTCTCTTAGCTGGTGGCGCAGCTTTGTCGGTAGTGTCGTGTGCCGACACCGATTTGGATAATGGCGGAACGAATGGCAAAAATGTCCTTGTCCGCTTTAATGTAAACGATGTGCAGGAAGGTGCTATTAGTCGTGGTGTCATGACACGTGGTGCTATTACTCCCGGCTTTGAGTAGCAACGATCTCGCTGGTGGTAAGCTCGCAGCCCATAGCAACCGCAATGTCGACGTTTGCTTGATAGAGACCACTGTCGAGGGTGTCAATCCTGTTAAGGCGGATACCCACACACGTGCCAACATCATCGAAACCTCTACCCTTGGCGACTTCTCTGCCTCTGGTATACGTGGTACAGCCGCCTCAGGCATTCTCACCACACCAGAGTGGTTTCATGCTCAGCGGACCAAGAGCAATGGCGAACTTTATTCGCCTATTCAATGGTCGTTTGCACAGCCTAAGGCTCGCTTCTTTGCTGTCTATCCTAATGCAGAGAGCTATGACAAGATGACCATTAATAATACTGATGCTACGACTGGTAGTCCAAGTGTTGATTTCGAGGTAAACAGTGATGTTATAAAGCAGGTCGACTTTATGACGGCTTGTACGGGCGATGTTGAGTATGCGACGCAGTTTCAGCATCCTACAACGAAACTCGACTTCCGTCACTCGCTTACAGGTATTCGCTTTGCTGTGGGTCAGAACCTCTCTTGGAATAAGACCATTGACAAGGTGGAGTTGCGTAATGCTGTGATGAAGAGTAAGTATGTACTCTCTAAGCTGTTCGATGGCAATGGTGCCGAGTGGGATCACTCAAATGACATACGTGGCAATGCAACCCTTTCGGATGTCAGTGTGAGTACAAGTGCCAACCCTAATGTAATCATCACGGGTAATAAGGGCGATAACTACACGTTCTATATGATACCACAACAGCTTACAGGCTTTGTGACGGCTTACGTGCATTGTACCGATGGAACTGAAATCACCGTACCTCTTAAGGGTGAATGGAAGGCAGGAACAACCCGTACTTATAAGCTAAGTCAGACTAATTCTACTTGGGATTACAAACTCGAAGTAACCCCCCTAAGCCGTGCGGCTAATTATGATGAAATCCAGTCGCAGGCATACGGTATCACAAGTTATCGTGAAGACCCTGCAACACACCAGCAGCAGGCTGTGGCATGGAAAGTCGTAGGTTACGATGCCGATGCCGATGGTACTTTCTCTATGGATGAGAAACCAGAATGGCTCACCAAACTTAGCAAGACTGAGGGTACTGGTGGTACTGCTGCCGAGCAGGGTACAGCAACCCTCACCAAGGATATTATCGACTTGCTCGCTAAGCGTAATAACACTCTCAAGGAGGCAACAGAATTAGGTACAGGCACTCCTTACGACCTTTCTACAAAGGGCGGTTCGGTAGCTCGTAGCACTGCCAACTCTTACCTTATCTCTGCTCCCGGTCATTATCGCATACCGCTTGTTTATGGCAATGCTATCGAGAATGGTGCAACCAATGAACACGCTTACATCAGCCAAGCTCCTGAAGGTAATCCAAACGTTTTGTATCACTTTAAGGACCACGATGGGCAAGACATCACCGACCCTTGGATAGAGAAAACCAACAACAGTGCCAACAATGGTGTTGATGGTGCTGAGGTAGTTTGGGCAGATGCTCCCGACCTCGTTCATTCTCCTTCTATCGTGCATAATGGTGGCGAAGGCTTCCTCGACTTCGAGGTTAAGGCAAGCGACATTCAGAGTGGTAATGCCGTTGTTGCTGTCAAGAAGGCTGGTACGACTGTTTGGTCATGGCATTTGTGGTTTGCTCCTAAGGATGCATTGGATAAGATTCCTGTTACCAACAATAAGAATAAGGTTTATAACTTCACTAAAGAATCCTTAGGATGGAAGCCTACCCTATGGGATGCTTCTGCATACGACAACGCTCGTACTGTCAAGGTCAAGATTGTACAGACCATTAAGAATGGTGGAGTAGCACAAGATGCAATCATCAATATTACCCAGAACCCTGGTTTGGTAAGGAGGGGTGCTACTACCCTTTATCAGTTTGGGCGTAAGGATGCCTTCCCTGGTGTTAACTCCTTAGCTGCAAATAGCTATTTTACGAGGAATGCTGGTGACAATATGTCTATTAAGAACAATATTCAGAATCCAGATAGGTTCTATAACATCGGTTCTCACAACGAATCATTGTTGAACAACTATAATTATTTTAATCTTTGGGCAGCTGATAATACAGCGAATGGTGGTTATGCCTATAAGCCCACCTCTCGTTATAACTTTCCCGTCGTAAAGACTGTTTACGATCCTTGTCCTGTAGGATTCAAGATGCCAGCTGACATTGCGTTTAATGGTTTTACCACGACGGGTTGGACCTCTCTCGACAAATCGCAGATTAATGCTGATCGTACAATCGATGAGCAAGTTTTTAAGAACAACTTCGGTCATAATTTCTGGACCAATAAGAGTAAAACTGCTACTATTTATTTCCCTGCAGTGGGCTATCGTCACTCCGACAATGGTAAGATTTATGAGGACGGAGAAGTGGGTTTCTATTGGTCGGCAGTTCCGTTTCATTATCCATCACCGCAACCAGTAGAAGATCCACACGACGACGATGCAGGCAGGGCTGTCAGCATTGCAGTAAGAATGAACCGAGTGACAACGTTAAGCAGGGGATCTACGTAACTATGGGTTCGCTGTGCGTCCAGTCTCAGAATAATCCGATAGATTTGATTTATTTGTTTCATTGCCGGCGGGCATCTACATGCCCGCCGGCAAAGAAAAACTCTTGCCTTTGGTATATGAAGGTGAACCCTTGTTAGGTAATATTTATAACTATAAGGGTTATTAATAGCAAAATATTTGTATCTTTGCAGGCGTATTAAGTGGAATTGAGCATAATGAAACTCAATGGTATCCAGGATAAGAAAAAACTTAATAAATTTGCAAAGTAAGTTTATGGGACAAAAAAAACATTATGAAGGATTGACAGACACAGAGGTGTTGAAGAGTCGTGAACAGTTTGGTGCTAATATTTTAACACCTATAAAGAAGATTTCTCTAATGAAACAATTCTTAGAGAAACTTGAAGACCCTCTCATCATTATTCTCATTATTGCAGGCTTTCTCTCTGTCGCAATTTCTTGTTGGGAGTATTGGGGACTTCATGATGAAGACGGATTAGCTGTTTTTTTTGAACCTGTTGGTATCTTTATAGCGATTTTGTTGGCAACGGGCATTGCTTTCTTTTTTGAGTTGAAGGCTGATAAGGAATTTTCGCTTCTTAATCAAGTAAATGATGATGAAGAAGTCGAGGTTATACGAAACAATAATACCACTGTTATTCCAAAAAGATATTGTTGTAGGGGATATTGTTATCATCAATACTGGTGTTGAGATCCCCGCAGACGGTAGACTGTTGGAGGCAATCTCACTCCATGTCGATGAGTCAACGTTGAATGGTGAAAGTGTACCCGCACTTAAATCCGTAAATGAAGAAGACTTTGACAAGGAGGCTTCTTATGCTACTAATCAGGTGCTTCGAGGAACGAAAGTAATGGAGGGGCATGGTGTCTTTAAGGTAGAAGCGGTAGGTGATAGTACTGAAAATGGTAAGGTGTTTGAGGCAGCGCAGATTGATGATAGCGTGAGAACACCGCTTAGTGAGCAACTTGAAGGCTTAAGTGCACTTATTACGAAGTTAAGTTATCTCTTTGCTGGATTTATCATTGTGGGTAGGGTAATGGTTTATTTTCATTGGAATCCTATTGTTTGGATACTGGCAATTCCTACAATCATGTTCTTTGGTTTGTTATCAGAAGGTTTGATAAATGGAAATGGTATCTGAATACGATTATCACAATCCTTTATGTCTTGGTTTTGATGGGTAGTGTGATGGTCTTTCATAATTACCTCTTGCCAAATGGAAGTGTTGCAGAACTTCTTTCTCATACATTAAATACAATGATGATTGCCGTTACGCTGATTGTTGTTGCTGTTCCCGAAGGACTTCCTATGGCTGTAACTTTAAGTCTTGCATATAGCATGAGGAGAATGATGAAGACCAATAACCTTGTGCGTAAAATGCATGCTTGTGAAACAATGGGAGCTACAACGGTCATTTGTACAGATAAAACGGGTACGCTAACTCAAAATCAGATGCGGGTTCATCAGACACAGTTCTATAGCTTAGATAATCAGCTGTTAGATGATAGCTTGACTGCTCGTTTGCTGAAAGAAGGTATTGCTGTTAATTCTACAGCTTCTATTGATTATTCAGATCAGAATAATCCAAGGGTTTTGGGAAATCCTACAGAAGGGGCATTACTGTTCTGGTTAAAAGAACAGCAAGTCGACTTTCAAGAACTGAGAGAGAATACGCAAATCATTGAAGAACTTCCGTTTACAACAGAACGAAAGTATATGGCTGTGCTTGTCAACTCTACTCTCGTGGAAGGTAAGACAATACTCTATGTAAAAGGGGCACCAGAGATTTTACTTGGACTTTGCAAGCAGACCGATTCTAATATCGATAAAAAGATAATCGAACGTCAGCTGGAACAATATCAAGAACAAGCGATGCGCACTTTGGGTTTTGCTTATCAGATAATTGACGATATGTCTGGCATTTTTGACAAAGGGAATGTTATTGCTGATAATCTTACTTTTCAAGGCATTGTAGCTATTAGCGACCCAATACGTACTGATGTCCCAGAGGCTGTTGCAGAATGTATGAAGGCGGGTATAGAGGTTAAAATTGTTACTGGCGATACTTCAAGAACTGCAAAGGAGATTGGTAGACAGATAGGCTTGTGGAAGAGTTCGGATACTGATAGAAATATTATTACTGGTCCAGAGTTTGCAACTCTCTCTGACGAGGAATTGGATAAGCGTGTTAAGGAGTTAAAGATTATTTCTCGCGCGCGTCCGCTGGACAAGAAGCGTCTTGTCGAGTCGTTACAGCGTTGCAATGAGGTCGTTGCTGTCACGGGTGATGGTACGAATGACGCTCCTGCACTTCATGCTGCACATGTAGGATTGTCTATGGGCGATGGTACCTCTGTTGCAAAAGAAGCATCGGATATTACCATTATAGATAACTCTTTTAGTAGTATCGGTATGGCTGTGATGTGGGGTCGTTCTCTCTATCAAAACATACAACGATTCTTGCTATTCCAACTCACGGTGAATGTTGCCGCATGTTTACTTGTCCTTGCTGGTGCCTTTATGGGAACGGAGTCTCCGCTGACCGTTACGCAGATGTTATGGGTAAATCTGATAATGGACACCTTTGCAGCAATGGCACTGGCTTCTTTACCGCCATCAGAGAGAGTGATGAACAAATCTCCTCGTAATCGAAAAAGCTTTATTATTAATCCTTCTATGGGATGGAATATTCTCGGCGTGGGTGGTTTCTTCTTTGTGCTTCTGGTTGTTTTGCTCTATATTTTTGAACATGCTGATATTACTGCTTTAAGGGATATTCTTTACCTACACGTTGGGGAAACTAACGGACTAAGTCCATACGAGTTGACCTTACTTTTCACAATCTTTGTGATGACGCATTTCTTTTATTTATTCAATGCACGTGCATTTGAAACAGGAAGAAGTGCACTTCACTTTAAGGGATGTAGAGGCTTACTCCTTATTATCTTGATTATCTTGATAGGTCAAATAGCAATGGTAGAAATTCCTGTCTTACAGGTGTTCTTCAATATTGTTGAGGGAGGATTGTCTTTAGAAGATTGGGTAATTATATTGATTGCTTCTTCCTTTGTGTTATGGATAAGGGAAGGATGGCATCTGATAAAATCATTCCGTAATTAATTCAAGAGTATTCTGTACACATAGTTCTGTTTCTATACAACAAATTATAAGTTTATATTTTTTTTCGTTGATGTTTTTTTGTAAATTTGCATCATAATAGTAATTCACAAGTGTCAGGTACAACCATATATGGAATCATTAAGAGAGATATTTAGAATAGGTAAAGGACCATCAAGTAGCCACACGATGGGACCACAACGTGCTGCAATCATCTTTGCAGAACGTCATCCAGAAGCAGCGAAGTTTAAGGTTACACTTTATGGTAGTCTGGCTGCTACGGGTAAAGGTCACATGACAGACTGTGCTATCATAGATGTGTTGAAGCAAGTGGCACCAGTAGAGCTTGTATGGGACCAGAAGTCTTTCTGCCTTATCATCCTAATGGAATGCTATTCTGCGCATATAACAATAGTCAAGTTCTCTTAGATGAGTGGACTGTATATAGTGTTGGTGGTGGTGCTTTGTCAGAAGGAAAGGGGACGAATGATTATTTCCATAAAGAGTCGGTTTATGATATGCACACACTTACGGATATTCAGACATGGTGTGAACGTTATGGAAGAGGCTATTGGGAATATGTAAAACAGTGCGAAGGAGATGATTTTTGGGATTATCTTCGTGAAGTGTGGCAGACGATGAAGGCTGCTGTAGAGCGAGGTCTTGATAGTGAAGGAGCTTTGCCCGGACCGTTAAATCTTGCACGTAAGGCACCGAATTATTTTATAAAAGCACGTGGTTATAAGCCTTCGTTACAGAGTCGTGGGATGGTTTATTCATACGCCTTAGCGGTAAGTGAAGAGAACGCCTCTGGTGGAACAATAGTCACTGCACCCACATGTGGAGCTTGTGGCGTCGTTCCTGCTGTACTTTATCATTTGTCAAAAGGGCATGATTTTTCAGAAACAAAGATATTGCATGCACTTGCTACGGCAGGACTTTTTGGTAATATCGTAAAGTACAATGCTTCGATTTCGGGTGCTGAAGTAGGTTGTCAAGGTGAGGTTGGTGTTGCTTGTGCAATGGCTTCGGCAGCTTCTTGCCAGTTATTTGGTGGTAGTCCTTCTCAAATAGAATATGCAGCAGAGATGGGTTTAGAGCATCATTTAGGCATGACTTGCGACCCTGTTTGCGGCTTGGTTCAGATTCCATGTATTGAGCGTAACGCTTTTGCTGCCTGTCGTGCACTTGATGCTCAACTCTATGCCTCTTTTAGTGATGGTAGTCACCGAGTATCATTTGACCGCGTTGTAGAGGTTATGAAGCAGACAGGTCATGATATTCCATCACTTTATAAGGAAACAAGTGCGGGCGGATTGGCTAAACATTATCCAATGTAATTTTAGTATTACTCTTTTTATTATAGGTCAAAAACTTTTTACATATCATATCATAAGCTTTAAGGATGAAGCAAATTCTTACCATTGTCTTGTTTTTCTCGTTTCTTATAACTGCATGTGTAGATAAGAAAACGCCAGTGGAAGCATCTGTTAATGAGATTGATACCATACCTATGTTGGTTACACAAGTTCAGCAGTGTTCGCGGCTTTACACAACAGAGTACCATATTCATAAGATTGTAACTCACGATGATAAATTAAAACTATCAGGTAGGTTTATGAAGCAAGACTTTAATGTGAATTTACCCCTTGGCGAACGACGCATTGCCATTCCTATGGATGCAACCTTAAAGGCTTATATTGACTTATCAGGTTTTAGTGATAAGAATATTAGCGTCGAGGTAAAGACCTTATTGTTACACTACCTGACCCTAAAAATTATTCTAACGTCAACAAAGATAGATCATAAAGAAGTTAAGCAATATGTGGCACTTACTCGTCATAACTTTACTGATGCTGAGTTGACAAGCTATGAATTGCAAGGGAGAAAACAAATCATTTCGTCTATTCCACAAATGGGTATTGTCCATCAAGCACAACAAAGTGCAGCTCGACAGCTTGTACCAATCTTTACTGCGATGGGATATAAGGAAAAAGATATAACTATCTCTTTTAGAAAGACTTTTTCTATTAAAGATTTAGGGTCGATGATTGAAGTTAATAACAGAGATTGATAATGAAAATAAAAGAAACACATAGAGCTGTTATAGATAACAAGGAACGTAAGGGAAGGAACTTTGGAAAGGGATGTCTATCTCGTTTTTTTCTATTCAAATATATTGTTCTACTTTTTATTTTATTCATCATTTGTTTCGTTGGTGGAGTCTTCTTTTGGCTAAATTCTTCTAATGAGGTAAGTGTTTCTACTGACTCTAAGATTGATATAACACCAACAAGGATACAAGAGATACAAGATATTGGTCAATGGGAATTTCTTTCTATTAATGATGAGGAACTTGTTGATACCGTGAGTCGTGGTTTCTTTTCTGATTCAGAACTTGTTCGTATTTATTACGGAACACTTCGCTTAGGTGTTGATTTACATCATACAGAACCCCATTGGATACGTGTGGTGAATGATAGTATTATCGTAGCAAAGTTGCCCGCCATTGAATTATTGGATAATAACTTCATTGATGAAGCTAAATCACGTTCGTTCTTTGAGAAAGGCGAGTGGACTTCTGCTGATCGCGAGCAGCTTTATCAACGTGCATATAAGAAGATGATGGCTCGTTGTATGACAAATGAGAATATTCTAATAGCTGAGAGAAATGCGAAACAGCAATTCACTCAATTCTTGAAGGCAATGGGTTATAAGAATGTAAAAGTAGACATTACAGCAAGGAAAGTTTCTCGATAGCCTCTTTCATATCCTCCTTGAATCGTGAGTGCGTCAGAAGAAAGCCATCTTTACCTGCTGCAAGTTTCGTGTAAAGTTCCTTATTCATTACTTCCACATAAGAACTTATGGCATATTCAATGTCATCTTTTTGTCTTTCGCAATTGGAGAAAGCATAAACTTGATATTTCTGATGAAAGAAGCAATAAGCAGCTTCGATACTATCTTTTGTTATCATTGCCTTATATGGTTCTAATTCCTGTTTTTTTCAATTTAGTCTCTTTTAAAGATGTCCCTTGTGTAGACTTTCTCTTTTACATTCTCAAGGCAATTGTCATAGCGATTGGCTATAATAGCATGACAACGTCGTTTGAATTCGTCAAGATTATTGACGATGAGGCTACCAAGAAGGTTGTACCATCTTCAAGTGTAGGTTCATAAATGATAACTTGTGCGCCTTTGGCTTTAATACGTTTCATTACTCCTTGTATAGAACTTTGTCGGAAATTATCGCTGTTAGACTTCATCGTAAGTCGATAGACACCGATAACGCACTCTTTCTCATCCTCGGGGTTGTAATTTCCACGATCGTAATAGTCGTAGTAACCTGCTTTGTGCAATACTTGGTCTGCAATAAAATCTTTGCGTGTACGATTACTTTCGACAATTGCCTGAATAAGATTTTCAGGAACATCGGCATAGTTGGCTAACAACTGTTTGGTATCCTTTGGTAAACAATAGCCTCCATAACCAAAAGAAGGATTATTATAGTAAGAGCCAATACGTGGGTCGAGGCATACACCTTGAATAATATTTGATGTGTTAAGACCTTTTACTTCTGCATAAGTGTCTAACTCGTTAAAATAACTAACACGCAGTGCAAGGTAGGTGTTTGCAAAGAGTTTTACGGCTTCTGCCTCTGTCAAACCCATGAATAGAGTAGGGATATTCTCCTCAATCGCTCCCTCCTGTAATAACTGAGCAAAGAGTTGGGCAGCACGTTCCATTCGTTCGTCACCCTCAGGGCGACCAATGATAATACGACTTGGGTACAGATTGTCGTAGAGAGCCTTACTTTCACGGAGGAACTCTGGTGCAAAGAGAATATTCTTGCAATTGTATTTTGTTCTGATATGCTCAGTGTATCCTACGGGGATTGTAGACTTAACCACCATAATTGCTTCTGGATGGACTCTTAACACAATTTCGATAACCTCCTCAACACGACGTGTGTCAAAGTAATTCTTTACGGGGTCGTAATTCGTGGGTGTAGCGATAACGACAAAGTCAGCTTCTTTATATGCTGCCTCTGCATCCATGGTTGCAGTGAGGTTCAGTTCTTTTTCGGCCAAATATTGTTCTATATAATCATCTTGAATAGGTGACCGACGATTATTAATCAGTTCTACCTTTTCTTTTACTACATCAACAGCAATAACATGATGATTTGACTTAGCAATGTTGCAATACTAAGACCTACATAGCCTGTACCTGCTACGGCGATTTTTATATCTTTAATATCCTTATCCATTAGTCTTATTCAGATTACTTGCAAAGATACGTATTTCTATTTGAAAAAGATAGCAGAGCGGTATAAAATCTATTTTAATAAGTTTGAGAGTGCTTAATATCGTTGGCTTATAAACATTATGCATAAAATCCCAAGCAATCGTTTTATTGCTTGAGATTTATTTTATTTTGATAGTGTTATCCGCAGTGGTAGTACTGGCGAACAAGTTTCTCCATTATCATTTCTTTGTTTTCAATTTCTTGACGAAGTGTGCGGTCATTGAAAGAACGGAGTTGATTAATAATGCCATCAATCATGGCAGGAGAGAAGACCCCATGTTCTTCATAGACTTTACGCTGACGTTCCAGACAATCGGCTGAGGCTGCACAACTATCAGGCAACTGAGCCAATGTTGCGTATCGTTCAGCATTCTTCGAATCGTGGATATCGCCATCTGCAAAAGTTCTTTCTGCCTCTGCCTCTGCATTCTCCATCTCAAAGCCATGACGACAAGCCACACAAAGACCTGCTAATAGCTGATAGATGTCAGCCGAAGCGTCAGGAGAACGCATCTCAATGGTCTGTTTGTTGGTATAATCACGTGCTGTAAGTGGTTCGATTTCATTAGCCTTATGACACATGTCTTCGCCCGAAGTCCAACCTAATGGTACGCGGACAAGTACAGAACGATTGCTCATTCCCCAACAAACATTCGTCGGAGCTTCCTGATGTGGAACGAGGCGGAAGTAAGAGGTTGGGTTTTTGTTACCAAAGGCTGTGATACTCTCTGCTAAGTCCATCATACCCGCAATAGCACGGCGAGCATATTTAGATAGTTTTCCTCCGTCGAGCATCATGTTTTCCCATCTTTCATCATACGCATGTGGATGTGCATACCTGAACCAGCTTTTCCCACAGTTATCTTGGGAGCGAACGTAACATCAAGTCCTTCTTCGTAACCTAAGCTACGGATAACCCATTTTGCAATGAGTAGTTGTTCTGCACATTCATTTGCAGGAACAGGCAAAAATTCTATCTCGTTTTGTTCGTAACAGCGTCCGTTTTCAATGAAATTACCCACTTCTGAATGTCCGTATTTGATTTTTCCACCACATTCTGCAATTAATTGCATAGCTCGCATACGGAAATCATTACCTTTAGAGAAAGGAGTACTCTCGTGATATCCGTGTTGGTCGTCAGCAGGAAATAAGCCTTCATTCTCTCGGATAACATAGTACTCTAACTCGCCCATAGCATGAAATTCCATACTCGTTACTTCGTTAAAGGCTTTCATCGACTTATAGAGTGTGTACTCCGGCGATGAGGCTAATGGATTGCCATCCCGGTCGAAGAAGGAGCAAAGCATACAAAGCGTTGGTATCTCTGAGAAAGGATCAATGAATGCGGTAGAGAAACGCGGTATAACATAAAGGTCGCTACTTGCCGCAGCGATAAAACTGAAAAGTGAAGAGCCGTCTACTCGCTCGCCACTTGTAAGAATTGTTTCTAAGTAATCGGGGGTGTGAAGGATAATGTTGAGTGTTTTTAATCGTCCATCACCAGCCGGATACATGAAGTTAATCATTCTTATATTCAGGTCACTGGCAACTTGTTTGATGTCGTTTTTTGTAAACTCATGTGAGTCTTTTCCTAAGTGTGCTTCCAGTCTATTGGCTGAGTTTCTAAAAAGGTTATTTTCCATTGTTATTGTTTTATAAGTTAGTAATTGTATCTAAGGACAAAAATACATATTATTTTTATTACTTGCAATTATTTTGTACTATTTTTATGTGCTTCATTATTAAGTGATAATGTGTTTCTTATACCAGATTTACTTCACTTCGTTTTAACATTTAAAATTCAAAAGGAGAAGTACTAAAACCCTACAGATAATGCAATCTCCGAAGGAGTGAATGGAATAATAAAGCAAGAGTGGCTCTACCACATGAAACGACCCAAGAATCTCGATGATGCACGATGCATTATTGCCGGTATCATAGACTTCTACAACAATAAGAGACCCCACATGAGCAACGGCATGCTTACGCCAAGACAAATGAGAGAAAAGCACTATAATGTGGCATAAGGGTTTCTGTGTTTTTCATAGTATTAAATTTTGTAAGTTAAAAGGAAAAAAATATTAACTTTGAACATGTGCTACACACGTTCAGACTTCATTGTCAAAGTTTATGACTATGCAAAGTGAATCAGTAAAGTTTCCATGGGGGTGTAAAGCTATTCAGGAAGCAAGAAAAATGTGTAAACTAATTCAGTAACAATAACCCAAAAAAAGTGTGAAGTAAATTTAGGCATAGTCATTCCGATTTAATTTTTCTTTCACTTTTTTTATATTAAAAACTTGTTTTTATATCACATAAATAAGTAAATTTGTAGCCGATAACCCTATCTGAAGCTGTATCGGACAAAAGTTAATAATAGCAGAAGTCCGTAAGGGTGGGAAGAATTGTTCATGAAGAGCATTTTGACGGGGGAATCATATATATGATAAGGCGTTTACTTGACGCTTTGTTCTTGACATCAGGAAACTTCGCAACTTTCTTATTGTCGTCTTGAACATAGCAACGGTAGATGCTCATGCGGGTGTGTATTTGCAGCCTTTATGGTATGCCTTCTTAGAAATAGGTATACAGTTTGGCTATATACATATCAGCGTGGGCTTCTGCGTTGCTCGTTCTTACGACAATGGGCAATGCGAAGGCCTCCTGATGTGGAACGAGTAACAGGTACAGACTCCCCACGCTTTTTTTGTATATGTACTTGAACAATCAATAGCTGTTTTTAGAAGCTGAAAAAGAAACAATATAATCAATTTCTATATGAATCAGAACAATTACATGAAAGGCCTGTCAATCATAGGCTTCTTAGTATTCGGTGCCGTCAGCTGCTGGGCTACGGCAGAATCCTTGCATTTGCTATTATCGTCTTGGCCTGTTGCATTTTGCTGGGCTATCACCATCGGATTTTTTATCATTGCATCCCTTGGGACAAAGATGATAGCAGACAGTCTGAACCAGCGTATTTTCGTGGAGAACCGTGGGACGAAGTTGTCATTAGGCATTATCATCGTTTTTGTTTTCTGGCTGTGTTGCAGTCTTCCGACAAATACACACACATTCTTTTATCGGAATCTTATCAATGACAAGGTTACTTATGAGATTGCTACGACCAAAGGTTATCTTGACCAAATTGCCAATGGGGTAGTAACAGCCGACAAGACGAATGCGCGTATCACGGAGTTTATCAATCAGATAAATATGAAGTTAGGACAGCTGGAGGCTGAAATTAAGAACGAAGCTAATCCTGGTAATGGGCCTCGCGCCAAAGCGATTTTGGCTGACTTTGCCAATCTACTCGATGTGCCTGTCATTAAGCCACTTTCGTTTGTCGGGACTTCTGCCTAAGACAGACAGGTGCTTTGCAACGAGTATCGAAAAATGATTTACACGCTTCGAGATGCGAAAGTAGAAAACATAAAGGCCTCCATGACCCCAGCAAATAGCAACTACAAGCAGCAGGCACTGATGGACAGCAAGAATTTGGACGTAATCAAGCGCAATATAGACGAAGGAAATCTGGATGTGAATAATGCTAACGATATAAAGCAAATCTGTGACAAAATCAATCAGGGCTACAGTACAATCAAGATGTATGCTCAGTTTGTCGATTTCAAGAATGTAGAGGACAAGACCAACTATACTGCACCTTCTCCGCAAACCAAGGTAGCCCGACTACTGAGCGTGTATGATGTTTGGAGAGACTTCGTTACGGGACAACAAGGAGGACTATCGTTTATTTTTTTGGATTCTCATATCTATTCTTGTAGATGTAGCAGCCTTTATTTTCTTCGACATCGCTTTTACAAACAGAGATAATTAATAGTTGCAATTAATAATACATTAGTTAAATACATAGAATATGGCATTAAAAGACGTACAATTGGATAGCAATATCCTTTCCCAATCTTCTGAGGATAATGTATCCATGGATGCACCTGTGCAAGAGTCAACCACTATTGCTCAAGAAGTTACCCCTATGTCCCAATCCGAGAGTGACCCCAACAAAATCAAAGTTATTATCGCCGACAAGACTTCGCCGATAGTAGTTCTCTATGGTCCTCCTTCTTGTGGAAAAACCATGACGCTCATTCGTTTGGCACGATGGCTGAACAAAAAGGGTTTCCAAGTCGTTCCAGATAAGTCTTTCCGTGAATCGAAAGATACCGGTTATAAGCAACTTTGCGACAACTTCAACAGCTTTATTGACTCCAACGATGCTGCAAAAAGTACTAACCTTATCAGTTTTATGTTGGTAAAGATACTTTACAAGGGTCAAACCATCTGTCAGATATTGGAGGCTCCCGGGGAGCATTATTACAACCCAGGAAACAACCAGCCAAGACCACCTTATGTTAGCGAGATTATTAATACAGAAAACCGTAAGCTCTTTGCTGTCATTCTTGACGCAAAATGGACAGACGCATCTGCAAAGAAAGGATATGTTGATAATGTACGCAGGTTGAACATTGATATGCGGACACAGGACAAGGTTCTCTTCATCTATAACAAGATAGACCAGAGTTTTACCATCGGGGGAGCTTTGTCAACCTCTATTAAAGAAGTTTCTGACCAGTACCCTGGTATTTTCGAGTCCTTTGTGAATCAGAATCCAATAACGAAAATGTGGAGGAAATTCAATTGCGGCTTCGTTACGTTCTCCACAGGAGATTATGCACCAACTATGGATGGCACCTTTACTTACACTCCGAGTCAGGACGAATACCCAAGAAATCTCTGGAATGCAATCTTACAATTCATTAAAGGCTGAAAATTATGGCATTAACAGTAAAGCTATTCGTTCATGGCGTGCCTGCCGGGAAGAAACAGTGGGGAAAGTTCTGCAAGGAAGATCAGCTCTATCTTGATCAATTCTATCAAGGCAACAAGGACATACAAGAGTATATGAAAGTAGAATGTCGGAATATTGTAGGAAATCCATCCGTTTTCTATACTTTCATCGTAGGTAAGAACATCAATGCCTATGATGGCCGGCAGGGCTCTTATTTTTGCGCTTACGCTAAAGATGAATTCCTATTACAGGGACATACAAAACATCTATACCATCTTGAAGGCTGCGTACTATAAATATTGTATGGGGTTGTTGCTGACTGACCGTCAGAACTTTGTCCAGTTTGCCATTCCCGATTTCAAAGACAAGAACGAGGAACTGATTGAATTGGAAAAATCAATCTCTGATTACATTTTTAAATTCTCTCACGACTCGGATATCAAGCCTTTGGATAAACAAATGCTTGCCGGAGGGGAAACGAAATCCATCAGCCTCGTCAGACTGCGACGCTGAACCTGCACTTCAAACTCATTCGTGCCAATGGTTCCATCCTTGTATCAGAGTTCTATGCTTCTTTCAGAGAACAGAAGCGGGAGCAACTCCATGCCGAGGAGTTGAAGTCGGTTCAGACAAGGTGTGATGCTGAGATCAACAAAATAGAATCCAATACCCAGCAAACCTTGAATGACCTTAAACGCCATTTTGAAAGCGAAAAGAGCAATAGTGCCAAACGCGAAAAAGATCAATTGAACGCACTGAACCAAAGGCTTGCGGAAGCAGAAGAAAAACTTGGAAAGGCACTAAAGACGTGCAACGATTACAAAAGTGAAATCGAGAACTACAAACAGAAGTTTCATAAGGCTTCAGAACTGCTTCACACAAGTGGCTCGGATGCTGTTTCTACTCCAATAAGTTCACCGGCAATACCTACGACTTGTTATCTAGACAGACCATCGGGGCAACCAAAGAGGAAACCCAAAATTTGGAGAAAGGTCTTCCATCTTTTGTTGTCTATATTGATTGTTGGTGCGTTGTGCATTCTCTACTTTACCGTACATGGAGTAGGGACTGATGTCGTTAAAATTAGAGAGGACATACAAGGAATAGCAACCCAAGTAGAGAATCAGCAAAGCGAGATAGGAAAGTTGAATACCTTGTTGAAGCCTCATAAGAAACAAAGAAATGCAAAAAAGTCTCGGAAATAACAGGTATATAGTAAGAGTCTGTTTGTCCTTATTCTGTATGCTTTTCTTTCTCTCGTCATGTGGCGAGCAGAAGAAGAACATTGTTTTTTACGAAAATGATTCAACTCAGGGAGACTCCGTAGAAACCGAGTCAATCACTGACACCGTCGCTGTACCCCCAGAAGACCTACAGGAGTCTTTACAAGTAAAAAATGATAACGAAGTGGATGTACCCTTTATCGAGCAGGGCGGCGAGAAGTATATAGATGTTACCGTCAATGGACAGCTGACGGTCAAGATGATACTTGATAGTGGTTGCTCTACCACCTTGATATCGATTGCCGAGGCGCGATACCTGTATGAGAAAGGATGTATCACCGAGGACGATTTCCTTTGGTACTACCCAGACACAGATAGCTGATGGCAGCATTGGTGAGAGTATGGTTGTAAATCTTCGTGAGCTTGTCATATCCGACAAGATAGTCTGTTATAACGTAACGGCGACTGTTTCAGAAAATGCAAAAGCTCCTTTGCTGTTGGGCAATGAAATCTTGAATCGCGTGCCGTCTTATTCGGTTGACAACGAAAACAAACTCATTAGATTCATGTTAAGATGAATATAACAACATATATTTTCGGAAACTTTAAGTCGGGTTATTGTCAAATTCCCACTGATTATACACAGACTGTTTTCCAAACCTTCTATAACAATAGCAAGGCGAAAACCCAGATAGCCGTTCACCGTAAGGGTGATTTGATTTATTATGCCTACATACGCAAACTGGAAAGCAACTACTATATAGGGCTGTGTGCCGAGCTGAATGGCAGTTGTATCAAACATCCTCATACACTTTTCTCTACTTTTGAGATGATTGTAGAAAGAATGGTTTGCAATGGTTGCTTGATTCATTATGATAACAACGGAGAGATAACGACATCTGTAGACAAGCTCTATGCAGAGAAAGAGTATATTGATACTATCAACCATAGCTTGATATATGCTTTCAATCAGCTGGCATACCAGCCCTTACCACCTGTCAGCTACCAATCGAGCAGCAATGCTATTCAAACGTTCAGCATTCAGGACGATGCCGATAAGATTTTTGAGTCGTGCTATACCAATGGATATACGGTAATCTATAAGTCAAAGGACTACGACACGGCAAACATGAATGCCTATTCTACTCGTCTGCGGAAGTTGTACAGCCAAATAAACGATTTGAAGCAAAGCAACCAGCAGTTGCAGAGCGATTTGACGAAAAATAGACGAAAACAACAAAACACGAAATGGGTAAGCTTTTTGACCATCGTTGTACTAATTCTTGGCTTCATCGTGTGGAACAAGGTTTTGTTTCCAAACGAAGTTACTAAGTATGACGCAGGCGAGTTTCTCTATTATGGCCCGATAAACAATGGTAAACCGAATGGAGTCGGTGTGGCTATCTATCGGGACAATGACAAGGAACAACGCCTGTACTATTATGGGAATTTCGTCAACGGTGAACGTGTAGATACCAATGCCATTATGTTCTATCGCGATGGTTCCTATTTCAAAGGTTCCATGAGAAACGACAAGTGGCAGAAAGGGCGATTTACAGATGTTGATGGAGCTGCGTTTGTCGGCAGTTTTAAGAATAACCAACCCTGCGATGGGATATGGTACAAACAAATAGAGGCACAGACAGTAAGAAATACAAATGAAAGATAGAGTAAGTTTTTTAACCTGTATAGTATTGTTCTTCCTAATGCCATTGGCAGCAATGGCGCAGGCAAAGCCTAAGCGGGATGTCAGTAAAGACCGATCACAGCTTTCTGTGCGTGTAATCCCTCGTCCTTTTTCATCATCGGCTCCTGAAAAAAAGACCAAACAGCCCCAAGGAGCAACAGCCGGCAGCCGTAAGTGGGTGGCACAAACGAGAAAATACATCAACAAGAAGAAACATATACAGAGAGGCACCTATATCTATGCAAATGGGGGGTATATGGCGACCATAGCGGTAGGGAATGAATGCGAAACCAAATATGTAGATATCTCTACGGATGCGGGGCGATGGTGGATTTCCGATGACGAGAATTTCTGGTATACGGTGAGAAAAGTGAACAATACGACGCTTGCCATAGACATTTCGAGCAATCCCTCACACGAAGCACGTCATGGCACTTTCAATGTGAAGATAGGAGCATCATGTTGTCCATTAGCGTAGAGCAGCAGGGTGTTCCCTATCAGGCTTCTGTCAACTTCTATTCAGTGCAGCTATCCCATAATGTGATGTATGCTGGTAATCTCTGCCTATGCGGAAACGTTCGATTTGGTATCTCTGGCGTGGGAGGCACTCCTGTGAGGATATATGCGTTTCTCACGAATCAATATGGCACTTATGTCGTACAAGGAACGAAAAGCGTCTTTGTCGCCTCGGAAAACATTACACCTCCTTCTGATGATGAAGCCATTTTCAACACCAATCTTTATTTTCCCAATTATCTGCTGGAACCATATACAGATAATAAAACGATGGCAATTCGTTTCGCAGTGTTCAGCGATGCTACGGGTCAGTTCGTTAGTATAACCAATCCTATCCCGTTCAGTCTGAAAAAAAAGCGTAAAAAGGTTGTTACTAATTTTGTAGTATAAACTAAAAGGGCTGAAACGAAGGAAATTAATAGGATAGATTTTAGGCGGGATTGTCTGCAATGGAGTTTTCGAAGCTGCACTGATCAGGTGGATTTACAACAGTCCCGATACTACACCCGTGCCATACATTCTGAAAGCCCAGCTGTGTTGGTACGCCAAGGTGGGGTTGTGGAATTTGGGGCAGGTGTACGACTATTGCCAGAAGTTGGATACAACGATAACCATTACGAGACCTCTGCAGAACCTTCATTTATAGAAAAATTTTCCATTTAGTTGTGTTTAGAAGTATATTGTAACGTATATATTGAGACCTCTGCAAAACTATCAGTTTAGAAATTTGCTTATATCATTATTCTTTCGTACTTTTATAGTATGAAACAGCAACTCTCCTCTCTCAGCTTCGCCGACCTATTAGTCGGTCAGCGTAAGGTCAAGCAGACCTTCTTTTCTCAGATAGACAAGATTATCAATTGGAATCCAATTCGTTGTATTATTGAAGTTGCCTATACCAAAGGTTACAAGGCAACTGGTCGTCCGAGCTATGATAGTCTTGTTCTTTTTAAAATCGAACTTCTCCGTACTTGGTATGGTCTTAGTGATGGTGAGGTTGAGGAGCAGGTTAGCGATCGTTTGTCTTTCAGCCGATTTGTAGGACTGGGCTTGGAAGATGTTGCTCCTGACAGTACGACGGTATGTCGTTTCCGTAACATTCTTGTAGAGGCAGACCTTTATGATATGGTACTGAATGAAATTAACCGTCAGTTAGAGCAACAAGGTGTTATTGTTAGGCGTGGGGCTATCGTTGATGCCAGCATCACCGATAGTCCTCGTCGTCCACGTGGTCGCAAGGAATATGAGGTTGTTGAGGATAGGGATGAAGAAACGGGTAAGGACTCGGCAGAAAACAAGGAGGCACTTGCTCGAATGAAACTAAAAAGTCGCATTATGCATAAAGGAACAAGAGGGTATAAGATTACAGAAAAAGTGAAACGCATCAATATGGCTATCAGCAAAATTAGGTACAGGGTAGAACGCACTTTTGGCTCCATAGACAGATGGTTTAGAGGAGGAACGGAAAGATATGTAGGGCTTGCCAAAACACATGCACAGCATATTATGGAGGCTGTTGCCTACAACTTATATCGAACGCCAGGGATAATTGTGTCCAATACTCTCAAATAAAAGAAAATTGGACACAAATATAGATGATAATAATCGTTTTACGGCATCAATTATACCAATATATATGTTGGAATATGTTTCAAAACACAACTAAAAAGGAAATTTTCTATAAATGAAGGTTTTGCAGAGGTTTCTTATATACAAAATGGCGAAGAGAGAATCCGTTTAAACAAATAGGAATTAGAGAAATAGCAAACATTGAAATCAAAGCAATGGTAAACGCAGGAATACCTGAAGATATTGCCACAGGCTGGGTTGTAAAAGGTTTATAAGACCTACAAACCAAAGGTGTGAAAAGTATTGCTAATATTCCATGGAATGGTATAAATTAGATTTATAACAAATATTAATTATGAATAGTAATCAAGAAATACTCGGATCAGTTCGGAGTATATGTTGTTTCACAAGTTTATGATGATTCAATGAAATATCTAAAAGAATTAATAGAAGGTTCTACTAAATGGGGAACTGGGAAAGAATATACAGAGGTGTTTCAAAAATTAAGCCCTAATGACAGAAAAGTATTGTATAAATATGTTGATGATACTGTGAGAACTGTGATTTTTGGGCTGTTAGGTATATTTGAAGAAAATGAAGAATATAAAATTGTGTATGAAAATAATGGTGGTAGACAAGTAGATCTGAATAAAATTAGTGAAATGTTAAAAGCATAATTGAGTAGAGAAAACGGATGGATAGCTCGTTTTTAGTAAATATGCAAATGAAAAAGATAAATAGTAAAAAAACAACCCTCAAAAAGGAGTAGAAGGGTGTATTATATCATAGAAAACAAATATGGAGATGATAATGAGTGGTGGAATATTCATCCTGCTACGAAACCACAAGAGCATCAGAGATTACTTCGTGGTAAAGATTCACCAGCAAGATATTTATTTAAATGATTAGAGTTATGATTTATAAGCAGTTAAAAGAATATGTATTGCCAAATGAAAAATGATAGGAAAAAGAAATATATAAAAATTTCAAACATCATTTCTTTCCTATTTCAGATTCTGAAATTGAATTAGTGAAGAAAAGAAATAGAAATACCTTTTCGAGTTGGAATTTTTTTATAGACATATAGGTTATGGTTTCTTTTTCCAAAATAATAAGGATAATAGTGATAGGCTATTAGATGCAATTAGTTTTTAAACAAATTAATCTTAGACAGGACTATTATAAGTATGATCCAGATATGGAATTGTATAATAGTTCTATTTTTTCGAAACAAGTATATTTTTGAATTGTGTGAAGGAACTTATCTACATATTGATAAAAAAACATTAGGTAGCCAAAATGCCATTTATTTTTCGAAAGAAAGATTGCAAAACTCGTTAGAGGATTTTTTACTCCGCTTTAATACAGAAGGACATTATCTTGAATATGATTGAATCTGACGATACAGTATATTAATTATATGAGGTCTATTAATTCCAGTAGTTTAATATGGAAGTTTTAGCAAGGTTAAATCAAGTATCATCATGGTATAATAAAATATCAGATAAGGAAAATGAATAACGATAATATTCCATCTCGTTCAATAGCGACATTGCTTTTTACAGTTTTGCTATCATCCAGTCTCAAGGAGACAGCTGTTCCAATTGAGTCTGCATTCTCAATCGAATCATCAGAAGGCGAGGTTTTGTCTGTAATGATTCAACCAGAGCATTTAAAATTGTTGGGGATGAGGGTAAAAGTTATTTTAGATGAAGTCACGTTGCAATTATCTATCATATCATCGGGCAAAAGATATAATTTTATGCGCTAATATACGTTATATTACATATCAAAACGATATAGATTAGAAGTCGCATGATAAGGTGATGGCGAAAACGCTATAAATATAAATAGAACGATACAAGTATGAAGCATCATCGGTTGGTTAGGTGTTTGTTACTACTCCTGCTCCTGTTTACGGGGGTAGGGCAGCCTTTGCGTGCTCAATACTACTCAATTCATGCTACCGTTCAATGGCCGTCTCCTCAAAGTCCTTACTTGTCAGATTATTATAGTGGGACAAGATTTAGAGATCGTTGCTGCGGGCATTAAAAATATAAATAAAGTAGAATGGCATTGCTTTGGCGAAGTAGATGCGAAATTTATTCAAAATGTCAAAGCAGAGGCTAAAAAGGCTGGATTAAAAGATACTGAGTTTATAATAATTCAATATTAAGCTTATGGAAATAAAACTAAATAAAGAGTTGCATGGACATTTTTAGCAAACAAAAATAAAAAGATGCAGGGACTTCTTAAAAGTGCTGAATTTAGATTATTTTACCTTCTCCATAGAGGAAATGAGACTTATTGAAACAGCATATAATCAAAAAGAAATTCCATATGATTATATCTATATATATAGGAGAAGCTGTCATTAATATTTCTAAAGGATGGTGGTCCATTGGAAAATTAAAAAGATGAATCATGTGGGCATCCTATAGTTCTAGGATGGGGAATCGACAATGCTAGTCCCAAGAATCTTTCCTGATGATTGGATATATAGGATAGAAAAGAGTCTTTCGGGAGAAATTTTAGAAAACATGTTTAGCAGATTAGCTCGTTACATTCACCATAAGTAAAACAATAATTTCTTCTGAAATAATAATAGATGCTATTAAAAATTATATGAATAGAGGTAATATCAACATAATGCAACAATTAAAAGTAATGTTACTTGTTCTTATCCTAAATATTTTCAGAATGAGCTACCGTCAACCACTTCTCCGACAAGAGCTTTTCCGAGAGTTATGAAGGCTATTTGGTTCAATTCAAAATGAAAAGAGGAACTATTGATGAACTAAAATTAATAGGTGTTACAGATGGAAATCCTTTGGTAAAAAGGCTATTTGGAAAAATGCCTATGAATTCTGAAGTGGGCGGTAATTGGAGTAAATCAAAGGCTCGTTTCAAAGTAGAGACATTAAGAACAACAAATTCTAAACAAGTGAATATTGCATTAGGGCAGGGAGAGGCTCTTAATATATTCAATAATAATATAACAGAATATCAATTAATTAAAATCATAAAAAAATGACGGAATTAGAAGAAAATGCCATTCTTGATTTTGCGTCTTCTTGAGATAACTATTGATGATTTTTACAAAAAGATGCCTCAATATAAAAACGAAGATTTCATAGTCAAGAAATATAATGAAATTATTCTCAATAAAGATAGCAAGACATTGGGTTACTTGAGACTTATACCCATAAGAGATGTAAGACTTTTTAAAAATATCTATAGGCAATTGCTGTTAGAAGATTGGCATATAGAGCATGAAGATATTGTAGGCTTGTTTCAGTCGTATTTCAATAAAGATATTGAGAATATATATATACTATTAAATGCGTTAATTAATATACCTACATATCTTCAAGAAGATGAAGCAACTAAATATTCTTATATAAAAATCATTTATGCTATTAGGCTCAACCCCAACTGGAGAGTCTCTCTGCATTAGGGGACTTAGCATCAGAAACAGGCGATGAAAAGATAAAAGAACTTGCACTACATCAGTTAGAAAAAAGGAAAAGACTCGGTAGATGGGAATACGAAAGAAATCAACAAATAAGACAATAGTTTACAGAAAGTGTAGAATTCATCTTATAACAAAATATCTATGGGGAATGAATTTTACTATCATCTTGTCTTAAGGAGTATGCTATTCCCTATTGAATTAGCTTTCATTATCAATGCATTGAAAGGTGAAATCTTCTTATTGTGGTATTACTGATAATAATTATTTACTAAAGTTTCCCACCCTTAAAACACTGGTCTTTTTTTATTCACCTTTAACTGTTATTACCCATATCCATTGATTTTTAACACAAGTATAATAGAGGTTAAGCAGTCTGTTCATATACTTCGTCCCATTTTTCTAACACTTCTGCCATTACAAGGATTTTGCTCAACTCTTTGTCGTTGCCGCTGATTGTAGCCATAAGCTGTTGGGGCGTTATCCCAAGTGTTTCTCCTAAAATGCGAAGTATACGTTTGATACAGGCAAGAACTCGCTTCCATAACGTGAGTGCCATGAGGTCGTCCTCTATATCCGAAAAAAAGTTCGCCCTATGGTTTGATATTCTGTGAACCTCTTTTTCCAAAGCCATGACGGTATATGTAAGGTAACATAGCGTTGCGTCGGCTATCTGACCATTAAAGTCGCAACCTTGATAACCTCCTAATCCGAGATATTGCTTAGTCTCCTTGTTCATCACTTCTATGTTCCATCTAATCTGATACACTTCAAAGGCTTTTATGAAAGACATCGTTGTATCCGTGGTGAGCAGGACGTTCCATGTGGAGTTCCTACCATACTTGATGAGGAATATTCTAATAGGTACATCCCCTAAGTTGCCGTTGAGCTGAATATATCGACATCTGTACTTACGACAGTTCTTTCCTCGTTCACGTTCATAGGTAGCAATGAGTTCTGCAGCATTTTTCTTCCTGCCTGATACGGTGTATTTCGTCTTTCCCATTTTAGCAAGTCCAACAAAGTGCATTACTCCTTTACCTATGCTTCTAACACATTTCATAAGTTGCTCGCAAGTGAACCAACTATCGGTAATCACATACTTCGCATGCAAACCCATCTTCCATCCACGGCGAAGCATATTCATGGCAGCTTCCATCTTAGACATCTTACACTCTTGAAAACGCTTATAATCAGGGTTGCCGATTCCTTTTGGTATGATACGCTTTTCTACGTTGCTGTTTTGTCAGTCCGCAGTCGCCTTGTTTCCCTTTTTCCTGATGCAGTGAAAAATCAAAGGGTATGGTTGTCTTGCCGTCAAAGAAAGCACAAAGTAGCAGTTTGTAGCCCAATACGCACCTGCCTTTAACATGGTCAAAAACACGACTGATACCCTCCATCCTCACACCGCTCTTCTCAAGCACGGTGTCATCTATAATGAAACAGGTCGTGGAATCGGATTGAGGAGCTTCGCCATACTTACGCAATCAGGCACATGTAACGCAGTGCAAAGCGGTTCATCAAGCGTCTCCAATCCATCTGCGGGCGAGTCATCATTCGATAGAAACAGTTCTTACCATGATTTGAAAGCTCATATATCTTATGCTTGCATATACTGTGGATGCTCTCACCCACAATGCGGAAGAGGCAAAGAGAAAGGATTAGCTCAGATGCTGAAACTCCGTCATGTTTCTCCAATGACAGACGAGATAGCAGGTGACCGATACCAAACTTGCCAAAAAGATGCAATAAATCATCACTCATTCGAGTTTTAACACTCAAAAAGTTTGGATAACTCACTTATTTTCTCTATTTTTTTGCTTCCATAACAGTTTTTGTTGTTTTGTCTTTGACAATCAGTTTTTTGCGATTACTAATTTACAAAAGAAAATTCGACAAACTGTTATTTTTCTATCTATTTGTTAGGGTGGGAAACTTTAGTTATATAGATAAGTTAAATATGAAGTAAAGAGTATTGAATTTTGTCGAAGATGGTAGTTGTGGAGTTATTAGGTTTTAAAAACGTCATCAGCAAGCGACTTTGCGATACCAGGAAAAAGAGTTATTGGGATGTAATGGATACCCATACACGGCACATGGCTTTACCTCTGGGAATAATGGACGTTTGGGAGTTCCTGAGTGGTATGTCGGTAAAGGAAAGTATGCAACTATAGAAGATGGTTCAGAACTTTGGGAAGTTTTTCAATGATGGAAGAGAAACGCTGCGAGCAGTGTATAAAAGATGGAAAGTTTAATACAATAAAATAACTAAAGTTTCCCACCCTTAAAACACTGGTCTTTTTTTATTCACCTTTGCCTGTTATTGCCCATATCCATTGATTTTTAACACAAGTATAATAGAGGTTAAGCAGTCTGTTCATATACTTCGTCCCATTTTTCTAACGCTTCTGCCATTACAAGGATTTTTCTCATCTCTTTGTTGTTGCCGCTGATTGTAGCCATAAGCTGTTGTGGCGTCACCCCAAGTGTTTCTCCTAAAACGCAAAGAATGCGTTCGATACAGGCAAGAACTCGCTTCCATAACGTGAGTGCCATGAGGTCGTCCTCTATATCCGAAAAAAGTTCGCCCATGGTTTGATATTCTGTGAACCTTTTTTCCAAAGCTATGACGGTATATGTAAGGTAACACAACGTTGCGTCGGCTATCTGACCATTGAAGTCGCATCCTTGATATCCTTCTAATCCAAGATACTGCTTAGTCTCCTTGTTAATTACCTCTATGTTCCATCTAATCTGATACACTTCAAAGGCTTTTATGAAAGACATCGTTGTATACGTGGTGAGCAGGACGTTCCATGTGGAGTTCCTACCATACTTAATAAGGAAGATTCTTACAGGTATATCTCCTAAGTGTCCGTTGAGCTGAATATATCGACATCTGTACTTACGACAGCTTTCTCCTCGTTCACGTTCATAGGTAGCAATGAGTTCTGCAGCATTTTTCTTCCTGCCTGATACGGTGTATTTCGTCTTTCCCATTTTAGCAAGTTCAACAAAGTGCATTACTCCTTTACCTATGCTTCTAACACATTCCATAAGTTGCTCGCAAGTGAACCAACTATCGGTAATCACATACTTCGCATGCAAACCCATCTTCCATCCACGGCGAAGCATATTCATGGCAGCTTCCATCTTAGACATCTTACACTCTTGAAAACGCTTATAATCGGGGTTGCCAGTATTCCTTTTGGTATGATACGCCTTTTTACGTTGCTGTTTTGTCAACCCACAGTCGCCATGTTTCCCTTTTTCCTGATGCAGTGAAAAATCAAAGGGTATGGTTGTCTTGCTGTCAAAGAAAGCACAAAGTAGCAGTTTGTAGCCCAATACACACCTTCCTTTTACATGGTCAAAAACACGACTGACACCCTCCATTCTCACTCCACTCTTCTCAAGCACGGTGTCGTCTATGATGAAACAGGTCGTGGCATCGGGTTGAGGAGCTTCGCCATACCTACGCAATAGGCACATATAACGCAGTGCAAAAGTGGTTCATCAAACGTCTCCAATCCATCTGTGGGCGAATCATCATCCGATAGAAACAGTTTTTACCATAGTTGTTTTGTCTTTGACAATCAGTTTTTTTGCGATTACTAATTTACAAAGAAAATTCGACAAACTGTTATTTTTCTATCTATTTGTTAGGGTGGGAAACTTTAGTTATATAAAATAATGGTGGCATGTTTACTATAGGGAAATTGACATATTTGAATATAGATAAAAAGAGTTTTAGTTTTGTGGCAGATACTAAAGGCTCTATAGATTATCAAAAATGGGTAAATTACATTGACGAAAATCAGGGAATATTTGTATGGTATGAAGATACAGAAGATGGAAAAAACATTTTAAAGAATATCAAAAATATTCCAGAGGAATTTCAAAAGGCATGCCCTTGCTTTTGTTGAATAAGGTACGGTGTTTTGCCAAATTTAATAGTAAAAAAAGAATTATTATGACATAAGTGTGGGATGTTCCAAGGAAAGTCAAAGAGTAACTATCACCTTTGAGCGAAGACCCTCAAATAGAGGAGATTAGACTATTTTTTTAACATGGCAAAATATTTAGATGCTATGCTCCTATACAGAGGGAGGGGAAAGATAGATGAAAAGATTATCGAAGAGTTGGAATATAACAGCAAAATGTGTAAAAAAGATTAAGCCATGAATTAGACCATATTATAATTACTTTGTGGAGTGTTGTCATTTGTCAACGATATCACTTCACTATTGCTTGATATGCAATAATGGGCAAAAAGTAAATTTGAAATTATTGAAAAATGAAGATAAAAATAACAAAAACTTCTCGAGTTTTTATTTGAGGAGAAAGATTTGGCTTTAGCCAGCTATTATGATTATAACAAAAGAAAGAGGTATTGGATTATTTTTTCTGAAAATTCCATTTCTGTAGAAAATGGAAAACAGACAAATAATGATTTCGAGCTATGGTTAGAACAAGGTAAGAGTTATCCATATTCTGCTTATGAAAGTAATATGTATTGCATTTACTTGGGATACAAGTATGATGTTGAGAATATATGGCATGGATTATTCATACTATATCCAAACGAACGTAAGACAAGAAGATACTTAAAGTTAAATGATCGTGATGATAGTCGAATAGAAGTTCCTTATGAGGAATTCATCGCTTCTTCCCCAATTATTTGGGAAGAGCGAAAGCCTATTTCTGATTTTGTTTTTGATGTAGAACCATTAGTTTATCTGTTCAAAGATAATTCATATATTGAAGAGAATCTGCATGGTGCATGGTATAAGAGAAACATCAAATAAAGTGCGAATGAATAACAGTAATCCGATTTAAATAAGAAGATACCTCACATATACTTGTCATCCCTACTTCAGAAGATATGGATTATCCATTTACTTCCACAGGATTTACCTCTGGTAACAATGGTAGATTAGGAATACCTGAATGAAATTTGTTACAAAGGATAGATTTTGAAGATGGTGCTGAACTTTGGGAAGTTTTCAATGATGGAAGAGAAACGCTGCGAGCAGTGTATAAAGATGGAAAGTTTAATACAATAAAATAATTTTTGTTATATGGTTTTAAAGGATGTTAGTTATTTAAAGAGGGGCACTATGTATATATATATATGGGCATTGGTTGAATATGGAATTTAGCTGAGTTTGATAATTCTTTATTGGAAGATTTTTACTGAAAATGATTTCTTTTTAAAAATTAGGGTTTAGGAAAGAAAAATAATTATTATAAGCTATATATTCCGTATAGACGTAGTTATGAGTATTCTGCATTCTATAAATATTGTTATTGTAAATATCAAGGAGGAAAAATATACTCCGAATACGGTTGTGTCAGATGGTAATATCATCCTATACCCAGATTTGGAAACTCAGACATGTTTATTAGGATTTTTTTAGATAATGGAGATCATTATATAGAAATCCCATACAAAAAGTTTATTGAAGAAGTAACTGACATTTATACAGGTGTAATACTGGTAATAACAATGAGAAAAAAAGATATATGCAGCAAATATTATCCTTGTGGCGAATGCCCTTGCCTAAAGAATTCATTAAAGAGAAACTTAGAAACTTTCTTTTGGAAAAATATAACACTGGATACAATAAATAGATATAACTCTATGTTTGGTTATAGGTTTTATAGGGAAACAAAAATATCTCACTAAAGATTTTAAAAGAAGGGGGCAATATAATCCGGAATTTAGTAGCTGGGATAATACAATGGACTGGAGAAATCATATAGAAGATAGATTAGGAGAGGTATGTTTTTTTTGCCGAGAGGATAAAACAGGATTTTATGTTTGCAGAATCGCCAAGCAGTCTATCGTTTTTCATTGGTTTGAACCTCCTTATAAAGATTTTGAGTATAGTGAAGATTTTGACAATATAAATGACTTCTGGAAAAAGAAGCGAAAAGAATTAGGAATTGACAAGAGGTGATATTATGACTACAGATGGTTTATGTGCATGGGGCATCCTCCAATATATAAGAGGATACAAACCTTTTGTGACTATGATTCTAAAAGAAACTAACTTTGAAAATGTATTGAAATAATGATATTGAATAAGATAAAAAATAAAATCATAATAGCAAAGATTCCATGTCGTTCAATAGCAGTATTGCTCTTTACTGTTTTGCTATCATCCTGTCTCAAAGAGACTGTCGTTCCTATCGAGTCTGCATTCACCGTAGAGGCATCGGAAGATAAAACCTCTTCTGTACCTATCCAATTGAAAAACGAGAGTTATGGAACTGATGAGTATGACTTGCACGTAGTTTTCCTAATTTTGGAAAAGGCGGAGCATCGCAATTTATAACACAATCTAAAATTAAATTAACAAGAATGACAAATCTAAAAACAGGAGAAGTCATAACCTTCAAATAACACATGAGTTATGAAACGTAGTAGATTAATAATAATAATAATAAATTATATTTATCACGATAATATTTATTTGATGTTTCCAATTGTTGATTGGAAATTATTAGATGTGCTAAATAAAAATATTCGAAATAATTATGAAAAGAATTAGACCCATTTTTGTTGAAATGGCAGGAAAATGGATATATAAAAATTAATAGAAGATAACGAGATTGCTTTTTCTTTTTATTCCAGAGAAATTACCATCAAAAGAAAAACTAATAGAAGAGAGCCTGAATTTCAAATAATGATTGATGAGAATGGTGAACTTGAAAACAGGTAGAACAATAACATTAAAATAATATGAAGAGAATAAATATTATTCGTGTATTGGCAACTTATATTTGTCATGATCCATTTGCATATAGTCCTATCTGGACATGGGATGGCTTTTCCTCCAATTATATATACAGAAAGGGAAAGAATACTTCCTGTATTAAAAGAATGGGAACATAAAGGATATTTAACTTTTAATATATGATGAGAAAAATAGCCTTTATCCTTAACGTAGAAAAATTACCATCAAAAGAAAAACTAATAGAAGAAAGTCGTAATATTAAATAAAGAATTGTAGAAGTAGAAAAAGAAATTAACGAAGAAAGTATGGGACTTTGCCTATAGCTGCTTTTATTTGTTTAAAGACAAATCATAGATAGAAAATAACCTCGTATGTTGTATTGCATAATAGAATATCAAATAAGGAAAAATGAAAAATGTAATATCCTATATCATTCAATAACAATGTTATTCTTTACAACTTTGTTATCATCCTGTCTCAAGGAGACTTCTGTTCCTTCTTGTCGAACCTATCAATGCCTCCTTCCTCTTTCATCCGCTGCCACCACTCATCCGCTTTTGTCTGTTCCAATGCGGTGATTCCCTCCTGCGACTTGCCAAATAGAGAATTAGTTCCTCTGTTTTTAAAACGCTACACCTTATTATTAAGCACTTAGCAAATCAGAGACTTTTAAATCACCTTGAAAATTTATGAAAAATAATTTTGCCCATTAAACTTGGGTTGAGAGTTTTGCAAAGGTCTCAGAATAGGTTGCATTTTGATTTATCCTTTACAAATAATAGTAAACAAAAACAACCCTTGTATGTGTTAAGCATATAAGGGTTGTTTTTGTATGGTTCTGCTTCTGTTAGAGGTTTAGAAGTCAGTTAGGCAGGTGTCTAAGGCTTTTGTAATAGCCTCTTTATCAAGGTTTTGTCCGATGAAAACTAATTTCTGCATTCTGTCTCCGTAAGGTTCCTCCCAGTCTTTTTTTAGTTTCGGATTTTTGTCAAGGAACTCACGTAATTGGAATTGCGGCATTGTTGCATACCATTGTCCTGCATTACGAAGGTTGATTTGTTTTCCCGCTTGTTCAAAGACATAGCAAATGTCTTTTTCGTTAGCGAAGTAACAGAGTCCTTTACAGCGGATAATCTGTTTAGGCCATTGACGTGCAACAAAGTCGTCAAAGAAGTTAATATCGAATGGTCGTCGTGCGTAATATACGAATGTTTGGATATTATATTCTAAGGCTTCTCCACTCTCTTCATTTTCCAATCCGTGGTGATGATGGCAGTGAGAGTGGTGATGATGATGGTGTTCATGTTCATGTTCTTCATGTTCTTCATTGTGGTTTCCTTCAATTTCGGCAATCCATGAAGCAGAGGTTGCTACCTTGTCAAAGTTGAAGTCTCCAGTGTTAAGGATTTTGTTGAGGTCAACTTCGCCATAGTTACATTCGATAATTTCAGCTTTTTGGTTGTAGAGAGCGTATAATCTGTTTGACAAGAATTAGTTCCTCTTTACTTACGTCATCTACTTTATTAAGAAGTATGATGATTGCAGAATTCGATTTGCTGAATAAGTAGGTTTTCAATATCATCCTCTTGTAAGTCCTTCTTTAATAAGTCGTTACCAGCAGAGAACTCGTCACACATGCGTCGCGCATCAACAACGGTGACGATAGAGTCGAGTGTTGCTTTCCCTTTTTTAATCAAGTCTGGATACATCTGTGGGTAGGCACAGATTGTCTGTGCGATAGGTGCAGGTTCGCATATACCACTTGCCTCAATGACAATATAGTCGAACTTTTGTTGTGAGACAATTTCGTTTAGTTGTTGCACTAAGTCCATTTTTAGTGTACAACAGATACAGCCATTTTGAAGTGCAACGAGCGAGTCGTCTTTTTGGTCTACAACTCCACCAGCTTCGATAAGGTCGGCATCAATGTTTACCTCGCCAATGTCGTTGACGATAACGGCAAACTTAATACCTTTCTTATTCGCAAGAATTTTGTTTACCAATGTCGTTTTTCCGCTGCCTAAATATCCAGTAAGCAGTAGGACTGGAGTTTCTTTTATATTCATCATGATGTATTTTTTTATTTTGTAAATATTTGTTGGTAATTTTATGAATGTTTCTTATGGTTAGGACGATATAAATCGTCTTAACCAATATTAAAGAGTTCAATTTCAAAAATCAGTGTAGAGAAGCCAGGGATTTCGCCATCACGTTTCGTCCCGTATCCAGCTTGATAAGGAATGTATACACGCCAGTGGTCGCCTATGTGCATAGCGCAAAGAGCTGTTTGAAAACCCGTAATCAGTTCGTTTACCCGAAAAGCCTCAGGTATACCTCTTTGCCAGCTATCATCGAAGACTAATCCAGAAATAAGGCTACCACGATAGTGGCAGGTGACAATGGAGCGTTCAGAAACGTTGCCATCCCCGTTCCCTTCTTTGATTACTTCGTAGAGAATGTCGTTAGGAAGCGTATTGATACCTTCTTTTAGACGGATTTTACGGAGATATTCTTTATTCTTTAATTTATAGTCTTGTTTCTTCCCCATATAGATAAATTATATGTTATTGCACGCAAAATTAGCTAATATCTTTTGAATTCACAATTAATTCAGTTACTTTTGTTCTGGCATAATATTAGTTTTAAGATAAAAAAGACAGAAAATGAATTTTGATAGGGTAGAGAATGAGATACGTCGTGCAGAATTGATACGTATCTTAGAGCATTCGATAGAACGTTTGTCGTTGGCAGAGTTAGAGGCATTGTATTATGATCTTGTTGCAAAGGATTATATTCGAGAGTAGGTTTGTGTGATGATGGATAGATGGAACAAGGAAATCTTGCGTCTTGCTATTCCCCTCAATTGTTAGTAATGTAACAGTCCCGTTGTTGGGACTTGTCGATTTAGCGGTTGTAGGGCATATAGGCGATGAGTCGTATATCAGCGCCATAGCAGTTGGTACAATGGTATTCAATGTAATGTACTGGTTGTTAGGCTTTTTGCGTATGGGGACGAGCGGTATGTCTTCGCAGGCTTATGGTCGTGGAGATAGTCAGGAATGTGTAAATATTCTTGTGCGCTCCTTGGTGATAGGGTTTGTGATGGGTCTTCTATTTATTGTTTTGCAAGGTGGGATAGAGTGGTCGATGCTTCGGTTGATGAATACTCCGGGTACGTCGTGGAGTCTGGTGTCTACATATTTTCGTATTGTCGTATGGGGTGCGCCAGCAATGTTGGGACTCTATGCGCTGACGGGTTGGTTTGTAGGAATGCAGGATACTCATACACCGATGATGGTCGCTATATTGCAGAATGTGATAAATATACTTGCCTCTTTGTTTTTTGTTTTTATTTTATGTTGGGATATAAAAGGAGTCGCTGTTGGGACTGTTTCGGCTCAGTGGGGAGGCTTTTTAATCTCTTTGTTGGCTGTGTGTCGGCGAATGAGAAAGCAGGAGTCGTTAAGGATAGTGAGGGGGTATAAAGTGTTTGAAACTCTGCACAATACCTTTAGGTACGTTATGACGAATACAAGAGGCTGGGGTGAGTTTTTTCGTGTGAATAGAGACATTTTTTTACGGACGCTTTGTCTGGTAGTAGTGAATTTCTTTTTCACATCAGTAGGCGGCAAGCAAGGTGCAATACTGTTGGCAGTCAATACGTTATTGATGACGTTGTTCACATTATTTTCTTATGTGATGGATGGGTTCGCTTATGCGGGAGAAGCCTTAAGTGGTCGTTATTATGGTTCTGGTGATAAGTTAGGACTAAGGGCGGTAGTTTGTCGTTTGTTTGGTTTCGAGTTGTAATGATAATCTTTTTCACAGGAGTTTATGTTTTTGGAGGACGAGCATTTCTGCGTCTTCTCACTGATGATACAGCTGTTATATTGGCAGCTCGTCCTTATTTGTTATGGGCTTATTTAATTCCCGTAGCAGGAATGGTTGCCTTTGTTATGGATGGAGTGTTTATTGGTTTGACAGAGAGTAAGGAATGCTCGTTTCGACGGCTATGTCTATGCTTGTGTTTTTTGTTGTTTATTACTTTTTAAGGGATGATTTTGGGAATACGGCCTTATGGGTAGCCTTCCTTTTGTTTCTTTTCATGCGCGGAGTTGTGTCTATGTGTTGGGGATATTTAAGGTTCTTTCGTTAAATGCGTGGATGCTTCATAATTTAGTCAAGATAGTCCAATTGTTCATTCTGTTATCACCTTCCAGCACCGCCACTTTTTATTTTAATGCTTCAAAAATGTAGATAAGATTCTGAAAAATCATTATATAATTTCGAATAAAACAACAATAGATAAAGATAAAAATACGTGTAAAAAGGCAGTTTGCAACTAACTGTAAAACAGTTAGTTGTGAAATGGTTCAAGAAAAGGTGCTTGGTTGATCTTCGAAAGGGCGTTAGTAACACTTCAAAAGAGCATCTTTAGCAAGTCAATCAGGTGTCTTTTAGAAGTCAAAAGAGTGTGTGTTGGTTTTGAGTTGTGTGAAAATAGTTTACAAATGTCGATTAATAAGAGAATAAGTTGTTTTGTAGAAGACAAAAAGACATGTTAATGGATAGACATATTTTTATTTGTTTTTTCAAAAATTATATCTTATGAGTTTATCCCTTTTATATCCACTTAATGGCACATCTCTATCCATTTAACGGAAGAGCCTTTTGTTTTGCGTATTGTTTTGTAGTTTTGTGTTGACTTTATAGCTTGATGTGGTCCGCTATACCTATGATGTAAAGGCAATAATCTGGTTGGAAACAAACAAAAAAGGGTTGAGGCGCTAATGGATGATTTTTGGTTAAAAGGTAATATATGAAAAGAAAAACATATATTCGTTTGCGATTGTCAGAAAATAGTTGTATTTTTGCAAAGAAATTATGTAGCATGAGGATATAAGCTCTCGGTTATTTCTCAGTTTACATTTTTGCTAAAATTAATGTTGATAGTTGACTACACGTTATTATTAAATGAAAAAGATTATTTTCTCCCTCATAGTTTCGGCTATGATTATTACTATGACAGGCTGTGGCTCAAGTAAGGGCTTTACCTATTTGGAAAATGTAGATTCTATTAGTCTTGCAGGTTCTCGTGGTTTGTATGATGCTCGAATTATGCCAAAAGACGAATTGACAATTACTGTAAATACAATAGATCCAGATGCTGCGGCTCCTTTTAATCTGCAGGGTCGTAGTAGCTCTGGTGGACGTAAGGATGTGGGGTCGTCGGGAGGTTCTTCGCAGGGCTATCTTGTTGATAACTCTGGTTTTATCAATTTCCCAGTAATAGGTAAGATACAAGTCAGTGGTTTGACTAAGCCTGAATGTGAAACGCTTATCAAGAGTAAGATACAGCCTTATTTGTCTCGGACGGAGAATCCTATCGTTACCGTGCGCATGAGTAGTTATCATGTGACTGTTCTTGGTGAAGTAGGACAGCCAGGTGTTATTCCTGTTAGTACAGAGAAGATGAGCGTGTTGGAGGCATTGGCTCAGGCAGGCGACCTTGGCGTCTATGGTAAACGTGATAATATTATGTTGATTCGTGAGGATATGACAGGTCAGAAACATGTTGTACGTCTGAACCTCAATGATGCAAACATCTTGAATTCACCCTATTACTATTTGCAACAGAACGATGTCCTCTATGTTGAGCCAAATCATGTAAAAGCTAAGAATTCAAGTGTTGGTCCTTCTACGACTTTATGGTTCTCTTTTGTGGGAATTATAACGTCTGTGGCATCATTAGTTGTAAGCGTATTGAGATAATAAATATTCGTAGTGGGAGGTGTGTTGTAAGGCATTCTTCTTTGAATAAAATTATAGTTGGAATGAGAATATCTTTGATATCCATATCTTGTTTAGTATAATCGTTGTACTATTAAAAGGTGGGTGTGAGGGATGTTCTCTTTGCGAATAATACCATTAATAATTAGAGGATATGTGTGGAATAGTAGGATATATTGGAACAAAGCGCGATGCATATTCCATTTTAATTAAGGGTTTACAACGACTCGAATATAGAGGCTATGATAGTTCGGGTGTCGCATTAGTAAATGATGACAAGGAACTGAGGGTTTATAAAACAAAAGGAAAGGTTGTAAACTTAGAGGAATATTGTTCTGATAAGGACATTACGGGTAATGTGGGTATAGCTCATACACGTTGGGCAACGCATGGAGAACCTTCATCAACAAATGCTCATCCACATTATTCGCAGTCGAAAAATCTTGCTATCATTCATAATGGTATTATAGAGAATTATGCAGAAATCAAGCATAACCTCAAAGAAAAAAGGAATAGAGTTTCAGTCAGAAACAGACACAGAGGTACTGGTGCAACTGATTGATTACATCCAGATAAAGAAAAATCTTGACCTATTGGAAGCGGTTCAGTTGGCACTCCATCAAGTGATTGGTGCATACGCTATTGCTATTCTCGACAAGCGTCATCCTGATACGATAATTGCAGCTCGCAAACAGAGTCCATTAGTAGTGGGCATTGGCGAAGGAGAGTTCTTCCTTGGTTCTGATGCAAGTCCTATTGTAGAATACACCGATAAGGTTGTGTATTTAGATGATGGCAATATCGCTGTTATGAAGTTAGGAGAAGAACTGAAGGTTGTTAATATATTAAATGAAGAGTTGTCGCCAGAGGTTCGTACAGTAGATATCAATCTTGGACAAATAGAGAAGGGCGGTTTCCCACACTTTATGCTCAAAGAAATCTTTGATCAGCCAGAGTGTCTGAAAAACTGTATGCGAGGGCGAGTACTTTATGAACATAATCAAGTGACACTGAGGTCTTTTATAGATCATCATGACACCTTGCTTAATGCTAATCGTATAATTATTGTTGCTTGTGGGACAAGTTGGCATGCAGGATTAATTGGTAAGCAGCTTATAGAGGAGTATTGTCGTATTCCTGTTCAGGTTGAATATGCAAGTGAGTTCCGTTATGGTAATCCCGTTGTAGGCGATGGTGATGTTGTGATAGCCATCTCGCAGAGTGGTGAGACGGCAGACACGCTTGCTGCAATAGAATTAGCAAAATCAAAGGGTGCTTTCATATATGGTATATGCAATGCTATTGGGGCAAGCATACCACGCACAACAGATACAGGAACCTATATTCACGTCGGGCCAGAGATAGGTGTTGCTTCAACGAAGGCATTTACAGGTCAGGTAACGGTTTTGACAATGTTTGCGCTTGCTTTGGCAAATGCAAGAGAAAGTATTAGTACAGAAGAATATAAGAAGGTGGTAAGGGGTTTGGCTGAAATACCATCAATAATAGAAGAAGTCTTAAAGACGAATGATCAGATAGCCGACTTAGCGCGCACCTTTACTTATGCACGCAATTTTCTCTATCTTGGTAGAGGATATAGTTACCCCGTAGCTCTTGAAGGCGCATTGAAGTTGAAGGAGATATCTTATATTCATGCAGAGGGTTATCCAGCAGCCGAGATGAAGCATGGACCTATTGCTTTGATAGACTCGGATATGCCTGTGGTAGCTATTGCAACACATAATGGGATGTATGAAAAGGTAAGAAGTAATATCCAGGAAATCAAGGCACGTCAAGGACGAGTAATAGCCTTAGTTTCAAAAGGTGACACAACAATATCAAAGATTGCAGACGCTGTTATTGAACTTCCTGACACGATGGAGTGTCTTGAACCTTTAGTTGCGACAATCCCATTACAACTCTTGTCTTATCATATAGCAGTATGCAAGGGCAAGAATGTTGATCAGCCAAGAAATCTTGCTAAATCCGTAACGGTAGAATAAGCAGAAATTAGTAAGATAAACTATAATAGATAAACAATATCAAAGTAAAAGATAGACAGAAAATCTTATCAATGGAAAAGAATATTCATGAAGACTGCGGTGTGGGGCAATGATTCGATTGTTAAAGCCGCTTGAGTATTATCAGGAAAAGTATGGCACGTGGATGTATGCTCTTAATAAACTCTATCTGATGATGGAGAAACAGCATAATCGTGGTCAAGAGGGAGCTGGTATGGCTTCTGTAAAGTTAGATTCTCTGCCAGGTAATGAATATATGTTTCGCGAACGAGCAGAGGGCAAGAATGCTGTCGCTGAAATCTTTGCTAATGTTCATAAGCGTTATAAGGACTTCTCGCAAGAGCAGTTGTCTGATGTTTCTTTTGCTAAAACCAATCTTCCTTTTGCTGGAGATCTTTATATGGGCCACCTTCGGTATTCAACTACTGGTAAGAGTGGCCTTTCTTATGTTCACCCTTTTCTACGTCGTAATAATTGGAAGGCAAAGAACCTATGTATGTGTGGTAACTTCAATATGACTAATATTGAAGATGTCTTTGAGATTTTAACAGAACAAGGTCAGTGCCCTCGTATTTATAGTGATACGAATATTCTCTTGGAATTGATGGGGCATAGACTCGATAGGGAGGTTGAACGCAACTTTGTTGAAGCTCAGAAATTAGGCTTAGAAAAGCGTGATATTACACATTATATTGAAGAGAATGTGCAGATGAGTAACGTTCTTCAAACAACAATGCAGCACTTTGATGGTGGATATGTTATCTGTGGACTGACGGGTTCGGGCGAGATGTTTTCTATTCGTGACCCATGGTCAATTCGTCCTGCGTTCTATTATAAGAACGATGAGATTGTCGTTTTAGCAAGTGAGCGTCCCGTTTTGCAAACAACCTTTGACCTTGAATGCGATGATATTCAAGAGTTAAAGCCTGGTCAGGCATTGATTGTCAATAAGCGTGGCGAATGTTCATTGCAACAAATTCTTGAACCAAAGAGTAATTCTGCCTGTTCTTTCGAGCGAATTTACTTTTCACGTGGTTCAGATCGCGATATTTATAAGGAGCGTGAAACATTGGGACGTCAGTTGACTGAGCCTGTATTGAAGGCAGTTGGCTATGATACAGAACATACTGTTCTTTCTTATATTCCTAATACAGCGGAGGTTGCATTCTATGGACTTGTTCATGGGTTTAAGGAAGAGATAGACAAGAAGAAGGTTGAGCAGATAGCCACCTTGGGGACGAATGCTTCTCCAGAAGATGTTTATCGTATTATTCATCAAGATGTACGTTCAGAGAAGGTGGCATGGAAAGATATTAAGTTACGTACTTTTATTACAGAAGGTAATTCGCGTAACGACCTTGCCTCTCATGTCTATGATGTTACATACGAGTGTATAAAGCCTTACGAGGATAATCTTGTAATTATTGACGACTCTATCGTTCGTGGTACAACATTGAAAGAGAGTATTCTTCGCATTCTCGACCGCTTGCATCCTAAGAAGATAGTAGTTGTTTCCAGTGCGCCACAGATTCGATTCCCAGATTACTATGGTATCGATATGTCCCATCCAGAAGAGTTTTGTGTTTTCCGTGCAGTAATTGAATTAATACGTGAGCGAGGTATGGAAACCCTACTTCGTGAAGTCTATGATAATTGTAAGAGGGAATTGGCAAAACCTAAGGGAGAACCAATATTTAATGCTGTTCGTGCAGTATATAAGCCTTTTACTGTTGAAGAGATAAATCGGAAGATAGTTGAAATGTTGCGTCCAGAGGGTATGACTACGCCTGTAGAGATAGTTTTCCAGAGTGTGGAAGGATTACACATGGCAATCCCAAATCATCCAGGTGATTGGTATTTTACGGGAAATTATCCAACGCCAGGTGGTATGCGACTTGTAAACGAGGCATTTATCAATTATTATGAGCGTGAACATTTGAATACAGTTAAAGTGTAAGAATCGCTTGTCTGTAAATTATTAATACGAAAAAAGAAGTACTTTCATTAAAAGAAGGCTTTCTTTTCACGATGAATAATATTTCTTTTCATGAAAAGAATTTTCAATACAACAATACTATAAGCAATGAGGAACGTAACTTTAGTCCTAAGTGACGGAACAAAATTCCATGGAAAGTCGTTTGGATACGATGCCCCAGTGGCTGGTGAAGTAGTCTTCAATACAGCTATGATGGGCTATCCAGAGAGCTTGACAGACCCTTCATATGCGGGTCAGCTTCTAACAATGACCTTCCCATTGGTAGGTAACTATGGTGTACCACCTTTTACTATTGAGGAAAGTGGTATCCCAACCTTCATGGAGAGTGATAAAATCTATGCCTCAGCCTTGATAGTGTCAGACTATACAGAGGAGTATTCGCACTGGAATGCTGTGGAGAGTCTGGCTGACTGGCTGAAGCGTGAACACGTACCGGGCATTACTGGTATTGATACACGTGAACTCACTAAGGTGCTGCGTGAGCATGGTGTGATGATGGGTAAGATACTTTTTGATGATGAACCTGATAATATTCCAGAGGCTGATTACGAGGGTGTAAACTTCGTTGATCGTGTTTCGACAAAGGAAATCATCCGCTACAATGAGGGTGCAGGAAAAAAAGTTGTTCTTGTTGACTGTGGTGTAAAAGCTAATATTATCCGTTCATTGATTACCAGAGGTGTTGAGGTTATCCGTGTGCCATGGAATTATGACTATACTCGTATGGAATATGATGGACTTTTCCTTGCAAATGGTCCTGGCGACCCTGATATGTGTAATGAGGCAGTTGAGGTTATCCGTAAGCAGATGAGTATGAGCAAGAAACCTATCTGTGGTATTTGTATGGGTAACCAGTTGTTATCAAAGGCTGCAGGAGCAAAGATATATAAACTGAAATATGGTCATCGTGGACATAATCAGCCAGTTCGTATGGTGGGCACTGATAAGTGTTATGTCACCTCACAGAACCATGGTTATGCCGTTGATGCATCAACATTAGATAAGGATTGGAACGAACTCTTTGTCAATATGAATGACGGAAGCAACGAGGGGATTTGCCACAAGGAGAACCCTTGGTTTACCTCTCAATTCCACCCAGAGGCATGCTCTGGTCCTGTTGATACTTACTTTATGTTTGATAAATTTGTAGAAACACTGAAATAATGAAAGACGAGTCAATAAAGAAAGTCCTGATACTTGGTTCAGGCGCATTGAAGATTGGTGAGGCAGGTGAGTTCGATTACTCTGGTTCACAGGCATTGAAGGCATTACGTGAGGAAGGTGTTTCTACGGTTCTGATTAATCCGAACATTGCTACCGTACAGACATCTGAGGGTGTAGCAGATCAGATTTACTATCTTCCTGTTCAACCTTACTTCGTGGAGCGTGTCATTGAAAAGGAGCGTCCCGATGGTATCTTGCTGTCATTTGGTGGACAGACCGCATTGAACTGTGGTGTCGAGTTGGATAAGACTGGTGTTCTTCAGAAGTATAATGTAAAGGTTTTAGGTACTCCTGTTAAGGCTATCATGGATACTGAGGACCGTGAACTCTTTGTAGAACGACTTGATGAAATAGATGTAAAGACTATTAAGAGTGAGGCATGTGAGGATATTCAGCAGGCACGTGTGGCAGCTAAGAACCTCGGTTATCCTGTTATCGTTCGTGCAGCATACGCATTGGGCGGTCTTGGTAGTGGTTTTGCTGATAATGAAGATGAACTGAACACACTTTGCGAGAAGGCTTTCTCTTTCTCTCCTCAGGTGTTGGTTGAGAAGAGTTTGAAGGGTTGGAAGGAGATAGAGTATGAGGTTGTACGTGATCGTTATGACAACTGTATCACGGTTTGTAACATGGAGAACTTCGATCCGCTTGGTATTCACACTGGTGAGTCTATCGTTATTGCACCATCTCAAACACTTTCTAATAGTGAGTATCATAAGCTCCGTGCATTGTCTATTAAGATTGTGCGCCATATTGGTATTGTTGGAGAATGTAATGTTCAGTATGCTTTCGACCCAGAGAGTGAGGACTATCGAGTTATTGAGGTAAATGCTCGTCTGTCACGTTCTTCTGCTCTTGCCAGCAAGGCAACTGGTTATCCTCTTGCTTTTGTTGCAGCTAAGTTGGGTATGGGCTACGGACTCTTTGAGTTGAAGAACTCTGTTACAAAGACAACATCAGCTTTCTTTGAGCCAGCACTCGACTATGTAGTCTGCAAGATTCCACGTTGGGATCTCAGTAAGTTCCGTGGTGTTGATAAGGAATTAGGTTCAAGTATGAAGTCTGTCGGTGAGGTAATGGCTATTGGTCGTAATTTCGAGGAGGCTATTCAGAAGGGACTTCGTATGATAGGACAGGGTATGCATGGCTTGTAGAGAACAAAGAATTGCAGATTGATGACCTTGATGCTGCTCTGCGTGAGCCAACCGATAAGCGTGTCTTCCTTATTTCTAAGGCAATGCACAAGGGATATACGGTTGATCAGATTCATGAGTTGACCAAGATTGATCGTTGGTTCCTCAATAAACTCAAGCATATCATTGATATCGACGAGGAGTTGAAGCATAAGAATATCAATACACTTGATAAGGAACTCCTGCGTACTGCAAAGGTTTATGGTTTTACCGATTTCCAGATTGCACGTGCAGTAGGACTTGAAGAAGAATGCAAACACATGCACGAAGCCATGCGAATCGTTCGTCGTCTGCGTAAGAGTTTTGGTATTCTTCCTGTTGTTAAGCAGATTGATACACTTGCTGCAGAATATCCCGCACAGACCAATTATCTCTATGTAACATACGCTGGTGTAGCTTCTGATATTACATTCTCTAATGACCGCAACTCGGTTATTGTACTCGGCTCGGGTGCTTACCGCATTGGTAGTTCGGTAGAGTTCGACTGGTGTGGTGTTCAGGCATTGAATACTATCCGCCGTCAGGGTTATCGTTCTATCATGATTAACTATAACCCAGAGACTGTTTCAACAGACTATGATATGTGCGACCGCCTCTACTTCGATGAGTTGACCTTCGACGTGTAATGGATATCATAGATGCAGAGAACCCACATGGCGTGATTGTTTCTACGGGTGGTCAGATACCTAACAACCTTGCGATGTATCTTGATGAGGAGAATGTGCCAATTCTCGGTACTTCTGCAAAGGATATTGATAATGCTGAGGATCGTGCTAAGTTCTCCTCTATGCTTACAGAGAGCGGAATCAACCAGCCAGAATGGAGCGCATTGACAAGTATGGACGATATTGATAAGTTCGTTGAGCGTGTCGGCTTCCCAGTACTTGTTCGTCCGTCTTACGTACTTTCAGGAGCAGCGATGAACATTTGTTCTAACAAGGATGAGCTTACTCGCTTCCTTCAGTTGGCTGCGAATGTCAGCGTAGATCATCCAGTCGTGGTAAGTAAGTTTATTGAACACGCTAAGGAGATAGAGATGGATGCCGTAGCACAGGATGGAGAGATTGTTGCGTATGCTATTTCTGAACATGTCGAGTTTGCAGGTGTTCACTCTGGTGATGCCACAATCCAGTTCCCACCACAGAAACTTTATGTTGAAACAATGCGCCGTATCAAGCGCATTAGCCGACAGATTGCTAAGAAACTGCATATCAACGGACCATTCAACATTCAGTTTATGGCACGTGATAACGATATTCTCGTTATCGAATGTAATCTTCGTGCAAGTCGTTCATTCCCATTCGTTAGTAAGGTATTGAAGATAAACTTCATCGATTTGGCTACAAAGATTATGCTCGGTGCGCCTGTTGAGAGACCTAACAAGAACCTCTTCGACCTTGATTACGTAGGTATTAAGGCATCTCAGTTCTCTTTCAACCGCTTACAGAAGGCCGACCCAGTATTGGGTGTTGATATGAGTTCTACGGGTGAAGTGGGTTGTTTGGGCGACGATACCTCAACAGCTTTGTTAAAGTCAATGCTGTCAGTTGGACTACGTATACCTAAGAAGACGGTCTTGCTATCAACAGGAGGTGCAAAGCAGAAGGCTGATATGCTTGATGCTGCAAAGATGTTGAGGGAACACGGATATGAACTCTATGCAACAGTAGGTACGTCAAAGTATCTTGCTGAGAATGGAATTGAGAATACTTGTGTCTATATGCCTTCTGATGAAGGAAAGCAGCCACAGGCTCTCGACCTTCTCCATGAGAAGAGGATAGACATGGTGGTAAATATGCCAAAGGACCTCACACCACGCGAGCTGACCAATGGTTATAAGGTTCGTCGTGCGGCTATCGATCTCAATATACCATTGATTACCAACAGCCGATTGGCAAGTGCATTCATCTCTGCCTTTTGTAATGTCAGCTTAGAGGATATAGACATTAAGGCTTGGGGCGAATATTAATAATTTCTCGGGTTAAAGGAGTTAAGGAAGCAATAGGGATATTATAGATAAGGATTATACGGTTCTTCTTTGTAAAGCATTATTTCTTTCGAATTAAGAATTAGGTTGTACAATCTTCAATTCTTATAACTCCTTTAACCCGAATCGTTTATTAGAGCCTAAACAGTTTTTGTTTTTATGAGATGAAAGAATATTTTTTGAAGTTACTTCCCCTTGTCTTTGTTGTAGCTATTATGTCCTGTTCTGGTTTCTCTTCACGAGGCATAGGACATTATGACACAACGCAGGTCGATACGATGATTGCTGTTAATCTTGACAGTAATTCATCAGATGAAGGAACGTATGTATCCTCGTGGACTTATCGCAAGGACTCGGCGGTAGCTAATATGTTAAGTGCGCCAAACAAGAAGTCACAGATTACGCCTTCTAATCGCATGGATATACGTGTACGCTATCTTGGACGTGTGGGTGTAGAAGCGTGTATGATACTTGGCGATGGCGAGCAATTTGCAGGAAATAGTTATGACACAACCAATTTTGTTCGTGTCTATGCTTATGGAAAGGAAGTCGGACGATTTCGTTATCTACCAGGAATAAGTAAGCAGACTGACTCTGCCTTTGTGCAGAATCCTGTGGCTTTTGTCGAATGCCTACGTAAGAATCGGTCCTTCAAGATTGAGACAACAACTTTTACCAGTGGTACGCTTGTTTACAGCTTTGATGCGATTGCTCCCTTAGCAAAGAGAAAATAACGAGTACTTATAAACTTTTAGGATAAGTCGTTTAACGACCGATGAGACTAAAAATAAGATAAAGATGGATAAGAATAATAATGAGAAGTTGAGCGTGTTATTTATTTGTTTAGGCAATATATGTCGCTCTCCGGCAGCAAATGCAGTGATGCAATATCTTATTGAGGAACGTGGGTGTGCTAATCAATACGTGATTGACTCTGCTGGAATTGGCAATTGGCACGTCGGACAATTGCCCGATAAGCGTATGCGTGAATATGGTAGGCTGCGTGGTTATAATATAAATCATATTGCCAGACAATTTGATGCACGTAAGGATTTTGAGTTATTCGATAAGATTGTCGTTATGGATGAGGAGAATTATCGTAATATTACATCCCAAGCTCCGAATGACTTGGCACAAGAAAAGGTCGTTCGTATGGCAGACTTCTTTACTCAACATCCTTCTGCTACCTGTGTTCCTGATCCTTATTATGGTGATGCTGAGGATTTTAACTTAGCACTCGACTTGATAGAAGATGGGTGTGAAGGCATTTTGAAAACGTTTAGTACATAATAAGAACTTATTATAAAGGTGTTGACTCACTTTAGTTGTCAGGCAAACATGTGTTTAGTGCTCAGCACCATTTGTGCTAACCTTCAGCACGATTGGTGCTGGGCATTGTTTCAAAATAGAAGGGTTGTAAGCAATTGATGTGAAGCGTATTTACAAAGAGTAAACGTGCTGTTTGCAACTCGTTAATATGAGTTCGAGGGCCATGTATGTAGATATTTGAAGTCAATCCATAGCTTCATGTTAGAAATACTTCTTATGGAGCTATCTTGTTAAGAAAATAATATCATAAAAACGATAGTCGACCCCTTTATTTCTCAATTATTTTTCGTAAGTTTGCATATTATGAAACAAACTTATCGAAAAAGTTATACTCTTATTCTATTTAGTCTGCTTAGTATGGCTCTTTGGGCTTCTAAGAAAGATGGAGGTCTGATAGCTTACCCCGAAGGTAAGTGTTATATGTTTCGGGTTAGTTTGAAGGATAAGAACGGTACAACTTACTCCTTAGATAAACCAGAGAAATACCTGTCGAAAGCCTCTATTCATAGACGTGAGCGTCAGGGGTTGAAGGTAGACTCTACCGACCTTCCAGTGTCGCCTGATTATATTCAGCAGATAATAAAGAAGGGTGGTAAGGTTGTTGCTGTGAGCAAATGGAATAATTCTGTTCTTGTTCGAGGCAATAATCGCCAGATGTTAGACGACTTAAAGGTTCTTTCTTGCGTAAAGGAGAGTAAGTTGGTTTTCGTTTCGCCAGATTCAATCCGACCATTATCTCAGCGAGTACGCTATAATTCAGAACTTCGTTCTCTCGACTCAACCATCTGTGATTATTATGGTATGGGTAGAGGACAGATAGAGAGTTTGAATGGAAGAAAGTTGCATAACCTTGGTTTTATGGGACAAGGAATGACAATAGCGGTCTTGGATGCAGGGTTTATGAATGTTGATAAAATTCCCGCATTTAAGAATCTTGATATTAAGGGGTACGAAGAATTTTGTTGCAGGCTATGATGATAATGTGTATAAGGAGATGGATCATGGGACGAAGACACTCTCTACTATTGCAATGAATCAGCCTACTGTTTTTGTGGGAACTGCACCAAAGTCGTCTTTCTGGTTGCTCCGAACAGAGGATTATTTGACAGAAAGTGTGGCAGAAGAAGATTTCTGGATTGCTGCCGTTGAGTTTGCTGATTCCGTAGGAGTAGATGTCGTTAGTTCCTCGTTAGGTTATCATGGCTTTGATGATAAATCAATGAGTTACCGTTACCAGGACTTAGATGGCAGGACGTCTGCTATCTCTCGCACAGCGTCGCGGTTGGCAAGTAAGGGAATGATACTTGTCAATAGTGCGGGCAATGATGGTATGGGTGTCTGGAAAAAAGATAAATGTACCAGCTGATGCACATGATATTCTGACAGTGGGTGCCATATCGCTTGATAGTGTTAATGCACCTTTTTCGTCAATTGGTCCCACTGCTGATGGACGTGTCAAGCCTGATGTGATGGCGTTTGGCAGTCCAACAAACGTTGTGTCGGGTAGAGGATTTATTATTCCAGATAATGGTACTTCCTTTGCGTGTCCGCTTATTGCAGGGATGGTTGCTTGCTTGTGGCAAGCCTTTCCAAATAAGTCAGCCACAGAGATAATAGACCTTGTTCGTAAGTCAGGTAATAATCGTGATTATCCGAATAATATAATGGGATATGGTGTGCCTGATTTTTGGTGGGCTTATCAGTCTGCTACTCGTTATAGTCTGTAATGAATTGATGTCTAAAAGATGCTCCAATGATGACAAAAGCACTTTCTCTTTTTGAATTAAATAGTCTTGTGGCAGAGGTGATTGATACTACGATGTCGCATTCTTATTGGGTTGAGGCTGAATTGTCAGAGGCCCGTGAGAATAGTGGGCACTGCTATATGGAATTGATAGAGAAACGAGAAGGGAGTAATGTGCCCATAGCACGGGCTTATGCTAAATGTTGGCGCAATGTATGGATGCTTATTAAGCCATCTTTTATCCGTATTACAGGACAGGAAGTGCGTGCAGGGATGAAAGTGATGTTACAAGTTCATGCCCAGTTCCATCCCCAGTATGGTTTTTCATGGATTGTGGATGATATTAATCCTGAATATACTATGGGAGATATGATGCGTAGACGTCAGGAGATAATCAGTCAATTGAAGAAAGAAGGAGTCTTTGATTTGCAGAGAGAACTCTCTCTTAAGATGTTTTCTCAGCGTATCGCAGTTATCTCTTCAGAGACTGCTGCGGGTTATGGCGACTTCTGTAATCAGTTGAAGACAAACGAGTACGGGTTGCATTTCGATGTAGAATTATTCCCTGCTGTGATGCAAGGAGACGCCGTTGAAGGGAGTGTTATTGCCGCTTTGAATGAAATTAATAGTCGTGAGGACGAATTTGATTGTGTTGTAATCATACGTGGTGGTGGTGCAACTGCCGACCTTAGCGGCTTTGATACGCTTAGTCTTGCAGAGAATGTGGCAAATTTTCCTTTACCAATCATTACTGGTATAGGGCATGAACGTGATGAGAGTGTGTTGGATATGGTGGCCTTTCGACGTGTAAAGACGCCGACTGCCGCCGCTGCCTACCTTATAGATTGTCTTGCACTGACGCTTAATAGGGTGGAAAGTGCGCAGGCTACGATTATTGAGGGGGTGAAAAGAATCTTAGAGATTGAGAGAATGCGTGTTCAACACATTAGCGCACATATCCCAGTTCTGTTTTCTGTTGTTCGTACAAAGCAGGAATCGCAACTTGATAGTTTGTCGCAACGTCTGGTAGTAAATATGAATGAGACGATTAAACAGTATGATTTTCAGCTTAAAACACTACAAAACAGGTTCTTACCAATACTTCAAAGTCGCTTGTCAATCGAGTCTCACCGACTTGAGATGTTAGACCAAAGAGCAAAATTGCTTGATCCTTCTTTATTATTAAAGCGTGGGTATAGTATTACGTTGTGTAACGGAAGGTTGGTGCGTAACGCTTCGGACTTAAAAGCTGGTGATATGATTACGACGCGATTAGAGTCTGGTGAGGTCGAGAGTAAGGTGGAACGATTTTTTAAGAGAGTATAGCAACCTTATAATATTAAATTAATAAGAACAATGAAAGAAGTCAAATACGAAGAGGCTGTACGTCAGTTAGAAGAAATAGTTGTTAAGATGGAGCGAGGGGGAACTTGATATAGATTCTATGGCAACCCAGTTGAAGAAAGCACAAGAGTTGGTAAAACTCTGCAAACAAAAGTTGAAGCATACCGATGATGAGATTAAGAAATTATTAGAAAATCAATAAATCGTTTTGTGCTTATTTGTAGAATAGGGATTCTCTGCAATTAACTTGTTATTTGGTTGCATAGTAAAGAGATTTTTGTTTACTTTTGTAGACATTTATCATGAATAATAACTTAACACGAAAATAAGATGAAGAATATTGAATGGTCAGGGCTTTCATTTGGCTATATGCCAACTGATTATAATGTTCGCTGTTACTATCGTAATGGTAAGTGGGGTGAAGTAGAAGTGTGTTCAGACGAATATCTGAAACTTCACATGGCTTCCACTTGTCTTCACTATGGTCAGGAAGCATTTGAAGGTTTAAAGGCATATCGTTGTCCCGATGGTAAGGTACGTGTTTTTCGTGTAGTAGAAAATGCTGAACGCTTGCAGAATACAAGTCGTGGAATTGTAATGCCAGAGGTTCCAACAGAGTTGTTTATGGAGATGGTGACGAAGGTTGTCCGTCTTAATCAGGAGTATATCCCACCATACGAGAGTGGTGCTTCCCTTTACATCCGCCCATTGTTAATCGGTACATCTGCCCAAGTTGGTGTTCGTCCAGCAGAGGAATATTGCTTCTTAATCTTTGTTACACCAGTAGGTCCTTATTTCAAGGGAGGTTTCTGTGCTAATCCTTATGTGATTGTTAGGGATGTTGATCGTGCGGCTCCGTTGGGTACTGGTATGTATAAGGTGGGAGGTAACTATGCAGCTTCATTAAGAGCCAATCGTCGTGCGCATGAACAAGGCTATGCGTCAGAGTTCTATCTTGATGCAAAAGAGAAGAAGTATGTCGATGAGTGTGGAGCTGCTAACTTCTTTGGTATTAAGAATGATACTTATGTTACACCTAAGTCAAGTTCTATCTTACCATCAATCACGAATAAGAGTCTTATGCAGATTGCGGAAGACCTTGGTATGAAGGTGGAGCGTCGCCCAATTTCTGAAGACGAATTAGAGAGTTTTGAGGAGGCTGGTGCTTGTGGTACAGCGGCTGTTATTTCTCCGATATCACATCTTGACGATATGGAGACGGGCAAGGTTTATAATTTTGGGGACAAACCTGGACCATGGTCTACAAAGCTCTATGAGACACTTCGTGGCATTCAGTATGGTACGATAGAGGATAAGCATGGGTGGACTACTGTTGTGATAGAATAATATTTGTCCACATGAAAGCGCATCTTTAAGTGCATTAAGCGGATGCGAAGAATAGCATCAAAGTCCTGTTTACATGGTATAAGGACTTTGGTGCATTTTATATGTTTATAAATTTAGAGGGTAAGGCTATCCTTTGCATTTATGTCGCCTATTAGAGTCTAAGCAGATACTGACTTTTAGACGAATAGATTAGCTATTCTTTCAAAGCAGGCGAAGCGGACTACGTCATGTAACAACTATATACACGTTGTCGATAAGAGGGAATAAAGATGTATGGAAACAATACTCAAAGTAAGATTTTTGAATATTGTTGCCTAATAAATGATTTAGATTGAAGATTAAAAGATTTCTTAATGATAGTTTATAAACTCTTATTTTTTTGAGTAGATTATTTGTGTAAACAATATAAAATTAGTAATTTTTGTCGTCGGAATTATTATTAGTGACTAACAAAATAAGTACTTAATTACTAATTATAACAAATGAATATATCAAAAGAAGATGCAGGATGCGTTCAACGCACAGATTGCAGCAGAAATGTGGTCATCAAATCTCTATTTACAGATGTCATGCTGGTTCCGTAAGGAAGGTTGGAAAGGTTTTTCAAGCTGGATGTACAAGCAGGCAGAGGAAGAGAGAGAGCATGCAATGGATATGGCACAGTTCGTTCTTCATCGTGGCGGCGAGGTTCTTCTTACAAGTCTTGAGGCAGTTAAAACAAGTTGGACAGATGCTAAGGAGGTTTTCGAGGATACATACGCACACGAGCTGAAGGTAACCGAGCTTATCAATCAGTTGGCTGATGTTGCTGATGAGGAGAAAGATCGTGCATCACAGAATTTCATTGCAAAGTATATTGATGAGCAAGTTGAGGAAGAGAAGAATGTTAAGGATATCCTTGATTCTTTCTCTCACTTGGAGAGCCATGCTATTGCACACATTGATAGCAAGATCGAGCAGGCTCGTTAAGAATTAAAGAATGATAAAAGGGAGTGTCAAGGCAATAGCTTTGACACTTTTTTTATGTATTTTGTTCATTGTTTTTATATGAGTTTGTGTTTCGCATAACCGTGAATTCAACAAGCAATAAAGTACTTATGATAAGAAACTAAAGTTTGATGTATAAGTAGAACAAGCAGGCGAGTAACAAGACTGCCATTACACCCTTACCAAAGCGGACAGTTTTTTCTCCATAAATTTCTATCCACCTTTGAGTATGGTCACTATCACTTCTTGGTATGAGTGTCCATTTCCAATTCAGGATAATCCCTATAAGGTATATTATAACGAGTAACATTGCTACAGGCAGACCATACTTTGGATTATCTCCTAGATAGTCAAACACACGTTCGAAAAAAGCATTGAGCTGTTCCATCAGTCTATCTTTTCAGTTGGTAGAGGAGTATTTTAAGTTTATTCTTATATTCGTACAGGAAGCCTTGATACTATCCTTAAAAGAGTGTAAGTTATTCTTCTCTTTTATCCTTGCTATTTCCTAAGGGTTGGATATTTCTTTCCTATCGGTCTACAAAAGTAATAAAATATTTGTTTCCTTACAAGGAATCTATACTAATATCTCTCAATCCTCATGACTGCTTGCGTAAGGAGAAATCATTTCCGCACGTTGTATTTGTGTAGGTTCCTATTCATCTCTTTTATTTTAGATAAAGATGTTTGTAAGTTATTTTCAAGTAATTCAAAGTGAAAACATCTGCTTTAGGTATTGAAAAGACGCTCTTTTGGTTTCGTAAAGATACTCTTTTGAAGCTCAAGTAAGCATCTTTAGAGTTCATGTTAAGGACTTTTTTTACTCCACGTTGTAACCCGTTGATTTAATGCAGCTTATGAGTATGTTTTTATAGGATTGTTTTTACGGGTTTTATGGTATCTATTACTTTGTTTTGTAAAGTTTTTTCAGAACGTTTTTGTAATGTTTAGAGCGTAAGAATTTCTGATTTTAGTCGTAAAAGTTAAGCCCGTAATCCCATCAAAAAGGGCTACGGGCTTAACCGTGTAGAGTATGTTAGGCCTTGACTTATTTCTTACCAAGTCCACGAAGCCATTTCAATGGTTTTTTGATTAGTTCCTTCAATGCTGAATTATTTTTAGAGTTAGAAGGTAGCTCCTCACGAATATCATACTTGGTACTTCTTCTTACAAACTTCTCATCAGGTTTCTGCTGGCGATTGTTACGCTTTTTGCGCTTGTTGTTAGTCTTCTTATTCTGCTGATTAGCTGTATTTTCAGCATTGTTTTATTGTTAGCAGGTTTTCTGTCGTTTCGTTTTACGTTATTATCTTTTTGCTTTTGTTCCTGCTGTTGTGTCTTCGATGGATTCTTTTTCTTATTATTCGCAGGTCTAACTTCATTTGAAGCAGAATTATTCTCTTGTATTTTTTTTGAGTTGTTGTTCTGCTTGTACCCCTTCTTCTGCTCTTGCGTTTTAGTGTTATTCTCGTCAGAATTACTTGATATTTGTGTAGAAGGGCGTCTGTTTCTTTGTTTGTTATTAGCCTGTTTCTTGTCTTTATGACTCTGATGGTCGCGGTCTTTTCTTCGGCGATTTTTAGCATTATTGCCTGCTTTTTTAGGTTTCCCGTTAGATTGATATACAGGTCCTTCGCCAAGTTCTTCGGGAAGTTGAGCTTTTTCTACATCTTTCTCCAAGAATGTTTCTATCTGTTGAAAGAAATAGATGTCGTCTTCATTTACGAAGGTGATAGCTTTGCCGTCACGATCGGCACGTGCAGTACGTCCAATGCGGTGTACGTAATCCTCAGCATCGTGAGCTACGTCGTAGTTGATGACCATTGCGATATCGTCAATGTCAATACCACGTGATACGATGTCAGTAGCAACAAGCACGTCAAGCTGTCCACTCTTGAATTTGAACATAACGTCATTGCGCTGTTCTTGATCAAGGTCAGAGTGCATTTCTCCACAGTTGATGTGCATGCGATTAAGCGATCCTGCAATCTGCTTTACCTTCTGTTTTGAACCTGAGAAGATAATGACACGCTTGAGATTTCCAGCCTTGAAGATATCCTTAATGATACCCATTTTCTGTGTTTCATAGCATACGTATGCTGTCTGTTGTATCTTTTCGGCAGCTTACTTACGGCAAGTTTAATCTCAACAGGGTTTTTTAGCAAAGTCTTAGCCAGTTCTTCTATCTTTTTTGGCATGGTAGCTGAGAACATAATTGTCTGACAAGTTGCAGGTAATTTCTTTGCAATTGTCATGATGTCCTCAGAGAAACCCATATCAAGCATACGGTCGGCTTCGTCAAGAATGAAGAAGCTAACCTTAGATAAGTCGACATTTCCGAGTGATATATGTGAGATGAAGCGTCCTGGAGTTGCAATGACGACATCTGCTCCTAATGCTAAGCTCTTTAACTCTTGGTCGTATCTGTTTCCGTCATTTCCACCATATACGGCAACACATGACACACCGTTAAGATAGTAGGCAAAGCCCTGCATACCTTGGTCAATCTGTTGTGCTAACTCGCGAGTTGGTGACATAATGACACAATTGATAGCTGATTCAGGGTAGCCACCATCAGCCAGTTTAGAGAGAACAGGAAGGAGGTAAGCCGCTGTTTTACCTGTTCCTGTCTGGGCAACACCCAGTACGTCTTTGCCTTTTAATATTTCGGGAATACACTTCTCTTGTACAGGGAGTGCATTTATCAAAACGCATATCATACAATGCGTCAAGTACGTTATCGTTTAAATCTAAATCTTCAAAATACATAATTTACTGTTTTTCCCTTCATCACAAAGGGTAGTTCTTAATTCTTTTTTGTTTGCTTTATTAGCTTGGTGCGTTTCGATAGCAAAAGTATGCGATGACCGCAAAGATAATGTTTGGTATCCAAGCTGCTAATATTGCGGGAGTATCAGCCTGAATGGCAAAGGTTGCGGATACTGTTTGTAACATGATATATCCAAAACTCAGTGCCAAGCCTATACCAAGATAGAGTCCCATGCCGCCTTTTCGTTTACGAGAAGAGAGTGATAGGCCGATGATGGTAAGGATAAATGATGAGAAGGACATTGCTATTCGTTTGTGGAATTCAACTTCGTATTGCGCCACATTGCCTGAGCCACGACTCGTCTGTTTAGAGATGTAGTCCAGTAACTCTGGAGAAGTGAAGGTTTCTTGCTGTCCTTTCGAATAGACAAGGTCAGTAGGTTCCATAAGTAGGATGGTGTCCTTCGAGGCCCCACTCTGAATATGTTCCTTTAATCCTTTTAGTGTTCGAATTTTCCAATTACTTACTTTCCAATGATACTTTGTGTCAGCAACGGTATCATACTGAATCTCCATTGCAGTCATGTGGCTGACAATCTTCTTGTTTTTAGTCTTTACAAGTGAGAATCCATAGCCCCGTTTATACTGGTCGTCGTAATGTTGAATATAAGCGGTAGTATTCTTTGCAACAAACAATTGTACGTTCTCTGCCGATGTGTTCTTTTTAGAATTACGATAGAGAGACTCAAAGTTTTGGCGAATAACAGTCCCATGAGGTATCACAAAACTGTTAAGATAGAATGTTAAGCCTGCGATGAACACACATGATATCATATAAGGGCGCATCAGTCGTCTGATAGATACGCCTGCAGCCATCATTGATATTATCTCTGAATTACTTGCCAGTTTGGAAGTAAAGAAGATTACTGCAATGAATACGAATAATGGCGAGAAGAGGTTGGAATAGTAAGGGATAAAGTTGGCGTAATAATCAAAGATTATTGCACGCCATGGAGCATGATATTGTGTAAACTTTGATAGGTTTTCATTAAAGTCGAACACAATGGCAATAGAGATAATTAATAAGATGGCATAGATGTATGTTCCTATGAATTTCTTAATAATATACCAGTCCAGAATACCAATGTAGCGAGAAGGAGAGAGCATCTGTAATAGATGTCCTACCTTCTTTAACATGGGTAAACGTGTTATAATGCGTTGTCTGAAATGATTAATCAGCTTCTTGACTTTATCAACAATCTCTTTAACCTTACTCATTTGGTTTTTTCTTAAATTCTTCTTCCCAGTTGTTCAATGACAGAAGCTTTCCATTGCACGAAGTCACCTTGCTCGATATGTGTGCGTGCGTCCGTTACGAGACGGAGATAGAATGCAAGATTGTGAATGCTGGCAATCTGCATTGCGAGTAGTTCTCCTGCCTTAAAGAGATGATGGAGATAGGCTTTACTTGTGATAACATCAATATCACAGCCATCAGGGTCAATTGGCGAGAAGTCTTTTTCCCACTTCTTATTCTTCATATTCATGGTGCCATTGTAGGTGAAGAGCATTGCATTACGACCGTTACGGGTAGGCATAACGCAGTCGAACATATCCACTCCACGTTCAATAGCTTCAAGAATGTTCTGTGGTGTACCAACTCCCATCAGGTAACGAGGCTTATCTTTTGGAAGAATCTCATTGACAACTTCAATCATTTCATACATCACCTCTGTCGGTTCTCCAACCGCCAAACCTCCGATAGCATTACCATCTGCACCCTTATCAGCCACAAACTTTGCCGCTTCACGGCGTAGGTCTTTGTAAGTACAGCCTTGAACGATAGGGAAGAGACTTTGGTTATGACCGTAGAGCGGCTCTGTCTCGTTGAAACGTTTAATACAACGATCCAACCAACGTTGTGTCATTCCCAAACTCTTTTTGGCATATTGATAGTCACTCTGGCCCGGAGGGCATTCGTCAAAGGCCATCATGATGTCAGCACCAATAATTCTCTCTGTGTCCATCACATTCTCTGGTGTGAAGATATGCTTAGAACCATCAATATGACTTCTGAACTCACAACCTTCTTCTGACAGCTTACGTATTCCTGTTAAGGAGAAAACTTGGAAACCACCAGAGTCTGTCAGGATAGGACGTTCCCATCCATTGAAGCCATGCAAGCCGCCAGCAGCCTTAATGATGTCTAATCCTGGACGTAGATAAAGGTGGTAAGTATTGCCAAGAATAATCTGTGCCTTGACTTGCTTACGCAATTCTTCAAAATGTACACCTTTAACAGAACCAACAGTGCCGACAGGCATAAAGATAGGAGTCTTTATCTGTCCGTGGTCTGTTGTGATGATGCCTGTGCGAGCATCACTGGCATTATCTGTATGCTGAAGTTCAAATGTCATTATCTTGTTTCCTCCTTCTTTTCTTCTGTAATAGTGAAGTCTATGGGATGATCAACCTTTTCGTCGGTCAAAGCAAAGTCCCATACTTCCTGCACGTTCTCAACAAAATGGAATTGAAGGTTCTTACGATAGATTTCTGGAATCTCCTCAACATCCTTTTTATTCTCTGAACACATAATAATGTCAGTAATTCCTGCACGTTTTGCAGCAAGCATCTTTTCTTTAATTCCGCCAACAAGGAAGGACCTTACCGCGAAGGGTTATCTCACCAGTCATAGCTATATTCTTACGCACCTTACGCTGTGTAAGTGCTGATGCAATACTTGTTGCAATGGTTATACCTGCTGATGGACCATCCTTTGGTGTAGCTCCTTCAGGTACATGGATATGAAGATTCCATTGATCAAAGATGCGATAGTCTACGTTCAAAGCGTTAGAATGTGCTTTGACGTATTCTAAGGCAATGGCAGCAGACTCCTTCATTACATCACCCAGATTGCCAGTTAGGGTCAATTTGCCAGCCTTACCCTTAGAAAGGGAGGTTTCAACAAAGAGAATTTCCCCACCAACGCTTGTCCATGCAAGTCCTGTAACCACACCAGCATAGTTGTTACCTTGATAGATGTCACGTGTGAAAGGAGCTTTGCCTAATAGGTCTTCTAAGTTATCAGGTGTAATCTTGGTGTAAGGAAGTTGCTTATCCATTGCTTGTTTGAAAGCCAACTTACGCATCGTCTTATTGATTTGCTTTTCAAGTTGACGCACGCCACTTTCACGTGTATAGCTTTCAATAATCTTTTCCAATGTAGTCTTTGCAAACTTAGGCTTCTCTTCTAACTGGTCTAAACCTGTATTTTCAAGTTCTTTTGGAACAAGATGACGTTTGGCAATCTCAACTTTTTCTTCTGTGATATAGCCTGAAACCTCAATAAGTTCCATACGGTCGAGTAGTGGACGTGGAATAGTATTGAGGTCGTTTGCGGTAGCAATGAACATTACCTTTGACAAATCGTAGTCCATATCCAGATAATTATCATGGAAGGCATTGTTCTGTTCTGGGTCGAGAACCTCTAACAAGGCTGATGAAGGGTCGCCATTAATAGTGTTCTGAGTAACCTTGTCAATTTCGTCAAGGATAAATACAGGGTTTGATGAGCCTGCTTTTTGGATGTTCTTAATGATACGTCCAGGCATTGCACCAATGTAAGTCTTACGATGTCCTCTAATTTCAGACTCATCATGGAGTCCGCCTAATGATACACGAACATACTTACGCTTCATGGCCTCAGCAATACTTTTGCCCAAACTGGTCTTACCAACACCCGGAGGCCCATAGAGACAGAGAATTGGTGATTTCAAATTGCCACGCAATTGAAGTACTGCAATATATTCCAGGATACGTTCCTTCACCTTCTCCATTCCATAATGGTCCTTGTCAAGTATACGTTTTGCACGCTTGAGGTCAAGGTCGTCTTTCGTGTATTCATTCCAAGGCAGGTTGACCATTGTTTGTAGGTAATTTACCTGCACACTATAATCAGGACTTTGTGGGTTCAGAGTTTCGAGCTTGTCTAATTCCTTTTGGAAAATCTTAGCAATATCTTCCGACCACTTTTTCGTCTTACTTTTTTCAAGTAATTCTTTCTTTTCAGGTGCAGAATCTCCATCCCCTAACTCCTCTTTAATGTTCTTAATCTGTTGATGTAAGAAGTATTCGCGTTGCTGTTCATCGAGGTCTTCTCGTGTTTTTGAGCGTATATTCTGACGGAGATGTTGGAATTGAATTTCTCGATTGAGAACCTTCATCAATGCAAACAGACGATCCTTGATAGAGTTTTCTTCTAACATCTTAATCTTGTCTGTGATGGAGAAAGGCATGGTAGAGCAAACGTAGTTTACTGCAACGACGGGGTTATTGATGTTTTCGAGTGCAAATTGCGCATCATCAGGCAGTTCTTCGCTTCCATGAATATATTCCTTAGTGACCTGCTTCATATCCTCAACGGCAGTAGAGAACTCTTTGTCTCTCTTTGGTTCAGCCTCTTCGGGAATAGCAATGGTATGTCCTTTCATGTAAGGTTCAGTAGTCGTAATATCTGTTATCTTACATTTTCCGAGTCCTTGTAAGATGACTGTACGATTATTACCCTCGTAATTACCAGGCATATCAAAGGCACGAACAAAACGAGCATAGATACCTGTCATATAGATGTCATCTACTTGTGGGTCGTTAATGTTGCTATCCTTCTGGCTTACAATCGCTATAATCGTGTTAGGATTCTCTTCTAAGTGTTTAACAAGTTCCAATGTTGGCTTCCTACCAACGAGGATTGGTGAGAGAATTCCTGGGAACATAACAAGGTTACGGGTTACGAAAATAGGGATTTCGCCATCTACTTGTACATCAAGGTTTGGCATATCTCCTTCGTAATCTGTAATCATTTGTATAGAGCTATTTTGTTTCATAAAGTTCTTTTATAACTACTTTTAGTATGCAAAGTTACAAAATAAAACCGAAAGACTGAAAAATTAGAGATGCTTTAATTGTCTCTGTTGTAAAAAGAATGACTTTATAGGTATAAGGATTTGATGATAAATAGCATAGAAAGGTTTCTATGCTTGTTCTTTCTTGTCTTTTCTAAACTTGTGTTTAGTAGGTGTATTTGTTGAAAATATGTGGGTAATAAGTAGGTTTTGTTCGGTGTTAGTGTTATGTTTGACCTATTCTCCTTGCAGTTTTTCTTAAGGTCTAAGATGTAGAGCCTTATTTGATGTAAAAATCTTGTGTTAGATGATGATACCACGCAGTACGCTTTTCTTCAGCATCATTAAGCACTTGTTCTTCTATTTCACATCGTGTTGTGTTACCTTTTCCGAACTCCATCAGGCAACGCTTAATGGGTTTGGAGTATTTGGTCTTGATGTTTACTATCTTGTTTATAGACAGGTTGTTAAATGTCGCTTCTGCTTCAAGGATGTTTTTGTTATCATAAGGGATGATAATAGATAAGGTGCCATTTTCTTTTAGTAGTCTTTTAGAGTGAAAGATCAGTTCTTGGTGAGAGAGCGAGTCCGTATGTCTTGCGGTAGTCCTTTGTTGTAAAGGGTTTTTGAATGAGTTGATAAAGTAGGGTGGATTGCAGACTATAGCGTCATAGATACCTTTTTCTTTGGGAAGATTACATGGTTGAAAGTTTTGTAGAGAACTATTGACAATCGTAATTCTATCCTTGAAAGTTGAATTTAGGAAATTAAGCCGTGCGTCTTCAAAGGCATCTTTGTCAATCTCGATAGCGTCAATGATTGCCGAAGGAAAGCGTTGAGCCATCATCAGCGCAATGAGTCCGGTGCCAGTTCCAATGTCAAGTATTCTTAATCCGCCTCTTGCCCAAGCTCCAAGCAATACGCCATCTGTCCCGACCTTCATGGCCGTGTGATTGTCAGAGATGTGAAATTGTTTGAAGGTGAAGCTCATTAGGATGTCTAATGGGGGTTATCTGTTCAGTTTGCGAAGCAGGTTTTTGTTAATAGCCTGCATTTTTCTACTTTGTTTTGTAATATCTTGTCGCATCAAGTCAATGTTGTAAAAGATTTCAGAAAAGGCCGTCTGAATTAGGTTTGGTTGTCTGTAATCTTTTTCTCCCTTAGGGTTTACAATGATATTGATACCCTTTGGAACAATCGAAATATCGACATCGGCATCCGAGCATATAGGGTCGCCGTCGTAGTGAATAAAACCTTCCTTCTTACGTTGTATGTGGATATGTTTTGCTCTAAAAGTTTTTATTTTTATATTCTTGTCCAGGGTCTTATTGAAGAGTTCGATGGCAACTTGTGGGGCTTCAATGATGTCGAAGGGTTCCATGATGATAATATCCAGTAAACCGTCGCTCATAGATGCTTGTGGTGCAATATATGCGTTGTTGCCATATTGTGAAGCGTTAGCCGCCGACACGAGAAACGCTTTGTGTTGATGCGTTCCCTCTCTGTCTTCTATGATGTAAGTCTCTGGCTCATATCGTAATCCTTCTTCCAGAATTTTCTGCATATAGGTGATTGGACCACGCTTACCAGCTGTTGCAAATTTCATAGAGATAAAGGCATCAAAACCCATACCACAAGTACAGAAGAAGGGGTGTTCGTTGATAATACCATAGTCGAGTGCTTTCACGTCATGATAGTTCAATATGTCTATACATCTCTTAATGTTCATAGGCAGATGAAGGTGTCTTGCAAGCCCATTGCCTGAACCACAAGGAAGAATACCCATCGCCGTCTTTGTGTTGATTAGTGAGCGACCGACTTCATTGACGGTTCCGTCTCCACCCACGGCAACAACAACGTCTGCACCATCCTTCACCGCTATTTGTGCAAGCTCTGTTGCGTGACCAGCATATTGTGTTTCGGCAATACGATAGTCATACAAATTCTTATCGAGTCCTTTTTCTATAAGGTCTGGAATGCCAGCCTTGCAAATGGTACCCGATATGGGATTAAGTATAAAAACGATATTCTTCTTACTCATTTTTGTAAATTAATCAGCGCACGATATTATTCTCGACAAAGTTACATATTTATTGATTATGTTTTTGGAAATGAAGGGGTAAAAAAATGCTTAAAATTCACTTTTCTAATTAAAAACATCTTTTTATCATTCTAAATTAGTATCTTTGCAGACTGAAAATAATACTTAGGTAGTCTTTATGGCTACACCATATTAAAATATAATGGGACAATTACAAGACAAGTACAAGAGTTACCGCGAACCTCAGAAGTTTATGGATGCAGGTGTTTATCCATACTTCCGTGAAATTACAAGTAAGCAAGGAACAGAGGTTACAGATATTGATGGCAACAAAATTCTTATGTTCGGATCAAACGCCTACACTGGTCTTCCAAATGATCCACGTGTTATTAATGCTGCTCAATGTGCGCTTGAAAAGTATGGTTCAGGTTGTGCCGGTAGTCGTTTCTTAAATGGTACGCTCGACCTTCACGTTCAGTTGGAGAAGGAACTTGCTGCTTTGAGGGCAAAGATGAGGCTCTTGTTTTCTCAACAGGTTTTTCTGTTAATGCGGGAGTTCTCTCTGTTGTAGTAGGACGTGGTGATTATGTTATCTGTGATGACCGCGACCATGCAAGTATTGTTGATGGACGCCGTTTGAGTTTTGCTACTCAGCTACGTTACAAGCACAATGATATGGAAGACTTAGAGCGTGTACTCCAAAGACTTCCTCAGGAAGCAGTTAAGCTGATAGTTGTTGACGGTGTCTTCTCTATGGAGGGTGACTTGGCTAATCTTCCTGCGATTGTAGAGTTGAAGCGTAAGTATAACTGTTCTATCATGGTTGATGAGGCGCATGGTTTAGGTGTGTTCGGTCGTCAGGGTAGAGGTGTTTGTGACCATTTCGGTTTGACAGATGAGGTAGACCTTATTATGGGTACTTTCTCAAAGAGTTTAGCGTCAATTGGTGGTTTTATCGCTGGTGATAAGGATACTATCAATTACCTCCGTCACACCTGCCGTACCTACATTTTCTCAGCAAGTAATGCACCAGCTGCAACAGCTGCTGCTTTGGAGGCTCTTCATATCTTAGAACAGGAGCCTGAGCGCTTGGAACAATTGTGGAAAGTAACAAATTATGCCTTGAAACGTTTCAGAGAAGAGGGCTTTGAGATTGGTGATACAGAGAGTCCAATTATTCCTCTTTATGTGCGTGATATTGAAAAAACTTTTGTGGTAACAAAGTTAGCGTATGAGGCTGGTGTGTTCATCAATCCTGTTATCCCGCCAGCATGTGCTCCACAAGACACCTTGGTACGCTTCGCTTTGATGGCTACGCATACTGAGGAGCAGGTTGAACGTGGTGTTCAGGCGTTGACTAAGATTTTTAGATCACAGGGTGTTATAAAATAAGTACGTTATTTTGCCCTCTGCAAAGAGAGGGTTTTGATAGAAAAACGAAGGGGTTATCTTAATTTGGATAGCTCCTTCGTCTTTTTATACACCTTATATATATAGCGTGTGGGGCGTTATTTTTTTGAATGTCTGTGAAAGTATAAGAAGAGGTGAAGGTAGCCGCCCTGTTAGATAAATGAATGGTTGAGATTTTAGTGTCAGGGTTTTGAATTTTGTCAGGTTATTAGTGTTAACCCCCAATTGGTTATTAGACCACAATATGCAAAGTAAAAAAAAGGAATATTGTTATCTAACGAATGTTTTAGTTTTATCGCATATTACTATGTTTAGAATTACTTGTAAATTGTGTTTTCATGCCCAGCACCAGTTGTGCGGAGGCTTAGCACCAGTTGTGCGGAAACTTGTTATTTGTATAAATGATGTGTTGTAATCAGGGAAAATCGTACAGAGGATGATTGTAAACGTTGTGTTCTAATCCGTTGTTTGGGTTTAATTATGGGTAGAAACGGTTTATGTTAATGTATAAATAATATTCCTGTGTGAATTTATAGAAGCTTGTATATCAGTATCTTTGCTGTTTTTGTGACGGCTTTTTATAAGCAGCGTGAAAATTTTTGTTGAAAAAAAGTGTAGAAATGTTTGGTGGTGTCAGAAATATGTAGTACCTTTGCACTCGCAATTCAGAAATGAGTTAATCATTAATGAAAAGCAGCGGGGTGTAGCGCAGCTCGGTAGCGCATCTGGTTTGGGACCAGGCGGTCGCAGGTTCGAATCCTGTCACCCCGACTTTTTTGTCTAATCTCTTAGAGAAGGGAAGACGTTAAATTGCGGCAATAGCTCAGTTGGTAGAGTACGACCTTGCCAAGGTCGGGGTCGCGAGTTCGAGCCTCGTTTGCCGCTCTTTGATATTCTGAATTATAGAAGATTTTACTTCTGTTTTAAGCCCAGGTGGCGGAATTGGTAGACGCGCACGTTTCAGGTGCGTGTGTTTCACGACGTGCAGGTTCGAGTCCTGTTCTGGGCACTTTTTGATTAGAATATCTTATATATGCTGGAGAGGTGGCGGAATTGGTAGACGCGCTACTTTGAGGGGGTAGTGAAAATTGTTTCGTGGGAGTTCGAGTCTCCTCCTCTTCACATAGAACTTAAAGTAAGATTAACTTACCTTTTTACATGCGGCAATAGCTCAGTTGGTAGAGCACGACCTTGCCAAGGTCGGGGTCGCGAGTTCGAGCCTCGTTTGCCGCTCTCTCTTTTTAGAGAAACATACATAGCATATCTTTATGAATTTATATTTGCGATATTTCGATAATGAAGTATTAGTACATAGCGTTGAGGAAGCATTAGACTTTTTGTGTTCTATTCCTAATATTCAAGTAACTCCTGATTTGGAAGACGATATTAGAAATTATGCTTCAAATGATGTCTTTTATCCTAAACGTTATAAGATTCGTCCTCGTGTTTATTTTATAGTCATTAAGACAGAAGCTGCAACAATGGCTGATTTTAAGCAGAAGAAAGCACTTCGTCCAATGGTTGAGAATACTGTGCGCAAGGAAAATCCTGCTGTTATGCATCTTAATGAGGAGCGTGAAGGATGGTATGAAGGAGAGCTTAACTTTAAGCGTGTCGTACTAATTCCTTCTTCTGGTAAGCACGAATATCGTGACACTCATTTTGTCGTACAATGTAAGGCTATATCTGGTTGGGATTGTTACAATCGCATTGTTGACTATTTGAAGGATCGAGTTGATGGAAGAAGTCAGTTCCCATCGGCTAAGGGTAAGAACTTTTCGTTTAAGTATTTAGGTATGTGGAAGTAATTTCCATGTGCCTTTTTATGTTTATTCTTTTATGAATAAAGTAATGTTGATTGGTAATGTTGGTTGCGAACCTGATATACGTTATTATGATGTGGATCAGTGTGTTGCTACTATAACATTGGCTACAACAGAGCGTGGTTATACTCTTCCTAATGGTACGGTAGTACCTGATCATACAGACTGGCACAAGGTTGTGATGTTCAGAGAATTGGCAAAGTATGCTGATAAATATATTCATAAGGGCGACAAACTTTATGTTGAAGGACGTATACGCTACCGTTATGAAGATGATAAGTTGGGTAAACGCAAATTTATCACAGAAATCTATTGTAATAATCTCGAGTGGCTTTCATCTCCACGCAGGGTAGAGACAAAGTCTGAGGCGAAGAATGAGTCAGAACCTTCAGATAACACTAAATTACCTTTTTAATGGATAGTTTTTTTATAGATTTATCTTCTTCTATTAGTATTCATCCAATAGATATCAGTGTTGTTGTAGCATTTCTATCGGCTGTTTCCCTTTTAATTTTATCAGGATTTGCAAGTGCTTCTGAGATTGCTTTTTTTAGTTTGTCTCCAACAGATATTGAGTCGCTTGAACCAGAGAAGAATGTTTTTAGATAGATTAATAAAGGAGTTAAGAGATGATAGCGAGCGAACATTGGCAACAATTCTTATAACGAACAATCTTGTCAACGTAGCTATTATTATGCTTTGTAATTATATCTTTGCTCGTTTATTTTCTTTTGGTGAAGAGTGGTTACAATTTCTGTGTGTAACTATTCTTCTGACTTTTCTTCTCCTACTTTTTGGTGAGATTATCCCGAAGGTTTACAGCAGAAGAAGTCCTTTGGCTTTTTGTCGGAATGGTGTGAAGGGTATTATTTTCTTTCGCCGCTTATTCTGGCCTATTGAAACGTTACTCTTAAAGAGTGGTGCTTTTGCAGAGAAGGTTGTACAGAAGGAGAATAGACAATTGTCGGTAGACGATCTTGAGCAAGCATTAGAATTGACGGACAAGAACGATTTAAGGGATGAAAAAGAAATGCTTCAAGGAATTATACGTTTTGGAGACGAAACGGCGAAGGAGGTGATGACTTCTCGGCAGGATATTGTTGATTTAGATATTCGATGCTCTTATGATGATGTCTTAAAATGTATTGTGGATAATAATTATTCTCGTATCCCTGTATATCAAGACAATCAAGACAATATCCGTGGTGTACTCTATATTAAGGATTTATTGCCCCACCTGTCAAAGCCTGTTAGTTTTAGGTGGCAGAGCTTAATTCGTCCGCCTTATTTTGTTCCAGAAACAAAGAAGATAGACGATCTCTTGCGTGACTTTCAAGAAAACAAGGTGCATATTGCTATTGTTGTTGATGAGTTTGGTGGTACGAGTGGCATTGTGACGTTAGAAGATATTCTTGAGGAAATAGTAGGAGAAATCAATGACGAATTTGATGAAGAGGAACGTAATTATACGAAGTTGGGTTCGAATATCTATATTTTTGAAGGAAAAATACTCTTAAAAGACTTCTTAAGAGTACTTAATCTTCCTGACAACGAATTTGATGATGCAGAGGGCGACGCAGACTCTTTGGCAGGTCTGTTGTTAGAAATAAAAGGTGACTTCCCTGCTGTTCATGAGATACTTATATATAAAAATTATAAGTTTGAAGTTTTAGCTATTGAGGAGCGTCGAATAAGTAAAGTGAAGGTAACAGTTTGTGGTACGGATAACAAGTGATGCCGAAGGTAATGTTTTAATCGGCCTGTTGGAGATTGAGAAAGGACGACAAGCAGAGAAGGAGGGAGTGTCTTGTCTTCTAAAAGAGATGTTAGGTTATGAGCCATTAATTCAGCATAACACAGATGGTAAGCCTTTTCTAAAGGATTATAATATCAGTATATCACACACTATTGGTTATGTTGTTGTTATTCTTTCTCGCAAATATCAGGTAGGGATAGATATAGAATATGTTTCTGAACGTGTTAATCGGATTACGTCACGTTTCTTGAGAGATGATGAACTCTTTCATAATACAAGGGATTTACTTCTTATTTGGTGTGCAAAAGAAACTGCATATAAACTCTTCTCCTCAGAGCATCTTGCCTTTAAGGAAATAAAGGTAGATCCATATACAAGATTGGTGAGTAACCTTAGACGTAATATTACAATTAAGTTCAAATGTGAATGTACGACAGGATATGTTCTGACTTATTGTTGGTATTGAGTCGGAACATTGTGTCTAACGATAGATTTGTTTAAATGACTGATTTGTCTTTAAGCATTAGTCTTATTTTCGTGTAGTGTCTACGTAGAATGTTACTTATTCGTGACTGCTACACCGATTAGGATTAATGCACTTCCGATATAGGCAATGGCAGTCATAGGTTCGTTAAGGAAAATAGCACTTGTCACAACAGTTGTGATAGGGTTGAGGTATAGATAGTTAGAAGAGGTCATGGCACCAAGCTTTACAATAACTAATGTCCATAGTACGAAGCAAAGGAAGGAAGCAACCAGACCAAGAAACAAAATGTTTAAGAGAACTTTCGGTGTAAGAAGCATAGACGTTGTTGCCGTCCAAGGGTCAAAGATAAAGGCGGGTAGGACGGTTATAAGTCCATAGAAGAATATCTTACGAGTAATAAAAACCGCTGAATAGCTTTTTGACACCTTTTTCATCAATAACGAGTAGACTGCCCAGCAGAATGATGCTAATAAGGTGAGGAGGTCGCCCCACGGGTTAAGATGTAATACAAAGCTACCATTGAATATTACGATAGCAACTCCCATAAGTGCGATTAATGATCCAAGAATAAGCGACCAGCTTGACTTAATGCTTTTTACAAAGGTTATTCCCAGTATGACGGTGAGTAGCGGTGCAGTACAAACAATGAAGCTGACGTTATTTACATAGGTAAGTCCCACGGCATAGTTTCTGCAAGGAAAAACACAGAACCTCCAGTAACTCCTAATAAGAGCATGATAAGTTCGTCATTCCACGTATCAGAAAAAAGTTTGCGTGGTGAAATAAACCATATACATATATAGGCAATGATAAAACGGATAAAGAAAATCTCCAATGGAGTCAGTCCACTGTTATAGAGAATCTTTGTATTAACGAAGGTAGTACCCCAGACGGCTACAATAGCAATGGCAAGTAGATGCCAAAGTATGGTTTTGTTCTTAATTGTTTGCATTTTTACGAAGAGGATTAGATAAGGTTTTGCCTTTTGTTATAAGAAGTATTACGGAGGTAATGATAAGTATGCAGCCGATGATAGCTGATGTTGTAAGAGGCTCTCCCATGAGTGTAACGCCTATTGTCATGGCAGTTAAAGGCTCGAAAGCTCCCAAAATGGCTACACTGGCAGAGTCGATTAGCGTAAGCGAGCGCACTAAGGTTACGTTGCTGATAGTGGTAGGGATTAAGCCAAGTAGTACCAGCGAAAGGAAGGAGTCAGCATCTGGGATGTGCTGTATTCCTCCGGTTGTAAATGAAGAGTAGAGAATGAGTAGTAACATTGCCATGAAAAAGATATAGAAATTTACCTTCAACGCAGGCAGTTTGCTAATACGCATGTGAGGGAAAATAACCATGTAGATAGCATATAAAAGTCCAGAAGACATGGCAAGAGTTACGCCCCACAATGATTTGATACCATCCGTCTGACCGATTCCTCCAAGAAAGGCAACTCCCACAATAGCAAGTATGATTACTAAGGATATACGAATGGAGAGTTTCTCGTTAAAGAAGATAATGAGTAGAATCTCTGTCCATACGGGGTAGGAGAATAGAAGTGTTGTTGCTATCCCTCCGGGCATATATTCGTAACTGCTGAAAAGGCATACGGCAGATACAGCATACATAATAGATAGGAACATTATTCTGAGACCATCTCCCCATTTTATGTGTAGGTTTTGTTTGCGCCATAATAGGACTACCATCATAAAGAAGCAGCCAAAGGCGAAACGATAGATAAGCACTGATGGCAACAGCATTCCAGCCTTCATTACTGGGATGGAGAAGAGCGGTATTGTACCGAAGGTGATGGCTGATAAACTGGCATAGCCATAGCCTTTTATAGGGGATGATGTGTTCACAATGTTTATATATGTTTGTAAATTCTGATAAGTGTGCAAATTTACATATTTTTTTCTTTAATAACTATAGCTATTATCCCTATAAAAAGATGTGGGTGTATGAATAAATAGTAATTCTGCCTGAAACCTGAAAAATTAATGCATTTTTTTGACTTCATAAATTTACTTTATATTTTTGATAGATAAGGTCGTTTGGTTTGAGATTTATAGAGTTCCTTATAAGATGAAATGTTAATTGTGTGTTAAATTGGTATTTTCTTGAAGATTTTTTTATTAATTATGAGCTATATTTGTAATCAAATTTTAGTTAAAGAAACAAGGGGTGCTTCACGATTGTGTTGCTGAGATTATACCCATAGAACCTGAAGCTGATAATGCAGTCGCAGGGATTGCTTCATTAATTACGTACATTTTGTTAGTTTATAATGGAGCTGTTTTCTATTTCGTAGTATCTTTTAATGACCATGAATGGCGTGCCTCTATATTTTTAGATTGTTGAATGAGGTATATTTGTGCGCTGACAATAGCAGGCTCTGATTGTAGCGGTGGGGCTGGAATACAAGCCGATGTGAAGGTCATGTCGGCTTTGGGAGTTTATGCCGCTACTGCAATAACAGCCGTTACCGTGCAGAATACGAAGGGTGTGAAATATGTTCAGGCGATAGACTCTTCTCTTGTTTCTGGGCAGATTAAGGCAGTGATGGAGGATATTAATCCTGTAGTCTTAAAGATTGGTATGGTCAATGATAGTGAGACGATTCAAGCTATAGCAGATGTGTTAAAGACTTATCCTAAGAGAGAGATTGTTATTGATCCTATTATGTTTTCGACAAGTGGTGTAAGACTTATGCAAGAAGAAGCTTTTGAAACATTTTGTAGTTTATTGCTCCCAATGGCTACGTTGTTAACTCCTAATTTACCAGAGGCTGAGTGGTTATCAAAAATGAAAATAGCGAATGTGAAAGATGTGGAAGTTGCTGCGCAAAAAGTTCTTAATATGGGTTGCAACGCCGTCTTAATCAAAGGAGGACATTTATCGGGTAGTATAAAAACAGATAGGCTATATATGGCTAATGGTAGAACTCATACTTATGAGCATCCTACAATAGATACCCGAAATACACATGGGACAGGGTGTACACTCTCTTCTGCAATTGCTTCGTATATTGCACGAGGATTGGACATACCTAATGCGATAGCTTTTGCAAACAACTATCTTTATAAGGCGATGTTGGCTGGGAAGGATATTTATGTTGGTAAGGGGAAAGGTCCTGTTAATCATTTTTTTAATCCAGAAAAACTAATAATCTTATGATACAATTTGTTACACATGCTAATAAGCGTTATGATTATCTGGAAGGTGCACAGCTGGCATTAGAAGGAGGCTGTCGATGGATTCAACTTCGAATGAAAGGTGCTTCGGTAGAGGAATTTGTGGATGTTGCAGAAAGGATAAGAATATTATGTAGACAATATGAGGCTGTTTTTCTTCTTAATGATCATGTAGAGTTAGTTGAAAGGGTAGGAGCAGATGGTGTACATTTAGGGAAAGATGATATGCCTATTAGCCAAGCAAGAAGTCTACTTGGAAAGGAGAAGATTATTGGTGGAACGGCCAATACTCTCGAAGATGTTATACGTATTTATTCTTCAGGAGCTGACTATATAGGTTGTGGCCCCTTTCGATTTACTACTACCAAGAAGAAGCTCTCTCCGATTTTGGGTTTAGATGGATATAAGCGTATTGTAAATGGGGCTAAGGAGTACGGGATACACATTCCCATCATTGCGATAGGAGGTATTGGTGTCTCTGATGTAACGGATATAATGCGAGCGGGAGTAAATGGTATAGCTATAAGTAGTGCTATTTTGAATGCCGATAATGAAGAAAATCCTGTCGCAATAATGGAAAAATTTATTAACGAACTTAAATCATGTAATCAATGAAGACAGATTTTAAATTTACTTATCCTTCTTCAGAGAAAGTTTACCTGAGAGGCAAACTTTATCCAGAGTTAAGGGTTGGAATGAGAAAAGTATATCTCACACCTACCATTCGTAAAGAGAATGGAAAAAGATGTGAGGAACAGAATGCCCCTGTATATATATATGATAGCAGTGGAGCGTATAGTGATCCAAATGTAGAAATAAGTTTGGAGTGCGGTTTACCCAAACTACGAGAATCATGGGTAATCAATCGAAAAGAAGGGGAAACTCAAATGTATTTTGCTAAACAAGGTGTTATCACCGAAGAGATGGAATACGTTGCTATAAGGGAAAATATGAATTGTGAAGAGTTAGGTATTAAGACTCGTATTACACCTGCCTTTGTCTGTAAGGAAATAGCAGAAGGAAGGGCAGTGATACCTGTTAATAAGAAACATCCAGAGTCGGAACCAATGATTATTGGAACTAATTTTCTTGTAAAAATAAATGCTAATATTGGTAACTCCGCTACATCATCTGGAATCGAACAAGAGATCGAAAAAGCTGTATGGAGTTGTAAATGGGGTTGTGATACGTTGATGGATTTATCAACAGGTAAGAATATTCACGAAACCCGCGAACAAATACTCCGAAATTGTCCAGTCCCAGTTGGTACAGTGCCAATGTATCAAGCTTTTGAGAAGGTGAATGGAAGAATAAGAGACTTGAATTGGGATGTTTTTCGTGACACTCTGATTGAACAATGCGAGCAGGGGGTAGACTACTTTACAATTCATTGGGGTATACGTTTGAAGAATATACATCTTGCAGATAATCGTTTGACTGGAATCGTTAGTCGTGGTGGTAGCATTATATCAAAATGGTGTAAAGAACATCAGAAAGAGAGTTTCCTCTATGAGCATTTTGATGATATATGTGATATTTGTGCAAGGTATGATGTTGCCATATCTTTGGGTGATGGATTGAGACCTGGTTGTACAAGTGATGCAAATGATGCTGCTCAGTTTGCTGAACTCGATACTATGGGAGAGTTAGTCGAACGTGCGTGGGTTAAGAATGTTCAGGTGTTTATTGAAGGACCTGGTCACGTTCCAATGCATAAAATCAAGGAAAACATGGAACGACAGATAGATAAGTGTCATGGTGCACCATTCTATACATTAGGTCCGCTTGTCACTGATATAGCACCTGCTTACGATCATATAACTTCTGCTATTGGAGCCTCACTTATCGGATGGTATGGTACGGCAATGTTGTGTTATGTAACCCCAAAGGAACATTTAGCACTTCCTGAGAAAGAAGATGTACGTGTGGGAGTAATAACTTATAAGATTGCAGCTCATGCAGCAGACTTAGCAAAGGGTCATCCCAGTGCCTCTATTCGTGATAACGCTTTGAGTAAAGCACGTTATGAATTTCGTTGGAAAGACCAATTTAACTTAGCTCTTGACCCAGAACGTGCCTTAGAGTATTATAAGGCAAGTAATTCCATAGATGCAAATTACTGTACGATGTGTGGTCCAAACTTTTGTGCAGCACGTATCAGTCACTCGTTAAAGAATTGTGAAGAATAAGAATGTTTAATTTATATATACATAATTAATATGATTGAAACACAAGTATCAAAAGGTATTATAAGTACCTATTTCGACAAACTCAAACGTAGTTTAAACCTTGATGTAGCCATTGTTGGCGGTGGTCCCTCTGGTATTGTAGCTGCTTATTACATGGCAAAAGCGGGATTGCGAGTTGCTATCTTTGATCGTAAGTTATCTCCTGGTGGAGGAATGTGGGGTGGCGCTATGATGTTTAACCAAATTGTTATACAAGAAGAGGCATTGCAAATCGTTAAAGACTTCAATATCAGTTATGAGATTTTTGAAGATGGACTTTACACGATTGATTCTGTGGAAAGTACTGCTTCTTTACTTTATCATGCAGCACATGCTGGTGCAACTATTTTCAATTGTTATTCCGTAGAAGATGTTGTCTTCAAGAGTGACGTGGTCAGTGGTGTAGTTGTAAATTGGACCCCTGTACTTCGTCAAGGCTTACATGTTGATCCGTTAAATATCATGGCAGAATATGTGATTGACGGTACAGGTCATGACAGTGAGGTGTGTAAGGTTGTCGCACGTAAGAATGGAGTTCAGCTTGACACTGTAACAGGTGGTGTTGTTGGCGAAATGTCATTAGATGTTGTTGAAGGCGAACGTAAGGTCGTTGAGGGTACACGTGAAGTTTATCCAGGACTCTATGTCTGTGGGATGGCTTCTTCGGCTGTTTCAGGTACTCCACGAATGGGGCCAATCTTTGGTGGAATGTTACTCTCTGGTAAAAAGGTTGCCGATTTAATCATAGACCGATTAAAAAAATAATGTTATTTTCATGAAATGGATAACGATAACCTCTCCTGACTTTTTGTTAGGAGAGGATGTTTTTATTGATAGACTCTTCTATCAGGGGCTTGATTTGTTACATATACGTAAGCCTGGTGCTTCTTACGAATCCTATAAACAACTGATACTTAATATTCCCAGGGAATGGCATAATCGTATTGTTGTACATGAACATTTTGCTTTGGCACAAGAATATGAGCTTTTTGGTATTCATCAGAATCATCGTTGTCTAAGTGTTCCTGATAATTATAAAGGAAGTGTTTCTGCCTCTTGTCATTCTATGGAGGAGGTTGCTCATTGTAAAGTGTCAAAAGACTATGTATTTCTGAGTCCTATCTTTGATAGTATTTCAAAGGTGGGATATCATGCTGCGTTTGCTCCCGACTTACTAAATCGTGCTGCAGAAGAAAAGATTATTGATAGGAAGGTTATTGCTTTGGGAGGTATAAATGCAGAGAATATAGAGCTTGTTAAACAATGGAATTTTGGGGGTGTTGCTTTATTAGGTGATATCTGGTGTCGTATGTTAGATCCACATGTAGACTTATATTTGAAAAATACGTAATCTTTTAATTCCAATCGGGCATTAGATTACAATATGCACATTCATCAATCTGTTATTAATGTCCTTATAAGAAAAAGAATAAATAATACATTTGGACGAAATTCCATAGAATCTAAATTTATGATATTTACTACTTGTGAAACTTTTTGATATATTTATTTGCAAGTTATTCGTTTTTTTGATTATTTTTGCAAGCTCGCAGTTTTTAATAGCGATTTTTTTGTAAAAGATTCTCAGTCTAAATAGTGTTATACTTTTTAATTTCATGAGAATAGTTCTAAACATTAAAGTACCAGAGGGGAATGAGAAAAGAAATGAAAAAAAGTAATTTCGTACTACGTATTTGGGCAGTACTGGCTCTGATGTTAATGCTTAGTATAGGGTCAACAGTATCGGCGCAAACGCATGATGTCGATAAGATGGTAGTGACGCTGTCTATGAAGCAAACAGAAATGAAGACCTTCTTAGATGAGGTGTCAAAGCAAACAGGATTAGAATTTGACGTAACGTCTGAGCTTTTATCTCAATCAGAGAAAGTTAATATTGAGGCACAGGAACAGCCTGTTCGTGCCGTGTTAGGGCAAGTCTTTAATCAGACGGGTTTGAGTTATAGTATTGATGGTAATGTCGTCAAGCTGAGTCGCAAAGTTGGACAGAAGAAGCGAAGTGGTATCTACGGTCAAATCACTGACAAGGACGGCTTGCCTCTGCCTGGTGTAACTATCCGTATGAAAGGGTTTAATGGTGGTTACATTACGAATATGGATGGTCAGTATGAAATAAATACTGATCAGCCAGAGGTTACGCTCACCTTTAATTATATAGGATATAAGGCTTTAGAGAAGAAGGTGAAAAATGGAACAGCTGGTAACTTTACGTTGCAAGAAGACATTGGTGAGTTGGGAGAAGTTGTTGTGACTGGTTTTACTACAAAGAACAGAAACAGCTTTACTGGTTCGCAGGTTTCTATAAAGAAAGAAGAGTTATTGTCAGTTGGAACAAAGAATGTGCTTACAAGTTTGTCAAACTTTGTACCGGGTCTTAGCATTTTAGAGGATAACCTTGGAGGTTCAGACCCCAATAAGATTGCTAATATCAATATTCGTGGTCGTGCAACATTCTCTGGTCAGGCCAACTATCCGGTATTCGTTGTTGACGGAACTCAGGTAAAGGTTGACTATATCAATGATATGGATATGAACGATATTGAGACGATAACTGTACTTAAGGATGCCTCTGCTTCGGCTCTCTATGGTGCGAAGGCCTCAGCAGGTGTAATTGTCATTACAACGAAGGTTCTCAAAGGTGGTAAGTTGAAATTTAATTATAATGGAACATTGCGTTTGTCAAGTCCTGACTTGAGTGATTATAATTTACTTTCAGCTTCACAAAAACTTGAATATGAGCGTTTGGCAGGTCTTTACTCATCAACAGACTTGGTAGAACACTATGCGTTACAAAAAAAAAGTATGCATACTATTATAATCAGATTCATGATGGAGTCTCAACCGATTGGATTAAGAAGCCATTGCGCAATTCTATTTCTTCACAACATAGCGTAAGCGTTGATGGAGGTGATGAGCATGCACGATATAACTTAGGTGTGCGCTATGGAAATGATGAAGGTGTAATGAAGGGCTCAGGTCGTGAACGTTTATCAACGAATTTCAAGCTTTCATACAATCTTTCAGGAAAGTTTTTTTGTTAGTAATACATCGACAATTTCGTCAATAATGTCAAACCAGTCACCATACGGAAATTTCGAAGAATGGGTAAAGCCAAATCCGTACGAAAACCCGTATGATGAGTTTGGAGCATTGAAACCAAAGTTGAATTATGATCTTTCTAATCCTTTGTATGAGGCTTCATTGGGTGGTTTCAGTAGAGGAAATACCCTCGATGTGTTAAATACTACAACACTACAATTATGGTTGGGTGATAAACTTAGAATTGATGGAGATTTCTCTATCCAGAAGACCAAATATGAGGGACGTACCTTCGTTTCTCCTTTCTCGGCCGACCAGATTAAGAAGATTGCAGATGTGTCGCGTAGAGGACGTTTAAGTGAGACATTCACCAATTCATCTACCTATCAGGGTAAGTTGATGCTTTCATATAATAATTACTTCTTTAGTAAATTGTTCCTCACAACGATGGCAGGTACAACCATTGAGTCAAATAGCATTGATGGAAGTACGTATGCATCGATAGGTTATTATACGGATAAGGTTGCCCACCCAATGATGGCGGGCCTCTATCCAACAGGTAGTCCAACAGGTGTTGATAATAGATATAATGGTGTAGGTTTCTTTGTAAATCTTAATACGATATGGGATAATCGTTACTTCTTAGATGTGATTTATCGTTATGAAGGTTCATCTAAGTTTGGTAAGAATTCTCGTTTGCACCATTCTGGAGTTTTGGTACAGGTTGGAATATTCATAATGAGAAGTTCCTAAAAGGTTCTCCTTTTCAATTATTAAAACTTCGTGCAAGTTTGGGTTATCTGGGTAATATTTCGTTTGAGCCATATCAGGCATTGACAACGTACACCAGCTTGGGTGCACCTAACTACATCAAAGGTATTGGTTCTATTCCAATGGGTATCGGAAACAAGAATCTGAAATGGGAGAGGACGCTCAGTGGTAACATCGGTCTTGATCTTACAATGTTTAAGGGACGTTGGGATTTCTCGGCAGATGTTTATGTAAAGAATACGGACAATCTTTTGCTTGATATCACAAAGGCACCATCTTTGGGTATTACTTCGTCGCGTGAGAATTTGGGTGAAGTTGAAAATCGTGGTTTTGAATTCCAAACTCGCGTTATCCCTATAAGGAATAAGGATTGGGAATGGTCATTGAGTCTTAATTATTCTTATAACAAGAATAAGATTAAGAAAATCAGTAATTTCTTCGTGAACAGAATGAGAAGAATCAAGCAGATAGAAGAAATATACAGCCTATCTACGAGGAGGGGCAGTCGTTGACAGCATTGAAGGTCGTTTCTTCTGCAGGTATTGACCCTATTACTGGTAATGAGGTCTACATAAAACGTGATGGTAGTCTTACGTTTGTTTATGATCCAAACGATAAGGTGGTGTATGGAGATACTACACCATTTGGTATGGGTTCAATCGGATCTTATCTCACCTATAAGCAGTTCTCAATGGGAATGTCTATGCGTTATTCTTTTGGAGGCATTGTTTACAACCAAACACTGGCATCTAAGGTAGAGGGTTCTGATCCACGTTTTAACGCTGACGAACGCGTGTTTAACGATAGATGGAAGGAAGTCGGTCAGCAAGCAAAATACAAACGTATCAGTGATTCGAGCATACCTATGCAGACATCACGTTTCGTAGAAACAAATAATTATATCACATTAAGCAGTCTCTCATTGGCATACGAAGTGCCTTTGACATTTATTAAACAATATGGTCTAAACCGTTTACATCTTGAGATGTTAGCTAACGACCTCTTCTACCTCTCATCGGTAAAACGTGAGCGTGGATTGAATTATCCTTATGAACGAAGTGTAGAGTTATCAGTAAGATTTGGTTTCTAATCAGAAGTCAGCTGCGTTTAATATAATGTTGAAAGACTAATTAGGTAATAATAAGAGAAAAGAATATGAAGAGAATATCATATTATTCAAAATTGTTGATAGGTGCTGTCATGATGCTTTTTGTGGTATCGTGTAACGACTTTATAAATGTTCAGCCAGTAGGTCAAGTTGATGAGGAGGATCAATTCTCATCAATACGTGGTTTCCGCACAGCGATGTATGGTGCGTATGGTACTATGGCAACTGCTGACTTATATGGTGGAAACCTTAGTTTTGGTTTTATTGATCAGTTGGGACAGGTATTTGGTTACGACCTCTCGTCTGAGACAAGCTATTTTGTTGGTCAGTACGATTATAAGCGTGACATTGTACGTCCAATCGTAGATGCCATTTGGGGAAGACAATATCAAACAATAGCGTATGTAAATAATATACTTGCTCACACCGAGAATTCTAAATTTGAGCATTCTGAGTTATCATTGATGCGTGGTGAGTGTTATGGTTTACGTGCTTTTATGCACTTCGATCTCGTTCGTCTTTTTGCTGAGGATTATGCTCAAAGCAATGAGACTACTCGTGGAATACCATACGCTACAACTTTCGATTTGAACAATAAGCCGATACTTACCTTACATAAAACCTATGAAGCTATTCTGTCTGACTTAGACAAAGCAGAGGAGCTGTTAAAGAAGGATAATGTAGTAGATGTAGAGGCAGAGGCAACAGAAGACTATCTCAAGGGACGTGCTGTGTTATTTAATAAATATGCTGTGGCTGCAACGAAGGCAAGAGTTTACTACGCTATGGGCGATGTACAAAATGCTGCTAAGTATGCAAAGCAAGTCATTGATGCGACAGGTAATTTCTCTTTGAAGAAGTATAGTTCTTTGAACGATGTAAAGCGTTTCCCAGCAAAGGGAGAGTTGATTTTTGGCTTGTATAATAATAGCTTGTCAAATACTATTTCTTCAATGTTTTTGTCACAAACAGCACGTGGTACATTTACAGAAGGACGTAGAGACCTTGAAGAGTTGTACGAGACATCTGCTTTTTCGGCAACAAGTACAGACTTGCGTTACACAGGTTATTACAGACAGAATGTTACATCAGATGGTTTGAAGAGCTACTCCTTTGTAAGATTCTTAGAGAGTGATGCACAAGTAAATAGTAATCCTTTACAGGGTCTGACACTTATTCGTTTACCAGAGATGTACTATATTCTGAGTGAATGTACTTACGACAGTGATAAGGCTGAGGCTGTGAAATTACTCAACGCTGTAAGGAAAAGTCGTGGTTTAGAGGATGTTGATGAAGCTAAAGTTGCAACGAAGGAAGCCTTTTTAAAGGAGATGATACGTGAGCGTATGCGAGAGATGCCAGGCGAAGGACAAACGTTCTTTGCATTAAAGCACTATAATAAAGCATTTACTGATTTTAGAGGTATTTCCACACATCAACCATCTTCTTCTATCTTCGTGTTACCATGGCCAGAGAAGGAAATTGAGTTTGGTGGAAAGTAAGTAAATAAAAACTTAATGAAAATGAAAAAAATAATAAGAAATATAGTAATTGCTTGTGCTGGTGTAATTACGTTTGTAGCATGTAGTGATGTGGATTTTGGTGGCGAACATAGTTCTGATGGTAGCTTTGAGCCAACAAATCAAGCGATATTCTATTATGCACAACCAGGTGATACGCTTGTTAATTACTCATTCGGTGTAAAGTCTGTTGATACATTGACACACGTGGTCTACCTCCCAGTGCAGCTCGTTGGTAATCTATCAGCAGAGGAACAGTTTTTTACCGTAGAGATAGGAAAAGGTACTAATGCTGTTGCAGGAAAGCATTATACACTTAATGCAGACACCTTGCGTTTTGCACCTAATGCTTATCGCAGCTTTGTTCCAGTGACATTGATACGTACAAATTTGTCAGAGGAAAAGAATGATTCTATACAATTGGTTTTGAACTTAGTTGGAAAGAATGAACTGGGAACACGATTCGCCAAGAGTAATAAGGTGACAATAACCTTTAATAATGTACTATCTAAGCCTGACTTCTGGGAAGTGATGGAGAGTTATTGGGGTTTAGGTCCTTTTACAAGAAACAAGTATCGTAAGCTACTTGCTTATTATGATAGTAATGAAACAACCATAAGAAACATCATGACGGGTACTGATGCAACCGCACAAGGTTATCTCTATCAGCATGTACAGGAGGTTATTGCTTATTTTGCGGCTCATCCTAATGAGTTGTAAGAGTTAGATTGGTATTATAATATGTCTTTTAAGATGAGTAGATAGGACATCTTTTTCTCAATGGGAATATGTTTACTATAAACTAATTATAATACGTTTTTTTGATAAAAGAATATTTGTAAATAGAATAATAAGAAATAAGATGATAAAAGAAATATTTATAGTTTTTCTCGTAACACTTTCGTTAGCGGCATTGTTATTTCAGTCATGTATAAAAGATGAATCTAATGGTCCATCAGGGAATTCTTCTAAGTTGTCACTTGCGCAGGATTTACAGAGAAATATACGCTAAATAGATGGGATACGTTGAAGATTTCTCCACAGGTTGTACAGACAAATGAGCAAAAGAATGTTGACTACGAATGGGAGATTAATGGTAAGGTTGTATCGACTGATGACACGCTTAAATATGTTTGCAAGGACTTTGGTACATTTTTATGTCGACTAAAGGTTAGCAATGGAGAAAATCTTCAATACTATCAGTTTAATCTAAATGTACAATACTCTTATGTTGATGGTCTGTACATATTAGCAAGCAATAATGGAAAGTCAATAGTTTCTTATTTGCCAGAGAATGGCAGTAGTAAGTCTTTTGACTTTGATGTTTTGCAAAAGAACAATCCAAAGATTGATTTTACTGGTGAACCTAAGGGTATTGATTATGCGTTAGCACGTGATAATAAGACTCCTCTATTATTTGTTGCGGTAGGCAGTCCAAGTACTATTTACGAGTTTGATGGTAACTTGATGAATATGCGTTTTGCAACGAATAGTACTGGCGATGTGTCATATCTAAAAAAGAGTCATTTGACATATCCAAAGTCAATCTTGGCAATGGTTAATCATATCCCTTATAGACTGACTCTCTCGGAGAGCAATCCTTTCGATTTGGGTAAATCTATAAAGAATGATTTAGGTTCTGATATATCTTTGGCTGATGAAGCAACCGCATGGAAGCAACAAGACTTACGTTATGTGCAAGGTTATGTAATGTTTGATAATGCTAATGGACGATTGATAACTCAAAAGGTACAAGCAACGGGTAAGATACCAGTAGAATTGTTGAAAGGAAAGTTTACTGGTGAAACTCTGGTCGGAATGGGGTCTGTAGATAGCGAACGCAACATCGTACTACTTACTTGGAATGAAGCTTTGTCAAAGTTCAAGTGTTATTATATCTTCCCAGGTTTCTATCCTTCTACTGCGGCTAAGGTTGAGCCAGCTATTCTTAAAAACGAAACTGTTGTCCCAGCTACTGCGGGATTAACGAAGCAGTCCATAGTACGTGTATCCGCTGAGAAGAATTTAGTTTACTACTCTGATGGCAATAAGTTATACGCATATAACGTGTTGTCTGGTGGTAATTTCCCACAAATGCTTTGGTAACATTTGGTGACACAGGTGAAACTATCGTTGATATGCTTATTACGAATGGAAGTAATAAACTTTATGTTGCTACAAATGCAGCAAGTGGTCAGCTTGTGGGAAGTATTTACTGTTTTGATATGAATGAAAATAAAGTACTCTGGGAGAAAAAGAACATTACTGGTAGAATCAAGAGTATTACATACAGACAATAAAGATTATGGCATGTAGGAATGTACATGCCATAATCAAACAATAATTCTGATATGAAAATAAACAATACAATGGTAGGAATGCGCACAATAGTAATAAGTCTATTGCTATTGTGCGTTAATGTTAGGGCTTTTTCGGATGATAAAAAAGATAATGACGAGAAGAAAGCCAAAAAGGAAACAAAATACGATAAGTTATTCAAAGATAAGAAGAAAGAGACTGCAAGTAGTAAGTTCATTTCAATACATAAGTGCGATGGGAAGCTCTATCTGGAGATACCTGTTAAATACTTGCATAAAGAGATGTTATTAGGAGGTTGTATTTCTTCAACAACTGACCCAACTTATCTGACCATTGGTACTAAGAGTTTTAATCCTTTACACTTCTTCTTTGAAGTGCAGGATAGTAGTTTGGTTATGAAAACTCCTAATACCGTGGTTTATTCGGATGGTAGTGCAAGTATGCAGATGCAGGAGGCTTTGAAGATAAACTATCGAGATCCAGTCTTGATGGGATTTAGGATTTCTGCTTATAATAATGATAGCACAGCAATTGTGATTGATGCTACCGACTTCTTGGCACGTCCTAACTCAATGTTGCCTATTATTCCTAAAAAGTCAGGTGATTTGGCTTTGAGTGCTTCTCCAAAGAGTGAAATGTCTTATGTTAGAGCCATTAAGAGTTTTGATCGTAATATTACTATCAATCTTGACTTCAACTATCTCCTGACAGCGTCTCTGATGTCCTTGCCAGTAGCCAGTGAGATTCCTACAACCGTAGGTGTTACATATAGTTTGGCATTAGTGTCAGATAGCAAGATGCGTCAACGTATAACGGACTCACGTGTAGGTGTGGCGTCAGTATCAAAGATTACTTTTGATAACAATATTGCGAAAAGTAAGCGGACATTTATTGCACAACGTTGGAACCTTGTTCCACAGAGTCCTAAGGCTTGTGAACAAGGAAAGTTATCTAAGCCGATTAAACCAATTTGTTTTTATATCGATGATGCCTTTCCTTTTGAATGGAAGAATGCTATTAAGCAAGGAGTTGAACTCTGGAATAAAGCCTTTGAGCAAGCGGGTTATCAAAAGGCTATCGAGACCTTAGATTTCCCTAAGGATAATAGTAGCCTTGATGCAGATGATATAGCATATTCTTGTATTCGTTACGTACCAAGTACATCAGAGAAGGTTACTTCTTCATTCTTGGCAAATCCACAAACAGGTGAAATTGTTAATGCTTCTATTTTTGTGCCAGCGAATGTTGGTGATCAGATTTATCGTTGGCTTTTCTTAGGTTCAGCAGCATCAGATCCGTCAATGCGTAGCTCTCATTTGTCAACAGATAAGTTCAATAAGGGGTTGAAATATCTTGTTGCACGAGAAGTTGGTAGGTGTCTTGGTTTGCTCGATAATATTGGTGCTTCATATTCCTATCCCGTTGATTCTCTTCGTAACGGTACATTTACTCGTACAAATAATCTTGCAGCCTCAATAATGGCAAACACACCTTTTAATTATGTTGCTCAGGTTGGTGACAAAGGTGTTGTTTATATGCCAGAGAATGTCGGACAATATGATAAGCATGCTATTGAATGGGCTTATCGTTATTTTGATCCCTCAAAAACCAGTTTAAGTGCAGAAACTGATGTACTTGAAAAGATGGTTGATAAACGAGTACAAAATCCTCGTTATCGTTTCTTCCGCACCTCTTCAATGGCTTGGGATCCACGAGTGCAGGAGGGTGCTTTAGGTAATGACGCTATTAAGGCGAGCGAATACGGATTGCGTAATATGCAAGTCGTTGAGAATAACCTTTTTAACTGGGTAAAGGATGATGAAGATAGTCGTATTAAAGAGAAGTTATATCTTACAATTTCTCAGCAGAGATATGCTTTCTTTAAGCGTGTGTTGAGCAATGTTGGAGGTATCTTCTTAAACGATATGAAGATGTCGTCAGGTATACCTCATTATGAAGTGGTACCTAAGGCGCGTCAGCGTCAGGCAATGTTATGGTGCTTAAATCAAGCAAAACACTTCAAACAATATGCTAACCCAACCTTCGAACGTAAGGGATACATGGCTGTAAGTTATTATGATCAGCTGTTAGAGTTTATCGGATATGATCTCTTTGGTGTTCGTACTCGCTTGGCAGTTGCATCACATCTGTCATCACAAAGTTATAGTCAGAAGGAGTATTTTGAAGATTTGTTCTCTTCACTTTTCCAAAGTGTACAACTCTGTAAAGCTCCATCTCAGGAGGAACGTGTGTTGCAGCGTGCTTATCTAACATATTCACGTGCAGTGATAGATAAGGCTAACAAGTTGGGTGGTAATGGTCCTGCTGCTCTTCAGTCTACAATGCCTACTTTCACTCAGACGAATAGTACAGCATTCGGTAATCCTAATGCATCACTTGCTCCAACAGTTGAAGCGTCTTTGTTAGATGGGTCGGCAATTTACTTCTACACCTCTTTGTTGAAGTTGAAGCCAATGTTAGAGAAATGTGTCAAGTCAAATCTTTCACCTGATGCACTCTCTCATTATTCTATGTTACTCTTTAAGGTAAATAAAGCTTTGGAGGATGGTCAATGAAATGTTCTTTAATATCAAATAGTTCAATGCGGCGTATCCTATTACTTCTGTTAGTTTTCTCTGTCTTCACAACGTCAGGAACAGCATTTCCGTTCTTCAAACGTAAAAAGAAGGCGCAGAGTACGCAAAGCGTAAAGAAGTCGGCTTACGAGCGTATTCTTAGCGAAGGACTAACAGAGTCTGTTCGTGGCACTTTCGTTTCGTTCCATAAGACGGATGGACGTATCTTGATGGAGCTTCCTAAGCAGTCTTTGGGACGCGATATGTTAATAGGCGTAACTATATCGTCTGTCTCAAATCCAAAGATGGCTGATTTAGGATTTAAGAACTCTAATTTAGTACATGTGCGCTTTATAGAGAAAGACAGTGCTGTAGTGATGCAGGTGGTAAATACCGACTTATTCGTACCAAAGAACCGACCGTCAGCCGACCTTTCTGCAAGACTGAATTATGATAATCTTGACTTCTTCATTTCCTATAAAGGCACGTAATGGAGTTGATGGGGCAGTGTTGTTTGACGCTTCATCTTTCATTCTTAAAGAGAATCGCTTTTTCCCTGTAATTACCAAGAGTGTAGGCTCTTACTCTGTAAGTTCGTCTTTGAAAGATAATCTTACAAGAGTGACAAAGATGAAAGTGTTCGATCAGAACGCTTCTATTGGTATGGATAGACATTTCATCGTAAGTCTCTCTGGTAAAAAAGGTTCGCCAATAACCAACTATCCGGTCACTATCGGCGTAAACTTTACGTTAGCATTGTTGCCTAATGAGCTAATGACCCCTCGTCTGAGCGATACACGTGTGGGAATGTTTCTTGTGAATAAGGATGTCCTTAAGGAGGATGGTTCAGTTGATAAAGCAACGTTTGTCAAACGTTGGAGAATTGTACCTAAGGATACGGCGGCCTATTTTGCAGGGAAATTGTGCGAACCTACAAAGCCAATAGTATATTATGTTGAGAATACTTTTCCTCCGCTATGGAAACGCGCCATTAAGGCTGGTATTTTGTGGTGGAATAAGGCTTTTGAACGTATTGGCTTTAAGAATGTAATGCAGGTTGCAGACTTCCCTACGGACGACCCAAATTTCGATCCAGACGACTTTAAGTATTCTTGTATCAGATACCTTCCAACTGACGTTGAGAATGCTATGGGTCCGTCATGGACCGACCCTCGTACTGGGGAGGTGATTAATGCCACGGTGTTGGTTTATAATGATGTGGTAAACACTATCAACAATTGGCGTTTTGTTCAAACGGCACAGATTGATCCACTTGCACGTGCAACACAGATGCCAGATAGTATTACAGAAGAAACACTTGAGTATATTATTGCGCACGAGATTGGTCATACTCTTGGCTTTATGCATAATATGGCAGCTTCAGCAGCTCTTCCTACGGACTCGCTTCGTTCTCCATCTTTCACTCAAAAATATGGGACAACGGCTTCGATTATGGATTATGCACGTTTTAATTATGTGGCACAACCAACCGATCACGGAGTAAAACTGACACCGCCTCGTCTTGGTGTCTATGATTTCTATGCTGTTGAGTGGGCATATAGACTTTTCCCTAATTCTACAGGATTTGAGGACGATGCTAAGCAGTTGCGCTTGTTGGTTGAGAAGCATGAGGGCGATCCTTTCTATCGTTATGGTCTACAACAAACGGGTACGAGATATGACCCATCGGCGATTGAGGAAGATCTTGGCGATGACCCTGTAAAGTCGTCTACCTACGGAATGGATAATCTGAGAATGATTCTCAATCATCTTGACCACTGGATTGCGGATGCCGATGATAATAATCGTAAGGCAGAATTGTATAATGAGCTTTTATCTCAGGCAATACATTATGTTCGTATTGTCAGTGCCAATGTCCTTGGTGTCTATCTTTATCATACAAGTGAGAAGTCGGGCTTGCCAAGGTATAAGGTTGTTCCAAAGGCTAAGCAGAAAGAGTCTGTACAATGGCTTTTGAAGCAAGCTCGCACATTTGCTACATTGGGTAATGATACTATTGAGAAGAAGTTGCCTTATGGTGCAAACAAGCCTTTTAAGATTTTGGCACGTGATGTGCAGTCGCTTGCCATGATGTCAGCATCAAAGTTGGCAATTTCTTATTATCTTGATTCTACTTCTTACTCACCAATTGAGTATATGGAGGATGTCTATCAAGATGTCTTTGGTAAGACTATTGCTGGTAAAGAGAACCTTTCAGTAGCTGACCTGTCTATGCAACGTCTTTATGTAGACTTGTTACAAGATGGGGTTGCTGATATGAAACAGGCTCCTAATGTTCATAATCTTCATTCGGATGTGTTACCTGAAAATGCTTTTGTTGCTAATCTCCTTCAACGTAATGTGGCAAACGACGAACAGAATGAATGTTGTTATCTGACTGGTAAACAGCGTGGTTTCAGTTATGATACTGGTTTCCTTAACTTTGGTAATGGATATGGCGAACCTGAACCTTTATGGGGAACAACCGTTAATCGCACCTCAGAGTTTCAGTTGGCTTATGCGCAAAAGTTGCTTTCATTATTAGGTTCTGTCATTCCTAATGTTGCTAATCCAGAACTTAAAGCACATTACATGCTTCTCGAAAAGCGTTTGAAGAAGTATCTGAAATAGTTAGTTTAACCTTGTTCGGTCATTATTGTATAAACTGAATTTGGCTTACCTCAATTTATTTTTACTCCCTATAAGTTTTCAGGAACTTGTAGGGAGTTTCTTATTTGAAAGAAGAAGTGTTAGTGTCAGCCTTCTATATGATAAGGTTTATCTCAGAATGGTGAAGGATAGTATCGACAGGCTGTACGTAAGTGGGATAAAAGGTGTTTGTAAGGTAGTGTGTCACTTGCTAATCTTTTATTGAAGGGATGATACCTTGCTATATTTTGGTTTATTATACAGCTTCATTCGGATATTAATGTACGATAAATATGATGTGCGTATAGTGTTCTAATGTCTTTCGTGTTGCTTACTAAGCAAATTGGACTGTCTTTGCAACTTGTCGTAGTTTGTTACGCCAGTGTACAAGGACAGTCCAACTTGTTTGATAAGAAAATATTACTGTCCGCTAAACTTTTGTTTATTTTCACAAATTTGGGCTGATACTTTTTTCATAGTATCAGCCCATTTAATTACCTTTGCTTTTGCAACAAAACATAAGTAACATGAGCAAAAGTACACATTTTTTCGGACAGCCAGTATATGGTCAGTTAATAAAATGCTTAGACAAGAACAAAATTAACACTTATAGCCGTCAACATGGTGGCGAACGGTATGTAAAGAAGTTCGATATGTGGTCTCACGTGGTAACTATGCTCTATGCCGTGGTGATGCGTTTCGACTCTCTTCGTGAGATACAGGCTTCTATGCTGGCAGAATCCCGTAAGCTACCTCATCTAAGCATAGATACTTTACCCAAGCGTAGTACGCTCTCTGATGCCAATAAGAGACGCCCCGAAGAACTCTTTGGTTGGCTCTATATGGATGTCCTTGAAGCTCATCGTGACCTACTTTTCTCGGACAGCCAACGAGGCAAGGGGGATTCTTGGCTTAATCGTCTGAAAATAATGGATTCTACCACTATTCCCTTGTTTTTTCGAATCTCGTCTTCAAGGGTGTGGGACGTAATCCCAAGCACGGAAAGAAGAAAGGAGGCATAAAGGTGCATACCATCATAAATGCCAACGAAGAGTGCCTTACGATATGCAATTCACTTCTGCTGCCACACATGACAGTTTTATGATGGCACCGCAGGATTATTCAAAGAACGATATTCTAGCTATTGACAGAGCCTACATAGACTATGTTAAATTTGAACAGATGACTCATAATGGTGCTGTCTACGTTACAAAGATGAAGAAAAATCTTGTTTATCAACTAGAAATAGAGTATAATATTACAGACGATGATAGCCGTTTCTTATACAATATCAAGGAGGTAGTCCTTAAAAAGAAGGGGTGGAACATCATGCACGAATCGTCACCTACATAGACCACAAGAAGACGGGAAAAGAATAAGACAACGAAACTAATATCACTGCTTACCAACGACTTTGAGATGGATGCGCAAGATATAGTGGCTAGTTTACCGGAAAAGGTGGCAGATAGAGTCACTATTCAAGCAAGTCAAGCAGAATTTTTTCCGCTAAGATACTTTTACGGAGAGACTGCTAATGCTATTAAAATACAGATTTGGATGGTTTTTTTCTTGCAAATCTGCTAATAACCATCGTACAGAGAAGGATAAAAAGGTCATGGAGTTTCTCGGGATTAGCCACAATGATAAGAATTGTACTGATGTACTATATCAATATGGAATCCTTTTTCGAACAACCTGAGAACGATTGGAAAAAAATACTTTAGCAAACATGGTATTTCCCTCCGCAATGTGAGGAAAATGTATAGAGGGGGCTTGTCTAAGAGAAAAAAGCTCATCCTAAATGCGTAAAGGGATGAGCTGAAGAAGTTAGAGGTTTAGCGGACAGTAATAATAAGAAAAGTAAGTCTGTTTAGACTTTAATGATGTGGTATTGGTTATAGCGGATTTGTAAGGATAAAGCTGCGGATAACCCAATATGAAATGATACCAGCGATATAGCCCACGAAAGCAATCCATGTAACACGCTTCATATACCATCCGAAGGTAATCTTCTCAAGCCCCATAACAACAACACCAGCTGCTGAACCAACGATGAGCATTGAACCTCCCACACCTGCACAGTAGGCAAGAAGCTGCCAGAAAATACCATCTACAGCCATATCTGGTTCTACACCGATTGGATACATACCCATACTACCAGCAACAAGTGGTACGTTATCAACGATGGCCGACAATACACCGATAATACCCGTTACGGCATAATGGTTACCATTAAATGCAGTGTTCAGGCCACTTCCTAACTCTTTCAATACACCAACTTCTTCCAGACAAGCCACAGCCATCAGAATACCAAGGAAGAAAAGGATAGTGGACATATCTATACGGCTAAGCAAACTGCTAACTCGCTTTGAGAAACTCATCTCGCTTCCTTTCTTCTTATGAAGGTTATGATAGAAGACTTCTGTTATTGTCCACAAGATACCCAGTACTAAAAGAATACCTGCAAAAGGTGGTAAGTTCGTAAAGAAGTGGAACAAAGGTACTGAGCACAGACCGCCTACGCCGACAGCAAAGACAATCTTACGCTGAATTCCGTTAAACTCTAATACTTCATTGTCGCCTGTCATCTGGTTTGATAAATCATCATTCTGAATGTTACCTTTCAATAACATCTGTAACAAGAAGGCTGGTATGAGCATTGATATTAATGAAGGGATGAATATTTCACTGATAACTCCACCTGCGGTTATCATACCTGAGTTCCACAACATGATCGTTGTTACGTCACCAATAGGAGAGAAAGCACCACCTGAGTTTGCTGCAATAATAACCAATGAGGCATAAATCATTCGGTCATGCTTGTCCTGCACCAGTTTGCGCAAAATCATAACCATCACGATACTTGTCGTTAGGTTGTCAAGAATGGCTGATAAGAAAAACGTCATAAAGGCGATCTTCCATAAAAGCCCACGCTTTGTTTTAGACTGCATTACATTTTTTACCCAGTTGAAACCACCATTCTGGTCGACTATTTCGACAATAGTCATTGCTCCCATAAGGAAGAATAACGTAGCCGAAGTGTCGCCTAAATGCTCTGTTATCAAGGAATTAACAAACGAAGCAACCTTCTCGCCAGTTCCAGTAAAATCAGGGTGCATAAGTTGTACAAACGATGCTGGATCAACCATAAAGAGTGTCCAACAGAAAACGAACATCAATAAGGCAACTGCAGCCTTATTAACCTTGGTAAGACTCTCCATTGCAATGAGCGCATAGCCCAGAACGAAGACCACGATAATAGCAATTGTTAAAGTAGACATTTTATTCTTTTTTCTATATATATTTCGGTATGCAAAGATAATCAAAAGATATGAGTTGCTTATAAAAGAAATCAAATTAATTCATAGAAAGATAGAATCATTCGGCAAATTATAGTATATTTGCAAGTAAAGTTAAAAGAGTAAAAAGGAGAAAAACTATCTGAATAATAGATAAAATTCCTCCAATTATTGGAAGAATAATAATGTTGCTCTATGAACGACCATCACCAATCAATAATATAGTAGAAAATGAAAGAAGAAATACAATCGCTTATTCATCAACTTAATGCTGCTTCGGATGCTTACTACAACGGACGCGATGAACTGATGACCGACTACGAGTGGGATGCAGCCTTTGATAAGCTAAAGAAATTAGAAGAAGAAACAGGTATTATACTCCCTGATTCGCCAACGCAGAATGTGTCTGCTGATAATGTTTCTGGTAAGAAGGAAGAACATGAATTCTCGGCTCTCTCCTTAGCGAAGACAAAGAAAATAGAAGATCTTACTAAATGGGCAGAGAATAGACCGATATGGCTTTCGTGGAAGTTGGACGGATTGACTCTTGTTGCTACCTACGATAATGGTAAGCTAACAAAGCTTGTCACACGTGGCAATGGACACATCGGGACTAATATTACCCATCTTTCTACGGCTATTGATGGTGTTTTGCAAACCATTCCTTACAAAGGACACCTCGTTATTCGTGGCGAAGCAGTCATTAGTTATCCTGATTTTGAACAGTTTAATATGGAAGCAGAGGAGGAGTACGCTAATCCTCGCAACCTTGCGTCAGGCTCCCTCACACTGAAAGACATCAACGAAGTAAAGGCTCGTCACCTACGTTGGATTCCCTTTACGCTTGTTTATTTGGAGGAAGACATAAACTCTTGGGGGAAGCGAATGGAGTGGCTCGAACAACAAGGGTTTAAGGTTATAGATAGGGAAATGATCGTGCAGCCTACAGTTGATAACATTGGCTCTGTTATTCATCGTTGGACCGAGCGAGTGACTGGTGCAAGTTCTTCGCCTTTCCCCTATCCAGTTGATGGCTTAGTCATATCATACGATGACACTGCATACGCTGCCGCAGGCTCTGTCACTGGTCATCATGCTACACGAGGGGGCTATGCCTTCAAGTGGCAAGACGAAAGTGCTGATACGGAGTTAGACTACATCGAATGGTCATGTGCAGCTTCGACTATCTCGCTGTTGCTGTTTTTCGTCCTGTTGAGTTAGAGGGAACAACCGTGAAGCGTGCTTCTCTCTGCAATATCTCCGAGTGTGAGCGATTAGGGATGGGTGATAAGGGAACGAAGATTGCGGTTATCAAGGCAAACAAGATTATCCCGAAGGTTATCAACGTCATTGAAAGCGTTGGAGGTTTCCAGATTCCTTCGACTTGTCCCGTGTGTCATTCAGCCACAGAAGTCTGCGAAAGTGAGGTTAGTGGAACACGTACATTGCACTGTACAAACGTTCACTGCCCTGCCAAACAGCTAAAGAAGTTCGGTAGGTTTGTGTCAAAAGAGGGTGTAAACATCGACGGTCTGTCTGAACAGACTGTTCAGAAATTCATCAATCTTGGCTGGATATGCGAGTATGCTGACCTCTTCCACCTAAACGAACACGCCACAGAGTTGCGCACAATGGAGGGTTTCGGCAACAGAAGTGTCACTAAGTTATTGGCAGCCATTGAAAAGGCTCGTAATGTGGAGGCTCGTCGGTTACTCTTTGCTCTCAATATTCCACTTGTTGGACAGGATGTTTGCAATCGCTTGTTGTCAGCTTATCCATTGGAGGAGCTGGTCAAGACTGCCACGGAAAGCACTTCGGAAGATGTCTTCTCTACGATTGCTGGTATTGGACCAGAGAAGAGTGCATGCTTTGTACGTTGGATGAAGGATGAAGATAATCTGTCAATGCTGCAACATTTGCTTACGGAACTTAATGTTAGTCAGTCCTCGTCTGCTCCTATTGGCACTGGTTGTCAAGGACTGACCTTTGTCGTCACAGGTGATGTTCATCATTACAAGAATCGCAACGAACTTAAGGCTTATATCGAAAGTCAAGGCGGTAAGGTCACTGGTTCAGTTTCTAAATCAACGAATTACCTTATTAATAATGACGTAGAAAGTACTTCTGGAAAGAATCAGAAAGCAAAGGAACTTTCTATTCCAATCATCTCTGAGGAGGATTTTATTACTCAATTTGTGCAGACAGACGAGAATAAACCTGCTCCAAAATCCTCTCCAATCAAAGAAGGAACACTATTCTAAAACATCTTCAATACTTCCAATTATATAACAACTTAATACATTATGAAACAGTTAACAGGAATATTTACCAATATCATGGCTGCATTAGGTCTTGCCTTGCTACCAAAAACAAGTAGAGCTCAAAGCTGTAAAACGAATAGTATTGAGAAGAAAAATGACGAGAAAAGAAAAAGTAAGATTCTTATTGTTTTCTTCTCTCACACAGGAGAGAATTATGCTGTTGGAAATATAGAGGTCGGTAACACAAAGATGGTGGCTGACTACATTCGAGACGTGACCGATGGTGATGAGTTTGAAGTGGTAAGAGAAACCCCTTATCCTAAGACTTACAAGGAAGTAGTAGAAGTTGCAAAGAAGGAGAGATACGGCAAAGAATATCCTCCTTTCAAAGGAAAAGTCAATAACATTGATGACTACGATGTTGTATTCCTTGGTGGTCCTGTCTGGATCTATAGTTATCCGCAGGTAATGTTTACCTTTATGAAACAGTATGACTTGAGTAATAAAACCCTGATTCCTTTCCTCACGCACGAAGGGAGTGGAATGGGTTATGCCGTTCGAGACATCAAAGAAATTTATCCTAACGCCAATATCCTTAGTCCTGAAGTTTTTATGGTCATGAGGTTCGCACAGACATGAGTAAGGTTAAAGCGTGGTTAGAATCTTTTAGGTTATAAGAAATAGATAGATTGACAAAATGTAAATACCATTTTTGATAATCTTGTAGTTTAAAAACTAATCCATTGAAAAAGACCATTTCTTTACTTGATTTTGGAGTAAAGAAATGGTCTTTTTCATTAGAAAAACGCCTGCTTATGGTTTGAAAGTTGCAGGGTCTTATCGTGTTTTGACACACGCAAGATTTTTCTGCGTCAGCGGACGATAATAAAATAGAAAAATTAACAGTCTTGACTATGTTTTGTTTAATTTGTAAATTAAGTTTTTTTCCGTTAAAGCTATATGAAAAGTTTCTACGCATTTAACGGAAAAACTCTTTAAGTTTACCATTCAATAAACTTATTTATTCGTCCACTCCAAAGCAAGACACAGAAAGTTTATTATCTACTCTGTTAGGATTACTAATACTAACACAATATTCTCCAGCGTCATCTATATTGACTGTTAGCAATAAAGAACTTTTTACCATATCGTTTATATGTAAAAATCTTTCTCTTGCCCATTATAACCTCCATAAGTTATTTTACCTGTTAATTCATTTTGCCTTGCTAAAGACAACTTACGAGTTTTACTTACAGAAAACCGTGAAACCTTAACAAATGATTTTGGATTTTCATTTACGTTTGATACTCTTATGAGAATAACCACTTTCCCTTTAGAAATCCTTCAGGAGAAGTTTCTGGCTTCACATATAGTTTACTTTCTGGTCCCCACAGCTGGTCTTTTATCTTAACTTGACCAATAGCTCTTTCCATTTTAATATATGTTTTATCTTCTAAATTACATATAAAGGCATCACCATTAAACTCTGGTTCAGGAAATATCAGAATAGTGGAATTCTGATTAGCTGTTTTTCCATCTGTAATATCTATTCGCCCAAGAACAGAATGCTCTACATAAGCAACCTTTGCCTTCTCTATATCAAACTCTGTTCCAGCCCTCATGTAAATTATGGTATTTCCTTTTAGGCTCAATATAGAATCAACATAAAATCCATCTTTCACTAAAGGCTTAATAAAATTTTTAGTACTTTGAGCATTAAGAGACATAGTCACCAATAAAGATACCAATAATACAAGAATCCTTAAGTTTTTCATCCGTAAAATATATTAATAAATCCTATGATTAAGAATATTTTAGAACGTCCACTTAGCAGCTACCGTAGGGATAGCATAGAAGCGATTATGCGCAAAGTTATCATTATAAATAAAGTTTTTGCTAATCTCTACCTCTGTACCCAAAGAGAGATTTACATCCTTCATACCCTTAAGTGTGTTGAGGTTTACCCAGAACTGAGGTTCTGAAATGAGGACCAACTTACCATTTACATTTGGATCATACCAGAGGTCACAGAAACCAGAGAAGGTGCAAAGACCCTTAGCAAAGGTCGTTCCCCATACTTCTGTCAGCTGGAAACCACTGAAAGGCTTGTCACCAGTGTGAGCATTCTTAAACTGATACTTGTACATTAACTGAAGGCTAAAAGTTTTAGAGAAGTCTTTTGAAGCCCAGTTCCATGCACCACCAAGAAGAACAGCATGCTGGTAACGAGTACCATTATAGCGTCTGCTAACTCGTTTGTGCTTAAACCGCCATTATACTCAACGTGTGCAGCCCATTGCTTATTCTTTGAAAGGTTGAACTCACGAGCAATCTCCCAATAAGCACCCATAGCACCATCGCCTTTATAGTCGATGTCTGTGAACATAAAGGTAGAACCCCAAGTGTCAGGCTTGAACATTTCGACGGTCGTTGTAACTGATGTACGTGAGTTGAGGTCATTGTAGAGGTTATGCCCCAAATCATAATGTAACTGAATGTTTTGTGCTGTTGCACAACCAAAAGCTGCTATCAAAAACGATAGCGAGGGAAAAGAATCTTTTCATAACTATTCTTTGTTTATATAAATTAGAAACAGCGGCAAAGTTACAAAAATCTTAAACTATCAGCGTAATAGCAAAAGAATCCTTAACTTTGTAGCTATATGAGAATAGATATCATCACCGTATTGCCAGAAATGCTCGAAGGCTTCGTACACGAAAGTATCCTTGCCCGAGCTGAAAAGAAAGGATTAGCTGAGGTGCGTTTGCATAATCTTCGTGACTACACAAAGGATAAGTGGCGTCGTGTCGACGACTATCCCTTTGGTGGGCAAGCTGGTATGGTTATGCAGGTTGAACCTATCGACCGTTGTATTGCAGCCTTGAAGGAAGAGCGTGAGTATGACGAAGTTATCTTTACTTCGCCCGATGGCGAACAATTCAATCAGAAGATTGCTAACGACCTCTCCTTAGGGGGCAACTTCATTATTCTTGCTGGACATTATAAAGGTGTGGATCAGCGTGTTCGCGATCACCTTATCACACGTGAAATTTCTGTTGGTGACTTCGTCTTAACGGGTGGCGAACTGCCTGCGGCTATTATTGCCGATGCTGTTGTACGATTGGTTCCAGGAGTTATCAGTGACGAGCAGAGTGCACTCTCCGACTGTTTTATGGACGATATGCTCTCAGCACCTATCTATACCCGACCTCGTAGCTATAATGGATGGGACGTTCCTGAGATTTTACTTAGTGGTAATGAGGCAAAGATTAGACAGTGGGAGTTTGATCAAGCGATGGAGCGTACTAAACGTCTTCGTCCTGATCTTCTCAGGGACTAAAGGTCATCCCTATAAATTAGATATAATAACAAACTATATGTACTTACATACAAATCGGTCATTAGTGTCTAATATCTTGACGCTAATGACCGATTTGTATGTAAGAATGTAATAAATTTTTCATGTGTTGAATAACAAAACATGATTTTTAAGCGTTGTAAGGGGCGTCTTTTGACCTTCAAAAGATGCTCTTTACGCATGTTAATAATGCTCTTTAGAAGTCATATAAAGTACGTTTTCTTATTCTGTGTTGTAACCATTTGAAATATTGGGTGTTAGGATTGTGTTTTCGATTTGTCTTTTTTTTGTTTTTATATACATATTGGACGAAACTATGTAAATATTTTTGCGGACAGAATTTGATTTCATCTCAGACTTGCATATTGACGAGAAGAGTGTTTTATATGCCATAGAGTAAATAGAGGAGTAGCTTATAGAGATTTTTTTTGAATGACTATTTCAAATATTGTATACATTTTTATATGTGTTGTCTACTTATTCGTTCATTCTCTTTTGTTGTTCTATATTATTTTGTTTTTGGAGATAACTTATGGTTTGTTCTCCACTCTAAGTTACAGAGGTTTTATATTTAATCTAAATCTTAGGCATCAGAGCCTACATTATTAGTTTTGTTTTTGAGCAGACTATATAGTCTTTATTTTATTTTTATGGCTATTTCGGGCGTTTTTCGTCTTTTTATTTAGGAGATTTTATATCTATTTCTTGTTACTTTCGAAAGAAAGTTGTAACTTTGCGTCGTGAATGATTTTTAATATGCTATATATTGAATAAAAGAGATTTATATTTATAGTAATTTTCATTTTAGCTCATATATGTTTTGTTCACAGCCACACGTTAATTAACCATATACATCTTGATTAAATTATATGTGTGATTATAGCCTTGATACTTGTTGTCAAGGTTTACTTGGATGTTTAGGAGGTAGTTATGAAATTATTTTAATGCAAAATATTTAGGTCACTATAAATTCAGAAGCCGAAAGAAGTAGAATGTATTTTTATGTAGTCACACTGTAATATAAAAAAATTATTTAATAATATGATGAAGAGAGTTGACAGAAAGGTCTATCTTGCACCAGAGTGTTCGATAGTACAATTGAGTGAAAATGACGTATCTTATGGGTCTAAGTGATGAGAATGCGAGATTGAATGGACAACATAATCCAGCGCATCGTCAGCAGGGACCGAGTTCTGCTAAGCCTGCAGACTTTTTGGATGATGATTATGACGAGGTCACAGTTTTTGAGAATTAATTGAGAAGTATTTAATTTAGATATTCAGAGTATGTATAAGTGTTTTTTTAAGGCTCAATTATTATTAGTTATTTTATTTGGTCTTACTTTACTTCTTGCTCAAGTGTGGAGGAGACAAAGGACTCCGTTTTTATTGAGAGTGATAGTGGTAAGGAATCTACAACATTCGTTGCTGGTGGTGAGGCAAAGACTCGCACATCGTTAGATTATAATAGTTCTGACTTCTTTTGGGAAGCTGGCGATTATATCTATGTGAAGGATGATAATGGTATATTGCAGAAAAGTAGTAATGCACCAACAAGTAAGGTTGCTATTTTCGAATATCAAGTTACTGGTAGTTTTAAATCCAGCGATAGTTATAAGGTTTATTACTTGGGTAAGAATAGTAATAATTATCAGGCAGTTATCTCCACTTCTCAGGGTCAGACAAAGCCAAACACAACTGAACACTTTGGAGAAGTGGGTGACTATGGTACGGCAATGGCGAATAAGATAGCTGAAAAGTATCATTTCAGTTTTGCATTAGATCATAAACCTGCTTACCTTGTTTTTCAGCCTTATGTAAGTAACACAAAGCTTGTAAGTACTTATGTGACGAAGATTGAGGTAGTTTCTGACAATGATATTGCCGAGACTTATACCATTGATCCAAGTACAGATGGGTTTACCAGTTCGGCAGGTAGTAAGCAGATAGAACTTTCAACTATTGGTAGTGGTGATTATTCAAATGGTTTCCCTTTGAACAATCAGACACCGAGTGTTTCTACCAATGGAGCTTATATGATTATAAAGCCAGGAACTCATACCTTGACAGTGCGTTATTATGTGAAGGATATTATGACAAATGTTGAGGGTGTTATTACGAAATCTCTTCCTTCTTTTGACTACGTTGCCAACAACTACTATGATATGACCGCAAAGCTTGACGTAGAGGTCTATGATGGCGATCATTATTATATGTGGGATGCAAAGGATTCGTATTGGAAAGGACATGAATGGTGGTCGGATAATCATCATCAGCCAGTTTTGGTCGGAGGTGAAGATAGTAATTATCCACTGGATAATAGTGATTCGCGTTATTTTAGTGAGAATTACTATGGACATAATAAAAGTATACGGGCGACTCAGGAGAGTTTTCGTAAAGCTCCAAATGCTAACGAAATGTCTTGGTATTGTTTTTTATGGTGACGCTCATTGGGAAGAAGAAACACTTTGGGCGACTATGGGACATCTGCACAAAGGAGGAGTATGGCTTAAAAAGAAGGCTGTGTTGATAGCAGAGAATCATTATGATACAGAAATATCTGCAGATAAAAAAACAGATTTACGTTTGAATGGTAGGACGTATGCGTCTGTACCTGTAATTGGTCTTCCGCCAGCAGAGAATATTGGTGATTATTTTTATCTACCAGCTATGGGAGATTATAGTAAAGGTAAATTGTATCTAATTGATGTGTATGGTTTTAGTTGGTCTTCTACGGGGTATCCATTTAATATATTTCTAGGTGCATACGGATTACAATATGGCAAAGAACGTATCTATTTATTAAATTTTTATCGTTATCTTGGGTTTAGGGTGTCGGAGTTCAAATAATCTTTAACCCAAATCGGTCATTAGAGTTCAATCTTTCAGGAATACATGTTTTAGTGTTATCTCCTAACATTTTTATATTCTTGTCGGCAACTTGTCTGCTTTTGCAACTTGACGTATCTGCTACGTTAGCGTTACATAGGCAGACAAGATGCCGACAATAAAATAAGACCATTTAGGTTCTACTTCTTGGTAGATGTTACTTAATTTGCAAAAGCGAACGTTCTGTGCGCTGTAACCTACTTGGATGTTGCTATAAATTCAGAAGCCGAAAAGAAGTAGAATGTTTTTTTATTTAGTCACACTGTAATATAAAAATTATTTAATAATATGATGAAGAGAGTTGACAGAAAGGTCTATCTTGCACCAGAGTGTTCGATAGTACAATTGAGTGAAATGACGTATCTTATGGGTCAAAGTGATGAGAATGCGAGATTGAATGGACAACATAAGCCAGCGCATCGTCAGCAGGGGCCGAGTTCTGCTAAGCCTGCAGACTTTTTGGATGATGATTATGATGAGGTCACAGTTTTTGAGAATTAATTGAGAAGTATTTAATTTAGATATTCAGAGTATGTATAAGTGTTTTTTAAGGCTCAATTATTATTAGTTATTTTATTTGATCTTACTTTTACTTCTTGCTCAAGTGTGGAGGAGGCAAAGGACTCCGTTTTTATTGAGAGTGATAGTGGTAAGGAATCTACAACATTCGTTGCCGGTGGTGAGGCAAAGACTCGCACATCGTTAGATTATAATAGTTCTGACTTCTTTTGGGAAGCTGGCGATTATATCTATGTGAAGGATGATAATGGTATATTGCAGAAAAGTAGTAATGCACCAACAAGTAAGGTTGCTATTTTCGAATATCAAGTTACTGGTAGTTTTAAATCCAGCGATAGTTATAAGGTTTATTACTTGGGTAAGAATAGTAGTAATTATCAGGCAGTTATCTCTACTTCTCAGGGTCAGACAAAGCCAAACACAACTGAACACTTTGGAGAAGTGGGTGACTATGGTACGGCAATGGCGAATAAGATAGCTGAAAAGTATCATTTCAGTTTTGCATTAGATCATAAACCTGCTTACCTTGTTTTTCAGCCTTATGTAAGCAACACAAAGCTTGTAAGTACTTATGTGACGAAGATTGAGGTAGTTTCTGACAATGATATTGCCGAGACTTATACCATTGATCCAAGTACAGATGGGTTTACCAGTTCGGCAGGTAGTAAGCAGATAGAGCTTTCAACTATTGGTAGTGGTGATTATTCAAATGGTTTCCCTTTGAACAATCAGACACCGAGTGTTTCTACCAATGGAGCTTATATGATTATAAAGCCAGGAACTCATACCTTGACAGTGCGTTATTATGTGAAGGATATTATGACAAATGTTGAGGGTGTTATTACGAAATCTCTTCCTTCTTTTGACTACGTTGCCAACAACTACTATGATATGACCGCAAAGCTTGACGTAGAGGTCTATGATGGCGATCATTATTATATGTGGGATGCAAAGGATTCGTATTGGAAAGGACATGAATGGTGGTCGGAGAATAATCATCAGCCAGTTTTGAGAGGAAATAAGGATAGTAATTATCCACTGGATAATAGTGATTCGCGTTATTTTAGTGAGAATTTCTATGGATATTATATAAGTATACCGGCGACTCAGGAGGCCTTTCGTAAAGCTCCAAATGCTAACGAAATGTCTTGGTATTGTATGTATGGTGACGCTCATTGGGAAGAAGAAACACTTTGGGCGACTATGGGACACCTGCACAAAGGAGGAATATGGCTTAAAAAGAAGGCTGTGTTGATAGCAGAGAATCATTACGATACAGAAAAATCTGCAGATGGAAAAACAGATTTACGTTTGGCAGATAAGACGTATGCGTATAAACCCGTAATAGGTCTTCCATCAGCAGAGAATATTGGTGATTATTTTTTTCTACCAGCTTCGGGAAATTATAAAGATGGTATGTTGTATCATATTGATGTGTGTGGTTATTGTTGGTCTTCTACGGGGCATCCATTTAGTGCAGGGCCAGGTGCATACGGATTACAATATCTGGAAAAAGGTATCTTTGTATCCAATTATTATCGTTATCTTGCGTATAGGGTGTCGGAGTTCAAATAATCTTTAACCCCAATCGGTCATTAGAGTTCAATCTTTCAGGAATACATGTTTTAGTGTTATCTCCTAACATTTTTATATTCTTGTCGGCAACTTGTCTGCTTTTGCAACTTGACGTATCTATTACGTTATCGTTACATAGGCAGACAAGATGCCGACAATAAAATAAGAGCCATTTAGGTTCTACTTCTTGGTAGAGGTTACTTAGTTTGCAAAACGAATGTTCTGTGCGCTGTAACCTACTTGGATGTGACCCTGAATGAGTTTACCTTCTGGTGAGTAATAGAATACTTCACTTGGAGCTGTGTAGCTTGGATTATCAATAACATAGATGTTGCCATAGTGGTCGACATTTACCTGCTGTGGACTTTTAAGATCAGTCATGTCAAGCTCAGTTTCCTTACCAGTTGCCAAGTCGTGGATGAAGAAACGTTTGTTTTTATCGTAGTAGGTTGCGTACAGCAAACGAGCGCATTCTTTTTGGCACTATAAGCAATTGAGCTTGCCTTGAATAGGTTTGTCACCTTGTCGTTCTTTGCATTAATCTTCTGTACAAGAGCAGTCTTGTGGTCGAACATTGATACGAAATAAACATCATTGTCAACAGCAATACTCTGGCTGTAAGGGTTCAGTCCTACGGTTAGTGTTTTTGTTTTCTTGAATGAATTGCAATCAACAACAGCGATAGTGCTTCCCTTCCCATATCCAGAGATGTTTGTATAAAGTTTTCCATTAGCAACAGAGAGAGCCTCTGGGTGATCGCCAACTTCTACTGAATCAACCAATGGCTTCTGAGTATTGTTAGGGTCCATCTTATAAACCTTACCATTGTAAGCAGAGAAGTAGACAAAGTTGCCATCTTTTGTCAGATAGCGTGGGCTAACATTGTGAAGTTTAATAGTTAGCTCTTTCTTACCCTGTCGGTTCAGAACTTCAACTTTTGAAGAGGTTGTAGAGGTAACGATAATTTTGTTGCCAAACACAATCAGGTCTTGTGCATCACCAATTCCAATTCCGTTCTGACTCTTGTAGGCATTGCTGAATACATAAGGAGCAGTTGGGCGTTTGTTGAGATCATAGTCGAGTATACCTACTGTTCCATCGTTTGCATTCCAGTTTCCTGCACATGATATGTATACGTCTGAATTAGACACAGATGGTTGTACATCTTCGCAATCATAGTCGTCATTACAAGCAGTGAATGTAAGTGCTGATACCAAGATGATACCAAGCGAGAGTAGTTTCTATTGCCAAGATTGCGTATGTCGAATTGTACTTGTAGCCGTTGTTTGGCAATTTGAAACTCTTTTGAAAGGGTTACACTCTGGTCAGTAAAGGCTTCCATACTATTATCTTCAATGTTATATCCCAATGAATAACGTTCGCCAGTTATTAGAAGGTTATAGCTCAGGTCTATCCAAGGGCAGTGTAGGAGTATGCTGAATGAGCCAGAATGTCGTGGGGTATATGCTATTTGGTGTCCATAGAAAGCATCACTGGGGCTTGTCTGGTCAGTTGCATGGAGTAGACTATAGCTTCCTGTCATGTTTAGTGACCAATCATTGCTCCATCGTTGTTCTATGTTAGCAGAGATATCAAGTCCATTTTGTTTCACTTTGCCAGCATTCATCATCTGCCAGTAGAACATTTTGGGTACTGCAATAATCTTGTCTGTGACATTACCGAAATAGAGGTCGGCTGTAACAGATAGGTTAAGTGTATGGTTGAAGGTCTGAGAATAGGTTGTTCCAATATTCCATTGTTTTGAATTTTCAGGATTAAGTTTTCTATTTCCAATACCTGTATAGTATAATTCATTAAGTGTAGGAGTACGGAAGATGTCTTTATATCCGATACGGAAGCGCAGGTTTTGCATAGCTCTCCATTGTAGGCTAAAGGCTGGTGAAAGTCTATGAAATCCGTCAGATGCATCACCAATCTTCACACTTTCTGTGATATTGGTTGCAAGGAGTGAAGTGTTGAATGTGAGTTGTCCAATACGATAGTTTGCCGCCAGTGCTGTCCATAACGAGTTACGTGTTGGGTTGGCTGCTTGTTGGTGTGTCATTGTGAGGTGATTGTTGGCATAGTCTTGTGATAAAGACAGATGTAGTCCTCTTAAAGGCTCGGTCCATAGTGTTGTAGTAAGGTAGGTTTCCTGCTGTTTATATGTGTCTTCCATATATCCACTTGCAGGGATATTAGAATAACGTGTCCACGAATAGTTCCATTTAGCAGCCGCTTTCAACTTAATCTTTTGACTAAAACGATTCTCGTAGAAGAATTGTGTGAAGACGTTTTTCTCTATTAGTCGTTCGGCAGAGTAGGTGTTGTCGTAGATGACAGCACCCGGTAAGCCTCGATGTGAAGTGAATCCGTAGGATTTCCACTTAATATCTTGATTATCATTGATTTGATAGTTAAGGTTTATCTCTCCTCGCCAAGTCTCAATGTCGCTGTTGTTGCGTCGTTCGTTAATGGTTTTAATGCCATTTTTTAGTTTGAAAGTGTAGACTCCGTTAGCCTTTTCATAGTTTGCGTATGCTGAAAGATTAAGATGAGACAATTGTTGATGAAAGAGTAGGGAAGGTGAAAATAAGCCGTAACTACCTGTACGGATAGTTGTTGAGAAGTTGGTTTTGTTATTTAGAGTTTCTTCATCCTGTTGTGTTTCAGTCTGAATCGAACTTATGTTTATCATTCCTGCCGATGCGTATGTCTTGGCACTTTGATAGATATTATCGTCTTGACCAATCAAAAGACTTATGAGTGATATATTATCAAGCGTAAAGCGTGAAAGATCAATTTGTCCACTCTGGCAATCTCCTATCTGTACACCGTCATATATGACACCAGTATGACCAGCACCCAGTCCACGTATGTTGACGGTTTTCATGCCACCCACACCGCCATAGTCTTTCACTTGTACACCTGCAAATCGTTTCAAGGCATCACCCATGTCACGAATTCCGAGTCGTTCCATATCGGCATGGGTAAGTGTTTGTGTAGGCGAACTTGCCAACACATTAGAAGATATACGGAAGCCTTGATTACTACTTCGTCAATTGTGTGTACTTGTGTAGAATCAATAGTTTGTGCTATCGTGCTGAGAGAGCATGATAGTAGCAAGAGTGAAGCCCATTGCCTCATATCTTATTTTAATAATAAAAGGGTTCTATGCAGTGCCCTTCCTCGAGGGATGCAATGATTTACAATGGCAGGTATTCTGACTTGTTATCCAAAGTTGAGAGTAAACGCCTTCCCAGTTTCGATAAAACCAGTGGCTTATGCTTACCTATATATGACAACTTACAGCTGCGGGACAGTAGCGGAATTGCACCGCTTTCCCTTTTTAATCATGATAATAATGAACCTATTGCATTTGCAAAGATACGATAAAGGGAAGAGATGGGCAAATAAAGGTATGTTTTTCTGCTTGGAATATTGTCCCAGTAACCTATTCATGTGATATTATGGCAGCTGCTTCTGCAAGTGCTTCATCTTATGACCACCCCATTGATTGTCATCTACGTAAACGAACCCTACTCTATGATACAGACGTTCCGCCTGAGGGTTGCCGATGTCAACGAGTAAGCCGGTAGAGAGATTTAGCTTTCTACCTTTTTCGATTGTTGCTTCGAGCAACTGTTTAGCAATACCTTTTGCTCGGAATGCTTTGTCTACACAGAGTGAGTCAATATATAATTCACCAGCCGCAGTCTCATCATTCATATCACTAAAATCACGCCCAAAGTCAGCCAAAGCACCTTCGATAAAGGCTTGCCTTAGCTCTTTAAGTCTTGCTCCGTCGTAACTAACACAGATTCCTGCTATTTCGTTTTTGTCAGTTATTGCAACAAGTGTATTAAGATAAGAGTATTGTGAGTCTTCGCATTCAACCAACTTTGTCATTAGTTGGTGGAATTCTTTTAAGTTATGGTTTGGACCTGCAAACCACTGACAACACTCGTGGTTCATTGCTTCCATTATTAAACGAGCAATTACGTTTGCCTGCCACTTTTGTGCATTTTCAATCTTAATCATAGTGCGAAGATACGAAAACTATTTGGTTTAATAGCTGTTCGATAATATTTTTAGATAGAGTAGAAGATGATTTCTAATTTCCTTTTAATGTTTGGATAAAAAAAGAGGTCTCTCCATAAGGGAGAAACCTCTTAATATAGATAATGTTTTTGTCAATAACGTGTTATGCTTCCTCGCTCCAGTCTTCCTTAGTCTTGCGAACGTAGCTCTGGTAGCGGAGTTTAGCCATATCCTCACAAGCCTTGAAGAGTTCTTCACCCTCATCTGGATAAGCCTTGAGTACAGAGAGGAAACGAACCTCGCTACGGAGGAAGTCTTGGAACTTACTCCAATCTGGCTCCTTAGAATCGAGTGTGAATGGGTTCTTACCCTCGTCAGCCAATAGTGGGTTGTAACGCCAGAGCTGCCAGTAACCGCATGCAACGGCGTTTGCTTCCTGCGCTTGACTGCGACCCATACCGCCCTTAACCTTCAAACCATGGTTGATACATGGAGAGTAAGCAATGATGAGTGATGGACCTGGATATGCCTCAGCTTCACGGATAGCCTTCAGCGTCTGTGCATTGTCAGCACCCATAGCAATCTGAGCAACGTAAACATAACCGTATGTAGTTGCCATCAAACCAAGGTCCTTCTTGCGGATACGCTTACCCTTAGCTGCGAACTGAGCAATAGCACCGAGTGGAGTAGATTTAGAACTCTGACCACCGGTGTTAGAGTAAACCTCAGTATCAAGAACCAAGATGTTCACATCGTCACCAGAAGCGATAACGTGGTCGAGACCACCATAACCGATGTCGTATGAAGCACCGTCACCACCGATAATCCACTGGCTACGCTTAACGAGATAGTGATCGAGAGTTTTCAACTCTGCACATACAGGACATCCCTTCTCTGCACCAGCAGCAATCATTGGCTTCAGCTTAGCAGCAATAACCTTTGTAGCATCCGCATCCTCCATGTTGTCGAGCCACTCCTGTGCAGCCTCCTTGAACTCAGTTGGTGTATGGTCGTTAGCCATAGAATCCTTGAGGAGTACAGCAACACGCTCACGCATCTTTCTGTTACCCATGGCCATACCCATACCAAACTCACAGAAGTCTTCGAACAATGAGTTATTGAAGGCTGGACCATGACCATCAGCATTGGTGGTGTAAGGAGTAGAAGGTACTGAGGCTGAGTAGATTGAAGAACAACCAGTAGCGTTAGCAATCATCTCACGATCACCGAAGAGCTGTGAAACGAGCTTAACGTATGGAGTTTCACCACAACCAGCACAAGCACCAGAGAACTCGAACAATGGTTGAGCGAACTGAGAGTTCTTTGCATTAGACTTGATGTCAACAAGATGTTGCTTAGTCTTAATATTCTTTACGAGGTAATTCCAGTTAGCTGCACGATGGTTAGCTTCTTCCTCTCCTGCAACGAATTGGGTCATAGCGAGAGCCTTGTTGCCCTTCTTTCCTGGACAAACATCAGCACAGTTGCTACAACCTGTACAGTCGAGAACTGACACCTCAATGCGGAATTGCATACCCTTGAGTTGCTTTGGAGCAATAACGTCAAGTGTTTCCTCATTAAAGTTAGCCTTCTCTTCCTCGTCTAATACGAATGGACGGATACAAGCGTGAGGACAAACGAACGAACATTTGTTACACTGGATACAATTCTCTGCATCCCACTTTGGTACGAAGGTTGCAACACCGCGCTTGTCGAAAGCTGCTGTACCTACTGACCATGTACCATCAACGGTTCCGTGTTTAACGAAGTCTGAAACCTTCAAAAGGTCGCCTGCCTGTGCATTCATTGGACGAACAAGCTCCTTAACGAATGCTGGTGCATCGTCTGCTTTAGCATCATCGTCAGAGAGGTCAGCCCAAGTTGGATCAACTGCCAACTGCTTGTACTCGTTACCACGGTCAACAGCAGCAAAGTTTTTGTCTACGATATCCTGACCTTTCTTGCTATAACTCTTAACGATGAATTTCTTCATCTGGTCAACTGCAAGGTCAAGAGGGATTACCTCTGTAATACGGAAGAATGCAGACTGGAGAATAGTGTTAGTGCGGTTGCCGAGACCAATCTCTTGTGCAATCTTTGTAGCGTTGATATAGTAAACGTTAATATTGTTCTTAGCGAGGTAACGCTTAACCTTATTAGGAATGAAGTGTACAAGTTCCTCACCATCGAAGATAGTATTCAAAAGGAATGTACCATTCTTACGCAAACCACGTGTTACATCGTACATGTTCAAGTAAGCCTGAACGTGACAAGCAACGAAGTTAGGAGTGTTTACCTGATAAGTAGAACGGATTGGGTTATCACCGAAGCGGAGGTGAGAACAAGTGAAACCACCAGACTTCTTAGAGTCGTATGAGAAGTAAGCCTGACAGTACTTATTAGTGTTGTCACCGATAATCTTTACTGAGTTCTTGTTAGCACCAACAGTACCATCAGCACCAAGACCATAGAACTTAGCCTCGTATGTGCTTTCACCACCCAATGGAATCTCCTCAACCTCTGGGAGAGAAGTGAATGTTACGTCATCAACGATACCAACAGTGAAGTGGTTCTTTGGTTCTGGTAACTCGAGGTTGTCGTAAACAGCGATAATCTTAGCTGGTGTAGTGTCAGAAGAACCAAGACCATAACGACCACCAACGATCAATGGTTTGTTCTCAACATCATAGAATGCACTCTTAACATCGAGGTACAATGGCTCACCTTCTGCGCTGGTTCCTTCGTACGGTCAAGAACTGCGATACGCTTAACAGTCTGTGGAACTGCAGCGAGTAAGTGCTTAACAGAGAATGGACGATAGAGGTGTACGGCAATCATACCAATCTTCTTACCCTGAGACATCAAGTAGTCGATAGCCTCACGAGCTGCCTCAGTTGCTGAACCCATCAAGATAATGATGTTCTCTGCATCCTTAGCACCATAGTAGTCGAAGAGATGATACTCACGACCAGTAATCTTTGATACCTCGCCGAGATAATGCTCAACAACTTCTGCTACATTCTCGTATGCACTATTAGATGCCTCACGATGTGTGAAGAATGTCTCTGGGTTCTCAGCTGTACCACGAACAACTGGACGCTCTGGTGTCATTGCGCGATCACGGAAACGCTTAATGTCCTCCTCGTCAACTAATGGACGGATATCCTCTGCATCTATACACTCAATCTTGTGATACTCGTGTGATGTACGGAAACCATCGAAGAAGTTGATGAATGGAACTGATGTCTTCAATGAAGCAAGATGAGGAACTGCAGAGAGATCCATAACCTCTTGTACAGAACCAGAACAGAACATAGCGAATCCTGTCTGACGGCAAGCCATTACGTCCTGGTGGTCACCGAAGATACAAAGAGCGTGACTTGCGAGTGTACGTGCTGAAACGTTGAATACACATGGCAAAAGCTCACCAGCAATCTTGTACATATTAGGAATCATCAAGAGAAGACCCTGTGATGCGGTGAAGGTAGTCGTGAGAGCACCAGACTGCAATGAACCATGTACGGCACCTGCTGCGCCACCCTCTGACTGCATCTCTTGAACGCTTACGGTCTGACCCCAAAGGTTCTTACGACCGCGTGCTGACCACTCGTCTACGTGCTCAGCCATTGGAGATGATGGAGTGATAGGATAGATAGCTGCTACCTCAGAGAACATGTAGCTCACGTGAGCAGCGGCTTCGTTACCATCACAAGTGATAAACTTCTTTTCTTTAGCCATTTTGAAATTTATTAAATGAATATTTATAATGTTTTTGGTCTTGCTTAATAAAGGAAACCTATTAGCCAAAGTGGTATCTGATTGTCTTTACCCACTTCGGTGTTATATGTTGTATAGGTTGTGTCACTACTGAATCTTTTTTTAGTCTTGCTGGTGTCGCAAACTTTGAATTTCTCTTTTTGATTGATGATATATGTCCCTTGTTTATTTCCTTCGTTTACCGAGCATACCTCTTGTAGTGCATTCACAAAGAATGTTTCCATAAGTTGCTGTTCGTCAAGTTGGATAGGGTAGATAGCATATATCAAGTTAGAGTTCTGTAGCATAACCTTTGAAGGTTTCTTAGGGAACTCTTGTCCAACTGGGTAGACGAGGTTGATAAGTCTTGCATCTGCAAGGTTCTTGATGTAATTCATCACCGTTGCACGACTGGTGTTGATTTCTTTTGCAAGATTGCTGATGTTTGGAGCTTTTGGACCTTCTAAGGCAAGAAGATAGAATAGTTTTTTTATCTTAGTTAGATATTTCAAGTCTATCTGCTTGATAAGAAGAATGTCTACCTCTGTCATCATATTCATTGTCTTCAATAAATTCTCGGAGTAATTGCGATGCTCCAAAAAGAATGGATAGAAGCCATGGTGAATATAGTCTGCAAAGAATTTCACTGGACTTACCTTTGAAAGGATTTGTCGTGTGATTTCCTCATGGTTGTTGATAATCTCTTTTAATGTGTAAGGCTCAAACTGCTGATTTGTCTGTAAGTTTAAGTACTCACGGAAAGAGAAACCTCTAAGGTTATAACTCTTGACAATACCATTAAGTTCTGGATTTTCTTCTTTCAGTCTCATGACGCTCGATCCCGTGAAGACAATCTTTAATTCAGGGTAATTGTCATAGCATTGTCGAAGCTCATTGCTCCAATCTGACTGCTTAAATACTTGGTCGATTAATAAGACTTTCCCTCCGTGGTGATAGAACTCACCAGCAAAGTCTGCGATACCTCTGCCTTGAAAATAGAAGTTATTCATATTTATGTAAAGACATTGGCGGTCAGTTGCACCATAACGCTCTTTGGCATATTGAAGGAGAAAGGTGGTCTTGCCCACTCCTCGTGTTCCTTTAATACCGATGAGACGGTCGTCCCAATTTATTTCATCCATGAGCCGACGGCGCACTGGGGCATTTACATGCTCCACCAAATAAGTATGCGTACGAAAGAATGCGTCCATCTTGTTCTTGTATATAATATAATGCAATTGCAAAGTTACGACTTATTTCTCTAATTTGCAAACTATGGATAGCAAAAGTTGCATTTTTTTGTTTTTATTTTGTGTTACATTTGCTTTAATGTACCTTTGCAGCGTATTAATAAAGGAATTCAATGACATTACACTTATTTAATCCAGAGCATGATATTGCCTTAGCTTATGATAACAAGTACTTTACAGCTCCTCACGCTGGAAGACAGCTTCGTCATGATTTAGATTATTTGCCCATTCTTTGGGCTGACGAGGGCAACTTTGTTCTTGTTGAGAATGTTTGCTCAGCCCAGCATCACGCTACTCGTTTTCAACGTTATGGTAAGCAGGTAAGATTTGTTGATAAAAATACCATAATACAATTCATAGGACAAATTGATAAAGTCTTGCCATGGGGATGGGATTCTTCTGTAAAGTTTCAGTTAGAACAAATGGGTATAAGTGATGCTCTCCTGCCTGATACCGAAATACTTACGAATATTCGTCAACTTAGTAATCGTCAGTTTTCTTCTGCCGTATTAAAGGATTTACAAGAACAATTTTCTAATCCTCTTTTACTCGGTAAGGCTTTATATGTAAATAATCATACAGACTTATTGGATGTTCTACATAAGACAGGAAAGTCTGTTATTAAGGCTCCTTGGAGTAGTAGCGGGAGAGGTGTGCGCTATATGGATACTGTTTTAGAGCCTGCTCTGATTAATTGGGCAAAGAATGTTATAAAGACGCAGGGGGGTATAATGGTGGAGCCATATTATAATAAGGTGAAAGATTTTGGGGTCGAGTTTTTCTCGGATACTCATGGCGTAAGCTATAAGGGTTTGTCTGTCTTCCATACGGTAAATGGAGCCTATGTTGGTAATAGTCTTGCAAACGAAAAAGAGAAGCGCACTATTCTATCAGCATTTATTTCCAGAAATGTGTTAGATGAGGTGATAGCTTCGTTAGAGCAGTGTCTTAGTGATAGGTTGCGTGGAGTGTATCATGGTCCGTTAGGTGTTGACATGATGATTGTTGCATCGGATAGTGGATATAAACTTCATCCCTTAGTTGAAATCAATTTAAGACGAACAATGGGACACGTTGCCTTATCTTTATCTAATTATGAGGAACTTCATGATAGGATGATGCGGATTGATTACGATGGGTCACATTACCATCTTCATATAGTTCACAAGGACCGATAATTTATACAATAAGATTATTTTTCGATGTCTATTTTACCTCAAGTTGGTAATAGTTTTTTTATTACTTGCGTGTAGTAGGTGAGCAAGTGAAAAAGACTGACAAGAAGTAGATAAGATGATATGAGGTGTCGGGAATTAATATCAGAGAAAGGAATGATGAACAAGACAACCTATATCTTTGATTGGGATTAATATTCTGAGATAGTATTGTGGTGTTTTGAAAAAAATCATTACATGATATTGAAAGAATCATTTATTATAAGGTGGAAAGATAATGTATTGTAAGGGTGTTTGTATTTGTCAGTAAATCAGATGGTTATAACATCTTGATAGAAAAGGTGTAGTTGTATTTCAATTAGGTGTTAGTTACATGCTTAAAGGGCATCTCTTTCATGCTTAAAGGACGTCTTTACGAAGCATAAAGGTCATGCGTTGATTTTGGATTGTTTGAAAATAATTTACAAATAGATTGTAATGGAGGGGTAAGTTCTACTCTTCTATATATTTTTTACTTGCAGTTTCGTTTTTTTTCTCTATATATTAATGTGAGAATGCCTACTACATCTGTTAGGGATAAAGCTTATCCTAAGAGCAGATGTGGTAGGCATTCTGTTTATATAATAAAAATCTTCTATCTCTTTTCTAATAGAACGACATTCTCAACGTGTGGAGTATGCGGAAACATGTCAACGGGTTGAACTGCTGTAACCTTATAGTCTGTGTCGAGTAGTGCCAGGTCACGTGCTTGTGTTGCAGGGTTACAACTAACATAAACGATTCGTTTCGGACTTGCTCCAAGGATAACGTTCACAACGTCAGGGTGCATGCCTGCACGTGGAGGGTCGGTGATAATAACATCTGGTCGACCATGTTGATGTATAAAGTCTTCCGTCAGAATGTCTTTCATGTCACCTGCATAAAACAGAGTGTTATCAATCTTGTTTACCTCTGAATTTACTTTTGCGTCTTCAATTGCCTCTGGAACATACTCAATTCCAATGACTTTCTTTGCTTTCTTTGCAACAAAGTTGGCAATCGTTCCCGTACCTGTGTAGAGGTCGTATACGAGTTCGTTACCCGTAAGGTTTACAAATTCTCGTGCAACAGAATAGAGATGATAGGCTTGTTCTGTATTTGTTTGATAGAAACTCTTTGGACCTACCTTAAATCTTAGGTCTTCCATCGTTTCAAAGATATGATCATTGCCTTTGAAGAGTGTTAGCTCAAGGTCGTTGAAAGTGTCATTACCTTTCTGATTGTCAACATAGAAGAGAGAGGTAATCTGTGAGAAGCGGTCAGCGATATGTTGCATCAAAGCCTTTGCGCGCACATCATCTCCCTCCTCGTCATAGTGGAATTGTACAAGCACCATCCACTCGCCCGTGTTAGAGTTGCGCACCATGATATGACGTAGTAGGCCGTGTTGCGCCCGAATGTCGTAGAACTTCATACCAGTGCTAAGCGCATAGTCGCGAATGTCCTTGCGAATCTCGTTGCAGAGGTTGTCCATCAACCAGCATTTATCAATAGGATATACCTTGTCGAATGCGCCAGTGATATGGAAGCCAATAGCACCTTCTGCCAAACCAACCCCTTCGGGTAAATCTTTCAGTTCCTCCTCTGTATACCAACGTTTGTTAGCACATCCGAATTCAAGTTTATTGCGATATTCCTTTGTATGTACAGAACCCATGATTGTTCTGAAGTCAGGAAGTTCAACCTTGCCAATACGACTCAGTTGGTCATAAACCTGCTGTTGTTTTGCTTTAGCTGTTCGTCGTAAGGGAGGTTTTGCCACTTACATCCTCCACAGATACCAAAGTGTTCGCACATAGGTTCCTTGCGTACAGCACTTTTGCTAATAAATCGAAGGACCGTAGCTTCGCAGTAGCTACGTTTCTTCTTGCGTACTTGAAGGTCTACAACGTCCCCAGGAACTACAAAAGGAACAAAAACAACTTTATCGTCAACATGTGCAACACATTTACCTTCGGCAGCCACAGCTTCTATTGTGACATTCTCCAAGATGGGTAATGGCTTTCTTTTTCTACTCATAATCTGTTTTGTATTTCGGTGCAAAGTTACTAAAAAAATCCCGTTTGAACTCTCCTTAATAACTTTTATCGGGTCTGTGTTCGCTAACAAAGTAAAAATGTAAGGTGAGGATAGCAATTTTTACAGAAAAGTTTGTTACTTTACCCTTTTATTGTTATATTTGCACTATAGAAATAACCAAAATTTATTATCATTTTATTACTTATGAGCGAAAAGAGAGTTTATACCTTTGGTAATGGTAAAGCAGAAGGTAAGGCTGATATGAGAAATCTCCTTGGTGGCAAGGGTGCTAATCTTGCAGAGATGAACCTTATCGGAGTTCCAGTTCCTCCAGGTTTTACGATTACTACGGATGTATGTAATGAGTATTATGAGAAGGGTAAAGAGACTGTAGTAGGTTTGTTGAAGGCAGAAGTAGAGAATAGTGTTAAGCATGTAGAGAGCTTAATGAGTTCAACTTTCGGTGACCCAACTAATCCTCTTCTGATGAGTGTGCGTTCAGGTGCACGTGCTTCTATGCCAGGTATGATGGATACAATTCTGAACCTTGGTCTTAATGATACAGTGGTTGCGGGATTAGTTAAGAAGACAGGCAATGAGCGTTTTGCATACGATAGCTATCGTCGCTTCGTACAGATGTATGGTGACGTTGTGTTGGGTATGAAGCCTGTAAATAAGGAAGATATCGACCCATTTGAGGCTATTATCCAGAAGGTTAAGGCTGAGCGTGGCGTAAAACTCGACAGCGAAATGACTGTTGATGATTTGAAACAGCTCGTAACTCTTTTCAAGAATGCTATTAAAGAGCAAACTGGTAAGGACTTCCCAGATGACCCAATGGAGCAGTTGTGGGGTGCCGTTTGTGCTGTGTTCGATTCTTGGATGAATGAACGTGCTATCCTTTATCGTAAAATGGAGGGAATTCCACAAGAGTGGGGTACTGCCGTGACTGTTCAGGCAATGGTATTCGGTAACATGGGTGAGTCGTCAGCAACAGGTGTTTGCTTCTCTCGTGATGCGGGTACTGGTGAAAACCTCTTCAATGGTGAGTATCTTATCAATGCACAGGGTGAAGACGTAGTTGCAGGTATTCGTACACCACAGCAGATTACAAAGGTAGGTTCTCTTCGTTGGGCGGAGCAGCAGAGTATAGATGAAGAAACTCGTGCTACAAAGTACCCTTCAATGGAAGAGGCTATGCCAGAGCTTTACAAGCAACTTTATGCACTACAAGATAAACTGGAGAAGCACTACCACGATATGCAGGATATGGAGTTTACTGTACAAGAAGGTAAACTGTGGTTCCTTCAGACTCGTAATGGTAAGCGTACTGGTACTGCAATGGTTAAGATTGCTATGGACCTGCTTCACGAGGGTGAGATTGACGAGAAGACAGCACTTATGCGTTGTGAGCCAAACAAGCTCGATGAACTTCTCCACCCTGTATTTGATAAGGAGGCATTAGCACAGTCTCATGTCTTGACACGTGGTTTGCCAGCCTCACCAGGTGCGGCAAGCGGTCAGGTAGTGTTCTTTGCCGATGATGCAACAAAATGGCACGAGGATGGTCGTCAAGTTGTCATGGTTCGTATCGAAACATCGCCAGAGGACCTCGCAGGTATGTCTGCTGCAGAGGGTATCTTGACAGCTCGTGGTGGTATGACTTCACACGCTGCCGTTGTAGCACGTGGTATGGGTAAGTGTTGTGTCAGCGGTGCTGGTGCAATCATGATTGACTATAAAGCACGTACTTTAGAGATTGATGGCACAATTATTCGCGAGGGTGACTATATCTCATTGAATGGCTCAACTGGTGAGGTTTACCTTGGTGAGGTGAAGACGCGTCCAGCTGAGGTGACAGGTGACTTTGCTGAGTTGATGGACCTTTGTAAGAAGTATAGCAAGTTGGTTGTTCGTACTAACGCTGATACTCCACACGATGCTGAGGTAGCAAGCAACTTTGGTGCTGTTGGTATCGGTCTTTGTCGCACTGAGCACATGTTCTTCGAGAATGAAAAGATTAAGGCTATGCGTGAAATGATTCTCGCTAATAGTACAGAAGAACGTGAAAAAGCACTTGATAAACTCTTGCCTTATCAGAAGCAAGATTTCTATGGCATCTTGAAGTGTATGGATGGTATGCCTGTTAACATTCGTCTGCTTGACCCACCTTTGCACGAGTTCGTTCCACATGATCTCAAAGGTCAGGAGGTTATGGCAGAGGAGATGGGCGTAAGCGTTCAGTTTATCCAGAGCCGCGTAAGTGCACTTTCTGAAAGTAACCCAATGTTGGGTCTTCGTGGTTGCCGATTGGGTAACACCTTCCCAGAGATTACTGCAATGCAGACAAAGGCTATCCTTGGTGCTGCTGTTCAGTTGAAGAAGGAAGGATTTGATCCTAAACCAGAGATTATGGTGCCGTTGGTAGGTATAGTTCATGAGCTTGATATTCAGGAGAGTATCATTCGCAAGACTGCTAACAAACTCTTTAAGAAGGAAGGCGTTGAAGTTGAGTTCAAGGTGGGTACAATGATTGAGATTCCACGTGCGGCCTTGACTGCTGATGTGATTGCACAAAAGGCAGAATATTTCAGCTTCGGTACAAACGACTTGACCCAGATGACCTTTGGTTATAGTCGTGATGATATCGCAAGCTTCTTGCCAAGCTATTTGGAGAAGAAGATCCTTGATGTTGATCCATTCCAGGTTCTTGACCAGAAGGGTGTTGGTCAGTTAATTCAAATGGGTGTTGAGAAGGGCCGCAAGACTCGCAAGAACCTCAAGTGTGGTATCTGTGGTGAGCATGGTGGTGAGCCAAGTTCTGTAAAGTTCTGCCATCGAGTAGGTCTTAATTACGTCAGCTGTTCTCCATTCCGAGTACCTATAGCAAGACTTGCGGCGGCTCAGGCTGTGGTCGAGGAGATGTAGTAGTTTGCTGAAAATCAGTATATTAGGCGGTATATCACGTGTTTACGTAGGTGTTCCGCCTAATTTTTATTAAGGGGAAATGGTCATTTTTCACGCTTTATGCACCCTTTTGAATAGCAAAACTTACCAAAACTTACAATACAGGTCTAAAGGGGTACTTACCATCAACTTACCAAAAACAATAAACGAGCGGATGAAAGGCAAAGGTTTCTAAACTCACTTTTCAACCTACAGAAGAACTTTCTTTTGTAGGTTTTCTTTTTTACTTTCATTAACAAAAGGCAGGTGTCCCGTAACTATTCAGCGATATTGAGTTCTTCAGGGATTTGGAATGATAAATTCATAAAATAAGAAAAGGAAACCGCTGTAAATATTGTATATTTGAATAAGCAAAAACAAATGTACAAAGATGAACAGCAGTTTCCTATATCATGCTTGGGGCTTTACACCCACGAATGCACTTGTGAAGAATACAAAAGTAATAGAATTATTTTGCATGTACAAGCAAAAGAGCGAATAAGATGTTGCCCTTGTTGTGGGGCTCGCTCTGTTGTGAAAAACGGGTATCGCTTGCGGGACTTTATTGGACTTCCCATAGGTAGTAAGCGAGTAACCATACGTATGAAGGTACAACGTTATAAATGTAAGGAATGTGACTTCGATCAGCAGGAGAAAATTCCTTTTGCCACAGGCAGTCGCAGCTATACTCACCGCTTCGCCAAATATGTAGTAGATTTACTTTGTGGCATGACACTTCAGGACGTATCAAATCATCTGGGTGTATCATGGGATACGGTAAAGGAAATACACTCCTCTTATCTTAAGCGTCATTATAGCCCTCCATCCTTAGATGATGTAGAGAATATTGGTATAGATGAGTTTGCTGTTAAGAAAGGACATGTACATAAGGCAATAGTCGTGGATTTGGACAGTGGCAAGGTAATCTATGTTGGCGATGGAAAGGGTACGAAATCTCTGGAGAAATTTTGGTGGAAGGTCAAACGTAAGAATATAAAGATAAAGCATGTGGCAATAGACCAGTCTGCGGCTTTCATAGCCTCAGTTATGGAGAATTGTCCCGATGCGGTACATGTGTTTGACCATTTCCATGTAGTGAAGTTAATGAACGAGAAACTTGATGATATTAGACGTAAAGTTTATAGTATGGAGAAAGATATAAATAATCGTAAAGTACTCAAAGGAACAAGGTATCTGCTACTGGGTAATGGCACAGACATCTTTGATAAACAGCATAAGACAAGGCTTGAGAATGCCTTAGCTATGAATGAGCCATTGTCAAAAGCATACTATTTAAAGGAACAACTGCGTCAGATATGGTCGCAACCCACGAAGGATATGGTAGAATAAGTGCTTGATGACTGGATTAGTCAGGCTGAACAAAGTAAGACAGTTCAACTATAGAAAATGGCTGTTACCGTGAAAACCTATAAGAAAGGAATCCTTGCCTGGTACGATTGCCATCTATCAACAGGAAAAGTCGAAGGCATAAATAACAAGATTAAAGTAATGAAACGAAATGCGTATGGCTTCAGGGACGAGAGGTACTTTAGACTAAGACTCTATGCACTGCATGACTGTCGTATCACTCGAAATGTCGGATGAACCCAATCTTCTCAAACAGAATATAGAGGGACTTGGTAAAAAGTTTATTACGTTCAGAAAAGGCTTGGTCAAATGCAGAGATTACATTTTCAATTTCCTCGAAAATCCGATGATACCATTTGACAATAATGGAAGCGAAAGGGGAATACGCAAGCTAAAAATCAAACTGAAGAACTCCTGTACATTTCGTTCAGACTTCGGAGCAGACGCTTTCCTTGAACTTCATTCGATTATAGAAACAGCGAAAAAGCACGACAAAACTCCATATAATGCGATTCAAGCCTCATTTAAGGTTTAATAAATTGATATGCACTATATAATATCGGGTAACGCTGAATAGTTACCTCTCATGTTACCGAGTATTAGTCTCCAGAACAAAGATTCGTTGTTTTTATACATTGGCTTCTTCGTTAGATAAATTTATGATAAAAATACTGTTAATGTTTTGTCATTATTCATAAAAAAATATTATCTTTGTATCGATGATTAAAGAATCGTCAGCCCTAAAAATATAATAATAATGTATCGTTGGAATATGAAAAACAATTGTCTTATCTGTATTAATAAGTTTTTCCCTTCTTATGAAGGCACAAGAAGCACCAAAGTGGATTAATAATGTAAAACTATCAGGTTTCGGCATTGCTCAATATCAATACATAGGTGTGGAGAATAATAAGGCAAATTCTTTTAATCTTCGAATGGGTAGATTTTCTCTTGATGGTCGTATTCTTAATGACTGGGCTTGGAAGGCGCAAATACAGTTTAATGGTAATACCTCAACATTGGGTTCTTCGCCTCGTTTAGTAGACCTTTTTGTAGAATGGCAAAAGTATGATTATTTCCGTGTAAAGGTGGGTCAGTTTAAGAATCCATTTACTTTTGATAATCCAATTCATCCTATTGACCAAGGGTTTATGAGCGTTGCTCAGAGTGTTTTCAAATTGGCAGGTTTTTCAGACAGAGCTGGTGCACATCCATCAAATGGACGTGATATAGGTGTTCAGGTTCAAGGAGATTTTTTGAAGACAAAGACAGGTCGTAACCTTTTTCATTATCAAATAGGCGTTTTTAATGGTCAGGGTATTAATCAGAAAGATATCGATCAGCAGAAGAATATAATTGGTGGTCTTTGGGTAATGCCAATAGAAGGTATGCGTTTAGGTTGGTTTGGTTGGAGTGGTTCGTATGCACGTAAAGGAACTTGGACGGATGAAGTGGGAACACATAATGGTGTACGCAGTTTACAACAGCGTCGTTATGCAGTATCTGCTGAATATAAGGTTAAAGATTGGACTTTGCGCTCTGAATATGTTCACTCAACTGGTTATGGTTTTGCTAAGTCATTAAGTAATACGGATGATAGCTCGGCAAGTGACTGTACTCTTAGTACAGATGGGGATAAGGCACAGGGTGTTTATGCTTTGGTAATTGCGCCAATTCTTCCAAACAAGTTACATGCTAAGGCTCGTTATGATATGTATCAGCCATCTGATGGAGCAGCAAAGCAACGCACGCAATATGATTTAGGACTTGATTATGTATTTTCAAAAAATATGGAGATAAGTGGAATTTACTCGTATGTTCATAATCGTTCATTGAAGGGTACAGTTAGTCCTAATTATTCTATGTTTGACTTAGAATTAAGTTTCCGTTTTTAAGATGAATTAAATAATTGATAGAGTAGGTTAAGCTTTTATTTTTTTCTAACTTTATATAAGAGTCTCAGTAATAGACTTAATCTGTAAAATATTATATTAGGTTTAGTGATAAATATAAATTATGGGTGAACATTATAGTAATAGACGAAGAAGAGGATCTCATAGGACAGCGAGTTCTTCATCAGTGCGTCGTCGTCATATTCTTAATAATGTGATGAAGTTTATTATGACGATTGTTGCGATAGGGGTTATTGGATTAGTTTATTGGTTGTATACGAATTAATAATTTAATCTCTTTATAAAAAGTTCCTGTCATCTCTTATTCATTTATTTATAATTGAATAGGCAGTTATTTTGTGTAGTTACTTTTAGTTGAACCCAAATCGTTCGTTAAACCACAATATTATATTTTTTTACGTTCATATTGTGTCCTAACATTTTTTATTTTCTTGTCGATCAGATTAGATAATTTTTCATCATTAATGAATGATATTGATTTGAAAGTTGCTGCCACTGCTATCAGTCTGATGTATAACATAAATTCTTGATAATATGTATACTGTGATAAAAAGTGGCAGCAATTAAAAATAAATTCAGTTTATATTCTAATGAATGGTTAGAGATTAAAAGTTTTTTTAGCCTCTAATCATTGTAATAATCATTTTAAATTTTTCTGATGCATTTACAGAGTAGGGGTCTTAGCTTGGAATAATAAAACTTTCTCCAGCGGTGATAATATTTTTTATTATCTACGATTAGTTCCATTTTACCTTCAACAACTTGGATGAAGGCATCAAATGGAGCGGTGTGTTCAGACAATCCTTGTCCAGCATCAAAACTAAATAAAGTAACACTTCCTGCATGATTGTGTACTAATTCTTTACTAACTACACCTGCTTCAGCATAGTCAATCATTTTGTTTGAATTGAAAACAATTCCTTTTTCTACTTTAGCCATGTTATATAAACTTTATTAATTATGAAATAAGTTGTTGTAATTTTCTTTTTATTTACAGTACAAAGTTAATGCCAGATTGTATAATGGGAACAAATGTTACTATTTTTGTTGTGTGTATAATGCTCGCTGAATATTTGAAAAAAGCCGTTTATTCTTTCTTAACAGTGATGTTACGTATTAGACCTTCAAATTTTACACGTTTTACGGCTGAACCCTTGAAGAGTCGTTGATATTCTTCTATAGTTAGGTTATGCCATTTCTCTTTACTCATCGCAAGCAATTCGGACTTCGGTTGAAGAGCAGGTTCGGTGTTAGGTGTTGCAAATTTGTTCCATGGGCATGCAGTTTGGCAACGGTCGCATCCATATATGGTGTCGCCCATGTTCTGTTTTGCTTCATCTGATAATTCTCCTCTGTTTTCTATTAATTGATATGAAAGACAACGTTGTGCATGAAAATCCTCATCGGGTATAATGGCTCTTGTAGGACACGCATCGATACAACGATGGCATTTCCCACATCGATTTGACATTGGTTCGTCATATATATCTGTATCAAAAGGTAAGAAGATTTCTCCTAAAAAGAACATTGACCCAGCACGAGGGATAATGAGCTGATGGTTACGTCCAATCCAGCCAAGTCCAGCTTTCTGTGCCCAATAGCGTTCAAGTACTGGTGCTGTATCACAGAAGCAACGTATGGATGGCTCTTCTCCTTCTTTTTGTAGGGGGATTTGTGATTGTTCTGTTATCTTTATTGCCAATTCTCTCATTTTTTGTTTCATCAAGTCGTGATAGTCTTGTCCGAGTGCATAGGCCGCAATCTGGTATTCACCTTCTGGCAATTGTTGAGCAGGCGCATAGTTAAGTGCAAGAGAAACGATACTACGGACACCAGGAACAAGAAGACGTGGGTCAAGTCGTTTCTCTAAGTAATTTGCCATATAAGCCATAGATGCCTCTTCTCCATTATCTAACCATTTTCTATATTTCTGTGCTATGTTCTCGTCTACTGGTGCAGCCTTGGCTATACCACATGCAAAGAAGCCAATATCGTGTGCTAAGTTTTTAATAGTTTTAGATTGAATAATAATGGAATTTTCCTCAGGAGTATTTGGTATATATGCATCTGTTGATGTCATAGAGAGAGTTTACAGTTTATAAATATTTATTAGATACAGAAACTTGAAGGAGAGTGTAGATGTTGGTTCTAAATATATCTGAAATGTAATGTTATTGTATTTCAAATATAATAAAGATACTTTTTTTATTAAAAAGTTTCGGCTGGATCATCTGGGAAGACTTTGAATTCGTAGCCTTGGTCTTTAAGCCATTGTAATGATTCAGGAAGTGCGGTACGAAGTTTATCAATACTTTTAAGAGAATCATGGAATGTTATGATAGAACCATTTCGTGTGTATTTCTTAATGTTTTGTACAACGTCTGCTGCTGTCAACCATTTAGAATAATCACGTGTCACAAGATCCCACATAACGACACGATAGTTTTGTTTTATCCACCAATACACGGTATGCCGTAACCAGCCATGTGGGGGACGGAAATAAGGAGTTTTGAGAAGTACATCGGCTTTAGTTACATCTACGGCATACGTAAGTGTCCAATGCCTAAAAGACCCTATGTGATGATAGGTATGGTTGCCCACCTTGTGTCCACGTCGTATGACTTCTTCGTACAATTCTGGGTGCTTTCTTACATTGTCAGCGACCATAAAGAACATTGCTTTTGCATTGAATTGGTCAAGTATGTCAAGAATAAGAGGAGTAGCCTCTGGTATTGGCCCATCATCAAATGTAAGATAGACAGAATGGTCGTTCTTGTCCATACGCCAAAGAGCGTGTGGATATAAGAAACGTAGCCATCGTGCAGGTTGTTCTATTAGCATATTGTTGTACTTCTCCTATATTTATTAAGAGTAGAGTTAGAAACTTTTATTCTAATCAGTCCTTCTAATTAAACTTTAAAATTAAGTAAATTGCAGGATAGATTGACACAAAAAGCCAGAGAATGATTGTCTTTTAAGACAACCAGATTCTGGCTTTTATTATATCAGTATTTTTAGAAATCTTACATCAATTTACCTCCACGTTTTTCAAAGCTTGTAAACAGCTTTCAGTTGTGGTTCATGTTTGTTAACCCATTCCATGTCAGTATGTTCATTGTCGCTGATAAGATTCATCATAATTTGGAAGTGCATTTTGCATGAACCTTCTGATATGTTGAATAGGCGTGGAGAAAGAGTTAAGTAGTAGCTTACATACTGTAAAGAGATTTTCCATAACTGTTCATAAATCTGTCGTGCCTTAGCTTTTTGCCCAAGTAAAGCATGTGCATGTGCTAAATCACTCGCTCCACTCATATAATTGAGTGGTATGTTATAATATGGTATTTCTTTCTCAACTTTCTCTAACACTTTCAGGGCTTTTTTCTTTTCATCTTTTGCAATAAGGTGAAGTGCCAGTTCTGCCATCTCACGTCGGTGTGTATAGCACATACGCGCAACAGTCTCGTCAATGTAAAGTCCTGGTTTACTCAGACCGCCCCATTTGAAGCGATTCATCATCACATCGTATGTCTTTTCTGTATCGAAGTTACGCATGTTGAGGCCAAGTGAGTTGGGGTCAGCCATTGTTGAGAATGGAGTGATACGATTAACAAGTCCTTCCTTGGATGAAGTTCTCGCCTAAGTTCATGAAGTTCTCTGCACCAACAGTCACTGCTACATAGAGAGGACGAGTCCAATTACAATTAGCAATCATCTCGAGCATCATCAGGTCGTTCTTGTACAATGCCTGCTTTCCTGCTAATGAGATAACCATACGTTCTGGAATTGAATCACCAGGACGCATCATACCACTACGGCGAACAGCCTCCTTGTCGATAGTCATGTATATAGTATCGGTAGGGATGATGTGAGTGTCAGCATTCTTTGAACGTACCCAATACTTGAGAATATTCTTTAACTCAAATGGGTCGTCACCAAATTGTGCCTTTGCGGCAGCTGGATCCTGCTTGTAGAAATCACGAATCTGTTGCTTAAACTCTGGTGCAATCTGTACATACTCATTCGTACCACTAACATAGTCAAGACGTGGCCAAGAGATAGGTACACTTGGTGAGTTGTATGCAGGACGACGCATCTGGTCAATGTACCAATCTGTTTGTAGGTAAGAAAGGTTGCATACACGTGTATCAGTACGTATACCCTCAACTTCTTGGTTGTACCAAAGTGGGAAAGTGTCATTATCTCCATTGGTGAAAATGATTGGATTACCCTCCTTCTGTAATGAGTTAAGGTAGTTTTGACCAAAGTCACGACAGGTATATCGACCAGAGCGGTCATGATCGTCCCAAGTCTGTGATGCCATCTGAATTGGGACAAACAGACAAGCAAGTGAAATGACAGATGCAGACAATGCCGGTGCAATCTTTAATTTGCGTGCCCAGTCGTAGAGAGCTAATACACCTAAACCGCACCAGATAGCGTATGCATAGAATGATGCAGCATAAGCATAGTCACGTTCACGTGGCTGACTTGGTGTTTGGTTCAAGTAGATAACAATGGCAAGTCCCGTCATAAAGAACAAGAAGAATACAACCCAAAATTGCTGAATACCACGTTTCCACGCCATGCCTGCCAGAAAAGACCAATAAGACCGAGTAATAATGGAAGACAATAGAAAACGTTGTGTCCCTTGTTTGCTTTCAACTCATCTGGTAACAAGTTTTGGTCACCATAAAGCGAATTGTCAATGAATGATATACCTGTAACCCAGTTGCCATGTTCTGGTTCGCCATTTCCTTGTATATCATTTTGACGACCTGCAAAGTTCCACATAAAGTATCTCCAATACATGAAGTTACATTGGTAAGAAATAAAGAACTTTATGTTTTCCAATTGTGTAGGCATCTTTGTTCCATCAACATCATGACCATCAATTCCTCCCATCCACTGCTCATATTGGCTTGCAAATCCTGGGTTATGCATACGTGGAAAGAACATGTTCTGTTCAAATATTTGTGTTGATTTGTGACGAACTACGAAGTAAGAATCTTTCTCATCCTTACTACTTTTCTCTTTGCGTTGATAAATCGGTGCGCCCTCATCAAACTTGTAGTGCATTCCATCTTCTGCAACAGCAGGTTGACTTGAATATGCTTGTCCATAAAGTAATGGACGGTCACCATACTGGTCACGACTCAGATAACTACCCAAAGTGAAGATATCTTCAGGCGAGTTCTGGTCCATTGGTGGATTAGCTGTTGAACGGATAACGATTACAGCGTATGATGAATAGCCGATAAACAACATTAGCATGCAGAGTAGGGATGTGTTCTTTATACGTGAAGAAACAAGTGCAACACGTTGCTTTTTGCCATCTTTGTTGAAAGGCTTCTGCCATTGAAGCAATATGTAGACAAGTGCAAGGATAACAATTCCTGTGAAGAATGCAGTCCAGCCATAGCCATAGAATGGAATACCAATTAGTGCTAATGCAGCTAAGAAAGCAATGTTTTGGCGTTGTGAACTCTTGTCTTGATATGTTTCGTAGATACCCCAAACAAATGATGCAATGAGTAAGCCTATATATACAATGGTTCCCGTATTGAATGGCATACCAAGTGTATTCGTGAAGAATAATTCAAACCATCCACCTACGGTGATAATACCTTGGAACAACACCATAGAGTACTGCTGCAACAAGGATTACTGAGATGCATAATGCAAACAGCGAGCCTTTAAGATTTGCTTCTGGCACTTTCTTATAATAGTAAACCAATGCGATTGCAGGAATACAAAGGAGGTTAAGTAAGTGTACACCTATAGATAGACCAGTCATGTAGGTAATCAGTATCAACCAACGATCAGAATGTGGCTTGTCGGCATTGTCCTCCCATTTTAGGATAAGCCAGAATACAATCGCTGTAAAGGCTGATGAGTAGGCATATACTTCACCTTCAACAGCAGAGAACCAAAACGTGTCACTGAAAGTGTAAATCAGTGCACCGACAAGGCCTGCGCCCTCAATTGCAATTGCTTTTGAAAGTGATGGAGCTTCGCCATCACGTACGATTAAGCGACGTGAGAGATGCGTGATGGTCCAGAAGAGAAACATGATACAAGTTGCAGAAAGCAATGCGCTCATGGTGTTTACCATACGTGCAACCTCTGTTGGATTGCTTGCAAAATGAGAGAAGAGGTTGGCAGTAAGCATAAAGAATGGTGCCCCAGGAGGGTGTCCAATCTCAAGTTTGTAGCCTGTTGTGATAAATTCGGGACAGTCCCAGAAGCTGGCTGTCGGTTCGATTGTGGTACAATAGACGAAGGCTGCAATAAAGAATGCAAGCCATCCGAGAGTATTGTCCACCAGTCTGAATTGTTTCATTTATACGATTAGAGTTTATTGTCTACTCGTCTTTAATAGATAAGTAGAGTTATTTATTCTAAAATAGTTCGTGCAAAGATAATAATATTAATCAAGACTGCATAACGCATGAGACTAAATTATGATAAAAAAAGCAAAAGTTTTTTTATTTTTGTATTTAGAGTTGCTGTATTGAAATTGTAATAGTTTAATGAGTTTGAGTGTTTCTAAAAACTTCTTCGCTTGTGTTTATGTTAATTCCGAAGTATAGTAGGAAGTTTATAAGAAGTTTTCATGAGATGTGAAAAGAGCGGCCTCTTGCGAGAACCGCCCTGATGAAAGGAGGAGTGGTACCACCAGGAATCGAACCGGGGACACAAGGATTTTCAGTCCTTTGCTCTACCAACTGAGCTATGGTACCATCATTAATTGCAATTTGTTTGTCAGTGTTGATACTGCATTTCTGAATTGCGATGCAAAGGTAGTATTTTTATTTTATTCCTCCAAACTTTTGCAAAGAAAAATTATTTTATTTACATCCTTTAACGGATTACATGCTCTTTGTTTGTTGCCATCCTTGCGCAGTTATTTCAAATTCGTTTCCGTCACGTGTAATAAGAAATGCACCTAAGTTCTCTTTTGTAATGTATCCTATCTGTCTGATATTCTCCATTTTGTCAATTTTTTCATGTTCACCAATTGGAACTGTAAAAAGAAGTTCGTAATCTTCGCCTCCGTTCAATGCGGCAGTTGTAAGATTCATGTTGAACTCTTCGCATGTAACTGCTGTTTGATAATCGATAGGAATATTCTTTTCATATATTCTGCAACCACAGTGACTTTTCTCACAGATATGTTTCAATTCACTTGCTAATCCGTCAGAGATATCAATCATAGCAGTTGGGTGTATACCAGCATTACGAAGTTGATTAAGTATTTCTCCACGTGCTTCTGGTTTGAGTTGTCGATCAATAAGGTATTCTTTTCCTGCAAAGTCTGGTTGGAAGTCTTCAATGGCTGCACGTTCCTGACGTAATGCTTCGAGTTTTTTTTCGTCTTTATTTTTTTGTGCTTCTTTCACCTTATTATTATACTCTTGTACTTGTTGGTAGTAGACAGACTTTTCACGTTCAAGAATTTGCAGTCCCATATAAGCTGACCCAAGGTCGCCCGTAACGCAGATGAGGTCAGTCTCATTTGCTCCATTACGATAGGTAATTTCATCTTTTTCTGCTTCTCCAATACAGGTGATATTTATTGCAAGTCCAGTATAAGATGAGGTTGTGTCGCCTCCTACAATATCTACATTCCATTTAGCACATGCTTTGTTCAGTCCTATGTAGAAATTGTCAAGGTCTTCTACCTTAAAGCGTTTACCCAGACCTAACGAAACAATGAGTTGACGTGGTTGTCCGTTCATTGCAAAGATGTTACTCATTGCAATCATTGCCACTTTATAGGCAAGGTGTTCCATGTCAATGTATGTTAAGTCAAACTGTACTCCCTCCATAAACATCTGAGAAGAGACGAGCGTTTCTTTATTAGCATAGTGTAAAATAGCTGCATCATCACCTACCCCCATAATGGTTGAGCTGTTTGCGGTTTGAATATTTTTTGTCAGACGATTGATAAGTCCAAATTCGCCAAGTTCTTTTATTTCCATTTACTTTATTAATGTCTTTGTTGTATAATGTCTAAGACGTTCTTTATCTATTGACTGATAGAATAAAGAACGCCTTATAATTAGTCGTATGTATATAATTTATGAACGTTTAATGATTTCACGCATAATCTCCGTCATACGTGGTTGTGCCGCATTTGCTGCTTCTTGAACCTCCTCGTGACTAACCTTTACAGGGACATCAAAGCCTCCCAAATCGGTAATTACGCTGATACCAAATACTTTAATGCCACTGTGTCGTGCAACAATAACCTCTGGAACGGTACTCATACCAACAGCGTCACCTCCCATCTTGTGGTACATACGATATTCTGCTGGTGTTTCAAATGTTGGACCTTGTACTCCCATATAAACACCATGTTGTACTTTTATGTTTTTCTCTTTTGCAATAGCGTCAGCCAACTCTATCAAATTATGATCGTAAGCCTCGTGCATATCTAAGAAGCGAGGCCCAGTTGGGAAGTTACGACCACGTAAAGGATGTTCTGGGAACATATTAATATGGTCGGTAATAATCATGAGGTCGCCAATCTTAAATAATGGATTCATTCCTCCAGAAGCATTTGAAACAAACAATGTTTCAATACCTAATTCATGCATTACGCGAATAGGGAAGGTGACATCAGTCATGTCGTATCCTTCATAGAAGTGGAAACGACCTTTCATCGCCATAATGTCTTTATCTCCAAGTTTTCCGAAGATAAGACATCCTGCGTGTCCTTCTACTGTTGAAATGGGGAAGTTAGGTATATCTTGATAAGAAAACTCATAGCTATCAGTTATCTCTGAAGCTAATTGTCCGAGGCCTGTGCCCAGAATGATGGCTGTCTTTGGACTTGTGGTCATCCTCTCTTTTAGCCAAGATGCTGTTTCTTGAATTTTTTCGTACATAAGATATTATTTTTTGATTGAATGTATCTTCCTTGTCAAGCATAAATTTTATTTTGATAGGAAGTGCATAAATATTTTCTTTAACTTCTTCTGATAGGTTCTCAATGTCAATAAGTCTTGCTTTGTCTTTCTCTGTTGTAATAATCATCTTGGGTTCCGACATCATTGCAAAAGTTTCGTTAATACGTTGAATATCCTTTGCGTTGAAAGCATGATGGTCTGGGAATGAAAAGTGTTGTCAGAGCATTGTTACCCGTAAAAGTGTTCAAATCCATTTCCAATTGTTTTGGTGACATGATACCTGCAAGTAGTAGGATGTTTTTCCCCCTTATCTCAGTGAGTGGCAAGTTTTGTCCCTTATTGAAAATGGGTTCTAAGTCACAATACTCTAAAGTCGTAAAATAAAGTTGTTGGAAAGGATAGAGTTCCATTGCTTTACTCAGGACACGGTAGTCAATAGGGTTAAGACTTTTTGGACATTTTGTGATTATGACGATGTCTGCACGATTTTTTCCAGATAGTGGTTCGCGTAGTCTACCAGCAGGAAGAAGTTTGTCATAGATGATAAGCCTGTGATAATCAACTAATAGAATGTTGATTCCCGGATGAACATAACGATGTTGGAATGCATCGTCTAAAAGGATTACATCAGTGTCTTTTGTTTCTTCATCGTTTGTTAGTCTGTCTATTCCTTCACAGCGTTTCTTGTCTACTGCAACACGAATTTCAGGAAACTTTGTTTTCATTTGGTAAGGTTCATCACCAATCTCTCTCATTGTTGTGTTTTGATTTGCCAAAACATACCCGCTACTCTTACGTTTGTATCCACGTGAGAGTACAGCAACCTTCATTTTATCTTTTAGCAGACGGATAAGATATTCTACGTGAGGGGTTTTCCCAGAACCCCCTACGGTGATATTTCCAACAGAAATGACTGGGACGTCAAACTGTCTGGATTTAAGAATATTGAGTTCAAACAGCTCATTGCGTAAGCTAACCCCAAAACCATAGAGCCAACTGAGAGGCAAAAGCCATTTGTTTATTTTGATGTGGTCTCCTTCCATATTTGATTAATGGATGTTTGGATAAAAAGGTAAGCGCGCCTGAATAGCACTTTGATGATCAAGAGTTTTCAGAAGAGTGAATGGTTCATAATAGTCACCTAAGTTAGTCCTTAACTGTGAGTTGAGGTAATTGTTAGGTTTAGACTGTTCCAATATCTGTTCTAACAGGTTTGCTTTTTTAGGATAAGAAGATACAGTGTAATTATTTATTTTGGCAAGTTGTACAGCCTTTACGATAGCATCATTCAATCCTCCGAGCTGGTCAACGAGTCCTATCTTTTGTGCATCTTGTCCTGTGAATACATGACCTTGTGCTACTTTCTCAACTTGTTCGTCGGTCATGTTACGTCCTTCTGCTACACGATGACGGAAGAGTTTATATCCACGATTTATATATAGGCTAAGGTAGGACATTTCTTCGTTTGTGAATGGACGCGTACGTGTACCGAAGTCTGCAAATTTATTTGTCTTTACTTGGTCAAACTTTAAGCCTAATTTTTCATTTAGTAGTCCACTAACATCAGGGAACATTCCAAAGATTCCTATTGAACCAGTTATTGTTGTTGGCTCTGCAATAATCCAGTTTGCAGGAGCAGACATGTAATATCCACCAGATGCAGCCATACCGCCCATGCTAATAACAACTGGCTTCAGCTTTTTTAATTCCATAATCTGATGCCAGATTTGTTCTGATGCGTATGCAGAACCGCCACCAGAGTTGATGCGAACAATAACAGTTTTTACATCGTCGTCTTTTGCTAACTTCTCCAAGTCCTTACATACGACTTGTGCGTCTATCTGATGTCCTTGTGAGAATAATCCTCCTACAACTCCATCAACAATGTCGCCATAAGCATAGTACACAGCAACTTGTTTGTCCTCGTCGTCTAAGTCATAATCTTTTTATGTTGTTTATGTCTGCAATGGTGACTTGGTTGATTTCTTCGTCAGTGTCAAATTTCAATTGTTTTCTTATAAGCTCTTTAATTTGGTCCGTATACAGCAAGCCATCTACGAGTTTGAGTTTGACGTAGTCTTGTGGGTTTGCAAAGGTTATCATACTATCAGCGTATGCATTTAGTTGTTCTACTGACAGGTTTCTGCTTGCTCCAACTTCTTTGGTGATGTTTCCCCAAATACTATTTAGGTAGGCAGACGTTTGTTCACGATTAGCATCACTCATCTTTTCTCCAGTGAACATTTCAGTTGCACTCTTATAGGTTCCAACCTTAACTACCTGCATTTTAACACCAAACTTTGCCAAAAGGTCTTTGACGAAAATCGGTTCAGAAGCCAGTCCGTGCCAATCAATTTGGCCTTGTGGATTGAGGTATACTTTGTCAGCAACAGAAGAGATGTAGTATGTTCCTTGTGTGTACGTGTCAGCGTATGTGATAATCCATTTCTTACTCTTTTTAAAGTCGAGTAGTGCATTGCGAAGTGCTTGCATAGATGCATACGAGTCAGCTGAAAAAGCTCCCGCTTCAATGTATATACCTTTTATTTTATCATTGCCCTTGGCTTTTCTTATAGCCTCAATCATTTCGTCAAGTCCCAGGTTGTTGATAGAAGACTCTTGTAGTTGACTAAGGAAATTGTCTTCGCTTCGTTCTGACATTTGTCCTGAGAGATTAAGAACAAGTATAGAGTTTTCTTCCACCTCTTTTGTCGTTTCCTGCGATGCAATCATTCCAGCAATCGTGAAAAGAGCAAAAAGACCTGTAACGATGCTAAATAACATCATTCCGATGAAAGAGGCAAAAATATATTTGAGAAATTGTTTCATAATTGATTTTTTTGACTAATTTTATCTTGCAAAGATAGATATAATAGCTGTAAATTCCAAATTATTCAAGAAATCTTAATTCCTTTTTATTAGGAGAATAAGTACTATCTTGTGGTGATGAGTTGTAGTTGTGAGACTTTTTCAAAGAAATTAAAGTCTTTTCATTTATGTTCAAATGAGAAGACTTTAATTTTACGATTATCTTATAGGATAATCATACCGATTGGTATTATAGAATCCATAATTTTGCGTAGGGAAACGGTCAAATTCAACGCTAATTGATATTGAGTTCTGATTTTTAGAACCCCATTGATAGGTTACACCTCCTCCAATTCTATCCATGTATCGGCTTGCGTCTGCTCCGTATGCCCATCCCATCGGTTGATAGCCATATCCAAAGGGGGCATAGCCATAAGCCATAGGGTTATAACCATAAGCCCATGGGCCATATCCCCATCTTGAATAACCAGCTCCCCAGTAAGGTTGACCATCGTATCCGTAGCCAATGTTTTCAGCAAAGTTGTTGGATGTAAAGGCTTTTTGTACGAAGGCGTATGCACTCCAGTGCTCGTTAAATTGGTATCCTATGACAGCATTAACACCTCCGACGAAGTAGTCATTTCCTCGATAGGTAAGGTGGTTTAGGTATCCACCAACGGCTAATGTTGCTTTCTTTGATAGATTTGTGACATACATTAGGGATACATCCTGTGAGAAACCAGCTCCATTGTCGTTTCCATGTCCAAGACTGGCAAAAGCGGAAGCTCCAAGATTGATATTTAGTCCTTTATGTAATCTCCATGTTCGAGGTCCATAAACCCAAGCAGGATAATAGAAGTCGTTTGGCGAAACAGTTTGCCCGTTCTCTGTAATGAGGGGTAGGTTGTTGTCGATCTGCATTTGTTGTGCTCGGTCTTCTGCCATACGTCTGGCGTATTCCTTTTCTGCCGGAGTAGCTTCACGTGGACCTTGTAGTTGCGCAGATTCAATAGGCTCCACCATAGAAGTGTCTCCTTTTAGGGTCGCTTGTGTGTTCTGTGCATACAATGGTATACAGAGAATTGCTGCTATTATGAAACTATATTTTCTCATCTTGCTTGCAAATATATATATTTGAAAGGTAATTGACAAGTATTTTAAGGATAATTATTGCTTTTTCAATTCACTAATACTTGTGTGTAGAGAAAAAGCTGTAAGAGCATTTGTTTTTAAGCTGACCTATCATCTATTAATTTGATAAGGTAAAAGGTTTAATGCTATGATAACGATTTTATATTGAGCAATGGTATTGTTTGAAATTATTTTTATTTTTGATCATTAGATAATTTGTGTTGTTCTAAAAATTCGATTTAATTTTTAGAACAATAAAAATAAGGTTATATGCATCATTTATATTACCTTTGGAGAATAATTAGGAAAATAAGGGTATAGTATATAGTTATGGAATTAGAATTAGCAGATTTGAATCTTCCGTGTGATAAAGGTCATCCTGTAATAATAGCTGGTCCTTGTTCGGCAGAAACAGAAGCACAGGTGATGTCTACGGCAAGTCATCTTGCAGCCAAAGGGTGTCATATTTTTCGTGCAGGAGTATGGAAGCCTCGCACGAAGCCGGGTGGTTTTGAAGGTAATGGTGAGATAGCTTTACCATGGCTACAGCGTGTAAAGGAAGAAACGGGTATGATGATTTCAACAGAGGTGGCGACACCAGAACACGTTGAAGCCGCGCTGAAATACGGTATGGACATTCTTTGGGTTGGTGCAAGAACGTCTACTAATCCTTTTGCTGTGCAGGCTTGGCGGATGCTTTACAAGGAGTAGATATTCCAGTGTTGGTTAAAAACCCTGTAAATCCTGATCTTGAGCTGTGGATAGGAACACTTGAACGTCTTAATCAGGTTGGTTTGAAACGTTTAGGTGTTATTCATCGTGGATTTTCAAGTTATGAAAAGAAAATTTATCGGAATGCCCCTATGTGGCAAATACCTATTGAGTTGCGTCGAAGGATACCCGGACTTCCTATTATATGTGATCCAAGTCATATTGGTGGACGTCGTGATTTGATTGCACCACTTTGTCAACAGGCAATGGACTTAGGCTTTGATGGTTTGATAGTAGAGTGTCATTGCAGACCAGAGAAAGCATGGAGTGATGCAGAGCAGCAGGTTACACCAGATAGTCTTGACGATATTCTTTCTCGTTTAGTAGTACGCAATCATGATTCTAAAACTGAGGACCTCAGAATTCTTCGTACTCAGATAGACGAAATAGATAATTCATTAATGGAACTTCTTGCCAAGCGTTTTCTTATTTGTCGTGAGATTGGTGCGTTTAAGAAACAGAATAATATAACTATTTTGCAATCAGGTAGATATAGCGAAATACTCGATAAGTGTGAAGCGCGGGCAGGACTTTGTGGAATGGATGCTAACTTTGCAGCTCAAATTTTTGAGTTGATACATGAAGAGAGTGTACGTCAACAGTTGGAAATTGTGAATAAGTAGGGTGTTGGGTGATGGGTGTTAGGTGTTGATGAATAGTATTGAAGTTGGTATATGTTCAATCCTTATACCTATGATTAGTGGGCTTTGACTAAAATATGTTATCATGTGGCACGCAATATTGAGATAAAAAGCAAAAAGTTTAATACAAATCAGTATGTTATGCGCTCCTTATTAATCCTTTCTCTCACGTTGAGTAGTGTCTTGTCAGTGGCTCAAACACGTTTGACAATAGTCGAATTAAACACAGAGAATTTGTTTGACACTCGACATGATAGCTTGAAGAACGACTATGAATTCCTGCCAGACTCACCTCGCCACTGGACGCGTACGAAGTATTGGCAAAAATTGAATAGGATAGGGCAGACAATTATTGCCTGTGGCGAAGATAGCAGCGGATGGTCATTACCTGATATCGTGGGGTTGTGTGAGGTAGAGAATGATAGTGTGATTTTTGACCTCACGCGCCGTTCATTGTTGCGTAAGGCTCGTTATGACTATGTGATGACAGCTTCGAAAGATAATCGTGGTATAGATGTAGCATTATTATATTCTCCTTTCTCCTTCCGATTGATAAAAGCGGACACTATACGAATAAGTCCTTTGAAAGAGATGCGCCCAACACGTGATATATTACACGTAGAAGGTGAAATAGAATGTGGTGACACTTTGCATATTTTCTTACTTCATGCACCGAGTAGAATGGGTGGTGAACTTTATTCACGTCCTTTTAGAAAGCACGTAATGGAATATCTATGTCTTTCAGTGGATTCTCTTTGCCGCAAATTCCCAGACTCTAAGATTCTGGTGATGGGCGATTTTAATGATTATGCAGATAGTCCTTCGCTACAACTGGCATACGAGCATGGATTGATTAATGTGTCAACGGGAGTGCATGGGCGTAATGGAGCGAAAGGAACTTATCGTTATCATGGAGAATGGGGTAGTCTGGATCAGATACTTGTAAGTAAGAACCTTTGTTCGTGGGTTATAAATTGTCGTATCAATGATGCTTGTTTTTATTAGAAGAAGACACGAAGTATGGCGGGGTAAAGCCTCGTCGCAATTATAATGGTATGCGATTTAATAATGGTTTTAGCGACCATCTTCCGCTTGTTTTACACCTTCAGCACTGAGGTTTGTAATTCTTTCTGGCTTATTTTCATAAAAAGAAGCCAGAAAGAATAATTTTAATTTTAGCATAAGGTGTACCCAAGTATGTGCTTATTGCTTAATTCTTAGTGTTTTATGCTTAATAATGTTGCTCGTATTACTTAAAAGGATACACTAAGACCTGCTTCTACGGTTGTGTAAGTCTTTCTAATAGGAACAATCGGAGCTGTGTCGTAGATAATACGATAAGCACCATTAATACCAATTTTTGGTGTAATGTTATATTTTAAATCTACCGCACCACCGAATCGTGCTTCCTTTAAGTAATTGTCTGGCTTTGCCTGATGAATAGCTGTGGTTGTAAGTTCCCAGTGTTCGCCTAAATGATGTTTGAAACTTACAGATAGATGACTTTTTATACTACGGCTATAGGCATGTGATGATGTTGCGTTAGGTGTAGGGTCTTCCCATTTTTCAAATTCATAGAATAATCCAGCTGATGCAAACATAAGACTCTTTTCTTTATTTATAATTCTATAGCGTGATAATAGTCCTGTTGAAATCTTGTATTCCATCCCACGACTTTCTGCCCATTGAGACTCTGCATAAGGGTAAACCTCAAAGGCACGACTCAGTAGATAACGATATTCAACGTGAACATATCCTCCGCTTACTGTAACTTTCTCGCCGTATGTAGAAAGCTCCAGCTTATTTATTAAGTTGATAACACGTTTGTGTTTTATTAGTAGGTTAAGATTTTGCTGTGTTTTTTCAATGTGAGAACATTCTCCTTTTTCTGTTTTGAAGTCTAATACAGGTAAAAGGGTTCCTTGTATAGTCTTTGTACTATCTATATTCATTGTGAGGTTTTCAGAAAAAAGCATTTGTGAGTATATTGGAAGATGGGCCAATAATACTAATAGCGATAGAAATATTTTCTTTTTCATTATAAAAATGATTTTTAGAGATGTCTGGTTGTTGTGAAAACGGACTATATAAGAGAGGACGCATAAGTGATGTGCGTCCTTTTTCTCTATAATATTTTATAAGATTAATTGTTAACAAACTTGATGCGTTTGTTAGAATTGTCAATTTTAACCTGAAGTTTAGCAATCTTCTTTTCTAACTTGGTTAATGTTTTCTGACTCTTAGCTAATTTTTTATTGATAGATTTAGCTTCTTTGAGTTTCTTAATAGTACTCTTAGCATCCTTGACGGTGCTTGAAGCATTTGTTGTGTTGAATTCTGTTGTCGCAATGTTTGCTTCAACATTTATGTCAGCAGCTTTCTTACTCAGTTTAAGGTTGTAAGCCTTTTCCTTTTCGTAGTTCAGCTTCAGTTTGTTCAACTCAGTGTTCATCTTAAGCACTTGCTGCTGTTCTTTCAAATTATCAATTTTAGTATCACTCTGAGCAAAGCCTGCAACAGTAGTTAATACCATTATCCCAATTAAAAAAATAATCTTTTTCATGTTTATATGTCTAATTAAATTAATAGTGCAAAATGTATGCAAATTGTCATTGATACACAAAAGATAGTATGTATATTTTTTTATTTTTTTGTGTTGAATTCTTGATATTTCGCAATTATTCGTAAACGTGTTTTGCTGAAGATGTTATTTAGAGAATCTAAGTTCTGTGCTATTATTTAGATGGAATCAGACTCAATATATTCATCTTTGTTAGAATTAGAAGATTTAGGTTTTAATCCAATTTCGTCTAACACACCATTTATTGTATTCTCCAATAATCCTTGTACGGCAGATGTTGCTGGTTCAATAACATCGTCTTGTAACATGTCTTGAGCTTTCTTTAGGAGTTGCTCTTTCATGTTGATTTCTTCTTTTTTATAATATTGCTCCATGACTTCTTTAAGGTCGTCTTCGCCTACGGTAAAGATATGTCCGAATACTCCTATGGAAACGATGTGGTCCTTTCCTTCGTAGTGTATCTTTCCTAATGAATATACAACATGATTGTCTACTACAATCAGATTGTCAATTACTGCTTTAATTACTTTCCCTGCAAAGGCATTACTTATTGTTTTGAAGGAATTGTCAATAAGTGTGTTACCTGTGAGGTTTTCATTTTTGTTTATTTCATTATTCAATGTATTGGTTATCACCGTAGACAGGACTTCTTTGTGTTGTTCCGTCTTTGGGCAAGTAATAATCATTACTGAAACTAAGGCAATTAGCGCAATTAGTATACCAATAAGGCATCCCGTGTAGCTCTTCTTTCTCTCAATTGGTTGGTTTTGTTGTTGTTGGATTGACTCTTGTGGAGTAGCTTGTATTACGGGTGTTGCTTCAACAAGTGGTATGTCTTCTATTTCTGCCTTATTTTTGGTAAGTGCATTTGTTTCTAATAGAGGACGAAGTTCATCTATCTGGTTGGCTGGGATCCACTCTACACCGTCTATTGGCATTACTAATGTTGTTGTTTCCAACTTGCGTTCAGCTAATTCGTTGAGGCTGTATGGACCTCTCTTCTCGTCATTAATCTTGATATAGTATTCCATTACTTTCTTTTTAGTGGCAAAGGTAGATACGTTGTATAATGTAAGTGTCGATCTATTTTCTTTGCCAAGTTAGTTTGGTGCGAAGTTATACATTATTTCTGAACTAACAAAAAAGTTGCTTCCCTTTTTAGCATTGCAGGTTGCTTATTTTATGAATAGCGACTTATTTATGGGTTTTCTATAAATAGAACGCCTTAAATGATAGACGTTTCTTTAATACAATTACTTGCATATAAGGTCTAAAATATGTAATTTTGCAGCATCTATAATAGAGAGTTAAATTAGGGATATAAAACAATAATATAATTAGAAAAAGATGGAATTCATTCAGCCTTACATAGGTATTACGTTGAAGCTTGTCACAGGAATGATTGGTATTTTGGCTTTTTTACGTATTACGGGTAAAGCTCAGTTGGCTCAGATTACACCACTTGACACAGTGAGTGCCTTTGTGATTGGTGCATTAGTCGGTGGTGTGTTGTACAATCCAGATATGTCCATGTGGCATATTTTGTTTGCATTGGCAGTATGGACAGCTTTCAATATGCTTATTCGTTTTGCCATGCGTTCAGCTCGCCTACGTCATTTCATTAAAGGAGAGAGTGTCTTTCTTGTAAGGAATGGCGTTATCAACTTTAGAAACTTCAAGCGTAATAGTCTTGAGATGGAGCAATTTCGTTTGCTTTTAAGACAGAAAGGTATCTTCTCTATGTTCGAGGTTGAGGATGTTCTTTTTGAAGCTAATGGCGCAGTAACTGTTCTTCCAACGGGAAAAGCATCAGAATCCTATTTATTAGTAAACAATGGTGAGATTGTTGAGAGTGGTCTTGCACAATGTGGTCGTTCTCAGGTATGGGTATTGCGCGTTATCAAGCAAAATGGCTTTAATAGTCCGGCTGATCTTTTCTGTATGGAATGGACTCCTGGGAAAGGCATTTACTTTGTCACTTATGAAGGTAATGTTAAGCGTGGAGTTGTTAATGTTGATGCCGATGAGATAGAGTTAGACAACTCACAAGTATAAAGAATAAAAAACAAATAATGATACATTGCTTATGTGTCTAACGTGATATTATAATATGAATAAGTTATTATTAATTGTCGATCCGCAAGTCGATTTTATTACAGGTTCACTTCCTGTGGGAGGTGCTGCTGAGGCGATGGATGCACTTGCAGACTATGTAAAGGGGCATGGGGATGAATATGTTGTGAAAATTGTTACCTCAGATTGGCATCCTTATCATCATAGTTCGTTCGCAGATGAAGGTGGACAGTGGCCACGCCATTGTGTGCAACATTCTGCTGGTGCCTCGATATGGGAGTCATTATTAGTTGCTCTTAATGAGTCAAGAGGTGGTTTTACCTTATTATATAAGGGTGACAGTGTAGAGAAAGAAGAGTATTCAATTATGCAGAATGAGCGGTCAGCAGCAAATCTCTATAAGTTGATTAAGTTGTTAAAGATTGATCAGGTAGATGTGTGTGGATTGGCTGGTGATATTTGTGTATTGAATACAGCAAAAGACTTAAAAGAAATAATTGGTAATGCAAACCTTAATATTCTTGAAGATTATTCACCTTCTTTGGATGGTGGTAAGGCTTTAAGGTCTTTTTGTTGAGAGTATAATTTAATTTTGGAGAGGGACTGATAGAGATTGATGTTTGCAACGACAGAATAGGTTGATATACTTTGTTTTAATAAGAGCTTTCTTTCTTTTCATAGAAGGAAAGTTTTTATATATGTTTTGTAATGAGTTGTTTTTCTGTGTAAGATAACCAATTTTTTTATAATTTGAGGGTTTGTGTAAGATTAAAAAGACTTTACATTAATTGGAGAAAAAATAAAAAAGACACCATCTTATTATGGGTTAAGTTCAAGTTTGCAAGTGTCAATGAATCAGGTAGTTGTGGTATGCCTTAGGAAATGGTGCTTAGTTGGAATCCAAAAGATGCTTAGTTGAGCTTGAAAAGAGTACCTTTTACAAGTCAAGAGATACTCTTTTCAGGGCTAAAAATCATTGGTCGATTTTTGATTGGTGTGAAAATAATTTACAGATAGCTGTTTCTTGTTGTAGAAAAAGCAGTTTAGAGTCTATTAGTTTTATTGATTAATAGAGCGTCAAGTATGGTCATTGCAGCCATAGCCTCAACGATTGGGACTGCGCGTGGTAGAACACAGGCGTCGTGTCGTCCTTGTATGTTCATGGTAGTGGCTTTGCCCTCTATGTTTACAGTTTGTTGTTCCATAAGAAGGGTTGCAACAGGTTTGAAGGCAACTCGAAAGTATATATCCTCTCCGTTGCTGATGCCACCTTGTATACCGCCGCTATGATTGGTCTTTGTGTTGCATGTTGGGTATTGCACGATGTCGCCCGTTGGTAGAAAGCTATCGTTTTGCTGGCTACCCCTCCATGATGCTCCCGCAAATCCTTCGCCATATTCAAATCCTTTTGCGGCATTGATGCTAAGCATTGCCGCACCTAATAGTGCGTGAAGTTTTGCAAATTCGGGTTCGCCTAAGCCAACAGGGCAACCTTTAATAACGCATGATACGATGCCTCCAATTGTATCTCCTTCACGTTTCACTTGTGCAATTAGCTCCTCCATTTGCTTTGCTTTTATAGGAGAAGGACATCGTACGGGGTTAGACTCTATGAGGTTGAAGTCGTATTGTTGATAATTGTTTTCAAGTTGAATATCACCCACTTGTGAGGTGTAGGCATAGATGTTTATTCCTTGCTGAGATAACACAAGTTTTGCCAAAGCACCTGCTACGACACGCGAGATGGTAATACGAGCTGAGGCTCGGCCACCTCCACGATGGTCACGTATTCCATATTTCTTATAATAGGTGTAGTCTGCGTGTGATGGTCGAAAGATATTGCGTATGTTGTCATAGTCTTTTGAGTGCTGATTGGTATTATGAACGAGGAAACCAATGGGCGCACCCGTTGATTTCCCTTCAAACACACCACTTAGGAATTCAACTCGATCATCTTCTTTTCTGTCAGTAGTTATATTACTTTGACCAGGGCGACGACGTGCCAGTTCGCTTTGAATAAAATTCATGTCGATGGTTATGCCAGCAGGCATACCATCGACTATACCACCTACGGCAGCACCATGGCTTTCGCCAAAAGTGGTTAGTGTGAAGACTTTCCCGAATGTGTTCATGTGATTTTAGTGACAGCCGCAGCAACCTTCTTCACCTTCGTCATGGCTTCCGCAGCCGTTGCCACATCCACTGCATCCACCACCACATTGATGTTGATTCATCTCTTCAAAGAAGTCTTTTACTTCTTCTTCACTTGCCTCGCGGTTCTCAAATACATGCCCATGGAAGACTAAGTCTTTACCAGCAAGTGGGTGGTTCAGGTCAATCGTAACTTTCTCCTCAGATATTTCTACAACCTTACCTAAGAAGCGTTGTCCCTCTTCGTTCTGTAAAGGGATAATAGCATCCTTATATATATTCTCAGCATCGAATACTCCGTTAGGAGAGAATGTCTCCTTGTCGAGTGCTAAGACACTCTTAACGTCATGCTCGCCGTATGCTTGTTCTTTTGTAAGTGTGAATTTGAAATCACTATCTTTTTCAAATTTAATAATTTCCTCTTCAAAGTTAGGTAAGGCCATGTTGCAACCAGTATATAGTTGCATAGGTTTCATATCCTCTGTCTTCTCAATGAATTTTTCCTCTCCATTCTCTAAACTATATAGCTCGTAACTAACTACAACGAGGCGATGTGTATTATTCTCCATTATTGTTTTAATTAATCTTTTAGATGTTATATGTAATTGCAAAGGTAATGATTAAAAACGGAATATAAATGGTTTCTAATAGTTTTTTTCTTTTTAGGGTATTAATAGGTTAGGGTCAATTAGAAAAAGGACAGGGACTTATCTTGGTATTTGCTACTGATATAAATCAAATGTATTGACGTGTGTCAAAAAAATATGGGTAAAATTCAACGATATGTTTTTGAATAGTAATAATGTTTGTTTCAAAACTTGTAACTTTGCATTCGTAATAAGGATAATAATTACAGAATATAAGAAAATAATTGGTCTTTTTAGGAGACTATAAATATTAAAGAAAGGATAATAATTATGAAGAAGATTGTATTAACAGTAGTTGCAGTAATGAGTATGACAATGGCTTTTGCCACAAGTGAGAATGACAATAATAATGCAGCAACAAACACAAATGCATATAAATTTAATGTTAGCACATACGCTTTGAGTCGTGCGTTGAACCTTAATTATGATCAGATTGACATCGTTGAGGATATTAATCGCACTTTTGCAGCAGAGATGAAGAATGCTTCTGTTGCTGACAGTTCAGAGCGTGAGGCAAAGATACAGAATGCAATTAAGAAGGATTTGTCTTACATGCGTTATGTGTTGAACGATCGTCAGTATCGTGAGTATGTAAAGATTCTTAATATAACTCTCAGTAATCGTGGTCTGAATAAGTAAGATTTCACAAGTAGATTAGGTTTCATATATGTAAATGTAAGCTATAAGTCAAGTAATGACTTATAGCTTTTTTTTGAATTGTCTGACAAATAATCCTAAAATGGTCATTAGTCCACAATGCTCCAAAATTCTAACTCTTGTATTGTTTCCTAACATCTTTAACGTGCAGTGTTTAAGCGTAGCATGTGTATGCTGTTGGTAAGTATCGATGCTGTTGAGTGGTAAAAAGACTTGTATAACTCATTTTATTTTTGTTCCTTTGTAGCTAATTATACGATTTAAATATAATGTTTTGAATTAGATTGATAATGAAATGAAGTGTTGGGAAATTGGTTTACTATGTATATTTATATCTCTCTCTGTAAGTGCACAGCGTCCTCGATATGAGAAGATGTCACCCTTTGTGCGTGAAGCTATGGCTTCTTCGTTGGCTACCAAACAACTAACTCGAGGTCAGAGTGACAATAGGCTGTTGACAGCTTTTGTACGGATTGAGGGTAATGCGGCGGATGTTCTCAGGCTATATGGCTGTAAGGAGTTGGCACACATAGGAGATATTAGTATTGCTTCTATCCCTCTCGGCAAGCTGGGAGATTTGTCTTGTGGTAGACAAGTAAAAAGGATAGAAGCGGGTAGACGTTGTAGTGTACAAATGGATACAACACGTTTGGTTATTAATGCTGAGGCTGCTTACACTGGCGAAGGACTACCGCAAGTTTATACTGGACGTGGTGTCATTGTTGGTGTACAAGATATTGGTTTTGACTTGACACATCCTAACTTTTATTCAGCTGACATGAGTCGTTATCGTATTAAAGCATTGTGGGATCAGTTGTCACGTGATACGGTTGGTTCAACATTATATGTAGGACGGGATTACATAGGAAAGGATGCTTTGTTGGAATTGGGTCATCCTGTTGATGGTGAAACGCAAACACATGGAACACATACGTCGGGTATTGCTGCTGGTAGTGGTTCGGAAGGAAATGGAGTAGTCTCTCCTTATCGTGGTTTGGCGTGTGATGCCGACTTGGTATTGGTTGATAATGCTGCTGATAATACTTCGTTGATTGACCCGAAGGATTATTATAAATATACTTATGCAACAGATGCACTCGGTTTTAAGTATATATTTGATTATGCAGAGCGAATGAAACAACCTTGTGTCATTAATTTTAGTGAGGGTAGTTCACAAGATTTTCATGGAAACGACCAGTTGTATTATGAACTTTTGGCAAAATTGATAGGTCCAGGACGTATCATTGTTTCTTCTGCAGGCAATGATGGAGCAAGGAATACTTATATACACAAGCCCGTTGGGCAGCAGCGAGCGGGTGGTTTTGTTTTGAGTAGCGAGAAACATTTTAATTGTACGGCCAAGTCAAAGCAGACATTTACTTTTCGTATCTCTATATATAATAATGTGACATCACCTACAATGATTGATGTCTTAACAACTGATGTTTGTGGTGCTCGCGACTCACTTCTTACAGACTCCTTATTAGTAGGTGGTAAGAAATATATATGGCGAGTGTTGGCTTATCCTAATAGTTATGATATGAGCGAGACGGCATACGATTTTCAACTGAGTAGTCCGTCAAAGGTAGGGGATAGTCCGCAAGTTTCACTCCAAGTTATGGGTAGAGAAGCTGATGTAAAACTTTATCGTATGTCGGGTTATATGTTCCCACATACACTTGATCCTGTATTGAATGCTGGCGATTGTAGGTATACAATCTTTTCACCATCCAGTTCGCCTGATGTTATTTGTGTTGGTTCAACAAGTTATCGTACACAGTTTGTCAATTACTTAGATGAAAGGAAAGTGTATGATAGCGGCAGGAATGGCATACGTTCTCCATTCTCAGCTATGGGGCCAACGTTGGACGGACGTATAAAGCCAGACGTAATGGCACCAGGACAGAACATCGTTTCATCTTATAGTACCTTCTTTATCAACAACCCAAAGAATGTAAATGGTTCTGTGCAGAGTGATGTACGTCATTTCGAATTTAACGGTCGTACTTATGCATGGAATTCTAATGCAGGAACGTCTATGTCTGCACCTGTGGTGGCTGGTGCAATAGCTCTTTGGTTGCAAGCAGACCCTACGTTGACACCAGCAGATTGTTTGGAAATATTTTCCAAGACTTGTATTCATTATGATACAACACTTGCTTATCCTAATAATCTTTATGGCTATGGACAGATTGATGTTGTAGCTGGTCTGAAAGAAGTATTACGTAGAAAGGCTTTGAACATCAACATGATTGATGATAAGAGAGAGGTAGAACAAGATGATAATCGTATTTACCTCTTAGACGGTCGTTATGTAGGCACTGGTGATATAAACCTACCTAAAGGTATCTATATAAGGAATGGGAAGAAGCTTATAAAGTGAAATAAATGACTCCCTAAAAGTAGGTATTTTGTAGAAACCATCATTTTTAGGTATTGCAGGTAATAATTTTTCATCGTATCTTTGCAATCGAAAATAAATAAAATCAGAAATTAAATCAGTAACAAAATATGAAGAAGACTATTGTTGTTTACGGTTCATCAACCGGTACATGCGAAAGCATTGCAAACACTATCGCTGAGAAACTCGGCGTTGAAGCTATTAATGTGTCAGATTTCTCTGCCGAAGTCGTAGCTGAGAATGACAACCTTGTTCTTGGAACTTCTACTTGGGGAGCAGGTGAATTGCAGGACGATTGGTATGATGGTGTTAACGTACTCAAGGGTGCTGATCTTTCTGGTAAGACAGTTGCAATCTTTGGTTGTGGCGATAGCGAGAGTTACACAGATACATTCTGTAGTGCCATGAAGGAGATTTATGATGCAGCTGAGGGCGCAAACATTCTTCCTGGTGTTTCAACAGAGGGTTATACTTTTGATGACAGCGAGGCTGTTGTTGATGGTCAGTTCGTAGGTCTTGCTTTAGACGATGTAAATGAAGATGACCAGACTGAGGGTCGTATCGATGCATGGTTGGAAGCTATTAAGCCTTCATTGTAAAAGAAATAAACTTGAAGTTTATATTATAACTATTCACACGAAGGGATAATTATGAGGACAGATATGATGACAGCCGACATGAAGGTGTTGATGAATCACATCTACGAGTTCCAGAAGGGTGTTCGACAGATGGTTTTGTTTACTTGTAATAAGAAGTACGAATCATTTGCAACGCTTCGACTTGAACATCAGAATATCCCTTATGTCATTCAGCCTCAGTAGGTCGTGATCGTATGAACTTGTTCTTTGGTCGACAAGAGTGTCTTGATGCTATTAGGGCTGATGATAACAAAACCTCTTAACCAACTAACACCAGAAGAGGATTTCATCCTTGGTGCAATGTTGGGTTATGACATTCGCGTGCAGTGCGAGCGGTACTGCGAACGCAAGTGCCGCACTTGTAAATGTGCGACATAAGCCATAATTATTAAATGATAATCTTGTTCGCGAAATAAATTATTTCATAATGTTTTTGTATTATAAATAGGCTTGTCGGGGAGACAAGCCTTTTTAGCTTTTTATAGGGTTCTTTTTGTCATATAAGCCAAAAAGGGTTTAATAAGTCAGCATGTTATTTTTCTATTATGCCTTGTAAGACTATATTTTGCTGTTTAATGTTTATTCTGTTTTATTTTTTGTAGATAAGATTTTGTTATATGCTTGTAAATATGTATCTTTGCACATAAATTGAAAAATTGTGCAATGGAAAAGATACCGAGTTTTAATGAATTAATAGAAAAGAGCATTATAGAGCATTGGGATTGTGATGCTTTCACAGATTATAAAGGTAAGACCCTTCAATATCATGATGTTGCAAGAAAGATAGAGAAGTTGCATATTATGTTTGAGGCAAGTGGTGTACAGCGTGGTGATAAGATTGCTTTATGTGGTAGAAATTCTTCTGCATGGGCAGCATCATTCTTAGCAATACTCACTTATAGTGCAGTGGCTGTGCCAATTTTACATGAGTTTATGCCTGATCAGATTCATAATATTGTAAATCATTCTGATGCTAAGCTATTGTTTGTGGGCGATGTTGTTGTGACACAGGTAGATGCAGTGAAGATGCCTAATTTGGAAGGAATTATTTATATGGCAGATTACTCATTGGTTGTTAGTCGAACGGATAAGTTAACTTATGCACGTGAGCATCTCAATGAAGAGTTTGGTCGTCGTTATCCAAAGTATTTCCGTCCAGAGCATATTCATTATTATCGTGAACAAAGCTCTGATGAGCTTGCCTTGATTAATTATACCAGTGGTACGACAGGACGTTCAAAGGGAGTAATGCTTCCATATCGTTCTTTATGGAGCAATGCAGATTTTGGAAAACATGTGTTAGGTCATGTGATAAAGCCGGGAGACAATGTGATTAGTATTCTTCCAATGGCCCACATGTATGGTATGTCTTTTGAGTTTTTATATGAGTTTTTATCAGGAGTTCATATTTATTTCTTGACTCGAATGCCATCTCCTGCTATTATTTCGCAAGCACTTCAAGAGGTTAAACCTGTTATCATGATTGCTGTGCCATTAGTCATAGAGAAGATTATTCGTAAGAAGGTTTTCCCAAAGATACAGAACAATCGTATGCGTCTCCTGTTGAATATGCCAGTCATTAATAAGAAGGTGCGTGCAAAGATTCGTGAGCAGGTGTATCAGGCGTTTGGTGGCAATCTTTATGAGATTATCATTGGAGGAGCAGCACTTAATGGTGAAATAGAGAGTTTCCTTCGTCGGATAGAGTTTCCATATACTGTTGGTTATGGTGCAACCGAATGTGGTCCGATAATCTGTTATCGTGATTGGCAGACTTTTAAGCAAGGGTCATGTGGTCAGGCTGCTTACATCAGGAAGTTTGTATAAATAGTTCTGACCCAGCTAATATACCTGGTGAGATTTTGACAAAAGGTCCAAATGTTCTTCTGGGATATTATAAGAATGATGAGGATACTAATCAGACGATTGATAAGGATGGATGGTTCCATACAGGCGATCTTGGTTTGATGGATGAAGACGGTAATGTTTTTATTAAGGGTCGTTCCAAGAATATGCTTTTGGGAAGTAATGGACAGAATATTTATCCTGAAGAGATAGAAGATAAGCTAAATTCTCTTGCACTTGTTAGTGAAAGTTTGGTTATTCAAAGTGGTGAAAAACTTATTGGACTTGTATATCCTGATTATGATGAGGTGCAGAACTTAGGGCTGAATGCAGATGATATTAAAAATATTATGGAAGAGAATCGTACTCAGCTGAATACTATTGTTCCTGCATATTGTAAGGTTGCTGAAATCAGAATTCAAAAGGAAGAATTTGAAAAGACACCGAAGAAGTCTATTAAGCGTTTCTTATATACAGAATAAAATGTTATCATATTTGGATATATATCTTCTTTAATTCTTAGTGTAAAGAAGGTGTATATCCTTTTTATGAACGATGTTTAGGATTATTTTTCCTCTTTCATTATCTCAAAAATATTAAGAAGAAGTTTTTAAGCATAATAAAAAGCCTACTTAGATACAAGTAGGCTTTTTATTATATGATTTTGACTTGATTATTCTTCAACAAGAACGAAATCGTCCTTACCAACACCGCAAAGAGGACAAAACCCAATCGTCTGGAATATCCTCAAATGCTGTTCCCCGGCTCAATGCCACTATCTGGATCACCAAGTTCTGGGTCGTAAATATAACCACATGTTTTCACATTCGTATTTCTTCATAATGCTTTTTATAATGTTAGAAATTAATTTTTTAATAATATTATATCGTATGCAAAGTTACAAGTATTTTTGTAATAATTACACAATTAAATAGTTAAAAAAATACTATTCTGGTAATAAAAGAGTGATGAGTGTTATTATCGGAACTAATGATTTGTTGTATAATTACAAGGTTTATGTAAAACAGGATATGTAATTTTACGGATTTAGTTCATAGACTTCACTGGGTATTTTACGTTTCAAAATCTCAAGTCTAAACTCTTTACCAATGATTATTCCGCCATTACGTAAGATTGCTTCTATTGTTTTTTTTGCCAATTCTGGATGATTGTTCTCGTCGCTTAAATGACATAACCATACATGACGTAGGGCAGGGGTGGCGTTTTTGACAAGAGCTTTAGCACAGTCAGAATTACTAAGATGGCCGTTTGGTCCTGTGATACGTTCTTTCAGATGTCGTGGATATGGACCAGCAGCTAATTTTTCAGGTTCGTGGTTTGCTTCTATGACTAAATAATTAGAAATAGAAATAAAGTGTGCAATCTCATCTGTGATATGACCACAATCCGTGATTAATGTAAATCTTATTCCTTCATGTTCTACGGAATAACCAACACAATCAGTACTATCATGTGGCACTTCAAAAGGGGTGACCTTAAATTCTCCGATAGTAATTTCTTCTTTTTTATTTAGGTGTCTAACATATTGGTTATCAATCTTATGTCTTACACACCAATTCTGACTAATTCCTTTGTGGATATCTTTTGTTGAATATACAGGTAGTTGTAGGTCAGAACTGATTGAGCCTACCGACTTAACATGGTCAGCATGATCATGCGTGATAAGCACATTATGAATCATATTTAGTTGCAGACCATAGTTGTGGAAATGTTTTTTTAAGGAGCGAATACCTACTCCGCAATCAATCATTAGACAATCAGTGTCAGTATATAAAAGATAACAATTACCACTACTACCACTGCCAAAAGATAAAAAAATCTCAGCATTATATTTTTTTATTTTTAGGCAAATGTAGCAAAAAGAATTTTTGATAGACAAAATTATTATAAGATTTGCCTGATAGTATCTATTAATTTTTAGGAATAATTAATTATAGAAGTGTCTATGATGGGGCTAAAATGGTAGTCCAACTGCAAAATGGAATGTGAAATCTCGCTTCATATTTGGATGCCATAAGGGGTAATGTTCTTCTATACTTGTGTAGGCTGGATTTACAGCTTTCATTCCGCTATCGAAGCGAAGAATGAAGTAGTCGAAGTTCAGGCGTAATCCAAGTCCGTATGCAACCGCTATTTGGTTGTAAAATTCTTCTATATTGAACTGTCCACCAGGTTGTTCAGTGTAATCACGTATTGTCCAAATATTACCAGCATCAATAAAAGCTGCTGCGTCAAGTTTCCAAAAGAGATGTGTACGATATTCAGCATTTAAGTCTAACTTCATATCACCTGTCTGATTAATAAAATCTATTCGTCCATCAATTCCTTAAAACGTCCTGGTCCTAATTCTCTCACGCTCCATCCGCGTACAGAATTGGCTCCACCAGAGAAGTAGCGTTTCTCAAATGGAAGTACAGTACTATTACCATAGGGTACTGCAATGCCAAAACCTCCATGTAGGACTAAGGTGTTACGTTGGTCAAATCGTACAAGTTTAGTGTAATCAATATCAAATTTAGCATATTGAGCATAGGCGATGTTAAACAATTTTCGTTTTCCTTCCTCGTTTTTCTTAAAATCAAGAACATTGCTCAATGCATTTAGCATATTACCAGCTAATTCCACTTTTGCTCTTATGGCATGGTTTGTTCCATTATAATTCAGTCCAAATCCTGTTCGTAAGATAAAAAGATCTTGATAATTATATCTAAGAATCGCATTACGTGTGGTCATATTATCGAGGTAATCTTGTTTGAAAGTTTCGCTTATCCATGGCATATATACATAGCTAAGGTTAAGTAAATCGAAGTCATATATCAGGTGATGGGCAGGATTAGTCCAATGATATTTCCATGCCGAAGAAAAGACACGACGATGGAATTCGGGTCTGTTTTGCATATTCCAGCCTAAGGACACCTCTGACGAGGCACTACTCATTCGTTTTATTTTTTTGGGGATAAATGGTGCTAAGAAACGAGGAAATTGTAGATGTCCTTGCATACTATATTCTTCATAATTACTATTTTTATATCCCTCAAGTCCTTTGATAGCTTCAAAAGCTGCACGAATTTCTAAACTCAAATGTTCGCTACCTTTAAAGAGATTTCTGTTCTGATATGAAAGAACTGCCGCAGCACCAAGGTCACCAGCCGTGTTTGTTCCTTCTGGTTGGAAGGAAATGGTATTGGCTTTGTTGTTGAGTACTTGAATATCTGCTGTTAGGTAATGCGTTGTAGGGAGGGTGTAGGTGAAGGTCTTGCCTATTGCCAAACTATCATAACCTAATACTTCCTTAAAATTAATATTTGTATATCGGACAGCTGCAAGACGAGAGAAATTATTATATGTGTTTTGCAAATTTGTTGCAGAGAAATACTTCCCTTTTTCTATTAAGGTGTTATCCTCCAGGACAGACTGCCTAAGGTGAAAGCCCCGTAGAATCACCAGGTATAAAGTTCACGTTCTTAATGATGTAGCGTGGATGTAATTTTGGTTCGGCCCCTTTATTATTAATATATTTCAGAAGATGCAACGTTACGTTTACGTTTCGGTTGCCTTGTGTCGAGTCAGCAGTATAATATATGAAGTCCTTATGAAATCTGTAATATCCAGAATCATTTAATAGGTGCGTTAGTCTTTTTCGTTCTTCGTCCAGAGAATTCACCGTAAATTGACGTGGTAGTTCTGTGTTCATTCTTAGGTGAGGAGTGAGAATTTTCCTAATAACAGAATCTTCTATCTCATAATTAAATTGGTTAATGTAGTATGGTTCGCCGGGGTGAAGTTGGTAGTCAAGGATTATTTTTCTTCCTTTTATTCTTTTGTGCATATAAACCTTTGCGTCCATATACCCCATGTTCTGCATTGCCATAGTCAATTCTTCACAAGAAGAACGAGCTTGAAGAGAGTCATATAATACAGGTTCTTCGCCCATTTGACGGAGTGTGCGATTAATCCATTTTGTTGTATCTTGTCCTGCTAAGGCATAAGTTGTCAATGGAATCTTGAAGAGAGAGAACCATCTTGAATTTGCCTTTTGGCGTACATGTTGTTTAAACTGAAATGGTGCAACATCCTTTCTGTCAGAGTGTATCTCAACCTTGTCTAATAGATATTGTCCATCAGGAACAAATTTGTTTGACGAACAGGCAATGGCAATAAATATTGTCATTGCAATGAGTATTGAATTTAGAAATGTATATGACTTTGAGAAACGCATTGATTTCCTAATGTTTTAATTTGCAAATAGCTTATCAGCTTATAAGATATAAAAGACTACCTTTATTTTACTAAGTACAGTTTTTGATATGCAAATTTAATTAAAAATCTCGAATTATATCTCTGTTGGATTAAAAACACGTTGATGGACTCACAGAGTCTTTTTACTTGAGTTTATTCTTATTGTATAAAAAGTATAATCTTGTTATTGAAATTTTATTACAAATTGCGCAATGGTGTGCTCTTGTATTTGTGATGTTAGGTTGACTTTCAGATGTTTTTTAACAAACAGATTGTCAGGCGGTTATGTACGGTGTAGAAAAAGGGTGCTTAGTTAGACTTGAAAAAGACCATTAATAACATCATAGAAGAGCATCTTTTGAAAGTCAATAAGTCACCTTCAAGAGGGTAAATGACTATTACTTAGGTTTTATATGTTTGAAAAACTTTACATTCTGATGAGTGATAGTATTTCAATCATTTCTGAATCTTTATTTAATCATCTAACTCAGGTTTAGGGACGGAATTAGTTTCTCATAAGCTTCGGAGCCTTTTGAGGATTATTGACTTTGTAAATTTCAGACGAACAGATATTGTGTTTTGTGTAAAAGGTTTATGTATAATTTGTAGGACACAGCGTTTATATTTATGACTGATAAATTGCAATAATTGTGAGGCTATACGTTGATAGGTTTTAAACTTGTGTTGTTAGTTTGTAAGCCATGTGATATATGAATAAAAAATAGCCAACATGTAGTAAAGATACTTTGCTACGTGTTGGCTTGCCTTAATTTTTTTGTTTGATAAAATAAAATTCTTATGTAATACTTGTAAAGAGTTCCGATAAGTCATTTATCTTAGGTCTATAACATCAGCAGACGGATGACCCTTTTTGTTAAAAGTAAAGATGTTGTCAGGTAAGTTCTTACTTTGAATACGAGAGATGGAGATGTTAGTCCACTTATTTCCCTGCTTCATCTTGATATTTTGTAACTGATAATTCTTGCTAACAATTATATAAGCCTCAGAAAGATTACGTTTAGGGTTTGTTGCTTTCATGTGAATAGAATAAGCCCCACTTTTATTAGACATGGATAGAGAATAACCCTGTCGATACATCGTCATGAGTGCATAAGGATTCATTGTAAGACGTTGTGCTTCCGTCGGTGTTGAAACATTTACTTCATCAGTGGCCTTCATATAAGTCCATTGTGTTGTTCCATTAAACCATATTGTTGTTTGTGGAGTTGTTGCAACGAATTTAGAACCTTTTATGGAAATAGTCCCTGATGTGCTACCTGCTCCCCCTGGTAGTGAAAGCGTGAAGTGAGCAGTGATACCACCTTGATTAGCAACGAGCGAAGTAGCCTTGTCAAGGCATGCCTTAGCCTGATTATTGTTCTGTGAGAAAATACTATTTGTCGCAAAAATAGCAAGAAACAAAAATAGATACTTAATCTTTTTCATCATTTGATATTTTAATTATGATAATTCTTATTTATACAAGGTTGAAAATGTAGGTAATGTATATTTATAATTGTTTTTATTTCTATTGAAATCGTGAGTAAAGAAGTAAGATTAATGTAAAAAAACTGCTTCTTATGACGATGGATAATTTGTTTATCCTCGAAGACGAATAAGTAATTCGTCAAGACTTGCCTCGTCACTAATCAATACTTCACGCGGTTTTGATCCTTTGGCAACCCCCACGATGCCTGCTTTCTCCATTTGGTCCATTATACGTCCAGCTCTGTTATATCCAACAGATAAACGTCGTTGTATCATACTCGTTGAGCCTTGTTGGCTGGTAATGATGGAGCGAGCAGCCTCCTCAAAGTATGGGTCAAGATTATGGGCATCCAAAGTACAACCATCACTCTCTTCCTCTGATAAAGGCTCTGGTATTTCCATTGGGCGAATAGGACCTAACTGGTTAGCAATGTACTTCGTGATATTCTCGACTTCTGGTGTATCAACAAAGGCACATTGTACACGGACAGGGTCGGCACCATTGAGATAAAGCATATCACCACGTCCAACAAGCTGTTGTGCGCCTGGTCGGTCAAGGATGATACGTGAGTCCATCATTGCTCCAACGCGGAAGGCAATACGTCCTGGGAAGTTAGCTTTGATGTTACCAGTGATAATTGTTGTCGTTGGTCGCTGTGTTGCAATAATCATGTGAATACCAATCGCACGTGCCAATTGAGCGATACGTGTGATAGGCATTTCTACTTCTTTACCAGCAGTAAGAATCAAGTCGCCGAACTCATCAATGATGACAACGATATACGGCATGTACTGATGTCCTTCTTCTGGGTTTAGCTCGTGTTGAAGGAACTTCTGGTTATATTCTTTTATGTTTCTAACACGGGCAGCCTTCAGTAAGTCGTAACGCTCATCCATAAGCACACAAAGTCCCTTCAAGGTCTTTACTACCTTCTTAACGTCTGTGATGATTGGATCTTCTTCATTCTCCTCAATAGCTGCCATGAATGGTTTAGCGATTGGAGAGTAAACGCTGAACTCCACTTTCTTCGGGTCAACAAGTACAATCTTTAGCTCGTTAGGGTGCTTCTTGTAGAGTAGGGAGGTGATGATAGCGTTCAAACCGACAGACTTACCCTGACCAGTAGCACCCGCAACGAGTAGGTGAGGAATTTTTGCAAGGTCGACCATGTACACCTCGTTGGTGATAGTCTTACCCAATGCAATCGGCAACTCCATTGTTGAGTCCTGAAACTTACGTGAGTTCAGGATAGAGAACATTGATACGATATTTGGTTTTGCATTTGGAACCTCAATACCAATCGTACCCTTCCCTGGCATAGGAGCAATGATACGGATACCGATAGCTGCCAAACTCAGTGCGATATCGTCTTCAAGGTTTTTAATCTTAGAGATTCTAATACCCTGTGCAGGTGTAATCTCGTAAAGAGTGATAGTTGGACCGACTGTGGCACGAATACTACGAATCTGTACTCCAAAGTCGTTCAGCACCTTGATAATACGATCTTTGTTTGCTTCTAATTCCTCTTGACTAACATAGTTGGTCTTAGAGTCGGAAGCATATTCCTTTAATAGGTCAAGTGTTGGGAACTTCCACTTGGTGAATGGTTCACGAGGATTGATTGGAGTTAGTGGAAGGTTGTTGGTTGCGAGAGTCTTACTGTTTGCTTTCTCTTCATCCTCATTTTTATCAATCTTAAAATCTGGATCTACTCGCTTTGTTTTTTTTGTATCATTCTCATTATTATTGGGTGAAACGGGTGTAGCCGGTGTACCCAATCCTTGTTGATGGTTTGTTAGTTCCGTTGGTAAGTTGATTGGAACAGCAGGTTTGGAGTCATCGTTTTTTTCAGGATCTACTGAGTCGTTGCCTATAATAACTTCATCGTTATAGTTTTCTTCATTACTATCTCCTTTGCTATCATGTACCACTGTAAATTTCACTTTGTCGCGAATGTAACCGAATGGGTTTATCATCTTACGTACGATAGTGATTGTTTCGGAGGTGAGATAGGTAAGATAGGTCAGCATGACAATCACCAATATTGCTATCAAACCTCGTGTGCCGACAATATTTTCCACGTATTGCACACAGAAAGCACCATGATCACCACCTGGATTATAGACTTGATCGCCTACAAGTGGAGTTAGTGTTTTAGCAAAGGTCACAGAGAGCCATAACATTACTATTGTCATTCCCATAAACCATTTTGTTAGGCTCAACTTCTTATAAGCACCCATCATACGAATGCCACATAGACCAATAAAAGCTGGAATAATAAAAGCTGGAATGCCAAAACAACGAGAAATGAGCCCGTGTGATATGAGCGCCCCAAGTGATCCACATGTGTTTTGGAAAACTCTTCCAGAGTTCTCAACTTCACCCGGACGAAGGTCTGTAACAATACTCTGATCTATTGCACCAGTAGTGAAATAGCTACAAAAAGCTACACATATAAAAAGTGCAATACCTAAAAGAATGAGACCAACAATAAAGCCAGTCTTATCGTTAATAATGTTATTTAGTCCTATTGCCTCTGTGAATGTCTTGCTTTTATGTTCAGTTTTTTTCTTTGCCATTTATTGTTAATCTTTTATACTTGCAAAAGTAATAAATTAGTGTCATATAAGTGTCGTTTTTTTCAAACTTTTTAATTTTTGCAAATTAGTATGCAGTCTAAAATGAGTACAATATTATACAATCGATTTGATAAAAGTAAAATATCATTATTACCAAGGGTTACATTTCCAGGAAAGATAGTTGTAGTCTTGAATGAATATGAAGCTGAAAAGGCTGTTAATTACCTACTTTCAAAGGATATTATTGGTATTGATACTGAAACACGTCCAGTCTTCAAGAAAGGGCAACGCCGCAAGGTTGCGCTTTTACAGGCTTGTGATCATGAAGTGTGTTTCTTATTTCGTTTAAATATTATTGGTATACCAAATTGCATAAAACGTTTTCTTGAAGATACCACCGTGGCTAAGATTGGACTATCATTAAGTGATGACATACTAATGCTACATCAACGTGTTGATTTCAAGCCTGGTTATTTTATTGATCTTCAAGACTATGTGAAATCATTAGGAATTGAAGATATGAGTCTTCAAAAACTATATGCTAATGTCTTTCATGAACGAATTACAAAACGTGAACAATTATCAAACTGGGAGAATGAAATATTAAATGATAAACAAAAACTCTATGCTTCAACAGATGCTTGGACGTGTATCAAACTCTATGAGCGTCTGCATGAACTGAAGTGTAGTGGAGATTACGAACTCATTGTGGTTCCTCCAAAGGTGAAGCCGATGCCTAATAATATAGGAACAGTGTCTGATGTAATAACTGAATAAAGGTCTGATATAAATTGTTATTGTGAAGAAAAAAATATTTATTACATGTAATCAATCTGTAAATCATCAAGTAGAGGAAAACAATAAACGCTAAATAAGAACTTTATGTATAAGCAAGTATATTTGAAAGAGGCAAAGAAGAAAGTCTTCTTCGTTTCCATCCATGGATTTTTTCGGGTGCAATCAATAAGATAGAAGAAGGACTTGAAGAAGGCGATATTGTGTGTGTTATGACGCATGATAATAGATTTATTGCTGTTGGGCACTTTCAGATAGGTTCTATTGCCATCCGTGTTCTTTCTTTCAATGATGTAAAGATTGATGACATGTTTTGGGAAAGTCGTTTGCGTGCTGCCCTTCATGCTCGCCAGTCTGTTGGTATTATTCGCGAGGAGGGAGCTGTGAATGGTGAGTTTCCAAATACTACTTATCGTCTTGTTCATGGTGAGGGAGACAATCTTCCTGGATTGGTTATTGACGTATATGGCAAGACAGCCGTTATGCAAGCCCATTCTGTAGGTATGCACGTGTGCCGTGAAGAGATTGCGAAAGCTCTTGTTAAGGTGATGGGAGATAAGTTGGATAGTATCTATTATAAGAGTGAAACCACTCTTCCTTTCAAGGCAGACCTCGGTCAGGAGAATGGTTTTATCTATGGAGATACGGACAATAATATTGCGATAGAGAATGGCTTAAAGTTTCATATAGACTGGTTAAAGGGTCAGAAGACAGGTTTCTTTATTGACCAACGTGAGAATCGCTCTCTCTTGGAGTATTATGCTAAGGGGAGAAGTGTGTTGAATATGTTCTGTTACACGGGTGGCTTCTCGGTTTATGCTATGCGAGGTGGTGCAAAGTAGTTCATTCTGTGGATAGTTCGGCTAAGGCTATTGAATTGACGAATAAGAATGTAGTACTCAATTTCCCTAACGATTCACGCCATGAGGCTATCTGTGAGGACGCTTTCAAATATCTTGATGACAATGATGGTAAGTATGATCTTATTATCCTTGACCCACCAGCCTTTGCAAAGCATCGTAGTGCTTTGAAGAATGGTTTGCGTGGTTATACTCGATTGAATGTTAAAGGATTTGAAAAGATTAAACTAGGTGGAATCTTATTTACCTTCAGTTGTTCGCAGGTCGTTACAAAGGACAACTTCCGACAGGCTGTCTTCACTGCTGCCGCACAAGCTGGACGAAAGGTTCGCATATTGCATCAGATTCATCAACCTGCTGACCATCCAATTAATATTTATCATCCAGAAGGAGAATATTTGAAGGGTTTAGTCCTTTATGTTGAATAAAGTTAAAAGATTTATATCCTCTGAACATCTACTACGGATAGATGCTCTTTATTTAGTAGCATTGTCGGGTGGTGCCGACAGTGTTGCGCTTTTGTTATGTTTGAAGCAATTAGGCTATAATATAGAGGCTGTCCATTGCAATTTTAATTTACGTGGAGAAGAAAGCGTGAGAGATGAGCAGTTTTGCATTGAACTATGTCATCTTCAGAATATACCACTCCATAAAGTTCATTTTGACACAAAGGCTTATGCTGACTTGCACAAGGTTAGTATAGAAATGGCTGCACGTGAATTACGCTATCATTATTTCTTTCAGCTGAAAGACGCATTAGGAGCAGACGGAATATGTGTTGGGCATCATAAGGAAGACTCTGTTGAAACTATTCTTATTAATCTTGTTCGTGGAACAGGTATCAGCGGATTGATGGGTATTCTTCCTCGAAACAATGATGTTATACGTCCCTTACTTTGTGTGACACGTAGGGAAATAGAAGATTATCTTCGTCAGTTTTCTGTTGCCTATGTCACTGATAGTAGCAATCTTGTTGACGATGTAGTTCGAAACAAAATTCGATTGAATATAATTCCGCAATTGTCGGATATTAATCCGTCTGTAAATGATGCAATTCTTACAACAGCCAATCATCTTGCTGAGGTAGATTTGATAGTGAAAGAGTCTATCAACGAGGTATTAAAACGAGCTGTTTGCTTACCCGTTCTCTAAATCAGATAGATGCAAATAGTTTGATGAATGAGCCTTTTCAGCTTGATTTATCTGTTGTTAGAGCTTATCCATCCCCTTCTTACCTCCTCTTTTTTGTGTTAAAACCTCTCAATTTCTCCTCTTCTCAAATAACAGAGATGGTTACACATCTTGATGGACAAACAGGACAATTATGGTATTCTGCAACACATGAAGTCACTCATAATCGAGATGTCTTCATTGTTTCACCGCGCAAAAATGATGAGATACGCGAGCTAATTATGCCCGAGACTGGACGTTATGTATACGATGACAATCTTTCTCTTCGACTAACGTTTCATAATCTTTCACCTTCCTCAGAAATTACCTATTCAAAAAGTCCAACTATCATAGACCTTGATGCAACTTCTATTCGTTTTCCATTAAGATTAAGACGATATGCGGAAGGAGAACGTTTTACACCACTTGGAATGCGAGGTACACAACTTGTGAGTGATTTTCTTACCAATCTTAAACGTAATCGATTTGAGAAACGTAACCAATTAGTTTTACTTGATGCTTCTGGTGCTATTCTTTGGGTACTTGGACTTCGTATAAATGATCGTTATAAACTTACACAACATAGTCGCTCTTCTTTGCATATCGAGATGTTATAGTACTATTTTACTATAATGGTTTAGCTTATTATCTTTTTCACCTTAATCTATAAGTCTAATGCCTCGTTGGTATTAGACACACGAATACTAATCGTGTGAATTTAACAAAAAGAACCTATTTTTCTTATAAAAGATAAGACTGTCTAAATATATATTTCACGCATCACAATATCTCTCAATACCTTTTTAGCTACTAAGTTTTTAAGCTAAAAACAGCATAGAAACTTAGTAATTTATCCAATTTTTATTTAGTCAGAATATTCTTTGTCGAATGAATAGTTTTATATAATTTTTGTAACAGATAGTTTCCTAAATGGATAACACGTGACGTTATAAATAAAGGTTGCCCAAAGGGATAACTTATAGGTAAACAAAGTGTATTTATCTACACTTTCAGATGATTATTCAAGACAAATTATATACATCAAAAAAGTTATATTACAAATGGAAATAAAGAATTTTACAATTACAAAGCGTGATGGAACGAAGGAACGTTTCTCTCTTGACAAAATAATGAATGCTATTTTAAAGGCATTCGAAAGTGTCAATGAGGCAACAGACTTAGCTGTTCTTTCAAAAATCATTGCAAACTTAGATATTCAAAATGATATTAAAAGTAGAGGATATCCAAAATCAGGTAGAGTTAGCACTTATGAAAGAAGGCTATTATCGGGTTGCAAAGAGTTTTATAGTTTATCGACAACAGCATACAGAAGACCGTGAAACTCTTGAAAAAATGAAGTTCCTTTCAGATTATTGCATTGCTTCTAATGCTGCAACAGGCTCAAAATTTGACGCCAATGCCAATGTCGAACATAAGAATATTGCAACCCTCATAGGCGAACTCCCTAAACAAGGCTTTATTCGTCTTAATCGCCGACTTCTTGTTGAACGTATCAAAAAGATGTATGGTAAGGACTTAGCAGATGAATATATTGATCTGCTTAGACACCATTTCATCTATAAGAATGATGAAACCAATCTTGCCAACTATTGTGCTTCTATCACAATGTATCCTTGGCTTATTGGTGGAACTAACTCTATTGGGAGGTAACTCTACTGCACCAACCAATCTCAAGAGTTTCTGTGGTGGATTTATCAACATGGTCTTTATGGTGTCTTCAATGCTTGCTGGTGCCTGCGCAACACCAGAGTTCCTGATGTACATGAACTATTTTATTCAGAAAGAATATGGTAAGGACTACTGGCAGCATACTGATGACGTAGTTGATTTAAGTCTAAGAAAACGCACGATAGATAAAGTAATTACTGACTATTTTGAGCAAATTGTCTACTCGCTCAATCAGCCAACAGGGGCTCGTAACTATCAGGCAGTCTTCTGGAATATATCTTATTATGATCAGCCATACTTCGAGTCACTTTTTGGAAACTTCTACTTCCCAGATGGCTCACAACCAGATTGGCAGAGTCTGTCATGGTTGCAGAAACGCTTTATGACGTGGTTCAACCAAGAACGCCTAAAAACAGTACTTACTTTCCCTGTTGAAACAATGGCTCTATTAGCTGAAAATGGTGACTGTAAGGATAAAGAATGGGGAGATTTTACAGCAAAGATGTATTCTGAAGGACATAGTTTCTTTACTTATATGAGCGACAATGCAGACTCTCTTAGCTCATGTTGCCGCCTTCGAAATGAAATTCAAGATAATGGGTTCTCATATACACTCGGTGCTGGAGGTGTGTCGACCGGTTCGAAGAGTGTGTTGACAATTAACCTCAATCGATGTGTTCAGTACGCTGTTAATAATAACCTTGACTACAAAGAGTATCTGACACAAATTATCGTCTTATGTCATAAAGTGCAATTAGCCTATAATGAAAATCTCAAAGACCTTCTTCGTAACCACATGTTACCTCTCTTTGACGCAGGATACATCAATATTGATCGCCAATACCTGACTATTGGTATCAATGGACTTGTAGAAGCTGCAGAATTTATGGGACTAAGCATTACTCCTAATGAGGAATATAAAAAGTTCGTACAAACAGTACTTGGATTAATAGAAACACAAAATAAGGCTTTCCGTACGAAGGAAGCAATGTTTAACTGTGAAATGATACCAGCAGAAAACGTGGGTGTAAAGCATGCAAAATGGGATTCAGAAGACGGGTTCTTTGTGCCACGCGATTGTTATAATAGCTATTTCTATCGAGTTGAAGACAACTCCTTGACAATTCTTGACAAATTCAAGTTGCATGGTGCTCCTTATATAGAACATTTGACGGGTGGTTCTGCACTTCACATGAATCTCGAAGAGCATCTGTCTGAATTACAATACCGACAATTGCTTCGAGTTGCAGCACAAGAGGGATGTAATTATTTTACTTTTAATATTCCTAACACTGTCTGCAACGATTGTGGTCACATTGATAAACGCTATTTGCATGAATGTCCACATTGTCATTCTAATAATGTTGACTATCTTACGCGTATCATAGGTTATATGAAACGAGTTAGCAATTTCTCTGCACCACGTCAGGAGGAAGCACATCGCCGTTTTTATGCAGGCGAGGACAAATATACAATCCAGACAACTAACGAAAAAGAAAACAACAAACTTATAGTAGAACATAAGAATATGTAATTATCGCTCTATCCGCAATATCATTAACTGGTATTGCGGATTTTTGTCTAAAAGTAAACCTTCTTTTAGAATATATTTTTATCAATCGTTTGTCAAAAGGAGAGAAAGAATGTACTAACCCATTGACTTTTTCTCATATCAAGAAATAATTTCTTTTTCTCCCATAAAACTTTATTTTGTAAATATTTTTAAACACTACGAAACCAATACATGATCTCTTTGGCTTGTAAGGATGCTCTATTGACTTTCAAAAGGCTCTTTTTGGGCCTCAAGTAAGCAACTATTGAAGTCTAAGAAAAGCGCTTTTACTTTTGCGGTTTTATAATCTACTGATTTACTGTTGGTTACGAGTTTATTTTTAGTTTGTTTTAATTCGCTCTCTTATAGATAATTTTCTTGAATTATTGTAAAGTTTTTTTCGCAGGCTCGTTATAGAGTAGCAACTCCAAGTTTGGGTGTCGATTAATAATCTGTACCTGAACATAGTGAGTTGTTTATGTGTATGCTATTGCTCTATATTGGAGAATTTGTTTAAGCAAATGTAGTACTGAAATAGTAAAAAGTCAGGCAATCATTCAGTCGACAAGAATTTCATGGTAGAGAGTGAAGTCTTCATATTACAATGATTTCATGAATTTATAAGTTAAAAAAATAAATAATATAAATGTTATTGTTATTTTTAATTATTAACTTTTGTAATGACAGAAGTTTTCTCTTCTTGTCAGGTGTTCAGCATTAAATTCAGTGTTTTTGACATTGTCAAAGGTGATGAGTCAAATACTTATGTTTCTTATACGAAGCAGTGTTGCACAATTTATTTGATTTAACAAACCTCATAGAATTTTCGGGGGTAGTACTAATCTGTATAAAACATCAATAAAAGGAATAAAGTTAGGAGTATAAATATGAGAAAGATTTTTATTTTATTATGACTTTGTTAGTTCTTACTATCGTAATTTCTTGTAAAGACAGCAAGTCGAAGTCGGTTATGTCCGATACAGAAAAGAATGCAGACTCACTTTTGTCAAATGATAGTACGGTTTATGGTACGATGGTAGATGGAGGTATGAATTCTATTATTCTTCTTACTGATAAAGGAGATACGGTTGAATATCTTGTAAATCCAAATGATACGTTTGAAATAGTCAAAGGTGGTAAGATAAGTGGTGATCGCTTTGCGATTATTGGATATAAAGAATATGGAGAAAGTTTTATGCGCTCAGCAATAAATCTCACTTCTCTATTAGGTAATTGGTGTAGTCTTGATCGTAATTTTGAAATAAAAGAAGGTGGCGTTGTTACATCAAATTTGCAGTCAGAGAGAAATGCTTGGACAGCTTGGAAGATGTGGAATGGAAAGTTGATTTTGTCAAAGGATACATTTGATGTAGAAAGTCTTGGAGCAGACACTCTGGCATTAGAGAATAAGGAAGGTATCTTTGTGTTTACAAGAGAAAAGTAGTTTTCAACTTCTTTTTACATAACCTTTTGTCAAGGTAGGTAAAAATGTTGGTAAGTATTTATGGAAACATTTAAGGTACATATTCTTGGTTGCGGCAGTGCATTGCCAACTCTACAACATAATGCTTCATCTCAGATAGTAGAGTTAAGGGATAAGCTTTTTATGATAGACTGTGGAGAGGGAACTCAGATACAACTTCGTCGCTCACGTGTACATTTTTCAAAGATTATAGCAGTATTCATCAGTCATTTGCATGGTGATCATTGTTTTGGTTTACCAGGTATGATTTCGACTTTCGGCTTAGTTGGTCGTACAGCTCCTTTACATATTTATGCTCCTTCTGACTTTGAGCCAATTCTTAATCAAACGTTAGACTTCTTTTGTCAGGGGTTAGAGTTTGATGTTATATTTCATTCCGTAGATACAAAGCAGAATAAAGTTATTTATGAAGATAGGAGTTTAACGGTAGAGACAATACCCTTGCAACATCGTATTGAATGTTGTGGTTTTTTATTTAGAGAAAAGCCAACTCTGCCACATATACGTCGTGATATGATAGATTTTTATAATATTCCTATCAGTCAAATTAATAATATAAAAGCTGGTTCTGATTGGGTAACGTCAGAGGGTGATTTGATACCCAATAGTCGTCTTACAACACCAGCTTCGCCTGCTCGAAGCTATGCCTATTGTTCTGATACTCGATATTTTAATAACCTATCTAAACTGGTGAAAGACGTTAGCACACTCTATCATGAAAGTACGTATGCAGCGAAGGAGGCAGAACGTGCTCGTCTTTATTGGCATAGTACATCTCAGCAAGCTGCTCAGGTTGCTCGTGATGCATCAGTAGGAAAATTGCTTTTAGGTCATTACTCCGCACGGTATAATAATGAGCAGTTGTTGTTAGATGAGGCTAAGGAAATATTTCCTAACACTTATCTAACACAGGAAGGATTAATCTTTGATGTTTAAGTCAGGGAAAAACAGCAGAAGTTGATTCCAAAGGACATATGATAAATAATACTCACTAGAAATATGAACAGCAAAATTAAGCTTCGAGTTGATAAAATAATCGAACTGAAGCATCATATTGAGAATTGGGAAATTCAAACAAGCGAAGAGATCGAAAAGCTTCTTGTTGATTTTGAGAAACAGCCTAGGCAAGAAATGTCTTCTTATTATACGGAGCTTTTTAGAGATGTTCAATTTGCGGGTGTTTTGGTGCAAATAGCAAATAAGTATGCGGAAAACAGTAAAATCAATCGCTGTATAGTATCTGCTCTTGGGATGATGATGTGGAGGTATAAGCTTCCTGAGAGTGAGGAAATATATCGCCTTATGTTAGCGAATATTCAAAGAAAGGGAGTAGCTCTTTTTGTAGCATTTCATCTCCCTAAGATGAAAATGTTTGAGGAATTCCCGAATAAATGGGCCTATTTTATGAGTATACCTAAACTCTCTCCTAAAAAGACTTCTGCGGAATACTTTACTGACTTGGTCGAAGAATACATTTACTTTGTACCTATGATGTATAAGTCAGAATTGATTCAATACTTCAGTTTGAAATATAGTGAAACAAAAAGTGAATATCTAAAAGATAGATATGAAAAATACTAATAATCCTGCGGGATTAGTACTTAATTGAGTAATTTTTGAGGAAAAACATCAACCCGATTGGAGCGAAATGTAATAATTGAAAGCTTTTTCTGTGAGCGAGCATATAGCTGGTATAGTAAATGGTTTTTCAAGCGACTTATATTGCAAGTTCTATGACGAAATGCGTATGGTTTTAGGGAAGATAAACGCCTTGTTCTATGAGTCTATACACTATATGGCCGCCGTACCATTCGATATATTAGATGAAATATAATAAAAATAAGACGTCTACAATAACTCTGACAGTTCTAACCATCGAAGTTCTAATGTGTCTAATTCTTCTTTCAATATTGGCAGACGCTTGCTTTTCTCTGTAAGTTCATCTACTGCCAGACTACCTGAACAGAGTTCTTCTTCAAGTTGTTGTTTCTCTTCTTCTAATTGTGCAATCTTATCAGAAAGTTGCTCGTATTCGTGCTTCTCTTTGAAAAGACATCTTGCGCTTTAGATTATTTCGATAATCCTTCTTTTGCTCGTTAGTAGTTTTACTATTGTTTTTCGTAGGCTTCTGCTGTTCTTCTTCCTTTGATTTCATCTTTTGGAATTCACGGAACTGTGTGTAGTTCCCTGGGAAGTCTTGTATCTTACCTTCGCCCTTAAACACTAAGAGATGGTCAACAACCTTGTCCATAAAGTATCGGTCGTGTGATACTACAATGACGCAACCAGGGAAGTCTTGTAGATATTCTTCAAGTATCTGTAAGGTCTGAATATCCAAGTCGTTGGTTGGCTCATCGAGTACTAAGAAGTTCGGGTTCTTCATCAGAACCGTACAGAGATATAGCTTGCGCTTCTCTCCACCAGAGAGTTTATAGACATAGTTGTGCTGTTGTTCTGGTGAGAAGAGGAAATAGTTGAGGAACTGTGAGGCCGACATGTGCTTTCCTCCACCAAGGTCAATATAGTCTGCTATGTCAGTGATAATATCAATAACTTTTTGATCATCACGGAACTTTAAGCCTTCTTGTGAGAAGTAACCAAAGCGAACAGTCTCACCAATATCGAACTTACCGCTGTCAGGTGCAACCTCTCCGAGTAACATCTTTACGAAGGTAGATTTACCAGTACCATTATTTCCAACGATACCCATCTTCTCAAAGCGTGAGAAGTTATAGTAGAAGTCGTTGAGTATTGTTTTATCATCAAAACTCTTTGATACATATTGACACTCAAAGATTTTGCTTCCAATATATACGCTTGACGACTTCAAACGCAGCTGACGTTCCTCAATTCGTTGTTTAGCCTTTGCTTCTAATTCATAGAAAGCCTCTTCACGATAGCGTGCTTTGTGACCGCGAGCTTGTGGCATACGACGCATCCACTCCAATTCTGTACGATAGAGGTTGTTTGCTCGTGCAATTTCGGCACGTGTGTTGTCTATTCTTTCTTGGCGTTTCTCTAAGTAATAAGAGTAATTGCCACGATAGGTATATATCGTGTTGTTATCTAATTCTAAGATGGTATTACACACGTTATCAAGGAAATAACGATCGTGTGTCACCATAAAGATTGTTTTGTTACCACGAGAAAGATAGCCTTCTAACCATTCAATCATCTCTAAGTCAAGATGATTGGTAGGCTCGTCAAGTATGAGGAAGTCTGGTTCTAAGATAAGAACATTCGCCAAGGCGACACGTTTTTGTTGTCCACCACTTAATTGTCCCATTGGTTGGTCTAAGTCGTAGAGCTTCAACATGCTAAGAATCTGCTTTGCTTTTAAGAGTCTTTCAGGGTTTCCTTCATGATTGAAACAGGCGTCTAAGACACTTTCCTCTGGTTCGAAATGAGGACTTTGCTCTAACATTCCTACTCGTAAGTCATTACGATAGATGATAGAACCATTGTCGTAACCCTCTTTTCCTGTGAGGATAGAGAGTAGAGTAGACTTTCCTGTGCCGTTTTGGGCAACGAGTCCAACATGTTGTCCTTCTGCGATAGAGAAAGAAATGTCTTTAAAAAGAATCTGTGCACCAAAACTCTTTGTTAAATTTTGAATATCAAGATAAGGTATCTGTGCCATAGGTTCTATTCTAAAGTCTTATTGATTTCGTCAATATATTCCAGAACCTCATCTTTACCCATCTTGCTCTCAGCTGAAGTAATGAAGTAAGGTGGTAATACTTCCCATCTGTCTTGCAATTTTTTCATCCAAAGTAGGGCGTTTGACTTTGCTTTGGCAGCTGAAAGTTTGTCAGCTTTTGTAAAGATAATCGAGAAAGGAACATTGCTTTCACCTAACCAATCAACGAACTCACGATCAATCTTCTGCTGTTCATGACGGATGTCAATCAGTACAAAAACGTTTACGAGTTGTTTGCGTTGGAGGATATATTGGGTAATCATCTGCTCCAATTTATTTCTTACTGTTTTTGAGCTTTTGGCATATCCGTAGCCGGGGAGGTCAACTAAGTACCACTCGTTGTTAATGATAAAGTGGTTGATAAGTAGTGTCTTACCCGGTTTTGAAGAAGTCTTTGCTAAACCTTTATGATTGCAAAGCATATTAATAAGACTCGACTTTCCAACATTAGAACGTCCTATAAAGGCATATTCGGCCTTAGTATCCTCAGGACACTTTGCTAATGAGGGTGAAGATATAGTGAATTCAGATTTCTTGATAATCATATTCTTATGTGTATGTTTTATAAACTGGTTTCTTTGCAAAGTTACTAAAAAGTTAATAGCTATGAATGGTCAGTTGATAGTTTTTTCGTATTTTTGCAGAAAATAAGTTATGTAGATGAAACAAATAAATTGGGGATTTATAGGTTGTGGAGAGGTGACTTATAAGAAGTCTGGTCCCGCATTTAATGAAGTGATGGGTTCGCAGGTTGTTGCTGTATTTAGTCGAAGCGAACTGAAAGCACGTTCGTATGCAGAGCGTCAAGGTATTCGTAAATGGTGTACAGATGCTCAGGCTTTGGTAGATGATCCAGACGTAAATGCAATCTACATTGCAACACCTCCTTCGGCACATGCAACCTTTGCTATTATGGCAATGCGTGCTGGTAAACCTTGTTACATAGAGAAGCCTTTGGCGGCATCATACGAAGATTGTGTACGTATTAATCGTGTTTCAGAGCAGACGGGAGTGCCTTGTTTTGTTGCTTATTATCGTCGTTATCTTCCTTATTTTAAGAAGGTAAAAGAAATAGTTGATAGCGGTGAGCTGGGTAAGATACTTACCGTACAAGTGCGTTTTGCAGTTCCTCCACGCGATTTGGATTATGAACAAAATATACAATTGCCATGGCGATTGCAATCACATATATCTGGTGGTGGATATTTTTATGACCTTGCTCCTCATCAACTTGACCTACTACAAAATATGTTTGGAGTTATTGTTAAGGCACATGGCTATACAGCCAATCGTGTGGGATTGTATAATCTTGAAGATACTGTAAATGCTGTTTTTCGTTTTGAGAATGGTCTGACGGGTAGTGGTGCTTGGTGTTTCGCAGCCCATGAGAGTGCGCGTGAGGACCGTATAGAGATTTATGGCTCAAAGGGTAGACTATCCTTTTCAGTCTATACTTATGCGCCGATTCATCTTTGTACCAGTGAGGGCGAAAGAGATATTGATGTTGCTAATCCTCCATACGTTCAACTTCCAATAATTAAGTCTGTAATAGAAGATATGCAGGGATATGGTGCCTGTGATTGTACGAGTATAAGTGCAACTCCGACTAACTGGGTTATGGACCGTATTCTTGGAAAGATATAAATGAAGACATTAGAATAAGTTTTTATTATTCATTCCTATGAGGATTACGTTTAACGGATATTTTCTTATATGTTTTCTTTTTATATTGATAGGAGAAAAATAAAAGCGTATGCATTATGTACGACGAATAAGTTTGATAGTATCTTGGTTTTTAATGATAGTATAGGTGTTTCTTCGCAAAGTAAACCAACGGACTCTGTCTGCTGGATGCGTCCTGATAAGCCTCGCTCTTTATTCAAACAAAGTGTTGAAAAAATGAAGAATTTTCTATCCCATATCAATGAGATAGATACTTCTTACATCGAACCCCAGAAATATAACTTTGCTTTTATGCTTCAAAATACAAATACATACGAAGTATATCGATTGAGGGGCTTGAGCGAACAAAGTATTACCTTCTCGCCTGATATGACAGTGCGTGTAGGGCCTTATTTTGGTTGGCGTTGGATGTTTTTAGGTTATACACTTGATATAAAGCATTTAGATTTTTGGCATAGAAATAATAATAATACGCGTCAGGAGTATGATTTAAGCTTATATAGTTCTATTGTTGGACTTGATATATATTATCGTCGTACAGGTAACGATTATAAAATTAGAAGGTTATATCTTGGAAAGGACGTAAATACCGAGTCTATACGTGGTGCCGACTTTGGAGGATTGACATCAATTATTAAGGGCTTTAATTTTTATTATATTTTCAATAATCGTCGATTTTCTTACCCTGCTGCTTTTAGTCAGAGTACGATACAACGACGTTCTGCTGGTAGTCCACTCCTTGGTATAGGTTATACTCAACATAGTCTTAGAGTGAATTGGGATGAACTGAATGACCTCATAACAAGTCGTCTTAGTAATCAAGGTATAACTAATCCTGTCGATAGCACAATGATGTTCAATGAGGTGGAGTATACTGATGTCTCGGTCAGTGGTGGCTATGCCTATAACTGGGTTTTTGCACATAATTGGGTGTTGGCATGTTCGCTTTCCTTAGCATTAGCTTACAAACGTAGTACGGGAGATGTTACCCATAGAAGGTTTTATTTGAGTGATTTCCAATTTAATAATATTAATTTTGATGGTATCGGACGTTTTGGTCTCGTTTGGAACAATAGTAAATGGTATGCCGGGATGAGTACTATTCTTCATACTTATAATTATCAACAGAAAAACTTCTCTACCAATAATTACTTTGGAAGTATAAACATATATTTTGGTTTTAATTTTTGGAAGAAGAAAAGGGTCGTAGAGTACAATCGATTGGCTTATAGGTAGCCTAACGGAATATTATTTTTGAAATAGCACTTATTAACATGTCACTAAAAATATACATTTGTTTTATCAGCTCTTTGGTGCTTATCTGCATGTGGGGTAAAGTCTGAGCAGAAAGTAAAAGCACAATCGGTAACGGATGTTATAGCTGTTTCACAGAAGAAATCAAACGCTAATCTTACTACTTTCTCTAATAAGCAGGCTGACACGTTACCTACGTATATTGATAGATATACGAAGGAAGACAGCGTTTTGGTATGTCAGTTATTGCAGGAATTTGTGTCACAACGACAACAGCTCACCAATGAACAGCTCATTGTAAATATTGGTCGAAAGTTTATCGGTGTACCTTATGTTGCTCATACTTTGGATAAAAACGAAGATGAAAAGTTGGTTGTCAATCTTCATGGATTAGATTGTTCTACATTTGTTGAAACGGTTACAGCTCTTACACTTTGTGTGAAGAAGGATGAAACTCGATTCTCGGACTATGTGCATCAGTTAGAAAAACTCCGTTATCGAGATGGTAAGATGAGTTATGTAAATCGTCTGCACTATTTCATTGGTGGCTGGAAAATAATGAACGAATGGGCTTTGTTAAGGAAATAGCTACTGCAAATCCGCCTTTTACAGCTTTTCAGACGTTGAAAATCAACTATATGAGTCTGAATTCAGCTCTGTATGACATGTTAAAGAACAATTCAGCGCGTGTTGCTGAAATAAAGAAGTTAGAGGATGCTACTAATGGAACAAGGTTACGCTATATTCCTAAAAACTTACTTAACAATAGTAAATTACTTCGGGAGGTAATCCGAGATGGTGATATTCTTGCGATTGTTACCAGTAAACGAGAGTTAGACACAACACATCTTGGCTTTGCTGTATGGCATAAAGATGGTCTTCACTTGATGAACGCTTCTAATCTTAGGAAGAATGGCAATAAGGTAGTTGAACCAGCAGAAACACTTTATGATTATATGATGGCTCGTTCTGCGAACCTTGGCATACGTGTCGTGCGTATTCAATAATATTGCGAACAGCTGAATAAACATTTTCTTGTATAAGTTTATCATTTGTTCTCAAGGTCAAAGATAATGATAATGAAGCATCTGTTTGGTTCTCTTTTATACTTGTATTGACATCCCACACGGGTGGTGCGGAGGCTTAGCACAAGTGGTGCGGAGGCTTAATACCATTGTTAGATGTCATTCGGAAAGATAACTTGTTGTTAGACGATAGATAGTATATGAGTGAATCGTCCCTTTAATTTTATCAGACAAGTATAAATAAAAATGCTCTGGCAGAGATTTAATCGTTCTGTCAGAGCATTTTCTTATTTTTTCATCTTAGCCTTGCGAGCATACTCAAAGAGAGCAGCAGGCAGATGGCAATAGCCAGTTGGGTGTTTGTCAAGATAATCCTGATGATATTCTTCTGCTGTGTAGAAATTCTTCAGTGGTTTAACCTCAACGGCAATCTTTCCTTTAATCTGTTTCTGTTCTTCTTCAAACACTTTTTTGATAGTTGGGAGGTCGGCTGGATCGGTGTAGTAAACCCCTGTACGATACTGACTACCACGGTCGTTCCCTTGTTTATTGATGCTTGTTGGGTCAATAGACTTAAAGTATAAACTCAGTAGGAATTCCAAACTTATAACCTTTGGGTCGTAGGAGATGTGTACAGCCTCAGCAAACTGAGTTTTGTCCGTACATACCTCTTCATACGTTGGGTTCTTGATAATGCCATTGGCATAGCCCACCTCGGTAGCCGTGACACCTTCTATCTGTTTGAGGTAGTGCTCTGTTCCCCAGAAACAACCGCCTGCAACATAAATCTCTTTCATTGGTCTAACTAATTTAATATAGGCTTCGTAGCCTTTCGCTTTCATCTCTTCAAGTGGGATGAAACGTAACGAAGCACTATTGATACAATATCTTTTGCCCCCAGTCGCTACTGGTCCGTCATCAAAGACGTGTCCAAGGTGCGCCTTACCTGTCTTGCTTCTCACTTCCGTACGCACCATCCCATGTGATGTGTCGGTATGGTTTGTGACAAGTTTCTTGTCGATTGGCTTTGAGAAAGCAGGCCATCCGCAACCAGAGTCGAACTTGTCAGTAGAAGAGAAAAGCGGTTCACCTGTTGTAATATCAACATAGATACCTTCTCTGAACTCGTGATCATACTCGTTGATGAAAGGTCGTTCGGTGGCAGCCTGCTGTGTTACAGCATACTGTTCAGGGGTAAGAGTCTTTCGAAGGGTCGCATCGTCAGGACGTGTAAACTTCGTCTTAGGGGCGATGATAGAATCCGTTTGTGTCATAGATGTCTTTGTTTTATTTGTGCAAGATGTTGTTCCCGTTATTAGTATGCCGCATGTGGCAGCTTCTACAAAGGAGGGAAGAATTAATGTACACAATATTGATAAAATATTACGCATGTTTTGATGTGTTACAAGAGAAAAAAAAAAGTTAGAATATAAGTGAAGGGTGTTTCAGAACCCAGTTTTCTGGATACTGAAACATCCTTTTTTATCTTTGTTTTATTTACTGCTTCTGCAAGAAGCGATCAACTTCAATAGCTGCCATCGCACCTGTACCAGCAGCTACAACACCCTGACGATAGGTTGGGTCTGCTACGTCACCAGCTGCAAAAACCCCCTCAATATTGGTTGCTGTAGACTTTGGTTGGGTGATAATGAAGCCGTGGTCGTCCATCTCTAACTGGCCTTTGAAGAGGTCGGTGTTAGGAGTGTGGCCAATAGCCAAGAAGAAACCATCGATGTTGATATCGAACTTCTCCTCGTTTTCCTCACCCTTGAATCTAACTAAGTGTGCACCCTCTACACCATCTTCTCCAAAGAGACCGAGCGTGTTGGTGTTGTAAAGGATTTCAATATTCTCTTTCTCTGTCACACGTTTACGCATAATCTCAGCAGCACGGAGATGAGGCTTGCGTACGATCATGTATACCTTCTTAGCCAATCCAGAGAGATACATTGCCTCTTCGCAGGCTGTATCGCCACCGCCAACAACGGCTACGGTACGTTTACGATAGAAGAAACCATCGCAGGTTGCACATGCGCTGACACCCTGACCACGGTATTTTTCCTCATCTGCTAAACCTAAGTATTTTGCACTTGCACCTGTTGCAATAATTACTGTTTCAGCTTCAATTTGATTGCCACGTTCGTCTTCAAGATGGAAAGGACGGCTGCTGAGGTCTGCCTTTACGATAGAACCATCGCGAAGGTCAGCACCATAAAGGTCTGCCTGCTGACGCATCTCTGCCATCAGTTGGTTAGCATCGATTCCTTCGTGGAAACCTGGGAAGTTTTCGACGATGGTTGTGGTTGTTAACTGACCACCCGGTTGCAGTCCAGAGTAGAGTACTGGTTGGAGATTAGCACGTCCAGCGTAAATTGCAGCAGTATAGCCCGCTGGTCCGCTACCAATTATAAGTGTTTTTACTTTTTCCATATAGTAATAATGTGTGTTACCCATTGGATGTTATTTTACTCCTATGATGGGTTTGATTAATAATATTATAATGTTTACAGAACAAATATTGTGCCAAAGGGTCGTACTCGTCTTTATTCCATTGGGAATAAGCCAAAGAGTCGGTCGTCAATCATATCAGTGACACGTTTGAAGTCTTGTGGATTATCTTGGAAGTCAGTTGTGTCACCATCGACAATCATCAAATGTCCTTTGTATGTTTTTGATCCATTCCTCGTAACGCTCGTTGAGCCCACGAAGATAGTCAATTCGCATTGTCTGTTCGTAGTCACGTCCACGTTGTTGAATATGATCAATGAGACGTGGGATAGAACAACGGATGTAAATCATCAGGTCTGGTAGTTTTACCAGTGACAGCATCAAGTCGAAGAGGTCGGTGTAGTTGTTGAAGTCACGTTCTGACATCAACCCCATATCATAGAGGTTTGGTGCAAAGATACGTGCATCTTCAAAGATAGTACGGTCTTGTATAATCGTGTCCTTTGATTGCGAAATTTCTACGACATCACGAAAACGCTTGTTGAGAAAGTAAATTTTGCAGGTTAAAAAGACCACCGAGTCATGTCTGCATAATAGTCCTCTAAATATGGATTATTATCAACTGGTTCGAAATGGGCTTTCCATCCGTAACGTTTTGCGAGCATTTTTGTAAGTGTTGTCTTACCTGCTCCAATATTTCCTGCTATTGCTATATGCATAATTTGTAAGTATCTATTTCCCAGCTCACAGCACCCTTTTGTAAGAAGGTTTGATTGCGTTCTATGTTGTGGGGACTCGTTTTTTATATATTTTTAGTATGTTGAACATTTACTTTTAAGAATTGTAAAGTATGTTTGATAAGCATCTTAGAATAAGCCAAAAAGCTCTCTATCAATTTTATCCGTAATGAAACCAAAGTCTTTTTGGTCGATGTTGATAGTCGAGGTTATCAACATTAATTGTTAGAACTCGCCCTTTGTATTTCTTTTTGATAAACTCTTCGTATCGTTTGTTCAGGTTCTCAAGATAAGCTAATGGCATCTTTTGCTCGTATTCACGTCCACGTTTCTCAATATTAGAAACAAGGTGGCTAACAGAAGAACGAAGATAAATCATTAGGTCAGGGAAGCGAACAGCATCCGTCATATCCTCGAATAACTCCATGTAGGTCTCATAGTCGCGTTTGTCGAGATTACCCATTTCGTAGTTATTCTCTGTAAACACGTAGACTCCTTCATAGATAGAGCGGTCTTGTACAACGTCCTCATTACTCTGACTTATTTCAAGTAGATCCTTAAAGCGTTCTTTCAGGAAGAATACTTCCATAGGAAACGACCAGCGTTTTATGTCCTTATAATAATCCTCCAGATAGGGGTTATAGTCTACTGACTCAAATCTTGGCTTCCAACCATAGCGTTTGGCAAGCATCGTTGTGAGTGTTGTTTTACCGCTACCTATATTTCCTGCAATTGCAATGTGCATAACATCGTGTCTACATGCACATCTTTGTCTTCTCTTGTGACAGTCAGAGTCAAAGACGTACATGTAGAGTTTTTTTTATATTTAGAATTGAGTTCTTGCTTTACCAACACATCCATTAGGCATTTGGATATGTAACATCGCACATACTGTTGGGGCAATGTCTACGATATGTGTCTCCGTATTGCTTGCACCATGCTTTACGTTCCAACCAAAGAGTAGGAAAGGAATGTGTGTATCGTATGGGAATGGTTGTCCATGTTGTGTTCCACGGAATTCTGGGTTGTCTTTACCTCCAAAGAATTGTGGTCGTGTCACGACACCAATTTCACCAGAACGACCACGGAAGTAACCATTTTGCATACGTTCCTTTATCCAGTTAGGCATGGTGGTTTCACTGACCTTTTCTTCGTCGAAGACGTAGAGGAATTGTGGGTCTTTCTTTAACCATTCAACTGATTCTTCTATAACATCCTCTTTATCTTTTCCTGCTACTTTAATAATAGAGTCGTTGAGATAAAATTGGTAGTTGTCTTCTCCCATAACAGGGCTAATTCCAAACTTTTTTTGCAAATAGGTGTTGAGGTCTTTTACGGTCTGTTTATAATCCCATCCACCTGCTGGAATGCGATGTTCACGCATATAGTTATAGTTGTGAGCTGCACCATGGTCGGCAGTCAGGAAAAGTAGATAGTTACCTTCGCCAACTTCTTTGTCAAGTACTTTAAGGAACCATGCTAAGTCCTTGTCTAACTGCATATAGACTTCGTGGTTTTCTTTTCCACGTGTAGAGAATTTATGTCCAATGATGTCTGTAGATGATATACTTACGGTAAGCATGTCAGTTTCTTTGCCCTTGCCTAAATTCTCATTCTTCAATGCTGCTTCAGCCATCTTGAAAGTCATGGTGACACCCTGTGGTGAACCCTTAATATCAAACTTCGGAGCTGTTTTGTTCTTAGCGTTAAAGTCTTCAACCCACTGTGGCAACTTGTCCATATAGTATGTTGAAGAAACAAAATGCCCCGCAGAAGTATCCCACCAATAAGCGGCATCGGCAGCGTGACCAGCAGGAAGGATAGAGGCGCGATCCTTCAAGGCTACACCAATAACTTTTTGAACGGAAGTCGGATGCTATTTGAAGTTCGTCTCCAATGGTAGAGGTTAGCATACGATGAGGACTCATTTGACCTTCTGAACTTTCTGAACCTACACTCTTTACTGATTTGTCTTCGCAGCAGTAAACACTTTTATCGTCTTGATAGAAATAGTTTCCGGCAATACCAGTAAACGCTGGGATAGAACCCGTAAAAACTGAACTATGTCCAATAGCGGTCACTGTTGGTGCATAGTTGATGTGAGTGTTCTCAAAGGAGAAGCCTTGATTGAGTAGTCTTTTCAAGCCGTCATTCCCAAATTCATTGTAATAATAGTAGAAGTAATCCCAACGCATTTGGTCGACAACAAGCCCAACAACCAATTTTGGTCTTTTTATTTGGGCATTTGTAGCAGCTGTAATCAGTAATCCAGCCACAAGTAAAAAGCAGTTTTTCATACTTAGAACAAGTTTTATATTGTATTGAAAAATACATTCCCTTCTATATAAGTCGATAGCTTATCACTAAAAAAAGAATTAGCAGTAGTATCGTTTTTTTACTCTTATAGACAAATTTCTGTTTATTATGCAAAGATAATAAATCTTTCCTAACCAAACAAATCATAGGTTAATATATCCTTGAGTTTAATTTATAAAATTCTGATAATGTTTTTCTTTGCTTTTTTTAATAAACTGACGTTTGTAAATTATTTTCAATGAAATTCATGTTAATACATGGTCTTTAAGCTTCGTAAAGGGCATCTTTTCATTTTCAAAAGACGCCCTTTACGCATGTTACTCACGCCCTTTTGAGGTACTATTAAGCATCTTTTTCTTGTGCGATGTTATAACTCTCTGGTATTCATATAGTTGAGGATTTGTTGCTTATACATATTCTATTACTATGAAGTGATTGTATGATTTGAAAATATGTAAAAAAATATTTCGTATTCTTATTGATGGGTCTTGAATATTAGATTGCTATGCTTATTCTATAAAATTACAGAGTAAAAAAAGTGGAAAAAACCCTTATGTAGGCAATTCCACGTGGATAAGTTGATTATTAGCGTTTATCAAAGAGTAAAAATGGTAATAATGAAGATAAATGGAGAATAGGTGTTATTTCTTCTTGTTATCTTCATTATTACCAATTTTTTGAGTGGTATTATCAGCTAAAAAACATCATTTACGATTTTTTGTAAGTTGCACTTTTAATTCATTAATAAATATTGAAGCTTCAAATTTTTCAGCTTCAATATCACGTAGTTTCTTTTCCCATATACCAGTCAGTTCGGCTGATGTAAGGAGTTTTTCTTGAATTGTATCAATCAGTGTAATACCTGTTTCAGTAGCTTCAATATTCTTCTTTTTACGTCTAATATAGTGACGTTTGAAGAGCGTTTCAATAATTCCTGCACGTGACGAAGGGCGTCCAATGCCATTTTCCTTCATAGCTGCACGCAGGGTTTCATCCTCAATAAATTTACCAGCTGTTTCCATTGCGCGAAGTAACGAAGCCTCATTGTAGTGTTTGGGAGGAGTCGTTATTTTCTCCGTGAGGGTAGGTACGTGTGATCCAGTTTCTCCTTTTGTGAAGGTTGGAAGAAGAGGGGAGGTTGTGACAGTTGTTTCTTGTTCATTATTAGACGTTGTAGGGGAAGACTCAGTTGCTTTTTCAAAACATACTTTCCAGCCTAATTCCAGTATTTCTTTACCAGAAGCTTGGAATTCTATTTTGTCTACTTCGCCTATAACGGTTGTTGTAGAAAACTTACAATTAGGATAAAAAGCAGCTATAAAACGGCGAGCAATGAGGTCAAAAACTTTTTGTTCAGCATCAGTCAGTCCTTGTGGTTGTACACCCGTCGGAATAATAGCATGGTGGTCAGTTACTTTTGAAGTGTTAAAGACGCGCTTTGACTTGGGCAAGGGCTTGCCACCCAATGCTTTTACGATATCGGTATAGGGTTTTTTTGCCAGCAAAGGAGGTCTGAAACAATCCATTCATAATCTGTGGACACTTTGGATAGATGTCGTCAGAAAGGAATTGTGTGTCAACACGTGGATAGGTTGTAAACTTTCTTTCGTAGAGGCTTTGAATTGTGTTGAGTGTCATCTCAGCAGAGAAGCCAAACTTACGGTTACAATCTACTTGTAGAGAGGTAAGGTCATAGAGTTGTTTGGGTTGCTCTGTTCCACTTTTCTTGGTTACGCTTTTGATAGTAAAGGGTTTTCCTTGAATTGTGGCGAAGGCTTTCTCACCTTCTTCTTTAGAGGTGAATTTACCTTCCGTTGCAGTAAACTGAGTGTCACGATAGATGGTCGCTAACACCCAATAAGGCGTAGGCTTAAAGTTATCTATCTCTTTTTGTCGCTGTACGATAAGTGCTAAGGTTGGTGTTTGTACTCGGCCAATAGACAATATCTGCCCTCTACCGTAGCTCCTGTTGCCATATTTTAAGGTATAAAGGCGTGTGGCATTTATACCCAGTAACCAATCACCTATAGCACGAGACAATCCAGCAAGATATAGTGATTGGAATTGATCTTGTTCTTTTAGGTTTGCAAAGCCTTCGCGAATAGCTTCATCTGTCATAGAAGAAATCCAGAGGCGTTTCACAGGGCATTTAACTCCTGCCTTTTGCATTACCCAACGCTGAATTAATTCTCCTTCTTGACCAGCATCACCACAGTTGATAATCATTTCAGCTGATTTATATAGTTTTTCTATAATAGAAAACTGCTTTTTTATACCCTCATCATCAATCAGTTTAATCCCAAAGCGTGGAGGTATCATTGGTAATGCAGCCAGACTCCAATGTTTCCAGTTTGTGAAATAATCGTTTGGTTCTTTTAGCTCACAAAGATGTCCAAAGGTCCATGTTACCTGGTAATTATTACCTTCCATATAACCATTACATGCTTTGTTGGCTCCAAGAATTCGAGCAATATCCTTAGCTACACTGGGTTTCTCTGCAATACAAACTATCATTTTTTTATTAGAAGGTCATTAAGAATAATAGTATTAATGGCAAATAAAGATACCATTGCTACCTTATCTATTAATTATAGGAAATGTGTAATCTTACTGAAATACAATGATTGAATTAATTTTCATTTTGGTATTTAATCATTACTTCGCGTTGTGGGAATGGGATTTCAATACCATTATTATTTAGCGTTTCGTAGATACACTCCATAATTAAGCCCGTATCATGGCCTTGTGTAAAGACGTTAAGCCATACAAGAATTTTAAGTGTAATGCAGCTGTCATCAAAGCTTTTAAGTCTAACAATAACATCTTGGTTCTTGTTTGTAACACCAAGCTTAGTGATAGCATCAATAAGTAGTGTCTTTACTTCTTTAATATTTGTGCCGTATGCTACACCAACTTCAAGTACACCCATTTCGTAACCATTATTCTTGGTCATATTCTTATAATTTTTGGTAAAGAGCTGTGAGTTTTGAAATGCAATTATAGAACCATCGAGTGCATCAATCATTGTGGATGTATAGTTGATAGAACTAACTTTTCCTCGTATACCATCACAGATAATATAGTCACCTATCTTAATACGTCCTGCCATCAAGGAGATGCCATAATAAATGTTTTCAAGAATATCCTTCATGGCAAAACCGATACCCGTAGACAGACCACCTGTTACTACAACCAGCCATGTGCTACTTACCTTAAATATTCCAAGTGTGATTAATAGCCAAGTACCCCATACAATTACTTGCAGAACATTGATATACATTGTTGCGCGAGCTTCGGCAGTAGAGGGGTCGTTACGCTGAAGATATAGTTGTATGGCATCTCGGATAGTTTGGTTTAGATAGTTGAAGATGAACCATAATATTGTCACTATGGCAATGGAATAGACACTCATCTGTATCTTGTCGGAGTCAATGAAGTTTGTACAGAATAAATTCCATGTCAAATCGCTAAGGTTGAATACATCTGTTGCCCAATATATAGCGATGATAAACGAGATAACTAATAAAGTCGGAATAAGAACAATATCAATGAAACGAAGTGTCCAATTCTTGTTGGTGTCATGTTTGCGTTGGATTGTTTCTCTCTATACTGGTTGAGATAGTCTTTGAAGAATGCAATTGTCAGAATACAAGCCAGTTGCATAGACCACCAGATGATTACCTGTACTGCCAACATTGTATAGCCAATCCATGCACTGATGAGTGAGAATATGAATACAAATTGAGAGAAATAGGCAAAATTCATATCGTAACGTGGCACCTTTTTATGGTATTTATGTATCATTTTTGCTTGCCACAATGTGTCTATAAGTAAGATAGGTGTGAAGAAAAGGGTAACAATAGTACCTGGTAGCATCATGATACGAAATGCAATGACAGCGAATCCAATCATTATCAATGGATAATAAATGCGGTATGCATTCTGAGTTTGAGAACCTTCAACACGAAGTAATAATGATGCGAAGATAACAGCTAACATCCAAGTATACTCCAAAAGTAGGCTACAAGCCATGTGTATGAAGTTAGAAGGTGAGAATAGACGTATAATGACAAGAATAATGCTAAATGTAATAACAGAAGCGAGCATAATGATACAGGTACGCTTGGCAAGAAAGTCCTTTTTTTTTTTTTCTGCTCAAAGCGGTTGGTCTTCATTACTTTTGTAAGAAGAAATCTTATGCTCAGATAGTTGATAATAATGGCTATCAATCCATAAATTAGAATCATACTAAAGAGTGTGACAATCCATTTCACATCCCATTGTGATATTATAACAGTGTTAGGAGTATACTTTTCGGAAAGCGTTGTACTCATCTCATTAATTCGGAAACTAACGTATTTGAGGAACTTAAAATAGTTGTCTCCTGAATTCTTAAATATTCCAGACTGAATTTCTTTATACCTCTTCTGTGCGTATGTATCAAGTGCTTGTAACTGATGTTGGTTATATTTATAATATTGGATGTACTCTTGATAAGAATCATTTCGCTCCTTAAGCATTCTTCGAATACTTACGGCAAGGGTAAGACAAACATTGCGGTCTGTCTTCATTTTTGGTGTTAGTCCGAATGTGTACATCGTACTAAGTACGTTGATTAGAGAGTCGTATCGTGCAATTTCTTCATTACTCTCCGTAATCATATTATGGAAGGGTCGTGTTTTTGATTGAAAGTCTTTCCATAGTTCAGTAGCTTGCTGGCATGCGTATGTAAGGTCAAAAATGTTATCTGTTTTTTGGGAATAAAGCATTAATGATACTTGTGCAGATTTATCACCAATTTCTTTCAGTTGATTTGTTACTTGTTCTGTTATATATTTTGATTTATTCAGCTGTTTTGTCTGTTCAAGATGTTGTCCGATCAACTCATAACGAAGCACTTGAAGTGAGCTTTTTAGCGAATCTTCTTGTAGTACGGCACTTGCAGGAAGGGTTAGTGTGAACAACAATATGGTGATAAAGAATAGTTTTTATACATGCCTTTTAATTTATAAAGAATAGTCCTTATGATAAGTTTATCTTTGCAAAGGTACGGAAAGTTTATCATTTAGGCTTATATCGAAATGTGAAATGATAATAAAGATGACTTTGATTAAGTTTTTTTCTTGGATAATCAGACCAATAAATGGATAAAAAATTGTAAGTTTGCAGGAAAATAATATTATGATTTTAATAGCAGACAGTGGCGGTTCTAAGACTGATTGGGCTTTGGTATCTTTGTCAACAGAGACATCTAAGTCTGTTCTGAAAGTTCGTACGCAAGGGATAAATCCGTTTCATCAGTCGATGGATTTCATTTTGCAAGTATTAAATCAAGAGTTATTACCTGCATTAAATAAAACTGCTAAAGAAAACAATCTTATTCTTGAAAGGAAGTCTATATCTGAATGTGTTTCAAGAATAGCTTTTTATGGTGCAGGTTGCACAAAGTCCCTTTCGTTAATTGTCAGTGAAGCTCTTTCTCATATCTTTCCTCATGCATTAATTAATGTAGAGGGTGATTTGTTAGGAGCTGCTCATGCTGTATGTGGTAATGAGGCAGGAATTGCATGCATATTAGGAACTGGAGCAAATAGCTGTTTATATGATGGCAAGCAGATTGTGTCAAACATTCCACCTTTGGGCTATATATTAGGCGACGAGGGAAGTGGGGCTGTGCTTTGAAAGCATCTATTAAATGGTATCTTTAAGGGAGATTTGTCTACCGAGATACGTGACTTGTTTTTAGATTGGTGTGGTTTAAATTATTCAGAAATTATAGATAAAGTTTATCGACAACCTCTTGCAAATAGATTTCTTGCAAATAATGCAAGGTTTATAAAGGAAAACTTACAATATGCTGAATTAGAGGAATTAGTGGTAAATAATTTCGATGATTTTTTTAATAAGAATGTCATAAAGTATACAAATTCTTCAATCCGTTCTATATCTGCTGTCGGAGGTGTTGCGGCTGCTTTCGAAGAGCAGTTAAGGACAAGCGCAATGAGATTAGGTTATCAAGTTGACAAAGTTATTGCCTTTCCGATTGACGGATTAATAGAATATTATTCTTAAATCCGAATCTGTCTATTCATTAGTGGTCTATTACTCTCAATTATAGAAGAGCAAGAAAACTTCCGTTAGTTGCCAAATGTGTTGTTTGTAAAGTAGAGTTTGCAAAAAGTGGTGTGTTTTTTTTATTATTTTGCACATGTTCTCAAATAATTTTGTATCTTTGCACATGTTTTAAAACATTTATTGAAAGAGCAAGATTGCACAATTAATTATAGCTATATAAAGTTTATGAATTTCACATTTTTTGTTACCGTTTTGATAACGGCCGCATTCTTGGTAGTGGCAGCTTATGCTATTGCTAAGTGGATAGGTCCGCGTTCATACAATCCGGCGAAGGGTGAGCCTTATGAGTGTGGTATTCCGACTTATGGAACCTCTTGGTTGCCAGTACATATCGGTTACTACCTCTTTGCCATCCTCTTCTTGATGTTTGACGTGGAAACCGTATTCCTTTATCCATGGGCTGTTGTTGTAAAAGCATTTGGACCTCTTGCACTTGCAACGATAGGTTTCTTTATGCTGGTATTAGTATTTGGTCTTGCGTATGCTTGGCGGAAAGGAGCACTTGAATGGAAATAAGAAAACCAAAAATCAAGTCTCTTCCATACGAGGAATGGAAAGACAATGACACGCTTAGCAAGATGGCAAGCGATTTGAACGATGGTGGTACGAACCTTGTTCTCGGTAACTTGGACCAACTTATCAATTGGGGACGTAGTAACTCTCTTTGGTCACTTACCTTCGCTACATCATGTTGTGGTATTGAGTTTATGTCTGTTGGTTGTTCACGTTATGACTTCTCTCGTTTCGGATTTGAGGTAACGCGTAACTCGCCTCGTCAGGCAGACCTTATTATGTGTGCTGGTACTATTACAAATAAGATGGCACCAGCGTTAAAGCGTCTGTATGACCAGATGGCTGAACCAAAGTATGTAATCGCTGTTGGTGGTTGTGCTATCTCTGGTGGTCCGTTTAAGGATAGCTATCACGTTATGCGTGGTATTGATGAGATTATCCCTGTGGATGTTTATATTCCAGGTTGTCCTCCACGTCCAGAGGCTATCATTTATGGTATGATGCAGCTTCAGCGTAAGGTGAAGGTTGAGAAATTCTTCGGTGGTGTTAATCACAAGCAGAGTGCTGAGGAACGTGAGTTGGGTAAGAGTAATGCTGAACTTATTTTTAGTGAGAAGTTAGGTATCACTCCTGATGAAATAAAAGAGAAACGTGAAGCAGCATGGAATGAAGCTAAGAAGCCTACTCCAAAGCCTGCACGTTCTGTACAGAAGCCTACTACAGCAGCTGTAAAACCAGCTGAGGTTCCTACTAAATCAATAGAAACCTCAATATCATCGTCTGAGTCTGTTGCTCCAAAAAAGGATACGATTATCGTTGACCAGCCAGTAACAAAAGAAGATGTAGAGAAGTTGGGTAAGGAAATCGACCAGATTGAAGCTACACGCAAGGCGGTAGACGAGACTGCTACTAACAATTAATATATAAGGTACGCGAGAATGAAATTAGAAAATAAAGAATTCGGTTTTGATAGCTTTGCTTCAGAAATGGCAAGGCTGAAGAATGAGAAGCATTTCGATTACCTTGTAACTGTTGTCGGCGAAGACTTTGGTGCAGAGGAAGGTCTTGGATGTATCTATATTCTTGAGAATACAAATACGCACGAGCGTTGTTCTGTAAAGCAGCTTGCAAAGAAGGTAGGTGAGGAGTTTGTTATTCCTTCTGTCTATAATATTTGGGCTGATGCTGACTTGTTAGAACGCGAGGTTTATGACTTCTATGGTGTTAAGTTCCTCGGTCATCCAGATATGCGTCGTCTCTTCTTGAGAAATGACTTTAAGGGTTATCCACTTCGTAAGGACTATGACATGGATCCTGAAAAGAACATGTACACTACGGAGGATGATGTAGAACTCGACACAACAACAGAATGGAATCTTGATAAGAATGGTGAACTCGTTGGTACACAGCGTCCGCTGTTTACTGATGATAACTTTGTTGTGAATATTGGGCCTCAGCACCCATCTACTCACGGTGTGCTTCGTTTGCAGACTGTGTTGGATGGTGAGACTGTAACCAAGATTTACCCACACTTGGGCTATATCCACCGTGGTGTTGAGAAACTTTGTGAACAGTTTACATACCCTCAAACACTGGCGTTGACTGACCGTATGAACTATCTGTCAGCCATGATGCATCGTCATGCGCTCGTTGGTGTTATTGAAGAAGGTATGGGCATTGAGTTGTCTGATCGTATCCTCTACATCCGTACAATCATGGATGAGTTGCAGCGTATTGATAATCACCTTCTTTATACATCTTGTTGTGCTCAGGACTTGGGTGCTCTCACAGCCTTCCTTTATGGTATGCGTGATCGCGAACATGTGTTGAACGTAATGGAAGAAACAACGGGTGGTCGTCTGATTCAGAACTATTATAGAATAGGTGGTTTACAGGCAGATATTGATCCGAACTTTGTTTCAAACGTCAAAGAGCTTTGTAAGTATCTCCGTCCAATGGTTCAGGAGTACTTAGATGTCTTTGGTGATAATGTCATCACACGTCAGCGTTTCCGTAACGTTGGTGTAATGAATGAACAGGATTGTATTAGCTATGGTGTGACAGGTCCTGCTGGTCGTGCAAGCGGTTGGAAGAACGATGTCCGTAAGAATCATCCATACGCAATGTATGATAAGGTGAACTTTGAGGAAATTACCTTGACGCATGGTGATTCTATGGATCGTTATTATTGTCATATTGAGGAAATCTATCAGAGTCTCAACATTATCGAGCAACTGATTGATAATATTCCTGAAGGTGATTTCTATATTAAGCAGAAACCAATCATCAAGGTTCCAGAGGGACAGTGGTACTTCTCTGTTGAGGGTGCAAGTGGTGAGTTTGGTGCTTATCTGGATTCACGTGGTGACAAGACGGCATATCGTTTGAAGTTCCGTCCTATGGGTCTGACGCTTGTTGGTGCTATGGATAAGATGTTACGTGGTCAGAAGATTGCCGACTTGGTGACTACTGGTGCTGCGCTTGACTTCGTAATTCCTGATATTGACCGCTAACAAGGTTATCATTAAAGTAATCAATTTAGAATTAAAATCATACTATGTTCGATTTTAGTAAAGTAACAACATGGTTCGATGAGTTGCTTCGTGTCACTTGTGGCTTGAGTAACTTCTGGACTATTCTGATTGAGTGCGTTGCGGTGGGACTGGCAATACTTCTTGCTTATGCTTTGCTTGCAATAGTACTTATCTTCATGGAGCGTAAGGTCTGCGCCTACTTTCAGTGCCGTATTGGTCCTGTCAGAGTAGGATGGTGGGGAACCTTACAGGTCTTTGCCGACGTGTTGAAGATGTTGATTAAGGAAATATTTGCAGTTGATAAGGCAGATAAACTGCTTTATTATCTCGCTCCATTCCTTGTAATTATTGCATCTGTCGGTACATTCTCTTTCCTTCCTTGGAACAAGGGTGCTCATATCCTGGATTTCAATGTCGGTATCTTTCTCGTAACCGCCATTAGCTCTATTGGTGTGATTGGGGTGTTTATCGCTGGTTGGGGTAGTAACAATAAGTATTCTGTCCTTTCTGCTATGCGTGGTGCTGTACAGATGATTTCGTATGAGTTGTCATTGGGTATCTGTTTGATTTCTGCTGTTATTCTGACTGGTACAATGCAGATTTCAGGAATTGTTGAAGCACAGACTGGTCCTTGGCAGTGGTTGATTGTACAGGGACACATCCCTGCTACTTTGGCTTTCCTTGTATTCTGTGTTGCTGGTAATGCAGAGGCTAACCGTGGCCCGTTTGACTTGGCAGAGGCTGAGAGTGAGTTGACTGCAGGTTACCACACTGAGTATAGTGGTATGGGATTTGGTTTCTACTACTTGGCGGAGTATCTTAATCTTTTTGTTGTGTCAGGTATTGCAACTACTGTATTCTTAGGTGGTTGGGCTCCTTTGAATATTGGTTTAGAGGGTTTTGATGCTGTTATGAATTATATTCCAGGTCTTGTATGGTTCCTTGGTAAGACATTCGTAGTAGTATTCTTGCTCATGTGGATTAAGTGGACATTCCCACGTCTCCGTATTGATCAGATTCTGAAATTAGAGTGGAAGTATCTTATGCCGCTATCATTGATTATCCTTGTTTTGATGACAGTGTGTGTAGCATTTGGTTGGACATTCACTATTAATGGTTAAAGAGAATGGAAGATAAAAAACAATCATATTTTGGTGAAGTCGGGAGTGCACTCAAGACACTGGCTACGGGTATGAAGGTGACCATGAAGGAATACTTCACACCTAAATCTACCGAGCAGTATCCTGAGAACCGCAAGACAACCCTTCACGTAGCCAAGCGTCACCGTGGCCGTCTAGTCTTTAAGCGTGACGAGGAAGGAAATCACAAGTGTACATCTTGTACAATGTGTGAGAAGGCTTGTCCTAATGGTACTATCAAAGTGCTTTCAGAGATGGTTACCAATGAAGAGACAGGTAAGAAAAAGAAGCAACTCGTTGATTATGAGTATGACTTAGGTGATTGCATGTTCTGCGAGTTGTGTGTTAATGCCTGCAACTTTGATGCAATTGAGTTTACGAATGATTTCGAGAATGCTGTTTTCGATCGTTCTAAATTAATCCTTCATCTTGATAAGGAAGTTTATGAAGGAGGTTCACTGCCTGGTCTTATAGATGGTGGTGCAGATTGGAAAGTTGGAACATTTAATACAAAAAAGAAATAAAGATTTAGAGATATGGCAAGATTAATTATGTTTGCGGTTCTCGCCGTTATTATACTGGCTTCAGCCGTATTCTGCGTGTCGACGAAGCGTATCATGCGAGCTGCGACAGCATTGCTGTTTGTGCTATTTGGCGTAGCAGGTCTCTACTTCCTGCTGGATTACACTTTCCTGGGTGCTGCCCAAATCAGTATCTATGCTGGTGGTATAACTATGATGTACATTTTCGCTATTCAGTTAGTAAGTAAGCGTACATTACAGGGATTCTCTGAGCGTTGGTTAGGAAAGCGTACTTTCCTTGCAGCCTTCATTGCTTTAGTTGGATTTGGAACAGTAGTACTCGTTATGTTGAAGAATGAAGTTTTGCGTCAAACTATTGTGAACGGTGATTCTTTATCAAGTGAGGTTACAATGGAAACTATCGGTCAAAATTTGATGACAGCTGATAAATATGGTTATGTACTTCCATTTGAGTTCATCTCTGTATTCCTTTTGGCTTGTATCATTGGTGGACTGGTTATACTGAATAATAATAAAAAGAAGGAGGAAAGCAAATGATACCAGTAGGATATTTCTTTGTCCTTAGTGGACTATTGTTCTTTATCGGAGTCTTTGGTTTTGTAACTCGTCGCAACCTTGTTGCAATGCTTATCTCCGTAGAGTTAGTTCTCAATAGCGTTGATATCAACTTTGCTGCATTCAATCGTTTACTTTTCCCTGATGGATACGAAGGTATGTTCTTTACACTCTTCTCTATCGGTGTCAGTGCGGCTGAGTCAGCTGTTGCACTCGCTATTATCATCAATGTTTACCGTCATTTCCACAGCGATCAGGTGAACAGTATTGAAAATATGAAATTATAAAAAGAAACAAATATGTTTGATTACGCATTTTTGATACTTCTTCTCCCGTTCCTAAGCGCAATAGTGCTTGGTTTGTTCGGTATGAAGATGCCGCGCAAGGTCGCTGGTATCATCGGCACCCTGTATGTTGGGTACACTATTTGTGCTTAGCCTTTATACTGCTTACCACTATTTCTTCTATACTGGTGAGTATACAGCCATGGGCGAGACCTTTAACGTAACAGATGGTCGTTTGGCAAATGGTACATACCCAATTGTTACAGTCTTCAACATTACATGGTTGAAGTTTACTGAGCTTTTGACATTCAACATTGGTTTCCGTCTTTCTCCAATCAGTGTGATGATGTTAATCGTCATTACTACTGTTAGCTTGATGGTTCACATCTATTCGTTCGGTTATATGGCTGAACGTGATGAGAACTATAAGTTTGAGGAGTATGAGCATGGTTTCCAGCGTTTCTATGCCTACCTATCACTCTTTACGATGTCAATGCTTGGCCTCGTAGTGGCAACCAATATTTTCCAGATGTATTTGTTCTGGGAATTGGTGGGTGTATGTTCATATCTCTTGATTGGATTTTATTATCCAAAGCATACTGCTGTACACGCCAGCAAGAAGGCTTTTATTGTCACACGTTTTGCTGACTTGTTCTTCTTGATAGGTATTTTGTTCTTCAGCTTCTATGTTGGAACTTTCAACTATGATCTTAGTGTCAATCCTGGTCTTGCTGAGACACTGAATGGTTTGGCTACCAATCCAGAGTTAGCTTGGGTACTTCCAACAGCTCTCTTCTTGATGTTCATTGGTGGTGCGGGTAAGTCTGCGATGTTCCCATTGCATATCTGGTTGCCAGACGCTATGGAAGGTCCAACGCCAGTATCTGCATTGATTCACGCAGCTACGATGGTTGTTGCTGGTGTATTCCAGGTTGCGTCACTGTTACCTATCTATGTACAGTTTGGTGCACAGGAGCAACTCCACTGGATTGCTTGGATAGCAGCCTTCACGGCTTTCTTATGCAGCAGCAGTAGCTTGTGCTCAACGAGATATTAAGCGTGGTTTGGCATTCTCAACCATCTCACAAATTGCTTACATGCTCGTTGCACTTGGTGTTTGTTTCTATGACAAGGAACATGGATCATTCAATAGTGCAGAGTATCTCCACCACGGAGGTCTCGGATATATGGCAGCAATGTTCCATCTCTTCACTCATGCTATGTTTAAAGCATTACTCTTCCTATGCTCTGGTGCTATCATTGTTATTATTGGCAGTAATTTTAAGGAGTATATGGGTGGTTTGCATAAATATATGCCAATTACAAACATCTGTTTCTTGATTGGTTGTTTGGCAATTGCAGGTATTCCTCCATTTGCAGGTTTCTTCTCTAAGGATGAAATTATCTCAGCATGTAATGCATTGCCAGGAGTAGAAGGACAGGCTTTGAAATGGATTATGACCGTTGTAGCAGGTATGACAGCATTCTATATGTTCCGTCTGTACTATGTAATCTTCTGGGGTGAGTCTTACTACGAGCAAGATCCAGAGAATCGTCGTCGTCCACAAGAAGTTCCTTTTGTTATGTGGGGTCCATTAGTTTTCCTCGCAATAATTTCTATTACTGCAGGTTGGATACCATTCGGTCATTTCGTAAGTGCTAATGGTCTTAATTATGATATTCACCTTGATTGGAGTATTGCTACAACCAGTATTATAGCCGCAGTTATTGGTATTTCTCTTGCAACTTGGATGTATATGGGCAAGAAGCAGCCAGTTGCTGATGCTTTGCAACGTACATTCCCATGTTTGCATAAGGCAGCTCTTAATAGATTCTATCTTGATAATGTATGGCAATTCTTTACACATAAGATAGTTTTCCGTTGCTTCTCTATTCCAATTGCATGGTTCGATCGTCATGTTATTGATGGTACATTCAATTTCATGGCATGGGGTACAAGAGGCAGGTGAATCTATTCGTTCATGGCAGAGTGGCGATGTTCGTCATTATGCCGTATGGTTCATCACTGGTGCAGTAGCGTTAACATTAGTATTACTTTGCTTGATTTAAAGAAATGAGTTGGATATTAACTGTATTTGTAATTATTCCCGTCCTGATGCTTTTCGCTCTTTGGGTAGCGAAGAATGATAATCAGGTTCGTGGTGTGATGGTAGCTGGCTCTACGGCACTTTTAATCGGTGCCATCTGGCTGACTGTCTATTTCGTTCAGCAACGTAACGCAGGTAATCACGATGCGATGTTGCTAACAAATTCTGTAATGTGGTTCAAGCCTCTAAATATTGCCTTTTCAATAGGTGTAGATGGTATTTCTGTCGTAATGATTTTGCTTTCTGCAATTATTGTCTTCACAGGTACTTTTGCCAGCTGGCAGCTTGAACCAAATGAAGAAGGAGTACTTCCTCTGGTTCGTACTCTTGTCTTCTGGTGTGTTTGGCTTCTTCATCTCTACAGATATGTTCACAATGTTCATGTTCTATGAGGTAGCACTTATTCCAATGTATCTTCTCATCGGTGTATGGGGTACTGGTCCTAAGGAGTATTCTGCAATGAAGCTAACTCTTATGTTGATGGGTGGTTCTGCTCTCTTAGTACTTGGTATTCTTGGTATCTACTACTTTAGTGGTGCTACTACCATGGATGTGATAGAGTTAGCACGTTTACATGCTATGCCAAAGGATGTTCAGAACATCTTCTTCCCATTGGTGTTTATTGGTTTCGGTGTGCTTGGTGCATTATTCCCATTCCACACATGGTCTCCTGATGGTCATGCTTCGGCTCCAACGTCTGTATCAATGCTTCATGCGGGAGTGTTAATGAAACTTGGTGGTTATGGATGTTTGCGTATTGCAATGTTCCTTATGCCTGACGCATTAGAAATGTGGGCACCTATTTTCCTCGTGTTGACAACTATCTCTGTAGTATATGGTGCACTTTCTGCTTGTGTACAGACCGACTTGAAGTATATCAATGCTTATTCATCAGTTTCACACTGTGGTATGGTACTCTTCGCTTTGGTTATGACCACACAGACAGCTATCACTGGTGCTATTCTCCAGATGCTTTCACACGGTTTGATGACAGCATTGTTCTTTGCATGTATCGGTATGATTTATCATCGTGCAGGAACACGTGACGTGCGTTATCTTGGTGGTTTGATGAAGGTAATTCCATTCCTTGCAGTGTCTTATGTAGTGGCAGGTCTTGCTAACCTCGGTTTACCAGGCTTCTCTGGTTTCGTTGCAGAGATGACAATTTTTGTAGGTTCGTTTGAGAATGCAGGAATGTTTCATCGAGTAGCAACAATCATTGCTTGTACTGCAATCGTAATCACAGCGGTTTACATTTTACGCGTGGTAGGAAAGATACTCTTCCAGAAAATTCCAAATGAGAAGTTCTATGAGTTACATGATGCTACATGGGACGAGCGATTCGCTATCGGCTGTCTAATCTTCTGCGTTGCAGGTTTAGGTCTTTGCCCACTCTTCTTTGAGAATATGATTATGGATGCGGTTCATCCTATCTTTGATCACATTATCACATATATACCAAATTTGGGTAATCTTTAATAAACTGGCGAAATGAATTATAGTGAATTCTTTAAGATGATTCCGGAGGCAAGTCTTATTGCTATCCTGATTGTTTTGTTCGTTGCAGACTTTGCAACGGCAAAAAATGAAGAACGCAAGTGGTTCAATCCGCTGGCTTCTGTACTTCTCCTTCTGAACACATTTATGTGCCTTTGTCCTATGGACCCACAGAGTCTGTTTGGTGGTATGTATGAAACAACTCCTACTGTCGACGTAATGAAGGCAATCCTTTCTATGGGTACCTTTATTGTTGTTGTTCAGAGTCGTAATTGGGCTGCAAAGAGCGGTAAAGAAGCTGAGTTCTATATGCTCATTGTTTCTACACTCCTTGGTATGTATATGATGATGAGCGCAGGTAACTTCTTGATGTTCTTCCTTGGTCTTGAAATGGCATCTGTGCCTTTGGCATGTACTGTTGCCTTCGATATGTATCGCAAGAACTCAGCAGAAGGTGCAGCTAAGTTCATCTTGACTGCAACATTCTCAAGTGGAGTAATGCTTTATGGTATTAGCTTCCTTTATGGTCAGTTTGGTACTCTTTACTTCGCTGATATTGCTGCAAAGATGGAGGCAACCCCATTGGTTATAATGGGACTTGTATTCTTCTTTAGTGGTCTTGGTTTCAAGATTTCTCTCGTACCATTCCACTTCTGGACTGCTGATACTTATCAGGGTGCACCAACAACCATTACTGGTTATTTGAGTGTAATTTCAAAGGGTGCTGCAGCCTTTACGTTGTTGAGTATACTCTTCCATGTTTTTGGAGGAATAATGGAATACTGGCATGTTTTGATGATGATTGTAGTTGTATTATCAATTACCATAGCAAACCTCTTTGCTGTTCGTCAGAGTGAATTAAAGCGTTTCATGGCATTTAGTTCTATCTCTCAGGCTGGTTATATTATGTTAGCTGCTGTTGGAAACAATTGGTCAAGTTCAGTTGCTGCGCTAAGCTACTATATCTTGATTTATGTTGTTGCTAATATGGCTGTCTTTACCATTATTTCTGTGGTTGAACAAAATAATAATGGTAAAACTAATATTGATGATTACAACGGTTTCTATCAGACCAATCCACGTCTGAGTTTCTTGATGACCTTAGCGATGTTCTCTCTCGGTGGTATTCCTCCGTTTGCTGGTATGTTCTCAAAGTTCTTCATTTTTATGTCAGGTGTTAATGGTGCTGATATTAATACAACAATGGGAGCATGGGCTTATGGCGTTGTATTCATAGCATTGCTTAATACTGTTATCTCGCTTTACTATTATCTCAAGATTGTAAAGGCAATGTATATTGTTCGTACAGACAATCCATTGCCAACTTTCAAGAGCGATTGTAACACTAAGTTAGCATTAGCTATCTGCATGGCAGGAATTCTTCTCTTCGGTGTATGTAGCCTTGTTTATGAGTGGATTGCGGCCGCAGTATAATTATTTTTAATACAATAGATTAGGAGGTAAATACTTGATATGAAAGTATTTACCTCCTTTTTGTTGTGTAAAATCCAAATTTACTATGAGAGAATTGGGTTCGTAAATTTGTTGTAATAATCTTAAATCGGTTATAAGACCATAATATTTACATTCTCACGATAGGTGTTGTTTCTTGACACTTTTTTAGTTTCTAAATTCTAACTTCTCATTACAGCAATCAATAATGATTGGTTTATCACGATTGACATTGCCAGCGAGTAAGGACTTGCTAAGCCCATTTAGAACATTTCGTTGAATAGCACGCTTAATAGGTCGTGCACCGAACTCTGGATCGTAGCCAACATCTGAAAGATAATTGATGGCTGGGTTGGTCCACTGAAATTCAATACCCTGTGGCTCTAACATATCCTTAACTCTCTCAAGTTGCAGGCGAACGACATCACCAATCTGCTCTTTTGTCAATGGTAAGAACATGATAGTCTCATCGATACGATTGAGGAACTCAGGACGAATAGTCTTCTTTAGCATATCCATTACCACAACTTTTGCCTTGTCGATTACCTCCTCACGGTTAGTATCGTTAAGATGTTCAAACTGTTGCTGGATGTATTGTGAACCAAGATTAGACGTCATGATGATAATCGTATTCTTGAAGTTCACAGTTCGTCCCTTATTATCTGTCAGATGACCATCGTCCAACACCTGCAGAAGGATGTTGAATACGTCTGGATGTGCTTTCTCAATCTCATCAAAGAGTACGACAGAGTAAGGCTTGCGGCGTACAGCCTCAGTCAACTGACCACCCTCATCATAGCCTACATATCCAGGAGGCGCACCGATGAGTCGAGTTACACTGAACTTCTCTTGATACTCACTCATATCAATTCGGGTCATCATAGATTCGTCATTGAAGAGATAGTCAGCTAACGCCTTTGCCAACTCCGTCTTACCGGTACCCGTAGTACCCAAGAAGATAAATGAAGCAATAGGCTTCTTTGGATCTTGCAATCCTGCACGTGAACGACGAACCGCATCTGCTACAGCTGTGATAGCCTCATCTTGTCCGATGACACGCTTGTGTAGTTCATCCTCCAAGTGGAGCAGTTTATCCTTCTCACTTTGTAACATTCGTGTGACAGGAATACCCGTCCAACGACTCACAACCTCAGCAATATCATCTGCTGTAACCTCCTCGCGCACCATTGCTTGCCCATCTTGTGTGGTTTGCAACTGCTGTTGGATGTTCTTGATATCGTCTTCTAATTGCTTTAGTCGTGAGTATCTAATTTCGGCAACACGCTCGTAATTACCCTCACGCTCGGCACGGTCAGCCTCATACTTGAGCTGTTCAATCTCTTGTTTGTCCTGCTGAATCTTATTCACCAATCCACGCTCGCCTTCCCACTTAGCACGGAAACTATGTTCCTGCTCTTTGAGTTCGGCAATCTCCTTGTCGAGTTGTGCAATCTTATCTTTATCGTCTTCCCGTTTAATCGCCTCACGCTCAATTTCAAGCTGCTTCAATCTACGAGTGATTTCATCCAACTCCTCTGGTACAGAGTCACGTTCCATACGCAGTTTTGCAGCAGCCTCATCCATCAAGTCGATAGCCTTATCAGGTAAGAAACGATCTGATATATAACGCTCAGAAAGCTTAACAGCTGCGATACAAGCATCGTCCTGAATACGAACCTTGTGATGGTTCTCATAACGCTCCTTCAATCCACGAAGGATAGAGATAGCGTCCAATTCGTCTGGCTCATTCACCATAACTGTTTGGAAACGACGCTCAAGTGCCTTATCTTTTTCAAAATATTTCTGATATTCATTCAGAGTTGTTGCACCGATAGCTCTCAATTCGCCACGTGCTAAGGCTGGTTTAAGGATATTTGCAGCATCCATGGCACCTTCGCCACCACCTGCACCAACCAATGTGTGAATCTCGTCAATAAAGAGAATGATGTTACCATCAGCCTGCATCACTTCCTTAACAACACTCTTCAATCGCTCCTCGAACTCACCTTTATACTTAGCACCAGCCAACATCGCACCCATATCCAATGAGTAGAGTTGCTTGTCCTTTAAGTTTTCTGGTACATCACCACGAATGATTCTCTCTGCTAACCCCTCAACAATAGCTGTCTTACCAGTACCTGGCTCACCAATGAGAATAGGGTTGTTCTTTGTACGACGAGAAAGAATTTGTAATACTCTACGAATCTCCTCATCACGACCAATTACTGGGTCGAGTTTTCCTGCACGAGCATCTTCAATAAGGTTGCGTGCATACTTTTGTAATGACTGATAGTTCTCATCACCACTTTGTGACTGTACCTTTTGACCTTGTCTAAGATCATTGATAGCAGCTGTCATTTCCTTCTCTGTACAACCCGCATCTTTCAATATACGGCTTGCGGTTGAGTTCACAGCAAGTAGGGCGAGTAGTATTGATTCAATGCTGACAAATTCATCCCCCATCTTCTGCGAAATTTCCATCGTTCGTTGGATTACCTGATTAGAGTCTGTTGAAAAATAAGGCTCTCCACCCGAAACTTTTGGTAAGTGTTTTATTTCATTTTGAATAGCATTCTCCACAGTTAGTGGATTAATTCCTATTTTCTGAAAAATATAATTTGTAACATCTTTTCCTTTCTCCATGACACCTGCTAATATGTGTAGAGGCTCTATGGTTTGCTGTCCGTTACGTTGTACTATATTTACAGCACTTTGAATAGCTTCTTGTGATTTAATTGTAAATTTCTCAAAATTCATAAACGAATCTCCTTTCTAATATTTTTTAATATTGATAATTGTCTAACAGACTAATTGTTAAATTCAACTTTGTAGTCTGTATTTCAAATCTTATGCCCATAGATTTTTGTGTGACATTTTGTCGCATTTTCGGTCAAATTGTCACAATGGGGGTTTACCTTGCTTAGAGATGAAAAAGGTTGAAGGATAACTCTGTATGTTCGTTTATTTTGTTATTATCTATCAAATAAACTTTCTTGATAATAGAAAACTATATTAATAAGAGTTTGATAAAAACTTTACATTGGGTTGAAAAATATCTATCAACAGATGTACATGTCGAGTTTTTTAAAAATGCGTTTGTAATTGTCAGATAATCAATTAGTTATAAAATGATATGATAAGGGTGCTAATCATAGTTCAAAAGGGCGTTAGTAATATGCTTAAAGATGCTCTTTTACAAGTCAAAAGAGCATCTTTAAGAGGCTAACAAAACCATGTTTTGTTTTTTTTCGTACGAAAATTATTTACAAACCTATTTAGGTTCTAATGACCGATTTGTATTAAACTTTCTTACCAGATATGAGTACAAAGATAATAAGGAAGCCAATTACAAATATGAAGAGGAAAGAGCCTAATGCACCAGCGTAAATTCTACCAGTATGCACTTCTAAGGCTAAACTCCATAGTGAGATGGGCTTATTATCAAGAAATTTCGGTTGCTCTGCAAATGTTGAACCTTGGAAATAAGAGACAACACATTCTTTATTTGTAAAGTCAGAACTATACCCTGATATTGTCTGTGTATCTGGTGCTGTACCCGGGATTTGAGGACCATCTTGCATTATATCATTATATGGAACAATAGTATTATAATCTCTATTCCAGAAGTATAGTCCATCAAAAGAGCCAACAATCCATGTTGTTTCATTTACTCGTTGCCAGACGTTCTGCCCCATAACACTAATAGGAGGCGCAACTGTCACTGCAGTAGGTTTGTCTGTGAGAGAACGTAAGGAGAAAAAGCCTTCTGATGTTGATATGAGCCAGTCTTTCTCTTGTTCATCGTATCTTATCATTCTTAGCTTGTCGTTCCAAGCATTTTCGTTATCCAAGGTGGTTCCCGGTAGGGGACTTGTACTTGTTTTAACGAGCAAAATCATAAGTGGTGGACGTAATGCCCATCCTGTAATAGCGATGAAGAGTGTCAAAACAAAAGTATAGATTCCTATTTTCTTATGCCATATAAGCATGAATGTTGCTTTACGACGAAGCCAAAACCATATACCCGTTACACAAAGTATGATTAGTACAATACCAATTGCGTCTATAAAGAGTTTTCCTATGTTTCCAAATAAGGCACCACTGTGTAGGAGCCATACTTGTCGGAAAAGTGATACTTCACCTTCTTTACCTGCAGGTGACTTTAATGTGATAATTTTAAAGTTTTTGTATGGAGCTTTTGAATAATAGAGATGGGAACGTGAAAGCACAATAAGTGTGTCACCATGTGTGGTTATATCTGTCAAAAGCTCGTCGTCATTTTGAAGGGGTAGGGATATGGCCTTCCAATATGAATTCTTCTCTAATTTATATAAGCCCATGATACTTAGAGCAAAGAGTTCATTATGCGTTGTTTTAACCATTCCACGCATTAGTCTGTAATCAGCTGCAGTGGGGAGTCCATGGTTATATTCTTTGAAGTAGGAAGCTGTTGAGTCGGTCTGAATAATACCAGCCGCACCATATATAAATATTCTATTATTCTTTTTATTATCATTATAACGTATTGTTCCACGCAATAAACCATTGTTCCATTGGTCAAAGGAGTAACGACTCGGCAATAAGCCTCGACTAATATTAATGTTTGTAAATGCTTGTCGATGATTAAGAACAATGCCTGATAGGCAGAACATTACTAAAAAGAATGTAATAATAATACCAATCCACTTATGGTATTTACGCCATGTTTTTGTGTTTCATATATTGTTATTTGTGTATGTTGTTGTCACAGTTCTTAAAGCTGTGTGTGTAAACTTATTATCCTATTATCAAAAAAATCCCTTACCTATTATTGATATGTCTTTAATAATAGGTGAGGGTAAATAATGTTTATCTGTGTAATTGCTTGAGAGAGTGAATAGTACTCTTAGGGTCATCAGCCTTAAAAACATAGCTGCCACTAACGAGAATATCAACACCTGCTTCAACTAAGCGAGGAGCTGTGTCAGCTTGTACTCCTCCATCTACTTCAATCAGGGCATTACTGCCTTCAGCCTCAATTAATTTGCGAAGACGTTTTACTTTCTTTATACTACTTTCAATGAATTTCTGTCCACCAAATCCAGGATTTACACTCATAAGCTGAACAATATCTATGTCGCCAATGATGTCCTCAAGAACATTAACAGGTGTAGAAGGATTAAGTGTGACTCCTGCTTTCATTCCAGCGTCATGAATTGCTTGTATTGTTCGATGCAGGTGAACACATGCTTCGTATTGAACATTCATGATTTCTGCTCCTGTGTCAGCTGTTTGTTGGATATAGTTTTCAGGATGAACAATCATTAAATGTACATCCATCGGTTTCTTACAAGCTTTACCAACTGCTTCAAGTACAGGAAAGCCAAAAGAAATGTTAGGAACGAAAACTCCGTCCATGATATCCATGTGTAACCAATCGGCTTCGCTTTCGTTAATCATTTCAATCTCCTTATCCAGGTGAAGGAAGTTTGCGGAGAGTAGGGAAGGTGATACTATGATTTCCATATATTTCTTAGTTTAGACAATAAGTCTGGACCTTTCCGTTGATTTTTATAACACGATAGGTATAAGCTATCTGTCGGATAATATTAAGTGTCTTTTCTGACGGCTTAATTTCTTCTGGAGTAAAAATTCTAATCATAGGCAAAACAATATATTTTTGAGAGTTACTATTTACGTTCTAAACGTTCTGCAATTAATTTTATTATATCTTCATACAAGAATATTTTTGGGTTACCTAAATATTTATGCTGCGAAAAACTTGTTAGATTGTAAATAGTAAATCTTATATGTGCTTATCGCATAGCTGGTTGTTTGCAAAATCCTATATCATCATATAATGCTTTTACTCAAAAATCAATAGAACATAAAGCCAATATTTACTCATAGTGCATTGACTTAGCTGGATGGATATGGCTGATGAGATAACTTGGAGCAATTAGCACAAGAACGCATATCAATAATGTTGCAAGATTTAGAGCAACTATAAGTGATATGTTTATTTCGACAGGAACTATACTTACATAATAAGTCTGTGGGTCAAGTTTTATAAGTCCTGTCCATTTTTGTAAGAAGATTATTCCAAAACCAATGATGTTGCCTATAATTAATCCTCTACCAATAATGAAGGTGGCAAACCACAGAAAGATATGGCGTATTTGTTTATTACGTGAACCAAGTGCTTTCAGAATGCCAATCATTTGTGTTCGTTCGAGAATAATAATTAAAAGACCTGATATCATTGTAACGCCTGCAACGGCAATCATAAGTGCAAGAATAATCCATACATTCATATCCATCAAATCAAGCCACGAGAATATTTGTGGATTTTGTTCGATTATGTTTTCAGAGGAATATGTTTCTCCATAATGATCCACTTTATTCTTTACCTTACTCAAAACGTCATAGGATATAGGGTCAAGCTGTAAGAAATCATTGACAAGTATTTCTGCACCACTATATTGGTCTGCTTCCCATCCATTCAATTTTTTTGCTGTATATAAGTCTGTAAAACACACTTGTGCATCAAATTGCTTCATGTTTGTCGAATATATACCTGCAATTGTGAATTTGCGTGTTCGTACATTCTGCTTGTTAATAAAGTAAGCAAAAAGTCTTTGTCCTACCTTCAATTTTAGTTTGTCGGCAATTGTCTTAGAAATGACAATGTTCTGTTGATTTTCTGTGTCAGAAAAACGAGGGATTACTCCCTCTACCATATTATTATGAATGAAGGTAGAGTCAAAGTCTGGACCAACTCCTTTTAATATAACTCCTAAAAAATCACTATTTGTTTTTAATATACCTTGTGTATAAGCATATCGTTGAATATGTTTAACACCCGGTATAGTTTTTAATTCCTTTGTTAAAGAGTCGTTAATGACAATAGGATATTGTTCCGAACTTTGTAGGGTAAGAAAATTGGCTACGGTTATATGACTTCCAAATCCGACAATTTTATCACGGATGGAGTGCTTAAATCCTAACACAACGCATACAGATATAATCATTACAGCTAAACCAATTGCTACGCCGATAGTAGCAATGTTAATTGCTGGCTTTGATACCTTTTGTGTGTTATCTCCTCCGTTATATATTTTACGAGCAATAAAAAGTGCGTAGTTCATTGTGGATTTGAATATAATTAAATATTTGATGAATGCGAAATACAGATTGCGTTGCTATTATTTTTATATTAAGCTTGGATTAATCCTCTTCTACACGTCCTGGATAATTCTCCAAAGCTTTTTGAAGAACGATTAGCGCACGTTGTAAGTCTTCGCGTTTTAAGACGTATGCTATACGAACTTGATTATGTCCAGCTCCAGGTGTTGTATAGAAACCACTTGCAGGTGCCATCATTATTGTTTCACCTTCATAGTTAAATTCCTCTAAACACCATCGACAGAATTTGTCGGAATCGTCTACGGGAAGTTTCGCAACAGTATAAAAAGCTCCCATAGGGATTGGAGAGTATACACCATGTATACGATTCAGTCCATCAATAAGGCATTTACGTCGCTCAACATACTCATCATAGACGTCACGATAATAGGAATCTGGGGCGTCAAGACTTGCTTCAGCTACAATCTGCCCAATGAGTGGGGGAGAAAGACGTGCTTGACAGAATTTCATTACCGCATTACGTATCTCTTCATTCTTGGTGATTAATGCTCCAATACGTATTCCACATTCGCTATAACGCTTTGAAACAGAGTCGATAAGTACCGTGTTGTTCTCAATTCCTTGTAAGTGCATTGCTGAAATATATGGCGAACCTGTATATATATATTCTCGATAAACTTCATCAGAAAAGAGATAAAGATCGTATTTTTTTACAAGATCACGAATTTGGTTCATCTCTCGTCTTGTATACAGATAACCCGTTGGATTGTTCGGGTTACATATCATTATAGCACGTGTTTTCTCATTGATAAGTTCCTCAAATTTCTCAACCTTAGGTAGTGCAAAGCCTTCCTCTATCGAGGTTGCGATGGTCTTAATCTTTGCACCAGCTGATATAGCGAAAGCCATATAATTGGCATATGCTGGTTCTGGGACAATGATTTCATCTCCAGGATTTAGGCATGCCATGAAGGAATAGAGTACAGCCTCTGAGCCACCTGCGGTAATGATAATATCATCTGGGGTGACGTTTATATTGAATTTCTTATAAAAGTCACATAGTTTTTCTCTGTATGAAAGATAGCCTTGCGAAGGAGAATATTCTAAAACTTGACGTTCAATTTTTTTTAGAGCATCTAATCCGCATTGCGGCGTTGGAAGGTCAGGCTGACCTATATTTAAATGGTAAACCTTTATTCCACGTTTCTTTGCAGCAACTGCAAGTGGAGCCAGTTTTCTGATAGGTGACTCCGGCATTTCAAGTCCACGAACTGATATTTCCGGCATAATAACTTTATTTATTCTCTCGACAATAAGATGCGAGTAGAAGATGTCTGTTTATATATAATCTACTTATGATGCAAAGATAGACATTTTTTTTATTTTAATTGCACTTTTAGTAGATTAACGCAGATTTTTTACTACTTTTGCACATCTATAAAATTGCCTTTTTACTCTTCGTTTATTTTAATAATAATTGGAAAGATGAGGGCTTAAAACTTAAACGAATAATTATGAGAAGTAGAACAAGTACTTGGTTTGAAACACGTGTTAGATATGACAAGACGATGGAAGATGGTCAGAACAAGAAAGTTATTGAACAATACGTGGTAGATGCTTTTAGCTTTTCTGAGGCAGAGGAGTTTATTACGGAAGAAATGTCACATTATGTAAGTGGTGAGTTTGATGTAAAAGCAATTAGCCCGGCAGCATTTGGTGAGATTTTTTTTAGTGATATAGATACTGATGATAAGTGGTTTAAGGCAAAACTTTCTTTTATTACTTTAGATGAAAAAACAGAGAAAGAAAAGCGTTCTTCTGTAACCTATCTTGTACAAGCACACTCTGTTAGTGGTGCTGTAAAGCATGTAGATGAAGTGATGGGCTCAACGATGATAGATTATGAAATTGCTGCTATCACAGAGACAAAGATTATGGATGTCTTCGAGCATCGTGCAGGAAAGAAGAACGATCAACCAGAGTACGATAAGTAAATTAATTTGTCATCAAATAGAAACTTACGATTATGTATGATGTTGCAAAGAATTTACACAAAGTACTTGGGAGTCTTCCTGATGGTGTGAAGTTAGTTGCCATCAGTAAGTTTCATTCTAATGAGTATCTTGAAGCGGCATATCGTGAAGGACAACGTATCTTTGGTGAGAGTCAGGTACAAGAACTTACGCGTAAGGTTGAGATGCTTCCGAAGGATATAGAGTGGCATTTTATTGGTCATCTACAGACAAATAAAGTAAAGTTTATTGTTCCGTATATTTCTATGATTGAGGCTGTTGATTCTTTCAAGCTAATGAAGGAAATTAACAAGCATGCAGTAAAGAATAATCGTATTATTAAAATCCTGCTTGAACTTCATATAGCAGAAGAAGATTCAAAGTTTGGTTTCAGTCCAAATGCTTGTCGTGAACTATTGGAAAGTGGTGAATGGAAAGAACTTAGGAATGTTCAAATTGCGGGTTTAATGATGATGGCGTCAAATGTAGATGATCGTCAACAGATTAAGAAGGAGATGATGTTAGCTGCCAATCTTTTTGATGAATTTAAGGAAAAGTATTTTGCTGATGATTCAGAATTTAAGGAGCGTTCGTGGGGTATGAGTCATGACTATGATGTAGCGATAGAATGTTGTTCTACAATGGTTCGAGTCGGTACAACCATCTTTGGACCTCGTGTTTATTAATCTGAATATGTTTATAGTGTTCTGATAAATAGCGTTCTTTTTGATAATAAACCTTTTATAAAGAGCTTAGCACAATAGGTGTTTATAAGTCTAAAAGCCTATTGTGTTAAGTAATTTCCTAATCTTTAGAAATTTATTTAGTTCGATAATAGTAATGTTTACGAATTAATCCTAAAATAAATGTTGATATTAATTATTAATATTTATTTCTTTTCGATATCTTCCCATTCAAGTATTTCGGCAGGATTTTCTATGAATAATGTTCCACCATGTTGTAATAAAAAAATCTTTATCACGAAATCCCCATAGTACACTAATACATGGTAGTCCAGAATTTTTGGCAGTCATAATATCGACATCACTATCACCTATATATACGGCGCCTTCCTTTGACACTCCTAATTGTTTAAGAGCCTCTATTACAGTGTCTGGAGCAGGCTTCTTTCTGATAAATTCACGTTCTCCGATTGCCACTTCAATTGTATCAAAGAAAAAGTGTTTTGCCAATTCTTGCGTTGCATTGTAAAATTTATTGCTAACAATAGCAAGTTTCTTTCCACGACGTTTTAATTCATATAACAGTTCTGGAATTCCGTTGTAAGGACTTGTTGTGTCAAGACTATGTTGCATATAGTGTTCACGGAATTTATTGTATGTTATTTCAAACTTGGGATTATTCTGACCATTAGGAATAGCACGTTCCATAAGTAATTTTACACCATTCCCAACAAACATACGTATTTCTTCTATTGTGCGTTCTGGCATACCAGCCCATCGAAGAGCATAATTAGTACTTGCTGCTAAATCATTTAAAGTACTAAGCAACGTTCCGTCCAAATCAAATATATAAGTATCAAATTCTTTCATTACCCTTTTTGTTTGTTTCGGACAAAATTAAACAATTATATGGATAATGTGTTATCTTTTCTCTTAAAAATTAAAAAGTAGTTACCAAAGTCATATATCATTGCTCGTTTACTATTTTTAAAAATTGTATCTTTGTAACTTGAATAATAAATGGAAAGATAATGAAGAAAATAAAAAGGAAACAGTAGAAAGACTGCATCATATTGGATTATTGTTATAATCTTATTAGTGTTTGCTTGTATAACATATGTTCTTTTCTTCTCAGGAATGTCTCGTACGGGGAAGGAAAATTATGTCCTTATAGACAATAATGATAATATAGATTCTGTTTATGCAAAGTTAGAACCCGTATCAACTCCTCATGGTTTTTGGATTTTTAAGCAGCTTGCTGGAGTTATGGGATATGCAAATAATATTCGTCCGGTAGATTTATTATAGGTTCTTCGGGGTCACTTCAAACTTCACGTCATATTATTAATGGTTTACAAGCCCCTGTAAAGATTACGATTAGGTCGGTAAGAACATTAGAAGATCTTGCTAAGGATGTCAGTGAAAAACTGATGTTTACACGTGCAGAACTTCTTTTGCAGCTCAATTCAAAGACTGTTTGTCAGAAGTATGGTTTCACTCCAGAAACAATCCCAGCTATGTTTATTCCTAATACTTATGATTTCTACTGGAATACTTCTGTTGACAAGTTTCTTGACAAGATGTCTGATGAGAATAAAAAGTTCTGGAATTTTGAACGTAAAGAGAAGGCTAAGCAGGCGGGATTTACTGAAAGTGAGGTTGTTACTATAGCGAGCATTGTAGATGAAGAGACAGATAATGAAGCTGAGATGCCCAAAATCGCGGGTATGTATATCAATCGCTTACATATAAATATGCCGTTACAAGCAGATCCTACTGTAAAGTTTGCAACAAAGAATTTTACCGCCCATCGTATCTATCAGAAATGGCTTACGGTGGATAATCCTTATAATACATATAAGTATCGTGGACTTCCTCCTGGTCCTATTCGTATTCCATCGGTGGCAGCTATTGATGCGGTGTTAGATTATGTCCATCATGATTATATCTATATGTGTGCTAAGGAAGACTTTAGTGGTACACACAACTTTGCTAAGACATACGAAGAGCATCAAGTGAATGCTGCTAAGTATGCTAAGCTTTAGACGAACATGGAATAAATTAAGGAGTTGTTACCTTTTATTTGTCTATTATCTTCTAATCTCTTAATACTTATTTTATCATGTGCGAAGCTTCAGCACATATCGTGTTGATACTCCGCACATATTGTGCGGATGGTAAATACCAATGAAGGGGCAAGCTATTAATCTTTCTTATTATGTAGTTTTCTATTCGAACATACCGATAGCTTGCCATAAATTATCTTCTGGTAGCGGTGATTTAATACAGATTTTCTCCTTAGAAACAGGATGAATAAATTCAACATAACGGCTTAACAAACAGATACTACCATCAGGATTAGAGCGTGGAGATCCATATTTTAAGTCGCCTTTTATTGGACAATTCATATTAGATAGTTGACAACGAATTTGATGATGACGACCTGTCATTAAATTAACTTCCAGCAGTGTGTATCGTTCTGATTGATTGATAACTTTATAATGTAGGATGGATTTTTTTTTGCAGTTGGGACTTGATGATTATAAGCGTAACTCTTATTTTGTCGTTCGTTACGTACAAGCCAATCTGTTAGTGTTGCCTCAGTTTCCATTGGCGGACGTGTAACAATTGCCCAATAGGTTTTATGTATATCACCATTTCGGAACATATCGTTAAGTCTTGTAAGTGCTTTTGATGTTTTAGCAAATATGACCAACCCTGCCACGGGGCGATCTAATCTATGTACAACTCCTAAAAATACATTTCCAGGTTTCTGGTATTTTTCCTTTATCCATTGTTTAACAATCTCTGATAAAGGCTTATCACCAGTTTTATCACCTTGTACAATCTCGCCAGCTTCTTTGTAGACAATGATGATATGATTATCTTCGTAAAGTACTTTCATTGTGAATAATGTCTTATTAATAGCAAAAAAAATAGTTTATTAGTATTTGTAATTATTAGAAAAGGGATATAATTATTTGAAATATAAACTTTTTATTCTATGTTGTTAAAATTACATTACTAATAATACAAAAGAAACAGAAAGAGATTAATAAAAAAATCCCTCCCTATCTTTCAAAAATATATTGTAAGATGGGGAGGGAGGAGATGTTACATATTCATACCACCATCAACCTGGAGTACCTGACCTGTAACATAGCTTGAAAGTTCAGAACCAAGGTAAACAGCTGTGTTAGCAATGTCTTCAACAGTACCACCACGACGGAGTGGAATCTTTGAAGTCCATTCTTTACGAATATCATCATTCAAAGCCTGTGTCATTGCAGTATCAATAAATCCAGGAGCAATAGCATTTGCACGAATACCCTTAGGGCCCATCTCCTGAGCAACACTCTTAGCCAAAGCAATCATACCTGCTTTTGATGCTGCGTAGTTTGCCTGACCAGCATTACCATGTACACCAACAACACTTGCCATATTTATAATACTACCACCACGCTGACGCATCATTACCGGTATACAAGCGTGAATGAAGTTAAAGGCACTCTTGAGGTTTACTGCAATTACAGCATCCCACTGCTGCTCTGTCATACGAAGCATAAGACCATCTTTTGTAATACCAGCATTGTTGATGAGGATGTCAATAGCACCAAACTCTTCTTTAACTTGTTTTTACAACCTCTTCTGATTGTGCAAAGTCAGCAGCATTACTTGCGTAACCCTTAACTTTAACACCCAAAGCTGCAATCTCTGCTTCGGTTGCTTTACCATTTTCATCTATAACGAGGTCGGTAAATGCAACATTTGCACCTTCTTGTGCAAACTTCAATGCGATAGCCTTACCAATACCACGTGCAGCACCTGTAATGAGGGCTGTCTTACCTTCCAATAATTTCATGTTGTTTTGATTTATATTGTTAGTTTAAATGTTTATTTATATCAAAAGAATTAATGGCATTATTTCAGTCCACTCTTTCCTAATGCACCATACACTACTTTTGCAACCAATGGACGTGAGGTTTCTTCTGTAAGCCCATGACCTAAACGTCCATAAATAAAAGGAACTTCAAGCCCTTTAATACAATAATGTGTAATGTCTGCTACAAGTTCAACGTTATCAATGTCAAAATCTCCGTCTTGCTTAGCTTCTGCATAAACCTTACGGAATAACTCTATTTCATCTTCATCAAAATTCTTTCGAGCTTTTTCAACCATCCATATATTTCTAAAAAACTCTGCACGTAAATTTCCATTACGCATAACAGTTTCCTTTATCATACTTAGATGTGTGTAAATGAGTTCGATGATTTTATCCTGAGGTTTAATATTCTTTGCAGCGACTTCATCCAACTTGTCTGATAAACGTTCCAACTCTGCTTCAATAACAGCATAATACACATCATCCTTACTTTTAAAATAGGTATAGAGTGTACGTCGCCCTTTCCCAGAGGACTTAGCGATGTCGTTCATCGTTGTGTTGGCAATGCCGTTTTTTGCAAAAAGTTGGCGTGCTACATCAACAAGCTTTTGCCTTGTCTTTGATATTGACATTTCCTTATTAATTATCTATTTAATTATTTGCACATAGCAAATATATGTGTGCAAAATTATAGATTATATCCCATTCTGGCAAATTTATAACAATAAATCTTCTTGTTATCTTATGATTTCTTTGAAATAAAGAATAATAGATATTTTGTATCATTTACAAATATGTAATATTAGAATAAGTCTAAATTCATTATTTATGATGATTTTTTCAGTATATTTACCTAATAAATAATAAATAACTAAAGTTTCCCACCCTAACAAATAGATAGAAAAATAACAGTTTGTCGAATTTTCTTTGTAAATTAGTAATCGCAAAAAAACTGATTGTCAAAGACAAAACAACAAAACTGTTATGGAAGCAAAAATAGAGAAAATAAGTGAGTTATCCAAACTTTTGAGTGTTAAAACTCGAATGAGTGATGATTTATTGCATCTTTTTGGCAAGTTTGGTATCGGTCACCTGCTATCTCGTCTGTCATTGGAGAAACATGACGGAGTTTCGGCATCTGAGCTAATCCTTTCTCTTTGCCTCTTCCGCATTGTGGGTGAGAGCATCCACAGTATATGCAAGCATAAGATATATGAGCTTTCAAATCATGGTAAGAACTGTTTCTATCGAATGATGACTCGCCCGCAGATGGATTGGAGACGCTTGATGAACCGCTTTGCACTGCGTTACATGTGCCTATTGCGTAAGTATGGCGAAGCTCCTCAATCCGATTCCACGACCTGTTTCATTATAGATGACACCGTGCTTGAGAAGAGCGGTGTGAGGATGGAGGGTATCAGTCGTGTTTTTGACCATGTTAAAGGCAGGTGCGTATTGGGCTACAAACTGCTACTTTGTGCTTTCTTTGACGGCAAGACAACCATACCCTTTGATTTTTCACTGCATCAGGAAAAAGGGAAACAAGGCGACTGCGGACTGACAAAACAGCAACGTAGAAAAGCGTATCATACCAAAAGGAATACTGGCAACCCCGATTATAAGCGTTTTCAAGAGTGTAAGATGTCTAAGATGGAAGCTGCCATGAATATGCTTCGCCGTGGATGGAAGATGGGTTTGCATGCGAAGTATGTGATTACCGATAGTTGGTTCACTTGCGAGCAACTTATGAAATGTGTTAGAAGCATAGGTAAAGGAGTAATGCACTTTGTTGGACTTGCTAAAATGGGAAAGACGAAATACACCGTATCAGGCAGGAAGAAAAATGCTGCAGAACTCATTGCTACCTATGAACGTGAACGAGGAAAGAACTGTCGTAAGTACAGATGTCGATATATTCAGCTCAACGGCAACTTAGGGGATGTACCTATTAGAATATTCCTCATCAAGTATGGTAGGAACTCCATGGAACGTCCTGCTCACCACGGATACAACGATGTCTTTCATAAAAAGCCTTTTGAAGTGTATCAGATTAGATGGAACATAGAAGTGATGAACAAGGAGACTAAGCAATATCTCGGATTAGGAGGTTATCAAGGTTGCGACTTTAATGGTCAGATAGCCGACGCAACGCTATGTTACCTTACATATACCGTCATGGCTTTGGAAAAGAGGTTCACAGAATATCAAACCATGGGCGAACTTTTTTCGGATATAGAGGACGACCTCATGGCACTCACGTTATGGAAGCGAGTTCTTGCTCAGATCAAACGTATACTTCGCATTTTAGGAGAAACACTTGGGATAACGCCCCAACAGCTTATGGCTACAATCAGCAGCAACGACAAAGAGTTGAGCAAAATCCTTGTAATGGCAGAAGTGTTAGAAAAATGGGACGAAGTATATGAACAGACTGCTTAACCTCTATTATACTTGTGTTAAAAAAATCAATGGATATGGGTAATAACGGTAAAGGTGAATAAAAAGACCAGTGTTTTAAAGGGATGGGAAACTTTAGTAAATAATTCATATATTTGTACGCAGAACAAGAAACAACATATATGAAATTAAAATTTAGATTCTACCAAAGTGTATAAACTGTTAGATAAGTTTCTAACACGTATCACCTACAGACAAAAGATAATGCTATTTCTTTTTAGTGGTGTGATAGTAGGATTGGCAGGTTTATTCTTTTATCTTTTACGTATGCATACTTATATAATAGGTGATGACCCGGCTGCTTGTATAAATTGCCATATTATGTCACCTTATTATGCTACGTGGTCACACTCCGCACATGCTCGTAATACGACCTGTAATGATTGTCATGTTCCTAATAATAATATGGCGTCACACTATGCGTTCAAAGGGATTGATGGAATGAAGCATGTTGCATATTTTGTTACACATAACGAGTCACAGGCAATTCAGGCTGAACGAGCTTCTGCTGAAGTGATTATGGATAATTGTATTCGTTGTCATAAACAACTCAATCAAGAATTTGTAAATACAGGTAGAATTGATTATATGGAAGCACAGCGAGGAGAAGGAAAAGCTTGCTGGGATTGTCATCGCGATGTTGCTCACATGAAGATGAATTCTCTTTCAAGTACACCAGGAGCAGAGTATGTGGAACCAATGCCACCATCTCCTGTACCTGATTGGTTGCAGAATATGTTAGGAAATAAAAACAATAAATAATAATTATGGCAAAAACATTAAAGAAATGGCAAGGCTGGCTACTCTTTGGAGGAGCAATGTTACTCGTGTTCATTCTTGGTCTACTTTGTTCTTCAATGCTTGAAAGAAGGGCAGAGGTTGTAAGTGTGTTTAATAACAGACGTGATCCAATGACTGACTCTATTGTTTCTCAGAATGAGAAGTTTGCAGCTGATTTCCCACGTGAGTATGAGACATGGGCAATGACAGAAGACACAAGCTTTGTGAGTAAGTATAACTCATCGCAAGAAGTTGATGTTCTGGCAGCAAGACCCGAAATGGTTATTCTATGGGCAGGTTATTCATTCTCAAGAGATTATAATACACCACGTGGACATCGTCATTGTATAGAAGACTTGCGTAAGATTTTGCGTACAGGTAGTCCTGGTGTTGATGGACAGGAGGATACACAGCCTGGTACATGTTGGACTTGTAAGAGTCCAGACGTAATTCGTCTTATGCGTGATAAGGGAACAGACAAGTTCTATGCAGCTAAGTGGAGTGATTGGGGTGCAGAAGTAGTGAATACTATTGGTTGTTCTGACTGTCATGATGCACGTACAATGAAACTTCGTCCTGCTCGTCCTGCAATTTATGAGGCATGGGCGCGTGTTGGTAAGGATGTCAGAAAAGCTACTCATCAAGAGATGCGTAGTTTAGTATGTGCTCAGTGTCATACTGAATACTATTTTGAAAAAGAAAATGGTAACTATTTACATTTCCCACAAGAGAAGGGTATGACTTGTGAAGCTGCAGAGGAACACTTCGATAGTATTGGTTTTTATGATTATATCAACCCTCTCTCTAAGGCTAAGATTCTGAAAGCTCAGCATCCAGGTTATGAGTTGTATTTACAAGGTATTCATGGACAACGTGGCGTTTCATGCGCAGATTGCCACATGCCATACATCTCAGAAGGTGGAGTGAAATTTACTGACCATCATATTACAAGTCCACTTGCAAATATTGAAAGAACATGTCAGACTTGCCATCGTCAGGATGCCGAGACGTTAAGACAGAATGTGTATGAGCGTCAGCAGAAAGTCTTCCAGTTCCGCACGAATGTTGAAAAAGAACTTGCAGCAGCACATATAGAAGCAAAATTTGCATGGGAAAAGGGTGCAACAGAGGCAGAGATGGAACCCGTTTTGAAGGACATTCGTAAGGGTCAATGGCGTTGGGATTATGCAGTAGCAAGTCACGGAGCTTCTTTCCATGCACCACAGGAAGTGATGAGAATACTTGCAAGTGCAATGGAATACGCTAAGGATGCTCGTTTAAACATTGCACGTGTAGTTGCTCGACATGGCTTTACAGGACAGATTCCTCTTCCTGATATTAGTACTAAGGCTAAGGCACAATCATATATTGGTTTGGATATGCCTAAGTTAAAGACACAGAAGAAGAAGTTTCTTGATACTGTAGTTCCAAAGTGGATTGAGCAAGCTCGTAAGAACAAACGCTTTATTACTAAGCCGATGTAATTTATATTTAACAAGATTCCTTTCCTATTTTTTTCAGGAGAGGAATTTTTGTTAGTAAAAATTAGAACTATTTTTTTATTAGGATTTTATTAATCCTTTATTTTTTTATTTTTAGATTTAAATCATTAATTTGCTCATACTCATGAAATAGGTTGAAAGTTCTATTATCTTTCATCAATGGTTGAGGATGAGCTTTTTATTATGTGGAAGAAACCTTATACACTTAAAGAAGGAACAGCATTTGTTGTTGGTTTGTTGGTTACATGTGGATTTATTCAAGCAATAGTTGGACCCTTAGAGTGGGCTTTTTTTGCTTGGCCTGCAAATATTGTGACATTCATCTTGTTTGTTCTTACACTTTTGTTAGTCTACGTTCTACGTAGATGGTCTTATTTTTGTCGCTTCATGAGTACTATGCAAGCAGCTATCCCAGCTATTGCATCATCAGCTGCATTAACACTCATAATGGGAATTACGAAGCAAGTAGCCGAAGGACATGATCCCGCTGATCCTATAGGATTGACTAAAATGCTTAATTTTTGGCCATTTGTTTTTGTATATGTATGGATGACCGCCATTGTTGGTGAGGTAACATTGAATCAGATTGTACGTTTCTCATGGCGTCGTTTGCCAATATTAACAAGTCACGTAGGGCTTTTCCTTGTTCTAACTTGCGGAACACTTGGTAGTGCAGATATGCTTCGTGTGAAGATGTATTGTGAAAAAGGACAAGTAGAATGGCGTGGATTAGATGCAGTTAGTAACGTTCATCATCTTCCTGTTGCAATTCAATTGGAGAAATTTACGATAGATGAATATTCCCCAAAGCTGATGCTTATTGATAATATGGGTCTTCCTCTACCTAAGGGTAAACCAGAGAATATCCTTTTAGATAAGAATGTGAAAGCTGGTAATTTGTTAGATTGTAAGATTGAGATATTAAAACGTATTGATAATGCTATTCCCGTAATACTCAACAAGATGGTTGGTAATATGCCAAGCGGTATGATGGGGAATATTCGTATGGACTCATTAGGTCAGGCACGTAATAAGGAGGGGTATATTCCTACACAGGCATCTGGTTCTGCATGTGCATTGTTGGTAAAAGTAACAACTGGTGTAAATGTTAATGGTAATTCAGTAAATAAAACGCAGCAACAGACAATAACAGGTTGGATTACTTGCGGAAGCTATCTTTTCCCTTATCAGTCTTTGAAATTAAACGATGGTCGGAGATTGGTTATGCCTAATCGCGAGCCACGTCGTTTTTCTTCACAGGTAGATATATATACACAATCAGGAAAGAATATTCATACTGTGATTGAAGTAAATAAGCCTTTTAGTATTGATGGTTGGAAAATTTATCAGCTCAGTTATAATGAGCAGATGGGTAAGTGGAGTAATCTCAGTATTTTTGAGATTGTAACAGACCCTTGATGCCAGCTTGTTTATATCGGTATATTTATGTTATTGTTTGGTGCTATTGGAAATGTTCTTAACAGCAAGTCGAAAGAAGGAGGTAAAACTATGATCTGGAGTTATTTTATAATTTTTGCAATTATATCAGTTGTTTTATGGGCAATTGGTGCATGGGCAGCGTGGCGTAATCAGCGTCTTGTCACATTTGGTGCAACAGGACTTGGGTTAATTGTATTTTTTGCTTATATTCTCATTATGTGGATAACATTAGAACGTCCACCTCTTCGTACAATGGGTGAGACGCGTCTGTGGTATAGCTTTTTCTTACCATTAGCGGGTATTATCGTTTTTACACGTTGGCAATATAAATGGATATTAACTTTCTCGACACTTCTTTCTACGGTTTTTGTTTGTATCAATATTTTCAAACCAGAGATACATTCAAAGACTCTTATGCCTGCTTTACAGAGTCCTTGGTTTGCTCCTCACGTAATAGTTTACATGATGGCGTATGCTTTGTTAGGTGCTGCCGTTGTTATGTCGGTATATCTTCTTTTCTTTAAGAAAGAACCAGATGTTAAGAAAGAAATGGAGATAACCGATAATCTTACATATATTGGTCTTTCATTTATGACTCTCGGTATGCTTATGGGGGCTTTATGGGCAAAAGAGGCTTGGGGTCATTATTGGTCATGGGACCCTAAAGAGACCTGGGCTGCTATCACTTGGCTTGTGTATTTAGTCTATGTTCATTATCGTCAGTATCGCCCTCGTATTGTTCGTCCTGCTCTGTGGGTGTTGATTGTTGCTTTTGTATTACTTCAAATGTGTTGGTGGGGAATTAATTATCTTCCATCTGCTCAGGGCGTAAGTGTTCATACTTATAATTTGAGTTAGTTATTTGATTTATTTCATACAAATAATTTAAGGTTGTATCAGAAATGATGATATCTTTGTCTTCATTTCAGATGCAACCTTTTCTATGATTATATCTAATCCAAATCTTCTTCATTAGACCACATGATGTACATTTCTACGAGATAGTTCAGTATTATTTCCATACATCTTATATTTTCTTATCGTCTTCATGTCACTTATTGTAATTTGACCTAACCCACTATGCCTGCATTACAAAGCTAAACAATCGTAAACGAAATTAGGATAATACTTTATTATATCTTTCCGTCTTTCATAAACAACAAATTTTTTTATATCACGATAGCTTTGTAAAAAGTTTTCGTGTGTTGAGAAATCAATATATGAGTTGTTTTTACTTGGTAAAGAGCATCTTTCCGCTTGCAAAAGATGCTCTTTATGCATGTTATTAATGCTCTTTCAAAGTCCAATTAAGCATCTTTTCATTTGCTATCTTACAATTGTCTGATTTGCTTATAGTTATAGATTTATTATCATTGAGTGTCTTGTGCGTTTTTAGACACATTCTTCGATGTTCTGTAAATATTTTTTTCAGCAGCTTGTTTATTTTATTTTTATTCTATAGATACTTTTTGTTGCAAAATGATTATAGTATATAATGATAAGATAGTAATGAATTATTTTTTTAATTATTAAGTTTTGTCTTATATTAGAGCTATATAAAAATCATTCAGATAATTGCAGAAGAGTTCTTTATGCCTATTTTAGCTCAGAAAAAAGTCTTATCATGGAGCTTATGAGAGATAATTATGAGTTGTGGTAGGAAATTAGAAATGTGTAAAACTATATTTTTGAGAAAAAACTTTGCTTTTCCACAACTTTTTTTATACTTTTGGCAACTGAAATCAACTATATAAAGATGAGACAAATCATTAATCATTTTCACAGACGACGACCTTTACAAGCTAACAATGTGCTGTGCAGTCATAGATAATTATCCACGTGCGCATGTTTGTTATCACTTTTGTTGATCGTGATGATACAGTTTATCCAGAAGGTTTTGCAAGTGAAGTGAAACATCAAATAGAATTATTAGAGTCGCTTATTATCACTGATGAAGAAATTAATTTTCTTCGTCAGAAATGTTATTATCTTCCTGAATGGTTCTTAACATATCTTCGAGGCTTTCGCTTTTCAAGAGATTGGGTAAATGTTTGGCAGGATGAGAGTAGACATCTTCATATTGAGTTTGAAGGGTTATGGGCTGATACGATCTTATTGGAAGTAAAGGTTCTTGCCATTATTTCAGAATTGTTCTACATGTTTAACGAACAAGCTCAACAATTTGATTATCAAGAACTTTATGAAAAAACTTATCGCAAGACAGAACGTTTGTTAGAGGCGGGTTGTGTTTTTTCAGACTTTGGAACACGCCGACGTGCCAGTCTAACAGCTGAAGACACCGCTGTACGTGCTATGAAAGATTGTTATGATAGTCGTGAATGGAAAGGTCGTTTTGTCGGAACAAGTAATATTCATCTTGCAATGAAATATAACCTTACTCCGGTGGGGACTATGGCACATGAGTTTATTTGCGCTATTGGTGGTATGTTTGGTCCACAAATGGCAAATTATATGGCAATGGAGGCATGGCGTAGGACCTATCGTGGTGCGTTAGGAACTTACCTATATGACTCATTTGGTTGGGACATTTTCTCTTATAATTTTTCAGAGGATTTTGCTAATCAGTTTAAGGGCTTGCGCATAGATTCGGGTGATAATTTTGAACAATTAGAAAAGATTATAGCAAAATATAAGTCTTTTGGTATTGATCCACGTGATAAGCAAGTACTTTTCTCTAACGCATTAGACACTGATAAGGCTATAGAAATTCAGCGTTATGCAGAGAATAAGGTAAAGCCTTCATTTGGTATTGGCACTCACTTCACCAATGATTTTCCACATGTAAAACCAATGAATATTGTCATTAAGTTGGTTGCTGTTAAAATAACGGAATCATGGCCATTCTATAATGAAACCTGTAAAATTTCAGAAGATAAAGGTAAACATACTGGAAGACCAGAGGTTATCAAGAACTTTATGGAAGCTATACATTATAAAGAGTAATTAAACATATTTAGAATAATGAAGAATGTGATTCTCAGGTGAGATATATGCTATCCCTCTATTCCTCGCAGACATCATCGACATGACACGAATAACTCTAAAGGATTTAAGAGGTGACGACAAAAAGTTTGTTTACTTTCGTATAATAGAAGACCGAGGCGTGGGGGGGATTTTAATAGAAGTATTCAACAAAGTAGGGACTTTTAGATATATCTATTGAAGAAGTGGTTGAGTCTATGCGTTTATTTCCTCCTATAATTATTACAACCTTAAGTATTAGAAAAGGGAGATGGAGAAGAATAGGTAAGCAAAGAGAACTATAATAAGGAACAAGACTCTATGTATTCTGATATAACATTAGTGTCGGGAGCAGAAGGGCACTATTTCCTATGGAAGGGGGGGCATAGTCTGGGGCAAATTCCCGATGAGGCCATTGAACCACATGAACAATGGTTCTATTGGAGAGCCCATCATCTTGAAGAGCGAATAATTAAAGCCTTGACCGATGAGGGCATATCCTTCTGAACCTTCCTTGTGGAAAGTTCCAGAGCTGGTTAGGAGAGCTCCAATCCCTTATAGGTAGCTTCTTTGTAAAAAAGTTTGTTGAAATCTCGGGAAAGATTGGGATTATATCAGGAGGAGTGTATGTTCGCACATGACGCAGTAAACTCTTTAGTTACACATTCTTAAGGACATAGCAACAAAAAAGGCTTTGATTGTGATGAATGGCCCATGGCGATGTTTAAGGAAGGAGGGTAAGGCGCAAGTATTCGGTACATATCTCCCTCTGACAATAGAGGGGCTGGTGCTGCTATTATGCATGCGTTAAAAGGAAAATTAAAAGATACAAGAGTTTTATTTAGAATAATAGCTTAAATATGAATGTATTAACTTTGTATAAGCATAGAGATTTTGTATGGTTTCAAGAGCAGGCGAGTGAATTCATTCGGAAAGTGGAAAATTTCCCCTCCTTGGACGATACGGAAGGAATAGAGCTTTTTGTTCATTTTTCATTCTGTTCCTACTTGCTTGATAGTCCAGTCTTATGGCAGTTCTTAGAAAAACCTATTGAATCACTTCCCTTTATAGACTTCAATTCTTGGGAGTTTATAGAGCCTTTATTGTTGCTCAAGGTAAGGTGTGGTAAGTGTACAAGAACCAAGGGGAAAGAACGTGTTGAAGAAGCACTAAATTCAGGAGACGAACTTTCTCAAAAGGTAAATCGGTCTGTTTTTCTTCGTACTCTAAAAGGAGAGCATTTAGATTTGGACACCTTGAATTCGATATTCAATGCTAAAACTAAATGGTCTAATGTTTTTCATTTGGTGATACTTGCAATGGACATAGTCCGAATTGCTGAACTGGGAGGAAGCGAAGCTTTCCCTGTTGCTCGAGCTCACGAACTATTAGAGGAATGCAAGATTAAGTTTCAAGCGTCCTTTGGGATAGTGTAGCTTAACAATGGCACGATCAGCACTTGTATGGTAGAGCATCTATGGTAACTTGATGAAGAGTCTTGTGTGAGGATATCGGTTCTTAATAGCTACATATAGGAACAAACAATGACGCAATTTGACTTATCGAACTTAAAGACCTTTGCAGATGTTGATGGCGTCAAGAAGCAAGACTTGCGCTGGGATATTGATGAGGACATTTCCTTACCCGCTCAGTATAAACTCATCGACCGAGCTTGGCGACTGGAATGGTGGAAAGTTTCTAATCCTACTCAGGAGACTTCCTGTAAATAAGTTTGATGAAATCGTGGAAAAGATTGGGTCATATCAGGAGAAGTGTGTATCTTTGCACATGACGCAGTAGGCTCTTTAGTTACACATAAGCCGAAAAGACCTGCGGTATCACAAAGTGGGATTATTGCGTGTGCAAGCGATTGCTCACGCAAAAGACTCTAATGTTGGGTGGATAAGAATCATCATAAAACAATAAATCCTATGAATATGGACATTCAATATAACATTTCGAATGTGCAAACAGTTCGAATCGACGCAGATTTAGACAATGATAATACACGATAAAATTATAAAAGGCATAAAAACATGGTAGATATTGCAGCTGTAAAGGAATTCATTCAGCATCCAGAGTATGTGTACTTTATTGAAAGACTACAAAAAGAGGGGGAATTGTCTATGAGTGAGAATCTCCCATCATTGGCTATGTTGAACTCTAGTGCAGAGGTTATAAACAAGTCGAAGGTTAGTATAAAAGAATTACTTAACCTCATGAGTGCAGAGGACGAATCTTTGTATAGATATGTTCTCGCATACGTAGATAAAGTCTCAAAAAATGATGATCTTGAGGAAGAGTATCCAGAAGGAGAAGAGCAAGACCCATCTGAAAATCCCGATGATGGCGTACTTCTTCCATACGATAGAGATTTTGCCATATTTCCGGTGGTGTTATTCTATATAATCAAGAACCAGCCCAATGAGGTTTTACCTTTTCTAATGGCTTTGCGCCGGCCACATGCAAAGGCTAATGCAAAGAAAGAGCTCCTATTCTACAAAGAGGTTCTTGGGGTGTGAAATCGCTAAAGCAGTAGGAGACATCAATACATGATAAAGTATAAACTCGATAAAATTATAAAAAGCGTAAAAACATGGTAGATATTGCAGCTGTAAAGGAATTCATTCAGCATCCAGAGTATGTGTACTTTATTGAAAGACTACAAAAAGAGAGGGGATTATATGTGAGTGAGAAACTCACATCGTTGTCTGTGTTGAACTCTAGTGCAAATACTATAAACAAGTCGAAGGTTAGTATAAAAGAATTACTTAACCTCATGAGTGCAGAGAAAGAATCTTTGTATAGATATGTTCTTGCATTCGTAGATAGAGTCTCAAAAGATGATGAGTTTGAGGATGAGTTTCCAGAAGGAGAAGAGCAAGACCCATTTGAAGATTCCGATGATGGCGTACCTCTCCCATACCTTAGAACTTTAGCCATATTTCCGGCGGTGTTATTCTATATAATCAAGAACCAGCCCAATGAGCTTTTACCTTTTCTAATGGCTTTGCGCTGGCCTCATGTAAAGGCTAATGCAAAGAAAGAGCTCCTATTCTACAAAGAGATCATGGAGGAGTAAAATCGCTAAGGCAGTAGGAGACATCATTACATGCACATATCATAAGAGCCTTGCAGAACGTATTTGTACGCTATCTTCTACCGTTGACATTTAGTATCTTCATGCATAAAACAGTCGTATAGCTATACCTCCCAAACAAACCGATACAGGACACCACATGAATTTTTCTATCTAAATTTGCAAAACCAGTGGTGCACTTCCTAGTGGAAAATACTCCATGGGGGGCATGCCTCTATGGACCCGTATAGATATATAGAGTATGAACTCAAGAAAATTTTAAAAGGAGTGAATGTATGGTGAGTTTTACGGAAATAAAGGAGCTTATTCAGCATCCTGCCTATATTCGGTTTATGGAGCAAGTACAAAAATCATCAGGCGTATCTATTGAGGAAACGCTTCCTGATTTAGCTGGGTTAAACATCATTGCAAAAGCGAATAAACGGAGCGAAGATTAATGTCGATTTATTGCTGAATCTGATAAAGGAAGATGGAGATTGTTTACACAAGTATATTCTTGCTTGGTTGGATAGAGCTTCAAAAAGAATAGGACGGAAGCTTGACGAAGAGTATCCCGAAGGAGAAGAACAAGATGATTCTAGTGTTCCAAATAACGTTAGGGTTTTACCTCGTGACAGAGGGTTTATTATCTACCCTATTATAGTGTATCATATAATAAAGAATAAGCATAACGAGCTGTTTGCTTTTTACAAGTGGCTACGCAAACCATATGCAAAAGCTCGTTCGGAGGAAGCAATTCGATTTTATGAAGAAGTTTTTGGAAAGGAAAAGCTCTGAATAGTCAAACGCAATGTCCTCCGCTCACGTATTGTAGATTTTATGAATGCAAATAATATAGAAGGGACGGTGTCTGTTAGTCAGGCTGCTGTTTTGTGAATAACGTGATAGATAGGGTAATCTATAGAAGGAAATCTATTCTTAAGGGATGCAAATAATAAGACATTTGTTCAAAACATTTTCAGGCAAAGAGAAGGAGAAACTTTGGGCGATAAAGCTTTATAAGAAGCTTTGGGAGGGGACGTTATCTGATGTGTCTGTAGGCGATTTAGTTTCGAAACTTGTATCATTGTTCTTCAAAGACGATGAACCATTTGATTGCATAGAAATAAACTATGGGGAAAAGGAGTATCGTTCGATAAAGTCGCTTCTTCTATACGTAAAAAGATTGAGCAGTAGGAAAGTGAGTCATATAAGTTGTCTAAACTCTCAATCAGGAGAAGAGATAGTAATTTTATTCCACAAGAAAGGAGAGGAGTATGGTTCGGTCTTGCTTGAGGTTATTCTTGTCTCATCCTCATTGAATTTAATAGAAGTTTCTGACTCAATTAGAATAGCTAAGGATTTGATTTCTGTAGCTTCATGGGACTATGCTTATGGCTTTATGGTATCTAAGGGGGTGGATGTGCATACTGAGAGTAAAATAAGAAAATGTCTTTTTTCCACTACTGTTTCTGTATCTAAGACCTATATTGAAAGGGGAAAGAAGTTGCACAGCATTCACTTAGGTTATATTCCTCAGCTTTATCCGTTTAATATACTGAACAAAAAACAAATGGAGAATATACCCTCAGAATCAAAACTATATAGTCAGTATTGCCTTGATAGCAGATTATATGTTCTACTTTGTAATCGATACTTATGATAAGTTAGGGTTCTTGATACGTTCTTCCAAGGATGTAGGAGAATTATTCTCGTTTTTAATTGCTACCTTTTTCATGTCAGATTTTTGCTTACTTGTTATGTTTGCAGCACTAAGATAGGTGAAATTTCTGACATATTCAAGTGTTTTGAGAACTTTGTTTATCAGGTACTTGGAGTTTTTACAAGAAATAATGCTGCAGAATTAAGGTAATTCAAGAAAATAAGCCATCTTACCAATTTTTGGGTTCAAGATGGCTTAATTTCAAATTGCTTATTACGTTGTAAAATTCATGCTTCTTATTTTGCGTGTCGTTCTCTAATAGATTTTCTTGTCGGTTTTCTAACCTGACGTAGTATGCTATGCATTTGTTTTGATGATAGTTCTATATGTTCGTCAATAAGGCAAAATCTATTTACGGTCGAAGAATAGATTTGTGTTTAATTATTATCTTTTTGTGTATTCTTGTGATGTTTAATAGACTTTCTTTATCATGGCATCGGAGTTTGTTATGTATAATGATAAACAGAAATAATTAATTTATATTGCTATGCAAAAAGGAAATATTGGGGTTACAACAGAGAATATCTTCCCCGTCATCAAAAAGTTCTTATATTCAGATCATGAGATTTTTCTGCGTGAGATTGTATCAAATGCGGTTGATGCTACACAAAAACTGAAGACTCTATCAACAATAGGTGACTTCAAAGGCGAGCAAGGAGATTTAAGCGTTCGCATTAGTTTGGATGAAAATGCAGGTACACTGACTATCAGTGATCGTGGTATCGGTATGACTGCTGAGGAGATAGAGAAGTATATCAATCAGATTGCTTTCTCTGGCGTTAATGATTTTCTTGATAAATATCAGGACAAGGCAGAGGCTATTATTGGTCATTTCGGACTTGGTTTCTATTCTTCTTTCATGGTTGCAAAGAAGGTTGAGATAATTACAAAGAGTTATAAGGATGGTAGCAAAGCCGTTAAGTGGAGTTGTGATGGAAGTCCTGAATATACACTTGAGGACGCAGAGAAGGAGGATCGTGGTAGCGATATCGTCCTTTATATCGACGATGATTGCAAGGAGTTCCTACAGAAGTCAAAGATTGAAGAGCTGCTAAATAAGTATTGTAAGTTTATGGCAGTTCCTGTGGTCTTTGGAAAGAAGACTGAATGGAAAGATGGTAAGTCTGTTGATACAGAGGAAGATAATGTTATCAATAACGTTGAACCATTGTGGGTAAAAGCACCATCTGGACTGAAAGATGAGGACTATAAGAGCTTCTATCGCACACTCTTCCCTATGAATGACGATCCATTATTCTGGATTCACTTGAATGTTGACTACCCATTCAATCTCACGGGTATTCTTTATTTCCCACGTGTAAAGAATAATATTGAACTTCAACGTAATAAGATTCAGCTTTATTGCAATCAGGTATTTGTGACCGATCAGGTTGAGGGTATCGTACCAGAGTTCCTTACACTGCTTCATGGGGTTATCGACTCACCAGACATTCCTCTGAACGTCAGTCGTAGCTATTTGCAGAGTGATGCAAATGTAAAGAAGATTGCAAGCTATATCACCAAGAAGGTTGCTGACCGTTTGCAAAGTATTTTCAAGGAAAGTCGCAAGGAGTTTGAAGAGAAATGGGACGACTTAAAACTCTTCATTAACTATGGTATGCTTTCAGAATCAGACTTCTATGAGCGTGCAAAGGACTTCTCGCTTATCAAGGATACCGAAGGTAAATACTTTACCTTTGAGGAGTATAAGACACTCGTTAAGGATAATCAGACCGACAAAGAAAGCTATCTTGTAAACCTTTACACAAGTAACAAGGAAGAGCAGTATAGTTATATTGAGGCTGCAAAGCAGAAAGGGTATAGCGTTATCGATGCAAGTGGACAGTTGGATGTACCAGTGCTTTCAATGCTTGAACAGAAATTGGAAAAGACACGTTATGTTCGTGTTGACTCAGATATCGTTGATCGTATTATTCAAAAAGAAGATGCACCTAAGAACAATTTGTCTGAAAATGAGACTGACAGTTTGTCAGAAGCATTCCGTTCACAGATTCCTTCGATTGAGAAAGCAGACTTCACTGTTGATGTTCAGTCACTCGGTGAGGGATTCCAACCTGTTCTTGTTACACAGAATGAGTATATGCGTCGTATGAAGGAGATGAGTCAGTTCCAGCAAGGAATGGGCTTCTATGCGCAGTTGCCAGATTCTTACAACCTTGTTCTCAATGCTGACCACCCATTAGTAAAGAGGGTTCTCGACGATATTACTGCTAACACTGCAGAAGAATGTGAAGCCAATAAATAGTGAACTGAAAGGACAAGAGGCACGACTTGCTGCTTTACATCAGGCGCAGGACAAGAAGAAAACTGAGGAGCTAACACAAGAGGAGAAGGATGATATGCAGAATACTCAAAAGACTGTTTCTGAACTCCAAGACAAAAAGAAGTCAATTGTTGCTGCATACGCTAAGGGAAATGATGTTGTTCATCAGCTTATTGACTTGGCATTATTACAAAATGGTATGCTTCAAGGAGCTGCACTCGATAAGTTCCTAAAGCGTTCTATCAGCTTAATTAAGTAAAGAAAAGGTGTATACAAATAGTGTATCTATTTGTGGACATGATAATTAATAGAAGTTCCTTTGTTAAATGCGTACATTACTATCAAATAAAATGTATTGCTTTTAACAGAGGGACTTTTTAGAAACAGATAATAACTGCGAATAGTTTTTCTAACCTTTATACTTAGATGGAAGAACGTATAAAGGGTTAATTATGTTTTGAAAAATATTTCTTACCGCTTACTATCAAATAAGATTTTGTATCTTTTGCAGATAATAAACTTATTGGTTATGTTCAAGAATATTCTGAGAATTATAAGATGGGTGTTATCACTCGTTTTTATTTCTACAATTTTAGCGGTAGTTGTTTATCGTTTTATTCCTATTTACTTTACACCTTTGATGATTAGTCGTTGTTTTGAGCAGATTGGTAAAGGAGAATCTGTAAAACTATACCATGAATGGATTCCATTAGAGAAAATGCCAAAATCAATGCCTGTAGCGGTAATGGCAAGTGAAGATCAGCATTTCCTTACACATCATGGTTTCGACTATCAGGCTATTGAGAAAGCAGCAGAAGACCATTTAAAAAAAGGTAAGAAGCTACGTGGCGGTTCAACAATCTCGCAACAAACGGCTAAGAATGTCTTTCTGTGGCAGGGTCGCTCGTGGATAAGAAAAGGGTTAGAGGTTTATTTCACTTTCCTTATAGAGACCCTATGGAGTAAACAACGTATTATGGAGGTTTATCTTAACTCTATTGAAATGGGTGATGGTATCTATGGAGTAGAAGCATGTGCAGAACAGAATTTTGATATGGAAGCTATTCAACTTAATCGAAGAGATTGTGCACTTATAGCAGCGACATTACCTAATCCACGTCACTTCTCTTCAAAGAATCCTGGACCTTACATGCGTAAGAGAATCAGACAGATTGAACATCAAATGACTTTCATACCTGCTTTTCCAGAAGAGCATTAAATCTATTGTATATTAGATTATTAAACAATTCTGTTCAATAAAAAATAAAGTATAACAGATGATAAATCAAGATAAGGAAGATGAAATTCTCTCTGCATTGAACGAAAGCCAACGTGAGGCTGTTGAATATTGTACAGGTCCTTCACTGGTTATTGCTGGTGCGGGTTCTGGCAAGACCCGCGTCCTTACTTACAAGATTGCCTACCTACTCAGTAAAGGTTTAGCTCCATGGAACATTCTTGCACTTACGTTTACGAATAAAGCTGCAAAAGAGATGAAGGAGCGTATTGCACAGATTACGACTGTTGGAGAGACGCAACATCTTTATATGGGTACTTTCCATTCCATCTTTGCACGTATCCTACGTCGTGAAGGAGAGGCTATCGGCTTTGGAAGTAATTTCACCATCTATGACGAGAATGACTCCCGCTCACTCATCAAGAGTATTGTTAAAGCATTAGGCCTTGATGAGAAGATATATAAACCAGCTTCGGTTCATAACTTTATATCAATGGCAAAGAACCATCTTATTACAGCTGCGGAATATGCAGAAGATCGTGCTGCCATTGAACGTGATAGAAGTGCTCGTATGCCTGCTATTCACATGATTTACAAGTCGTACGAAGCAAGATGTCGTCAAGCAAATGCTATGGATTTTGATGATATTTTGCTTTATACGTTCTTGCTTTTCCGTGATAACAAAGAGGTAAGAGAGAAGTATGGACAGCAATTTGAATATATCCTCGTAGACGAGTATCAAGATACAAACTATGCACAGGTGAGTATCATCAGATTGTTATCCGAAACACATCGTCGTATCTGTGTCGTGGGTGATGACTATCAAAGTATCTACTCTTTCCGTGGTGCAAACATTGACAACATCCTTGATTTCAAGAACAAATTTGACGATGCTAAACTCTTTAAGTTAGAGCGTAATTACCGCTCAACACAACTCATCGTTCAGGCTGCTAACTCATTGATGAAGCACAATGAACGACAGATACCAAAGGATGTTTACTCTAAGAATCCGAAGGAGATAAGATTCTCTATAAACCTTGTTACAGCGATAGAGAAGAGGCGATGGTTGTTGCGAATGAGCTGAAGCGTATCAAACGCAATGATGATTGTGACTATAGTAACTTTGCTATTCTTTATCGTACGAACGCACAAAGTCGTTCTTTTGAGGACGAATTCCGTAAACAAGGAATTCCTTATAAGATTATTGGTGGACTTTCTTTCTATCAACGTAAGGAAATTAAAGATATCATTGCCTATTTCCGCTTGGTTTCTAACCCTAATGACGAAGAAGCCTTTCGTCGTATTATTAATTATCCGACACGTGGAATTGGTAATACTACGATTCAAAAGATTATTGATTGTGCCCAACAAAATTCTGTTTCATTATGGGAAACCATCCTCAATCCTATACAATATGGTTTAGATGTCAACAAGGGTACAATGACAAAAATCTTTGCTTTCAGAACACTTATCAGTGGATTTATCAGGAATGTAGCACTGAAAGATGCATACGAACTTGGAAAAGAGATTATCGAAGAGAGTGGGGTGAGTGTTGATATCCGTTCGGGGAATGAGCCAGAGGACTTAGCTCGTCGAGAGAACTTGGAAGAATTTATGTCGGCTATGCAGGGTTTTGTTGATGCAGGACGAGAAGAAGGACGTGAAGAGAATATTTACCTTACAGACTATCTTCAAGAAGTAGCTTTATACACTGATGCTGATAAAAATGACGATGATTCTCCAAAAGTTACATTGATGACAATTCATGCAGCAAAGGGATTAGAGTTCCCTACGGTTTTTGTCGTTGGATTGGAGGAAAATATATTCCCAAGTCCGATGTCTGCAAGCTCAAAACGTGAGATAGAAGAAGAGAGAAGATTACTCTATGTGGCTATAACACGTGCCGAACGGCATTGTATATTAACGAATGCAAAGAATCGTTTTCGCTATGGATCAATGCAAGTTGATAACCCAAGTCGTTTCTTAAATGATTTTGACCCTGCACTGATTCATGTAGAAGATGAAGCAAACAGTGTTTTTGGAGGTGAACGACGTAAGATGCCTTGGGACGAGGACAATAGCTCAAGAAACGCTTGGGGACGTAATAATTCTGATGATAATTTCCGTGAATACGAGCCAAACAAGGCATATACTGGTAGCAGACCTTGGGGACAAGAATATCGTCAAATGGGTTCAAGATGGCAGAATTCAAATCCTGTTGCAAGCCAATTTCGTGCTGATCCAAAGTCAAAGATAACGGAACGTAAACGCCCAGAATCAGCTGTTGATCCACTATCAGAACGTGCAAAACGAAGATTAATAACAGAAGGGGGGGGTAACTTTAAGCATTTGTCGTCTGCAATAACAAATGGTGGTAGAACATTATCGACAGAGAGTACTTCAATATCCTTGGTTTCATCGACAGCCTCAGTAGCTGGACTCAGTGTTGGAGTAACGATTGAACATCAACGCTTTGGTATTGGAAAGGTATTAAACCTTGAAGGTTCTGGGGAAAATGCTAAGGCAACTGTTGAGTTCCGTAATGCAGGAACAAAACAACTTCTCCTGAAGTTTGCTAAATTTAAGGTTATTGGTTAAGAACACTACAAATACGATAGGCGGTCATAAATGTATTTGCATTTATGACCGCCTATTATCGTTTATAACTATAATTATCGTCCACACATCTGTTTATAAGGACAGTATTTACAACTATCAGTATTATCTGTTGGAGTAAAAGCTATATTAGGATTATGTATTTCTTCGAGCTTCTCCGTGAGTTTTCTAAGAAAATCCTCTTCATATACAGTGACATCCGTAACTTCCTCATTATCTATTGACAGTACAGGGGTATAGTCATCACTACCAGCATGTTGAATAAAGAGCAATGCAGGACTAACTGCACGATGATTTGGATTGTGTTCAGAGTCGTTCTTTGCTTCAATAAGACTGTAAAGCATCGCCTGCATCGTGTAGTCACTCTTCTTATTTAATTTCTTAGCATCAAACATTTCATCAACACAATTAAGCGAAGCTGCAACTTTTCCACCTGTCTTATAGTCTACTACGCGTAAGCGTGCTTTATCACTATCAACAAATATTTCATCCAAGCGGTCAATAAATCCACCCATCTTTATCTGCTTATTCTTACCATTCACATTGATAGTCATTGTTTGCCTAACAGGAAACTCATGACTAATCACACGAAGTGGTGCAGAGCGTCGGTCAATTCGTAGTAATTGATGTAAATATTTTATAATTACTTCACGATTGATAAGTTGCAGTCCATTAAGATTTGGATGCTTTCTACTCTCTTTCGGTTGGTGAAATAGTTCAGTAGTAAAAGCCTCATCAACTATATCATCCAATGTGAGTTCTGCATTCCCTGATGTGAGAGACTGGGTACTCTTTCCAGTCTTCAACAAGTAATCTATGTTTTTTGCTGTAATAACTTCTCTTGGCAACAATCGCTCATACATAATTTGTGCAGCCTTATGAAAGATAATACCAAACATTCGGTTGTCAACGTCATCTATATCGACTTCATCGAGTTCTTTTATACCTGCAATATACTTAAAGTAATACTTTAATTGACAGCCGATATATGTATTAATAGCAGTTGGAGAGAAATAATTGATTTTATCGAGTTTCTTTTGTACTGCATCATTTTTCTCAACTACCTCAGCCTCACAATGCATCGGCTCTTGTCCTGCTTGTAAGTTTAGTCGATGGATTGGGTGATTCCATTCTACCATTAGTTGTAAAATGAAACGACTCATCTCTCCCGTATGGCTACCTTGCGTAGAATTATTATAAAGGAAGGTCACATCTTTTGCACGCTGAATCATACTATGGAAGTAGTAGCTGTATATAGAAACCTTATTGTCTATTGTTGTTAAATCGTATGCCTTACGAATAAGATGAGGAATAAAGGATGCATCATCTACCCCCTTTGGCATATTACCTTCGTTACAAGAGAGTATAAGTACATGGTCAAAATCAAGATTACGCGTTTCGAGTACGCCCATCACCTGTACTCCACGTGCTGGTTCACCATGGAAAGGAATGCTTGTTGAGGCAATAAGTTGTGTTAATAGACGACGGAAGATTATCTTATCTGCATCTAAATCACCATTTATCATCAAATCAGACAATCGTGTGAGTAAGGTGTACATACGGAAAACAGACTCTTCAAAGAGTGGGTCTTTATCGTCTGCACCATTCATACCGATGAAACGGATAGTTTCTGCTAACCAACTAACTAATGCATGTAGATTCTGCTTATCACTTGGATGGTATTCAAAGATTGAGCCTTCTTTTGGCTTCACATAAAATTGCCGTTCACTATTCAATCGTTTAATGATTTCGGCAACTTTAGGTGTTAAATACTTTCCGTATGGGTGACGTAACACTCTGTTTACATAATGAAGTCTATAACTCTGCTCTTGTACAGAATAACCTTCTGTCTGTAATGCCCAAAGCTGCGTAACCATCGATGCTATCGGGGTTTGTTGTAACGGATAACCCGTTGTGACATTCAGTGTTTCAACGTTATCAGGTATACAATGGATTACCGTCTGCAACAGGTGTTCGTCGCAAAGAATAATTGCAGTGCGTTTACCATCTTTATATCTTTCTTTCTCTCGTAACCACTCGGATATATAACGTGCTTGTAAATTCTCGGTAGGTGCAGAGATGATGTTTATTTCCTTCTCTTTACCTAAATTATCATACAATTCATCGTTATCGTTTGGTAAAGCATTGGGGAATATATTAAGCCAACGACGAATATAGTTTCCTGCTTCATTCGATGGCTTCATATAATAACGGTCATAATCCCAATAAAAACTTGCTTTTTCCTCCTTTAAGAAACGCTTAAAGAGTATTTGTTCTACCTTTTGTAGCACGTTGAACCCTATAAAAACATAATGTTCATAATTTGTTTCTACATGCTTCTTCTCTACAACATCACGATAAAGCATACCTTCGTATGCAAGATTTTTGATTTCTAAGTCTTTGTTTGAAATTGTTATATATATCATTTAATCTTGTCCAGAGTGTAATAAAACGTTCTCTAAGCCCCTCTGGGTTATTATTAAAATTAGCGAAGAAACGGCTTAATTCTGATTTCTGTTCATCTGTAAGGTAACTGATATCATCTAACTCTTTAAGATTGCTAATATTAGAGAAAACCATCTCAGCATCTGCCATATTTTTATCGATATCATCGAAGTCGGCTAATAATAGTTGTCCCCATCCATAGAAATGGTCTAAGGTTTCATCCGTATTGCTTGTGACCTCAATATAACTCTTATAGAGGTCGCAAATACTTTTAATAGGATCTGCAATTGTTAGTTCTGAATGTTGACGAAAGAAGTCAGAGATAGTAATATATGCTGGACTCCATACGGGACCATCAGCCAATCGAGCTAATGCTTGATTCAAAAATAGGGCAGCACGCTTATTAGGAAAGACAACGGCTATATGTGCCATGTCATTACCATATTTTTTTAATAAATCAGTTGCAACGTGTTCGAGAAATGTATTCATAATTTATATATCAGAACGCTTGTTAAGAATGAAATGAAATTAGTTATCCCCCTTAAATGGGAGAAAAGGAGTTGGTACGATCTCGTTTCTAACGACATACCAAATATAACCAGATACCTTCTCATAGCCCATACGCATAAGCAAACTCATGTAGCGTTGTACTTGCTCATGATATTCTTCTCGTGGTTTACCGAACTTGAAATCTACCACAATTATCTCCTTACCATCAGTCATTACACGGTCAGGACGATGTTCATAAATATCTCCACTCTCCTTATCATAGTCAAGAATGGTACATTCATTAAACAACTTCCATCGTGAACTAAACCAATCTTTCACTTTTTCATTCTTCAGAGCATTGGCAATCTTGTTTTGCAGTTCTCTCGATGTAACCTCATCATTATAGATAACTCCCTCTTGCTCTAATTCCTTCAAGCGGGGTTCAATGTCTGCCTCAGTTAGAATAGTAGAGAAGAGTTGATGAAGTATATTTCCAACCTTTATATAACGATTTGTATCTGAAGGGTCAATATCTTCACCATTGATAAAGTCATGACTCTTATTACTTTGCCGGAAGCTGACAGGGTGTGGAAATGTCTCTATTTTCAACTTATGCGTCTTTGGTGTAAGTTCAAAAGGATTCTCCGTAGACTTCTCCTGTTTTACACGCTCTTCACAATCCGTCAAAGTTCCAAACTCAAAACTGATAGGTTCCTTATCGCCAGCATCATCAAGCGTTGCTCCAGACAATTCTTTAACAAGGTCATCGATAACTAATTGTATAATCTGTGAACGGTCTGTAGCTGTATTACCATTTTGCAGTTTAGTAAAAGTGCTTTTGAAGCCTTTTTACCAGTAATAAATAGATTCTTTCCAGCACGTGTAAAGGCAACATAAAGCAAATTCATATTATCAACCGTATTCTGAAGATGCTCTTCTTTGTAATCATCTTCAAATACTGTACCTAACATTTTTTTGGAAAAATCGACCGGAATCAATGGTAATTCTCCATAAGGTTTCTCTTTATTATCTCCTGGACACCATATCGTGTTACCACTTGTTTTCTCTAACTCCCAATCACAGAATGGAATCAGAACGTTATCATATTCAAGACCTTTACTCTTATGAATAGTTATCAAACGTATTCCATCAACTTCATCACTTTGAATAGTATTACTCGAAAGGGTGTCATCCCATTCATCGATGAAATCGTCAATATCTGCAGGATGATCTCTCAAATACTCATTCAGCGTATCATAGAATGTACACACGTAAGCATTTTGTCCCTCAAGACTACCAAGATTAAAAAGTGAATAAATTTCATCAACAAGGTCAATAAGAGACAACCTTAATAAAGACTCAAATTTATCAATGTAACCACTTGGTAAAAATGATTTTAACTCAACTGTATCTCCATCAACAAACAATGCATTATTATCTTTATCTGTCTGCATTACTTGCTGCTGATAAAGCTTAACCAACTTGCTCTCTGTAAGTTTATCATCTGGATGTGTAAGCAATCGTAGAGCAGCAATAATCACATTAACAGCTAACGAAGCATCTAATTGAAAAGCCTCGTCAGATACAAGACTTACATCTGCTCCAAATCCACTTTGAAACTTATCAACAATATCTGGTATTACAGTCTTTGAGCGTGTAAGGATAGCAATATCTTTTTGTTTATATCCACGCTCTAAAAGTTGACGAACATTATCTGTTAGTTCATTTAGAACACTCTCCTTATATTCTGCACTTACTGTTTTATCATAGTGAAAGAGCTTGATACGTACACAGCCCTTACCATTTTTTTTTCGTGATTTCTGCTCAATTTCCTTGTAGGCCTCTATCAATTGGCTTGCACCTTTTATCTTATCGCTCTCCAACTCTTTAACAGTTTGTACAACAGCCTGCGTAAAAAAAGCATTATTAAATCTGATTATATTCTCCTCTGAGCGATAATTTGTATCCAGCGGTTCAATCTTAATTTGTTCGTTTGAGAACTCATGCTCAATATTATTAAGCAATTTCCAATCACCTTGACGCCATCTATAAATACTCTGCTTGACATCACCCACAATAAGATTATGAGATTCTATTTGTGCCATACAGTTATCAAGTAGCTTGCGGAAATTGTTCCATTGGATAGTACTTGTATCTTGAAACTCATCAATCATGATATGCTTCAAGTAAGCTCCCATCTTCTCAAAAACAAAGGCGTATCAGAGTCTTTCATTAATGTGCTAAGTAATGCCTGTGTGTTACTTAGCATAAATCTGTTTGTGTCATTATTTATCTCATCAACAGCCTCTGAAATAGCATGTAAAAGACGAAGTTGAGAAAGATGTTTAAGTACTAAATTACTGGATTGATATTCCTTCCAACACTCTTTACGATATTGTTCTAAGAGTATTAAGTCATCATACCATGATTCAGAGATAAGAGCATATATTCGCTCTTTCTCTCCTGACGGGCATTTCTTCAACAGCCAATTATCTGGACTATCAAGACATTTCAAGACATTTGTACCAGGTCCATCTTTAAAAAAATCTTTTTTACTTGGTTCATTCTTTTTAGAACCAGCATCGATTAATTCATTTATATATGTGAGTAAGCCTTTTATGAAATATCCCGTATCAAAACCAGCATTACTTATATTCTGAAGTAACTTTCCTGCCTGCTCTTTAACTTTCTTAGAGCCATCCTTACGCCTCTTACGCAAATCCGTGATGAAATCGTCAAAAAACGACTCTTCACAGAATCGATTATCAAGCTCAGCCTTATGCTCTTTATAGAAGTCCTTAAAAATATTCTTTCCGAAGTCCTTTATCTGCCCAATAACATTCCACCCTTTGTCATCTTCAATATTTTTATCGATGTAATCGCGAATCCAGCTCAGTACCTCTTCACCTTCTTCAAGACTATTAATCAACTCATCGACAGCCTGCGCCTCAACCTGCTCATCATTAAGGTCTATACGAAGATTAGCCGTAAGATTTAGTTCACGTGCCAGATTACGTAATACTGATTGAAAGAAGGCATCAATTGTCTGTACACGAAACTCATTATAATGATGAGTAAGTAGTGCTAATGCTTCTGCTGCATTCTCACGAATTGTTTGTTCAGGAAAACCAGTCTTTTGTGAAACTTGTTCATAATATGCTTGCGAATCGGGCAGGTTATGCGCTATTCCATACAATTGGGATAAAATACGTGTCTTCATTTCTTGTGTTGCCTTGTTTGTAAAGGTAACCGCAAGAATCTTCTTGTAATTTTGTGGATTCTTCACCACTAAGGTGATATATTCAGAAGCTAATGTAAATGTTTTACCCGAACCGGCTGATGCTTTATAAACTGTTAATGCTTTTTCCATCATGTATGAGTAAAGATTTGATATTAGAGTCTAACAGAATAGGTGAACATATCGGGGAACAGTTCTTCAATACTTGTTGGTTTCTGTCCAAAGATACCAAAAATAGTACTACCACTTCCTGACATCTGTGCATACAAAGCTCCATGCTCATATAGTTTCTCTTTGATGGTAGCCAATATAGGGTGTATAGCAAAGATTGACTTTTCAAAATCATTTGTTAGTTCTGAACGCCATGTATCAATTGGCTGACGAACGATATCACGACAACATTTTACAGGTTTCTTTGGAGTTATACCAGCAAATGCTTCAGCAGTTGAAACTGCCACATCAGGCTTAATTAGTACAAGATAATATCCTTCTAAATTATTCTTTTCAGTGTCAGCAGGTTCAAGAACCTCTCCAATACCTGTTGCATAAGCTATTTCTGAACGAATAAAGAATGCACAATCAGCACCCAACTGAGCTGCATAATGTTCCATCTCTGCATTACCCATATTTAAACGAAAACGCTCGTCAAGCAAACGTATCATATAGGCAGCATCAGCTGAGCCACCTCCAAGTCCAGCTTGCATGGGAATGCGTTTAAAAAGGTGTGCATGAACACGTGGAAGTTTATAGTCTTCTGCAAGAAGATGATAAGCCCTTACTACTAAATTCTTGGTTTCGTCACACGCTACGATGTTACCTGTTACTTTAAGATCAATAGGAGTAGAAGAGGGAAACTCCTCGTCCATTTTTTTTATTTCTAAAGCGTCACATAATGGTACTGGATAAAAGACTGTTTCAAGATTATGATAACCATCAGGACGTTTTGCAACAATATTTAAAACCAAGGTTGATTTTACAGCAAGGAAAAGTAATCATAGACTAAAAATATAATTTAATAATTCTTACTGCAAAAGATAATAAAAGGTTAGAAGATTGATGTTAGAAATGGAATATTTTTTGTAATTTTGCCAACAATATGCCAGAAAGAAATAATAATAATAAAAGTAGTCGTAGGACCAAGCAGGCTCCTATTGATACCACGTTTGGACATCTACAGCCTCAGGCGATAGACATTGAGAAAGTTGTTTTAGGTGCACTTATGATAGATAAGGATGCCTTTACTGTTGTTTCTGAAATTATTAAGCCGGAAACATTCTATGATTCTCGTCATGTGAAGATTTATGAAGCTGTACAATCTCTGAATATTAATGAAAGGCCCGTAGACATTATAACTGTGGTAGAGGAACTTCGTCATAAGGGAACACTTGAAGAAATTGGTGGTGCGGCTTATGTTGTAGAGCTTAGTTCCAAGGTTGCTTCTTCTGCTAATATTACATATCATGCACATATTCTGGCACAGAAGTTTTTAGCACGTCAATTGATTCAGTTTGCCTCAATGATTGAAACTGATGCTTTTGACGAAACTGTAGATGTTGATGAACTGATGCAGAAAGCTGAAGGAACTTTATTTGAGATTTCTCAGAAGAATATGCTTCAAGACTATGTGCAAATTGATACTATTGTAGAACAAGCCCATCAATTACTTCTTAAGGCAGCAAATAATAAAGGTAGTTTAACTGGTGTTCCAAGTGGATACCATGACTTAGACAAGATTACTGCTGGTTGGCAGGCTTCTGACTTGATTATCATTGCAGGACGTCCTGCAATGGGTAAGACTTCTTTTGCACTTAGTATTGCAAAGAATATAGCCATTGACTATCGTGAGCCAATCGCATTCTTTTCTCTTGAGATGAATAATGTACAGCTTGTCAATCGTTTGATTTCAAATGTTTGTTCTGTACCGGGTAATAAGATTCTTAATGGTCAGCTGACACCTGATGAATGGGAACGCTTCGACTCAAATATTAGAAAGATGCAAGGTGCACCTATTTATATTGATGACACTCCTGGACTTTCTATTTTTGAACTACGTACTAAAGCACGTAGATTAGTTCGTGAACATAATATAAAAGTTCTAATGGTAGACTATTTACAGTTGATGAATGCTAATGGTATGCGCTTCAGTAGTCGACAGGAAGAGGTTTCTACGATTAGCCGCTCATTAAAGAGTCTTGCAAAAGAATTGAATATTCCAATTTTAGCTCTGTCACAATTAAGTCGTGCGGTAGAACAACGTGACTCTCGTGAAGGTAAACGTCCACAGTTAAGTGACTTGCGTGAATCTGGTGCTATTGAGCAAGATGCCGATATGGTACTCTTTGTTCATCGTCCGGAGTATTATCATATTTTACAAGACGAAAATGGTAATGACCTTCATGGTATGGCACAAATTATAATCGCTAAACACCGTAAGGGTGCAACGGGAGATGTGTTACTTAATTTCCGAGGAGAATACACACGTTTTGCTAATCCTGAAGACTTAGATTTAACATCCCAAGTTTCTAACGACCCATTAGGAGGTGAGATTATTGGAAGTAAAATGAATGATGACTCTATCCCACCTTTACCAACAGAAAATATGACTGTACCTTTTTAGTACAGTCATATTTTTTATATAACATGTATATGCTGATGTTATTTGGTGATGCTATTTAATCGTGCAATATATTTACCAAGAATATCAAATTCAAGATTAACAATAGTGTCAATATTGATATCTGCAAAGTTTGTGTTTTCACGTGTATATGGAATAATTGCTACCTTAAATGTGTTCTCGGTAGGTTCGCAGACTGTCAACGAAACTCCATTGATGGTAACAGAACCTTTATCAACAGTAAAGTAGCCACGTTGTGCCATTTCATAATTGTATGGATACTCAAAAGTGAAATAGGTGCTACCATCAGCGTCTTCCATGTTGATACATTTTGCAGTTTGGTCAACATGACCTTGCACGATGTGACCATCTAATCTGCCATTCATAATCATAGAACGTTCAATATTCACACGGTCTCCTACCTTTAGTAAACCTAAATTTGAGCGTTCAAGCGTTTCTTTCATAGCTGTTACCGTATAGGTGTCATCTTGAAAGCGAACAACAGTAAGGCACACGCCATTATGAGCAATACTTTGGTCAATCTTCAATTCCTTTGTGAATGAACATTTGAAGGTAAAGTGGATATTCTCCTGTTCATGTTCAATCCCAGTAAGGATTGCCATCTCTTCTACTATTCCTGAGAACATTGCTAATCTTTTTTTATTATCTCCTTTTAAGAAAGTCTGGAGGTTTGTTTATTATTGATAGACAATCTTTATAGCTTCACAAGCTACTTATAGGAGCTTAGGTTTAAAATAATTTCTATACATTTGAAAAATTGAAAAAGGTGGGGAATCACTTTAGAAACCCCACCTCAATCCCTCTTCTCATAAGAAATGGGAATTAGAAAAGTCGTATCGACGATGTGATGAAAAGTCCGAGTATCAATGATAAGAGAACCTCGTCTTTGTAATCCACTGACCTTGCGGCTTAGTCGCTGAAATGCGATTTATGTGGCCCGCCATTAACAAAAAGAAGTCATCTCGGGTTTTCTAATTTATTTGATGACTATCCCAATCGAATCGATACGACTAAATCTGTATCCTTTCTGCTTGCAAAGTTAGTATAAAGATTTTTTTATCTTCCAAACTTTTTATACTTAAAAGTATATATATCTGGAGATAGGTTCCCTCGTTTTTGCAATTGAAGAGTAGAAATGATAATGCTATTTCTTATATAACTGATGTCTGATATGTATATTATAACTTTTCTCTAATAACAATTTACCTTTTCCATAATTACAGACAGGAGATATTATGTTTCTCAACACATATATTTTACAATTAACACCACATGTGCGAAGCCTCAGCACCATGCGTGCTAAGCCTCAAAAATATTGTTTATATATGAGAATCAAAGGTTTACTTTGTTATATTTTCGTTAGATGTTAATATGTCTACCTTTTAAAGAAGTGCATCTTGAAGAATTTCACTCAACGTTGGATGGATATGAATGATGTCGCGTATCTTATCCAGTTTAGCATCACAATTCATCAAAGCAGCAACTTCTTGAATAAGATCAGCAGAATGTGCGCCATAGGAATGTGCACCAAGTATTGAACCATCTTCAGCTATCAGCACCTTTATCATACCTTCTGTTTCTTCCATACTTAGGGCTTTACCATTGGCACGATAGAAGCCTTTTCGAGTAGTGTACTTAATTTCTTCGGTTTTACATTGGTCTTCTGTCTTCCCCACACAAGCTGCTTCGGGGTATGTAAATATGGCAGAAGGCATAATGTCAAGACGGATATCGTCTTCCTTCCCAAGAATGTGATTAACAGCACGAAATCCTTGGAAGGTTGCAGCATGGGCTAACATTTGGCGAGCATTGACATCACCGATAGCATAGACACTTTTTATGTTTGTTTCCATATTGTCATTGACAACAATACCCTTTGTACTAACTTCAATACCAGTTGATTGAAGTCCGATATTGTCGAAGTTAGCTTGTCTGCCTGTAGCAATCAATACAAGGTCTGTCTCAACGCTTTCTTCTTTGCCTTTTTTGTCGAATATTATCGTCGTAAACTCTTGTCCACTCTCAGCAGGTGATACAATATGTTTAACCGCACTCTGCATGTAGAAGGTTACGCCACGTTTCTCTAAGGTTTTTCTTAAACGCTTAGCGATGTCGCTATCAATAGGAGGGAGGCATTCTTTCATAAACTCTATGACTGTCACTTCACTGCCAAAAGCAGAAAAGGCAGAGGCAAACTCCATTCCTATTACTCCTGCGCCAATAATTGTGAGGCGTTGAGGAACTTTTTTGATAGAAAGTAATTCTGTTGATGTAACAATGTTTTGTGCTGTCTTAGATTGATTTATGAAGTCTTCTTCACTCATGAAAGGTGGCATTTTTGAACGTGATCCGGTAGCTATTATGATATGTTCGGCTTCTATCTGTTCGCCATTTACTTCAATAATATGGTCAGAAACAAAGCGAGCCTCACCTACAATAAAGTTAATGCCTGGCTGACTAAGTAAAGAACTTACACCCTCCCTAAGTTGATTGATAACTCCTTCTTTTCTCTTCATTACTTTCTTAAAGTCGAGTGGGGGAGTTGTGTCGTAAAGAGAGGAAGTAGTAAGGCGTAACTCTGCATCATGTGCAAGACACTTAGTAGGGATGCAGCCCGCATTTAGACAAGTACCACCGGGTTGTGCTTTCTCGATAATCGTTACTTTCAAACCATTTTGAGCAGCATAGGAAGCGGTTCGGTAACCACCAGGCCCCGAACCGATTATTATAAGATTTGTCTTTTTCATATTCAAGCTTTTATAGGTTTACTATGACGATGTGTTATACATCCTCTTGTACATCGTTGATAAGCTGACGATAAGTAAGGATTGGATGTTTGGCAGCAAGCACATCATCTACACGTCCAATAGGAGTGTTGTATGGTGCTCCCTTAACAAGCTCAGGGTTTTCACGAGCTTCTTTTGCTATGGTATGCATTACTTCAATAAAGCCATCAATTGTTTCCTTGCTTTCTGTTTCAGTAGGCTCAATCATCATTGCCTCATGGAACAAAAGTGGGAAATAAATTGTTGGAGCATGATAGCCATAATCAAGTAGACGCTTAGCCACATCCATTGTTGTAACTCCTGTACTCTTGTCTTTCAGACCATCGAATACGAACTCATGTTTACAAAGGGTGTCAACAGGAAGTTCGTAGTCATTTTTCAGACATTCCTTGATATAGTTAGCATTTAGAGTAGCAAATGGTCCAACCTCTTTAAGATGCTTTTTACCAAGTGTTAGGATGTAAGTATAGGCACGAAGGATAATGAGGAAGTTACCAAGATAACCACTAATACGAATATTAGAAGATGAGAACTCTCCTGTAGGATCCGGATTGTCAATCACAAATCCATCGTCTGCTTTTCTTACATGAGGCTTAGGCAGGAATGGTATCAGTTTCTTGCAGACACCAACAGGACCAGCACCAGGACCACCTCCACCATGAGGAGTAGAGAATGTCTTATGAAGGTTGAGGTGAATAACATCAAAGCCCATATCTCCAGGACGTGCCGCACCTAACAATGGATTGAGATTGGCACCATCATAATACATCAGACCGCCACAGTTATGTATGAGTTTTGCTATTTCTGGAATATCTTTCTCAAAGAGTCCTAAGGTGTTAGGATTTGTCATCATCATACCCGCAATATCATCACCTAAGAGGGGTTTTAAGTCGTTGACATCAACAAGTCCTTCAGTTGTACTCTTTACCTCCACAATCTCTAATCCACATACTGCGGCAGAAGCAGGATTGGTACCATGGGCAGAATCAGGGACGATAACCTTTGTACGCTTCATATCACCACGCTGATGATGATAAGATGCAATCAGCATCAAGCCTGTTAGTTCACCATGAGCACCAGCGTATGGGTTGAGGGTAACATCAGCCATACCCGTAATAGATGCAAGTGCACGTTGGATGTTATATTCCACTTCCAATGCACCTTGTACTGTTTCGATAGGCTGATGAGGGTGAAGAGCTGTAAAAGCTTGCATTGAGGCTATCTCTTCATTGATAACAGGATTGTATTTCATCGTACAAAGAGCCCAAAGGATAAAAGCCATTGTCAACGCCAAAGTTGTTTTCACTATGGTTAGTATAATGACGTACAACCGTCAATTCATCACATTCAGGTAGTTCAGCATCTTTCTCTCGTTTGCAGAAGTCGGGTAGAGGATGATGTCCAAAACGATTCTCAGGGAGACTATAAGCACGTCTTCCTGGATGTGATAACTCAAATATCAGATTGCCATATAGTTTATTGTTCATTGTTGTTTAGATTTAGAAAAATTTAGTGTGACTATAATAATCCGACGAGTGTATCAATCTCGTCTTTCGTACGTTTCTCTGTAACGGCAATAAGGAGTTTGTCATCATCAATCTTAATTCCTGGGAGAATGCCCTGTTTAATAGCCTTATCGAAGAAGGTATCTCGGTCTTCTAATTGGATAAGAAACTCGTTAAAGAAAGGCTTATTATAAACAAGTTTAACTTTCTCTTTACCAATGATTTTCTCAAAAAGGTAATGTGCGCCATCAAAACTTATTTGTGCAGCTTCCTTTATGCCTTCTTTTCCCATTATACTCATATAGATTGTTGCGTAAAGTGCCATCAAACTCTGGTTAGAACAGATGTTTGATGTTGCTTTTTGGCGACGGATATGTTGTTCACGTGCTTGGAGTGTTAAGGCAAATACACGTTGTCCACGGCTGTCGAGCGTCTTACCAACGATGCGCCCTGGAAGTTTACGCATAAGCTTTTCAGTTGAACACATATAGCCTGCGTATGGTCCACCAAATGCTATTGGAAGACCAAGACTTTGAATGTCACCTACTGCAAGGTCGGCACCCCATTCTCCCGGTGTCTTTAACAAAGCAAGGTCAGCAGCAACACTATTAATAATAAACAGTGCTTTTTTGTCATGACAAGTATCAGCAAAGCCAGTGAAGTCTTCAATAATACCATGACAATTAGGTTGTTGAACAATTATACCAGCTACGCCACCTGTTTTCATTTGGTTCTTCAAGTCGTCATGCGAAGTTACTCCGTCAACGGCTTTAATAGCTTTGAGTTTAATACCATGGAAATGTGCGTAAGTCTTCAATACACCAATGATGTTCTTGCACAAAGTCTCTGAGTATAATATGGTATCAGCTTTCTTTGCGTTATCAAATGCTACCATCATAGCCTCGGCAGTGGCCGTCGTACCTTCATACATAGAAGCATTGGCAATGTCCATGCCTGTAAGTTCAGCCATCATACTTTGGAACTCAAAGATATAATGGAGTGTTCCTTGTGATATTTCAGCTTGATAAGGGGTGTAAGATGTTAGAAACTCCGAGCGACTAATAAGATTCTGAATAGCACTTGGTGCATAGTGATCATACACTCCACCACCTGCAAAGCAGATGAGTTTATTGTTCTTTTGACCAAGTTTCTCAAAGAAAGCACGTATTTCCAGCTCACTCATCGTGTCAGGGATATCATAATCTTCCTTAAAACGGAGGCCTTCTGGTACTTCTGCATAAAGCTCTTCAAGATTTTTTATGCCAATACGTTCAAGCATCTGTTGAATATCCTCATTTGTGTGAGGTAAAAACTTATGAATCATCAGTTTAGGTTTGATTAGGTTAGTAGTAGGCTAAAATACATAGAAGCAAGCGTTTATAAGTAACTATTGGTTAGCTAATTTATATCTAAAAGTTACTTATTAACGCTTATTTCTTTATTATGTATAATATTATTCTGCACAAAACTCTTTATAGGCTTTTTCGTCCATAAGATTTTTAAGTTCTGAGGTATCTGTTAGTTCAACTTTAATAATCCAGTTTTCGTAAGCATCCTTATTAAGTAATTCTGGTTCATCCTCTAATACTTCATTAATTTCAATAACCTTACCTGATACAGGGGAGCTTTAAGGTCAGAGGCAGCTTTTACACTTTCAATAGCACCGAAATCTTCGTCTACTTCTATGTCATCGTCTACATCTGGCATATCGACATAAACAATATTTCCTAATGCATGTTGTGCATAATCTGTGATACCAATATAGCCATACGCACCTACTACTTTAACAAATTCATGTGACTCAGAATAGTAGAGTCCTTCAATTACTTTTGCCATAATATTTTAATTTTTGATTGTTTGTTAGTTTTATCGATTTTTACTTCTTATAATGATTCTCATAAAACTTCTTTTTTACAACAGTTGCAGAGAACGTTTTCTTACGAATTTGTATATCAAGTCTGTCTCCCAATTGAACGGAGGCATCTACTAAGGCTACAGCGCAACTCTTTTCAACAGAAATAAGTCGATAGCCCGTTGTTACTTCTCCAACCTCTATGCCATCTTTCAGAACCTTATATCCATGACGTGGAATAGCGTTATCATCTAACACGAGTCCACGAAGACGTTGGCTAACTCCTTCTGTTTTTTTGTCTTAGTAGAGCATTCTTACCGATAAAGTCGTCTTTGTCAAACTTCACGAACATTGACAATCCTGCCATAATAGGACTTATCTTGTCTGATAATTCATTGCCATATAACGGCATACCGACTTCAAATCGTAATGTGTCACGACAACCTAATCCACAAGGTTGTACACCTTCCTTAATCAATTTATCCCATATTACTGTAATGTATTCAGGTGTACTATAGATTTCAAAACCATCTTCACCAGTGTATCCTGTACGTGAAATGATAATATCAAAACCATCTTGACATAGACATTTTACTTCATAGAAGTTCAATTCCTTACAAGTAAGACCGAGTACCTCTTCTATAATACTCTCTGCTTTCGGACCTTGAACTGCTAATTGGCCATAGTTTTCACTCCTGTTTTCAATAGTTACATCAAATCCTTCAGCATTTTTCTCAATCCATTCCACATCTTTATCAATATTAGATGCATTGATTGTAATAAGAAATAATTGTTCTCCAAGTTTACTGATACAAGTGTCATCTACAACTCCACCATCAGGATAACAAAGCATACCATAAAGCACCTTACCAGCTTCGATTCCCATTACATCATTCGTAAAGACGTAATTTATAAATCTATCAGCATCAGTACCTGATACTATTATTTCTCCCATGTGTGAAACATCAAATACACCGCAAGATGTTCTGACAGCCTTATGCTCATCAATAATCCCAGTATATTGGATGGGCATATCAAATCCAGCAAAAGGAGTGATTAGTGCGCCTAATTCAACGTGTTTGTCGTACAGACAGTTCTCTATTTGTCATATTGTTTTAGGTTTAAAAGTTTGGTTCTTCGATTGGTAGCCGATATGTGTACGCATAGGTTTACCTAAGACTTAAGTCTGTTTGCAAATATATAGAAAAGCATTGAAGAAGCAAAAAAATCTCTAAAAAAAATGATGTTAATAAAACAAAACCATTGAACTATATGGTAATAAGTTGAAAAAGCTCAATTATGTTTGTTTACTCTCTTCAATTTTAATCTGATTTCATTTAGATGTCAAAAGAAATTTTCTTTATGTAACAAGCATATAATTCGATATTTTTTATGTAAGTTTGTAACGTAAAAATTAATTGCGAAGATTCTATTAATATGATTATAAAGATTTGTGGTATGCGTGATGCCCAGAATATTCACGATGTGTCTAAACTTGGTATAGACTGGATAGGATTAGATTTTCGCTCTAAGAGTGAACGTTATGTTAGTCAAATATCATCGTGTGCAGGTATTATTCCTGACTATGGTAGTCTATCGGATTTAGCAGCAGTAACATCTAAACCTCTTCTTTGTGGTATCTTTAAAAACGATATGCCTCAGAATATTGTTACACGTGTTTATAACTTTAATCTTGACGTAGTGGAGCTTGATGGGGAAGAGAGTATGGTGATGATAGATAATCTTCGTCATACACTGGACCCTGATATTCATGCTGGAATAAAAATTATGAAGCGACTTGTTATAACAACATCTGAGGATATAGAGAAATACAAGGAGTATGAAGCAGGAATAGACTTCTTTCTCTTTGATTTTCATGATGTACAAGTCGATTGGAAAGTTTTAGAAACATATAAAGGTAAAGTGCCTTTCCTTATAAGTGGAAATATTGGTCCAGAGGATATAGAGCATGTTAAGAATTTTACACATCCTCTGTTCTATGGTATCAGCGTCAATGAGAAGTTTGAGTCTGCGGTAGCTATAAAGGATACAACTCTAATAGAAGATTTTATAAATAAATTAAAGTAGCCTATTTACTTAAGAGAGTTTTGTTTTGAAGAATACAAATTGTGTAATCATTGATAACTACGATTCCTTTACTTATAACCTTGTTCATCTTATAAAAAGAATTAGGGGTTGATGTAACAGTTATTCGTAATAACGAGTTTTCGATAGAGGACTTAAATATTTACGATCGAATACTTCTGAGTCCAGGTCCAGGTGTTCCATCGGAGGCAGGTCTTTTATTAGATGTTATTCAATATTATGCTGGTATTAAGCCAATTTTAGGAATTTGTTTGGGTCATCAAGCTATTGGTCAATCTTTTGGGGCTAAGTTAAAAAACTTGTCTGACGTCTTTCATGGTGTAATAACAGAAACATCACAAATTGTTGACACACCTTTATTTGCAGGATTAGCAAAAAAGTTTCCAGTAGGAAGATATCACAGTTGGGTTGTAGATAGGGTAGAGTTTCCTAATTGTTTAGAGATAATAGCTGAGAGTAAAGAGGGCTTAATTATGGCATTACGCCATAAAACTCATAATATTTATGGTATACAATTTCATCCTGAGAGTATTTTAACACCAGATGGTAAAAAGATATTGACTAATTGGTTGCAAACATAACATATCATTAATCTTGAATATATCTATGACAAAAACAAAAAAATAGTATAGCGCAAATCACAGATGATAATTCTCCTTGGTATGCTGTTAAATTATTTACTCTTAAACTTGAAGAGGTGAGAGACCACTTTAACAATCAAGGTTTAGAATGTTTTTATACCAGAACAATATGTTCTTATAGAAGGTAGTAATGGCAGACCTCATTCTGTTTTACGTCCCTGCTGTACATAATCTTATTTTTTGTAAAAGTACCAGGGAAATGATATATCATTTAAGAAGATAGTACAGGAAACTAACTATAAAATTAGTGTTGTAAAGAAATCAAAGCACTCTCAGGAATATGCACTTATTCCTCATAATCAGATGTATGAGTTTCGAATGATGTGTAATCCTGAAATTACAATGCGAAAATTCGTATCTTCAGAAGAAGCTAAGATGAAGGCTGGGGATGAAGTTCTTGTTAAGTTTGGACCACTCAAAGGTATGACGGGACGTTTAGTTCGTTCAAGTAAAAAGTATTATCTTTTAAAAGAAATACCGGTATTGGTGTAATGATTAAAGTTTCACGCTGGTGTTGTGTTCCAATAGATGAAAAATAATTTTTATTTGCTGTCACTTTTTAACATTTCGTCTTAAATCATATTATATTAAGAACTTAGATTACGAATAATCGTGATAGCAGTGACAGCAAACTTCAATTTATTACGAATCGGATAAAAGTAGAAGATAAGAACTCATTATAGATTATCTATAAAGCCCTATTTATCATAACTGTCATTATGCTGCATATAATAACAGTTCTTTATTCTCGTATATTCTGAAAGAATATATCCTTATCTTTTTATTTGATTTTGAAAAACCTTAATATTTTTTTAAGAAAAAAATATTGACACGATTAAGAATATGTTCATACGAAAAGAGTAAAATGATATATTGAACTATTTTTAATAGTCAGTAAATCAATTAGTTATAGTTTGATTTGCGAAAAGGTGTTTAATAAGGCTTCAAAAGATGCTTACTTGCGCTTTAAAAGAGTATCTTTTGAATGCCAAGAGATGGTCTTTTCGTAGCCAGAAGATTATGTGTTTGTTGCATGATGCTTGAAAATATTTTACATATAGCAGGATGTATCTTTCACAAAATGCTTTTGAATGATAAATAAAACGTGTGGATAAGAAGCATATCCACACGTTAATACGTTCACTTATTATATCATGTTCACTTACTTAGAATGGTAATCCAATAGCAAAATGAAGTGCTTGTGCATCCTTAAATTGAGAAATATTATAAAAACCACTCTTTCCAGTCTCGTATGGGACATGTAAACCAATACCCCAATCCAATCGAATTGTAAAGTAACTTATATCATAACGCAAACCAATTCCCGTACCAAGAGCCATGTCCTTAAAAATGTTTTTTATCCTAAAATAACCCTCTGGTCGTCCTTCGTCATAGTGCATTGTCCAAACATTTCCTGCATCAAGAAATAATGCTCCATAGAGTGAGCCTACGAGATGAGGTCTATATTCAAGATTGCATTGGATTTTAATATCCCCGATTTGTTCTACGTATGAACGAGTATGCTGAGTAGAACGATAACGTCCTGGACCAATCTTTCGTACATTAAAAGCACGGATACTATTGGCTCCTCCCACATAGAATTCTTCTGTATAAGGTGCAACATCCCTGTTTCCGTATGTCCATATAGTACCTAAATTAATATGAGAAGCGATGCTGTTTTTCTCTCCTATTGTCCATATCTTTGTAAAGTTAGCATCTAATTTTATGAATTGTGCATAAGGATTTTTGAATATTTTTTTATTCTTTTCGTTCCAATGTCTCCCAAAAAGAGAATATCCAGCCGATAAAATGTTTGAAGCCTCACTAATTGTTGCCCATATCTTTATAGGGTTTTTATAATGAGCAGGACTCATGTAGTTATATTGAAAAACCATTTTAGGTATGAACTGGTCAGCCAATGATACTTCAAGGAATGGCGTATTTTCTATTAGTTCGAGATAAGGTTTTGTCACCTTGTTCATATATTCATAGGTCAGCGTAAGAGGCGAAAATGAATAGCTGTTGCATTCATTAGGTTGCCACTGATAAGTTAGCTCACCAGAAACAATATGTCTCTTAAAATACCTTGAGCGATTTAAGATATTAACAGATGCCTTAAATGTAGTTGATGGAGTTGCGTAATAGGTTCGTGGAGATTTAGGTATGTACACTTCTCCCTTTTCAGCTGCTTCTGAAACTCTTCTTTTTTCGCGTTCCCAAAATTTTTGTGATGATAGAATAAACGGGTTAAGAAGTCGAGGAAATTGTAAACTTGCATCAGCTCCATACTCGTAATTATTTATATTATCTCGATTAATATCATCGTCATAATTACTGATAGTCCATTCATAGGCACCATGTACACGCAAATTAACTTTTTCTCCACCATGAAAAGCATTACGTTTTACCAAACCAATTATTCCTTCAGGACCATATTTTCCACTGGTTTTGTTTTTTCCGTATGTTTCTATGTAAAAGTCATAAGGCTTGTCAAGGATACAATTAATTTTCATATCCAAAACATTACATGCTTCTGTTGTGTCACGAGGCGTAAATGTAAAGTTTGTTGCAGAAAATATACCACTACTGTTTATCAACTGCTGAGATTTTTCAAAGAGTTCATTATTATAAATTGAGCCAGGCCATAACTTCAAATCATTAGATATTGTACGTAAACGCAGTGGTATGGAAGCTCCATTATAGTTGAAGACTATGTCACGAAAACGTTGTTGTTGGTTAAGGGTATCTCCAAACTGGCGATGAAGGTCGATATTAATAGAACCTATAGACCACTTTTTTAATTTTATATTACTTACAGAGTCAGCCATTTGTAGTCGAACAGCAGCTAAGCCATAGGTCTTAGTTGTGTCAGCAAGATAACTCGCATCATCATTTTGATAATAATAGTAACCATTATTACGAAAAAGATTTGTAATTCGCTGACGTTCCTTTTCGAGTGTAGCAACATCAAATGCATCTCCCTTATGTATAATAGCTTTATCGAGATTTGCATTTAATAAACTATCTGCCGTAGAAGGGAAATTTGTGTATTGTATGCTATCTATCAACCACAAACGTCCCATATTTACAGCATATTGTAGACGCATCTTCTTGGGATTACTTTGATGAATTTTCTCGTAGATAATCTTTCCATTGAAATAACCTCGTTTACGTAGGAAGTTCTCCCCTACTGTTACACGTAAATCTGGCGTTGTAGAACTCATCAAGACAGGAGCAGAACCAAATGTACGTATTATCCAACGGCTTAACGAGGTTGTATCTTGTGAGAATGTATTCCATATCCATAAACCAACAGGAAAAGGAGAACGCATAGTAGGACTTCCAAATAATGCTGCGTTAGGTTTAGTAGCAAGAATAACATCTAATTCCTCTTTTACTTCATTAAAGTGACGATTTAACTGATAGTTATCATACTTTGTTGATAACATACCAGTATATAAATGTTCGTCATTAGGAATTGCTGAGGTTGTACTACAAGATGAAAGAATAATTAGGGGTGCTATCAATGAAAACAAAACCCATATACCTCTTCCTATATTATTGATATAATATTTATTTTTCATTCATTATGTTTTTTTATTGTATCACTTTTTAGACTTCTCTTGTTGTAGTCTTCCCATAGACTTCTGTTCTTTGAAACGGAATATGTCCTTAAAATTACGTAGTTTACGATGCCATATAAAACCAGCACCAAACTCACTCACATTACCTTCTAACCAATCGTATGCTTCACGTTCGTAATAAACTTTCAGATACATTGTTTCTTTCTGATTTAAACGATACTCAAGTGAGAAATTATCAAAGTAAGCACCATTCTCGTTTGCTATTTGCGAACCAGTGGATACACGTCCACCCATATTTATTCGTAAACGATTATTCCATAAACGTTTTGAAAATTTAAATGTATAATCTGTATGTAAGTTTCCTTTCACATCAGCAGCACTTTCCATGTTTGCTGTCAAATCGAGTCCCATAGAATTGAGAGCTTTACCTGTGATAGAATTTACTTGTGTCTGTAAGAAGCCTGCCAAAGCTCCGTTCATAGCAGTATTAGCACTCGAAGAGTTTTCGCCGTCGAAGTACATACCCGAAGCTAACATCGTTACAGCAAGTTTAGAACGTTCTTCAAGACTCTTCGTGTTAAGAATGTTTGCATCTCCTGATCTTCTGGGGCAGTAATAATAAACTCAATCCCTGGTTTTGGGAATTGTTTTGTTAGACTGACTCCACATTCAAAATCAACTATTCTACCTTCACCTGAACCATTTGAAACGTTTGTTTTCACTTCTTCAACTGCTGTAATATTTAGTTTCGGTTTCATAGGGTCACCCATAAACTCTATAAAACTTCCATCTTTAATGTTGAAAGTGCGAAGTGGAATAACAGGGTAGAGAGTATTTCATCTTACCATCATTAAGAGTGTATTTACCACGAACCTGCACACCATTTGTTGGATCATATCCTAAAATAAGACGTCCTTCACCCACAAAATCAATATAATTAGAGTGGTCTGGATTCATAGCACAGAAGACATGTGCTTGCTCGTCTATATTAAGATTTAACGACATCGTAAAACCAGTAATATCTGGTCGTTTAACAATATTAATTGTTGAATCATTAAAGTTAGTAAACTTAACAAGATTACTTAATTCGTCATCACTTGTTAAAAGTACTTTCACGTAAAATGTATGTTATATCTGAACTACCCAATACATCAAGTTTACCAGATAAGTATAAATTATTCAGCAGTCCTTTTTATTTGTCCATTAAAATCGACAAATGCTTTACCATAAACTTCTGAACGAGCATTCTTCTTTGAATTGATAATTTGGAAGTTAGAAGTCTTCATTCGTGCATCAAGTTTCATCTTATCAAAATCAGAGAAGTCTAAGTATCCAGATATATTAAGAGGCGAACCATTACTTGCAAAAAGTTCAAAGTTTTCAAATTGAATATGGCTGTTGTGTATTTGTACGGGGTCGTCTGCAAATCGCATTTTTATTCCGTATGGGATACTTACCAAATATGATGAGTCAAGATATACCTCACCATTAATATCCAACTTGTTAAGCGGACCTTTTACAGAGAGTGTTCCCTCGCCTACACCTTCAAGTCCTACAATCTGATCAGGAACAAAGCCGTTTACATAGTTCAATGGAAATTTATTCATTTCTAATGAAGCATCAAGTTCGCCACTTCCTTCACTCTTATAGGTTCCTGAAAGAACACCAATCTCGTTTCCATTTCGTGTTATTACTCCATCAACATAGTGTGAACCATCTCCTTTAGGCATATAAACAAACTGTGTCCCGACATCACCCATTGGACAATTTTCATAAATAAGTTTCTTTATCGTCATATCACTTGCTATGCTAAGTTCGTTATCAGTTTGTACAAGATGATAATCACCATCCAGCATACCAGATAATTTAGGTGCAAATGGTAAAATAGTAAACAAACGACCTAATTCAAAATGATTCATTGATAAAGTTACATTTTGTAGAGAGGTTGAGTCGGTATCTTCTGTTGATACCATCATACCTGTTCCATCAGCTGACTGTAAGCGTAAATTTGCTGAAAGACGACGATCACGACCAATATAAATATAATTCGAATCATTCACGATAAACGATTTGTAACCCAATATCGTTTGTGGAGAAGTGACAGAAAGTTGTATTCCCCTACCCTTCATAGCTGCTTGTACAGCTATGTCGAAGCCTTTTTCTCCTTTACTATCAAGAATTGTTGCATGTGTCTGCAAACCATGTTCATAAAGTTTACCTTGTAAATATCCATGATAAGGATAAATATTACTATGATTATTCTTTAATGATAGAGCATACTTCAATTGTCCATCTTCACTGGTTAGATTAGCTCTAATACTATCAAGATGAATGTTATTATAGACTAATGAATCAATACTTATCTGACCATCAAGCCCTTTTGAAGGAGATGACATAAGATTTATTTCAGCCTTACTAAAAGCATAACCCTCTTGTGATAACAATTTTGTAAATAAGTTGTCACGACCACTATGAAGATTAAAATATCCCGTAGGTAATTGACGAATTATGGCCGACTGATCTATACGACGATTAGTAATTTGTTCACGTATTAATTTATAAATCTTTTTACCATTGTCAGTCAGTTGACTAACACTTCCATTAAATGCAGTGTTTAGACTGAATCCACCTCCATCTAATACGGCATGAACTGTGTCTTTATGACTCATAAGGTCTATATTTATATCACCTGGTGAGAACGTATGGTTTTGTTTATAAACACGAACATCGCCAATCAAGCCACGAATTATTATGTCATTCTTTCCGGACATCATAAACGAAGCATCTGTCACAAAACTACTTGACATTGCATTATCAACTACTCCTAACTGATAAAGGTCTACACATGGGAATTCTCCCTTTATAGAACTTTCAATCTGACTACCATGCATTGTTGCACTAAGGTTGAAACTACCTTCAACCAATGGTACACGCTCTTGTTTTCGTTGCTCAATCAATAATAAATTACCTATTTTTCCACTTACATCATAGTTTTTCTTCATATCAGAACGAAGTTTGATATCAGCGTCAGCAGAGGTTATATATGTTTTATCAACAAATCCAAAGGCTTGTAAATTTGCTTCTTTAAGATTTCCTTTCAAGTGAGCATCAAGCTTTCCTGAATGTATATCTGTACGAATATTAAAGTTACCCGTTGCAAGAGGACGATTTAGTCTTTTTGCCTTCTTGTATTAGAGAGAACGAACGAATGGGACCATCTATATGATGATTATTCTTCATATCCGAACGAAGATCAAGATCTAACCAAGTAGAAACGACATTATGCTTCGACATAAGTTGCATAGTTTGTAAGTCAACACGGTTAAACCATCCACGTAAATGCCCATCTACAAGTGTTGTATTAACTTTTACCTTTATAAGTAAAATTACAATCTAACATTCGATTCTTACTCTTTATGTGTGTATAAAAGAATTTCTCCTTTCTTATGAATATCACCATTAAAACTATCCAAAACATAATTTCCATATTTGAATTTACGAATACGAATATTAAGATTTGATGATGAATTATGATTTAAGAAATCTATTCCACGCCCTTGCGTTCTTATAGATCCAGAGAAAGCAGACAATCCCATCTTAGGTAAGAAATGGTTGAGTGGAAAAGATGATGCATCAACCATAAGTCGATAAAGCTCTGTTGCTGTATTATAAGCACCATTCAATCGAATATACCCATTACCCTGTTTTAGCTGTAAATTACCGCTATAAAGTGTTTTACGCACATGAACATTAGCATTTATATTGACTTTACTTGGTAAAGCAATTTTCTTATTAACATTGTGTGGTAATAACTTCGAAATAAAACTTATGTTATTTGCAACTCCTTTCAAACTTAAATCACTACGTAGATTATCTGTACCAGACATGATATCAGCAACCCATCCTGAACCTGTAATGTCAAAGTAATCTGGCATTGAAAAGCGTAGGTTCTTGAATACAGCCGAACGAAGATTTCCTTCTAATCGTCCTTTTACAATGATTTTTTGATTAGGAAGTGCTTGATAAATATTCTTTGGAAGTGAACTGAGAAAAGGATGGAGGTCATATAAACTTATATAACCATCTAACTGAGTAGATAATTGTCCTGGGTTCTTTTCCGCAAAGGCATTCATATCCATCATCAATCGTCCAGACAATTCTGTTTCAGGTAATCGAAGATAGAACTCTGGTAGATTAATACTTGTAGAATCTAATGAAAATAGCCCTCGTAAATCTTTTATTATCAATCCACTCTTTTCTTTCATGTTAGCCGTTCTAATATGCAAACGAGTTATTGGTGCAGTAAATAGAAAAGAGTCAATACCAAGATTGATCTCGTGCATATCAATATGTGCAGCATCAAAGCCATTGTTAGTTGGTCTAACATAGTTTTGATTGTAATAAAAATCACCACCTTGCCAATCAATATTCGCAACTTTATAAATATTGTCATGTAATTGGAGTTCAGCCCCTTTTACCGTAGCTTTCTTAAAATTTGTGCGAACACTTAACGTGTCTCCCGGTAAATGAAGACGGAAATCAGTTTTAGCAATATTAAGTTGTTCTATATTGATACGCCATAATGGTTTTTCTTTATTAGGATTGTCTGGGACAGTATCACCTAATGCTATATCTATCCAACCTCCTTCAAAATCAGCTTTATTTACACGTATAGAATCACCAATAAGATTGACAGCATGACTAACAATATGTAAGCGTTCTAAATCTCCACGAATACGAAGATCTCCAATAAAATTAACAGAATTTGCCTTCATTTTTGTGAATGTCAATTCGTTTACCTCAACCCTACCTTTTAATAATGGTAAGAGGTCTACATTCGCAACTAAACGATGTATGTCTGCGACAGTATCCTTCTTATTTGGGATTGAGTCATTGGGACGAATTATTCTTAAACCATCTAACTGAAGGTCTAATGGAAATGATAAATTAACGCGTTCAAGACTCACAGACATCCCCGTTTTCTCTGACATATATGATGTTATACGCTGTAAAGCCCAATTCTGAACAGGTGGACAATAAAGTAAAATGGTGAAAAATAGAAACAAAATGATGGGGGTTGCTACACAAGCTATAAGCCATTTCATGCTTCTATTCATGTTTATTATGCTATTCATCAACAATTCTTTCTATAAATATATCCTTTACTTATCAGGACCTAATCATTTGTAAACTTAGTAATTATACTGCAAAAGTAACATAAAATGAAATAATAAACTTTATTCATATAAAATGCGTGTCATTTATTAAAGTCTTACTAATCATATTTTTCATCTTCTGTATAACTTATTGATTTACTATTGATTACGTACTTGTACTTTATTCTCTTTTATAGAAGCAACATTAAAAGACAATCAGGCATTAGTACCAATTCTGTAGTACGGTTTGAAGTGTCTTATCCCTTCTTTTTATTTTACTCTGACGGGAAAAACAATTAGAAAAATCAGAACAAATAATCTTTTTGAAAAAAATATTTACATATTTAGAATAAATCATCTATAAAATAAGTATAAATTATGTATGAAACATTAATTTGTAATTTACTGTAAATCAAACGATTATAAAGTGGTGTCAGAGAAGGTGCTTAATAGAACTTCAAAAAGGACGTTAGTAACATGCGAGAAGAGCATCATTTATAAGTCAAAAGATGCTCTTTTCGAAGCCAAAAGACCATGTCTTAGTTTTGTTCTGTATGAAAATAATTTACACGAAAAATCATCTTACAATAGGTTTATTGTAGAAGATGAAAACATACAATAGCAGTCAGTAATTATGAAGAATAAAAAAGGTGAAAGAAACTCACACGGGAATTTCTCTCACCTTTTAGTTAAATATCTGTCAGAAACTGAAGACTCACATTTTAATAAGCATGATCATCCTCAGCTATTTCCTTACGATCAATTTCTTTCTTATCAATTGCTCGCCAAGCGAAAAACAATGTAAGCAAGAACAAATGGAACAAGTAGACTTGCATAAAACATAGCCTTTAATGTAAACTCACTTGAAGAACTATTATGAAGAGTCAAGGAACTTTGAAGATCAGCTGTTGATGGGTAGTAAGCTGTGTTGTTCCAACCAGCAATGAGGAAGAGTACCAAAACAACTAATACAACCCCTATACCTGCGGGCCAAATACCACGGATGTATTTAGGCTGGAGAACAGTCTTAACGATTCCGAAAAGCAAGAGAACAACTCCTACGAGTAAGATTATAGCCAATGGCCACATTACTAACAAATTGTTCAGATACTTCATTGGTTCCATAACGATAGTGCCTGCTTCGTTTACGGCATAGCCTTCGCTCACCAATGTTACGATAAGGAATGGCAAGAAGAAGAGCAAGAAAAGAACCGTATTTATAAGAAGTTGCTTACGAACACGTCTGCGTATAATGTCATCGTTCACATTATTATTAATATAGAGTGTACCAAGAATTCGCGCAAGAAATACGACAGAAATACCAAAGATTACAACCCAAGGATTGAGAAGTACATCAAGTCCACGTGAACCATTTGCCCAATGCGAAATGACAGGTTGCATGATGTCGGTAATATTACCCTTCTCTACGATGAAGTTAGAACCTGTAAAGAAGGTTGCTACTGCACCACCTAATAGTAAAGGACCAAAAATACCATTAATTATCAAGCCAATTTGGAATGTACGCACACCAAAAAGATTGCCAGCTTTATTCTGAAATTCATAACTTATGGCCTGGATGATGAACGTAAATAGTATCAATAACCACACCCAATAAGCACTACCAAAACTGGTGCTATAGAACAAAGGAAATGAAGCAAAGAATGCACCACCAAATGTAACAAGTGTTGTAAATGTAAATTCCCACTTACGACCGGTAGAATTAACGAGCATTCGTCGTTCTTCTTCAGTCTTACCTAACTGAAATATCATTGAGTTTGCACCCTGCACGAACAGCAGGAAGACAAGTAGTCCACCTAAAAGTGAGATGATGAACCACCAATAATGTTGCAAAAAATCGTATGTCATAGTTCTGGTCCTTTCTTAATTTGCTTACACATAATACTAACTTCAACTGCTAACATTGCAGTAAAAAGAATAAGGAAGAGGAAGAATGTTAATGAAATGCTACCACTTGAAAGGTCGCTTACAGCAGCCCATGTTGGTAACATATCTTGGATTGTCCATGGCTGGCGACCAAATTCAGCAACAAGCCATCCACATTCACTTGCAATATAAGCCAAAGGAATGAGTGTAATACCAATCCATTGTAACCAACGTGGTTTTGTTATATCCTTCTTATAAACAATGAATAACATCACAGCATATACAAGTATAAAAAGACATCCAAGTCCAATCATAATACGGAATGACCAGAAGTTTATTGGTATGAATGGAACAATTTGTTCAGCATCTTTAATATATCCATATCCAAAATACTTCATATCCTTTTCAAGTACTTTAAGATTTGCGTCTTTGTCCTTTCCTTCACGATAGTCTTTGAGTGCTTGAATAGCATTGCGTCCACGCTCCTGCTTTTCTTTCAATGAAGGCTCCAAAGTACCATCATCTTTCTTATATCCATTAATAATATCCTTTACACCTGGAACATACCCTTGTGCATTTTTTGTTGCAAGTATTGAAAGCATGTTAGGAATAGCTATTCGCATTGGAGGTTCTGACTGTGCCATGTAATCAGGTTGCTCAAATGGGTTTATACAAGCAATAGCATTCAAACTTTGTGCATTACCACCCTCGTAAAGGGCCTCCATTGCAGCAAACTTCATTGGTTGTGTTTGTGCAACTCTGTATGCCGAACTGTGACCAGTTAAACCTGCTAAAAGTGACGCAACAAGACCAACAATAGCACCCACCTTAAGACTCTCCTTAGCTAATTCTATATGACGCTTACGTAATAAATACCAACAACTTACACCAACTGTGAAGGCTGCGCCCAATACCCAAGAAGAAGTAACCGTATGTGTAAACTTATCAATTGCAAACGGACTCAATGCGACATCAAGGAATGAGGTCATCTCATTACGCATAGTCGTTGGATTGAATGTACAACCAACAGGATATTGCATCCATGCATTAGCAACAAGAATCCACCATGCAGAAATAGTTGCTCCAAGTCCCGTTAGCCATGTAGAAGCAAGATGAAAACCTGCTGAAACTTTGTGCCAACCAAAGAACATCACTGCAACGAATGTTGACTCCATAAAGAAGGCTAAAATACCTTCGATAGCAAGTGGAGCACCGAAAATATCGCCAACAAACCATGAATAATTACTCCAGTTAGTTCCAAACTCGAACTCTAAAATAATACCTGTGGCAACACCCATTGCAAAGTTAATACCAAATAATCGTTGCCAGAAACGAGGCTGCTGTACGCCAAAACTCTTTTCGAGTACGATAATAACAACTCTCCATAATTCCCATAATGACAGCTAAACCGAGTGTCAAGGGAACGAATAGCCAGTGATAGATTGCTGTCAGTGCAAATTGAGCACGTGACCAATCTACGGTTCTGGGTCAATGGTTAAAAATAGATTCTCCATTTTTGTTATTTGTTAAAATGATATGATATAAATAATTTAAGATAAATAATCCTTGGTGATTAATATAGTAAAAAACCTACCGCTTCATCAGTTGTTGCTCAACAAAATCACTTTCTTTACCTGATTTAGCATTCTCTTTAGAAAGTTCGGAAAGAAGAATATCTTCAATACAAGAAACATAATAGCTAATTTAACTATTATAACTATCCAAAGTGTTTTTACCTAACGTCATGTGCCGAAAGCCATCATAATAGAGGTCAAATGCACGATAAAAAGAAGTTATTTTTGTTCACTGTATGAAATGTTTTTTCGTACTTGTATTTTTATACTAACTCTATTTGCAAAAGATAAACATTTATTTCTAAAATTGTTCTGTTTTTCCTCAAAAAAATAGGCATATTTTAATATTTTTAATGATTATCATTTAGTTTTTCTTATTAATCATATCAAATAGAGTAATTTTGCTGAGAATTGTTTATGAGATATTATGATAATGAAAAAGATTCATCATAGTCTTACTCCTGAATGTATGTTTGGGTATTAAGGCACAGAATGTACACATTACAGCAGTGTAGAGACTTGGCATTACTGAATAATAGCCAATTACGTTCATCCCGTTTGACAGCAGATATAGCTGACAATATAAGTAAAGTTGCTAAACAAAATATCTTCCTCGTGTAGATGTACTTGCTGGTTACCAGCATTTCTCACGTGAAATATCACTTTTGAGCGATGAGCAGAAAAGTGTTCTTAATAATCTTGGAACAAACACGTTTGGGCAATTAGGTGGAAAAGTTGTAGACAACCTTACCTTATTAGCACAACAGGGCGTTCTTAGTCCACAGATGGCTCAGCAGCTTGGTCAGCTTCTTAGCAATATTGCAACACCGCTTACACAAGCAGGAAATAATATAGGAGAGAAAATCAACGAAGCCTTTCGTACTAATACACGAAACGTTTATGCTGGTGGTATTGTTGTGAACCAACCTATTTATATGGGTGGTGCTATTAAGGCATCTAACGATATGGCAGCTATTGGTAAGCAGGTAGCAGAGAATAATATCAATCTTAAACGTCAGTTAGTTCTTTATGGAGTAGATAATGCATATTGGCTTGCAATCTCGCTGAAGCAAAAGGAAACATTGGCAATTCGATATCGTGATTTAGCTCAAAAGTTGAATGAAGATGTAAAGAAGATGATACGTGAAGGTGTAGCCACTCGTGCTGATGGATTGAAGGTTGAGGTAGCTGTAAATACTGCTGATATGCAAATTGCTCGTATTCAAAGTGGTGTGTCACTTTCAAAGATGGCATTATGCGAATTATGTGGTCTTGACTTAAACAGTGAGATACGGCTATCGGATGAAGATGATGCAAGCCTCTTTCCTACTCTACCTACAAAGACAGATAATTGCACATCGATAAATACGGATAGCATAAGTCTTGAAAAAGCTCGTCCTGAATTATGTCTTTTGCAGAATGCGATTGATTTAAGTAAACAAAACACGAAGCTTATTCAGTCATTATATCGTCCTCATGTACTTCTAACAGCAGGCTACTCCATGTCTAATCCCAATCTTTTTAATGGATTTCAGAACCGTTTCACTGATTTATGGAATATAGGTATAACGATTCAAGTTCCCGTATGGACATGGGGAGAAAATAAGTATAAACTGCGTGCAAGTAAGACAGCAACAAGCATAGCACAACTTGAAATGAACGATGTACGTAAGAAGATTGATTTAGAGATAGAAATGAATAAACTCAGACTTAAAGATGCTAATAAGCAATTAATTACATCACATAAAAATATGGAGGCGGCAGAAGAGAACCTTCGTTGTGCGAATGTAGGTTTCAAAGAAGGTGTTATGACAGTTACTGAAGTAATGGCTGCACAGACGGCTTGGCAAACTTCTCGTATGGCAATTATCGATGCTGAAATTAATATTAGATTAGCACAAACAGCATTACAGAAAGCTCTTGGCGAGTTGTAATAAATGTTTTTATCATTTCACTATAAGACTTATAGATATTTCAAAAAGTCAACAAACAAATTCATTATTATCCGTAAATTATATTTTTATTACTTTATAATCACAAGTAAACATGTCTACAAATACACATAATATTTTATTTGCTATTTTGAGTTTAATAACAGTTGTAGTTATCAGTTGCTATCATAGGTTGTTTCACAATAGATAGAACAGAAGAGATTATACAAGGAGAAGTAGAAGTGAGCGAATATAGAGTCGCTTGTAAGTTCCCAGGGCGAATTACTGATATTAAAGTAAAGGAAGGTGACTTTGTACATAAAGGGAGATACACTTGCCACCTTAGCTATTCCTGAAGCAAGTACACAAGAGAAAGTTGTTGAAGCAGCGGCAGGTGCAACAGATGCATTAAGTGCCTTAGCAGAAGCCCCTATACGTCGTGAAACAGTTGAAAGTGCCTATCAAGTTTACAAACAAGCAGTTGCTGCTAATAGTATTGCAGAGAAAACTTATGGTCGTATGCAGAGATTGTTTGATGAAGGAGTTATGACAGAACAGAAACGTGACGAGGCGTTAGCTGCATACGAAGCCACAAAAGCAGGTGTAGAAGTTGCAAATCACAATGGGAACTTGCCAAGAATGGAGCGCAAAAAGAGACAAAGGAAGCTGCAAGAAAACAAGCTCAGGCTGCACATTCAGCTGTTGAGGTAGTTCGTTCAGTCTTAAAGGAAACTATTCAATATGCAACTGCTGACGGAGAGGTTGAAACAATTTATCCAAAGGTTGGAGAACTTGTAGGTTTAGGTAGTCCTATTATGAGTATTTCAATGATTGGTGATATATGGGGAACATTTAATGTTCGTGAAGATCAACTTAAGAACATGAAGGTAGGTAAAGTATTGAAAGCCTATGTTCCAGCACTTGATAAGAGTATAGATTTACGTGTAATATCGTTAAAGGATAAGGGTTCGTATGCTGTATGGAAAGCAACGAAAACTAATGGACAATATGATCTAAAGACTTTTCAAGTAAAGGTAAAACCAATCACTAAAATAGAAGGATTGAAGGCCGGAATGTCTTTAATCGTAAAGTAACAATGAACTGATATTTTATTTAAGAAAACCATTAGCGATAAGCGTTGAGGAGTACATAAAAATCAAATGAAAGAATACTTCTAAACATAAGAAGACTTATTAATCTTTCTGCACGTGAAGTTGGATTGATGACGCATAACCCTATCTACATCTGTTGTATGGTGATTTTTCCTATTATCATCATCTTCTTCTTTACATCCTTAATGAGTAAAGGTCAACCAAAAGACCTCCCATGTGGTGTTATTGACTACGATAACACCTCATTTACACGTGAAATAATTCGTCAGTTAGATGGTTTGCAAAGCACAAAAATAGTAGGTCTTTATAATAATGTTTCAGAAGCACGTAAAGCGATACAACGTAATGAGATATATGGTTTCCTTTATATTCCAGAAGGAACAACAGCTAAACTTATTTCGCAACGTCAGCCAGAAATTTCTTTTTATTATAGTAATGTGTCACTTGTTGCAGGAGGAATGGTATTCAAAGACCTCAAAACTGTAACAACACTTAGCTCTGCAACTGTTGGAGTGGCTAAATTACAAATGCTTGGAAAGACTCCTAATGAGATTAACACCATCATTCAGCCTATTACACTTGACTTGCATTTAATTGGCAACCCATGGGCAAATTATAACATCTATTTGAGTAGTATCATGATTCCTGGTATTCTGTTCTTGTTTATTTTTCTCATTACAGTCTATTCTATTGGTACAGAAATAAAATTTGGACGCTCTCACGAATGGATGTCCTTGGCAGAGAATAATATTTTCTTGGCACTCATAGGTAAATTATTACCTCAAACTCTCATTTTCCTAACAATCTTCATAGGCTACGAATGGTATGTTTATGGTTATCTAAACTTTCCATCGAGTGGTTCATCTATGATAATATTCCTTGCATTTCTTACCATATTATCATCACAAGGTTTTTGGAGTTTTTGTCTTTGGACTCATTCCTTCGTTAAGAATGTCTATGAGTATATGCTCACTTTGGGGAATGATTGGTTTTTCTGTTTGTGGTGCAACCTTTCCTCTTTTTGCAATGGATAGCATGATTATCGCCTTGGCACAGATGTTTCCACTTCGTCATTATTATATGATTTATCAAATTTGTATTTTGAAAAATTATCCTTTAGCTGATGCATGATTAATATCGTTGCACTAATAATCTTTTCTTGCTCCCTATTTTTATAATTAAGAAACTTAAAAAGCAATGATGGAGTATGTCTATATTCCTTAATAATATACTATAAGGTATGCTTAGATAGGTAATAAACGTCAGATTATGTCAGAAAAAATAACATCAAAATATAATAAAAAGAAGCAAGAGAAGACAGGCTTACTGACTTTTCTTTCTTCAATTAGTGAGATATGGTGGGTAGAGACAAAAGAAACAATAAAAGATCAAGGACTATTGATTTTTTTTATTATTGTCCCTTTGTTTTATCCCTTACTTTACTCATGGATATATAACAATGAGGTGGTACGTGATGTGCCAGTGGCGATTGTTGATTTATCTCACTCTCAGTCATCTCGACAATTTATCAAAGACTTTGAAGCCTCACCCGATGTTCATGCCGCCTATTATTGTAATAATATTAAAGAGGCAGAAATGTTGGTGGGCAAACAAGCTGTGTATGGTGTACTTTATTTTCCAAGTGATTTTGATAATACATTACATCGAGGACAAAAAGCCTATGTGGGGGTCTACTGTGATATGAGTCTAATGCTCACTTATAAGGCAATCTATCAAAGTGCTTTGTCGGTTGCATTGGAAATGGGTACTAATATAAAGAAATCTAATATCTTATTAATAAGCGAGCGTGATGAAGAGGTGAATACAGAACCCATGATAATTGATGCGGAACCCATTTTTAACACAACGGGCGGCTATGGTAATGCTATATTGCCTGCTGTATTAATTCTTATAATACAGCAGACTTTACTTCTTGGAATAGGACTAACTGCTGGTACGGAAAGCGAAAAATGTCGACTTTCATGTGAGAAGTTGGATAATGGTTTTTTGAAAATAATATTGGGTAAATCATTGTGTTAGTTGATGATTTATAGTATTATGACGGCTTACGTTACAATGTGTGTGCCTTATTGGTTTGATTTCACAATGCTTGCTCGACCAGTGAGACTTGTTTTTACTTCTTTTACCTTATTTATTAGCTGTAATTTTCTTTGGTATGACAATTTCTTTTTTTGTTCGTTATCGAGAAAATGTAATGCTTTTAGTTGTGTTTACATCTATACCTTTCTTATTTCTTACGGGTGTTTCATGGCCACAGAGTAATATTCCAGGTATGTGGCAAGGTGTAAGTTGGCTCATACCATCAACCTTTGGTGTTCGTGGATACCTAAGTATAGCTTCCATGGGAGCAACTATTCATGAGATACTACCAGAAGTACGTGCATTATGGATTCAAGCAACGGTTTATTTTCTGACAACCTGTTTCATTAGTTGTATGAAGTCAAGACATAAAAATGAAATTAATTGTTTAGATATAATATAAGCATTTGTTTGTAATATATTTTCGTATAACACAAAACGAATATATGACCTTTCAGCTTCGAGAGGGGCATTAATTGGTCTTCAAAAGATGCTCTTTTACCAAGTTAAGTAAGCACCTTTTAAAGCCTTATTAAGCACCTTTCTTTGTGTGGCGTTATAATACATTGATTTTCTTACATTTATAAACTTACATTTTAGAAGTTGTTTTTAACTTACTTATAGTAAACTCACACGAATAGTTAAAGTTTTTATAAAAAGATAGTGAATAGAAACGCATGTTTAACTAAAAGAAATACAAAACATATTAGCTAATAATAATAATATTATATTAGCTAACCATTTTCTCGATATATTTGACTAATTTTGTGGCAAAAAGAAGAATTTATACTATATATGACAGAGGAATATCAGTTACGAGTCCTACCACAGATTGCCTATATATGAAAATAATATTAGGCATATCTTGCAAAGGGAAAAAGGAATAGACGAACGTACTATTTATCGTGTTCGAGTGTTGAAACGTTCTATCGATGCTCGCCATCGATATATATATGTTAATCTAAAAATACGTGTATACATTAACGAATTTCCACAAGATGACCCTTATATTAAAACGGAATACAAAGACGTTAGCAGTTGTCCTGCGGTTATTGTAGTTGGTGCAGGTCCTGCAGGTTTGTTTTCTTCTTTGAAACTTATCGAACTGGGATTGCGCCCAATAGTTCTTGAACGTGGAAAGAATGTGCGTGATCGTAAGTTGGATATTGCATTAATTTCAAAGAGCCAAGAGGTTGACTCTGAGTCAAATTATTGCTTTGGAGAAGGTGGTGCAGGAGCGTATTCTGATGGAAAACTTTATACAAGAAGTAAGAAGCGTGGACCAGTAGACAAAATTCTAAACGTCTTTTGTCAGCATGGTGCTTCGCCCTCAATCCTTGCTGATGCCCATCCACATATTGGTACTGACAAACTTCCACGTGTTATAGAGAACATGCGTAACACGATACTCGATTGTGGTGGTGAGGTACATTTTCAAACAAAGATGACTTCTTTAATACTTAATGGCGATAAAGTTATTGGTGTTGAGGCTGTTGATAATAATGGTGTGGAAAATATAAAGCGTGAATTTTATGGTCCAGTAATCCTTGCTACTGGACATTCTGCACGTGATGTCTACCGTTATCTTGCAAATGCAGGAATTGAAATGGAAGCAAAGGGAATTGCTGTTGGTGTACGACTGGAACACCCTTCTCCTTGATTGACCAAATCATGTGATCATAATAAAAATGGAAAGGGTAAATATCTCCCAACAGCAGAATATTCTTTTGTGACACAAGCACAAGGACGTGGAGTTTATTCTTTTTGTATGTGTCCGGGTGGTTTTGTAATCCCATCAGCTACTGGTCCTGAACAAACCGTTACTAATGGTATGAGTCCTGCTAATCGTGGTACGCAATGGTCGAACTCTGGTATGGTTGTTCAGTTAAATCCTGAGGATGTTGAAGGAAATGATGTCTTGCGTATCTTACGCTATCAAGAACAGTTAGAACGAGATACATGGCTGCAAGGAAATCGTAAGCAAACTGCTCCTGCGCAACGTATGGCAGACTTCGTAAATAGTCGCTTATCCTTTGATTTACCAAAGTCAAGCTATGCACCCGGACTTATTTCCAGTCCGTTGCATTTTTGGATGCCATCTTTTATAACAAAAAGATTACAAGAAGCTTTCAGAACTTTCGGTAAGCAAGCACATGGCTTCCTTACAAATGAAGCTGTAATGATTGCATCTGAAACTCGAACAAGTTCCCCTGTTCGTATACTTCGCGACCGAGAACGCCTTATGCATGTTCGCCTTGAAGGACTCTTCCCATGTGCTGAAGGTGCTGGTTATGCAGGTGGAATAGTTAGTGCTGGTATAGATGGCGAACGCTGTGCAGAAATGGTTTCGTGCTATCTTACACAATTATAGGTTATGTTCTTGATAAAGTTATAGTCTGTTGCTTGAGTTTTGATCTACAGAACCAAAAAGAAAATATATTCTTGAGACAAAAAGCGGTAAGAACTTGATGCAAGTACTTACCGCTTTAATAAATAGAATATTACTTTCTGATGAAATAATTAATTTAACTCACTTATTAGTACTTTTCTTGACAGTAGTCTTTGAAGAAGTAGTTTTCTTTGTTGTAGTTTTCTTTTCTAATTTTGCACGAAGTTTATCATTTTCAGCTTCCAACTTTTCAACCTTAGCCTGAAGATTACTAATATCCTTAGATTTCATATCAATCTCATCAGCTTGATTACGAATAGTTGTGAGTAAACCATTTAGTTCCTCATTATCAATATCATCAGGATACAAACTTTTAACACGATTAATAAAATCGCCAAGAATATTCATGTAATTTGTAAAAGCATCAAATGGACCATCATAAATACCACGCTCCATGCCTACACGTGATGGTTTAGTTGATATAAATCGTAGATTATCACTTGCTTGTAGATAATCCCAGTCTTGATTTATACGTGGATCATTTGCAATGTGCACACGTTCTGCAATACTATAAAGTTTGTTGAATGCCTCGCGTTGCATAGGATTTCCCAACCATGTCCTAACGTCGCGCTCCTCATCCATCCAACTCAGTGTGTCAGGAACATAGAGATTGTCAACACTCTTCATCTTCATGCAGATTTCTGTTGGAGTTGAGAATGTGATGCCACGTTGCTTAGCACATACTGGCAATGCCTTAAAGAACTCCAAAATATTACTTGATAATGGTTGTTCAAGACCGAGTGCAGAAAGATTCATAAATAAACCAATCACCTGCTCTTCATCAGGAAGTGCTGCAATCTGATCCATATATGTGCCAGCGAACAAAGGATAACCGTCCCAATCTGAGTTGTTGAAACGTAATGATATATCATCACTTAATTTCACATCACGTAAAATAAGCTTAAGTTTAGGTGCAAGTGAACAATTATACACATAATGTGGACTCTTCCAACCTAATACATGTTTTGCACCCTCCGTCAACATTCCCTTAAAGCCCATTTGTGATGCTATTAATCCAATATCATCACTATAAATAAGTGAAGAGTTGCGCAACACCTTAGGAGTTTGTCCAAAATATTCTTTTATCTTTTGTGCCTGACGCTTTACCTCATGCTTAAAGCATTCTTCGTTTGCCAATGAAGCTAAACCATGAGAATAAGGTTCTGCAAGAAATTCTACACAACCAGTATTATTAAGTTCTTGCAATTTGTCAAGTACTTGTGAGGCATGAACTTCAAGCTGTTCAATACCTACACCTGACAATGAAAAAGCCAACTTAAATGCTTTTCCATGTTCCTTAATCATCTGTAACAGAGTGTCCAATGCTGGTATATAGCTTCTCTCGGCAATATCTGATATAGAACGCTCGTTCTCACAATCATCATAATAATAATGGTCGGTACCAATATCGAAGAAACGGTAACGTTTTAGATGAATTACCTGATGTATCTCGAAATATAAACATATTGTTTTCATTATATTATTATTTTAGTTTCAAAAAGTTTTTAGTTATCTCTATAATTTATTGCCAGCTAAAGGTGCAGGTATAATTCACGAATCCATGCACCAACCTTTTCCCACGTAATCTGATCAACTTCTCTTTTACCTTCCACAGATAGATAATTAAAGAAACTCTCATTGTGACAAATAGAGTAGATTGCATCAGCAAGTGCATGTATATCCCAATAATCAACTTTTATACAGTTGTTTAGAATTTCAGCACAACCGCTTTGTTTTGAAATAATACTTGGTGTTCCACACTGCATTGCTTCCAAAGGAGAGATACCGAAAGGCTCACTTACGGATGGCATCACATAAACGTCAGACGCCTTCAAGCACTCATATACCTGACTACCTCGCATAAAACCAGGAAAGTGAAAGCGGTCAGCAATTCCTCGTTCAGCTACAAGATAAATCATCTGATCCATCATGTCGCCTGAACCTGCCATCCAGAAACGAACGTTACTTGTACGATGAAGTACCATATTTGCAGCCTCAACAAAGTATTCTGGCCCCTTTTGCATTGTCAGTCGACCCAGGAAAGTCACCACTTTCTCCTTACCACTATGATCTGGACGTGGCATATCTGTGATTTCCTTAGCCAATGGGTAAACGGCATTATGTACGGTAAACACCTTACGTGGGTCTTGATAATACTGATTGATAACAGTCTGCCGAGTTAGCTCTGATACACACATTATACAATCTGCGTTATCCATACCATCCTTTTCTATACCATATACAGTTGGATTAACCTTACCACGAGAACGGTCAAAATCGGTTGCATGTACATGAATACACAAAGGTTTGCCAGACACACGCTTAGCGTGAATACCTGCAGGATAGGTCAGCCAATCATGTGCATGAATAATATCAAATTCGTATGTACGTGCAACTACACCTGCAATCATAGAATAATTATTTATTTCTTCATGTAAATTAGACGGATAACCACCAGCAAAATCCATTGCTCCAAGTTCGTTGACTTGCATGTAATTAAAGTCAGAATAAATATTCTCACGTAACTTGAAGTAAAGTTCTGGCGACATAATGTTGCCAAGGCGATTTTGTAAATAATCATAGCTAAGCTCACGATAAGCAATTGGCACATGATTCATTGCTACAATCTCAGCATAAGTGCGGTCTTCATCACCAAAAGGATGAGGTAAACAGAGTATTGTTTCTATATCTCCCTGTGCATGAAGTCCTTCTGAAATACCAAAGTTCGCAGTTGCTAAACCACCATATACATGAGGAGGGTATTCCCATCCAAACATTAAAACTTTCATAATAAACCCTCCTTTAATATTTATACTTTTCAAGTAATTCTAATGTACGAAGCACTTCGGCAACATTCATGGCAAACGAAATTGCTCCTCTTCCATGAAATGGAGGATTACCATCAAATAGTTCTGGTAATGTACTGAGACAATGGTTAATCATCTCGTCTTCATAACCTATTAACTGTCTTTCTACAAAGCTTAAACGTGTCTGCTTATAAATCTTCAAACATGCTTCAAGATAGAAACCTCCTAACCATGGCCAAGCTGTTCCTTGATGATAAGCAAGGTCGCGTTGATGTTGTGGACCAGTATACATCGGGTTGTATCCACCACTCTTGGAGAAAGAGAGCGTAGACCTTTTGGAGTAAGTAACTCACGTGTACATACGTCCAAGACTCCTCTCTTTTGTTTATGGTCAAGTGGAGAGTAGTCAAGTGCAACGGCAAATACCATATTTGGTCTTACACTCCAATCTACCATCCTACCATCAACATAGTCATAAAGGTAACCATACTCATTGAGGAATGTTTCAACGAACGAAGTCTTACAATTCTCAGCAAGTTCTTCAAGTTCTTTTGCACGTTCTTCATTACCACATTCATATTCCATTGCAGCTGTGAAGCGTAGTGCATTGTACCAAAGCGCATTGAATTCTACAATATACCCCGAACGTGGAACAACAGGCTTACCATTATCCATAGAATTCATCCAAGTAATAGCTTCCCCTTTCGCATCAGCATAGAGTAATCCATTATCATCCAAGGTTAGATTAGGGTGTTTGCTTGAAACAAGATAATCAATAATATCACGTATCAAATCCATGTAGAGTTCTTGACAACGTCCCTTACCGACCTCTTTTGCATACTGTTGTATTGCCCAAATACACCAAAGCGGTACGTCAGGTTTATCCATCTCATATATTTTCACACTGAGTGGAATTCCATTCATAAAATCACGTAAACCTTTTGATGCTGTCTTCATTACAAGCTCAAAGTAGTCTTGTTCTTCAATACTCAAAGTTATTCCAGGCAATGCAATAAATTGGTCACGTGCACGACACTTAAACCAGGGATAACCAGCAAGAATATAACGCTCATCATTTTTTGTTCTATTATGGAACTGATGAGCTGCATTTACAAGACAATGGAAGAAATTATCACGTGGGCTACGTGATTCTACTTCCTTTTCAAAAAGATGTTTTAGTTTAGAGGTCTTATATTCAGCAGTTGAAGCTGCAAAGACAATACTTTCACCTTTACTAATATTCATCTCGAAATAACCAGGAACATAAAGGTCTTCATTAGATGCATATCCACGTTCTTGTTCCTTTGGATATTCCAAACCTCGATACCAGTATGGTTCATAATGGAATTCGTTTTTCTTTGAGAATTGCATAAAAAGAGTTGGATACCTTTCATACATACAAGTACTTATCCCATTATCTACATTATCATAAGAGTGATTAGCAGTACTGTTCTCATGAGTGAACTGACGAACACTACGAAAGGCAAGGAATGGACGAAATTGTAATGTTGTTTTAGAGTGTGCCTCCAATAATGTAAACCTTATTAATATACGGTCTTCATAATGTTGAAAGACAACCTCCTTCTTTAATAACACACCACCCACTCTATAAAGAGTTGTTGGTACAGTGTCACAATCAAATTCTCGTATATACTTATGTCCTCGTGGACTAAAATTATCGCCCTGATATTTATGTAAACCAAGATTGAAAGAGGCACCATGCTGAATGATAGTAGGATCAAGTGAACTCAGTAGTACATGATTTTCATCATCTAATTCTGGCACTGGAACAACCAGCAATCCATGGTACTTACGTGTATTACAATCTACAATCGTCGAACAAGAATAGGCTCCAGAGCGGTTTGTTCGAAGCAACTCTCTGAGTAATGATTCTTGGAGATTGGTCATCAGAGCTTTTTCAATTTTTAAGTAGCTCATAGTCTTTTAAGGTTTATTGTTTGGTTTTTAATTCTTTATGGTAGATGTCTTTGTAGACTTTATCTTTTGGTACTCCAAAGATACGAATATTTTTCTTTACAGCATTAAAAATAAGGCATTATTTTATCCCTCGATTCACATCGAGGGATAACAACAACACAAACACAAAATAACGCAGGACACACCTGCATTTTTATTTGCTAAAATTAGCCTATTAAATCATATATTACATAACACCATCTTCTCTGAGCTTCTCCTGCCATTTCCATGCAGTTGAGAGGACATCAGACAATGGTGTATCAGCTTTCCAGCCTAACACTTTGTTAGCTTTGGTACAATCGCCCCAAATCTTTTCAATATCACCTTCACGACGTGGACCATACTTCCAATTCAGTTTAACTCCAGTAGCTTTTTCGAAGGTGTCAACAATTTCTTTTGTTGAATTACCGCTACCAGTACCAACATTAAAATACTCGATTTTATCTGTATCCTGATCAAGTACACGTGCCATTGCTGCTACGTGTGCTTTTGCTAAATCAACAACATATATGTAATCACGGATACAAGTGCCGTCTGGTGTGTCATAATCTTTACCAAAGATAGTTAACTCTTTTCTGATACCCATGGCTGTTTGTGTAACGAAGGGAATCAAATTGTTTGGTACACCATTTGGTAACTCACCAATTAAAGCTGATGGGTGTGCAGCTATAGGATTAAAATATCTCAACACGATACTCTTAATATCAGCACCACTATGAATATAATCTAAGATGATTTGCTCGTTGATTTCTCCTTAGTATTACCATATAGGAGAGGTTGCTTTCTGATGTGGAGCGTCTTCTGCAGGCAAGTTTTCAGGCTTTGGCTGACCATAAACTGTACAAGAACTTGAGAATATAATACCTTTTACATTATACTCTGGCATAAGTTCCAATAAGTTCAGTAATGAAACAATATTATTTCTATAATACATCAAAGGTTTCTGTACACTCTCTCCTACAGCCTTAGATGCTGCGAAGTGAATAATGCCTTCAATCTTTGGATATTTACGAAAAACAGCTTCTGTTGCCTCACGATTTCTAAGATCAACCTGTTCGAAGATTGGTCTAACACCCGTTATTTTCTCTATTCCATCTAACACCTCTATTTTAGAGTTAGATAAGTCATCGACAATAACAACTTCATATCCAGCTTCTATTAGCTCAACACTTGTGTGTGAACCTATAAAACCAGTTCCTCCTGTGACAAGAATTGTTTGTTTCATTTCTATTTAGATTTCCTTATTTAGGCAGATTTATATTAAAAACTTATGCTGCAAAGATAATATATTTTTATTATAATCAAAAAGAGTGTAAAAAGTATCAGAATAAACAAAATCGAAAACTTTTTGTATATTTGCCGATATTATAAATACAAACAAAATCAGCGTCATGTTAGAAACAGAACAAACCCAGCAACAGATTGAGCGTTTTTTAAGGAAAGTTGCTCAAAAATTTTCCACAACTAATTGTGATATGCCAATGACAGATATTCATTTACGTTTATCACAAGACAATGGTGATCTTATGGCATTTGATGATAATGACGTTGAAATTACACGCTGTGTTATTGATCAATGGATTGATAATAAAAATGATTCGTTCTATCAAGAAGCTGCCTATATCTTACGTTCTGAGCTCAATCAGATTAAGCATGTGATTGAAAATATGGCAATTATGAAGCCATATAGTTTCATACTTGAAGATGATGATAAAAACAGTATCTCAGAACTTTATCTTGTAGATGATGATATTGTTATAATAGGTGGAGATTTGATGCATGATTTAGAGAGTGATCTTGATGATTTTCTCAAAGATTTATTGAACAAAGAAGAATGATAAGGTTGTCTTCCTCTTATTTTCATGTTTAGCTTGTCTTCTTCCCATATCTACTTATGCACAAAGACATGAAATACATGATGAAAATATTCGTTCATTACAAGTCATTGCTAATCATAAGTGGCTTGATTTACCAGTCATGACACTAAATTCGGGTAAAATAAGTTTTGATTTTGATGACCTAACACATACCTATCGTCGTCTAACTTATAGAATCGAACATTGTGAAGCTGACTGGAAACCTTCTATTGGACTCTTTGAGAGTGATATTTTAGAAGGATTTATGACGGGTAACACAATTGATGATATTGAAGAGTCAAAACTTACTAATACCTTATATACACATTATCATTTGGATATACCCAATGATAAATGTCGACCTAAATTGTCAGGCAATTATCGTCTTTATGTGTATGACGAAGATAGTAATAGAGATGATCACCCTTTGTTGACTGCATGCTTCATGCTTACAGAACCATTAGAAAGCTCTATGAGTGTCAGATTAAATCTTACAACACAAACAGACCAGTCAGTCAATCGAGAACATCAGCAAGTTGAGATGCAGGTTGATTATGGCAATTATATAATTAGTAATCCGCAACAACAAATCAAAACCGTTGTATTACAAAACCGAAATTGGCTTGACGCACGCTGGAACAGTAAACCACAATATGTCATGTCTAATGGTTTACGATGGATGCATAATCAGGATTATATCTTTTTAGCGGGTAATGAATATAGAAAATTTGAAATCTTATCAACTGATGTTACATCTATGGGAGTAGATAAAATCAGTTGGGATGGAAAGAATTTTCATGCTTATCTCTTCCCCACTACTCCTTTTATTAACTATCTTTACGATGAGGATGCTAACGGAGCCTTTTTAATAAGAAATTCAGATAATATTGAAATTAACACGATGAGTGACTATATGTTGATTCACTTTCAGCTCAAAAGCCGCATCTCCCTACCCTTATAGAATTTTTTCTAAATGGTGATTGGACCCCACAATCGTTTGCTTTCAACTTATGAAATGTCTTATAATGAATCAGAGGGATTTTATGAAGCTGTTATTCCTTAAAGTTAGGTTATTATAATTATCAATTTCTCACAGCTAATGAAGATGGCCATCTTTCGTCTTTTTAGAACTGACATTAGCCATTATCAAACTGAGAATAGTTATCAAGCACTTCATTTACTTTCGTCCACAGGGGAGGACGAACAGACAAACTTGTTGGCTATACTAATCTAAGATTTGTAAAGAAATAATATTCTAATTAAAAATAAGGAGGATAAGAAACAAACTTCATTTTTCCGTATTACACAACAAACGATAAAACAAAAAGTGTATTAAGGTAGTTATTCTCTCCTTTAATACACTTTTCTTTTATTATATTTATCTATTATCCTTATTGGAAAACTGATAAAACAGTCTTTATTAATCATTCATAGACAATAAGAACTCTTCATTGTTTTCGGTACGTTTCATACGGTCATGGATAGAATTCATTGCTTCAATAGCATTCATATCAGCAATATACTTACGAAGTATCCACATACGATCAAGTGTTGTGCGATTTTGTAGAAGATCATCACGACGTGTACTTGATGAAACTAAGTTTACAGCTGGGAAGATACGCTTGTTACTCAAGCTGCGATCAAGCTGTAATTCCATGTTACCCGTTCCTTTGAACTCCTCAAAGATAACTTCATCCATTTTTGAACCAGTGATCTCATCAATGCTGTTGCAATGATTGTCAGAGAACCCCCACCCTCTATATTACGAGCAGCACCAAAGAAACGCTTAGGTTTCTGTAATGCATTAGCATCAACACCACCTGTCAGAACCTTTCCTGATGCAGGAGCAACGGTGTTATAGGCACGTGCTAATCGAGTGATAGAATCAAGGAAGATAACAACATCATGGCCACATTCCACCATACGCTTAGCTTTTTCTAAAACAATACCTGCAATCTTTACATGACGCTCAGCAGGCTCATCAAAGGTTGAAGCTATAACCTCGGCATTCACAGTGCGTGCCATATCCGTAACCTCTTCTGGACGCTCATCAATCAACAACATCATTAAATATGCCTCTGGATGATTTGCTGCTATGGCATTGGCAATATCTTTCATCAATATAGTCTTACCAGTCTTTGGTTGTGCAACAATCAAAGCACGCTGTCCCTTACCAATTGGTGAAAAAAGGTCTACTATTCGAGTTGAGAGATTGGTTGTACGAGGATCGTCACATAGCGTAAACTTCTCTTCAGGAAAGAGCGGTGTAAGGTGTTCAAATGGGATGCGATCACGTACCTCAGATGGCTTACGACCATTGATTTTATCAATGCTTGTCAGTGGGAAATACTTCTCTCCTTCCTGTGGAGGGCGTACATGACACTCTATAACATCACCCGTTTTTAAGCCAAATTGTTTTATCTGATTATTTGCAATATACACATCATCTGGTGATGATAAATAATTATAATCGCTTGAACGAAGGAAACCATAACCATCAGGCATTACTTCAAGTACACCATTTGCCGTTATGATATCTGAAAAATCATAGGTTACCCTATTATCAATTGCTGCATTTTCATAGATAGGAGTAGAGGATATTTGTGTAGGAGTTGTTGGCTGATCAAACATATCATAATTTGGAACAACCCCATGGTCTTCTATTGGTAAATCTACGATTGAATAAAATCAGTGCCATCGCCAGGATCACCATCCCAAATATCATCTGACATAGGCGAAAAATCTGTTGGTTCAACATTCTGATTATGTGCATTCACTTTCTCTTGCAAACGTGCTAATAATTCTTCTTTACCTTCATTTTCATCCTCTGAAGATAAATTTGAAAATTGATCCTCTGGTATAAAATCATCTGAAATTGGTTGTTCTGCTTTTTCTTCGGACAATTCTTTTTCAGTTGCTTCAACCTTTTCTACCTCCTCTGATTTTGCTTTAATTGCCGCTTCAGCTGCTGCAATAGCTTCTAATTCTGCCTTAGACTTACGTCCCACGATGCTTGGGGATAGAGGCTAATATTTCTTCTGGGGATTTATCTTCTACCTTTTCATTCTGTGACTCAGGTAATTCTTTGAAAAGTGAAGGCTGACCTGTGTTCGTATTCTTAGTCTTCTTTAAATCAAAATTCTCTCCATCCTCACCATGTACCGAATAAACTCGGCTGGTATCCTTGCGTGCTATTCTGGTACGCTTACGTTTCGATTCTAATGGATGTGCTGTGCCAGCTTCCTCAGCCTGCTGATCAAGAATAGCATAAACAAGCTGATCCTTACCATCTCCTGACGAATAAAGTAGCACCAATGTTTTTGAGCAATTTCTTCAAGCTCAGAAACTTCTTTCTCTAATAATTCTTCTTACTTAACATATAAGAAATGTATGGAAATTACATTTGGAAGTATTAATGTTTCATAAGGAGAAACATTGTATAAATGTATTTTTGTGCTACAAAGGTATAATTTTTATTTTAACCTCACAAGAATTCTATTATCTTTTTGTGCTTTTTATCTATATTCATTTGTTTTGTTTCTTAATATAAACAATGTAACATAATATCTTATTTGTAAAATATTTTTCCAAACAACTAAAACGAATAGATGCACTTTTAGCCTTGAAATGGGCATGTTTTGACTTTGTAAAAAATGCTCTTTTCGCTTATTACTAACGCCCCTTTGAAGTTCAATTAACACTATTTCTCATGCCGTATTCTAACCTATTGTTTTACTGATAGTTACAAACTTAGTTCTTATAAGTTATTTCATACTTACTTGCAGTAAAACAACCCATGTGTATGTAAACATTTTTAAAGGTGTACTATAATCTAATAATCGATTGGAGTATAGTATTAGCTAATGAAAAATCAAACATTTTTATCATCTCAACTTTTACCTACATCAATAAAGATTATTCCCAACCGTTGAAGAATTATTTCAACTGTTGGGAAATAATTAAAATAGAATCAGATTCAAATATCTTATCTTACGAATACTTATTGATGCTGTTCCCTAAGAAGATCATTAACTGTCTTCACTGGGTTGAATGTGTCAAGTGGCACTTCTACAAAAACAGTATTCCAATTGCTCATAGCGCCATTCCATAAACCTGGAAGCTCCAAAGCTTTGAGTTCACGACCATTCTTTGACTTTGAACTGATAAAACCAGTAGACTTATCAATATAATTTGTCAAGTCAAAAGCTTGTCCTTTATAATCTTTTATTGCACACACAAGGTCAACAGGGTTGAAATGTGTACCTTCTGTAAACATTCTCATAGATGCCTCATTATTCTTGTCTATCTGCGAACTCTCAAGAATCTGAAGACTAATAGTACCGTCTTGGTTATAAGCAAGGAAAGGACCTCCACCAGGCTCACCTACATTTTTAACCATTCCACAGACACGTATAGGACGATTGAGTTTCTTATAAAGATAGTTTGTCAGCGATGCATTATCTAACGTATCTACATTGTGCAGCTTGCAATAAAGTTCATTCTGCAAGAAATCTGACATCTCTTCAAGTTCTTCACGTGTACAAGAGCAAGATTCAAGTTTATGAAGATAGTTAAAAGTACGTTTCTGCAAACTTACAAGTTTACCTGCAAGAATCATCTTCCAATTAATAGTATCTGACTTTAAGCGGTCAGGTACAACATTGTCGATGTTCTTTATAAAGACAATATCAGCATCTAAATCATTCAAGTTCTCTATTAAAGCACCATGTCCACCTGGTCGAAACAATAATGAACCATCTTCATTTCGGAATGGAGTGTTATCAAGATTTACGGCAATAGTGTCTGTACTTGGTTTTTGTTCTGAAAATGAAATATCAAAATTCACATCAAATTTAGCTTCAAATACATCTTTTTTTTCAGCAACTTTTTGCTTGAATAGGTCTAAGTGTTCATGTGAAACAGTGAAATGTACATGTGCTTGCTTATTACTTTCCGCATAAGATGCTGCTTCAACTAAGTGTTCTTCCATTGGAGTTCGCATTCCATCTTCATAAGAATGGAATAATAATAAGCCTTTAGGGAGCTGTCCGTAATTCAGTCCCTCATTGTTTAATAGTGTTGCGACAATGGCTTTATATCGTCCTTCTAAAACCAACTCATCGATAGATTTACCTTCCAGTTGCTGACATTTTTCTGATAATTCTTCATAGAATGCAAAATGACGAATGTTAGCAAAGAACTCCTTTTCAAATTCACTTGATGGAGTTTCATTGCTCCCCGTTAAGGAAAGCAAAGAGGTCCTTAAACATTCGACTGGCTGCACCTGATGCCGGAACAAACTTGACAACTTTATGCCCCTCTGTTTGATAATCTTTCCATACTCGACAAGCCGACATACAATCTTGATTATTAAGCACTACAACTCCTTTCTTTGGTGTTGCTGCTCCTTCAAGTTTTAAGTAGGGGAAACCTCTTTTGAAGTCCTCCAGCTGTCTACTTATCTGTTTTTCACTTATTCCTTTTTCATTAATTTGTTTTAGGTCTTCTTTTTTTCAAACTATAATGATAAGATAAAAGATTGTATTATTACTGCAAAAATAACGAATTAAACCGAAATAAGGAAACTATTTGACACCTTTATTTCGGTTTATATCTATTTTCTTTTGTATCTTTGCCTTACGAATAATAGAATGTATTATAGTATGGAAGAGAAAATCATTTATACGGATAAAGAAAGAGAATTATCTGAACAAATACTCGAGGGATTAAGAGAAACGCTCGGACAAACGTTTTATGAGAATGACCTTCCTAAACTGCGTGTTGACTTAAATAAGGCAATATCAGACAATGTCATCCAGCGCAATGTGTTTGGATTAAACCCTATTCTTTGTTCATTACAAACTGCGGATATTGCTGTTAAAGACATTGGCTTAAATCGTGACTCTGTTATTTCTATTCTTCTCTACCAAAGTGTGCAGGAAGGTAGTCTTTCTCTTGAAAAAGTAAGCACTTTATATGGTGAGGGTGTGTCAAGAATAATCCATGGACTTATACGCATTCAGACACTTTACAAGAAGACACCAGTTATCGAAAGCGAAAACTTCCGTAACCTACTTTTATCTTTTGCAGAGGATATGCGTGTTATCTTAATTATGATAGCTGATCGTGTCAATCTTATGCGGCAAATTCGTGATGCTGAGAACAAAGAAGCAAAGCAAAAAGTATCAGAAGAAGCGAGTTATCTTTATGCTCCATTGGCGCATAAATTAGGTTTATATCAGCTAAAAAGTGAGTTAGAAGATCTTTCCTTAAAGTATCTTGAACATGATGCTTACTATCATATAAAAGATAAATTGAATGCAACAAAGAAGGTAAGAGATGCTTATATTAACAGCTTTATAACGCCTGTTAATGAGCAGCTTAAAGCTGCTGGTTTAAAGTTTCATATAAAAGGGCGGACAAAGTCTATTCATTCTATTTGGCAGAAGATGAAGAAACAAAAGTGTGGCTTTGAAGGTATCTATGACCTCTTTGCCATTCGTATTATTCTTGATTCGCCAGAAGAAAAAGAGAAAATGCAATGTTGGCAAGCATATTCCATAGTTACTGATATGTATCAGCCTAATCCAAAACGTTTGCGTGATTGGCTTTCTGTACCAAAATCAAATGGCTACGAATGTCTGCATATCACCGTACTTGGTCCTGACAAGAAATGGGTCGAGGTACAGATACGTACTGAGCGTATGGATGAGATTGCCGAACACGGTCTTGCCGCACACTGGAGATATAAAGGAGTGAAGGCAGAAGGTGGTATGGACGATTGGTTGGCTTCTATTCGTTCTGCACTTGAAGCTGGTAACAACCTTGAGGTTATGGACGAATTTAAGTCTGACCTTTATGAAAAGGAAATTTATGTTTTCACTCCAAAGGGTGATTTATTAAAGTTTCAAAAAGGTGTTACCGTTCTTGACTTTGCTTATCATATCCACTCTAAGATAGGAAATCAATGTGTTGGAGGAAAGATTAATGGCAAGAATGTTTCTTTCCGTACTGAGCTTCATAGTGGTGACTCTGTAGAGATTTTAACATCATCAACTCAGAAACCAAATCGTGATTGGCTCAATATCTGTAAGTCATCACGTGCAAAAGCAAAAATACGTCTTGCCCTTAAAGAGACACAGATAAAAGATGGTTTGTATGCTAAGGAATTGCTCGAACGTAGGTTTAAGAATAAAAAGATTGAAATAGAAGACTCTACAATGGGACAACTCATTCGTAAGTTAGGTTTCAAAGAGGTATCTGAATTCTATAAACAAAATTGCAGACGAAAAACTTGACCCAAACCATGTTATAGAAGAGTATCAAAAGACTTACAACCATAGCCACAACATCAATCAATCGAAAGAGGCTGAAAGTGCAGAGAAATTTGAGTATGAGAATCCAACAACAGAATATCTAAAGAAAAATGATGACGTACTTGTTATCGATAAAAATCTTAAAGGTTTAGACTTCTCGTTAGCGAAGTGTTGTCATCCTATCTATGGTGATCCTGTCTTTGGTTTTGTAACAGTCACAGGAGGAATAAAAATTCATCGTAATGATTGCCCTAATGCCCCTGAAATGCGTAAGCGTTTTGGCTATCGTGTGGTTAAGGCACGTTGGAGTGGTAAGGGTACATCTCAGTATGCTATCACTCTGCGGGTAATTGGTAATGATGATATCGGTATTGTGAGCAACATATCTAACATTATTTCGAAAGATGAAAAAGTTGTTATGCGTTCCATTAATATTGATTCGCATGATGGACTTTTCTCTGGCAACCTTGTTGTTCTCCTTGATGATAATTCGAAATTAAATATGCTCGTCAAAAAACTTAGGACAGTAAAGGGAGTTAAGGAAGTCATGAGAATATAAAAAGAAAAACCATTCTCTTTGCCATTATTATGGAGAGAATGGTTTTTTTCTATCAGTTTTACCTAACGCTAAAATTAATTCTTGTTGATAATATATATTCCACCTGCAGCCAAGGTTCCTGCAATTACATATTTAATATAAAAGGTCTCATTAAGACATAAACAAGAGGTAACCGCACCAACAACTGGAATTAACGAATTATAAATAGCTATTTGCCCTACGGGATTACAAGTGAGCAATTTGTTGTAGAGTGTAAAACACAGAGTGCTAATTGATATGAGTAGTATTAAATATGTAAAACCTAAGAAATTAATCTGTACAAACCTACCCCCCATTAGCAGAGCAGGAATAATTAGTAACGCCCCTCCTATCGCTAAACTATAACCAGTTCCAACAAAGACATCTACACGTTTACCTAAACCACGTGTAAGCAGTGATGCTGAGGCACCACTAAGAGCATTAAGTATAATCATACCATCACCCAATAAACTAAATTGTCCACTATCTGACCCACCTAAATTTAATGATAAAATACCAGCAAAACCGATTAAACAACCTATAATCTTCTTCATCGTCAAGTGGTCACTCTTGAAGAATATACAGGCAAAAATAACGACAGAAAACACACTCAAAGAATTAAGTATGGCTGCACGTGAGCCTTCACTATGTGAGAGTCCAAAATAAAAGAAGGCATAATGAAGGGTGGTATTTAACAAGCAAAAAAGAAGTATATACCACCAATCAAATGCTTTTCTTACCTTAAAATTACGTTTCTTTCCTCCGGCAATCGCTAACACAATCAGACCAGACAAACAGAAACGTACTCCTGCAAAGAGCATTTTTGCACCAGTCATATCTGGTGTAATCGCAAACTCCTTAAAACCTAATTTTATCAATGGATATGCCCATCCCCATGCTATGGCTGCTGTAAGAGCAAATATAGTAACCCAGAATGGGCGTTGAAATATACTTTTTGTTTGTGTCATTTATCGTTTTTTATTTAGTGTCTCATCCTGAATTATATTTACATCATATAGATAGTGTATTCAAATTAGCTAAAAGAATTTGCGAATACAAATATGAGGCTAAATTAAACACACTATCTAATATGAATATAACAAATCAGTTACTTATTGGGCAGAACTAATCTATCCCCACTCTGTTTTATAAGTTCACGTTTGAAATAATCACTATAACCAGGACGTTTCACACGTTCACCAAGCCCTGTTGTTGTACGAAGGAATTTACCATCTTTTTCTGGTTTAATGGTCATATCATTAAACTTAACTATCAAATAGATAGCCAACTGACGCCAACGTGCAATCATCTCGTTACTCTTTAATACGGAATAATCATTGAGATACTTCACAGCAGCAGCTTTATTGGTTGTATAAAGAGCTTGTGCCTTATCCTCAACACCCTTCTGAGCTATATGATAAGAGTTTTCAAGTGAGTCACGAACCTCTTTTAATGCTGGAAATAGTTGGGAATAACGTGGATAAACCATATTACTTACCCAGTTACACACCCAAAATGCATTCTTATCTGAGAAAGTAACAGCATCAGCTTCTGGTGTATTGAAACATTCTGCACGCTCGGTATTACTGCAATAAATTGGAACATAAGCAATCATGTTTCCATCATCATTTCCAAACCAAAGAATACCACCAATCTCACGAGGTAACCATGAACGTAATTGTGCAATGTATGAAAAACCTGTCTGCTGTGTAGATACTGGACGCTCATTAAAACATTGCTTTCCATCTACTTCGTATTTCAAAGGTGTAGGACGATATGGTGAATTCCAAATGCCTTGCGCAATATCTTGATCAAGTGATAATGGTGTTCCTTCGTAGTGATCACGCATACAAGCCTCCATCTTAGCCAAGTCTACCTTTGTTTCTGGTGAAATCCAAAGAGGCATATCCTCTGCGTTAGGGTCTTTACCCAAAGCCCATGGTAACCAACGTGACATATCCTTGAAATGATTGAAAAAACTCCATACACGAGCATCACACCAACGACGACCACCAAAGTCGGGTGCTGCGTATGTCATCTTCCAGTTAAAGTCTTTATCCTTTCCTGTAAACCACCCTTTTGAACGTGCAAAGCTGATGCAATTTTTAGAGGTAATAACATCAGTATCATAATTTGAGAATTGACCGATACGACTTTGGTTTGCGTGAGCTGAAATCATACAATCAGGGATGCGTACCGCAACCCAGACTACCTTCTGTTTCTTATCACCACCACAACCTTGCATCTCGAGCAACCAGACCTCATTTGGGTCGGCGATAGTAAATGATTCACCACCAGAGTTATAACCATAGGTCTCAACAAGTGAAGTCATAACCTTTATAGCCTCACGAGCAGTCTTACTACGCTGTAAGCCAAGATACATCAGTGAACCATAGTCAATAATTCCCCTTTTATCAACCATTTCTTCACGTCCACCGTATGTTGTTTCTCCAATACTTACTTGATATTCATTGATATTTCCAATGACATTGTATGTTATCGGAGCCTCTGGAATAAATCCATGACTCTCACGAGTGTCATAGTCTATAATCTCTCGACGGTCACCTTTTGCATGAGTACCAGCAGGGTAATGACATAGATTTGTAAACAAGCCGTAATCATCAGCATTATACGTTACATAGACTGAACCGTCTGTTGTTGCTCCCTTTGTTGCAATGAAGTTTGTACATGCATTAGCATACGTAATCATTGTAAGGAAGAATAATGTTGCAAATGACTTCTTCATATTCTTCAATTTTATTATTAATACTTTATTTTTAGTTAGATATTCTTTTTATTATGACAGTTATCTGTTGCAATAATTCTTAATATTCTATCTTTTCCTGTAGGACGAACAGGGGTATCTTCAAGGTTACAGAAGAATACTTCTCTGTTCTTCCCGAATTGTAAAAGAATGAACTTTCCATCAAGGTAAGCCTTATAATCTTGCAATCCACTACCTTTGTCTATTATCTTAAAAGAAAGACAATATGGATTTAGGTTAAGATGTGTTATGATTGGCGGTTTATCATCGTATGCAAGAAGATAAGTCCCTGATAATTCACGTATTCGTCCTTTGACCCAACCATTCGAATAAATTCCACCACAATAGGATACTGAACCATCACTATTTAAGTTGTTACGCATCGCAACAAACAACTTCTCTGGATTATGTACTATGCGTGTTGGCTTAATACTAATCTGTGCATAGTTAAAGAGTGGGTATGCTACTTTAGAGAAGCTATAGGCCATTGATAGTTCGCTGTTTGTATGTCCATGTTGTAGCCGTAGCCAACCATTCTTTGCCAATAAGCCCTTCTTAATATTCAGTTGTACCCCATCTTCTTTAATATAATTATCTTTAGCATAATAAAGAGGGCTTGTTCCTTCTGGTTGACAAGTCATAGGAATAGCCTCAGGCACACCTCTCACTGTAAATTCCTTTATCGTATGATTGCCAAAGACATCTCTTATAACGTAACGAAGATGATAATCGCGTTGCTGGTTGAAGTTAATGATACCCTTATCAGCACCAGCTCGCAAAATGGGAAGCGTGTTTCCAGGTTCGATGTACGACTTCATAAACCAAACTTTCGTAGAAAGATAGTGGTCGTAATCTCCCCATGAATTAACCATTCTATGACAACTTGTAGGAATATTATTCACATCCGAAGAAAAGATCAGTTTATCATCGCAAAACAACTGGGTGTATCTAATACCAAAGTTGTTATACACATCATCCATGTGATCACTGGCTCTCACACCAAAGCCCACCTTTCCCCATGCTTGAAAGTGTCCTTTGTCAAAGGTAAAGATACGTGATTCGGAATTGTGCTGGAATACTCCCTTTCCCTGCTGAGGATATGATTTAAAAGAATAAACAGCAGGTGCAGTTTTATCCTTTACAATATGTTTGAGAAAATTGAGAGGGTCATAAAGGTTCTTACCTTTTGTCCTATGCATTTCTAAATGAATATGTGGTCCTTGTGATGAACCAGTATTACCACTTAATCCAATAAACTGTCCCTTTTTAACCGGAAATTCACCCGGTAGGAACTTAACATCACAAGCAAATTGTTGATGCTGGTATTGCCATTTACGTACGGCTGCTTCAATCTGTGGAGCAAAACGATTTAGGTGGACATAACAACTGGTATATCCATTCGGATGTGTAACTAAGATTGCTCTCCCATAGCCATATTTCCCAATGATAGCACCAGATATAAAGCCATCGGCTATGGAATAAACGCCAAGATTTACTTCACGTTCGGTTTTAATATCAATACCTCCATGGAAGTGGTTAGGACGGGGTTCTCCAAAGTTGCCCGCCAATTGCACAGGGATATGAACTGGTGAACCGAAAGGTAGTATTGATAAAAAAAGATTTAATAATAAACTCATTGACTATCCGTCCCTTTCTATAATTGATATTATAAATCTATTATATAATAAAAACCCTTTTTTACGTCAGCAATTTATCGTCTTTATAGGCTTTCAACTGACCATCAAAATCTGGGCGTATGATGATAGTACCTGTACACCATTCCGTCATTGCTTCTTCCATACTGAATGAATAGACATCAAGAACTATTCCATTTTGAAGAACCACTATCCCTTGTTCTATTGTACCATCAACAGTTTCTATGAAGTTTGCTGCAATACGTCTTATAGGCATTTCATTCTTTTTTTATAACTAATTAGGCTTAGAAGGTATGCCTCGTTCTTTCATTGCATCAGCTGGCGTTCTTGCTGGCGTTACTGGTTGATGATTAGACGAGTCCTTTGACTTAACACGTTCACCACCAATAGTTCTTATTGGTTCTGTATCTTGTAGAGAATCAGTTGATTGTTTTATATCCTCCTTTCGAATATGCATACGAACAAGTCGAATATTTCTAAGTAACAGAATTCTATAAGTACTTGTAGGTTGTTGTTCCTTTAACATTAAGAAGTAGCCCCGAATATGTTTTACACGCAATGAGTCACCTGCTTCGATTGTCATTGTATTGTGAGAATCAGATGTAATATGTTGATATTGTGTAACAATACTATCATTGGAATAGGTAACAGCCATCATGATAATCGCATCGCGTGTACCATCTTGAATGATATACTGAGAGTCAAAACTAAGAAGTAGACGATCGCCTTTATGAAAAGCAGTATCTGCCTTAATTTCAAACGTTTCACGATCAACAGGAGTATATGGAGAAAGGATTAGAGAGTGACTACCTTTCCAAATGTCAGTCGTATCACCTTTTGAAGTGATGTTACCATACTGTGCCAATTCATTCTCGGAAGCTCCCTGCGCACGTGCCTCACCTTCTAATCGTTTAGTAAGTTCAATATAGATATCGTGTAAAAGTTCAGTATGTCTCATATAGTATTGAAGCGAGTTGTCAAACTGTTCTTCCGACACATTATACTTCTTTATTACCGCCAACTTAAAGGCTTTCTGTTTGACCTCTGTATAACCTTCCCTATTTGCGAGTGCCATAGAAATATGGTAATCATGGAGAATATCTTCCATCTCTGATGGTTGAATATACTCAGAAGGGATTGATGGCTTACAACTTGTAATAAAAGAAACAAGCATTAACCAGCAAAGTGTAACGAAAGAATATTTGCTTCTCATCATCAAACTATTGATGTTCTACATTATTTTCCTTATTAATAATCTTATTATTATCAATAGGTAACCACCCATTAAAATCCTTACGAAAGGCAAGAATAATCAAAATAACACCTACCGAGATGCAGGAGTCTGCAAAGTTGAATATGGGCGAGAAAAAGATAAAGGATTCACCACTCCATAATGGAAACCAGTTTGGAAATGTACCATGAAAGAGTGGAAAATAAAACATATCAACCACTTTTCCCATAAGTATTGGCGCATATCCTTCTCCCCATGAAACGAGACTTGCAGGTGTAGCTCCCTCAAGGTAATATGGTGTAGAGGATGTGAATAATTGACCATAGAAGAGTGAATCAAAGATATTACCTGCTGCACCTGCTGTTATCATCGATAAAACTATGATGTAACCCATCCTTGCTCCCTTTTTGATACGAGAGAAGATGTACCATATAAGAAAACCGATAGCAATAATACGGAAGATGCTTAGGAAGAGTTTACTTCCTAATTCCATACCCCAAGCCATACCATTATTCTCGATAAACTGTATCTGAAACCAATCAAAGATATGGATTGATTCGCCTAAATTCATATTTAGTTTTACAACAACCTTTATAATCTGATCTATCACAATCAATAGAACAATGATTAAAGTTGCAACTAAACCTTGTTTTTTCTTTTTACTCATTAGTGATTCTTATTTGCCAACTTAGATGCTACACTCAATGTTGCATGTGGAACAATACGAAGTCTTTCCTTAGGTATCAGTTCGCCAGTAATGCGGTCAATGCCGTATGTTTTATTACTAATTCTGACCAATGCAGTTTGAAGAGCTTGTATGAATTTCTGTTGTCGTTGAGCCATCTGCACCAACTCCTCCTTAGTTTGACTCGAACTCCCTTCTTCCAGAGCTTTATATGTTGGTGAAGTATCATTTACATCATTAGTATTCTTATTCATCAAAATCTTCATTGTCTCTTCGTAGTCAGACTTAGCAATAGCCAACTTGTCATTTATAATTATGCGGAACTCCTCGAGTTCTTCATCAGAATAACGCTTCTTAGTTTCCATAAGGTAATAATCGAATTAGGTTATGAAAGTAAATATAATGTGTTATTAAAAACGTCTATATAAGAACGCTTATTAATGTTAGATCAATACTTTAATAAATTTATGGGCGCACAAGAGTAGTGCCCATACTCATTTATCAAACTTTGTTTATATGAATATGAAGTTTAAATTCATCAAACTCAACCTCTGTTCCATCGTTTACTGCAATCATAATATCATTAGCAAGAACCTGAGTCTTAATAAGTTCTCCAAATGATTCGACTGCAGCAGAAGCCTCTGTGTGCGGCTCTATAACAACAGAGATGCGGTCGGTAATTTCAAGTCCAGTTTCCTTACGGAGTTCTGGATACGATTAATAAGCTCACGTGCCATACCTTCACGTCGAAGTTCTTCTGTCAGTTCTACTTCAAGAGCAACTGTCAGGTTACCTTCATTGCTTACCAACCAACCTGGTATATCCTCAGAGATGATTTCAACATCTGTTGCTTCTACCTTAACAGACTGACCTTCCAGTTCGAAGTTAAATTCACCTGCAGCCTCCAAAGCAGCAATCTCATCTTGTGAGAGTGCATCCATTTGGGCAGCAACCTGCTTCATCAACTTACCAAACTTTTTACCCATGACGCGGAAGTTACACTTCACCTTCTTAACAAGTATACCTTGACCTTCAACGAAAGCAAGATCCTTAACATTAACTTCGTGCTTAATTAAATCGGCAACAGCCTCAATATGCTTCTTTTGGGTTTCATCAACAGCGGGAATCATAATTTGTGCCAAGGGTTGACGAACCTTAATATTAACCTTACGACGCAGAGCGAGAACCATTGAAGTAATGCGTTGTGCCATATCCATACGTGCTTCAAGATCAGCATCTATAACAGTCTCGTTAGCTACTGGCCAACGGTCTAAGTGGATACTCTCTAACTCGCCACCTAAGTCTGTGTAGAGCTGATCAGCATAGAATGGAGCGAATGGAGCCAACAGACGTGCAACCGTCATCAAACAGGTGTACAATGTGTCGTACGCACTCTTCTTGTCAGCACTCATTTCCTTACCCCAGAAACGTTTACGGTTCAAACGAACATACCAGTTACTGAGGTCGTTATTAACGAATGAGTCAATAAGACGACCAGCACGTGTTGGGTCAAAATTCTCTAACTCTGCTGTCACACCCTTGATGAGTGAATTGAGTTTAGAGATAATCCAACGGTCAATCTCTGGTGCATCTGCCTTCACAGCCTCACATGTTGTAGCATCATAGCCGTCAACATTTGCATAAAGGGCAAAGAAGCTATACGTATTATATAAGGTGCCAAAGAACTTACGGCGACACTCGTCAACACCTTCTGGGTCGAATTTCAAGTTATCCCATGGTTCGCTGTTCGTCATCATATAGAAACGTACTGGATCGGCACCATACTTATTCATCATCTCAAATGGGTTGGTAACGTTACCCACGTGCTTACTCATCTTATTACCCTTTGCATCGAGTACAAGACCTGTTGAAATCACGTTCTTGAAGGCAACAGAGTCAAACACCATTGTTGCAATTGCATGGAGAGTAAAGAACCAACCACGTGTCTGGTCAACACCCTCGTTAATAAAGTCTGCTGGGAAGAATGCTGGTGGAACAGCCATACCCTCATAGCATGAGTGTACCATCTGATCACGATATTCGGCCTCTGTCTTACCTGTTGCCTTCAAACCCTCTGCATTAATCTCACCTTCAAATGGATAGTGAAGCTGAGCGTATGGCATAGAACCGCTATCGAACCAAACGTCAATAAGGTCTGACTCACGATACATTGCCTTTCCTTCATCGTTTACGAGAACGATACCATCGACGTATGGACGGTGAAGGTCAATCTTATCATAGTTTTCCTGACTGAAATCACCTACTACGAAGCCCGCTTCTTTCAGAGGGTTCTTCTCCATGTGGCCTGCTGCAACAGACTTCTCAATTTCATTGTAGAGTTCCTCTACAGAACCAATACATTTCTCTCCACGGTTTTCATCACGCCAGATAGGCAAAGGAGTTCCCCAGAAACGAGAACGACTGAGGTTCCAGTCATTCAGGTTCTCAAGCCAATTGCCGAAGCGACCAGTACCAGTAGACTCAGGCTGCCAACGAATAGTCTTGTTCAACTCAACCATACGTTCTTTCTTAGCAGTATCCTTGATGAACCAGCTGTCAAGAGGATAATAGAGAATTGGCTTGTCTGTACGCCAGCAGTGAGGGTAATTATGTACGTGCTTCTGAATATTGAAAGCTGTACCTTCCTGCTTCATCTCCATACAGAGAATGATGTTCAGGTCTTCTTCCTTCTCTGATGCTTTCTTATCCCATACGCCATCAGGATTGAAGCGTGGGTCGTATGAATTCTTTACATAGTCACCAGCGTGATGGCTGTATGCCTTTTCGTTTACACAAGCGTTAACGAAGTTCTGATCTAACTCCTCAATTGTGTAGTATTTGCCCTGAAGGTCAACCATAGGACGAGTCTGTCCCTTCTTTGAAATCAGATAAAGTGCTGGGATATTTGCATCCTTTGCCACCTTAGCATCGTCAGCACCGAAGGTAGGAGCAATATGTACGATACCCGTACCATCGTCAGTTGTTACATAATCACCAAGAATGATACGGAAAGCCTCGCTCTCCATCTCAACAAACTTGTCACGACCATCTTCGCTTGTAAATACCTTTTCTGGGTGTGCAGCAGCATAGTCATTCACAAACTTTGGTGCAAAGTCACCTGTCTGCTCAACTGGTTTTATCCATGGCATCAACTGCTGATAGTGTAAACCTTCAAGTTCTGTGCCCATCAAACGACCTACAATGCGATAAGGTATCACTTTATTACCACGTTCGTATTCTGGCAATACATCCGTCACCTCACCTTCTGGCTTCAAATAAGCAGCTACACGACTTGCGGCCATGATGAGTGTCAACTTTTCTGCATCGTATGGATTATATGTCTCAACTACAACATATTCAATCTTTGGACCAACACAAAGTGCAACGTTTGAAGGTAGTGTCCAAGGAGTGGTTGTCCATGCAACGAAGCAAGGCTTGCCCCATGTTTCCTTTGGCAAATTAGCCTTTCCTGCCAATGTCTGCCAATCATTAGCAGGAATCTCAAACTGTGCGGTAACAGTAGTATCCTTTACATCACGATAACAACCCGGCTGATTAAGCTCGTGGCTTGACAGGCCAGTACCTGCACCTGGTGAATAAGGCTGAATAGTGTAACCCTTATATAGCAAACCCTTGTTGTAAAGCTGCTTGAGAAGCCACCACAGTGTCTCTATATATTTATTGTCGTATGTAATATATGGGTGTTCCATATCAACGAAGTAGCCCATTTCCTCTGTTAGCTGCTGCCATTCAGCAGTAAACTTCATTACATTTTCACGACATTTATGGTTATATTCTTCTGTTGAGATATATTTTTCGGATGCGTGGTTGTCAATATCCTTCTTTGTGATACCCAACTCTTTCTCTACACCTAACTCAACTGGTAAACCATGCGTATCCCAACCCGCCTTACGATGCACCTGAAAGCCTTGCATTGTCTTGTAGCGATTGAAAGTGTCCTTGATTGAACGCGCCAATACGTGGTGAATACCAGGGTGACCATTAGCAGACGGAGGTCCCTCGAAGAAGATGAATTGTGGCTCACCTTCACGCTCATCAATACTTTTGTGGAAGATATCTTTTGCCTCCCACTTCTTCAACATTTCCTGATTTGTGCTTACAAGGTCAAGTCCCTTGTGCTCGGCGAATTTCTTTGCCATATTCTTTATTTATTTTGCTTATTTTCTAAATATATGCAAAGATACAAATAACAACTGAAACTACCAAACTTTTTAGTTATATGAAATTTACTATAAGGCTTGATGTTATAATTTGTTTATTTTCTTTTGATAGTTGACAAGTTAATAGTGTTATTAAATAGTGAGGCTACGATTTATAAAAGACAAACCATTTTTATCATCTCGTTCTAAACCATTGGTTTATTAATTTAAAACATACTCAATCTAAAAATTGATTTTGATTATCTTTGAATGATTATTATTCAAAAATAATTAGATAGATAATCACGTGCAACCTATATTAATCTTGTAAACATTTTTCTAACCAAAAACAAACCAATACATGCTCATTGAGCATAATAAAGAGGCTCTTTTAATCTGTTAAACATGCCCTTTTTAACCGAAAGAAAGCACCTTTTGAAATCTAACCAAGCACCTTTTCGTGTAGCACCTTATAACGTCCTGATTTTACAAGCAACTACAAACCCACACTTTACACCCCTATCTATGTATTATCACCAATGTATTATTTAATATTTTGTAAATATTTTTCCAACATCATATCCACCTTCTAAGTATATTAAGAAGATTTCTCAATGTATAGAAGAAAGGTATGAAATATTTTTGACACACTTATAGAGGTACCCCATTCAGAAGATTATAAGGCCATAAACTTATCTATGTTTATGCTTTTATGTACCAAGAATGAATAAAACAATCATATAAAATCAAAGAAACAATCAAAATTCCTAAGCATACCCATAAGATTAAAGAATGTTGAAGGTTTAATAATCCATAAGAAAGAACCAGTCCTACCCCTATGCCTGACTCCCAAGCAAGTAAAAACGTACTCTGACTTGTTCCACGCTGACAATGATCTGACATTTTAATAAAGAAGAGTAAAAATCTACTTCCAATCAGCCCTGTACCCAATCCGAATAAAATAGGTACAACATTCTCTATACTTTCTTGTTCGCGTGTAATCATCAGTAAAACCGCTATTCCCATTACAATCATTCCAGTCGTTGCCTCACTACGAAGGTCAGCATCTGCAAACACAAAACGCTCTGCTAAGATAGCAATTAAAAAACCGACCATCAACATACAATAAAAACGAGGAGTGTGTTCTATACTTAAAATAAGTCCAACGACGGATGTTACAAGCGCAATTATAACAAAGAGCCAGTGACTACCTTTTAATAAGAAACGATCGAAAGAGAAACGAGTTAAATCCTCGCTTGGCATACGAAATGGAAATCTGATTAAATTGACAAAGATAAAAGAAACTATCAGACAAACGCAAGAAAAGAAATAGAACGGATGGAAAATTCATCGTTTTACAAACCATAATTCCAGCTAATGGGCCGAGAGATAGAGCGAACCTACCAAACCATGTCGCAGCATGGTTGGCTTCCGTCCTATGCACAGCTTCAACGGTGTCAATTATTAGTGTACTAAGTAATACAAGTTGTGACAATCCATAGAATGCACCTTGTATAAAACGAAGACTTACAAGTAACGTATAGTCGAGATAATTAAAAAGGTAGTTTGCTCAAATAATAAAGTATACCAGTAACTGCCAACAATAGTAAGATAGAAAGATTAAAAACATTCTTACGACGATAACGTTGTACGAGATAACCCGAAAGACTACCAAAAAAATATATTCCAATAAAGAAAACTCCCATTACAAGTGCTATCTGAAACATAGAGTATCCTCTATCTATCATTTGTGAAGGTATGGTAGCTATAAGCATATAAGAAGACATAACTAACAATAGATTAGCCATTGCCAATAACCAAAAATGCTTATTCCATAAACGAACATGAACAGGTATGTTTTGAGTATCCATAATCTTTTTATTATTCCGAAAATCTTTATCAAGAGTTGTACAAAGAGAGATGTAACAGATTAAGATAGAAAAACTATCTAATAAAAACTTATATTATTTTTTATAAAACAACTTTTTATATGTGACCTACCATAAATTAGTATCCTGAATTCTAACCTATTAGAAGATAGATTAATAAGCTTCATTCTCAGAAAGGAAACTTGTATCCTTCACACATTTTAATATACTCTTGAACACCCTCTGTAATACATTTATTAACATTAGCAAAATGACGTAGGAACTTTGGTTTGAAACCTTGTGTCATACCAAGCGCATCGGCATAAACAAGCACCTGACCATCTGTACCATTACCTGCACCAATACCAATTGTCGCTGCATTCACCATTGATGTTACCTTAGTAGCCAAAGTGGCAGGAACTTTTTCAAGCGTGATAGCACTTACACCAGCTGCATCAAGTGCGAGAGCATCTTCAATAAGTTTCTCAGCCTCAGCGTCATCTTTGGCTCGAAGTCCATAACCACCAAACTTATGAATACTCTGAGGAGTTAGTCCAAGATGTCCTATAACAGGAATACCTGCTTCAACAATTCCTTTAATTGTATCAGTAATCTCCTTACCTCCCTCTAATTTAAGAGCACCAGCACCAGTTTCTTTTATAATTCGGATAGCATTGCGAATGCCATCCTCACGGCTCACCTGATAAGAACCAAAAGGCATATCACAAACAACAAGACAACGCTGACAAGCACGCACAACAGAACGTGCATGATAAATCATCTGATCAACAGTAATAGGAGTTGTATCTTGATTACCTGCCATTACATTCGAGGCTGAGTCGCCAACAAGAATACTATCAATTCCTGCTGCATCAATAATCCCAGCTGTTGTGAAATCATAAGCAGTCATCTGTGTGATTTTCTCACCTGACTGCTTCATTTCTAATAATGTTTTTGCTGTTACCTTCTTTTTATCTGTTGTTAAATAACCCATAATCACTTTTTATAATTCAAAGTCCTTTTTACTATGTTGTTTAATTATACATATTACCAACTGTCATAGACCTTGCTTTTGGTTTCGGGCTGCAAAGTTACTCCTTTTTAATGGTCTGACAAAGTAAAACTATCATAATTAGATATCACCTCCTTGGTATAAGACTCTATTTCTGCTACCGAATTAGTTGTTGCAAGTCCTATTACACGCGCTCCAGATGCTAACCCCGAACGCAAACCATTAAAACTATCTTCAAATACTATACACTCCTTAGGAGATACTCCAAAACGAGCTGCAGCCTTTAAGTAGCAATCTGGTGAAGGTTTACTCTCTGTAAAATCTTCTGATGTAAGAATTTCATTAAAGTAATACTTTATCTCAGGACACTTATTATATACATTCTGCATCTTTTTCAAGATTTGAACTTGTTACGATAGCTGTACTTATACCTTTTGTTTTAAGTTCTTTTATAAATTCCTCAAAAACCATTAATATAATTAAAATCCATGTTACGTTCGTATTCATAGAGTAAAGACGTAATTTTTATCTTGTTTATCTTCTTCTCCATGAAAATATTTATCGTATATCTGATTCAAAGTTAATCCTTTGATTATGTATTCAAAATTCTCAATATTAGGACGTAAACGTTTATCCAATTTCTTCCAAAACAAAGTATATAGAGGTTCTGTATCTAAGACAACACCATCCAAATCAAAACAGACAAACTTTTTACCATTTTATTTATTTATTATTGTAAATATAATGCAAAGTTACAAAAAAACTTTTCGTAACTTTGTAACCTATATATGTCAAAGAGATTATTCACTTTATTCGCCGTTTCCACGATAATCATTTTTATCATGAGCTGTTGTAGAAAGAAGTCTTCAGTACCAAAGACGCTGAACATTCCAACAGCTATGGTTTCTATTGACACTATTGCACGTCTTTCAGATGAAATACAATGTCATGTACACGTTGATTTTACATACATTAATGATAGGAAATATTCAATATGCAATGATTCTTTACTAAGAATGGGACTATTACAACCAGATTACTTCTCTATCATTAATGATAAGAAACTAACACCTCAGAAAGCGATTCCAATCTTTGTGCGTCAGTATATAAACGAGTATATGGAGATTGCAAAACTTATTCTTCAAAAAGAGAAAGATAAGAGTAACCTTATAGGAGAACTAACTATAAAAACTGAATTACGAGCAGCAAATAACGCGAATATTACTGCACTATCTCATATAGCCATTAATAATGGCAACGGGCAGCTGACAAAATATACAATAGTTCGTAATTTCAATCCTCAAAACGGACATCTTATTACATTGCAAGAGGAGTTTGGTAATGACTACAAAGAAAGATTTACAAAAGAAATTATCGAAAAGTTAATTGATCGAGAAGCTCTTGAAAGCGATGATATTGCAGGACTACAATCCAAAGGTTATTTTGTTGGAATAGATCCATATCCTACTGACAACTTTATCCTCACTGATGATTCAATAGTCTTCATCTACAATCCTGGTGAAATTAACCAGAAGGAAGTTAGAGTAGTCGTAAAATAACTAACTTGATATTAATCTTCTGTAATGCTTCATAAATTCCATATTAATTAAAGATATGATTGAAATTATAAAAAAATACTTTCTTCAACTCACTTCTAAACAGGAAGAACAATTTACAGCACTTGATACATTATATCACGATTGGAATGCTAAAATCAATGTTATTTCACGCAAAGACATTGATAATCTCTACGAGCATCACATCCTTCACTCACTGGCAATTGCTAAACATATAAGCTTCCGTGAGGGTACAAATGTCCTTGACTTTGGAACTGGTGGAGGATTTCCGGGCATTCCCCTTGCCATCTTCTTTCCAGAAGCTAACTTCAAGCTAATCGATGGTACGGGTAAAAAAGTAAGAGTAGCACAGGAAGTTGCAAATGCAATTGGACTCGATAATGTCCTTCCGGCTCACTTACGTGGAGAAGAAGAGAAAGGTAAGTTTGACTTCATCGTTTCACGTGCAGTAATGCCTTTACCCGACTTAATGAAAATTGTCAAGAAGAATATTGCATCTGACCAACATAATGTTCTGCCAAATGGTGTAATTGTTTTGAAAGGTGGAAACCTCAATGAAGAATTGAAACCTTATAAAAACATTGCTGAAAAAATAGAACTTTCACAATGGTTTGACGAAGAATGGTTTAAGGAGAAATATCTTATCTATGTACCAGGATAGGTTTATCTTTCATATTGAAATATACAACTCTATCTCACCTACTTATTCTCATTATTATTATATATGCTTAATATACAAACATTTGAAGTAAATCCTCTTCATGAAAATTGTTACGTTGTCAGTGACGAAAACAAAAGAATGCGTTATTATCGATTGTGGAGCATTTACCGAAGGCGAACAAAATTCTATCATAGATTACATAAAGAAAGAAAAGACTCACCCCTGTACATAATATTGGTACTCATGGACATCTTGACCATCACTTTGGCGACAATGCGCTCCTTACAGCTTTCAACCTCCAACCTGAGGTTGCAGAAGGTGATACCATCTTTATGAAAAATCCAAGACAAGCAGCTGAACAAATGCTGGGAATGACATTGAGCTATGACTTACCTTCTGGCGAACTAAAACTTAATAAAAATAAAATTATTTCTTTCGGTTCTCATTCATTCAAAGTCATACATACACCCGGACATTCTGGTGGTTCTGTATGCTTTTATTGTGCAGAAGAAAATGTTTTGTTCACTGGTGACACACTCTTTAAAGCAAATATTGGTAGAACAGACTTCCCGGGAGGAAGTATGTTTCAGATTATCAGTAGTCTTCGAGAACTTGCTCAGCTTCCTGATATTACAACTGTTTATCCCGGACATGGGCCACAGACTACTATTGGATTTGAATTAGCCCATAATCCTTATATGGACAGATAAAAAAATAAATCATTAAACTCTCAAAATGAAAAAAAAACTTCCACAACCTGAAAAGATACTACTTGGTATTGACCCTGGCACAAATGTTATGGGTTATGGCGTACTACGTGTTTGTGGGAATAAAGCTGAACTTGTCGTTATGGGAGTCATTGATATGCGTAAAGAGAAAGATGCCTATCTCCGATTGGGTAGAATATTTGAACGTGTAACGTGGATTATTGACGAATATTTACCCGACGAAGTTGCCGTTGAGTCTCCTTTCTTTGGTAAAAATGTACAATCAATGCTTAAACTCGGACGTGCACAAGGTGTTGTAATTGCAGCAGCTATTAATCATGATGTACCAATTCAAGAATATGCACCATTAAAAATTAAAATGGCAATCACGGGAAGAGGTTCTGCTTCAAAAGAACAGGTAGCTGGTATGCTTCAAAAACTCTTACATCTTCGAGATGATCAAATGCCTCATTTTATGGACGCTACCGACGCTGTTGCAGCAGCCTACTGTCATTTCCTACAAATGAGTCGTCCTGAAACTGATGCTAAACACTATGGTTCGTGGAAAGACTTTGCACGTAAAAATACAGACAGAATAAGATAAAAACTAAATACTAAAATTGAAAAATTAATTATATGAAATATAAAATCTTTCTCTTATCATGTCTTATCATATACGCATTAGCTTAAAAAGCACAACAAGAGCGTATCTCAAAAAAATATTGTATGCAAATGCTTATAAAACAGCTATCAATTGCAACGAAAAATTAGATATACGTAAAATAGCTTCTTTCAAAGTTGATGCCATTACTTATCTTAATAGTAGAACATTAACACAAATTATTGACACAACTAAGCTATTTTCTAATAAGTACATCTTTAATCTCAACACACAACTTGACTCAATGGCTTTATTATATGAATGAATATGTAAACCTTTTTCACAAAGGTATATACATATGCAGAGAATTCTAAAAAGAAAAACAGCTTCTAGAACATTTCGAAATGCAAGTATCAATCACTCACTCTATAATGATTCTGATAAAACCCTTGTATTGGTCTATTTCAATAGTGAAGACGAATTAACTCCCTTCTCTCTTGATACAAATTGGATTGAAGCTTTTGAGGAAGTTAAGAAAAATAACAGAGGACCATTAGTACTAAACAAGTAAAAATAATTCTATATCTTAAGAAACTAAAGTTATGCAAGACGAACAAATAAAATATCCATTTGAAGAGAAAATAAAAAGAGGATTTGGTAACTTATCTGCAAGAGAAGAATCTTATAGATGAGATTTTACCTGATATCACAGATATAGAAGAAAAGTGGTTAGGAATTGCTGAGGCTTACCTGCCTGATGGTATGAGAGAATTTGCAACCTACCCTACCGTTTCACTTGGTTGGATGATGTTTGTTGGTATGGCTATTGCCACATATTGGGACAAAGATTGGGAATTATATAATAAGGTTGAAAATCTCTACACTTACTTACGCGACTCCATAGACTTTGACCACATGGATGACTATATCTGCGAAAAAGTTCTTCTACTTACAAATGACGAACAACACATTATTTCTACAATTATAGGAAATTGTGCGTCACGAACCAACAGCATACTTCGTCATCTTCCTATATCACATGGAACCAGTGATGCCTTTTCATGCTTATGTTGCAGCTCTTCATCAAATGTACTATATGGGAGCTGCCATACAATTAAAACGTATGGGTTACCACATGACAAAATTATAATTATAGGCGAGGTTTTGTACACAGTAATATGAGAAAATAACACCCTACTATCGTAAGAATGTACATATTGTGGTCTAATGACCTATTTGGATTTAGTTTATAAATCAAACATCTTAAAAGTATTCTTCCTGTATACCATTCACATTGATTGTATCGGCCGTTTGACAAGGATTAAATCTGGTTGGAATCGCAAATCTACTACCTTGACTATAACCTAAACGTTTGTCTGCATAGACACATTGCATAAAATAAGCCCATACAGGTAAAGCGGTTGTGGCACCTTGTCCCATTGAAGTATGATCGAAATGAATATCACGATCCTCTCCACCTACCCAGCAACCACTAACAAGTTCAGGTGTAATACCCATAAACCAACCATCAGAGTTGTTATTAGTTGTACCAGTTTTACCACCTATATCAGCGGTAAGATGATATGCATAATGCAAACGACTACCCGTTCCACCTTGAATTACGGCGCGCATCATATCAATCATCTGGTAAGAACTATTCTCTGAAATAACCTCAGTCATCAAAGGTTGAAACTTAGCAATAACATTACCATGACTATCCTCTATCTTTGTAACGAATAGTGGAGCACACGAATACCACCATTAGCAAAGGTTGTATAAGCACTTGCCATTTCACCAACAGAAGCCTCACATGGACCAAGACAAAGCACAGGACTTGCGTACTTATCTATATCGGGATTGTTCAAACCAAAGTCATGAAGTATATTTACAAACTGTGAAGGACCGAGAAGATTAATCAAATAAGCTGAAATCCAGTTATTTGATTGTTGTAACCCCCAACGTAATGGGACTTCCTGACCGTAACGAGCACGTGAACCATTGCGAGGTGTCCAACCTCCATACGTACGTTGTACATTTGGTGCAAGTGAACAAGGAGTCATACCATTTTGCATTGCAAGTGCATAAAGAAATGGTTTAATCGTTGAACCGACCTGACGACGACCTCCCATAACAACATCATACTTAAAATGTTCATAATCAATACCTCCCACATAAGCCTTTACAGCCCCTGTATGTGCATCCATACTAATAAAGGCAGAACGAAGGAATGACTTATAATAACGTATAGAGTCGATAGGGGGTCATCATCGTATCAATATCACCATGATAAGTAAAGAGCGTCATTTCACGAGGAGTACGAAAACTACGTTTAATCTCTTCGGGTGTTGCACCTTGTTCTTTCAGACGACGATAGCGCATTGTCTGACGACACGAACGATTCAATATCTCCTTTATTGTACGACGAGAAATATTAGAAGAAAAAGGTGCATTCTTCTTATAACGCATTGCAAGATTAAATTGTGATTGTAAATATCCACCAACATGCTACGTATAGACTCCTCAGCATACTGCTGCATCCTTGTATCAATGGTTGTATAGATACGTAAACCATCAGTATTTACATTGTATGGTTCGCCATTGCGCTTCATATTCTTATTACACCATCCATAAAGAGGGTCCTGCTCCCATGCAATAGAATCAAGAACAAACTGACGGTTCTGCCATGCTTGGTAATTCTCACGTTCTGGCTTCTTAGCCATCATGTATTGACGAAGGAATGCTTGAAAATAATCACCAGCACCATTCACAGGTTTTGATTTTGTAAAATGTAGTCCCAGAGGCCGATGTGAAAGTTCTTCATATTCATCTTTCGTGACATAACCAGACTTCACCATCTGCATCAAGACAACATTACGACGCTGTACACAACGTTCTGGATAACGAAGTGGATTAAACATTGATGGATTCTTACAAAGCCCCACCAACATAGCAGCCTCATTCACTGACAACTTACGAGGTTCTTTATTGAAATAAACATTTGCAGCACGTTTAATACCTACTGCATTATGAAGGAAGTCAAAGTAATTAAAATACATTGCAAGTATCTCTTCCTTCGTAAAGTAGCGTTCAAGCTTTACAGCAATAATCCATTCAATAGGCTTTTGTAAAAGACGTTCAATAGTACTATGTGCCTTTTCTGAGAAAAGCTGCTTAGCAAGCTGTTGTGTGATAGTAGAACCACCACCAGCACTTGCCTTCCCCATCATTCCACGCTTCACAATGGCACGACCAAGTGCTATAAAGTCAACACCTGAATGTTCATAAAAGCGTTCGTCTTCCGTTGCTACAAGAGCATGAACAAGATGTGGCGATAAGCCATTATAATCAATTGCCACACGATTATTGTTATCCGCATTCCAAGTGCCTATGAGTTGCTGGTCAGAAGAATAAACCTGCGAAGCAAACTTATCTATAGGGTTAGACAATTCATCCATATTAGGCATGTATCCAACCCATCCATTCCATACAGAAATGAAGAATACAAAGACTAAGCCTAATACTGCCAGAAGTGTCCCCCAGAGGAAATGTACAAAGTGTCTTCTCATAAATTGTGAAAATATTATGCAAAGATAAAGTAAATCAATGGATAAGCAAAATAAATAGATATTTTTAATACAAGTGGACTTTTCCTTTTATATAGTTCATGATTAAAAATAAAGATGTAACTTTACAAACAGAAAAATAAAACATCACAGAACAAATATGGAAAAGCATAACTTTGTGAATATCGAAGGTTTGAATCGTGAACAGCTACTCTACCTTATCGAAATGGCACAAGAATTTGAGAAATATCCTAATAGGGAATTACTCAAAGGAAAAATCATTGCAACTCTTTTCTACGAACCATCTACACGTACAAGACTTAGTTTTGAAACAGCAGCCAATCGTCTCGGCGCACGAGTTATTGGCTTTACTGATGCAAAAGTTTCAAGTGTTAGTAAAGGTGAAACACTAAAAGATACCATTCTTATGGTTTCTAATTATGCTGACACAATTGTTATGCGACATTATATAGAAGGTGCCGCACAGTATGCCTCTGAGGTGGCACCAGTACCTATCATCAACGCAGGTGATGGTGCACATCAGCATCCTTCACAATGTCTACTTGATCTTTATACTATCAATCAGACACAAGGAACATTGGAGAATCTAAATATCTACCTTGTAGGTGACCTTAAATATGGCAGAACTGTCCATTCTCTCCTTATGGCTATGCGACATTTTAATCCAACGTTTCACTTTATTGCACCAAAGGAACTCGCTATGCCAGAGGAGTATAAGATGTACTGCCGTGAGCATAACATCCACTTCGAAGAGCATGAGGATTTCACTCCAGAAGTGATTGCGAACGCAGATATTATCTATATGACACGCGTACAGAAAGAACGCTTCTCTGACTTAATGGAATATGAACGTGTAAAGAATGTTTATATTCTTCGTCGTGACATGCTCTCATTGGCTCGTCCGAATATGAAAATTCTTCATCCGCTACCACGTGTAAACGAGATTGCTTACGATGTTGATGACAGTCCACATGCTTACTATATTGAGCAAGCTCGTAATGGTCTCTTTGCTCGTGAAGCAATCTTCTGTCATTGTCTTGGTATTTCTATGGATGAAGTTAAAAACGACAAGACCATTCTGCAATAAGCACTTAATTAAGTTTATAAATATGGGAATATTAAGGAAAAGTTCGTTTGCAACATTGTTGCTGGTTATTTTAACCACAATATTCTGCTGCAATAAGAATACAGATGATGATATTCACAGAACAACTTTTAAGTGGACTTCAGACTACACTGGTGACCCAAGGAATATAACAGTTCCTGCTGAAGGAGGAACCTACAAGTTGGTATGTACCAACTACCAAACTCTGCGATTTGCAAGAAAGACTGTTGATGATTCATCAGTAATATATGGAGAAGAGGTAATCAGTACTGGCATTGTTGGAAAATGGTTCACAGCAGAATTAACAGGCAATACACTCACAATTACCATTGACCCTAACACCACAGGCAAAATACGTAAAGTTAACTTTTGGTTAAAAGCAGATGATGCCGTTGATAGAGTAGAAATCACCCAAGAAAAATAGAAATAGACTCATAATGCCTATGAGTGAACAAAGAAAACTGCCCATAAACACCCCGCCAGGCATTCCTTCATATCAAGGAGACGGAGTGAGGCTCATATTATTATGTCAAAGAAAGAACGTCTGGTGGCTGCCATTGAGAGCGGTACCGTTATAGATCATATTCCAGCAGGAAAAACTTTTCAGGTTGTAAACTTACTACAGCTTAATAAACTCTCTACACCTGTTACCATTGGTTTTAACTTCTCATCGAAGATGGTAGGTAAAAAGGGAATTATTAAGGTGAGTGATAAGTTCTTTACCGATGATGAAATCTCTCGTCTGTCGGTCGTAGCACCAAACGTGGTGTTGAACATCATTAAAGGCTATGAAGTGGTAGAGAAAAAGAAGGTCGTGACGCCTGATGAACTTCGAAGTATCGTGAAGTGTAATAATCCAAAGTGTATCACGAATAACGAACCAATGAATACCATCTTTCATGTAGTTGACAAAAATGGAACCCTAAAATGTCATTACTGCGACAAAGAACAAAAATGGACAAGGTGGAACTTGTGTAGAGTACAAGCTGACAAGTTTAATAGTTAACGAATTGCTGATATATTTATAAGTTAAATAATAATATATTAGCAATTTAATTAATGTAATTAAAGTAAATTATAACAATATATTTTTGTAGATAAAAATATCTACACCCCCTCCTATTTATTTTCATAACATTAAGATAAAATAAGACTAATTTTCAACAAGCATAAAGACAAATACAATACACGTTTTATTAGGTTCTTCCTTTAAATACGTGGATGCTTTTTCAGTATAGCTTTAACGGAAAAATAAGTTTATTCATAAAAATAAAATTTAGTCAAGACTGATAATTGTCTATTCTATTATTACCTTCCAACACCATTACTTTTTCATTTTAATACATCAAAAATGTAGATAAGGCTCTGAAAAATCATTACATAATTTCGAATAAAAAAACACTATAAATAAAGATAAAAACAAGTATTAAAAACAAGTTTTTAACTAATTGTAAATCAGTTAGTTGTAAAGTTTCGAAGAAAAGGTGCTTAATAGGTCTTCAAAAGGACGTTGGTAAAACTTCAAAAGAGCATCTTTTGCAAGTCAATCAGGCGTCTTTTCAAAAGCCAAAAGAGCATGTATTGGCACTGAGTCACACGAAAAATAGTTTACAAATATTGATTAATAAGAGAGTAAGCTTTGGGATAAATCTATCCATTTAACGGAAAAACCTTTTTATTACACCCACAAATCATTACCAAATAAAATAGGTGTTATCATTTTTTTTTCGTATATTTGCAAACATAGAATAAAGATGAATTCCATTCATTCATAGAGAGTAATTAAATTATGATGGATAATTAGAGTAGGGACCTTAGAATCAGGTTCAAAACCAGTAGACAACCCGTTGATGCAATATGCTTTACTGGCATACCACTTTCTCGTCAGTTGCTATTTCTAATCCCACTATTAGTTATTCTGCCAAATTTATTCAAGCTGAATGGTGTATGGGCCTCACTACTTTCAAGTGATTTTTTTAGCATCATTAGTTGCTACAATCATTCTAACTGTCTATATTCATCGATTGAAAAAGCAAAGTAAAAACAATCAAAATCTTAAAGTCATAAATTTTAAGAATCTAAAAATGGAAAGAAACTAATCATCAATGTCGGACGACAGATTGGAAGCGGTGGTCGGATTATAGCAAAAATGCTGGCAGATGAATTCGACTGTAAGTTCTATGACCGTGAGATTCTAAATCTTGCAGCCAAAGGAAGTGGTTTCTCTGAGAAGTTTTTTGAGCAAAACGATGAGCAGAAAGGCTTTATGAAAGGACATTTTCACATACATCTACCTCTATTAGGGGATAATGATTTCTATAAGAGAAACTTCTCTCAAGAAAGTCTTTATCAGTTTCAAAGCGATGCCATCCGTGAGGTTGCAAAGAAAAATCCACGCTGCGTTTTTGTTGGCAGGACAGCAGATTACGTTTTACGTGATAATCCAAACACTATCAACATCTTCATAACTGCTTCGATGCACATGCGTATTACAAATATTTCGGAGCGTCGTGGATGTTCAAAAGAAGAAGCCCGTAAATTCATTGAAAATGGAGAAAGCGAACGTGCTAAATATTACAACTATTACACTGCAAAGACTTGGGGAGCAGCTGATAGTTATGACCTCTGCATAAACACCAGTATTCTCGGTCTGGAACAAACCAAAGATTTAATTGCAGACTTTATCAGAAGAAAAAGGTCTATATGAAACGTATTGGTATAATCTCTGACACCCATGGATACTGGGACGATAAATATGAATATTATCTTGGCGAATGTGACGAGATATGGCATGCTGGTGATATTGGCTCATTAGAAGTTGCAGATAAATTTGAAGCTATGAAGCCTCTCTTCCGTGCTGTTTGTGGGAATATAGATGATTACACTATGCGTAATCGCTATCGTGAAACACTACGTTTCAAATGCGAAGATATTGATGTATTGATGAAACATATTGGAGGTTATCCTGGACGCTATGACCGTTCGGTGCAGAGTATGCTATATGCATCCCCACCTAACCTCTTTGTTGATGGACACTCACATATTCTAAAAATAAAATTCGACAAAACACTAAACCTACTTCACATAAATCCTGGCGCAGCAGGTCTACGTGGGTGGCATAAAGAAAGAACTTTGGTAAGATTAACGGTCGAAGGCAATAAATTTACTGATTGCGAAGTTATAGAATTAGGAAGACATATAAAAAATGACAAAGATCTATTCGTCTGACTTGACATAAAAAGTAAAATATCATTTACTAATTAGAAAATACGAAACAACAAGAAAAATAAAATTATAACAATATGAAAACTTATTTAGTTACAGGGTGCTGCTGGTTTTATCGGAGCAAATTACATTAAGTATCTACTTCATAAGAAGTATGTAAATGAAGAAATCAAAGTAATTATCCTTGATGCATTAACCTACGCTGGTAACCTCGGTACTATCAAGGATGACATTGATAATAATCGTTGCATCTTTGTAAAAGGCGATATTCGTGACCGTGAACTTGTTGACCAGCTTTTTGCGGAATACGATATTGACTATCTCGTAAACTTTGCTGCCGAAAGTCATGTTGACCGATCTATTGAAGACCCTCAGTTGTTCCTTTCTGTAAACATCCTCGGAACACAGAACCTTATGGATGCTGCACGTCGTGCATGGGTAACAGGTAAAGACGAGCAGGGTTATCCTACGTGGAAAGCTGGTAAGCGTTACCACCAAGTATCAACTGATGAAGTATATGGCTCATTGGGGGGCAGAAGGCTATTTCACAGAGCAGACACCACTCTGTCCACATAGTCCTTACTCTGCCAGCAAGACAAGTGCTGATCATATCGTGATGGCCTATCATGACACATATCACATGCCTATCAGTATCACACGTTGTTCTAACAACTATGGTCCTTATCACTTCCCAGAGAAACTGATTCCATTGATTATCAATAATATTCTCGAAGGTAAAAAACTCCCTGTTTATGGTGAAGGACTCAATGTTCGTGACTGGCTTTATGTTGAAGACCATTGTAAGGCAATTGATATGGTTGTACGCGAAGGTCGTGTAGGCGAAGTTTATAATGTGGGTGGACATAACGAGATGAAGAATATCGATATCGTTAAACTCACTATCAAGACTATCCACGACATGATGGCAGAAGATAATAACCTTCGTACTATCCTCAAGAAGCAGGTAAAGGATGCAAATGGTGACATTGATATCAGTTGGATTAATGAAGAGTTGATTACTCACGTACCTGATCGTCTTGGCCATGATGCACGTTATGCCATAGATCCAACAAAGATTAAGGATGAGTTAGGTTGGTATCCAGAAACAATGTTTGCTGAGGGTATAGTGAAGACAATTCGCTGGAACTTGGAGCATCAGGATTGGATTCAAGAAGTTACTTCTGGTGATTACCAAAAGTATTATGACATGATGTACACCAAAAAAGGAAGATAATAAAATCAATTAATAAAAATCTACACCCTCGTCTGTCCAAGCAATATAGATGACGAATGACTACGAGGGTGTGACCCTTCTCATAATCAAAACATAGACAACACATCTTCAAATGAAAAAAAAATCTTGTTATTAGGCTCAGGCGAATTGGGCAAGGAGTTCGTTATTGCTGCTAAACGTGCAGGACAATATGTCATTGCTTGCGATAGTTATGAAAATGCACCAGCCATACAGGTAGCTGATGAGTCTGAAGTAATAGATATGCTTGATGGTGCAGCCCTTGATACCGTTGTAGAAACTCACAAGCCTGACCTTATTATCTCAGAGATAGAAGCAATTAGAACAGAGCGTTTATTTGATTACGAAGAACGTGGTATACAAGTTGCTCCATCAGCACGTGCTGTAAACTTCACCATGAATCGTCGTGCCATACGTGACCTTGCTGCACGCGATTTGGGTTTAAGAACAGCCAAATATTTCTATGCTAAGACATACGACGAGTTTAAAGCTGCTGCTGACGAGATTGGGTTTCCATGTGTTGTAAAACCATTGATGAGTTCAAGTGGACATGGTCAGAGTTATGTTCACAATGATGAAGAACTTGAAGAAGCATTTAAGAATGCCATAGATGGTGCACGTGGCGATGTAAAAGAAGTTATTATTGAAGAGTTTATTGAGTTTGAGAGTGAATTTACTCTGCTTACCGTGACACAGAAGAATGGTCCTACACTCTTCTGTCCTCCTATCGGACACATCCAGAAAGGTGGAGACTATCGTGAGAGTTGGCAACCATACGCTATTTCGGAAGAGTCTTTACGACAGGCAGAACATATTGCTAATGAAGTAACACGAGCACTTACAGGATATGGACTATGGGGAGTAGAGTTCTTTATGACAAAAACAGGAGAAGTAATCTTCTCTGAACTCTCACCTCGTCCACATGATACTGGTATGGTAACATTGGTACACACCACTAACTTCAACGAGTTTGAACTTCATTTTCGTGCTGTAATGGGACTTCCAATTCCTGCTATCCATCTTGAACATGCAGGTTGTTCGGCTGTAATTCTTTCTCCAGTTGATACTGATAAGCCATTATTATACAATCTCTTAGATGCTTGCAATGAAGATAAAACACGCCTACGTATATTTGGTAAACCAGTTGCTCACATTGGTCGCCGTATGGGTGTGGCACTCTGTTATGGTGAAATTGGTGCTGATATGGATGCACTTCGCGATAAAGCTAAACGTGTTGCAACAACCGTATTAGGAACAGACCCATACATGAAGAAATAAAAGACTTAAAAGACAAAAAGGTATAAGAATGAAGGAAGCTGAGGTTTCAATAGGAAAGATTATTTCCTTGCAGAAGATGATTGACCCACGAGGCAATCTCTCTATTGCAGAAGGAAAGAAAGATATTCCATTTAATGTATCTCGAGTTTATTGGACCTACGACGTTCCATCTGGTGCCAGTCGTGGTGGTCATGCCCATAGACATTGCCGAGAGTTTATTATTGCAGTGAGTGGTTCATTTACTGTTACACTCGACAATGGACTTGACAAACAATCTTTCCTCTTAAATCATCCCTATCAAGGTCTTTTAGTGGATATAGATATATGGCGCACACTCGACGATTTTTCGTCGGGAGCAGTGTGTCTCGTCTTAGCAGAAGACCCTTTTGACGAGGAGGATTATATCCGTGATTACAAGGCGTTTCTTAACTATATGAGTAATAAGAAGGAATAAATTCCACTTCTATCCTTCAATCCTAATATAAAAATGTTTGAAGTAAGGCAATATACGCAAGGGCAAACACGAGAGTGGAATGAGTTTGTTGAGAATTCACGACAAGCAACATTTCTATTCAATCGTTCTTATATGGATTATCATACTGATCGATTTCAGGATGCTTCGCTGATGATTTATCGTAAGGAACAGCTCTATGCACTCTTACCTGCCAATCGTTTTGGCGACACACTTTACTCTCATCAAGGATTAACTTATGGCGGTCTTATAACGAAAAAGAAAGCAACTACGACAGAAGTATGCGAGATGTTTATAAGGATTAATGAATATCTTTATAACTCTGGTGTACAAAGAGTTATCTATAAACCTACTCCATGGATTTACCATTGTTATCCAGCAGAAGAAGACCTTTATGCTATTATCAATATATGCCATGCCCAACTGACGGCTCGTGATGTATCAAGCACAATTCCTTTTGTTTCAAGAATGAAGTTTACAGAAAGTCGTCGCAGTGGAATTAGAAAGGCTTTACGTGCAGGAGTATCGGTCAATGAGAGTAAAGACTTTGCTACTTTTTGGCATATTCTCAATGACAATCTTACAAATAAGTATGGAACTCATCCCGTGCACTCTCTTGAGGAATTAGAACTACTCCACAATCGTTTCCCTAAAACTATAAGATTATTCATGGCATACAACAACAAGGGAATAGCTGTTGGAGGAACAGTAATTTACGAGATGCAACAAGTTATTCACACTCAATATATCTCTGCATCTAAAGATGGTAAGACTCTTGGAGCCCTCGATCTCCTATTTGAGCATATTATTAGCGAAGTTTATGCAGACCACAAAGGATTCTTTGATTTTGGGAAAAGCACTGAAGAACGAGGAAAGTTTCTTAACGCTCCACTTATTTTTCAAAAGGAAGGCTTTGGAGGACGTGGAGTTTGCTACGATTGTTATGAGTGGGAAACAAAGCCTATCATAGAAGATAATAAAAAAATGTACATTAGAAAAAGTAAACATGATTAATTATCTCTCACTTCAAAAGATAACATCACTACACGAAACAGAGATTGCTGCAGCTGTTAATCAGGTACTACATTCAGGATGGTATCTGCAGGGAGAACATACAAGTTTATTTGAAAAGAATTACGCAAAATACATTGGTACAAAGTACTGCATAACATGTGGTAATGGACTTGATGCACTCTGTCTTATCTTCCGTGCCTATATAGAATTAGGGCTTCTCAAAGAAGGAGACGAGGTCATTGTACCTGCTAATACTTATATAGCAACAATCTTATCCATCACTGAAAATCATCTTACTCCTATCCTTGTTGAACCCGATATCAATACATTAGAGATTGATGAACAACAGATTGAACAAGCAATCACACCTCGTACACGTGCCATTATGCTTGTACACCTTTATGGGAGATGTGCCTATACGACTTTCATTGGCGACATTTGCAAACGTCATAATCTCTTACTACTTGAAGATAATGCACAAGCGCACGGCTGTCACTTTAGAAACAAACGCACAGGAAGTCTTGGAAATGCAGCTGCTCATAGCTTCTATCCTGGTAAAAATCTTGGTGCATTAGGTGATGCAGGAGCTATTACAACTGACGATGAACAACTTGCACAGACTATCCGAAGCCTTGCAAATTATGGTTCTGCTCGAAAATATGAGTTTACATTTAAGGGAAAAAACAGTCGTATGGACGAACTCCATGCTGCTGTTCTCAATGTTAAACTCCCCTATCTCGATGAAGAAAATCAACGCCGAAAGCAGATAGCTAAAGCATACAATAAGAAGATAATCAACCCACTAATTACCCTTATTAAGGACGATGATAGAGATAATGTTTATCATATTTTCCCTCTTCTATGTAAATCCCGTAATTGTTTACAGAAATATCTGAAGGATAATGGTATTGAAACGATGATACACTACCCCATTCCACCTCATCAGCAACCAGCTTATAAGGAATGGAACGAATGCCATTATCCAATTACAGAACTCATTCATCAACAAGAGCTCTCTTTACCGTGCAATCCTGCAATGACTGATGAAGAAATATATAAAATCATTGATTGCATCAATATATACCAATAAAATCACAGCGTATGATAAAAATCACCTATATTACATCAACATTTGTTGCGCTAATGATTTTACAGGCGCAACCTATCAATGCAAACAATAATAATGAGATACCAACTCATCAACTCACCTGCCCAACAGATGCTGTGACTTTTACATCAAAACGTCCAAAAGAGGCTGAACGACTTTTCCGATCAGAAGCAGTCGAAAAGGAAATACAAAACATAGTAAAAAAATTGACTAACAAACGTCTGGCGTGGATGTTTGAAAATTGCTTTCCTAACACACTCGATACCACTGTACATTATGGTGAAGAAGTTGATGGAACACCTGACACTTATGTCTATACAGGTGACATTCCTGCCATGTGGCTCCGAGACTCTGGTGCACAAGTCTGGCCTTACGTGCAGTTGGCTAATAAGGATAAGAAGTTAAAAAAAATGCTGGCCGGTGTCATTAATCGACAGCTCAAATGTATTAATATCGACCCATACGCTAATGCTTTTAATCATTATCCAGACCCAAATGGTCGCTGGATGACTGATGAAACGGATATGAAACCAGAATTACACGAACGCAAGTTCGAGATTGATTCACTCTGCTATCCTATCCGTCTTGCATTTGAATATTGGAAAATAACTGGTGATATAAGTGTTTTTGGTTCAGAATGGATTAAAGCAATAGAAAATATACTAAAAACTTTCCGAGAGCAACAAAAGAAAAATGGCAGAGGAACCTATAAGTTCCTACGTGTCACAGATCGTGCTCTTGACACGATGAACAATGCAGGATGGGGAGCACCGGTAAAACCTATAGGTCTTATTGCTTCTGCCTTCCGACCATCAGATGATGCAACAACATTGCAGTTCCTCGTACCATCAAACTTTATGGCAGTATCTTCTCTTCGCAAAGCAGCAGAGGTTTTGAGCAAAGTAAATAAGAATACTACACTTGCAACACAATGTACCAATCTTGCCAACGAGGTTAATGATGCCTTACAGAAGTATGCCGTATACGAACATCCTAAATATGGAAAGATATATGCTTACGAAGTTGATGGTTTTGGCAGCTACTTCCTGATGGATGATGCCAACGTACCGAGTCTGTTAGCAATGCCCTATCTTGGAGATGTAAGCATAGACGACCCAATCTATCAGAACACCCGCCGTTATGTATGGAGTGAGGATAATCCCTATTTCCATCATGGAAAAGCAGGAGAAGGAATTGGCGGACCACATATAGGCAACGACATGATATGGCCAATGTCTATCATGATGCGTGCCTTCACCTCAAAAGATGATCAAGAAATTCGTCAGTGTATTGAAACGTTAATGAATACCGATGCTGGAACTGGATTTATACATGAAAGTTTTCACATGGACGATGCTAAAAACTTTACACGTGAATGGTTTGCATGGCAAAACACCTTATTTGGTGAACTTATCATAAAATTGATAAATGATGATAAACTTGATTTACTCAATAGTATAAAATAGTAAAGTAAGGACATAAATATAGAAATATTATATATGTTAGAAGACAAATCGTTAAAATTTAACTTATTTAACATTATATATTTGGACATATAATAATATATGAATATCTTTGCAACGTGTTTTTCATGGTATTAGATTATTAAGGTTAGAGGATTAATTGTCGTGAGACAGTTAATCTTTCAGTCCCCAGACCAACAGTCTGGGACTTTTATTTTTATAATAAGTTATTAAACTAATAATTTATTCTTGAGAATAAAAAGTTCATCCTTTTTAGTAATAAGATTTTCTTATTAAATTTAGAAGACAATATTAATTATTCATCTGCAAAGAACGAATTTCCATAAGTTATATGATTTTGTAAAAATCTTTTCAAAAGAAACCAATATCAATATATGATACTTTAGACCCGTAAAAACGCTCTTTTCACTTTTTGAAATATGCTCTTTTGGAGATCAAGTAAGCATCTCTTGAAGTCCATATCAGCACCTTTCCTTATACACAATGATAACAAATTGATTACCTGATAGTTATAAACACACCTTCCACACACACATCACAGTCTACCAACAGCTATTATACTCAGATTAAAGTAAAAATTTTTCAAAAATCAAAATACTATTATCAAAGTAGCAAAACGAAACTATTTTCGTATAAAACGACTAACCATAAGATACTCAGTAATTCGAAAAGACCAGAAAAGATTGAAAATATTACACTGCATAATATACTCATTTCTCATTTTTTTTGTAACTTTACAGACAGAAATAAAAACATTCTAAAATGCAATTTAAATGGAATCATATACCACCAGTAGATAATCAAAACAACGCAGCACGTGACTTAGGAGAGAAGATTGGTATTAGTCCTATCCTATCAGCCCTACTTATTCGCCGTGGCATAACAACGGAAAGTGCGGCCAAACGTTTTTTTCGACCACAGTTAGCAGACTTAATCAATCCCTTCCTTATGAAGGATATGGACGCAGCTGTCGACCGCTTAAATGATGCAATGGGACATAAGGAGCGTATTCTTGTCTACGGAGATTATGATGTAGATGGGTGTACTGCTGTTGCATTGGTCTATAAATTCTTACGACAGTTTTATTCCAACATTGACTATTACATCCTAATCGATACGATGAAGGCTACGGAGTAAGTAAGAAAGGAATAGACTTTGCTAAAGATACTGGTGTAAAACTTATTATAATCCTCGATTGTGGTATCAAAGCAATCGAAGAGATAACCTATGCCAAAGAACAAGGCATAGACTTTATTATCTGCGACCATCACGTACCTGACGAAGTATTGCCACCAGCAGTGGCCATTCTGAACCCTAAGCGACAAGACGACACATATCCTTTCAAAAATCTATGTGGATGTGGTGTAGGTTTTAAGTTTATGCAGGCATTTGCAAAGAACAATAATATTCCTTTCTCTCGTCTTGTCCCCCTACTCGACTTTTGCGCTGTAAGTATAGCAGCCGACTTAGTACCAGTAGTTGATGAGAATCGTATACTCGCCTTCCATGGGCTGAAACAGTTAAATCAAAATCCAAGTCTTGGACTGAAAGCTATTATTGATATTTGTGGACTGAATGGACGCGAATTATCTATGAGTGACATAATCTTTAAGATTGGACCACGTATCAATGCCAGTGGACGCATGGAGAATGGCAAAAAGAGTGTTGATCTACTTGTCGAAAGAGAATACAGTCTGGCACTTCATCAAGCAAGACATATTGACGAATACAATGAGCAACGAAAGGATGTAGATCGACAAATGACAGAAGAAGCTAATCAAATTGTAGCACGCTTAGAAAGTCAAAAACATCAGTCAAGCATCGTTCTCTATGATGAACATTGGAAAAAAGGCGTCATTGGTATTGTTGCTTCACGACTGACAGAAATCTATTTCCGCCCAACCGTAGTTTTGACACGTGACGAAAATCTTGCTACGGGGTCTGCACGTAGTGTAGCTGGTTTTGACGTATACGCTGCTATTAAGAGTTGTCGTGACCTACTATTGAACTTTGGTGGACATACTTATGCTGCTGGACTAACCATGAAATGGGCTGATGTTAAGGAATTTCGCAAACGCTTTCAAGTATTTGTAGAGGATCATATAGAACCCGAACAACGGGAAGCTATACTCGATATTGATGCTATTATTGACTTCAAAGATATTACCAAAAAGTTATATAGCGATCTAAAACGTTTTGCTCCCTTTGGTCCAGGTAATCCCAAACCTATTTTCTGTACATTAGATGTCTATGATTTCGGTACAAGTAAAGTTGTGGGACGTGAACAAGAACATATTAAACTTGAATTGGTTGACTCTAAGTCAAATAACGTAATGAATGGTATAGCCTTTGGACAAAGTGCATCCGCACGTTATATCAAATCAAAGCGCTCGTTCGATATAGCCTATACAATTGAAGATAACGTTTTCAAGCGTGGAGCTGTACAATTACAAATAGAAGACATCAGGCCAACTGAGGACTAATGATAACTGAATGTTTAGCGCATATTGTCGTCAAAATCATAACAAATCGTCCTCTTACTATTCAATGATTTAATCGTAAAGTTCGAAGTATAATGTCTTACCTTGATATTCTTCACCAATACTGGGGCTATCCAGACTTTCGTGGAATTCAAAAAGAAATCATCGAAAGTATTGGTGCTGGGAAAGATACCTTAGGGTTAATGCCAACAGGAGGTGGCAAATCCCTCACCTTCCAAGTACCAGCATTAGCACAAGATGGAGTATGCATCGTCATCACTCCACTTATTGCATTGATGAAAGATCAGGTTGACCATCTTCGGCACAAAGGTATCTCAGCTGCAGCGATTTATTCGGGTATGCGACATGATGATATTATAACAACCTTAGAAAATTGTAGTTTTGGAGGAATAAAACTACTTACATATCACCAGAACGTCTGGGTTCTGATATTTTTAAGGCTAAACTAAGATACATAAAAGTTAGTTTTATCACTGTTGATGAGGCACATTGTATCAGTCAATGGGGGTATGACTTTCGACCATCTTATCTACATATTGCTGAAATACGTAAGTTAGTTCCCAATGTACCAATCCTTGCATTAACAGCAACGGCTACTACCGAGGTTGTAAATGATATCCAAGCTCGTTTAGAGTTCAAGGAAACTAACGTCTTTCGTATGAGCTTTGAACGAAAGAACTTAGCATACGTTGTGAGACAAACAGAAGATAAAGATGCAGAGATGGTACATATTCTTCAGTCTATTCCAAAAACTGCAATCGTCTACTGTCGCAGTCGTAAACGTACAAAGGATATAGCACAAATGCTTACAGAGCAAGGCATTTCTGCTACTTGGTATCATGCTGGATTAGAACCTGGAATTAAAGACCAACGCCAGAATGAATGGCAGAACGACAAGATACGTGTCATGGTTGCTACAAATGCCTTTGGAATGGGTATTGATAAACCCAACGTACGCGTGGTTATCCACATTGATAGTCCAAGTTCATTAGAAGCTTATTTCAAGAAGCAGGACGAGCAGGACGTGATGGAGAAAAAGCATACGCCGTCTTGCTCTACAATGGAAGCGACAACCGTACACTACAGAAACGCATTGAAGACACATTTCCACCAAAGGATTACATTCAAATGGTTTACGAACATATAGCTTACTTCTATCAGATTGGTATAGGGAGTGGCTATGGATGTATATTTGAATTTCCAATTGACAAGTTTTGTACTACTTTTAAGCATTTTCCTATACGTGTAAATGCTGCACTGACAATCCTTCAACGAGCTGGATATATTGATTATGTACAAAATCCTGACTCGAAGGCAAGAGTTAAATTCTTATTAAACAGAGATGAGCTTTATCGACTCGACTCTTTAGATGACGAAGAAAATGAAATCGTTACTGCCCTACTCCGTAACTATGGCGGACTATTTTCTGAGAGTACTTATATTGACGAAAACTATATTGCACAAGAAGCAGGAATGGATAAGAACCAAACCTATAAAGTACTTGTCAATCTTAGTAAGAAGCATATTATCAACTTTATACCACGTAAGAACACACCACTTGTCAGTTATATGCAAGATCGTGTTGATGGTACTGAAGTTGTACTTAACAAAAGTGTTTATGAAGATCGAAAAGAGCAATTCATTACACGCATAAACTCTGTTATCAACTATGCACAGAATGAACGTACTTGCAGAAGCAGACAACTCCTTGCCTACTTTGGTGAAACAAAGTCAATAGATTGTGAGCAATGTGATGTCTGCCTTTCACATACCAAAGAAGATGACCCTGAAACCAAAAAAAACATCAAGCAACAGTTATTGGATTTATTGGCTGACAAACAAAAACATCCAATTACAGAGATAAGACAATTAAATGAGGACTGGGACCTTGTACAAGGTGTTATGAGAGAAATGATTTTAGAAGAAGAAATTCTTATGGATGGTAGTTTCCTACTTTTACCTTAAACACTTTGAACTCTAACCACAAAGTCTTACTATTTGTATAACAGCCTCTTACATATCTACTTCCTTACTAATCTCTCTTTACAAACAATAAGCTACAACGACATACTTCCTTCTCCTCTTCATCAGTATTACTCTTGGTTATTCTTACATTAAAAACAGAATATTCATTCTGTTCGAGATAGAAATTTAACTTATCACCTTGATGAGATTCTGCAACGTATGCAATTTCAAAACCGCTTGATAAAATACTCTTTATACCAAGATAAATCCCATAGATTTAATACATGTTCTATATATCTTACTGAGTTTATATGACCATTTACATCTACATCACTATAATAAGTTTCAATTGAACGAATTGGCTCTGACTTAACCAACATCTTCACACGAGAAGGCCTCTCTATCGGACAAAGATATTCTTCTTCAATATACTTGTTTACCAAACCATTACGAACCATAAGAATATCTACGGGCTGACGCGTATCAAGGTCTATCATTGCCCATACACTTTTGCCATAGCCGTACACAAAACCAGACTCGTCAATTATCTTGAAATTTCGACTGGTAAAAAATTTCATTGCACAATCCACCCAAGTCTCAACAAAAAACCTATCATACGCCTTAGGCATTTCTTCCATCTCAATTGCAAGACGACTTAAAACCCACGTCTTATTAACAGTGTTAAGGTAATTCATACCATAACCACGTTCATTGCTATGAAAATCAGCAGCATTCAATAAATGATTGCCTAAATGCCCCATAAACAAATGATTTGAAAAGTCACAATGAAATGGTTCGGCTAAAAATTATATCTTCCTATCTTTGATAATTGTTCCATAATAAACTTTCTTACATTAATAAGTTCAACTCAACAAAACAACACTCATAAAACTTTATATATAACAGCAGATTTCAACGAATATTCTATAAAACCAATAAAAACCTTTCTACTTATTCCAATGCTAAAAACTTTTCCTTGAAAAAGAATTTAAAAATAAAAGGGAACACACCCTTATAAGATGTATTCCCTTTATTAATAATTGAAGGATAAACCTTCCTAACTTGTTCTATTAAATTACTTTACGTGAACAATTGCAAGACGGTTAGATGTTGCACCCTGTACGCCCTGACCTACTGCCTCGTCAACAATTACGCCACGAGATTTGAGGTAGTTTGCAACAACATCAGCACGAGCCTGTGCAAGACGAGTATTCCAGCTATTAGAACCCTCTGGCGAAGCAGTACCTACAACCTGAACGTGTACACCTTCTTTAATATTGTTAAGTGCAGTCTTACCCTCTGCTGTAAGAACAGACTTACCCTGTGCGAAGGTTACGAATACGAGATCTGAAACTGTAAGTTCTTTAACCTGAACAGTTGGAACCTCTTTAACAACCTCCTTAGTGATAACCTCTGGCTTACGGTTACGAAGCTCATTAATCTGAGCATTCAACGCATCGATTTCTGCCTGATCACGTGGAGTAATAACTGTGAAGTTATGAGTACCATTAGAATTCTTAAACTTATAAACAAGACCTGCATTCAACTGAACAGCAGAGTTGTGAATGTTGTAAGAAGGCTGGCTCTCCTGCTCTCCTGTCTTGTAACCATAACCTGTATCTTCTGATAGGTGAGACTTACCTAAGAAAGCAAAGTTGATAGAAGGCTCTACATAGAACTGGAACTGCTTCTGTGAACCGAAGTTGAAAGCAAAGTCCAAAGCAACCTTTGAAGTCATACGGTTACGATACTCGTTTCTATTAACCTTACAGTCCTTCTTTGAAGAGAATACGTGCAACCAACCAAAACCATAAAGTGCACTAACTTCGAATGAACGTGGCTCACCTTTGTAACCACCGAACCAGTTACTGAGGTTTACAGTACCGAGCAAACTTGTGTTTGTAGCACGTACAGCAGTTCCTGTTGACTCCCAAGGCTTATTTGAGAAATAAGCATTACTCTCCAATGCAAGACCGAATACAGGAGTGAAATAACGACCAACACGAACACCAGCGTTTGGATTAAGATCGCTCATCCACTTGTGACTGTTGTCTTAGTTGCAACACCACCATTTACACCAACATAAAAGTTATCAAAAGTCTTGCTTTCTGCAAGATTTTGAGCAGACACAGAAGCTGCCATAGATGCCGCAGCCAACATTAAAACTAATTTTTTCATTGTTTCTCTGAATTAATTAATATTTATAACTTATATAATATCAACGTTTAAACTTGCTGCAAAAGTAATAAAAAAATTATGATATGACCAAATTTTTTCTAAAAAGAAAAAAAGCAAACAAAGGTTGATATATTGATAAGAACTGATTCTACAATTACTATACCACAACAAAACTTTGTCTAAAAACGACTCGAACATATCTCCTTGACAAATCTTCTAAAAATATAACCATATATATAATGTTATTCTCTTCAAGCTATTTTTAAGCATAAAACGCAGTATATAAAAGTGTGAAAACATTTATTTACAAAAAAACATAATAACAGCATAAAATTCAATCAAATTAAAATATTATTCAGGTCTTTATTAAAATACTTAAATGATTTTCTTGCAGACTTAGATAATTGTTAAATTGGGATAAAGATAGCTGACAAAATGATGATTTTACATTTTTTGCGACTATATTTGCAACCATTATTTATGTCAGGGACAAATTAGAAAATAATGATGTATTGACACTCATAAACGCAATTAACGAACAAATAATTAAATATATGAAGAATTTATCAAAAGTATTTGGCAGGCGTAACATGTATCACAGCCCTCGCCTTTTCCACTGGTGCCTTCATCAAGGTTTATGCAGCCGAAGCACCCGTTGTAGCTCCTGGTCAGCCCGTTGACCTTACATACGCAGCCGAGAAGGCTCTCCCTGCTGTCGTTCACATAAAATATGTGCAGAACTCTAAAACAAAAACGGTTGATGTTCAAGATGACCCATTTGGCGGATTCTTTGACCCATTTGGTTTCTTTGGAAATCCTAATCAAGGTAATGGGTCACGCCGTCAGCAGGTTCAAACTCCTAAGAAAGAAGCTACGGGTAGTGGTGTCATCATATCATCTGATGGTTATATCGTAACTAATAATCATGTGGTTGAGGGTGCTGATGAATTAACTATCACTCTAAATGACAATCGAGAGTTTTCTGCTCGTATTGTAGGGACAGATAAGCAAACAGACCTTGCATTACTGAAAGTAAACGCAACAAACCTTCCTACATTACCAGTTGGTGACTCTGACAAATTAAAGGTAGGAGAATGGGTTATTGCAGTGGGTAATCCATATAATCTAAACAATACAGTGACAGCAGGTATTGTAAGCGCAAAGTCGCGTGGTTTAGGTGCTACCCAAAATGGTATCGAAAGCTTTATCCAGACCGATGCAGCCATCAATCAGGGTAACTCTGGTGGTGCGTTGGTAAACACACAGGGTGAACTGGTTGGTATCAACGCAATGCTTTATTCACAAACAGGTGCTTATAGTGGCTATGGATTTGCTATTCCTACAACCATTATGAACAAAGTAATTGATGATATCAAGAAATATGGTAGCGTGCAACGTGTCACTCTTGGCATTCAAGGTGGTGATGTACTAAACTTTATCAATGCACAGAAAGAAGATGGCAAAAAGGCTGACCTTGGTACTAACGAAGGTGTTTATGTAAATGAAGTGTCAGAAGATGGCAATGGTGCGACATTAGGTTTGCAAAAGGGTGATGTTATCACCAAGTTTGACGGACAGAAAATTACACGAATGTCTGAACTTCAGCAAGCACTCAACAGCAAACGTCCTGGTGATAAATTAACCTTATCATTCATTCGAAATAAGAAAGAGATGTCAAAGACTATCACACTGAAGAATGCACAAGGTACAACCAAAGTTATCGAGCAAGCTGACATTGATGTACTTGGAGGACAGTTCCGTCCAGTACAAGATGACCTTAAAAAGCAGTTGAATATTAACTATGGACTTGAAGTACTAAAGGTTAATAGTGGTGCATTAAAAAATGTTGGTATAAATCGTGGATTTATTATTCAAAATGTCAACGACAACATGATTAAAAACATTGACGACCTACAAAATATAGTCAAGAAGGCATCAACAAGTAAGGATCCAGTTCTCTATGTACAAGGTATCTATCCAACTGGTAAGAAGGCTTACTTTGCCATTCCGCTTACTGATTAATATTAGATAGCTGTCAAAAGAAACTTACCCCATTCTTGAATGATAAACACAAGAATGGGGATTTTTATATATAGAGTTTAACCCAATGCTAAAACACTACAAAAAGAAAAACAACTAACATATAATGACAGCCATCTGTAAAACTTTTTATTCGACACGATTTACTTCTTCATTGTTTCAATCAACTGGCAGATGTTTATTTAATAGAAGAAGAACATCATTAACAGAGATTGATATCATATTTTTTTAGCCCTTAAGAAACTGACACATGAACCTCTTACTTACGACAGATGAGATGAACTAATACACCCTATCAAATAAAAACTCACAAAAGTAATATGAAAATAAAACAATGTAACCTAAAACAGGGATGAAACATGGGAGTTTTTACTTTTTTATTTGTATAACTCATTGAAAATTATGTAAATTTGCCATCACTTAATATAATGCTATCTACATGAGACAATTGAAAATCACAAAATCGATTACGAATCGAGAGAGTGCTTCTCTTGATAAGTATCTGCAGGAAATAGGTCACGAAGAAATGATTAGCATTGAGGAAGAGGTTGAACTTGCTCAGAAAATCAAGAAAGGTGACCAAAAGGCATTAGAACGTCTTACAAAAGCTAACCTGCGTTTCGTTGTCTCTGTCGCAAAGCAATATCAAAATCAAGGACTCTCTCTGCCAGACCTTATCAACGAAGGTAATCTTGGACTAATAAAGGCTGCAGAGAAGTTTGATGAAACACGTGGTTTCAAGTTCATCTCATACGCAGTATGGTGGATAAGACAAAGCATCTTGCAAGCAATAGCAGAACAAAGTCGCATCATTAGACTACCACTAAATCAAGTCAGCTCTGTCAATAAAATCAATAAGCATTGATGATATTTGAACAGGAAAATGAACGACGACCAAATATTGACGAGATTGCGGAGAATACAAATATACCCGAAGACAAGATTGTGGATGCAATGAAAATTAATTCACATCATGTATCAGTAGACGCACCATTCTGTGACGATGAACAAAGTAGCTTATTGGATGTCATTCCTAACAACAACACACCATCAACCGACAAGAAACTGGTTGAAGAGAGTTTACATGAAGAAATAGGAAGGGTCTTGCAGGTTCTTGAAGAAAGAGAGAAACTGGTAATTGAAGCCTACTTTGGTATAAACCAACAAGAAATGACTTTGGAAGAGATTGGAGCTAAATATAATCTCACACGTGAACGAGTAAGACAAATTAAAGAGAAAGCTATACGATGCCTGCGCCAACAAACAAATAGCAAGGTATTAAAAGCATATTTAGGACAATAACATTAACAACGTAAGATAAGAAAACAAAATGAAATTACGTCAAATAATTATTATAGCAGTACTACTGCTGGGATGGGTAAACAATAGTAATGCAAAGGGTTACAAACCTGCAAAAGTCTATATGTTTGGATTTGCTGCATCATTTAACGATTCTACAATTTATATGACCAATATCCAGAAGCTGAATGTCTATCTTGCAAACGATAGAACAAATTTCCTTGCAAATCGAGACGAATACTCATTTCAGCTTCATAGCTACCTTCAAAATAATGGTATGCTAAACTATCCAACCTGTGTTACTATTTACTCGGAAAATGAAAACAAAGCTATGAAGAAATTCATTACGCTGAAAAAGAAATACGAAAAAGGGAAAAAGAAATATAATGTCAAGATAATATCTACCTCGAAGTTCAATTATCAAACAATAGAACCTCAAAATTATAACCCAAACGAAGAGATGCAAGTGACTGACAAAAACGTTTCAAAATCAAAGTAAGCAGAGTTATCAAAATATGGAAATAAACAACTTTAGAATTGCTGACTTTGATATACAAATCATCTTCCGTAAAACAGACATCAACGGAATGCATCTACTGAAATCCTTTGAGCCATTCAGAGTTAAGGAAGTTTCAGATAATGTCTTCTTCAGACTGACTGTTGACGACACACTTTAAAATTATTCCAAAAGAAAATAGACAACGCATTCGTGCATTTGAAACTGGTAACGGAGATACGATTGTTGATCGTCTTGAAGATGGTAGCTATCAGTATATTATTAAGGATATTAAAGGTACTGATTGCTGTTTATTACAAAGCAATAAAGACTTTTCAGACTGTCGTTGCGCACTTAATGGTAATAAAAACATGCGCACCTTTGGTCTGAATAATGCACTAATGCTTATATTTGCTTTTGCTGGATCATATAAGCAGACATTATTAATTCATGCTTCTCTTGTACGCAATAATGGGCATGGCTATGCTTTCATTGCTAAAAGTGGAACAGGAAAGTCAACACAAGTAAGTATGTGGCTACGATATATTCCAGGTAGTGACCTTATGAATGATGATAATCCAATTATAAGAATCATTGATGGAGAAACATGGATATATGGTAGTCCATGGAGTGGCAAGACTCCATGCTATCGAAACATTAAGGCTCGCTTAGGAGCTGTAACACGTATTGATCGTGCAACAACAAACTCAATAGAAAAGCCAAATCCTATCGCTGCTTTTGCTTCATTCCTACCTTCTTGTTCGGAGTATGAAATGGGATTCTGAAATTTACAATGGAATCTGTGACACCGTTACAAAGATAGTAGAAACTGGAAGAATTTTTACATTACATTGTTTGCCAAATCAAGAAGCAGCAGAAGTATGCTATCAAGTTGTTACAAAAAGATGAAAGTATGGACACAACTCTGCTTAATACAACTGAAATACAATTTGCTAACGATGATTTTATTCCAGAAGTTATCAAGATATTGAATGATGGCTATACCGTTACAATAAACCTACGTGGATTCTCTATGCGCCCCTTCCTTGAAGATGGGCGTGACAAGGCACTACTAACAAAACCCCAAAATATAAAGACTGGAGACCCTGTCTTAGCTGAAATTCATCTAAACATTTTGTTTTTGCATCGCATCATCAAAAATAGAGGGTGATAATATAACCTTACTCGGTGATGGTAATCTTTTAACTGAACACTGCAAAAGAGAGAACATTGTAGGTGCTGTCATTGGTTTTTATCGAAAAGGTCGGAATGAAATGGACCCAACTGATGGTTTGAAATGGAAATTATATAGTTTTGCTTGGTTACAGCTTCGTCCTATCAGAAGATATTTATTAGGTATTTATAGGCGTTTTTGGGTTCCCATCTTCGGTCCTATCTAATATAAGCTTTTTAAAAAGAAAATAAAATAAACAATCAATAAAGATGAAAGTTAAGAATGGATTCAACCTCCGTGATGTCTGCGGAGAACATATTATCGTTGCAGAAGGAGATGACAATATCGACTTTAGCAATATTATATCTATGAATGAAAGCTCGGCATACTTATGGCAAGAGGTTCAGAAGATGAACTCCTTTACAGTGGATAATCTTGTAGAATTACTATGTAATCAATATGAAATAGATGAACAAACTGCTTACAAGGATGCAGCAACACTTGCTGCTCAATGGGCTAAAGCAGGCATTATTGAAGGTAATGATATACCTGAAAATCATTCTGTTATCGAAAAAGAAATTATATCTGACGAAAATAACACTACAGGAATAGATTCCAACATAGAAGAGACAAAGCCTAAAAGAAATCATTCTTTAAACGTCTCTTTGGATAAAGCACATATTATCTATAAGGTTCATATAATAAAAACTCAGTTCTGATAATAACAATTCAGTATCCGAGTTTTTTTACGATATCATAACATAAGGCAAAAATAAATATTATTTCTACATTTTTATTTTAATCAAAAACTCGAGTTATCTCATTACCGATTTTTGAGCTAAAGTTGCTGTCACTTTTTAACATTTCACATAAATAACATATTATAAGGAACTTATCTTATTATTTAGGATGACAGGAGTGACAGCAACTTTCAAAAATAATTTCATATATATCATATTGCCATTTAATTGTATTTCGGTCAGTAAAGAATTTATATAATGAACCAAAACTATAAACTATTACAGATTTTCGATAAACCATTCTGCAACCTGCCTCAATAAGTGATTGCGGGTATTACCACCATAAATACCATGGTTACGATTGGTATAAAGGTTCTCCTTAAAGTCCTTATCTGCTTGTACTAATGCCTCAGAATACTCAAAGACATTTTGCGGGTGAACATTATCATCTACCAAACCATGACATACTAACAGTTTACCATGAAGTTTATCAACACGATTAATCGGATTAATTGCATATCCAGTAGCATTCTCTTGTGGAGTACGCATATAACGTTCGGTATATACTGTATCATAATAACGCCAATCTGTTGGTGGAGCTATTGCCACACCAGCCTTAAAAGCATTACGTCCCTCACTCATACTCATCAGTGTATTAAAACCTCCAAAACTCCAACCCCAGATACCAATACGCGAAGCATCAATATAACTTTGTTTACCTAACCACAATGCAGCCTCAACCTGGTCTTTTGACTCTAAATCGCCAAGCTTGAGATAAGTACACTTTTCAAACTCCGCACCACGTGCATCTGTTCCACGACCATCTACTGTTACAACAATATACCCTTTCTGTGTCAAGTAATAATCAAACATAGCACCACTACCCATAGAACCTACACTCCAATTATCAACGACTTGTTGACTTCCTGGACCACTATACTGATGCATAATTACTGGATACTTCTTTGTAGAATCAAAATCTGCTGGTTTCACCATCCAACCATTTAGTTTTACACCCTCAGAAGTAGTAAATGTAAAGAACTCAACTCCTGTATTTCCATACTTCGATAACTTTGCTTGTAATTCATCATTATTAAGAACTTCACGAACCTCCTTACCCTTGTTATCATATATAGCATATACATACGGATGATTTCCATCACTCCATGTATTAAGGAAGTACTTATAATCACCTGAAAACGAAGCTACATTCCATCCTGTATGAACAGAAAGGCAGGTCAACTTTCCATACTTATCTGCAACGTAAATTTCTCGCTGCATTGGCTTACGACCAGCTGCTTGAAAATAAGTATTTCCACTCTTCTCGTCGTATCCATAAATCTGTGTCACATCGTAATTTCCTTTGTCTATCTGACGTAGAAGTTTTCCATCTTTGCTGTATAAATAAAGATGCATGTGACCATCGCGATCAGAAGGAACAAGAATATAATCCTTCATGATATGTATTCCTGCCATAGCTTCCTCCTTCACATATTTTGGTACACTCTCTTTTATCAATAACTTACAAGTTCCTGTAAGAGGATTAGCTGAATAAAGGCACAACTCGTCTTGATGACGATTCATTGTATAAAGAATAATCCTATTCCCATCAAAACATGACTTAATGCGTGGGATATAGCCATTTTCTGCCAATGGTAAATCATACTTACGGATATTACCATCTAACAAATTATAAGACCATGCACTGACTTTTGAATTTAATTCACCTGCTTTTGGATACTTGTAACTATAATCACTCGGATAAATATCATTTTTCTCAAACTTAGGGTGAGAGCCCTTATAAAATTGGAGAGTAAAACTCTTTACTTCACTTTCGTCGTATCTAATCCAACTTAAAGTCTTACTATCTGCACTCCAAGCAAGTGAATTATTAAAACTAAATTCTTCTTCATTTACCCAGTCTGGTAATCCGTTAATTATCTTATTGAACTCACCATCCGAAGTTACTTGTTTTATATTCTTACCATCTGTAATATAGATGTTATTTTTATAGACGTAAGCAACCTGGCTACCATCAGGTGAGAATGTTGGTATTTGCTCAGAACCATTCTTTGATAATTTCGTCAAATTTTTCGTTTTCACATCAAACATATAAAAGTCTGCTGTGAATGAACGTCGATAGATACGATGTGTATTCGTCTGTAAAAGAAGTCGACTGCCATCTGCCGAAATCTTATAATCATCAAACGAATTTAACTGCTCACCCTTAGCATCAACAAGATCAAAAATGATACCAGTCGATTGACCTGTCTTAAAGGAATATCTTACGATCTGACGACCATCAGATGAAATTTGTGCATACTCCGAGCTTCCTTTTAACGGATTAACACCCGAAATATGCTTAGTTGCAAAAGTACCATTTGTAATATCTTTCAAAGAGATTGGTTCACCTGCCTTCATTTGAAATGTTGTAAGCACTATTGCACACATAAGTAATATTCGTTTCATAAATTCAAGTTTTACACCACAAAAATATAAAATATTCTGTATATTTGCAAAAGAATGGAACAATATTATTGCGATTTTGGGAACTGGCTTCGCACTCAATTCCCATATAAGGTACAAAAAATATCGGTTAATGCAGGCTTTACTTGTCCTAATCGAGATGGCAGAATTGGACGCGGCGGCTGTATCTATTGTAACAACCAAACGTTTAATCCAAGCTATTGTGACAATGGAAAAAGTGTGACCCAACAGCTTGAAGATGGCAAACGCTTCTTCTCTTCTAAATATCCAGAGATGAAATATCTTGCTTATTTCCAAGCATATACTAACACTTATGGTACCAACGACCACATTAAAAAGCTCTATGAAGAAGCACTTGCCGTAGAGGATGTTGTCGGACTGGTTATCGGGACACGCCCTGACTGCATCAATGACGATCTTTTAGACTATTTTGAAGAACTTAATCAACGTACATTCCTTATCGTTGAATATGGTGTAGAAACTTGTAATGACAAAACCTTACAACTCATTAATCGTGGACACGATTTTGCTTGTGCATGTAACGCCATTGAAAAAACTGCCAATCGTGGAATTCGTGTCGGCGCACATATAATACTTGGACTTCCTGGTGAAGATGCAGAAGAAAGTCTTAGACAAGCACCTATCATCTCTTCTCTTCCACTAACTACACTGAAAATTCATCAGTTACAATTATTCGTGGAACAAGCCTGGCTAAGATGTATGCCGAGTCTCCTTTCCATCTATATACTGTTGAAGAGTATATCGAACTAATAGCAAAATATATCCGTCTACTCCGTCCTAATCTCATACTTGAACGTTTTGTAAGTCAAAGTCCCCCCGACCTTCTCATCGCACCAAAATGGGGATTAAAAAACTATGAGTTTACACACCGATTGCACAACTATATGAAAAATAATTCTGAAAATCGGGTAGGAGGTAAATGTTATTCATAAAAGGCATTTACCTCCTACTTTCACATTTACCGACCTCCCACACCACCGTACGTGCCGTTCGGCATACGGCGGTTTCGTACTTTTACACCTCACGGTGTGTGGCAAGTTGTTTTCAGCTATCCCTTTGAGTAACGTCACTTCTACCCTATTGTCGGATTCCGTCCTATCGTCTTGGATAGAGAGCTCCTTTCGGACATCTGACGAAGAAATTCGCAGGGTAGCATTCATTTACTATTGCACTGCACGATTCGGTCCTTCCCTGTAGGCACACGTACCTTGAGTACTATGACCTCTGCTGACTTCTCACGGCAAGCTTTACTCCGCTTCCTTCGTAAAAACAACTATTTGAAACGTCCGTGAGACCTCCTCGGATAAGAACATTATCTTTCCATCTTATACCTACTTCATTTACACCGACCATTCCGAATAGCTATGGGACTTTGATTTGTTTGGCAATCTTATCCATGGTCATATGCCTTATATGAAGTTTCTGTTCGTTAGGCCAGATGTTTGCCGCCAGCTTCCTTCAGATTTCACCTCACGATGAACACCCTTGCCTTTTGACTATGTAATTCCCGCTATTAGGGCTTACTCGGGACTTCCACCCGTTAGATAATGCTCATGCCGAGCGTACCAAAAAGGATACATTGATTTTCATCAATATATCCCTATATTTCTTATCTGGGAATTATAAAATTCTTATTACAAGAAAATCCTACTGCATATCATAAACAACCTGCATGAGTTTCTTACCCTAATGCATCAGCTGCCTCCATGGTGTTAGCCTCGCTATAAACACGAATGATTGGTTCTGTGTTTGATTTACGAAGATGAACCCAAGCATCAGGGAAATCAAGCTTTACACCATCTATATCTGTCACCTGTACATCCTTCTCCTGCCCGTAAAGTTCTTTCACGCGAACAAGAATTGCATCAACGTCAGTGTCAGCTGTTAGGTCAATACGATTCTTTGCTATAAAATATTCAGGGAAACTCTTCCGAAGTTCACTTATCTTCATTCCTTTCTGAGCCAAAGAACTAAGGAAAAGTGCTATACCAACAAGTGCATCACGTCCATAATGACTATCAGGATAGATTACACCACCATTGCCTTCACCGCCAATAACAGCACCAACTTCCTTCATCTTTGTTGTAACATTTACTTCACCCACAGCTGAAGCATAATACTTACCACCATGTTTCTCTGTTATATCACGTAAAGCACGAGTTGAAGAAAGATTGCTCACCGTGTTACCTTTCACATGTTCGAGGATATAATCTGCCACTGTGACGAGTGTATACTCCTCACCATACATCTGACCATCCTCCTGAATGAATGCAAGACGATCGACATCTGGATCAACAACGATTCCCAAATCATAGCCACCCTTAGCAACCTCATCCATAATACCTGTAAGGTTTTGTGCAATTGGTTCTGGATTGTGAGAGAAGTCGCCAGTAGCATCACCATTCAAGAATTTATACTCTACGCCTAAACGGTCAAGAAGTTTAGGCAGAATAACACCACCGACAGAGTTAATAGCATCAACTACGACACGAAACTTGCGATTCTTGACAGCTTCGATATCAAGCAATTCAAGGTTCAGCACCTCTTCTATATGTCGTTCATCAAACGAGTTGTCATCTATATAACTACCCAACCCATCTACGTCAGCATAATCAAAATCCTCACGTTCCGCAATATCCAAGACCTCAGCACCATCAGCTGCTGTAAGGAACTCGCCCTCCTCATTAAGTAGTTTTAAGGCATTCCAATGACGTGGGTTATGAGAAGCTGTGATAATAATACCACCATCCGCTCCACACATTCGTACTGCCAATTCTGTTGTTGGAGTTGTTGCCAAACCGATATTCACCACATCAGCTCCGATACCCATCAGCGTACCACAAACGACATTCTTAACCATAGGGCCAGAAATACGTGCGTCACGCCCAACAACAATTTTAAGTTTCTTGCCTGGATGTTTACGTGCAATAAATGTTGCGTATGCAGAGACAAACTTAACGATATCCAGCGGGTTTAGAGTGTCTCCCGCACGACCTCCGATAGTTCCACGGATGCCGGAAATAGATTTAATAAGTGTCATAGTTAGAATTATTTTTGAAGGGCTAACCCCTTAAAGTTATCTAAAAAAAATATATCCTCACCCATCATGTCACCTTTACTTAAAGACGACCTCTCTGGAAGGTTAGGTCATAGTAACAAGGATAAACCGATTTAGAAGCATTAAATTGTCCTTGCTGTGAAGGTACAATAAGTCTAACATGTGATAACTTAGAAGAAGCCTTTTCTAATCTACCTATCTTAATATAAGACAACGGAATCAACCAACCAGAAGGAACAGAAGTACTTTTGATAGACATCAGACATTACACTTGAAGAAGGGTCAAATGAAGCTGTATAAGTACCACTTGTATTTGTTACAGACATCTTATCTACTTTTGTACTAAAAATAAGAAACTGATTAGACAATTGTAAAGTATCTCTAAGAATGTTATGTTCTGTAAAACGACAGAGGACTGTTGTCGTTTCTCCTTTCTTTATAAACTCACCAGTTCCTTTTTCAACAATCTGCATATAGACACCTGAATTTTGAAAAAGAACATACTGATTCTTTGCTGTATCAGTCATGTTATCTTGTCTTGCGAACTGATCTTCGCTAATAACATTGATACCTTTTTAATAATAAATTTATGAATAGATTCCGTTTCACGCTCTAACTGCTCAGCATAAGTTTCAGTCTTATCACATGAAGTAAAAACTAACAACGAAACTATCAAAATAAGGATAGAATTTATCTTCTTCATTCGCTTTTTCATTTTAATATGTTTGCAAAGATAAGAAAAGTATTTAGAAAGGAGAATAAGAAACAAGAAAAATATATTATGAAAGCTTATAAAAGTTGACTTAATTTGTTTTTCACCATGTTTATATAGTTATTTATTACTTTCATTAATCAAAAATCGAATAATAAATCCTAAACATATTTTTGTAATATTATCGAGCAGATTGTTTGGTTTTGCAACGCAGGCGTAGCAATCTATCTAAAGTCACAAAAAAAGACAAAAAGCCGATAAGAAGTAAAAATGTAAGGAAACAACACCATACTAACATAAATAACAATATTACTTAAAAAAGATTTGCAAGATTTTTCTTTTTATAAATTGTTCACCTAACAGAAAGCCTTCTTCATAAAGATTCTCAAGTTTATCGATATCTTTCTCCATTCGTCCCACAACAATTGGTTTTTGAGGACGAATAACAATTACTTTACCTTGTTCTTCCAGATCATCCAATAAATCCAACTGACGATTATACACCTCTACCCTACGACTTAAGGCAACCCTTAAACGTGGATAGTTTCGATAGATAAATTTAGGCTGCTTATGATCACTATCATTATCTCTCCATCCTTTGTTACGTGTACTGATAACTACATTTGTTGTATGACCTGTTTCTATGGAACGTAATATAGGAATTGAATCAACAATTCCGCCATCCAAGAAATATTTATCATCAATATTTATAATCTTACTGACATAAGGAAGACTTGAGGAAGCTCTTGCTAAATTATTCAGACGTAAAGAATTACCAGACTTCTCTTCAAGATATTCTGCAAAACCAGTCTGACAGTTTGTTACAACAATTACGAATTGATAGCCATTACGACAATTACGAAAGTACTCATCATAATCAAAGGGAATCAATTCGTATGGAAAACGATGATACAACAGTTCTGGATCAAAAATACAACCTTGTGTCACAAGATGCCGCAAACCAATATAATTATATTTTGCAAGCATATCTATATTAGATATACGAGCACGTCGCGGTTGTCGACTGGCATACGATAAGCCATTGCATGCTCCTGCTGAAACAGCAACGGTATAATGGAAGTAAAGTTTATACTTCATAAAAGCATCTAACACACCAGAAGTAAACACGCCACGCATACCTCCACCTTCTAATATCAAACCAGTATTCCTATTTATTTGCATAAAATCTCGTTAAAAACAAATGCAAAGTTAATAACTTTCAAACAAAAATAACTATCTTTGCAATCAAACCAACTAATAATTGAATTATGTTTAACAAAGAAACCTATGTAAAGCGCCGTGCAGAGTTAAAGAAACTTGTTGGAAAGGGTATAATTATGCTTTTCGGCAATAACGAATCGCCTGCAAACTTTCCTGCAAATGGATATTATCCATTTCGTCAGGATTCATCATTCCTATATTATTTCGGTCAGAAACGTGATGGGTTAGTTGGTGTTATTGATGTCGACAATAACACAGAGATACTTGTTGGTGATGATATTGATATAGACGATATAGTTTGGTATGGTAGTGTAAGCTCTGTAAAGGACATGGCAGACGCCGTGGGAGTTGCTAATACAGTCAACATGAAAGGGCTAAAAAAACTATCTGTAATAATGCTTTAAGAGAACATCGTAAGGTTCACTTCTTGCCACCTTATCGAGCTGATATAAAAATACAAATATTTGATCTCTTTGGTATTCATCCTAATCAACAAAAGGAGTCTGCAAGTATAGAGCTTATTCGTGCGATTGTGAAGATGCGCTCTGTTAAAACACAGGAAGAAATAGAAGAATTAGAGCGCGCAGCAGTCATCGGTTACAAGATGCACACTACCGCAATGATATTAGGTAAGCGGTGTAACCGAGAAATTTGTTGGTGGTCATGTAGATGGCATTGCCAATTCGTATGGAGCAATGGTATCATTCCCTACTATTTTTCTCTCAGCATGGTGAGATAATGCATGGCAACCCATCTATGGCTGTCTTAGAGTCTGGTCGACTTGCTCTTTGTGATTGTGGTGCAGAAACAATCAATCACTATTGTTCTGACAACACACGTACATTCCCTGTAAATGGTAAATTTACACAAAAGCAGTTAGAAATCTATAAGGTTGTAGAAGAGTGCCATGATGCAGCATTAGGCTTTGCAAAACCAGGTGTAAAATATGCTGATGTACACTTTGCAATTTGTCGTATACTCTTTGAGCGCATGAAAGAACTTGGACTTGCTAAGGGCGACACAGATGAAGCCGTAGCAGCTGGTGCACACGCAATGTTCCTACCTCATGGACTTGGACACATGATGGGTATGGACGTACATGATATGGAGTCATTCGACCAGATACATGTTGGCTTCGACGAAGAAACTCGTCCTAACCTCGAACAGTTTGGAACAAATTGTCTTCGTATGGGACGTCGATTGGAAGAAGGGTTTGTTGTCACAGACGAACCTGGTATATATTTCATCCCAGCGTTGATTGACGAGTGGCGTGCAAAGAAACATTGTGCCGACTTCCTCAACTTTGACAAATTAGATGAATACAAGGACTTTGGCGGTATTCGTATTGAAGACGATCTTCTTATCACTAAGGAGGGATGCCGATTTATAGGCAAGGACATTATACCATACCACCCTAAGGAGCTTGAAGATTTCATTGCTACAAACCGAAAGTAATAAACATTAATAATTAATATTTACACTAAGGTTGTCGCAATGAGTTATACTCACAACGGCAACCCTAATTTATAAGAAAACTTATGAAGAAAACTTTAGTTATGGCATTACTCGCTTTTGTAGCGATAGGTGCTAACGCCGCAGACAAGAAAGAGGCAACTGTCTCTAACAAACCAGTTTTCACTGTAGTGAAGCAAAACCCAATTACAAGTATTAAAGACCAAAATCGCTCAGGTACCTGTTGGGACTACTCAACTCTTAGCTACTTCGAGGCTGAAATCTTGAAGAAGACAGGTAAGACCTACGACCTTTGTGAAAGCTTCGTTGCCAATAAGACTTATATGGAACGTGCTATCCAAGTAGTTCGTTTACATGGTGATTGCCAATTCTCTCAGGGTGGTTCAGCATACGACGTTTTGCATACACTTGAGAATTATGGTATTTGTCCAGAGAATGCAATGCCTTTCCCAGGCTCTCTTTATGGCGACTCATTAAATAATTTCAATGAATTCTTTTCATTGATGGAACCATACGTAAATGGTGTTGCACGTAACAAAGCAAATAAACTTTCTAATCAATGGAAGCAAGGTTTGCAGGGTATTATCGACTCTTATCTCGGCAAGTGTCCAGAAACCTTCACCTACGAAGGCAAGCAATATTCTCCAAAGAGTTTCGCAGCAAGTCTTGGTTTGAACTGGAGCGATTATGTCACTGTTACATCTTACACACACCATCCTTTCTACACACAGTTCGCTGTTGAAGTACAGGACAACTGGCGTTACCCACTTTCTTACAACCTCCCAATGGACGAAATGATGCGCATTATCGACAACGCTATCATGAATGGCTACACAGTTGCCTGGGGTGGTGATGTGAGCGAACCAGGTTTTACTCGTCAAGGATTAGCTTATATGGTTGATGGTAAGAAAGTTGAAAGTATGAAAGGTAGTGACATGGCTCACTGGCTCGGACTTTCTGCTGCAAAGAAAAAGGATATCATCGACTCACTCGGCGTAAATGTTCCCGAGGTTATTCCTACACAACAACAGCGTCAAGAGCGTTTCGACAATTGGGAACTTACTGATGATCATGGTATGCTCATCTTCGGTATTGCTAAAGACCAGAATGGCAAAGAATACTATATGGTGAAGAATTCATGGGGCGAGACTGGCACATATAAAGGCATCTGGTACATGACCAAGAACTTTATTGCTGCTAACACTATGGATTACATGGTAAACAAGAATGCCATTCCTAAGGATATCCGTAAGAAAATGGGACTCTAAACAATAAAAATTTACAAGTTTAAGAATGAGTGAACTTTTTACTAACGTTCCTATTTCTACTTACATTGAATGAAATACAATCCCATTCCAATAAAACTGGAATGGGATTATTTTTTTCATTCTATCAAACTGCAAAAATAGTTTCTAAAAACTCACATTCTTTCTTCAAAGAACAATTAATTGTAAACATTTTTCAATCTATTAAGAACTAACACATAATCTTTTAGCTTTTGAAAAGGCACTTACTTGAGCATTAAAAGATACCCTTTTTGAAGCTCAAGTAAGCGTCTATTAAAGGATTATTAAGCACCTCTCCTTTATACAATTTCATAACTAACTGATTTTCTGATAAATACACATTCAAAATTAATCTTACTTATTTACTGTTATTATAGACGAATAGAAGAAAAATATATAAAGAATTTTTCATCCATCAATACCTACTTAACATAAAAAGTAAAAACTTACAGATAGTACAACAAAACTCTATGTTTAGACAAAATAATGAAATAATAAAACAAAGATGACAACACCACTTTTTCATTCATTAAAATGCTATTGTTTTGACATAGCATAGTTTGAAACACAAAGAAATAATATTTCATAAAGAGTTAATTAAGAAAACTTATCTTTGCAAAAGATAAATAGAAATAGGTAATTTGAGAATAACACCTCTGTACCTAAGCATGTATAACCCAAAGAATAAGATATGGGAATGATTAACGTCAAAGTAAAAGATAGCGATATACGTAAAGCCGTCGAAGAAGGAATGGACAGTTTTGTTCAGGTCTTTATCAAAGCCATTGAAAACGCTATTAATAATAAGCTAACTCTGGAAACAATGCAGCAGTTGAATGCTGATCAAATAACACTGTTGGCCTGGAATTATCTTCATCAAGAAGTAATGGATGGTGGGTATGTTCAACTTATTCACAATGGATATGGAGCTTTTATCTTCAAAAATCCTTTTGCCGTAGCAATGCGCAATTGGGGAATTCGCGAACTATACACACACATCCGACATGGAAAGAAGTATTACGAAAAATATCACGAGGCAATTGAAGCAGTAGAGTCAGATGAAGACTTTATGGCTTTATATGAACAGATGCCTGAATTTGACGAGTTTGACGACGAATTTGTTGTCAATGAAGAACGTTGGTGCGCTATGATAGCGGCCTACATTGATGATCATATTGAGGACTTTGCAACAATTGAAGAATGAATAAAGAACAACAAGATAAAAGAAAGAAGTCACCTGTGCAAATAAGAAACAAGAAAGCTTCATTTGAGTATTTCTTCGTTGATACATTTACGGCAGGTATTGTTCTTACTGGTACGGAGATAAAGTCTATACGTGCTGGTAAGGCGTCGTTAGTTGATTCTTACTGCTACATCACAAAAGGTGAGATGTGGGTACAAGGAATGAACATATCTCCTTATTTCTATGGCTCCTATGCTAATCATGAGGCTAAACGCCCTCGCAAACTCCTTTTAAACAGAAAAGAGATACGTAATCTTGAAGCAGACTCAAAGACACCTGGCTTCACCATCATTCCTACACTTATTTTTATTGATGAAAATGGACGAGCAAAGGTAGACATCGCATTAGCACGTGGAAAGAAAGAATACGACAAACGACAAACACTTAAAGAGAAAGAGGATCGACGAGAAATGGATCGAGCAAAGAAACACTACTAAATTTCATAATGACATTAAAGGATAACATTAAAGAAAGAATTCTGATATTAGATGGTGCGATGGGCACTATGATTCAAGGATATAACCTGACGGAGAAGGACTTCCGTGGCGAACTTGAACTTTTGCAAATGCTCAATTATCAGGGTAATTATGATATGTTAAACCTGTCACGTCCTGATATTATTGAAGATATTCATCGACGCTACTTGGAAGCAGGAGCAGATATTATCAGCACTAACACTTTCTCTGCACAACATGTTTCACAAGGCAACTACCACATGGAACACCTCTCTCGTGACATAGCCTTTGCTGGTGCTAAGATTGCACGTAAGTGTGCTGACGAATATACAACAAAAGATAAACCTCGTTTTGTCGCTGGCAGCATTGGACCTACGAACAAAACTTGTTCCATGTCGCCAGATGTTAACAATCCTGCTAAACTTGACCTTACATACGACACCTTCTTTGATGCTTATAGTGAACAAGTTGGAGCAATGATAGAAGGTGGTATTGATGCCATCTTAATAGAAACTATCTTCAACACAGTTAATGCCAAAGTGGCTATTGACGCATCCTTGTCAGAGATGAAAAAAAGGGAGATAAATCTACCTATTATGCTATCTGTGACAATCACAGCTCTCTCTGATAGAACAATTAATGGGCAAACACTTAATACATTCCTTGCGTCCATCTCCTCCTATCCTATCTTCTCCGTAGGGCTTAACTGCTCGTATGGAGCTGAACAAATGCGACCCTACATTAAAGAATTAGCCACAAAAACACCTTATTATATAAGTATCCACCCAAATGCAGGTCTACCTAACTCTATGGGAGAATATGACGAAACAGTAGATATTATGATTCCACAGATAGCTTCATTTGTAAATGAAGGTCTGGTAAATATCATTGGTGGATGTTGTGGAACAACGGAAGAGTATATCGCTGGCTATACAAAGATTGTTGAAAAGAAAAAACCTCATCTACCTATTGAGGTGCCGAAAAAATGATACTTTCTGGACTTTAGTAATTTCAATTGCTCCCAGAGGTTTCATTTGTAAACGTTGGGAAACGTTGCAACATCGCAGGAAGCCGTATATTCCTCCGCCTAATCAAAGAGAGTTTCTGATATAAGAAAGGACTTGATTTATTTTGTTTTGTCTTTGAAATATAGTACTTTTGCAAAAACAAAATAGCACGCCGCAAGCAAAACCATATTTCTTGCATGGTATCTGCTTAGTAAAAAGATAAAATAGACAATATGCAGTTGAAAAAGAAAAGGTGGCATTGTCTTCCAGGACAAGAACCAACCGATATGGACTTAAAGATAATGGAGCTCGAAAAGAAGGGCAAACTTGTTCCTACACGTAATATGATTAAGACACCTGAGCAGATTGAAGGTATCCGAAAAAGCGGTATCGTTAATACAGGATGCTTAGATGCTGTTGCTGAGGCTATCCACGTAGGAATGAACACACAAGAAATTGACGACATCTGTATGCAGTATTGCAAGGACCATAATGCAATCCCAGCCTGCTTAAATTATGAAGGATACCCCAAAAGTGTTTGTACAAGCATTAATGAAGTTGTATGCCATGGTGTACCTAAAAAGGAAGATGTACTACAAGAAGGAGACATTATCAATGTTGACATGACAACAATTGTAGACGGCTATTATGCAGACGCAAGTCGTATGTTTATTATTGGCAAGACAACCCCTGAAAAGGAACGCTTAGTACGCGTTGCTAAAGAATGTCTTGAAATAGGTGCAGAAGCAGCTAAACCTTATTCTTATGTTGGTGATATTGGACACGCTATTCAAAAGCATGCAGAAAAAAACGGATATGGCGTTGTACGTGACCTATGTGGTCATGGCGTGGGTATAGAGTTCCACGAAAAACCAGACATCGTTCATTACGGACATAGAGGTACTGGTATGCTTTTGGTTCCTGGCATGGTATTCACCATTGAGCCAATGATTAATATGGGTACGTGGAAAGTTTTCATCGATGCAGAAGACCCATACGGATGGGAAGTTATCACAGGAGACGAAAAGCCTTCTGCTCAATGGGAACATACATTCGTGATGACTGAAAACGGATTAGAAATACTGACACATTAAGGTATTTAATTCTTTTAGAAGAACATCTTACTGAAAATGAAAAAAGAAGATATATATATATTAGGTATAGAGAGCAGTTGTGACGACACAAGTGCAGCTGTACTAAGGAATGGTGTTATCCTCAGTAACGTTACTGCCTCACAAGAGGTACACAAGGCTTACGGAGGAGTTGTTCCTGAACTTGCTTCAAGAGCACACCAGCAGAACGTAGTACCTGTCGTTGACCAAGCTTTAAAGCGTGCAGAGATTACAAAAGAACAACTTTCTGCCATCGCTTTCACACGAGGTCCAGGATTAATGGGTAGTCTGTTAGTTGGAGTAAATTTTGCAAAAGGCTTTGCACGTTCATTAAATATTCCAATGATTGAGGTAAATCACTTGCAAGGGCACGTTATGGCTCACTTTATCAAGGAAAGTGATGACGACAATCACATGCCTCCATTCCCATTCCTTTGCCTCTTGGTATCTGGTGGTAACTCACAGATTGTTAAGGTAAATGCCTATAACGATATGGAAGTGCTTGGTCAGACAATAGACGATGCAGCAGGTGAAGCAATTGATAAATGTTCAAAAGTTATGGGACTCGGCTATCCAGGTGGTCCAATCATTGACAGGTTGGCGCGTCAAGGTAACCCTTTGGCTTATAAGTTTGCAGAACCAAATGTTGCGGGTTTTTGACTATTCATTCTCTGGTCTTAAAACATCATTCTTATACAACATGAGAAAGTGGATACAAGATGACCCAGACTTTATTGAACATCATAAAGAAGACATTGCTGCCAGCCTTGAACACGCTATTGTTGATATACTCATGAAGAAATTACGATTAGCCGTTAAAGAAACTGGTATTAAACATGTTGCAGTTGCAGGTGGTGTATCAGCTAACAATGGTCTTCGTAACGCATTCCAAGATCATGCACAACGATATGGTTGGACTATTTATATACCAAAATTCAGTTATACAACTGATAACGCTGCAATGATTGCCAGTGTTGGTAATTTTAAATATCAAGACAATGACTTTACACAGATGGATATTCCCGTCTTTAGCAAAAGTAACCTTTGAATAACAAAAGAAATAAGTCTCTAAATAAGAAAAAGATTATGGATTTTGAAAGTAAAATAATATCACGTCAGATTGGTGACATCCTCTATGCCTCAGGATATACAATCGGTACTGCGGAAAGCTGTACAGGCGGCCGTATTAGTGAGGCTATCATAGCTATCCCTGGTTCATCAGATTATTATAAAGGAGGCGTTGTTGCCTATACTGATGAAGTAAAGGAAAAAATACTTGGTGTATCTCACAAGACACTGGAAGAAAAGACTGCTGTATCAGAAGAGGTTGCACGTGAAATGGTTTTAGGTACTATCAATACTATCGGTGTTGATTTTGCAATTGCCTCAACTGGTTTCGCTGGTCCTGGTGGAGGAACACCAGAAAATCCAGTAGGCACAATCTGGCTGGCTTATGGTAATAAAGACGACATAAGAACACATAAGCTTACAGAGGACTATGGACGTGACATCAACCTCGCCATAGCAACAAACAAAGCTATCCGATTAATGCTTGAATTCTTAAACGATATGGATATAAAAACAGAGTAAATGAGTAAAAATGACTAAAAACAGCAATTATCATCAGAAAAGTTTTTGCTTATTTGAAACTTTTTGTAATTTTGCACTCTGTTTGGAATAGGTATCAATTAACGAATCAAGAAACAAAGATAGAAATGTCTAAGATTTGTCAAATCACAGGAAAGAAGGCACAAATAGGTTGCAATGTGTCTCACTCAAAGCACCGTACAAAGAGAAGCTTTGACGTTAACCTCTTTAACAAGAAATTCTACTATGTAGAGGAGTCTTGCTGGATTCAGCTGAAGATTAGTGCTGCTGGTCTTCGTCTTATTAACAAGGTAGGTCTTGATGCAGCACTCAAGCAGGCCGTCTCTAAGGGTTATGTTGACTGGAAGGACATTAAGGTAATAGGAGACTAAATATCATGGCAAAGAAAGCTAAAGGAAACAGAGTCCAAGTTATCTTGGAATGTACCGAGATGAAGAACAGCGGAATGGCTGGTACAAGCCGTTACGTGACTACTAAGAATCGTAAGAATACTCCAGAGCGTCTTGAGCTTATGAAGTATAATTCAGTTCTTAAGAAGGTAACCCTTCACAAGGAGATTAAGTAAGCTCGCTAAAAGAGTATAGTTAATAGTTAAAACAGATAAACTATGGCAAAGAAAGCGGTCGCTACCCTCCACGAAGGTTCTACGGATGGTCGCGCATATTCAAAAGTTATCAAGATGGTAAAAGCCCTAAAACTGGTGCTTACGTCTTCGACGAACAAATGGTCCCAAAATGAGGATGTTAAAGAATTCTTTAAGAATTAAATTCTATAAAGATAGAATCAAATTAAAGGTCATAGGTTTCCCTATGACCTTTATTATTTTACTAAATGAAAAACTATCATTAAAAACAAAAAAATAAATTTTATTTTTATTTGCTGTCACTTTTAACACTTCTCATAATATACACATTATAAGGTATTTATACTATATATTAAGCTGACAGTAGTGACAGCAAATATTAATTTGTGACAAAGATAGTATAATATGCACGATAATAAAATAAGCGATATTAGGAAACAATATGTAAAATAAGAATAATAAATATTGTGACAAAACTTCCGATTCGAGTAAAACATTACAATGTAACCATAATAAAAAACTCTTACAGGATTATAATTACATTGATAATCCTGCAAGAGTTTTTCTCCCCACTTATATTAAATAATTAAACAGACTTATAGCCCTTTGTGCTGTTATGATCAAGCAAATCCTTAAGATTCAACTCTCTACCACCATGAGCTTCGTAAGCCTCTCTCATCTCTTCTTCTCCTTCAGCTTCTTCTCTGAATGCTGAAAAGAAACACATTTGTTTTTACCTCTGCTACAATCCAGCCAAACACAGCAACGACAAGCAGTACTATCAGTCCTATTAATGGAGTTGTCATAATTGATGATTTTTTTTATTTATAATGCAAAATTACATTAAGTTTTGGAAAGTGCCAAATAATCATTAACTTTTCAGTAACTTTGCAATAAATAAGAGAAATAAATTTTATAGAACAAGATGACAAGAAAAGAAAGATATGATTACATACTGGCTTATTTCCGAAAAAAATGTTGGTGCAGTAACAACAGAACTTATGTTTGGTTCTGCTTTTCAACTTCTTTGTGCAACATTACTTTCTGCTCAGTGTACTGATAAACGTATCAATGCAATAACCCCAGAACTGTTTCGTCATTATCCAGATGCAAACACTATGGCAAAAGCAACATCAGACGAAATTTTTGAATACGTAAAGAGTGTTTCATATCCAAACTCTAAGGCAAAACACTTGGTTGAAATGTCGAAAATACTGGTAGAGAATTTTAATGGTGAAGTACCTTCTGACCCAAATGCACTCGTAACACTACCAGGGGTAGGGACGTAAAACGGCTAATGTTATTCAGGCAGTATGGTTTGGTAAACCAACTCTTGCAGTGGACACACATGTCTATCGCGTCAGCCATCGCATAGGTTTAGTTCCACCAACAGCAAACACACCTCGTAAGGTTGAGGATTATCTTATGAAGAATATTCCAACCAATGAGGTTTCAGATGCTCATCATTGGATACTACTACACGGACGTTATATTTGCAAAAGTGCAAAGCCCGATTGCTCACATTGTCCCTTTGAGGATATATGTCCTAAACTATTAGAAAATAGCAAATTATAAGGATAAATATTTCATATAACAAGAGAAATGAATACAAAGAAGATAATGTCATTCTTGAAAGGTATTGCAGCAAACAATAACAAGCAATGGTTTCAAGAGCATAAAGCAGAATACGAAGATATAAAAGCTGACTTTGAGAGAGGTGTTGAACAAGTAATAGCTCGTCTATCAACGTTTGACAAAGAAGTTGCACATTTAAAGGTAAAAGATTGTACGTATCGCTTCTATCGTGACATACGGTTCTCACCCGACAAGACCCCATATAAACGACATTTAGGAGCATACATTTGCGCACATGGAAAAAAGTCATTACGTGGTGGATATTACATACACCTACAACCTGGTAATTGTTTAATTGCTGTGGGATGTTATTGGTTACCAACAAACATTTTAACATCTTGCCGTAATGAAATAATGGCAAATATACAAGAATGGCGTAAGCATGTAGAAAATGATAATTTTATCAATCTATTTGGACTACCAAACGATGGAGAATGGACTGATGATAAAGTAAGTGAAAAAGGCTTTGGTCTTACCTCCCTGAAAACTGTTCCAAAAGGTTTCCCTAAGGATTACGAGTATCTGCAATACCTTCGAATGAAGGATTATTGCTGTTGGGTATCTGTTCCTGATAATTTCTTTGAAGAAGTACACTGGCTCGACAAGTTAGAATATTACTGCAAAACCGGAAAACCAATGATGGACTTTATCAATAATGTTGTTGATGATTACGAATAATCAATAAACCCATAAGAAAAAAGAAGAACTCTTTACTCCTTCAAAGAAAGGCTGTAAAGAGTTCTTCAATTATAAATACTCCTTATATTTATAAAATAACGAATATAAAATGGTTAATACAATATTACCTCATCTCCTATTCTTAAACCTCGTTCAAAAAGTTTTTCATTCTTCTTAATAAGACTCTTTAATCTAATACCATATCGCTGAGCTATATTATATAAACTCTCTGACCGACGTACAATATATGGATGTTTCTTACATTCCTTAGGACCCTTCTTCTGCTTCTTCATTAGCCAAATATACTCACCAGGAATAAGACTATCATGTTTATCTCGCTCATTGTACTTCGCTAATTTTCGCACACTAATATCTAATTCTTTACTTAAAGACTTGAACGTATCTCCCTGTCTTACAATGATAAAATAATTATCATTAAACTTACTAATAGGATGATTTCCTGATACTTGAACAGGGTTTGGACAACCATTATCAACAAAATCTATCATTGAACTTTTACCACTATCAGATATAATATTGCAATCAGAAGGAAGCATCTTATCATAAACATAAAGCTGATACAACTCTATAATTCTTATCAATGTCTGTGCATACGAAGGATTTGTAGCATAACCTGCTCGTTTTAACCCAAATGCCCACCCACGATAATCAGTTAAGTCTAAACTAAATAGACTTTGATAACGTGAACGTTCACGAAGGAACTTGCAATGATCCTCATAACTTTCTAACGCACTATTATACGCACGAAAACACTCTCCCTTAGCATCATCGTCATGAGAGATTGTACGACCTGTCCAACCATGACATTTAATTCCGAAATGATTATTACCAAGAAGAACAAGCCTACCACGCCCTGCCCCACTCTCAAGTAGCCCCTGAGCTAACGTGATACTTGCTGGTACACCATACTTATGCATACCCTCAATAGCAACTCCCTTATACTGATTTATATAATCTAAATAAGCCTGATTCAACCTTGACTGACCTGACGCAATAATAGTAAAAACATAAAAGAATGAAAGGAAAAGGAAGATATATCGCTTCATAAAAAAAGTTCTTTGCAGATTAATAACTGCAAAAATACACGTTTTACCACATAATACAAAAACTATTTTTCATAAAACTAACAAACATTTCAAAACTTATACTTAACTTTGTATTTATGAAAACAATTATAGCACTTGGTTCAAATTATAATCAGGAAGAAAATATTTCAAAAGCACAAAAACTATTAAAACAGCGTTTTGAAAACATTACCTTCTCTGCATTGCAATGGACCAAACCAATTGGCATTAAGTCTGATATTTTTGAATTGTACCGCATCCTTTGACACAGAATGGACAATTGAACAAGTAAAACGTTCCTTGAAAGAAATTGAAAGTTCTATGGGTGACTCACATGAAAATCATCAGAAAGGAATAGTACTTATCGATATTGACCTCGCACAATATGGAAACAAAAATTATTAAAGAAATAATATGGCTATAAAATAACAAGAAATAAACATAGCCTATGTTTGTCATTCAATAACAACCTATTTTATTATTAACATCCAATACAAAAAGCAATCAGAAACTTTAAAAACAAAATAAAAGGAATTTGAAATATATTTACATAAATCCAATGTAATCATCTACAAATAAAGGATATGACAAGAATAAAAAGAAAAACTTTTTAACCAGCAGCAAATCAGAAAGTTATAAACCTTGCAAGAAAAAGATGCTTGATTAGATTGTAAAAGAGCATTAGTAACATACAAGAAGGGCATCTTTTGCAAGTCAAAAGATGCCCTTCTGAAAGTTAAAAGAACATGTTTTTGTCATGAGTCTTATAAAAATACTTTACAAAGATTGATTGATATGAACATAAATTACTCATAGAAGACAATATAAACGACAATCTCCGAATACTACAAACCTTATGAACACACCAAAAATTACACCCCATTTTCTTATTAATACACTAAAAGATAACGCTTATCGTACATCTACACAATCATGTGAAATATCATACAACCAATTTATGAATACACAAAAATTTTATACTCAATATTAAAGTGTAGAAAACAATAAGAAAACCATAAACGGATAAAAAGAAAAAAACTATTACTTGTAGAACAATTTATGTAAGCAAAATATAAATAGGGCCCTCTATTAAAAAAAGGACAAAAAGGACAAAACGACAGATTGAAATATTAAAAACGACGCAATAAAAAATCATATCGACAAAACACAATTCATTGACATACAAAAGATTATTAGGAAATAATGAAATAATTTTTGTAAAAAGATAATACTACAAGAGAAAAAATACAGAAAAAAATATGTACTAAATTTCTTGATTTTTCTTCGATTGTTCATGTAAATTTGCCATAAAAGAAACCATCTATCCAAGATAGGATGGCTCAATTCAACTACCTCGTGTAGTCAAAAAAATAAAAAAATCGAAAAATACTATAACTAATACCTATGAATAAAACACAAAAAGAGCTGGCACCGCAGAAATAAAATCTACGACGTCAGCTCTAAATAATGCTTATAAAAATGTTACTTATAACATTGCCTCTTTTATCATCTCCACAATATACTTCACATCGTCATCTGTAACTAATGGTCCACTTGGTAAACACATTCCAATCTTGAAGAGTTCCTCGCTTACACCATTTACGTAAGCAGGACAATCCTTATAACAAGGCTGCTTGTGCATAGGCTTCCAAAGAGGACGACACTCAATATTGGCTTTATCCAAGAAAACACGCATAGCCTCAACATTTGTATTAGGCTCGCAATCCGTATGAGCATCATCTACTGAGTGAATAACGCCTGCTGCTCCTCCAACAGCACCTTCTACCGTAGTTTTATAGGCATTCTCTTGTCCTTTCACCTTAACAGAAGGGTCAAGAATAATAGTGTTTAACCAGAAATTAGAGTCAAATTCTGGTGATGGATTTGCATGAAAGGTTATTCCATCTATCTTGCTGAAAGCCTCTTCATATAAATGAGCAATATGACGATGATGAGCAATATGTTCATCAAGAACTGTCATCTGACCACGACCAATACCTGCACAAACATTGCTCATACGATAATTATATCCTATCTTCTCGTGCTGATAGTAAGGATAACCCTCACGAGCCTCTGTAGCATAAAACATCACCTCGTTGCGAGCATCATCATTAGGACAAATAAGTGCGCCACCACCAGAGGTGGTGATCATCTTGTTTCCATTAAATGACAAAACACCATATTCACCAAAGGTACCACAAATCTGTCCTTCATATCTTGAACCCATTCCTTCGGCAGCATCTTCAATAACCGGAATATCATACTTGTCTGCCACTGCAAGAATCTCCTTTATCTTTGCAGGCATACCATAAAGATATACAACGATAATTGCTTTTGGTTTCTTACCTGTCTTAGCAATTCTATCCTTGATTGCATCCTCTAACAATACTGAATCAAGATTCCATGTATCCTCCTCAGAGTCTACAAATACAGGTGTTGCACCAAGATAAGTTACAGGGTGTGAACTTGCACAGAAGGTGAAACTCTGGCAGATAACCTCATCGCCAGCTTTCACTCCTAAAGCCACCAAAGAGAGATGTACAGCAGAAGTACCAGAGCAAAGTGCTACCACACGCTTATCCTCCAACCCCGGCAAAGACTCCTTCCAAAGATTATCCGGATTATCCTCATGTGGCATAATCGTCTGTGGATATACCTCCTCTTCAAGAAAGTTAGCTCTCTTACCAGAAGGACTTACAGAAACCGAGAAACGTCTCAAGTCGTCTTCAAAACCATTGACATTTGGTCCCAATGGCACCACCCAGTTGGTATCAAACGCCTCTTGGATGTATTTCATTTCATTGCCGCTCATGTGAGCGAGACAAAAGTAAAACACGATTTCTTTCCATTTTTACTAATACGTATTATGATCTATAAAGTGGGAAAAAGAAGATGAGGTATCAAATGAAACATCATTCTTTTCCTCAATTTTTACTAAATATGAATATTTTTCATCATCGAAACAATCCTTTGAAATACAAAAAGCAAGTCACCATTCTTATTAAACGTTTTTGAATTTATATAAAGGATCTTCACCACTACCTACACCGCCTCCAAGATGTAATATTTTATAATCATGTTTCGCTCCATATATCGCAGCTTCATAGAGAATCAGATTTGTTGCGTTAAGATTACGATATTTCAAAACACTACCTGATAAATGGTAATGCATTCTTCCATTACACATAAGAATAATGCTCATTGCAATTATTTCATCATCAAGGACTGCATAAAACATTTGCCATGCCCCTGTAGGTTTTGAGCCATTGACTCATAAAACTTCGCATCAAAAATAATAATAAGAATCAGCATTATCTTTATCCATCGTTGCATTATATATACTACGAAACTTCTCAAACAAAGTAAAATCTTCACTATGCTTGACAACAATTCCATTTTTAATAGCTTTCCTTATAGTTGCACGGTCTTTGCTTTTTAATATTTTTGGAAAATAATATCCTCAGAAGTTAAATCTATAAAAACTGTTTTTTTCCCAAGTCAATGATATTTGACCAACCTCTTAACAATTCTTGATTATTCAGCCAAGTGCTCCATCTAACAAATGCATCCACAATATTTTGTTTCTGCATAAAACAATTTACCTCTTTCCAGAACGTATTTATTTCATTATGTGTAGTATCGCCTTCTAATAACCATCCTCCATATCCATATGGAGTCACGATATCATAAAAAGAGCCTTTCTCTATACTTCCTTGTCGCCCATTCTTCATTCGCTATATCACGAAGCATAAAAGAACATATTGCTCTTAAACATTCACCTTGATAATAAATTAAAATAGGCATACCATCACCATGCACTTTGAAAGGAGCTAAATAACCACTAAGATAGTATACATCATAATTGGAAAAAAGACAGGACGATATCATCCCATTCTTTCCTTTGTCCAAAATTAATAATCCTAAACATTACAGTTAAAATGTAATTAATAAATTATATATTATATCTCCCAACTCTGAAATCTCTTCTAGACGATAACGTCCATCACAATGTATTGAAAGCATTGTATTAGAAATTTCTTTAGAACTATGTGAACAACTTTCTGGTAGTTGCCATAAAACAGTTGGATAAATTGATTGTCTAATTAAATTCTTTTTAAATTGTTCACGCTTCTTACGATTAGGAAACAAGAGTATTAAAGAAAAAGGGATTAAGTCTTCCAACTCAGAAGATAAAAACACGAATATTTTTTTACTTTTCAATACCAATGAAAGCTTTTTGAACTAAAAATCCCCAATTTTGCAATTTCTTTTTGATACCCAGTTCGTGATATCAAAACTTTCCAGAAAGTTTTTTTATCTAATGTAGATAAAGAACAAAGAGATAAATTATCAAACATATTCTCAGTTTGAATATATTTATTTCTAAAAGAGTCTTTTTGTATAGAAGAGGAATTATTCCGAGATAAATAATCAGCTTTCTCTTTCATAGCCTCCCACCTAATCTGAGATAGTTGTTCATTTTGTAGATTATTTCTTACTGTTATAGCTATGTCAGATAAATTATGAGTATTACTCCAAATTATTCCTCCCCAGCTAAAGGAAGGGTCTTTCTCAAAGATGCAATACAATAATCAGCTTTACTTTGTCTCACCCATTCACTATAAATATCATGTGAGTAATCTTCTATAACAGGAACGGAAACCTCAATGTCATAATTTACTTTTCTGAAACCAAAATAATTCATTTTTAGTAGAACATCACCATCTTGGAAAGAAAGTTTTTTTCTGTGCCTTCTTCATTCTTTTTAAAGGATTATCTTCATAGATTTGAATCTCAACCTTACAACGTTGACCAATATACTCTATTATCTCCCAACAAAAAAATACTCTGGAATCCAAATTCTTTTTCCATTTATTATGATTCACCAAGAGTTCTATAGTTTGTCTACCATCTGCTAAATATATAGCATTAGGGAATAAATCAAATATAGTATTCTCACACTTAGATGATGTTTTAATAAAATGATAATCTGACCCGAACTCTTTCATTTATGCTTCTTTTAACCTCCGAAGTTTTTCACCAAATCCCAAATCGTCAACCAATTCATCTTGCACTTCTCCTTCCCCTACACCATCTCTCTTAATAACATTAAGAAAGGTCATCCATAGTATTTTTAAATCGAGTAGAAAAGAGATGCGATCTACATACCACACATCGTATTCAAACTTTTTACTATATTTAACAAAATTACGACCATTAACCTGAGCCCAACCAGTAATACCTGGACGAACTTCATGACGTCTGATTTGAATATCGTTATAACATTTCAGAAAATCATCGTATAAAGGACGCGGGCCGATTAACGACATATCTCCCTTTAACACATTAACCAACTGAGGAAGTTCATCCAATGAGGTACTACGCACAAAACGTCCAACCTTAGTCAGTCTCTGCCCATCAGGTAACAAGTTTCCTTCTGCATCTCTCTCATCTGTCATCGTCTTAAATTTGATAACCTTAAATATCTTATTATGCCATCCAGCTCTTGAATGAAGAAAAAAAGCACCACTACCTTTATTTGCATAATGTAACCAAATAGTAACTATTATCAAAATGGGAGATAACACCAGCAGTGCCACGAAAGCAACCACAAAATCTATCAAACGCTTAAAACAAGATCTGTACATAACAATTAGTCCAATAATTTATACATATTCATCAAAGCTTTCCATACGTCTTTCTGTTCGTATCGTTCTTGAATTACTCTACGGCTATTATGCCCCATTCTTCTCACATCGGATGGATGTGTCAGCATCCAATCCATAGCTAAAAGTAAAGCTTCAGAATTGTGAGAAGGAATTATCTTTCCATTGACATCTTCTTGTATTATTTCATTACAACCATTAATATCTGTAACTATTGAAGGTATACCCATACATCCAGCCTCAAGAACAACATTAGGAAAGCCTTCTCTATAAGAAGGGAACACTAACACATCTGCTGCAGCTAAATAAGGACGTACGTCTTTCTGATAATGAACAAATAAGACATGTTCATTATCTTTAAAGAAAGATTCATCTTCATAAGATAATGGATCTAAATTGGGTTCGAAATCACCAACAAGGAGAAGCTTTGGATTCAAATCATATTTCCTTTTAAGTAATTGTTGCATGGCATAAGACAACTCTCTCATACCCTTATCATTGACGACTCTTCCTACAAATACAAACACAAAATCAGATGAAGTAAAACTGAGTTCCTTCCGAAGTACCGCCTTAACTGATTCTTGTTGTAAGATTTTAACTAATTTCTGTCCATTGTCTAAGCTACAGTTCTCTCGTAAATTCTCAACAGAAAAGAAAGCCGTATCTTTACCATTGATATTACCATTCCATATTACGTCTAATGTTTTATTCGTAATATGATCCTTTTTCAAAGTTTTTAAAACACCCTGACCTTCAGGAATAACCTTTGTCGCGCAAGCACAAGTAATTCGTTCCATTGTTTGTAAGACAAATCTAAACAAACCTGTAGATCCCTGATATCGAAGTCCAGTAACAGTATATATACGATGCGGAACACCACAAATCCTCGCTGCTATCATTGCTAACAATGAACCTTTTGGTGTATTCGCATGCACACACCAAGGTTTTTCTTTATTAAAAAAATGAATTAACCACCTCAAGGCAATGATATCTTTCAACAAAGAAATAGGACGCTCAATAGGTGCATCAATAACTCTTACCCCTTCTCGCTCTCGTACTTTTTGCAACCGCCCATCATCTTTGCAACAGCAACAACTTCAAAATATTGATTTAAATATTTTAATTGTCCTATTAAAAGATCATCTAAACTTTCACCAGCAGTAGTTAATCTTATAATTTTATTCTTTTCCATAAATATAAACGCCAATTAGGCAGACTAATGATTCTCTATTACATTACGGTATACAAGTTCATAGCCAACAACCATCTTACTAATGTCAAATTCCAAAGCGCGTTTATAACAGCGTTCTGCAATCTCATTATAATAAGCTTCATCATTTGCCAAATGAGTGATTTCTTCAGATAATGCTTTTGCATCCTCATGCGGGAAAAGAAGACCATAGCCTTTTGTTACCTCTTTCAATCCATTTACATCAGAAGCTATAAAAGGCTTATGAGCACTCATTCCTTCAACATTGCTAAGGCTCAACCCCTCCCAATGAGAAGACATCACGATAATATCCGCAGCTCTCAGAACATTTGGAATATCAGTACGTAAGCCTAAAAATCTAACTCGCTCACTGACACCTAAAGACAAAGCTAATTGTTTTACTTCTTCCATCCGATCACCTATACCTGCAAACCATATTTCGAACTTACTTTTATCTAAAAATGTTAAAGCTCGAACAATGGTATCTTGATTCTTTTGTTTACGGAATCCTGCCACCATCAAGATTGACTTACGATTCTCCTTTAAGTCTAATAGTTCCTTGCAAGGAACAGATTTAGATATAGCACCAACATCTATTCCATTGTTTATGGTAGTAATTGTCTTATACTTGTTTGAAGACCTATCAAGCCATTCTCCCTCCATATACTCTCTTAGCTTCTCCTCAGCTATCTCACTAATACATATTACATGATTATACCTACCATACATCCAACTTTCAATCGGACGGTACCACATCCAATTTCGTTTGCGGTTGGATGTGTTATGCTCTGTAGATACAAGTTTCGTACCACAAAACAAACTGGCAATAGCTACAAAAAGCTGTGGTGAGGAATTATGCGTGTGAATAATATCATAGTTCCTCATTATCTTTGCCAACTTTAATACGTAGAGTGGATTATAAACTCCAGACCCTAATGCATATATCTTAGTCTGTGGAGCCTCTTTCTTCAATCTCTGAGTCAATGGTGTTTCTTTTCCATTAAAAACACATAAATTTACCGTATGCCCTAAATCCTGTAACCTTGGTATCAAATTAACAACCAACGTTTCAGCACCACCCATTTCCAAGGATGTAATGACTTGTAAAATTCTCATGATATTGTTACGTCTATTTTACAATGAAAATTCTGTTTAATAGTATTCCCAACAAGAATACTGCAAAAAACTATTATCATTCAGACCAGTTCACCAACCTTTTCTAATAACCGCCGAATAACAACCTCAGGCGCAATCCACTTTTCATAATACTCTCTTGCTCCTTCTTCTAACTGCTTACGGTAATGTTCATCAGAATTAATCTTAACCACAGCATCATATATTTCATCTACAGAATTTACAAAATGCACATGCTTACCATGTTCCAAAGGGGCAGGCATCTCTCGTGTTAAAGGTGTAGAGATAATAGCTTTTCCCATGCAAAGATATTCTGCAAGTTTCCATCCATGACATTCACATACACTTGGTGTATTGAAAACTACAAAGCTCTCTTTTGTCTTCCTAATATAATCATCCATGGAGAGTCGGCTCTCATAAATAAAGTCTTTATATTCCTCCTTATATTTAGGATAATCAGGCATTTCCTGTAGTACAGAGTCACTATTTACATAAAATAATCCGCCCTCTATATTAATTCCAACCTTCTTACATGCTTTCAAAAATTCGCCACGATACATATTGGTATCTGTTGCAGCAAACTTATTATACCATAATGTAGAAGCATGGAAAATATAATTATGACGAACTTTCGTTTCACATTCATAAGCCTCTATAGGGCGACGACGAATATTCGTATAAAGATAATCACGAAGATAGTCTTTGAAAGAAATACTTGAGTACTTACGCCCTTTGAGAAATAGTTTTAAACAACGAATAATAGTTGAGAAACGACTACCAAGCGTTACACCAAACTCTGGTCCAATTGCTACCAACTTATCATATTGTGCAACCTGATCTGTAGTTGGATTTACCATTCCATAGACATCACACCACTCATATCTATCTTCAAATATCTTGGCTACATCTTCGGTATCAACAAATACCTTCTTTTCCTGACCTTTACTTCTAATAATAAAAGTAAATCCACTATTATAATCAGCAGTATTCTCATACTTAATGCCTTTAAAAGGACTTACTTCATAAACTATCTTCCACCCTTTTAAAAGTCTTTTTATTCCTAACAAATACCAAGAAGCGTAATTATACTTCAAACGTGGATCTATGATAATCTGTTTCATACCTACTATTTATTATCCTTCAAGTGCATTATTAGGCCTATTATTTGGAATGCTTTCCAATACCACTTCACAGCTGGTGCTTTTTAAGGATTTATTCGTAATACAATATTTAAATCGCCAATAGTTAATAGCTGATCGAATCTTCCATCTCAAAGAAATATTATAGTCTAACATTTCTGCATAAGTCATCATAGATGCAATAGGGCTATTCATTCTACTTCTTGTAATTGCTGAGGTTATTCCGTCTTTCTGATACTCAACTAAATATATGATTTTATTTATATGTCGAAGTTTATATTTAGATGCTATTCTATTCCAAACTAAAACTTCTGGACAAAATCTTTCTCCCTTTATCTCTGGGAAAGGAAACTCACGTAGGACAGAAGTACGGAATACCTCTTTCATGTCTCCATCTACTTTAAATTTAAATCTAACATCCCTTGTTGTTGCATCTATATAGCCAATATTAATATGATTAGATAACTCTATATTCAAAAGATGAACTTCTTTTGGAAATCCTGTACCTATGATACTACCATCATTGATGTCTCCATCAAAACCACATATACCTCCAATAGAATTATTATATTTCGTTTGCTCCCAAACTTCTGCAACTGTTTGAAGAGCATTAGGAGGCAAAATATCATCAGAATCAGCAATAAGAAATAAATCACCATGCGCTTTCTGCACCCCAGTATTTACAGCTGTATGCTTCCCTCCATTTTCTTTTTTATAGTAGAGTATTGAGAAGTCTCCACAAAGATGTTTATCTTGTATTATATTAACAATAGAACTTGTATCATCTAAACTACCATCATCGACTATAATCCACTCAAACTCCTTATAGTTTTGCCTACAAAGACTCTGATAAAGTCTATTTAACAAATTGCCTCTATTATAGGTAGGTGTAAATACAGTTATCATAGATTGTATAGTTTATCATTATCGTATGCATGATCATATTCATACGCTTCTTCAATAAAGTCCCCTTGTCTGATTCCTGGGGTAAGAAATGTTTTATATGGATAAAGTAAGATACCCCATGCAGAAAGTATTCGATAAAAAAGAACAAAACACATCACCGTTATAAAGCTTTTTTTAATGCTACTGCAGATTTAGGTCTACAAAGTCTTTCTAATATAACAATGATTCCTATTAAACAATACCATGCAATACGACCACCATCTGAGGATTTACAAAAGAAAAGTAATAAGCCACAGAACATCAAATAAACATTGGCTAATGTTAAAGAAAGTACATCATCATCTATTCTTTTATAATTCAATAATAGTATGGAAAGAAATAACGTAGCCTCAATAACATACTCGATTCTAAATCCTATTTCTGCAGTGTCCGCATAACCTGCAATTTTTTTACATTACTTACAACATCTCCTGAAACAGAGAAAACAAACTTTGTAATACCACTGATTCCAATAATTAACAAAGTTAACATAAAGATTACAATATACTTTTTCTCAAACTTACGTTTTTGGGATAAAATACAAAAGAATCATATATGCGGCTGAGTTATGAATTAGAGTTGCTAAAACTATAAACAAAAGATATTTTTGAAACTCCTTTGTGCTACATAAGGGATTGCCAACCATACAACTCCTGCTGCTAATACTTGACGAAGATAAGTAAAAAGTAAAGAAAAACATTAAGCCCTCAAATACAAGAAGAGCAAAAAGGATTTTTAGTATATCTATAAAAATTAAACGCATACACTATATACAAAAACAAAGTATATACTAAAATAAAAGATATAACGGTTAGGAGTAGAAAAAAAGCAATAAAATCATTAATCAATCCATAAACAGGCTCTTTTCCAAAGAAGTAAAGAAAATCCTCACTGAACAATACACCCTTAGTTACGTTTTCATGCATATTTTGGAAAACCTCACTATAAATGTATCTGTCATATCCCCCAACATATCTGCCAAACCGACAAATAAACCAATACTTAGGCAAAAAGAGAAAAATAGAGATTTAGGAACTTTTTGTGTTTCCCGCATAAAACCATGCAAGAACGGTTGTTATTACGAATAATATAATATAATATGCCATTACAAATATGTATATAATTTATTTACTTCACTTGAATTATCTATAATGTGTGACTCAAGATACGTTCTATAAGAATCTTGTAGAGTTGGATTATTTATAAGTTCTATGATTGCATTAGCAACAGCCTTTCCACTCATTTCACATATCGTTCCATTCTTACCATTCTCAAATTGATCACCAACAGTAGAGAAATTAGTAACAACTATAGGCTTTACATAGTATTTTTCGCTTCGTCCAAAAGCAATAGACTTCCCTTCAAATCGAGAAGGGTGAACAACGATATCAGATAAAACCAATATATGGATAAGGATTACTTTGAATTCCTACAAGTAATATATTATCATCAAGTCCGTTATCAGCTATTAATTTTTAAAAGATCTTCCTCTAAAATTTTTCCAATAAAGATCCACTTAAAATTAATACCATTCCTCCTAAGAATATCAGATGCCACAATTGCAAAAGTCAAAAGCCTTTCCCACGACAGATATGCCCAATAGTACATAATATTGTATTTTTCACCAGCTTTCATTTGATCAATCTGTACTTTGAACTCACCTATCGATTCTAAAGATTGCTGTCTTATAATAGTGGGTGATGAAATATTTTCCATAATTGAGACCCTATCAGCACAGTTGGGAAAGAAATGTTTTTAAAGAATCAACACAAGTCTGAGATATCGTAAAGATATGATCAACTAATGGATAGTATTTTTATCTGTATTATAATAGAAGGGCCACTTAGAATAATCGCTATGAAAAAGACACCTTCTTTGTTGCAGACAACTTATTAACCATATAATAAAGTAATTGTTGTCCTCCATAATCAACAATTAAATCATAATGTACATCCGAAACTACAGGCATCATTTTTGCAATTAATTCACTTGCCAAAGATCTAGATATACGTGAAAGTATCAAACGCAATAAAACACCTAAACATAAGAGAAAATGCCCATGAGCCAATAACCATTTAAGAGAAGAAAAGCCACCCATAACATGTTCAATAACTGGGCTATAGATAAGCTGTATATTTTTAGGAAGATAGTCTGAGAAAACATCTCCATCTTTACAACAAAGTAAAAGTGATGTCTCGTATTTTTCTGTATCCCATGCATTAAGAAGACTTACCATACTTTTCGATACACCTCCAGACTGCAGACTTCCTATGATAAAAAGAACTTTCTTCTTCATACTGTATATTATTATACCTCAAAGGAACACTTTTGTGGAAACTTTCTTTCAAATAACTGTATTACTTGGGGTTTTAAGGCTTGATAACCATTATAGTCACACCGAGAAGAATCATTCAAACAGAGTGATTTAATATTATTATTAAACATTTCCTTTTCAAGTATTCGTAAGTTATTTTGTTCAAGCTGAATAACTTTTTCTTGTCTCAATATAATTAACAGGATAGAACTTATTTGAAGTAAGCTGCCAATAACGGAAGAAATAATTATTTAAACTAACTTCTTCCCGAAATTTTGTACAACTCTTGGCCAACATATCCCCTTCTTTGCTCCACGCCTCTTCATATATTGATTTTAAAAATGCTTTTTCATTGTGAGGAGTATAAAAATGCTGGAATTCTGTTCGTCTAAAAAGACGTATCAGATAGGCTTGTAAACGATATTTCCATCCTAAATAGCTTCCATACCACCCTTTTGGATTGGCCTTAGTTACCTCTCGTCTATTAAAGTGAGCATTCACAACCTGAGTATCACAAAATTCCATTATATTAATTCCCCACCCATCAATCTCTGGATAATAACTCCGTGAAATAAACAAATGCTCAAATGAAGCATCACAAGGCAATCCATTCTTAAAATAATATTCAGGAGCAATAGGCGCATTAATAAACATATCATCGTTGAATACTACAAAATGCTCACTTAACCCTGATATGCGGTGAAGATTATTCTCTATAGTGTTTGCCTGAAAGGTTGGAAGGAACTCATGTGGAATAAAATCCTTATGATCGACATAAGACAATTTTGGGTTATCCCAATTCAACCATTCAGGCTTTTGGTTATCCGCTACGAAATATACATGGTTTATCCAAGGAGCATATTCTTCTACAGCCCTAAACCAATATTTAAGAATATCCCAATCTCTATATCTTACATCAGCGTTCTGAAAAGGAGTACCTTTATAAAATGCTTTCTTCTTCTGCCATTCAACATCAGAGCCATCAACCCAGAAAATAACAAAATCAATGTTCATTTATATCTAACCAAATATATATATTGAATATTTACTTTTATTAATATATTCTGAACATAATAAACTTAATGGTAATACGATTGAAAATAACCACCAAGGTCCAGATACTGGGTTGTTAATCATGAATTCTCTGATAGGTGTGATATAATATATCGCAAGCCAAAATAAGTGTATGATGAAGAATATATACACCCATAGAATTACGATCCAAAAATAAAAAGCCAATGCGGAGAATCTTGTTTTTAGATGTGCAGATATCTTATGGAAAAACATATATTTACCCAAGAATATTCCTAAAAAGAGAAAGGTAAAGCCAAGGTATGCTTTTTATTAAATGCTAAAGGCCACAAATGATTTAAGAAGGCACTTTTTGTAAAAAGTCATAAAATATAAAAAATAATTAGGCATATTAATCCTCCCCAAGATTTTTTTCCAAAGATTTCTTGTCATTGTTGCTATAAAAAAACAATTAAAAAGCATTAATAGAAACCAAAGATGGGCTATTCCTCCAAACAATTGTTTCCAATAAACTGATGTGGGAAAAGAAACATAAGTTATTATTGCCCACAATATATATGGAATTATTAATCGTGAAAAATTTTTTTCTTGAAAAATTCAGAATTATTTTTATATTTATATAAGTGAAAGAAACCAAAGCCATATAGATACCCCTGAAACAATCACAAAAATAGACAACCCAAAAAGTACTGAGTACAAGAGGAGAAAAAGAATAATCATAAGGCGGGGAGAGCCTATAAGAAATGGCCATACACCCAAATTATAACAATAACAATGAAATATAACAATCATAAGCATTGCTATAACTCTAAAAATAGACCACTACAGAATTTTTTTTCATGTTACAAAGGGGTCTTTATCTATAATTTATTCTACTCATTTTATTATTTAATTACACAAAGAATAGATTTCTTGAAGTCGTCATCCAAAATTAAATCATCAACTTCACTTCCACCTTCCACCTCGTTTACATACTTTCCAGGTATCTTCATTTTGCCAGTAGCTTTGTGACGATAATACTCGTATTCGATATCAAGATGACCTAAGTCCATAGCTTTATACCCTAAAGCTGCTAAATCATAAGCTAAAACCGTTGCTGTAGCTCCCAATGCCATGAATATTATAGAGCCTTTAGGGATCAGTTTCTTAGCTGCGTCTAAAATATCATCATATTTATCCCACGCATTCTCTGCTGGTGCTTCAATACGCTTTACATATAACGCGTTATCAAATAAATTATTTCCCACACCTACTCTACATTTTTCACCTTCAATTACATAGAGTGGTTTTTCATTCCAAATCATTTTGAACGTATCAATATAAGCAGCAACATCAACATCAGTATAAGAAGAGTAAGGACGTGAAACATATGTATTAACATAGTTTCCTCCCTGTCCTAAAAGTTTAATAATGCGATTGGCATTTTCTCTTGTCCAAGTATAGGCAAAAGTTTGCTCATGTGGGCGCAAGTTAGGTATGTGATGATAAAAATCAGTAATACCAATTAATAAGTTATCACTATGAGAATATAGTATTTCTTTTAAACGAATACCTAAACTCTCACTTGGTTTTTGAAATCCTTCAGACAGTCCCCATATAATATCAAACTCTCCATTACCAAATCGAGCTAAAGATTTATTAGACTGTATTAATTTCTCCAATGATATGTATATATCATCTATTTCTGGTTTTTCCATTGATTAAGCCTATAAGAACCAAAAGGACGATAATATAAACGCCAACATAAGCTTTTTAAAAAGTCTTTTAATCATAAAATAAAATTTTAATTATATATTACTCGAGTTCGGGATAAGTTTAGCATGAAAAAAAGTTCCAACTGCCTTGTTTTTTTCCACATACACCGGCAGTGCCTCTGGCTTGTTATCAAAGAAGCAGTATGCTGTAAGGGCAGAACACAAGTTCATGATAAAGTTGTGTATCGAGCGGTGTCTTGAGTGAACAAGGTTGGCCTTGTTCTTAAGCAGTTCGTTAATGCACTCGATGATGTATCTTTTCCTCAGCATGATCTTGTCCCACATAGGCATCAATTTGTTCTTCATCTTAGCCTTGAGCCCATGAACGAGTTGGATACCTTGACCGAACAGGCTCTCAAAGAGTTCCTGCTTGATATATCCTCTATCAGCGAAGACCTTCCCAAACAAGACCTTTGCAAACACCGTCCATACCCTGCTATCCCTGTCATCCACATTTGCTCCTGTAAGACAGAACGTTATCACTTCACCAGAATCATTGCATAGCAGGTGCAGCTTAAATCCATGGCACCAACCCATGGTACCCTTTCCGTCCTTGGCAAGGACGGCAAAGACTTTGTTGTAATATCGTCGTACATTGTGACACACGGGTATCATTGTGCTATCAACGAATGTTATACCCGTACACTTGCCGAAGGCATAGAGCTTCATGAACAGCATCATCTTAAAGAACACTCTTGGCATGAGTTCAACGAAGCGGTTATAGGAAACCGCATCGGGAAAATCATGACGCATCACCCCTTTGACCCAATTCAAATAATACTCCTTGAAATTGCGATATGCGCCGAAATGATAGCATACCAAAATGGTCATAATCTCACTTTCTGAGAGCCTGCCCTTGCGGTTTCGGTAGCGTTTGCCGTCACTGTTATGAGACAGTAGACGCAGGTTTTTCGCAAATTCGGCACTCAAATTCTTATCAAACTCGTCGATTATACAGAAAATTTCAGTAACTTTGTCCTTGGTAATCATCGTTCAAAAATGTAATCTATTGATTATCATCTATAAAGATACGAATTTTTGACGAGATTACCAACTTTTTACAAGCCTTTTTCTTATCCCGAACTTGCGTATATATTAGTATTTCTATTTATTTTTAAGAAGAAAAATATAACAAAGTTGATAATAACTATAAACCAATATTATGACAAATCAGTTTAAATATTTAATAAAAGTTTTTCTCATATCGCCCCTAAGATCGGGCGTATAATCCGACGTTTAAATCTCCTCCCTATACAAAGCATAATAACAAAATATAGGATAACTAACCTTCAATAATATACTTTCGAAACAACATAAATATCCTTTAGTCAAATTCCTTAACGAAGAAGACATAATACAGTTCAAATCAAATCCTTCATAAAAAAATAGTATTTAGAAAGGACTGTCAAAGACAACTCGTGAAAAATCTTTTTGAAAGAAGCATCTATAAATAACTCATTATATAGAGAGAAAAGTATTTTCTCTTTCTTCATCAAGATTTCAATATCGTGATGTTTAGTTGTTAAAGTACCTCACGTTTATAATAGACATATTCATACGAATCAGAAACATAAATTGATTTACAATACTTTATATATTGGAGAAAAATTGTATCTTCGCTAAAAAGAAATCCCCTCTGGGAAGCATATGTTATTTCTCTTAATAACATCTGTTTTTGCATAACTTAGAAAAAGGCGCACTATGAATATCACTTAAACAATATATCTTAGCAACATTTTTTTATCACTTATAACCTTTTTATAAGATATTGGAGTTCTATTTTCCTCTAATTGTAACAAATAACCTTGTACAGATATATCATAATCAAAATTAAACCTTTCCAAAAAGTTTTTTTCCGAGTCTCATCGTCACTATCTACAAAAACATAGATACTCTCCTGTGAGCTAGTCTTATTCCTACATTTCTAGTGACACTAACCCCTTTGATTCTTCTGATGAAGAACTTTAAAGCGATTATCTTTTGCAGCTATACTGTCACATATTTCTCCTGTAGAGTCTTTTGCTTCCATCGTCTATTAATATAACTTCAAAGTTTTGATAGGTTTGCTGCTCTATACTACTTAAGCAGGTTGGTAAATACTGCTCTACATTATAAGCAGGTACAATAATTGAAATTTTAGGAATAGATTTCATTTGCCCAACTTTCTATATAAATAACCTTTTATGTATTGCTTTTTCACTATTAGCCAAAGTAAAATAAACACTTATAAAATATAAGAAGAATATTGTCCCTACAGAATATAATAATCTAAGAAAAAAATAGGAAAGGTATTGAAATCAATAAAGAAAAGAAACACCAATACAACTATTAATGGAAAAATAACTTTAAACAAAATCTTAAATAATAAAAACTACAGAATATTGAGGAAAAAAACTTTTTGAGATAATATAAACTAATTGTAGAACATCCTATCTGCGATATTAAACTTATATAAAAAAACAATATCAGGAGAACTATCAAATTTAAGTGCAATATATGAGAATGGAATTACCAACAATAATGATGTGCCATTCCAAAAACTATACCCCTTTATCTTACCTGTCGCATTTATGCCAATTCGCAGCGATTCAGCAAGAAGAGCAAAAAGATTTTTCAATCAAGGCTATATTTAATAATATAGATGTCATTGGTGGTACTTTTCCTAACCATAATTCCAATACAATCTGACTATTATAGATAAGAATTACGACGATAAGAATTGACAACATCAACAACATTCTTATAGATAGATTTATCATATAAGACATATCTGTATAATTTTTCTTGAGCATAATTCTTCACTATCTGTGGTCGAAATGCAGTCAAAAATATTCCCACAAAATGAACGAAAAACATTTGTTACTGTATATACTATACCCACAGCAGCATTCATTACTACTCCAAAGAAAAAGATTAATAATGAATGGTATACCTTGAAATTTAGCTGTTAAACATATATTCCCATACAAATCATATCCACTGAATGTGAGCATTGATTTTAGAATATCCTTATCAAGAACAAATTTAAAGTGACATTCTTCAAATTTACGTATACTATATATTCTATAAGAAGACATAATGATAATAGATACTATTAAAGACAACAATCCATAAAGAATTAACTTGTCAAAAACCTCCTATAACAAGAATATATAATATTAGTAACTTTAATATAACATTTAAAATTTCGATATAAGCATAAACTCCCATTTTCTCATGTGCTATTATACAAGCATTATATGGCACTTGTATAATATTCAATAATATAGATACGATTGAAAACTGGAGTATACAGTTCGCTGCATATAATCGTTCTGATGGAATTACTAATTTTGCATTAACAAACCATAAACCTACGACTTCACCCAAAATAAATATAATTAAAGCTATAGATAACTGAACTATTATTGCTGAACTAAAAAGTTCTTTTCAAGCGTTCTATATTTCCCTTGCCAAGCTCATAAGTTATAAACCTAGAAATTGAGCCAGCCATAGCATTACTTAAAAACCCAAAAATTGGAACTATGGTCCCCACAACATTATAAATTCCATAGTCAGTTACGCCAAGTGTATTTAATATAACACGTGAAGAATATAACCCTACAATCATAGAGAAAAACATTCTCACATACAACATGATTGCATTCTTAGTAACTTGACGTTTTGAAGATATCTCAGACATTTTACTTCATATTTTTTTACTCAAAAACTCAAATTACTTTCTTAAAAGGAAACTTTTCAAAAGAGATCTAATTACTCTTATTATAATTATTGTCACCAAGAATATAGTAACTGGATATAAAATTTCTCCTAACAGTGATTGACGAGGAAAAATCGGAGACAATATATTACGAGCAACTAAAACATGAAAAATATAAATGAAAACCAGAATCTTGTCTACCGATAGTAGCTATAATAAGATTCCCATAACTTGGGTTACGAAGAGCTAAACTAAATAAACAATAAGCTGCTGGTAATACAAATAAATGTGAATCAAGTCCATTCATATTAAAAAGACTAAGTACATAACACTCTACAACTATTAATATTGTAGATAATATAAAAAGAATAAACGTCTTACCTGAAGTTTTTTTGCTAAAAAAACTTTTTCTTTCATATATCTACCTAAACACATATAGGGAAGACCTAAAAAAATAAAAAAAGTTCGTTACATAGCCTTTTGAAAATAACACAGGAATACTAACTATATATATCAAAAATAGATAAAATATATAGATAATTTACCTTTTTTTATCTTATCTACAAAAAGAAAAATAATATAAACATACAAACTTGCCCACAAAAAAACCATAGATGAAAAGAGGCTGGATCAGCATTGATAATGAAAAAAGCAATAATAATTTTTGGAGTATATGTTGTAGATAAGTATTCTACAAAGCTTCCTCCATCTTGCAGTAATTCAACACAATGAACCAAATTATACAAGACAGATGCCCCAACAGCTAAAAATAATAACTTTATCAGATGCTTTCTAAACCTTGCTTTTTCTTTTAGCATCGGATAGAAATATCCAGATATCATAAAAATAAGGGAACTGCTAAACGACATAATCCTTCTATCAGGTGTAAAATAAGATGATATGTACCAGTTTCTACTGTTCCATAATGAATATAGACAACCATGAAAGCTGCAAAGAACTTTATGACATCTAGGCTTGAATGTCGTACCTCCAGATTATTCAAGTTCATTTTTCTTGAAACTTACAATTATAAATAACTAAATAAGCATCTACGCTACAAGATTATAATAACTGACCCTATTTTCTTACAAGAACCTTCTCAACGTGTTAGTAGCAGACTATTGTTTGAATATATAAATGACACGTCAGTTCTCTTTTACAGAACAAGATTCCAAAAAGCAAGCTTCATAACGCTTTGGGAAAGTTTCTAAGCTCAGCGATTCGTTTATTTCCATTGGGTAATCATAATATTAAGATACTCTAAAATTATATAAGGGAAAAAGAACAAAACAAAGAAGACGTAGATACTGATTAAGGCTAAAAAGAGAATATATCATCTCCTCCCTGCAAACTATGAATAGCTTACAGGTTAACAACTATCACAGTTCCTCCACATAAGAACGAAAAAGCAAAAACAAATAGACGTGATACAGTAACAATCATTAGTTCATACAACAAAAACTGCACTGGTCAATTCAGTAGATGCTTCGTTCGCAGAATCTTTCTATTAATAGTTCTATTTTTCCTTTATTACGACTACAAAAAGTAACTAAAAACATTGAGATACGTAACATCTAAAAAGAATAGAATTAGCGACGCAGAGTCAACCAGCAAGTGCAAAATTACAAAACGTGTTTAAAGAACTCGCACTTTGGAGTAGAAAAGTTTAATTTTTCTCTTGGTCTTTCGTTCAATTTCTTTTGTATGGACATAATTCTCTTGTCCGTATAGTTATCAAACGAATCCTTTTTAGGTATATACTGCCTGATTAATTTGTTTGTATTCTCAATAGCTCCCTTTTGCCATGAACAATATGGGTCAGCGAAGTATACGGGCACGCCTAAGTATTTGGTGATGTCCTTATGTGCCGCAAATTCAGGTCCGTTATCTGTTGTAATTGTCTTCAGGCTGTTCTTGTATGGCAGCAGTAGTTTCCTAACCACCTTTGCCAGAGGCGTTGACTGTTTTCCAAATGGCAGTTTCTGCATAAGCAACATATTGGTAGATTTCTCCACTATTGTGAGTATGGCGTGATGGGCAGGATCGACGATTAAGTCCATCTCAAAATCTCCAAATCTCTTCCCGTCAACTTCCTTACTTCTTTCATGGATACTCACTCTGTCCTTTATTGGAAGATGTCCGCCTTTGGGACGATGCCTGTATTTCATCTTATGTCTTGTGTGCTCTGCAAGCTTCCCTGTTGTGTCATTGTGGATGATGTTATAGATGGACTGGTGGGACACCTCTATGCCCTCATTAATGCGCAGATACCCTGATATTTGTCTTGGAGACCACTGGTCGTTGGTAATATATTCTTTAATTCTCCAGACTAATTCGTCGGAGAGTTTGGCGTTAGTTACCGTGTTCTTTCTGCGCTGCATAGCCATATCATGCGCCTTCGTCCAGATATACTTTCCAGAAGGCGTGCTGTTGCGTTTGATTTCACGTGAGAGTGTTGACTGACTAATACCGACGATGTCGGCAATTTTTTTTCTCGCTGTTTTCTTTTGGAGTAAGGCAAAAATTTGCGACCTTTGCTCCGAGATTAATTGATGATACATTTGCAATACAAAGTTAGTTAATCTTTGGGAGACTTCGGTCTCCTTTTTTTATTGTATTGCTGGTTGTTTTTTTCTTCTCCGAAGATGCAGACAACCTCTCGCTACGCATCGAGAACGTCTGCATCTCTCGGAGAGGGACACTCTTTATTGCACTTCGTTTTGGAACTTGCAGCGATTTTAAGATTGAAAAAGACATATCAACAATATGTTTTGAAGAAAAATTACTATCTTTGCAACTAAATTAGATTTTCCTAAAAATGAAGAAAGTTATATTAATTATTAGCATCCTATTAGGAGTATGGATGAAAGGGCAGGCTCAGTTAATTAGCAAAAGTTATGCAAAAACTTATTGGGCAGACGGTAAAAGAAGGCTACCAAGACGTTAAGGATGCTATTATACAAGACATCAAACCATCAGGTGAACATACTGTTGGAGATATCTATATCGAACCTAAAATTGGATTTAATGTATCACAGGCTATTGGCGTACAAAATAGACCTAAATTAGGTATTAATGCGGGTATAAATACTGAGATGTATTTTACTAAAAACCTTGCATTTGATATAGAATTACAATACAGCTACCAAGGTCTATCTGGGTTGTATAATCAAAATAACAACCTCAAAACAGATGGTCCTTACAATCTAAATCTACACTATATCAACATAAACTATTTAGTGCTGGTATCCTTGGGCAGATTTACCATGGAGCTTCACTACAGGTCTACACACTGGATACATTATTAGTGCAAAAGCAAAAAATGAGAATGGAGAATCGTTGAACATTAGAAACAATATCTACAAAAGTGACATTGCCCTTCCCATAGGTATTAGCTATGAATGGAAGCAATGGCAAGTAGAGGCACGTTACAACTTATCTTTCAGAAAGTTATCAGAAAATTATAAAGAGAAAGATTTGTTAAGAAAGGCACACAACAGCATGATAGAAGTAACGCTTGGTTACAGAATACAGGTCCTCTGATTCATTCTATAATCACGTGAATAAAATTCTTTTAATATTGTTATTCTGCTATTCTGCGGTTGCATCGGCAGAGGTCTTTGATACTATTTCTATACCCCAAACAGGGTATAGAGATACGTTATATCCCTGCACAGACCTTGTGTTTAGACAAAGAGCCACGTATCTGGACTAAGACAAAAGAGACGCATGCCATAGCAGCACAACTGAATATCACACCAATAGAGAATGATTTTGCACGTGATTATAATTATCCAACATTCTCTATTGGTCTGCGTTATAACCTCAACCATGGAACAACAATGCATAAAGATTATCCATGGGGAGAAGCGCAACCCGTAGACTACATCAGTAAATTAGGCAACTTTCTTACATTATATGCTACCTTTAATCGACCGATTTATCGAAACAAACATTGGCAATGGGGCTATTATTTAGGTACAGGTTTAGGCTATACTTCGCTTAAATATAATCAGATAAACAACATAGACAACGAATATATAGGCTCTCATCTTAATATATTCTTTACCGCTGGATTATACGGACAGTATAAGGTTGCAAAAGAATGGAGTGTAAAGGCTGGCTTAGACTTTTCACATCATAGTAATGGAGCAACAGCACGACCTAACAAAGGAGCAAACTACTTAGGTCCTTTCATCGGTGCTACATACGAACCAGAACAACTGACTACAAAGATTGTAAGCCAAAATAAACCTTATAGCAAACCTTTCCAAAAATATTGGTTTACAGAATTAACACTTGGAATAGGTGGGAAGACATTACTTGAAGATTGGCTACAAACACAATTCGGAACTCCAAAGGGACATCCCGATTATAGAAAGGAAAACTTCACTTTCTATGGTGCCTATTCTATCCACGCTCACCTACTCTATCGTTATACTCGCCGATGGGCCTCAGGTTTAGGTTTTGGCTTATTCTATGGAGATTATGCAAGATGGATTGCACGCTATGATGAAGCGAATGGACACCTCGGAGAAAAACATAGCCCTTGGTCGGCAAGTATTGAAGCTCGGCACGAAACTTTCTATGGCAATTTGTCTGTTCGTGTAAGCTTAGGCTATTATCTCTATCGCCACATGGGATATAAATCACATAATGGATTGGAAAAGCCTTACCACGAACAGATCGGTTTATTTTATAGTTTTCCAAAACTAAAAAATCTGACCTTAGGTTTTAGTGTCAATGCACATTCCACCAAAGCTGACTTTACTGCATTACAAATAACAATGCCTGTGAGACTATAAAACAAGACAGAAAGACAAGAATTTAGACAGAAAGACAAGAGTTTAGACAGAATAACATAAAAAAACATATTGCTTTAATGACATATTCTAAGGGAAGACAGAATGACATAAAAACATATTGCTTTAATGACATATTCTAAGGGAAGACTGAATGACATAAAAACATATTGCTTTAATGACATATTTTTATATGGGACGTGTAGGCTGTGAATTAAGATATCTTATGTAGTTCTGTCTGATAGCCTATACTCAACTTTTCTCCAAACAACAAAATATGTTATTGAAGAATATGCTTTTCTAAACTATCGCCATTCTATCTTCTCATAATTTATGTCATTAAGGAAATATGTCTTTATGTCGTTCTGTCTAAACTATCGCCATTCTATCTTCTCATAATTTATGTCATTAAGGAAATATGTCTTTATGTCATTCTGTCTAAACTATCGTCATTCTGTCTGGAAGAGGTACTTCTCTATATCCTTAAACCCATTCAAGAATGATTGAACATCCATTCGCTTCTTACCAGATAGTTGAATATCAAGAAGTTCTAAAAGATTGTCGGATGTATTAACGTAAAGGCGATTCCTTTCAATAACAAGCGAACCGGGAACTCCGTTAGAAGATTTATCAGACTTTGCTGTCTTATAAACCTTCATCACCAAAGGTTTTTCATCATTATCTTCAATAGAATGAAGCATACTCCAAGTTCCTGGATAGGGACTGAGTCCACGTACAAAATCAAAAACACTCTTAGCCGACTGACTCCAATTTATTTCACAGGTTTCCTTAAAAATCTTCGGAGCATGATGAAGTACCATGTTTTCGCACTTTTGTGGAGCACTAATACCACCAAGAATTTCTGAAAAAACAACATTATTCAAATTATCCTCTGGTAATTTAGATGCAATAAGATTGATTGTTTCAATTGCAATCTCTGCACCTAATTTCATTAATCCATCATATACGTATTCAACATCAGCTGTATCAGGAATCACAAAAGGTTTCTGAAGGATAATGCGTCCCGTATCAATATCTTTGTCAAGGAAGAAAGTCGTTACACCCGTTTCAGTTTCTCCATTAATAACCGCCCAATTGATTGGGGCAGCACCACGATATTGTGGAAGCAAAGCCGCATGAACATTAAAAGTACCAAGACGAGGCATCCCCCACACCACTTCTGGTAACATACGGAAGGCTACTACAACCTGCAAATCAGCGTTATAAGAACGCAATTCCTCTAAAAAGTCAGCATCCTTCATCTTTACTGGTTGTAAAACTGGCAGATTATGTGCAAGTGCATATTGCTTCACTGGCGATGGTTGCAACTGTTCTTGATGACGTCCAACTGGTTTGTCAGGTTGTGTTACGACAGCTACAACATTATAACCATTCTCAACTAAGGATTTCAATGATTCCACGGCAAACTCTGGTGTTCCCATGAAAACAATACGTATATTTTCCTTTTTCATTTACAATCAAGATTTTACAAATTTGTAGAAAAACTGGTGGTTTATGAAACTCTTATTCTGCACTAAAATCAGCAACAAACTGACGATACATACTATAAAGTTGAGCACGTGAGATGTAACCTACCAATTCACCATCAATATTAACTACGGGTAAATACTGTGCGCCAGTTCGTTCAAAAGTCTTCATCACATCCTCCATTGGGTCATTGACACCTAATCTTGCTGGTGGTGCTGTCATAAGCTGACTGACATAAAAACGATGATAAAGTTCCGTGCGAAAGATGATATGACGTAGATTGTTAATATCTATTTCACCCAAGAGTTTCCCAGACTCATTAAGTACTGGAATATAGTCATTACGACTTGCACTAATTGCATGAACGAGCTTTCCCATTTCCATATCAGGACCAACCGATGTAAACTCATGATCAATCAATCTATCTATGCTCATCAATGTGAGAATCGACTTATCCGTATGGTGTGTTAGGAGTTTACCCTGTTTTGCCAATCTAACGGCATAAATACTATGATGTTCAAAAATGTTAATAGTAAGATAAGAACTGATGGTCACTATAATCAACGGAATAAAAAGATGATAACCACCTGTCAATTCTGCAATAAGAAAGACACCCGTTAAAGGTGCATGCATCACCGCCGACATCACCGCTGCCATTCCATAAAGTGTAAAGTTCTTCTCTGGCACATAGATACCAAGCTGTTGCATATTCCAAAAACGAGCAAAGAAGAAACCACCAAAACCACCAATAAACAAAGAAGGGGCAAAAGTTCCACCGCAACCACCAGCTCCATTCGTCGCACTGGTTGCAAAGACCTTTGTCATCATAACAAAGCCAACATAAAGTAAAAGAAACTTTGTTTCTCCTGCAAACATAGACCCGCTCATTACCTGCATCCAGTCTGTCTCTGTCTTTCCTTCAATAAATAATCTCAAACTACTATATCCTTCTCCATAAAGTGATGGAAAAAGAAAAATAAGCGAAGAAAGAACTAAACCACCTACTAAAAGCTTTATATAAGGTTTAGAAGATAGCTTACCATAGCCATTCTCACACCAAGACATTAAACGCATGAAATAGAGTGAAACAAATCCGCAAGTAATGCCTAATAAAATAGTTGCAGGAACGCGTTCAAGTCCCCAAAGATTATCCATCTGAAAATGAAACATCGACGCTCCACCTGTAAAGAAATAGGAGAAGCATGTTGCTGTTACTGATGATATCAAAATGGGCAACAGAGAAGCCATTGTCAAATCAACCATCAACACCTCTAAGGTAAATACTAAGCCTGCTATTGGAGCTTTGAAAATACCTGATACTGCCGCCGTTGCACCACAGCCAACAAGAAGCATCAGCGTACGATTATCTAATCTAAATATACGACCTAAGTTGCTACCTATAGCCGAGCCTGTTAATACAATAGGTGCCTCTGCTCCTACCGAGCCACCAAAACCTATGGTGATGGCAGAAGCGACAATAGACGACCATGTATTGTGAGCCTTCAACCTGGATTGCTTCGTCGAAATGGCATAGAGTACTCGTGTTATACCATGTGAGATATTATCCCGCACAACATATTTTACAAACAAACTTGTCAGCCAAATACCTACAACTGGATAAAGAAGATAGAGCCAGTTAATAGTCGTGACATGAAATCCCGATGTAACCAACTCTTCTATCAACTTAATAATTAAATGAAGGATATATGCAGCCAATGAAGCAAGAAAACCAATCGCAAATGCCAGTACTAAGACTAACTCACGATTGGACACATGCTTATTTCGCCAATAATCAAGCCGAGAAATAAACCCCAGACCTCTTGATACTTTCATTTATATTGATTATTTTCTTATAATTTGCACTTCACCATCAGTCGACAATTTAATAATGCTTGATGGTGTGTGTGGTTTGTGTTCCTGACGTCTTGACTCACAAACATAATCAACTCCATCAAGAATTTCCTGCGATATATCACGATAATTCTGTGCAGCAGGTTCGCCACTGACGTTTGCAGATGTGCTAACAATAGCTTTCTGAAATCTATAACATAATTCATGAGAGAAAGGCTCCTTCGTTACTCTTATACCTATTGAGCCATCCTCTGCTACAAGATTTGAGGCCAGATTGACAGCACCATCAAGAATTAAAGTTGTAGGCTTCTCTACTGCTTCTATCAACTGCCACGCCACATCAGGAACATTTCGAACATAACGCTGAAGACGATTGTCAGAATCTACTAAACAAATCAGAGCTTTCGAATCATCTCTACGTTTCAAGGCATATACCTTTGCGACTGCCTCTTCGTTTGTAGCATCACAACCTATACCCCATACCGTATCTGTTGGATAAAGAATGATACCGCCCTTTCTCATTACTTCAATAGCTTTCTTGATGTCGTCTTCCTGTTTCATCTTTAATTATTCTTTTTTCTAAGTATTATATGTAAACGCAAAAGTTAGAAGAAAAAACGAGAATACAAAACAAAAACAATAAAAAAAGAAAACAGCTGAACCTTCTTATAAACTCTTCTAAGGTCAATTTAGACAATAGTGGCTTACTATCTTTTACCCCAAATCTCGATTATTAGACCGCAATATTTCAAGAATTTTTTTGTTTTTTTGTATTGTTTCCCTAACATCTTTTATTCTATTATCATTCTCCAACAGAACAACATTATAAGGCCTGAAAACGCAGAGGTAAAAATCTTAAAAATCTTTACATCACCCTCAAAGAAATCACCTACAAACAAAGAATAAAAACACTAACAAGTAGAAAAATCGTAACATCAACTAAATCAAATAGTTACAAATACATACAAGAAAAAAAGTGCTTAAAATGAAATTCAAAAAGGGCGTTAATGACATTCGTAAAAGAGTATCTTTTACAAGCCTAAAAAAACGGTATTTACAAAGCGTTAAGACCATGTATTAGTTTTGAATTATGCGAAAAAAATCAACAAAACAATGATAAAAATAGAAAATACCGATCATAAGTAATGGATATATCTACCACTTCCTTATAGATAATCCGAAAAGAGCCTTCATTACATGAGCTATAATTCTAAACAATCAACTAAATGATTTCAAAAAAAACAAACACCCTTGATAGCCTATTCCTCTAATGAAAGAAGAACTCCTAACAAGGATGTTTGCCCAACGTTTTAACCCAAATCGATTATTAGACCACGATATGTTAAGACTCTAATAACCGACTTAGGTTTAAGATAAATCTTAGGCTTCGTCAAACGATTATACACATAAGATGTATACAATAAACGGAACTCCTAAACTAATATCTCAAATTATAATTCCCAACCAATAGCAGATGCACCAAGGACAGCAGCCGCTGCATCGTCAAGTGAGCTAACCAAGAACTTAGGTTTCTCTTTGAAAATTTCCAAAGCATGCTCTTTGTAAGAACGCATAATAGGTTCCATCAACAAATCGCCAGCCTTAGTCAGACCGCCAAAGAAAATAAAGGCCTCAGGAGAAGAGAATGTTGCAAAATCTGCACAAGCCTCACCAAGCATAGTACCTGTAAACTCATAAACACGTTTAGCCAGTGCATCGCCACGACCTGCAGCAATTGAAACGTCCAAAGAAGTAATATCCTCTGGGTTCAATTCACGAAGCAAAGACTCCTCTGAACTCTCCTTCAAGAACTCACGAGCAGTACGAGCGACACCTGTTGCCGAACAATAAGTTTCTAAGCAACCTGTACGTCCACAGCCACAAGTGCGTCCGTTTGTACCACGAACCATTACAATATGACCTAACTCGCCCGCAAAACCATCAGAACCATAAACCATCTGACCATTTATAACAATACCCGAGCCAACACCAGTACCCAGTGTAATCATAATAAAGTCCTTCAAACCACGAGCTACACCATACTGCATCTCACCAATAGCTGCAGCATTAGCATCATTTGTAAGCCCAACAGGAATGCCCAACTTCTGAGAGAACATCTCTGCCAATGGCACAACACCATCATGACCCCACAACAAGTTTGGCGCAAACTCTATCGTACCACGATAGAAATTACCATTAGGCGCGCCAATACCCATAGCACGGAATTGACCGATACCACCATATTTTGCTACGAGAGGTTTGACTGCCTCTACACCTGCCTCTACGAAATCGTCAACAGTCTTATAAGCCTGCGTCTTTATAGAGTTTGTAGCAAGAAGCTGACCACGCTGATCAACAACGCCAAATACAGCATTTGTACCACCCAAGTCTAAGCCAATTACAAATGGCTTTTCTAATCCAGTAACAACTGGCTTCTGCTCTGTTACGTCCATAACATAATAAGTTTTTAGTTTAATTATACTATGGGCAAAGTTATGAAAAAAGTAGAATACTACAAAGTTTTGTTAGCTAAATTTGCTCATCTCATATTATTTTTGCAATTTTGCACTCAAAATTATAAGCATGCAATTTCCTATTCAATTAGATATACTGGATTTCATCTTTAAGGGACTGCTTATTGGTATTATTGCATCAGCTCCCATGGGTCCAGTTGGAATTTTATGTATACAACGCACCTTAAACAAGGGGCGTTGGTATGGTTTTATTACTGGCATCGGTGCAGCCGTCAGCGATACCATCTATGCGCTTATCGTAGGTTTAGGCATGAGCTTTATCATGGGACCATTAGAAAACCCGACTTATAAACTAATCCTACAAATTACAGGCAGTGTCCTACTATTATTATTTGGAGTTTATTGCTTCAAATCTGACCCAATGAAGAAAGCCCATCAGAGTGGAAAGGAGAAGGGTTCTCTTTTACATAACGGACTTACAGCCTTCATTGTAACACTCTCAAACCCTCTGATTATCTTCCTCTTCATTGCTGCATACGCACAATTTGCATTTGTACAACCCGACCGTCCATTCGAAATGATTATAGGCTTTGCATGTGTACCTGCTGGCGCACTGCTATGGTGGTATGGCTTATCATGGTTGATTGATAAAGTCAGAGAAAAGTTTGACGTTAATGGCATCCTTATTATTAATAAGGTTATTGGCTCTGTTGTAATCCTATTCTCTATTATTATGCTTTTAGGAACAGTATTTAATCTATACCATTTACCCACTATTGATGGTTTAATAGATTAAGGTCAATATCAAGTTTAGTTTATGTTTATAGCAAAAGAATTAAGGAAAAAGAGTGTCGCAGAATACTTGCTTTATATGTGGCAAATAGAAGATACTATACGTGCATACAGCTGTTCTTTGACACGAATAAGAAAAGAATATATCGACCAGTTTCAATATACCGAAGAGCAAAAAGAAGAGGAAGAAGACTGGTTTGGCGACCTCGTTCGAATGATGAACCAAGAGGGTTGTCGAGAAAGTGGACACCTGCAAATCAACAAGGTTCTCATGCAGGACCTAACAGAATTGCACGCACAATTGCAACAATCATCAAAATTCCCTTTCTATTCAGCTGAATATTATCGTGTACTACCATTCATTGTCGAACTCAGAAGCAAAACGAAACATACTGCTGACAAGATGGCTCGTACAAATGATGAACGCCTAAAAAGTGTTGCGGCACAATTAGGGAAAAGTGAAGTAGAAACTTGTTTTGACTTTCTTTATGGTGTAATGATGCTACGTCTACAGAACAAAGAGATTACACCTGAAACAATGCGTGCACTTAATGAGATTACAACCCTCATCGGAATGTTATCCGACTATTATATTAAGGATAAAACAGAGGGGTTAAACTTTGGTGAAGAATAAAAAATAGCTTATGAATATTTTAGTTACAGGAGCTAACGGACAGCTTGGCAATGAGATACAACTTGTATCTAAAGATAGTAAAGACCAATATCTCTTTACTGACGTATGTGAGGGATATACAAAGTTAGACATTACAAATCTTGAAGATGTTCGCAAGATTGTACAAGAAAATAATATTGAATGTATTATCAACTGTGCTGCTTGGACTAATGTAGATAAAGCCGAGACTGCCGGCGAGATTGTCGAATTACTTAACGCTGTTGCTCCTGAAAATCTTGCAAAAGCAATGAAAGAGGTTAATGGAGTACTCGTCCATATTAGTACAGACTATGTCTTTGGTGGCGACCCTTATAACACTCCTTGCAAAGAGGATATGAAGGGTACTCCAACAGGTGTTTATGGACTTACAAAATTACATGGAGAGGAAAAGATTCAGGCGACTGGTGTAAAACATATTATTATTCGTACAGCATGGCTTTACAGCGAGTTTGGCCACAACTTTGTAAAAACAATGATAAACCTGACTGCAACTAAGCCACAGCTCAAGGTGGTGTTTGATCAATGTGGTACCCCTACTTACGCTGGTGACTTGGCTGACACAATCATTGACATTGTTGAAAATCATAAGTATGAAGGAAACAATGGAATCTACCACTTCTCAAACGAAGGTGTTTGTAGCTGGTATGACTTCACTAAGAAGATTGCAGAACTTGCAGGAAACACATTATGTGACATTCAACCTTGCCACAGCAACGAGTTCCCTTCACCGGTGACACGACCTGCCTACTCTGTCCTCGACAAAACAAAGATAAAACAAACATTCTCTATAAAGATTCCGTATTGGGAGGACTCTCTAAAGAAATGTATGAAAGGACTAAAAGAATAAGATACACGAATAGGAATAAACAACTATAATAGTCAGAAAAGCAACACACTACATTTTCGTCATAAACCACAGAGAATTATTTGTTTTGCTTAAACAAAAAAACTGACAGCCTATTACATCCAAAGAAAAGATAAACAAATGAATGAAATAGAACGCAGGCGTACATTCGCCATCATCTCCCATCCTGATGCTGGTAAGACTACCCTAACCGAGAAATTCCTTCTCTTCGGTGGTCAAATTCAAGTTGCAGGAGCGGTAAAAAGCAATAAAATAAGCAAAACAGCGACATCTGACTGGATGGATATCGAGAAACAACGTGGTATCTCTGTATCAACCTCTGTAATGGAGTTTGATTATAGGGACTATAAAGTAAACATTCTTGATACACCTGGTCACCAAGACTTTGCGGAAGACACTTATCGTACCTTAACCGCAGTAGACTCTGCAATCATTGTTGTCGACTCAGCGAAAGGTGTAGAGGCTCAAACACGTAAACTGATGGAAGTGTGCCGTATGCGCAACACACCAGTTATTATCTTTATAAATAAAATGGATCGTGAGGGGCGAGATGCTTTTGATGTTCTCGATGAATTAGAAGAAGAGCTACAAATTAACGTGCGACCACTCTCATGGCCTATTGGACAAGGACAGCGTTTCAAAGGTGTATATAACATCTACGAACAGCAATTAAACCTCTTCACACCTAACAAACAACGTGTCACAGAAAAAATAGAAGTAGATATCACTTCTAACGAATTAGACGAACAAGTAGGCACAGAGTTTGCCGAACAGTTACGTAATGATCTTGAATTAGTCAATGGTGTTTACCCTGAGTTTGACGTAGAAGCCTATCGTCGAGCAGAGGTTGCACCCGTTTTCTTTGGTTCTGCATTAAATAACTTTGGTGTACAAGAACTTCTCAACTGCTTTGTTGAAATAGCTCCAAGTCCACGACCAACAAAGGCCGAAGAACGTATGGTTGAGCCAAGTGAACCTAAGTTTACTGGTTTCATTTTCAAGATTACAGCCAATATCGACCCTAACCACCGCAGTTGTATCGCCTTCTGCAAAGTTTGTTCAGGTAAATTCCAACGTAATCAACCCTATCTACACATTCGTAATGGAAAAACAATGCGCTTCTCTTCGCCAACTCAGTTTATGGCACAGCGCAAGAGTACCGTTGAAGAAGCTTACCCAGGTGACATTGTTGGTTTACCAGATAGTGGTGGTGTATTTAAGATTGGCGACACACTCACCGAAGGAGAAAATATTCATTTCCGTGGTCTACCAAATTTCTCACCAGAACTTTTCAAATATATTGAAAACGACGATCCTATGAAGTCTAAGCAATTCCAAAAAGGTATAGAACAGCTTATGAATGAAGGTGTCGCACAATCATTTGTTAATCAATTCAATAACCGACGTATCGTAGGAACAGTTGGACAACTTCAATTTGAAGTTATTCAATACAGATTGGAACATGAATACAATGCAAAGTGTCGATGGGAACCTGTACACCTCCACAAGGCTTGTTGGATTGAAGCTGATGACGAGAAAGAGTTGGAAAACTTCAAGAAACGCAAATATCAATACATGGCTAAGGATATTGAAGGACGCGACGTCTTCCTTGCTGACTCTGGATACGTACTCAGTATGGCTCAACAAGACTTTGAGCATATTCGCTTTCACTTCACAAGTGAATTTTAATCCCAATTCTGTCATTAGGCAATAATAATAATAACTCATACTTTGAGATTTTAATTCAAATCAAATACTTCAAAGCTCCAAAGAATAAATGTTTTCTTTGGAGCTTTCTTCATGTCCTAAACGGACTATTAAACCAAAATCAACCATTAAGACCTAAATAAATTTTGTTTTTAGTTGCTGTCACTTTTAACATTTATCATAACACACACATTATAAGGAATTTACAGTACACCTCACGCTGACAGCAGTGACAGTAACCTTCAAACTCATACCATTCATTGGTAACAAAACCAGTCTAACCTGCTCAATAAGAAAACAAAAAGGATTAGAAAAAAATAAAGTAAGAATTATGAATATTATGGACTAATACCCTATTTAGGATAGAAGACTATCAAAGTAAAAAGCAGGAACTAAACAATTTAGTCCCTGCCTATAAAGTTACTGAAAATATAGATTAGAATGTGTAACGCAAACCAATCTGCCCACGCCAGCGGCTATAGTAATCGTTATAGTTACGTGTTGCATATCCACCTGTAAACTGATAGTGACCATTCTTCTGATAGTTTACTGGGCTGTAGTAGACACCAAAGCCATCGCCATAAGTATAACCCCAGTTCTTATTCAACAAGTTACCAACATTGATGACATCAAAACTCAATTCAAGAGAGTTAACCTGACCACCCACCTTGAAACTATACTTCTGTGCGAGGTGAACGTCAAAATGATGCTCAAAAGCGAGGTTATCAGCAAAACGCTTATAGTATTCACCGCGGTGATTCTTCATGTAAGAGTCATTACCAATCCAATGCTTCATCATTGCACGCTGCATATCAGCAGTCAACTTAGGTGCAGTGAAGTTATCCCCAAAGAGTGTTTTGGTAAGTGCATTAGCAGAGAACTTAGTCTCTTCAAACTGCATCTTATCAATCTGAGCATCTGTTGGAATAAAGAAGAGGTCGTTACCATTTGCGCCATCTTCGTTAACATCACCATAGTAATAGATACTATATGGAGAACCACTCTTAGCCTGATAAATAAGACCAACCGTTGTCTGCCACTGCTTCTGAGCACCATAGTTCACATGATAGTAAGCAGAAGCCTGAATACGGTGAGGAATATTATAAGCAGAGTTACCCAACTCTGGATCGTTAGGGTTACGATAAGTGTAATTATATCTCCAGTTACTTTCTGCAACAGAAGAGCTACCATTGTTTACACTCATAGACTTTGTCCAAGTGTAACTTGCCATCAAGTCAAGACCGAAGTCGAAGTGCTTCTCACCCTTCAAACTCAAATTGACAGTGTAGCCCTTTGATGTATTGCTAAGCTTATAGATATTTGTATAAGGACTTCCGTTTGTCACTTTAGTATAAAGCGGACGATTATCCTCACTGGTGCATCCCACACTACCATAAACTTGACCAAAGGTCTTACCAGTCTGTTCGTAAGCAAGGTTCTCATAAAGAATATCATTCAATGTCTTTGAGTAGATACCCTCAGCAGTCCAGTTGATACCCAACACATTAAAGTCGAAACCAAGATTGAAACGAAGGTTCTGAGCATACTTGAAGTTATGGTCATATACATTAATTAGTTGACTTCCAGAAGCCTTCAGCTTATTAGCATTTGCATCTTGTCCATTTGGATTCAACAAGAGGTCCAATCCTGTTGGAGCGTTAACATTGAATGATGATACCTGAACACCAGTGTTAGAATAGTTATTACTAATCCAAACAAAAGGAATACGACCAGTGAAAATACCCATACCACCACGGAGAATAAATCTACGATCTTTCTTAATATCCCAGCGGAAGCCTACACGTGGACTCCAAAGAGGAGTACTTGCCAAACGCTGATTAGTCTTCACATTCCAACCCTTGGTCTCTGCATACTGAGCGAATGGCTCGTTAGCCGTAGGCGTATCGATGATAATTGGAATATCCATACGAAGTCCGTAAGTCAATTGGAAATTAGTTGTAGCATCCCACTTATCCTGTGCATAGAAACTCAACTGTGCCGCACCAAATGAAGACTCCCAGCGTGGATCACCTGTTACATCTACGTTTGCATGACCATAACGATATTGGTTGATATAAGATTTCTTTGGATCGATAGTTCCATTGATATAGTCATTATAGTAGCTTACGAAAGCATCATAGGTCTTAAAGGTATAGCTACCAAAGAGATCCTGAAGGAAAAGGTTTGTAAACTTATACAACTCATTATGCGTACCAAATGTGAAGGTGTGGTTACCTTTGTACCAAGTCAAGTTATCCTCAAGTGTGTAGATGTCCTGATCCAGGCGGTTTGCCATAGATGAACGCTCGATACCTAAGTTTATATCACCTCCACCAACGCTCTTGATTGTAACATTAGGATATTCACCTGTGATAGCACGATTGTCTCTTACACGTACATAGCTGGCACGAGCCTCATTAGCAACATACGGAGAGAAACGACTTTGTAACTCAGCAATAAAAGAGTTAGTAACACTCTTAAATGGGAAAGAATAGTTACTGCCATTAAGAGCAGTTCGTGAACCCGGTTCCCTTAAAAGCGCAGCATTAACAAGACTCCAACGTACTGACGCCTTATTAGTTTCATTGATATTCCAATCAAGTTTTAAACCTACCTTGTCACTCTTCGTGTAAATATCTTCTGGCGAGAGAGTTGTTGGAAAGTTCACACCTTGACGATTTGCAATAGTATCAATCATATTCAAAATCTCTTTTGCCTTTTTAGCATCAACAGCAGAATGCTCTGAGCCTAAGGTATAAGGTTAGGATAGGTCTTATTGACCTTCTCATAATTTGCAAAGAAGAACAATTTGTCCTTTACGATTGGACCGCCAAAAGTTACACCGACATTATACTCCTGCTGCTTATTATATTTTGGAGCATATCTACCATCAGCAAGAGGATAAGTAGAACCGATTAAGTTATGATTATTACCAAAGCCGTATACACTACCATGGAATTGATTGGTACCACTCTTTGTAATAGCGTTAATCGCACCTCCTGTGAAACCACCTTGACGCACATCAAACGGCGCAACATTTACCTGAATCTGCTCAATAGTTTCCATTGAAACAGGCTGAGTACCAGCTCCACCTCCGTTCGTTCCATCACCAGAAAGACCAAACACGTCATTGTTGGCAGCACCGTCAATCATGAAAGAGTTATAACGATTACTGGTACCAGCAAAAGACATTGCACCGCTATTTGTTGTTGTCAGCTGTGGATTAAGACGAGCTACATCAGCAATACCATGAGTAATACTTGGCATATCAGCAATCTGCTTTGAATTAATACTCTGTGCAGCACCCGTCTTAGTTGCATTCACTCCTCCACGTCCTTTGACAACAACCTCTTGAAGCTCCTTGGTGTCATCCTGAAGAGAACAAGACAAATCCTCCGTTTCTCCAAGACGAAGCGTTACATTGTCAAAAGACTTTGTCTTCTGACCAATATAAGCGACTGTCACCTTGTAAGGTCCACCAACACGCATACCTTGAATGGTATAACGACCATCAATGTTTGTTACAGCTCGGTAAATCGTCCCTGAAGGCTGATGCGTTGCTGTAACAGTTGCACCAATCACATCTTCTCCTTGTGATGTCACCTTACCACTGATTCCTGATGTTGTAATCTGTGCCATAACCGTAGTTGTCATAGCGACAAGTAACGTAATCAAGAAAAGTAATCTTTTCTGCATAGTTTAACTTAAAGAAATTAAAAAATAAATAATAACACTATTTAATATATTCTGCAAAATTAAGCATTTTTTTTGATACTAACACGAAGAACAAGGAAAAACTTAATTTTATTGCCTTCGATAAACATTTTTATACAACTTGTTTGTTAGCCCAAGTTTACATGCTTATTTGTCGCATTTCGTTACATATCTATCAAAAAACACGTTCTATCATTGACTAACGTATGAACACCTCGCACATCACGTGCGGAGGCTTAGCACATATTGTGCGAAGGTCTGTCAGTAATGATAAGTAGCTTGATAATAACATTGATACACATTATATATAATGAAGAACTCAACGACTGTTCAAACCTTAAACAAAAAACAGCTTACACTCTTCGTGCAAGCTGCGACATCATAACGGCACTAAGCCCTGCGGTCTCTGTGCGTAAACGACTGCTACCCAATGTAACACTCTCAAAACCATGTTCTAAAGCATAACGGACTTCATCGATAGAAAAGTCACCTTCTGGACCAACTAAAACCATTATATCACCTGACTCTGAAGAATTCTTCTCCTTAGATATTTCTGTAAAGAAGTCCGTACGATCTATTTCCTGATAACAATGGCAGATGAACTTCCGCCCTTTATTAGAACAATTATCTATGAAAGTCTGAAAAGAAATCATCGGGTTTACCACTGGTTTCCAACCTTTTCGACTTTGCTTCATTGCAGAAATAACAATCTTTTTCTATACGATCAGTACGTAAAGTCTTACGCTCAGAAAATTTACAATCCAAGAAGGAAAGTTCATCAAAACCGACTTCGGTTGCCTTCTCCGTCATCCATTCTATACGTCCGACATCCTTTGTGGGTGCAATTGCAAGATGTATCTTACCTGCCCAACAAAGACTTTGCTTCAGGGTTTCATTAATTGCATAAAGACATTTCTTTGATGTTGCTAATGTCACCTCAGCCCTATAAAAAAAGCCTTCTCCATCCATAAGGAAAAGCTCATCTCCTTCTTTCAATCTTAATACTCGTGTAGCATGAACAGCTTCATCTGTGGGCAACTCTTTTACAACTGACGCATTAGGAACGTAAAAATATCTTGCTTCCTTCATTATCTGGCTTTTTGTAACTTCTTATTTATAAGAAAATTATAATCCTTGATTAACTATGTAATCAAGGATTCTTTACTCTTTTTTAATTCATCTCTAAGCATAGATGCAAGTTCATAGTTCTCATCATCAATTGCTTTCTCTAATGCATGGTGTAACATTTCTAAACTCAGAGCATTCACTGGTAATGCCATCTTGTTTTCATTCTTACTGAAATCCACACTTTGACGTTTGAATAAGTGTTCTTCCATAAAGATATTCAACTTTGCAACATGTGCCAATAAGACTGCATCAGAAGCACGCATTGGTGTCAACGTTAAATCATCTTTATTAACCAAAAGAGACTTATACTGACCATCAATAATAGAATTGAATAATATCTCGTAATGTTCACTTGTCATCAATGGGTTTACACTGCAAAGCACTTCTGGCAAAGTCTATCCGTATCGGCTTTGCCACTTGTACGCAGACTAAGTTCAAACTCCATTCGTTTATCACACACTACTGCAATTTGTCGTGTATGTGTAAGGTCTGACAAGATTAGGAGTCCTAATTCTGGACCACCGACTATCTGTGAAACACCTTTATATATAAGCTGAACCTTACTCATTTATTCAAGATCATTAGTCCGTATTATCTCTATGCTTTCTTTGTACGGAAAATTAATGCAAACAAGATACCAACAACAAAAGCATAGCCAGCAAAGATAAACCAGCATGACTGCCAATCACCTACGGTTAATGTATCTGAACCCACAACTTGCGGATGTGTGTAAGCATTTACAAGTCCCTGTGCAGCCAATGTCCCCACAGTTGCACCAATACCATTGGTCATTAACATAAATAATCCTTGTGCCGAAGAGCGAAGAGCTGGTTCTGTACTATTATCAACAAATAGTGAGCCTGAAATATTAAAGAAGTCAAAAGCAACACCATAAACAAGCATTGAAAGTACAAACATCAAGATTCCTGGGAAGCCTGGATTACCAACTCCAAACAAACCAAATCGCAATACCCATGCAAACATAGCTATTAACATCACATTCTTAATACCATAATGACGCATAAAGAATGGGATTAGGAGAATACAGCAGGTCTCACTGACTTGTGAAAGACTAATCAAGATATTAGCATGTTGTACACCGAAGGAGTTGATAAACTCTGGTTGAGCTCCGAAACTAAAAAGGAACGGATTTGCAAAACTATTCGTAATTTGAAGACTCACACCCAATAGCATTGAGAAGATAAAGAAGATAGCCATCCGCTTTCCTTAAATAGAGCGAAAGCACGTAAGCCAAACGCATCAACCAAACTCTTCTGTTCCGCCCCTTTATTAACTGCACACTTAGGTAATGTAAAGGTATAAAGGAAGAGAAGGATACTTACTACACCAGAAGTAATAAACTGATTCTGATTGCTTTGGAAGCCTAAGAGGTCTACCAACCACATGGTAAGGATAAAACCGATCGTACCGAACACGCGGATAGGTGGAAAAGCTTTCACCGTATCCATACCCGCATCACTCAAAGCACTATAAGCAACAGAGTTTGAGAGAGCCAATGTTGGCATATAGAAGGCAACTGAAAGCGAATAAAGAGTGAAGATGGTAGAGAAGTCTGCATGGTCACCAACACTCAAACCATAACCTGCTGTGGCAAACATAAACAAGCCTGCAAGCAAATGACAGAAACCCAACAAACGCTGAGCAGGAACCCAACGATCGGCAACAATACCCATCAAAGCTGGCATAAAGATTGATACCACACCCTGCATTGAGTAGAAATAACCAATCTCTGGTCCAACACCAATATTACCAAGATAACGACCCATAGAGGTCAAATAAGCTCCCCACACTGCGAACTCCAAGAAGTTCATCAACGCTAAACGTACCTTCAAATTCATGCTATAAGCTATTTTTTTAATGAGTACAAAAAGTAGTAATTTTATCAGAAACCTCCAAATGTGCAATCATTTTTTTACTATCGAAAGTCCTTGCCTGTCCATTTAAGAAGCTGCGGTTTTAATAAGTCCACTACCTGATTTACATCTTTCTTTGATAGTAATGGATAGTTCCACTTTACTAATAAAAAATTATTGTCAACAGACAAACGATATTCTCTCAAACGAGGTCTCATTAACGATTTCAAATCATTAAAGGCTATATCGCTTAAAGAGTCTGGTTTCGATATATTTTCATTATAGAGTACAATTGTCTCCTTAGGCTGCCATTTCAAATTAAATAATTTCAATTCACTCTCTGCGGCAGGCGCTTTCCATGTTTGATTTAAAGCCAACGTATTATCATCTAACAACTTTATTTCTAACGTCTTAACCTCACTCGCTTTAACTAAAAGATAGTTATTTGTCATAAGTTCAATACGTACTGTGTCGCCAAAGGCATTCAAGACAACGGGTTTAGACTTAGCCTCAACATAATCAACCAATTCCATACGCTGACTCCTATTAAGATAGGGCAAAATGCTATCTGGCATCTCTATCCACACCTCACGCAGACTCTGTGCGGAAGCGCAAAGCCAATAAGTAAGAAAACATATTACTATCAATATCTTTTTCATATTGAAAAAAACTCCTTTTATTCTATTTTTAATTACGATTATATCATGTCTTGAAAATCCCTGCAAAGATACAAAAAAGAAAGAAGAAATGAATAAAAAGCCAAATCGTTTTGTCATCTCTACCTTTTCTTTTACCTTTGCCGATAGAAATCAATGATAAATGAAAGAAGATATGAAATGTCGAAATTGTAATAATGAGGTGAATGAGAAGGAAAAGAATTGTCCTTACTGCAATGCTTCGTTGAAAAATAATGATAATGACAACGAACCGACCTTAGGTCGTGGGATAGTTAGCTTTATTATACTTGGCACGGCTTTTCTTGTAGCCTTTGGATTCTATTATTATGGTCAGCATAAGAATGACCCTGAATACACACAGACTGCAATTGAACCTGACTCAAACTTAGCTGACAACAATAAGGCTAAATTCGATACAGTCGTAAAAGACACAACAGCCAAAGACTCTACGGACAAACAAGAAGAAGAACAGGCTGAAAAGGTTTTTAATAGTATTCGAAGAAGTAATAAATCAAACCATCAAAGTAGCAACGAAGATATTACGACCGTCAATTCTGATGAGCAAAATAATAATACCGAAATATCTTCTGGTGAAACACAACCAAACATCTCTGCTCCACCCAAACCACGTGTTGAAAATACTGAAATATACTAATGAAGATTATTCGAACAAAACATCTACCACCCAAGAATTATAATGCAATCAATATTCTTGGGTTGCTTTTTGTACACTATGATGTTAAAATAACTAAGGAATTAATCAACCATGAGCAAATACATACCCGACAAATGTTAGAAATGCTCGTAATTCCCTTTATTTATGGTATGTCATTGAATGGCTTATACGCTTGCCCATGACTGGGTGCGCCTATCTAAACCTATCCTTTGAACGGGAAGCCTATCAGAACATGAACAACCTTAATTATCTTTCACAGCGACATCCATTTGCTTGGATGAGGTATTTGAAGAAGAAATAGGTGATTATTGAGCTAATAACCTTATTGGCCTAATTAGCCCAATAAACCCAATAACGCTAACAATCAATCCCTACAACCTCTAACACATCCCCCTCTACCTTAAACTTCACATCCCTTCCAGCGAAAGGCATACCATAAACACGCGCTGCATCATGTTGATATTGTGGGCGTGGATCTTGCGAAAGAATCTCCTTTAAGGCTGCAAGTTCCTCGTCATCAAAGAACTTAGAGTATTCATCCGCAATAACAACAGACAATTGTTGCCATTCTTTCTTATCGGTAAAACCGCCTCTTGCCTCTGGATGACTATCAACGTATGAGATATATGGTTTTACGTCATAAATAGGTGTACCATCCATCAAGTCGGCTCCAACAACCTCAATAATGCCATCCTTTATTCGCTTGACACGAACAGAAGACAAGCCAAGACCATTTGGACGAAACGGAGAACGTGTGGCAAAAACGCCTAATCGTTCATTCCCACCCAAGCGTGGAGGACGCACTGTGAGCCTACCTTCATCAGTAGACTTATTAGCCGAAAAACCCCAGATTAACCACAGGTAATCAAAGTCTTCTAATCCACGTAGTGCTTCCTCACGCTGATACTGAGGAACAAACACAATCTTACCCGTAAGATTGTCGGCCAATCCACTCTGACGTGGAATACCAAACTTCGATGTCAGAGGAGATTGAAAAAAAAAGCAATAGGTTTAATCTCTTTCATACGGACAAAGGTAACATTTTACACTGAATTGATAGAAGATAAATGATTTTTTTATTTATCTTTGCAAATAAAAATACTATTTACAATGGGAAATAACGCAAATCAAAACATTGACCTCCTGAAAAATGCTTTTTAGGGAATTGAAAGATGGCGAAGAGTACAAGCCTGTCATGCCACCACAGGAAACGTATCGTGAAGTTAGCCCATGGTCTATCACTTGGGGTATACTCATGGCAGTTCTCTTCTCTGCTGCCGCAGCTTATCTTGGTCTGAAAGTCGGACAAGTATTCGAGGCTGCTATCCCAATTGCCATTATCGCTATTGGCGTATCCTCTGCCACAAAACGTAAGAACGCATTAGGTGAGAATGTCATTATCCAGAGTATCGGTGCCTGTTCAGGTGCTATTGTTGCAGGAGGTATCTTCGTTATGCCAGCCATCTATATGCTGGAATTGGAAGCAGACTTCTTCAACATCTTCATTGCAGCAGCCTTAGGTGGTGTCTTAGGTATTCTCTTTTTGATTCCTTTCCGTAAGTATTTTGTTAAGGACCAGCATGGTAAATATCCCTTTCCCGAAGCTACCGCTACAACACAGGTACTCGTAAGCGGTGAGAAAGGTGGAAGTCAAGCAAAGCCTCTTCTTCTCGCTGGACTTGTAGGTGGACTCTACGACTTCATTGTTGCTACCTTTGGTTGGTGGAATGAGAACGTAACCAGTCGTATGATAGGCTTTGGCGAAACAATTGCAGATAAAGCAAAGCTTGTCTTCAAGGTCAACACTGGTGCAGCAGTCCTCGGTCTTGGCTATATCATCGGTCTGAAATATGCCTTCATTATTTGTATTGGTTCGTTGACTGTATGGTGGCTCATCGTGCCAGGAATGGCACTCATTTTCTCTGACACAGTATTAAATCAGTGGGACTCATCAATCACAACAGCCGTAGGACAGATGGCACCAGAACTTATCTTTAAGTCATACGCTCGCTCAATCGGTATCGGTGGAATTGCCATGTCAGGTATCATCGGTATTGTGAAGTCATGGGGCATCATCAAGAGTGCCGTCGGTTTAGCGGCACGTGAGATAAAAGGTAAAGGCAGTGGACAGGAAGAGATTATCCGTACACAGCGTGACTTATCATTTAAGATTATTACATTCGGGAGCATTGCTACCCTACTCATTACTTTCCTTTTCTTCTATTTTGGAGTGATGGACTTCAACCTGCTTCATGCAGTTGTGGGCATCTTGCTTGTCGCAATCATTGCCTTCCTCTTCACTACAGTGGCAGCAAATGCCATTGCAATTGTAGGAAGCAACCCAGTATCAGGTATGACACTGATGACCCTCATCCTTGCATCTGTCGTTATGGTGGCAGTAGGACTGAAAGGTAATGCTGGTATGTTGGCAGCCCTTTTAATGGGTGGTGTTGTATGTACAGCACTATCTATGGCTGGCTCGTTCATCACCGACTTGAAGATTGGCTATTGGCTCGGCACAACTCCAAGGAAGCAGGAGACATGGAAGTTCCTCGGTACGATAATCTCGGCAGCAACAGTAGCTGGTGTGATGATTGTTCTGGATAAGACTTACGGCTTCAACTCTGGCAAGTTGGCTGCTCCACAAGCAAACGCAATGGCAGCCGTTATCAAACCATTGATGAGTGGTCAGGGTGCACCTTGGATTCTCTATGGAATTGGTGCTATTATCGCCCTCATACTTGACCGTTGCAAAGTTCCTGCATTGGCTTTCTCTTTGGGTATGTTTATTCCTTTAGAACTAAACATTCCACTCTTGGTGGGTGGAACTGTAAACTGGTATGTGACAACTCGTTCTAAGAATGAAGCTATAAATAAAGCACGCGGCGACAAAGGAACACTCTTAGCATCAGGATTCATTGCTGGTGGTGCGCTGATGGGTGTTATTTCAGCCTTATTAAAGTTTGGTGGTATCGAATTCGATTACTCATCATGGTGGGAAAACAATCTTTCTGAACTCTTCTCTCTTTTCGCTTATGCAGCTTTAATTCTCTACCTTATCCTTGCTACTCAACTTAAAAAGAAAGATTTATCTGAATAAATCTTCTCCTTATTACATCGATACAAATGTTATCATTTGAAATTGAATAAATTAATATATTTGGTTAAGTGGAACTGACGTCAAAAAAACATTGCATTGAGCCGAGCATAATGTAATTGACGTCAGTTCCACTCAACCAAAATATATAAAATCAAGTCAGAATAAAACTCCACGTATTAGTATTTTTCTGGTTTTGTTTGTAAGGCTTGCATATAATATCCTTTTATTACAGACAAGCACTTGTAATTATAGTTGAACTCAGAAAGTATCTTCCATTAAAACAAGGTTAAGTGAAATTTAATAGTACTATAACAAAGATTCACCTGATATTAAGAAATAACAAATTTCACTTATATCATAGGCTCTCCTAACATAATAAGGTTATACAAACTATTTATTAAATTGAATTTCCTGTCACTCCTTTCAGTACAAACAGGCATACAAACACTTGATTAATAGGAGATTTGCGAGAAAATGTTAAAAAGTGACAGTAAATTAAAAACAACATTACTATCATAAAATCACCATAAATCTTCTTCTAACTCAGTAGACTTTATCACTCCATATTTGGGAAACAGCAAATTATAAACATAAGAAGCATTTGTAATAGCATTATTTTTTTCGTAAATACTTGTTTCATAAAACAGAACCAACTACCCCTCCATTCCTACAAGTAAATAACAAAAATAAGTAATATAAATGTTTTTTTGACTTATAGAAGTTTTTTTGTAACTTTGCTCTCAGAAACAAATTAAAATAAAGAATAGAACGTTATGCTTACATTAAAGCTTATCAGTGAAGAAACTGAACGTGTCATCAAAGCACTGGAAAAGAAACACTTCAACGGTGCACGTGAGTCAGTTGAGAAAGTATTAGAATATGACCGTTTGCGTCGTGAAACCCAGCAGAAGCTTGATACAAACAAGCAACAGCAAAATCAGCTTGCGAAGCAGATTGGTGGACTGATGAAAGAAGGAAAGAAAGACGAAGCTAACAAGATAAAGGAAGAGGTGGCACTCTTGAAATCATCTGATAAGGCTCTTCAAGAAATCATGGAGAAAGCCCAAAAGGATATGACAGATGTTTTGCTGACTATTCCTAACATTCCTAACGAACAGGTACCAGAAGGAAAGACAGCTGAGGACAATGTTGTTGTGAAGGAAGGTGGTGAGAAGCCTACCCTACCTACTGACGCATTGTGCCATTGGGACTTGCTGAAGAAGTTTAATTTAGTAGACTTCGACCTCGGTGTGAAGATTACAGGTGCTGGTTTCCCACTCTATATCGGTAAGATGGCTCGCTTTCAGCGTGCCTTAGAAGCCTTCTTCCTCGACGAAGCTCGTAAGAGTGGATATTTGGAGGTACAGCCACCATTGGTTGTTAATCAGGAGTCTGGTCAGGCTACTGGTCAGTTGCCAGATAAGGAGGGACAGATGTATCACGCAACTCTTGACGATCTCTATCTCATCCCAACAGCTGAGGTTCCAGTAACCAACATCTTCCGTGACGAAATTCTAAACGAGCAGGATCTTCCTATCAAGCGTTGTGCTTACTCTGCATGTTTCCGTCGTGAGGCAGGTAGCTATGGTAAGGACGTACGTGGTTTGAATCGTTTGCATCAGTTCGACAAGGTTGAGATTGTACGTATTGACAAACCAGAACACTCATACAAGTCATTAGAAGAGATGCTCGTACACGTCGAAGGATTGTTGAAGAAACTTGAATTACCTTACCACATCCTCCGTCTTTGCGGTGGCGACATGAGTTTCACAGCTGCTCTCTGCTATGACTTTGAGGTATGGAGTGCTGCTCAGGAGCGTTGGTTAGAAGTATCAAGCGTATCAAACTTCGAAAGCTATCAGGCAAATCGTCTACACTGTCGCTTCCGTCATGCAGAAGACAAGAAGATTGAACTTTGTCATACTCTGAACGGCTCAGCACTTGCGCTACCACGTATCGTTGCAGCTATCATCGAGAACAACCAGACACCAGAGGGTATCCGTGTACCGAAAGTTCTCGTACCATACTGTGGTTTCGAACTACTCGACGACAAGATAGACTAAAAGACTGCCCCTCCCTTATTAAAAGGAGGGGTATGACAATCGCGAACAACAAGTAAATAAAAAAAGACTTCTTATCCTATACTATCATTCAAACATCTCTTTACAATGGCATAAAACCCATTGTATAAAGGTAATATAGGATGAGAAGTTTTAATATCTATTACCACTCCATGAACAAGATTATCCGCAAACAACAATTTCAGAAAAGGTTTTCTGCATAGAAGTAGAAGCCCCACTCATTGCACGAAGCTGCCGTCCAGGTAACTTTATCATTGTGCGTGTCGACAATCACAGCGAACGTGTCCCCTACACCATCGCCAAATCAGACCCTCAAAAAGGTACTCTCACTATGGTTATCCAAGAGGTTGGCCGTTCGTCTACAAAACTTTGCCAGCTAAATGAGGGCGATGAGATTGCAGATATTGTCGGACCACTCGGTACTCCATCCCACATCGAGAACTATGGCACAGTTGTCTGTGCTGGTGGTGGTATTGGTATCGCAGCCATCCTGCCTATCCTTACAGCCTTGAAGCAAGCTGGCAACAAGGTTATCTCCGTACTTGCAGGTCGTACAAAGGAGTTAGTTTTCATGGTAGATGACGTAAAGAAATACTCTGACGAAGTTATCATTATGACCGATGATGGCTCTTACGGGGAAAAAGGAGTCATCACCGTAGGCGTAGAGAAGGTTATACAGCGTGAACACGTAGACAAAGTGCTGGCTATCGGCCCTCCAATCATGATGAAGTTCACCTCTCTTTTAGCAAAGAAATATGGTATTCCGAATGATGTTTCCCTCAACACTATCATGGTGGATGGTACAGGTATGTGTGGTGCTTGCCGTCTGACAATTGGAGGTAAGACACGTTTTGTATGCATTGATGGACCCGAGTTCAACGGCGACCTCGTCGACTGGGACGAGATGTTCAAGCGAATGGGAACATTTAAGGATATTGAAACCTCCCCCAACCCCTCCGAAGGAGGGGAGTGTCTGGCGGGAAACAAGTCAGAAAAAGAGGCTCAAGGAAAGAGTAGAGATTGTTGTGACAGTGAGAAAAATAAGTCTGCAAATAACGACGAAAACACCTCATCACCTACAGTCCACGTATCAGAAGGGCTGGAGGGAGCCGATTGGCGCACCACATTACGTAAGGAACTTAAGCCAAAAGAGCGCACAGCTATCGAACGTGTAAAGATGCCTGAACTTGATGCAGACTATCGTGCGAAGACTCGTTTGGAGGAAGTGAATATCGGACTAACGCCAGAAATGGCTATGCAAGAGGCTAAACGCTGTCTTGACTGTCCGAAACCATCTTGTGTAGAGGGCTGTCCTGTAAACATTCACATACCAGACTTCATTAAGAATATAGAGCGTGGCGACTTCCTCGAAGCAGCTAAGATACTTAAGGAGACATCTGCTCTGCCAGCTGTATGTGGTCGTGTTTGTCCACAAGAGAAGCAATGTGAGAGCCGTTGTATTCACCTAAAGATGAATTCACCAGCCGTTGCAATCGGTTATCTTGAGCGTTTTGCAGCCGATTACGAACGTGAGAGCGGACACGTAGCATTACCAGATGTAGAACCCGCTAATGGTATTAAGATTGCTGTTATTGGTTCTGGTCCTGCAGGATTAAGCTTTGCTGGCGATATGGCTAAGCGTGGCTTCGATGTTTATGTCTTTGAGGCATTGCACGAAATTGGTGGCGTATTGAAATATGGTATCCCTGAGTTCCGTCTTCCAAACAAGATTGTAGATGTCGAAATAGATAATCTTCGTCGTATAGGTGTACACTTCCAGACTGATACTATCGTCGGTAAGACCATCAGTATAGAAGAGTTGAAGGAGAAAGGTTTCAAGGGAATCTTCGTTGGTTCAGGTGCAGGATTACCTAACTTTATGGGTATTCCTGGCGAGAACGCCATCAACATCCTTTCAAGTAATGAGTATCTGACACGTGTGAACCTCATGGATGCTGCCAACCCAGAGACCGACACACCTATTATTATGGGTAAGAAAGTCTTGGTTATCGGTGGTGGAAACACAGCTATGGACTCTTGCCGCACCGCTAAGCGATTAGGCGCAGACGTGACACTTGTCTATCGTCGTTCAGAAGCAGAGATGCCTGCACGTCTTGAAGAGGTGAAGCATGCTAAGGAAGAAGGTATTAACTTCCTTACACTCCATAATCCACAGGAGTATAAGGCTGACGAGAAAGGCCGTGTATGTGCAGCTGTATTAGACGTAATGAAACTCGGAGAACCAGATGCAAGTGGACGCTGTCGTCCTGAATTGACAGGCGAGACCGTCACTGTCGAGTGCGATCAGGTTGTCGTTGCCGTTGGTGTATCTCCTAACCCATTAGTTCCAAAGTCTGTAAAGGGATTAGAGTTAGGTCGTAAGGACACCATCGTTGTCAACGAACAGATGCAAAGTTCACAACCGGGTATCTTTGCTGGTGGTGACATTGTACGTGGTGGTGCAACGGTTATCCTTGCCATGGGCGACGGAAGAAGGGCCGCTGCAAATATGGCAGAACAATTGCTGGCTTAAAACCTATCATTCATAATTAAAGAAATAGTCGGATTGAAACTTTCAATCCGACTGTTTTGTTTTTGATAATCAAGCAATACCTATAAGAAAATATTATCAATCCTTGCTATAAGTTGTTGGATCTTCCAAACCCGCATCCTCAAAGGCTTCCATACGCTCAACACAGGTTCCACACTTACCACAGTGGACATCAGCACCCTTATAGCAGCTCCACGTCTTAGCATAATCAATGCCCAACGCAGCACCACGAGCCACAATCTCAGCTTTAGTAACCTCCGTATAAGGAGCCTCTATGCATACATTCACGAATGTTCCAGCTTTCGCAGCACCATTCATCGCATGGATAAACTCTGGACGACAATCAGGATAAATCGTATGATCACCACCATGATTAGCAATATACACCCGATTCAGTTCGTGGCTCTCAGCAATACCCGTTGCAATCGCAAGCATAATGCCATTACGGAAAGGTACGACCGTCGACTTCATGTTCTCTTCCTCATAATGCCCTTCCGGAATAGCCTCAGCACCATCCAGCAGCGAACTCTTAAAATACTGGTGCATAAAAGACAGTGGAATCGTTATATGAGGAATCCCCAACTTCTCACAATGATACTGAGCATAAGGCAGTTCCTTAGTTCCATGATTCTGACCATAGTCAAAAGAAATAGCCAATGCAATTGTTTCAGCCTTATCGTAAAGCAATGTAATGGAATCAAGTCCACCACTAACAATTATAACAGAATCTTTCATTACAATTTTTATTTTTGTGCAAATTTACAAAAAAGATAGTATTTGATTTCACCAATCCATTAAAATTTAGTATTTTTGCGGATAGGAATAATAACACAACAAATAATTAAAAACAAATGAAAATTAACGATTTTAACTTCGCTGGACATAAGGCTATTGTCCGCGTTGACTTCAATGTACCTTTGGATGAAAATGGTCATGTAACAGACGAAACACGTATCCGTGGTGCTTTACCAACTTTGAAGAAGGTACTGGCTGATGGTGGTGCACTCATCATGATGAGCCACATGGGTAAACCAAAGGGCAAGGTAAAAGCTGAACTTTCATTGAGCCAGATTGTTAAGAACGTAAGCAATGCTCTCGGCGTTGAGGTTAAGTTCGCTAAGGACGCTGGTAACGCTGAAGCTGAGGCTGCTGCATTGAAGGCAGGCGAGGCTCTCTTGCTCGAAAACCTCCGTTACTATCCAGAGGAGGAAGGCAAGCCAGTAGGTGTTGAAAAGGGTACTCCTGAATTCGACGCAGCAAAGGCTGAAATGAAGGAACGTCAGAAGGACTTCTCTAAGAAGCTCGCTTCATACGCTGATGTATATGTAAACGATGCTTTCGGTACAGCTCACCGCAAGCACGCTTCTACCGCAGTTATTGCCGACTACTTCGATGCTGACCACAAGATGTTGGGTTACCTCATGGAGAAAGAGGTTACAGCTATCGACAACGTATTGAAGAGTGCTCAACATCCTTTCACCGCTATCATCGGTGGTTCAAAGGTTAGTTCTAAGCTCGGCGTTATTAAAAACCTTCTTGATAAGGTAGACAACCTCATCATCGGTGGTGGTATGGGTTACACCTTCATCAAGGCACAGGGTGGCAATATTGGTAAGTCACTCCATGAGGATGATTTGATGCCAGAGGCATTGAACGTAATGGCTGCTGCAAAGGAGAAGGGTGTAAACCTTTCACTCTCTGTAGCTACCGTTTGTGGTAAGGACTTCTCTAACGATACTGAGCGTAAGGTATTCCCAATCGATCAGATTCCTGATGAGTGGGAAGGTATGGACGCGTCAGAGGAGAGCATCGAGGTATGGAAGAAGATTATCCTCGAGTCTAAGACAATCCTTTGGAATGGTCCTGTAGGCGTATTCGAGTTGGAGAACTTTGCTAAGGGTACTGGCGAAATTGCTAAGACTGTAGCTCAGGCAACTCAGGAGAACGGTGCTTACTCACTCGTTGGTGGTGGTGACTCTGTTGCAGCTGTTAACAAGTTCGGTCTTGCAGACAAGGTATCTTACGTATCTACCGGTGGTGGTGCTATGCTCGAGGCTATCGAGGGTAAGGTACTCCCAGGTGTAGCTGCAATCCAGAAGTAAGAGATTTATCTATCTCTCAAATATACACAAGCCGTTGCTTCATCATGAAGTGACGGCTTTCTTTATATAACGAACTAAAAGAAGAAACAAACCATATAAGAAAGTAGTATCTAATAGTTTACAAAAAAATAATTAACGATTTACAGCCCAACAACAGGTTATAAACTTCATCAAACTACACTCTTTTGTAATAAAAACTTCATACCTACAATTTTAATAGATGCTTAATCGGAGTTGAAATAACGCCTAATTGGCTTCTAAAAGATGCCCTTGAACCCATACTAACGTCCTTTTGAACCCTTACTAAGCACCTATTGAAAATCACGCTCACAACTATTTGATAACAAACGATTTACAAAGGCACTAAAATTGTACCCTTATTGAGCTTTTATCTGCATCTTCCCTGCACCTTTTTGTAAACATATATAACCATTGAACATTGAGGTTTGAACATTGAACTTTATGATTTGAACTTTATGTTTTTTCTTTTGATTTTTAAACGTTACCTTTATCGCTAATCATAATTATGGATTGTGAATTATGAATTTTATTTGAATTATGAATTAAAAACTTGCGGTTTCATACACCCTCAGTACCATTTCATCAGCAGGTGGACAAAAGATAAGAGTAGATAAGAGATAAGCATTAACTTTGCATCGAAATAATTAAAAGACCCTATCAAAACTATCGCACTTACATGCGCAAAGCTTTGATATACATAAAGAAAAAAAACAGATGAAAAGAAATAAACAAAGGAAAAAGCAAATCATTCTTTCCACCACCGCTATCATTGCCCTACTTGGAACCATAATCTTATTGTGCAATATTATTGTTGATAAGAACGCAAAAGGAAGAACATTCAATGATATCAATGATGTTCCCACTATGCAGACAGCCTTACTGCTCGGCACAAACCCAAAGACAAGGGGAGGTAAAAGACCGAGTTCCTTCTATATGGCACGTATCAAGGCGACGGCAGAACTTTACAAACATGGGAAGTTCAAACAACTTATTATCAGTGGAGACAAGCGCGAAGGCTATGACGAACCGCAAACAATGCGCCACGACCTTATAAAAAGAGGTGTCCCTGACAGTATCATCACAATGGACGGACAGGGCTATCGTACCCTACTGTCTATGAGAAATATCAAACAACACTTTCGAATTAACGATATGATTATCATCTCACAGAAGTGGCACAATGAGCGTAGCATCTTCTTGGCAGACAAGATGAATATTAAAGCTGTGGGATATAATGCTGATGACGTACGACATCCAAGAGCTATATGGACTCATATAGGGAGTTATTGGCAAGAGTTAAACTCTTTATTGACTTGTATGTTACACATCGAAAAGACTTCTGTGAGTAGCTATCCTAAGCCACTGATAGGGTGCAAGAAATAGATTTTCTATACAAAGCAACAAGAGTATAGCTTTTTATTACTAAATTTGCAGTACTATAACAATTTTGTTGACAATAAGTAGTGAAACAGCTGTTAATCATACAAAACGGAAGCACAGAAATGATGCGACTGGCGTTTGACGAGATTCTATATATCCGATCAGACGGCAACTACTGTGTGATGACGCTTTCGAATGGTGAGGAGATACAGCTATGGATGAACCTCAAAGCCATTACAGAACTCATTGATCAACAGATGCGACAGCAAGAAATTGTATTCGTAAGGGTGGGTAAACAATACGTTCTCAACCTTCATTATATCAGTAGAATTGACACGAAGAAGGACCAGTTAAGCCTATGGAGAAAAGAACTATCACAAAAGATAGTACTCGACTCTATCTCACACAAAGCGTTGCAGCTCCTTGAAGAGGGTATAAAACAAAAGCAGAATGAGCTATAGTGACGACGATATTCAGTTCTTAGGAGGTGCGGAATTCAAGCCTTCTCAGCTAACAGACAAGCAGCAACCAGCATCCCGAAGATGGTGGATAGGAATTGTTGCACTTGCTTTTATCGCCCTTTCTGTTGCAACCTTCTACTTCTGGCAGAAAGCAAATAGCCGTATCCTCGCTTTTGATTACCCATTAAGTCGCACGTCAACAGAAATCATTCGCGACTTGGAGAAGATGCCAACAGACTCTTTACAAGGGGTAACGATGAAGGTAGATTCACTCTATGGCGTGAGTATGAAACTATACGAACTGCATGGACTCACACCTACCCTATCTCGCACTGCCCCTTCTGACAGCGACTCTACCGTCTGCCTTGTTACACATGGTTGGGACTTCTATTGGGATGAAAACCATCAATATAAATACATTGGCGACTTTATCTATCATGGTAAGGAATATGCCAGCAACCATAACAAGGCTGGCTTTGTTGCTATTGTTGGCGACAAGTGGCAAATAGGCATCGGTCAAGATGATTCCATAAAGGAGTATGTCAAAGCCCACAATGGAAGTATGTTCCGCCAATTTGCCCTCGTATCGGCAGGACAAATATGTGAGGAGCAGTTTGCCTTAAAGGGAAAAGTGACACGCTGTGCATTAGCACGTAAGGCCGGCTCTACAATGATTTGGTATGTTGAGACAATCCATAAAGAATCCCTCTACGACTTTGCACAAGCCCTTGCCGATTATGGCTTTACCGATGCCATCTATCTGACAGGTGGAAACAATGGCAACACCTTCTATCACACACCATCTGATAGCATCTGTGGAGTAGCAGATTGGAAGGCGTATACCAATAATCTGTTGATATTTAAGAAAGTAAAAATACCAATAAGTTAGCAAGAATTTAAAAGACCATTAATGCAAGTTATATAAAAAGGACGCACACTTGTGCGTCCTTTTTATATAACTTATTGTAATAAGCCTAAAAATAATAGCTTAATCTCTTAATCGGTACAAACCAATCTCAGAGATAGCAGGTACGGCACGCACCTCACTGATGATAAGGCGAACCTCCTTAGCAGTCTCAACAGGGAACTTCAACAAACGCTTATGACCAACGGTCGTACCCTCTGTAACTTTCTTCCAGTTGCCCTTAACATCCTTTACTTCGAGTGAGAACTTCTCTACACGCTGTCCCTTACGGATATCCTCCTGCACAGAAAGGACATTAAAGGTAGCAGGTTTATTCAGTTTGAATGAGAAGACAGCCTTACCATCCTTCAGCTTTGGACGAACAGAAGTGTCATAATTATCGTCAATAACATTGCGACCCTTACCCTCTGAAAGCGGACAAGTAACCTTAGCCTTCGCCAAAAGATTATCAGTAAAGGTTGTTGCATACAACTGGCGGAAACCACGAAGACTTCTTATATCAGCCTCAGAGAGTTTACCTTCCTTATTAGGAGGAAGATTTAAAAGGAGTACACCATTCATTCCGACAGAAGTAAAATAGATATCCATCAATTCTTTTGGTGACTTCACCTTACTATCCTGCGACTCATGATAAAACCATCCTGGACGGATAGAGACATCTATCTCAGCCGGATACCATACAAGTGACTTAGCCTTTTCAATCTTATTACGACTACCGAGGTCCTGACCCATCATATCGCCAACAGGTGCAGTCAGCACTTCCTGCTGTGAGTTGTTTGCGATAGCCTCCTGATCAAGATTATCTTTTGGAACAACACTCCATTCCATCTCACGTCCACGACCAGTTTCGGTACCAACCCAACGCACGTCAGGTCCCATGACTGCTATCACTGCCTCTGGCTGCAATTTACGGATAAGCTCATACCAACGTACGAAATCATACACCTGCTTCTTACCATTTGAACCTTCACCACAAGCACCATCAAACCACACTTCACTCACCTTACCATATTGTGTCAGCAACTCAGTCAACTGATTGACAAAAAAATCATTATAAGCTTCTGTTCCATAAAATTCAGAATTACGATCCCAAGGAGAAAGGTAGACGCCAAAGTCCATACCATACTTCTTACAGGCATCGCTTACCTCACGTACCACGTCGCCCCTACCATCCTTCCATGGAGAATGCTTCACGCTATGCTCTGTATAGGCGGATGGCCACAAACAGAAACCATCGTGATGCTTACAGGTAAGGATGGCACACTTGAAACCAGCCGATTTCAACTCACGTATCCACTGATCTGCATCGAGGTCGGTAGGGTTGAAGATAGCCGGCGACTCCTTACCATCGCCCCACTCTCTACCAGTATAGGTATTTACACCATAATGCAAGAAAGCCGTAAGCTCCTGACGCTGCCAATTGAACTGACGAGCAGAAGGAACAACGTTTACAGCCTTATGAACAATCTCCGAAGGAGAGTCAGTCGGATTAATAACAACAACGTTCTGTTCCTGCATGAAGCGTTGGAAGAACCACTGGCGAGAATAAAAAGCTCTGCACAAGCTATCGTTGTCTTAAAAAAATGGGAATAAGAATTCAGCCACATAATTGTTAGGTAATGATTTATAAATGTAAAAATAATATTCTACGGCAAATTTAATTATTTTCTACGAAAAAAATCAAATACACATACAATAAAAAAAGCATTTATAAGCGTTAAATATACAATGATTAGAAATAAAAGAAGTACAGCCTACAAATAGAGGCTTGTTGTATTGGTAAATTAAAGTTAAATAATGATTTTTCAATTAAGTAAAGTTCTCTCTTTAGCTGTTACAATCTTTAGAAATTCTGTATAAAAGAAAATGAATCTAAACCCTAAGAACCTAACAAAGGAAAACAAAAACGCTGCATAGTCCAGCGACATGGGTTCCTACGCTTTATTTTGCCATGGGTATGCCTTTCGTCGTACTCAATATGGTTTGTACGCTAATGTATAAAGGGATGGGAGTATCCGATGGTCAGATAGCCTTTTGGACCTCGCTCATCATGCTTCCTTGGACCTTAAAACCACTATGGAGCCCATTCTTAGAGATATATAAGACAAAGAAATTCTTTGTTGTTCTGACACAGCTGCTAACAGGTGTACTTTTTGCATTGGTAGCCCTTTTGCACTCCATCTTCCCTTCTTCTTTTCTGTCACAATTGCTATTCTTGCAGTTATAGCACTGAGCGGAGCTACACACGATATTGCCGCAGACGGAACCTATATGTCAGTACTCTCAAATGAAGAACAGGCACGTTGGATTGGATGGCAGGGAGCTTTCTATAACATTGCTAAGATTGCTGCAACAGGTGGACTGGTCTACCTTGCAGGTACTTTCATAGAGCATTTTGGTGTAACAAAAGCATGGATGTTTATTATGCTTATTATCGCTACGATTATGATAGTGATAGGTTGTTACCACGTCTTTATTCTTCCAAATCCAAAGAAGACAATAACAGACGCACCAAAGTCATTGAAAGAATCCTTAAACGAGCTTGTAGAGGTTTTCCTTGACTTCTTCAAGAAGAAACACATTATATATTATATCTTCTTCATCATCCTTTATCGTTTCGCAGAGGGTTTTGTGATGAAGATAGTTCCACTCTTCCTCAAAGCCTCACGTGTCGAACAAGGATTGGGGTTAAGCGAGCAAGAAATAGGACTCTGTTATGGCACCTTTGGTGCTGCTGCCTTCGTTATAGGCTCTATCCTTGCAGGATATTACATTGCATGGAGAGGATTGCAAAAGAGTCTTTTTTCTCTTGCATTAGTATTTAACATCCCATTTATTGCCTCCACACTCTTAGCTATCTACCAACCAGAGAGTCTTTGGTTGATTGGTGGTGCAATTGTGATGGAGTACTTCGGCTATGGCTTCGGCTTTGTTGGACTATCACTCTTCATGATGCAACAGATTGCACCAGGTAAACACCAGATGGCACACTATGCTTTTGCAAGTGGAATCATGAACTTAGGTGTAATGTTCCCAGGAATGTTAAGTGGTGTTTTCAGCGACCTCTTAGGTTATCGTCAGTTCTTTATCTTTGTATTGATATGTACAATTCCAGCTTTGTTAGTCACATGGTTTGTACCATTCACATATCCAGATAAGACAAAGAAAGAAACGAATTAAGCATAAGAAAAAAATAGAGAATTTATAAACGTAAACCAAAAATAAATAATTAAAACCAAAGAGTATGAGATTAATCATAGAACCTAATTACGAAAAGTTATCAAAATGGGCAGCAAACTATGTTATTGAGCGTATCAATGCTGCTAAAAATCAAGACAAGCCATTTGTACTCGGTTTGCCTACTGGTTCTTCACCAGAGGGTATGTATGCCGAGTTGGTAAAAGCTTATAAAGAAGGCAGAGTAAGTTTTAAGAATGTTGTCACATTCAACATGGATGAGTATGTAGGCTTACCAGAAGACCATCCACAAAGCTATCACACCTTCATGGCAGAGAACCTCTTCAACCACATCGACTGTCCAAAGGAGAACATTCATATCTTGAATGGTAACGCTGAGGACCTTGAAGCAGAGTGCCAGCACTATGAGGACATGATTCGTGAGGCAGGAGGCATCGACCTCTTCCTCGGTGGTATCGGCCCTGACGGCCACATCGCTTTCAACGAACCGGGTTCATCACTCCGTTCACGTACTCGTATCAAGACTTTGACGTCAGACACACGTATTGCAAACTCACGATTCTTTGAAAATGACCCTAACAAGGTACCAGTACACGCTTTAACAGTAGGCGTTGGTACAGTAATGGATGCAAAGGAAGTGTTGATCCTTGTAAATGGTCACAACAAGGCAGAAGCTCTGCGTGCTGTTGTAGAAGGCTCAATCACACAGAAATGGACTATCAGTGCTTTACAGATGCACTGAGACGGCATCATCGTTTGTGATGAAAGCGCAACAGATAAGTTAACTGTAGAAACATACAAATACTTTAAAGACATAGAAAAGGAGAACTTGTAATGAAACTGAATTTAAGTTCACAGATTGTACTCAATCAAATACCTGAGGAGTTTTATCGTCCAGCAACAGCTATTGAACGCTCGGAGATAACACGTTTTGAGAAGGTTCCAACAGATATCTTCCCAACAATTGAAGAAGGAGCTATCGACATAGCCAACCATCTTGAGGCAGACATCAAGAAGAGAGAGCAAGAAGGAAGAAAATATGTAATGGGCGTTGGTTCAGGTTCTTCCCTCACTCCTATCTTCCAGGAGCTTATCAAACGTCATCAAGCTGGCAAGTTGAGTTTCAAGAATGTTGTTGTATTCAACGCATACGAGTATTTCCCACTAAGCGAAGAAAACGTAAATCGTGGAATCAATCAGCTCAAAGAGCGTTTCTTGAATCACATTGATATTGATGTAGAGAACATCTTTACACCAGATGGTACGATTGCTCAGAATGATGTACAGGAGCATTGTCGCCAATATGAGCAGAGCATTAAGGAACTCGGCGGACTTGATGTTATCCTTTTGGGTATTGGTCGTATGGGTAACATTGCTACTAACGAGCCAGGTTCAAGTCTTACCTCTGCTTCACGTCTTATCTTAATTGACGAGACAGCACGTGAAGAGATGAAGATGAGCTTCGGTTCACAAGAGTCAGTTCCACCATGTTCTATCACAATGGGTGTTAGCACTATCCTCTCTGCACGTAAGATATTCCTTACAGCATGGGGTGAAGAGAAGGCTGACATCATTAAGAAGACCGTTGAAGGTAAGGTTAGTGATGCTGTCCCAGCATCATTCTTACAGACACACAACGATGCACATGTTGTTATTGACCTATCTGCTGCGGCTAAGTTGACACGTATTCAGCATCCTTGGCTCGTGGCGTCATGTAAATGGACAGATAAGTTGGTACGCTCTGCACTTGTTTGGCTTTGCCAGATTACAGGTAAACCTATCCTCAAACTAACCAATAAGGATTACAATGAGAATGGCCTTAGCGAACTCCTTGCACTCTATGGTTCTGCATACAATGCAAATATTAAGATATTCAACGATCTCCAGCATACAATTACAGGTTGGCCAGGTGGTAAGCCAGATGCAGACGACACCTATCGTCCAGAACGTGCTAACCCATTCCCAAAGAGAGTGATTGTATTCTCTCCACACCCTGACGATGATGTTATCTCAATGGGTGGTACACTTCGTCGTTTGGTACAGCAGGGACATGACGTTCATGTAGCATACGAGACATCTGGAAACATTGCTGTAGGTGATGAGGAAGTTGTACGTTTCATGCACTTCATCAATGGCTTCAATCAGATTTTCGTTGGTGAGCAAGATGAGGTCATCAAGTCTAAGTACAAGGAGATTAAGGAGTTCTTAAAGAATAAGAAGGAAGGCGACATCGACACACAGGACATTCGTACCATCAAGGGACTTATCCGCCGTGGCGAGGCACGTACTGCTTCTACCTTCAACCAGATTCCACTCGATCATGTTCACTTCCTTGACCTTCCTTTCTATGAGTCTGGTAAGATTGAGAAACTTCCAATGGGCGAAGCTGATGTGAACATTGTAAGAGAACTCATTACAAAGGTGCAGCCTCATCAGATTTATGTAGCTGGAGACTTGGCTGACCCACATGGTACTCACCGTAAGTGTACAGATGCCGTTCTTGCTGCAATCGACCTTGAGAAGGAAGCTAAATCAGAATGGTTGAAGGATTGTCGCGTATGGATGTATCGTGGTGCATGGGCAGAATGGGAAATTGAGAACATCGAGATGTGTGTTCCTATCAGTCCAGAAGAACTCCGTGCAAAGCGTAACTCTATCCTCAAACATCAGAGTCAGATGGAAAGTGCTCCATTCCTTGGCAATGACGAACGCCTCTTCTGGCAGCGTTCAGAAGACCGCAATCGTGGCACAGCTAAACTCTATGATGACTTAGGACTTGCTTGCTACGAGGCAATGGAAGCATTTGTTGAATACAAATTTAGAATCTATCCGACAAAAAGAATTAATGTATAAGAAGATTTTATTTACTATTTTCCTCTGCGCCTCACTATTACAGGTAGGTGCAGTAGGAATACAGAACAGCAAAAACGATGATGGTTTTACCACCATCGTTTTTGATAGAGCAAATAGCCCTGTTCCTTATCGTATCCCTGCAATTACTGAGACACGTAAGGGAACACTGTTAGCAGCTTGCGACTTCCGCCTTAGTCATACCGACGTGGGATGGAACAACAGAAATGGTTTGTGGCAGATTAACATTGTTATGCGAACGAGTAAGGACTTTGGTAAGACATGGTCTGATACAGTTTGCGTAGCGCGTGGTAACGAGCATGCTACTGACCCAGTCCGTACAGCCTTCGGCGATCCAAGTATCATTGCAGACCGCACATCAGACAATGTATTGCTTCATTGCGTTGCGGGTAAGAGTGCCTATCAGACAGCTACTCGTCAGAATCCACAACATGCTTACTTCTTCCACAGCACTGACGGGGGGAAAGACTTGGGACAATGGAACAGACCTCACCGAGATGATTTACGGACTCTACGATGGCAAGCTTCCTAATGGTGGAAATCCTGACGCAATCTTCCTAACATCAGGTAAGATTATGCAGAGCCGTTACGTGCGCAAAGGCAAGTACTATCGTCTATACATTGCGCATCCTATCCGTCAAAAGGGCGTTGACCGCTGCGGTACGTTCGTAATCTATTCTGATGACTTCGGTCGCACATGGAATGTCTTAGGTAGTCCTTCAAAAGCTCCTTCTATTGCACAAGACGAGTCAAAAGTTGAGGAAATGCCTGATGGTAGCGTATTACTGAGCTGTCGTGACGTCTACGGAGGCAGACGCTTTAATATCTTTACATACAAAGATGCGGTAAAAGCTACAGGTAGTTGGGGCGAAGAGGTTATGCCACTGAATATGACTGGCAAGCAGGTAAATGCCTGCAATGGTGGTATTTTGATTGTTCCTGCAAAGCGAATTGCTGACGGCAAGAAGCTATTTGTTGCCCTTCAGTCTGTACCACTTAGCGCACGTCGTGATAGTGTTGGTTTCTTCTATAAGGAGTTGGCATCTTACGCTGACTACTCTACCGCAGAATCATTAGGCAGCAACTGGAAGAAAGGACTGCGTGTAACAGACGAGTCTTCTTGCTACTCTACAATGGTACTTATGAAGAATCAGCGCATCGGCTTTCTCTATGAAGTTCGTGGACAGAACGATGGTTATGACATAGAGTTCAAGAATCTGTCATTGAAAGCTATTACAAAGGGCGAATATGATATTCTCCCATACGTTGACCGCACGAAGTACGCAGTTGAAGCAGCAAAGACTCACAATGGCAAATGACAAAGATTGAAAAAAAGAAGTAAATCAGTTTATCGTATAGCAATACGACACAAGTCAATATTCTACGAAAATATAAAGACCCTTACTTGTCATCTATCAGAACAAGTAAGGGCTTTTTCATTATATATCATACGAGTCAAAAGCGTCTCAGATATGTTATACGAGCGTAACTCGTATGTGTCAATTTACTTCTTGATATTGAACTTATAAACACATCCATGATTAGCCTCAACCTCAATTGCAACCTGTCCATCACGTTTCAATTCTACGACTTTCGTAAAGCCAGAAAGCAAGTCAGTCATTTCTACGTCTTGTTCTGGAATTTCGAGAAGTCGTATGCATGAGCAGGAATAGTTACCTTAACATCAACACGTTCCTGCGCAAAGTTGACAACAATCAATAAGACTTCATCATCTGCCTTACGTAAGAAAGCAAACTGTTTATGAGGATTAAAATGTTGACTTTGACCATTGACATACATTAAATCAAAAGTCAAACCCTCTCTCACAGCCTTCTCTTGATTACACAATGATAGAATTCTATGATAAACAATCTCGAGCTTCTTTTCGTCACTCTTCAAGGCTTTACGATTGAAGAAGCCTTTATAGATAGCATCACTCGTCCAGTAATCAAAAATTGTTGACCGACCGTCCTGACCAGAAAAGCCTTCTTTGTCCATACCCCTTTCACCAAACTCCTGTCCAGCATAAACCATAACAGGGTTCTGCTGAAGAAGCGCAGAAACAATCATGCCGGGAACACCCCTCCAAGGATTAGAAGCGAAGAAGTCAGAAGCAATTCGCTGTTCATCATGATTCTCAAGAAAGTAAAGCATGTGGTCACGAATATCATCTACCTTCTGCCACTCATGAGTAATAGAAGAAGCAGGACGTTCATCACACATCACACCACGAACACCATCATACATTCCCACCTTGTCATAGAGATAGTCGAAACCTGATTCTACATACATACGATATTGATTAGGATCATATACCTCACCAATGAATATCATCTCAGGATAACGCTCCTTTACCTGCAGAGTTGCATAAGCCCAAAACTCATGCGGAACCATCTCGGCCATATCGCAACGGAAACCATCAACACCCTTTGCTGCCCAGAAGAGAAGAATGTCAGTCATCTTCTTCCACGTAGAAGGGACTGGATGGAAATAACAACTTCTACCGCCTGCATCACAATAGTCTACACCATAATTAAGTTTGACCGTCTCATACCAATCGTTCTGCTGTGGATGAGCATCGAAGCGGTCGTTACCTGTACACCTTGCAGGAAACTCATAATAAGCCTCAGCATCGTGAGCGTAGATATTCTCAACAACTCCCGAAAGATTAAGCTGTTCGCCTGGACAATAATAGAAATTGTTCTGAGCATCAAAATGTTTTCCCGTATCATCGCCTTCACCAAGATCCTCAACCCCCTCAGGCTTAGCAATACTCTTGTATTGACGAGCTACGTGATTAGGGCACAAAGTCAATAATCACCTTCATGCCTTCAGCATGAGTACGAGTAACAAGTGCCTCAAACTCTGACATACGAGCATCTACGTCTACTGCTATGTCTGGATCAATATCATAATAATCCGTGATGGCGTAAGGCGAACCAGCACGGCCTTTTACCACATGAGAATTTTGTGTAGGTATGCCAAAGGCTGAATAATCAGTACACGTTGCATGACGAATCACACCAGTGTACCAAAGATGTGTAACACCAAGATCATGAATGCGGCGTAACACGGTCTTGTCGAAGTCTTTCATCTTCCCTACACCATTCTCGACTAATGACCCATACTCCTTCTTCGTAAGGTTCTTATTACCGAAAGTGCGGGTAAAGACTTGATAGATAACTAATTTAGTTTTCATACATGAAATAGAAAGAAAGCCCCTCCTTCGTCCGCACCTTTTAAGAAAAGAGAGACAAAAGAGGGGTAATTCGCTTTATATTAAAATAAGATTATACACCGTGTGCATTAACCGTCTTATCAATACGACCAAGCATACCCTGCAAAGCAGCACCTGGACCACACTCTACGAACTCGTTAGCACCATCAGCAATCATATTCTGTGCGCTCTTTGTCCAACGTACGCTTGAAGTGAGCTGAGCAATGAGGTTCTTCTGAATCTCTACGGATCAGTGTGTGGCAAAAGCATCTACATTCTGATAAACAGGACACTTTGGAGCATTGAATGTAGTAGCTTCGATAGCTGCCTGCAACTCTTCCTTAGCTGGCTGCATCAATGGAGAGTGGAAAGCACCACCGACCTTCAATGGCAATGCACGCTTTGCACCAGCCTCCTTCATCAACTCGCAAGCCGTATTGATTCCCTCTGTTGAACCAGAGATAACCAACTGACCTGGACAATTGAAGTTAGCAGCAACGCAAACCTTACCATCCTTTGAAACTGCTTCACATATTTCCTCAACCTTCTCATCAGCCAAGCCAATGATTGCTGCCATTGTACCAGGATTCTGCTCACAAGCCTTCTGCATAGCATTAGCACGAGCTGCAACGAGCTTCAAACCATCTTCAAAACTCAACGCACCTGCCGCAACAAGCGCAGATAACTCGCCAAGAGAGTGACCAGCAACCATATCAGGATTGAACTCATCGCCTAAACAAAGAGCAGAAATAACACTGTGGAGGAACACAGCAGGCTGAGTAACCTTAGTTTCCTTCAACTGCTCGTCTGTACCAGCAAACATAATCTCGGTTATCTTGAAGCCAAGAATCTCGTCAGCCTTATCGAAAAGTTCTTTTGCTAATGGGTTGTTTTCATAAAGTTCCTTACCCATTCCAACGAATTGAGATCCCTGTCCAGGGAATACAAATGCTTTCATATACTATTGAATTGTTTAATTATTAATATTCTATTGGATGCAAAAGGTACAGAAAATAAAGGAGATAGAAAAGAAACTAAGCAAAAAACACGGTTCATCCGAATAATAGAGTCCAAGCATCCGCACGATATGTGCTAAGCCTCCGCACAATATGTGCTGGGCGTCCGTACTTTTGATTAAGAAGGTAAAAAAAATATAACTTACTTGTACATAGTTTGAAAGTTGCTGTCACTGCTGTCAGTCCAACATACATCATAAACACCTTATAACATGCACGTTACGAGGAATGTTAAAAATGACAGCAACTAAAAACAAAAACTATATCGGTTCTATGATTGATTTGGAATAAATGAGTGAAGCATGGACAATGGTGATATCATTGAAGAGATAGAACTATCTGGCGACCTGCTAATAAAGCTATAAATCCCAAAACAAGAGAAGCGATGAGATAAAGGGATGATAACATAAAGCCATCACCACCTTTCAGAAGTGTTGCATGCTCATTCATAAAGGTTGAGAATGTTGTAAAACCACCACAGAAACCAGTCGTAAGCAGAAGGCGAACAGCTGGACTAACTCCGCCATTATCACTGGATAATGAGGAAAAAACACCTATGAGAAAACATCCAAGTACGTTTACAACCATTGTTCCCAAAGGGAATGAACCAACTATTGCCAGCTGAACATATTTAGAGATAATCATTCGAAGACTACCACCTAAAAAACTGCCAACTCCAACTAAAAGAATATCCTTTATCATTTCAAATAAATCTACTTATCATCCATTATACCTAAAAAGACACATTAAAACCAAATCTAATACCATCCTTTGAAATACCAGGTGCATGCGTATAAGTTAGTCGTCGAACATAGTCAACTTCCAAACATTTGAATATATTGTGTATTCCGATAACAAACTCCATGTAAGGATCTTTTGTCATGACACGAGTATCAAGAGGGAACTTATATAACTCAGAATCATTTGCATTCTGTGGTAAATAAGGATTATTCTTATCCGTCAACTTTCCCCACATCCCTTTAAGGCTACATATTCGCGCCACTTCAGCTTCTTCATGAGTGGAAGACGATTAAACATCTTACCTTCTAAATCCCATGCAAGATTGAATTGCGCATATCGATCATTTTAGAAATTCAAGACCCTTCATAAGGTTAAACGTTCCTTTGATGTTCAAAAATATGAGGTATTAACAGGAGGTGTTATAAGAAATTGGAATGGTACCTTATTCCATTGTGCACTCACCTTGTACACGCGTATCAATGTGGCCCCAGCTACCTAACCAAAAAAACGTTTATAAACAGAAAGTTCCGTGAAGTTAGTATTAAAATCACTACCCAAGAAATGCTTAACACCTATTCTATGCGTAACATTAAACTCTGGTGCATCACGATTGACATTTATACGATTTTGTTTAGAGTTTATATATGATTGTCCTGGTCGATAATTGAAACCGAGCGTAATTTCACTCAATCGAATATTATGAACTAATGTACCATCCATTTTCTCATAAATAAGTTTTCCCGTTGGACTATTACTTTCCGTACGAAATTCAAAACTTGTCGTCAAACCATAGTCCGTTTCCCACATAAAGTTTATCTTCTGACGATTAACAAAGTACATTTGTTCAACCTTCACCGGTCGAAAAGTCATAAAGATATTATCCTTATTATGTTTCAAATACTTGTCCGATGGCGACTCTACGTCACTTAATGACTCAAAAGAAATAGTTTGTATAGGGAACTCTATGGGCTGATACTCAGGCTTATTAAATGAGTAAGTAACCTTTGCATCATAATAACTACGATGTGACATTGTTCCATAAGCATAATAGCCTTCAAAGAACCAATGTGGATTCAGTTTCGCTGTTGTACGAGCTGAAGCACGCAAACGAATACCATCAACGAAGTTTTTCGATATAATCGTATTAACAGGCCCTATATCTAACTTGCTTGGTTTATTCTCTGAACCTGTTTCAATAAAGTTCTCTATCAATGCCTTTGAAGCAAAGAGTACCCACTTAAAACCCTTTGTCTTTGACATACGCTTTACGAATAAGTCCATACCAGCCTCACTCTTAGTCAGTTGCGTAGTACGATGTTCTGCCCAGAAATCATTATCACGCAATTTAGCATTCGCATCGTACGTTACCTTCGCCTTACCCTTAAATAGTTTATCATCAATAGGGGTAAAGGCATAGTTTGTCAGACCCGTTGTTCGGATAACAATAGCATGTTGTAAGAAGTCAGTAATCTTAAGTTCAGCAACCATATTATCTGTTGTCAAAGCCCAATCTCCATTACCTAACTTCGTGAATTCTTGCTGAAACTTCATCGCATCAACAAAGTTGACTCCCCGTATTAGCCGGCAACTGCATATCACATCTCTTTATATGAAGCGAACTATCATTCAGCACATACAACTCACCACGAAAGCCAAAATCTTGCTGGTTACTTGGCATAAACTGTAAACGAATACATTGATCCTGATTTACATAGACGGTATCATCTATATAGAACCGATAGAATGAAATAGCCGTAGAGCCAATTGGCGATGGGAAACGCTTTTGAAGAAGTTCTATATGGTCGTCATAAAGATTTATATCCTTAAAAAGGTCCTTCACCATCGTATTAAAAGCCTCTCCCGTTTGTATCAACTTTGAAACCCCCTTAGTAGACTGTCCTAACACGATATCTTTCTCATTACGTGGATGTTTACGATAAAGATGTTGCGTAAGTGTTTCATCTACTGAGAATGGTAGAATGAGCTTATTATTATAAGGACAAGTCTCCACTTGTTCAAGAAGCCACGGAGTTTTCTTAAACATAGAGTCCTCAAGTTCATCAGGTGTGAGGTTATTTATTGCCATTGTCACCTTCTGATACTTATCATATTGATAGTAATCATGATTTTCCAAATGAGTTTGTTTCTTCGCAGCAATGACACGTTTCATCAGTTCTACCGCTGGATTGTCTTTACGCGAATACTTACGGCGTTGTTTTGATTTTACAACAACCCCTTGCAGTTGCTTAGCGTCTACAATAAGTCTAACTACCAAGTTCTTAGGTGTGTGTGGTGTAATCTTGATGTGACGCGACTTATAACCTATCGCTGTAATCGTTAGCTGTTCGCCATTCCTTCTTTCTATTGTAAAATAACCATTAGCATCCGCTGAAACTCCTAACTTCTTATGTCGGTAAGCGGCATTTACATACGGAATACTATCTCCTGACTGCCAATCAATAGCATAACAATGAAGTAATGTACTATCTTCAACAACAGGTCTTTTAGCTATTTTTGTCAAGGAATCCATCATCTGAACCAACGAGTCAGTAACCACCAACATCGAGTCTGTTGTTATCAATAACCCTTTGTCTGACGACAAAGAGTCGATGCGGTCTAAACGAGGGTATGAATTTACTGATGGGAGTATATGCCTGAAGGGCTAATGAAACAAAGAAGAAAAGAAGAGAAAAGAATACTCTCGATTTGAGTATTCGTAATTTATCTTTTAATCTGAATAAGCAAAAAGATATTTGTATGTGTTTATTGAGATTTCGCAAACTATTCATATCATATTTTTATTTTAGAATATTGCAGAATAGCCTTCGACAGCTATTCTGCAATAAAGCCCCTCGTACATCTATTATACGACAAGAATGACGAGTTGATGGGATAAAGAAGACAACTAATCAATCTCCTCATCTGCTTCATAACCACCCATTTCACGAATGGCATTCTTCAGCATTGTGTACTGTTCAAAAAGGTTATTAACAGCCTCTTCACCACGAATAAAATCGTGCATTGGACTTTTAAGGAAGATACTCAAGAAACGCTGAATACCATAACGACCAGCACGTGCAGCAAGATCAGAGAGCAACGTGAGATCAAGAAGCAATGGTGCTGCAAGAATTGAGTCACGACAAAGGAAATTAATCTTTATCTGCATTGGATAACCCATCCAGCCAAAAATATCTATATTGTCCCATCCTTCCTTATCATCATTGCGAGGTGGATAATAATTGATACGCACTTTATGATAGATATTACCATAAAGGTCAGGCTGCTCATCAGCTCTACAAATTGTCTCAAGTGTCGACAACTTACTTACTTCCTTGGTATGAAAATTAGCGGGTTCATCAAGAACTAAACCATCACGATTACCCAAAATATTGGTAGAGAACCAACCTGCAAGACCGAGATTGCGCGTCTTTATAATAGGCGCAAAACCCGACTTTACCAATGTCTGACCCGTCTTGAAGTCTTTACCAGCAATTGGCATACGTGTCTTCTCTGCCAATTCCCACATCGCAGGTATATCAACCGTTGTATTTGGAGCGCCCATAATAAACGGACAACCCTCGCTCAAAGCTGCGTATGCATAACACATAGACGGAGCGATATGCTCTCTGTCATCCGACCTCATAGCCACCTCAAGCTGTTCAAGTGTCTTGTGACAAGCCTCATCGTATGGTACATAAATCTCCGTTGATGCAGCCCAGATAACAACAATGCGTTCGCAATCGTTCTCTTTCTTAAAGTTCTGAATGTCCTTCTGCAATTCCAGTACCATATCCCAGCGTGTCATGCAGTCTTTTACGTTATCACCATCCAAGCGCTTTGCGTAGTTGCGGTCAAAGGCTGCCTTCAGCGGTTTTATAGCCATCAGTTCCTCACGGACGGGTTCTATATCCTTTGCTTTCAAGACCTCAGCATATACAGCTGCTTGATAAGCATTCTGAGGATAGACATCCCACGTTCCAAAGACAATATCCTCTAAGTTTGCCAATGGAACAATATCTTTATAATGTAGATACTTCTTGTCTGCTCCGCGCCCCACACGGATTTTATCGTATTGAGTCATAGAGCCGATAGGCTTCGTAAGACCCTTGCGTGTCATTAACACTCCAGTCATGAAGGTCGTAGCAACTGCGCCGCAACCAACGACCATAATTCCTAACCTGCCTTCTGCAGGCTTAACGTTTGTCTGCTTCATGATTATTACTGCAATATTTGTTTAACGCATTTATGCGGCATATATTGTCTTAAGATAGATTGTAATTCACTTAAATCTTCAATAACGTAATCTGCCACACACGATATTGGTTCTTCATTTGTCCATCCTTCTCCTTTTAGCCAGACCGTATAGCAGCCTATTTCATGTGCAGGAAGAATGTCTTTTGTGTAACTATCACCAATCACAACAACCCTCTCTGGCTTTGCTTTCAAGGATTGAACAGCTAAATTAAATATCTCTTTATCGGGCTTTCGGACACCGACAACAGCACTTTCGGTCACAGCTTCAAAGTAAGATGACAAACCGAACTCATCGAGAACAACCGACATATTTCCATAGAAGTTTGTAACCAGCCCCAATCTATAATTCTTTTTTAGTTCAGACAGCACTCTCCTACTCTCTGACATGTTCGCTTTTATCTTCTCATAAATATCATTCACCAAAACCTTTTGCTGACAATCAGCCTCAGCCTTATCCATCGATAGCCAACCACGATGAATTAAATAATCAAACTCAATTCTCAACTTTGACGTTAGCATCGAGTAAAAAGTATCATGCACCTGTATGATTGGTTCCTTTCCTAAGGTTCGCTCTGCATATACATAAGCTTCACGGAACTGCTCTTCTGTTACTGGAATATTGTTCCTTTTATATGCATGCCACAAAAACCTTCCCCAATGACAACCTATGGTATCGAGCGTTCCTCCAAATCAAAGAGAAGAGTTAGCTCGCCCTGCTCACAAAGTTGAGTGGTAAGTGTCTTTTCTTCATTTAGTGATATGTTATTTAATTGCTTGTCCATCAGAATAATTTAAGTAATATGATATTATAAATTACTGTTCTTCAAGTGCTAAAACTGACTATTCAAAGTTTTTATTCAACTCCAATTTCAGTTCTAATCTGCATACAGAATCATGCTTCCATTACTCCTTCGGCATAAGACTCTTACATAGCTCTTCATGTCGTTTGTGCATATAAATATACAACAAATTGTATAAAGTGATTTCAAAAACTAAATAAATCCACGGACAATTCAGTAAGCAAGTGATGTAGATGAGGATGGCACGACTATTAAAAGACAAAAAATTTGTAAAAGGCATCAGCGGTCTGCTCCCTTCCAAAAAGCGAGTTTTAAGTTCCTGAGGCACCTTATCTACACTACCATACTTCTCTATCAGTGCTGCATGAAACTCCTGAAAAGCTGGGGTTCTACGCTCCTGACTCTTACAATAACGCTGATAGTTGCTATGAAACGCACGATCCCAAAAGACTCCTTTCTGTCCTTTCAAACTTTCTGCAATAGCGTGTTCTCTTTCATACGAGTCAAGTTCTGAACCCTCCTTACCTTTCAAGAAATAAAGGTGGATTTGCCTATAATAATCACTTAACGAACTCTGCGGAGAATGGCATAGTATACTTGCAACAGCTGCCAGCCCTAAACCCCAAAAGCCCCAAACTTCTAATGTACCAGGCATTGGTTGATACCAAAGTCGGAAGACAATGGCAAGATAGATTGAGAAAAACCACACATCACCTGCAAAACCATCTAAGCAGCGACCTTTCATGGATTGTTGATGTGTCAGACGTGCTAATTGACCATCTGTTGAATCACAGAAGTTCGCTAACATCAAAAGGACTATTCCTATTATATTATATATAGTGTCAGTAAAAAAGAACATAACACCCGCACCAACTCCAAGAAAGATAGAAAGAATAGTAATAGTATTAGGTGTTACACCCAAGCGATGCCAAAGTAAAGCAAAGGCTAAACCAATAGGGCGTGTAAAATAAACATCAATCCACTCCTCTGTATCCATCGATTTAAACGAGGCACGAAGAAGACTGAGGAAACTCTGCTTCCCATCTTGTCCTTCCATCAAAGAAGCATATCTTGTTTGTTCGACAGAACTATCTTTGCTCTCACTATTCTGAGTAGACACTTTATTATTTTGTTCTTCCATCATTATATCTAAAAAATTAAACGTAATTTGATTTAAACAACGACTATCAATTCCCATTCCTACACTCTCTTTTAAGAGAAGTATTCTGAGAGTGAACAGTCTTTAACCTCAACAATTCACCGATAGCCCTTGTCGTCTCAATTCTACACCTTGAGAAACTTGGGAAATCATTAAAATCTATTATCACATAACTACCATCTTCTTTCACAATAGCATCTCCTCCATAAATCGGTGTCTGAAGTAAACGCGACAAACGCTCTGCATCAGCTTGTAAATCCGACGAGGAGAACGAATAGCCATGGGGCGACCCATTCCGCACCTCATCACCAAACTTTGTTTCTGTATCGACAGATGAGTAATAATAACGAAAAAAGTCCGTACCCTCAACGCCGTAAAACTTCACCACATCTCCTTGCACATGAGCTTGTGTCACAATATCTATGATGCCACGTTGATTAAAAGCTAATTTCGCCTTTTCCACATCATCCTTATTCAGGCAAAAACAAATATCATCCTTTCCTTGTGCCGATGCATCTCCACGCTTTACCCAGTAACCCTCATTGCCTTCATCAGGCGGGAAAGGTAAGCCTTCGTTGCGCATCACCCTATCCACATTACTTCTTTGACAAGCTCGTACACCAAATGATGGATTGAAAACACGTACACCTCTCTTTTCTAACTTATCAAGATAATCCAAAACCATTGGACTACGTGCCATCGAAATGATAATACTATACTCAGCTAAGAGATCATCTGACTCTGCTAAACCAGACAAAGTCCTGACACTAAACTATCAATTAACGCTTCCTCACTTATCATCTTTGAATGAGCAAAAAGACGACTAATCTCTTGTAATATTGCCAAGTCTTTCTCCTCTGAATTAGGCGAATAGCATAAAGCACGCTGTATCAACAAGACTTTATCCTCACAAGAATAAGTGTGATTATTTACTACTTCGTTTGCCTTTTCTATATCACTGACATGGTCTATATCAAACACCTGCGTTAATAAATAGGCTTCAATTTGCAACCCTACCGCTACCATGGCACGCTGGAAATTACGCATTCGATGCTCACCTTTCTCTATACAAGACGACAGAATGGTAAGCGACGTTTCTGTCAAGCCATAGATACCTGCTGATATAAAACGTGTCTCTTCCTGCATATCATCATAATAACCAGTGACACGCATGGAATTATCAACACCAACATAAAGTGGTTTTTCATCGTCTATATAATCTGTCACACCCATTAAAGCGTCAACACCATGGGCTACTCTTTCTTGAAAAGACAAAACATAATTATGAAACTCATCTTCATCGAAGATGGTATCAACCGTTGTAAGGATGAAAGGCTCACCACGGAGATAATTACGCAATTCATAAAAACTATGCATAGAACTTGGAGTTGACTTCACTACATAACGTAGTGGCACTGAGACACCATTCAAACCGTTCTTCTGAATAGCTCTCAAATGACTTGTCACGTCATGCATCTGCACATTACAAACAACAATGATTTCTGTAGCGTTATTCTCTATAAAAATCCTTATTAATCTGTCTATGAGCTGCTCTCCCCTTACCCTTACCAATGGCTTGGACTCGGTGACACCTTCTTGAGCCAGTCGTAAACCATCACCAGCTGCTATAATTGCGAATTTCATCTCTGCAAAGATACATAATTATAAGGAAAAAAATAAACTTTCTGATAAATGTTTTTCTTCCCAAAAACAACATTACAAAGACTTTTTGAACTATTTAATTACGCTAATACCATCTTGCAATACATCATAATTTTGTAAGAACAACCTCTTCCTTTAGCCAAGTAAACTTAGCATTTATAAGATACAACAATCTATCAACTATGTATATGACACACCGGAGAAATACTTGTAAATTGCATAAAGAACATCTTAAAACGACATCTATGACCTTCTCTTTCCCATATCACGAAGCTCATGTAAAAATATTTTTCAAACTACTAAAAAGCCAATACACGCTCTTTTAGCTCGCTAAAGAGCATCTTTTGACTTGCAACAAACGCCCTTCTGGGACTCAAGTAAGCACCTTTTAAGCTCTAAGTAAGCACCTTTCGTAATACCCTTTTTATAAACAATTGACATACTGAAAGTTACGAACACAACGTTTTTTTAACCTTATCTTATACCTACACACCCCAAATTTTTACGAAACAATGTAAAAGATTTTTTTCAGAGCCTTTTTACTTCTTTTGTAAAAACAAAAGATTTAGCACTTGACTTAAAAACGAACACAGACACTAATAGAAAGTAAGAATTTTTGAAATAAATAAGACTAAAAAAACAACCAAAAAAAGAAAGAAGTTAATGAATTTGAAGATTATAATAGTTAATTTTATGTTAAAAGCAACAACAATCTAAACAAAAAAATTTGCCCATTCGGATAATGATTTCTATCTTTGCATATATAAAATTAAGAGGATATATTTGAATTCCATAACGCATAACATGCTTAGAACAATTTAAAAGTAAATCCCAAAAACATAAAGTCATTCATAAACGAATTGATATTTTTTTCAAATAATAAAGTTATAAGACTTTTCCTCCCCTATTTAGGCACAGAAAGAAATAGAATATACAGCTTAGATACGTTAATAATACTCTTTATTCACGTAGACAAAAAGCTCTGAAACACATAGGTTAGTTTTTAAGGTGTAAGGATAACAACATTGTCATAACTCTCACAAATATCTTATAGAGAGTTTGACACACTTAATCACTCCTGATTTCACTTTGTTGAAATCAGGATTTTTTTATAAATAATGAAAGCTAAAAATAAGTAACCTACATATCACAAACCAGCAAAAATGGATTGCTCATCCCCCATATCCATCTTGCACACACCGAAAAGACACTTTATTTATCACTTACAAATAACTTTTCAGTCAAAAAGTTTGCAAGTTTAGGTTTAAGTGTATACTTTTGCAGAACCTCTTAAAGTATATACTTATACAAAGATATACCAAAGAAAAAGAAAAATAAACACAATATGAAGCGACAAGGACAAGCACTATCGTTAAAAAATCTAACAAAAAGTAATGTGTGGGGCATTCAGGAAAACGATGTCTTCCGCCTTTGGGAACAAGCAGAACGTGACGCTGATTTAAGAGACAATGAGCGACACTACATTGAAGTAATCAAAAGTGCCTTTACCATAGAAGAAGTAAAAGTTGATAAACCTGAAGTTATCAAAAAATACGAAGAACGTGGCTGCCGAGTTGAGCAAGTTAGACTTGACGAGGGTATCACGGTTAAATGGGCTTTAAAGAAAAAGCCTATACAGCGTATTACCGACCTAACCTGGGAGAATATCAACCACGTATCCGCACAAAAACTAATAGAAGTTCTTGAACGTAATTTTGGTGGCGGATGGGAAAGCCTTCCACAAAGTGTACAAGACATTATTTTGAGTGGCTTCGACATAAGTACTACTACCCTTCCAACAGCTCGCCTAAAAAAACCAGGCGGACTATATGAAAAGAAAAATTGCTGACGGCTTTTGAAGTACTTGAAATTTCTAAGGGTTCATGGACCGAAGCTATCTTTGCAAAAGAAAAGCCTGTATCATCAATCCCTTCTAAACACCCTTCTCTTGACGAAAGCGAAGACGAAGGCCTCTTAAAGGACCTTGATGATGAAGAGGAGATGATGCCAGAGGACGAGATGCGTTCTGAAGACGAAGACGAGGATGATTTCGATGAGGACAAGCTTACAGAGGAAAGCTATCGCACCACCTTCGACACCAATCCAGAAGAGCTGGAGATGCAAGCCGATGAAGTTGGAGAAGACGTAGACTTCTAAGCCAAAACAAAAAAAATATTAGATTATAACACACAAAAAAGCCCCAATCAACTTCAATTGAATGGGGCTTTTCTTATGCACCTACACCACAAGTGTCTCTCTCCTTCAAGTAACTGAACAAAGCTACCAAAAGAGACAAATGCCTTAATGCTTCTTACTCTTTTTCGCTAAGGATTGTCGACGAGCATTCTGAATCTCAAGATAACGAGCATCAACTATGCTATCGAACTCTTGATTTTTAATAATTAAACTTTCCATAAACATGAATGTTATCTTAAATACATAATTGGCTGCAAAGATACATTTTTCTAAGAAATCAAAACAAGTTTAGATATCATTCATTGAATTCACAATAGCAACTTTTTTTGATTATAATCAACGCCATTGACATACATCAAATATACATATCGTTTAGTATCCAACAATATCAAAAAAACGTTGCTCATGATAAATAAATTTATTAACTTTGCACTGAATTTCAACAGATAATAAATAATAACCGCAGAACCAAAGGGGTTTCAGCACAAAAGAAGAAAGGATAACATTATGTTAACATTTGGTATTGCAACTATCATTGCTGCCGTTATCGCAGAAGTATTGATTGTTTCAAAAAGATTAATCTTGATTAGTTTTTATCAAGTAAACGGAAGACCAGAATTTTTTTAACGGATGCCGCTAAGTGATATTAGCAGCAAAATGATAAAGTAAAAAGCCGATTCGTCATCTGATGTTTCGGCTTTTTTTCTTATTAGATAAGTTTCTTATTTAGAACTATAAACAACAACCAAACATCTACAAATAACACACATTCATTATATTCACTAAAACTCATAGACTCAACCCTAAAAAAGAAAAAAGAAGCACACTAACAAGGAAATTTGTCTTTTCAAACAAACAAAAAGCCTCATGTAATTCTATTTTCCAAGAACTTATAATTATCATATTATCATATAGTTATAGCTTTTATCACATAAATTAGAGAAGATATCTAACTAAAAAGCAGAAAAAGTTTGGTTAGTTCATAAAAACAATACCTTTGCACTCGCAAAACGAAAAAGCACCCTTAGCTCAGTTGGTAGAGCAACTGACTCTTAATCAGTGGGTCCAGGGTTCGAGTCCCTAAGGGTGTACAAAGAATGATATTCTTATCCCCTTTTTTTCGTATAGCATGCACCCTTAGCTCAGTTGGTAGAGCAACTGACTCTTAATCAGTGGGTCTAGGGTTCGAGTCCCTAAGGGTGTACAAAGAAGAGATTTCCACACATTAGGAAATCTTTTTTTTGTACCTATTAAAGACTGATAATATTCATTTTATCATACATCTAAACTTCTACTCTATATCGAATAGAGTTACCATCAAGATTTTTTTCTATTATAAAGAGATAGTCATTAATAGTTTTTTTGTAAATTTGCAAAAGTGATATCGAAGAATAAAATAAAACTTATCCGTTCTCTTGAAACAAAAAAAGGAAGAGAAAAAACAGGATTGTTTGTAGCAGAAGGTCCTAAAATTGTGGCGGATTTGCTACATAATAATTTTGTGGCTGAAGAATTATTTGAAGATATTGAAGACATAAAAAAAATATCGTTCCTCCAACATCCACAATCAACACTGGGTATCTTCCATCTACCAAAAGAAGGAAGAAGTAGGATAGCTGACTACACAAATATATTCAACAAACACATTGACAACAAACTGACCTTAACCCTTGATGGTGTACAAGACCCAGGGAACCTTGGTACAATCATAAGAATTGCAGATTGGTTTGGAATCGAAAATATCTTTTGCTCACATGAAACTGCCGACTGCTGGAGTCCAAAGGTTGTCCAAGCAACAATGGGAAGTATTGCAAGAATAAAACTACATTATACCGACCTGAACGAGCTTATAATGAGTCTTCCTAACAGCTACCCTATCTATGCAACTCTCCTCGATGGTTCTGACATCTATAAACAGGAACTCACCCCTCACGGAATGATTGTAATGGGAAACGAAGGGAAAGGTATTTCCTCGCAACTTAGATCGAAGATTAACAGAAAACTTCTAATCCCGAACTTTCCACCAAAACACAAAACGGCTGAGTCCTTAAATGTTGCTATTGCAACCTCTATCGTTTGTGCAGAATTTAGAAGACGACAAATCTAATTAATTAAAACGATTTGAATTCCATCTGGTAATAAAACATTATAAGTCTCTTTGATATAAAAATAATTCTCCTAAAAACTATATAACAAAAAGAGAATTAATAAATACAAACATAAAAAAAGCGAAACTACATGAATAAAGTATGGATAACAAAGAATATCTTTTTTACGGGTATTTTATTATTATGTGTGAATTTTAGCTGCAGCAACCAACATGTTACTGAGGACATCATAACTTCAACAGCACAAAGTAAAACTTTTCATTTATATATTGAAGGAACAAAAGCCGAAATAAAACAAGAAGCCAAAACGAAAGCAACCAGAACTTTTAGTTATAACTTCGAAGGTTCTAATCTCATTCCGACAATAAATTTTAAGGAAGGAGAGAGTGTACCATCACGTTGTTTTATCAAAAACGAAGATCTCAATATACCAATAAAAGAAATACCAGTCAAATGGATTGTACGAAACAAGACGTTAATCTGTGACGATATCAACGTCGATATTAAAGTACCAAACAACACAAAGGCTGGCAAATGGAAAGTTTGCTTTTATATAGGAGATGGTACATATAATGAAAAAACAGAGACGTTTACAATCGATGCTGAAACGAACCTACGTCCTATAAATAACAACAACGAGCAGCGATGGACTCTTCCTTATCTATCAGCATGGTCTGAATTACGAATTAGAGAAAATGGAAACATGAGCATACCATCTGTGAGCTTCATTCCACAAGGTGCATTTATATGTACAAACATCGTAAACAATACGGGGAAAAAGATTTCACTGAAAGCTCTTTCTATGCGTGCCAGCGACCCTTCACAAGAACCTGCCCCATTTGTCTGGAAAGCTGAATGGAACATTCGTAGCAATGAAAAAGCAACACTAACACCGACACTAACCCCTAAAGAAGATAACAAAGAGATAATTTGTAATCTACCTGCTCCCATCGAATTAAAACCTAAAGAAGTATCAGGTTGGTATGGCTTTTGGGTAATGCCTATAGGTACAAACCACAGCTATGCTTCAAACATTTACGCTGTTCCACAAGACAATGAAATCGAACAAAACTCAGCATGGTGGATATATAACACACCAATAGAAGGAAGAAGTAATGCACAAGGTCCTATTGCTGGGCGTAGCTACACTATGACTTTCCAATTGCGTAAACTTATTAACACGACCTTGACCAATTGGATGCAGGACATTGATGGTAACCGACTCGTATGCAAAATGTCAATCCCTGGCACACATGATACTGCCGCAAATACGGGAAATGGTTGGGTTAAGACACAAGAATGGGACATTAAAACACAATTAAAGAATGGTATAAGGTTTTTCGACATCCGTTTAGTTCATGATAAAGGTGTCATAAAACTCTGTCATGGCAGTAGCATCTTTAGCACAACCTTTGTAAAAGATGTCTTACACACTACTGCTGAATTCTTACAGGAACACCCTTCTGAAACAGTGTTGATGACTATCAAAAGAGACCACGACCTGGACCACGACCATGGTGTAAAATATTGGCAAGCACTTATGAATGCACTTAACGAAGATGAATTAGCAAAAAAACACATGGCAGATGACTTCCAAGGAGGATATAGGATGAAAGACTTACGAGGAAAGATGCTCGTCATTAGTAGAGAAGGTTGGTACACAACGCAATCCGGGAATGTTGCATCTTGGCCTGACAACAGGAACTTTACTTCTTCTATTGTATCGAATGATGGTAGCTCTACGCCTCTCATTGTTGAGGACCATTATAAAGCAAGTGCTACTGATAAAATAAAATATGTTACAAATAACCTACTTGAAGCAAATAAAGCATTTTCTGAAACTAATAGTCCTTATAGGTGGTTTATTACCTTTACTTCTTATACTGGTCCTGCTGGTGCTGCAATACCAGGACTTACAACCACATACGTAGATCCGAAGATAAATGAGATATTAAAAGACACTAACAAATTCAAGTGTTCAGGCATCTTACTTTCAAACTTCCCTGGCTGGTATAAGATTAATCAAACTGTGATTAAATTAAATAAAGGTGTTGAACTTCCGTAATCCCAAGTTGTTCATTATAACCTAAACAACTTTAATTTATAGTTGCTGTCACTTTTAACATTTATCGTAACATACACATAATAAAGCATTTATGCTACATATTAGACTGACAGTAGTGACAGCAACTTTAAAACTCATGTCATCCATTAGTGACTAATATCTCCGAATCGGCTCAACAAGAAAATAAAGATGAACCGAAAGTATTTTTATAGCAGTAGATGCTTCTTCTACAAAGTAAGAAAAAGATTGGAAATAACTCGTTATCAACCTAAAAGAATAGAAATAAAGTTGTAACTTTGCAGTCGGACTTGGTGTGCAGGTGTGTACCCAGTCCCATTTTGTGGTTTAATAATTTAGCGTTTGCTATTTATTCAATAACGTTCAGGAAACTTGGCGGTAGAATGAACAACAAGAATGGATGAATAAGTAAACGTCCACGATAGCGTGGGCGTTTCTCATCTCTTGTTGTAGGTTTCCGCCAAGTACCTCTGAACGTGGATGATTACGTCCACGTTTCTCATGTTGGTACTTGGCTATAACTTTCGTAATTTGAGTATAAAGCATCGCATTAAAACGTTTTAATGCAATGACAAAAGAACAGACGACCATTTTAAAAGGTGTAGCTATCCTAATGATGTTATTCCTTCACTTATTTAATGGTTCTAATTTGAGTACTGTTTGTGAACCTTTGATTTTTATTGGTGGTACTCCCTTGTACACATTATCAGTAGAGCCTGTAATCCTGTGGGGATATTTTTGATGCTGACTGGCTACGGGCTTAGTTACACTTACTATCGAGGCAAATTGTCTATCAATGGACAAGAGCATAGACTTTTTAAAACTATACATCCATTATTGGATTATTTTTGTTGATTTTTGTTAGTATAGGTTCATTTGTAAGACCAGAAAAATATCCCGGAAGTTTTTTTCGAATATAATATTGAATTTTACGAGTATAAGTAATAGCTATAACTCTGAAACATGGTTCTTATTTCCTTATGCATTACTTTCGCTTACATCAGTATGGATTTTTCAGGTGTATAGACAAATTAGGCTGTGTAAAAAGCATTATTATTACGTGGGTTTTATATATGATAAGTTGCTATATAACCAGTAGATATATAGCCGTAAACAAATTATATACAGAATGGTACGCCTACGTCATCACATACTTTAATGTATTATTCTCTTTTGTTATTGGAGCAGTATTCCATCGACAAGTTGAAAAAGGAAAAGGCTATATTTCATTCTTACATACACACAAGATAGTTACTTTTTGCTATTTTTAATTACTTTAGTAGTAATAAACTGTTTTCATTTCAAGTGCGGCTACTGCGTATATATTTGAATTTTTCTTATATATTCCTGCTATTGCACTTAAGTTTTAATGGTATTGCAAAACGATTTCTTATGGCAATGGGTAAACAGTCTATGGTTATATGGCTAACCCACTCTTTCTTCTGTTATCATATATTCCATGATTTTATTTACGGTTTCAAGTATCCGATAGTCATTTATATTGTTCTGATAGTAATTAGTTACGTTGTTTCACTTCCAATCAGCTATCTTTCTAAGGTAGTTATCCAGCGTGTTACTTTTTTGAAGTAACGTTTGAATTAATCAGGAAAGCATTTTAAGTCAAATCCCTATTTCTCGTTGAAAAGTTATATCTTTGCACATAAGAACTTTATAATACTTATAATTACTTAATATGGAGAAAAGCTTATTATGACAAAATTGAAACTGAAGAAGCATCTTGCCACATTGCCAAAGGAAGATGTAATAAGGCTTGTACTGGATTTATATGATGCAAATAAGGAGGCGAAAATGTATCTGGAAATGTATCTTACACCTGATTATAGTGCAGCATTGGAAAGATACAAAAAGATTATCCGTGATGAATTTTTCCCTGCTCGCGGCTTTTCAGACAAGCCTTCGTTTGCAACTTGCCGCAAGGCAATCTCTGATTTCAAAAAGTTAAAGACTGACGCTATCAGCCTCGGTGATTTGATGCTTTACTATATAGAGTTAGGATGTGAGTACACAATGACCTTCGGTGACATGTGGGAACAGTATTATACTACATTAGAAACGAATTTTGATAAAGCTCTGAAGCATATTTGCGAGTACGGTCTTAAAGAACACTTCAGACAGAGAATTGAGAGTATGCTTAACTCAACGTATTGTGGTTGGGGCTTTTCCGACACATTATGGGATATGTACTATGAGCATTTTGGTTATCAAGACTAACCTAACACACTTTATTTGAACCAACATTGAACCGCCTTTGTATAATTAATATGATAACAGACGGCTTAACTATTTAATATAAAATTATGCAGGACTTTGCAGCGATTGACTTTGAGACAGCTAACTTTGAGCGATGTAGTGTCTGCTCGGTGGGCGTGGTGATAGTAAGAGGAGGAGAGATTGTTGACACTTTCTATTCCCTTATACAACCAGAACCGAATTACTATCATTGGCGGTGTACGCAGGTGCATGGACTTACGTGTGCCGATACTGATGGTGCACCCATATTCAGTGAGGTGTGGAAACAAATAGAACCGATGATAGAAGGCTTGCCGCTTGTAGCCCATAACGCATCATTTGACAAAGGTTGTTTGAAGGCTTCCTTCTTTACCTATCAAATGGATTATCCTGATTATGAATTCTTTGATACGCTGAAGGCGGCTCGTCGTAAGTTTCCTCATCTTCCTAACCATCAGCTACATACGGTTTCGTCAGTCTGTGGCTATGAGTTGACAGATCACCATCACGCTCTCGCAGATGCGGAAGCATGTGCGTGGATAGCACGTGAGATTTTGTAGAATATTTTTTGAGGAGTATAGATATTGGGTGTTGATGAATTACTTAAAAGTTCATCAACACCCAATATTTATTACTCAAACTCAACAAAAATCTTTAGTAAATGTAGTGTATAGCTGAGGTAGCACGATTAGAGAAAAAATATTTATTAACATCCAACATCTAACACTCAAATCACATAAGTGACCATCAACACCTAACATTCAACACCCAACACCTAAACACTACGCTCCTTCAAACTCACGAAGGAAACGAGTATCATTCTCTGAGAAAAGACGAAGGTCGCTTACACGGTATTTAAGATTAGCAATACGCTCAACACCCATACCGAAAGCATAACCAGTGTAGACGGTTGAATCAATTCCACAAGCTTCAAGGTCGTGTGGGTCAACCATACCACAACCAAGTATCTCTACCCAACCGTATGCTTACAGAAACCACATCCATCTCCACCACAGATATTACAACTTATATCCATCTCTGCGCTTGGCTCAGTAAATGGGAAATAACTTGGACGAAGACGTATCTTAGTATCTGCCCCAAACATCTCACGAGCAAAGGTCAGAAGAACTTGCTTTAAGTCTGTAAAACTAACATTCTTATCGACATAAAGTCCCTCAACCTGATGGAAGAAACAGTGCGCACGCGCCGAGATAGCCTCATTACGATAAACACGACCTGGACAAAGCACACGAATTGGAGGTTCGTGTGTAGACATATAATGCGCCTCATCATTAGACGTATGACTACGTAAGATTACGTTCTTAGTTACATCCATTGTATTGCTGCGCTCAATGAAGAAGGTATCTTGCATATCACGTGCAGGATGATCGGCAGCAAAGTTCAACATTGTAAACACATGCTGGTCGTCATCAATCTCTGGACCCTGATAGAGAGTAAAACCCATGCGAGCAAAGATATCAATAATCTCATTCTTTACAAGGGTTAATGGATGACGTGTACCAAGTCCAATAGGATATGCTGTGCGAGTTAAATCAATATCATCACTCTGTGCCTCACTTGTTGCAAGCTGGTCCTTAAGTTCGTTGATTTTATCCTGTGCTGTCTGCTTAAGCTCATTAATCTTCATACCGACAACCTTCTTCTGATCGGCAGCTACATTACGAAACTCGCTCATCAACACATTGACTTCACCCTTCTTACTGAGGTATTTCAGACGAATCTGTTCTACTTCATCAGCATTTTTTGCCGTGAGTGTACTCACTTCCTTGAGAAGTTCTTCTATCTTGTCTAATAACATAGTTCTTAATTATTTTCCTGCAAAGGTACAATTTATAATCGTAACAGAGAAATTACCCTAATATAAATTTATAAAAACCTATCTTATTAGAAATAAATATCGTACTTTTGCAACAAATTTGAGACGAACAAAAAGAAAGTATGAAAAAAGCTTTTTTACTTATTGTATGTATGTGCGTGGCTATGATGAGCATCAATACTGGATGCTCTAACAAAAAAGTAGACGGAGCCGACAGTACAAGTAACGATTCTGCTATGGCAGAACAAGCTGACACCGTCGACAGTGTTGATTCTGCCACAGAAGTAATTGCTGCAACTCCAATGCCAAAGGCAGCTGACCAATTATTTGACGACTTCTTCTTCAATTTCATTGCTAATAAGAAGTTGCAACTTAATCGCATCACGTTTCCACTACCTATTATAAATGGTACTAAGACGACTGAACTAACACGTGGGAAATGGAAGATGGATTATTTTTTCCGCAAACAGGGATATTATACACTTATCCTTGACAACGAGAAGCAAATGAAATTATCTAAATCGACTGATTTGGATAGCGTGATTGTTGAGAAAATACACTTGAAGAAGGGTATGATTGAACAATACTGGTTCGACCATCAAGATGGTAGTTGGAAACTAAATCAAATTAAAAAGATTTCTTTTGGAGAAAGTTATAACGCATCATTCTATACCTTCCTTTCAAGTTTCTTTGCAAAAAATGGTAAAGGATGTATCAAAAGTCCTCTGGCATATACAGGACCAGACCCTAATGGTGAAGAAACAAATGTGGTAAACACTACCATCCCTACTGACGAATGGTCGTCATTCCTTCCTGAACTACCAAAGGATATGATTTACAACATTCTCTATGGTCAGAAGTATTCTGAGTCTAATCGTAAGATTGTAACCTTCCGTGGATTATCGAATGGTGTAGAAACACAGCTCGTCTTTAAGCTTAACGGCAAAGAGTGGCGATTAGAGAAGGTTGTAGCTTATTAACGAACAGATCCTGCCTATCTCTGGCGTGGGTCTGTTCTTTTATGAGTACATCTTTACTTTTCATGGAATCCCCATGAAAAGCGACATCATTACAAGAGAATTTGCATAACAAAACAAAGGAAACACCAAACAATAGTAAATTAAAATGAAATTAGAGTGCAACTATAGCCTACTTAAACATAACACCTTTGGTATTGACGCTAAATGCCAACGTTTTATCGAATATACATCCGTAGAGGATGCACAACAGATTGTACGTTCTTTAAAAGAAGAAGACTATCCACTACTGATACTTGGCGGAGGTAGTAACCTATTACTCACAGACGATTACAAAGGTACAGTACTTCACTCTGGAATTTCTTTCATAGAACAACTCGACGAAGAGCGCGTGCGCTGTGGCTCGGCTTATGTATGGGACGACTTTGTTGAGTATTGTGTTTCTCACAAACTCTATGGTGCCGAAAATCTTTCTATTATTCCTGGTGAGTGTGGCGCAAGTGCTGTACAGAACGTAGGGGCATACGGTGTTGAAGTCAAAGACTTAATAGAAGAGGTGGAAGCCGTTGAAATTGCCACTGGCGAAGTGCATCATTTCACAAAGGATGATTGTGAATATAGCTACCGACAGAGTCGATTTAAGCGTGAATGGCGCAATAAGTATCTTATCACATCCGTAACTTATCGCCTTTCTAAGACTTATCACCCTAAACTCGACTATGGTAACATTCGCAAGGCATTGACTGAGCAAGGCATTGAAAACCCTACTGCAGCTGAACTTCGCCAAACAATAACTGACATCCGTAACGCAAAACTTCCTGACCCAAAAATCATTGGCAATGCGGGTAGCTTCTTTATGAACCCTATCGTTCCTAAGGCAAAATACGAGGAGTTGGCAGCACTATACGAACATTTACCTCACTACACCATTGACGATGACTACGAGAAGATTCCTGCTGGTTGGATGATTGAACAATGCGGATGGAAGGGAAAAGCACTCGGTCCTGCTGGTGTTTACGATAAACAAGCTCTGGTGCTGGTAAACCTTGGTGGAGCAACAGGAGCTGACATTGTTCGTCTTTATAAGACGATACAGCATGATGTAAAGGAGAAGTTTGGGATTGAGATACATCCAGAGGTGAACATATCACAAAATTAAAAGCCTCCCTATAAAAGCCTCCCCAACCCCTCCGAAGGGAGGGAGTGCTAATGGAGGTAACATAAACAAAAAGAAAAGTATCCTTTGAAGAAAGAAGAACTTGTAAAACAACTATATCCTTTTGAATCAAGAAGAACATATAAGCAACGAACAACCGATAAAGGACTCCCCTCCCTTCGGAGGGGTCGGGGGAGGCTTTACTTTCCTCGGCACAGGCACATCTAACGGCGTACCAGTACTTGGTTGCAACTGCGAAGTATGTAAGAGTAAAGACCCGCGCGACAACCGACTACGTACTTCAGCTTTATTAGAAACAGCAAACACACGTATCATCATCGATTGTGGACCCGACTTCCGCCAACAAATGTTATCACAAGCCTTTCGCAAAATTGACGGATTATTGATTACACACATACACTATGACCATGTTGGAGGTATTGACGATGTACGACCTTACTGTGCATTAGGCGATATAGAAGTATATGCCAACAAAAACACCTGCGAAGGCTTACGTCATAATTTTCCCTATTGCTTCACAGACAATCCCTACCCCGGAGTCCCAAAACTAAATCTTCATTACATTCAACCACATATCCCATTTATGATTGGTGATATTGAGGTGATGCCTATTTCTGTTTTACATGGAAAGCTGCCCATACTCGGTTATCGCTTTGGAAAACTTGCCTACATAACAGATATGAAAACAATTGAAGATGAAGAACTTACCTATCTAAAAGGAGTTGAAACTCTAATTATAAACGCTTTACGCTGGGAACGTGAGCAGCACTCCCACCAATTAATACAAGAAGCCATTGACTTCAGTCGAAAAGTAGGGGCAAAGCGCACTTATTTAACCCATCTAACACATAAGATTGGACTGCATGAAGAAGCACAAAAGCTACTTCCTAAGGACATCTTCTTTGCATACGATGGACTGAAAATCGAGGTCTAAATATGCAACCTCTCATAAAACAAACCCGACGATTTCAACTCCTGATAAAAAGCGTCATAGAAGACTGAATGTAAGAATTATAAACATTGTTGTCTAAAAAATATTAGAAGTAAACATATCCAGAACTAACTTAACCCTATATTCTATTATCATTCGCCGACAAAAAAACATTCTTAAACATTGAAACCGAACCTATAAAGCATTGAAATATCTTTACATTGCTTCAAGAAAACACCTCTATTCTAAAAACATAACACCCGCAGAAACCAAATTCATAACCCCTTATAAATCAATCTGTTACAAAACCACACAAGAAAAGACGCTTAATAGGGTTTCATAAGAGCATTAGTAGCATGCGTAAAGGGTGTCTTTTGCAAATCAAAAGTTGCCCTTTTCAAAGCCAAATGACCATATATTGACTTTTGTCTCTACGAAAATAATTTACATACCATCAACAACTTGTAAGCAAGTTGACTATGGAATACAAAGCATACGATAATGGATAACCTTAGGTTTTTCGCCTTCTCTACATTTCAATGCATAGCATTCCAATCTATATGCTTCTATCAAAATCAGAATTACAAAATAATTCAACAAAAAAATAGACATTAGGGAACAAGCCCCAAAGTCAGAATTACGGACATTGTGGTCGAATGATTGAGATTTGGGTTAAAGGACATAAAAACCAAAGTTTTAATTAGTATTTTTTCCAGAATTTATGAGTACCTTTTGCCATGTGGCAGTGTGTATCTGCTTGAATAACAAAGAAACACATACGCCAACATAAAAATACAATAACAGAAAATACTGAATGAAAGAATTTATCATATCTGACGTCAAGGCTGAAACAGCCATCCTTGTTGGCCTTATAACAAAAGAGCAAGACGAGGAAAAGACGAAGGAATATCTTGACGAATTAGAGTTCCTCGCTGATACAGCTGGTGCTATCACGGTGAAGCGATTCACACAGAGGGTGACAGGTCCAAGCTCTGTCACATACGTTGGCAAGGGTAAACTTGAAGAGATAAGAGATTACGTCAAAATGAAGGAAGACGAAGAAGAACCAATCGGTATGGTTATCTTCGACGACGAATTATCGGCAAAACAAATGCGTAACATCGAGCAAGAAGTCGGCGTAAAGATTTTAGACCGTACTTCCCTCATCCTCGACATCTTCGCAATGCGTGCCCAAACAGCCAATGCTAAAACACAGGTTGAGCTGGCGCAATATCGCTATATGCTCCCACGTCTACAACGTCTGTGGACCCACTTGGAACGTCAAGGTGGCGGTTCTGGTTCCGGCGGTGGCAAAGGTTCGGTAGGACTACGTGGTCCGGGCGAGACCCAGTTGGAAATGGACCGCCGTATCATCTTACAACGAATGACACTTTTGAAGCAAAGACTTGCTGAAATTGACAAACAGAAAGTGACACAACGTAAGAATCGTGGTCGTATGATTCGCGTTGCCTTAGTAGGTTATACAAATGTTGGTAAGTCAACAACCATGAACCTCTTGGCAAAGAGTGAGGTGTTTGCTGAGAACAAGCTCTTCGCAACGCTTGACACAACAGTTCGTAAAGTGGTTGTTGAAAATCTTCCTTTCTTATTGGCTGATACCGTTGGATTTATCCGTAAATTGCCAACAGACTTGGTCGATTCGTTTAAGTCTACACTTGACGAGGTGCGCGAAGCCGACCTCCTCTTGCACGTTGTAGACATCTCACATCCTGACTTTGAAGAACAAATACAGGTTGTGAATCAAACATTATCAGAATTGGGTTGCGCCGACAAGCCTTCAATGATTATCTTCAATAAGATTGACAACTATCATTGGGTGGAGAAAGAGGAAGACGACCTCACACCAGCCACAAAGGAAAATATCACATTGGACGAACTGAAAAAGACATGGATGGCTAAGGAACATGATAATTGTCTGTTCATTTCAGCCAAAGAGAAAGAGAATATAGACGAATTTAGAGAGGTGCTTTACAAGAAAGTACGTGAACTGCACGTACAGAAGTATCCTTACAATGATTTCCTTTATAATATTGAGGAGGAATAAAGTTTATTGGACATATTGGCCTAATTAGACTAATAACAACAACTAAAAGAAAAGGATTATGCAATACCGTTCCCTTACCTTTGAAGAAATTGATACACTGGAGAACAACAGCTGCTGGGCAGAAGATTGGAATCGAGTAAAGGTTGCAGAAGAAGGCTTTCAAGCCAAGTTATTCCATCGCGTTATGTTTTATGGTGACATACAGTTAGGAAGTTTTCAAAAAGAAGTTGAAATAACAAAAGGCTTTGTAAAGCATTCAGGCATCAATGACACAACCTTACGTAACGTTACTATTGGCAACGACTGCCTAATTGAAAAGGTGGGGAATTATATTAACAACTATACTATTGGCAACGATTGCATTATCTCTAACATCTCTGTCATGGAAACAACAGAAGGTGCCACCTACGGAGAAGGCAATCTCATCTCTGTACTAAACGAAGTCGGTGATGGAAATCTGATTTCTTTCACGACCTCAATAGTCAGTTTGCTGCCTTTATGGTGAAACACTTTGACGACAAAGAACTTAAAAACGCAATCCGAAGACTTATAAACGAAGAAATAACACGCACTAATCCCGAGCAAGGTACCATCGGTAACAATGTAAAAATTGTCAATACAAGAGAGATTACTAACACCGTAATTCAAGATAATTGCGAAATATCTGGCGCAAGTCGTTTAAGCGATTGCACAATTCTTAGTTCCGAACATGCCAGTGTTTACATCGGCACGGGTGTTATCTGTGAGAACTCTATCATATCAGATGGTTCAAGCATTGTGAATAGTGTGAAGATGCAAGACTGCTTTGTCGGAGAGGCTTGTCAAATTAGTAATGGCTTTACAGCCTCACAGAGTGTCTTCTTTGCTAACTCGTTCATGTCAAATGGTGAAGCCTGCGCTGCTTTCTGTGGTCCGTTCTGCGCCTCACATCACAAAAGTTCACTCCTCATCGGTGGTATGTTTTCCTTCTATAATGCTGGTTCTGGAACAAACTTCTCTAACCATGCCTATAAGATGGGACCAATGCATTGGGGTGTCTTGGAACGTGGAACAAAGACTGCAAGCGGAGGTTATCTACTTATGCCTGCTACAATAGGAACATTCTCTGTATGTTTCGGTAAGCTGATGCACCACCCTAACACTACCGCCCTGCCCTTCTCTTATCTCATTGCAGAAGCTGACAAGATGTATCTCGTACCGGGTCGCAACATAACTACTGTTGGTCTTTATCGTGATATTCGGAAATGGCCAAAGCGTGATATACGCCCAAAACAAACTCAAAAAAAGTATTGTCAACTTCGATTGGCTTTCTCCCTTCTCTGTTGGCGAGATATTACAAGGAAAGAAGATACTTGAAAACCTGCGCCAAGCAAGTGGTGACAACGTTTCATCTTATAACTATCACGAATATGTTATCAATGCTACCAGTCTACGTAAAGGTATTAAATACTACGACATTGCACTTCGTATATACATGGGTGCCGTACTAAAACGTGCACATAAATGGGGCTTCTTTGGTAAACCACAAACCGAAGTAGGACTCGGGCGATGGAACGACCTTTCAGGCCTTCTACTCCCCGTATCAGAGGAACAACGCCTCATCGAAGATATCAAGAGTAGTAATCTTGAAACAATACAAGAGGTCGTAGACCGTTTCCGTGAGATTAACGATAACTATCGAATCTACCAATGGGCATGGACCTACAGAATGATTCTCGAATACTATGGTATTGAAGAGATTACACCAGAAGACGATGCACGAATCAAAAAGGACTATATCGAAGCACGACGTGCATGGATTGCTGAAATTAAAAAGGATGCCGAGAAAGAGTTTGAGATGGGCGATGTAGATAGAGAAGTCTTTGAATCGTTCGTTAATAGTCTTGATCATGAAGTTAACTTTGAAAATTAAAAAAGATATTTCATACAATAAGAAAATAATAAAAAAACAATTGATTATATGAAAAAACATTTCCTTAACAGCACACTAATAAAAGGGCTGAGCTTAGGACTATTATGTCTATTTGCATCTGTGACTACTTATGCCCAGCTTTACAGCTACGAGAGCATACCGAACGACCCAATGCAAACACGTATCTACACGCTGAAAAACGGACTAAAAATCTATATTTCTGTCAACAAAGAGAAGCCACGCATACAAACATACATCGCCGTGCGCACTGGCTCACGCAATGATCCAAAGGAAACAACAGGTCTCGCTCACTACTTGGAACACCTTATGTTTAAGGGTACAACCCACTTTGGTTCTTCTAACGTTGAAGCTGAACGCCCTTACCTCGACTCTATCGAGGCACGTTTCGAGCAGTATCGTCACATCACTGACCCAGCTGCTCGTAAGCAATGGTATCACCAAATAGACTCTATCTCACAACTTGCAGCTCGTTACAACATTCCAAACGAGTACGACAAGATGATGACTGCCATCGGTAGCGAGGGTACTAACGCTTACACTTCTAATGACGTAACTTGTTATGTAGAGAATATTCCATCTAATGAGATAGACTCTTGGGCAAAGGTTCAAGGCGACCGCTTCCAGAACATGGTTATCCGTGGTTTCCACACAGAGTTGGAGGCAGTGTATGAAGAGTACAATATCGGACTTTCAAGTGATTGGCGTAAAGTCTATGCAGCCCTCTTTGCAAGCTCTTCCCTACCCATCCATACGGAACACAAACCACTATCGGTCTTGGCGAACACCTTAAAAACCCTTCTATCACCAATATTAAGAATTATTTTAACAAATACTACGTTCCAAACAATGTAGCAATCTGTCTCTCTGGCGACCTTAATCCAGATGAAACAGTGGCTATCATTGAGAAATACTTCGGTACATGGAAGCCAAGTCCACACATCGATGTACCACAATTCCCTGCACAACCTGTCCTCACAGCACCAGTTGACACGACTGTCGTTGGCAAGGAGGCTCCTATCCTTTTCATGGGATGGCGTGCCGATGCTGGCAAATCACAACAATTAGACACACTGGAGATTGTAGCGCAACTGCTTTCTAACGGACAAGCAGGACTCTTCGACCTCAACCTCAGCCAAAAGATGAAAGTACAAGAAATCGGTGCTGACATTGAGAGTTTAGACGAATATTCAGTATTCTGTATCTATGGACAATCTAAGAGTGGACAAACCTTGAAGGAAGTTCGTAAACTTGCTTTGGATGAAATAGAGAAACTAAAGAAAGGTAAATTCTCGGATGACCTGTTGCCATCTATCATCAATAACTATAAACGAAATTACTATACACAGTTAGACAACAACCAGTTCCGTGCAAAACAATATGTCGACGCCTTCATAAACCATAAAGATTGGAAACAGGAGGTGGATAAACTCCATCGTATTTCTAAGCTGACTAAAACCGAGATAGTGAAGTTTGCTAACCAATTCTTCAACAACAACTTTGCTTGTGTATATAAGGAACAAGGCAATGATACCACAATAAAAAAAGTGGAGAAGCCTACTATCACTCCAATCCCAACTAACAACGATAAGCAAAGTGACTTCCTTAAAGAGATTGTAAGTACAAAGACAACACCAATACAACCTAACTTCGTCGACTATAAGCGTGATCTCACAAAGGCAAGAACCAAGAAGGGACTACCTATTCTCTATAAGCAGAATACAAGTAATGACCTCTTTACGCTGACTTTTGTTCTACCTTTTGGCTCTGAACACTCTCCAATGCTTAGTTATGCAGCAGAATATCTTGATTACTTAGGAACTAATAAGCTTAACAACGAGCAAATTAAACAACAGTTCTATAAGCTTGCATGCGATTATAGCATCACTGAAAGTTACGATCGTTCATATATTACACTGAGCGGGCTCAATGCTAATATGCCACAAGCCCTTGCTCTGCTGAACAACCTACTCAACAATGCAAAGGTTGACAAAGAAGCCTACGAACTCTATGTAGACCAAGTACTTAAAGCACGTGCTGATAACAAGACTAATCAGAAAGCTAACTTCTCTGCACTTAGACACTATGCTTCTTATGGAAAATATAATCCAACACGAAACATTCTTAGCGAACAAAAGCTGAAGACAACTAATCCTCAAGTATTCCTAAACCTGCTTAAGAACTTAAAAAACTACAAGCAGACAATACTTTACTATGGTCCGTCAAGCCTTAAAGATATTGACCTTCTTGTCAGCAAAACAATCCTATCACCTAAGAAGTTTATTAACATACCTGCTGCAAAACATTACACAGAACAGACAACAGCAAAGAATGAAGTTATCATTGCACCATACGATGCAAAGAACATCTATATGGTTCAACTCCACAACCAGAACCAGAAGTGGACTGCCGACCGTGCCCCTATCATCGCCCTCTTCAATGAGTACTTCGGAGGTGGCATGAATGCAATTGTCTTCCAAGAGTTACGTGAAGCACGCGGATTAGCTTACTCTGCATACGCACAGTATGATTCACCAAGTCGATTAAATGATAGTGAAAGTTTCTACACTTATATTATCACACAGAATGACAAAATGATGGATTGTGTTGGCGAGTTCAACAAACTTCTCAACAACGTACCAGTACGTCAAAACGGATTTGACCTTGCAAAGCAAAGTCTTATGAAGAGCCTCGCTTCTACACGTACAACAAAATACTCTGTACTGACCTCTTATCTTGCAGCACAGCGTTTAGGGCTTGACAGCTCATTGAGTGAGAAGATATATAATGCACTTCCAAGCCTTCAACTTCAAGATGTCATCAACTTTGAAAAAGAATACATTGCTAACAAACCTTTCAAGTATATCATCCTCGGTGACGAGAAAGAACTTGATACCAAGGCTTTGGAAAAGATTGCACCAATTAAGAGAGTGACTACAAAAGAAATCTTTGGTTATTAAAAAGTAATAGAAAGAGAATACAAAAACAACATTATAAACAAATAGAAAAAAACTCCCGTCCGCTCACCGAAAAAGAGCTGACGGGTAAACAAAACTATTATGGCAGAATTCAAATACGCCCCAATGTTCCAATTGGGCAAGGATGACACCGAGTATCGTCTGGTATCAAAGGAAGGTATCAGCGTCGGTGAGTTTGAAGGTAAGGAAATCCTGAAAGTGAGCAAAGAGGCTCTTACTTTGTTGGCACAGGAGGCTTTCCACGATTGCGAGTTCATGCTCCGTCGTGCGCATAACGAGCAAGTTGCAAAGGTTCTGACCGACCCAGAGGCATCTGAGAACGACAAGTACGTAGCTCTCCAGTTCCTCCGCAATGCTGAAACAGCTGTGAAAGGTATACTGCCTTTCTGTCAGGACACCGGTACTGCTATCATTCATGGTGAGAAGGGACAGCAGGTGTGGACTGGCTTCGAGGACGAAGAGGCTCTTTCTCGTGGTGTATTCAATACCTTTACTGAGGAAAACCTCCGCTATTCACAGAATGCTCCACTTAATATGTACGATGAGGTGAACACGAAGTGTAACCTCCCTGCACAGATTGATATCGAGGCAGTTGAGGGAGCTGAATATCGTTTCGTAATGGTGGCTAAGGGTGGTGGCTCTGCTAACAAGACTTACTTCTACCCAATGACCAAAGCTACTATACAGAACGAGGGTACTCTCATTCCTTTCCTCGTTGAGAAGATGAAGAGCCTCGGTACTGCTGCTTGTCCTCCTTATCACATCTGCTTCGTGATTGGTGGTACTTCTGCAGAGAAAAACCTCCTCACTGTTAAACTTGGAAGTATCAAGTATTACGATAATCTTCCGACTACTGGTGACGAGACAGGACGTGCTTTCCGCGACATCGACCTCGAGGAAAAGCTCCTCAAAGAGGCTCACAAGATTGGACTTGGCGCACAATTCGGTGGTAAATATCTTGCTCACGACATTCGTATCATCCGTCTGCCACGCCACGGCGCAAGCTGCCCTATCGGTATGGGCGTTAGCTGTTCTGCTGACCGTAACATCAAGGCAAAAATCAATAAAGATGGTATATGGTTGGAGAAGATGGACACTAACCCAAGTGAGTTAATTCCAGAGGAATACCGCAAGCCGGGAGAAGGTGCGAAGGGTGTAGAGATCGACCTCGATAAGGGTATGGATGCTGTTCGTGCTGAGCTGACAAAGTATCCTGTTTCAACACGTGTCAACCTCAAAGGTACCATCATCGTTGCTCGTGACATTGCCCACGCTAAGCTCAAGGCACGCTTGGATGCAGGCGAGGAATTGCCAGAGTACTTCAAGAACTTCCCTGTTCTCTATGCCGGACCTGCTAAGACACCAGAGGGCTATCCATGCGGTTCAATGGGTCCTACCACTGCCAACCGTATGGACCCATACGTAGATGAGTTCCAAGCACACGGTGCCTCACTCGTGATGATTGCCAAAGGCAACCGTACCCAGATGGTTACAGACGCTTGTCAGAAGCATGGTGGTTTCTATCTTGGTACTATCGGTGGTGTGGCTGCCGTTCTCTCACAGAGCAGCATCAAGAGTATTGAGTGCGTAGAGTATCCGGAACTCGGTATGGAAGCTGTATGGAAATTACCGTTGAGGACTTCCCTGCCTTCATCCTTGTTGACGATAAGGGTCACGACTTCTTCAAAGAATTAAAGCCATGGACTGGCTGCAGCTGCGAGAAGTAACCTACCCTAACACATAAATCAGCTATACCAGCGATGTTATTAATCGCAAATCATTGGAAAGGATATGCCTTTAACTAACGAAACTCAGGTATAGCCACATCTTACAAAGCGGTATAAAGACGTCATTATAGACTGTCTTTATACCGCTTTTTCTTTTGCTTATTTTCTAAAAATAGAGCCTCATTGGTTGCGAAAAACTTTGACACGTAACCATCAGATTTCTCACCAAAAAGCAAATAATCATTTACACTTACCACTCTCATAACCAACTCATAACCAAACACTTGCAAAACATAAACGTAAAAGATGCTTAATTGGACCTCAGAAGGGCGTTAGTAACACTTCAATTAACGCCCTTTTGAAAGCTACAAGAACATCTTTTTGAAGCCAAAAGAGCATCAATAAAAAAACATACTGCGAAATAATTTTACATTTCTACTCCATGATACATTACAGAACTGTGTGCTACTGCATATTTGATTTGGTAAAGATAATATCTCTATTGTGACTTTTCAAAACATAGAGTGACAATAATGCTGATATATAATAAAGTGTAAATGCGTTAAACCTCCTATTTCCTGCTTCTATTACAGTGTTTTTTCGTATCTTTGCGGAATAAATTTAAGCTCACAAGCAATGGGCAAAAGTTTCAATCGACAATAATAAATCATACAGAGATAATCATGTTAATAGACTACAAGAAGGTAAACATATATCAAGATGAACGCTTAATCCTGAAAGATGTTGATTTTCAAGCAGAAACAGGAGAGTTCATCTATCTCATTGGCCGTGTTGGTTCGGGCAAGAGTTCGCTATTGAAAACGATTTATGGCGAACTGGATATTGATAGCGAAGACGCTGAGAAGGCTGTCGTTCTTGACGAAAATATGCTTAACATTAAGCGAAGTCATATCCCTGCACTCCGCAAGCAAATGGGTATTATCTTCCAAGACTTCCAACTCCTGCATGATCGCTCCGTAGCAAAAAATCTCAAATTTGTTTTGCAGGCAACAGGCTGGAACGATAATCAAAAAATAGAACGACGTATAGAAGAAGTTCTGGCACAAGTTGGTATGTCTGACAAGATTAACAAAATGCCAAGTGAACTCTCTGGTGGAGAACAGCAGCGTATTGCTATTGCACGAGCACTGCTGAATATTCCTAAGATTATTATTGCAGATGAGCCAACTGGCAACCTTGACCCAGAGACAGCTGCAAATATTGTTAGTATCCTTCAGTCGTCTTGTGGAGCTGGCACAACCGTAATAATGTCTACCCATAACATCAACCTCATTGACCAGTTCCCTGGTAAAGTTTATCGTTGCCATGATGGCGAACTTCACTTAATCACTGATAAGGATGAAGCCTTCGAATTGGTAGAAGAAGGCCTGCCAGTAGAAAACACAGAAGACTAATTAAAAAACTATTAAGCCATAGAACCCAACATAAATCCACAAATAGAAAGTTTGAAGATGATGAAAGTAATGAAATTCGGAGGTACATCTGTTGGCTCACCTGAAAGAATGAAAGATGTTGCTTCTTTAATAACAAAGTCAGGAGAACCAACATTTATCGTTCTCTCGGCAATGAGTGGAACAACAAATACGTTGATAGAAATATCAGACTACCTCTATCGTAAGAATCCAGAGGGCGCAAACGAACTTATCAACAACCTTGAACAGAAATATCTTGGACATGTTGAAGAGCTTTATTCTACAGATGAATACAAACTGAGAACTCGTCAGTTCCTGAGTGAAGAATTCAATTACCTTCGCACCTTCACAAAGGATTTATTTACCTCGTTTGAAGAGAAAAGCATCGTTGCACAAGGTGAAATTCTGTCAACTAACATGGTTGTCAACTACCTACAAGAACGAGGAATTAAAGCAACATTACTTCCTGCACTCGACTTCATGCGCACCGATAAGAATGCAGAGCCAGACGGACAATATATTAAAGAGCATCTGACTACAATCATGGAGGAAAAACAGGGCTATCAGATTTATATCACACAGGGATTTATTTGTCGCAATGCCTATGGCGAAGTAGATAACTTGCAGCGTGGTGGTTCTGACTACACAGCATCACTTGTAGGTGCTGCAATCAATGCAGAAGAAATTCAGATATGGACAGACATAGACGGAATGCACAACAACGACCCACGTGTTGTTGAGAAGACGGAGGCCGTGCGCCAACTAAACTTTGAAGAAGCATCAGAGTTGGCTTACTTTGGTGCAAAAATTCTCCATCCTACATGTGTTCAGCCTGCTAAGTATGCGGGTATTCCTGTCCGTCTGAAAAACACGATGGAGCCAGATGCTGAGGGTACAATCATCAATAACACTTTGGTGAGAAGAAAGATTAAAGCCGTTGCAGCAAAAGACAATATCACTGCAATCAAGATAAAGTCGAGCCGTATGCTTGGTGCTTCTGGCTTCTTGCGTAAGGTGTTTGAAATCTTCGAGAGCTATCAAACTTCTATCGACATGATTACTACCAGCGAGGTGGGTGTGTCTATGACCATCGAAAACAACAGCCATTTGGCTGAGATTGTTGACGAATTGAAGAAGTATGGCACCGTAACCGTTGACTCTGAAATGTGTATCGTCTGCGTTGTTGGCGACCTTGATTGGAGTAATGTAGGCTTTGAAACCATAGCTACTGATGCCATGAAGGATATTCCTGTACGCATGATTAGCTATGGTGGCAGCAACTACAACATCTCCTTCTTGATACGTGAGGCTGACAAACGGCGTGCTTTGCAGTCATTATCAAACGTACTCTTCAACTAACATAAAGGATTAATTCTTTCACAATAAGTATTAGTTATAGTGACTGACGCCCTCGCTTGTTCATTCCTTTCAGCAGATCTTTGAACATACGAGGGCGTATAATCACTATTCTTTTTAGCACAAGCATGATTTCAAGAAACAACACGCATGACACAGAAATTCCCAATAGAAAAGTTTAAGAAAATAGAGACACCTTTTTATTATTATGATTGTGAGCTCCTTAGAGAGACCTTGCAAGCAATTAATAATGAAATTAAAAAGTACGAAAACTTTATCGTTCACTATGCTGTCAAAGCGAATGTGAATACTAAGGTGCTGAATATTATACAGCAAACTGGTATGGGAGCCGACTGCGTGAGCGGTGGAGAGATACAGCGTTGCTTAGACTGTGGCTTCCCAGCAGACAAGATTGTCTATGCAGGTGTGGGTAAAGCAGACTGGGAAATCAATCTTGGATTAGACCATGACATCTTCTGCTTCAACGTAGAGAGTGTTTCGGAGTTGAAGATTATCAATGAGTTAGCTGCGAAAAAGGGTAAGGTTGCAAACGTATGTTTCCGTATTAATCCAGACGTGAGTGCAAATACTCATGCGAAGATTACCACTGGTTTGGCTGAGAATAAGTTTGGCATTGCCATGCAAGACATGCTGCTTACCATCTTAGCTGCAAGTAAGATGTCGAACATTCACTTTATCGGTTTGCACTTCCATATCGGTTCACAGCTGCTCGAAATGACTGATTTTCGTCACCTTTGCAGCCGTATCAACGAGATACAAGACGGTTTTGAGCAGGAGAATATACGGATTAAGAACATCAATGTTGGTGGTGGATTGGGCATCGATTACGACAATCCTGACAAACACCCTATCCCTGATTTCAAGTCTTATTTCTATACCTTCGCACGCTATCTGAATCTAAGAGAAGGACAGAAGCTCCACTTTGAATTGGGTCGCGCCGTTGTAGGACAAATGGGAACTTTAATCACACGTACACTTTATGTTAAACAAGGAACAGCAAAACAATTTGCCATTGTAGATGCTGGTATGACCGACCTGCTCCGTCCAGCTCTCTATCAAGCAAGTCATAAGATAGAAACCTGTCGAGTAATGAGCCTTGTCATACCTATGACGTGGTAGGACCAATCTGCGAATCAAGTGACGTCTTTGCCAAAGAAATTGAGCTTAACACAACACATCGAGGTGATTTGATAGCAATGCGTTCTGCTGGAGCCTACGGCGAGATTATGGCTTCACAATATAACTGTAGAAAACTACCCATAGGATACACCTCCGACGAACTATAAATAACAATAAGACTAAAAGATGTTTGCTCTTGACAATACAACCATCATTATCTCAGCAGTGCTTATCATCATAGCATTGCTGACCTCTTTTCTCAATCCTTTCTTCCGAAAAGTAAGGATTGAGGAGTATGATATTCCTAATCAAACAAAAAGAAATGAGGATACATATAACGAAGTGAATAAAGTAGAAGAAAATAAAGAGATGGGAGTTGATACTGACATCATTAACGAACAAGTAATAACTTTACCACCAATCACTATTATACTTACGCCGCATGACAATGCACAAGAGTTGATTAAAAATCTTCCAGTTTATCTTAATCAAAATTACCCAGTAGACTATCAGCTGATTGTCGTAGCACCTAAAAACGATTATGAAACAAGTGATATACTAAAACGTTTTGCATCTAACAAACGCTTGTACACTACCTTCATACCCGAATCTTCTCGCTATATGAGTAAGAAAAAACTCGCTATCACATTAGGAGTGAAAGCTGCTAAATATGATTGGGTCATAATGGCTGATATATGTTGCGCACCTATAAGTAACAATTGGCTGCAAGCTATTGCCAGAAATTGCAAAGAAAAAAAAGAACTGGTTGTGGGTTACACTCGTTATGAGCAAGATACACCTGCATATCGACAATTTGAACGACATTATTTGGCACACTATCACATGCATGAGTATCAGCATAATAAAGCATACGCATGTCCATTTAATGCATTGGCTTTCCGAAAATCTCACTTCTTGCAAGAAGAAGGATTTCGTGGGAACCTTAAATATATAAGGGGAGAATATGACTTCATGGTCAATAAATATGCAAAAGAAAATAATCTTGCGTTTGAAAACTCCTTTGAGGGAACACTCATAGAAGAAGTGCCAACAGAGAAAATATGGGTTGGTTCACATCTCTTCTATATGGAAAATCGCCAACACATGGAACGAACATCTCGACATCGTATTCTTCCCTATATCGACCAAATAGCACTGCATGGCAACTATCTTTTGCAATGTATTGCACTTACAGGGTTCGCTCTTATTCAGCACATGGACAATCTCTGCTGCCGTAGGACTATCACTTATCATCACTGTCTTTACACGCTTAATCATTGGGAAGAAAGCATTAAAACGTTTTGATATAAATATTCCTGCATGGAAGATTATCCCATACGAAATCGCTATTGCATGGAATCACCTTGGTTATAAATTAAAATACCATCGTGCCGATAAATATGACTTTATTTCTCATAAACTATAAATGCGCATCATCCATTACATAGACAGCATAAAAGCAGGAAATCTTCTATCAGATTACTTGCTACGACTTACAACAGCACAAAAGGAATATGCTGATGTTAGAACGATAACAAAACAAGGTGACTTTAAGAAAGTTCTTACAGACTTTCAAGCTGATATAGTTCATATACATACTTGTTGGGATTTTCAAGCTGCTCTACACGCTCGTTGGGCGGAAAAGAGAAGTTGTGCAGTAGTGTTTTCACCTCATTGGGCTTTCGACAAGAGAACTCTAACATCAGAACAAAGGCTTACTAAAAAAATAAAAATGCTACTCTATCAGACAGAAATGATAAAAAAAGGTAGATGCACTCCTTGTAAGCAGTGAATATGAAAGACTAAACAATCTGAAATTAGGATGGTCTAAACGTATTGATGTCGTGGAAAATAGCGTATTAAATAGTTCGTTGAACGATGACGAGATGGCTCAACAAACAATTTCGTTCTATCGCAAAGTACTTGCGACACGCTATCAATTTCTAATGACGGCAATGGAGAAGGATGCTATACCCAGTCTGTTACATGCAGGATTGGCACAAGAAACAACCCATAACATCCTGTCCAGTGATCATCTTCTAAACCTACGAAGTCTTAATCCTGAACAATGGAAAAGAATTTTTTTATATGCTGATGACGAAGGGGTTAGAGATATTGTAGACAACTGTATCAAACGTCTACAACTCAATGCTCCCAATATTGAAACTGCCACCATACAGCGGTTTCCACCATTATCTCCCAAGGAAATAAGCTCTGTTGATACGCAAAAACTGATGGGAAACCAATCCCTAACACGTCAGCGGCTCAATGATTATTCCAACGAGGAAGATATTACAATAAAGAAAATAGCTACAATCATTGCTAACACACGACAAATCGAACGCAAACACAAACTTTCGATGCGACTGTTAGCTGATTTATATATAGCTATAAAATATAATGACTACGACGAAGATCGACTTGCTGAGGTGCTACGTCACCTCCATCTATTTCGGTACTCACGTCGTTTAATACAACTTCTTTCTGAAAAAATATTACTTAAAGAGGGATTTATGCCCTTCCTCCATATAATGATAGGAAAGTAAAGGGTATCATAAAAAATAATTTCCTACAAAAACATTAAACATGACACATAAAAAATACGATTTAAAAAAAGACGAACGTTATTTACGTCTATTAGCGAAGTCATTCCCAAACATTGCGGACGCAACAACAGAAATTATAAACCTTGAGGCTATCGCCCACCTTCCGAAAGGAACGGAACACTTTCTTGCCGATATTCATGGCGAATATCAGGCTTTTCAACACGTACTTAAAAATGCCTCTGGTAATATTAAAAGAAAAGTAAATGAACTTTTTGGTGAAAGACTTAGAAATGTTGAAAAACAAGAACTTTGCACCCTAATTTATTATCCAGAACAAAAACTTGAACTCGTAAAAAGAGAAGAAAAGGATATCAAAGACTGGTATCATATTATAATTCACAGACTCATAGAGGTTTGTCGTGATGTTTCAAGCAAATATACACGCTCAAAAGTAAGGAAATCCTTACCTGCTGACTTCTCCTACATCATTCAAGAATTACTACACGAACATGCAGATGATAAAGATAAAACTGACTATGTAAGTGCTATCATTAAAACAATTATCTCAACAGGTCGAGCTGACGACTTTATCATTGCCATCTGTGAGGTAATACAACGATTAGTTATTGACCAACTGCACATCTTAGGTGATATGTACGACCGTGGTCCTGGTGCTCACATTGTAATGGATACCTTAAAGAACTACCATAACTGGGATGTAACTTGGGGAAATCATGACATTCTGTGGATGGGGGCCTGCGCTGGTAATAATGCTTGTATATGTAATGTTATTCGTATAGCCCTGCGCTATGCTAACATGGCTACTATTGAAGATGGTTACGGAATTAACCTTATTCAGTTAGCAACCTTTGCAATGGACGTGTATGGTAATGACCCCTGTAAAGAATTTATACCGAAGTATCAAAAGATAACCCGCTCGATGAACGTAGCAAGACGCTGACAGCACAAATGCATAAAGCTATCAGTGTCCTTCAGTTTAAGATTGAATCTCAAATGATTAGCCGTCATCCTCTTTGGAAAATGGATAACAGACGACTGCTTAAAGAGATTGATTATAAAAAGGGAACTATTATTATCAATGGCGTAGAATACAAAATGCGTTCATGCAACTTCCCAACCATTGACCCTAAAAACCCTGAAAAGCTTACAGAAGCAGAACAAGCGCTTATCGATCGTCTGCAACAATCATTTACTGGTAGTGAAAAATTACGTAGTCATATACGCTCTTTGCTACGCCACGGATGTATGTATAATATCTTCAATCATAACCTTCTCTATCATGCCTCTATCCCACTAACAAAAGAAGGCAAACTAAAAGAGGTTGAAATAACTCCAAATCTAAAACTCAAAGGTAAAGAGTTACTTTATCAAATTGACATGAAGATAAGAGCAGCCTTCCAAACAAATAATGAGATACAAACCAAAGAAGAACATCAAGATGCAGTCGACTTCTTCCTCTTCTTATGGTGTGGGCCAGACAGCCCACTATTCGACAAAGCTAAAATGGCTACATTTGAACGTTATTTCATTGATGAAAAAGAAACTCATCGTGAGGAAAAAGGTTATTACTTTACAATGCGTGACAATGAAGATATTGTTGATATGATCTTAGACGAATTTGAAGTTCCATTACCTAATCGTCATATCATTAATGGACACATGCCCGTACATGTTGTTAAAGGAGAAAACCCTATTAAAGCAAATGGCAAACTCATGGTTATTGATGGTGGATTCTCACAAGCCTATCACAAAGAAACGGGAATTGCTGGTTACACTCTGGTTTACCACTCACGAGGCTTCCAACTCGTACAACATGAGCCATTCACATCTACCGAAGATGCTATTAAACGTGGAACCGATATTGTTTCAACAACACAAATTGTTGAAATGAATCAACAACGATTACGTGTTGAAGATACCGACAAAGGTATTGAATTACGATTACAAATTGAAGCTCTCAAAGAACTTCTATATGCATATCGATGCGGCTTCCTCACAGAACATGAACGTAAAATGCCACCAAAAAAATAATATAAACCAATAACATACATAACCAAGTGTTTCAAGAACATAGTTCCTAAACACTTGGTTTTCTTATTGTGTTATACTATCCCCTCCGTGACAAACCGCTACAATTAAGTACAAAACGTTAAAAGACTATATTAGGGATTTTCAGTTAATTCCTCCTGAACCTTCCTAAGCACCATAGAGCAGCATTTTTTTTCTTAGAGATGTTCCCGGAAAAGAGTTTACTATGTTTTCTGCACAAAAAACCTCAAATAATGAGTCATATGTGTACTGTCCTATAAAAGTGCGTAAACCCATACTTTTATTATCTTTGTATTTAAAATATAAAAATAAGAAATAGAACTTACACAATCAAAAAAATCGGAAATTGTTTCTAATAACACAAGCATTAAAAAGAATTTTGTAACTCTTCATACTATAATTATGAACTCATTATAAATTCACAAGAGCGAATAATAAGGAATCAGTGAGAACAAAGATGAACAATGCAATGAATTTCGAAGTCAATATTAATAATTCATGGCTTGAAGTTTTAGTTTTATAATACAAATTGACCCTATTAGCCTTATAAGCCCAATACAACTTTCGAACACATCATCAATACCCAACACTCATCACCCAACACCCATCACCTCAAAGCAAAAAAAAGAACCCCAAAGATTTCTCTTCGGAGTTCTTATAAAAGAAGGCGGCCACCTACTCTCCCACATTGCATTGCAGTACCATCGGCGCAAGCGGGCTTAACTTCTCTGTTCGGAATGGGAAGAGGTGGAACCCCGCCGCAATAACCACCTAATAATTCGTTCGGTTGACTTGTTTTAAGTTTACAAGTAGACAAGATTGTACTTCTCTACTCAACTGTCAGCCGTATATGGTGACGTATTTTCACAAGCAAAACATATAGAACATATCTTCTTTCACTAGAAGAATACACAGCTCAAAGTCTGAGTCACTGGTCCCCGCACTCCACTTTGGGGAGACGGGAGACCCGAAGAAAGTTTCGGGCAATTAGTAGTGCTCGGCTTTGACGTCACCGTCTTTACACCTACACCCTATCAACGTCATCGTCTATGACGACCCTTATGAGGAGTTCTCATCTTGCGGCTGGCTTCGCACTTAGATGCTTTCAGCGCTTATCCAATCCAGACTCAGATACCCAGCAGTGCACTGGCGGCACAACCGGTAAACCGGAGGTCTGTCCAACACGGTCCTCTCGTACTGAGTGTCAGCACCACTCAAAAACTCCAACGCCCACGATAGATAGAGACCGAACTGTCTCACGACGTTCTGAACCCAGCTCGCGTGCCACTTTAATGGGCGAACAGCCCAACCCTTGGGACCTTCTCCAGCCCCGGGATGATGACGAGCCGACATCGAGGTGCCAAACCACCCCGTCGATATGAGGCTCTTGGGGGATCAGCCTGTATCCCCGGAGTACCTTTTTATCCTTTGAGCGACGGAGTTTCCATATACGTCCGCCGGATCACTATGCCCCAGTTTCCTGCCTGCTCGGCATGTCTGCCTCCCAGTCAAGCGCCCTCTATGCCATTGCACTCTATAAGGCCGGTTACCAATCGGCCCGAGGCTCCTTTGGAAGCCTCCGTTACGCTTTTGGAGCGACCACCCCAGTCAAACTACCCACCAAGCAGTGTCCGCGCCACAGGGCGCGTTAGACCTCAGACAGCCAAAGGGCCGTATTTCAAGGATGGCTCCACGAATGCTGGCGCACCCGCTTCAAAAGCCTCCGGCCTATCCCTACATCGGATGACCAAGGTCAATGCTAAGCTGTAGTAAAGGTTCACGGGGTCTTTTTCGTCCCATCGCGGGTAATCGGCATCTTCACCGATACTACAATTTCACTGAGATCATGGTTGAGACAGCGTCCAGATCATTACACCATTCGTGCAGGTCGGAACTTACCCGACAAAGGAATTTCGCTACCTTAGGACCGTTATAGTTACGGCCGCCGTTTACCGGGGCTTCAATTCAATGCTTCCCATTGCTGGTGACATCTCCTCTTAACCTTCCGGCACCGGGCAGGGTGTCAGGCTGTATACTTCATCTTTCGAGTTTGCACAGCCCTGTGTTTTTGTTAAACAGTTGCTCGGACCGATTCTCTGCGCCTCATATTGCTATGAGGACCCCTTATCCCGAAGTTACAGGGGTCAATTTGCCCTAGTTCTTAACCATGAATCTCTCAACGCCTTAGTATATTCTACCCGACCACGTGTGTCCGTTTGCGGTACGGGTCGTATGAACATTAAGTTTAGCGGATTTTTCTCGGAAGTATGATTACCTGCACTCAAGTCTTCCCGAAGGAACACCTGCACTTTTCATGTTTCAGCTCGGAAGGTGGATTTGCCTGCCTTCCTCATAGCCTACGCACTTAAACGCCCTATTCCGTCAGGGCGCGGCAGTGTCACTGCTCCGTCTCCACATCACTGAACATACGAGTTGCGGAATATTAACCGCATCTGCCATCGCCTTCGCCGTTCGGCTGAGACTTAGGGACCCGACTAACCCCGGGCTGATTGGCATCGCCCGGGAAACCTCGGTCTTTCGGCGAAAGGAATCTCACCCTTTTTATCGTTACTTATACCTACATTTGCTTTTTCCATAAGCTCCGGGATCAGTTACCTTCACCATTCGACGCCGATGGAATGCTCCCCTACCGATACTTTTTAATATACATTACTATCCCGCGCCTTCGGTATCTGACTTATACCCGATTATTATCCATGCCCGGACCCTCGGCTGAGTGAGCTGTTACGCACTCTTTGAATGAATGGCTGCTTCCAAGCCAACATCCCAGCTGTCACGGGGACCAGACTTCGTTAGACTAACTTAGACAGAATTTCGGGACCTTAGACGGCGGTCTGGATTCTTCTCCTCTCGGGGACGGACCTTAGCACCGCCCCTTACTGCACGGCTGCAGTCCATAAGCATTCGGAGTTCGTCAGGTCTCGATAGGCGGTGAAGCCCTCTTGACCTATCGGTCGCTCTACCTCTTATGGATATCGCCGCACGCGGCACCTAAATGCCTTTCGGGGAGTACGAGCTATCTCCAAGTTTGATTGGCCTTTTCACTCCTACACTCACCTCATCGGGAAGCTTTTCAACGCTTATCCGTGCGGTCCTCCATCCGGTGTTACCCGGACTTCAACCTGGGCAAGTGTAGATCACTTGGTTTCGCGTCTACCCCATCTGACTTGACGCCCTATTCAGGCTCGCTTTCACTGCGGATGCGCGTCTCATGACGCTTATCCTTGCCAGACATGGTAACTCGTAGGTTCATTATGCAAAAGGCACGCCGTCACTGCTTACGCAGCTCCGACCGCTTGTAGGCGCATGGTTTCAGGAACTATTTCACTCTCCTCATCGGAGTGCTTTCACCTTTCCTTCACAGTACTCGTTCACTATCGGTCTCACGGGAGTATTTAGCCTTACCGGATGGTCCCGGCAGATTCGCGCAGAATTTCACGTGTTCCGCGTTACTCAGGATACCACTACGTCTCGTCATGCTTCGGGTACGGGATTATCACCCTCTATGATTGTTCTTTCCAGAACATTCTCCTCACAATCTAAGTACGACAACGTGGTCCTACAACCCCTGCTAAGCGTTGCCACAAAGCAGGTTTGGGCTCTTCCCCGTTCGCTCGCCACTACTAGGGGAATCATTATTTATTTTCTCTTCCTAAAGGTACTAAGATGTTTCAGTTCCCTCCGTTCGCCTCACTACGTTTGTAGTGATAACAGGTCTTCAACCTGCTGGGTTGTCCCATTCGGAAATCCTTGGATCAATGGTTATTTGCACCTACCCAAGGCTTATCGCAGCTTATCACGTCCTTCATCGCCTCCGTGAGCCAAGGCATCCGCCATGCGCCCTTTCTTACTTTCTTCGCCTTCTTTGTAATTCCTTACAAAGAATGTAGCTCATACTTTCAGCTGTTGTGTGATTCTAAAGAATTTGAAGTTTTACTTCAATAATTAGAATTCTAATTCTTCCTGTATAGAAAGAATAGTTCTACATTACAGTCTTGCTTGTGTCAATATGTCAAAGATCATTTGCTGTATGAACAGCATCGTGGAGAATAACGGATTCGAACCGTTGACCCCCTGCTTGCAAAGCAGGTGCTCTAGCCAACTGAGCTAATCCCCCAAGGGATAGAGAAGTAGTCCCAGACTTACCTTGTGCCTGTTACACATTGGCTAACGCCGATGTGTAGTCCCAGGCAGACTTGAACTGCCGACCTCCACATTATCAGTGTGGCGCTCTAACCAACTGAGCTATAGGACTGAGTTGGAAGAAAGCACTTCGGCTTTTCTTTGCCAGACTTCCTTTCTCTTATTCTTAAAACAGAGTGCATGAGTACAAGAAGAAAAACAAACCAAAGGTTATTTTTACAACTTAATAATACTTTTAACTTGTCAACTGTCAACTAAATAACTTGTCAACTCGAAAAGCATTCTCTCCAGAAAGGAGGTGTTCCAGCCGCACCTTCCGGTACGGCTACCTTGTTACGACTTAGCCCCAATCACCAGTTTTGCCCTAGGCCGATCCTTGCGGTCACGGACTTCAGGCACCCCCCGGCTTTCATGGCTTGACGGGCGGTGTGTACAAGGCCCGGGAACGTATTCACCGCGCCATGGCTGATGCGCGATTACTAGCGAATCCAGCTTCGTGGGGTCGGGTTGCAGACCCCAGTCCGAACTGGGACCGGCTTTCAAGATTTGATGCAATTTGCATTACACCCTCCCTCTGTACCGGCCATTGTAACACGTGTAGCCCCGGACGTAAGGGCCGTGCTGATTTGACGTCATCCCCACCTTCCTCACACCTTACGGTGGCAGTGTCTCCAGAGTACCCAGCTCGACCTGATGGCAACTGAAGAGAGGGGTTGCGCTCGTTATGGCACTTAAGCCGACACCTCACGGCACGAGCTGACGACAACCATGCAGCACCTTCACAGGAGTCCCGAAGGACCTCAACATCTCTGTATCGTTCTCCTGCAATTCAAGCCCGGGTAAGGTTCCTCGCGTATCATCGAATTAAACCACATGTTCCTCCGCTTGTGCAGTACTCGTCAATTCCTTTGAGTTTCACCGTTGCCGGCGTACTCCCCAGGTGGGATGCTTAATGCTTTCGCTTAGCCGCTGATACCAGGTACCAACAGCGGGCATCCATCGTTTACTGTGCGGACTACCAGGGTATCTAATCCTGTTCGATACCCGCACCTTCGAGCTTAAGCGTCAGTTGCGCTCCCGTCAGCTGCCTTCGCAATCGGAGTTCTTCGTCATATCTAAGCATTTCACCGCTACACGACGAATTCCGCCAACGTTGTGCGTACTCAAAGGAAACCAGTATGCGCTGCAAGTCAGACGTTGAGCGTCTACATTTCACAACACACTAATCTCCGGCCTACGCTCCCTTTAAACCCAATAAATCCGGATAACGCCTGGACCTTCCGTATTACCGCGGCTGCTGGCACGGAATTAGCCGGTCCTTATTCGTATGGTACCTGCAAACAATCACACGTGATTGACTTTATCCCCATACAAAAGCAGTTTACAACCCATAGGGCCGTCATCCTGCACGCTACTTGGCTGGTTCAGACTTCCGTCCATTGACCAATATTCCTCACTGCTGCCTCCCGTAGGAGTTTGGACCGTGTCTCAGTTCCAATGTGGGGGACCTTCCTCTCAGAACCCCTACTGATCGTCGCCTTGGTGGGCCGTTACCCCGCCAACAAGCTAATCAGACGCATCCCCATCCATTACCGATAAATCTTTACTTCATATCTGATGCCATCAACGAAGACCATGCGGTATTAGTCTGCCTTTCGGCAGGTTATTCCACAGTAATGGGAAGGTTGGATACGCGTTACTCACCCGTGCGCCGGTCGACGCCCAAAGAGTGCAAGCACTCAATGTCGTTTCCCCTCGACTTGCATGTGTTAAGCCTGTAGCTAGCGTTCATCCTGAGCCAGGATCAAACTCTCCATTGTAAAATATGTTTTGGTGATAAGTGATGGGTGATAAATGATAATGAATACCATATTAACCCAAACGCTTCACCGAGTAATCTCTGTTTCAGAACGCTTATCCTAAAAGTATTAAGTAAAAAGAACCTGTTATTAATCTTGTCATACTATGAGAAAAACCCATAAGCAAAACAAAGAATTGATCGGTTTGTTTCTTTTACCCATCTGTTTAACTAAAAATTAAACAGACGCTTCTTGTACTACTTCTCTGTTTATGTAAATCTTTTCAAAGAACTCTTTCATCGCTTTTTAGAAACTTGCCAGAGGGCTTGTTTTGTAAAGCGAGTGCAAAGGTATAGACTTTTTGCGAAACCTCCAAATGTTTTCAAGAAAAAAAACATCAAATCCGCATTTTTTCTTAATCAGTAAAAAAATAATTGAGTTTACACATTATAATATAATACATATTAATTTCTAAGAACGAACCACAGGAAAGCGTTTCAAAAGAAATATTACATCATATTATTCCGCCAACACCCTTAAACTTCTCTATAAAAGCCGATATCTTTTGGAAGACATTTTGTTTCTTCGTAAGATATTGCGGGTTGAGCGGACTCATCTTAGGAAGAATTGCATTTAAGTCTGTACCGTTATCACTGGCAAATTCATGCTTCAATGATGCTTGTATATAACGTTTCGCAGCTTCTTCGTTTAGTTTCTCTTCGCTTATCAAATCTGCAGCCTCCTCCTTTTGTTTCTGTTGTGCATACACAAAGAAGGCAGAGATGATGCCAGATTTATCTTGAATAGGCTCTAAGTTGGTTTCATGAATAAAGTCAACGATAAGCCCCTCTTTGGCTCTATTGCCTATACTCGATCTGATTATTCTGCGCACCTCTTTTATGAGAGAGTCCTTATCTTTCGTTTTCTTATTATGTTCAAATACAAGTTCAAGAATATAGTCAAGGTCTATTTCCTGTGATTTAAGCAAATCTATCTCAAATACAACATCATCCCAATCTATCTTTGACTCCTCAGGAGCTTTCCCTTCTTTCTCTCTTCTGAACCAGTCACGGATATCATTGTAAGTTGAACGATAGTCTTGTGCTGCACGGTCTTGTAGGACATCTGTTTCCAACATCTCTTTCACCTCTTCATCCGTCAAGAAATGTGAGTCTCTGAAGGCTTCAAGCGCATCAGAATCAGTTCTGTCAATCTTCTGCAACTCTTTGAGATTCGTAAATTCATCATAGTTTTGCAGAATATTTTCAACTTTCAAATAATCACCAAAGATTTTAACAAAAGCTTTCTTATCTGCTTCTGTCACAATCTCATCAGGCTGTGGGAACTTTTCTTTAAGTTCCTTTACAATGTCTATATAGCCTTTGCGTGCATCACCCGTTGCAATATCTGTGAAGCCTTTAAGATATTCCTCATAACTCTTCTCAAGCACTACATTCTTTGTATTCTTATCACCAAACAGTGTGATTGCATCTACTGTTGCCTGTTCCAAGTCACGGAATGTAACGATATTACCGAATGTCTTCGTAGCATCATAGATACGATTGGTACGTGAGAAGGCCTGCATCAGACCGTGATAGCGGAGGTTCTTATCCACAAACAAGGTGTTAAGCGTAGGCGCATCAAAACCTGTGAGGAACATTCCCACCACAATAATGAGGTCAATGTCTTGACTCTTCACTCGCTTAGCCAAGTCTCGGTAGTAATTTTGGAACTCTTTACTTTCTACGCCAAAACTTGTTCTAAACATCTCATTGTAATCCTTGATTGCCTTTGCAAGAAACTCTTTGGCACTACTGTCCATTGCTGACGGTTCAAAGTTCTCTTCTTGAATATCGCCAACAGCATTCTGTTCCTCATTGGCAGCATAAGAGAATATCGTGGCTATCTTCAGCTTTTTCTCATGCTCCTTCTGAAGGTTATTCAACTCCTCGTAATAGAGTTTAGCCGCCTCCACGCTATTCACAGCAAACATTGCATTAAAACCTTTCTGTCCTCCTTGACTTCTATGTGTCTTTAGCTTGAAGTTCTTCAAAATATATTGTGACACCTCCTTGATTCTGTCAGGATGAAGCAAAAGGCGTTTGTTCTCTGCTGCCGTCAGTTTAATCTCATCTGTCTCGGTCTCTAAAGCCTTGAATTTCGGACGAACATCATTATAGTCCACCTTAAATTTCAGTACTTTTTCGTCACGAATAGCATCCGTAATAACATACGAATGAAGTTCACGCCCAAAGACACTGGCTGTTGTTTCCGCTCCCAAAGCGTTGTCGGGGAAGATAGGCGTACCCGTAAAACCAAACTGATAATATCGCTTAAACTTCTTACGAAGATTCTTTTGTGCTTCACCAAACTGGGAACGGTGACATTCATCAAAGATAAAGACAACCTGTTGCTCATAGACAGGCAAGGTTGTCTCTGCCTTCATCAGGTTATTCAGTTTCTGAATTGTCGTTACGATAATCTTATTATCGTCCTTGTCAATGTTTCGTTTTAATCCCGCAGTACTGTCCGAACCATTTACGCTGTCAGGAGAGAAACGCTGATATTCTTTCATCGTTTGGTAATCCAAGTCCTTACGGTCAACCACGAAGAATACCTTATCAATAAAGTCTAACTGCGTTGCCAGTCGAGCAGCTTTAAAGCTGGTCAAAGTCTTACCAGAACCTGTCGTATGCCAGATATATCCTCCTCCTTCTGGTTTACTCCATTGTTTAGCCTGATAAGAGCTTTTTACTTTCCATATCAGTCGTTCTGTTGCTGCAATCTGATAGGGTCGCATAATCAGTAAGGTATCACTGGTATCAAAGACAGAATAGGTCAGCAACACCTGCAGCAGTGTATTCTTTTGGAAGAAGGTTGCTGTAAAGTCTTTTAAGTCCTTTATCAGCGTATTATCAGACTTAGCCCAATTCATCGTAAAGTCGAAACTATTTGTTTCGCTTCGTGGTATTGGCAAAGTAGCGTGTGTCTGTTCCGTTAGAAATAACAAAGATTTGCAAGTACTTATACAGCGAACTCTCACTATTAAAGCTTTCCTTACTATAGCGATGTACTTGATTGAACGCTTCCCGAATAGCCACGCCACGTTTTTTCAGTTCCACGTGTACCATTGGCAAACCATTCACTAAGATTGTTACATCATAGCGATTAGCGTGCGTGCCCGTCTGTTCAAACTGATTAATTACCTGCACTTTATTGCGAGCAACATTCAGCTTGTCTACCAAATAGATATTTTGGATATGCCCATCGTCAAACACAAAGTCATAGATATAATCATCCTGTACCTTTCGTGTCTTGTCAGTAATACTGTCGCTGGCTTTATCTAAATATTCCTCGAGGAAACGCTTCCATTCTGCATCAGTAAAGGCAACGTTATTAAGCGTTTGTAGTTGCTTCCTAACGTTTGCCAACAATGCTTCAGGGGTAACAAGGTTAGGGAGATATTCATATCCCTGTCCCTGCAAATCCTTAATCAACTCGTGTTCGAGAGCTGCCTCACTTTGATAGCCAGCAGGCGGCTCGTTAATCAGAAAGTTTTTTGTGTAACTGTCAAGAACTATGAAGTTCTGCAGTTCTGCGATAGTGTTGTATTGGGTCATTGTTTTGATTGGTTTTTATTTTAGAGGGAGGATAGGATAGCTAAGAAACCTATGGAGCCTAGGATGTCTAGGACAACTAGGATTACTAGGACAGCTAGGATACCTATGACCATTAGAACAGCTAAGAAGCCCCTACCCTTCCTTGCGTTTATCTTCCAGCAGCCTTTTCAGCCTTGCCATCTCCGCTTTCAGTGCAGCGTTCTCAGCCTTGAGGGCTTCCGCCATACGGTCTTGCTCCTTTCGATAGCCAGTGCGGGCAGCATACATACGCTCCTTAATTCCTCCTTCTGTTACGAAGCGTTTCTGTAGGAAGTCAAGGTAACGGCACATCATCCTATCCGTGATATGGCACAGTGAAAGCGCAGTATTACAAAACTCCTCAGCGGTCCATCTGTTCACAAAGGGGGGCATAGTCAGCATAGCTGTTATGCACTCGGCAGAACGTCAAGAGGGCGTTGTAACGCGGATGACTGCTCTCCCAAAGCCTCAGCCCACGGGTATGGAGATAGTCCTCATAGTCTTGTCGAAGCTCCTGCAAGCTACTACGAGCTACGTTGAGCAACTTCAGTTCCATTTCCGTAGAGGTCATACCGTCTTCCTTTCCCTCCACAATGTTTTGTTTTCCCGAGCGTGCCGCCTGAATCATTTGGTCAACAGTGCGGTCGCCATAGGTTGGCAGGAAGCGTTTGCAAAAGACGAACGTCATTTGGTAGAGCGCATCGGCTTTTTGATAGAAGTGCAACGTCTTCCTGTCTGTGCCACTACGCAGCACCTGCGGTTTGTGATTCTCCATAGGCATTATATTTCTTTTCTTAGTTTAGTCCACGCTCTTAATGTCTGAACGAGAGTAGCTGCTCCCGATAATATTCATACTGCTTTCTCCGAAGCTCTATTTCCTTTGGTAGTCCTTCTGAGATTGAGTTCACCAAGGTGTCGAACTTATCGAGGATAGAAACAATGCGATGTTGCTCTTCAGGCGACGGAACAGGTATCTTGATTTTAGCTAAATCCTTAGTATTTACACGCCTTACTTTTGTTCCTGTAATAAAACTCCTTTTCTGTTTTTGAAAATGTTCTGTTTGGAAATAGTAAGCTACATATTTGGGATGCATTGCGTGAGAATAGAAACACGCATCACTACTAATTGCAATATCATCATTTCCCAGCCATGCCACTGCTTTACAAACATCTTCATCATTCTCGCTTGTCGTTGCGATTATCAAATCTCCATACTTAGCTTTTCTTGCTTTCTGAGCAAACTCTTGAGAAACAAATGATTTGGTCTTCTTTGCATACGTTCCGTAATAGGTATAAATCTGACCATAATGTATACAGCCAATACCTGATGAAGTAAAATCTTTCTTTTGAAGACCACCCCCTCTTGTAAATGTACCTAACTCGCCCAACGCTACAACAGAAACATTATTTAACCTTTGCTCCCCCCTATTTAACATATCGAAGGATAACAACTGATTACGATAATACTCATACTGCCGCTTGCGGCAGTCCAGCTCCGCTTCCAGCTCCGCTTCCAGCGTAGTAAACTTATCAAGAATACGAACTATTTCCTCTTGAACGGAAAGAGGAGGGAGAGGGATAAGGATACTTCCTAACTTCGTAGTATTTATAGTAGGGACCCCACCATCACTTTGCAATGCCGAAAGATGCCCTTCTTGTACCTTCAATGCATAATAAAGAAAACTACTTAAAATCGAAAAGTTATTCTTTGGTATGACTGAGAAACATTTATCATTAAGATAAAAACATTCTTTTATATAATTCACGAAACCTGCATTGGCACCAACTCTTGACACTGTTACAGTATTAGCTTGACGATTATATGTATCTATAAAATCCATAGGACTTTTTCCTCCACTAATAATAGGATATAAACCATCAGGCTTAGCTTCTTTCTTTGTGACTCCTTTTCCCGTTCTTATTTCACACACCTCCCCTAACTTCTTCCATTCCACTTCATGCCCTTGCAGCAATTCATCTATATATTTCATATTTCTTACTCCTTATCTTCGTTTGTTGATGTCGTAGCATGCTTGCTCTTTAAAATCGTTGCAAGCATATAAAGACCCTTCTCAGTAAACACTTTGGGCAGCGTTCTGCTTTTGATAGAAAGGTTTGTGGACGAATTTTTCGACCGCAAAATATCTACTTCTTCTTTTGTAAGCACAAACATATAATCCGAAGGGAACTTATCTGGGTTATTACGCACCGCTTCATTGATTCGCTTAGTCTCAACTCCATACAAATGAGCAACATCAGCATCTACTATGATTTGCTGTTGGCGAATAGAGACAATGCTTTGCTGTACATTTATAAAAGGAAAACAGCTTGGTTCTTTTTCTTTATCCATGTTTAAGTCTTCATTAATGTATCATCTGTAACATGATAGTTTCTGCCTTAACCCTCCAACTCCTTTATTATCTCATCAATATCCGCCCGCAAGCTATCAATCCGCTTAACGGTTTCGGCAACATCAGCATTGAGCTTTTTGATGTCGATAACCTCTCGTTTGTCTTCCGCCTCAACGTATGAGCTCACTGAAAGGTTATAATCATTCTCGGCAATCTTTGCATTATCTACGGACGTAGCAACATACGACACCTCCTCTTTGTTTCCAAAGATATCAACAATACGTTCGATATGCTCTGGCAAGAAGAACATTGTTATTCGTTTCTTTCTTGAAGAAATCTTCACCGCTGGCATCGATAAACTGAGTGGTAGCATCGTTCTTATGCTTTGACAAAACAAGGATATTCACGGCTATGCTCGTACCATAAAACAGGTTAGAAGGTAGCGAGATAACCGTCTCAACAAAGTTGTTATCAACCAAATACTTCCTTATCTTCTGTTCCGCACCACCACGATAGAAGATACCGGGGAAGCAAACAATAGCAGCACGACCACGAGCAGAGAGGTAGCTAAGGACGTGAAGCACAAAAGCAAAGTCGGCTTTCGACTTAGGAGCCAACACACCAGCAGGAGCAAAACGGTCGTCATTAATCAACGTTGGGTCGTCGCTACCCACCCAGTTGACAGAATAAGGAGGGTTAGACACGATGGCATCAAAAGGCTTTTGGTCGCCATATTGAGGATTGATAAGCGTATCGCCTAAACTAATATCAAACTTGTCATAATTGATGTTGTGCAGAAACATATTCATACGTGCCAAGTTATAGGTCGTATGATTAATTTCCTGCCCAAAGAATCCATCCTCAATAACGTGGTCGTCAAAATGCTTTTTCGCCTGTAAGAGCAATGAACCAGAGCCACAAGCAGGGTCGTAGATTTTGTTGACAGAGCTTTGCCCCAACATCGCAAGGCGTGCTATGAGGTTAGACACGTTCTGAGGCGTAAAGAATTCGCCTCCAGACTTACCCGCATTGGCTGCATAATTAGAAATTAAGAACTCGTATGCATCGCCAAAAAGGTCAATCTCATTGTCCTCAAACTTACCGAAATCCAAGCTCTCTACGCCCTTGATGACGGCTGCCAAACGTCTATTTTTCTCCTCAACCGTATTTCCCAATCGGTTGCTCGTTGTGTCGAAGTCAGCAAAGAGTCCTTTAATGTCATGCTCTGATGCATAGCCGTTAGCCGAACTTTCTATCGCATCAAAGATTGCCGATAAATCGGTATTCAGATTAGGATTCGTATTTGCATTCTTAGCAAGATTCACAAAGAGTTGACTGGGATAAATAAAGTAGCCCTTCGTTCTGACAGCATCGTCCTTTATCTCTGGCGTAATAACATCGTCGGAAAGGTTAGCATAGTCAACACTCTCGTCTCCCGCTTCAATAAAGTTAGTAAAATTCTCGCTGATAAAACGATAGAAAAGCGTTCCCAAAACAAACTGCTTAAAATCCCAACCATCCACTGCACCACGCACCTCATTGGCTATCCTCCATATCGTAGCTTGTAGTTCGTCTCTTTGCTTTATAGTTGTCATAATATAGTTGTCTTAATTATATTTTTTTGCAAAATATATATTTTTAGCGTAAAAAAATGAAGAAAAAGTATGATTTTAAAATGATTTGTTGAACCTATTTCATATAAATGAACAACATCTGGAAGATTCACCATCAAAATGCAACTGGTCCTACAAATGTAAAAAAACCTCAATTCTCCCGTTAATATCATATACATAAGCAAATGTATTTATATATTAAGCCAAATCGAACATTAGATTACAATATTCATAATTATTGCTTTTATGTATTGTTACCTAACTGATTTGGATTAAGGAAAGAATCGAGGTTGAAAAAATATTCTATGAAACGATTTACACTTTAAGATGCTCCAACTCTAAAGCCATCTCAGTCTGTAATTCCTTTGCCTTTACTCCTGCAACTTTATCAAAGTCTTTATCAGCACTTGCATAGATTATGCCACGTGACGAGTTCACCAAAAGGCCACAATCCTTTGTCATTCCATACTTACAAACCTCTTGCAGACTACCACCTTGCGCTCCAACACCTGGTACTAAAAGGAAATGTTCTGGGGCAATACGGCGAATATCCTCAAACATCTTACCTTGTGTTGCACCAACAACAAACATAAGGTTCTCTATGGTGCCCCATTCTTGTGACTTCTTCAAGACTTTCTCAAAGAGGCGTTCGCCCTGCTTATCCTCTGTCAGTTGGAAGTCATGGCTCCCCTTATTACTTGTCAATGCAAGTAAGATTACCCACTTATCTTCATAATCGAGAAAAGGTTTTACGCTATCCTCTCCCATATAAGGAGCAACAGTAACAGAGTCAAGATTATATTCCTCAAAGAAGGTCTGTGCATACATTTTAGATGTATTACCAATATCACCACGTTTAGCGTCAGCAATTATAAAATGGTTGGGATAATTCTCCTTTATATATTGAATTGTTTTCTCAAACGCCAACATCCCTTTCAAGCCATAACACTCATAAAAAGCTAAATTAGGTTTATAAGCAACACAATAAGGCGCAGTTGCATCAATAATTGCTTTATTGAATGCAAATATAGGGTCTTGTTCATTCTTTAGATGTACAGGTATCTTATTTATATCTGTATCCAGTCCAACACATAGAAAAGACTTCTTTGTGAAGATTTCGTTTATTAATTGTTGTCTATTCATAAAAGTTGTCGACTTAAAGAATTGTTGCTACAACTCCGTTTCTTTTAATTTCTCTGCATTTTCAGCAACCGTCAATGCGTCAATCATATCTTGAATATCACCATTCATAAATCCTTGAAGATCATGTGTTGTAAAACCAATTCGATGATCAGTAACACGTCCTTGTGGGAAATTATAGGTACGTATCTTCGCACTTCTGTCACCAGTTGACACCAACGTTTTACGACGACTTGCAATATCATCAACATACTTCTGATGTTCATGGTCGTAAATGTAAGTATATAGACGACTCAACGCACGTTCCTTATTCTTTGGTTGGTCACGTGTCTCAGTACACTCGATAAGGATTTCTTCAACCTCGCCCGTGTTAGGATTCTTCCAAGGATAGCGAAGACGTACACCAGACTCTACCTTATTTACATTCTGTCCACCAGCACCACTTGAACGGAAAGTATCCCACTTGATATCTCCTTCATTGATATTAACCTCAAACTTATCAGCCTCTGGCAATACCGCAACTGTGGCAGCAGATGTGTGCATACGTCCCTGAGTCTCAGTAGCAGGTACACGCTGTACACGATGAACCCCCGACTCATATTTCAAAATACCATAAACATTATCACCCTCTACGGCAAAGTCAATCTCCTTAAAACCACCAGCAGTACCCTCAGACACAGCTGTTATAGAGAGTTTCCAACCCTTCTTATCGCAATAACGTTTGTACATATTAAAGAGGTCGCCTGCAAAAAGTGCAGCCTCATCACCACCAGCACCGCCACGAATTTCCATCTGTACATTTTTAGCATCTTCTGGATCTTTTGGTACAAGCAGTAATTTAATTTCTTCTTCAAGAGCAGGCTGGAGAGCTTCGTTTTCCGACAACTCCTCGCGTGCCATCTCCTTCATCTCTGCATCACTTTCGTTAGCAATAATATCCTTTGCCTCTTTGATAGTTGTCAGACAGTTGATATAACGTCGGCGAGCATCCATAATGTCGCCAAGGTCTTTATATTCCTTTGTTAGTTTCACGTAACGTGACTGATCGGCAATAACATTTGGGTCGGTAATAAGCGTTGAAACTTCTTCGTAACGAGCCTCAAGTCCATCAAGTTTCTGTAGTATATTGTTGTTATCTATCATAATCTTTTATTTTAATTCGTAACTTATTGTTCATAATTTACAATCAATTTTTTTCTGATACATGATGAAGCATATTCTCACTCTTCGAGAATAACACTATTTCTAATTGTAAATTTATAACTGTGAATTATCAATATTCAAATGTGCCGAACTCGCTCTTAATCATTAAGCTACGCTTACCTTCTTCAATGTGTCCAACGATTTGTGCATCAATATTGAACTCTTTACTGATAGCGATAACCTGTTCCGCAACTTCTGGGCGTACGTAGATTTCCATGCGATGACCCATATTGAAGACTTGATACATTTCCTTCCAGTCGGTACCGCTGCATTCTTTGATAGCACGGAAGAGAGGGGGAACAGGGAACATATTATCTTTGATGACACGACAATTCTCGTTCACAAAGTGCAGAACCTTAGTCTGTGCACCACCTGTACAATGCACCATACCATGGACCTCTGGGCGCAACTCATCTAACAATCGCTTGATGACAGGAGCGTATGTACGAGTAGGAGAAAGCACCAACTCGCCTGCATTAATAGGACTACCCTCAACCGCATCGGTCAAACGATACTTACCACTGTACACCAACTCTTCTGGCACAGCGTGATCATAACTCTCAGGATAGTTCTCTGCAAGATATTTAGCAAACACGTCATGACGAGCAGAGGTCAGACCATTGCTACCCATTCCACCATTATAACGTGTCTCATACGTAGCCTGACCAGTAGAAGAAAGACCTACTATCACATCGCCTGGACGAATATTTGCATTATCAATAACGTCTTCACGGCGCATACGACAGGTAACAGTAGAGTCAACAATAATAGTACGAACAAGGTCACCAACGTCAGCAGTCTCACCTCCCGTAGGATAAATTCCAATGCCCATCTTGCGCATATCAGCTAAGAGTTCATCGGTTCCATTGATAATGGCAGATATAACTTCGCCAGGTACAAGCATCTTATTTCGACCAATGGTTGAACTGACAAGGATATTATCTACCGCACCCACACAGAGTAAGTCATCTGTATTCATTACGATAGCATCTTGGGCTATACCACGCCACACGCTGAGATCTCCAGTCTCCTTCCAATACATATAAGCCAAGGCAGACTTTGTTCCAGCACCATCAGCGTGCATTATATTACAATACTCTGGGTCACCACCAAGAATATCAGGAATAATCTTACAGAAAGCCTGTGGGAAAAGGCCCTTGTCTATATTCTTTATGGCGTTGTGTACATCTTCTTTTGCTGCACTTACGCCGCGCATCATGTATCTATTATTCATAATCATAAAGGAGTTTACAACTGCAAAGATAGCTAATATTTGTTGATTATCAACCGAATTGATATATAATTTTCAACTTAAAGGAACATTTAATCTATGTGTGAAAAATAAGGCTCGTTTGCCCCAAATCGATTATTAGAGTCTAAACATATTTTGTTTTATTATCGAGCAAATAGTTGGGTTTTACAATGCAGGATTAGCGAGCTGCGTCAAGTAACAAACAATCTACCTTCGACCGTGATAACCCATCCCATGCTTCTCATCATGTTTGAAGCGAGTTACAAAGTCAGGTTTACACATCTCTATCGGGTTTTCATTTAGTTCAGGTTCTCTCATCCATTCTACAATCTTATCAACCCACACCATCGCTCCATGCGATGTTGGATGAACCCCATCTAAACGAGATGCGACAACAGAACTACTATCAAAGAAACGTTTCTCACCCGTACAATCACGAATTACATTAACAATTCTTCTATCTTTTACTTTATGCCAAGGCAAAGGACCTATCCAAACGTATGGTATATCACCAACACAACTTAAAATTGTCTGAATAGCCATTTCACGTCGACTATAATCCCTATAACCTAAATCATTGGTCCCTAAGCTAATAATAATATAAGTAGGACGCACTCTTTCTATCTGATATTGAAGGTCGGACGCAATTGCCCAATCACGTGTCGTGCTACCATACCACACAATAGAGTGAAACTCAAAACCATTCTTTACGGCATAATCATTAAATCGAGCACCAAGACCATCAGCCATCGAATCACCAATAAGAAGTACGATTTGATTGCGACTATCTGCTACTTGGGACACACGAGCTGATGATACAGGCTGAAACTCTGATGTCTTCTCTTTTACCGACTTTGATATTAATTCTGATTCTATTTCTTCTGATATAACATCTGACTTTTCTGACGCTATAAATATATCTTTCTGACAGTATCGCCCAGTAGTATTCTGTGCAAGCACAATAGAAAAATGACAGAAAAGAAAAAACAATACAATTAAAAACTTTATTATTTTCAAAATCACATCTTTTTTGCGTCTATGGATTTATTATGCTTCCATATCTCAACGCTATTAATAATATTCTGCCACAAGATGTAGCAGCCTGGGGCCACTGTTGATAGTGGATTTAGATAAACATAGGCTATCCAAATAGCAAAAGCAGTATTCTTCTGACCTAACGCCTGCCCCGCATTAACCCTATTTTGAAAGAAATGTCCTATATATCTACCAATGACAAATTGTGTCAAGCAAAGCACCAATGCCAATATTGCTATCAACAAGAGGAAACCAGAAGAGACCTCAGCATGGACAATATTCTTTATAGTAGTGCCTGAAACTATAAGCAACGAACATCCCCATAAATAAAAACTAAGATTATTCATACTGATTATCCAGTGATAAAACCTACATAAAGCGTGCCAATGTTTCGTAATATATGCCAAAAGCATTGGCACAACAAGTACAAGACCTACCTTATATAATATTACCATAAAAGCACTCAAAAAAGTTATGCCTGCTCCTTTTTCTATTAAAGGGAAACAAATAGGTATCAGTAAAGCACAGAGAAAATTTGAAAGAAAGGTATAAGTAGTCATTTCTTCGATATTTCCTCCTAACTTTTGTGTCACAACGGCTGCAGCTGACGCACACGGACAAATAATGCAAACCAAAAGTGCCTCTAATAATATCAATGATTTGCCAACAACATTGAAAGCAAGAATGACTCCTATAACTAACACTACCATCAATACCTGAGAAAGAGCAATCCATAGATGCCAACCCACTGGTATAAGTTTACGGAAGTCTACCTTACAGAAAGTAACATATAAGACAAGGAACATAAATAATGGCAGAGCAGCATTGAAGATAGGAGCAAACAAATTTGCAGCACTATCTAAGACTGGAACAAAAGCAAAAACCAGATACAAAATACTACCCGTAGCGATTGAAACTGGCAATGTCCATTCCTTTATAAATTGGATAATTCTCCTCATCTTTTCACATCAAGTAAATCCATTTCTATGTTTTACCAAACAAAGAACCGGCTGCAAAGTTACTAAAAAATACTGAAACACAGTAATATAAATCAAAGAACGTAAAGATATAGGACTATTAAGCGACAATACTTAATCACAAAAAAAACACCAACCTCGCAGCTGGTGATTTTCCTTTTTTAAGCATATATGAAGCTATTAGAACTAATTATCTTGCATGCAGACCATTTACTGCATCAACACTATTCTTCGCATAATCATTCTCCTTTGCAGCACCGAAGGAAGCCTTACGTGAAGCACGTGTAAGACTGTTAGAAGTCCTTGAACCTGCTGGTCTCTGACGAGCAAAATCGAACCGCATAACATCTGTCGTATTTGTGCTACGTGCCGTACCATAGAACGTATCATATCCCTTCGCCTGCTCGTATCCTAAGTGGAAACCGTCATTAGAAGAATTCACATCAAGATGGAAAATTGTTCCACTCTTTGTGTACTTGATATAAACATCTCCCTTATCATTAATCTTCCAAGAAAACTCCAGCGTCTTTGTTTCACCTTGCGCATCGGTGTCTATTTCAACACCATTTCCTTGAAGAGAATTAGCAGAAGACTTATACTGGAAGAACTTCATATTGGCTCTAAAACGACTACTCTTACGCAGCCCTGAATTGTCATCCGTATACTCTACTGTCATATCACCTTCCCACTCGCCTGTCAAGGTTTGAGCCATCTCAACAAGACGACTAATCTGTCTATCTTGACTTTGACGATAATTATTATTCCAATTATAATATCTATTATTACCAACAGCTTCCATAAAAGCATAAAACTCTCTGTTTGTTGCCTCTGGATATCTGAAATAGAACCAATTATAAGCTTGGTAATAATTTGAGCCATTTGGATAATAAAACAAATAACTTCTTACAGCCTCATTCACCAAGTCATTATAATAGTATTCATCATCATCTAACAATTGTACATGACAACTTGTCAAGGTCAAGGGACTTGCAACTATTGCAAGTGCCAAGAATAATTTTGCAATCCGTTTCATACCTAAATGTTATAAAATCATACTCCTTATTACTATACGACTGCAAATGTAATAAATAAATATTATTTCCCTTATCAAACAACTCTATTAAATAATAGGGAAAACCCTATAAAGTTGATTTGCGCATGCTTCAATCAGGACAAAACAATAATTAATATTGATAACAGATTAACCTAAAAATATAATGAACAATGAAGGAATAACAAATAAAAATTCGTACATTTGCACGTATAAAAAGAAGTAAATAATAAAAAGAGAAGATAAGAAATAGAAATGAGAACAGTTTATGAATTCTCTGTCAAAGACAGAAAAAGGTAAGACATTTTTCACTGAAAGAGTTTTCTAACGAAGTATTGCTGATTGTAAACACAGCTACAAAATGTGGCTTCACACCTACATACGAACAATTAGAAGCACTCTATGAGAAGTACCATGCACAAGGATTTGAAGTACTCGACTTCCCTTGCAATCAGTTTGGACAACAAGCACCAGGTACAGACGAAAGCATTCATGAGTTCTGTAAACTTACATACGGCACAAAATTCTCACGATTTAAGAAAGTTAAGGTAAATGGAGAAGATGCAGACCCTCTCTTTAAGTTCCTTAAAGAACAGAAAGGTTTTGCCGGATGGGACGAATCGCATGAACTCTACCCTATTCTCGACAAGATACTTTCAGACAACGACCCTAACTATAAGGAGAGTGCGGAGATTAAATGGAACTTCACCAAATTCCTTATTAATAAGAAAGGACAGGTTGTCGCACGTTTCGAACCCACTGAAAGTTTCGAAAAACATCGCAAAAAAATGATTGAGGATTTATTGTAAAATAAAATATTCAAAATCAACTAAATATAACATTCAGTTCTTCCATTAAATGCTTACATACGAAAAAGTATAGCATTTAATGGAAGTTTTTATTCTTCCTTTAAATACAAATCCGCCCTTATAGTCTAAACTGCGTTTGTTTTTATTATCGAGTCTATTTGGTCATCTTTTGCAGCGTAAACGTAGAGGGTGACGTTAAACAACAAAGATAAAATAGTGCTTTTATAAATATTTTTCGTATAACCAAAATTAAAAACATAGTCTTTTTAGCTTCGTAAAGAGCGTCTTTTGACCTTCAAAAGACGCTCTTTTACGAAGCTTACTAATGCTCTTTTTCAAGTCAAAAGTAAGCACCATACTCATGTAGATTTATAACCAGCTGATTTACTGCCGGTTACAAATCCATCTTGTATATTTTGAGTAAAAACTATTCCCAACAAGACATCACCTAAACCTATCTTATTGATACGCCACCTTGGCTTCCTCCCAGAGCTGATCCATTTCTGAGAGAGATAAGTCCTTTATTGTAATTCCCTTTTTCTTAGCCGACTCTTCAATATAATTAAACCTTCTAATAAACTTCTGATTTGTATATTCAAGCGCATTATCAGGATTTATGTGATAGAGACGTGCCGCATTAATAAGCGAGAAAAGGAAGTCACCAAACTCTTCTGTTGACCGTTGCTTATCGTCCTTCATTAACTCATTTTTCAGCTCGCCTAACTCTTCATAAACCTTTTCCCAAACTTGTTCTTTCTCTTCCCAATCAAAACCGACATTTCGTGCCTTATCTTGAATGCGATAAGCCTTGATAAGACTGGGTAGAGAGTTTGGCACACCAGAGAGTACGGAAGAATTACCATCACGTTCACGTTGTTTACGCTGTTCCCAAGTTGATTCCACTTGTGAAGCAGTGTTCGGAGTAGTTAACTGTTCATTATTAACTAAAGTTTCCCACCCTTAAAACACTGGTCTTTTTTTATTCACCTTTACCTGTTATTACCCATATCCATTGATTTTTAACACAAGTATAATAGAGGTTAAGCAGTCTGTTCATATACTTCGTCCCATTTTTCTAACACTTCTGCCATTACAAAGGATTTTGCTCAACTCTTTGTCGTTGCCGCTGATTGTAGCCATAAGCTGTTGGGGCGTTATCCCAAGTGTTTCTCCTAAAAATGCGAAGTATACGTTTGATACAGGCAAGAACTCGCTTCCATAACGTGAGTGCCATGAGGTCGTCCTCTATATCCGAAAAAAGTTCGCCCATGGTTTGATATTCTGTGAACCTCTTTTCCAAAGCCATGACGGTATATGTAAGGTAACATAGCGTTGCGTCGGCTATCTGACCATTAAAGTCGCAACCTTGATAACCTCCTAATCCGAGATATTGCTTAGTCTCCTTGTTCATCACTTCTATGTTCCATCTAATCTGATACACTTCAAAGGCTTTTATGAAAGACATCGTTGTATCCGTGGTGAGCAGGACGTTCCATGTGGAGTTCCTACCATACTTGATGAGGAATATTCTAATAGGTACATCCCCTAAGTTGCCGTTGAGCTGAATATATCGACATCTGTACTTACGACAGTTCTTTTCCTCGTTCACGTTCATAGGTAGCAATGAGTTCTGCAGCATTTTTTTCTTCCTGCCTGATACGGTGTATTTCGTCTTTCCCATTTTAGCAAGTCCAACAAAGTGCATTACTCCTTTACCTATGCTTCTAACACATTTCATAAGTTGCTCGCAAGTGAACCAACTATCGGTAATCACATACTTCGCATGCAAACCCATCTTCCATCCACGGCGAAGCATATTCATGGCAGCTTCCATCTTAGACATCTTACACTCTTGAAAAACGCTTATAATCAGGGGTTGCCAGTATTCCTTTTGGTATGATACGCTTTTCTACGTTGCTGTTTTGTCAGTCCGCAGTCGCCTTGTTTCCCTTTTTCCTGATGCAGTGAAAAATCAAAGGGTATGGTTGTCTTGCCGTCAAAGAAAGCACAAAGTAGCAGTTTGTAGCCCAATACGCACCTGCCTTTAACATGGTCAAAAACACGACTGATACCCTCCATCCTCACACCGCTCTTCTCAAGCACGGTGTCATCTATAATGAAACAGTCGTGGAATCGGATTGAGGAGCTTCGCCATACTTACGCAATAGGCACATGTAACGCAGTGCAAAGCGGTTCATCAAGCGTCTCCAATCCATCTGCGGGCGAGTCATCATTCGATAGAAACAGTTCTTACCATGATTTGAAAGCTCATATATCTTATGCTTGCATATACTGTGGATGCTCTCACCCACAATGCGGAAGAGGCAAAGAGAAAGGATTAGCTCAGATGCCGAAACTCCGTCATGTTTCTCCAATGACAGACGAGATAGCAGGTGACCGATACCAAACTTGCCAAAAAGATGCAATAAATCATCACTCATTCGAGTTTTTAACACTCAAAAGTTTGGATAACTCACTTATTTTTCTCTATTTTTTTGCTTCCATAACAGTTTTTGTTGTTTTGTCTTTGACAATCAGTTTTTACGATTACTAATTTACAAAAGAAAAATTCGACAAACTGTTATTTTTCTATCTATTTGTTAGGGTGGGAAACTTTAGTAATTAACTTCCAGCAATCCAGATGAAATCGAAGTACGTTTCATGTAGACCGAGAGACCTCATCGGAAAGAACGAGCAGAAGCCAAATACAGAAAAGGCGTGTAGCGAATATGGAATCTCAAACTGTTCATTAGAAGAATATCATGATATCATTAGACAATATAAACAAAAATAAAAAAAGAATGGGTGGTGGTATGATACCCCTTCAGAAGAGTATATCAGTGCTATCAGGGATTTAGGGCATTGATCCTAACAGATACAATAGGGCAATTTTACATTCATGCAGAGGATGGCCCCACATTCATCAGCAAAGGAATCGTTTTATACCACATCTGTTGGTTTTTACTATTCTCAACATATGAACTAGATATTCTTCGAACCTCTGATGGATTGGGATTATCCAAAGAATTCATTCCTCTTGATAGTTTTGAGGGCGAGGTCGGTTTTTTTACAATAAAAAGACAGAAGAAGTCTTTCAGTTTTCATTGAATGAGATCAACTGAAAATACCACACAATTAACTACTATTGCAAAATGGGATACATTTAATCTTTTCTTAGATTGGTATCTGTAAAAACTACTATTACTAACATATTCTATGGAAACTATGGGTAATATAGTATACTAATGGGCAAGTGCATAGGCGGTATTACGCATGACGTCTTTGGTTCTGTTGAGAGATTGCCTACGATTCTGCTCGCCCTGATATGGATTTTACTAAGGGGCATGATAAACCGCATATTGGAGTTCAAACTCAAGGAAGGCGTTCTGATGGTGGAAGTAAGAGGTTTAATCTTACCTATGATGGTAACACCCACCCTCATAGATCTCCCAAGAAGGGTGAGGGTGTGATAGATGGACATTAACTATGTATGTAATTGCAAATGGATGAACAATATCAAGAGCTATTGAGATGTATAGAGAGCCTTGATGCAAGAGAGAGAATTCAGGAGCTCGGAGGTGATGTCTTGGATAGAATCAAAAATCGATTTGTACTAGGCAATCCTAGAGTTTGGTGGCTATCTTTTCGTTTTCCCCCGAAGGAGCATCATTATGATGATGATTATCAATACAAACGGATATCTTGCTTCTTGAACAATGAAGACTTCTGCTATTTTATTGCTGAATTGGATGTCACATACATATTCAAGGCAAGGGTCGCAGATGTGGTATTCATTATTGGAGAATGCTCGTTTTTTGAGTACTATGTTGTTTCTATGGACTTGAAGAAGTTGATTTGTGAAACAGAGCATGGAGATTTTCTGGAAATAACGATTTGAGGTGGACTTCAAGCAGGGTTATGAGAGTCGAATATGATACATTATCGTTTAGATTGTCTTCCCAATGTTTCTCAGATTTTCTGCGTTTTTTATTTGTGGCTCCGAGAAATTGTGTAAATTTGCGGAGTGAGATTACGTAAATCTCCACATTTAGAACTTAAAAGTTAAAATGATAAAAACTCGATAGGCTATGTATAAATATGGCGTAGGCGGGAACAAAGAAAGAGCAGGCTGGCGAAAGATCAACAGGGAACCATTTATTAAAGATGTTCATAGTGTTATGAATATTGGAGATTTCATGCAGAGCAAGACACTTTGAATTTATAATTTTTCAACTTAACCTATTTATATGGGGTACCTTATTTCAACCGTATGAACTCTAATAGGCTCCCTATGTTGGATGATATTATCTATTGGGCAGAATACTATCTAGCCAAAAGACAAGACCATTCTTTTCGAGGAGGGTGGCTCTCAGATACTCTATTTGTTGTTACCCTCTGCTTGTTGTTTAACCTCCTGACCTTCTTTTATTGCGTTGAATTTTATCTAGGCTGGGATATTATACAGCATATCCCTATAACTTCTAGGCGAGAATTTAGCTCATGGCTGTATGCGTCTTTTTTCTTTATCCCAATCTTGTCTCTCTTATATTATAAGTACTTCCGAAAATGTCGTTGGAGGCCGTTTATTAAGAGCTATAGCCATAAATCATCTCGAGAGAAGATTGTTGGGAAAATCATATTTTGGAGTTATATGGCAGGAACCTGGGGGGGCTTCATTCTCTGCTTGTACTTCTTCAATCATTAGAAAGATCTTGAAGGAGCCATCGAGAATACAAGCGATTTTCGGGAGCTAAAAACATACGATGTCCACAGAAATCCATACTTTTGCACCTAGTTAATAGCTTCCTCCTCTTCACAAGGTAATCTCGACTCGTTCGCTACCTTACTTCTTTGGAAAGTCCATTGAAGATAATGTTTTACCATAACAACGATTTGTTATGCAGTCATGTAAGGTTGTACTCGAGATACTCGGGGAAGTAATGGAATTAATTGAGCATAGTACTGAGTTTTCTCGCACTACAGACAGAAAAGGATGCCTTATGGTTCCATTCATGGAGGACGCTTTTCATTCTCTCTTTATGGAACAAGTAACACTATACTAGCCGAGCTAATGCTCAACCTGAGTAGCAAGCCCTTCTCTGGTCTGATTCTCATCTATAAAGAAGAGGGGCGACTCAGAGAAATGCTGTTTACAGAGGGCTATATCGTCCGCTACGAAGAACATTACATACAGAAGCGAGGCGGAACCTCTTCATCAATTGTACGATCTCAGCACGTGTCATAGAGATAGGCGATGCCTACTACATTAGTTTGTGGTAGAATATCGCTATTCCTTGATTAGATGTGCGAGGGTGGGATCGGCTTTGATGCGGTCTATCTCATTACTTACGAGGGTTAGGATGTCCTGCTTCACACACTTGTAATTGGCTTCGATAGTCTCTTTGAGATTGTCGGAGCCATCTTCGTTTGTGAACTCCGCGATGATGGGAATGGGCTGATACTCCTTCATCTCGGCAGAAACCTTGGCAGAGTCTACAACTGTCTCAGCGTGGAAAATCTTTTGGTCGATGCGCTCGTCGAAGTTGTCGGAGACAGCTCCGACAAACATACCTTGTGTGAGGTTAGAGATCTTGGAAGTAGGGATAAGACTATCGAGTTGTGTGGAAATGGAAGTGGACTTGTCGTTGCGGTTGATGGTCATGGCCTGACGTTGCTGAAGAACCTTTCCGAAGCGTTCAGAGAGAGTTTTCGCTGTTTCGCCTACGACTTGACCAGAAAAGACATTTCCCACGGTGTTTTGGATAACCTTACTTTCCTTGTCGCCATAGTCGTGAGTGAGCTGCGAGAAGTCTTGAAAGCCCAAACAAACTGCTACCTTGTTAGAGCGTGCTGTGGCAATGAGGTTGTCCAATCCACGGAAGTAGATGATCGGTAGCTCGTCTATGATGACCGAAGATTTGAGTTGCTTCTTCTTGTTGATGAGTTTTACGATGCGCGAATTGTAGAGTCCAAGTGCTGCCGAGTAGATGTTCTGTCGGTCGGGATTGTTGCTTACTACCAAGACTTTGGGCTCACGTGGGGTATTGATGTCGAGTGAGAAATCATCTCCCGTCATCACCCAATAGAGAGCAGGGCTTATCATACGTGAGAGTGGTATCTTTGCCGAAGCAATCTGTCCCTACAACTGATCTTGCGCACCACCCTCCCAAGTATCCATAAAGGGAGAAAGGTAGTTCGCCAATTCATCATAGGCAGTGAGGATGGGGAAGATTTGCGCATAGGGACGATTGAGGAATTCAATGGCGTGTGGAAAGGTGCAATACTTGCCATCCTCGTAGATTTTGAGAAACCAAATATGGCTGCGAGTAAGATGATAGGCGACTCCACAAAGAAATCTCCTTATTTTTGAATCCACGAGCGGTTGAGATTGAGCATAATCGTGTAAGCTCTTTTGTAGGCATCCGAGATGTCCGTCATAAAAATAGGGTTGATGGGATTGCAGCGGTGCGATTTCGAGGGTCATCAAAGTTGATAACGAAGATGAGTTCTGCAGCATTTTTCTTCCTGCCCGATACGGTGTATTTCGTCTTTCCCATTTTTGCATCCGGATATAAGTGACAAAAAGATGAAATAATCATCACTCATTCAGGTTTTAACACTCAAAAGTTTGGATAACTCACTTATTTTCTCTATTTTTGCGTCCATAATAGTTTTGTTGTTTTGTCTTTAAAATCAGTCCTTTTACGATTACTAATTTACAAAGAAAATTCGACAAACTGTTATTTTTTTCTATCTATTTGTTAGGGTGGAAACTTTAGTTATTAATATTCAACTGCTCTTCATCCTTATAAACAACTTGTCCTGCTGAATTAACAACCATATCAGAACGTGTCACACTCCAACCCGTCCAGTCGATGAAATCATGTCTGAACATAAGTTTGTCCGATTGTGCATTACAAACATCAGCAACGTCAAAATCCTGTTTCTCCTCACCAAGCAAGGCATAGAAGACAACGTGTTCCATCACATCGCCAAGCTCTTTACAGATATTCTTGAATCGTTTTTCATTAGCGCATCCGCTAACTCAAACGTTTCTTCAATAGTGTTAGGACGAAGACTTTCATTCGTCTGTTTTCTGTCCCATGGGCATTCCTTCCGAAGTCGTTCTTGAATGTCTAAAAGTCGGGCAAATGCTTTCAGTTTCTCTTCCTTAGTATGCAAAGTCTTGATGCTTAAAGTTAAACATAAATGCAAAAGTACTCATCAACGTACTATTATTGATGCAAAGATACGCTTTTTAGGCGGATTTTTTGTACTTTTGCATCGTTATTTTATAGACAATAAAATTATAATATATATTAAGACAATGGAATTAGCAAGCAAGTATGACCCACAATTAGTGGAATCAAAGTGGTACCAGTATTGGCTGGACAACAAGCTTTTCAGTTCTAAGCCTGATGGCCGTGAGCCTTACACCGTGGTTATTCCACCCCCTAACGTAACGGGTGTGCTTCACATGGGCCACATGCTGAACAATACTATACAAGACATTCTGGTAAGACGTGCCCGTATGGAGGGCAAGAACGCTTGCTGGGTTCCTGGTACTGACCACGCAAGTATTGCTACCGAAGCAAAGGTGGTGAACCGACTCGCTGAACAAGGCATAAAGAAGACCGACCTTACACGTGAACAGTTCCTGAATCATGCATGGGATTGGACGCACGAACATGGTGGCATTATCCTCAAACAGTTGCGTCGACTTGGTTGCTCATGCGATTGGGATCGTACTGCTTTCACGATGGATGATACACGAAGCGAAAGTGTTATCAAAGTATTCTGCGACCTTTACAAGAAGGGTTATATCTATCGTGGAGTGCGTATGGTTAACTGGGACCCACAGGCTCAGACTGCGCTTTCGGATGAAGAGGTAATCTATAAGGACGAACATTCTAAGCTCTATCACCTTAAATATTATGTTGCAGAAGAAGACCAAACAAAGGTTGAGCGCAAGGATGAAGGCAACGTAATACATAAAGATGAGAAGGGTTACTATGCAGTTGTTGCTACTACTCGTCCTGAGACTATCATGGGTGACTCGGCTATGTGTATCAATCCCGAGGACGTTAAGAACACATGGTTGAAGGGTCTTCATGTTATCGTTCCATTGGTAAATCGTGTGATTCCAGTTATTGAAGACACCTATGTTGATATCCAGTTCGGTACTGGATGTTTGAAGGTAACACCTGCTCACGACGTAAACGACCACGCTCTTGGTTTGAAGCATGGCTTAGAGACAATTGATATCTTCAACGATAATGGTACCATCTCAGAAGCTGCTGGTCTTTATGTTGGTCAGGATCGTATGGATGTACGTAAGCAAATTTCAAAGGATTTGGAAGCTGCTGGCTTGATGGAGAAGGTTGAGGACTATGACAATAAGGTGGGTTACTCTGAGCGTACACACGTACCTATCGAACCAAAACTCTCTACACAGTGGTTCTTGAAGATGCAGCACTTTGCAGACATCGCCCTTTCTCCTGTCATGGACGACGACATAGAGTTCTACCCAAAGAAATATAAGAACACTTACCGTCACTGGTTAGAGAACATCAAGGACTGGTGTATCAGCCGTCAGTTGTGGTGGGGTCATCGTATTCCTGCTTATTACTTCAAAGACTCAGAAGGCAAGAATGCTACCGTTGTAGCTGAAACTACTGAGGAAGCATTAAAGTTGGCACAGGAAATCAACCCTTCAGTTACAGCTGCCGACCTTGAACAGGAGAGCGATTGTATGGACACATGGTTCTCAAGTTGGTTGTGGCCAATCTCTGTCTTCGACGGAATCAACAATCCTGACAACGAAGAAATCAGTTACTACTACCCTACCAGCGACCTCGTTACAGGTCCAGATATTATCTTCTTCTGGGTAGCCCGTATGATTATGGCAGGCTATGAGTATCGCGGCAAGTTCCCATTCAAGCATGTCTACTTCACAGGTATTGTACGTGATAAGCTCGGCCGTAAAATGAGTAAGAGTCTTGGTAATTCACCAGACCCAATCATGCTTATTGAGAAGTATGGTGCTGACGGTGTTCGTATGGGTATGATGCTTTCTGCGCCTGCTGGTAACGACATTCTCTTCGATGAGACACTCTGTGAGCAGGGACGTAACTTCAATAATAAGATTTGGAATGCATTCCGCCTTGTTCAGGGCTGGGAAACAGCTGCTACTGAGCAGCCATTAGCGAGTAAGATTGCTGTTGAATGGTTCGATGCTAAGCTGAAAGAAGTAAATGCCGAGATGAACGAACAGTTCAAGAGCTATCGAATTTCTGAGGCTTTGATGACTGTTTACCGACTTTTCTGGGATGAGTTCTCAAGCTGGTACTTGGAGATGATTAAGCCAGAATATGGTAAACCAATCGACAAGCAGACATACGAAGCTACCCTCAAATTCTTCAATGCATTGCTGAAGATGCTCCATCCATTCATGCCTTTCATCACAGAAGAATTGTGGCAACACATCTATGAGCGCAAAGAGAATGAGAGTATTATGCGTGACGAGCTTAAGCTCGATGCACCAAGCAAGGATGAGCTAAAACTTATCGAAGCAATTGAACAGGTTAAGGCAATTGTCAGCGGCGTGCGAACAGTACGTAATCAGAAAAATATTACTCCAAAGGTTGAACTTGACTTAAACGTAATCGGTCAGAACAACTACGAGGCTTATAATAGTGTTATCATTAAGATGGCTAATTTTGAAGACTATCGAAGTGGTAACAGAGAAGAGCAGTGACGCATCTGGCTTCATGGTTGGTACTGACAGTTTCGCTGTTCCAGTGGGCGACTTGATTGATGTTGCAGCAGAGATTGAGAAGCAGGAAAAGGAACTTAAACACCTTGAAGGCTTCCTTGCAGGTATTAAGAAGAAACTTTCAAACGAAAACTTCGTAGCAAATGCCCCCGCAGCTGTTATCGAGCGTGAGCGTAAGAAGCAGAGTGACTCGGAGGAAAAGATTGCTGCTTTGAAAACCAGCCTTGCTGAATTGAAAAGTAAATAAGAATTACAAGTGATAATTTAAATTGAGTAGAAAGAAAACTTTCAGTATTCTTTCTACTCTTTTTTGTATATAAAAAAAGAGAGGCGCAAGCCCCCTATAAAAGCATAAATCCCAACTCCGTTAGGAGCTGGGACTATATTGTTTGTTTGGAATAGTTGTTTGTTTGTTTCGCTTTAAGCCTCAGGCTTTACAGTCTTAGCAGCGTATACTTCCTCTGAAAGAACAGAAACAGTACTCTTGTTGTACTTGCCCTTGTGGAAGTAAACAACACCGTCTGCAAGTGCATACAAAGTGTCGTCCTTACCCTGTGCTACATTCTCACCAGGGAAGTGTTTGTTACCACGCTGACGAACGATGATGTTACCTGCGATAATCTTCTGACCACCCCAGATTTTAACACCTAAACGCTTTGAAGCTGATTCACGACCGTTCTTAGAACTACCTACACCTTTTTTATGTGCCATTCTTAAGTCCTCCTTTTTAAGCGTTAATTGATTTAATTTCTACCTGAGTGAAGTGTGTACGATGACCGTTCTTCTTTCTGTAGTCCTTGCGACGCTTCATCTTGAAGACGATTACCTTGTCGCCCTTTACGAGAGGAGCTACTACCTCAGCTACTACCTTTGCGCCCTCAACAGTTGGTGCGCCTACTGTGACTGTTCCGTTGTTCTCAACCAACAAAACCTTGTCAAACTCAACAGTCTTGCCTTCTTCCGCATCTTTGATGTGGTTTACGAAGAGCTTCTTGCCCTCCTCAGCCTTAAACTGCTGACCGTTAATTTCTACAATTGCGTACATTATTTATATTGTAAACGGGTTTTTACCGACGGGCGGCTGAGCATCTATCCAGCACTTATTCTGAGCCCAATACGGCATAATCAGCTGCAAAGTTAATAAAAAATAATCTTATATAACATAACAACGAACAACATTTCTCTTCTAATTAACAATAATTAGAGCATTATTATGACACCTAAGGCCTCAATCTTCTTCCCTTTCCCAAAACTCCCAACTGGCAAAGGCTTGCAAAAGAAGCATTTCAAGTCCATTTTTGATTACTGCTCCTCGTTCATGTCCCTTAGTCATAAATAAAGTTTCATCTGGATTATAAAGCAAATCATACAACAAGTTATGATTGTCCATTGCCTCGTATGGTAGCGGAGGACAGGCCTCCGTGTTTGGATACATACCCAGTGGAGTACAATTTACAATAACATTATAGTCACGAATAATCTCTGGTGTAACCTCTTCATAGGTTAAGACGTCAGGTCGTTTAGTACGTGAAACAAACTTTGTTTCCAATCCAAGTGACTTTAATCCATAATTTACTGCCTTCGAAGCACCACCTGTACCGAGTATAAGAGCCTTCTTATGATGGCGTTCGAGCAAGGGTTCAATACTACGTGTGAAACCAATCACATCGCTATTAAAACCTTTTAATATCGTCCTGTTACCTTTATGGATAACACGGATAACATTAACGGCACCAATAGCTTTAGCCTCCGGACTAAGACTATCAAGATAAGGAATTACCTGCTCCTTATAAGGAATGGTCACATTCAGTCCACGTAATTGAGGATTAGCATCAATTACCTCTTTGAAATCCTCTATAGATGGAATTTCAAAGTTGATATATTGGGCATTAATATTCTCGTTCTCGAATTTCTCGTTGAAATAGCCAATAGAGAAAGAATGCCCTAAGGGGAAGCCTATTAGTCCGTACTTGTCCATAAATTTATCTTGTTCTATAAATTATTTAATCATCCAATACTTCGAATGACGTTCTACCTAAAAGCAACTTTCCTGTCACTGCCATCACTTCTATTGGATACTTAACTCTCTGTTTCACAGTAGTATTAAGAGAAATGTTAATTATGACAGGAAAACAAAATCAAACTTTTATAATAAAAATTCTAATCGTCTTTCCTTACTTTTAGGACTATTATCCATCCTTCAGATGAGGTTTATTTTTCTGCAAAATACATCGTACAGATACCGAAAGTCAATCGACGGAAAGAACTTTTTGTAAACCCTGCTTTCTGGAATATCTCCATCATCTTTTCGCCTTGTGGAAATGCCTCGATAGTCTTGTTAAGATATTCGTATGCACTTTTATCCTTTGAAATAAACTTAGCGTAGTTAAGTAAAAAAACGTGTTAGAATAGATACGAAAAAGCTGCTTCATGGGAAATTTGACAGGTGTTGTCAGTTCAACAATGCTCAGATGTCCACCCTTCTTCAGTACACGGCAAATCTCGGTAAGTCCTTTATCGAGGTTTTGGAAATTACGAATACCGAATGCGGCTGTCACTGCATCAAATGTATCGTCAGGAAAAGAAAGGTTGAGGCAGTCTTCTTTCTGAAAAGAAATAACCTCGCTCAGTCCAGCTACTTTTACCTTTTCACGACCGATAGCCATCATACCCTCAGAAATATCTGCACCGATAAGATGATCGGGCCTGAGTTCTTTGGCTGCAAGAATAGCAAAGTCGCCAGTTCCCAGATAGCAATATCAAGCATCATCTTTGGACGGAAAGGGAGTAGCTGACGGATAGCCTTCTTGCGCCATCCCTTGTCAATATTTCCTGAAAGACGATGGTTCAGTGTATCATAAGTTGGGGCAATATTGTCAAACATCTCTTCGATGAGTTTGCCTTTCTCGCCATCGCCATCATAGGGTTTTATCTTTTTCCTGTTCGTACATATTTTTATTTTAATTCATAAATTCATAACTCTAAATTCCTAATTATGTTTACTACTCTTTGATGCGTTATTGTTTATCAGCGAATAGTCCTAATCTTAATTAAGAACTTAGAATTATGAATTTGTAATTATCAATTTACTTTCTTGAAGCCAAGTATTGCTTTACGTTCTCTTCGATACGTGCAGCAATGTCGCCTTCAAAAACAGCCTTATCAAACTTTTCGCCCGTGATATGCTCGTAAAGCTCGATGTAACGGTCACTAACACTCTCAGCATATTCGTCTGTAATCTCAGGCATTGTTTGTCCAGGTTCGTTCATGAAGTTATGTTCGATAAGCCACTGACGAAGGAACTCTTTAGAAAGTTGCTTCTGTGGTTCACCCTTCTCAAGTTTCTCCTCATATCCTTCGGCATAGAAGTAGCGGCTTGAGTCTGGTGTATGAATCTCGTCGATGAGGTAGCATTGACCATCACGCTTACCAAATTCATATTTAGTATCTACAAGGATTAAGCCCTGTTTTGCTGCAATTTCCTGACCACGTGCAAAGAGTTTACGGGTCCAATCCTCAATAATTGCATAATCTTCGCAGAAACGATACCCTGTTCAATAATCTCCTCCTTAGAGATATTCATATCGTGACCCTCGTCTGCCTTAGTAGTTGGAGTAACGATTGGCTCTGGGAAACGCTCGTTCTCACGCATACCATCAGGGAGCTTCACACCACAAATCTCGCGACATCCGTCTTTGTAGGCACGCCATGCCGAACCAGTAAGAATAGAGCGGATAATCATTTCAACACGAAAGCCTTCACACTTCAGACCAACGGTTACCATTGGGTCGGGAGTCGCTAACTTCCAGTTAGGACAGATGTCTGTTGTCAGGTCAAGAAACTTGGCAGCAATCTGGTTCAAAACCTGTCCTTTGAACGGTATTCCTTTTGGTAAAACAACGTCGAATGCAGAGATTCGGTCGGTAGCTACCATGACGATAAGATCGTCGTTAATGTCATACACATCACGTACTTTGCCGTGATACACACTCTTCTGTCCATCGAAATGGAATTCAGTTTTTGTTAATGCTTTCATTGTTATTATGTTTATAGAGTCCTATCTCTTGTTAGCCTTATCATGTGCTTCGTAGGCATTCACGATACGCGTAACCAATTTGTGTCTTACAATATCCTTCTTGTCAAGATTGATGACTGAGATACCATCTACACCGTTTAGAATGGAAAGAGCCTCCTTCAATCCACTCTTTTCAGCATGAGGAAGGTCAATCTGTGTAAGGTCGCCCGTGATAACCATCTTTGTATTCCACCCCATTCGGGTTAAAAACATACGAATCTGTGCAGGTGTAGTGTTCTGTGCTTCATCAAAGGATAACAACTGCATCGCTCAGTGTGCGACCTCGCATGAATGCCAATGGAGCAATCTGGATGATATGTTTATCCATCATATCCTGCAGTTTGACAGCAGGAATCATATCCTCTAACGCATCGTAAAGCGGTTGCAGGTAAGGGTCAATCTTATCCTTCATGTCACCCGGAAGGAAGCCAAGTTTCTCACCAGCCTCAACAGCTGGACGTGAAAGAATAATCTTCTTAGCAGCTTTCTCTTTGAGTGCCTTTACTGCCAAGGCAATACTGAGATAGGTTTTACCTGTTCCTGCTGGACCAACTGCAAATATCATATCATTTTTCTCGAAGGTATCAATCAGTTGTTGCTGATGCTCCGAACGCCCTTTAATAGGTCTGCCCGATACAGAATAAACAAGGACGTCCTTTATCGCATCAGCCTTAGTCTTACGACCTTTCACGATATCAAGGATGTCCTCTTCTGTAATAGTGTTATATCGTTCCACATGCTTACGCATGGTTTCAATGTCTTCTTCTATCTTTGCCATCTCCTCTTCATCTCCTAAGATGCGGATAACATTGTCTCTTGCAACAATCCTCAGTTTGGGAAAGAGCGACTTTATCATTTGGAGATGACTATTGCCAACCCCGTAGAAAACCACGGGATCAATATCTTCAAGAATTATATGCTTTTCTATCAATTTACTCCTTTTTATATTTGTTCGCAAAAGTTACTATAAAATAATGATACTTACAAATTATTCTTAATTCATAATTCGCAATCAGCAAAAACTTATTACCTTTGTATCAATGAAACAAAAAGCAAAGATAACAAAAGAAGCAATTTTTATTGGGCTTCACCGCTATAACTTTTCTTTTAGCCATCATAAGATTAGTGTTCCCATCTATCGCCTTTAATAGGGCGAAAAGTGTTGATTAATGATAATTCTCTTATCACAGAAACAACTGATTCGATTAAGATTAAAAACACAGTCGGCTACAAGTAATGCAAAAACTACTCTTTTCTACAAAGCAAATGGTTCGTTAAAGAAAAACAGAATTATTGGTGTAAGAGATTATGAAGAGTCTTTCCCTGACCTACAACCACAACAGATTAGAGCTGCATTGCACTATGGCGTGAAACCTGTTACTAATCGAAATGATGCGGAAAGACGTAAAAATGAGTTAGTGTATATAGGCAGCAATCCATATTACAAGATGAAGAAATTAAATAATAGTGTTCCTTATCTTGTACCACGTGCTGCCATCTTACTTCAGGACATCTCACGCAACTTCATGGACAGCCTGCAAACAAAGGGAGTGCCTATCAATAAGATTTTAGTTTCAAGTGTATTGAGAACAAAGGAAGATGTCGAGAAACTTCGTCAACATAATCATAACGCAACAGAGAATAGCTGTCACTTATATGGGACAACCTTTGATATTGCCTACAACAAGTATGCTGCCATCACTCGACCTGTAACAAACGACACACTTAAATGGATCTTGAGTGAGGTGTTAAATGATCTGCGCTCACAAGGAAGATGCTTTATCAAACACGAGAAACGACAAGGTTGTTTCCATATCACTGTGAGATAACAATGCCTCAATTATGTAAATAGATCAAAACAACAAAACACTGAAACGACTTGCAATTAACACCCTGTTTACATTTATTCCGCTATTAGATAACCCGACATTAAGGCTAAACATACTTAATAATTATCAAGTATAATACTCGCAAATAATTAATAAATGCAAAATACAAGCATTTTATTAACTTTTACATGTTAATTGTTTAAGAAAAACATACCTTTGCAAATGTAAACAAAGTACAGCAAAAGGAGTAAATCCACGAGCGGTACCAAGATAAACAGAGAGGAATGAAGAAAAAAACAATTTGGACAATAGCCATCATCATGGGACTATCCTTCCTTGGCTTACTTCTGCTTCAACTCAATTACATCGAAGAAATGGCTGAGATGAAGAAGGAACAGTTTGACGAATCCGTCAATCGTGCTCTCTATCAGGCTTCACGTAATATGGAATTGAACGAAACTCTCCGTTACTTAGAAGATGATGTAAATAAAAAAGAACTTTCACAAAAAAACGAACAAATAACAAATAAAGATACTTCATCAACCGCTCATCAAGTTCCAGACGCAAACCATCAAGGAGAACCATATACTTCATTTGAAGCCAAACTAATTCAAACGAAACCCTCTTTGACTCCAAAGGCTATGATTCTCAGCAATGATAGTAGTACATTGTCTGCAACAAAACGTAACATGCAAGAGATTGTTCGCAATCGCTACGTTTATCAAAAGGCTATGTTAGAAGAGGTGATATACAACATCCTTTATTCTGCATCTGATAAACCCTTGCGAAATAGAATCAACTTTAAGCTACTGGATCAAGACTTAAAGGCGGAGATGATGAATAATGGTATCAACATTCCTTATCACTTCACCGTAACAACACAGGATGGCAGAGAAATCTATAAATGTCCTGATTACATAAATGATGGCGAGGAAAACACCTACTCTCAGGTCTTATTTAGAAATGACCCCGCAAATAGAATGGGTGTTGTAAAAGTACATTTCCCAGAGATGAATAACTACATCTTCTCCAGTGTACGCTTTATGATTCCCTCCATTATCTTCACTTTTGTGTTATTGCTCACATTTATCTTCACAATTGTAACCATATTTCGACAGAAACGTTATAGTGAGATAAAAAATGACTTTATCAACAATATGACACATGAACTCAAAACACCTATCGCAAGCATCTCTTTAGCGGCTCAGATGATGAATGACAAAACGCTCACAAAAAGCACAAAGATGATTGAACACTTGGGAGGTGTTATCAATGATGAGTCTAAACGTCTGCGTTTCCTTGTTGAAAAAGTACTCCAAATGAGTATGTACGACCGCAAGAAAGCCGTGTTAAAAAAGAAACATACAGACCTGAATGAAATGGTTGAAACAATTGCTCACTCATTTAGCCTGCGTGTTGAACATACAGGAGGAAAGGTTTATACAGAAATCGAAGCAATTGACTCCTTGATGTATGTTGATGAGATGCACTTCCAAAATGTCATCTTCAATCTTCTGGATAATGCTGTAAAATATGCAAAAACTGATGAACCATTAGACGTCTATCTGAAAACCTGGAACACTAAGGAGAACCTCTACCTTTCTGTTCGCGACACAGGGCAAGGTATTAAAAAAGAGAACCTGAAGAAGATTTTTGACAAGTTCTATCGCGTTCACACAGGAAATCTCCACAATGTCAAAGGATTTGGATTAGGACTGGCATACGTTAAGAAAATGGTCGAACTTCACGAAGGTGAAATTAAAGTACTAAGCGAATATGGTAAAGGTACAAAATTCGTTATAAAACTACCCGTAATACATGACGAAGAAATAGAATAACAACAATCAATTAGGAATATAAACAACTAAAATAAATATAAGTTATGGATGATAAATTAAAAATTCTTTTGTGTGAAGATGACGAAAATCTTGGAACACTTTTGAGTGAATATTTACAAGCAAAAGGTTTTTCTGCCGACCTTTGCGCTGATGGTGAGATTGGCTACAAAGCCTTCTTGAAGAACAAGTATGACATCTGTGTGCTTGATGTTATGATGCCAAAGAAAGATGGCTTCACACTTGCACAAGAAATCAGACAAGCTAATGCAGAAATTCCAATTATCTTCCTTACAGCAAAACAGTTGAAAGAAGATATCTTAGAAGGCTTTAAGATTGGTGCTGATGATTATATCACTAAACCTTTCTCTATGGAAGAACTCGTATTCCGTATTGAAGCTATTCTGCGTCGTGTAAAAGGAAAGAAAACAAAGGAGTCAACAATGTATAACATTGGACGCTTCACCTTTGACACACAGAAGCAATTGCTTACATTGGACAACAACCCAGAGAAGGCAACTAAGCTGACTACAAAAGAAAATGAGTTGCTTGCATTACTCTGCGCACACTCTAATGAGATTCTGCAACGTGATTATGCACTAAAAACAATCTGGATTGACGACAACTACTTTAATGCTCGTTCAATGGATGTTTATATCACTAAACTGCGTAAACATTTGAAGCCAGACTCACAGATTGAAATTATCAATATCCATGGTAAAGGATATAAACTCATTGTGCCAGAGGAGCAATAATTCCTGACAGAATAAAACTAAAACATAAAAAAGGAAATGGTAGACTGATTATTTTCAGACTACCATTTTCTGTTATAAACTAAGCCAGTAACTCAACAGATTTGCCATCTTACTCAGTTCGAATAGTAAATTTTCATTTGTAGAAATTCTTATTCTTACTTACTTTTTTCTAATCCACTACGTTTTGTACGCTTAAATGAACGATAATCATCGAGTTCTATCTCTACATCTGGCTCAACCAATTCACATTTCCTTGGTAATAAGAACTTCATATACTTAATATTCAAACCACGCTCTATCCATTGATTTTCATAATAAGTATGAATGCCAAGTATTTCACGCGTCTTCTCATCCATATCAGACTTCACAACACTATCCTCTCCTAACTCATTCTCATAAAGGTCTTCTGTACAAAAAAGAACAGGTAATGTGTTCTTTTCAACCATATAGGTAGTATAAGTGAATAAGAAATTAGAATCTGTTTTAAGATGTACTACACCACCATCAATTAAGAAACGACGATAACGAGTCATGAAGAAGGTAGAAGTCAAACGCTTATGCACATTCTTCATCTGTGGATCAGAGAAAGTAAGCCATATCTCTTGCACTTCATCCTCACTGAAAAAACGATCAATAATTTCAATGCTTGTACGAAGGAATGCTACATTATCCAGTCCTTCTTCCAAAGCCTGCTTAGCTCCTGTATAAATACGAGCAGCCTTAATATCAACACCTATAAAGTTAATATCTGGATAAACACGCGCTAAGCCTACGGTGTATTCGCCCTTTCCACAACCTAACTCAAGTACTATCGGATTATTATTATGGAAATACTGTTCACGCCAATGTCCCTTCATCTCGAACGGAACTTCACTAACAACGCTATATGGATATTGAAAAACGTTCTTAAACGTTTCCATCTCTGCAAATTTCTGTAACTTTCCTTTACTCATGGATGCAAAGGTACAATAAAAATAAGAAATGAACCGTAAGTCGAAGTATTTAATTAAATTCTATAGACTGTATAACTATAATATTACCAGATTACAATATTATTTTGTATCTTTGTACTCTAAAAGAGAGTAATCATGGCAATTAAAGCTGCATTCTTCGACATAGATGGTACATTAGTGTCATTTAAGACGCATCAAATACCTGCATCTACAATAAGCGCAATTGAGCAGGCAAAAGAACAAGGAGTGAAGATTTTTATCTCCACTGGGCGTCCTGTGGCTCTCATTAACAATATTGGTTCTATCCGTCATCTGATTGATGGATATATAACCTTTAATGGCGCACGCACCTTCATTGATGAGAAAGATATCACATTGATGCCAATTCCTAAAAAAGAGGTGATGGCAATGATAGAGGATGCCACCCTTCGCGATTATGCAGTCTTGCTATGTGGTCGTGACAGAGTTGCGCTCCACAACCATAAACCTATCTTTGATGAAATCTTCGTTCAGGGTTTAGGGGTAAATAATGTTGATACCCAACAGTCCATAACCCCACTGCTTGACCAACCAATTCTTCAACTCACACCATTCTTTAAGAAAGAAGATGAGGCAAAAATTATCCTTTCTATGCCACATTGTGTTTCTGCACGCTGGCATCCAGAGTTCACTGATATAACCATAAAAGGAGCTGACAAAGGAAATGCCTTGAAGCAACTGACAAAACACCTCAACATCAATCTGAACGAGTGTGTTGCTTTTGGAGATGGTGGGAACGACAGAACAATACTACAAACTGCGGGTATAGGAATTGCAATGGGAAATGCTAATGAAGATATAAAAGCGACAGCAGACTATATCACAACAAGTGTAGATGAAGACGGAATACGCAATGCATTCATCCACCTTGGAATTATCAATAAATAAAATGACATGATAATAACCTTTAATATTAATTTTGAAGGTGATAGAATTACAGATTAGGAATAAAATATACAATGTCAAATAATATAAATCAATCTTCACAAGAGAAACGTACAGCCTTTGTCGTAATCTTCGCATTCTGTGTTATGCTTGCAGAGATTATAGTGGGATTATCATCTCGCTCTATGGCACTCTTTGCAGATGGAGTTCACATGGGCTCACACGTATTAGTCATTGGACTTAATTGGGCTGCATACATTTTAGTACGTTATTTGAAAAGTAAAGGAATTAATAATTACAACACTGAGAAGATTTTAAATCTTGCTGCTTTTACAAGTGGTATTTTATTAGTACTTACGGCAATCTTTATTGTTGTCGAAGCAATAGAACGCTTCTCTACTTACGGAGAGATTATTAACTACGAATTTGCCTTAACAACAGCAGCAATAGGTTTGATAGCCAACATCATTAGTGCCTCTGTCCTTCACGGATATAATGGTACAATAGACTACAATAGCCATGCTGCCTATCTCCATGTCCTTTCTGACGCCTTAACCGAGACGGGAGCAATTATTGGAATTCTATGTGCAATGTTTTGGAACATTACATGGATTGATTCTGCTGTGGCTATTGTAAGTGCCGTGGTTGTCCTTCGATGGGCTAAAAGGTTATTATGGGACACTGGACGCTCATTGACAAAAACCGAAGATATTCTACCCTCCTAAGATTTTACTTTGATAATAACATATTGGCCATTATGGTTCGAGTAGATGACAACATCTGTCTAAACCATAATGGCCAATATTAGTTTATTGAAACAACATAAGATTGTTTATTAAAGGAGAGCTACAACAGGAAATTCCATTTAACCTCTTCTATTTTCATATCCGTAGATTCTTCATTAAAAGAAAATCCTTGTGGTTTATTACCTTCCACACTAATTTCAACAACCGTCATAACATTGCGCTTAACAACTAACTCCTTAATTTCTTCCTCTACCGTTCCATCATCTTTCGTCCAAGTAATCTTAACATTCAAAGTTGTTTGATAATTATCCTGGCACGCCTTGGCGATATTACGAAAAGAATATACAGCAGCGTTATTATAAGCCTTACTCTTCTTAGTTAAAGAGAAACGCCAACCTACATAATTAATCACTAAACTACCCTCCTCTGGTGGTAAGACCTTGAAATTAAGTCCAAAAGATGCTTTTCTCATATCTATCGTTAAGTCCTTTGCTTTCATCGGACTAAAATCACTGAAAGTACCATAGAGCTTCGTAACACGTGGATATTCCACATCTCGTCCGTCCATAATAGAAGTTTCACCCTTCGTTATATGAGAAAGATTTTCATCCTTTGAGAAAACAAAACTATTCATCAGCTTTGTTCCACTATCATTACCATGTTTAAAAGGTAACAAATACTCTCCATCCTTAGTGCGTAGCCTATCATCACCTTCCTCTACTATAAGACATTCCACTTTATAGAGATTATCCTTGTTCATCCTTATTGCTATCGTTGAGGGCTTATTAAACAAACCATAAGCATACATAGAATAACTCTCGTCATTAGGTTTTTTCTCGTAAACATTAACGGCATAAAGTTTTTGCTTACTTACTTCATGACCTGAGGCCCTACTTAAGTCCTCACTTCTTGCCTCTAACATCTCTTCAAATGTTTCAACACGAAGTTCCTTTGGATGAATGCGAACCATCCTTATCTGATTAGACCTTTCCTTACTCGATGTTCTGACATCATCCTTGCTATCCAACACAGGCTTCTCACATGATGCAAACAAAAATACACATAGGAAAAACCAAAACCACATCACTTGTCTTTTCATAACATTATTTGTTTAAGTTATTATTCATCTTCCCAAATATTTTCTTCCTCAACGACATCAAATGAAACATCCTTCGATAATTGATGCAAGTTTGACTCTGAGTTATTATGCACTAAACCATCCTTATTAGTCAACGACTTATCCTTAGGCGAATCAACTAATAGATGGAATAAGCACGAAATCTGATATTCCCTTATAAAAGGGTTTGGTGTATTTCTTCATTGGTATTTTATTGATATGAATTATTATGGCTTTATTTAAGAAAAGATATTACCTAACAAGATACTTCTTACCTTTGATAATTACGATTCCTTTGTATTGTCTTCCTACACGCTGACCTGATATGTTATAAATAGGACCATCATAAGAATCATCTACACATTGTTCAGGTCCTTGTATACCCAATGTCTCGTCAAAGCCAAGAAAACTCTTAGCCATGGTAACCCTTGATGGTGAATAAGCAATATATGCCTTGTGTGGCTCATTCTCAAAAGGTTCTCCATTGGGATTTTTCCAATAAAACCCAACACCTTTACTACCCTTTGCAAATAAGTAATACACTTCCCCACCCTGTTGTTTGGGTCTTTGTGTCAGAACCTCGTAAAGCATTATTAGGATCAGGACTACCTGCCGAACTTGATTCTAAAAAGAAATAGTGACCTTCTTGTGCCTCTAAAACAACAGCCGTAGCCTTTGGAAGAACTTGACCTTCTTCATACCTAAGACTTTCAGAGAGAATATTTTTATCAATTCTATAAGTGTGCGCAATAACACCCTTAGGGATAACAAAGGACTTATCGCTATAAAAAAACGTTGCTCGCTCTGCTGACGAAACATTAACAGGAATTCCTATCTGTACTTGTTTCTTATAAGAGACTTTCACTGATGAAATAGAAATATTAGCCGTTGAAAAGGGCCTAAACGAAACACTTGTTTCTTCACCAGTCCATTCTTGAGAATATGACACTTTATTTTTATTCGTTTTTCTACGACTACCTTGTAACTTGCCCACTTCTTTGTAAAGTGCGAACTGCTCTCTTTCTCCCTTAATAATAAAGGTTATAGAGGTAATCATATACCTTCCTCCGTCAACCACTAAGATATCCTTACCGTCTTGAAGGTGCAGCCAAACATCTTTGTCATCCTTCTTTTTACCTTTCCTTAAAACTGGTGTAATATCACCTCCTTCTCGATTATGAAACCTTAAAGTTATTCCATTCTTCTCAATTGATGAAGGTGACTTTCCTTTTTGATAGTATTCTTTAAAATCAAAAGTCACAGTTTCAGTTTCATCTGCGCAAATTGAAAGAGGCAGAAGTAATAATAGCATTAGAATGAATATCTTTTTACTCATAGATATAGAAATAAAAGGTGTATTGTTCATTGTTTCTAAATTATCAAAGCCTCAATATATTAGAGTTCATGGTATTATTAAAGCATATCTCTTTCATTTTCTTTTTGAGATACATCACCACAAAGATATATAAATTATTAGAAAAAGAAATATTTTGAAAAAAGAAATTTCAATAAATTCGAAAATTATTTTTATAACGAGGGCGTATCTATCCAAAATGTGATACGATTACAAATATAAATCTATGCCATGAAATGCTTAAAACGTAAATAATAGTAGGATTAATAAGAAAGGGAACTATAGCCTCACAGCCAAGTTCCCTTCAAATTATTGAGATGATAAAAGTATTAATATCACCTTAAAAGTTTTAGTTCCACCAAGAAACACATATAAATTATTGTTGAACAATAATCTTCATACCTTCTTCCACAGCCTCCATGTTCAGTGGGATGAGAGAATGGTGACGCTCTGGTAAACTCTTAAAGAGTGCTTTTTTCAATCCGTCTGTACTCACTACTGGACAAACTTTAAGTAAGCCACCGAGAACAATCATATTGAAAACCTTAGCATTTTTCATCTCAGCAGCCTTATCCATCGCGTTAATACGAAAGACTGTTATATCCTCACGAGTCGGTGGATTAAAGACACCATAGCCGTCATAGATAAGAATGCCACCCGGTTTAACCTTTGGTTCAAATTTATCCAGTGAAGGCTGATTCAATACTATTGCTACGTCATACTTGCTAAGAATAGGAGAAGATATACGCTCATCACTTACGATAACAGTCACGTTGGCGGTACCACCACGCTGCTCTGGTCCATAAGCAGGCATCCATGTAATCTCCTTATTCTCCATTAGTCCAGAATAAGCCAGAATCTTACCCATAGAGAGTACACCCTGTCCGCCGAAGCCACTAATAATTATCTCTTTCTTCATATTAAACCATTATTTAAATTGAATGAAGACTATTTAAGACCAGTTGTGTCCTTCAAATCTCCCTTCTCGTATTCAGGAAACATATTCTCACGCATCCACTCGTTGGCTTTTACAGGAGTAAGTTTCCAACCACTATTACAGGTCGCAACAATCTCTACTAACGAGCTTCCCTTTCCTTGCATACTTACTTCAAACGCCTTGCGAATTGCACGCTTTGCCTTATTAATTGAAGCAACGGTGTCAACACTCTGACGAGTTACATAGCAGGTTCCTTTCAGACGACTTGCTAACTCCGTAATGTTCAGATTATAGCCATGCAATTCTGGCTCACGACCGTATGGACAAGTTGCTGTCTTCTGACCCATAAGCGTTGTGGGAGACATCTGACCACCTGTCATACCATAAATGGCATTATTAATAAAGATAATTGCAAAGTTCTCACCACGGTTCAAAGCATGGAGTGTTTCTGCCGTACCAATACAAGCAAGGTCACCATCACCCTGATAAGTGAATACCAAACGATCATTCCAAAGACGCTTAATACCATGTTGCAACAGCTGGGGGCACGACCATGAGGAGCCTCCTGCCAGTCGATATCAAGATAGCGATAAGCAAATACGGCACAGCCTACAGGGCATACACCAATCGCCTTATCACTCATTCCCATATCTTCGATTACCTCTGCAACTAACTTATGTACCACACCATGTGAACAACCTGGACAATAGTGCATTGTCGTATCGTTCATCAAAGTAGGCTTCTTATACACCAAATTCTCAGGTGAAATTATATCATTTGCCATAATAGACGTCCTCCCTTCTTACTTTACTAACTTTTCCTTGAGTGCATTGACAATCTCTTCAGGGTCAGGAACGATACCACCTAAGCGACCAAAGTCTCTACTGGTAATGCTCCGTTAATAGCCAAACGTACATCCTGTACCATCTGACCAGCATTGATTTCACTTACCAATACTCCCTTCTTACCCTTGCAAAGCTCTGCAAGCTGCTTGCTTGGGAAAGGCCACAAAGTGATTGGACGGAACAAACCGACCTTCAATCCTTCCTCACGAGCTAACTCAACAGCCTTCTCACCAATACGTGCCGCACTACCGAAACTAACGATAACATAATCAGCATCTTCGCACTGCTGAGTCTCAAAGCGCACTTCATTCTCACGTATCTGACGATACTTCTCCTGTAAATGGAGGTTTCTCTCTTCCATTATCTCTGGCTTCAATTCCAAAGAAGTAATGATATTAGGGGCACGATCAGGCGTGCGACCCATAGAAGCCCAAGGACATTCCTTACGAATTTCCTCCTCCGTACGACGTGGTTTCTGTGGAGGAAGAACAACCTTCTCCATCATCTGACCAATCACACCGTCAGAAAGAATCATTGCTGGGTTACGATACTTGAATGCTAACTCGAATGCCAAGTCAACAAAGTCAGCCATTTCCTGTACAGAGTTTGGTGCCAATACAATTACATTGTAATCACCATTACCACCGCCACGCGTTGCCTGGAAGTAGTCACTTTGACTCGGCTGGATAGTTCCAAGACCTGGTCCACCACGCTGGACGTTAACAAAGACACCAGGGAGTTCCGCACCAGCCATATAGCTGATACCTTCCTGCATCAAAGCTACACCTGGCGATGAGGAACTTGTCAGCACACGCTTACCAGCACCAGCACCACCATAAATCATATTAATAGAAGCTACCTCGCTCTCAGCCTGAAGAACAACCATACCCGTTGTTTCCCAAGGCTTCAATGCAGCAAGCGTCTCAATTATTTCACTCTGAGGAGTAATAGGGTAACCAAAGTAGCCATCAGCACCACAGCGAATAGTGGCATAAGCGATAGCCTCGTTACCCTTCATTAGTTTTACATCTTGTTCTGCCATAATTATTCCTCCACTTTTTTACGATAGACAGTAATACAGCCATCAGGACAAACCGTAGCGCATGCAGTACAACCAATACAATCGTCTGGTCGTGCAGACTCCGCATACGGATATCCGTGGGCATTAACCTTTTTCTGAGCCAATGCAATCACATCTTTCGGACATGCAACGATACACAATTGGCATCCTTTGCATCGATCTGTGTTTACCACAATGGCACCTTTCATCTTGCTCATAGTTTTTGTATTTTTAAGGATTATATGCGTCCTTGTTATAAAAGTTGAGAATATTCTCCACCATTTCTTTTGCCACTACTGCTGGAGAATTAGGGTCCAACTCGATAGCCTCCATGTAATTGGCTAAGGCCTCTTGCCAGTCGCCTCTCTGTCGGCATTCATTACCTCGTTGGAAATATTCTTCTGCCGTCATCTACTTATAGTATTCTTTCTTGCCTGCGGCAAGTGTATTTTTCATTAACGAACAAATGGTCATTGGTCCGACTCCACCTGGAACAGGCGTAATAAAAGAGCAGAGAGGAGCTACCTCGTCATACTTCACATCACCACATAGTCTGAAACCTGTCTTGCGTGTTTCATCCTCTACACGTGTCGTACCAACGTCAATAACCACTGCACCAGGCTTCACCATATCAGCTGTCACAAACTCTGGTCTGCCAATAGCTGCAATAATAATATCAGCTTCCAGACACTCTTTCTTCAAGTCTTTTGAACGAGAGTGGCACACGGTTACCGTTGAATCGCCATATTGTTTCTGCATCATCAACTGTGCCATTGGTTTACCAACAATATTGCTTCGACCCAAGATAACACACTTCTTACCAGAAGTTTCAATATGATAATGCTGCAATAAAGTAAGAATACCCAATGGTGTAGCAGAGATAAAGCAAGGAAGACCGATAGCCATACGACCCACATTGATAGGATGGAAGCCATCAACATCTTTGCGATAGTCTACAGCCATGATAATCTTCTGTTCGTCAATATGCTTTGGCAAAGGAAGCTGAACGATGAAGCCATCAACATCCTCATCCTTGTTCAGCTTATCCACACAAGCCAAAAGCTCATTTTCTGTTACATCAGCCTCAAAACGAATGAGTGTAGACTTGAAGCCACACTGTTCGCAAGCAATTACCTTATTCTTTACATAGGTCTCACTTCCTCCATCGTGTCCCACCAATACGGCAGCCAGATGGGGTTGCTTCCCTCCTGCGGCAACAATAGCCTTCACCTCTGCGGCAATCTCCTGCTTTATAGCAGTTGCGGTTGCCTTTCCGTCTATTAACTGATATTCCATAGTAATATATTATTTGATAAATAAGTTGTTTACAACTTCGGCATTCCCGGCATTCCCGGCATTCCCTTCATCTTGCTCATCATACCAGCCATCTTCGAGCCAGTAACCATCTTCATCATCTTGCGAGTCTGATCGAACTGCTTGATGAGGCGGTTCACCTCTTGAATGTTAGTACCAGAACCTTTTGCGATACGCTGACGACGAGAACTATTGAGCAACTCTGGATTTGTACGTTCCTTAGGTGTCATACTCTGAATAATTGCCTCAATTCCCTTGAAAGCGTTATCGTCGATATCAACATCACGAATAGCCTTACCTACACCTGGAATCATAGAAGCTAAATCTTTCAGATTACCCATCTTCTTGATTTGCTGTATCTGATTATAGAAATCGTTGAAATCAAACTGGTTCTTCTGAATCTTCTTCTGCAGACGCTTTGCCTCTTCTTCATCAAACTGTTCCTGGGCACGCTCAACAAGTGAAACAACGTCACCCATACCCAAGATACGGTCTGCCATACGACCTGGATGGAACACATCAATAGCCTCCATCTTCTCGCCCGTACCTATGAACTTGATTGGCTTTGTAACAACTGTACGGATAGACAATGCCGCACCACCACGGGTATCTCCATCAAGCTTTGTGAGAACAACACCATTGAAATCCAAACGATCATTGAACTCCTTAGCGGTGTTCACAGCATCCTGACCCGTCATTGAGTCAACAACGAAGAGTGTCTCATCAGGATGAACATGATTTTTAAGACTCTCTATCTCGTTCATCATCTCCTCGTCAACTGCCAAACGACCCGCAGTATCGATGATGACTACATCATGTCCCTTTGCCTTTGCCTCAGCAAGTGCATGGTCAGCAATTTCATTGACATTCTTGCTCTCTGACTCACTATATACTGCTACACCTACCTGCTCGCCCACAACCTTCAACTGTTCGATAGCTGCAGGACGATAGACATCACAAGCAACCAACAAAGGATTCTTATGCTCCTTCGCTTTGAGCATATTTGCCAATTTTCCTGAGAATGTCGTCTTACCAGATCCTTGCAAACCACTCATCAAAATAATAGATGGACGACCTGATAAATTCAGACCGACAGCCTCACCACCCATCAACTCTGCCAACTCATCATGTACTATCTTTACCATGAGTTGTCCAGGCTTAACGGCCGTGAGTACGTTCATGCCTAATGCCTTCTGCTTTACAGTATCTGTAAACGATTTTGCAACTTTATAGTTAACATCGGCATCAAGAAGTGCCCTACGCACATCCTTTAAGGTTTCTGCAACATTTATCTCTGTAATCTTTCCTTCTCCCTTAAGAATCTTAAAGGAACGTTCAAGACGATCGCTTAAATTTTCAAACATGCTCTTAAAATATACTTATAATAATTCTTACTTCTATCTTACAAAGATAATAAAAACTATAATAATACCGCAAACGAATAAGGACGATTTTAATTTATTTTAAAAAACAACGTATATAATAATGCGCATACAAACTCACTTTGTGCAAAAACAAAACTGGCATTTTAAGACAAATTGAAAGGCTTTCTCTATAAGTAACAACCCACTATAAACCTTGTACGCACCTTTATAACCCACTACTTTGACAATCTATGTTTTTGTAGATAGGCATACTTACCAGGAAAAGGGCAATCATAGTCAAAATCCTCTACACAACTAAATACCACATATCGATTATAGACTATCAGGTTATAAGACCGATTTAACTCATACATAAGTGAATCTGTAAGCGGTTTATCATAGATTCGATAATTAAATTCTTTATTTCCAGTCTTCCCATAAACAATTTCTGTATAGTCACTTATTGCAACATCTCTACTGACGGACAAGCCTCGATAGCCCATCTTCTGCAAGGCTAAACGCACTGAATCAAGCCTCTCTAAACTTAACCCTATCTTTCCTAACTCCTTCTCTTGTTCCTTTTGCGACCCAATCTCAACGCCTTGAAAATTGACTTCTTGCTTTGAAGAGACTCCCCAGTCCGTCAGTTTTCCATGCTTCGAATATTCTACAGAGAAGCCTGTACTATCTGGCAGCCAACTTCTTGTAACACGAATAAGCATCTCAATATTCTGATGATTTGCTCTAAAGTCTGCCTCCATTCTCTCAGGTGTACACTCCTTTTGTGGAATAATCGCAAATACTGCAATACACAACGTCTGTAAGATATTAAAGCTATGAAGTCCAAGAAAAATATTATTCATATAACTACGATACCACACCGACTGAACCACAGAACAAATATAAACAATAGCAATAGGTATTGAAACAAACCACCCAATTCTTACAAAAAATATCAGCAAGGAAAAGGAGCCGGCTATATCGTCCTCTTCATAGATGACATACATGATTATTAACAACAAAATTGTTATAAAAACAAGCATCAAAAAACGTAATAACAACCAGCAAGAGAAGTGATAATTACTTACGCAAGTCACATCCATACTACTTACATCTTGTTTTTGTTTATTCCTCTTCCCTTGATTCATCAATAGCCAAACGCCAAGAACTATTAAGAAGAGGAAAATGTTAACAGTAAAAATAATCATATTATATGTTGATTAGACTTTTTAGAACATAATTGGACAAAGATATAAATTTATCTCCGAAATTACAAGAGAACAAACTAAAATATGTTCATTAATAAATAGACTAAATCCCACCGCAGAGTCAACCAGCAAGTGCAAAATTACAAAACGTGTTTAAAGAACTCTCACTTTGGATTAGAAAAGTTTAATTTTGGCTCTATAACGTTTTGTGTGGGTAAATAGTTTTTCCTTGCCAGCGTTCCTATGCTTAATGGCTTTATGACTGAACAGATGAAGACGAATTGATCTACAAAGTATAAAGGAGTTTGTGCTAAACAGGCTTCTACACACCTCCTGTTTATGCTTAGTATTACAAGATTTTGCTCACAATTCATCCCCTGTCATCCTTATATCATAGTGTATTTAACCCTCCGCACAACATGTGCTAAGCATCAGCACAACATGTGCAGAGCATCAGCACCACAGCAAATGATGGTAAGTATTCACGAACATTATATAAAATAAGACCTTAAAACATCCTTTCCCGTTGGCTAAAACGTTAAAGTGTAAAACGCTAAAACTAAACTGAACTGGACAAATAACTTCTTACAATGATTACAACAGACATTATTCTAATTGGGTCAAACAACCCACACGATTCGTTATAGAGCCTTAATTTTTCTCTTGGTCTTTCGTTCAATTTCTTTTGTATGGACATAATTCTCTTGTCCGTATAGTTATCAAACGAATCCTTTTTAGGTATATACTGCTTGGTTTCCTTGTTCATTACCTCTATGTTCCATCTAATCTGATAGACTTCGAAGGCTTTTACGAAAGACATCGTAGTATCCGTGGTGAGCAAGATGTTCCATGCGGAGTTTCTACCATACTTGATGTTAGAAGATTCTGACAGGTACATCTCCTAAGTTGCCGTTGAGCTGGATATACCGACATCTATACTTACGACAGCTCCTTCCTCGTTCGCGTTCATAGGCGGCAATGAGTTCTGCTGCATTTTTCTTCCTGCCCGATACGGTGTATTTCGTCTTTCCCATTTTTGCGTCCGGATATAAGTGACAAAAAGATGAAATAATCATCACTCATTCGAGTTTTAAAACTCAAAAGTTTGGATAACTCACTTATTTTCTCTATTTTTGCGTCCATAATAGTTTTGTTGTTTTGTCTTTAAAATCAGTCCTTCTACGATTACTAATTTACAAAGAAAATTCGACAAACTGTTATTTTTCTATCTATTTGTTAGGGTGGGAAACTTTTATCATTGAGATAAAGACCAGCCAACATAGATGGAGAAGCAAAAGTAATATGTCAAGATGGACAGGTAATAATATTGCAAAGATTTCAGGAAATGTGAATGGTAGATGGACAGACATGCCGGACTATCAACATAACTTGATGGAAACCATAGAAACAGCAAGAGCAAAAGGAAAATTAAAAAACAAGTTACTCCAAATAAATATTGATAAATGTTCAATTAGATTACAATGCAAGTAATGAAAGATAAAATAAATAGGGCGATAAAACATTACAATTATGGTGAAGGTACTTCATCGTATGATGATCGCTTTATGCAGAGATACGAGCATTTTACAGATAAAGACACTCTTAAAAATTGGAGTCATACAATCTATGGTGTGCTATCTGGTCTTCCTAATAGTACTCATATCAAAGCAAAAAAACTGTTGTTCCAAGGAAGTGATGAATGTTGGGAATATTTTGAAAGAACAGCCGTATTTTGGACTTACGGACATCTTAACGATAAATGGATTGATCATTTAAAAGGTGCGTATGAGTACGCTCTGTACGTAGAACGAACAGATTTAATAAGAAATCTTTTTGAGAAGTCTTTATCATATTTATTAGATGAGGGCAATCTTTCTAATAAAGATTTTATCAACCAAAAAGTTTATCCCAGCACCTTATTACTTCATTTTTTGCTTGAGAAATGGACAGGAAATAGTCAAGTTAAAGACTTGGTTTTAAAGTATGGTGACGGTTATGGTATTTATCAACCCCTCATAGACAATTGGAATGATTTCTCGAATATAAAGTCCGATTATTGGGATGAACTTTGTATGTACCATCTTGACGGCATAGGATTGCAACGTGGTGAAAAATGGGAAAATGAAGAATTTTTAAGCAGTGGTTTAATTCCTATGGAACTAATAAACTTGATTAAGGTCCGAAAAAAAATAGGAATGGATATTCCCATTATAAACAATGCTTTATTCGACAGCAATATGGCTAAAACTCCCATAATACCGACTGGCTATGATGAACATTATGACATGAAGTTTACCCTTGTTGATTTGACTGTCAAAACAAAGAGAAAATATACTTTGCAGGAAGTAGAAGAATATATGAATTTAAATTCTCCAAATGTAAAAATTATGCAGTAATGTTTAGAACCAGTTTCTTCAAGACAGAGATTACGATTATAATTAATAGGGGTTTACAACTATTAGGCATAAAGCACGCTGCTTCTATGCTTGTGACGGAAACGTGCTGCTGCATGAGTGGGACTATGACAGGCGGGAAAAGCCGAGAGTGGAGAAAGATGAACTCGGGCGCATCCGCTATGACAGGTCAGAACCGTACACCAATCTCATTACATCGGATAGTCTAAACTTAAACGAAATTCGAAGATTGCAAGAGGAAATGTTAGAACACATATCAAATGCCAGAAAGTCTGGGTTGAACTTAAATGATTACTTTAAGGAGGGGCTTCATTTGAGAATCTCTTCTTGCAAATAAAAACAAACAAAATGGAGTATTACAATATAGATATAGATTATACACCTATCATTACGGGAAAAAGGGATGGGGATGTGGCTGTGACGAAAAAGAAGGAATCGTTCTATAGCAAAGAACAGGAAAAAGAGTTCAATGATTTTTTCATAAACAACTACAAGAATAAAAGCAGAGTTATGATCACTGATTTTCAATTGTTTAATACAAAAAATAGATTTATGATTACCTACTTCCCTAAAACAAAATCTATTAAACAATTAGATTTTTATGGCTTTTGGTCCATACGAACATGGGGTGCAGTTTTTAATAAGTCATAGAGTCTATGAGATAATTGCAAAATATAGATTGCCAATCACAATAAGATCACAGCAAAAATTGACACTTTCAGTCAAAACTATTATCTAGTGGGATTCCCCATGTTACCTGTAAGCGTATATGATTTTAATAAAAGCACCTTTTTCGACTGCAAGAATGGACTTCAAGTCAAATTTAAAGACACCGAGGATTACGAAGCAGCCGATTATGACAGGATTACCGCGAAGCCCCAAAGGCTATTCATAAAGACAAACTCGAATATGATATCATTAAAACCACAAAAGGCATATTCTTTTTGTCTGAAATAATAAATGAGTTTCAGGAGAAAAATATTACAGGATATCAAATAATAGATGGTATATTAGAAAATAAAACAAAGCTATGGAATACCACCTAAAACTATTGCAGACATTCCTGATGATGCAATGATGAATATTGATTTATTTTAAACTCTAAATAATGACAAGGTAATATATGGAACGTTTAACATTTTGAAGAAAGGAACCAAAAATAACTATATTAAATATAGTGATGTTTCTATCGAAACCATCAATAAATATAAAGGAAAACTTCCAGATGAGTTGTTGAACATTTGGAATATTATAGGGTATGGCATTTATGAGAATGGCTTTATACAATTAGTAAACCCGGACGATTATGATTTTGTTTTTAAGTATATCGACAAACTATTAGAGCCTTCTATAGTATTTGCAATTACAGCAATGGGTGATTTATTAATTTGGGAAGGAAATAAAAACTGGACGATTGCACCTAACGAAGGAAATAGAGTGAAAATTATAAACGTTAGAAAATGCATAAGCCGTGCATTAGACTCTTTTAGAGGAGTCATTGATATTTTCTTTGATGACTTTTTCATTGCTCATAAGGACTATTTTGCTTCTAAACCCTACTTAGATATTAAAGGAAAATTTCCAAAATTACAATATGGTCAATGCTACGGTTATGTTCCAGCATTGGTCTTAGGAGGGAAAGTTTCTAATAAGAACTTACAAGTTGTAGATGCCAAGACCTATATCGACATTATCGGACGAGCTGTAGGGAAAAATTATAGATTTAGAAGAATAAGATAATTTAGGCGTAGGAGTATAAGATTAAAGGAGATATTGAATTGGATCTTGAAACAACTGATTTTGTAAAACGCTGTAAATGATGGAAACATGTCAAAAAACAAAGTTTAAAAGAAATGTTGGAGAGAATTGGATAGCATAGTTCCAACGATAGATAAAAATAGGATCAGGGTTTGAAGATACTGAAAAAGCAGCTTTAGCCTTGTTTTTATACTTTAAGGAGGAAGAAGTGTTAGATCGTCTTGCTTATATTAGAAGTATAATTAGTATTGAATTAGACGCATATTAGGAACTGAAAAATTTAATAACTTCATCGAACACGAAGCAAAATCTTGGAAACCTCCCTATAATAAATCAAGGGACGAGTTACTAGCAATGCTAAGCAAATAGTATCCGACTCTACTTGATTAAAAGACTCACGGCAGGCTGCTCAAGGATGAGAAGAACTACTATCACTACGACGGGGAAGTCAATCTTATCCTCAAGAGCACTCGCAATGTCTTGGAGCCTCCCATGTTGCCGCAACCCAAGGATTGGCTTGACAAGCTCTTCACACGAACCACGCCCAATGACAAGGAACTGCAGGCTCATTATGGCTGGCAACAGAGAGACACCGCTTACGAGTGGTATGGCAACGGCATGCTCAAGAGCGTACGCACACCCGAAGGTGCCACCATAAGGTTTGAGTACGATGCCTTGGGCAGGCGTACCCTTAAAGAGACGCACGACACATGCCATCGCTATGCCTAGGACCGCAACGTGCTGCTGCATGAGTGGAGCTATGATAGGCGGGAAAAGCCGAGGACACAGCAGGATGAATTGGGGCGTATCCATTATGACAGACAGGAACCGTACACCAATCTCATTACATGGGTGTATGACGGTGGTAGTTATACACCTGTGGTAAAACTCACCGAGGATGATAGTTATACCATCGTGCAAGACTACTTGGGTACGCCTATACAGGCTCTTGACAGCAAGGGAAATGTGGTCTGGGATTGTATACTTGACATATATGGCGATGTGCTGGAACTCAGAGGGGAAAGGTACTTTATACCTTTTAGATTCCAAGGACAGTATGAGGATGAGGAGACGGGATTGTATTACAATCGCTTCCGCTACTATGACCCAAATACAGGAAGCTATATTAGTCAAGACCCGATTGGATTAGCTGGCGGGAACCCCACGATGTATGGATATGTTTTTGATAATAATATCCAATTAGATATCTTTGGTTTAAAATGTAAAGCTAAACATCATCCAATTCCAAATTTTTAGGAGGCAATAAAAAGCATGACTTTAGTGAACTTGACGACGTTGTACACAAAGAATATCATAGTTTACTAAATAAGAAATTAAAAAAAAATGGCTTGCCATTACCAGATAGAGGTCCTAAAGGAAGTGCTGCTCTTTGGGATAGATACATAGCAAGTAATCCAGGCTCTCAACGAAAAGCATTTGACGCAGTGCTAGATGCTGCTCGAGAGATTGATTTTAAGCATGGAACAGATATAACAAGTAAATTTTGGCAAAAATATCTATAAAAGGAAATTTTAAAGTACACCCATAATGGAAAAATATTTTTATCAAATTAGCGACCCCACACAAAATGTTCCCGAAGGAGATGACAGTTGGATAGATCAATTGAAACAAGAGAATATAATGTGCGATTGTGGAAATATCATTAAACATACAGCAATTGATGTCTTTCTAAATGAAAAAAATAGTTTTGCTCCAATTACCTACGCAAGAGGTACATTTATTGGAATGTTACATAAAGATATTGTTTCATTACTGGGCATTCAAAATATTGAGAATGTATATTTTGTAGGAAAGGTTTATGATGTAAAACAAAACTGTATCCAAAGAATACATTTCAGTTGTTCAAAAATTTAGAATTTATATAAGGGAGGGAAAAGAATCAACTTGTAGTATATGTGAAAAAGTGCGAGTCGTTTTATATTTTTCCTTTGCCATTAAATAGTTGGTATATTGTGGATAAATCTATCCCAAATCTCACTTTCTTTCCAAGCACTTTAACAGGTATTATTGTGAATGACGAAATTTTAAAACAAATAAAAAAATCAGGAATTAAAAGAATTGGATATGAAAAATTGCCAGTATTAAAAGAAGCAATTGATGGTCACAATAGTTGTTTTGGGGCTTTGCCACCGGAATAATGACCTTTTCGGCAAAATCAAGAGTACTCGCAATGTCTTAGTTCCCTCAATGACAAGTAATTGCAGGCTCATTATGGCTGGCAGGAGGGAGATACCACCTACGAGTGGTACGGCAACGGCATGCTCAGGAGCGTACGCACACCCGAAGGTGCCACCATAAGGTTTGAGTACGATGCCTTGGGCAGGCGTATCCTTAAAGAGACGCACGACACATGCCATCGCTATGCCTGAGACGGCAACGTGCTGCTGCATGAGTGGAGCTATGACAGGCGGGAAAAGCCGAGAATGGAGAAAGATGAACTCGGTCGCATCTGCTATGACAGGTCAGAACCGTACACCAATCTCATTACATGGGTGTATGATGGTGGTAGTTATACCCCGGTGGCAAAGCTTGCCGAGAAGGACAGCTACAGTATCGTGCAGGATTATCTGGGCACGCCCATACAAACCCTCGACAGCAAGGGTGAGGTGGTGTGGGACTGTATCCTTGACATATACGGGGATGTACTGGAACTCAGAGGCGAGAGGAACTTCATACCTTTCAAGTTTCAGGGGATGTGTTATGATACGGAAACTGAACTTTGCTATGTGCGACACTGGTATTATAGTTGTGATACAGGTACTTTTATATCACAAGACCCGATAGGGCTATAAGGAGGTATGCAACTTTACGCATACGTTCACGATACAAACAGTTGGATAGACCCATTGGGATTAAGTTCTAACCCTATTACTTTTACAAGTAGTAGTGGGCAAACTCATCAAGTCTGTGGATATACAAATTTGAGTCATATGAGTGATACCTGCAAATTCCAAAACGAAGTGCAATAAAAGAGTGTCTCTCTCCGAGAGATGCAGACGTTCTCGATGCGTAGCGAGAGGTTGTCTGCATCTCTCGGAGAGGAAAAAGAAACAACCAGCATTACAAATAAAAAAAGGAGACCGAAGTCTCCCAAAGATTAACTAACTTTGTATTGCAAATGTATCATCAATTAATCTCGGAGCAAAGGTAGCAAATTTTTGCCTTACTCCAAAAAAAACAGCGAGAAAAGAAATTGCCGACATCGTCGGTATTAGTCAGTCAACACTCTCACGTGAAATCAAACGCAACAGCACCACTAAATACTTAGGCGTGCCCGTATACTTCGCTGACCCATATTGTTCATGACAAAAGGGAACTGTTGAGAGTACAAACAAATTAATCAGGCAGTATATACCTAAAAAGGATTCGTTTGATAACTATACGGACAAGAGAATTATGTCCATACAAAAGAAATTGAACGAAAGACCAAGAGAAAAATTAAACTTTTCTACTCCAAAATGCGAGTTCTTTAAACACGTTTTGTAATTTTGCACTTGCTGGTTGACTCTGCGTGCAGGATTAAGTAATGTAAAGATTAATATAACACCATAATAATGAGTACAATTAATAGACATATTCCAGGAACTATAAAAGTAGAGGGAAGAGAACACCTATATATTTCTGATGACGGAGAGGATTTTTACAAAAGTAGCCGAGCTGTTGAGAAGCAATCATTATTTGATAAAGTAACTTCTTTGTTTGAAATAGCTCAAAGTGGAGGAGTAATATCGGAAAATTGCAAACTAAGGCTACCTACCAATGAATTATTTCACGGATTATCTTATAAAGGAGATATTGAGGGGTGGCGGAAACAAATAGAACAAGGGGCAGAGCAGTTAGGTTTATTGACAGGTAAAATCTCTGAAAATAATATAGAACTTTCGGATGGTAGAATATATGCTCTATCAAATTGTAAGATTGAGTTTTACTAATAACCCTCCCCAATCGAGGCGAGTTGTTTCTGCATTCTTTTCTCCGCCTTTGGCGGAACATCGGCGGGTAGTTTTGTAGCTTTGCTACAGAAAAATGACTTTTTTCGGCAAAGATGTTTCGGCGTATAGGTCAAATAGCAGGCTGATTATCAACATTTTTGCAGTGAAACAACAAAAAAACAGATTTTCTTTGGTGTTCATAATAAAAATGATTATACTTGCCAGCACCCTAATGGCTTGAATAATCGAATGTATAGAAAATATTAAATCATACAAATTATGGGACTATATCAATACGGTGTAGGTGGCAATGAAGTAAAAGTAGATGCCAATGAGTCAATTGCTGAGATTCCTTCAAATCGAACATTGTTTGTTTAGAAACTTACGGATGAAGCTCCGGTAAATCCAGAAGCTATCTATGGTTTAGAGACAGTCGAGGATGTCTTCGAGCGTTTTTAATCCGACAGTTCAACTAGAACATCAAGATCAGGAAGGAACGCCTGTCGTAGAAACCATGAGTTTTCATAATCTTGGCGATTTTGGTGCCAAGAGCCTTAAAGAAAACAGCAATTTCCGACAAATTTGAAGGTAGAATTAAAGTATATGCCAAGTGAAGTGATAATGAAGCAATCAAAATAGGTTTTAGATGATATGATAGATATGGAGAAACTCCTTCTTTCTTAACGGATCAAGCTATCTTAGATGAAATCTATAAATCTTATCAGAACAACAAACTTGTAAATATCAAGAAATGTCCAAATCATTGACACCATTTTTAATTATATTTGTTTTTGGTTTTTGGATGTGCAAGAAATAATATGCAGTCAGATCATCAAATGTTAGAAATTTCAATCTCAATGAGTCTGAATTTGAGAGATTGAGAAACATTTCTGTTAAGTACGATAGATTTTATTACTCCCCCTATGATGAAACAGATAGTACAGCCTATATCATCTCATATAAAGACAAAAAGGAATTGGATTCTTTAATCAAGAAACTAGATATTATGAGTATACAGTATGATGGGATATCGGAAGTTTATTTGCTCTTTCATACATGGGGAATTTCTGTCAGCGGAGGGTACAAGGAATATATCTATGCTCCCAATCTTGAAGATAAGATAGAGAATTACAATAAAAGAGGTTGCCTTAGAACCCACTACTGAAATGTATATCGTAGAAAGAATTACGGAGGAAGATTTGGATCAAGTTTCTCAAAGATATTCTGTAAGTATAGAGTTATATCGTCCTATAAAAAATGGTTGGTATATACATCTCAGTCGAGAGAATTGATTCTTGAGATATATGCTATTCTTTTATGAGGTAACTTAAAGATGGATTTGTTTTGATGTGCTCTATTTCTAATTCTATCAATGAAAGAACCTCTTGTTTCACCCGCTTATAGTTGGCTTCGATAGTCTCACGGAGATTATCGGAGCCATCTTCGTTTGTGAACTCCGCATGATGGGAATGGGCTGATAGGCTTTCATTTCTGTAGAGACTTTGGCGGTGTTTACAGCTATCTCTGCGTGGAAGATTTTCTGCTCGATACGCTCGTCGAAGTTGTCGGAGACAGCTCCGACAAACATACCTTGTGTGAGGTTGGAGATTTTGGAAGCAGGGATAAGGCTATCGAGTTGTGTGGAGATGGAGGTAGACTTGTCGTTGCGGTTGATGGTCATCGACTGTCGTTGTTGAAGAACCTTTCCGAAGCGTTCGGAGAGAGTTTTCGCAGTTTCGCCTACGACTTGACCGCTAAAGACATTTCCCACGGTGTTTTGGATAACCTTGCTTTCCTTGTCGCCATAGTCACGCATGAGCTGCGAGAAGTCTTGAAAGCCCAAACAAACTGCTACCTTGTTAGAGCGAGCTGTGGCAATGAGGTTGTCCAATCCACGGAAGTAGATGATCGGTAGCTCGTCTATGATGACGGAAGATTTGAGTTGCTTCTTCTTGTTGATGAGTTTTACGATGCGCGAATTGTAGAGTCCAAGTGCTGCCGAGTAGATGTTCTGTCGGTCGGGATTGTTGCTTACTACCAAGACTTTTGGCTCACGTGGATTATTGATGTCGAGAGAAAAGTCATCTCCCGTCATCACCCAATAGAGAGCAGGGCTTATCATACGTGAGAGTGGTATCTTTGCCGAAGCTATCTGTCCCTACAACTGATCTTGCGCACCACCCTCCCAAGTATCCATAAAGGGGGAAAGGTAGTTCGCCAATTCATCATAGGCAGTGAGGATGGGAAATATCTGCGCGTAGGGACGATTGAGGAACTCAATGGCGTGTGGAAAGGTGCACTACTTGCCGTCCTCGTAGATTTTGAGAAACCAAATATGGCTGCGAGTAAGATGATAGGCGACTCCACAAAGAAGTTTCCTTGTTTTTGAATCCACGAGCGGTTGAGATTGAGCATAATCGTGTAAGCACTTTCGTAGGCATCCGAGATGTCCGTCATAAAAAAATAGGGTTGATGGAATCTGCAGTGATGCGATTTTTCAAGGGTCATCAAAGTTGATAACGAAGATGAGTTCTGCAGCATTTTTCTTCCTGCCCGATACGGTGTATTTCGTCTTTTTCCATTTTTGCGTCCGGGTATAAGTGACAAAAAGATGAAATAATCATTACTCATTCGAGTTTTAATACTTCAAAAGTTTGGATAACTCACTTATTTTTCTCTATTTTTTTGCTTCCATAATAGTTTTGTTGTTTTATCTTTGACAATCAGTGCGATTACTAATTTACAAAAGAAAATTCGACAAACTGTTATTTTTCTATCTATTTGTTAGGGTGGAAACTTTAGTAAATCACATTAAAAATAATTAATATGGATAAGGGTGTAAAAATACGGAAAAATCTATGAAATCTCGTCCCAAATGGGAATTTTGCTTACATATGTAGGGTGAGGCAATATGAGTTTGGTATTTTTGATTATCTCTCGGAAAAGACAGCCAATATGGATGAGCTTCTTTCTGTTGGGTTTAAGACTTATAAAGCCTGTATAGAAACAGCCATAAGAAAGAAGATTTGGAAACTGATAGGGCAAGTTGATTTAGAGAAAGAAAATATAATATATCCAGATTTAGCGATTTTCTTATCATACAATAAAGAACTTTTTATTAGACAATCAAGAGTAATAAAGAAACGGAAATTCTTTGGTAGTTTCTCAAAAAGATTATATAGACTTACTAAAGCGAGGGTATATATTTGGTTTCTTTGACGATTACAAAATCTTTGAACTCTGGCTGTCTAGTAATGTGGAAAATTATCCAGAAAGTGAAGGCATATTTCCTTTGCCATCTCAGTATTTATAGGGGCAACGGTCTATGTCGCTGGAAAATGAAACTATTGATGGTGGCTCCTACCATTCATATGACCCCAACAATATCATAGATGATACAAAGAAGGTTGCAAATCGGCAGAATCCCGTTGGAGTCAAGAATCCAAATCGCGATAAGTACTTAGCTGCAGCTGATGAACATCTGAAAACCAAAGGAATTCACTAAGATGAGAAATATGACAGAAATAAGGTGGAGGAATAATCAAGTTATCAGCATTGAGACTAAACGAAAGGATGAATCAAGAGAAACTAGGGTGTATGTGCTCGCTCAGATGATAGGGAAGGCTGAACTCCTGTTTTTCAATCTATTTAACACTGATAACAATTGGGATGATGTAGACTTAACCCAAGTTCCTATTCTTTTCTGCGCCACTGTTGCTCGTCAATTCATTAAAAGCAGCAATATCTTCAGGCAGAATATTAAGGGGATTGAGAACTATATCTCTCCAAAGCGCAAGATAGACCCCTTAGGTATGGGAAGTAGATGGATTACGCTCTGGGAAGGAACACCAAACGAAAAGAAAATTCTTATCATAGGAGATGGTGGGGGCAGACTCTTTGAAGTAGATACTTCCTCGGGGAAATACAATGAACGAGATATCATTGCGTCAATAAATAGAGACGATTTAGAAACGATTAATAGCTATGAATTGAGGAATGTACGAATCTATGCTGAGCTTAATGAACGGCTATATTTGTGTTACAAAATGGGGAGAAATGTAGACCCTCTAAAGGATTTGGTGTTTAATCTACCTATCCCCTTAGAATACAAAGAGTATATTGAGATCATATCAACCTAGAATCAACGACTTAAAGGGCTGAAATAATACACTCAAAGCATTTCTCAATGAGAAAGTATACAGGAGGTGTCCTGCAAAGCATGCTGAGTTTTACTATAGTATTGTTCGCACATCGTTCCAATTATAGCTTTTGCTGGAAGAGGCTCTTGTCTTTAGTTTTTGGGGCATTCTTAGTCGATCTATTGTGCTGCCACACGACTTTGAGTGCAAACCAAAGACTCACGGCAGGGACATATACGGCAGAGTTCGACTACGATGTCGTAGGTATGCTGGCGGCGGCTCGCTACAACGAGACAGACATCCTCTACAAACTCCCCGACCACATCGGAAACATCTACCCCGACCGCTTCGGTAAGGAAGCCACTTATGAGCGTGGTGGACGACGCAAGGAGGATAAGGAGTGGACTTATCACTTCGATGGCGAGGGCTTCCTCACGGAGCGTATCTCCAAGAGAGAGAGTGTGGAGCGTTACGACTGGATACGCCGTAAGCGAATCATAGAGCCGCTCACATGGTCTTACACTTGGGATGGTGCAGGACAGCTCATAGGTGTTAAGAACAACGACAAAGTTAATCTCCGCTTCGAGTATGATGCACTGGGGCGTAGAACGGCAAAGATTAACGCCTATGGCAAGGCAGAGCAATATACCATTACACGCTTCTTGTGGGATGGCAATGTTCCTCTGCACGAGTGGGTGTATCCGCTCAGTGATCGTCCCGAGACTATAGATGATAGTGATGGCAGACGAAGCTACGCCAGCCCGGAGCCACGGACAGAACTCACGACTTGGATATTCGATGAGGGGACATTTGTACCCTCAGCAAAACTCGTAGGCGACAGACGCTACTCCATCATTTCAGACTACCTTGGTACGCCCGTAGAGGCATATGACGAGGAAGGACGGCGTGTTTGGGCTCGAGAGCTGGACATCTATGGGCGGACACGCTCAGAGGAGGGAGCAGTTGGTTTCATACCTTTCCTCTACCAAGGGCAGTACCTTGATGGGGAGACGGGATTAGCTTACAACCGCTTCCGCTACTACTCTCCCGAAACAGGATCATACATCAGTCAAGACCCCATTCGCCTCGAAGCGGGGCTTTCTAACCTATACGCTTACGTCCACGATGTAAACGCCTGGGTGGACCCTTGGGGGTTGAGTGGAAGGGGAGGTGCTATCCATCAGGATATACAAAATCAAGTATTTGAGGACCTAAAGCAAGTATATAAAAGTAGCAATGTTCAGATTGAGGGACAAATCAATCTAGGAAATGGCACTTCTCGTTATGGGGATATTGTCGTTAGAGATCCCAGTACGGGTAATTATCGAAGTTCATCAAGTCGGGGATATGCGTTCTCGGGGTGGCTTTAGACCATCCTCGAGAGAACGAGGGGCTATTATGGATATTAGACAGTCACCTGATTTATCTCCTGATGCAAGAATTGTATTCCATGATAAGAAAGGTCGAGTAACATTGATAAATCCTGATAAATCCCCTGATTGGAAAGCCCCATCAGGTAAGCATCGCAAGGTGAAAAGTATGCATTAATGAGTAAGCAGATTAATTTCTATGCCACAGAGGCAGATAATAAGTTCCTGGAACAACTATTAAAGGAAGTGTTTGGTGCAATGTTAGATGTCCCATCTCCCAAAGGAACACTAGCTCCATTCCCGCCAGTTGTATATAACTCTAGTTCTTTTTTTCTTGTTGAAATGAGCCGGAAGGAAGATCTTGTATACTATACACACGCTTATCACACTGGTGAGATAGTAAGCGCCTTGGATACGGTAAAAAGCCCCATATTAGAATATTCGCCTGCAGGCATTAATGCAACAGAGGGATATTATCTTCAAGGGCGTTTTTATACTCGAGCAAAGGACAAAGAATTTCTCAAGAAGGTATCATCCTTTATGGCTAGAATGAAGAGAAGATTCTTGTATATTAAGAAGTACAATATCTATTTGTCTCCCGATATCGATATCCGAACCTCGAGGTTTTCTTGTGATAGAATAATTACAGAAGACGACCTCTATTAAACTTAGATATATAAGATTTGACAACTAGATTGTGCAAGCACTCTTTGTTAGAATACTACTATTGGTTTTGGGACTTTGCAACATCTCAGAGGTGCAGGCAAGTGTCGGATCCTCGGTAGCTTGAAACCTCCAGCTTGAGTATGATGTAATGGGGCGAGAAAGTCTGCGCCGTCTCTTGGGTGGTGTTGAGAGCCGTACGCGGTATGACCGCTCTGGGCGAGTAACAGATCAGGTAACGAAGGGAGCAGGCTATGAGGTGAGTCATCGCTCATATGAGTGGGACTTGTCAGGGAAACTACGCAGACTCACGGCAGGGACATACACGGCAGAGTTTGACTATGATGTCGTGGGTACTTTGGCCGCCGCTCGTTACGATGAAGTAGATATACTCTACAAGCTACCCGATCGTATTAGCAATATCTATCCTGACCGCTTCGGTAAGGAAGCTACTTATGAGCGTGGTGGACGACGCAAGGAGGATAAGGAATGGACTTACCACTTTGATGGGGAGGGATTCCTGACGCAGCGCGTCTCTAAGACTGAGAGCATTGAACGCTATGATTGGATACATCGTAAGTTACTCACAGAGCCACTGACTTGGACTTACGAGTGGGATGGTGTAGGACAGCTGGTGCGTGTCAAGAATAACGACAAGGTAAATCTCCGCTTCGAGTATGATGCCTTAGGTAGGCGTGTGGCGAAGATCAATGAGTATGGTAAGGCTGAGGGGCACAAGATAACACGCTTCTTGTGGGATGGCAATGTACCCTTACACGAGTGGTCGTATCCGCTCAGTGATCGTCCCGAGACTATAGATGATAGTGATGGCAGACGAAGCTACACCAGCCCAGAGCCACAGACAGAACTCACGACTTGGATATTCGATGAGGGGACATTTATACCCTCAGCAAAACTCGTAGGCGATAGACGTTACTCCATCATTTCTGACTACCTCGGTACGCCCATAGAGGCGTATGACGAGGAAGGGAAGCGTGTGTGGGCAAGAGAACTCGATATCTATGGGCGGACACGCTCAGAGGCAGGTGAGGCTGGTTTCATACCTTTCCTCTATCAAGGGCAGTACCTTGATGGGGAGACGGGACTGGCTTACAACCGCTTTCACTACTACTCTCCCGAAACAGGGACCTACATCAGTCAAGCCCCCATTCGCCTCGAAGCGGGGCTGACAAACCTGTATGCTTACGTCCACGATGTAAATGCCTGGATCGATCCTTGGGGGTTAGTTTTAATATATGATAAATTCCACCGAAAGAAGTGATATTCTCGTTTTTAATTGCTACCTTTGCCATGTCAGATTTTTGCTTACTTTTTATTTTCGTAGCACTAAGATAGGTGAAATTTCTGACATATCCAAGTGTTTTGAGAACTTTGTTTTTCAGGCACTTGGAGTTCTTACAAGAATTTATGCTGCGGAATTAAGGAAAAGAATGAATCTATTAAATAGATGTATTGAGGACGGGATTTGTCCTTTTACCAATGGGATTCTAACTTGTTATGGAGCCTTCTATCGTTTGATACATAAAAAAACAGATATAGATCAATCTATTTTGGTGAAAGAAGATGATTCCTCAGATTTGATTGACTATGAGTTTGAGACCTCTTTTGATGTAATAGCAATGGTTGAGAATGACTTCTGGATTGCGTATGGTTGTGAAACTAGTTGGAGAAGTGAAGGTGCAGTTTATGTATTTGATAAACAAAAAAATATATTTGTATGGTTGATGATTCTTGAGAATGGAAATCCTTTTGATAAATTGTATTTCGAGGAAGATGCCCTAATAACGACAGATAGTACAGGACGTTTTGAGGAAGGTTGGATAATTCCGATAAATAAACCTTGGGAAATATCCTATTGGAAGAAAGCACTCCAAGATGTAGGGTTAGTTGATAAAAAGGGGAAAATTAAAGAGTTTCATTAAGATGGATCACTTAAAAGAAGAAATACTCTTGACTATGGATAGTAGTACTATGAGCTATATGGAAAAATGTAGAATATTATTATCCGCCTTGAGTGATATAGAGGATTGGAGATGGTTACAGGAATTGTATCTGAAGTATGCTCTAGATCAGAATGATAGTATAGCTGGACTTTCTATTACATGTATTGGCCATATTGCTAGAATACATCAGAATATTGATTTGCCGCGTGTACATAAGGTCTTTCAATACATATCAGAAATACGCCCTAATTTAAAGGGAAGAATTAAGGATTCATTGGATGATATTTCTGCTTTTATAACAAGTTAGCGGGTATAATCTATCATGAGCAAGTGCATAGGAGGTATTGCGCATGAGGCAGTGGGTTCCTTGGCGACCCACAAGCCGAGTAAGAGCTTTGGTGACTTGTTTGAGGCCGCTGGAGGCTCTTCAAGCAGGTCTAGCTCGTGCCGTGCTACCGAAGACGCCTCCTATGCCGGCTGTGACGGATACGAAGCGACCTTTGCTAATCCCGACAATAACAAAACGGGACTACTCGATGATAATTTATCAAATAAAACACATTAAAAACAATCAATATGGATAAGGGTGTAAAAAAATACGGAAAAATCTATGAAATCTCGCTCCCAAATGGGCTACTCTTTATACACATCTTTTTAACATTATAATACATTGATAATCAGTTAATTATTTGTGTATATCATAGTTTTTTAGTATCTTTGTATATGTATACTTAATATTTTTGAATCTCTTGGAGGAGATATTAGAATCGGGCGTAGAATTGCCAGTTTATTCACAAAAATGGTAGAGAAACAGAGTGCAGTTATCAATCAGTGCTTTGAAGAACTGACAGATAAAATAGGTGCATATAGGGTGCTACATAATAAGAGTTGGGATATGGATGAACTTATAGATAGAATAAGACAACACTCTGGAAATAAGTGTATTGGTCAGGAACATGTATTGTGTATCCAAGATACGACAGAACTCTCTTACGACCATATCCAAGGACGTTTGAAAGAGGAAGATCCTGATTTCGGGGATGGTTCAATGTCGTTAAAGAAATACTCAATCTTTGTGCATCCCACTTTGCTCATAGATGCTACGTCCTATCTACCTTTAGGCTTCTCTTCACTGAGGATATGGAATCGTGAGCGGGTAGAAGGTAGGAAGAAGACCAACAGACGAGCCACCTTACCTTATAAGGATAAAGAGTCCTACCGATGGGCATTAGCCGCAAAGGAAAGTGTAGCATGTATTCCATCTGATGTCCGCAAGACTATTGTTGGCGATCGTGAGAATGATATCTATGCCTTTATGGAAGAGACATTGGAAGCAGGATGTGATTTCCTGATACGATCCAGCCATAACCGCAAGTGTGCTGTAGACGATGATTTTGAGATGCTTACAGAACTCTTAATCAAGCGTAAACCAATGGGAGAATATAGCTTCTCACTACCTGGGCGGAAAGGTCGTAAGAATAGAACTGCAATTATGGAAGTACGTTTTATACCCATTACTATCCATGCACCACACTCAAATGCAGGCGGAAAAGAGAAACTGGATGTTTATTGTGTACATGTTAAGGAGCGTGCCGACTCGGTCCCGTCAGCAGAAGAGCCAATAGAGTGGCGTTTGGTGACTTCGCATGAAGTAACCAATCTTACCCAAGCCGTGCAATGTATCGAATGGTACAAGTGTCGCTGGCTCATTGAAGAGCTTTTTAGAGTTACAAAATCTAAGGGTTTTACAATAGAAAACGTACAGTTGGAGGATGGAGAGAGTACAAAGAAATTGATTGCCCTAACCTTTCTTGCAGCACTTAAATGTCTGGCACTGAAGAAATCCTACGATACAAAAAGAGAAGATGTATCAGCCAGTATTATTTTTACCGACGTTCAGGTCGTCGTGTTACAGGTATTAATGAAGATGATACACTCAAAGAGTCCAAGAGCCAAGGATGGTAGAAACCCCTTCAAAGAGAGATCTCTACCATGGGCTACGTGGATTATCGCACGTCTTCAAGGCTGGTGTGATATGGGAAAGGACACCAGACCAGGATACATTACAATAAAGAAAGGACTACAGATTTTTGAACATCAAGTTGCCTTTTATATGAGTCTAAAAGATGTGTATAAAGAGTAGCCCAAATGGGAAATTTGCTTACATATGTAGGGTGAGGCAATACGAGTTTGGTATTTTTGATTATCTCTCGGAAAAGACAGCCAATATGGATGAGCTTCTTTCTGTTGGGTTTAAGACTTATAAAGCCTGTATAGAAACAGCCATAAGAAAGAAGATTTGGAAACTGATAGGGCAAGTTGATTTAGAGAAAGAAAATATAATATATCCAGATTTAGCGATTTTCTTATCATACAATAAAGAACTTTTTATTAGACAATCAAGAGTAATAAGAAACGGAAATTCTTTTGGTAGTTTCTCAAAAAGATTATATAGACTTACTAAAGCGAGGGTATATATATGGTTTCTTTGACGATTACAAAATCTTTGAACTCTGGCTGTCTAGTAATATGGAAAATTACCCAGACAATCAAGACATATTTCCTTTACCATCTCAGTATTTATAGAGGGGATGACCTATCTCACTGATAAATGAAACGATTGATGGTGGCTTCTATGAACTACTTTCTTATTGCAGAAGGGATAGATCCTAATCCCAATAAAGCTATTCATTTAGGATGGAATGATGTGCATAGAGAATGTAATCAAATGATGAAACAGCGAATGGATGAGCTTTATGATATTTCCAAAATTGAAGGGTGGGATCAACGAAGAATTCAAAAGGAAGTTGTAGGTTTACAAACCGAAGTTAGACAAGGATTGGATTCTGGAAAATATAAAACGCACTGATAAAAATGTATATGCTTCAGCAACAAAGTGACATGGATTTTGTGCCATGTCACATCAGGAATCTCCAAAGACAAGAAGAGTTATATGATTTTTTGGTAGATGGTAAGGAAGGACTTCTTCAGTATTCTCCAGTTCTGATCGCTGATAATAGATTGACACTGGAGTCCATCCAAAAGTTGGACTATCTTGAAAGTTTTTTGCCTGCTCCAATTTTTTCAGAACGAGCAAAAATGAGAATCGAAAAAATTGTAGGTGAAGATGTTGTCTTCTATCCTTGTAAAATAAATCTTAAAGGAGAGTTATTGCAATTTTACCTAGCTAAGATCTTTCGAAAGCTTCCAATATTAGATGTGGAGAATAGTCCATTTTATACCTTATCCGATGGAAAAAAAAATCCCACATACCCTTATAAATTTACCTCGCAAGATTTAGAGTACACACTCGCAAGAGATTGCTACTACCCTTCATTATTTGTTGTGTCTTCTAGGTTGCAAAAAGAAATGTATGGTTTGTCTTTAGATCTGGTTCCATTAATCTGAGAATGAAATAATTTTGACAGCATACAGAGTCTGATTTATCACTTAAATAAGGATTGCAAGATGTCGCAAAAGCATTGGACGTTCACTAATATTATCCGTTATATTGAGGAGTATGAAAGAAATCCTCTACTCATAGAAAGGATGAAGTGGAAATTTATTCCAGAGGGAGAGTGCATAGTTGAGTTCGTGGAGCTATGTAAGCATCTCATCCTAGAACGAACTATTGATTCCAAGGAAGCTCTAACTACAGCTATTTACTTGAGGTATTCTTCGCAATTGCTGCTAAAAAAGAAGAGAGCAATAAGGCGTCTTGGCATAGGGAAAAAGAACGTGTCTGCAATCTTAAGACTATGTGGTATACATTACAGAGAGTATGGGGACGATGAGCATCGAGTCTTTTTTCTTGATACTGATATAAATATATATTTCTGCAAACACTATCAATTACCTATGTACATTATACAAAGAATTGAATTCTCCAATAAAGAATCTAGACCTTTTATCCTCAAGGTTCTTCCAGTAAAAAGAAGTGAATGGTAACTACTCCCGAGAAGACCTCGTCACTAAGGGGAGAGCTGAGACTTTATCTCATGATTTTGATGCTGAAATTGATTCAATATTGGTAAATCCTCATGGGAAGGATCTTAAAGCAAAAGGTGCTCTATTTCTATTGTCAGCATCAACTCATCAAAAGTACTATTCATCTAAGGCGATTCATCCATACTTAGCTAATTAACTAAAGTTTCCCACCCTTAAAACACTGGTCTTTTTTTATTCACCTTTACCTGTTATTACCCATATCCATTGATTTTTAACACAAGTATAATAGAGGTTAAGCAGTCTGTTCATATACTTCGTCCCATTTTTCTAACACTTCTGCCATTACAAGGATTTTTCTCAACTCTTTGTCGTTGCCGCTGATTGTAGCCATAAGCTGTTGGGGCGTTATCCCAAGTGTTTCTCCTAAAATGCGAAGTATACGTTTGATACAGGCAAGAACTCGCTTCCATAACGTGAGTGCCATGAGGTCGTCCTCTATATCCGAAAAAAGTTCGCCCATGGTTTGATATTCTGTGAACCTCTTTTCCAAAGCCATGACGGTATATGTAAGGTAACATAGCGTTGCGTCGGCTATCTGACCATTAAAGTCGCAACCTTGATAACCTCCTAATCCGAGATATTGCTTAGTCTCCTTGTTCATCACTTCTATGTTCCATCTAATCTGATAGACTTCAAAGGCTTTTATGAAAGACATCGTTGTATCCGTGGTGAGCAGGACGTTCCATGTGGAGTTCCTACCATACTTGATGAGGAATATTCTAATAGGTACATCCCCTAAGTTGCCGTTGAGCTGAATATATCGACATCTGTACTTACGACAGTTCTTTTCCTCGTTCACGTTCATAGGTAGCAATGAGTTCTGCAGCATTTTTTCTTCCTGCCTGATACGGTGTATTTCGTCTTTTCCCATTTTAGCAAGTCCAACAAAGTGCATTACTCCTTTACCTATGCTTCTAACACATTTCATAAGTTGCTCGCAAGTGAACCAACTATCGGTAATCACATACTTCGCATGCAAACCCATCTTCCATCCACGGCGAAGCATATTCATGGCAGCTTCCATCTTAGACATCTTACACTCTTTGAAAAACGCTTATAATCAGGGGTTGCCAGTATTCCTTTTGGTATGATACGCTTTTCTACGTTGCTGTTTTTGTCAGTCCGCAGTCGCCTTGTTTCCCTTTTTCCTGATGCAGTGAAAAAAATCAAAAGGGTATGGTTGTCTTGCCGTCAAAGAAAGCACAAAGTAGCAGTTTGTAGCCCAATACGCACCTGCCTTTTAACATGGTCAAAAACACGACTGATACCCTCCATCCTCACACCGCTCTTCTCAGCACGGTGTCATCTATAATGAAAACAGGTCGTGGAATCGGATTGAGGAGCTTCGCCATACTTACGCAATAGGCACATGTAACGCAGTGCAAAAGCGGTTCATCAAGCGTCTCCAATCCATCTGCGGGCGAGTCATCATTCGATAGAAACAGTTCTTACCATGATTTGAAAGCTCATATATCTTATGCTTGCATATACTGTGGATGCTCTCACCCACAATGCGGAAGAGGCAAAGAGAAAGGATTAGCTCAGATGCCGAAACTCCGTCATGTTTCTCCAATGACAGACGAGATAGCAGGTGACCGATACCAAACTTGCCAAAAAGATGCAATAAATCATCACTCATTCGAGTTTAACACTCAAAAGTTTGGATAACTCACTTATTTTCTCTATTTTTGCTTCCATAACAGTTTTGTTGTTTTGTCTTTGACAATCAGTTTTTTTGCGATTACTAATTTACAAAGAAAATTCGACAAACTGTTATTTTTCTATCTATTTGTTAGGGTGGGAAACTTTAGTAATTAACTTCCAGCAATCCAGTAAATCGAAGTACGTTTCATGTAGACCGAGAGACCTACTGGAAAGAACGAGCAGAAGCCAAATACAGAAAAGGCGTGTAGCGAATATGGAATCTCAAACTGTTCATTAGAAGAATATCATGATATCATTAGACAATATAAACAAAATAAAAAAGAATGGGTGGTGGTATGATACCCCTTCAGAAGAGTATATCAGTGCTATCAGGGATTTAGGCATTGATCCTAACAGTACAATAGGGCAATTTTACATTCATGCAGAGGATGGCCCCACATTCATCAGCAAAGGAATCGTTTTATACCACATCTGTTGGTTTTTACTATTCTCAACATATGAACTAGATATTCTTCGAACCTCTGATGGATTGGGATTATCCAAAGAATTCATTCCTCTTGATAGTTTTGAGGGCGAGGTCGGTTTTTTTTACAATAAAAAGACAGAAGAAGTCTTTCAGTTTTCATTGAATAGATCAACTGAAAATACCACACAATTAACTACTATTGCAAAATGGGATACATTTAATCTTTTCTTAGATTGGTATCTGTAAAAACTACTATTACTAACATATTCTATGGAAACTATGGGTAATATAGTATACTAATGGGCAAGTGCATAGGCGGTATTACGCATGACGTCTTTGGTTCTGTTGAGAGATTGCCTACGATTCTGCTCGCCCTGATATGGATTTTACTAAGGGGCATGATAAACCGCATATTGGAGTTCAAACTCAAGGAAGGCGTTCTGATGGTGGAAGTAAGAGGTTTAATCTTACCTATGATGGTAACACCCACCCTCATAGATCTCCCAAGAAGGGTGAGGGTGTGATAGATGGACATTAACTATGTATGTAATTGCAAATGGATGAACAATATCAAGAGCTATTGAGATGTATAGAGAGCCTTGATGCAAGAGAGAGAATTCAGGAGTTCGGAGGTGATGTCTTGGATAGAATCAAAAATCGATTTGTACTAGGCAATCCTAGAGTTTGGTGGCTATCTTTTCGTTTTCCCCGAAGGAGCATCATTATGATGATGATTATCAATACAAACGGATATCTTGCTTCTTGAACAATGAAGACTTCTGCTATTTTATTGCTGAATTGGATGTCACATACATATTCAAGGCAAGGGTCGCAGATGTGGTATTCATTATTGGAGAATGCTCGTTTTTTGAGTACTATGTTGTTTCTATGGACTTGAAGAAGTTGATTTGTGAAACAGAGCATGGAGATTTTCTGGAAATAACGATTTGAGGTGGACTTCAAGCAGGGTTATGAGAGTCGAATATGATACATTATCGTTTAGATTGTCTTCCCAATGTTTCTCAGATTTTCTGCGTTTTTATTTGTGGCTCCGAGGAAATTGTGTAAATTTGCGGAGTGAGATTACGTAAATCTCCACATTTAGAACTTAAAAGTTAAATGATAAAACTCGATAGGCTATGTATAAATATGGCGTAGGCGGGAACAAAGAAAGAGCAGGCTGGCGAAAGATCAACAAAAAAAGGGAACCATTTATTAAAGATGTTCATAGTGTTATGAATATTGGAGATTTCGCTAGAGCAAGACACTTTGAATTTATAATTTTTCAACTTAACCTATTTATATGGGGTACCTTATTTCAACCGTATGAACTCTAATAGGCTCCCTATGTTGGATGATATTATCTATTGGGCAGAATACTATCTAGCCAAAAGACAAGACCATTCTTTTCGAGGAGGGTGGCTCTCAGATACTCTATTTGTTGTTACCCTCTGCTTGTTGTTTAACCTCCTGACCTTCTTTTATTGCGTTGAATTTTATCTAGGCTGGGATATTATACAGCATATCCCTATAACTTCTAGGCGAGAATTTAGCTCATGGCTGTATGCGTCTTTTTTCTTTATCCCAATCTTGTCTCTCTTATATTATAAGTACTTCCGAAAATGTCGTTGGAGGCCGTTTATTAAGAGCTATAGCCATAAATCATCTCGAGAGAAGATTGTTGGGAAAATCATATTTTGGAGTTATATGGCAGGAACCTGGGGGGGCTTCATTCTCTGCTTGTACTTCTTCAATCATTAGAAAGATCTTGAAGGAGCCATCGAGAATACAAGCGATTTTCGGGAGCTAAAAACATACGATGTCCACAGAAATCCATACTTTTGCACCTAGTTAATAGCTTCCTCCTCTTCACAAGGTAATCTCGACTCGTTCGCTACCTTACTTCTTTGGAAAGTCCATTGAAGATAATGTTTTACCATAACAACGATTTGTTATGCAGTCATGTAAGGTTGTACTCGAGATACTCGGGGAAGTAATGGAATTAATTGAGCATAGTACTGAGTTTTCTCGCACTACAGACAGAAAAGGATGCCTTATGGTTCCATTCATGGAGGACGCTTTTCATTCTCTCTTTATGGAACAAGTAACACTATACTAGCCGAGCTAATGCTCAACCTGAGTAGCAAGCCCTTCTCTGGTCTGATTCTCATCTATAAAGAAGAGGGGCGACTCAGAGAAATGCTGTTTACAGAGGGCTATATCGTCCGCTACGAAGAACATTACATACAGAAGCGAGGCGGAACCTCTTCATCAATTGTACGATCTCAGCACGTGTCATAGAGATAGGCGATGCCTACTACATTAGTTTGTGGTAGAATATCGCTATTCCTTGATTAGATGTGCGAGGGTGGGATCGGCTTTGATGCGGTCTATCTCATTACTTACGAGGGTTAGGATGTCCTGCTTCACACACTTGTAATTGGCTTCGATAGTCTCTTTGAGATTGTCGGAGCCATCTTCGCTCATGAACTCCGCGATGATGGGAATGGGCTGATACTCCTTCATCTCGGCAGAAACCTGGCAGAGTCTACAACTGTCTCAGCGTGGAAAAATCTTTTGGTCGATGCGCTCGTCGAAGTTGTCGGAGACAGCTCCGACAAACATACCTTGTGTGAGGTTAGAGATCTTGGAAGTAGGGATAAGACTATCGAGTTGTGTGGAAATGGAAGTGGACTTGTCGTTGCGGTTGATGGTCATGGCCTGACGTTGCTGAAGAACCTTTCCGAAGCGTTCAGAGAGAGTTTTCGCTGTTTCGCCTACGACTTGACCAGAAAAAGACATTTCCCACGGTGTTTTTGGATAACCTTACTTTCCTTGTCGCCATAGTCGTGAGTGAGCTGCGAGAAGTCTTGAAAGCCCAAACAAACTGCTACCTTGTTAGAGCGTGCTGTGGCAATGAGGTTGTCCAATCCACGGAAGTAGATGATCGGTAGCTCGTCTATGATGACCGAAGATTTGAGTTGCTTCTTCTTGTTGATGAGTTTTACGATGCGCGAATTGTAGAGTCCAAGTGCTGCCGAGTAGATGTTCTGTCGGTCGGGATTGTTGCTTACTACCAAGACTTTGGGCTCACGTGGGGTATTGATGTCGAGTGAGAAATCATCTCCCGTCATCACCCAATAGAGAGCAGGGCTTATCATACGTGAGAGTGGTATCTTTGCCGAAGCAATCTGTCCCTACAACTGATCTTGCGCACCACCCTCCCAAGTATCCATAAAGGGAGAAAGGTAGTTCGCCAATTCATCATAGGCAGTGAGGATGGGGAAGATTTGCGCATAGGGACGATTGAGGAATTCAATGGCGTGTGGAAAGGTGCAATACTTGCCATCCTCGTAGATTTTGAGAAACCAAATATGGCTGCGAGTAAGATGATAGGCGACTCCACAAAGAAATCTCCTTATTTTTGAATCCACGAGCGGTTGAGATTGAGCATAATCGTGTAAGCTCTTTTGTAGGCATCCGAGATGTCCGTCATAAAAATAGGGTTGATGGGATTGCAGCGGTGCGATTTCCGAGGGTCATCAAAGTTGATAACGAAGATGAGTTCTGCAGCATTTTTCTTCCTGCCCGATACGGTGTATTTCGTCTTTCCCATTTTTGCATCCGGATATAAGTGACAAAAAGATGAAATAATCATCACTCATTCAGGTTTTAACACTCAAAAAGTTTGGATAACTCACTTATTTTTCTCTATTTTTGCGTCCATAATAGTTTTGTTGTTTTGTCTTTAAAATCAGTCCTTTTTACGATTACTAATTTACAAAGAAAATTCGACAAACTGTTATTTTTCTATCTATTTGTTAGGGTGGGAAACTTTAGTTACTAATAATCACAAATAAGAATATGAATGATAATATAATGGCATATATCCTTTCTTTAGTATGCGGAATATTACTACTAATAGAATGGATTTTTATTAGTCACAAAAATAGTTTAATAAACACTATTGCATTTGTCATTTATTCATTTCCTCTGTACTATTTAATAACCTATAAAAGGAACCGGGTGGGACTGCTTTTACATGGTGGTTCTATTTAGTATTATTCACATCTATTCATGTGATAATATTATGGCTTAGAGTGTTATACTTCTTTTTAAAGAGATATTTTTAAAAGGTAATAATAATGCTCCAGATTGGGAGTCTGGCTCTCATGTCCGCATTACAGTTCAAAGGAAATAATCAAAAGTGGGAAGAATAGAATGGGGATTAAAAAATGTCTTATACCAGATTTACTTCACATCGTTTTAACATTTAAAATTATTACTGTCCGCTAAACTTTTGTTTATTTTCACAAATTTGGGCTGATACTTTTTTTCATAGTATCAGCCCATTTAATTACCTTTGCTTTTTGCAACAAAACATAAGTAACATGAGCAAAAGTACACATTTTTTTCGGACAGCCAGTATATGGTCAGTTAATAAAATGCTTAGACAAGAACAAAATTAACACTTATAGCCGTCAACATGGTGGCGAACGGTATGTAAAGAAGTTCGATATGTGGTCTCACGTGGTAACTATGCTCTATGCCGTGGTGATGCGTTTCGACTCTCTTCGTGAGATCATGAGCTTCTATGCTGGCAGAATCCCGTAAGCTACCTCATCTAAGCATAGATACTTTACCCAAGCGTAGTACGCTCTCTGATGCCAATAAGAGACGCCCCGAAGAACTCTTTGGTTGGCTCTATATGGATGTCCTTGAAGCTCATCGTGACCTACTTTTCTCGGACAGCCAACGAGGCAAGGGGGATTCTTGGCTTAATCGTCTGAAAATAATGGATTCTACCACTATTCCCTTGTTTTCGAATCTCGTCTTCAAGGGTGTGGGACGTAATCCCAAGCACGGAAAGAAGAAAGGAGGCATAAAGGTGCATACCATCATAAATGCCAACGAAGGAGTGCCTTACGATATGCAATTCACTTCATGCTGCCACACATGACAGTTTTATGATGGCACCGCAGGATTATTCAAAGAACGATATTCTAGCTATTGACAGAGCCTACATAGACTATGTTAAATTTGAACAGATGACTCATAATGGTGCTGTCTACGTTACAAAGATGAAGAAAAATCTTGTTTATCAACTAGAAATAGAGTATAATATTACAGACGATGATAGCCGTTTCTTATACAATATCAAGGAGGTAGTCCTTAAAAAGAAGGGGGTGGAACATCATGCACGAATCGTCACCTACATAGACCACAAGAAGACGGGAAAGAATAAGACAACGAAACTAATATCACTGCTTACCAACGACTTTGAGATGGATGCGCAAGATATAGTGGCTATTTACCGGAAAAGGTGGCAGATAGAGTCACTATTCAAGCAAGTCAAGCAGAATTTTCCGCTAAGATACTTTTACGGAGAGACTGCTAATGCTATTAAAATACAGATTTGGATGGTTTTTCTTGCAAATCTGCTAATAACCATCGTACAGAGAAGGATAAAAAGGTCATGGAGTTTCTCGGGATTAGCCACAATGATAAGAATTGTACTGATGTACTATATCAATATGGAATCCTTTTTCGAACAACCTGAGAACGATTGGAAAAAATACTTTAGCAAACATGGTATTTCCCCTCCGCAATGTGAGGAAAATGTATAGAGGGGGCTTGTCTAAGAGAAAAAAAAGCTCATCCTAAATGCGTAAAGGGATGAGCTGAAGAAGTTAGAGGTTTAGCGGACAGTAATAATTTAAAATTCACAATGGGAAGTAAATATTCTAAACACAGGACATTCTGTGAGGACTTTATTCTCACCTTACTTCGTGAGTATTACTCATCAGATATGTCAATTAATTTCATCTGTCGCAAGTACAACATTGGTAGTGCCAGTTTTTATTACTGGCAAAAGAAGTATGATTTAGAGGAAAAAATGCTATCTTTGTCGTCTGATATTATTAATAAAGTAAAAGTTATGCGTAGTAAGAAAGAAATGGAAAAAGTCGCTCTATCCCGTGAAGAAGAGCTTGAAGCACAAGTGTCCAATTTGAAGAAAGCTTTAGAGTATTCTGAACTTCGCAATCAAGGGTTGATGAAAGTCATAGAGATATGTAGTAAGGAATACGGGGAGGATTTGCTAAAAAAAGCTGGTTCCAAGCAGTAGAGAGCCTTTGAGACAGCAACCCTCGTTTATAAATTGGACCGCTAAGTGGACTATTTGGCAAGACTGGAAAGTATACACTCGTGCATAAGCATGACTGAAGACTACACCCCTACAGATAATGTAATCGCCGAAAGAGTGAACGGAATAATAAAGCAAGAATGGCTCTACCACATGAAACGACCCAAGAACTTCGATGATGTAGGATGCATTATTGCCGGTATCATAGACTTCTACAACAACAAAAGACCCCACATGAGCAACGGCATGCTTACGCCAAGACAAATGAGAGAAAGGCACTGCAATGCGGCATAAGGGTTTCTATGCTTTTCATAGTATTAAATTTTGTAAGTTGAAGGAAAAATATTAACTTTGAACATGTGCTACACACGTTCGGACTTCATTGTCAAAGTTTATGACTATGTAAAGTGAATCAGTAGAGTTTCCATAGGGTGTAAAGCTGTTCAGGAAGCAAGTAAAAAATGTGTAAACCAATTCAGTAACAATAACCAAAAAAGTGTGAAGTAAATTTAGGCATAGTCATCAACTTTTCAAAACATGCTTTTTTGGCTTCTAAAAGATGCCCAATAGGCTTGCAAAAGATGCCCTTTTGAAGTCCAACTAAGCACCTTTTGAAAAGCAGTCTTATAACCCACTGATTTACTGATGATTGCAAATCTACTTCTTACACGTGTTCTTTACCTATATTAGGGACTTTTTACCTAAAATATTGTAATGAATTTTCAAACCCTCGTAGCAACTTTTTCACGATGACCCAAACGAACTAAACCTACATTTTTTCGCCCTTCTCTTACCCCCTGTTTTTACATTTTACATCTGGGGTATCACGCATTTCACTCCCCTCCCTATGGGGGCTACTCTTTATACACATCTTTTAGACTCATATAAAAGGCAACTTGATGTTCAAAAATCTGTAGTCCTTTCTTTATTGTAATGTATCCTGGTCTGGTGTCCTTTCCCATATCACACCAGCCTTGAAGACGTGCGATAATCCACGTAGCCCATGGTAGAGATCTCTCTTTGAAGGGGTTTCTACCATCCTTGGCTCTTGGACTCTTTGAGTGTATCATCTTCATTAATACCTGTAACACGACGACCTGAACGTCGGTAAAAATAATACTGGCTGATACATCTTCTCTTTTTGTATCGTAGGATTTCTTCAGTGCCAGACATTTAAGTGCTGCAAGAAAGGTTAGGGCAATCAATTTCTTTGTACTCTCTCCATCCTCCAACTGTACGTTTTCTATTGTAAAACCCTTAGATTTTTGTAACTCTAAAAGCTCTTCAATGAGCCAGCGACACTTGTACCATTCGATACATTGCACGGCTTGGGTAAGATTGGTTACTTCATGCGAAAGTCACCAAACGCCACTCTATTGGCTCTTCTGCTGACAGGGGACCGAGTCGGCACGCTCTTAACATGTACACAATAAACATCCAGTTTCTCTTTTCCGCCTGCATTTGAGTGTGGTGCATGGATAGTAATGGGTATAAAACGTACTTCCATAATTGCAGTTCTATTCTTACGACCTTTCCGCCCAGGTAGTGAGAAGCTATATTCTCCCATTGGTTTACGCTTGATTAAGAGTTCTGTAAGCATCTCAAAATCATCGTCTACAGCACACTTGCGGTTATGGCTGGATCGTATCAGGAAATCACATCCTGCTTCCAATGTCTCTTCCATAAAGGCATAGATATCATTCTCACGATCGCCAACAATAGTCTTGCGGACATCAGATGGAATACATGCTACACTTTCCTTTGCGGCTAATGCCCATCGGTAGGACTCTTTATCCTTATAAGGTAAGGTGGCTCGTCTGTTGGTCTTCTTCCTACCTTCTACCCGCTCACGATTCCATATCCTCAGTGAGAGAAGCCTAAAAGGTAGATAGGGACGTAGCATCTATGAGCAAAAGTGGGATGCACAAAGATTGAGTATTTCTTTAACGACATTGAACCATCCCCGAAATCAGGATCTTCCTCTTTCAAACGTCCTTGGATATGGTCGTAAGAGAGTTCTGTCGTATCTTGGATACACATACATGTTCTGACCAATACACTTATTTCCAGAGTGTTGTCTTATTCTATCTATAAGTTCATCCATATCCCAACTCTTATTATGTAGCACCCTATATGCACCTATTTTTATCTGTCAGTTCTTCAAAGCACTGATTGATAACTGCACTCTGTTTCTCTACCATTTTTGTGAATAAACTGGCAATTCTACGCCCGATTCTAATATCTCCTCAAGAGATTCAAAAATATTAAGTATACATATACAAAGATACTAAAAACTATGATATACACAAATAATTAACTGATTATCAATGTATTATAATGTTAAAAAGATGTGTATAAAGAGTAGCCCTATGGGGGAGGGGTCGGGGAGAGGCTGGTTGGGCTGGCTGATTGGGGTTGTTGTCTTGTTTATTTTTCCTCCAACTCTTCTTGCAAACGTATTATCATCACGATACTGCGCTGCCTGAAGGAAGTCAAGGTCTTTTGCTGCCTGCTTCATAAGGATAGTTGTATTGGCAATACTCTTCTCCAACTGCGCCTTACTCATCTTCGTAACAATTGGGTCAGCAGCAAAGAGGACATCATTGCTTGGTTCAACGTATGCCCGTCCGACATTCCTACCGACAGCGACTGTCTGTGCAGTAAGGTTAGGGTCGCCCCCCAACTGGCAACGTACCCTTGATTGCTTTGACAATCTGTGTTGGCGTAATATTGTTTTCCTCGTTGTATTTCAGCTGCTTCGTACGTCTACGCATCGTCTCATCAATGGTACGCTGCATACTTTCCGTGATGTTATCGGCATACATAATCACCTTTCCATTCACGTTACGCGCCGCACGACCTGCCGTCTGTGTCAGACTTCTATGACTGCGGAGGAAGCCTTCTTTGTCGGCATCGAGAATGGCAACCAATGAAACCTCTGGCAAGTCTAAACCCTCACGCAAGAGATTGACACCCACAAGGACATCATAGACCCCCGCACGAAGGTCGTTAATAATCTTGATACGGTCAAGGCTGGCAACATCACTATGGATATAAGCCGTACGAATATCGTGGTTCAGCAGATACTCGGTCAATTCCTCTGCCATTCGTTTGGTCAGTGTCGTCACCAACACACGCTCTTCTTTCTCTGCACGGATAACGATTTCGTTCATCAAATCGTCAATCTGATTCTCTGATGGACGCACATCAATCTCTGGATCGAGCAAACCCGTAGGACGGATAAGCTGCTCAACGACAACACCTTCAGACTCAGCCAACTCAAAGTCGGCTGGAGTAGCCGACACATAGATTATCTGATGAATCAAATCATGAAACTCCTCAAAACGAAGCGGACGGTTGTCAAAGGCAGCAGGAAGACGGAAACCATATTCCACAAGGTTCTTCTTTCGGGCACGGTCGCCCCCATACATCGCTGAAATCTGCGGTACACTCACATGACTCTCATCAATCACCATCAAGTAATCTTCTGGGAAAAAGTCTAACAAACAATAAGGACGCATTCCCGCCTCTCTACCATCGAAGTAGCGCGAATAGTTCTCAATACCAGAGCAATGACCAAGCTCCTTAATCATCTCAATGTCATACTCCACACGTTCCTTGATACGTTGTGCCTTAATGTTATCCCCTATATCGGTGAAGAAATCAACCTGCTTCACCAAGTCATCTTGTATCTGACGAATGGCTCCTTCGGTCTGTTCCTTAGACGTAACAAAGAGGTTGGCAGGATATATTTCGTAAGCGTCGAAAGTAGCAAGGCGATGGAAATCGACAGCATCCACCTCCTCGATTGAGTCTATCTCATCATCCCACCACGTGATACGCAGAACATTGTCGTTATAAGCCATCGCAATATCCACCGTATCGCCTTTCACACGAAAGTTTCCACGTTGCAATTCGATGTCATTACGCATGTAAAGAGCATCTACCAAGCGTCTTAAAAAATCATTACGATCAATGACTTGCCCCTTCTTGATAGAAATAACATTCTCCTTCATCGCAATCGGTGCTCCCATACCATAGATACACGACACAGAAGACACAACGATAACATCCTTACGACCTGACAACAAAGAAGATACAGCCGACAAACGCAACTTATCAATCTCATCATTAATCGCAAGATCTTTCTCAATATAGGTGTCCGTCACCGGCATGTAAGCCTCAGGTTGATAATAGTCATAATAAGAAACATAATACTCCACAGCATTATCAGGAAAGAAAGCCTTCATCTCCTCATAAAGCTGTGCAGCCAAAGTCTTGTTGTGTGACAAAATCAGAGTCGGCTTATTAACCTTTGCAATCACGTTCGCAACCGTAAACGTTTTACCCGAGCCCGTCACACCCAAGAGCACCTGACTCTTATCGCCACGCTCCAAAGCCTCCGTTAGCTCGTTAATCGCTTCTGGCTGATCACCCGTTGGTTTATATTTCGATGTTAATATGAAATCCATTTTTATACGTCAATTGAAACAATCTATGATTGCAAAGTTACAAAAAACCAATGATAGTGTGTAATTAATAGTAATTTTTTGCTAAATTTGCAGACCAACGTTGCGTATTTATAGAATAATATGTAACTTTGCATTTCAAAGTAAAGTTATGAATAAAAGAATCTTCATTGGCATTTGTGCTATATTGCTGTTAACAAGTTGCGCACACGAATATAATCAAGTCTATAAGACTGCCAACAACGATTATAAATACGAATTTGCAAAACAGTGCTTTGCAGAGGGCAAATATGGCTTTGCTGTTCCTCTTTTGCAAGACCTCGTTACAATCAAGAAGGGTTCTAACAATGCACAAGAATGCCTCTACATGTTTGCGATGGCTGAATATTGCCTAAAAGACTATCAGGCTGCATCAGAAACTTTCAAGAAGTATTATCAAACCTACCCACGTGGACAATATGCCGAAATGGCTTCGTTCTATATGGGAGAAAGTCTTTTTGAAGGGACACCAGAACCACGTCTTGATCAGACGCCAACCATTACTGCTATTGCTGCATTCCAAGAGTATTTAGACATCTTCCCCAATGGCAAAATGAAAGAGACCGCACAACAACGTCTATTCAGCTTGCAGGATAAACTTATCCAAAAGGAATATCTTAACGCAAAACTATATTATAATCTGGGTTCATACTTTGGCAATTGCACCAATGGTGGCAACAACTACGAAGCATGTATCATCACAGCAACAAACGCATTAAATGATTATCCATATAGCGAACTACGCGAAAAATTTGCCTTACTAGTTATGAAAAGTAAGTTTGAACTCGCACAAATGAGTGTCGAAGAAAAGAAAGTACAACGCTTCCAAGACGCAGAAGACGAGTGCTATGGCTTTATCAACGAGTACCCAGAGTCAAAGGAACGTAAGACCGCTGAGGAATACATCAAGAAATGCAAACAAGTGACAAAAGACTAAGAATAATAGACTTATAAAATATAGATAATTAGAATGGATTACAAGAAGTCAAAAGCACCGTCAAATACGGTAACCCGAGATGTACAGGAACTTTGGAAAGATACTGGTAACATCTATGAGAGTGTTGCTATTGTAGCAAAAAGAGCAAATCAAATCTCGGTTGAAATTAAGCAGGACTTGAGTAAGAAACTTGCTGAGTTTGCTTCTTATAACGATTCTCTTGACGAAGTATTTGAGAATCGTGAGCAGATTGAAATTAGCCGTTATTATGAGAAATTGCCAAAACCAACCTTATTGGCTACTCAAGAGTTTATAGATGGTGACGTTTATTGGCGCGACCCTTCTAAGGATAATCAGAACGAGGACGAAGATTAAACCATGATACAAAGGAAACAAACTATCTTCCTGTTTCTCGCACTACTTACCATCATTACTTGCCTCTCCTTACCTATTGGCGGACTTACACCATTGGGAATGGGAACAGAGAAAATGTTAATGAACCTATGGATAAGCGATGCTAATGGCAATAAAGACTTCAATGTATGGGCATTGTTTGCGATTCTTTTAGTGACTTGCCCCATCAATCTTTTTGCTATTTTTGACTATCACAATCGTAAGCGTCAAGCACGTCTATGTGCTTTCTCTATGCTCATGATTATTGGATGGTACGTAGTTTATGGTATGTTTAGTCAAATACTTATGGATGGATTTGACTTCCATATTAAGTTTGCAGCTGGACTTCCACTTGTAGCTCTTATTCTCTTGTGGCTCGCACGCCATTTTATCCTTGCTGATGAGGCTATGGTAAGAGCTGCTGACAGAATTCGATAAAACAAATAAACCTATACTTTAAGGAGACAATATTTAAGGCTAAGCCCTCTTATATTGCCTCCTTATTTATTATCTCCTACCCACGAAACATCAGACACATAGGAAACCAAAGCTATAAAAACATCTTTTACTACTCTTACTTGCAAGGTTCAAAGAAAATACGTAAATTTGCGTACAAGATTAATTTATTATGAATAAAAGAATACTTCACATACTGTGCCTAAGTTTGATACTTATTAGTATTACTGCGTGTAAACATGAAAAGAAATCAAATGATATTATCACAAAGATAACACCTAAACCCAAAGTCCCCAGTGGACCACAAAAAATGTCAGAATTTAAGTATGAAAAGACAATTGAATGGATGGGAAGTACCTATAGCATTCAAATCCATCGCTTTGCTGACAAGGATTTATCTATTGTTAGTGATGAGGATGGACGTAAATATTATGACAACAAGTTCCAAGTAAAAATACTACGTAAGGATGGCTCATCCTTCTATGAGCGCACACTTACAAAAGCTGATTTTATTGAAATCGCAGATAATCAATACGCTAAAAAAGGTGCTTTACTTGGCTTTATGTTTGATCGTAACGAAGGCAACAAACTATATTTTGGCGCAAGTATTGGCTCACCTGATCCCAAAAGTGATGAATATGTACCATTAGACATCACCATTGACAATATGGGGAATATGCATATCAGAAAAGCAACAGAACTCGACACACCAAGCGAACAAACCGAAAAAACAAAAACAGAAATAGAATTGACAGAAGAAGAAGGAGTATAACAATCTCGTACGGGTTCTTCAAAGGATAGGACGACATCCCACCCTTTAACCCAAATCAATCATTAGATTATCATCCACACACTATAACATCTAATGCCCGACACTATCCTTCACGAAGGAAGTCTAATGCTTCCTTTACTTCGTCTTCACTAACAGATTGATTGATACACACATCACCGATACGACCTAAAAGTGTGACATTAATTTCATTTCCACGATTCTTTTTATCATGGTACATAAGTTCAATGAGAGTTGGATAATCATCACATGTGATGGGTAGCCTACCATAATTATCACGAATGAAGTTGACTGTCTGACGCATACACAATGTGGAAAATCCAGTCTTCAACACCGATAGATAAAGCTCTGCTATAAGTCCGAAGGCAACAGCATAACCATGAAGTATCGGCTCCCTTCCTAATGCCCATGACTCAAAAGCATGCCCAAAAGTATGCCCTAAATTCAGTGCTTTTCTAATACTTTTCTCTTGCGGATCCTCCTGTACTACACGTTCTTTCACCCTAACACTCTTTCTGAGCATACCACTCAATTGCTGTAAATCAGGATTATCAAGCTCAAAGTTTATCAATTCCGCCCACATCTTCTCATCAGCAATCAAGCCATGCTTTAACATCTCAGCATAACCACTTCGAATATTCTGAGCATCGAGCGTTTTCAACCATTCTGTATTTAATAAAACGAAATTAGCTTCATTAAAGACACCTATCTCATTCTTTAATCCACCAAAATTAATCCCTGTCTTACCCCCCACACTGGCATCTACCATTGCAAGAAGCGTTGTAGGAACATTGATAAAGTCTATTCCACGCTTGAAAGTAGAAGCCGCAAAACCACCGAGATCAGTAACCATTCCTCCACCAAGATTAATAAGCAGAGAACGACGTGTTGCACCACCCCGCTGTAACGCTTCCCAGACGCTGACAACACTGTCAAGCGTCTTATTACTGTCTGTTGTCCCTATCGTAATAACTTCTACTTCTTTCAAGCAAATAGTATCTTTGATAAGTCCCCAACACTTCTCGCGCGTCGTATCATCTACAAGTACGAAGACTTTATCATTGTTACATCCTGACAGACACGCCGACAATTCGTTCTTAAAAGAACTACATATAATAACATTCTGCATCACAAATCCTCTCTGCATAATTCTCAATACAAAATTACACCTTTTATCACAAGAGTAACATAGACTTACACAAACATTTACACTCTTTAATGTTCTAAATGTATTTTTACTCCTACACATTCTTAAAACTTCTTATCCTTCTTATCGTCAAATAGGATATTCTGTAGACAATATATAGAAATTAATAGGAAAAAAACTATGGTAAAAAGATTGTTGACAATGGTTCTTCTACTGACTGGCACAATAACACTGCTGGCACAGAACCGAACAATTACAGGAACACTCTATGATGGAGAATTAAAAGAAAAAGTACCATACGCTATTGTCCAGTTGTTGAAACAAGACAGTAGCTATGTCGTTGGTGCAACATCTGACGAGGTGGGTAACTTAAGATTACAGCTCCTACAAACGGACGATTTATTTTGAAAGCATCCTATGTTGGCTATAAAACGATCTTTCAAAATCTGACGATTATCAATGAACAAGACTTATCACTTGGTCAGTTAGATTTCCAAATTGACGCACGCACCTTGAAAGAAGTAAAAGTTGTGGCAAGTACGCCAAAAGTTATCGTTAAAGCAGATACCTTCCAGTATAATGCTTCGGCTTATCGTGTCCCAGAGGGTTCAACGATTGAAGCCCTTGTTAAGAGATTACCCGGAGCGGAAGTGGCAAGCGATGGAACTATCAAGATTAATGGTAAAGAGGTAAAGAAAATTCTTGTTGATGGAAAAGAATTCATGGTGGGCGATACAAAGACCGCTATGAAGAACCTACCAACCTCCATCGTACAAACCATTAAGGCGTACGACCAAAAGAGTGACCTGAGCCGTGTGACTGGCATTGATGATGGCAACGAGTCTACGGTTCTTGACTTTGGTATCAAGGCGGGGATGAATAAAGGGTTATTCTCAAATATTGACTTTGGTATCGCCACACAAAACAGATATTCAGAGAAAGCTATGGGTGCTTATTTCAATAATAAGTTCCGTATGATGGGCTTTGCATCTGCCAACAACGTCAACGATATGGGATTCGGCGGTGGCCCACGTGGTCGATTCGGCGGTGTAAGACAGGGGCTTAACGCAACCAAAATGGTAGGACTGAACATGAATTATGACAACGGAAAAAACCTACAATGGGATGGTAGTCTACGTTGGAATCACGCTGACGGAGACTTGAATACACGTATGACAAACGAAAACTTCGTTGCTCAACAGACCTCATTTGCAAACCGTCTTGCACAAGAACATACAAGAACAAATTCATGGAACGGACGTTTCCGCTTAGAATGGAGACCTGATTCTATGTGGAACATTATGTTTCGACCTAACTTCCGACTCAGTAAGAACGACGGACAAGTCGTTAGTACATCTGCTGCATATAATGCCGACCCATATAATTCTGTGGAGGAGCCTTTATCAACAACCGCCATTGCTCAACTTAAATCACGTGGATTGATAGTAAACTCACAGCATAACATGACCATAAGCTATGGCAACACCACTTCGCTGGGTGCTATCTTACAAGTAAATCGCAAACTATCAAGCAACGGACGAAACGTTACATTGCGTGTAGACGGCAACTATAACGATGCTAATTCTAAGACCTTCTCAACGCAAGACATTCAGTATTTCCAACTGCAAGACACCCTCGGGAACGACTCTACCTATCGGGCATATCGTTACAACCTTATGCCTACTAAGAGCTGGGACTACGCATTACAAGCAACTTATAGTGAGCCTATTGCCCACAAAACCTATCTACAATTCAGCTACGAATTTAAGTACGGCTTCTCAAAGAGCAATCGTGACACCTACGACCTCTCGACTATGCCATCAGGAACGTTTGGTAGCCTGCAACCTGCTTACAGCTCATGGAACAACTACCTCGACCTGCTGACAAATCCTTTGGTAAACTATCTCGATGACAACCTAAGCCGATACTCTGAATATCGCACATATACTCACGACATGCAGGTAATGATGCGAATGATTCGTGACAAATGGAAAATGAACGTAGGTGTAATGCTACAACCTCAACACGCTACCTATATGCAAAATTACCTCAACACCAACGTTGACACGGCTCGAACAGTATTCAACTGGAGTCCTACCTTAGACTTCCGATACAAGTTTAACGAGCAAAGCAACCTACGCATCAATTATAAGGGTACGTTGTCTCAACCTGCTATGACACAATTACTCAGTATCGTCGACAACACTGACCCTCAAAACATTGCCATTGGTAACCCTGGACTGAAACCTGCCTTCACCAATAATTTCAGTTTGTTCTACAACACTTACAAGCAAAGTCATGCACAAACACTCATGACCTTTGCCAATTTCTCAACAACACGAAATGCCATTGGCAACCGTGTGACATACGATGCCATTACAGGAACACGCATAGTACAACCCATCAACGTAATGGTAATTGGAATGCTGATGCAGGACTGATGTACAACACGAGTATAGACTCGGCAGGAGTATGGAACATCCATAGCTTTTCACGTGCCAACTTCACCCGATACGTGAGCTATTTGCAACCTAATAGAACGAGCGACTTAAAACAAAATATCACCAAATCATTAACCCTCAGCGAACGACTCGCCGCAAGCTATCGTTCCTCATGGTTAGAACTGGAGATAGACGGCTCGTTCGACCATACACGAACCAAGAATAATCTACAAAATGTCAACAACCTACGCACATGGCAATTTGCATACGGGGGAACATTGAATCTTAACCTCCCTTGGAACATGAGTATATCAACCGACCTTCACCTAAACAGCCGACGTGGATATAGCGATGCTTCTCTAAACGCCAACGAACTACTCTGGAATGCACAAATAGCACAGAGTATGCTGACTGGTAACGCTCTGACTCTCAGCCTCCAATTCTATGACATCTTACGACAGCAGAGCAATCTCTCTCGCGTCATCAATGCCGTAAGTCGCACGGACACCGAATACAATAGTATTAATAGCTACATCATGCTACGTGCCACTTATCGCTTAAATCTCTTTGGTGGCAAGAACGCTATGCCAAAACCAAAGGATTATCCAGACTTCGATCGCAACAGCCCTGGAATGGGTCCACGTCCAAGTAATCGTTCTCCTCATAGTGGCAACGCCCGTCCTCCTATGGGAGGCGGATTCGGCGGATTCTAAAACATCATAAAAGAAAAAAGCTGTATCAAAAGTCTGAGACAATCGTCCCAACTTTTGATACAGCTTTTTTTTTACCCGACATTTTTACCCGCAAAACATCTTTATCTTACAAAACATACATACATCTCTACAAGCGTTTTATTCAGATATTGGTACACTCCTTTTAGAAAAACTCATATCCTGACACCCCACTACGCATTTTCCACTCGTAAACCTACAAACCCACCTAAAGGCATCCATAACTTCAAATGTATCTACAAAAGACAACTACACATCCTTACCCGCATGCAAGTCATCTCTACACCATCTGCGAGTTGTAAACTTTTTTCATACAACACAATACTAACACTTAGTCTTTTGACATCGAAAAAGCCATCAATTGACTTGCAAGAGATGCTCATCTCGCACGCTACTAACGCCCTTTCCAAGTCCAACAAAGCACCTTTTCTTACACCACCCCATAACCCTCTGATATACTGACAAATACAAAACTACTTCTCAAGTTCCTTTCCCCGAAATATATAAAGGATTTACTCAGTATTATGTAAATATTTTTCAGCAAACATTAAGACCCTATAAAGTATAGCGCACCTTCATACTATTAGTTAACTCAAATCCGCAGCATTTTTTCTTGTGAGAAATATTTTATATCTCGATGTGACATTTTAAGTCTCTATCCATTGATATGGGGAATTTCTAAAGTTCTTGATTCCTGTATAGGTATGAAAACCATATTCTCAGCAATGAAGGAAAAGAGAACAAAAAATATTTCCATGACTGAATGCTTTGCCGATACCTCCACGTTTGCCCAATACTGATTCACTAAGTTTTTCAAAGCCCAACTTCGAAAAAACGTCCATAATATGATAAATTCCACTGAAAGGAGTGATATTCTCATTTTTAATTGCTACCTTTGTCATGTCAGATTTTTGCCTACTTGTTATGTTTGCAGCACTAAGATAGGTGAGATTTCTGACATATCCAAGTGTTTTGAGGATATTGTTTTTCAGACACTTGGAGTTCTTACAAGAATTTATGCTGCGGAATTAAGGTAATAAACAAATAGCCCCAAACAATTTTCATTGATGAAGTTTTTTCAGAAACGAGTAGGGAGTATATTCATTGTGCCACTATTCTTGCCTAGTGAATATACTGATAACATCAAAAGCTATGCTTCTGTTAACTTTCCCCAAACAGAACGCTATGCTTTCGGTCGGTTGATAGAAGTTGACAAATCTGGTGGAGATTTGGTAGAAATTTTCAACTATATAGGAGCAATACCGAGTTCTCCGATGGGGATAGTAAATTCTGGGCTTATGTTTAAGCCTTTACATATAAGTTTGGGGTTCAAAAAGAAAAGGTGGAGATTTATATTTGAAGACCCAAACTATGACAAGATAAGGGATTCTAATTATCAAGAAATTACATTCCTTATGGGAACCCCAGAGATGCCCGTCCTTTGGGTTGGGGGAGAGTACAAAAGAACAACTGTCTATGATTGTGAGAGCTACAGAGAATGGATAGTATTTACTCCAACCGAAGTGGAAGGATTAATCAAGGAATTAATTTAAGGAATAAACTATTGACGGAATCTTATGCTCCCGATTTAGATATAGCTCAATAGTATACTAATGGGCAAGTGCATAGGCGGTATTGCGCATGATACAGTAGGTTCATTGGCGACCCACAAGCCGAGTAAGAGCTTTGGTGAGCTGTTTGAGGAGAAGAAGTCTAAGATAGACACTCTTCAGGCGACGCTTGCCGAGTCCGTTATGACTAAGTTTCCGCCTATGCCTGCTGTGAAGTATAGTGATATAGGCTTCGGTATAGACCTTCACAAGGGTGTTATGCCTGCTGTCCCTTTGGTTCCTGTGCCTAATGTGAGCATGGTCTTTGACATTATCGGTGCCGTCTTTGCCGGTATTAGCAGTGTCTTACCTGAGCAGCCAGCCCCTCCTCCCTTGTGGATCCTATGGCAGAGGGAGAGATATTTATGGCTTGTAGCACGGTGCTTGCGGACGGTTCTCCCTTCACCTACCAGTACCTACCTCACGCCAGAGCCACAGACGGAGCTGACCACTTGGCTATTTGACGAGAGGAAATTTGTACCTTTGGCGAAAATCGTGGGTGAGAGATATAAGGGAATTAAGGAGGGTATATCCCGAAATTTCCAATTCCCAGCTACAGGAACTCATCGATTTAAACAAATCAATGTATCCTGAAATGAATAAGCCCCCTAGAGGAAAGCATTAATAATACACCTACCTAGATGACAGATAGAGAATTTGTAAAATCTATTAAGGATGAGATTTTTGATAAGAGTCTCCACCGCTATTTTGAGATACTGCGCACTATTGACAGGGATAGTATAACCCATATGTATTGGAAAGCAACGGCTTCTTTATATGACAAACTAGACCATAAGGGGAGAGAGCAGTTAAGATTTTTTGCTAGATTAATAATGGAGGATACACTTTCGAGTGTACTATCATACATAGACGGAAGTTCTACTTTTGCACACAGGAGGAGAGTGAGGATTTTAAGTTGACATCAGGGGAACAAGTCATAAGTGGGATGTTGCACGATTTTTTTCTTGCAATGCTCGAAGATGAAGAATAGGATTGTAGGGGGACATGTTCATTCGGCGAAGATTGTGGGTGAAAGACGATACTCCATCATCTCGGACTACCTCGGTACACCTGTAGAGGCGTATACGAGGAGGGCAAGCGTGTCTCCTACAGATGAATGGTCGGACTTCGTCACAAAGGGGCGAGCTGGAACTTTGCCTCATGATTTTGATGCTATAAGTGGTCCAATGTTGGCAAATCCTCGAGGGAAAAGCCCTAAAGCAAAAGGTTCTCAATTTGCGATATTTACTGATAAAACTGCGGACCTGTTTGACAAACACAAGGTCGCTGTTATTGATAGTCATTAGAATTATACTTTTATGGATGAGTTACTAATCTTCAAAGACAATGAGACTGGAGATAACGTTGGGATGTATTACAATACATGGTTGCTTATAATCAAATGTATTTTGATAGAATATGCGGATAAAACGGACGAGGAGGCAAATGAAGTTCTAAAGAAACACTATTACAAGAAGCCTGAAAGCTATTATGAAGTCCTCTACCTGAGCCATGAAACAGAGTACCATTGGGCTATGCTGGGGGCTTATGGCGAACTTTATTGGTTAAAAGGAGTAAGTTCTCAAGTGCCTATTGACTATGATGCTTGGTATAGCAATTATATACGAAACAATGATTTGCCCACCCCATTTCAATGGTTTTTAATCGGGAGCAAAAGGGGGATAAAAAGTAGAGTTCCCCAGTTGTAATGTTATATTCAAAGCGTCAGAACTTCATAGGGGTATTATGCAGTAGTCATAAGCTCTCGTTCATTGGAGGAGTTCATGATTTTGAAACACATCATGGGGTAAAATACAATATAGAAGAGGCTGGAAAAGTAGCAAAGTCATATGCAAGTTCCAAAACGAAGTGCAATAAAAGAGTGTCCCTCTCCGAGAGATGCAGACGTTCTCGACGCGTAGCGAGAGGTTGTCTGCATCTCTCGGAGAGGCAAAAGAAACAACCAGCAATACAAATAAAAAAAAGGAGACCGAAGTCTCCCAAAGATTAACTAACTTTGTATTGTCAATGTATCATCAATTAATCTCGGAGCAAAGGTCGCAAATTTTTGCCTTACTCCAAAAGAAAACAGCGAGAAAAGAAATTGCCGACATCGTCGGTATTAGTCAGTCAACACTCTCACGTGAAATCAAACGCAACAGTACGCCTTCCGGAAAGTATATCTGGACGAAGGCGCATGATATGGCTATGCAGCGCAGAAAGAACACGGTAACTAACGCCAAACTCTCCGACGAATTAGTCTGGAGAATTAAAGAATATATTACCAACGACCAGTGGTCTCCAAGACAAATATCAGGGTATCTGCGTATTAATGAGGGCATAGAGGTGTCCCACCAGTCCATCTATAACATCATCCACAATGACATAACAGGGAAGCTTTGCAGAGACACAAGACATAAGATGAAATACGTGCATCGTCCCAAAGGCGGACATCTTCCAATAAAGGACAGAGTGAGTATCCATGAAAGAAGTAAGGAAGTTGACGGGAAGAGATTTGGAGATTTTGAGATGGACTTAATCGTCGACCCTGCCCAGCACGCCATACTCACAATAGTGGAGAAATCTACCAATATGTTGCTTATGCAGAAACTGCCATTTGGAAAACAGTCAACGCCTCTGGCAAAGGTGGTTAGGAAACTACTGCTGCCATACAAGAACAGCCTGAAGACAATACAACAGATAACGGATCTGAATTTGAGTCACATAAGGACATCACCAAATACTTAGGGCGCCTGTATACTTCGCTGACCCATATTGTTCATGGCAAAAGGGAGCTGTTGAGAATACAAACAAATTAATCAGGCAGTATATACCTAAAAAGGATTCGTTTGATAACTATTCGGACAAGAGAATTATGTCCATACAAAAGAAATTGAACGAAAGACCAAGAGAGAAATTAAACTTTTCTACTCCAAAGTGCGAGTTCTTTTAAACACGTTTTTGTAATTTTGCACTTGCTGGTTGACTCTGCGTACATACAAATTAACGTTTGGAGTAGTTCTTTTTAGTTATATAAATTCTTTGTTCTGCTATTATTTTTGTAATTTTACCCCCAAAAAGTTTAATTGATGTTGAGCTTTGCTCAACTTACAAGACATACAATATATGAACTGCATTAAGGTGAGTGTAGAGCAATTAGGAAGAATCCGAGATTCTGAAATCCAGCTTTCTCCTCTGATGGTCTTTTCTGGTGAGTCCGGATTAGGAAAGAGTTATTTGGCCTTGCTATGCCACTACTTCTTTGAGTTGTTGGTTAATACCAACAGACTAAACCATTTTTTCATAGACAGTGATATTGACTTCAATACCGTTTCTAAAAATTTTCATGACGTTGGCACAGCCTTGGAAATCAAGAAACAGGATTTGGAGGTATGGATGGCAAAAGATGCTCTTCTCTATCTCAGCTATATGTTAGGCTACGATGATTTGTCTGGGAAAATAAAGATAACTCTACCCAATAGTTTCCCTGATACCATGACCTTTACTTACAAGCAGGAATTAACGGGTTTGGTCAATGCCGAAGACATTTATACCATTTTGTCTTTGGGTAGCTTAAGCTTCAGAATACAAGAGAAAACACAATTTGACGAGTCGCCTTTTTCGTTCTTGTTGCGTTTTGTTATGATTGATTACATCTTTGGCGATTACCAGAAGTTAGGCAACACTTTTGTTTTGCCACCCTCACGCGGTCCTATCCTTACGGAGCAGATGATACCAACTACAGGTATGTACTCAGAATTTCTTGAAGATATGGTAGGACTTAACCGAATCAAGCCACGCCCAGATACCGCCTCTGAGATGGTTTTAAACCTGTTTAAGCTTATACTTGAAGGAGAGGTGAACAAAGAAGAAACCACGTATGTGTACACGACCAACAACATTTCCATGCCGGTATCAGCCGCTGCCGCATCTATTCGGGAAATTGCGCCCCTGCAAATTCTGGCGAAGAAACAGGATGTCAGTAAGTGTGCTATCCTTGTAGAAGAACCTGAGGCGCATCTGCATCCACTGAAACAGCGCATGATGGCTGACATTATAGGAACTTTAAGTCATAATGGAGCTTTTATGCAGATAACCACGCATAGTGACTATTTCTTGAGAAGACTAAATGAGTTGATTATCTATGCTAAAGCATATAAAGGTACAAGTGATAAGGAAAAATTGGAGGAGCTTTCCAAGAAAATGAATATTACCTATGATATGAGTATTGACGATACCACTCTTGGTGCTTACCTGCTGCAAAAACAAGCGGATGGGACATCCAAGGTTATCAAGCAAAATTTGAGTGATGGTATCCCTTTCTCTGCTTTCAGAGATGCCATTATAGATAATATGAATAATCAAGATTATTTAGAGGAGTTCCTACAAGATGGTATTGAGTGATTCGTTTATGAAGATGTTCGATAAAGCTGTTTCCTTTGCTGGCAAAGTAGAAAAAAAGAACATTTGGACGGTGGAGGAACATGAATGCGGTGCCACCATGACTCAGTTGGAAATTAATGCTAATGGTACGTTCTTGGGCTTTGACCATCAGTTGGTTAAAGGTGTTAAAGACATTACTACAAGTAGGTCATCAACATTAGAGGACAAGGACTGTGATGGCATCGCTTTTTTGCTTGACGATGTCGATCAGGAACATCTTGTGTTCGTAGAACTGAAATCCGGCTTTGACATAGGTAAGATAACGGGAGCTTTTCATCAGATTATCATGTCTTTTATTAAGATGCACGCATGGCTGTCTTTGTGCAGAGGCTACGACATAGAGCAACTGAAAGTGCATTTTATCACAGCCTGCAAGTGCTACAAGAATAAAGACCAAGAGGAGAATGTTTTGCAAAGGATTTCCCAAGCCCAAGAACTTGAGAATGATACTTTTGAGACTAAATTCTTGAAACCTTTGTTAAACAAGCACCATATCAAGGTGAAGCTGTCTAGCTTTGTCGATATTCAGAAACTACCTTTTCATGATAGCATTTGCGATAAAGAAATCAGCATGTACCTACAACTGACAGCCCAACATTCCGATTCAAAAGCACAAGTAAATTTAGTAAAGTGAGTCTTAGTATATATTTTAAAAAGTTTTTATAGCTTTGTGAAGTGCATGATACCTTCTGAATTCCATTAAGCTCCTTTGTTAATATTTTTATAACTCATGCAAAGCTGCATTACATAACATGATTTGATGTGCCATCCTTTAATGTAAAAGATTATATTTCTAATGAGATAAATTTTATATATTGATGTGACATTTTAGACCTATAGCTCATTTTTGCAGGCAGAAAAAAGTGTCATGCCCTTCGATATATACTCATGTTTCGCGCACCCAAGATACCTTCAGCACTAAATTGACGGTTCAAATTGCTCAATAGCTCATTTTGCAGGCTTTAGACATTTCTATCTTTCCGATGTACACTAACTTTGTTGGCATTTAAGGTGCCCTCAAAAATTAAAAAGTTAGTATGTTCAAAATTAGATGTCGCGTGTGTGGCAGTACACACACGAAAAAGAATGGTGTTCGTAAAGGAGTACAACTGTATAAATGTCAGAATTGCGGCTATCAGTTTCGCTCTGGCTTCCAAGTAAGCGATGATGAATTGTGGACGGCTTTATCAACAACAAAAGCAGACGATTAAAGAACTATCACAGTGCTTTCAAGATAAGCATCTCGACAGTCAAACGCAGGTTACATGACATCAAGTGAGTGGGTGCAACCTCCTTAAACGGAGGTGGGTTTGTCCATCTGGACGTAACGTATTGGGGGCGAAACTTTCGGAGTGTTGCTTGCATTGGACACGGAGAGTGGAAAGCCTCTCTATCTATCCTTTGTAAAGAGCGAGACGGTGAAGGATTATGAAGAAGCTGTCGCCTGTATTGAAAATCGTGGATATACCATACGCGGTCTAATCATTGACGGTAAAAAAAGTCTCTTCAAGTCTTTCTCTGAATACCATGTACAGATGTGTCAGTTTCGCATGAAGCAGATTGTCAGAAGGTATCTCACTCTGAATCCAAGAATGCAGGCCAGCCGAGAATTAAAAACACTTGTGGATAAGCTACACCGAATCCATGAGGCTGATTTCAGGAGCGAATATCAAGCATGGAAGGAGAAATGGAAGGACACGATAGACCACCGCAGTCTACACAAGGATGGTAGACTACATTATGTGCACCGGCGGTTGAGAGCAGCTATGAATAGTCTTGATTTCTATCTTCCTTATCTCTTTTCCTTCCAGCGGGAGGACTGCCAGGGAATGCCCAATACCAACAACAAGATTGAGGGAACATTCACTGACCTAAAGAAGAACCTAAATAATCATAGGGGACTTACGAAAGAGAATCGAAAAAGGTTTATTAATGGGTTTTTCTGGCATTAATAGAAAACTCTAAGTATGAAAAAGCAGGAATCACACACATAGCGGTTCCTGCTCATACTTGTCGTTTTTATACAATCCTATTCCTCATGGAGTTGCTCCCCAGCAGAGCTCCACCATGCTTCAGACTGTATAGCAAAGGTATATAAACTCTTTGAGTATTCCGAATAAAATCAGCCTACAATTTGAGCTATTGAACATCTAATATAAAAAATAGCCTGCAAAATGAGCCATACGCCGAATTTTTCTTTTGACCCGTTAGTAATTTCTTGCTAACACGTTAGATTTTTCCTTATCTCTCATCCTCCTTTATATCGTTAGGCTTCCTCCTTTTTTCGGGGAGGGTCGGGGTGAGGTTTTAGGACTACTCGCATGTTGGCTTAACCCTGAACCCGTGCTTGCAATCCCCGTAGGGGTATATTACGACCTTATCACTTTTGAAATAAAGTTGGTACGCATACCCCTTACTGTTGATCGGGTTAGCACTTGACGACCAATAGTTGCCTTGGTTGACAATGTCGTACAGTATACCAGAGTGGTAATTACCCAAGGCGGGTAGGTAGAAATAATTACCTGCCTCAGATGCAGAAGGAGGGGTATAAGATACGGACAACCAGGTCTGGCTTTTTTGTTTTGTTCGCCAATCATCGTCGTCGTATGCCTTATTACTTTTGTAATGACCTTCGGCTTGCAATACAGATTTCTTCTTAAACCACATGCCACCTTTATATAAATGACCCATAGTGGTCCATAACTTATCTGCGTCCCAACGAGGATCGCCATAAGCGGCGTACCACGTCATCTCGTTTACGTTTGGAAGATCCTTGCATGGTGTGTGGGTAGCGCGGTTATCTACGCCATAACTAAATGCCTTGTTGTACCATCGAGAGTCAGTGTCGCTCTGGGGGTAGTTTGGTGATTTTTTCGTACGAAGGGTTGGCTGACCTGCGTCTCCTGGCAAATGCTTTGTCCATTCGTAATCCTTCCAGTATTGTTCCTGTGCATCCCACATATAATAATGGTCTCCATCGTAACTCTCTACATCTAAGTTAGCAGTGATATTATAATACTTATTCTGCTCGTAGGTAGCTGATGCCAATGTCTTGGTTATTATTCCATTCACATTTGTTACAACGTCCTTTACCCAATAACGTATCTTAAGCGTGTGAGTTCCCGGCTTTATTACAACGTAAGTACCGTTGGTAGCTGCGCTTGTGGCTGTGTTGGTTAAAGGGAACCCTTTAGCGTATGTTCCGCTGCCACCTGTTGAAACAATAATTTGTTTGCCTGTACCTGTACCTGTTAGTTCGCCTGTTATTGGGTCAAGGGTGTAAGTATCGGTAATATCATTGTCAGAATTTACCTCTACCTTGGTTATGTAACAATCATACAAAATAGTTTTGCTGGTGCGTGGCAAGAAGAGCAGATAAGCAGCCTTGTGATCAAGAGTAAAAGCGAACTGCTGTTTCCCGAGCACTTTAGTTGCCGTTGCCATACCGCAATCACCTGCTGCACCAAAGTGAGTGGTTGTGTTTGGCTCTGATTGACTTTGGGTTGCAGCGATTGTTACTTGGTCTTGATTACCATTCTTACCAGGATAATAAACCTCGTATGACGTGTGGGCAGTGTAAGTGCCAGGAACTTTAAACTTAAAGTTATCTGTCTTGCCTGTTGGTGAGTTGCTACTTACGTGCCAGGTGTTGTTGTCGTCCTTTACATAAATCTTATCGCCTGCTTCCCAAAAGAACTTGCCGTCGCTCTCCATTGAGGTACGTGTCGTTGGATCACCTGCTGAAAAGGTCGTCAAGTTCTTGTCATTATCTGTGTTGTTTGGGTTTTGCGCTATGTTTTCATTAGCACAGGATACAAACGCGAATGTGAGCCCGCAGAAAACTGCGAATGAAAGCAGGCTGGTTTTGAATAATTTCTTTTTCATTGTCTGTTTCTTCTTTTTGTGTGATTTTGTTTTCTTTACCTAGTTAATAATTCTCTCTTACTCTTCCCATGAAGAATGTTCCGTTGCTTCTTCGCTTTCTGTCATCCAGCTTGGAGCCTGTTTGGCATCACCAGACATGCCGCCTGGCTGGGCTGGTTTATGCTGACCGTGGTAAGACGAGTCCATTAAATAAGCAGTTTCACTTACTTGGATTATCATGCAACGTGGTGTAGAATAAACCTTCTGTTCTTGTTTCTTTCTCATTTTTTTGATTTGATTAAAAATAATTGTTACTGTTCTACAGATGTGGTTTCATTAGGTCACCTTTTATATATACATCCTGACGAATTCATTATTTATCCTTTATGATCGTCTGCCCCCCGTGCGCCTACAGGCAGACAGCATTTACTGCTGCCTGCCTGAGAAATCAACGAGAGAAAACAAACTATTATCAGAGAATTACAATGTCTTTTATGATAAATTCAGTGCTTAAAATATCCTTATTTTGCTTTCTTGACAGCTCGCAAACGAACACAAAAATGCGAACAAAGGAAACTCCGTGAAGTCCTTTGTTTACAAGTGTTACGCCACGCTTCGCGCGCGCGTATTGGAGAAGAAAAAACGATTTAGTAGACGCTATGTGCGAATGTGTGTGTGTGTGTGTTAGCAAAATATCTGAAACAACCAAATATAAAGTGCTAAAAAAAGCATAGAAGTCAAAGTTTCTTTGCTGTACTGGATTGGCAGGATATGTCATTACTAATTGTTTCACGGCAGCAAAGGTAAGATTTTTTTTTGAATTGGTATAGAATTCTAAAAGAAATTATTACTGTCCGCTAAACTTTTGTTTATTTTCACAAATTTGGGCTGATACTTTTTTCATAGTATCAGCCCATTTAATTACCTTTGCTTTTGCAACAAAACATAAGTAACATGAGCAAAAGTACACATTTTTTCGGACAGCCAGTATATGGTCAGTTAATAAAATGCTTAGACAAGAACAAAATTAACACTTATAGCCGTCAACATGGTGGCGAACGGTATGTAAAGAAGTTCGATATGTGGTCTCACGTGGTAACTATGCTCTATGCCGTGGTGATGCGTTTCGACTCTCTTCGTGAGATACAGGCTTCTATGCTGGCAGAATCCCGTAAGCTACCTCATCTAAGCATAGATACTTTACCCAAGCGTAGTACGCTCTCTGATGCCAATAAGAGACGCCCCGAAGAACTCTTTGGTTGGCTCTATATGGATGTCCTTGAAGCTCATCGTGACCTACTTTTCTCGGACAGCCAACGAGGCAAGGGGGATTCTTGGCTTAATCGTCTGAAAATAATGGATTCTACCACTATTCCCTTGTTTTCGAATCTCGTCTTCAAGGGTGTGGGACGTAATCCCAAGCACGGAAAGAAGAAAGGAGGCATAAAGGTGCATACCATCATAAATGCCAACGAAGGAGTGCCTTACGATATGCATTCACTTCTGCTGCCACACATGACAGTTTTATGATGGCACCGCAGGATTATTCAAAAGAACGATATTCTAGCTATTGACAGAGCCTACATAGACTATGTTAAATTTGAACAGATGACTCATAATGGTGCTGTCTACGTTACAAAGATGAAGAAAAAAATCTTGTTTATCAACTGAAATAGAGTATAATATTACAGACGATGATAGCCGTTTCTTATACAATATCAAGGAGGTAGTCCTTAAAAAGAAGGGGGTGGAACATCATGCACGAATCGTCACCTACATAGACCACAAGAAGACGGGAAAGAATAAGACAACGAAACTAATATCACTGCTTACCAACGACTTTGAGATGGATGCGCAAGATATAGTGGCTATTTACCGGAAAAGGTGGCAGATAGAGTCACTATTCAAGCAAGTCAAGCAGAATTTTCCGCTAAGATACTTTTACGGAGAGACTGCTAATGCTATTAAAATACAGATTTGGATGGTTTTTCTTGCAAATCTGCTAATAACCATCGTACAGAGAAGGATAAAAAGGTCATGGAGTTTCTCGGGATTAGCCACAATGATAAGAATTGTACTGATGTACTATATCAATATGGAATCCTTTTTCGAACAACCTGAGAACGATTGGAAAAAATACTTTAGCAAACATGGTATTTCCCCTCCGCAATGTGAGGAAAATGTATAGAGGGGGCTTGTCTAAGAGAAAAAAAAGCTCATCCTAAATGCGTAAAGGGATGAGCTGAAGAAGTTAGAGGTTTAGCGGACAGTAATAAAAAAAGAAATGTTTAAATTACACGGAATAATCGAGAAAATATAGGATAACAGATTAGCTTTCTTTTTACCTTTAACTTAAATCGGTTTATTAGGATCTGAACAAAGTTTGTTTGGGTTGTTCAAGGATTGACTCTATATATAATTGAGAATAATAAGCATTATTGTTTACTGAACAGATTGGAGATTTTACTAAGAATAATAGCTGCTGTGATTCCCAAGTCTAATCCAAGAATTGTTTTTCATTTTTTTCTTGTTTAATTTGGTTTTTCAATTATATTTTACCATCTTTGCAATAGATTTTTCAAGCAAGTCACAATAAGGATTATTCCGTTGTGAAAACAAACAGAGTAGGGGCAACTCACTCTTTTTTTGTATATAAGTGCCAAATTTAATATACTTTTTGTAAACGGCAAGAAAATATATGAATTAATTAAAATTCCTTCATTTTTCTACTGCTTGTTAGGAATGGTGGAAGTGTGGAATCGAGTAGGAGGTAAACACTAATTATAGGTGTTTATCTCCTACTTTCGAGTTCACCGACCTCTCACACCACCGTACATGCGGTTCCGCATACGGCGGTTCCTATTTTAAGTGCCATTCGAGATACGACTCCGTTAGATAATGCTCATGCCGAGCATAATCGGGTAGGAGGTAAATGTTATTCATAAAAGGCATTTACCTCCTACTTTCACATTTACCGACCTCCCACACCACCGTACGTGCCGTTCGGCATACGGCGGTTTCGTACTTTTACACCTCACGGTGTGTGGCAAGTTGTTTTCAGCTATCCCTTTGAGTAACGTCACTTCTACCCTATTGTCGGATTCCGTCCTATCGTCTTGGATAGAGAGCTCCTTTCGGACATCTGACGAAGAAATTCGCAGGGTAGCATTCATTTACTATTGCACTGCACGATTCGGTCCTTCCCTGTAGGCACACGTACCTTGAGTACTATGACCTCTGCTGACTTCTCACGGCAAGCTTTTACTCCGCTTCCTTCGTAAAAACAACTATTTGAAACGTCCGTGAGACCCTCCTCGGATAAGAACATTATCTTTCCATCTTATACCTACTTCATTTTACACCGACCATTCCGAATAGCTATGGGACTTTGATTTGTTTGGCAATCTTATCCATGGTCATATGCCTTATATGAAGTTTCTGTTCGTTAGGCCAGATGTTTGCCGCCGGCTTTCCTTCAGATTTCACCCTCACGATGAACACCCTTGCCTTTTGACTATGTAATTCCCGCTATTAGGGCTTACTCGGGACTTCCAACCCGTTAGATAATGCTCATGCCGAGCGTGCCATCAATACCGGGATTGCCTATATTAAGGCAATCCCGTAAACTATGTTTCTGTTAAAGTTTAACCCAATAAAAGTCATAAATAAAGATGAAATAGCATCTTATCTTTACTTTACAACAAATTTCTTAACAGTTCCGTCAGCATACTTTACCAACTGAACTCCTCGATGTGTTTCACTAACAATCTGCCCATTGAGATTGAAGCGTCCAACAACTCTACTACTCGTAGGGTCAATAACATTTGAAGACTCAATACTTGTGTCCACCTTTGGACCATAATAACGAATTGTAAGCTGATCATTTACAGCACCTGTCTTGTCTTTTACAACACCTGCAGGAATAGTAACAAAGTAGACTTTTCCTTCCTTCGCACTAAATGTATCAACATAACCATCAGCATCATTACCAAATATAGTAAGCGTATTCTTACCCTCTAAACGTGCTGACCATTCTGGCGACCCAGAAGGGCGAATATAAGCTGAATTATAAATATGATCCTGACGAATCTGAACCTCAGGATTTTGATTTACTAATATCAATTCTTCATTAAAGGTTATACTAAATGATAAACTTGCATTCTTTTGAAAATGTGAGTCCTTTTCTGGTGTAATCTTACTTACTGTAAGAGAGGCAACATTAGCCTCATCTATATTAAAGAACTCACCCCAACCTCCATTAGAATAAGAGTTTATAGCACCTTTTGGTACTACTATTGATGCAGGAGAAGCAATTCCATAGAATGGTGCATCATAAGGTTCATAATAATCCATAATTTCTGGTGCTGTACTTCCTTGTGCTATAACCTTTGAGAGTTGCGTACAATCATGAAAAGCATGAGCATATACCCCCATAAGCCCAGATGGCATTACAACCGTAGTTAGTTTCTTGCAACCAGCAAAGCATCCATCAGCAACATAATATACCGATGATGGTAAGGTCACCTCAACAAACTGAGTATTGGCAAATGCTTGCTCATCAATAAAACTCAAATACTTTGGCCAATTGATACTCTTTAATTTTGAATCGATAAAGGCACCATAACCAATTGCAACAACATTATCAGAAAGTTGAATACTCTCTAATTCACTTCCCCAAAATGCACCGCCTGCAATACCTAAACATGCGTCATCAACCTTACAAGTTTTTACTCCCTTAAGGAGGGCTAACGTTAATACCTTATAATTGGCAGTATAAAGAACTCCATCACGCAAAATAAAGTTCTTATTGTTAGTGTCCAAAACTAATTTTTCCAAGCCTGTGTTTGCAAAAGCACAGCTACCGATAGATTCTATGTTACGAGGAAGGCTCAAGTTCCTTAAAGCCTTGCAACCAAGAAAAGCTTCATCATCAATCTTCTTCAAGGAATTTGGCAAAGTGAACTCTGACAAAGAAGGGCATTCATTGAAAGCTCCTTTACTTATTTCGACAAGTCCTTCATGAAAGACAACCTTCGTTAAAAACTTGCTTTTCAAAAAAGCAGATTTACCTAACACTTCAACCGATGAAGGTATCTCTATTTCTCGCAAACCACTAAAATAGAAAGCACCTTCACCTATCACTTTAAGTCCTTCATTAAGTTTTACAGACGTAAGAACTGGTATTGAACTGGTACCAAAGAAGGCATGATCACTTATCACCTCAACCGATGCAGGTAATTCTACACTCGATAACTTTGATGAACTGAAAGCATAAGAACCTATATAACGTAATTTCTTTGGGAAAACAAAACTGGTAAACTTTGTACCTGAAAACGCCGATTTCTTAATAGAATCAACTGTCTCTGGTATTGATATAGAAGTGGCATCTGACCATTTACAAGCCTCTTCACCAATAGTGGTAACAGTGTACTGCTTGGCATCTGGGCTGTTTACCGTTTCTGGAATAACAACAGCTTCTTTTTACTTTGCTATCCAATTTTGAAAGTTCTACTGTTGTCTTACTCGTTACCGTATAAGTGAGGTTACCAACAGAAAATTGTTCTTGTGCATTTACCATCGTTGTTATAAATGCTAACATTGTAAGTAAAAAGTGTTTCATACGCAATCTTTTATATGTTATTAAATAAGAATACAAAATCATTATAGTCTACAAAATTATAAAAATATCTTGATTATCAAAAAGAAACAAACAGAAATAATAGATTTTCAAATAATACACCTTAAATATCACATAATGAATGAATATTTATAGATTTAATTCAACTATTTATCCCACACTAAATAAAAAAGTATCAAAAATAACACATTTATCAAAAAGAAAAACTACACAGAACCTACATTTCAAACATTCCCATGATTTAGGTATGGTCACTAACATTCGTCTCGATATGAATTAAGCAGATAAAAATTTGATAATCTGAATATTTTTTACTTTCTTTGTGGACATAGAAACCAATGAGGACTATACAGCTAATTGATACACATTTGACAATCATATTAGCCCGTCAATTTATTTCATTGAAGACAAAGAATAAACATGGAACAAAAACTCTTGACCTTAGCATTATTATCATCAGCGATTCCACATAGTCAGAAGATAATCGCACAAACATCGGAAAACGTTAAGGATAAACCAAACGTAATAATTATATTAGCCGACGATCTGGGGTATGGTGACATAGAATGTTATGGTGCTAAAAATGTTCTGACACCTAATATTAATAGACTTGCACAATCGGGCATACGATTTACAAATGGTCATGCAGTCGCTGCTACCAGTACCCCCTCACGCTATTCACTCCTGACAGGTGAATACGCTTGGCGACGTGAGGGGACGGACGTAGCAGCAGGAAATGCAGGAATGATTATCAAACCCAGCCAATTTACGATGGCAGATATGTTCAAGAGCCGTGGTTATGCAACGTGTGCAATTGGCAAATGGCATCTTGGTTTAGGCGACAAGGACGGTGAGCAAGACTGGAATGCACCTCTACCCGAATCCTTAGGCGACCTTGGTTTTGACTATCATTATATTATGGCTGCCACGGCCGATCGTGTTCCATGCGTCTTTATTGAGAATGGAGCGGTTGCTAATTATGATCAGAGTCAGCCGATAGAAGTATCTTATAGACAGAATTTTGAAGGTGAACCAACTGGACGTAAGAACCCAGAGTTACTCTATAATATGCGTTCAAGCCATGGACACGACATGTCAATCGTTAATGGCATCGGTAGAATTGGATATATGAAAGGTGGAGGAAAAGCTCTTTGGAAAGATGAAAACCTTGCTGACTCAATACTTACACATGCCGTGAAATTTATCGAGAAACATAAGAAAGAACCTTTCTTTATGTATTTTGCGACAAACGATGTTCATGTCCCTCACTTTCCACACGAGCGATTTCGTGGGAAAAACAAGATGGGAGTAAGAGGCGATGCTATCGTACAATTTGATTGGACTGTTGGTCAATTGATGAAAAAACTCCGTGAACTGAAAATAGATAATCACACACTCGTTATTCTTACAAGCGACAACGGACCTGTTGTAGACGATGGATATGTCGATCATGCCGAAGAACTACTAAACGGACATCGTCCCTCAGGACCTTTCCGTGGCAACAAATATAGTGCTTTTGAAGGTGGCACCGCTGTACCATTTATCGTTTCATGGCCTCAAAAGATTAAGTCGGGAATAGTCTCTAAGGCTCTCGTAAGTCAAATAGACCTCCTTTCGTCATTAGGTTCGCTCATATATGCTCGCCTACCAAAAGGAAGTACGCCAGATAGTCGTAACTACTTATCAACTTTACTTGGCAACGATTTGAATGGACGAGACTATGTCATAGGACAATCCAACACTCACGTTCTATCTGTCCTAACATCTCAATATCGCTACATCGAACCAAGTAATGGCCCAAAAATGATACAATGGGGACCAAAAATTGAAACGGGAAACCTTCCCACCCCACAACTTTACGATATGTCGGCTAATCCTTACGAAAAAAAGAATATTGCAGATGAAAACATAGAAGAAGTAGCACGTATGCAATGCATCCTAAAAAATGAAAGGAATAAAGTGGAAACAAAATAAATGTTTATCGTCTTTCTAATATGGAATAAAAAAGATGAGCTTAGGTACTATTTCTCCACAGAAGAACTATCTTATTATTCCTTATTAACTTCTGCAATATTCAAAAAACAGTAACTTTGCAAAAGAACAATTAGGAAAAAGAAAAATAATGATATCAATAGACGGACTGACGGTGGAATTTGGCGTGAAGCCATTGTTTAAGGATGTTTCATTTGTCATCAATGAGCGAGATAGGATTGCCTTAGTGGGTAAGAACGGAGCTGGAAAGTCGACGATGTTGAAGATACTCTGTGGATTGCAAAGACCTACGGGGGGCGTTGTCTCCATACCGAATGATACGACTGTGGGCTATCTTCCGCAGGTGATGAAGCTTTCTGACGATACGACCGTGAAGGAGGAGACGCGCAAGGCTTTCGCTGACAAGACGAAGATGGAGGCGAAGCTCAAGAAAATGGAGCAGGAAATGGCTGAGCGTACCGACTATGAGAGTGAGGGATACGCTGAGTTAGTGGAACGCTTCACCACTGAACACGAACGGTATATGATGATGGGAGGCGAGAATTATGGCTGAAATTGAGCGCACGCTGACGGGTCTTGGTTTTACGCGTGATGACTTCGACCGCCCTACACGTGAGTTCTCTGGTGGATGGCGTATGCGTATCGAGTTGGCGAAGATTCTTCTCCGTCGTCCTGACGTACTTCTGCTGGATGAGCCAACGAACCACCTTGACATTGAGTCTATTCAATGGCTTGAGCAATTCCTCTCGCAGAGTGCCAAGGCAGTTGTACTTGTGAGCCACGACCGTGCGTTCGTCAATAATGTAACGAACCGTACGCTGGAGATAACTTGTGGACACGTGGAGGATTATCGTGTAAAGTATGACGAGTATCTCGTTCTCAGGAAAGAGCGTCGTGAACAACAGCTCCGTGCGTATGAGAACCAGCAGAAGGAAATTGCAGAAACAAGGGCGTTCATTGAGCGTTTCCGCTATCAAGCCACAAAGGCCGTACAGGTACAGCAACGTATTCGCCAGTTGGAGAAAATTGTGCCAATAGAGGTGGATGAGGTTGACAATTCGGCTATGCGTTTGAAGTTCCCTCCATGCCTACGCAGTGGAGATTATCCAGTCATTGCAGAGGGATTGGGGAAGACTTATCCAAGTAGATTGCATAGTGACGGACCGGGACAGACGGTGTTTGAGGGGTATAGACCTGATTATCAAACGAGGTGAGAAAGTGGCTTTCGTCGGTAAGAACGGTGAGGGAAAGTCTACCTTCGTGAAATGTATAATGGGTGAGATACCATTTGACGGTATGCTGAAGATAGGTCATAACGTACAGATAGGTTATTTTGCACAGAATCAGGCACAGCTCTTAGATGAGAACCTCACGATATATGAAACCATTGATAGAGTTGCCACGGGCGATATGCGTCTGAGGATAAACGACCTGCTCGGTGCCTTTATGTTCGGTGGAGAGACGTCGGAGAAGTATGTTAAAGTGCTTTCGGGAGGTGAGCGTTCACGCTTAGCGATGATCAAGCTATTGCTTGAGCCAGTAAACCTCCTTATCCTCGATGAGCCAACCAACCACCTCGACATTGCTTCAAAAGAAGTGTTGAAGGAGGCCATCAAAGCCTTTGACGGAACGGCAATCATCGTGAGTCACGACCGTGAGTTCCTCGATGGATTAGTGAGTAAGGTGTATGAGTTCGGTGGCGGTAAGGTCAGAGAGCATTTAGGGGGTATTTATGATTGGTTAAAAAGCCCCCTCCAACTCCCCCAAAGGGGGGAGAGTGCAGAGAACCTCTCGCCAGCATCATCAAAACCTAATGATAGCAGAAATGCTTCTCCCCTCCCTTCGGAGGGGTCGGGGGAGGCTTCTGGTGAGGCTTTATCCTACGCTGAACGCAAAGAGCTACAGAAGAAAATCCGTAAGGCACAGCGTGCTGTGGAAGAATCTGAGGCTAAAATAGCGAAACTTGAAGCACGTAAGAGCGAACTCGATGAACTCCTGATGGCTCCCGAGAATGCCTCAAATATGGAACTCGTGACGGAATATACCAACCTCCAGCGTGAACTCGATGTGGAAAACGAACGATGGATGTTGCTTTCAGAAGAATTAGAATCTTTAAATATTGAGCTTTGAACATTGAACTTTGAACATTGGACATTGTCTACATCGGTAATCATAATTATGACGTACTGATGAGAACTTCATTCGAATAATTTTGAATTGTAAATTATGAATTAAACCAAATATTTTTTACTATGCGTATCAAAAAACTTTTACCAATGATGCTACTTGCATCTGCTCCGATAGCTGGAATGGCACAAAGCCAGGCAGGTATCAAAGCCGAGAATTTCGACAAGTCGGTGCGTCCAGCTGACGACTTCTTTAGATTTACCACAGGTGGATGGCAGAAACTCAATCCACTTCCCGGAGCCTTCTCACGCTACGGCTCATTCGACCAGTTACAGGAGAACAATAACAAGCGTGTCAACATCATCCTCACTGACCTACTCAAGAAGCAGGGTAAGCAGAGTGCCACAGAGAAAAAGTTAGGCGACTTCTATAAGCTCGCTATGGACTCGGTGCGCCGTAATAAGGAGGGTGTGAACCCTGTTAAGCCGTTGCTCAATGAGATGGAGAGCGCAAAGAGCCTGTCAGAACTCCGTGCTCTTCAACTGAAGTATGCAAACTTTGGCTATGGTGTGCCAATGGGCTATTCCTTTGAAGCTGACGAGAAGAATGCGAAGATGAACATCCTCCTTATCTATCAGGACGGACTGAGTCTCGGACAGAAGGAGTACTATCTTGACAATGATAAGGCAACAACAGAAATCCGTAATGCTTTCCATCAGTTCATTGCCAATATGTTCCGCCTCTATGGATTCTCTGATGCACAGGCACAGGCTAAGCGTGATGCCGTTATGCGTTATGAGACGATGCTGGCAATGATTTCAAAGAGTCGTACAGAATTGCGTGATGTAGAGGCTAACTATAACAAGATGACAATCAGCGAGTTCAAGGAGAAGTATCCTAACATCCCACTTGAGCAGATGGTAAATGCAGAGGGTATCAAGAGTGAGTATATCCAGTCAATGGTCGTTGGCCAGCCAGACTTCCTTGCTGGTGTTGACAAGTTGAGTGCTACAGAGAGTGCGGAGGAACTCCGTGCACGTATGGAATGGAGTGCTATCCTTGCCTCGGCTAACTATCTGAGCGATGATGTGCGTGCTGAATACTTCAACTTCTTCAGCAAGACAATGCGTGGTACAAAGGAGGACTATCCTCGTTGGAAGCGTGCCACTCAGCAGGTGGAGAGCCAGATGGGCGAAGCACTTGGTCGAATCTATTGTGAGCGTTACTTCCCAGCTACCAGCAAAAAGCGTATGGAAGACCTTATCAAGAATCTTGAGCTGAGTCTTGCTGAGCGTATTAAGGCACAAGACTGGATGAGTGAAGCTACGAAGAAGGCAGGACTTGAGAAGCTTTCATCGTTCTATGTCAAAGTGGGCTATCCTAACAAGTGGAAGGATTTGAGCCAGCTTACAATTGATCCATCTAAGTCATATTATGAGAACGTGCAGACTTGCCACATATTCTGGGCAAAGGATGCTATCGAAGAGAAAGCTGGTAAGCCTGTTGACAAGGATAAGTGGTTGATGACTCCACAGACGGTGAATGCTTACTATAATCCTACAACGAACGAAATCTGTTTCCCAGCAGGTATTCTTCAGTATCCATTCTTCGACCCAAAGGCTGATGACGCCTTTAACTATGGTGCTATCGGTGTAGTTATCGGTCACGAGATGACACACGGATTCGATGATCAGGGACGTCATTATGACAAGGATGGTAATATGACTGACTGGTGGACAGAAGAGGATGGTAAGAACTTTGAGGCACGTACGGGTAAGTATGCTGACTTCTTCAGTGCTATCAAAGTGTTACCTGATCTCTATGCAAATGGTAAGCTCACATTAGGTGAGAATCTTGCTGACCACGGTGGACTTGAAGTTGCTTTCAATGCTTTCGAGAAGACAGCAGAGGCTAAGAAGGGTAAGAGCATTATGGGCTTCACACCAGAACAGCGTTTCTTCATCGCCTATGCAGGTGTATGGGCAACAATATCACTGAGGCTGAAATCCGTAGTCGTGTGAAGAGTGACCCTCACTCTCTTGGCGAATGGCGTGTGAATGGTGCTTTGCCACATATCAACGCATGGTATAAGGCATTCGGTGTGAAGGAAGGCGACAAGCTCTTCATCCCAGAGTCTGAGCGTTTGAAACTTTGGTAAGTTATAGGTGTTGGGTGTTGAGTGTTGGGTGTTGAATGTTGGGTGATAATGATTACTACAAAATGCATTGATACACTACATACCATCATCATCCAACATTCAACATTCAACACCCAACATTCAACACCCAACATCAAACATCCAACACTCAACAACCAACAACCAACAACCAACACTCAACAACCAACAACCAACACTCAACACCCAACACCCAACACCAAACACCAAACATCCAACAACCAACAACCAACACTCAACACCCAACAACCAACACCCAACACCAAACATCCAACAACCAACACCAAATAATATGTATTCATCATCACCCAACACCCAACACCCAACACCCAACACAATCGAGCTCCTTGCACCAGCCAAGAACTTAGAATGTGGTATAGCTGCTATTGAACACGGGGCTGATGCCGTATACATTGGTGCTTCCCGCTTTGGTGCACGCCAGTCCGCAGGCAACAGCGTGGAAGATATCGGCAAGCTGTGCGACTATGCTCACCGTTATGGAGCCACGGTCCACGTGACCATCAATACAATTATCTATAACGATGAGTTTGACGATACGCTTGCACTGGTGCGTGAACTGGTGGACGTTGGCGTAGATGCCTTTCTTCTACAGGATATGGGATTGATGAGTAAGGTAAAAGAGATAGTTCCTGACACGGTAGCTCTCCACGCCAGCACACAATGTGATACACGAACATGGGAGAAGGCACAATGGCTTAGCCAGCAGGGCTTTGACCGCGTTGTACTTGCTCGTGAATTGTCAGCTGAGGAAATAAACGTTATCCATAATCGTTTGCCAGAGCTTGAGTTAGAAGCCTTTGTACACGGTGCATTGTGCGTGAGTTATAGTGGTGTTTGCTATGTTTCACAACATAGTTTTGGGCGTTCAGCCAATCGTGGTGCGTGTGCAGAGTTCTGTCGATTAGCATTCGACCTAAAGGATTCAGACGGAAAGACCATTGAACACCAGCGTCATCTTCTTTCCTTGAAGGATATGAGCCAAATTGATAACCTCGAAACGCTGATGCGTTCGGGGGCTTGTGCCTTTAAGATAGAGGGAAGACTGAAGGACATCAACTACGTGAAAAACGTTGTCTCGGCTTATAGCAAACGCATTGACGAGATTATCAGTAAGTATCCAAGTGAATTCTGTCGTGCTTCTTTAGGACGTGTCCGCTATTCGTTTACACCCGATTTGAAGAAGACTTTCAATCGTGGTTATACCAATTACTTCGTCAAAGGCAGGCAGGCGGATATCTTCTCACCCGATACGCCAAAGGCTTTGGGCGAGTTTGTGGGCCGTGTAAAGGAGATAAGGCGCGATAGTTTTAATGTGTCCAGTACGGCAAACTTTGCGAATGGTGACGGTCTGTGTTTCCTCTCACGTGATACAGAAAGCCAGTCTACACGCTTAGAGGGATTCCGTGTTAACCGTGCTGTTGGTAATCGACTCTATCCTTTCAAGATGCCAAGGGGCTTAAGGCCCGGTATGGGTTTATATCGCAATCAGGATCAAGCGTTCGATAAGGAGTTGAGTAGTAAGACCGCTGAACGTAAGATTGCTATTAAGATGTGGTTTGGAGTCTCCTCTGAAACCTCCCCCAACCCCTTCAAAGAAGAGGAGTGCCTAACGGATAGTCATGGAACAATATGGGCAAAAGCAGAGGTGATAGATGATAGGATTAACCATATCTCTCATGAATCGGCATCTAATGATTGTTCACAAGATTCTTCATCCACTTATAATTTTCACCAACGAATATCCAACGAACATCCCGTTAGGCTCTCCCCTCCCCTTGGAGGGGCTGGGGGAGGTCTTCAACTTGCCAAGAAACCCCAACGTGACAACATTATACGCCAGCTCACTAAGTTAGGTAATACGGTATATGAATGTACTGAGGTTGAGATAGTAGACGGAGCGGATAAGTACTTCATTCCAAGCAGTATTCTTGCCGAACTTCGCCGTATGGTGATAGAGAATCTCGATGAGCAGGTGATGAAAATGCAGCGCATCATGATTTATCGAAAATCGAAGAGAAAATCATCAGAGCCTAAACTTCAGTTATCGATGGTGAATCCAGCCCAGTATCAGCAGTTACCCTACCTGTATAATATCTCCAATGATGCTGCCCGTAAGTTCTATGAACAGCAGGGATTGACTAAAGCCGAGCCTGCTTTTGAGATACAATATCCTACGGGAGCTAATGGTTCTGAACCGTCAGTAAACTCGTTCTCTATCAAGGGAGATAAAGAGGCAGTCTCTCACTTGTTGATGCAGTGCCGTCATTGTATTCGTTATTCGCTCGGCTATTGCGTGAAACACGGAGGAAAGAAACCTACTTGGCGTGAACCGCTCTTCCTCGAACTGCCTGACAAGCGTCGTTTCCGCTTAGAATTCGACTGTAAGAACTGTCAGATGAATGTGTGTAATGATGCATGATAGAATGTCATAATCTATAATTACCATAATGATAACAATTCAACGAGTTCATAAAAAACAAAGATATAATCAGACTTCTACAACAAATAAGTCTGACGACTGCACTATGTCAAGAAAGGGCTTAATAGAACTAATCCTCCTGATGTTACTTACTTTCTTGTTTACAGGTTGTTATCATAAGAAGACACCATCTTCTTTCCGTATACCAGATAGTATTCAAGAGGCACAGATTTCAGCTCGATTAGAGATAAGAAGCGACTCCATATCAAAACAAAAAGGAAGTAAGAATATAGAATGGAGTGGCTCGCGAAGTAAAATAGACTCGTTAGCATTTAGAGTAAAACACCATTATTCACAGGGTTTCAACTTTATTGTTAAATCCGACTCTCTAATCCTTCTACACCAGCAACCAGAAGAAGCCGTGAATAACATGAAAACAGACTCCTTTTCTGTAAAGAATGGAAAGGAAGTGGTTGTTGCAGACATACGTATTATGCCTAATGATGAAAAAGATTCGATATGGGTTCAAATAGCCACAGAAGACTATGCCTTTGGTTGGATTCATGAGTCTCGCCTACTAAAACAAGTCGATCCAGCCGACCCTATTTCACAGTTTATTTCTACATTCTCAAACATCCACCTACTCTTCTTCTTAATTATCATCTCAATCATGGGAATTGGTTATTTAGTTCGTAAGATTTTGAAGAAAAAAGCACATATTGTACATATCAACGATATTAGTTCATTCTACCCCACACTCTTAGCTGTCATCGTAGCACTTTCTGCTGCTTTCTATGCCAGTATACAACTCTTTGCGCCAGAAACATGGCGTGAATTCTATTTCCATCCTTCACTAAATCCTTCTCACAACCAATTCTACTAAACATCTTCTTAGTACTTGTATGGGCAATGCTCATTATTGGAATTGCAACAATTGACGATGTGCGAAGGTTATTAAAGTCTGGTGAGGCTCTACTTTATCTTAGTGGCTTAGTCGCTGTATGTGCTTTGAATTACATCGTCTTCTCTGTGCTCACTCTGTATTATATAGGCTATCCTCTTCTCGTGGCTTATATTTATTATGCCTTCCGCCTCTATCTATATAAAAATAGCGACACATATTATTGTGGCAATTGTGGTCTGCGTCTTCATCGAAAAGGTAGATGTCCACACTGTGGAGCTATTAATGAATAGTGAAACATTATAGGTGACCTACCAAATTGAGCTGAACACCTCTCACGGTACAAACAATCTAACCTTTTCTTCTACCAGATAATGCTTATCACATTATTGATTAATAAGCCTACCAGATTATCCTTATTGGATATGCCTCTACATTTTATTGCTATTGCGTAGTATCTCGTCACGACATTCCTCCATCAACCATTTCGGAGTACTTGTTGCACCACAAATTCCCACTGTCTGCACACCATCAAACCAACTCATATTGATTTCATCAGCACTCTCAACTTGATAGGAATTCGGATTAACACTTAAACATTCATGGAAAAGAACCTTACCATTTGAACTCTTGCGACCAGCCACAAAGAGTATCAAATCATGACGTGCTGCAAAGGTCGAAATATTCGGCATTCGATTGGCAACCTGTCGACAGATAGTATCGAAACTTTGAAATTTAGCCTTAGGAGAAATATGACACTGAATGTACTCAATAATCTTGTGGAACTCGTCTAAGCTTTTTGTTGTCTGCGAATAAAGGTAAATATCATTATTGAAGTCCAATGCCTTAACATCTTCAAACTTCTCAATCACTATCGCATGGCTATGCGTCTGACCGACAAGTCCAAGCACTTCCGCATGACCATTCTTACCAAATATTACAATAGAAGAGCTTGCACTCAGCTCCTGTCCCTCGCCCACTGCGGGGGGAAGAGATACGGAAGCTGTTGAGTCTTCTTTCGCTATTGGTCTTAGCTTTGAAAGACTCGCCAATAGGTGCATCATTTCTTGATGCAATCATATAAGAAAGGTTGGCGACCCTTCCTCATATTGTGTCTTGATACGACGTTGAAGTGCAAGCACCACCGGACAAGTAGCATCAATAATCTCAATATTATTACGTCTTGCAAGTTCGTAAGTCTCAGGAGGTTCACCATGCGCACGCAGCAAAACCTTCACGTTATGTAGTTCGCGCATCTGCTCATGATTAATCGTGATAAGTCCTTTCTTTGTGAGGCGTTCCACCTCCATACTGTTATGTACAATATCACCCTAAGCAATAGAGCTTTGTACCCTTTGCCAATTCTTCTTCGGCTTTCTTAATGGCAGTGGTCACACCGAAGCAAAAACCACTACCGTTATCAATTTCTATTTGAAGCATTTCTTTTTAAGAAGTTAAGGAGTTGCGAAGTTATGGGAGTTAAGACAACAACCACGACTCCACAACTCTATCATATAACTTGTTCACTTGTCTACTCGTAAACTTGTATAACCTCCGCGCCAGTACGTCCACTATACTCTGGTGCGTATGCACATTGCGCAGTGCAGGTTCCTGTCTGATAAACACCTGCTCGGTCAATATAATATTCTGTCTCAACGACATGCTTACCCTTTGCCATTTGGTCGAAGTAGTAGTTTGTCGTGTAATCCTTTGGAGCAATGTAATATCCCCAATGATAACCACTCAACTGACTGACAGGTTCAAGGCAGGCAGCACGCTTATCAACTACTTGTACGAAGTCGTAATCACGGTCAGCAATGATTGTCAAACGGATACGCACCTTGTCACCAACTTTAAGGCTTTTTCCTCTCTTCAACAGTACACTATCAACCATTACCTCGCGCTTTATCTTCAAGCCAGATGAAGCATCAGAGATATCTGTTGACGTCTGGAAGAACTGTGCATAGACAGCACCCCAACTTGTACCAGTACTTGTCTTGCTGATAACCAAATCATGACTTTCAGACGATTGGAAATCAACTGGCTGTGTAGCCTTCACATAACCCAATCCTGCCGTAGGCTGTGTTGTCTGCAAAGGTTTGTTATCAAGCATCAACGTAGCATGCTCTCCATTCTGCATCAACCAATTGCCATTGTTCATAAATGCCCAAATAGCATTCACTGAGTTCAATAGTGTATTCCAAGCCTGCGTACGCTTCTCCTGCAAGAGCCAACGCTGCATCTCTACAAGCGTCTTACCATCAGTCGGAGTAATCGTCTTTATCGCCTCAATAGCAGCCACCTCTGTTGGAATCTTATAATCACGCCAGCTGTAATAAGTGTTTTTAGAATCGAAGTAACGTCCCTTTTCCTCCATATAAACCGTATATTCCTTGATACTCTGCAGGTATTCACGCGCCTTTTCCACTTTACCATACTGCTGAAGGATTACTGCGGTATTCGCTTTACCATAGATAGTCAAATCCGTAGGTTTCTTGGTCAGGCGGTCAATGAGATACTTTATGTCATTTGTAGCTCGGTCATGATAGAACAAAGCATTTGTGTAAAGATAATCACAAAGGTCATCAGATGGGAAGAGTATCGTATTATACCTCTTCTCATCACGCTTCATCTCAGCCACACACTTTGCTACCTTCTTATCCATAAAACGGAAAGAAGCATTAATCATGTTTGTTACCTCTGGGCTTGGACTGGTAAGGTTCTGCAGACGAGCGAGTGTCTTCGTCACCGCAACAGTCATATAAAGACTTCCCTTCATTCCTGGCCACCAAGAGAACGAGCCATCAGGGTTTTGCAACTTTTTAAGATTTTCAAATATTGTTGTCAGATTATTCTGCAGCTGGTTTTCATCAAAAAGCGTACGAGTTTCTGCTTCTGTTCACGCTCATTATTCGCATCTCTCAACCAAGGAGTTTCATCCGAGTGTCAGCGTCTTTAATTCTTGATTCTTCTCCAAAGCCGACATCATTGATGTCTCCTTACCCATTCTTTCTTCCATTGTTCGATGGTCTGCTTAATCGATGGTGAAGTACTTATAATCTGCTTACCTAAACGATTTGCATAATAAGCCGAAACAAGACTGATAGCATTCTTTTCACTTGCATCTGCCACATAAGGCAATGCCTGAATCATCAGCCAATTTGGGTTATTGGTATACTCTACTGTCAGCTTCTGGTCCGTACTCTTCTTTGGGAAAAGCTTACCAACATTAATCGTCTTCACACCCGCCTCATTCTGTGTGAATGGATAGGTGTTTGTTACATACTCCTTATTCTGAAGTACTGAGAGGTAATGTTGCTCACCATCAGAGAAGCCATCGCCCTCAACCGTGAAGCGAACAACGAGTAAAGACTGGTCAGCTGTAAGTTTATTTGCATTCTTTGCCAACAATGAAGCCAAACTATAAGTTGCTGAACCACTCCCCTGCGCCTTCAAAACAACAGCTTTACTATCCGTAAAGAGCACCTCCTCAGTTGCTGGGTCAAGGATTTCAACCTTTGCTTTTGCATTGATATCTTTCTCAGACAGATTGAACAAACGAGCAGAAACCATAGCCTCATCACCGATACGAACAAAGCGAGGCATATTAGGCTGCACCATCAAAGTCTTCTGAGCAACGATATCATCAGAAAGAAAACCATTGTTCATATCCTCATCATGTGCCAATCCCATGAATCGCCACGTAGTAAGACTCTCTGGAAGCGTAAACTTAATACTGATTTCCCCCTTTCCATCCGTCTGCAACTGTGGATAGAAGAAGGCAGTCTCATTGAGATTCTCACGCATAGAAGGCTTTACATTCTTCGGTTCGTCCTTCTCTTGTTTTATCTCCTCATCTTTCTTTACTACAGGAGCAGTAAATTTTACTTTCATTTCCTTTTTAGATCCGAAGCCAACCGTAACGACCTCATTCATAGAAGACTCTTTTGCCAAAGCCATTGTCTTAACGGTACGTGTCATGCTTACCATTCGGTCTTCTCTTGCTGAATAAATATAAGCATCTGGCGTATCATATTCTTCTAAGAAACGACTATCAAATCTCGAAAAAGACAACAGCTCCACATCAAAAGGTTTGATATTAGCTTCCCATGAAAGCTCCAAACCTGAATAATCAGAACTCTCCCAATTAACAGATGTATAGTTAAGCGAGAAGAAGTTGCCTAAGTTCCATGAATTAGACAAGAACTGTTCAAGACTCTTGTCATAAAGTGTTGCCATCAGTTGAGCATTGGCAGCCTTACCATCAGGACGATTAATGGTTACAGTCCATTCCTCCTGCTGACCTGGGATAAGTTTATTACGGAATGTCTTCCATTTTACTATCAAACTCTTATCTGGTAACGGACGCATAATCCTCTCTGAATGAGAATACATTATGCCATTCTTTACCCAAGCATAATTAAGAAATATCTCATCGCCATATTCTTCCTTATAGACAAACTTGCGTGTCTGTATACTATTGCTTTGATTGAAAGAACCTGTTTCTATCACTTTATTACCTGAGAAGATAGAATAAACAACATACTGATTTTCATCACTTGAACCCACCTGCATATAGATAGGACCACCATCGCGAGGGAATTGGTTTCCACTCAGATAGAACCAATCATGTGTCTCAATAACCGGACGCTTATCATCAAAAGAGAAGACGACAAAGTCCTCATCTATCGTATCTGTTCCGCAAATAGCATGTAGGCGATAAGCACCAGAAGACAAACCCTTTATAGCAACATTCTCATTTGCCTTCACCATCTTGTAATTGCTATAAACATATTTATTCTTATCCTTCTGCTGTGGTACAATAACATACTTCACAGTACCATCAACAGGAGATCCTGCAGCATTCAGATAATTAAACTTAATCGTTTTAAGACTGTCACGCAGGTTCTTCTCAGGAATATTGCAAGAAAGACTTGCCTCCTTTGTTCCTAATGGCAATGAAGCAAAACCGTCATGTGTCTCACCTGCGGCATCGGTCACCGAAGCCTCAACTCTAAAGTTATAGAAAAGTGAACGATAACCCTTACCAGACTTCAATTCCTTCTTGGCTTTATCAGACAAGACAAAAGGTACGGTAACAACAAACTCTCCCTTGTCGTCTGTGACAACATCTTGCTCGTTCACTTCCTCACTGCCTTCATAGAAGCGACTCCAATAGCTCATATTACGTGTAACGACATAATGCACCTTTGCACCTTGTACAGGTACACCAGCAAAACTCTTGGCACGACCAATCAACTTGATAGAATCACCGACAGCATACTTCTCCTTATACTCGTCAAAGTTTACATCAAACGTTGGACGCTTGTACTCATCTACTTGGAAACGCTTAGATCCTTTGTTCCAAAATCAGCATAAATAGAGAAACTACCAGTCAGTCCACTTGTTGGAAGATTAAAGTCTGCTGCAGCAGTACCGAAACGGTCGGTGGTTACTGACTTACGTCCAATCTCCTTATAATTGGCATCTTTCAGAACCATATCAAAGGTTTGTCCGCCTGCAGCCTTAGTCTTATAGTCTTGCTTGGTGTTCTGATAAGCAATGACAGATGCGTGTACCGTCTGTCCGGGACGATAGATAGCTCTATCCGTGAAGACCTGAGTTACCATCTTGTCATAGTTCTCCTTGTCGTAGTCATACGACCCCTCCAGTTGAGTTTCTTCAAAGGCTTTATCCTTATTCGTAAAGACATAGATGTCAGGGGTAGTTCTTTCCGAGTCAAAAACTACCTCTCCATTCTTATTCGTAACCAGTTTCTTGACGATAGAAGGCTTATCATTATAATAATTTGGATAGGTAGCCTGAACCGTTGCATTTGCTACTGGTTGCCCATCCACAACATTAACAACAACATACCGTGCTTTCTTCTTTGGTTGCAGTTCGCTCATGACATAGAGGTCACTAACATAGTAGAAAGCATATTCTGGTGTAAAATTCTTTTTAGGCGTTTCTACCTTAATAAGGTAAACACCCAAAGGTAATGTAGGCATTAAGAAAGAGTCTTTCACCTCTTCATAATCCTTATGACCAGTGAAAGTACGGGTTATCGTCTGCGTTGTTGCAGACAACAGACCTGCCTTCAACTTAGCTATGTCGTCTTTATCTCCAAGACTGATAGAATGATTTCCTGATAGTTTCGTACGCGTAATCGTTATGACTACATCTGACACATTGCGCGTATTCAACTTAACCCAGTTATTCTTCTCCGTCGAACTAACATTACGCTTATCGAAACTCACTTCAAACATCGGTCTTGTCAGTTCTTCACGAGCAATACGTAAAGCTACTATTCGCTTCCATGATGCCCAACGAACAAGGGCTTTATCAATATAAGCTATCTTCTCCTCAACTGGAGTATCTTCTCCCATACAGGCATAACACTTCAACGCAACTTCCCCACATATCGGTAAGTCGCTATACACTTGCATGAGTGAGTCGAGCTTTGAAAGACTCTCTTTCTCCTCCTTTATTCCCATCAATGCCGTGTAGCAAGCTGCCTCACGGTTTCCAACGCTTTTATAATAGCTATGCAGTTTATCGTAGTTACCCACTTGCATACCAATAACATGCAGTAGGTCACCCTTGAAGATATCATCGTTTTTACCTATCTTTATCAAAGGCTTAAAGTCGGCTGCTTTCTGACTTGCCAACAGAGAAGGATTTGCAAGTGCCTTCTTGAAGTATTCGTCAGCATTTCCACTTTCTTCATTCCGTCCTATCACACCCAAGATACAGTTGTAGACAGCCGACAAGACTTCATCCTTCCCTTCTACCATCTTTGCCTTTGCCTTCAATCGCTTAAACTCTACCTCAGCAGAGTCGGGTGCAATCTCTGTCTGTAACCTTGATGCTAACAGACTTGCAGCCAATATTTGCCCATAGGCTTTCTCTTTCTGTGCTTTCTGTTCAATCTTCTTTAACAAGCTGATTTGTGTCTTTGGTAAGTCCTTTTGCTCAGCTTGATTTACTTGTTGCCATAAGGCGTCGAAGCTCTGTGCTGTTACCGTAATTGGCAACAACAGAAATATAATTGATAAAATGACAAGTGGTTTCTTCATACTCTCTTTCTTTTATTAATTGCAAAGATAATGCTTTTCAAGTAAAAAACGAAAGATGAGCTATGTATATTGTATAGGATTAATTTCACTACCGCACAATATAATTAAACTTATCAAAGTTTGTAAAGCCCATCTTCTCCAACTGTTGCTGGCTCTGCTGGCGGTCTTCATCTGTATTATATTCAGGTATCAAAGGTAAGCGAATGATAACCTTATCAGCATAACCATTCGCGGCTAACCATTGAAGATTACTGACTACCTGCTTATTCTCCTTACGTCCATACGCTTTGTAGATATCAGGGTTCATATCCTTAATATCCACATACCACATCTGCACCAACGAGGCAATAGCTTTGACATTCTCAAGCGGAACGTTGAGCGATGTTTCTATTGTCAACTTCCATTCGGGATTCATTATCTCGGCAAAGGCCTTGATGAAGTCTGAACGTAGGAGAGGTTCACCACCTCCAAAGCAGATACCGCCACCCGTTGCCACAAAGTAGAGGTCGTCTATCTCCACCTCACTATACAACTCTCCGGGTGTCAGCCTGCACCATACGCCATCAGCCTGCAAGCACTGAACGTTTAAGCAGTACTCGCAATGAAGCGGACAACCGTGGAAAGCAACCAATGTTGTTACGCCTTCTCCATCAGTAGTAAGTCTGTGCCGATTAATGGCGATAAACGGTGCTGTTATTTCTGATTGCATTTCTCTTTATGTGATTGCGGTGCTGTGCTGTCGGATAACTCTTCTTCTAAATAGCTAACATCTACATCCCCCAACTAAGGCAAGAGAGGGCTCTAACCGGACAACCATATTATTAGGGATTACGAACAGACTTCACTGCGATCACCTTATCCTCAAACCCATAAGATGAAAACACAAAGGGTGTCACGGCGATTAACCTGCAATGCAAACCTTCCATCTTCGCCCAAAGATAGTCTCTTCTTACCACCCAGTATCATAACATTAACTTCAGAAGCAGCCTTACCTGTAGAAGCATCCAACACTTGCCCACTAATAACGATAGCGTTCTTCAAATCTGTTGTGAGTGCTTTGGGTATAACTACCTTCTCGCCCATAACTGGCATATCTATAGAGTCCTGAGCTTTATTCTCAACATTACAGCCCTTTGGGGTATTCTGACACGATGTAAGCGGAACAGTTGCAACACAAAGTCCAGTAGCCAAACCAGCCACCTTCATACTCCATCCCTTGCGTTTCCGTTCTCTTAACTGCGTCTCTAAATAGCGTATCTCCGCCTCACAAGCAGGGCAAGTACCCGCACACTCCCCTTCGTAATGACACTCTTTAGGCTGATAGCTGATACCATTCGCATCTGCTATCTGCTGCCGAATACCTTTCAGTAGTTTACAAGTACTTTTTCCTTTTGTCATAATGCTAATCTTTACTTACACTTCTTTTTATTCTTCTCCTTATGCGACTTCGGCTTATAAGTCCTATGACCATACACATCATCGTAGTTTGGTGAAACAGATCCAATTCCTCCTACTATCACCGACACATCATAGGCTTCCAGTACAATAACATTATTATCAGAACGCAAAAGAGAACTTACACTAACCGTTTTTTGCTTGTAACCAATGAATGAGACAACCAATGAAGCGTCTGGTGGTAACTTCAAAGCAAACAAACCATCTATATTTGTTGCCACACCCTTGGTTGTTCCCTCTATTAAGATAAAAGCTCCTATCAATGGTTCCTTATCATCACCGCCTATTACCATTCCACGTACAACCACAGGTGATGCACAACCTTCAGAAAGGTCTACTACCTTTACAGAATCTTTCTTGGCTGTACGCACAGGAAGATTAGAAGTACTATCGGGCTTAGCATTTTGCGCAGCAGCAGTCATTGGCATTACCGTAGCACAAATACCTGCAGCGATACCAGCTACCTTCATACCGAAGCCATTACCCTTACGTGTGCTCTTAACTCACGTTCAAGATAACGTATTTCTTCCTCACAAGCAGGGCAAGTACCTGCACAATCCCCCTTGTGGTGACACTCTTTAGGCTGATAACTGATACCGTTCGCATCCGCTATCTGCTGCCGAATATCCTTTAGTAGCTTACAAGTACTCTTTCCTTTTGCCATAATACTAATCCTTACTTACACTTCTTTTTATTCTTCTCCTTATGTGACTTCACCTTATAAGTCCTACGATCATATACATCATCGTTATATACTATCTTCACAACTGTAACAAGTTCTCCATTTAACTGCCTCCCATCGACTTTAAGAATAATAACATTATTCTCTGAACGTAAAAGAGAACTTACACCAACCTTCTTAGCCTCGTATCCGATATATGAAATAACCAACGAAGTATCTGGTGGTACTTTCAAGGCAAACTGTCCATCAATATTTGTTGCAACGCCCTTGTTTGTTCCGTCTATTACAACAGAAGCACCTGTCAATGGTTCTTTATCATCACTACCAATGACCATTCCACGTACAACCACAGGTGATGCACAACCTTCAGAAAGGTCTACTACCTTTACATCGCCTTTCTTGGCTGTATATACAGGACGATTAGCCGTACTATCAGGCTTAACACTTTGCGCAGCAGCAGTCATTGGCATTACCGTAGCGCAGATACCAGCAGCAATACCAGCCACCTTCATACTGAAGCCATTACCCTTACGCGCCTTTAACTCATGTTCAAGGTAGCGTATCTCCTCCTCACAAGCAGGGCAAGTACCTGCACAATCCCCCATGTGGTGACACTCTTTAGCTGATAGCTGATACCATTCGCATCCGCTATCTGCTGCCGAATATCCTTTAATAGCTTACAAGTACTCTTCCCTTTTACCATAATACTTATCCTTACTTACACTTCTTTTTATTCTTCTCCTTATGCGACTTGGGTCCTTTCTTAGGATGATGCTTCCCTGATGTTCCTTCTATGCCCCCAACGGTGATAATCTTATGCCAATTGGTAGTATCCTGCTCAAGATAAATCGCCTTATCCTTTATCGCTAACAGCTCTTTAACCGTCATAAAAGTCTTGTGATAGCCTACAAAGCCAGCTTCTAAGGTATCGGTTGGCAGAGCTTTCACTGCATACCAGCCATCCTGATTGGTACACGTCCCCAATACATTTGGTGGTATTGACCCTTTCAACATAACAACTGCTCTAAATAATGAATCTTTTGTTTCCTTATCAAGCACCTGCCCACGTAAAAGCACAGCATCAGGATTACCTTTCGTCAGGTCTACCACTTTTACACTATCCTGCTTTATGAGCTGGGGATTCGCCTCCAGTCTAATCTTACTCTCTGTCTGTACCATAGCAGCCATTGGCAATACTGTCACACAGACACCAGCTGCGATACCTGCCACCTTCAAGCCTAAACCGCTATGCTGTTTATTCTTCAGTTGTTCTTCAAGATAACGGATTTCTTTCTCACAACCAGGGCACGTACCTGTACATTCACCCTTATGGTGACACTCTTCTGGATGATAGCTTATTCCGTTCTCAGTTGCTATTTTCTGACGGACATCCTTCAAGACTTTGCAAATAGCTCTCCCCTTGTCCATAAATAATTATTTAAGCGTTAGTAAATAAAAGATTTTTGCTACAAAAATATAAAAAAAGAAGATAAACAAAAAGCAAACTGACATTTTTTTGTTATTACATGACGATAAATTTAATCGTTCACAATAAAATGTACATAAAAAAATATTAGCTTATCAACAGATGACGACATATTTACGCCGCTTACTTAAAACATCCCTTGTATATCTGCTATTTGTATCTTGCCACAAATAAAATGATAGTTACAAAGTTATCATGAACTTGTATTCAGCCCTTACAGCATACTGCTTCTTTGAGAACAAGCCAGAAGCACTGCCAGTGTATGTGGAAAAAACAAGGCAGTTGGAACTCTTTTCATGCTAAACTTATCCCGAACTCAAGTATTCATAGCACTCAATGTGCGAAAATTATGTGCAAGGAACTTGGTACGTTCATCGGTCGCCTTAAAGCGAAGATGATCAATGCCTATTACACGCAACGAATTATTGACGTGTTCGAGAAAAGCCCGAACACGCCATTAAATAAAGAAAGGATAAATGATATATTTAGTTTCGCTGCTGATGCAGCATAATATTTAACGGACTATTGTAATATTTTGCCTTTTGTTTTTTTTGTAAATAGATACTTGGGGATGGGAGAAAGCACAGTATTAACTACTCTCCTCACAAAGTCCCCAATTTTAATATCGCTAAGCCAAAGGCAATAGTGAATGGCATTCAAAAATATTCAAACTTATCTCTTTTCTTCATTCTACCTTAATTACCTTTCATAAATCATATCAACAGTTCCTACTCCTATCCAACTGGCACCAAAAGATCCACAAATACCACCTACGGCACCTCCTATGATTGCTCCAGGAATAGCACCAACACCTCCAAACCATGTTCCTATCACCGTATCAACCTTTGCTCCCAATGTCGCACCAGATACGCCAGATACGAATACACTGGTTAAGTTCATTTCATGTCTGATCATATCTGCGGGATATCCTCCATAGAGTCTACGGAAGGAATATGGCAAATTTCTGAATCATCTACCTTCCAAAAATCTAATTCATAGAGCGTTTCATTAGAATCTATTAAAAGATAAACCGCTACTTCAACATTATCAACATCATGAAATTTGCAACATGAAAGAACTCTACTTTGTCTTCGAGTATATTTCTGGTTATTTTTTAAAAGCCCAATACTGCCTATCTTCTCTTTTTGTGAGAGGATAAGCGATAAATTTATTTTCCCAATTACTTTCTAATTGGAATTGAGCTTTAGACGTTAGAAAGGCAATAAGAGCTACTTCCTCAGGAAAAAATTTTCTTTTATATTCCATGAATCCGACCTACATTATAAATATATTCACCATTCTCCAACCTTTTGTATACAGTATATTGAAGTTGGTTACCTGACACTTTTATTATTCTATTCACTGGTTTATCTACAGGAATATTACTTATACGTTTCAAATCATTTATAACGGAGCTTCGCACCATATTTCTGTTAAGACCCATATCATCCACATGTCTAAATGTATGATACACTTGGTTAGGATTATTACCAAATTGAACTGTTCTATTTTGCAATTTGCTAGATTCGTGGAATAAACCCAATCCGCTTTTTTTATCATGTCTGCCACGCGCAGAGTCAACCAGCAAGTGCAAAATTACAAAACGTGTTTAAAGAACTCGCACTTTGGATTAGAAAAGTTTAATTTTTCTCTTGGTCTTTCGTTCAATTTCTTTTGTATGGACATAATTCTCTTGTCCGTATAGTTATCAAACGAATCCTTTTTAGGTATATACTGCCTGATTAATTTGTTTGTATTCTCAACAGCTCCCTTTTGCCATGAACAATATGGGTCAGCGAAGTACACGGGCACTCCTAAGTATTTTGTGATGTCCTTATGTGCCGCAAATTCAGGTCCGTTATCTGTTGTAATCGTCTTTAGGCTGTCCTTGTATGGCAGCAGTAGTTTCCTAACCACCTTTGCCAGAGGCTTTGACATTTTTCCAAATGGCAGTTTCTGCATAAACAACATATTGGTGGATTTCTCCACTATTGTGAGTATGGCGTGCTGAGCAGGGTCGACGATCAAGTCCATCTCAAAATCTCCAAATCTCTTCCCGTCAACTTCCTTACTTCTTTCATGGATACTCACCCTGTCCTTTATTGGAAGATGTCCGCCTTTGGGACGATGCCTGTATTTCATCTTATGCCTTGTGTGCTCTGCAAGCTTCCCTGTTGTGTCATTGTGAATGATGTTATAGATGGACTGGTGGGAGACCTCTATACTCTCATTTATGCGCAGATACCCTGATATTTGCCTTGGAGACCACTGGTCGTTGATAATATATTCTTTAATTCTCCAAACTAATTCATCGGAGAGTTTGGCGTTAGTTACCGTGCTCTTTCTGCGCTGCATAGCCATATCATGCGCCTTCGTCCAGATATACTTTCCCGAAGGTGTACCGTTGCGTTTGATTTCACGTGAGAGTGTTGACTGACTAATACCGACGATCTCGGCAATTTCTTTTCTCGCTGTTTTCTTTTGGAGTAAGGCAAAAATTTGCGACCTTTGCTCCGAGATTAATTGATGATACATTGACAATACAAAGTTAGTTAATCTTTGGGAGACTTCGGTCTCCTTTTTTTTATTTGTATTGCTGGTTGTTTCTTTTTCCTCTCCGAGAGATGCAGACAACCTCTCGCTACGCATCGAGAACGTCTGCATCTCTCGGAGAGGGACACTCTTTTATTGCACTTCGTTTTGGAACTTGCACCGTGTTCTCAATATGGCGAGGACGGAGAAAGAAGAATTCCGACAAAAGAAAGGGTATGGCAGAACTGATGAGACATGTTTCATTGGGTTTCACAAAACTATTGCATTTTCTGTATCAAAAATGAAAATAATCAAATTTTGAGAATGGTATAACTTATTGATATACAGACACAATGTTTCTCCTGATTCGTACATGAGTCGGGTAAGGGAAGCTATGTCTTCATTTCATTTTTTAAATGAAAGAGCCGTGTAGGGTTAACTCTACTACCGCACAATATAATTAAACTTATCAAAGTTTGTAAAGCCCATCTCTTCCAACTGTTGCTGGCTTCGCTGGCGGTCTTCATCTGTGTTATATTCAGGTATCAAGGGTAGACGGATGATTACCTTATCAGCATATCCATTCGCTGCTAACCATTGAAGATTACTAACTACCTGCTTATTCTCTTTACATCCATACGCTTTGTAGATATCAGGGTTCATATCCTTAATATCTACATACCACATCTGCACCAACGAGGCTATAGCTTTGACATTCTCAAGCGGTACGTTGAGCGATGTCTCTATTGTCAACTTCCATTCGGGATTCATTATCTCGGCAAAGGCCTTGATGAAGTCTGATCGTAAAAGGGGTTCACCACCGCCAAAACAGATACCGCCACCCGTTGCCACAAAGTAAAGATCGTCTATCTCTACCTCACTATACAACTCACCAGGTGTCAGCCTGCACCATACACCATCAGCCTGCAAGCACTGAGCGTTTAAGCAGTACTCGCAATGAAGCGGACAACCATGAAAGCCTACCAATGTTGTTACGCCTTCGCCATCCGTGGTGAGCCTGTGCCGATTAATGGCGATAAACGGTGCTGTTATTTCTGATTGCATTTCTCTTTATGTGATTGAGGAGCTGTGCTGTCGGCTAATTCTTTCTCTAAATACTCCCTGTCTATCTCCCCTACTACGTCAAGAGAAGGTTCTAAACGGACAACCATATTATCAGGATTACGAATAGACTTCACTGCTATCACTTTATCTTCAAATCCATAAGATGAAAACACGAGGGTATCATTACGATTAACCTGCAATACAAAGCTTCCATCTTCGCCCAAAGACAGCCTCTTCTTACCTCCTAATAGCATAACATTAACTTCCGGAGCAGCCTTACCAGTAGATGAGTCGAGCACTCGTCCAATAATAACAATAGCATTCTTCAAATCTGCAGTGAGTGCTTTTGGTATCACTACTGTATCACCCATAACTGGCATATCAGTAGAATCCTGAGCTTTATTCTCAACGTTGCAAGCTTTGGGAGTGTTCTGACATGATGTAAGCGGAACCGTAGCAACACAAAGACCAGCAGCCAAACCAGCCACTTTCATGCCCCATCCCTTGCGTTTCCGTTCTCTTAATTGCGTCTCTAAATAGCGTATCTCCGCCTCACAAGCAGGGCAAGTGCCTGCACAATCCCCTTCGTAATGACACTCCTTAGGCTGATAACTGATACCATTGGCATCCGCTATCTGCTGCCGAATATCCTTCAATAGCTTACAAGTACTCTTTCCTTTTGTCATAATACTAATCCTTACTTACACTTCTTTTTATTCTTCTCCTTATGCGATTTCGGTTTATAAGTCCTATGACCATACACATCATCGTAGTTCAAAACGGTTACAAGCCCTCCTGCTATGCCCGATAAACCCGATAAATCAGAGACTTCCAGCACAATAACATTATCATCAGAATGCAAAAGCGAACTTACATGAACCTTCTTTGTCTTGTATCCGATATATGAAATAACCAACGAAGTGTCTGGTGGTAACTTCAAAGCAAACTGTCCATCTACGTTTGTAGCAACGCCCTTGTTTGTTCCGTCTATTACAACAGAAGCACCTATCACTGGTTCTTTATCTTCTGCGTCTATGACCATTCCACGTACAACCACAGGTGATGCACAACCATCAGAAAGGTCTACTACCTTTACAGGGGCTTTCTTAGCTGTATGTACAGGACGATTAGCCGTACTATCAGGCTTAACAGCTTGCGCAGCAGCAGTCATCGGCATTACCGTAGCGCAGATACCTGCAGCAATACCAGCTACCTTCATACCGAAGCCATTTCCCTTACGTGCCTTTAACTCACGTTCAAGATAACGTATCTCCTCCTCACAAGCAGGGCAAGTACCTGCACAATCCCCCTTGTGATGACACTCCTTAGGCTGATAACTGATACCATTCGCATCCGCTATCTGCTGTCGAATATCCTTTAATAGCTTACAAGTACTCTTTCCCTTTGTCATAATACTAATCCTTACTTACACTTCTTTTTATTCTTCTCCTTATGCGATTTCGGTTTATAAGTCCTATGACCATACACATCATCGTAGTTTGGCGTAACGATTACTACTTCAAAAAGACCTTTCAACACCAGCTTTTTAAGCATAATAACATTATTGTCAGAACGTAAAAGAGAACTTACACGAACCTTCGTATTATTGTATCCTATAGATGATACAACCAACGACGTGTCTGGTGGTAACTTCAAAGCAAACTGTCCATCTATATCTGTTGCAACGCCCTTGCTTGTTCCGTCTATAAAAACAGCTGCCCCTATCACAGGTTCTTTATTTTCTTCGTCTATGATCATTCCACGTACAACCACAGGTGATGCACAACTATCAGAAAGGTCTACTACTTTTACATCGCCTTTCTTAGCTGTATGTACAGGACGATTAGCCGTACTATCGGGCGTAACAGCTTGCGCAGCAGCTGTCATCGGCATTACCGTAGCGCAGATACCTGCAGCAATACCAGCCACCTTCATACCGAAGCCATTACCCTTACGTGCCTTTAACTCACGTTCAAGATAACGTATCTCCTCCTCACAAGCAGGGCAAGTACCTGCACAATCTCCCTTGTGATGACACTCCTTAGGCTGATAGCTGATACCATTCGCATCCGCTATCTGTTGTCGAATATCCTTTAGTAGCTTACAAGTACTCTTTCCTTTTGCCATAATACTAATCTTTACTTACACTTCTTTTTATTCTTCTCCTTATGCGACTTAGGCTTATCAGTTCTACGACCACTCACGTTATCTTTATTACCTTTATTTTCATCTTTACAAGTAGGTAGTGTAGCTATTGTTACAATGCCATCTAACATTGCATCTCTATCTTCCTCAAGCACTATAACATTATTATCAGAATGCAAAAGCGAACTTACATGAACCTTTTGCTTCTCATATCCTATTAAAGAAATAACCAACGAAGTGTCTGGTGGTAACTTCAAAGCAAACTGTCCATCTACGTTTGTAGCAACGCCCTTGTTTGTTCCGTCTATTACAACAGAAGCACCTATCACTGGTTCTTTATCTTCTGCGTCTATGACCATTCCACGTACAACCACTGGTGATACACAACCATCAGAAAGGTCTACTACCTTTACATCGCCTTTCTTGGCTGTATGTACAGGACGATTAGCCGTACTATCGGGCGTAACAGCTTGCGCAGCAGCTGTCATCGGCATTACCGTAGCGCAGATACCTGCAGCAATACCAGCCACCTTCATACCGAAGCCATTACCCTTACGTGCCTTTAACTCACGTTCAAGATAACGTATCTCCTCCTCACAAGCAGGACAAGTACCTGCACAATCCCCCTTGTGATGACACTCCTTAGGCTGATAGCTGATACCATTCGCATCCGCTATCTGCTGCCGAATATCCTTCAATAGCTTACAAGTACTCTTTCCTTTTGCCATAACTTTATTTCTTATTACACTTCTTCTCCTTATGCGATTTCGGTCCTTTCTTCGTCTTATGCTTCCCGAACATTTTATCGCATCCACCGAAGACTATAATTTCATTCATCATCGCCGAGTCCTCAGTGATATAAATATCATTATTCTTTTTATCTAAGAGTTCTTTAACTGTCACACTCTTTTTATAATAACCAACACCTCTCACCTCCAGTGTATCAGTTGGCAGAGCTTTCACAGCATAGTCGCCCTCAATAGCGGTGACAGTTCTTTTCTTTGTGTCCTGCGACCCAACAACGGCTCCAATAATAGGCTCCTTTGTCTTTGTATCGAACACCTTCCCACGTAATAGAACAGCATCAGGGTGACCATTGGTCAGGTCTACCGCTCTTATAGAATCATTCTTTATCGTCTTAGCCTTAAAGTCAGGACTAATCTTACTCTCTGTTTGTACCATAGCAGCCATTGGCAATACTGTCACACAGACGCCTGCAGCAATACCTGCCACTTTCAAGCCTAAACCGCTATGCTGTTTATTCTTCAGTTGTTCTTCAAGGTAACGGATTTCTTTCTCACAGCCAGGACATGTACCTGTACATTCGCCCTTATGATGACACTCTTCAGGATGATAGCTTATTCCATTCTCATTTGCTATTTTCTGACGGACATCCTTCAATACCTTGCAAATGGCTCTCCCCTTTTCCATAAATTATTATTTAAGCGTTAGTAAATAAAAAGACCTTGCTACAAAAAAATATAAAAAGAAGATAAACAAAAACAAACTGACATTTTTGTTATTACATGACGATAAATTTAATCGTTCACAACAAAAATACACACAAAAATATTAGCTTATCAACAGATGACAAACTGTTTACACCGCTTACTTAAAAACACACCTTGTATGTCTACTATTTGTATCTTGCCACAAATAAAATGATAGTTACAAACTTCACCTACCCTATTCAAGCCTCGTGCGGAGGCTCCGCACATGTGGTGCGAAAACTTAGCACCATTTGTGCTGAGGGCATATTACCTTATAATATATCACTGAGATACGAGCAATTTATCTTCCAACGACTGATTAGAGGTTAAACACTGATAACTTGGTGATACAATTATCCCCTCTGCAAAACCTTTCATACGGTCGATGCCGCTGGTTCTGAGAGGGGATAGTATCTTTCTTTTAATTTCGTCAAGCAATGTTCATTAACTCTCCAGAACAGTAAATTTGGAGAAGTCTGTCATACAAAGCAGTTCCGCGTATGAGGTCTTAGGATTCTTCTTCATATAATTATCTACCGCTTCCTCATAACGGCTGTGGTAAATGCGCTTTTTCATTATCTTGTTGACAATCCATTGTATCTTTCCTATATGAAGGTCACGCTCTACCTGTGGACGTGATTCAAAATGATTTAAAGGATAAACACTCATCAAATAGAAAGTCATACAATCTGGCAGGATATATTCCCGTGACATCTGCTTGCGCTGCGTTGGCGAATAAAACTTTGCATACAAAGGATAATTAGCACCAAGATACTTATCGAGGGATATTCCTATCGTACCGTTACCTACTACGACGCTCTGATCCAATGCTGAAATCTGTGCATAAACTCTTGGAATAACAACTTCTGGCAGCATCTTCTTCAATCGCTTAAAGGCAGTATTAAACTGATAATCAAGGTCCTCCGTATTAGCATACTGCGACTCAACGGCAGAAATAACCGTCTGCAAAGTTGTATCTTGATAAAACTTCAAAAACTTTGTATTAATATCTGGATCAGTTATCTCACCTATTTTTACAACATCCTCTATCAACGTACGAGTTTCTATGGGAAACTCTGTATTCATCTGCTGAAGTGCCGAAAAATCTCCTGTCGTCAAATAACGATATTCCAAACGGTCATAACGCTCTATCTCTATTAACAACGAATTATCATTCGTGTCATCAGAGGAAAGCTTGAACTGACAACTTACACAAGTCATCAGAACTACCAATAATATGGAATAAAGATATTTCACCAACTATTTTTACAATATTTGAGTATTGAATACAAAATTACTAAAAATATATTTTTGTGACACAAATATTCTGCTAAAAAAAAAAAAATAAATTGCAATTACATTCTCTTTTCATTCAGGAAGTGAGCTAAATTGCTTACATCCTTTCCCATAATATTGCCAAAGTAGACTATATTTCTTACGTCCATCTCTGCTACATGACCTAAGATTCTCTCGACCTTTTCTATTATTATCAAGACGACTTGGCACACGTTCAAACTCATGACGCCATCGCTTGAATGCACAACGAGCTGAAAGAATAGCTTTAAACTCAGCCCAATTATGTTTCAGAATTAGCACTTGAAAAGCAGCAAGATAGTCTAAGAAAAATCTCACACGCATCACATGTTTCAGCTCTTCTTCTGGTAAATTCTTCCACAACATCGTTAAGTTATTACGGAAGTTTAGAAAGGTTTTATGTGGATTAGACTTTGGTAACGTTCCTCCTCCGACATGATAAACATGACTATCTGGGAAACAGAAGATACGCTTCCCCATCTGATGCAGTCGCCAACAGAGGTCGATTTCCTCATTATGTGCAAAGAATCGACCATCTAATCCTCCTACTTCCCAATAGTCCTTGGCACGTATCATCAAGCAAGCTCCTGTTGCCCAAAGCACTTCCTCTGCATTGTCATACTGACCGTTATCGTCTTCTATCGTATCAAAGATTCGACCTCGACAAAACGGATAACCATAACGATCAATAAAACCACCCGATGCACCAGCATACTCAAAAGCATCAGGATTCGCAACAGAGAGCAATTTTGGCTGACAAGCGGCTATATCTTCATGAGCATCCATCTCCTCGATAAGAGGTGTAAGCCAGTGATGAGTCACCTCAACATCACTGTTTAACAATACGTAATACTCACTATCAACCTGCTTTAAGGCACGATTATAACCCTCTGCAAAACCATAATTCTCTGTCAATTCTATCACACGAACATGTGGATAGTTTGCCTGTAACCATGCAACAGAATCATCAGTTGAAGCATTATCGGCTATGACTATCTCAGCCTCATCACACGAATAAGCTAACACAGAAGGGAGATATTGCTCCATCATACTGCGCCCATTCCAGTTCAAAATGACTATCGATACCTTCATAATAATTCTGCCTTTAACGAACTTTGATCGAAATTGAACTCTCCCAAACGCACTCGGAGTATCTGGTTATCATACTCTTCCTTTGCCTGAAGAGGCGATAGTTCAACACGAATATAATTATCCGTAAAACCATGCATTGCCTTACCACGAGCCGCCTTCTCAAAGAGTACATCTGCTTCCTGCCCTATATACTTTGCATAAAAAGCATGAGTCTTTTCATCTGACAACTTTAGGAGTCTTTGCGCACGATGCTTCTTCTCACGATCTTCTACCACGTATGGGATTGACAAAGCGGCTGTTCCTGGACGTTCTGAATATGGAAAAACATGTAATTGTGTGACTGGCAAAGAGTCGAGGAAATTATAACAATCCTCAAAATACTCTGGTCGTTCACCACGCGAACCAACCATCACGTCAACACCAATAAAAGCATCAGGCATCTTCTCCTTTATAAGTTTTATCTTATGAGCAAAGAGTGCAGTGTCATAACGACGATGCATCAACTTTAACACCTCGTCAGAACCACTCTGAAGTGGAATATGGAAATGAGGCATAAAAGCACGTGATTCTGCACAATAAGCTATCAATTCGTCGTCTATCAAATCAGGTTCCAACGAACTAATTCGGAAACGCTCTATTCCCTCTACCTTATCTAAAGCTTTTACGAGGTCTAAGAAGCGTTCGCCAGTTGTCTTTCCAAAGTCTCCTATATTTACTCCCGTCAATACGATTTCCTTACCGCCCTCTCTTGCCGTCTCCTCTGCTTGCTCAACAAGCGACTGAATAGTCGGATTACGCGAAAAACCTCGCGCGAAAGGTATAGTACAGTAAGTACAGAAGTAATTGCAACCATCCTGCACCTTTAAGAAGTAGCGTGTGCGATTACCACGTGAACAACTTGCTTGAAAACTCTTTATGTCTTTTGTCTTAACGGAATGATACTCCCCCTCTGACATTTCGCCTTTGCCGTCTGAGTCTACCTTATTCCAGGCATCACTGAGATACTGAACAAGATTAGCTTTCTCATTACTACCTAACACGAGGTCGACACCCTCTATCTTTGCTACCGTCGCACTCTCAAGCTGGGCATAACAACCCGTTACGATAACAAAAGCACCAGGATTCTGGCGCACCATTCGATGTATTATTTGACGGCACTTATGGTCTGCTACCTCCGTAACCGAACATGTATTGATTAGACAAATGTCTGCCTGCTCATTCTTCTTTGCCTCACGCACTCCCATATTATATAAGGTACGCGCGAAGGTGCTTGTCTCTGAAAAGTTGAGCTTACAACCCAACGTATAGAACTTGGCCGTCTTGCCTTGAAATGCTGCTGTATCTATCATATATCCTGCAAAGTTACAGCAATTTGAACACAATACCAAAGAAATAAGCTCGTTTACACATTAGAAATAAATAAGAAGAACTAAGAAATTACCATTTTACACTCTAAAACTGTACTAAGAAAATACTAAAAAAATAACATCTCATGAATTGTGTAGGCACACAACCAACTCTTTAACATTTATTTAACATTAATATATTACTGATTATCAAGTAATTACAAATTTGTTACAAAACAAGAACAAAAAAAGTTCTAAAAATATTATTGTCGAATAAAAAAATTACTTACCTTTGCATCGTTTTAACAAACAAATGATTGTTTTACAGAATTAAAAAGCAAAGAAAAATGAAGAAATTAGTTTTAGTGTTCGTAGCTATCGCAGCTATCTCTTTCGCATCTTGTGGTAACAACTCTAAGCCAGCTGCTAACGCTGACTCTACAGCTGACTCTACTGTTGATTCTGCAATGGTTGACAGCGCAAGTGCTGACTCAGCTGCTGCTGACTCTGTTGTAGCTGACTCTGTTAAGTAATCAGAGAACGAACAGAAAAAGAAAGAAATTGGCCGCAGGACTATGTCCTGCGGTTTTTTCGTTTATAGCGGACAGAGAACTTGAGTATCAAAGTTCATCATTGAAAGACAGAAGAACAGAAAGACAGGATAACAGAAGAACAAAAGATAACGTAATACTAAGACAGAGTAACAGAAAAAAAAAAGAGAAAATAATGTATTGACTGGACAACAGAGGCTCTTCTCTCTTTTTACACCCTTTACTTATTTACGACTCCCTATTCTTTACGAAAATAAGGATTTTTGTAAAGAAAATTCTAATCAAAAAAACGAGAAGAGCATTAACTGCCTTGCAATTAATGCTCAAATGACTTGTAAAAGATACCCTTTTCGGGGCAGACTAATGCCCTTTTGAAGTCTTACTAAGCACCTTTAAAAATGCGATTATGCAACTATCTAATTCTATGCAACTTACAAAAGCAGTCTTATAGCTCGTTTTTTTGCCTTTTAAAGCCCAAAAACACCTTTGTTTTGTAAATAAAATTCAAACCAATTCTTGTATTATTAGCTTTAAAAATAGGACTCAAAACATCTTTCTTATTTATAGGTAGTCTCCTGATAAGCACGAGGTGTCAAGCCCGTTTCGCGTTTAAAAAACTTAGAGAAAGCAGAAGCACTGGGGAAATTCATACGATTGGCAATCTCATAAGCCATCATTCCGTTAGTTTTCAGCAGTAGCTTTGCCTCTTGTATGGTGGCTCGATTTATCCAAGACATCACACTCTGCCCACTTGCCTTCTTTATCGTCGCAGAAAGATGATGTGGCGTTACATGCAGTTGAGAGGCATAATAAGGAATTGAGCGTTCCTGCATACAATGCTGTTTTATCAGCCGTTTGAATTGAAGAAAGAGTTCCTGAGTACGTGTAGAACCTTCATTCTGAACCTTTTCTGACAAGAGCTCGTTTAATTCTTGTACATCAGCAACAATCGCTTTAGACAAATATTGTACGGTCTTTCGACGATAAGGGGCAAGGTGTACGACATCCCATAAAATATAGTACATCCTCAGTAATCTGTCAAATTCTGCAGGGGAAGTTTTGTATACCACCTCATCAGACATCTCAATACTATCCCTAAACACAATAACCGTCACACGAGCATCATCGGAAATCTTATTAACTTCAACGATTGTGTCGGCAGGACTCAACATAACATTTCCTTTTTCAATATGATAATCCTGCAGATTGATACAGACCTCTGCACTACCTTCCAGCACAAGAAAGAAACGCGGCTCTACCATCTGGTAGATTTCTTCTTTACTAAAAACAGGAATCCGCTGTACACTTCCATTAAGAATAAGAATCAAATCGTCGTTGACAAAGAACTTATCCTGATGGCTAAGAACTTCGTTTAAATTCAGATTATCTACCGAAAGATGGTTTATAACTTTCGTAATGCTCATAAAATTTCCTTATTGTATGATTTAATTGCAAATTTACTATTATTATACTGATATGAAGAATAATTTTAATACTAATCGTACAAAAAGACAATTTTATCTAAATTTTTGGATAATCAGATAACGAGAAAGATAGGATAAATTTGCATCGTCCTGATAGAAAAGGAATTAAACCACAGTAAATAAGCATAAAAACAAAGATATGAATATGAAGAAAATAATGATAAGCCTTGCCTTAATAATGCTATCTTCCGGTAGTTGGGCGCAGACATTGGAAGAATGTCAGCAGGCAGCAGAAAAAGAATTATCCCCTCATCAAACAGTATGGATTGATTGCTAAGACTACACAACTTACGGTTAAGAACATTCAAAAAGGGTGGCTTCCGCAAGTTACGGCTTCGGCTCAAGCGACCTATCAAAGTGCTGTTACGGCTTGGCCAGAGAGTATGCAGAGTATGTATCAGCAGATGGGACTCAACATGAAAGGACTGCGTAAGGATCAATATAAGATTGGTGTTGACCTCCAGCAGACAATCTACGATGGCGGTACTATTAGCAGTCAACGCAACATTGCACAGCAAGAGGGGAAAGTACAGGAAGCACAGACGGAAACAAATCTATATCAAGTGCGACGACGTGTCAATGAAATGTATTTCTCATTACTGTTGCTGAACGAACAAATCCAACTCAACGAGGATGTAAAAGCACTGCTACTGTCAAGTGAGAAAAAGCTTTCTGCCATGGTAAAAGGCGGTACGGCTGCTACAAGCGACCTTGACAATGTGCGAGCAGAACGACTCAGTGTTGAGCAACAGAACGAGAATCTAAAGCAGCAAAAGCAAATGTTACAGCGTATGTTAAGCATCTTCTGTGGACTCGAGGTGAACAATACACAGAAACCAGCACCTGTCCAGATAGCTTCGTCAGCAAATAATCGCCCTGAGATGCGATTATACAATAGTCAATTAGAACTTACAGAAGCAAAGGAGAAAGCCTTAGACACACAGCTACGACCCAAGTTAGGACTTTTGCACAAGGCTTTTACGGCTATCCTGGACTGAATATGTTTGAGGATATGATAAATCGCAAGTGGAGTCTTAATGGTATCGTCGGCATCAAATTGTCATGGAATGTAAGTGCATTCTACACGCATAAGAACGACAAAGCAAGGCTAAACGCCCAACGAGAAATGATCGAGAATGCTCGGGAAGTATTTCTTTTCAACAATAAACTGGAGGAGATACAGCAATCGGAGAACATCAGTCGCTATCAAACAATGATGAAAAGCGACGATGAAATCATCGTATTGCGCACGAATGTACGTAAGGCAGCGGAATCAAAACTTACTCACGGAATCATAGATGTCATTAGCTTGCTACGAGAGATAAACAATGAGAATGCAGCCAAGACCCAACAAAGCATCCACGAGATTGATATGCTTAAGGAGATGTATAACTTGAAATATACAAACAACGAATAAAAAAAAGACAAACAAAGGATATGAAAAAGATCGTTTTATTAACAAGTCTTGCCGTTATCATGGCATCTTGCGGAAAAGATAAGAAGGATTATGATGCTACAGGAACATTCGAAGCAACTGAAGTAACGGTATCGGCGGAGTCTACTGGTCAACTGATAAGCTTCAATATTGCTGAAGGACAGCTGCTTAACAACGGACTAACAGTTGGTCAGATTGACTCCCGCCAACTCTCATTAAAGCGTGAACAATTGGCTACAAGCAACGAACAACTAACTGCAACACATAGTCAGCTCGAAGCTAACAAGCGTCAGTTGCAAGCGAATAGACAAGCAACAGCAAGCAAACAGTTAGACCTTGAAAAGCAGGTGGCATCTATTCGCCAACAAATTGCTAATCAACTGCGTGAGCGCGAACGCTTTGCCGAGCTCTTAAAAGACGGTGCTGTGCCACGTAAACAGGTTGATGACATTGATTATCAGATACAAGTACTACAGAAACAACTCGTAGCTACGCAGGAACAGATTGCCAGTCAGAATGCATCTTTAGCCGAACAGAATAAGGGTTTGGCTGCTCAAATGGACGGAATAAGCGCACAGCAGACCGGAGTAAGCGCACAGCAAGCTAACGTTCGCAATCAGCAAGCCCAGATAGACGACCAAATTGCTCACACCTTTGTGAAGAGTCCGCTCACAGGAACAGTCTTAGAGAAGTATGTTGAACAAGGAGAATTTGTCTCTGTAGGCAAGCCTTTGTTCAAGATTGCAGACACCAAGCGTATGTACTTACGCGCATATATCACCTCTGAACAGCTCAAAAGCGTCAAGTTAGGACAAAAGGTGAAGGTGATAGCAGACTATGGCGGTGGCGAGAAAAAGCAATATAATGGTGTCGTTACATGGATATCAAGTCGCTCAGAATTTACACCAAAGAGTATTGTCACAGAAGATGAGCGTGCCGATTTGGTCTATGCTATCAAGATACAGTTCCAAAACGACGGTTATGCAAAGATTGGAATGTATGGTGAAGTGAAGTTTTAACATGGTAAATACACGATGACAGCAATAGAAGTAAACAACATATCAAAGCACTACGGAAAGGTTCAGGCACTGAAAGAGGTGAGTTTCTCTGTGAAAAAAGGTGAGGTCTTTGGACTCATCGGACCTGACGGAGCTGGCAAGACTTCAATGTTTCGCATCCTTTGTTCGCTACTTTTGCCAGAGACAGGGACTGCTACTGTTGACGGATTTGACGTGGTGAGCCAAATGGAAGAGGTACGCAAGCGAGTCGGTTATATGCCTGGAAGATTCTCACTCTATGAAGATTTGACGATAGAAGAGAACCTTCACTTCTTTGCCACACTCTTCAATACAACGGTAGAAGAGAACTATGAAGCCATCAAACCTATCTATTCGCAGATCGAGACGATTTAAGGATAGAAAGGCAGGAGCACTCTCTGGGGGTATGAAACAGAAGTTAGCACTCTGCTGTGCATTGGTCCACCAGCCAAGTGTTCTCTTCCTTGACGAGCCAACAACAGGTGTTGATCCAGTCAGCCGAAAGGAGTTTTTGGGAGATTCTCTGCCAACTGAAGGAGCATGATATAACCATCGTTGCCTCCACACCTTACCTTGATGAAGTGAAAAGTTGCGAACGCGTAGCCTTCCTTTCAGAAGGAGTTGTACAAAGGAATAGGCACTGCAGACGATATTCTTACTGAGTTTAAAGACATCTTTAACCCACCAACTATCGAACGAACAACGAACGATAAGGCAATTAACGCTACAAACAAAGAAGCTGAAAATGTCATAGAAGTAGAACATCTTGTCAAGGCTTTTCGGTTCATTCCACGCTGTAGACGATATCTCCTTTACGGTGAAGAAGGGCGAAATCTTCGGTTTTCTCGGTGCTAACGGAGCCGGAAAGACCACCGCTATGCACATGCTTACGGGCCTCAACCAGCCTACTAACGGCACAGGGAAGGGTTGTTGGCTTTGATATCCGTACCGAATATGAGCAGATCAAACAACATATCGGCTACATGAGTCAGAAGTTTTCGCTCTATGATGACCTCACCGTTGACGAAAATATCAGCCTTTTGCTGGTATCTATGGTATGAAGGACGATGAAATACGCCGTAAGACGGATGCGTTATTAGAGCGTCTAAACTTCTCAGAACACCGCAATACGTTGGTAGCAAGTCTGCCTTTTAGGATGGAAACAAAAAGCTTGCTTTCTCTGTAAGTATCTTCCATAATCCTGGTGTTGTGTTCCTTGATGAACCTACAGGAGGCGTCGATCCCGCCACACGTCGTCAGTTTTGGGAACTTATCTATGATGCTGCAGAGCGCGGAATAACGGTATTTGTGACCACACACTATATGGACGAAGCCGAGTATTGCGACCGTATTTCCATCATGGTAGACGGTAAGATAAAGGCCTTGGGTACGCCCGACGAACTAAAACAAAAGTTCAACCAGCCCGACATGGACCACGTATTCACCTATCTGGCACGTCAAGCAACCCGCAGTTCAGATTAAGCACACACATTCAATATAAATAAGTAATTATAAATGAAGCAGTTTTTTTCATTTATTCTCAAGGAAACTAAGCATATTACTCGTGACAAACGCACGATGTTGATGCTGTTCGGTATGCCTATCGTAATGATGCTTCTCTTTGGTTTTGCCGTCACCAATGATGTGCGAAACGTACGTGTTGTCATCGTGATGAGCAATGCCGACAATGCCACTCAGCAAGTAGCAGACCGCTTGGCAGCATCTGAATACTTCATATTAACAAAGGTTGTGGCAAATCCTGCCGAAGCTGAGAAAGCTATCCGTAATCAGGAAGCCGACATAGCAGTCGTATTTGCAAAAGATTTTGCAAGCAGACAATCTGGTTATCAGCTCATTGTCGATGCCGCAGACCCTAATATGGCACAGCAGTGGACCACCTATACCAATGCCGTCATAGCCAATACTGCAAGTAGTGTTGTGAACTCAAAACTACTTTATAATCCTCAGATGAAGTCGCCTTACAACTTCGTTCCTGCCATTATGGGTACGTTGCTGATGCTCGTATGTGCTATGATGACCTCTATCTCTATAGTCCGTGAGAAGGAAAAAGGGACCATGGAGGTGCTGCTTGTATCACCAACAAAGCCCTTAATGATTATTGTTGCGAAGTTAGTACCCTATCTTGTGCTTGCCTTCACCATCCTTTCAATCATCTTACTCATGTCATCCTACGTATTAGGCGTACCTATAAAGGGTTCCTTGTTCTGGATATATGTGGTTTCAACTATCTATATCCTATTAGCGCTATCATTAGGAATCCTTGTGTCAACAATAGCCGAGACACAACTCGTTGCCCTCCTCATATCAGCGATGTTATTAATGATGCCTGTCATCATGCTCTCTGGGAATGATGTTCCCAATAGAGTCAATGCCGAAGATATTACAATACATCTCAGCCATTATCCCTACTCGTTATTACATCAGTGCGATGCGTAAACTGATGATTATGGGTATCGGAATTGAAGAAATTTACTTTGAAGTGTCCATACTAATAAGTATGCTCATAGCCTTGATGTCGCTTGTACGGCAAAGTTTAACAAACGATTAGAATAGAAAACTATGATACTAAAATATCTTTTAAGAAAGGAATTCACCCAGATACGTCGTAACTCCTTTCTGCCAAGACTTATCGTCGTCTTCCCGATAATGATTATGTGCGTTATGCCGTGGGTAATGAATATGGAGGTTAAGAACATTGTTGTGGATGTTGTCGACAACGACCGCTCTACCCTCTCACAACAATTAGTACACGAGATAGAAGCAAACAAATACTTCATCTTCCATGGGCAGCAGTCTACCTACGCACAAGCACTCAAGAATATAGAACATTCTGAGGCGGATGTTGTGGTTGTTATCCCCCAAAACTACAGCCGTGACTTAAACTCTGGACGTGTTCCGCAGGTTCTGATTGCGGCTAATGCTGTCAATGGAACAAAGGGAGCGTTGGGTTCGGGATACCTTTCTCAGATTGTTTCTGCAAATGTCTTGCCCTCTACAACAGCCATAAAGTCAAAGATTGACACGCTTTATCTCTACAACAAACATCTTAACTTCAAGGTTTTTATGATTCCTGCACTGTTGGCTATGGTGATGATGATGATAACTGGTTACCTACCAACACTTAACATCGTCAGCGAAAAAGAGAAGGGAACAATTGAACAGATAAACGTGACACCAGTGAGCAAATGGACTTTCATACTTTCGAAGTTGATTCCTTATTGGATGATAGCTTTCTTCATCGTGACGGTTTGTCTGTTATTGTCTTGGTTTCTCTACAACATCACCCCTGTGGGGAATATAGCCCTCATCTATCTCCTTTCGATGTTGCTTGCACTGTTCTTCTCATCCTTTGGACTAATTATTTCTAATTACTCCGATACCATGCAGCAGGCAATCTTCGTAATGTGGTTCTTCATGGTCATACTCCTGTTGCTCTCAGGACTATTCACTCCGACACGTTCGATGCCACCTTTTGCTTATCTTTCCACTTATATCAACCCTGTGAGCTACTTCATTGAGGCGATGCGTACAGTATTCATCCGTGGTGGAAACATCAGTAGCATAGCTCATCAGCTGCTTGCCCTCTCGGGAATAGGTCTCTTTATGGGAACTTGGGCGGTAGTGAGTTATAAGAAGAACAAAAGATAGAGTAACGTTTGTTTAGTTGACAAGTTAACGAGTTGACAAGTTGACGAGTTGCTTGTAGACAGAGTAAATGAAAGACAAAGTAACAGGAGAACGATTATTTGGTAGACAAATTAATGAGTTGCTTGTAAGCTGGAGAAAAGAAAGACAGAGTAACAGGAGAACATTTCAGTTTTGCATACTTCTGCCTTTTAAAATCTCTATAGCCTTTGTAAGAACGTAGGGTTTTGTAAATAAAATTCTAAGACAGCAAACGAAAAGGGCGTAAATTAGCTTCCAATTAATGCCCTTTTGGCTTTCAAAAGATGCCCTTTTGAAGTCCAAGTAACGCCCTTTTGAAGGCTTACTAAGCACCTTTTAAAACGTAACTTTGCAACTATCTGATTCTATGCAACTTACAAAGGCAGCCTTTTTGCACGTATTTTTCGTCTTTTTAAAGCTCAAAAACACCTTTATTTTGTAAATAAAATTCAAATACTAAAGAAGTATTTTACGACTTTTGTAATCATCAAAAAAACATTCTACTAAGCAATTTTATGGTGGTAATGGCGTTTATATCAGAAAAAGGGCTATAGACTAAAATTCTGTTTTGGTCAACCTTTTAGGGCATATGCACTTATCCTGATTGTTGATATTGGTAAATTCGTGAGGTATGAGATACTACTTACTTTCTATTCTCTTGTTACTCTTGCTCGTTGCTTGCAGCAGAAACGATGAACCCGTTTATCCCAAAGAATTTATAGGGAACTGGGCAGGTATGGAAAAGACAAACATTGGTATGCGTCCAATCCTTGAAGTGACGGATTCTACCGTTGCATACGACCCAGGCATAGGCGATACTTGCAGGTGGTTTAATAGTTATCACTTTGTGAACGACTCGCTTTTTTTAGTCTATGAGGAAAAAGATACCAACCGTTGTAAGGTCATAGAGTTACACGATAGTATACTGATTATCAAAGGCTTGCCATGGAACGAGGAGAAAGCAGTTAGCTTTGTACGGCAAAAAAGATAAGAAAAGATAAGTAGTATAGCCTTCATACACTTCGATTAATTGTTTTTCAACGGAATATCCCCTACAAAAATCCATACAGATTGACTCCTTCCGTTCTCTCTTTTTATTAAAGGTGAGAAGATACTATCACCATTTTCTCGTGCAATAGGGTACCGCTTATTCATAAACCAAACAGCATCCTTCGTGCGATAAAGCTTCATCTTGATATAAGGTTTATCCGAAACATAATAGCCACCATATTCTTTCAAAAACTCATAATTGGGGAAGTCTTGCACCAAGATACCCTCTGTCAGTCCCTCACTTGTTAAGGTATGTGAGAGGATACCATCGGTATATACCCACCCACGCAATAATCTAAAGGACTTATTTCCGATACCTATTGGAGCTGTGTTGAAGTCATAATCCACACATTCCATGATGACTATGTCATTCTTAAACTCCTTTAGATGTTCCCTTTGGTCAGAGAAACGACCTTCTGCTACGCCCGAACCCTTCTGCTCATCAGCCGTCTTTGTCTTGCAGGCGGTCAGTAGAAAGGAGAGAAAGAGCAGTGTTAGGACTGTTTGATATCGCCTCATATGCATCATTGTTGTTCGTTCGTAGTGTTCGTAAATAGGTGCTGTTAGCTACGCCAAAGATAATAAAAGTTTTGCATACGACAATGTCTTTCTCCTGATTATCAGCCTAAAAACAAAAATCCCCTTCATCCGAAAGAATGAAGAGGGGGATTTTTTTAATTTTGTTTTGACTTACAATGCCGTGAAAGCAGCTACAAAACCAAAGATGATACCCGGTGTGTTAGCAATCGCCAATGGCCAGTCACGCTTCTCTTTGAACAATCCGTAAGCAACCCATAAGGTACAGTTTACACCTGCCATAAATGGCTGAATGAAGGTTCCCTTCTGCCCTGCTAAGTTGTTTTCTATCTGTGGAAAATAGAAAACATACATTAAAACTGATGTTACCATACCGACCCATCCCATAGAAGTGAAGAACTTTTCCTTTGTCATATTATCCTGATTTTATTTGTTTATGAATACAAGAAAGATTTAGTTTATATCTTTTCTTTACCTATCTAACATTTCATTCTAACGCTACAAAGATATAAACTATTTCTTTTTTTGAAACAAATGACAGATAAAAATATATCGTTTCATCTGTTACTTTCTTATTTTTATATCAGTTATTTGATATAGCTGAACCTAATTAAAATACTTTTTGAATACTATCCATTAGGGGTGTCAATTCACGATTGAAAACCCTTCCGTGGCGGTCAACCATATGCAGGGCATAGGCGATGAACAGCCTACGCTTAGCGCGCGACATGGCAACATAGAACTTACGAGCATCTTCCTCGTCCTGCTGTTTCGTCTTATTATAGGCGTTCGGGTAGCGTCCATCTGCTGCATCAAAGATGATAACATTGTCAAACTCCAATCCCTTTGCCTTATGAACAGTCGTCACGTAAATACGCTCAAGAATACTCTTACTATTGCAGAAGTCGGCTTTCCTTCAGCGTATTAATATCCATTATGTACTGCGAGAGCTGTGGTGCAAGCGCATTAACTACCGCCTCATCCGTCAGCATATCTATGCGAAGATAACGGAGGATGTAATCTAATCGGGAAATCTCATTGATTAAACCATCAGAACGAAAGGTGTTATAAGCCGTGGAAAGTTCACTTACAAGGACTGGTTCAGGTTCGGTTGACACAATATAAGACCGATTGACAGCCGCCTGATAAAGTTCGCCATAATTGCTACGAAGCACGTTAGCAAAGGGTTTCACCTTCGGATGACGAATAAATGCTGCTTGTTGTGCCTGCTTCTCACGTGCTTTATCGGCACAGAGACGTACAAGACTGATAGTTGCTTTCACATCATCAATCGCCTGATGACTATTAACACCCGCCAATTGAAAGGTTTCGAGAAGGCTCTCCAACTTGTAAGAATGTAGGCTTGGAGCCAACAATCTTACCAGCTTGAGCGAGTCGAAGCAACGGTTATCATGTGCCTGCATCGTATCCTTGCAGTAACGTCGTAGATTGTTATCAAGTATATTGTAATCGTAGCTGGCGTTATGCCCAAGCAGCGTACTCGTTCCAACAAATGTTAGGAAACGATGCAAGGCTTCAGCAGGAGGTAGTAATTCGCCAGTAGACAGCTTCTCATGATAGATGTCATACATCGGATTCTCTTTATCTCCGAGCATTGGCAAAATTGGTTTATCGGTCTGAATATAGAGGTCGAGCGGTTCGCCAACCACGTCCCCACCCTTAATTCGTATGGCAGCAATTTCAATAATGTCGTCATTGAACACATCTAATCCAGTTGTTTCTGTGTCGAAAATAACGATTTCTTCCTCGTTGTAAGCACGAAGGAACTCTGCCGTATAACAACTTTCGGGATAAAGTAGGAAGTCGGAAGGCGATAGTGCTAACTGCTTTAACTTCCAATTAAATCGACGAGCAAGAGCATGAGAAGGAAAAGCACGCACACCTTTCATAATTCGTGTCCACGCAATGGAATTATGTTCATTAGAAAGTACGCTCAAATGTGCCAACAACAACTTGACTTCGGGTGTATCAAAAACATCGCGCCCAGAAACCTTAAAGTGAGTCAAACCAGCTTCTGTCATAGCTTCACTGATACGATCGGCATCAGAGTTAGCACTGACAATAATGGCTGTTCGCTCCTCATTATTTTGCTCATAAAGGCGGCGAGCTTCTATGCTGACCTCCTTGTGTTCTGCTTCAATCGTACTGCTATGTATGATTCTCAAGTCCCCGGGCTTTGCCTTTGTGTCGTTGTCAGAAAGAGGGAGCAGTTCGCAATCTATTTTCAATTGCTTTTCTGCATAATCATTGAAGACGTCAAGCAGATATTTTGGCGACCGATGGTTGCGTTGCAGATGATGGATATTTTCTTTACAACGCATCTTCAAGAGCGTTAATGTTTCCACTTTTGCACCCATAAAAGAGAAGATTGCCTGCTGCTCATCGCCTAAATACATCACCATAGGATTGTCCTCAGCTGTCAGCAAGTCAATGATAGCAAGTTGCATACCATTAAGATCCTGCACCTCATCCACTTGTATCCACGGATAACGCTTGCAGCTTAGGTCTGAACGATAGATATCGTATGTATAGAGGAGCAAGTCTTCAAAATCAAAGAGGTGATTCTCCTCCTTGTATCGGGCATAACAATGAGCGTAATACATCTTCCAAAGGAGTACACGAATCCTATCCGCTGTCTTTCCGTCAAGCCCGGGTGCATTCACCTCGTCCATGTATTCCTGTGCATGGTGATAGATATTCACTACCGCCTGCTCGTCATATTCAATCTTTTGTGAGGCACAGATATGCTTTACTGCTTCTCGATCATCATCCGTAAAACACTCTGGATGGAGGTAATACTTCCATGGATGCTGGTGTTCCAACTGATAGATGAAATGCTGAAAGAAGATAATCGTCTGATAACCTTTGTATCGATTGAAGTCTCTTGTCACCCCTTCTTCATCTTCGTTGCGATAATCAGCAATAATACTCACCGCCTCTTCGTCGTCAATAATGGCAGAATCAGCTGGTATACGTCCCTGTTCAAAGAGGAACTTAGAACAAAAACGATGCACATTACCCACCATCAGTTCAGAGAAATCACCTCCCACAACCTTCTGAATACGGTTGGTCATTTCTCTTGCAGCACGATTGGTGAACGTAAGACAGAGCATATCTTCATACTTCACACCCCTTTCTCGTGCGTATCTTATCCTCTCTGCGAGGATATGTGTCTTACCACATCCTGGCGATGCCAGCACAAGATGATATCCCCGACTTGCCTCAACGACAGGAATCTGGTATTTATCTAAACTTGGTGTGTAATGATTTGTCTCCATAGAAAGTATTTTTATAGCAGTAGATGCTTCTTCTGCAAAAGTAAGAAAAAGATTAGAAATAACTCGTTAGTAAATAAAAAGAATTATAAGCCATAACATTTTTATTGCCAAGAATCCACATATCTAAACCATAGGTATTAACCAATATTTGGCGTATAGCTCATTTTTGCAGGCTATTTTTTTGTATTAGATGTTCAATAACTCAAATTGTGCTGACGTTGTTATCTAAAAATAATAACCTAAGGAACAGTGCAAAGCTGCAGTTATTAATTCATACATAATATCAAGAAAGACAATGTTTTTTTATTTATTAAGAATTATTCTGACACGCATTCTATTGCGGATAAGAAAATAATAGTTGCATTTCAGATAACTGTACATTTAACATTAGAGCCTTAAAAAAATACTTTATAAATTTGTTGTTTTCAGTTGAAATAGGTATCTTTGCATATAAGCTTGTTTTAATAACAATAAACTAAAAACAATAAACGTGAGACATATATATATCTTCATATTATCACTCATTACACCTTTGTGTCTCTTCGCCCAAAATATAGAGATTGGCTCATGTATAACAAAGGATGGAGGCACATATCATGGACAATTGTTTCGTGGTAGACCTAATGGAAAAGGTGTAGCTAAGTATAAAAATGGGAATGTCTACGAAGGAGAATTCCTTAAAGGAATGAGGCATGGACAAGGCACATATAAACTTACTGATGGTAAGAAATATGTGGGACAATGGTTTCAAGATCAACAACATGGGCAAGGTATTTGCTACTTCGCCAATGGTAATCGCTATGACGGACTGTGGTATAAAGACTATCAGCAGGGACAAGGGACAATGTTCTACTACAATGGCGACAAATATATAGGCAATTGGGAGCAAAACAAACGAAGTGGTGAAGGTAAATACATCTTTGCAAATGGTGCATTCTACGAAGGCACATGGTATAATGACATGAAGAATGGTTTTGGAAAGTTTATTTGGGCAGACCATTCATCCTTTTCAGGAAACTGGATAAAACAACCTTAAAGAAGGCAAGGGAGTTTATCATTATTCTGATGGCGACGAATACAATGGCGATTGGAAGAATGACCTACAAAATGGTAAAGGCATCTATAAATTCAAAGATGGTGAAAGCTACGAAGGCGAATATCTGGATGGTGAGCGAACTGGGCAAGGTATCTTCCGATATAAAAATGGCAATCAATATTCTGGTCACTTCCTCAAAGGGCTCAAGTCGGGCTATGGTACTATGTCGTGGCATAATAGCGATATATATATAGGCAACTGGGAGAAGGATGTTCAGAACGGACAAGGAAAACTGACAAAGAATAATAAAGATATTTATGAAGGACAATTCAAAAATGGAATGTTAGAAGGTCTTATTATCATTCACTATGCCGATGGAAGTAGGTTTCGTGGTAGCTATCATAATGGCAAACGAAACGGAACAGCCATTGAAGAGTCTGCTGAGGGCATCCGCTTCGAAGGGAACTATAAAGATGACTGGCGCGAAGGAAAGTTCACAGAGCGTGATAAGAATGGTAATGTGACAGCAAGCGGATACTACGAAAAAGGTAAACGCCACACCGATTAGTCTTTACAAAATATAACAAACATATAAAGATATTCTACCATGGTAACGAAGAAGACAACAGCCCAAAAGGCACCTAACAAGAAAACCTGTGTACGAACAACTAAGAAAAAGGATACTCCTCATATAGGTCTCGTTACGAATGACTCCTACCTTGCTCCTTATGAGGATGCAATCCGTGGTCGACACGAACATGCTCTATGGAAGATTGATCAACTTACACAAAACGGTAAGCTATCTCTCTCTGACTTTGCGAACGGACATAATTACTATGGTTTGCATAAAACTGATGAAGGATGGGTGTTTCGTGAGTGGGCACCTAATGCAACAGAGATTTACCTTGTTGGAGATTTCAATGATTGGGACGAGCAAGAACAATATCGATGTCATAAAATAAAAGACTCTGGCAATTGGGAACTTACACTTCCTTATGATGCGTTAGCGCATGGTCAATACTATAAGATGCGTGTGCATTGGAATGGTGGAGAAGGCGAACGTATCCCTGCATGGGCACAGCGTGTTGTTCAAGACGAAGATAACAAAATCTTTTCTGCACAGGTATGGGCACCTGAGAAGTCTTACGTTTGGAAGAAAAAGACTTTCAAAGCACAGACTGCACCACTACTAATCTATGAATGTCATATTGGTATGGCACAAGATGAAGAGAAGGTTGGTTCGTACAATGAGTTCCGTGAGAAAGTTTTGCCACGTATTATAAAGGATGGTTACAATGCCATACAAATTATGGCAATACAGGAACATCCCTATTATGGTAGTTTTGGCTATCACGTAAGTTCTTTCTTTGCTGCCAGTTCACGTTTCGGCACACCTGAAGAATTGAAAGCTCTTATTGATGAAGCACATAAGAATGGTGTTGCTGTGATTATGGACATTGTTCATTCACATGCAGTTAAGAACGAAGTCGAAGGCTTGGGCAACTTAGCCGGCGACCCTAACCAGTACTTCTACGAAGGCGACCGCCATGAACATCCAGCATGGGACTCTCTCTGTTTTGATTATGGAAAAGACGAGGTACTACACTTCCTTCTTTCTAACTGTAAATATTGGTTAGAGGAATATCACTTTGATGGTTTCCGTTTTGATGGTGTAACGTCAATGCTTTATTATAGTCATGGTTTAGGCGAAGCCTTCTGTAATTATGCCGACTATTTCAATGGACACCAAGATGATAATGCAATATGTTACCTGACGCTTGCCAACTGCCTTATCCACGAGGTTAACAAAAATGCTATTACCATTGCCGAAGAAGTGTCAGGTATGCCCGGCTTAGCTGCTAAATTTAAGGATGGAGGTTATGGATTCGATTATCGTATGGCTATGAACATTCCAGATTATTGGATTAAAACGATAAAAGAATTGCCAGACGAGGCATGGAAACCATCTTCTATCTTCTGGGAAATAAAGAATCGTCGTTCAGATGAGAAAACAATATCTTATTGCGAATCACATGACCAAGCACTGGTAGGCGATAAAACGATTATCTTCCGATTAGTTGATGCTGACATGTATTGGCACTTCCGCAAAGGCGATGAAACAGAAATGTCACATCGTGGTATTGCCTTACACAAAATGATTCGACTTGCAACAGCCTCAGCAATAAATGGCGGCTATCTGAACTTTATGGGTAACGAATTCGGCCATCCTGAGTGGATAGACTTCCCACGTGAAGGAAATGGATGGAGCCATAAGTATGCAAGAAGACAATGGAACTTGGTTGATAATCAAGAGTTATGCTACCATCTACTTGGCGACTTCGATAAAAAAATGTTGGAAGTTATTACAAGTGAAAAGAAGTTTAACGAAACACCAATTCAAGAGATATGGCACAATGATGGCGATCAAATATTGGCATTTAGTAGAGGTGAACTTATCTTTGTGTTCAACTTCTCACCAACACGTTCATATACCGACTATGGTTTCTTAGTTCCAGAAGGCTCTTATAATGTTGTATTAAACACCGATGCCAGAGAATTTGGTGGCTATGGCTTTGCTGATGATACAATAGAACATTTCACTAATGCTGACCCACTCTATGAGAAAGCTCATAAAGGTTGGCTAAAATTATACATACCAGCCCGAAGTGCTGTCGTATTGAGAAAGAAGTAAGTTCTAAATGATGGAAATAAGTTTATGCGTGCGACTTGCACCGTACTATTTTGTTTATTCACATTCTGCTATCTATTTTTCTATCAAGCAGATGTAATGACAGTTGTACAACATTTGGCATCTGGAAAACAAACATTCTACGACCCATTATTAGGTGCGGTATTATTGACGCTTACCTTAAAGTTACTGCAAATGGGAATAAGTTCCTTGAGCAAACTTAACAAGCGTGGATTTGCCTTAACTTATTTTCCATCTTTTCTCATTCTGACCTTGCTATCAGACCTTCAGCCAACATCTGATCGCGTAACTTTCGGCAATTGGTTATGGATAACACCGCTATTATTAGTGATATACTCCTTAATCATGGTTGCTGCTAAACGGTTTGAACCATACGAACCCGAACAACGTAGTTATGGTCCTTTTTCACAAATTATATGGAATAACCTTCTGATATTTCTTGTCTTTACACTATTTACAGGTTGTTGGGGTAACAGTAATAGCTATTTCCATCAACGAGCTAAGGTTGAAGCAATGATTGACAGAAAAGATTATAGCGGTGCACTAAACGTTGTTCGCACCATGCCACATACAGACTCTGTGACATCTATGCTGACGATTTATGCCGTTGCTCGTAGAGGGCATTTGGCTGACAGCCTATTTCATTATCCACTGATAGGAGGTTCACAGACCTTACGACCAGGCAAAATTCATTCATGGTTACAACCCGATAGTGTCCTTCATAAAGTTACTCGTAACTCGGCAAACTATCAACTAATTGGGTTCTTATTAGACCGTAACCTCTATGATTTTGCTCGATACCTTCCACAATATTATCCAATTGATAGTCTTCGACCACGTTACTATAAGGAGGCTATGAGGATTCTAACACTCAAAAAAAGAGGATTAAAACTCGTTGCTCCCTACCAAGCGGGCAGTTATGCTGCTTATTACTATTCTAAATGATGATTAACCAAAAGAATTGTCTTGATTGGAGAACATTGTCTACATCAATAACACGTAGTTTAGAGGTTGAACATAAAAAACTCGAAAATCTAATCACAAGTATGAATACATTCGTCCATTTTCACATCTGACACTTCCGTTGGAATACGTTGAAAAAACTGAAAGGGAAAACAAATTCCAACCTTATAAGCATTTTTTAGAAGTAGAAGAAAATGATCATAATACCCTTTTCCACGTCCAAGACGATTGTTCTCGCAGTCAAAAGCCATACCTGGGATAAGTGCAAACTCTATTGAAGAAAAAGTCAGTAAAGGCCTCACCCGTAGGTTCAAGAATTCCATAATGATTTATTACAAGAGAGTCGAAACCCTTAAAGTAACGAAGTTCCATCTCGAAGTCGCTAATAACCACTGGAAGAAGAATTGTCTTACCCTCATCATGTAGCCTCCTGATAAGATCATGCGTGTAGACCTCATCAGGGAGTGAATTGTAAAGAAGAATAGTCTTTGCACTCTTCAAATGCTGATGCCTTAAAAGACACTGAATAAGTGGGAGCGATTGTTCTATTAGCTCTTCATTAGAGAATTGCTTCTTACGCATCCTTACCTCTCTACGGACAGAGTGTTTATCGTCTACTATCATCGGCGTTGTGAGGTTCGGCGTTGTGTTGTACTTGTACCTTTCTTAGACATTTTACTTGGCTTTATCAAAAGAATCGATGGAGCCTGAAACACTTTTACAGCCTCTTTAATAACAGCATCGTCACGATTAATATATTCTAACCAAGCTTGTTCGTCCAGAATATTATAAATGATACGACTATTGAGGTAATCTTGAAGAAGTGTGTGTGAGCGCATAATCATCAGATTACGACGACGTAACCATTCTTCTCTGCAAAGTTAACGAAATCACCCACAAGGTTCTGTTGCTTCAAATAGTTAGCTAAAGGAGCCATTTCTCCAAAGCCAACGAGTTTCTTTCTGTTCCTATCAGTATAGTTGAAAGCATACTGCAAGATAAGACCACTCATTACAGCAAGCTTGTAATAAGATGTTACTTTTGAGGTATCCTCAGGAACGAAGATGTCAGGTGTGATACCACCACCACCATATACTGTACGTCCGTTCTGTGTGTGATAAGCTGGTCCCTCATGCTTAATACTATCTTGTGAGAAGAACTCACCATGCTTATAACGAGAGAGGATATCATTCTCGTAGTCTGTATTATCACCTGGCTTAAATGGTTTCTGTATACACCGACCTGATGGTGTATAGTAACGTGCGATGGTCAGTCTAATCAAACTACCATCGTTAAATTGTATCTGCTGTTGTACCAATCCCTTACCAAAGGAACGACGACCAACAATCGTTGCACGATCATTATCCTGCATTGCACCAGCAAAGATTTCTGACGCTGAGGCAGAAGCCTCGTTGATTAACACAACCATAGGGATGTGCTGATAACTTCCTTTACCATCACTGCGATAATTTACACGCTGACTCTTCTTCCCTGTGTGTAGACTATTAAACTATTCTTTGGCAAGAACTCATTAGCCATCTGTACAGCAGACTCTAAGATACCGCCACCATTATCACGAAGGTCGATAACCAAATGCTCTGCACCTTGTATATTCAGGGTTTGCAAGGCTGCTAACATCTCTGCATAAGTCCTTTCACCAAAACTCTTAATGCGTATATAACCTGTTGTATCATTGAGCATATAAGCGGCAGAAACACTCTTTACCGCTATATCACCACGTGTTATAGTGAATAATTTTACACCTTTTTCACCATACCTCTTCACCCCTATCTTTACTTTCGAGTCCTTTGGACCTTTAAGTCGGTGCATAGCTTCTTCGTTTGTTACTTCTTTTCCTACAAACGCTTTACCATTGATACTAACTACTTTGTCGCCTGCTAATAAACCAGCCTTCTCAGCTGGTCCATCTTTGATAACATTTTGTATGTGCAATGTGTCTTGACGGATAACAAACTCTATTCCAACACCTGAGAATGAACCCTTCAAATCATCTGTTGCTAACTGTACATCCTTTGCACTAATATAAACAGAATGAGGATCAAGCTCAGACAATATCTCAGGAATAGCCTTATCTACAAGTTCGTCGATATTCACAGAGTCAACATATTGATCATCAATGATATGTAGCAGATTGCTCAGTCGACTACTACCACTATTAATAATGTTCAGTCTGTTACCTGAAAAGTGATTGGCATAGAAGGTGCCAATAAGAATACCAATGACAACACATAGTGCCATCAATAGAGGCATAAAACGATTGTTTTTGTTTTGATTCATATAAGCTATTCCCTTCTCTTATCCTCTAAATCAGAAGAAAATATGTAAGGAATTCGTTAATTTACTTTGTTAAACATTATTCTGTTAGCAAAAGGAATAAACAACAATAGTGTTTCGTTTCCATTTTGCGCAACATCTCATAATCAGCTAACAACTTCCTCGCTTTTATAATGAGTCTGAGGAAAGGTTACATATATCATCCAGACTTCTGTATTCAACCTCTACACCAGCTCTGGTAAGTAAGTCGATACCATCCGTTAAGCGATACTTCTCTGCATAAACAACACGTCGAATACCTGCTTGAATGATGAGTTTTGCACACTCAATACAAGGAGAAGCAGTGACATAAAGCGTAGAACCCTCACTATTGTTACCACTTCGAGCAAGTTTTGTGATGGCATTTGCCTCAGCATGAAGCACATACGGCTTTGTTACTCCCAACTCATCTTCACACACATTCTCAAAACCACTCGGAGTTCCATTATATCCATCACTGATAATCATCTTATCCTTCACAACCAATGCACCTACCTGACGGCGTTTACAATAAGAGTTTTCTGCCCAGATACGTGCCATGCGAAGGTAACGATAATCAACGGCAACCTTGGTCCCACCCTCTATTGAGGACGCTGTTGACGAATCATTTGTAATTTGTTCGCTGTTCATTATTTTGATATTATATATAGATAAACGATGAAGCAATGAGAACGGGAAGTTGTATTGTCACTACCCTACATCTACATGCAAGCACCGTTTACTCAGATAAGTCCTCACTTCCGCTTCAAAAGTCCATCTCGTTCTTTCAACGCATCAATTGTTGGCTCCTGACCCCTAAATCTCTTATAGAGAGTCATAGGATGTTCAGTACCTCCACGTGACAACACATTATCCCTAAATCGCTGTGCCGTTTCCTGATTGAAAATACCCTCTCTCTTGAAAACACTAAAAGCATCTGCATCAAGAACCTCTGCCCATTTATAGCTGTAATAGCCCGCTGCATAGCCACCTGACATTATATGAGAGAATTGGACTGTCATACATGTATCCATACGTTGCTCGTCTATAATTGCAGCTTCCCACGCTTTCTTCTCAAATGGGATAATATCCTCTGTGAACTCATCCTTATGTGTATAATAAGCCATGTCTAACAGGCCGAAACTCACTTGTCGCAAACAAGCCATAGCAGCACCATAATTGCGGCTGGCAATAACCTTATCTATCAATTCATCAGGCATTGGCTCGCCCGTTTGATAATGGAAAGCAAAGGTACGAAGGAACTCTTTCTCTACGGCAAAGTTCTCCATAAACTGCGAAGGAAGTTCTACAAAATCCCACCACACATTAGTTCCAGATAAACTCTCGAAGCGAGTGTTTGCAAAGATTCCATGAAGAGAATGACCAAACTCGTGCAAGAAGGTCTCCACCTCGCTTAATCTCAACAGTGCAGGCTTATCCTTTGTTGGTTTAGAAAAGTTCATCACGAGAGACGCATGTGGACGTACATTCGTACCATCACGCTCTATCCACTGACCTTGAAACTCTGTCATCCATGCACCATCACGCTTTCCTTTGCGTGGATGGAAGTCAACATAGAGTACTGCCAGGTTACTTCCGTCCTTATCATAAACCTCATACGGCTTCACATCTGGATGATAAACGGGTATATCCTTATTCTCCTTGAATGTAATACCATAAAGACGTGTTGCTAAGCCGAACACTCCTTTGATAACATTTCCCAACTCTAAGTAAGGACGAAGCATCTCTGGATCAAGGTCATATTTCTTTTTCTTCAAGAGCTGACTGTAATAACCAACATCCCAAGGCTCCATCTGGAAGTCTTCTCCCTCCATCTCCTTAGCGAGTGCCTCTACCTCCGCACGCTCTTTAATCGCCGTTGGTTTATAAGCCTCTATAAGCTCATTAAGCAGTTTATATACATTCTCTACCTTTGTTGCCATACGATGTTTCATTACATAATCGGCAAAGGTATCATAACCAAGAAGTTGCGCCATCTCTCTACGAAGATTTATCAGACGCTTACAAAGTTCGAGGTTATTTGTATCATTATCCTTTATACAGAGTGTGTTGCGAGCCATATAAAGGTCTTTACGAAGCTCACGCTGTGTGCTATACATCATGAAAGGAACATAGCAAGGGGCATCTAAGGTAAACACCCAACCATCCATATCACGCTCCTTTGCTGCCTCACGACCAGCTTCGCAGGCTGTCTCTGGTAGTCCAGCGAGCTGTTGCTCATCTGTGATATGTAATGTATAAGCCTTATTTTCCTTCAACACGTTCTGTGAGAATTGTAGCGAAAGCATAGAAGCTTCCTCTGTAAGTTTCCGTAATTGATCCTTACCCTCCTCATTCAGCAAAGCACCACTACGTACAAAACCGTCATAACATTTCTTCAACAGGCATTCTTCCTCTGGCGTCAACTCACGATGATGTTCGTACACATACTTGACACGCTCGAAGAGCTTTGGATTTAAGCTGAGGTCATTACTATGCTTGGTAAGAATGGGGTTCATCTTTTGTGCCAAAGCATCCATTTCGTCATTAGTCTCAGCACTCAGCATATTGAAGAACACACTCTCCACACGACTCAAAAGATCATAATAATGCTTACGTCCCTCAACCTCATCCTCTGGTATAATTGTATTCTCAAAGGTTGGTTCTTCGGGATTGTTTATAATCTTTTCTATATGTTCATTGTCACGGCGTATTCCTTCCATCATTGCCTCTTCGTAATCAGCAAGTGAGATACAATTAAAGGGTGCCGTGCAATGCGGTGTATCATAAGGTAGGAAGAATGGATTGACTTGTTCCGTTCTCTCTAATATATTATCTTTCATTTATCTTCTAATAACTTGATTTAATTTACAAAGATAATTCAAAAGAAAAATCCTATATATTAAGGAGTAATTTAACGCAATTTTATTTCTATAATGAATGTGTTAGACTATTTCCATAACATTACTTATACTGATTATATAAAGATTTTTCAAAGTCTTGTTTATAACTTAGTTTCTGAATATGCCTGTTGAAAATAAGTCATCGAATAAGCAGTTTGAGTGTTCAACCTCTTAAATTCTCCAGATGCGGAACAACAACAATTCCTCTTCCGATTGACACTATCCCTTCGCGTTGTAAATTATTAAGCATACGTGAGACATTCAGACGACTTTGATGAAGTTCTTGTGCAAGGTCTTCCATTCTAATTCTCAGTACTTTACAACCAGCCTGAGTGAGGCATCTTAGACGCAAAAAACTAATAAACTGCTGTCGAATATCATTAGTCTGTTGTTTCCATGGTATACGACTCATTCTTTGTGCTTGCATAGAGATACTATTAAGAAGATTAAGTCGAAATATAAGATAGTTGTCAAGAAGTCGCAATACCTCCGCCTTGTCCAAAGAAAGTAAACTACAATGCGTCTGTGCTATGAAGTCTTTTGTGTAACGTTGCATCAGCCCAAAGAAATGTTCGGGCTGAATAACAGCTGGTGCTGACAACTCTTCTTCTATGCGATAACGATGATTATCAGCATGGCTAATCACACGAAGTGTACCACTCATGAGGAAAAAGAGTTCTCTACATTTATCATCGTTATTGACAAGTGTTTTGTCAGAAACAAGTTTATGAAAGCCAAACTTTGTTTGTTCCACGATGTCTGACAACTCATCTGTACTAATACCGATGAAAAGTGGCAGTTCAAGGAGCTTATCATAAATCTGAAGCATAGAGTAAAAGACTATGAATATAGCCGTTTTCTCGAAAAACGGCTATATATATTATTCTATAATCTTACTTTTCATTGAAGGGCTATACCATACTTGTAGATTTCCTTCGTATCAGAATAAATGAAATACACCATTAATTCAGGGTGACCTTCAAGTAGCTTACGTGCTTTCTCTAAACCCATTACCATAAAGGAGGTGGCATAGGCATCAGCAGTTGCACAATTCTTTGCTAACACTGTGGCTGAGAGTAGAGATGCTGAACAGGTATCCTGTTTTAGGATCAATAGTATGTGCATATTTCTTTCCACCTTTATAATAAAAGTTACGATAATTTCCACTCGTTGCCATAGCCTTATCCGTAACGTTCAACACCGTTTTGTAATTCTTGGTTTACCTTCGTACTATCTTCCGTAGGTTTAGTAACTCCAATCTTCCAAGGTAGACGCTGTTCGCTATTTCCTTTCGTTACAATTTCTCCACCGATCTCAATCATAAAGTTTTCTATACCTTTACGACGAAGAAAACGAGCCACAATGTCCGAGCCATAACCCTTAGCAATTGCCGAACAGTCAAGCATCACACGCTTATCTGTCTTCTGAATTCTATTACCGATTAGTCTTACCTTTTTGTAGCCGACAATCTGATGCAAACTATCTATAGTCTGCTTAGAAGGATGCTGACCCGTCTTGAAGCCAAAACCCCACATATTCACCATCGGCGCAACTGTAATATCAAAAGCACCATCGGTCTCCTCTGAAATAGACTCAGCAAGAGTGAAAACTTCTGCAAACATCTCATTCACCTTCACTGGTTTGTTCTGATTAATCTGAGAAATCACCGAATTGGACTCGAAAGTAGAGAAAGTCTGATTTACTTTCTTCAACTCTGCCTCAATCTGCTTTTGAAGGTCTTCATCACTTTGATAAGTAATATTATATACTGTTCCAAAAATAAAGCCCTTGTTATGCTGATAAGGTATTGCGTGCTGACAACGTACAATGGCTATTGAGCCAATGATTAATACCAAAAGGAAGGGTACTTGCCAATAGAGTTTCTTTTTATTCATATTTCTAAACTGCATTCTCTTTATAATTCAAAGAGTATATTAAAGGTTGCACCGAGTTGTGAAGTGTCTCCCCGTCCATAACCTGGCACATACCACGGCTCACCTATCTCGTCTTTTTTATGTACAAGACGGAGCTTATAACGAACTGTCCAACCCATACGAAGCCGTCCAAATATCTTTGCATCAACTCCGCCAACTAATTCTGTCCACAGCTGACTTCCCTTACTACCGAGTGCGCCATACGCTGCTTGACCTCCCCAAATGGGGTCTGTAACGTTTGGAGAATGAATATCATACTTGAAGGATGTGTAGCCTACTCTACCACCCACTAAAAAAACGATAGTCATCATGCTTGTTTTTAAGCATATTAAAATCACAACCTATGCGCCCATAAGGAGCACTGCACTTATAACTGGTACCGATTGTTTCCTCCGTCTTATCTGCCTGCCCAACACCCACTTCTATGACAGGAAAGTATTTATCCTTGACATTTACTCGTACCATTGCCTCATACTGTCCGTATGATATAAGCCTGCGTGTAACAGGTCCGACGACTTCCAGTCCGACGGCAACACCTCTGAAAAAAGGTATACTGTCTTCCTTTACTTTTGACTGAGTCCTGCGCTGCTGCGCATAAACAGAAGACGGAAGCAGTAGGAACAAGCCACTAAGGATGAATAAAAGTGATATGTATATGTTCTTTCGTACCATCATTATCGACATTAGGATTACTGATTTCTACCTGACTCACACGTGTACCCTTTGCCGAGATAGCGGTGAGGGTATGGAAGAATGTTGGCGAACAATCGACACTTTCAAAGTGACTTATATTCGTCTTCGACACCGTTATAGTATCAATCGTCGTAACACCTGCCGTATTTGTGAAGACAAAACGTAATTTATCACTATCACCACTATAGCTCATCGGCAAACTGAATTTGTCGTTTTGACCTGCTTATTCAATAAGATTGTGTCGGCTTTGTTCTCACGTATTGCCGAGATTGTAAGTGTATCATGCAAAGTGTCACCTTGCACAACATAGTTAACCCTCACACCATTGGTGACAGGACAATCTATATCCGAACATGAAATCATACATAACACTCCTCCAATAAGAAGGGCAAATAAGAATGATTTTCTGAATATATGCTTTATCTTGTAGTTGTTCATCTTCTTTTGAATTGTATAAGAAAACACCATCTCATAGCCATATCCTCTACCCTACACTTGCAGACCTTTTGTCAAACAACGCAAGCCGTGATAGATAAATACCACTTAGAAATGCTTTATACAGCTACATCTCTTTTTCTATCTGATAGTCATTCCTTCGTGGGTTACTCCGACTAATAAGGTCGCCTATAAATCCTGCAAGGAAGAGCTGTGTACCCAGTACCATCGCAACAAGAGCTATAAAGAAAGAAGCATGATTAGAAAGAAGGTCGCCATAAACGCCACTCACAAGCATTACCACCTTTTCAACAATAAGCCAAAGGAACGCAACAAAACCAATGAAGAACATAAATGAACCCATCAAACCAAAAACGTGCATCGGCTTCTTACCAAAGTTGGTGAGGAACCATAGCGTTAATAAATCAAGATAACCATTAAAGAAACGATTGATACCAAACTTAGACTTACCATACTTTCGTGCTTGATGCTGTACTACCTTCTCACCAATACGTGCAAAACCTGCCTCCTTAGCAAGATAAGGTATATAACGATGCATCTCACCATAAACCTCAATATTCTTGACGACATCACGACGATAAGCCTTCAAACCACAATTGAAATCATGTAGATTATGCACTCCGCTAATCTTACGAGCCGTTGCATTGAAAAGCTTTGTAGGAATTGTCTTTGTTAAAGGGTCGTAGCGTTTCTGCTTATAACCGCTGACAAGGTCATACTTTTCCTCCGTTATCAAACGATAAAGCTCTGGTATTTCGTCAGGTGAGTCTTGTAAGTCAGCATCCATCGTAATAACAACATCTCCCTGGGCTGCCTTAAAACCACAATAGAGTGCCGGACTCTTACCATAGTTACGACGAAACTTTATCGCATGAACATGCTTCGCATCCTTATGATGTAAATTCTCTATAACGTCCCAACTCTTATCCTTAGAACCATCATTGATAAATATTATTTCGTATGTGAAGCCATTGGCATTCATTACGCGCTGAATCCAAGAATGTAACTCTGGTAAACTTTCTTCCTCATTATATGAAGAACAATAACTGATATATCCATGTTTTTAATTAGAAGGTTTCTCTTATATAAGTTAAAGAAAAATATTCTTCGCCTTTACATCATTTATCACCTTTTCTTTTTTGACATTAATGCCGCGATGAATAGCGAACATATACCGCCAAGTATCAAAGCATAAACAAAACTTGTAGATGCCAACGAGTAAGGCTGAAAGGCCTCTGGAAGAACACTGATAAACTGGTCGTATGGAACACCTAAGGCTGTAAGTACACCTTTCCCCTCATCGCTTGAATAGACATTTGTAACCATCATTACAAGCCTTCCCTTATCAATGTAATGCATGTAAAGCCATTGCAACAGACTAAATATAAGGGCTGCGTTAAAGAAGACACGAACACAATAGAATAAACTCCGACGATAGGAAATAACACCATTACGCCCCTCCTCGCGAAATATCTTCAAACGATAAGCAACAAAAAATGGAGAAGAGAGAGAGAGTTAAAAACTAAATTGTGCTAATACTGGTAGAATGGTCATACCTAACAAGCAGGCAAAACTTGCTGTCCAAATGACAGCAAGATAAATACCATCATAACGAGTGTAAGCTGTAAGTTGTTTGAATTCGTCATGTATCATGATACAAAAGTACAGATTATTTATTATAAATAATGTATTACATCCTTTTATTTATATTTTTTTGTTAAAAACAGAAAAAGTTTCACCTCCTCTTTGCCAGTATTAAATAATTTCATTATCTTTGCACTCGCTTTAACAGCAATGGTAAAGTATTAGACGGGCAAGTCTCTTACGACCAGCTCCCTTTGAATCCCCCAGGACGGGAACGTAGCAAGGGCAGAAGGTTGTAGCGGTGCGATAGGAATCGCTTGTCCACCCGCCTCTTTAGCTCAGTTGGCCAGAGCACGTGATTTTGTAATCTCGGGGTCGTTGGTTCGAATCCGACAAGAGGCTCTAAATTAATAGAATGACTAAGAACACAGAAGAAGGTATGTCGTGAGGCATACCTTTTTTGCGTTATATAAGATTATAAAAACAGAAGACTGACAATTGTCAGTCTTTTAAAATATAATGAGAAATTCGGGTAGGCTTGTAAAATTGTCTACTCAAAAGGATTAGATTTACAACAGGGATATAATACTAACCCTGACTAACCCGAATTTCATCTCACCATCAAAGTGTCTGGTACTCTCGTGAGTAACGCAACATCTGTTCTGTATACGACTCGGAGTAGTCGACTATAACATCCACCATATCACCAAGTTCATTAAAAAATGGCTTTAAGATAGGATTGATAAAACCCTTATAAGGTGCGATATTCAACGACTCATAACGTTGAAGAACCTCCTCATGAAGGAGAGGATTAAGATTGATAGCATACTTCTCTACCAACATTCGTGCTGCTTCAAAGTCACCTTCACTCTTAACACGCTGTATCTCTGCAAGCTGACGAGCAAAGATGTCACGTAAAGCCTTATAATCATTAATACGAACAAACGACTTTGACCTACCCGTATGCTCATCCTTGTTGGTGACAATTTCGACTACATTGTCAGCCTTACCCATTTCCAATGCCCATTGTGCAATTAATGCACGATTCTGCATGTGAGACTCTTCAATCTTCTTACCCGGCTTGATACGTACCTGCTGCGTAAGAAGTCCATTCATCATATAACTATAATATTGTGCCTTATAAGCTTCCTCACTTTCTAAAAGTCCAAGTTCTATAAGTTTATAATCAGCAATATAGTACAAACCAAAAAGGTCTGCACGAGCTTCCTCGATAGTATTTCCATAATTTTTCAAAGCATCTGGATCCGTACCCGGCAGTAAGCGTCCACTGCCATGACCCAAACATTCATGAAGGTCTGTATGAAGATTATCTGTTTTATCTGCATACAAATCCAGTAAACGATTAGTTTCATCATCAATAACAAATTCCTGACGAAACCCATTTCCTTTGGCTGCCATATCGTATGCGTGAGTGAGATTAGAAATTGTCACACTCTTTGATCCATGCTCTGCACGAATCCAATCAGCATTTGGCAAATTAATTCCTATAGCTGACGCAGGATACTCATCACCACCTAACATTGCTGCACATATCACATTAGCGGTAACACCTTTTACCAACTTTTTTCGGAATTTTGGATCGACAGGAGAATGATCCTCAAACCATTGTGCATTAGAAGATATTGCCTGCGTACGCTGAGTAGCATTAAGGTCCTTATATTCAACAAGTCCTTCCCACGAACCCTTTAAGCCCATTGGGTCACCATAGACCTCAATAAAACCATTTATAAAGTCTACGCGTCCATCTTGCTCACGCAACCATTCTATAGAATATGTATCGAAATCGTGTAAATCACCAGTCTCGTAATAACGGATTAAGAGATTTATTACACAAAGCTGCTGATTATTTTCTACATACTCTTTTGCACGATTCAGCCAATAAACTATCTTTTCTATGGCTGAACCATACTTACCATTTATTTTCCATATATCCTCACGAACAACCCCTCCAACTTTTACAAGTGTAGAGTTCAGTCCATAAGAAGGAGCTTCATTTACAGGTCCGTCTTGTTTCTGTTTTGCATAGAATTCTTCTACTTCGTGCTGTGTCACTCCATCATAGTAGTTACATGCAGACGAAAGCACAATATCCTTTCCGTCTGACTTATCTACCCTTTTAGGGAGGATTGTAGGGTCAAAGATGATAGGACAAAGTTCGTTAAGCAACGCATCAATACTTTCTCCTTCTTTCAGAGGAAGTAGTTTAGAATCAGTTGCTAAGACATTCTTACGTAGAAAAGATTCAGAGAAATTAGGTATAAACTTATCGCAAGCATAATGATGATATATACCATTGGCAAACCACACGTGTTTAAGGTATTCTTCAAAAGCAAGAAAATCCTTTACAAATCGGTCACCATCATAGCTCAAATAAACGGCTTCTAAGGTTTTCCTAATACGAAGGTTATATTTACCAAACTGGTCAAATGTTATATCACGTCCAAATAGCGTAGCCTCTGACAAGCAATAAATCAACTGTTTTTGTCGAGTCGTCAATGCATCGAAACCTGGAAGCTGATACCGCAACATTTGTATATCAGCAAATCGTTCATCTTGAAAATTAAACACCTCTTCTCCTGTCGTTTCTATCATATTTTTATTAATTTCTTAAGTGCCTTTTTTCAAACGCACTTCATCTGAGGAGGGTTGCGCCAAATGACGAAGTCTATAATCGCGTGGAGTTTCTCCATTTAATTTATAGAAAGAAGCATAGAAAGACTGCCTATTTGAGAAGCCTACCATGTCACTGATTTCCTCCATTTTCAACTCTTGATAACGTTTATCTACCAAGAGTGCCATCGCTTCTTCTATTCGAAATTTGTTTACAAACGATGTGTAGTTCATGTGAAACCTCACATTAACCACAGCCGAGATGTAGCGCGTATTCGTCCCCAAGTCCTCAGCAAGTTGCTTAGCAGAGTAATTCTTGTCCTTGTAACGTTGCTGAATAAGAATGATATTGAGATTTTTCTCCTTCAACTCATCCATTAATTGCGGACTGACCAGACTCTGATAGGCTGCTACCCTCTCCTTCTTATCTGTTAAATTGTACTTAGCCATAATCCGTGTATTTTTTAGTTACCTTTCTGTTTTTACACTGCAAATATAATATATTTAATTAATAATGTCAAGTTTATAGGAAGTTTTTTAATATCTATTAGTTATTAAAATTTATAAATATTTCATTGTACAGAAAGAAACTCATGTAGAAAATGTTTACACACAATCACATGATAGCATTTGATACAAAAGCGTTTTCGACCTTAAATTACGAAACTCTTCTTTTACACTAACATAAAATCACATCATCAACAAAGCACTTGCTTCTTTTTTGTTTATTTTTAACTATAACTCACCACAAATTAGTTAACTTTTGTATAGCACCTCTTGAATATTTACCACCTGATTATGCTTATAAAAAGACGAACGTTATCAATTCAAACATCACTAATGACTATTACGTCCAACCTTATACAATCCTAAACTCTATTTATTTCATCTATAAATGATAACACTGTCTTACAACAAGTAGACTTATCACCACTTATCTAAATCAAACTACTTATTTGCATCTACACCATTAGTCGTCGGACGAGAACTATAGCTTCGTTTCAAACTCTTAAATCTCTCTTATTAAAGTGTGAAAAATATTTACACATCATCCAACAAAATCAACATAAAAGAAACAGATAATACACACAAATAGCACATTCACAACTGCCAATAAATCAAGCAAATACAAAGCCTAAAAAGTAAAGGTGGTTTATTGCCCCCTAAAAGATGCTTACTTGAGCCCCAGAAGGGCATCCTTTAAAAGCCAAAAGAGCGTCTTTACAGACCTAAAAGACCATGTATTGATTAAGAACCACACGAAAATAATTTACAAATAAACAGAAATGCGGGGAAACATTGCTCAATGACAACAACCTAACATTCCCACTCATATCTCCCTCAAATAACACAAAAGAAGCTGTAAATAAGAACGATTTACTATATTCTCACTACTCATCTGATTTAATAGTGACGATTAGGGGAAAAAGTTACAACCGACATATTAAGGTAAAGAAGCGTCACGATCCTCTTCATCTAACAAAGGAGAAGAAAGCAAACCTTCACCTTTTACATATAGAATCACACCCGCCAAAACAAGCACTAAACCAGTATAAAGAAGTCCGTTCCCAAGAACATGAAGGACAAGGTGAAGAACAAAGAGGGTCAAGCCAACAACAAGCCCAAGAAGTCCGAAGTATTTGATATATCTTTTCATACGAAGTGTAAATATGCCATTTATAAGCGCAAAAGTACTAAAAAAATTTGGTCAATAACATAAAAATCAGTACTTTTGCATCGCATTTTGCGTAAGCAGGTGCATTTTAATTCACATTTATATAATTTAAGTAGTATGAATCAATACGAAACCGTTTTCATTTTGACTCCCGTTTTGTCTGACGAACAGATGAAGGAAACGGTCGCTAAATTCAAGAACCTGCTCATCGAAAATGGTGCTGAGATCTTGAACGAGGAGGCTTGGGGTCTGAAGAAGTTGGCTTACAACATTCAGAAGAAGTCATCTGGCTTCTATGCAATGTTAGAGTTCAACGCAGAACCAACAGTTATCAACACTCTCGAGACGAACTTCCGTCGTGACGAGAAGGTTATTCGTTACATCACCGTTAAGCAGGACAAGTACTCTGCAGCTTATGCTGAGAAGCGTCGTGCTAAATGGGCAGCTAAAAAGGAGGCTTAAATCATGGCAGAGCAGAAATCAGAAATCCGTTATTTGACCGCTCCTTCTATCGACACAAAGAAGAAGAAGTATTGCCGTTTCAAGAAGAGCGGCATCAAGTACATCGACTATAAGGATGGTGAGTTCTTGAAGAAGTTCCTCAACGAGCAGGGTAAGATTCTCCCTCGTCGTATCACAGGTACTTCTCTGAAGTATCAGCGTCGTGTGGCACAGGCTGTTAAGCGTGCTCGTCAGATTGCGCTCCTTCCATACGTAACCGATTTGATGAAGTAAAAAGGAGGTCAATAGATGGAAATTATACTGAAAGAAGATATTATCGGTCTTGGATACAAGAACGATATCGTTAATGTAAAGAACGGCTATGGCCGTAACTACCTTATCCCCAACAGGTAAGGGTATCATCGCGTCTTCATCTGCTAAAAAGCAGTTGGCTGAGAATTTGAAGCAGCAGGCTTCTAAGCTCGCAGCTCTCAAGGCTGAGGCTGAGAAGAAGGCAGCTCAATTGGAAGGCGTAGAGCTTGTTATCGCAACTAAGGTTTCTGCAACTGGCGTAACTTACGGTTCAGTTAACGCAGCTACTGTTGTTGAGGAGCTTGCTAAGCGTGGTATTGAAATTGATCGCAAGATTGTTACAATGCGCGATATGAAGAAGGTTGGCACATCTGAGGCTATTGTACACTTCCACAAGGAGGTTGAGGTTAAGGTTCCTGTAACTGTTGTTGCTGAGAATCAGCCTGCTCCTGCTGTTGAGGAAGCTGCTACTGAGAAGCCAGCAGAGGCAACTGTTGCAGAGGAAACAACTCCTGCAGCTGAGTAATTCTATAAGACATTTTGCACTGTAAAGCAGTAATGTTAGATAATAATCCCTTTCACTTTCGAGTGGAGGGGATTTTTTAGTCATTATGAAACGAATTGTACTTACCGGCGGACCTTGTGCCGGAAAAACAACTGCACTTGTCAAGATTATTGAGCATTTCTCAAGTCTTGGCTATAAGGTGTTTATCATTCCAGAAGTTCCAACGCTCTTCTCTCAGGCGGGTATGGATTATCTTACAGATAATGCTGCGTTCTTCTATGAAGGAGAGAAGGCAACATTGGAGGTTCAGCTTGCTTTGGAAGATAAGTTTACGCGTATGGCTGAGACCATTGATAAACCTACGATTATAGTATGTGATCGTGGTACAATGGATATCTCTGCTTATATGAAGCCAGAGATGTGGAAAGAGATTACAGCTGGTGTAGGAACAACTTCCGAGGAACTTCGTGCTCGTTATGATGCAGTTCTTCACCTTGTGAGTGCTGCGGATGGAGCAGAACAGTTCTATACCACTACTAATAATGCTGAACGTACAGAAGGATTGGAACTTGCTCGTGAACTTGACAAGAAGGTTATTCATGCTTGGTCGGAGCATCCACACCTAAAGAGTTATCAACAATCACGAGAACTTTGATACAAAGATTAAGCGTGTACTTCAAGATATTTCTAATGTCTTGGAAATTCCACAACAGATAGTAGAAGAGCGTAAATACATCGTTCGATTGACGGGTGAAATTCCTGATGCTATTGAAAGTGAGATTATACAGACTTACCTTACTTCAGAACCTTGTAGTGAGGTGCGCCTACGTCGTCGCACACTGAATGGTGTATCCGTGAATGTTCGTACAACCAAGAAGACCTTACCAAACAATGAACAAATGGTAACCGAACGTCAGATTGATAATAACCTCTACGAGTCACTGATGCGACAGGCTGACCCTTATCGTCAATCCATCCATAAGATTCGTAAGACTTTTATATGGCTTGGACAGTTCTTTGAACTTGACACGTATATTAGTCCTACTTCTAATCTTCAAATCTTAGAAACAAAAGGTATTGCAGCACACGAAGATGTAAAGTTTCCTCCATTCTTAGAAGTTATTGAAGATATTACTGGTAAAACGGAATACTATAATTACAACCTGGCCTAAAGAAATAAAATTAGCATTACAACATGCTATTGTGTTTCTTATCACCTTATTAAATCAATCGAAAAAGCCGTAACACTTATTAAGTGCTACGGCTTTTTTATCTTATACGTATAGCTGCTTATTTCTTCTTTGCAGCCTTATCTACTTTTTCCCAGTACTTCTTACCCTTTTCTTTGAGCTTAATTGTAAAGTCCATAGCGTCTGCTGCAGCCTGTGCCTCATCACTTGAAGAAGCATAAGCATGACGGAAACCCTTCACCTTGTTCCACTGTCCACGTGTAAAATCAGGTACTTCAACAGGAATATTACCATTGTCCATAGAGATAGAACCTAACTCTGCCAAACAACACCATTCAGCCAAATCATACACATCAATATCCAATGGAAGCCCATTCTGTAAGCAATAAACCAAACGCGAGTCCATGATGAAATCCATTCCTCCATGTCCACCCACTTCTTTTGCTTGCTTCTCATATTTTGCCACAATAGGACTCTCATACTTCTGCACCAATGCTTGTGCATCTACCTTTGATAGGTAAGAGTGGCCTGAAAGGTTATCAGACGATGGAGTAACACCCGAGTTCTTCATTTCACTTGCAGAAAGTGCAAAGCCTTCAAAAGGATATTTGTTCGCAAAACCCTTTGTACCCGTAAGCTGATACATACGATTATAAGGCTGTGGGGTCATTACATTATGATGAATTTCTATAACCTTTCCATTCTCTGTACTGATAAGCGTCGTTGTATGGTCACCATTACGGAACTCAGTACATGGCTGACCCGTTGCTTTCTCAACCTGCTTCTTTCCATTCACCGACTTCGTGTCCATCGCTATAAGTGTGTTCATCTTATCACCTCTGTGGATGTCAAGAACCTGAGCGATAGGACCTAAGCCGTGAGTAGCATAAATATCACCTCGGAACTTCTGGTTGTATTCAAGTCTCCAACCAAGCTTATCCTGTGCATCCTTCTTCCAGTATTCATTCCAGAATTGTGACAACTCATGTCGATAAGCACCTTGTACATAAAGAATCTCTCCAAAGACATTCTTCTGAGCCATATTCAATGCATTCAACTCGAAGAAGTCGTAACAACAATTCTCAAGCATCATACAATGTAAACGCTTCTTCTCTGAAAGATCAATAAGCTGCCATATCTCAGACATATTCATTGCTGCTGGCACCTCAACAGCAACATGTTTACCATTATTCATAGCTTCACGTGCTACAAGGAAGTGATGTTTCCAATCAGGAGCAATATAAACAAGGTCAATATCCTTACGCTGACAAAGTGCCTTATAACCATCTTCACCTGAATAAATATCAGCTGCTGGCATACTTGCCTTACGCAAATACTCTTGGCATCTCTCTCTGCTCTTTCGCGTTCAAAATCACAAAGTGCCATCACCTGAATACCTGGGATATGGGTCCAACGCTCAACTGCATCATGTCCTCGCATACCCAAACCGACAAATGCAACACGTACTACCTTCAACTTTGGAGTGGTCAAATTTAACGCACTTTCTTGTCCTGCCGCACGTTCTGGCACTTCCGTTACCGCCTTACCATTAACGACCTTATAGGGCCAGTTGAACTGTGCCATCATTGTTGATGGCAAAAGTAAGCTGCTAAATATAAACGAAGCAGCAATTAGTCTTCTAATACTCATTGTTTTTAGTTACTTACTTATTATTAATTCTTATTGTTTATATCTACAATTTCTGTTTTACAAAGATACAAAAAAATCCAAACAATAAAGTGTAGGTGTTATCTTTTTCTATTCTAAAAACAAATCAGAACTTTGCATATAGGCTCAAACACTTTAATAACAAACGCTTACCTGCGCCTTTTTACTACACCCTCACCTTCAATAGGATAAAGAAATAGGGAACTTTTGCATTACACAAAAGTCCCCTATTCCTCATTTATTATAAGTATTAACCTTCACGCCTCATCTCTTCGATAAGTTCCTTCTGCCGTTCAGTGAGATGATCAGGCAACTTCACATTGTAGGTGATAATCAGATCGCCAAAGGTACCATCACCACGATCATAACCCTTGCCACGAAGACGAACCTTAGTACCGCCTTGCGTTAAAGGCTTCACCTTTAATTTAATCTTCTGACCACCTGACAGTTGTATAACAACCTCACCACCTAAGAGAGCTGTGTAAAGATCTATACCAACATTCGTTTCCATTTGTCCAGCAGGCTGTTGTCCGTGAGTTCTTCCCGTATTAAAACCAGACGAGCGACGCTTACCACCACCGCCAAATAGGTCTTGGAAGAAACTACTAAAACCACCGCCAGCTCCGCCAAAACTACTAAAGTCAAAACCACCAAAGGGATTACCACCACCTTGATCGCCTTGAAAACCACCGAAGCCACCAGCGTTCTCGTAAGCCTCAGCATTGCGCCATTGTTCGCCATACTTATCATACTTAGCCCTTTTGTCAGGATTGCCGATAACTTCAAAAGCTTCACTCAATGCCTGAAACTTAGCTTTCGCCTTAGGGTCATTTGGATGTAAGTCTGGATGAAACTGTTTTGCACGCTTTCTATAAGCTGCACGTACATCCTTCTGGGGGATATTTCGATCGACACCGAGTATCTTATAATAATCAATAAATGCCATGATTTCAATTCTTTAATTAATGATTGATCTTTACTTAAAGTTAGCAAATAACATGCCATTAATCCATTCTTTCACGATAATCCTCGTAAGTATACTCACGAAGTAATTCGAGATGATTATCTTGATGAAGCAAAGCAATAGATGGATGACTGATACCATTAAACATATTTGTCTTGACAGTTGTGTAATGCAACATATCTTCAAAAACAATATTCTCCCCGATTTGTAGCGCATGGTCAAAACTCCAAGAACCCATCCAGTCACCACTTAAACAGCTATTTGCCCCTAAGCGATAAACATTTTCGCCCTTTGCATTACCCTCCTCATCTACTAATGTAGCATTGCGTACGACTGGATGATAAGGCATTTCAAGGCAGTCAGGCATGTGACAAGTAAAACTTACATTAAGAATGGCGGTCTTTATCCCGTGATTTTCCACTATATCAACTACTTGTGCTATCAGTGGACCCGTTTGCCAAGCAAAAGCACTGCCAGGTTCGAGGATAACCTTCAACCACGGATAACGCTTCCGAAAATCCCGTAACACACCTATCAAACGTGGAACATCATAATCCTTACGTGTCATCAAGTGTCCACCGCCAAAGTTAATCCATTTCAATTGAGGAAACCACGTAGAAAATTTCTCTTCAACATGAGCCAATGTACGCTCGAAAACATCACTACCACTTTCGCAATGACAATGAACATGAAAGCCATCAACGTCCTCTGGTAATGTCTCAGGCAAAGAGTCGGACGAAACACCAAAGCGAGTTCCCGGCGCACAAGGATTATAGATTAATGTTTCAACCTCCGAATATTCTGGGTTCACTCGTAAACCAATACTCAAACGATTGTTCTGCTGCTTCACACGATTGTGGTAACGCTCAAACTGAGTCAATGAATTAAAAACAAGATGAGACGAACAACGAGCTATACCATCAATCTCGTAATCGGTATAACCGGGAGAAAAGGTATGAGTTGGTGCACCAAACTCTTCAAAACCAAGACGTGCTTCAAAAAGAGAAGAAGCTGTCGTCGCCTTAATATACTCACGAAAAATAGGAAAAGTACGCCATAAAGCGTAAGCCTTGAATGCGAGAATAATCTCAACATCAGCCTCTTTTGAAACCTCAGAGATGAGCCTAAGATTTTCTCTAAGTCGTGCCTCTTCCAGCACATACATTGGGCGGGAAACTTCGGCGTATGTTAATGGATTTACTTTCATAGTGCAAATATAAGGAAAAATTTGCAGTTATGGGAAATAATCTCTACCTTTGCATTACAAATAAAGTAAAGGAATGAAACTGGTCATCATGACTAAGTCCACATACTTTGTGGAAGAAGATAAGATTTTGGGTATGCTTTTCGAGGAAGGACTTGACTGTCTGCACATCTCGAAGGCAGACACTTCCCACTTTATTTGGAACGTCTTCTTTCACTTCTACCTTCCAAATATCATCGAAAAATCACAGTACATCAGAACTTCAACATTAAAGATGCGTTTTCTCTGGGTGGTATCCATCTGGACAATTTCGACTGTTGCTCTGCCCAAAAGCTATCGTGGTCCGATAAGTAGAACTTGCAGTGACATAATGCAACTGAAAGCTATGAAGAGCAAGCAGACTATGTCTTTTTGAAGAATATCCATCAACCTCGCGAACACACATCACGAGAAGAGGCGTGTCCTTTCTGACTTTGAGTTAGACGAGGCAAACAACTGAAGCTTTTTAGACCGACATGTCTACGCAATGGGAGGTGTCACCATAGACGACATACCCATCCCTCGCGAACTTAACTTTGGAGGAGTAGTTATAAGAAACGACCTTGGGATAAATTCAGCATCCATAGTGAACAGAATTTCAACTCCTATCGTCAAACACTTCCGTAAACTACGTGCCATCTGTTAATAAAACCAGAAACATATAAAAAGATTAATACGTTATCAACATAAACAACTAAAAGAAATGAGTGAAAACAACTCTTTTTTGGTATTCTCTGGTACAAAAACGAGATACCTTGCTGAGAAAATCTGCGCCAGCCTCGGCTGCCCACTGGGTAATTTGGTAATGACACGCTTCTCTGACGGAGAATTTGTCGTTTCATACGAGCAGAGTATTCGTGGTAAAGATGTCTTCCTTGTACAGAGCACATTCCCAAGTTCTGACAACCTCATGGAACTCCTTCTCATGATTGACGCTGCTAAACGTGCCTCAGCACGTCAAATTATTGCCGTTATGCCATACTTTGGCTGGGCACGTCAGGACCGAAAGGACAAACCACGTGTTAGTATTGGTGCAAAATTAGTAGCCGACCTCCTGAGCGTTGCAGGTATCGATCGCCTGATGACAATGGACCTACATGCCGACCAAATACAAGGCTTCTTCAATGTCCCTGTCGACCACCTCTACGCAAGCGGAGTTCTCTTACCTTACGTTCAGAGCCTTCACCTGAAAGACCTCGTTATAGCAAGTCCTGACGTCGGTGGATCTAAACGTGCTAACACATACGCCAAATATCTTGGTTGCCCACTGGTTCTCTGCAACAAGACCCGCGCACGTGCTAACGTTGTTGATACAATCCAGATTAGTGGCGATGTAAAGGACAAAAATGTTATCATCGTTGATGACATGGTCGATACAGCTGGTACTATTACAAAAGCTGCTGACGTAATGAAAGAAGCTGGCGCAAAAAGCGTACGTGCCATTGCGTCTCATTGCGTAATGAGTGGCCCTGCTACCGAACGTGTCGAAGCATCAGCTTTGGAAGAAATGGTCTTCACTGACTCAATTCCATACACAGCTCGATGCTCAAAGGTTAAGCAGATTTCTGTTGCCGACATGTTTGCCGAAACGATTAAACGTGTATTGAACAACGAGAGTATCTCAAATCAATACCTTATTTAATATAAAAAAAATAAGAAAGAAGGCTCTTCTCTTAATTTCAAAATACTTACAAATATGAGTATTCCGATTTAAGAGAAGAGCCTTTATCTTAAACCCATCCAAACATACAACCAATCATTTACACACTATCAGCCACATGTAAATTATTTTCAAGCAACTCAAAACCAATACATACTCTTTAAGCATCAAACAAAGCATCTTTACACGCTTAAAAGACGCTCTTTAAGAACACAAACAAGCATCTTTCAAAGTTCTTACAAACACCTTTACCTAAAACAATTTATAACAAACTGATTTGCTGACGATTACAAACCCTCACCTTACACATGTATTGATGGCTTTATTACAACTATATTACTCGAAAATGTAAATATTTTTTTATAACCGCAATAGCCGAAATAATCCGTATGACTACGAAACAATTTCGACTATATTCTTCCCATTTCTCTTTGTACCATAACATGTAGAGGACTGTTTTTTTACTATCCAACATATCGGATAAACAAAAATATATTGCATAAAAAGGTACTCCCAAATGAGAGTACCCTTTTTATTATTATATTATATAACTAATTCTACTTAGCATAAGCAACCGAACAGAATCTCACGAATAACCGTAATCTTAACCTGACCGGGATAAGTCATCTCGTTCTGTATCTTCTCAGCAATCTCAGAACTGAGCTTCTCACTCTCAGAGTCGTCCATCTTGTCTGCACCCACGATAACACGAAGCTCACGACCCGCCTGAATAGCATAAGTCTTTGTAACACCAGGATAGCTCATCGCAATTGCCTCAAGATCGTTCAGACGCTTAATAGGCCTCAACTATCTCACGACGGGCAGCTGGACGGGCACCTGAAATAGCATCACAAACCTGAACGATAGGCGCAAGGAGTGTACTCATCTCCACCTCATCATGGTGAGCTGCAATGGCATTACAAATATCTGCTTTCTCCTTATACTTCTCAGCAATCTTACCACCATAAAGTGCGTGTGGTAAATCAGTCTCTTCATCTGGCACTTTACCAATATCGTGTAACAAACCTGCACGCTTTGCCTTCTTAGGATTTAAGCCCAATTCGCTTGCCATAACAGCACAGAGATTAGCAGTTTCACGAGCATGTTGCAAGAGGTTCTGTCCGTATGACGAACGATACTTCATCTTACCAACGATACGTATCAGTTCAGGGTGCAAACCATGAATACCAAGGTCTATCGCTGTACGCTTACCTGTCTCAATGATTTCGTTATCAAGTTGCTTCTTAACCTTAGCAACAACCTCCTCGATACGAGCAGGATGAATACGTCCGTCAGCAACTAATTGATGAAGTGCCAAACGACAAATCTCACGACGAACAGGGTCGAATGCTGAAATAACAATCGCCTCTGGTGTATCGTCGACTACGATTTCGACACCTGTTGCTGCCTCTAAAGCACGGATATTACGACCCTCACGACCGATAATTCGTCCTTTAACCTCGTCGCTATCAATATGGAAAACGCTGACAGAGTTTTCTATAGCAGTTTCAGTAGCAACACGCTGAATGGTCTGAATAACAATTCTTTTAGCCTGGTGATTGGCATTAAGTTTTGCCTCATCAACAATTTCGTTAATGTAAGATGCAGCGTCAAGTTTTGCTTGATCCTTCAAGCTCTCAATCAAACGCTTCTTTGCTTCCTCCGAACTAAGCCCAGAGAGTTCCTCCAACTTCATTCTCTCCTGCTCTTGCATCTTCTCAAGCTCCTGCTGCTTAATTTGCAGTAACTTCTTTTCATTATCAATACGAACCTGCTGTTGTTCTACGTCTTGCTTGCGATGATTAAGATCTTCCTGACGTTGGTTCAAGGCACATTCGCGCTGCTTCAATCGGCTCTCACCTTGCTGTATCTTCAACGTACGCTGCTGAACTTCTTTCTCAAGTTCGCTTTTCTTGTTTAAGAATTTCTCCTTTACTTCTAAAAGTTTCTTTTCTTTAATTACCTCTGCGGCCTTTTCTGCTTTCTCCATCGTGTCTTTGTACTTTCCTGTTAGAATGTAACGGAAAATAGCAAATCCACCAGCACACCCCGCCGAAAGGCATACCACAGCTATAATAACTGTTACTATTGGACTCATTGATTCTTTTTTATGTTTTAAATTAAATATATTCTTAATATCACTTCAGTGCATCTTCTATCTCCGAAGTGAGCTTATTAAGAATATCATTAAATGGGGCCGTATCGTTACGGACACCTTCCTTCTTATAGCGCAATGCAGTATCAATCATTGCCATATATAAGATTTCCTTATCCCCTTTCTTTCCCTTGAAACGGGTGGAATATACGTTAATCGTGTCAGTAACAAGTTTGGCTGCCGAACGATAATACTCTTCGTCCTCACGAGGCACCTTTACAGGAAGTTCTGCATCATAAACATGCAACCTTATGTTTAGTTTATCGTCTGCCATTATATTCTGTTTTTATTTCTCACTTAGAAGTGTAATACACTTGTTCACGTCGCGGATTAGTTTGGCAACACGTTTTTGTGCTGATTCTACATCTCCATCCGTAACTTCAAGCATTTTAGCCATCTTCAACGAGTTATAATCAGCTTCTGCACGAGACAACTGTTCCTGAAGTTGCTTTATCTCCTGCTCACGTTGGTCGACAAGTTCGTATAGCTCGTCATTCTCTTTCTTCAATGCTTCATACTGAAGAATCATCTGACGAACTCTTGTCGCAAACGTATTCAGAACTTTCTCATTCGCATTCATCGCTAATCTTATTCGTTTTGGCTACAAAATTACATTAAAGTTTCTATTTAGACAAATATATACTTGATTATTTTGCCTCTGCTTCTTCAGCAGGCTTTTGCTCTTTTTTCGCAAGTGAAACAACCGGAAAACAAAAATCTGTTTGTCCATTTACGACTCAAAAACCAAGACGCTGATTATATTGACGAACTGACATTACGGCCTTGATAACACCTGGGTCTGAAAAGCTGTTTTTATCATATATATCGTTTACAGTCTTCTCTGTCATCGAATAAACCAGCTTCTTGAAGAACGATGGTACACGCAACTTGAACTTCATAAGGTTGCCTACAAGCATCATCAAGTCCTGAGTAAATCCTTGAAACTGATAAAGATAAGGCTGAACATCTTGCATCTTCTTACAGTTCTTTTTCACACTCGCATCTATCTCGTCGAAGAAGTTTTCATCAACGTTATAAATATTCTTCATCGTCTTACGTACGCTTGCCTTTTCAGCGGGTCCCAACTTATTGTTTAGCGTCGGAACACGAAAGGTTTGCTTATACGTACGCAACTCTGGAAGCATGGCTAAATTATTGATACCCAAACGTGCAGCAAGTGCCGCCTGAAAGTAAACTCGTACAAGTGTCATATAATCCTCCATGCCGCCAATCTTTGATTTTTCAGCACCGTTCTTTCCAAGAAATTTAGATAAAAATCCCATAACTTTTGTTTATATTATAAGTTTGATAAGATGAACTTTTTATTTTCACACGATTGCAAAGTTAATAAAAAACATGAATTTCACCTATTTATTAGATGATTTCTCATTTTTACAACAACTAATTAAATGAAATTTATTACGCTTTGCAATCAATATACGTATTATTGTAAATGAGAGTGCAAAACAAGAAGTACCAAACAAAAGGATGGTTGACTCCTATGACCCTGTCACGTAAAGAGCAACCACGTAAGACTCTTGTTCTTAAACCAAAACAAAACGGTTAACAACTTAGCTCCAAACAGCAACAATAACTACTAATTAAGAAAGCAAACAACTAACTTCAATATTATGAAAGGAATAGTTCTCGCAGGTGGTTCAGGCACACGCCTCTACCCTATCACAAAAGGTATAAGCAAACAACTTATACCAATTTATGATAAGCCTATGATTTACTACCCAGTATCTGTCTTGATGCTGGCAGGAATAAAAGAGATTCTGATTATCTCTACACCTTATGACTTACCAGGCTTTAAGCGTTTATTAGGAGACGGAAGTAGCTTTGGGGTTCATTTTGAATATGCAGAACAGCCATCACCCGACGGACTTGCCCAAGCCTTTATTATCGGCGAAGAATTTATTGGAAAGGATTCTGTATGTCTTGTCTTAGGAGATAACATCTTCTACGGAGCAGGTTTTAGTGCTTTATTACATAACAGCGTAATAACAGCCGAAAAGGAAGACAAAGCAACCATATTTGGTTATTACGTGAACGACCCCGAAAGATATGGCGTTGCAGAGTTTGACAATACAGGACGCTGCCTCAGTATCGAAGAAAAACCCGAACATCCAAAAAGCAACTATGCTGTTGTAGGCTTGTATTTCTACCCTAATAGTGTTGTTGAAGTTGCAAAGAATATCAAACCTTCTCCACGAGGCGAATTGGAAATTACCACCGTTAACCAACACTACCTCCAAAAGGATAAGTTAATGGTACAAAATCTTCAACGTGGCTTTGCTTGGCTTGACACAGGCACACATGATAGCCTATCGGAAGCAAGTACATTTATAGAATGTATTGAAAAAAGACAAGGACTTAAAGTTGCTTGTTTAGAGGAAATCGCATATAAAAAAGGTTGGATAACAACTGATGAACTTCGAGAAGAAGCCCAACCTATGATGAAAAATAATTATGGGAAATATCTTCTTCAACTTGCAGAAGAACAAAGCAGCTCAAAATAAAACATCTGTCATAGAACAATAAGAAAATAAATATGGAAGAAACAACTAAATTAGAACAAGGGAAAGAACAGGAAGTTCACGAAAGTAACACCTCCTTTGATTTCGCAAACCTTTACAGAACCGTCGTACTCAACTGGTACTGGTTTCTATTATCATTAATTATCTGTGGAGCCTTAGGAGCAATTTATCTTAGATATACCACTCCAATATACAAGTCTACGGCTAAATTATTGATTAAAGAAGAGAACAACAATAGACGCAACTCATCTCTACAGAATGTGTCAAACCTTGGTATTATATCAAACTCAGCAGGCATCGACAACGAGATGGAAATCTTAACATCACGTTCGCTTGCTGAAGGCGCTGTTAGAGATTTAAAACTATATACTACCTACTCTACCAAAGGTCGAGTTAAGGAAATTGCTTTCTACCGCGACCAACCGCTTAACGTAGACGTAGACCCCGCTCACCTTGAGAAGTTAAATGCTCCTATTAATTTGAGCATCACAAAGGATAGCCTGACCTACATTGTCGAAGGAACCTACTATGTCCCAACAAGTGACAATACAAGCGAAGGACCATATTCTATCAAAAGAAAATTTACGAGCCTTCCTGCCACAATAGCAACACGTGCTGGTATTATAACGATAAGTTCTAACTACGGCTATACTTTGAAGAATGCAAGCGTGATGAACGTAAGCATTATCTCTCCAAGAATGGCTGCCAACAGCTACGCCAGTGCCCTTCAAGTTGCACAATCAGCTAAGTCTACATCTATTGCACAGCTGAATTTTACAGACCAAATCCCACAACGTGCCATTGACTATCTAAAACAATTAGTAATTGTATACAATCGACAGGCTAACGAAGATAAGAACACCATTGCACTACGTACGGATAAATTCATCAACGATCGATTAGAAAAGATTAATGCCGAACTTGGCAAAACAGAAGGAGACCTACAGAACTACAAGCAACAAAATGGTATTGTTGAACTAAAACTCAATGCTAACAACTCTGTTCAGAACCAGAACCAGTCTGAGTTACAACTTGCAGAGATTGAAACACAAAAAGAATTATTCAACACAATCGCAAGAGAGGTTGAACACTCTTCACGTGACCTTTCACAAGTAATTCCATCTAATGTTGGACTTAACGACGAAAGCTCAACATCCTTGATAAACAAATACAACGAGTTAGTACTCGAACGTAACCGCTTACTCCGTAGCGCATCAGAGAACTCACCTGTTGTAGAACCTCTCACAGCTCAAATTCGTGAACTAAATGGCAACATCCGTCGTGCCATTTCTGCTGCACGTCAAAACTTACAAATACAACGCGATGCCATCTCTGCACAAGTTAGCAAGTTTAACAGTCAAGTTACAGAAACTCCACAACAAGAGCGTACACTGACGCAGATTGATCGTCAACAAGAAGTAAAGTCAGGACTCTACCTTATGTTACTTCAAAAACGTGAGGAGAATAGCATTTCATTAGCAGCAACTGCTGACAAAGGAAAACTCATTGACGAACCACAGTTAGTTGGACAAATAAGCCCAGACTCAACCCTCATTATGGCAATAGCTCTATCAATAGGACTGGTTCTTCCTGTCCTTATCATTATCATCCTACAATTCTTCCGTTACAAGATTGAAGGTCATGATGATGTTGTGCGACTTACCAAATTGCCAATTATTGCTGACGTTGCCATTGCAAGTAACAAAGCAAAGGGTAAAGCAGACATTGTTGTTCACGAAAATCAAAACAACCAGATGGAAGAAATCTTCCGTTCGATGCGAACCAACCTACAATTTATGCTGAAAGAAGGCCAGAAGGTTGTACTCTTCACCTCATCAACCTCTGGTGAAGGTAAGACTTTCAACGCCGCAAACCTTGCCGTTAGTTTTGGACTATTAGGAAAGAAGGTTATATTAGTAGGTCTTGACATTCGCCGCCCTCGTCTGGCAGAACTTTTCGGAATAAATGACCACAAACATGGCATAACAAATCTTCTTGTCAAAGACGACCCTACCTTAGAGGAGATACAAGAACAGATTTTACCATCTGGGGTCAACAAAAACTTAGACCTCCTCATGTCTGGTCCTATACCTCCTAACCCTGCAGAGCTTATTGCACGTCATTCCTTAGATATTATCATTAACCTCCTAAAAGAGAACTATGACTATATCATGATAGACACTGCACCTGTTGGTCTGGTAACAGATACTCTCCAGATTGCACGTGTGGCTGACGCTTCAATATATATGTGTCGTGCAGACTACACTCCAAAATCAAGCTTTAACTTGATTAATGCACTTGCCAACGAAAAGAAATTCCCTAATATGGCTATTGTTCTCAATGGTATTGACATGTCAAAGAGAAAATACAGCTATTACTATGGTTACGGAGGATATGGCAAATATGGTCGATATGGTCGAGCAAGTTACAACTCAACCTATGGACAATATGGAAATTATGGGAATTATGGAAATTATACTAATAGTAAATATGGTAATAAACACGACGACTCTATAAAGAGATAAGCGTTATCCAGAGAATAAAACTATACAGAATATGATTATTGCAGTTGACTTCGATGGAACCATCGTTGAGCATAAATATCCTAAAATCGGTAGCGAAATTCCTTTCGCTACCGATACACTTAAAATGCTAATCAATGATGGGCATCAACTTATCCTATGGACTGTCAGAGAAGGGGAATTACTCCAAGAAGCTATTGATTGGTGTAAAAAACGTGGAGTAGAGTTCTGGGCTGTCAATAAAGATTATCCAGAAGAAGAAAAAGAAAAGAATAATAACTTTTCAAGAAAGTTAAAGGTTGAAATGTTTATTGATGACCGTAATCTCGGAGGACTACCCGATTGGGGAAACAATATACCACATGATAACCAACAAAAGAAACATGGGAAACCTATAATCTTTCGAACAAAACATTTGAACAACATCAACCACCTAAGAAAAACATTGGTGGAACTTCTAAACATATAATAGGATACTTCTAAAAAGTATCCTATTTTTATCTCATCCAATACAACCTTTAATAACCCTAACAGATTATATTTTTTTATCGAGCAGATTGAATGACTTTATAACACTGGCGTAGCGGGCTTGCCAAGCTATAAAAACGGACAAGTTAACAATAACAAAAGATATTAGAAAACAATACCATGCTATCGTAAAACTATACATATTGTGGTCTGATGACCGATATAGATTAAAACATTAAGTTCAAAGAATAATCCTTAACACTTCAAGATCATGAGTATGAGCATACATCCTATATGGTTAGCAAAGTACAAGTAAGAAAAAAGTACCAAACCTAAAAGATTTGGTACTTTCTTATAATTTATAATGATGTAATTGACAAATTACTTGCCACCTTCCATCTTCTTCTTCAAGTCAGCGAGAACACCGAGGTCGCCGAGAGATGTACCAGCAGCAACGTTGTTGATAGCAGCTGCGTCGTTCTTTGGCTTGCTCTGGCTTGCTGGACGCTGACGGCGTGGTTCTTCCTTAACCTCTTCGAAAGTACGAGAGTGAGAAAGAATGATGCGCTTAGTGTCCTTAACGAACTCGATTACCATGAATGGGAGAACCTCACCAAGCTGTGCCTGTGTACCGTCCTGCTTAACAAGGTGCTTTGGAGTAGCGAAACCTTCACCACCCTCGCTGAGAGTGATAACAGCACCCTTGTCCATAGACTCGGTAATCTTACCCTCGTGGATTGAACCTGGAGTGTAGATTGCCTCGTACTCATCCCAAGGATTAGACTCGAGCTGCTTGTGACCGAGGCTCAAGCGACGATTCTCCTTGTCGATTTCGAGAACAAGAACCTCAATCTCAGAACCCTGTGAAGTGAACTCAGATGGGTGCTTAACCTTCTTTGTCCAAGAAAGGTCGCTGATGTGAATAAGACCATCAACACCTTCCTCAAGCTCTACGAAGATACCGAAGTTAGTGAAGTTGCGAACCTTTGCGATGTGCTTAGAGCCTACTGGATACTTAACCTCGATAGCCTCCCATGGATCTTCCTTGAGCTGCTTAATACCGAGAGACATCTTACGCTCCTCGCGGTCGAGTGTGAGGATAACAGTTTCAACCTCGTCACCAACCTTCATGAACTCTTGTGCTGAACGCAAGTGCTGGCTCCAACTCATCTCAGAAACGTGAATCAAGCCCTCAACACCTTGGTTGTATCTCAACAAATGCACCATAGTCAGCCATAACAACTACCTTACCCTTAACGTGGTCGCCAACCTTGAGGTTAGGATCTAAAGAGTCCCAAGGATGCTGTGTGAGCTGCTTGATACCAAGCGCAATACGCTTCTTATCCTCATCAAAGTCAAGAATAACAACATTGATCTTCTCATCAAGTGTAACAACCTCGTGTGGATCACTTACGCGGCCCCAAGAGAGGTCTGTGATGTGTACGAGTCCGTCAACACCACCGAGGTCAACGAATACACCGTATGATGTAATGTTCTTAACAGTACCCTCAAGGATCTGACCTTTCTCAAGATGAGAAATAATCTCCTTACGCTGTGCTTCGAGTTCAGCCTCGATGAGTGCTTTGTGTGAAACGACTACGTTACGGAACTCCTGGTTGATCTTAACCACCTTGAACTCCATTGTCTTACCAACGAATACATCGTAGTCGCGTATAGGATGAACGTCAATCTGGCTGCCAGGAAGGAATGCTTCGATACCGAATACATCAACAATCATACCACCCTTAGTGCGGCTCTTGATGTAACCCTGGATAACCTCATCGTTCTCCAGTGCCTTGTTGATATTCTCCCAGCTCTTCTGTAGGCGCGCTTTCTTGTGAGAAAGAACAAGCTGACCACATTTGTCTTCTTGGTTCTCAACATAAACCTCAACCTTGTCACCAGCCTTGAGTTCTGGGTTGTAACGGAATTCAGAAGCAGGAATAATACCATCGCTCTTGTAGCCGATATTAACAACTACTTCCTTCTTGTCAACTGAAATAACAGTACCTTCAACTACCTGATGTTCCTGGATTTTGTTAAGAGTTTCGTCGTAAGCCTTTGTAAGGTCGCTCTTACTTGCCTCAGCGTGTCCGCCGTTTTCGAACTCATCCCAGTTAAAGTCAGCTAAAGGCTGTACATTCTGGACGTCTTTGAAATTTGTCATAAAGTGTTTAAAAAATAATTTAATTAATAAAGTTCGACTTTATATTACCTAATTAACGGGTGTAAATCGCCCATTTCGGTTGCAAAGTTACGAATAATATTCTGTATATTAACGCTTTTGCTTCTGTTTTTTTGCTTTTTTCTTTCTCTCTTTGAAAAAATCTCCAAGTCTATTAAAGTCTCTTTTCAGAATAAGGCCTATACCCTGAGTTGTCAGAGAGTTACGTGTGAAATATCGGTCGTTAGTTTGATTATACACACGAAAGGCAACATTTCCACTTGGGTATAGAAGGTACCTCACGTCAAAGTCGCCAATAAAAGAGGCCTTATCCTTCACAACATTATCACGATAACCAAATTGTCCGTTAAAAATCAGACGATTATTTAGCATACTTCCTGAGAACATTCCCTCATATTCTGCATTATCAAATCCTTCATTTCCTGTGGCAATATTTGCTCCAAAATTCCAGTTATTATCTTTCACAACATTAGACAACACCGTGTTGATTTGTTGTGAAATAGTACCTGATAGTAAACTCTGCATTGCGAGAGAAGCTCCACTTGGTGTTTCACTGTTTTTTGAAGTATTATTATTATTACTCTGCGGATAAAAGCGTCCAACTGCCAACAAATAAAGAACTTGCTGATTGAGTTCTTGCTCAGAATTTAAGACGGAGCGTATCATCTGCTGTGCATCTGACGAAAGTGTTGGAAGATCAAGTCCAAAGGAAACTGTTGGCATCGCTGGGGTGCCATCAATATTGAGCAAGCAATTTACCTTTGTGTTGTTTGCAGTGAAAGACTTTCCTAATCCAAGTTCCCCCAAAGGAACAGAGTTTATGATATAACTGGCTTTCAGGTTTAACGCTGCATTGAATGGGTCACCACCAAATGAAACAACCGACCCAGGTTGGAATATAAATTGCTTTTTAATGATATTCTGAATGGTGAGATTATATTGTCCATAGTCAACATTATAATTACCAAAAAGGTGGAAGCCACCTTTATTATAATAGGTAGCACGAAGCGCACCCGTACCATTTAGTCGAATATTATCACCCGTGACATCATCCAGCAAGACACCAAGTGTAAGATTTGGATTTGAGCGTACGAGGAAGTTGATATGCAAATCGCTTGGCAAACCACTAAGTCTACTCACACCATCATCATTCTGTTGAAGAGTTTTTGCGCCATGCTTCAAACTATCGGGAACCTTTGGTATATATATATTGCTGCTGTCTTTCCTAACATTGACCCAACGAATGAAGTTGTTTGTACTCGCATCATTGGTAGAAGATGCATCATAGGTAAAATAAGTATTCTTTTCTGGTGCCATGTCTATATTCAAAACCGTGGAACCCTCATCACCTTTTATATTACACTTACCAGAACCATAGACTACCCCCCAGAACATGTCTTTCCCATGTTTCTTTGGAAAGTTATAAGCCAAAAGATTTTCTGCAAGAATATTGATGTCATAAGTAAGAGAGCTGAGATTCTTATGATATAGTCCACCAATAACCACACCTATATGCCCCTGCAAATCAGTTATCGTATCATTACCGAAGATTATCTCATTGGGAACAAGATGTACACGTGCATCTTTAAGTCCATAAGTAACTCCCGTAGGCTTTACACGCACACTACCATGCACCCTCATATCGCCTTCAAGATTAACACCTTCGAAGGGCCCAATCACCTTACACCAGCCATTCCCGTGAATATTTATATTGTCCATAAACGACCCACAGAAAGTTTTAAGAAAATCAAGGTGCGTGTTATCAGCAAATATCGGAAGATTGATATATCCCTTCTTCACATCTACATACCCTCCAATATCTGTTCGACCATCATCAGCATCGGCATGAGCATCAATCTTTACCTTACCCTCCTTGTCATTATAATTTGCCTCAGCGTAAAGCGTACCCATATCACCCTTTTCAAATTGAAAGTTTTGCACTTCTATTTTCGCCTGTATCTGAGGATACTGAAAGAATGATTTGATAGAAGCCGTACCAGAAGCCGTACCAGAAAATCTCACACTATGGAAGTTGACAAGGTGAAGTATGTATGGAACATTAATATCCTTAAATCTAACAAGAATAGAGTCGTTCTGACTACCACTTGTTTGCCCATTAGCAATGATATGCTGTTCGCGATTAGAAAGCTCAAAGTGTCTGATGTTAAGACTATTCCGATGATAAGAGATTTCGGACGAATGTACTTGAAGTGGAATAGAATCAAACACTATTTCAGAGGGATTGAGCCGTAAACGAGTCTCTAAATCACCATAACGACGTGAGAAAGATGCTACACTATTTATATTACCATAAATCGGAGAAAGTCCAGGAAGTCTAAAAAACACATCCGAACTTATAAGATTATCTGCGATTACACCATGCGCATTGAATAGAACCCGTGGTCCCTTCTCCCCACGACGTTCAGCAGAAAGGTTAACCAATAAGCCCTGTGTTTCACTCTTCACATCAAGCATGAGATTATTAACCTTCTGCCCATTATACGTTATATCTGGCGAATTGAGATGCAAGTCAATTTTATTCTGTTGTTCACTTACTGAGCCCGTAAGACTTATATATGGTGAAGAAGGTATCTCTAACCTTAAAAGTCTATTGATAAATTTCGTATCATTCAGACGTAAAGAGAATGAATAATTTGCCTTTCCCACACCCTTACCATATCGTAAACTTGGTTGAAAAAGGCTTGGTAAATAATGACCTAACACCTTTCTAACACCTTGTGCAATCTCATTATAAGCATATTGCCCTACAAGATGACACTCACCAAAGTCGGTCTGCGCATCAAGCGATTTCCCAAAGATACCATTATCCACCTTTAACAACACATGTTTTAGGTTTATATCTTGCCCCTCGCCATTCAGCGCAAAGCGATTTACGTCAAGCGTTCCTACAATATCATTTAGACTTCTTCCCTGTCCTTCTATCTTAGACGTAAAAGTCACTGTCCTATTTCCCAATGCGTCTGTTATTTGCAACTTATGCAAATTAACAGCCTCAGCAACAATCGAAACGTCAACAGAGAGTTTATCTTTACGTTGCATAAAAGCCATAACATTAGCGGCTTTTCCTTCTATCTGCAACTTGCCATTAGGGTCGTTTATCCTTGCTAAACCCTTAAAAACATCATTCAAATAACTCCCATCAAGATGAACATTCTTATAGGTGTAACCCTTGTAATAAAAAGAAGAGACATCACCCTTAGCAAGGATATACGACAAATCAGTCCTTCCTTCTAATTTAATATCTGTACTTATTCTACCAAAATCATTATTATCAAGCAATTTAGACAGGCTTAAATTACTTGTACGAACACTTCCACGAACACTTTTACCTTGAACAAACGTTGCCAACTGAACATCACCAACATCTGTCTTCAAAAGTCCTTTTGCTGTATATATTCCTCTATTATGTGCGAAAGTACCACGATAAAAAACACTACCAATATTGCTCAAAACCTTTGGTAAAGGCTTATGAATAATATCAGAAATGGTTAGAAAAGTCAACCTGCCGACTTTTATCGGACTAAAAGTTAAGTTCCACGTAGGCTTCTCTTGAATATTCCTTATCCAGCCCTTTGCTTTTATCTGAGTTGAACGTTCTAAGTCGAAAACATTAAAATTCTTTATCGAAACTGATTGACTTGTCCCGTCAGCATCTATGGCAATAGTATAACTTAAACCCAATGGGCGTAATTCTGGTATAATAGAACCAAAATCAGACGGCTTCACAACTCCTCTTAATGCTCTTATATCGTAATGCAAAGAGTTAGTATCCAATCCTTTGGCATTAAACCTATAAGTAGCAAGCAAGTCTTTGAATGTAATCCTACTATTGGAACTTTCAAAAGTAAATCCACTTAATTTAGCCCCTTGTCTATCACCTTTTAAGTCAAAAGCTAACTGCTTCACATCAAGACCTGAGGCTTCCTGAAAAGACAGTGTCCTAAGAGCTGCTTTTATCTTCGTATCCTCCAACTTATGCAAAATAACGTAAGCAGAAAGGTTGCTCAAGCTTATGTGATTAAGATTTAATCTTTTAGGTGTTTTGGGTGCGTCCATACAATCGTATTTAATACGACCATGCCTAATTACAAGACTGTTGATAGACAAATGTAAAGGAGTATGACTTGTAGTGTCCTTAGCAGCTAACGAATCTAAGACAAATTGATAGTTTGGTTTAGCAGACCTATGCATTTTATATAAATTTGCCTGCAAACCAAACACCTGAGCAGATGAAACCTGAATCTCACCAGAGTGTAAAAGATGCCATATATCAACTCTTGCTCCAACACGCGAAGCTGACAACATCTTCTTATTAGCTTGGTCATAAATCAAGATATCATCTAAAACAAAGCGATTAAAGAAGCCTAAATCTATACGTCCAACCTGCACTTTTGTACCGAGTTTATCCCCGACAACATTACTTACCTCCTGAGCAATAAACCCCTGTACTACTGGTATATGCAGCAGTACGACCATAGTTATGTATAGACAAGCCATTGTCCACACAAACCATCGAATAATAGTTCTAAGTCTCTTCAATGCGTCTACAAAACTAATAAAAAAACATTTTATACTGAAATTATTATATACAAATGTGCCAAATTTGTTTAATTTTTGCTACATTTGCAAAGAATAAACCACCTTCAGCAAAGTAAAGGACAAAATACTTCGTTAGCTGACGTGCTTATTCATGGAAAGAAAGATTAAAACGAAATAATATAGAAAATCGCTTTTTCATTGTTATGGCAAATGTAATTAAGTTACGAAAGGGCTTAGACATTAACCTTACAGGACGTGCACAAGAGCAGATGTTGTCTGTGAAATCGCCTACGGAATATGCATTAGTTCCAGAAGATTTCCCAGGATTGACACCTAAGGTGACCGTTCGTGAAGGTGATCATGTCCGAGCTGGTGACCCCTTGTTTGTAGACAAAGGGTGTACCGATGTTAGCTTCGCGTCGCCTGTGAGTGGTACAATCACAGCCGTGGAGCGTGGAGAAAGACGTAAAGTGTTACGTGTGAAAATCTCTGCTGATGCACAGCAAGAATATGTAGACTTCGGGGTAAAAGATGTGACAAACTATCTGCTGATGAGGTAAAAACATCATTGCTACAAGCTGGATTATTTGGTTATATCAACCAACTTCCATACGCTGTTGCTACACGTCCAGACACAGAACCAAAGGCTATCTTTGTGTCTGCACTTCGTGATAAACCTTTGCAAGGCGACTTCGAGTTTGAGTTGAATGGTCAGGAGAAAGACTTCCAGACTGGTTTGACAGCTCTCGCCAAGATTGCAAAGGTTTATTTGGGTATTGGTGCAAAGCAGTCAGCTACTGCACTGACAAACGCAAAGAACGTTGAGCTAACTGTGTTTGATGGTCCTTGTCCAGCAGGTAATGTTGGTGTACAAGTAAACCACATCAACCCAGTTAATAAGGGCGAAGTAGTATGGACTGTTGAACCAACAGCCGTTATCTTCTTCGGTCGCTTGTTCAATACAGGCAAAGTAAACCTCACACGTCGTGTTGCCATAGCAGGTAGCATGGCTAAAAAGACAGGTTATGTAGACGCTCTCGTTGGTACACCATTGAAGCAGATACTTGAAAACAACATAGCAGATGACTGTCATGTTCGTATCCTTAATGGTAATCCGCTCACGGGCGTTGTAGCCAACGAAGAGTCAGTACTTGGAGCACACACCTCAGAAATAACATTAATCCCTGAGGGTGACGACGTACATGAAATCTTCGGATGGATACTTCCTCGCTCAAAGACTTCTCAACATCACGTAGCTATTTCACATGGTTGCAAGGCAAGAAGACGTATAACCTCGATGCACGTCTTAAAGGTGGAGAACGTCACATGATTATGAGTGGCGAATACGACAGAGTGTTACCAATGGATATCTATGGTGAATACCTTATCAAGTCAATTCTCTCTGGCAATATTGATAGTCAAGAACAGTTAGGAATCTATGAGGTGAGTCCAGAGGACTTTGCCCTTGCAGAATTTGTAGACAGTTCTAAATTACCTTTACAGAAGATTGTACGTGAAGGCTTGGATATCCTAAGAAAAGAAAATGCATAGGGGTCTTTTTGGAACCCACAAGAACAATCAATATAGTTTCAGATTAAGTTTCTCAGAACCACGTCAAACAATGACATCAATTCAAGAAACTAAAACGTTGGACTTTAAGAACCCTATAATAAAAGTAATATGAGTTTAAGAAATTATCTCGATAAGATACGCCCAAACTTTGAGGAGGGCGGAAAGCTTCATGCTTTCAAGAGTGTCTACGATGGTTTCGAAACGTTCCTTTATGTTCCTAACGAGACATCAAAGAGCGGTTCCTCTATCCATGACGCTATTGACTCGAAGCGAATTATGAGCTTGGTCGTACTCTCCGTAGTTCCTGCCATGCTCTTCGGCATGTACAATATCGGTTATCAGAACGCCTTAGCAGCGGGTAAACTGGCAGACGCAACCTGTTGGGGAATGTTCCTTTATGGTATGCTTGCGCTCCTACCAAACATTCTTGTTTCCTACATCGTAGGTCTGGGCATTGAGTTTGCCTGGGCACAATGGAAGGGAGAGGAAATTCAGGAAGGCTACCTTGTGTCTGGTATTCTAATCCCACTGATTGTCCCTGTAACCATACCTCTTTGGACACTTGTTCTTGCAGTGGCCTTTGCGGTCATCTTCACAAAGGAAATCTTCGGTGGAACAGGTATGAACATCTTTAACGTTGCCTTAGCAGCACGCGCCTTCCTATTCTTCTCTTATCCAAGTAAGATGACGGGTGACAGCATCTGGGTAGCGCAAAACACCATCTTCGGACTCGGTTATAATGCCCCAGACGGATTTACAATGGCAACCCCACTGGGCGAAATAGCACAAGGAACAAGCGTAAACACATCTATCTGCGACATGATCGTTGGACTTATCCCCGGCTCTGTTGGTGAAACATCAGTCATTGCTATTGCAATTGGTGCAATTATCCTTCTATGGACAAACATTGCCAGTTGGAAAACAATGTTGAGCGTATTCCTTGGTGGAACAGTGATGGGACTTCTCTTCCAGTCAACGGGTGCAACACCAATCCACTGGTACGAACATCTCATCTTAGGTGGTTTCTGCTTCGGTGCAGTATTTATGGCAACCGACCCTGTGACCTCAGCCCGTACAGAGGCAGGTAAGTGGGTATATGGTTTCTTCATCGGCGCAATGGCAATTATCATTCGTGTATTGAACCCAGGTTATCCAGAAGGTATGATGCTTGCCATCCTCTTTGGTAACATGTTCGCCCCACTCATCGACTACTGTGTCGTTCAGTCAAACATCAGCAAACGTGCTAAGCGTGCTAAATAAATAAGGAGGACGAAGAAATGAAAACAAATAGTAATTCTTATACAATTATCTATTCTGGCATCCTCGTGCTGATTGTAGCCTTTTTGCTTGCTTTCGTGTTCCAAGCATTGAAGCCAATGCAGGATGCTAATGTACAGCTTGATCAGCAGAAGCAAATTCTCTTTGCACTCAATCAGGATCGTGATATGAGCAATGCAGATGCTGTAAAGCTTTGGAAGCAAATTATCATAGCAGATGATATTATCAATGCAGATGGTAAGGTCGTTGAGGCAGGAAAGCAAGGTGGCGTTGATGCAGGTTTTAAGTTGAATAGTAAGGATGCCAAGGAAGGCAAACTTGCACTATTCCGTTGCAAGGTAGACGGCGAGGATAAATATGTTATTCCCGTTTATGGTAATGGACTTTGGGGTCCTATCAATGGTTTCATCGCTATCAATGGTGATAAGCGAACCGTCTTTGGCGCTTACTTTAACCACGAGAGTGAGACAGCCGGACTGGGTGCAGAAATCAAGGATAGCAAAGTATGGCAAGATTTATTCAAAGGCAAACACCTCTTTGCTGGCAATAACACTCAGGACATCGCACTATCCGTGAAAAAGAAAGTAGAAGACCCAACAACACAGGTGGACGCCGTAACAGGTGCAACTCTTACCAGTAATGGTGTGACAGAGATGTTCCAAACAAAGAAAGGTGGACTCCAACCATACGTAAAATTCCTGAATAGCAAGTAACATTCTAATCTTTTAGAACAAATAAGAATATGGATTTATTCTCAAAACAAAATAGAGAGGTATTCAGTAATCCGCTGAACTTGGACAACCCTATCATGGTTCAGGTACTCGGTATCTGTTCTGCCCTTGCCGTAACTTCACAGCTGAAGCCGGCGATTGTGATGGGACTTGCCGTTACCATTATCACGGCATTCTCAAATGTTATTATATCACTCATTCGCAACACTATCCCTAACCGCATTCGTATTATCGTGCAGTTAGTGGTTGTTGCAGCCTAGTAACCATCGTTAGTCAGGTGCTAAAAGCCGTAGCCTACGACGTTAGCGTCGAGCTATCAGTCTATGTCGGCCTCATCATCACTAACTGTATCCTTATGGGACGTCTTGAAGCATTTGCCATGACTAACAAACCATGGCCAAGTTTCCTTGACGGAGTAGGCAACGGATTAGGCTATGCAATGATACTTGTTGTCGTAGGTGCTGTTCGTGAGTTCTTTGGCCGTGGCTCATTGCTCGGCTTCAAGATTCTTCCACAAAGTCTCTATGACGCAGGCTATATGGACAACGGAATGATGTCTATGCCAGCAATGGCACTCATCCTTCTCGGTTGCGTTATCTGGGTTCATCGTGCATATTTCTATAAAGAAGACAAGAAGTAATTATGGAACATCTTATTAGCTTATTCTTCCGCTCCATTTTTGTGGACAACATGATATTTGCGTTCTTCCTCGGTATGTGTTCATACCTTGCAGTATCAAAGAGCGTAAAGACATCATTGGGTCTTGGTGTAGCCGTAACATTTGTGTTACTTGTTACCACACCAATCAACTATCTTTTGCTGACAAAGGTTCTCGGACCAGACTGCCTTGCAGAGGGTGTAGACCTTACTTATCTTAGTTTCATTCTCTTTATCGCTGTCATTGCGGGTATCGTACAGATTGTAGAGATGGCTGTTGAGAAATTCTCACCTTCACTTTACGGTGCGTTGGGTATCTTCCTTCCACTTATTGCCGTTAACTGTGCAATCATGGGTGCTTCACTCTTCATGCAGCAGCGCATTGGTCTTGACCCAGCAAGCACTCAGTATATCGGTAGTGTATGGGATGCCCTCATTTATGGTACAGGCTCTGGTATCGGCTGGACACTGGCTATCGTAGCAATGGGTGCTATCCGTGAAAAAATGGAGTATTCTGATGTTCCAAAACCACTACAAGGTCTTGGCATCACTTTTATCACAGTTGGACTGATGGCAATGGCAATGATGTGCTTCTCAGGTCTTAAAATATAAGTAAACAATGGGACAATTCATAACAATTAGCATTGTGGTATTCCTGATTACCATTCTTGTATTGGTAATCCTCCTACTTGTATCTAAGAAATATCTTAGCCCAAGCGGAAAAGTGAAGATAACAATTAACGGCGACACCGACATGACCGTTGACCAAGGTAGCTCTGTACTGTCTACACTCAACGAGAATGGTGTGTTCCTACCTTCTGCCTGTGGTGGTAAGGGTAGCTGTGGTCAGTGTAAGTTGCAGGTAGTTGAAGGTGGCGGTGAGATACTCGACTCTGAGCGTCCTCACTTCAGCCGTAAAGATGTGAAAGATCATTGGCGTCTGGGATGTCAGTGTAAGGTGAAGGGTGATATGTCACTCAAAGTTCCTGAATCTGTGATGGGCGTTAAGGAATGGGAGTGTACTGTTATCTCTAACAAGAACGTGTCAAGCTTTATCAAGGAGTTTAAGGTTGCCTTACCTCCGGGCGAGCACATGGACTTCGTTCCTGGTTCTTACGCACAGATTTCCATCCCTGCTTACGACTGCATCGACTATGATAAGGACTTCGATAAAAACGACATCGGTGAGGAGTACCTCGGTCCTTGGAAGCAGTTTAACCTCCTTTCTCTGAAGGGAAAGAATCCTGAGCCAACTGTTCGTGCTTACTCTATGGCGAACTATCCAGCTGAGGGTGATATCATCACATTGACTGTTCGTATTGCAACACCTCCATTCTTGCCACGTCCGCAGGTTGGTTTCCAGAACGTACCAACTGGTATTGGTTCTACCTTCATCTTCTCTCTCAAAGAGGGCGATAAGGTGATGATGAGCGGTCCTTATGGCGACTTCCATCCTAACTTCACTTCTGGTAAGGAGATGATTTGGATTGGTGGTGGTGCTGGTATGGCTCCTTTGCGTGCGCAGATTATGCACATGACAAAGACCCTCCACACTCGCGATCGTGAGATGCACTTCTTCTATGGTGCGCGTTCACTCAGTGAGGCATTCTTCCTTGAAGACTTCTGGGAGCTTGAGAAGGAATATCCTAACTTCCATTTCCACCTCTCTCTCGACCGTCAAGACCCTAAGGCTGACGAGGCTGGTGTGAAGTACTACACAGGTTTTGCTGTTAACTGTATTCGTGACGAGTATCTTCAACAGCACGAGGCACCAGAGGATTGTGAGTACTACCTCTGTGGACCTCCAATGCTCATCAAGACAGTTACAGATTATCTTGACAGCATCGGTGTTGATCAGGATGCTATCATGTACGATAACTTCGGATAAATTAATATTCTATTCATATCAAGCGAGGAATCTTATTGGGTTCCTCGCTTTTTGTTTTGAGTAGACTGAAAAAGTAAAAGGACTTTTGTAGGAATAAAAGGATACAAGTGTAAAGTGATTATTAGAATACATGAAACTAAAAAAGTTGACAAATCTTTTAACAGAATATTTTGTATTTTTAAAAATAGAATTAGTACTTTTGCAGCGACAGACGGTTACCGGCTTGTTCAGACATATTGGAATTGAGCATAAGACTTCATACTATGTATAGTAAATAGTCCACAGCTCGAAAAGGACGTTTACAGACGTTATCTTTTGGTCCTCAAACTTCGCAAATTTGACCAAAACCCAAAAGAGATACGGCAACGAAAACGTTCACGTTAGTTGTATTATTTCTATGTCATTTATGGCATTGATTATAATATCGTATTGACGTGGGCCTCTTGCGTTGCCTATCCTTTGGGTTAGGCAATGCGAAGGCCTGAGGACTGGGATAGGTAAGTGAAGACTCCCACGTCTTTTTTTAATTCACCTAAATTTCGGACCTTGCTGCAGGAGAGAGGCATAAGAATATTTCACTTCCATATTCTCGTGTCCTTTTAACAACTTGCCTATACTTGGGAGTGGTAAGGCTAAAAAATTAAACATATGAAGCGAATTTTATTTTTCATTGTGATGACTTTGTGCGCTATGACTACATTTGCACAAGAAACAAAAGAACAAATCCAGAAAAGCGAAGCACGTGCCAAGAACCTACAAATCTTACTAAACAAGTATTCTGACACAAATTGTGGAGACGGAATCATTGATGGCTTTGGTAATTCCGTTCGTGATGCAGCGGTATTGGCAATTGCAAACAGTGTGAAGCTCGAGGGTCTTTATTATCGCCAGATTGGGCAGACAAAGGATGGAGTAACAGACGTTACTATCGTAAAGCCAAAATTGGAAGATTGGGCAGAGCTACTGACAACGGTTACAGCTGAAGCTGCATCTATTAAAAATGCTGTAGATAATGCAAAAGCTGCAGGTGAGCAGATGAAACAAATAGCAGAAAATGCACAAAACAACAAAAATCCGATGAAGATGGCTAAACTTGCAAAGATGGCTAAAGGAGCTGGTGTTGTTATGGAATTTGGCAATGCAGCAACCCCTATTCTTTTAGAAGAAAGTGCTGAGCAAGTAAAAGCCGTTCAGAAAATTATAGAAACGATAAAGTCTGGTAAGAATTTATAATGAGGTGTTTTATACTCTCAGTCATCTTTCTGCTTGTGTATGGCACAAGCTGTCATGCACAGGCAGAAAGCAGACCTGTCGTTGGTGTAGCAGAGTTTACTTGCAACGAAGAAAGTCCTTATACGAGGTTAGTAACCGAAAAAGTCGTGGAAATGCTAACCAACACTCATCGATTTATTGTTGTTGACAGGACCAGTCGTGATAAAGTAGAAGAAGAACTTGAGCTACAGAAAAGTGAAGCTTTTTTGGATAGCAAGAATCTAGCACAACAGGACGCATCACTTGGTGCTAGCATGCTAGTAACAGGGCATATCGTTAAGATACCTGTTTATCGCGTTCTTAATGATGATGGAACTGTAAGAGGTTACAAAGCAAGTGTTGCCTTTCAGCTAAAAGTTGTAGATGTTTCTACTGGTATCAGTAATGAAGCACAGGGTTTCCAAGGAAAGGCTAGCAAAGAAATGCTTTCTCCAGAAAGTGCTGTCACTGCTGCAATGCAAGCAATTAAAGATGACATTTATGAGTATTTCCGAATCAACTTCCCCCTCACAGCAAAGATTGTTAAGGTTTTAGACAAAAAGACGCTTGTCATTAATGCTGGTAAAGAGACTGGCGTGAAAGTTGGGGATAAATTCATGGTCCAAATAATAGAACTACTTGACGGCAAACCATATCCGTCCGATATAGGAACGATAACTGTAAAGAAACAATCTGGAGCCTCTTTCTCCGAATGTGACGCTACATCCAAAATAATATCAACAATCAACTCTGCACAGCAAGGTGCGGTTATTCAATGTAGTTTAATCATAAAGAAGTAGCTATGGAAAAAAGACTTATACTCTTACTGACTATCTTGTCTCTCTGTCTTCCATATACGTATGCGCAAGAATTGACATCAAAAGTAGAGAACATCGCAACCGCAAAACCAAAAATAATGGTAATTCCCTACACACATCAAGGGGAAGATATACGCATGGTGCTGGAAAGTGATGTCAACAAACGCATTGCTCTAACGAAGATAAAAGAGGCATTTGACCTGCGAGGATATACAACCGTTGATTTCTTCGGACGTGTGAAAGCTCTGTCTAAAGCTAACGCATTAGGAAATAATCAACAACAAGACGCAAAGTCGCTTATCATACAACAATCTGGAGCTGATATATACGTTGAAGCTGAAATCAGTATTCTCGACTCGCCAACGGGCAATTCCGTAAAGATTATCATGTCGGGATATGATATTTCAACAGGAAACTCATTAGCAAATGCCGTATGCGAAAGTGGAAAATTTTATACTGATGATTACGGTAAACTGGCTTCAAGGGCGACTGACACAGGCATCGATGTTTTCCTTAACTCTATGCAGAACAAACTTATGGATATGGCAGAGAACGGACAATCAATCAGTCTTACAATCGGATTTGCTCAGAACTCTATGCTGTCCATGTCTACAGAAGTAGGGGATGAAAGACTTCCATTATCTGATGATATTGAAATGTTCGTTGCAGGAAATAGTTATAAGGAAAATTATCACATACAGGGAACAAGCGACAAGCAAATGATTTTTGATGACATACGTATCCCACTCACGGACGTCGAAGGTAGAACTTTTAACGCTAATAAATTCGGATTAAAACTCCTACAATACTTCCGCTCAAGGAATATTAAGATTGAAAGATCCATTAGCAACAGCATGATTGTAATCACTATAAAATAAAACTCCATGAGTATCCGTAAATTATATGTCATCACAGCACTATTTATTGCCGTTATTAGCAGTGCTCATGCGCAAGGAATCGAGATTGGTTTTGTCATACCAACAAATCAAGATGAAATAAGCGTGAATACGGCAAGGATACTTCGCAGTAGAATGCTTCCTGCATTTACAGCAGAAGGTATCGAGACATCAGAAGTTAGTTCCATCGCCATTAAGCCCGAGCTTAGTTTCACAAACTACCAAGAGGCCGAAGGAGGAATGAGGAATATTCATACCTCAGAAGTACAAATAAACCTTATCTGTCAGAATCTGATCACAGGAACAGTGTTTGCCAGTCGAACATTCAGTCTACAAGGGCAGGGTTACTCCGCTGATGACCTCGTTAAAAGTGCGTTCTCACAAATAAAGCTGGACGACGAGAATGTAAGATTATTCCTACATACGGCAAAGAGGCAGATATTAAGTTACTATTCAAGGAATCTGCGAGCAGTACTTGATAGGGCACAAACCTATGCCCAGCTTCACCAATACGAAGAAGCGTTATCTCTGCTCTTCTCTTGTCCATCCACATTAGCCAATTACAATAGTGTAAATGCTGCTATCAGCAACATCTACAAACAATACCAAAGAAATGAGTGTGGCAACCTTTTACTACAAGCACAAACTGAATATTCTAATGGCAATTACGAAGCGTGTGCTGAAATGCTCAAACAAATAGATACAACAAGTCCCTGTGCTACAGAGGCAAAGGCTTTATGTCAACGTATTAAGCAATCGCAAGATGCAGATGCGAAGCAAATAATAGCATTAATAGAGAACCAAGCAAAAAGGGAAGCAGACTTAGAGAAACAAAGGATAAAAGCGGCTAGAGATATTGCTGTTGCATATTACAAACAATACACTAACTTAGTTCTAATATTCTAATCTATTGGTGTCCGATAAAACTTTTTGGGTTATCTGTGTTAGATAAAATAGACTTAAGCCTATAATTTCATTAATTTATCTGGTTATTATAGGGATTTCCATGTCAATATAGGCACCTTTTATAATGCTTACAGTTTGAAACTGAAGACCAAGCCCTTGGATGAGTAAAACGGCTGCAATACCGATGGATAAAGAGATACAGAGTTTTCTGTTTATTTTTACCGGACAGCAATAGTTTTTTTTTATCGAGCGACTTGGTTTCCTGAAATGCTGGCGCAACGAGCTACAACAACATACATAGACAGACAAAATGACAAGAAGAAAAATAAAAATCGGTTTAGCCAAAAATATCCAATAGGGACAAATAAGGATTTGAAAAACATTTACATTACCACATGTAAAATCATCGATATAAAAGTACGAAGCAATCTACTAAAAGTAAAAATGTAATAATCACTAAATCAATCGATTAAAAAACAGACAAAGAAAAGATGCTTAATAAGACCTTAAAAGAGCATTAATAACATACGTAAAGAGGGTCTTTACGAAGATAAGAAACCGTCTTTACAAAGATCTAAGCTCCTATATTCCTTTTCAATTGTATGAAAATGTTTTATATACAAAGACCTAAACACAAATCGTATATTAGTGCCTAAACACACAATTGTTTATTGTCAAGCAGACTGTTGTCTTTGTAACGTAGACATAGCGGGTAACTTCAAGTGTAAAGACGAGCAATATGCCGACAAGAAAATAAAAAAATTGACAAGCTAATTATTTATCAGAACAAAAGTCCTAAACAATTAACTTGTCAACTCTAAGACTATGAAATGTCAAACTATCTCAAACCATTAAGTAGTTTCTTTGCCAACAAACCTGATTCCTTAGCGTTTGTTGTTTCACTCAATGGCTGAATAATCATTAGTGGATAAAGCATAAAAGATGGACCAACAAATTGAACCTTACCATTTACGAACTTGTATTCGTAAATACTGAACAGATTAGCAGTGAATTTGTCAATAGGGAAACCTATCTCCCCTAATTTCGTCAGACTACTAATATAACTTGCATTAGTTCCACTATCGCCGAAAACTCCCAAAAGTGCCTTCTCCTGGCCCTGCGTTGAGACATTAAGAGAAGCTAACATTGAAAGTTTATCAGTGTCGTAGAAACTAAAAAGCCCAGGAATAAAATTAGTTTTAAAATTGTTATACTGTTCATCAGTCAACTTCTTTGCATCATGTGCTTGATTAACCTGCTTTAATAGATCCTGATATTTCATATAATGGATCTGATCCCATATAGCGGTTCTGTATAAGAAAGAACCCTCAGCAGTCCTCTCACGATGAACGATTTGACCAGCCGACAGCTTAAGTGAGAAGTCCTTTTCATTGAAGTCAAATAGTATCCTCGCACCCGTTTGATTTGCAACAAATGTCAAAGTTGATTCAGATGTCTTCTCAAACTTACCAGAGATTTCTGTTTGTAATTCCTCAGTACTGACGGTTGTACTCTTTAACTTAAGATAATCATAACCCATAAGATAAGAAGTTTTACCTACTAAGTTATCAATACTACCTTGTGTAACAGTAATGGTATCATGTCTATCCTGATTAGACACAACAAAAGAGAAAGAACGGAAAGAACCTGACGTATTTGCTCCGACATGTGCGAGGAAAGCACTATCCTTGTCCTCAAATCTGACTGCTGCCGAGTCAGCCTTGTCAGCAACAGAGATTGTTGGCTCTGATCCGAACTTTGTATATGGTAAGGAAAGGGTTGTTTCATTGTTATTGATAAGGAAACTCTTCTTACCAGTATACTTAAAAACAGAACCAGACTGTACGATTGACAAACTAACAGAGTCTTCACCATTCTTAAGCGTTAGGATAGCAGAACGACTGTCGAGAGCTGGATTATTCGTTACACTCACAAGAACCGAGTCATCCTTAAGCTGTGCCGTAGCCCATGGGTCACTAACTGACACAGATGTACCTTTTGGTGCTGTGAACACAACACTACCCTTTTGTGCAAGAGCATTGAAGACAAGATTTGACTTCACAATCTTTACTGTGTTCTCTTGTACATAAGAAGAACCTGCTCCATTGTCGTCACTGCAGGCAACGAAACCTGCAGTAACAGCAAAGAGGAGACAAATATTAAATATCTTTTTCATAAATACTTACTTGTTTAATTTTAACTGTGCATTTGTAAAACGGCTGATAAGACCATTCCAACCTGCGTCAAATCGTGCTACACGATTTGGTAGATACTGAGGCAAAGTTAATGATGACACATTCTTATCAATTGATGACTCTAATAATACAGAAGGCTTAGCTGCTGATGCAGGAGAAACCCTCTTCTTCAATACAGGATTAATCCAGCTATCCCATCGACCAGCAATATTCTGTTGACTAATTGGTTCACCCCTAAACGCAATAAGAATAATTCTATCACAAACAAGACCAGAATTCTGTATCTGACCATCTGACAACCTAACTAATGGTCCACCAAGTGACGCACTGATTTCACCATTATCTGACACATTAAATTTAATCACATTGTAGACATCTTCTCTTAATCCAGTACTAAGATCCTCACCAATGTAGAAAGTATTATAAATGTAGAAAGTATTTTTGTCATCTTTGTATGTAAAGACTTTCTTCACAGAAGGCATCAAGAAAACATTCTCATTAGGAAGGTAAACTAATGGGAAAACGTATGGAGAGCCGCCATCATTAGCCACCCTAAGGAAGAACTTACGATCCTGCCCACTTCCTTCGTATTTGATCTGAGCTGTACGTGTAACCTCACCCAGTTCTCCATCATTAGAAATTACAGCTTTCATCTTAAGCTGATAAATACCTATTATTGCAGGAAGATCAAACTGTGCAACCTGAACCTGTGATTCTTTACTCCATTTGAAATCTTAATCCTTGCGCCACGTGCCTTTGTTGCATTAGGGTTAGCATCAAGATTAATTGTCAATTTACCGTTATCTGTTGTAAGATGAACCCATGAAGCATCACAAGTGATATTGAGTTTATCAAGATATGGGAAAAATTTCGTAATACTCTTTTCTACATTAGAAGCATTAATATTGCCTATCGTTCTCGCAAAAAGGTCAACATCAATGTTTGACTGAGTAGACTCTACGTCTTTAGCTGAGAATTTAAGTGAATTGACATCGAATGTCAAATCTGACATCTCTACACCATTCAACGTAATTGGTTCGTACAAACGAATACCCTTATTAGTAAAGGCATAAGCCGAAGTAGAAACTACCTTATCTCCATCTAAGAAAGACAACTGACGATTCTCACGATCAGTAACTTTAAGTGTATAAGGCTTACCACCAACATTAAGAGTAACATCAGAGAAGACAAAGAGATTAGTGTGCTCCGTGACCTTCTCCATGTACTCAGTTGCGTCTGCTGTTAGTTTGCGAAGATACATAGTGTTCAACGAACGCTTGCCATGTACCTTTATGCGATCAGAACCTATACTATCAATTACAAACTCAAAGTCGCCTTCCTTGCCACGATACTCTCCATCTCTTGGGAGTTGCGTACGTATGCAAGAATGCATTGTGAGTGTCAAACGATAATACTGGTCCATTGTCTTTCTTTAATCTGTAAAGTGACTTGACTTCACCATCGTCTGGATTATTCTCAAAACGAACAATTGCATTATCACGAGTAAACTTAATAGTATAAAGCAACACCGCCATACTTCTGATCGCCCTGTGGATAATAGTCTAATGCCCAACCATATTGCGAAGCTACCAAAGTGTCTTGTGCAGCTTGCAGGAATTCCTCCATGCGTTCTGAATAAGGCTTATCAAAGACTTTCTCATCTTCCATCTGACAAGACTGAAGGAAGAGTGCAGGCAAGGCAAGCAGGAGATATATAAATAATTTATTAATCTTCATGTGATATTCCTTTCTTAATTAAGTTTTTTTGATATTGTAGATTCCATTAACAACGTCGTTCCTCACGTTCAATAACGAGGTCACGAACCTTGTCAAGATCTACCTTAAAAGGCCTCCTTATAGTAACGCTTGGCAATCTCAAGCTTCTTTTCGATAGCCGTCAAACCAGAGTTGTTCCTTAGCAGGATTATTATTTGCATCAAGAATAATAGCCTTTTTCCAGTATTGCCTTCCACTGCTCTGGAGTAGAGATAATGTAAGTACTTACAATCTCTGCAAAGTCCTCACGCTCTTCCTTCTGTGAATAGGCTGAAACGAAACCACGCTTTTCAAAGCCATCTTTATATGCATCTGAACTCCAAGAGTCGTTTACATAGCTCGTTGCTGTTACCTTACCGAATTCACGTGGATAGTCTTTTGTCTGATTAACAATGTGAACAAACTCGTGATGAATTGTCTTCAAATAGAATTCATCCAAATATTCACGATTATTCTTAACGTTATCAAGATGATTTACACCTAATAAACGAATCTTCTTACCACCCTCAGCAGTACCGAGTTTTATGTTACCATTGTTCTCATACTCAAAGCTACCTAAGAAACTGAAAAGCTTTGGAAAGTAACGACGAGTGAAATCAATTCCTGCTGCCTCGGTATAAGCCTCAATACAAGTATACTTGATAATGTGTGCCAACTCAACTGATTGGGCAGAGTCCGCTGGAATATCATAGTAAGACATATCTGATTCATTATCCTCATAACGCCATTGTATCTGGATATTATAAGGCATCAAGAAATTCTTATGCAGCCACTTATCAAACTCCGTGTCTGCTGTCTTAGAAGACTTAATAACGCTCTCACATGATAATTCATCCTTTGAACAAGATGTGAAGCCAGCTACAACGGCTGCTAAAAGCGACAAAGCTAATATTTTTTTCTTCATTTCTTTTTCCTTTAATTAGCTATTAAAACTTGAAATCTCCTACATTCTGATGATTGCCATTCACCAAAGCATAAGCTGGATTCTCAACCTCTGACTTACGAACCATACTTGCACTTGAAGAGATTGGCTTTTCTACATTACCTGCAACACCAGCCTCACGAATACTTTGTGGTATCTGAACAACCTGACGTGGATCGTCCTTCGCCAACCAATCAAGGTTCTTTGAAGGCTTACCATCAGCACCAATCAAACGACGAGGAATCTCGATGTTATAACGTCTGATATCAAACCAACGCATTCCCTGATGTACTGTTTCAATACGACGGAAGTTAAGCAAGCACTGTAAGAGAGACTCCTGAACTGACCCTTCTTTATCGATTGTGAAGCGTGGACTGATGTGCTTCTTAATACTTGGAACCATCTTCGCTGCATCATCATAAGCATAAGGCAAAGCTGTAAAGAATTTCTGAACACTTGCTGGTGTAAGTACCACGTTAGTTTTAAAGAAGTTCTTCATCCAGATTGTCATATCAGCACAAGCTGCGTCGTTCTGACCAAGCATAATCTCTGCCTCAGCACGATTGAGTAATGCCTCGTCCATAGTGAAGTCAACGTTCAATGTACGTAGATAACCACCACCAGTTGCAACATTAACAACCTCTACCTCACGTGGTAACTTCATCAACATAGCGAAATTAGCCTCACCTTGATTTGCTGTAAACGGCTTCCATTTGAGGTTTGCTTTAGTACCCCAAATATTTCTTGACTCCATCAGCTCTGTTTGAGAGAGATAATTAGTCAGTGTGTAACGCTTAGACGTCAACCATGGTGCAAGTGCCATACCAGCACGACCTGTACTGGTCTGAACCAATAAATTACACTCAGCGTTCACGCTACAATAAGCCTCAGCAATCTTAATTGCCTGCTCTGACCCACTTAGAGGTATTGCTTGTAACGAAACATAATCACGCAATGACGCAGCAGGATTACTACCTAAGAGTTTGTCAGCATATTCTTTTGCCTTATCCCATTTCTCATAGTAGAGATAGAAACGTGTAGCAAAAGCATAAGCAGCTTGCTTATTGAAGTGATACTTTTGTACCTGATAAGAGTTATTAATCAATGGAATACCAGCCTCGATGTCAGCAGCAATCTTTGCATAAACATCAGCAACATTACCACGATTATTAGCCTCTTTCGCAGCAGAGAAATCTGCAATTCCTGTTGCATAATAGATACCAGGGTCCGTAGAACTTGTCTTACTATTATAAGGACGACAGAACTCATTTGCAAGAACAAAGTGGTTATAAGCACGAAGCACCAAAGCCTCACCCTTTGAATTACGCAAAGACTCATTCTTTGCGCCACCTAATTCCTCGATAGCATTCAATGCCTCATTCGTTTTATAGATACCACCATAATACTCCATCCATGAATTCTCAGGAGAATCATTGTCGCCCTCTGTCTGTTCTTTCCAGAAGAAGTACAGGTCATAAGCACGAGAACCAAGACTATTTTTTTCACCCATGTAGTCTGTGTTATCAGACATCCACTCGTTGTACAGTATAGGAGTTTGGTCTGGATAAGCTGTCACCAGCAGTCCCGCTATCTTCTGTGGAGTATCCAGGGATGTACGATTGTCTGGCAACGTATCTAATCCCTCAGAGCATGATGCAAGTATCGCAATGCTTGCAAACATCAAAGTGCTCTTGTATATGATATTCTTTATTTTCATATTCTTTCTTTATTAATTTTACTTCTCATTTCGGTGTTGCGTCTTTTTATAAACTAATGACAGAATAGTTATCATCAATTAGTCATTTGATTTATATTTCAAGCGACGCAAGACCTCAGCTAAGATATTAAAGTCCTAATCTCAATGTCATGGTAAACTGCTTAGGTACTGGTGCAGCCACACCACCTGTATTGAAGAACTCTGGGTCCTGACCATTCAGCTTCTTGTCATAATAGAACAAGAAGAGGTTGGTTGCTTGAAGCTTCAACGCAAGACTGTTTAATCCAATGTTTTTAATCATTGCAGCTGGGAAAGTGTAACCCAATGATATTTCCTTCATACGAATGAAGTCACCCTTTGCAATACGAACGTCCGAATAGTTGTAAGTATTGTAAGCTACATCCAACTGTGTTATTACGATTCTGACGACGTGATGCTATAACCGGAACATTTGTAAGAGACTCATCACCCTTGTAAGTCCAACGATTACGGAACTCCTTAGGAAGAGCATCCATATCGTCATATCGATTACTGAAAATGTTATTCAAACGAAGCTTATTACCAAAGCTGTAAGTAACGAATAAGTTGAGATCCCAATTCTTGTAACGGAACACGTTACCAAACGAACCCGTCACTGTTGGATCAGCTGGACCTTCATACTTCAAGAACTTAATCTTCTCCTGATCACGCTCTTGGAGGAAGATACCTGAGATTGTTTTCTCACCTTTTTCGTTATAGAATGTTGGTAAACCCTCATCATTGAGGCCAGCAAATGGAATACTAAAGATTGAGTTTACTGGATAGCCTACAAGACTGTAACCTGTTCCTTGTACGAGGTCGATAACACGTGCATGGGTGAAGAGGTCTGTAATCTCATTATGTGTCCATGAGAAGATAAAGTTTGTTTCCCAGTTAAAGTCCTTTGACTTAATGTTTTGTGTGTTCAATGAGAACTCCAAACCATTTGACTTCATTGACGCAACGTTTGCAAGGTTGTAAGAACCCAACTGTGGATGGTTGACGTAACCGATAAGGTCATTATTGCGACGCCAGTAAATATCTGTCGTAAGATTAACACGATTATCCAAGAATCCGAAGTCGAAACCAACGTTAAACTCACGCTTCTTCTCGTATGTAAGGCTCTTATTACCAAACCTCTCACCGTAACCAATCTCCTGAATAGAAGTGAACGGACGCCAAGGCACTGTTGCAGTGAAAATTGGTAATGAGTTTGTTACAGGAGGACGATCACCCGTGAGCGAGTAGCTCAAACGGAATGTTGCATGGGTCAAAGCCTTCTTGAAGAGCTTACCGAACCAATCTTCCTCATGTGCATTCCATGCACCAGAAACGTTATAAGTTGGCAACCAACGAGCTGAAGTAGCCTTTCCAAGATAGTTCGTTCCTTCATAACGGAATGTACCCGTTACCTGATAACGTCCCTTATAAGAATAAGTACCTGTACCGAAGTAAGCAAGACTACGGATGTGGGTGTTTGACAAATCATAGTAGTCTGTACCCTGCTCCTGGAACATCTTAAACGCACGATAATTCAACTTAGCAATCTCACCAGCATCAAACATCATACCCCACTCACGATCATAAGTTGCCTTACGGTCAACACTATTCGTCTCCATACCTACATATAGGTTCAGGATATGTGAGTCATTGAAAACATCATTATAGGCTGCTGAGAAACGTGTATCCCAACCAAAGAAATGGTTACCTCTTCTGTCAAGTATACCACCCTCAGGAAGAACTGACTCTGGAAGAGCAAACGGATTATCTGGATCCTTATATAGATAAGGGTTAGCGTCACGGATTGTTGTCGTACTCATAGCACGATAAGCCTCCGCCTGATTAGACTTCTCACGGATATTATGCTCCATTGTTGAACCTGCACTCTTTACAGCCACCAACGCTGTGAGCTTCACCTTTGAAATAGGCTTATAGTCTACACTTGCTTGTACACGGAAGTCATTTATATTCAGGTCCATATAATTATTGTCCAACTCATTGAAGATGTTGAATGGAGCATAATTACGTGTATAGAACTCAGTAGGGTCAAGTGTACGTGATGTATTCAAGAATAAGAATATGGGTTGATGTCGAACGCACGACTAACCGTTCCTGTTGCAGGGTCAACCCGACGATTCAACGAACCCGGTGCACGCTGCTTACGATAAGATGCATTTGCAATAAGGTTCAAACCAACCTTCTTATTAATATTGTAAGTCGTATTAACATTTGCTGTATAACGCTGTACATGACTTGACTTATACCATCCTGGGTCTGCCATCGCAGAAAGTGAAGCATAATACTGTCCCTTGTCTGTACCACCTGATGCACTTACTGAATGGTTGTGCATGATTGAGGTTGAGAAAAGCTGATCAAACCAGTCTGTATTACGATACTCTGCTGCACGAAGATATGTATCACGTGCATCCTTAGTATTTACCAAACCAAACTGACCCTTTGTTGCATCATACTCAGAAATGAGCTGATACATACGACCATAAACACCGCTGGTTGCAGCATTAGCAATTTCAGCATAATTCAAATATCCCTTTTCCTCTAACTCACGATAAACCTCCATCTGGTCTTGTGAGTTCATAATATTGAAGTTGCTATAACTTGGCTTCAAACGGAGTGTATACTCACCTGTATAACTTAAATGACTCTGACCAGCCTTACCCTTCTTTGTGGTAACAACAATCACACCCGCCATAGCACGAGCACCATAGATAGATGTTGCCGAACCATCCTTCAAAATCTGGAAACTCTCAATGTCATCGGCATTCAAACCTGCAATAGCCGAAGATATCAAGGTCTTTGCATCACCTGATGACAACGAGCTAGCATCTACATCTGCAATATCTTCCATGATGACACCATCAACAACCCACAATGGCTTTGACGAACCAAAGATTGACGTATTACCACGCACACGAATTTTTGGAGCTGTACCGAAAGTACCTGACACGTTCTGAACGCTCACACCCGCAGCACGACCTTCGAGCGAACGACTCACGTCCGCCATACCATCAATCTTTGCCTTTGAAGCATCAATCTTAGTTGCTGCACCTGAGAAGAGGCGCTTGTCTTGTTGTGTCATACCTGTTACGACAACCTCTGTTAGCTGATGGTTATCATTTCCAAGAATAACCTTCATACCATCCTTAGGGGTGACAGTCTGTGTGACCATTCCAATGTAGCTAACTACGAGTTTCTTTCCTGCAGGAACTACGAGCGAGAAGTGTCCGTCTATATCAGTAACTGTTCCTGTTGTGGTACCTTGTACCATAACAGACGCACCGATAACGGCTTCTCCATCATCCTGAGAAACTACGGTACCATTAATCTTTGCCTGTCCAAATGCCGTTCCTAACGACAGAAGTAGACCAAACAAAAACAGAGTGATTCTTTTCTCCATAGATTCTTTTTTTGATTATAAATAAATTATTGTGTAAATGTTCTATCAAACCTTACTTATTTGTCCTGAAACGCTATCATTAATAATCAGTTGTAATATCTGAAAGCTATTATCTTTTCGCAAAATACAAACTTCTTATCATAATTTCAAATGCAAATTTAAGGATTATTTATAAAAACACAAACTTTCGACCAATTAAATTACATTTTGCATTAAATTTATAGCGATTAATTACTATTTTCAATAATTCATTTTATAAAACGCTTATATTTATTTATTTTATGCAATTTCATAAAGTTTTTCTTAATTAGACTTCTACACTTCCTTACCGCATTTTTCCTATGCTTATTCTCTCTATATATAATAAGGTGTAATTTAGAAAAAGAATATCCTGCGCCCACACATCCGACAACTCCTTTCCCCTATTATCACATATATGTAAATTATTTTCAAACTATTCAACATCTACACATCATCTCTTAGACACGGAAAGATGCTCTTTAACCATTCAAAATATGCTCATTTAAGGCTCAAGTAGCCGTCTTTTGAAGCCCGATTAAGCACCTTTATCCACATTAGTTCACAATTAATTACCTGAATTCGGGATAAGTATCATACCACTCTCCTGTTTGGTTTAGTATAACGGCTCTTTAGACTCAATTTTTTGATTGGGTCTAAAGATAATAATAAAACAGATTACTTTAGAATAATGTAAGCTGTCCCGAATGTTGCTCTATAGCAAAGTCTATGTTCACTGCTGGCTTCTTCTCAAAGAAGCAGTAGGCTGTAATAGCAGAGAGAACATTCATTGCGAAATTAAATATGCTTCTATGCCTTGAATGCACTAATTGAGCTACATTCTTTAGCTCATCATTGATAGTTTCTATTACAGATCTTTTCCTTAGAAGAAGTCTATCATAAAGTGGCATCAGTTTGTTTCATGTTACTCCTAACGCCAGTAACTAAATTTATTCCATCATTGAACAATCGCTCAAATAATCCTTGAGAGATGTACCCTTTGTCTGCAAACAATTTACCAAAAACATTGTCTGTCAACCTGTTAAATACATTTTCATCTCGGTCATCAACATTTGCTTTAGTGAGCATAAAGTTTAGAATCTCACCTCTTTCATTACAGATAAGATGTAGTTTGAATCCAAAATACCATCCCATTGTACTTTTCCCTCTTGTTGCATAATTTCTAAAAACCTTATTGCGACAAATACGTTTATTATGGCAAACTGGAATACAAGTTGAGTCAATAAAACTAATACCAGTACACCTCCCAAAACAACATATCTGCAGGAACATCATCATCTCTAAAGAGACTCTTGCCTCTAATTCAAGAAAACGATTATAAGACAATTGATTTGGAAATAAATCTGCTAAATGCTCTTTTACGAAAAAGGTATAATAGTGACGAAAATTACGATAGGAATTAAAGTGGAAGCAAATTAATATCGTTATAATTTCAGACTTACTCATACGCCACCTGCGATGGCGATGACACCCTTTTATTCTTTTCTGAGAGACCTATTTTATCAGTTTCTAACTCAAATTCTTTTGCAAAAAGTCATCTGCAATACAGAAAAATTTCAGTAATTTTTGTCCTTGGTAATCATCGTTATGTTTTATTGTAAATAATTGATTTTCAACTATAAAGTTACAAAAAAATATAATGAGATTACCAACTTTTTTGCAGACATTTTCTTATCCCGAGTTCAGGTAAATTGGAAATTACTTTTTACTGAAAGG